>Ga0316208_1000001_pt1 | contig 1513672 bp, 1265 predicted proteins | sample 3monopyrite_MG_FD_204944 | JGI IMG/M metagenome (GOLD analysis project Ga0316208, IMG submission 204944) | Microbial mat bacterial communities from mineral coupon in-situ incubated in ocean water Damariscotta River, Maine, United States -... | ecosystem: Environmental > Aquatic > Marine >...
CCATCGAAGACTCCCCACGCGGCCCAGCCCTCACAGAACGCCGCGATAGCGACGCCCGACCATTCAAATGCCCCAAGCACGCCTATGAAGCCGTCGCTGCTGTGCTTGCAGAGAGCAAGGTGCCTGTGGGATTTCAAGATATCAAAGCCAAAGCCTCAAAGCGGCTCCGCCAAGAGCTCCCCGACTACGCCATTCGTACCCCATTGCGGTTCTGGACCACCATCGGCCTCCTTGAACATCAACAAGCAAGGTTCCTGCGTGTGGGGACCAAGGCGGAGTTCCTCCAGGCCACGCGAAAGGCGTGGGGGAGTGCAGCAGACGAAGCCGTTGAGGTCAATCCAGGTTGAAGACCTTGCCAAGTTTGTCGAGGGCATTGAAAAGCCCGGTGAGTTCTTCAATCCGGTAGTGGCGAGCGAGCCGTTTGTCGCCGTGGGCGAGGTATTGGTCGATAAGATGCGGGGCTGTGCCGAGTACGAGGCGTTCGAGCTCTTGGGTCCCGGTGCATCGGAAGCTCTTCGAAGTTCGGCGTGGATCTTCGTTATCCTCGATATGTTTGTCAATAAACTGACTCACTCTTTTACTCGTGTTGCTGTAGCCGGTGTAGAACGGGCGTTCATCAGATACAGCCTTGAGGTGGGTGCGGAGAAGTTTTATGGTGACGGGCCAAAGTCGATGTGCCTGGGCAGTGCTTTTCTTCCCTCGCTGTCTGAGAATTTGTTTCTTCCGGAGATCGATTTCGTCGCGTTTGAGGGTTCTCAGATCCGCTGCCCGATATCCGCAGTTCAAGAAAAGAGTCATGATGAGCTTCATCCGATCGTCGGCCTTCTCCCAGAGTAGACGGACTTCTTCGACGCTCAGGAATGTCGGCGATGGGTCATCCGTGCCCACACGCGACCAATGCCGATCGATACCTCTTGGTAGAACGGAGAGATAGCCTTGTTTGACAAGATACTCGCAGAGCAGGCGTGCTTTATCCAAGCGCCCTTTAAGCCACGCTTTGGAAAATTCATTCTCATTGCATTCTTCGATGAGTTCTTCGCGGTAGTCAGACACCGCACGCCAGTTGGCTTCGAGGTCTTGTGTTGTGGTGATCGGCGGATTCTCATACTCTGCGAGGAACTTGATAAACGGTTTTGTGTTGGTTCGGTACGATCCGATATGCGATTTGCCGCGTTTTGATGTCTTCAGTTCCGCTTCTGTGGCCTTGATAAACTTCTCCATGAGTTCATTGAGCGGAGCGCTGGCGGTGAGCACCGCCGCCCGGCCTTGTGCCGCGAGCATGGCTTCGAGCTGCTGGATCCGGGCGTCCCGTGTCTTGATCTGATCTTCGAGCTCAGGAACCATCAAGATACAGTTGAGCAAAGGTGGGGCACCCTTGTGCACCATAATGCCTTCCATCACTTCCTTGATCGGCATCTGGAAGAACTCGTAGAGCTCGGCAACATCCTCAGCGAACTCTTCCATCTCATCGGATTTGCCCGCGAACATGGATTTCAGGTCGGAGGTGATGTCATGAATCTCTCGTTTGCTGCTCGCCTCTCGTAATGCTCTGGCTTTCGCAAGTTCATCATCGGGACCGGTCGCCCCGAGCCCAACATAGAAGACCTTTTCCTTTCCATTGATTGTGGGGCGGTATCGCCAACAGCCTTTCGAGGCGAGCCATCTGAGCTTCGGTGCCCGTGACGGGCTCTTCTTCGCAGGCTTCTTCTTGGAAGACCCTTTGGAAGTCCCAGTCTTAGGTTTCGTGCCTGACGCCTGATTTTTGCCTGATTTGCTCATTTGTATCCGTTTTGAGGCTTTGGCTATGGAATCTGAAACAGATCACGGCGGAAGCGGCTTTGGTCCTATATCGGATACCAAAACGGATACAAAGTCAAGTGGTCGGGCGGAACAAAAAGCCCAAAAACAACGCAAGCCCCGTGTTTTACAGGGCTTGCTGAAGCACGCGCGGAAGGATTCGAACCCTCAACCTCCTGATCCGTAGTCAGGTGCTCTATCCAGTTGAGCTACGCACGCAGATTCGCCGATTCCTCAGCGGGTATGAGGATAACCCTTCTCTGCTCAAAAAGCAAGTTCATTACCCCTAGGAGGTTGATTTCTTGGATACACAGGCAACAATATCCTCCCGCAGAGACACTATGCTCTGATTGACACCGTAGAGGAAAAAGACCCAATGGCTCATTCGAACTCGGCTAAAAAACGCATCCGTCAGAACATCACCAGCCGCGCACGCAACCGCTGGCGCATCAAGAATATGCGCGTTGCCATCAAAGGCTTCGAAGATGCGATGATCGATGGCTCAAACGAGCAGGCCACCGAGGCATACCGCACGGCTGCGGCGGTAGTCGATCGCACCGCACAGGCGGGCGTGATCCACTCCAACCAGGCATCACGACGCAAGAGCAGAATGAACACTCGGCTCAAGGCCAAAGTCACCGGCTGATTCTTCATTGCACAGACATCCTCCGTGGGGAGTGTGTCCCAATGCTGAAGATTATGAAAACAACTGTTTGATTTGGGCTCGATCTGATTGGTCGAGCTTTTTCTATTCCATGCCTACCCTTGGTGTTCAAACGCTCGAGTCATATGATCGAGCAAGTGGGGATCATGAAGCGACAACAATCCAATCAACCTGTTGTGCTGCCCACGCAGATCCGAACCGGGTCTGTGTTCACACAAGGGGGATACTTCGGACTCTCATCGCGTCCGCTTCACACCTTGATCTTCTTGCTCCCGATGATCATCTTTTATGAAATCGGGTCGATGGGGTTTCTCGGTTCTGATGGCGTCGCCAAACTCCAAGCCCAGGACCTGCTCGTCCGATTCTTCGATCTCTTCGGCGTGCTCGGGCTTCACCTGCCCGCACTGGCATTGGTCACGACACTGATTATTCAGCATGTGCTCAGCCGAGACTCTTGGCGGATTGTGCCCATCGTTCCCCTGGCGATGATCGCCGAGTCCGCGTTCCTCACCGGCCCGCTCATCATCCTCGTGATTATCCTCAATCCCCAGTCCTCATCCATGGCTGCGATGATGCTCGAAAACGCATCGGCCCCGATCACCATCTTCGATCATCCCTTCTGGGAAGGGCTCTACCTCTCCTTTGGCGCTGGGCTCTACGAAGAAATGCTCTTTCGGCTCGTGCTCATCACGATCCTCCATTTCCTCATCACCGATGTTTTGAGTTTCAAAGATCGAACAGGCAAAATTGTCGCGGTCGTGCTCTCGGCTTTGGCGTTCGCCTGGCTTCACAGCAGTGTCTACGCCCCGGGGACCGGGCTCAATCTTCGGCTCGCCGTCTTCTACACCCTCGCCGGAGTGTACTTTGGTGTCCTGTTCCTCACACGAGGGTTTGGGATCGCGGTGGGGGCCCATCTCTGCTACGACCTGCTGGTTCTGGTCGTCATGCCCGGCATTCAGGACCAATCCTGACTCATTGGGATCGCTCACGCAAGAAAAAGACCCCATCCGATCGCACGATCCGCTCAAATCCATGAAATCCGATGCGAATCCGGTCCAGATCGGGTACATTGGAGTTGCAATCCATGCGTGGAGATACCCGAAATGCCGGATCTGAGATTCGCACTCGACGGTTTGTACGCCTGCGGCTGGTGGCCAAGCGATGGCGATCGGTGCCTTCAGCATGCCGACACACGCTGGTACCCTGATGAATCCATGATTCTCGAATACTTTGCCGAGTCGATCATCCACCCACAGATCCGCCAATCCACCTGCTCGTCAGCGGTTGAGGTATTCTGGGACTCGCCAACACGCGGTCGCCGATCGGTTCACGGACGCACCCGCGAGGAAGCCATGATCCTCGCCTTCATTACGCTCTATCAAGAAACCCATGCCCAGCCGATGACCTACGAGTTCTAGCACACAATTGCAGGAAATCATTCGCTGGTGGGTTGCTCGGCTTGACGAATCGGTTCGCAAGCGTACTATTGCCCCTGACACAGTCCTTGGCCCCATCGTCTAGCTAGGTCCAGGACACCAGGTTTTCATCCTGGTAACGCGGGTTCAAATCCCGCTGGGGTCATTCGCTGAAGGTTCCTAAACGAGCCTTCAGCTTTTTTAATGCGCTCAATCAATGGGGGTGTTCTTTTCAGGCGTAGAATCCCCCGACATCAGTCCTCGGCCCCATCGTCTAGCTAGGTCCAGGACACCAGGTTCTCATCCTGGGAACGCGGGTTCAAATCCCGCTGGGGTCATTGATCGGAAGCTCTTGCGTGGGCTTCTGATTTTTTCTGCGCACACCTGAGCATCTTTCATCCATCACGCTCGCCACGCATAGAATCCCCCGAAAGCCGTCCTTGGTCTCATCGTCGAAGTGTGCGTGTTTGGGAGTATTCAATGGCCAAGAGCATCTTCATGATCCCAGCGATGGACTGCCCCGCTGAGGAGGCACTTATCTCCAAACGCTTGAAATCGGTCAAGGGCGTTGACGGGCTGGACTTCGACCTTTTCAACCGGCGCCTGACCGTCTCGCACACGCTTACGGACGATCAGACCATCGTGACAGCACTCAAAAGCGTCGGCATGGTCCCCCGCAATCAAACAATCAAACCGGGACAGCCCGATGGTGCTCAGCAGACGCAAGGCCAAGCCGGTTCATTCGAGCAAGGGGCCGCCTGCGCGCCGGGCGATCCCTGCGCGACCGACATCGGACCCGGATCCGAGCAGGCAGAGCCCGTCGCAACAAAGAGAGAACTCGTCCTGTTGGGCGTGTCGGGGGTATTGGCCTTTGTCTCTGAGGGGCTCTACTTTGCGGGCGTCGAGGAAACAGCGTGGCCTGTGGTTGGGCTCGCCATCGCATCGATGCTCTTGGGCGGAATACCGACATTCAAAAAAGGACTGATCGCACTCAAGACGCTCACGCTTAACATCAACTTCCTGATGACCGTGGCAGTGATCGGCGCAGCCGCCATCGGGGCGTGGCCAGAAGCCGCAATGGTGGTGTTTCTATTCGCAGTGGCCGAACTCATCGAAGCGTACTCACTTGACCGGGCGAGGAACGCCGTTCGAGGGCTGATGGCGATGGCGCCCGAAGTTGCGAGCGTGAAGGTACCAAACGCAGACGGACCCGACGAATGGGAGCAAGTCGCGGTGGAAATCGTAGCCGTCGGGGCAATCGTGCGCGTCAAGCCCGGAGAGCGGCTGCCCCTCGACGGCATCGTCGTGGCCGGCGCATCGGCCGTAAACCAAGCACCAATCACAGGCGAGAGCGTACCCGTCGAAAAATGTGTAGACGATCAGGTATTTGCCGGGACCATCAACGAAAATGGAATCTTGGAGTTCAAAACCACCGGCGGCAAGGATCAAACAACAATCGCTCGGATTATCCGCTCAGTCCAAGAAGCACAAGGGCAGCGAGCACCGACCCAACGATTCGTTGATTCGTTTGCAAAGATCTATACGCCAATCGTCGTGGTTCTCGCGATGCTCGTCGCCGTAGTCCCTTGGCTGGCGTTCCAACAACCATTCTCGCCGTGGCTCTACAAGGCATTGGTGATGCTGGTCATCGCCTGCCCGTGCGCGTTGGTGATCTCAACGCCCGTGACGATTGTCAGTGGCCTCACCGCAGCGGCCAAAGCCGGGATTCTTATCAAAGGCGGGATGTATCTCGAACAAGGGCGACACCTCAAAGTGGTCGCCCTCGACAAAACCGGCACGATCACAGAGGGCAAGCCCAAACTCACGGATGTGAAACCGATCCAACAGGGTGCGGCAATCATGACCGCCGATGAAATCCTCCACATCGCTGCGAGCATTGACGCGCTGTCCGATCACCCGGTAGCGCGAGCAATAACCTCTGCGTGGGAGGGTAATACGGAACCACTGTTCCCCGTCGAGGAGTTCCAATCCGTCACCGGCCGAGGCGTGCAGGGCATGGTCAACGGCGAAATGTACTTCGTGGGCAACCACCGTTTCGTCCACGAACGCGGTGTGTGTACGCCTGAGGTTGAAGCAGCGTTGGAAATGCTCGAGGCTCAGGGCAAGACAACGATTACCCTCTCCTCGTCGAGCGAGGTGCTCGGTTTGCTCGCAGTGGCCGACACACCACGCGAGACGAGTGTGCAGGCCATTGGGCGGATTCACGAGGTGGGCATCCGCGTGATGATGCTCACCGGAGATAATCAGAAGACCGCAGACGCAATCGCAGAAAATGTCGGGATCGACATCGCACGCGGCGAACTGCTTCCAGAGGACAAACTCGAAGCGATCAATGAACTTCTGGTCAAGCACGGCGATGCCGCCGTCGGCATGATCGGCGACGGGATCAATGATGCCCCGGCACTGGCGAAAGCAAGTGTCGGCTTCGCGATGGGCGCAGCGGGCACCGATACAGCGATCGAAACCGCCGATGTTGCATTCATGCGAGACGACCTCCACGCCTTGCCCGACTTCATTATCCTCTCACGCAAAACGGCGAAACTCCTCAAACAAAACTTCGCCCTCGCACTCGGGATCAAGTTTCTCTTCTTTGGACTGGCCATGGTCGGAATCGCCACGCTGTGGATGGCGGTGATCGCGGATGTGGGGGCAAGTTTATTGGTTGTATTCAACGGGCTGAGGCTACTGAGATGGCGACCCCGCCAATGAATCAGAAAACGCGTCCCCCCTTCTCGCCAGTCAGTCCCATCGGGTGCTCTAGCCCGGCCAGTAACATACAGGCAGAGCGGCTTGCTGGGGCTATGCTCAGAAACAACTGAGCGGGTCTCCAACTCGCCGATTCAGGAGATGCAGATGAAACGAGTCACAGGCATTGGAGGCGTGTTCTTCAAGGCGAAGGATCCCAAGGCGTTGGGTGCGTGGTATCGAACTCACCTGGGCATGAATGTCGAAGATTGGGGAGGGGTCGCGTTTCGGTGGGCGGATGACAATCCTGAAGGGGCCGGTTCGACGAACTGGACTCTGTTTCAAGACGATGCCTCATACTTTGCGCCGAGTGCGTCGAGTTTTATGGTCAACTATCGAGTGGACGACTTAGACGCCCTGATCGCCAAGCTGCGAGAGGAAGGGTGTGATGTAGACGAAAAAGTTGAAGATACCGAGTTCGGCAAGTTCGGCTGGGTCATGGACCCAGAGGGAAACAGGCTCGAACTCTGGGAGCCTCCAAAGGGCGGATGATGAGATTTTTTTACGATCTGAGTTTCAGTTCGTCCACGACCTTACGAATGACATCAAAGTCGAACCCCCGCCGGGCGAGCCGACCCGTGATCCGTCGAATCCGAACCTCCGGCTCATGGCGATCAGAGATCGATCGCGCTGCTGACTGCGCCAACTTGCGGGCATCAGCGATCGTGTCGCGCTCTTCGAGTGCTTCGTCGAGGACTACCTGAACAATGCCCCCCTCGATCCCTTTTTCGCGGAGTTTGCCTTCGAGCAGCCTCCGCCCCGCCGGCTTTCGGCATAGCTGACTCCGCACCACCATCCGGGCATAGTGCTCATCATCGAGCACCTGCAACTCGGTGAGCCTTTCGATCGTCCACGCGATCGCTTCGGGTTCGTACCCGTACTCCTTGAGTTTGCGTCCGAGTTCCTTGCCAGACTTGGCCCGCTTGGTCAGAATCCGAATCCCCGCTCGGTAGGCATTGCCCCGGGCGAGTTCGTCGGCGAGCGTAGCGGCCAAATCTTCTGTCCAAGGCGTGCCGACTTCGAGCTTCTGGTCGCCTTTGGTATCGAGCAATATCCGCCCGAGCCTTCGCCGATCGACGAACAGCGTGACGCGGGCGGGGTCGTCTTTGCAAGGGTGCAAGGAGGTGATGTGGGCCGACCCATCGAGCAACAGCGGCTCGAGCTCTTTCTTGGGATATCGACCCCGGTTGCCGTACGAGTTGCGCCGGTAGGTGCTCATGTCATGGATTCTAACAAGTCCGAGAGCTCCGAAGCTGCATGGGTGTCCTGAATCTTCATCGCTGCGTCAATGCCCGTCTGGATCGCTGCCAAGGCTTCAGCGGTCCGCCCGAGTTCATCGAGCGATTGCCCCTTGAAGTAGTAGGCATAGCAATAGGTCGCATCGAGTTCGATCGCTTTGGAATAGCACCCGATCGCCTGCTCATGATCGCCAGCGTTGGCATATTCCTGCCCGAGCCCATAGTGGACAAACGGGTCACTTGGGTCAAGCGTGAGTAGTTTTTCAAGTTGTTCGATGGTGGGCATAGCGCCATCATACCACAGACTTGGGCGATCAGCGGAGACTTTGCGCATGAAAAACGCCGCCTCAATACGGACGGCGTTGTGTGATTTTCAGTTGTTCGGTTCATTCACTTCGAGTACTCGAACACGCCACGCCCCGATTTATTTCCTAATCGACCCGCAACCACCAGCTGCTTGAGCAGCGGGCACGCACGGTATCGATCGTTGTTGAGCCCCTCGGCCAGCACATCCATGATGTGTACGCAGGTATCGAGCCCAATAAAATCGGCCAGACGCAGCGGGCCCATCGGATGGGCCATGCCGAGTTTCATGATCTCGTCGATATGCTCGGGCTCAGCAACGCCTTCCATCCACGCATAGAACGCTTCGTTAATCATCGGCATCAGCACCCGGTTCGACACAAACCCCGCCCGATCGTTGGCAGGCACCGCGACCTTGCCCATCGCCTCGGCGAGCGCGATCGTCCGCTTGGTGGTTTCTTCGCTCGTCGCCAAGCCGTTGATGACCTCGACGAGTTTCATCACGGGCACCGGATTGAAGAAGTGCATCCCGATAAACCGGTCGGCTGCATCGCCCACGCTCGTCGCCAGTTCGGTGATCGAGATCGACGAGGTGTTCGAGGCGAGAATCTGATTATCAGTAAACTTGTCAGCCAATCCAGCAAAGATTTTTTTCTTGATCTCTACATCCTCAACCACAGCCTCGATCACGATGTCGGCGTCGTAGATTGCGCCGATATCGCTGGCGTAGGTGAGCCGCGATTTAGCTGCGTTGACCTCATCATCGCTCATCCGCCCCTTCTCAACCGCCCGGGCGAGGAGTTTGTTATGGAATCCTTCACACCGCGTGAGCGCGTCGGCGTTGAGGTCATAGACGACGGTCTCGAACCCGTTGACCGCCGAGATTTGGGCGATCCCGCCGCCCATTTGTCCGCTGCCGATGATCGCGACTTTGTTGATTCCGTGCATGGTCTATCTCCTGAGATGGCTGATGGAAAGCGAGCCCAAACTGGGTCAAAATCATAGCCGGGAGGGGTGATCTTGTCGCTGGGATCACATCAATCCGAGCGGGCAAATCCATGATTCCACGCATAGAATCTCATCCGGTCTGACCACTCAGCTGCGCAAGGAATCTCTCATGGCCCATCAACTCGGCGAAGCAACCAGTGCCTTTGAAAAACTCGATCGGTGCGCCGATCTCGACCACCGCCCCCGCGTGCTGCTCGGCAAGATGGGGCTCGACGGGCACGATCGGGGTGTCAAGGTCATCGCCCGCGCCCTGCGAGACAGCGGCGTCCATGTCATCTACTCCGGGCTCTGGCAGACCCCGGCCTCCCTGGCGATCTCCGCCCGCGATGAAGATGTCGATGTGATTGCAGCGTCGATGATGTCCAACTCGCACCTGGTGCTCGGCAAGCGGCTCGTCGATTCGATGAACGAGGTCGGTCGCCCGGACATCCCGGTGCTCATGGGCGGGATTTTGCCTCAGAACGATATCGTCAAGTTGCTCGACATGGGTATCCGGGAATGCTTCCCGACGGGCACCGGGCTCATCGACATTGTCAACGCCGTCCGCGCGACGGTCCATCCGCAAGATCAGCATATCGAATCGGGCAACGCGAGTGCCCAACTCTCGCGTGATATCTCGCTGATGCACAACGAGAAAACCGTCCGCGAGAACGCAACCATGCGCCGCCCAAAGCGCGTCATCGGCTTCACCGGCTCGCCGGGCGCAGGCAAGAGCACGCTCGTCGCCCAACTCGCCCGCGAACACTTTGTGCGTGCCCAAGAAGATCCGTCGATCGGACGCTGCGCCGTGCTCGCGTTTGACCCCAAGAGCCCAATCACCTCGGGCGCATTGCTCGGCGATCGCTTGCGTGTCGATTTCAATAACATCGGCGAGCATGTCTACTACCACTCGCTGGCGATCCGAGGCGAGGATTACCACGGCTTAAACGACATCATCGAACTCATCGGCGGCTCATGCACCGGCAACGACACCTACGACACGCTCTATGTCGAAACCGTCGGCGCCGGACAAAACGAAACCATGATTCGCGACTTTGTCGATACCACCGCGGTGGTCTTGACGCCGGGCATGGGCGATTCGGTCCAGATGGACAAGGCCGGGATTTTGGAGATCGCCGATATCTATGTCTGCAACAAGGCCGACTATCCCGGCGAGGATGATCTCGTTCGTGACCTGCGCGAAATCGCAGGCAAGACCCCGATCATCGAAACCGTCGCCACCCACGCCAAGGGCATCCCTGAGTTGTTCGATACCCTGATGCAAGCATGAACGCTGACGATCCCATCTCGGCTTTGGTCATCGAGGTCGGCGACTTGCTCCGCGAAAAGCACTGGACGCTCTCCACCGTCGAGAGCTGCACCGGAGGCTTGGTCGGAGCCGCCCTGACCGCTTTGCCCGGCATCTCGGAGGTCTATCTCGGCGGGTACATCACCTATTCAAACATGGCCAAACAGATGGCGGTTGGCGTGAGTCCCCAAACACTCGCAAAGCACGGAGCCGTGAGTTCACAGGTTGCGATCGAAATGGCCAAAGGCGGGCGTCGCAAGCTTTTGACAACCCACGCCCTCTCCATCACCGGCATCGCGGGCCCCGACGGCGGCTCAGATACAAAACCCGTCGGCACGGTCTGGATCTGTGTTCATCGGGGCCCTCAAGAGATTGATTGTCGACGGTTTATCTTCCCAGGCGATCGCTCCAGCGTCCGAACATGTGCCGTCGTCGCAGCCCTCACGATGTTAATTGAGAACATCACCCAACAAAGCCAGCCGCTTGACCATCAGCACGAACACATCAGCGAACCAGCCCAGGCATAGACTTCCCCATGATCTGCACCGTCAACGCTCAATCGAAAGAACTCCCCGAAGGCACCACCGTCGAAGGGCTCATCGAGCTCCTCGGGCTCGGGAGCGCGATCTGTGCCGCCGAGGTAGATAAAAAAATCGTCCCCAAACGGGAACGATCTGAAACAGTGCTTCTCGATGGTCAAACAATCGAAATCGTCACCCTCGTCGGCGGCGGGTGACAATCACTCCGAGCCTTCATCCTTGGCAGAGTCGGCGGAGTCGTCCGAGTCTGTGTCGGGCGATTCGATATCCTCATCGTCATCGGTCTTGAGCCGTACCAGTCCAAACCGAGCAGCGAGTGCATCGTACGAGAACGGGTCTTGGCGGCCCGTCGTTGCTTCGCTCAGTTCGCGGAGTGCTTCTTGGGCCAGGAGCCTTGGGGCTGCGAGCCGGAAGTCTTCGATGCTCACTGGACGCGGGGCAACCACGACCGAAACACCCAAGGCGTGCGATTCGGGGAGCCCCACGATCACTGGAATTGGATTCGCAGCGACGCTCTCGGGCGTCGCCAGCGGATCGAGCCCCGACGCTGCTTCGAGGACAGTCTCGCGGAACGCCTCGGTGTTGAATCGAGGATCAACAAAGGAGAACTGATTGCTCGGCTGGACCGTGTTCCGCCGAACAAGCACATTCTGTGTCACATTGGGTCGGCGCGGGGTATCCGCTTCTTGAGCTGGATTCATCGAGAGCACCAGGTCGATCGCTGAGTCAAGCGAACCCGTCGAGGCGATGGCCGAGCCAAACTCGTCCATTTTGCTCAGCAAGAGTTCGTACGCCTGTACAGCTTTGAAATCAGCAACCACTTGCTCGCGCGTCACATCTTCGATTGACTCAGCCGGGCCCTTGGGACGCATCCCTAAGATCACCGCGTAGTACCGATTGCCGATCTGATCCGCTGCCGAGGGATCAACCATCGGCAAACCGACCTGCACATCAAGCCCGATGGTGTTGGGCCCTTCGAGTTCAAAGAACGAGGGCAAAAGACCGACCGGGAGTTGACGCGCCCCGACGCGGTAGGTCGAGGTGCCATACCCGGGCAATGCCGCGATATCGTTGGCATTGAGCCACCGGTCGCCAATGATGGTGACCGATGGGATCGGAAGTGAAGAGGAAAACTGCTCATTGATCTGGGCTGCAGCCGTCTCGGCGATCTCCTCGAGGCTTGGAAGACGAGCGTCCCAATCGTCGGGCAGCGTGAGGATGCCGTTGGCTTTGGGCAACCCGTTGGTCAGCACGATGATTTGTGCTCGGATGACCCGGTCCGCCTCGGTCATCATTTCGTCAGCGGTCTCTTCGCGGAACTGTCGCTCGATATTGAGCTTTTCAACCGCGTACTCCTCAGGGTATTTTTCTCGGTTGAGGTTGTACATCTTTCGCATCGCCACGCGATCAAGCTTGACCGCGTTCATGAACTCGTTTTTGTCGAGCGTCAACCATCCGAGTTGAATGCGGGTTGGTTGGGTGTATCCGATCCGGTAGTCATTGTCGTCGGGTGCCTGGGCTTTGTAGGTGTTGAAGAAGGCTTTGAGCTGCTCGTCGGTGGGCTCGGCGATTGAGGCTTGCGCCAGGCTCGAATCGAACAACGCCGCGTTGATCGCGACCGCGTCGAGCGAATCATGGGCAGCATGAATCGCGTTGACATCACTGAACGAGGGCATGGAACTGAACTTCTCAAGCAATCGGCTGACACCCCGTGCCTGGGCCAATGTCCGGTACACATCATCGAGCGTTCCGCCCGCAAAGCCGGTGGCCCTCTGGGCGTTGGTGTGGATGGCGTTGGCGATCTGCGTGCGGAGCTCTTCAACTCGGCTCAATGCTTCTTGCTCGTTGGTGATCAGGCGTTGCTGGATCTCAGTGTTGACCTGCATCCGCGCTTCTAAGATCGCAAGCTCGCCGACCCATGACACCCCATCGCCCACTTCGCCGATAAAACCTGCCGCTTTCGCCTGCTTGACGAGCAAGAGCCAGTGCAAGGCCAGGGTCGATTCGTTGGATTGATCGAGCCCAAGCCCGCCCGCAGCCCGTGGTGCAAACGCACGCGGGTTTACCCGCTTGAGCAGGCCCAGCGCCGCGTTGGCGTGCTGGATGTCCGAGCGGAGAAAGTGGGTGCCGTCCCCGAGCATCGCCACCTTCGCCTTGAGCGGCGAGGGCGAGAGCCGAGTCAGAATCGGCTGGAGCAAGAACACAACCATCAACAAGGAACCCCCGACGACGAGGATCAAGAGCTGGAATTTACGGATGAACCTAAGCATGATGGCTCCGTGAGTGTGAGGGAGAATGATCGGATCGAAAAATGAAAAAACGAATCCACAGGGGTAATCCCGAGGATTCGCTTGGCTCATCCTCGGCGTCGCGCCCAACGGGCGCGACGCGAGGTCAGATTGGATTTAGCGATAGAATTCAATGATGAGGTTGGTGTTCACATCGAATGGAATCTGATCCGAAGTCGGCAGCGACGAGATCGTCGAGTTGAGCTCCGATGGGTTGAACGAAATCCAACCCGGAACCTCATGTCCGCCCATGGATTCCATGTTCTCGCGTGCGAGCTTCTGGATGCCATCCTTGAGCGAGACTACATCGCCGACCTTGATGCGGTATGACGGGATATCGACCTTCTTGCCATTGACGAGCACATGCCCGTGGTTGACCATCTGGCGTGATGCCCAGATCGTGCGGACGACGCCCATACGACGGATGACATTGTCGAGACGGAGCTCGAGGAGCTGCATCAGCACATCGCCCGAGTTGCCAGGTCGGCGCTTGGCTTCGTCAACGGTGCGACGGAACTGCTTTTCGAGGATGTTGTAGTGATAGCGGAGTTTTTGCTTTTCTTGCAAACGGATGCCGTAGTCACGCAGCCGACGCCCGCGATGCCCGTGCATACCCGGTGCATTGAGCATCCGCTTGGAGGTGTGCTTGGGGATATCCGCGATGGGCACTCCAACGCGGCGAGAAAGACGAACCTTGGGTCCAGTATAAGTTGCCATTTGGCGTTTCCTTTTCATCCGTCCGCAGAGCGAGCGATTGGCCCTTCTGCGGTGCTACTTCTTTTTGTAGCGACCATGCCGGGTGGCCCAGACTTGGGTCCGACGAGTGTGGCCCGGGCACAATGCCAGGGAAGAGCGGATTCAAGCCCGCAACGGGCGATTTGTCAACCCGATTCTGAATCAGTTTGGGCGTTTTTCGCCTCGCCCAGACTTTGAGCAAGGGGAGACGGAGGGTTTTTTCCTTTATTTGGATCTGAACCACGAATTGTTTCTCCGGCGGTTCCCCAAAACGAGGGGAGCCGGAATATGAATGGCCAAATGCCTCAAATGAGTTACTTCGGGACCTGCTAGGATTGAACCACTCCAATGAATCCGTCTTGACCATTTTTCCCGGAGCATCCTGTGGATCAGCCGATAGATTTTCGATCAGATACCGTCACCCGACCAACCCCGCCGATGCGTCAAGCGATGGCCAATGCAAAGGTCGGCGATGATGTGATGGGGGCCGATCCGACGGTGATCGAACTCGAAGATCGCGTGGCGGAGATGTTTGGCAAGGAGGCTGCGTTGTTTGTGCCCTCGGGGACGATGGCGAACTTGCTGGCGATTTTGGCGCAGACAGTGCCGGGCGATGAGATTCTCACGCATCGCGAGAGCCATATTTATTACTACGAAGCGGGTGGGTATGCAGCCATCGCCGGGTGCAGCGTGAAGTTTGTCGATGATTCGACCGCGCGCAAGCCCGGGCTGATGACGCCTCAGGCTTTGCATGCAGCGGTTCGGGCGCCCGATATTCATTTTTCCAAACCATCGCTTTTTACCCTCGAAAACACGCACAATCGTGGCGGCGGGGTGGTCTGGGAGGTGGATGAACTCCGAGCAATCCGCCAGGCCGCCCGCGAGCACGGGCTGCGTGTGCATACCGATGGCGCGAGGATCTGGAATGCGTCGGCAGCGACGGGCGAAGAGCTCACAACGCTGGGCGAGCATACCGATACCATCTCGGCTTGTCTGAGCAAGGGGCTCGGGTGTCCGGTTGGGTCGCTGCTCATCGGGGATCATGCAACAATCGCGTGTGCCCGTCACAAACGGAAAATGCTCGGCGGCGGGATGCGCCAAGCCGGGATCATCGCGGCGGCGGGGCTCTATGCGCTCGATCATCATCTCGAACGCCTGAGAGAGGATCATGATCGGGCAAAGAGGCTCGCCGGCGAGTTGGCGCAGTGTTCGATCTTTGACTTCGACCCCCAATCGGTCGAGACGAACTTGGTCTATGCCAAGCTCGCCGATGCATCGGTCGAATTGGTCGGAGATGCATATGTGTGGGAAGATCGGTTGAAATCAATTGGCGTGCTCTGCTATGCGGAGAGCCCGACGACCCTTCGGTTCGTGACGCATCTCGACCTTGATGACTCGATGGTCGATGAATCGCTTGTGCGCATCAAAGCGATTTGAAGGCGGGTGCGTGTTTTCGGTTCTTCTCAATGCTAGAAATCCAGCAGCGGGCCGTTGGCGAGTTGGTCCGAGTTTGCAACGCCGAGGGTTCGATAGATTTCGAGCGTTGCGCTCGAGGTATTGAGTGTATAAAAATGGATGCCCGCGATTTGATGATCGAGCAGGTCACGGGATTGTTCGGTGGCCCAGTGAACGCCGACGCGTCGGATGGCTTCGCTCGATCCATCGGTTCGGCGAACCATGCGGAGCAGCGGGGCGGGGAATCGCATGCCCTGTGCGAGCTCGGCCATGCGTTTCATGCCGGTGATGGACTGGATCGGCATGATCCCGGCGAGGATCGGGATACGGATGCCTGACATCTCGCACCGGTCACGGAAGTCGTAGAGGTCTCGATTATCGAAGAACATCTGCGTGATGATGTAGTCCGCGCCTGAATCAACCTTGGCTTTGAGATAGTCCATCTCGTTGAGCCGATTGGGTGTGCCGGGATGCCCTTCGGGGAACCCGGCGACGCCGATGCCGAACCCGGGGAACCCGCCGGGTTTGATATATTCATCGCTGATCTTGCGGATGAAGTAAACGAGATCGGAAGCATTGGAGAACCGATCACTCCCCCAATCGTGATCTTCATCCGCCGGCGCATCACCCCGCAGCGCAAGAATACTCTGAATCCCACGCTGGGCGTAGGCTTCGACGATACTGCGGATTTCGTCTTCTGAGTGTTTCACGCAGGTGAGGTGAGGGACGGTCACAATCCCGGTTTCTTCGCGTACCTTATGCACCAGATCGCGGGTGAGCTGGCGCGTCGAGCCGCCTGCGCCGTAGGTGACACTGACAAAAGAAGGCCCAAGCGATTCGAGTTTGACGATGTGATCGAACAACTTCGACGCACCCGCCTCAGTCTTCGGCGGGAAAAACTCGAACGAAAAGGTCGTCCCGCTCTGCTTCAACATGTCCCGAAAATGCTTCATGCTGATTCTATCCGTTCTCCGATCACCGCGCAGATCCGATCCCCGATCCCATAGACCATCACGGTCATCCGATTGTTTTTGCCCTTGCAGCGGAGGTACTTCTGCTCGACATCAGGGTTGATGACCCCGCCTCGGGTTCGTACTTCGACCACACCCGCATCGACCGATCGCAGCGCAGCCTTGACGCGTTTGCGATTCCAACCCATGACCTCGACCACCCGGTGCCACCGCACCATTGGATGAGCGGTTGCCTGATCGGCGGTCACCATCCCGGTTCCCGGATGCACGAGCGATGTTTGAGATTGTTCAAGGAACTCGCCGACCAGATCCGCTCGTTCCAAGCATGGATCAAGTGTTCCTAGATACGCTCCGATGTCGTTGGAATCGCTGGGGCGTTCGGGCTCGCTGGCGATCGTGCAGACTGAGCCGTCCGCGTCCAGTTTCGTCGCCCGGCGTTCGTGTTCGCCCGCGAGTTGTCCCGTCCAAAGCACCGCCTGCGTCAAGCCGCCGGGCTCGGAGAGGATTTCGACTTCGCCGATCGGCAGGTCGTAGGCGTTGATGCCGGGGTTGAGTTTGATCGCGCCGCTGGGATGGTTTTCGATCAGTTGATCCCAGATTTTGGGCCCCGGCTCGAAGTCCTCAATATCAAGCATTCGTTTCCCATCCACGCTCCGCCTTGCGGGGTCAAGATGGAACCCGGCGATGTCGGCGGGGCAATCGTTGAGCGCGTCGCCACAGATTGAGGCGAATCCGGTGTTGTGTTGATATGCCCACGCGCGGTGTTCGCAGGAATCCACGCCGATGGGGTTGAGGCCCGTTTGCCCGAGTCCCCATGAATCGCCCCCGATGCCGCAGCAGAGATCGGCGATGCGGGCGTTCTCGCCGAGCACCGATGCGAAGCGTTTGGCCTTGTACACGCTCGAGATCGCCGAACTCGCCATCTCCACGCCGGGGATGTCGGAGATCATCTTGGCTGCGAACGAAGCATCGAGTTTTTTGGCGCCCTTCATGCGTGCGCGCATCGCATCGCTCGTCGCGCGGACCTGCTCGGCGCTCATGTGTTTGCGCATCGCTGCGATCTGCGCGGTGGTGGGGGCCTTGGGCATCGCGCCGATCGCAGCTTCGCCTTCATCGCTCGCGAGCCATTGCCAGATTGAAAGTGTTTCTGTTATCAAAGAGGGCAGCGTACCTTCCGACACGCTGCCCTGTTGGTTCGTCAAAGAGTCAGCGGCTTAGTACCGGTAGTGGTTGGGCTTGTATGGCCCATCGACCGGGATATCCAAGTAGGCCGACTGGTCATCGGTCAGTTTGGTGAGTTTCACGCGCAGCTTGTCGAGGTGCAAACGGGCGACCTGCTCGTCGAGGTGCTTGGGAAGCACATGGACCGAGTTGTCGTATTTATCGAGATGCTCGGCGAGTTCGATCTGGGCGATCACCTGATTCGTAAAGCTCGCGCTCATCACGAAACTGGGATGCCCGGTGGCACAACCAAGATTCAAGAGCCGACCCTCAGCGAGGATCAGAATACTCGTGCCCTTGGACTTAAACAGGAACTCATCAAACTGAGGCTTGATGTTGATCCGCTCAACATCTGGATCCTTCATCAAAGGCTCCATCTGGATTTCGTTGTCGAAGTGACCAATGTTGCCCACGATCGCCTTGTTCTTCATCTGCTTCATGTGCTTGAGCGTGATGATGTCCTTGTTGCCGGTGGTCGTGACGAAGATATCGGCGTAGGAGATTGCGTCTTCGAGGGTGAGGACTTCGTATCCTTCCATCGCGGCCTGCAGAGCACAGATTGGGTCGATCTCGGTGACGATCACTCGGCAGCCTTGTCCCTTGAGCGACTGGCAACATCCCTTGCCAACATCGCCGTACCCACAGACCACAGCGACCTTGCCCGAGAGCATGACATCGCTGGCGCGGTTGAGCCCGTCAACGAGTGAGTGGCGACAGCCGTAGACATTGTCGAACTTGGACTTGGTGACCGAGTCGTTGACATTGATCGCCGGGAATGGCAGTTTGCCCTCCGCTGCGAGTTGGTAGAGGCGATGGACGCCGGTGGTTGTTTCTTCGGAGATGCCTCGGATCAAGGGCGTATTTTTCTGGAACCAACCCGGGTTCGAGTCGATGGTGCCTCGGATCGTACCGAGCACATGCTTCCATTCTTCTGAGTCTGAATCGGCGTTCCACTCGGGGACGGATCCGGCGTTTTCGTAGTCCAAGCCGTTGATCATAAAGAGCGAGGCGTCGCCGCCGTCGTCGACGATCTGCTCTGGGCCTGATCCATCAGGGTAGGTCAATGCCTGCTTGGTGCACCACCAGTATTCTTCGAGGGTCTCGCCCTTCCATGCAAAGACGGGCACGCCCTTGGGGTTTTCGGGTGTGCCGCCGTCTTCGGTGCGACCGACGACGACGGCTGCTGCTGCGAAGTCCTGGGTCGAGAAGATGTTGCACGAGCACCACCGGACATTGGCGCCCAGTGCGGTGAGTGTTTCGATGAGCACTGCGGTCTGGACGGTCATGTGCAATGAGCCCATGATCTTGAGCCCTTTGAGCGGTTTGCTCTGTCCGTACTGTTCGCGGAGGGCCATGAGTCCGGGCATTTCATGCTCGGCGAGGCGGAGTTCTTTGCGTCCGTGCTCGTGCTCGCTGAGATCGCGTACTTTGAACTGCAAGCCGTTGATTTCGTCAACGCTCATCATGGTCGGTGGTGTTGCTGTTGCTGTCATTGGTGTGTTTCCTTTGTAAATCTTGTCAGTCCGTTGGGTTGGTTTGTGTATAAAATGGTTTGCGAAGTTGGTTCGTTAAATCTGGGCCACCGCTGCAAAGAGCGACGGGCCCGACGCGTCGATATTCGGGCGGAGTTTATTCACCCGGACATGCTTGAAATCGGCTTGTTTGAACATCTCGATGCGTTCTTTTTCAGAGAATCCCAGATGAACATGCCCCATCGCATGGCGATACTCATGGCGGTCATGCTGGCACATATCCACGACGAGGAGCATTCCCCCGTTTTGGGTTGTTCGGAGGATCCGTTTCATCTCTTTGAGGGCTGCGACCGGGTCGTCGACATGGTGCAAGACCAGCACACACGCCGCGGCATCGACACTGCCCGATTCCATAGGCAGATCGGTCAAATCCCCGGTTAGGAAGGATACATTCGATGCGTCCTGCCCGGCCTCGGCGAGTCGATCTTTGGCGGCGTCGAGCATCTCGGCGGAGCGGTCGATCGCGGTGACATGCTCGACCCACGGGCAGAGGAGTTCGGTCGCGTTGCCGGTGCCACACCCCAGATCGGCGACATGCCAAGAGGGGTTCAGAAACCCCAAAAGTGAGTGATCGGTGAACTCGCGCCCGAACATGTCGTTGCGGAGATCATCCCATTCGCCCGCGACACGCCCAAAGAACGAGGCGGAATCGGTCATCCGCTCGGCGAGCACGGCAGCGAGCCTACGGTCGTCTTCGCGGAGGTTCGGGTCATCGCCGAGCTGATCGCGGAGGGTGATCCAGATGGCGCGGAGCGGGGTCGGTAGGTCGTCGAGGACGACGCGGTAGTAGGCAGCAGGCCCGGCGGTGCGTTTGAAGACCCACCCGCCATCAGCGAGCACGCGGAGATGGCGTGAGCCTGAGGATTGGGGGATTTGAAGCACCTTGACAAGTTCGCCGACAGCGAGTTCGTGCTGTTCAAGCACCCGGATCATGCGCAGGCGGACCGAATCTCCGAGCTGGGAGAGCATTTCGACCGTGGTTTGGCTTGATACAGGTCCGTCAGGCACAGGCAATATCCTCATATCCGGAAATACGGATAAAGAGTAAGTTGTCTGTGCCCCGTTGTCAACCCAATCGGGTGATTATTCCGTAGGCTCGATGGCCAACGACGGGCCCGGGATCATGCCCATTGCTTCCAATCGTGCGAGGATGGTCGGGTCGGAAGCGTCGAACCAGAGCGCCTGGCGGAGATATCGGACTTCGCCGTCCTGATCCCCGATGGTGTTCATGAAATCCGCCATCGCGAGATAGGGCGCGGGGGTGAGTTTGCCCTGCTCGGCGATCGACAGGAGCAGTGCTTCGCGGGCTTCGTCCATGAGCCCGACGCGCTGGGCGTACCGGGCGAGTCGGAGATGACCTGAGCCCGGTTCGCCTTCGTTGATTGATTCTTCAAGCAGTTTCATCAGGGCATCCGCCCGGTTTGCCTGGATCAATGCTTCGCTCAATGCCTCGATGTATTCGATATTCCCCGGCTTGAGATCATGGGCGATCCGGAGGTGCCCGATTGCCTGCTGGGTCATGCCTAAGCGGGTTTCGACGCGTCCGAGCCGATATTCTGCGAGCGCTGACTGCGGGCGACGATCGACATATTCTGACCAGAGTTCGAGGGCGCGGGCGTCGTCGCCTTTGTCTTCAGCGATTGCTGCCTGGATATGGAGATCGTTGAGCGCGAGCGTGTCTTTGACCTTGGTGACTGATGAGCACCCCGCGAAGGATGCGAGCACCAGCAGGCTGACGAGTACGAACGAAGCGGCTTTGACGAGTTTCATGGTTCATTTCTCCTGCAGTGGGCGATCAACACCATCGGGCTTGCCCGGCGTCGATCATATGGTAGCGTCGCCGAGCCCGAGCGTCCCGCCCGTCGGCTCCGTCGATTGTCCAACTCGGGAGATACACTCTGTCTATGCACCAATCGGTCCTCCTGCTCCATACATTGCCCGATGGCTCGTCCCACTATGACTGGCTGATCGATCAACCCGCGTTGCAAATCGAGCATCGCCTGCTCGCCTGGCGATGTGCTTTTCGCCCCGATTCCTCTGCAAGTTTTCCCCTCAAGGCACAAAGGCTTCCCGATCACCGAGCACACTACTTGACCTATCAAGGCCCAATCGCCAACAACCGAGGCTCGGTCCAGCGCATCGCCAGTGGGCATGTTCGATCACTCGTATTCGATGCCCATTCAATGGATATCGCCATCGAATGGACACAATGCACGCTGGTTTATCGCGCCGAGCTACATCCGCAGACGCCTGAGAGATGGATATTCCGGTGCCAGAGTGTGTAAACGCCACTGGACGCACGGGTGAAAATATGGTACCCTCCATCCAATCCATTCCACAGGCCCATCAAACGGAGATACACACTGATGAGGGGACGATTCATCAAGCCGATTTTTCACCCATTGCCTCCGGGTTATTCCGGGCCGGCTTCGACGCCTCCCGAGGACGAGGGGCCGGTGGATCTCAACGACGAGCAGCTCGAAGAGTCACTCGATGACACCCTCCCGCTCGATCTGGGCCCATCGACGGGCAGTTCGGCGAGCGCGCCGCCGAAGATTCAGACCTTTGAGCAGAAACTCCGCAAGGTTCGCCATGAGGATTCTTGGGAAAGAACCCCCAACGCCAACGGCACCGGCGCGATCCATGTCAAGAGCTTTCACTGTAAGTTGACGGGCGATTCGCTCGAGTTTCTCGACCAGCAGATCAACGAATGGCTCGATGCCCATCCTCAATACGAGGTGAAATCCGTCACCTCGTCGATTGGGACATGGACGGGAAAAAGTAAAGAACCCAATCTCATTGTCAATGTCTGGGTCTAAGCAACCCGGGGGGGATTGGGCCCAGCGCCGAGAGTGAGAGCAAATGCGCACCAACGGACATCGAATGATTGTGCTCATGGGCATCTGGCTCTGTGGGCTGTTGGGCTCGCCAGCCTTGGGTGTTGTGCATCCTGAACCCGATCCGCTCGCAGCTTTGCCGCCGACGATCAAGATTCCTGAACCCAAAGACCTGATCGCGGCCAAGGTGATCCGGATTTTCGATGCGGACACGATTTTGGTGCAGATCGGCGATGTCAAACGCCGGTACCAGCTTTTGGGCGTTCACGCTCCGCAGTTCAATCCCAAGGATCGGACACCCAAGCCGTTCTCTGTCGAATCACGCCGATTCATCGAGCAGTTACTCTTGGGCGAATCGGTCTACATTCAGCACGATCCGTATGGTGTGCGCGATCGACAAAATCGACGGGCTGCGTATATTTTTCGAGCTCCCGACATGCTCTTTGTGAATCTCGAACTCGTCCGTCAGGGGTACGCCAAGCATGATCCCAAGCTCGGCTCGCTCTACAACGATGCTTTTCATCATTATGAATCGAAAGCCAAGGTGCTCTTCCGAGGCATCTGGAACCCCAACACACCCGTAATCGATTGGACCCAACAAACCCAACTCCCCGTCGCCGATCCCGATTCTCCATCAGTCACCAGATCACCCACCAAATCATCCGCCACCAAGGGGCCCAAGTCTCCAGAAACCAACCCGCCCGCATCACCTGCCGAGCGTCCTGATGGGTTGGTTCCCATTTACATCACCAAATCGGGCTCGAAGTATCACAAGAAGGACTGTCCGCACCTGACCGATTCCCAGCGTCTAACCACCCGTGAAAAGGTCAAAGCCACCCACAAGCCTTGCAAGACCTGCAAGCCTGATGGGTGATTGTTCCTTTCTCGACCCGGTGGCATGTGATAGCCGATAGATGGGGCATGTGTGGAATTGCTGCGATACTCAATCTTGAAGGCTCACAAACCCCGATCCCGCACTCGGTGATCGAAGCGATGCGCGATCGGCTGACCCATCGCGGTCCTGATGATTCGGGGCTTTGGGAAGGGGCGATTGGGTCGATCGGGCATCGTCGGCTTTCGGTCATTGATCCGACTCCCGCGGGGCATCAGCCGATGGTTTCGCCCGATCAGCGATACATCCTCGCATACAACGGCGAGCTGTATAACGATCACGATCTGCGCTCCGAACTCGCATCGCTCGGGTGTGTGTTTCGATCGAACTGCGATACAGAAACCGTCCTCCATGCTTTAATCACCTGGGGTAATGGAGCCATCGACAAACTCCGAGGCATGTACAGTTTCGTCTTTGTTGATACGCAGTTGAATGCTGCGATCTTGGCGCGTGATCCGATGGGCATCAAGCCGATGTATCACACGATTGCAGCTACCGGATCGGGGCGGCAACTGATCATTGCTTCGGAGATCCCCGCCATTCTCATCCACCCGGGTGTTGATCGCACGCCAGACCCGATCACCGTGTCGGCGTATCTGTCGTCGATCCGCACCACGCTCGGACAGCGGACGATGTTCGAGGGGATCTCGACGCTGGTTCCCGGGCAGTGGATCACGATCCCGCTTGATGCACCCGAGCGGGCAAGTTCGATCAACTGGTGGGACAACTCTGATCGCGCCCCGACCCAAGGCGTGCGCCAGAGCATCGAAGATTCGATCCATCGTCATCTCCGCACCGATGTCCCGATGTGCACACTGCTCTCGGGCGGGTTGGATTCCGCGATCACGACGCTGCTGGCCAAGCGGTCGCTGGGCGATTTGAGCACCTATTGCGCCGGGGCCAAGGTCGATGGGTTTTCCGATGATTTCAAATTTGCCAAATCCCTCGCGGACGAACTGGGCACGAATCACACCGAGGTTGAACTGACTGAAGCGGGGTTTGTCGAGCGTTGGCAGTGGATGGTCGGTCGGCTCGGGGTGCCGCTCTCGACACCCAATGAGGTGGCGATTTATGAGGTGGCTGCGGTGCTGCGCAAGCAGGGGCATGTCGTGGCGATCTCGGGTGAAGGGGCGGACGAACTCTTTGGCGGGTATGCCCCGATCATGCAGCAGGCATCGGCCCACATCGCGGGGATCAACGGGGGGAGGGGCGGCGATGATGTCGATGGCGGGCTTTTTAACCTTGCGTCCAATGCGTGGGTATCCGAGGAACTCAAGCCTGGGGTTTTGCGCGAGCCTTGGTATCTGGCAGCCGATGGGGATGCGGAACTCAAGGCGCACTATCAGCGGGTCTTCAATGAGGTGCGATCGCAATCGCCCGACGACTCGCCTTTGCAGGCGCACCTGCGGTTCCAACGCCGAATGAATCTGCCCAATCTGTTGCAAAGGCTCGATACTTCGACCATGCTCGCCGGGGTTGAGGGGCGGACGCCTTATGCTGATATTGAAGTCGCGATCTGTGCCGAGGCGTTGGCGATGGATCAGAAGTATGTTGCTGGTGAGCCTGAACAGACCAAGATCGCGCTCCGCCGAGCGTTCAAAGATGATCTTCCGCCTGAGATCGTCAATCGCCCCAAGGCGAGTTTCCCGCTCCCGTTCCAGCATTGGATGGGCTCGATGACGGATCGGCTCTTTGACTCGCCGATCGCGCGTGAGTTCTTTACTGAGCAGGCGATTGGGATGGTGTGCGCCCGCCCGGCGAGTTATTGGCATATGGCGTGGCCGATGATGAACCTGATGCTCTGGGGCGAGTCACAGTTTGGCGACGCCCAACCCCGTGAGGATGAAACGGCATGCTCTGGAAAGTATTCTTCTTCTACTACCTCGAGCTGAGCGTGCTCTGCGGCGTGATGCACATCTGGGATAAGCACCAGGCGGTGCGTGGTCGTTGGCGGGTGAAGGAAAAGACGCTGCACTCGTTCGAGTTGCTCGGCGGTTGGCCGGGCGCGATTCTGGTGACGCGGGCGATCAATCACAAGGTCTCAAAGCCGAAATATATGTGGACGCTCTACGGCATCGGCGCATTGCACTTGCTCGGATGGGTCGGGCTGAGTTGGTTTGCTTCGCGTTAGGCACGCCGCCTAGCGCGTTGATGATTCGGCGAGGAGGGCTGGGAGGATTTGGTCGATGGTGTCGGCGAGGGCGGTGAGGGCTTGGTCGAAGTTCTTGAGGAACTGATGCTCGGGGGCGGCGTGGTCGTAGAAATCGGTGATCGAGCGGATGGCGAGCACTTTGGTTGAACTGAGCGAGGCTGTCCACGCGATGGCTGCGGTCTCCATGTCCTTGATGGTGATGTTGTGGTGCTTAAAGAAGGCGAGTTCGTGGGCGAGGGTGTCGAGGGCGTTGCCGGTGGAGATGGTGGCGATGGGGAGATCGAGTGTTTGTTGGAGTTCTGGTGGGCAATGGAGCGGTTCAGGGCCCGGGGCGTAGTGGGTGAACTCGGGGAGGGGGATTCGGCGGTCGTGGTGGTAGGCTTTGTCGATGAGGAAGGTTTGGGCGATCGAGGTTGCGTGTGAACATCCACCCGCTGCGCCGGCGACGAGGATGAGGGTGGGGTTGAGGTGGTTGATCAGCAGTTGGGTGGTGTAAGCGGCGGGGATGGTGCCGATGAGATTGGCGTTGGTGCGTGGGTCATAGCCGGTGGTGACGAGGGTGATGGTGTGATCGTTGTTTGTCCAAAGATTGGGCGGGAGATTTGTGGGCCAGGGTGTTGGTGATGGGACGAGTTTGAGTTTGTTGATGATGGCATCGGCTTCGGGCTGCATGGCGCAGAGGATGGTCAGGGTGGGCATGGGAGAGTTTAGGGGGCAATGGGCAAGGAGATGAGGCGCATCGAGTGATGAAACGGTGTAGTATGGGAGCGTGAAAGAACACTACAACTGGAGATACTCGTGGCTGATTTCTTGATGATGATTGGGGTTGGAATCGTGGCGGTCGCTGGCGGGGCGGGGGTGTTGCATCTTGTCGCGAAGATGGGGGGCTTTGGGCGTTGGGCGATGGAGTTCTGCCGAAAGGCGCCGGGGCTTGATCTTGTGGTCGCATGGTTCACGGTAGGGCCTGCGATTGCGGGGTTGATTGTGTTCGGATGGCGCGGATTGCTCGGCGGGATCATCGGGCAGATGATCGGATTGACGGTGTGGGGATGGGGGCACGAGTTGGCGCATCGCAAGGCGGTCAGGGGGCCCAGGATTGTCAAGGTGCTCAACAAACTCGTCGGGCGATGGCGCAATCACGGGGCGCTGTGGGTTTCGGCGTTGGCGGTGCCTTTGTTCTGGACGGTTCGGCTTGGCGAGATTGTGATCTATCCGCTGTTGATCTGGTTGCTGCGGTTTCCCAAGCACAAGCAGGGGGAGTGGGTGAATGTGTCACGCCAGAAGTTCAACGGGTTGGTCGGGCATGATCTGGTGTGGTGCCTCTATTGTGATTGGATGACCGGGGTGTGGTCGCTGGGCTCGGAGATGCTCCGCAATGTTGAGTCGTTCTGGTGCCCGATCCGGTTTTCGGATACGAACAAGTGCGCGAACTGCTCGGTGGATTTTCCTGATATCTGGCGGTGGACTGCGGCTGATGGGAAGATGGAAGATGTGACGAAGCTGTTGGAAGAGAAGTATGGGATTGGGAAGCCCAAGGATGAGCAGCCAGATCGGAACACCTGGTTCGGGCATCGGGATCGGGTGGAGTTGACGGTGGAGGGGGAAGAGGTCAGCTCATCAGAATGCTTGAATGAGGCTAGCGAGTAAAGTGTTCAGATGAATAAAAAACGATGCACGAAGCAAAGCAGCTTCGTGCACCGGTGATATGGTTCAAAATGGTTTGTAGTTCGTTTAATCGAGTTTAAACTGATTGACCAATGTTTGGAGTTGCTCAGCTTGCTGGGCCAGATCGCGTGCCGTTTGGGTTGACTGCGAAGCGCCTTCCGAAGACTGGCGTGTCACTTGGCTGATGCCTTCAACAGCACGGGCAATTTCTTCGGTTGCTGAGGATTGCTCCTGAGCAGCCGCCGCGATGTCTTGGACCATCTGTTGAACTCCCTGTGAGCCAGATACGATACTGCCGAGTGATGTGCCTGCAGATGTGGCGAGTTCTACACCACGCCCGACTCGCTCGGAACCGGATTCGATCAGTTTCACAGCCACCTTTGTTTCTGACTGGATCCCACGGATTGACTGAGATACTTCTTCTGTTGCTTCGGTGGTTCGTTCGGCGAGTTTGCGGACTTCATCTGCAACAACTGCGAACCCGCGTCCATGCTCACCAGCACGAGCGGCTTCGATTGCGGCATTGAGTGCGAGCAGGTTGGTTTGGTCAGCAATGTCGTTGATGACAGCGATGATCTCGCCGATCGTCTCAGATTTTTGCCCAAGCATATTAATGGTATCAGCACTCGATTGGACTTCGGTTGCAATCCCCTTCATCTCCTCAACTGTAGCACTTACGATGTCGCCGCCATCTTCTGCGAGTTGTTGTGATTCGACGGAAGCAGAAGTTGCATCCGAAGATTTCGCAGCCACTTCGTTCACTGATTGTGACAGTTGCTCAATCGCAGCAGCGACTTGTTGGGTCTGCTGTTCTTGGGTTTGAAGCCCGGTCGACATTTGCTCTGCACTCGCAGCGATTTGTGTAGATGCACTCGCCACGGTTTGCGTTGAGCAGAGCACATCAGAAATTACTTGCTTGATTGCGTTCTTCATGTCGTTGACGGTTTTGGCAAGCTGGCCGATTTCATCGGTCGCTTTCATTTCTAGATCAGGCATTCCAAGGTTGCGAGCTGCAATCTCGGACGCATAGTCTGCAACCAGCGCAAGTCTTCTGGTGATCGATCCGGAAAGGAAAAAGGCGAGAGCAATCGATGAGATCACAGCGGTCAAGCCAACAGTCCACATGGTGCTCATCATTGTGCTGTTGGCGGTTTGATATTCTTCGATTGATTCATTCTTGAAGTCAATCTGTCCTTCAACGATTTTCCCCATCAACTCCACAGCGGTGTTGGCCAATGGTGTAACGACATTGAGACAGATATCTTCTGAAACCGAGAACTGAGGCGAGTTGCGGATTGCAACCGCTTTATTTGCTTCTTTGATGAATACTGTTCGTGAGGAAACATAATCGTCAAAGTGCTCTTTTTGCTTCGGAGTGAACAAATCGGTCATCGTCATCAGTCGGTCAACGGACGCTTGGCAAGCGTCGAGGCTCGAGGTGATTCGCTCACGGTGATTTTGCTGGCCAGATCCAAGGTAGGCCGAGATTGCATTGCGACTTTTGAGCAGATGCCCTTCCGCTTCACTCACACGACGAACAAGAAGCTTGCGTTCAGGATCAGAGGGCTGTGATTCTTCTTCATTCAAAATAGCCTGAAGATGGTCAACCATCTCATCGCCGAAGGGTTCTGCAACCTCAAAGTATTGTACATTTGCAGGCAAATCATCCTTTGTCTGGCAGACATCGGCGATTCGCTGCTGGGCAATTCTAAACTTACCCATCACTACTTTAAACTCTGCGTATTCGTTAATAATGGCCGGGTCATCCCAATGGCTCGCCAACTCATCGAGTTCTACCATGTAGGAGTCAATTGTTTTCCAAGTGTCGAGCCGTTCTTGTGCAAGTGACTCAAGCCCAAGGATCATGTATCCGCGGTGCATCGAAAGAGCATGGTGGATTTCGCCTTGGATGGAAAGGCAAAGGTCTACTGATGGGGCTGCCTCGTACAATACTTTATCCATCGCGGAAACGGCACTCTTTGTTTTTGCTTGGATGACCAGCAGTAGAATAACGAGCATCAGAATGGTCGTTCCGAAGCCGAGACCAAGTTTCATTCGTATTGACATTTTCATTGGGGTGGATTCCTGTACGAGTAGTTGGTGGTTGACCAAGGGGGCATGGCTCAATTGAGTACATGGCATTGAGGTACTCGTTGTGCGGGATCGGATGAACGAGGGTTTGTGTTTAGGGAATCACGATATTTTTGGACTTTCGCACGAAGGTTGTGCTGAATTGGACGAAATCACCGGTGAATGAATCGCATCAGGGGAGATGAATGGCGCTAAGTAAATCCATGTTTCACAAAGTACATGCTCGGCCCCCCTTTGTTTGTGTGTGAACGGCAAGGCGTCTCGATAGAAGACAGGCGGGTCGTTTATGGTGGTCGGGTATGCAAGATTATCAATTGAAAAACCCGCTGAAAATTTCAGCGGGTCTTTTGTTCTGAGATACCGGTAGGTTTACCAGCCGCCGCTGCGACCGCCGCCGCCGCCACCGTTGCCGCCGCCGCCGTAGCCGCCGCCGCTGCGACCGCCGCCGCCGCCACCGCCGTAGCCGCCGCCGCTGCGACCACCGCCGCCGCCGCCGCCAAAGCCGCCACCGCTTCTGCGTGGGCGTTCTTCGCGTGGGCGTGCTTCGTTGACGACGAGTGCTCTGCCGTCAATGTCGTGGCCATTGAGTTTTTCGATTGCTTCGTGTCCGGCGTCATCGTCGGCCATTTCGACGAAACCAAAGCCGCGTGAACGACCTGTTTCACGATCACTCATCACGCGTGCAGATTGGACATCGCCAACTTGTGAGAAGAGTTCATTGAGTTCTTGGTCGTTCATCGAGTACGGGAGGTTCCCTACATACAGGTTCAGCATTGCTGTCTTCCAAATGCCCGTGAGTCGTGTCAATATCGAGAGAGAGAGTCGGGCATCTTCTTCGTCGACTGCAACGCCGGATGGCGAGGCTCTGTAAGTCTAGCACTGAACAGGGCAAAGAAACAGAATTTTTTATGAATATGCACCCTCGATTCGTCGGTTTATTGCACCGGAAAATCAGATTCTGGCGATCCAAATCGTTCGGAGCGTCCAGAATCCTCTTTCGGAGCGGGATTGAGTGCCTGGATCAGGTTCATGATCGGGGTGTGCAGGTGCCCGTTGGTCGCGACCATTTCGCCAGAATCAAGGGATTGTTTGCCCGAAAGATCGGTCCAGTGCCCCCCTGATTCGGTGATGATCGGGATGGCCGCAGCGAAATCCCACAAGCTCAGGACTGGTTCGATCACGGCATCGACGCGACCAGTCGCGAGCAAGACCCAGCCATAACAATCGCTCCACCCGCGGGTGTGCTTTGCGTGGGCGTCGAGTTGTTCGTAGAGTCGGCGGTGCTGTGGGGTGATGAAGTAGCTCATCGAGGTGGTGTTGATGATGGATTCGTCGAGTTTGTCGATGCTCGAGACCTGCGCCCGTGATGGTTGGTTATCTTTGGTCGTGTGCCAGCATCCGAGCCCGTCGGCGGCGTAGACGGTTTCATCAAGGCAGGGCATGACGATGACGCCGAGGATCGGGAAGCCTTTATACATGCAGGCGAGCATGGTGCCAAAGAGGGGGACACCTTGGACGAAGGAGATGGTGCCGTCGATCGGGTCGATGACCCATTCGTAGTCCGAGGTGCCGACTCTGCGTTCGAACTCTTCGCCGAGGATTGAATCTTGGGGGTAGGCTTTGATGATGCGTTCGCGGAGATCGGATTCGCATGCGCGGTCGGCGATGGTGACGGGTGTGCCGTCGTGCTTGGTGGATTGGTCGAGGTTGGATTGCCCGAAGTATTCGAGTGTGATTTGAGACGATGCTTGGGCTGCGCCAACCGCGAAGTCGAGCCGGGATTGGAGATCGTTGCTCATGTGCTGGCCTCGGTCTGTATACCGATGGCGGCTTCGAGCCCAGATCGGAGGTGTTCGAGTTGTTCGGGGGTGTGAGCCGCATTGACCGCCAGGCGGAAGTAGAGCGGGGCGGGCCCGTTGGGGTACTCCATCAGAGGGAGGATGATCTTCGATTCGAGCAGCCGCGTTTCGATGCGTTTCATGGCGGGTTCGTTGCCGATCGTGAAGGCGAAGATGGGTGTATAAAGGTCATGGGAGGGGAGATCGAAGGAACGCAGGATCTCGCGGACATGGTCGATGTTGGTGCGGAGGGTTGGGTGGAGATCGTGATCGGTTTGGAGCAATCGCAGTGCTTCGAGCCCGGCCGCGACAAGTGGCGGGGCGGCGGGGGTGGTGCATCGGTAGGCGATGGAATGGTTGCGGGCCGATTCGACGGGAGTCGATGCGCCCATGACGATCCCGCCGGCGCATCCGAGCCCTTTGGCCAGCGTGGTCGTCACGATGAGTTGGTTGGAGTGCAGGTTGAGTTCGTTGGGGGTGCCTCGGCCGTGATTGCCCAGGACGGCGAATCCGTGGCAATCATCGAGGACAAGCCAGTCGTGCTCGCGGAGCGCATCGTTGAGGGGGTGGACGGGGGCGAGGTCGCCATCGGTGGTGAAGACGGAATCGGTGAGGATGGCAGCGGGGGCAGGGAGATCATGAAGGATGGATCGGGCGTGCTCAGCGTCGAGGTGGTTGTAGAGGTGGATATCCATCCCGGCGAGCGTCGCGGCATCCTTGAGGCTCGCATGGGCGCGGGTGTCGATCAACGCGTGGGTGATGCCCATCGCTTCGAGCCCTTGCATCGCGGCGAGGTTGGCGGTGTACCCGTCGGGGACCAAGAGCCCGGCTTGGTGATCGCAGAAGGCGGTGAGTTGGGATTCGAGCTCGGCGTGTGGGCGGGCGTTGCCGGTGGTTTCTCGGGAGGCGGAGCTTGATAACCCGTAGAGCGATACAGACTTGCGGACGGCTTCGAGGATTTGGGGATGGTGTGCGAATCCGAGGTAGTTGCACCCGCCCAAGGAGAGGTAGTCTGTTGATCCTCGGCGGATGGTGGTGGCGGTGCAGAAATCGGAGGGAATATTGGGCATCTGTCCTGATTATCGTCAGGTCGGTCGGGCGGGGCGCTGTATTTGGTCAGGAATCCTGTATGTCGATCGTGGGGGGTTGGTGATTGAGCATCGCCGGGTATGTCCCTAGACTCATCGGCCTTGGATATCCCCAATGGACCCATTGGCCAAGCGTGTCACCCGAGGAGAAAACGATGTCGATCTGGACCCGAACCCGAATCTGTCTGACCATTGTGAGTGCCGTCGCAGGCGCCTTGGCCCTGCCTGTGCAGGCGGGGGGTGTGAGCGAGCAGGATGATCTCAAGGTCATGCAGCTGCCAATTTTGACCGATGGGCCCAAGAGCCTCGACCCGGTTGATGGCTCGACGACCTACGACAATATGGCGTGTGCGCAGTTCTACGAGACACTCCTGACCAACAAGTACACGAATCCGATGGAGATGGAGCCTTTGCTGCTCTCGGAGATGCCGAGCTCACCCGATGGCGGGACGACCTGGCACTTCAAGCTCAAGCCGGGGGTTTATTTTCATGATAACGAGTGTTTCCCGGGCGGCAAGGGGCGGCTGATTACGCCTGAGGATGTGTTTTATTCACTCAAGCGATTGGCCGACGAGGAGCACAACCTGAAAAACTGGTGGCTGCTCGATGGGACGATCCTCGGGTTTAACCAGTATAAGGATGAGCAGAACGCTGCGGACCGGTTTGATTATGATGCGCCGGTGGAGGGGTTCCGCAAGATCAATGATCTTGAGTTCGAGATTGTGCTCGAAAAGCCGGTGTATCGGTTTTTGTATATTTTGTCGATGTTCCAGACCTCGGTGCTGCCCCGCGAGGCGGTCGAGATGTATGGCAAGGACTTCTCCCGCAATCCTGTGGGGACCGGGCCTTTTATTCTGGAGAACTGGGTGCCCAAGCAGTCGCTGACTGCGAATCGGAATCCCAACTACCACCCGGTGTTCTATCCAGAGCGGAGTGAGTGGTCGAAAGCGGATAAACGGAATCGGCTCCACCGCGCTGGTGGCAAGCGGGTGCCGTTTGTTGATCGGGTGGAGTTCACGATGTTTGTTGAGCCTCAGCCGATGTGGCTCGAGTTCTCGAAGGGGAACCTTGGGTATACGCAGGTGCCCGATGCGTACTTCACCGAGGCGTTCGATCTGGCATCGCGTGAGTTGAAGGAGGACTGGCTCCGCAAGGGGATCCGTCCGCACTCGAACATGCTCCTGGACTTCACTTTCCGTGGGTTCAACATGGAGGACAAACTCCTTGGCGGATATACCCCCGAGAAGATCGCGCTTCGGCGGGCGATTTCGTATGCGATTGATCTCGAAGAGATCAACAAGGCGTTTTATAACGGGCGGCGGATTGTGTATGACGGGCCGATCCCTCCGGGGCTCGATGGGCATCCCGAAGGGCACCGCGCCGATGCGGCTGCCCATGGGCAGAATCTCTCCAAAGCCAAGGAGATGCTCGCCAAGGCGGGGTATCCCAATGGCGAGGGGTTGCCTCCGATTCGGTTCATGTCGTCCAATGGTGCGCCCAACCAGGCGGTGGGCGAGATGATCAAACGCCAGCTCGCGCAGGTGAACATCAAGTTTGATCCGGTCTACTTCGATTTCTCGACCCTGATCGAGAACATCAACAAGAAGAAGGCGCCGATGTTCGGATTCGCGTGGGCGAGTGATTATCCGGATGCGGAGAACAACCTGGCGTTGTTCTATGGGCCCAACGAGTCGCCGGGGTCGAATCACTACAACTACAAGCGTCCGGAATATGATGCGCTGTATGAAAAGATTCTGACGATGGGGCCCAGCGATGAGCGGACGGCGATCTATGAGCAGATGCGTGATATGGTGCTCGATGACTGTGCGTATGTGGGGGGGATGGCCCGTGAGCGATTCTATCTGATCAATCCCTGGCTGCGCAACTGCAAGCCAACCGAACGCTACTATGGGTGGTTCAAGTATCTCGATGTGGACGAAGATGCGAGGAACTAATCTCGGTTTGTTCAGCTTTGAGCGTGCCTTTATTCTTTGAACCAATCCCGGAGCAATACCCGTGTGGACCTATATCGTTCGGCGAACGCTGTACAATATTCCTGTTTTCCTGAGCATCATCTTTGTGGTGATGATTGCGCTGCGGGTCAATGACCCGGTCCAGTCCCAGCTGGGCAAGAATGCGACGCAGAGGCAGGTTGAACTCTTGACTGAGGAGATGGGGCTCGACCAGCCTTTCCTTGTGCAGTATGGAATTTTCCTGCGTGATCTTGTGTTGATCTGGAAACCGATCGAGGAGGATCAGGCTGGGGATCAGGTTGGGGATCAGGTTGGGGATCAGGGCGGGGATTCAAAGAGTGTCTGGAAGCGGAAGGTGACGCGGAGCTGGGATCAGAAGCTTCCGGTTTCAAAGATGATTCTCGATGCGATCCCCCCGAGCATGGCGGTGACGATTCCGACTTTGGCGATTACCGCGTCGATCGCGATCTGTGTGGGATTGATCTCGGCGTTTAATCGTGGGCGGGTGATTGATAAGTCGCTGATGTTCATCGCGGTGACCGGGATGAGCATCTCGGTGCTGGTCTATATCATTATTGGGCAGTATTGGGGCGCGTATGTGATGGGGGACATCTTCGAGGGTTGGCCTTTCCAGATCACGGTGCCCGCAGCAGCGGGGGCGACGCCTTGGTTCTTTTTCAAGCCGACGAACTGGGTGGCGTATTGCATGCTCCCGGTGCTGATTAATGTAACGGTCGCGCTCGGGTATGACACGCGGTTCTATCGGGCCGTGATGGTTGAGGAATCGCAGCGGGATTACATCCGCACCGCCCGGGCCAAGGGGGCGAGTGTCAAGCGGGTGATGTTTGTGCACATGCTCAAGAATGCGATGATCCCGATTATCACGCGGATCATGATCTCGCTGCCGTTCATTATCACAGGTTCGATCCTAATCGAGGTGTACTTTGGTATCCCCGGGATGGGGCGGACACTGATCAACGCGATCAACGCCAAGGACTTCCCGGTGATCCAGACCTTTACTGCCCTGTTCGCAGCACTGTTTATCATCTCCAATATCCTCACCGATGTGCTCTACGCACTGGCTGATCCGAGAGTGAGGCTTTCATGAAACTGATGGATCGACTCAAAGAGTCGCCTTCGATGCGTAAGCTGCTCCGCAACCGCGGGGCGATGATTGCGATGAGTATTATTTCGCTGTATTTGCTCCTCTTCGTCTGGATCGGTTCGATGCAGCTTCTGGCATGGACGGGGAATGTCACGGGCAGCTTTGATTTGTCCGATCGCCCGGTGATGGGGGCACTTTTGCCGAGCCGAACCCTTGAGCGGGTCGGGGCGAGCAACCAGCTCGGGTTTGGGTTGACCGCTGAGCCATCGAAACGGACCGAGCAGGTGAAGTTTTACTTCAGCCAGATCGAGGGCATCTTCAGTGAGATGGGGCAGGGGCAGGAAACGGACGACCATGCCCGCTCGCTCGGGGAGATCATCGAGTCGATGAGCTTGGCGGAGCTTCGGGTCGCGGATCGACCGATCGAAGAACTCCGCGAGTTCTACGAGCAGGGGATGGCGGTCTTTGCATCGCAGGATACGCTGCGTCGGCTTCGTCCCAAGATCGTCAAGATCGACATCGCGCTCGAAAAACTCCTCGAACTCCGCGAGCGGATTGATGCTGCCGAGGTACGCGATGATGAGGCTTTCGAGAACCTGTGTGAAGACACTGGCTATGTGCTCGAAGATATTGTGGGTCAGCTCGGAGAGTATTCCGAGATCGCGCCGATGGCGGATGATCCGCTGGCTTCGATAGACACGGCGTCGTTGACCGATGCGATGGATGCGTTGTTTGATTATGAGCCTCTGGATCCGGTGTTTGATCAGAGGCTGATCGATCAGATTCAGGGCAGCATCGACAGGGCAGGCGATGGGATCGACGCGGCGGTCAATGCCAAGCTCGCGGATGTTGAACCGATTCTTTCTGAGCTCTATCCATTGCCCACCGGGCTCGATGGGGTGATCTACAAGTTTCGGATGATGCTCGGCACCGATCGGCAGGGGCGTTCGGTCATGCTCCGGGCATTGTATTCTGCGAAGATCGCCATTCAGGTGGGGCTGATTGTTTCGTTCTGTGCGGTATTCTTTGGGTCGGTCATCGGGGCAGCTGCGGGGTACTTTGGTGGGATTGTTGACCATCTGGTGATCTGGCTCTATTCAACCTTTTCATCGATCCCGTACCTGGTGCTCTTGGTGGTGCTCTCGTTTATGTTCACGGGCTCGCCTTTGGAGAAGACGCTCATCCCGCTCTATGTCGCGTTTAGTCTGACCTTCTGGATTGGTCCATGCCGGGTGACGCGAGGCGAGGCACTCAAGCTCAAGTCGCTTGATTATGTGCAGGCGGCCCAGGCATTGGGGGCGAGCAAAGCGCGGATTCTGCTCAAGCACATCATCCCCAATACCTCGCATCTGATGTTCATTAACTCGTCGCTGCTCTTCATTGGCGCGATCAAAGGCGAGGTCGTCCTGACCTTCCTCGGGCTTGGGCTTAAGGAGGGCGTGAGCTGGGGGACAATGATTTCACAGTCCAAAGAGGAAGTGATCTCGGGGTTCTTCTGGCAGATCGGGGCAGCGACCTTCTTCATGTTTGTGCTGGTGCTGGCGTTTAATATCCTGACCGATGCGCTGCAGGACGCGTTTGATCCCAAGCATGTTGGGTGAGCACGGGGGAGATTGATCTATGAAAAACGCCCGATTGTTCGGGCGTTTTTTATTGAGACATGTGATGGTTATTTACGGGCGGCTTCGAATCTTCGGGAGATTTCTTCCCAGTCGATGATGCTCATGAAGGCTTCGACATAGTCCGCCCGGCGGTTCTGATACTTGAGGTAGTAGGCGTGCTCCCAGACATCGACGCCGAGCAACGGCACCGCGCCGGCGATCATCATGTTTTGTTGATTCTGGACCTGCGTGACCATGAGCTGGCGTGAGACGGGCTCGTAGACGAGCCAGCCCCACCCTGAGCCTTCGACCTTGGTGGCTGCGAGTTTGAACTGCTTGGCGAACTTGCCGAAGGAACCGAAGTCGCGTTTGATGAGTTGGCTCAGGTTGCCGGTGGGTTGTCCGCCCCCGCCGAGGGATTCGGGTTTCATGCCCGACCAGAAGAGGGTGTGATTGACATGCCCGCCCATGTGGAAACTGAGTTGGCGTTGCCAATGTTGGATGAGCGCGGGGTCGCCTTGATCCCATCGGATGGCTTCGAGTTGTTTGATCGCGTTGTTGACGCCTTTGACATACCCGTTGTGGTGCTTATCGTGGTGGATGCGCATGGTCTGCTCGTCGATGACTGAGTCGAGCGCGTCGTAGGCGTAGGGGAGCGGGGGGAGTGAGAACTGCTTGGCCTCTTGGTTCCAGCCGAGATCGGCGTTGGTGAGCAGGGCGTTCGTGCCTGCCGAGGCGTTCGTGGCCGCAAGCATTGATGTTGCGCCCAGGGCAGAGATGCCGGCGAGGGCGTGGCGGCGTGAAATTGGGGTGTCGGGTGTGTTCATGGTGTTGATTCCTTGAATGAGTGGAGAGGTTATTCCTGTCGCCCCTCGATGGCTGAGATGAGACATGCCGAGCCGAGGATGTAGAGCTCGTCGATGCCATCGTCTTCTTCAAGGATGGCGATGCCGAGCCGATAGATGAATGGGTTGAAGTGCTGGCGGAAATGCCCGATGACTTTAGAGTCGGTGTTCCGGATGACCTCGTATCGCTGCGGGAAGAGGAAAGCGGCGGCCTCGATATATCTTCGGATGAGCGGCGCGACCGAGCCCGTTTCGCGGATGAGTCCGAGTTCTTCGCCTGATTCTGAGAACATGATCCATTCATCGCGGAGGAAGGATGATTTCATTCCCTTTCGGCGCAATGAGCCCAGCGAGGTGCCATCGGGGAGGGCGACGGTGTAGGTGGAACTGAAGTCAATAATGCTCTGGGCCTGAAGCGAGAGGAGCATGTCGCTCATGTCTTCGCTGGTGTAGAGCTTGAGGTCTTCTTTGAGCTTGAAGGCTTTCTGTTTGCAGTAGCCGACGACTGAGCCGTGCTCGTCGTAGACATGGAAGGCGGCTCCGAAGATCTTGAAGACCTTGCGGCGGATGGTGTATTTTTCGTTTTCTGCGGGGGTGACGCCCATATGGATTGTCCTTTCGTTTCTTTGCTTGCGACAAGTGTATAGAAAAACAGCCCCGCGTGTGCGAGGCTGCTTGAAAAAGGATGATTGAAATCGGATGGGTGATCGGATTAGTCTTCCGATTCGCCGACGGCCCATCGCCGGAAGACGGAAAGTTCGGCATCGCCGATCAGGTCACGGATCTTCTTGGAAGGCTCCATGACGAATGGTTGTTCGAGGAGTGCGACTTCGGAGAAGAACTTCTTCATGCCGCCTTCGACCATTTTTTCTGCGATCTGCTCTGGCTTGCCGGACTCCACCGCTTGCTCGAGGCGGAACTTGCGTTCTTTCTCGACCATCTCGGTTGGGATGTCCTCGGAGGTGAGTCCGAGTGGGCGAGGCATTGCTGCGGTGACATGCATCGCGAGCTGCTTGAGGACTTCGTCGCCGATCGACCCTTCGACCTGAACGAGCGAGCCGGTTTTGCCGTCGTGGTGGACATAGGTGCCGTAGGTCGTTTTTCCTGCTTCGCCGGTGAGTTTTTCGATCTTGTCGATCGAGATATTCTCACCCGTGGTGATGCGGAGCTCGTCGACGGCTTCGTTCATGGCCGCGGTGGGGGTGACGATGCCCGCGTCGGACTCGAGGGCCATCTGTGCGATCTTCTTGACGGCATCAATGAAGTTGCTGTTCTTGGCGGTGAAGTCGGTCTCGGCTTTGACTTTGACGAGGACCGCCGACGAGCCATCGCCCGAGACAGCGATCTCGACGCGCCCTTCGCCGGCAACGCGATCGGTCTTGGCTTCCATTTTACCTTTGAGTTTCTTGCGAAGGAGGATTTCCGCTTTTTCGATGTCGCCGTCGGCTTCGACGAGTGCTTTTTTGCACTCCATCATCGCCAGGCTCGTCTTATTGCGAAGGCTCATCACATCTTTTGCACTGATATTCGACATGTCTGGTGTTCTCCGCCCATTGGGCTTGAGTCATTGAGATTCGATGAATCTCAGGTGTGGTGTGTATTGTGTTCGTTCGTCAGCCGGGGCGGACGAGACGGGATTCGATCAGGATTCTGCGGGTGCAGGAGCGGCTGGGGCAGCGGGTGCTGGTGCTGGCTCTGCATTGGCAGGGGTTGATGGAGCTGATGGAGCGCTGTCGTTGGCACGGAACTGGGCCCGGCTTGAACGACGGGGTGCGTCGGAATCGGCTGCGGGCTTATCTTCACGACCCTTTGTGGTTTCCACGCGGGACTGCTTGCCGTCAGCGATCGCTTTGCAGAGCTCGCGGACGATGACATCAATCGAACGCATCGAGTCGTCGTTGCCCGGGATGGCGATATCGACCATGTCCGGATCGCCATCGGTGTCGATCAGGCAGATCGTTGGGATTCCGAGCTTGCGTGCCTCGCGGAGCGCGGTGGTCTCGCGGTTGACATCAATGGCGACAACGGCGCCGGGCATTTTGTGCATGCGCCGGATGCCGTCGAGGTTGCGTTTGATTTTGCGCATCTCGCGCCGGAGCTGGGATTCCATTTTCTTGGAGTAGCTCTCGAAGTTGTCTTCCGCCTCGATGGCTTCGAGTTCTTCGAGTCTTTTGAGTCGGCTGCGGATGGTGGAGAAGTTGGTGAGGGTGCCGCCGAGCCAGCGTTCGGTGACATAGTGCATCTCGACATCGCCTACGCGTTGTTCGATGACGCCCTTGGCCTGTCGTTTGGTGCCGATGAAGCAGACATCTTTGCCGCCTGCGACGGTTTTGGTGAGGAACTTGCGAGCGAGCAACAGCCCTTTCACAGTCTCTTTGATGTCGATGATGTGGATCCCGTTGCGCTTGCCGTAGATGTACGGCGTCATCTTCGGGTTCCAGCTGCTTGAGCGTTGCCCGAAGTGGATGCCCGCTTCGATGAGATCTTGTACGAGTGTGTTGGCCATGATACTTATCCGTTCCTTGTCAGCGGCACCGGCAGCGTGATCGGGCACTGCTGAGGGCGCTTTGGTGACGAATCCTCGCCCGGGCATGTTCACCATGCGTTGGGCATTTGCAAAAACATAAACGGCCCCATTGAGGGGAGGTGCCCCGAGCCGATCACTCGGGACGCGTAAGTATAGATAGTGAATCGCTGAAAACCAGCATTGGGCGGATGAAGTTGTGCAGGCTGCAGCGCGAACACATAGCGAACAAGCCTAGGCAATACTGGAGGGCAGGAGCGTGAATTGATCGCGTGATTTTGTGTTTCTGGTTGATTGACCCGTCCAATGGGCCGATCGGACTGATGTATCGGCATGGACGATATTGCAGTGGGAACCGGAGATTTGAGATGTCTAACGCAGGACTCATCGTCAGGCGATCAGAACGATTCGAGATATCGCTCCCCGCACGGGTACGCGTGGGGATGCTTCATATTGATGCGGTGAAGTTCGCCAAAGGGGTCTCTGATCCAGAGCGATGGATCAATGTGGATGTCGTGGACTTTGCTCAGGGTGGGATTGGGTTTGTCACCGAACTCTTCTTTGCGCGGGCGATGAGTCTGGAGATCGAGATTCCCAATGTTGGTGATCCGGGCGGGGCGCCGTTGATCCAGTGTGAGATGCAGGTTAAGCGGGTGCAGATGACCGATCGGCGGCCGGCGTATCTGGTCGGGTGTGCCTTTGTTGGTCTGGATGATGAAAAGAAGATCACGGTTGATGCGATGATCCAGAGGCTGATGGGCGAGTTCGGCGAGGACAACCCAGAAGGGGGCGAGCATGCTTGATAGCTCCGAGTTTATTATCCAAGGCCTGATCGAGGCGAGAAAGATCACCGAGAAGCAGGCGACCGATCTGCGTGTGTCGATCCAAGAGAAAGAGATGGATTTCGATGAGGCGATCATCCGGTCGAACTCAGTTTCGCCGTTTGATGTTGCCTTGATGAAGGCGTCGATCTGTGAATATCCATTCGCCGACATCACCAAGTTTGATATTGATATCCGCCAATCACGCGCGATGCCCAAATCTGTTTCAGAACGCCTGCGGGCGTTCCCGCTCTTCATCCTCGGCGATATCGCCACGGTGGGGATGGAAGACCCGCTCGATTTGCAGGCCATCGACGAACTCCGTCAGATGCTCAAAAAGCAGATTGACCCGGTTGTGTGTGATGCCCAGCAGCTTCGGCTATTGATTACCCGTGCGTACACGCTCGATTCGGGTCCGCAGGAGATTGATGACGGGCTTGAAGAGCTCGATGTCCAGTCGAATCTCGAGCCTGTGGTCGCGGCGGTGAATCAGATTTTATTCTCGGCTGCGGATATGAACGCGAGTGATATTCATATCAACCCTGACGAGAAAAAACTGCTGCTGCGGTATCGAGTCGATGGCGTGCTCCAGTCGCATCGTGGTCCGGATATCAATATGCACGAGGGGTTGATTCAGAGGCTCAAGGTCATGGCGCATCTCGATGTGACGCAGACCCGGCGCCCACAGGACGGCAAGTTCCGGTTCAAGCACAACGGGATTCCGATTGATATTCGCTTGAGCATCATCCCGACGATCCATGGCGAGAATGCGGTGATGCGTCTGCTGAGTTCGGCGAGTTCGATCGGGCAGCTTAAGGATCTGGGCATGCCGATGGATGTCGCTGAGGCATTCGGACAGATGATCTCTAAGCCGTACGGAATTATTCTGGTCACCGGACCGACTGGATCGGGCAAGACGACCACGCTCTATACCGCGCTCAATGAGATCAACACACCCGATCGCAACATCATGACGATTGAGGACCCGGTCGAAATTCGGCTGCCTCTGATTCGGCAGGTGCAGGCGAACCCGGAGATCGGGATGACCTTCGCCAGTGCGCTGCGTTCGATGCTGCGTCAAGACCCTGATGTGATTCTGCTCGGCGAAATTAGAGACGAAGAGACAGCGAAGATCGCGGTGCAGTCTGCATTGACCGGGCATCTGGTGTTCTCAACCTTGCATACGAATGATGCGATCGGGGCGATCCCACGGTTGCGTGAGTTCGGTGTGCCCTCGTTTGCGATTAATAATGCACTGCTCGGCGTGATGGCCCAGCGGCTGGTCCGCAAGGTGTGCAGTAACTGCTGCTTCCCGGATGAAAAACGCGACGAGGGGCTCGCTCGGCTTGGGATCACGGCCGGGCTTGATGATGCGTTTATCAGCGGCAAGGGGTGCCCACAGTGCATGAACTCGGGGTATAAAGGGAGGATCGGGGTGTATGAACTGTTGTGCGCATCTTCGAATGTGCGCGAGTTGATCGATCGCGATGCCAAGGCTGCCGAGATTTATCGCATGGCCAAGAGCGAGGGCATGAGATTGATGCTTGAAGATGGAATCCAGAAGGCCCGCATGGGACTAACCACGCTCGAAGAGGTGTGCAAGCTTCATGCAACGATTGATATCAAAATCAAGCCCGAGCAAGATGGCGATGAGTACAAAATCAGCGCGTGATACGGGGATCGTACGATGAGCATGACAACATTTAAATATCGAGCGGTCAAGCCAAATGGTTCACACTGTAAGGGATCAGTCGAGGCGCCGTCTGAGCAAGATGCCTTTGAGCAGCTGTCCCGTCGGGGGCTTGTGCCTTTGAATCTCAAAGAATCTTCGTCTTCGCTCTTTCAGATGGGCAAGAAGAAGGTAACACGCCAAGAAGTCGCCACGCTTACGCGCGAGATGAGCGTGCTCGTCGAGGCGAGCATCCCGATCGCGCGCGGGCTGTTGTCGATCGCTGAGCACGAGCGGAATCCGGTGCTTCGTGATATGGTGACGGACATCGCCCGGATGATCGAATCGGGCGAGAAGATCACGGCTGCGTTCTCGAAGTATCAGAGTGTGTTTGGCGATGTGTACATCCAGACGCTGCTTTCTGCGGAGAAAACCGGTCAGATGGGCCCGGTGGCATCGCATCTGGCAGACATGCTTGAGCGAAATATCGAGACGAATCAGCAGATTCGGCGGGCATTGACTTATCCCATTATCGTGGTGTGCTTTGTTGCGCTCGCGCTGAGTGTGATTGTGCTCTTTGTGGTGCCCAAGTTTGCCATCATCTTCGAGACCAACGGTGTGGATCTCCCGATCACCACGCAAGCGGTCCGTGCACTCGGTGATTCGGCGAAACTTTATTGGTGGGCATATCTGGGGACGATCTTTGGATCGGTGTGGTGGGTTCGCCGGACATGGCGGAATCCGCGTGGTCGGTTCCGCATGGAGAAGCTGATCCACCGCCTGCCGTATATTGGGAATATGTTTACTTCGGTGACGACCGCTCGGTTTAGCCGGGTGATGAGCATCGGGCTCGAATCGGGCATCGAAGTGATCGAGGCGATGGAGATCGCGGGCAACGCGACGGGGCGCCCGGTGTTCCAGGACGAGTGTGTGCGGATGTGCGATCAGATGCGTAGCGGCGAATCGCTCAATGATGTGCTCAATAACGCAACGAGCTTGCCGAGCTTTGCCCGTCGGCTCTTTGGGTCGGGCAAGGATTCGAAGGAACTCTCGCGGGCGGGCTCGATTATTGCAAGGCATTATGATCGCCAGTCGGACCATTTGGCGAAGAACCTGAACACGATTATTGAGCCGATGATTACGATCGCGATGGCCGGGATTGTGTTGCTCGTCGCGCTTTCGGTGTTCTTACCGATGTGGCAGATGATCAGCATCAGCAAGCAATAAGGAGTGATTGATGCAGCGGATGAGCAAACGGATAAACAAGCGGATAAGCAAAGCGTTTACATTGGTCGAGGTGCTGATCGTGGTGGTGATCCTCGGGATCCTCGCAGCGATCGCGATCCCGCAGTTCGCCTCGGCGACTGATGACGCCAAGACCTCAGCGGTCCAGGGGACGACTGCGGGGGTTCGCTCGGCGATTGCTTCGTATCGCACCAGCGCGGTGATCCAAGGCAGTGCGCCGTATCCGACCCTGACCCAGTTGACCGATGGGACAGTGATCAAGTTTGCCCTGCCGATCAATCCATTTACCCAGGTCGGAGGCGTGCAGAGTGTCTCGCAGGGCGAAGCCACTGCGCGGTCGGTGGTGAGCCCGGGCACGGCGGGGTGGAACTACTTTGTCGATAACAACGCGACCCCGCCGGTCGCGGTGTTTTATGCCAACTCGGATGCCGCGACGACCGCGCCCGATGGGAATGGTTCAACACTGAGCGCCAATGGAATCTGATCGGACGAAATGACCCACACGATGAACCAACTCGGATGTCGCAAGACACGCAAGGCAGGATTCACGCTTGTTGAGCTGATGATTGTTGTCGTTATCATGGGTATCCTCTCGGCTGCGGTGATCCCCGCGATGGGGAGTGTGCGAACGATGCGCGAAGGGGCTGCCCGTGATGATCTGGTGCGGTATCTCAATGTTGTGCGCGGGCGGGCGATGGCGGCTAGTTCAGAGATCGGGCTTTCGATTGATCTGGCCGATTCGTCGATGACGATGGTCTCGATTGATAGCCTTGGTGCGATACAGAACGAGATTGATCCGTTGACGGGCAAGAGTCGATCATTGACGATTCCTGATATCTATTCGGGGGTCACCATCACCGCGATGACCAACGGCGACGGCGCGAGCGGGTCGGGCACCGTCTGGTTTGACTTTGAATCAACCCCGATGACTTATGATTCGTTTTCATCTGCGTTTGTCGTCAATGCACAGTCGGCGACAATCACGCTCTCCTCGGGCGCTCGGGTGGTGGTGTATCCATATTCGGGCACGCTGGAGGTGCAGTGATGCGATGTTTTTTCGATCGACACCTAAAAAATAGGCGTGGGTTCACGCTCATCGAGGTCATCATCGCGGTGATTGTCCTTGCGATTGCGGTGCCTCCGACTTTGAACTTGATGGATTCGGCATCGGCGGGTCGGGTAGATGCGATCAATGTCACGCGGGCCACCATGTTGAGCACGCTGGTGATTGAATCGGTCATGGCCGATTTGACAAGCAATGATGCGAGTTTGGGATTCAGCGCGTTGAGTGATTCCGCAGCGTATTTGAGCACCCCCGTCACCGGGCTCTACGATCGGATCGCTTCGCTGACCGATTCGTACACGAATGTCGGGTTGACCTACGCAGTGACCATCAGCGGGCTTGTTGCCTCCGATGGGAATGTGTCGGGGACATCGAGCGAGAATATCTATCGTACGGTGACGGTTGATGTGAGTTTCCCCTCAGCCAACAGCGCGCCGTTCACCATGCCGGTGTCTATTTTGATTTCGGAGTTGTAGATGAGTCAATCGCACCCAAAATCACGAGGATTCACGCTGCTCGAGCTGCTCGCAGCGGTGGTGGTGATGTCGATCATCAGTGTCACACTGATGCCTGTGATCGGCGGGGCTTCGGAGTCGTATGTCGCTGCCCGTGATGTTCGCCAGTCAACCGAAAGTGTGGCCCTTGCGCTCGATCGCATCACGCGGATTGTGCGCAAAGCGCCGATCGGGGCCGGATATACAGGCGTAGATGTAACGAGTTCATCGACGAGTTCGGTGGTTTTTTCCGATGGGTCTGGGGTCCAGCTTTCAGGCTCAACACTTGAGATGCCCGTGCCGGGGGCGAGCCCTGCGCCTTTGTGCTTCAATGTCGATTCGTTTACGGTTGATTTCATCGGCGAGGACGGCGTGACGGATACCTCGCTCACCCCAACCCAGACACACCGATTCGGGTTTACCATCGTCAGCAACGGGGTCGAGATGTCGGTGATTGTGCATCCCCGGGTTTGGATTGGACAATGAACATGCGACGATCAAGGGCGACCCAACTCAGGCATGGGGATCCATGCAAGTCCCGCCGAGGCTCTGTGCTGGTGGTCTTGGTGGTGGTGATGGCGATTCTTGCGCTGGTTGTTGCGGGTGCGGTGCGCCCGGTGAGTGATGAGTCGGACCTGGCCACGCTTCGGGTGGAGACGGTCCGGGCGTTTTATGCTTCGGAGAGCGGTGCGATCATCTTGATGAATGCGGTTATCGGGCTCACGCCCATGCCCAGCAATGGTGATACGGTGGTGCTTAACAATCAAACGATCCGCTTTGTGCAAATTCCTGACGCAAATGGCGTAGCGATTGTCGAGGGGGTTAGCGGCGACGCGACTCGGCGGATCCAGTTCACGACGCAGTAAGCTCGTCTGGATAATCCGTTCAAAATTGCTCGATGAAGTCGTGATAAACCAAGAAGTTTGTCCTGATTTCGGCCGATATTTGGTGCACGACGACAATCATTCCTTCCGAGGACAGAGATGAGCAACGCAAGCAGCCAACTGATTATCAGCCTCGCACCCGATGCCCTGAGCGCCGCGATTACACGCAGAGGCAAGGTGCAACGGGCCGAGCGCGTGGAGCTCAACCCGAAGGATTGGGAGGATACATGGGATGGGAACCTGATGAAGCTCGACCAGCCGCTCAGGCAGTTGATCTCCCGGTTCCCATCGCGCAAGTGTGGATCGGCGACGCTGATTTATCACTCGCCGACACTCACGCAGCAGGTATATAAAGCGGATCAGAACGCGCCCGGCGCACGAGACACCGCGATAGCGAAGATTCGTGACACCGTCGGGTATAGCGATCCGGTCGAAACCTGCACCTTTGTCGGGTCTGCAAAGAAAGGGGTCGGCTCGATCGCCACGCTTGTCTATAGCGAACGCGAGGAGCAGCTCCGATCGCTCTATGCTTGGATGAACCGGTGCGGCATCGGTGTGGACGGGCTCGCCCCATCGAGCGTTGCAGTGATGAATACGGTCTCTAAGATCGCCAAGGATGCCGAGCCAAAAACCGCGGTGTTTTACCTCGGTGCCGATGTGACGGTGATGGCCTATGCCACTGATTCAGGATTCAAACTCATCCGCTCGGCGGAAATCGGATACCGCAAACTCGCTGAGGGATACCTCCAAGCAATCATGGCTCGCCAGACCGAGCTCGATGCCGGCTCGCAGTTCGGTCCAGCCAAGCCCGAGGACCTGAGCACTCGCGCATCGCAACTGCTCTTTGAGCACGGGATCCCGATGGGGTTGATCGAAGTTGATGGTATCGAGCTTCGTGGAGCGGTGCTCCCGGTGCTTGCTCCGGTGCTTCAACGCTTCGGGATCGAGATCAAGCAGACCTTCCGATTCGGGCTCGACGGCGCAGAACTCCCCAAGAACCTGATGTTCTGCGGGCCGGGCGCGACGATTCCGTTCTTCACAAAGGCACTCTCCCAGCATGTAGACATGCATATCCAGCTTGATCCATCGGTCGAGTCATTCGAGCCGATGACGGTCTTTGGCCGCGGGACATTTGAGCATGCGGTGGTCTCGACCAACTCGTTCCCACCCGGGATGCTGCCCGAGATCGCCTATGAAACCGCGACAAGCCGGGTGCTCACACGATCGTTGGTTGCCGGTGGATTGCTTGCTGCCTTGGCGATGGGTGGCGAGTACACCTACGCGACACTCGAACAACAAAGAATTACGGAACAAATGAAAGCCGACGCCCCAAGGCTTGATGCGGTGACCGAGTTTCAAGAGCAACTGGCTCAGGCGAGCACCATGTCGAGCGTGATCAGTGATGTGTCGGAGCTGGTTTGTGATACGGTGGTTTGCGTGCCTCAGTGGCAGGGGATTCTGTCGAGCATCCCCAAGATGACCGGCGAATCCATTCGGCTTCAAGAACTCAATGGTGAGTTCGCCGGCGATGCACCGGTGCTCAAGCTTGCCGGGTTCGCGGTCGCTGATACTGAAAAAGCCACCGGCAAGGCGCTTGATTTGTTCATCAGCCAGCTCAAAGACGCCGACGAGATCGCCGAAGTCACCCTCGGGGCGACTTCACGGATCAGTGTGGGCGATGAGCAGTGGGGGCGTCAGTTTACCATGAAGATCATGCTCAATCAAAGGCCTCTGATGCACAGCACATTGGTTCACGCCGAAGGTGATTGGGACTCGGAGGTGCTTCCATGAATCAGGATACGCAAAAAACATTTGCACTCAAGCTCTTTGGGCTTTCGATTATCGCAGGTGGAATTTGGCATACCGCGATCGGGCCACAGGTGACCAAGGTCGGGGATGCTGCCGAGCTTCATCAGCAGCAGCTTGATGAGATTCGCACCGGCGAGGATTCAATCAGCCGCCAGGCAGATGCCGTTCAAACATCAATCAGCAAGATGACCAAGATTCGCAACGAGATATCCTCTCAGTTCAGCGTGCATCAAACGGCCAACTGGCACAAGGATTTGCAGGAATCCGCCGAGAAGTTCGGGCTGACGGTTTCTCGGATCGAGCCGCTGCGTAATGCGGTGGCCAACCGGGAGAGCGAACTCGAACAGGGGACGATCCAGCTCGGCACAAGCGAGTTTCGCATCGAGAGCCTCGGATCGTACGACGGGATCGTGAAATATCTTGAAAGCCTGAGCAATGGGGCAAACATCGCGCGGGTCAACTCCTTCCGGATCACTCCTGTCTCGAAGGAGTATGCCCGCTTGATGCTTCAGGTTTCGATCTATCAGATTACTGAGGTGCCCGAAGTGTTTACCGATTCCTTCGTTGAACCCGAAGCATCGATCACCGAAGTGGGAGCAACCGATGGCGAAACATAGACCTCCATATCTTCATCTTCTGATCGGTGCGCTCGTGCCGGGCTCGGTGATGGTTGGTGCTCGCTTTGTCGGGCAAGCACCCGCTCAGTCGGCTGCGCATACGATTTCACTCGACGAGCCCGACTTCGTGGTTTTTCCCGATGTTGAACTCTCGACTACCGAACATGATGAGTTGCTCGACCCAGAGGTCGAGATTCATTCACCATTCTGGTTTGATGAAACGAAATACGATGAGTATTCTGAGCCGATGGAATCACTGCCCGAGGAGATGCGTCAGGTCCGCGAGCGCCCGCCCGAGGTCATGGTGACCTCGATCCTGCCTCACGCAAAAAAACCGATGGCCATCATCAACGCCCAGCTTTTTCAAATCGGCGATGAAGTGGTCGATGGGTGGAAACTCGTGGGAATCATCGGCGAATCAAGAACCGTGATTCTCATGCACAAAACCGGCAAACGCCTGACGGTCGAGCTGACCACCGATCCATAAACAACGCTCGTGAGCGGGTTGAGCATTCCTTGTTTGATGTCTAGGATTCGTCCATCGCGGGCGTATAGCTCAGTTGGCTAGAGCGCTGCCGTCACATGGCAGAAGTCGTTGGTTCGAGTCCAATTACGCCCATTCATGAAAACGCCGCAATCGGATGGATTGCGGCGTTTTATTATGTACACTTTGCGAAATCGATCATGAAAGAAGACACGCCAAGGCAATGTCCTGTATGCATTCACTCACAACTGCGAGATCGTGTCTTCCATATGCTCGCGCCCGTTGGCTCCCACATTCTCGCGTCCGGTCCCCGGGAACTGGGCGATGTGATCCTGCTTGAGTGCTCGTCCGGTGCCCTTGGCACTCGGCGAGCTCTCGGGGATGGCAAAGAGGGTGTTGTCCAACGAATCAGAATGCGCAAACGCGAGCTCGGCGGCCTTGAGCATTGTGTCATCCGCGTTTTCGTGGAGTTCACGGAAGGCTTGGTGGATAGCAAGCTCGGCGAGATCGAAGAAGTGAGCCGCTGCTGCCTTGTTGCGTTCGAACTCGGTGCCCGACTCGCCGTTGCGGATGTCCATGTCGAGCCTCGACAAGGTACACGACCACGCATGGAGATACATCGCTGCATCGGCCAAGCGTGCCTGGGTCGCCTGAGCCGTCACGATCGCAGCGTCCTTCTTCTTCGAGATCACCTTGAACTGGTAAGTCAACTCCGAGATCAGCTTGGTCATCCGGTCGGCGGATGATCGCAACGATGAATGAATCTTGTTGACCGTCGGGGCCTTCCTGCGCATCCCGAGGAAGACTTCCATGCCTAGCGGGATCGCCGCGCGGATCATGGTGGGGGTGAACTTCTTGTTGTCCGCCATCTCCTTGATGCCCAGCATCTTCTCAGCGAGCTGCTTGCCGCCATAGGCGAAGATGAACGACTGCATGACCTCATTGGCGCCCTCGACGATCGTGTTGATCCGGGAATCGCGGAAGATGCGTTCGAGTTCGTTCTCGGTCATGGTGCCCTCGCCGCCCATGATCTGCAGGGCATCGTCGACGGTGCGCCAACCCATTTCCGAACAGAACACCTTGCAGATCGCGGTTTCGAGCATGATGTCATCGTCATGGCGATCGAGCATCCCGGTGGTCATATACAGCACCGAATCCATCGCATAGCACAGCGCGCTCATGTGCGCGACACGCTTCTGGACGAGTTCAAAGTCCGCGATCGGGCGCTTGAACTGGTAGCGCGTTTGCGCCCATTTGGTCGCTTGATCTTTGGCACGCTTCGCGCCCCCGAGCATCCCCGCCGAGAGGGTGCATCGCCCGTAGTTGAGACAGGTCAGCGCAAGCCCGAGCCCCTTGCCTTCTTTGTGCAGCAGGTTCTTGCGGGGCACCTTCACATCGGTGAACTTGATCCGCGCCTGCCAGGTGCCTCGGATGCACATCTTCGATCGGTTCTTCGAGAAGATATCCACGCCTTCCATATCAGGCGTACAGATGACCGCCGTCACGCGGGGCTTGCCGTCGATTTGTTGGACACCCATAACCGTGAATAGCCCGGCAATCGCGCCCGAGGTCGCCCATTTCTTCTCGCCATTGACAATGTAGTATTCGCCGCACTCGGAGACATCAATCGTTGTCTCCTGTCCGCCAGCATCACACCCAACCTGAGGCTCAGACAAACAGAACGCACTCAACCACTCGCGTGAAAGCTTGGGTAAGTAGTATTTTTTCTGCTCATCGGTGCCATAGAGCATCAACGCCTTGCACCCGATGGACTGATGCGCCGAGACCATGACCGCCGTTGAGCCGCAGTATTTTCCGAGTGTTTCGAGCACCCGGTTATAGCTGGTGATCCCCATGCCCAGCCCATTGAACTCCTTGGGAATCGTCATGCCCAGCACGCCGAGCTCGAAGAGTTTCTGAATGACATGCTCGGGGATGTACTGCTCTTGGTCGATCTCGACCGAAGGATGCTCGTTCTGCATGTACGCTTCAACCTCGGCGACGAGCTGATCGCACTCAGCGGTTTCTTCGGGCGAGGTCTTGGCGATCTCTGGATACGGGAAGTAGAGCTCTTCGCGGAAGTTACCCCAGAACAGGTTCTTGACCGCGCCCATCTTTGAAGGCTCAGGGCCAAGAATCTGCTCAGCGTCCGCGATCATGTCCGCATCCCGTGATGAGATGCCCTTCATTTTCTTGAGATCTGCTTTGGTGACTTCTGCCATGTCTGTACTCCTCGAATCCATTGAATCGTTCATGAAACAGTGCGTCGCACGAACGGGTGTTTATTTTTTCGTCTTGGAAAAGAATGCCTCAATCGCTTCTTGCGCCGGCTCGGTGTTGCGCAACCGCACCAGATGATCCCGCTCGCTCTTGAGCGCCGCCTGCCACCCGTGATGAATCCCAGCCTTCACGGCATCGAGCACCGCATCAACATGAAGCGAAGGCTCGATCTCATCCGAAGCATCAACGAGTGCGTCTTCGATGATGTCGGTATTGGTCGTCTGGATGCACCGCGAAGGCGTGCCGGTGCGATCAGGGCGAGCCTGGGCGATTACCCAATCCGTCGCGGTCTCGATCAACGCTTCGCGCGTCGTGCAGGTTGCGTCGAAGAGTCCGAGTTCGTTGGCGATGGTTGATTTGAATGGAATCCCGTTGGCGGTCGCGACGATCGCCGATTTGGGATCAATCCGTGCCGGGAGCAGGTTTGTTCCACCCCACCCCGGGCAGATTTTTAAACCGGCTTCGGGAAGCCCGATGATGAACGGCTTGGCATCAGGATCAATCATCCCGATCAACCCATCGCAGTGCATCGCCAGCTCCAATCCGCCTCCGAGCGCAACAGAATGAATCGCAGCAGCCGTGGGGCAGGGGAGATCGGCAATCTTTTGGAAGATCTTCGCGCCAAACTCGAGATAAGTATGCAATCCAGCATCGTCGAGCGCCATGATCGCTTTGAGATCCGCCCCGGCAACAAACGCCCGCTCGGCCCCCGATGCCAGGATGAATCCGTCGAGATCATCAGGCAGCGAATCGAGCGTCGCATCGAGTTGTTCAAGCAGGCTTTGTTCAATCACCACCACCGGGCGATTCGGCTGGGTGAGTGTCAAAACGGCGATCTTCGCACCGTTCGATGCGCTGGTGAGTTCGACAGGCAGCAGTTGACTCGTCATGCGATTTCAAAGTCCATGTCTTGCGAAAGGACAGGGGCGGAATCAGCCATGAGCAGCCCCAAAGCCGACCAAAGCGCACACCAGTTCGCAGCCGGGTGTGGACTGGATTCTATGCAATCCACTCGCAATTAGACACACGCACCAGCGAACACATTTACCGCTTGATTCGTGCTGCCAAAGCCGCCTGGGCTTGAGGCGTCGCCAGCACCGAAGCGCTGAGCCCGGCCCCTTTGAGAACCATTGCTTCGTCATGGGAGCCGTCGATCTCATTGAGTAGTTTTTTCGTGGCAGAAAGCGCTTTCGGGCCGCCGGTGGCGAGCCGTTGCGCAAGGGTGTTTGTCAGTTCTTCAAGCCCGCCGCGATCCTCTGCGAGATGATCCACCAATCCGATATCAAACGCCTCTTGCCCGCTCATCACCCCGCCCATCAGCATCGCCTTTCGAGCCATCCCCGCCCCAATCTTTTTGACCACCCACGGCGCGATGACCGCCGGGCAGATCCCAAGATCAACCTCCGGAAAACCGAGCTTGGCATCTTTGTGCGAAACCGTGACATCGCACACGCAGGTCAACCCGCACCCGCCTCCGATCGCGGCCCCATTGACCGACGCGACAACGACTTGGTGCAAGTTCCGAATCTTGAGTGTCAGCCTGGCCAGACTCGTCAAGAGTTCCTCCCCGACCGCCGCATCACCCGAGAGCTCGATCAGCACCGCCTTAAGATCCATCCCTGCGCAGAACGCTTTGCCCACCCCGGTGATGACCAGCACCGATGTCGCTGATGATGCAAGCCCATCGACCGCTTTGTGCATGCCTTCAAGAATCTCGATCGACATCGCGTTGCGTGCATCGGGTCGATTGATCGTCAGCGTGGCGATCAGCCCGTCGGTTTCGAGTAATACTGGTTGCGTCGGTTGCGTCATTGAAAAATCCTTATCCCCAAAGGGCGGCAAGCCGTTCTTGTTCTTCTGGTGATCCCGTCAATGACAGCGAAACATCAAGCCCCCGCTGGGCATGGTCGGTCATTGGCGAACAAATCTCATTGAGCCAACTCTTGGTGGCCCGGATCGCCGAGCCGGGTTTCTTGGACAGTGCCTCGGCAATCTCCACCGCCCGCCCGCGAACATCCCCGCGATCCTCGACCGTCTCATGCACCAACCCGATCCGTAGCGCATCGGCTCCCGAAATCAACTCGGTATCAACCAGTCTTGTCCGCACAGCGCCGGGCGGAATCGACGCCATCATAAACGCTGCCGAAACCGCAGGCGACACCCCGATCTTCACGACCGGATATCCAAGTTTGGCCTGTTCGTCCGCCACCACGATATCCGCCCCGCCGAGGAGCGCACAACCACCCGCGACCGCTGCGCCATGCACCCCGAGCACGATCGGAATCTCGATCGCTCGCATCGTGCGCACAACGGCGGATAAACCAGTCAACAACTGCCGCATCGTTTCGCCGCCCGGATCGTCAGCACACATCTTCAAATCAAACCCAGCGCAGAATGTTTTCCCTTCGCCGACAAGCACCACAGCGCGTGCTTTGTGCGCACAATCTTGGATCTCCCGATCCAACTGCTCAAGCATCGCAGGCACCAACGCATTGCGCTTGTCGGGGCGATCGAGCGACACGATCGCGATCTCATCTTGAAGTTCAACTCGAATCATCCGATCAACCCCGATGCAAACTTCGACGCCTCGATCAGTGCGGCATCATCTATACTCGTTGTCAGCCCCTCGTCCCGGATCGCTTGGACCAGCGCCAGCGTTGAGATATTCCCCGGTGCCCGTTTATGTTCGGTCGAAGCATACGGACACCCGCCCAAGCCACCAGCCGAGGAGTCAAACGAGCGCACGCCGAGTTCCAACGCCAGTTTCACGCACTCGGCTGCATGTCCAAAGGTGTCATGCAAGTGCAGCGTCAATGTGGGATCACCAAACGAGTTCGTCGGCTCGCCATCGAGTCGATCAATCGCTTCGATCATCACAGGCTCAAGCGTCTCAGGCGTCGCGGCCCCGATCGTATCGCCCAGATCAATCTCATCGACCCCCATCGCCACCAGCCTCGTCATCACATCGCCAACCGCATCCGGATTGATCGCCCCATCAAACGGGCACTGCACAATGCACGAAATATACCCCCGCACCATCAACCCATGCTCGTGGGCTTTGGCAACCACCGGCTCGAACCGTTGGAGCGTTTCCTCGATCGTCGCATTCGTATTCTTGAGCGAGAAGCCTTCCGACGCAGCGGTAAAGACGGACACTTTGTCGATCAGACGCTCGATCCCATGATCTTGGCGGGCCTTCTGGTTGACCGCGATCGCCGCGTCGAGCCCGCGTTCATTGGGCACCAGCGCCGAGTAGATCACGCCTTCGGGCTTGGTCGGCGCGAGCAGATCAAACACCTGGGCCGCATCGCCGAGCTGCGGGATCCACTTGGGGCTCACAAAGCTCGATACCTCAACCTCGGCCACTCCGGTTTTCTGAACCAGCATCGCGAGTTGGGCCTTGAGCGCAGCGTCGACGATCGCCGACTCGGCTTGGAGCCCGTCGCGGGGGGAGACATCGGTGATGCGGATTTGGTCGTTCATGCTCATACCTGAAGCACGCCCATCTTAAAATCAGTCGAATAATCCCACCCCTGATTGGCCGTACGCAGTGCCTCGATGAGTTCTTCCCGCGTGCGGTGAGGCTCGATGATCCGATCGACCCACCCTCTGGCTGCACCGTATCGGATATCTTGCTGTTGATTGTACGAATCACGCACCGCATCGAGGATCGCCTTGTGCGTCTGGGCGTCAATCTCCTCGCCCTTGCGTGCGCGAGATCGTTCCTCGATCATCGCCAGCACACCCGTTGCCGAGCCCGCACCCATAACAGCACACTTTGAGCCCGGCCAAGCGAACGCGACAAACTGATCGAACGCCCTGCCGCACATCGCGTAGTTGCCCGCGCCGAATGAGCCGCCGAGGATGACGACGAGTTTGGGGACGACACAGTTGGACATCGCATTGACAAGTTTCGCGCCCGAACGGATGATCCCGCCCTGTTCACTATCGCGCCCGACCATGAACCCGGTGGTGTCGTGGAGGAACACGATGGGGATCTTGCGTTGGTTGCAATCCATGATAAACCGCGACGCCTTGTCGGCCGAATCATCGTAAATCACGCGAGGCATGTTCGTCGATTTGCTCGGGCCCGCCTTGCCCCCGGGCATCTGGCGGGTGGTGAGTTTGCACTGGTTGGCGACGATGCCAGCAGGGATGCCTCCGATGTTGGCGTAGCCGCAGACGAGGGACTCGCCATAGGTTGCTTTGTATTCGTCGAAATCGGGTTCGAGGGATTTGTGACCCTCGGCATTGGGCACCGCGCGCGAATCAACGATACAACTGATGATGTCCTTCACATCGTATTGTTTGCCGGGTTCGTCGGTGAAGAGGTCGTAGATGTCTTCGCCAGAGCGGAAGGATTGGATGTTGGTGTCGGTGATTTCTTCACAGTTGGCATCAGGGTACTTCGATACCAGCGAGCGGAGGCGTTGCAAACACGCTTCATCCGTAGGCTCATGGAAATCAATCGTCCCTGCGATCTGCGCGTGCATCGTTGCCCCGCCGAGTTCTTCATCCGTCACATCCTGCCCGATCGCCGCCTTGACCAATGCCTGCCCAGCGAGATACAACCCCGAGCCTTCGGTCATCAACAGCGTATCGCACATCACGGGCAGATACCCACCCCCGGCGACACAGAACCCCATGATCGCCGCGATCTGCGGGATTCCGTCGGCACTGATCTTGGCGTTGTTGCGGAAGATGCGCCCGAAGTCATCGGTGTCGGGGAAGACATCCTCTTGCATCGGCAGATATACCCCCGCCGAATCGACCAGATAGAGCAAAGGCAAGTTGGCCATGTGGGCGATGGTCTGGGCACGGATGATCTTCTTGCAGGTCATCGGGAAGAAGGCCCCGGCTTTGACCGTCGCGTCGTTGGCGATAATCATGTGGCGTTTGCCCGCGACGGTGCCGATCCCGACGACGACCCCTGCGCCCGGTGCGCCGCCGGCGTCTTTGTACATCTCATACCCGGCCCAGAGCCCGAGTTCTTGAAAATGCGTATCGCCATCGACCAGCAGATCGAGCCGTTCACGGGCGGTGAGTCGGGATTTGGCGTGTTGGCGTGCGATGGCCTTTTCGCCGCCTCCGAGCTTGATCTGCGATTCGATCGCAAGGAACTCATCGGTCTGGGCACGGAGGGGGGATATGGATGGGGATTGGCTCATAGTCGTGAAGGATAGGAGACAAAGCCCGATTCTTCCCATTCTTGATGGACTTGCACGCCGATCGAATCCTGCTACCCTCTGTGTATGAATCTACCCGCCATTCGCTTCGCAATCGTTCTCCTCGCTGTCCTCGGGTTCTGGGCGCCGATCGCCCATGCCCAGCCTGATACCGCTTCCAAAGACGGTGCTCCAAAGAAGGATGCCCCGCCCGCCTTTGTTGTCTATCCCGACGAATCTTCGATCACCTACCACTCTGTCACGATCAATGGGCAGATCATCAACTACCAGGCCACCGCCGGCACCATCACCCTGGCCAACCTGCGGGGCGATCACAAGCCCACCGCCCAGATGTTCTTCATCGCCTATCGCAAAATCGACACGGGCGGGTACCTCAACGAAGAGACCGATGAGTTTGTTGAGCCGACATTCCCTGATGCCGCCACCCGCCCGATCACCTTCAGTTTTAACGGCGGGCCGGGCTCGAGCTCGGTCTGGCTCCATCTCGGGGTCTTTGGTCCCAAGCGTGTGAATCCTGCCGATGACTTTGGCAACCCTGGCCCGCCGCCGTATGCGCTGGTGGAGAATGAATACTCGCTTCTGGATCAGTCCGATTTCGTGTTTATTGATCCCGTCACCACCGGGTATTCCCGCCCGGCCAAGGACGGCAACGCGAAGGATTTTCATGGTGTCTCGGGTGATATCAAATCCGTCGCCGAGTTCATTCGCATCTATCTGGGCAAGCATAATCGGTGGGGGAGCCCGAAATACATCGCTGGCGAGTCCTATGGCACAACCCGCGCAGCGGGGTTGGTCGATGAACTCCAATCAACCCACGGCATCTCCCTCAACGGGGTAATCCTCGTCAGCGCGATCATGAACTTCCAGACCGCCCGGTTCGATGTGGGCAACGATATCCCGTATCCGCTCTATCTGCCTTCCTATGCAGCTGTCGCACGGTTTCATGGGCAGTTGAGCTCGAAGTATCAGAAGATGGACATCGAGAAGTTCATGCGCGAGGTCGAGGAGTTCGCGATGAACGACTACACCCTCGCATTGACTCAAGGCGATCAGTTGAGCGAGAAGGATCGCACGAAACTCGCTGAAAGACTCGCCAGTTATACCGGGTTGAGCAAAGACTACATCCTGCGGACAAACCTGCGGATCACCATGCCAAGATTCCCCAAAGAGCTCCTCCGCGACGAGGGCAAGACCGTCGGCCGACTCGATGCCCGGTTCACCTCGTGGGATCGGGATGACGCGGGCGAGTCGTACGAGTTTGACCCGTCGTATGCCGCGATCCAGAGTATTTATACCGAAGGGATGAACGCGTATCTGCGTGAGGATTTGGAATATGCGAGCGATATGCGCTATGAGATCCTCACCAATGTGTGGCCTTGGTCGTTCCGAGGGGTGGGGGATAACCAGTACCTCAATGTCGCCGAGCGATTGCGCAAAGCCATGCACAAACTCCCTTCGATGAAGGTCTTTGTCGCCAATGGGTACTATGACCTGGCGACGCCTTACTTTGCCACGCAGTACACGATTGATCACATGTTCCTGCGACCCGAGGTGCGCGAGAATATCGAGATGCACTACTATGAGGCTGGGCACATGATGTATGTCCAGCACGACATGCTCGCCAAACTCAAGGCCGACCTCGATGCCTATTACGACACACGCACGAAGGAATGACCAATGTTCGGAATCCCGCCACTGCCACCGTTTGAAGGCTTCCACCCGCTCGTTGTCCACTTCGCGGTTGGGATTCTGCTCAGCGCCTGGGTGCCGATGGCGATCGGGTTGGTGGATCGCAAGCGGCGGATGTCGTGGTTCCGTGCAGCACTGATGATGGTGCTGATGGGCACCGCGTTTACCTTTGCTGCGGTGCTCACGGGCGAGGCGACGGAGGAGATTGTGCCTCACAGTTCGCAACTGATCGAAGAGGCGATCCATGAGCATGAAGAACTCGCCGAGCTTTCTCGCAACTTCTTCGTGGGGATCAGCGTGCTCTTTCTCGGTGCGATGATCGCGTATGTGAAGGTGTCAGAGCCCAGGCAGAAGATGGTCGGGCGTGTTGGATCATTGCTCGTCGCGATCAGCTACGCGCTCGGAGCCCTCGCCCTGGCCAACGCTGGGCATCTCGGCGGCTTGCTCGTTCATGAGCACGGGCTTCATGCGCCGGTGGCGAACACGGATATGTCCCAAATTCAGCGTCCTGAAGAGCATGATGGCGATGATGACGATTGATAAACGCTGACCGGGCAATGAGATACAAAAACTTTCACCCAAACGCCACCCTGACATTGACAAGGTGTTCGGGGTCTGGTATAGTCACTCCGTCGGGCCCGCGTGCAGCACCGCCCCCGACCGGATACGGATTGATAAGGACATCAAATCGCCCGATTCTGTGCTGATCCCCGTGCGCCCACAAGGTTGAGGCTTGGATCATCTTGATCCTCGTCAACATCACCCGAGGCTCCGCATGGCAAGCCTGAAAGGCAACGACATCATGGCCAAGTCCAAAAAAGCAATCGAACACAAGCCCCTCCCCGCCAACGAAGCGCAGAAGAAACAAGCGCTCGACCGGGCACTCGCCCAGATCGACCAAGCCTTCGGCAAGGGCTCGATCATGCGCCTCGATGAAGAGGCATACAACAATATCCCCGGCATCTCGACCGGTGCCCTCTCGCTCGATCTCGCACTCGGAGGCAAGGGCATCCCACGCGGGCGCATCGTCGAAATCTTCGGCCCTGAATCTTCAGGGAAGACCACGCTCGCCCTGACCGTCCTTGCCCACGCCCAAAAAGCCAACGGCGTGGCTGCATTTATTGACGCGGAACACGCCTTAGACCCATCATGGGCACGCAAAATTGGGGTCAATATTGACGACATGCTGGTTTCCCAGCCGGACACCGGCGAACAGGCACTCGAAATCTGTGAACTCCTCGTCCGCTCGAACGCTGTCGATGTGATTGTGATCGACTCGGTCGCAGCACTGATCCCCCGTGCTGAGATCGAAGGCGAGATGGGCGATGCCGTCGTTGGGCTTCAAGCAAGGTTGATGTCGCAAGCGATGCGTAAACTCACCGGCGTGATTGCGCGATCAAGCTGCACCGTCATCTTCATCAACCAGATCCGTGAGAAGATCGGCGTGATGTTTGGATCGCCCGAAACCACCCCCGGCGGGCGGGCACTCAAGTTTTATTCTTCCGTCCGGCTCGATATCCGGCGCACCGGTTCGATCAAAGAGGGCGACCAGGCAGTGGGCAACCATGTCCGCGTTCGCGTTGTCAAGAACAAGGTCGCCCCGCCGTTCCGTCAGTCCGAGTTTGACATTATGTTCAACGAGGGCATCTCGATCAACGGCGACCTCGTCGATCTGGGCGTCGAAGAGAAGATCATCCAGAAATCCGGCGCGTGGTACTCCTACGGCGAGATGCGCATGGGGCAAGGACGCGAAAAAGCCAAGGAGTTCTTGGCAGAGAACCCGGACCTCTTCGCCGAAATCCGCGAGAAGATCCTCGATATCCGCATGCCCAACCGCAACAAGACCCTCGCCGAGGTCGAGGAAGAGACACAGGCTGAGGAATCCAACGAGCCCGCGTTCGCAGCGGCGAAGTAGATCGGGCCCTGGGCGAGCAAGTGGGCGTCTTCTCGGGCAATCGGGTTGCCAAGTGATGGGGAGGGGTCAATGATCTACCCGCTGCGGATGTGGCGGAATTGGTAGACGCGCTTGGTTCAGGTCCAAGTGGGCGTAAAAGCCCGTGGAGGTTCGAGTCCTCTCATCCGCATTCAAACCCACAAAGGCCGGCGATTGCCGGCCTTTTTTTCATACATACACCATGAACGCAATTCCTCGGCGAAATCGACTAATTTTCGTGTCGGATTGAATAAGTTACAAAAATATGCAAAAAAGTTGGGGGGGGGGGGGGTAGATTTATCTGCAAATTGCATTATGCTGTGTTTGTCATGGAGCATAATGAACAGAAGAACCTGTGTGCACCGAGGGTGCCCGCAAGTAGGCGGGCGTTCACGATGGTGGAGCTTCTTGCCGTCCTCGGCGTGATGATGATGCTGATCGGACTGATGCTGCCCGCCTTCGGGAGTGCATTTTCCACAGCCAAACTCACACAGGACATGGTTCGTCTGCGTGACAACAGCGTGATGGTCACCTTATACACGCAAGACAATCGAGATATCTATCCTTTCCCGGATCTGCAGAGAAATCCGCGGTCAGTTGCAAGACGATGGGGAATGCCGATGGTCGCTGGGGGGTACTTTGAGAGCATTACTCAAATCGACGATCGTTCAGACGAGAACGGAGTTGGCTTTTCGATCGGTATGTCGGTCGCGATGGTGTATGACTGGAAACTGATGCGCCCGGGGCACACGGTACCGTACGATGAAGCGGTGGCAGTCCCGGTACGCTCGTCGTCTGTCACCTTTCCGTCATTGAAAGCGCTGCTCTACCGAGCTGAAAACAGGTATCACGATACATTGAATGGGCGACCCATACCAGATGATTACTACGCGTTCTGCTGTGTGGATCTCTGGGAGTTCCCCGTTGCCAACGCAGATACATCGATCATCAAGGGGCATTGGAAGTTCTTCAATGGCGGGCGTCCGCTGTATGAGGAGAATAATATCGGGATGCCGGTCGCGGCGACCTGGTTCGGTGTGAAGGGGCAGGATAGGTAGTTTGTACGAAAGGAGAATGAAAATGAATATGAATCGAATAGTTAGTGTTTCGGCAGTAGTGAGTATTGTGGGCTCGGTCGTGGCTCAGGTGGCTCCGACAATCAAGTGCTGTAAGTATGATATTGAGCTAACACCTCCGATAGGAGGGGCGGCTTGTGGAGCTGGCACAACAGCAATAGAGAGGTGTGAGACGCGTTCGGTTGGAGCTTCGGTTGGGGATCCTTTAGCAATGGAAGATCAGGGTGATTTTCGAAGCGCAAAGTGTCAGCTAATTGATATTGGTGATCAGGGTTCGTGGTTCAACATTCCCTGTGGGAGTACGCCGCCGCCTGGAGCGGTCTTCGTCGGTGAGTTGGGGAACGGCAGTTGCTGCTATGCTACGCGTCCGGGCGGCGGGGAAGTAGTGTACACATCGAACAATGATCCAATAAAGGTATCGAACTGTTTGGGTGGATGCGATGACGGTGGAGTTCATTAATGTCCGTAAATAGCATCGTAGTGAGGTGTGTGTGGGGTATCGCTGCTATGACTCTTCCAAACCCGTTGTCAAACGCGCAGATCGCTTCTGTAGTTGATCGTGATGTGTTCATCCGCGAGTTGGATCGGCTTATACCAGATCATCCGGGTGCGATCATGGTCACTTACGAGGCCGTAGGGAAGAGGGCGGGGATCACTACGGCTGGATATGATTCCGCATCCGGGGCATGGTTCATCGCGTCGCAAACGAGCTGTGCTGGGAGGGATCCCGTTGGGCGCTATTTCCGCGCTGATGTGGAAGACGCAGAGTTATCCGAAATGCAACCGTTCTTTGCGGAGTTGGTCAGGGTTGCGAATGAGATTCCAAGTTGCTATCTTATTGCGATGCGATCAAATCCTGAGATGGTTGTCGACGCGCAGCTGGGCTCGGATGGGGTGTGGCGTGTGTTGTATCACGCGGTCGATCCGGTGGAGATCAACGGGCGAGCACCGTGGGAACTGCGGGTTGCTGATGTAACGGGGCATGTGCTGAGCAAGCATTGGACAGTTTCTGAAGATTCCCCGACGACCGAGTTTGATTGGGATGGAACCACTGTTGGTTTGCGAATCCAGACTGACTCGACCGACCTGCTCCGCACATTCGTGGATGATCAGTCCGATATTTTAGAGTTTGAGGCTGAAACGGTGTTTAAGCGTGCAAAAACCTACCGTATACTGGTCGATCAGAAACTCAATGCCCTGAGCAGCGGGTACATTCAGGATGATGAGGGGGAGTGGGTGATTGATGAGGAGAACCAGCCGCATGTTCACCCTTTCAATGATCCATTGACTCGTCGATTTCGGATGCCGCTTCTTGTTGGTGGAGGGTTGGTATTTCTTATCGGTGTCGCCCAGTTGATTCGAAAGGGGCGATCGCAGTGAATGCTCGGCGTGTGCTCGGTGGTATGGCTCGCTCATTGCTCGGGATCGCGGGTATTGTCCTGCTGATGCTCGGGCTGATGAAGCTGGGAAATATCGACTCGTTCATGGACGCGGTCGAGGCGCATGAGTTATTGCCGCAGTGGTCTGTGCAGGGTGTGGTCTGGTTTACGCCGTTTGCTGAGGTTTTCCTCGGCGGGGCGATACTTTGGGCAATTACAACATCAACGCGGGCATCGGCTTTCGCCTCGCTTGCACTCTCATTTTTTCTGTTGTCGATGACGGTGTACGCTGCGGGATTATGGATCAGTCCGCCGCCGGAGCCTACATCTTGCGGCTGCATGCCGAGCGCTGCGGTCGTCGATTCATGGCGTTCCGTGACACTTCGCAATGGATCGCTTACTTCTATCGCAGCGATCATCGCGCTGGTTCTCATCGGAATCTCAGTGAAACCCGCACGGCCTGCTCCGGTTCGTGTATAAAAAAGCCGCCCGGCGTGCGACCGGGCGGCTTGGAAGATCACCAAGATCAAAGCATTTTCAGTTCATGCTTATTCGGAATCGGTCGGAACCGTTGCGAACGCATCAAACTCGAAGGTTGCTTTCGATGAGTCATACAACGCTTCGACGCCGGCAGGCTGAGGCAGGTGCGAAGGCATCGCCAAACGCGAGTCCCAGTTCCGCTGAGCGGTGAGCTGGAACGAATGAGCACTGGTGCTCAAACGCGAGAGGGCAGCCTGCGAAAGCTCCGAGTAGGTCGCGGCCTGAGCGGCAGCCATCTCGGTGCGAGCGAACTGCTCTTGCGACTGGGCATACATATCGGCGTATGCCCGGTTGCGATCCGCCTGGGTCATCGCGACGCGATGATCGAACCGTGAACGGACCCCCGATTCACGGGCATCGGCGACGGTGAACTCACGCGTGGCCGATGCGAGGGCGACCTGCTGGTCGGCTTCGATCTGCCCGCGGGCTGCGATGTCGGTTGCCTTCTGCAAGCCCAATGCCTCGTCGGCCTGGGCAAACATTCGGCTGACCTCTGCATCACGCATCAGTTCGCCCGCCGAGGCGAGGTACTGCATGTACTCGATGTCCGCATTGGATTGCTTACGCGATGCGATGTGACGGGCAGTGAGTTCGGTGGTGTTGGCCACGGCGATCCGCTCGAACGCATCAGCCATAGCACTCCCCTCGTTGAAGTTTGCCTGGGCGATCGCCAAGAAGCTTTCGGTTGCCTGATTGAGACGAGCAAGCTCGGCATCGAGAATCTGGCGACCGGCATCAATCTCGGAGTGCATCTGGGCAACCACTGCACGCTGAGTGGTCTCCAATGACGATGCCTCGGCGAGCAGTTGAGCGCTCTTGGCTTCGCCGCGACGCCCGACAGCATCACGCTGGACACTCAATGAAGCGACCTTGGATTCACCGATCCGCTTGGTTGCGTCCGCCTGCGCGAGCAACTGCTTGACCTGTGCATCCTTCTTCTTGCCCAGTGTGGCCGAGTTGCCTCGGAGGGTCTCGATCTTGGCGAGTACTTCGGTGCGGGTGCTTTCTGAGTCAACCAATGAGCGTGAACGCTCGGTCTCGGCCGTTGCGATCATCGAGTCCGCTTTGGTGAGCATCCGCGAAACATCTGCATTCGACTTGAGTTCAAAGGCATCAATCGAAGCAATCGTTGCGTGGAAATCGGCTTGCTTGGCGCTCCACCAGTTGTTGAACTTACCCATCTCCGCATCACGATGCGCGACGGCATCGAGACGAGCCGCATCGGCTTCTTGGCGGAGTTGCGATGCCTTGGCGAGCCCGATCTTAAAGTCTGCGATCCGGTCGGCTTCAACATTGACAGGTTTGGTTTCAGCCTTGGCAAGCTTGGGGGTGCTGTCGCCAGCGCTCACTGATGACTTTTCTTCCTTGGTGTTGCTCGGGATCACAAAGCTGCCCTTGCGTGCCTGATCGGAGAACTCCTTGGCGAACTTCGCCTGAAGCACGCGGGCCTGAGCGATTGATTCGGCTTCGATCTTCTCGAGTTCGCTCTGGGCGAGTGCTCGGTCATGATCGGCCTGCTTGTGCAAGGCTGACGAACGGGCATCCGTTTCCGCCTTGATGAAGGTGCTGCGTGCAACATGCTCTTCGCGCTCTGCCTGTGCAAGCTTGTTCTGGATGTCGGCCATGGACTTTGCGTACTGGCTCGAAACCCACTGCTGAGCTTCTTCGAAGGTCGTCTGTGCCGAATCAAGTTTGGCGCTCGCGTCGGAGTTGAGCCGAGCGATCTGGGCCCGGTCCTGCATTGATCGTTCGTCAGACTTGAGACGAATATCTTCTGCATCGGCCAGCGAAGTTTCATAGTTCACCTGTGCCGATTCGACATTGAGCTTGTAATGCTCGTTGGCATCCGAAGCTTCAAACTCATTGGCCTGCGCCAAGAGCGTCGAGATTTGGCTCGAGAGCTCGCCATCGAGCGAGTGCGCCCGTTGGGTGAGTTCTGCAAAGCTCGCGTTGCTTTCTTGGGCGGTGGTGTTGATCAGCCCGTTGAGCTTGGCGACTTCCGCCGATGCCTGCTCGGCGACTGCCTGGGCCTGTGACCTGAGCGCCTGGGTCTTTTTCAGTGCACGATCCTCGGTGAAGTCCGCGATCTGAACCATCTTGGCAATTTCCGCCTGTCCGCGATCGTTGACGGCTTTGTAGCTCACCATCATCCGATCATTCTCAGCGAGTGCCTCGGCCCATTCTTTCTCTGATGCCGAGCGCATCCGCTCGATCTCAGATTGCCATTCCTTGACCGATGCAATCAAGAATGCTTCTTGGCGTTCAAACTTTGAATCCGATTCGATCCCTTTGGCAGCGATCTGGCTGTCCATTTGAGCGAGCCGGGCGTTGTGGATCGCCTGTGTACGCTGGGCGTCGGCGTATCCGGTTTCACGAACGACAAATGCGTCCTGAAGATTTGCATCGGCGTTGGCCATGGACTCGGTGAATGCCGAGTCAGCGTAGACCTCAAAGGCCTGAGCGTTTGCACGCTGGGCCTGGATATCGGCGGTGCCTTCGCGGGCTTCGGAAACCCACTGCTGAGGCAGCTCGAATGAATCACCCTCGTCGAGGTATGATTCGGAGGTGAATCCGCCTTGAGTCGATGATGGGTCAAGCGTCACCTGAGCGAGCTTGGCCTTGCCTTCAGTGGTGAAGTTGTCGTTCGAGCGGGTGAACGAGGCGGTGCTCTCGCACCCGGTCATCCCGGCAGCGAGCACGAGGGCAAGCGGGGAAACAGCGAGCACGGTGCGGCTCAGACGATGCATGTTTGTATACTTGGTATTGGTGTGCACTTTGGTCTTCCTTACGATTCGTTGGTGATCGATATCGGGCCTACAACAATCCAGGCCTCGTTCCCCTGATCGGTTTCATCGTGCGCACAGTCGAGCCCGCGGCGTTCACTTTATTATCAACGGGTTGGGCTGCAACGAATGCTCGGATCAGGCCATCATCGCCCCTACACTCCGAACACCCGCCGATAAACTTCGTCGGCCCAAACCCCCTTCAGGAACAAGTCATGGCATTGATCTACGCAGGAATCGACGAGGCAGGGTACGGCCCGATGCTCGGGCCGCTCTGTGTTGCCCAGTCGAGTTTCGTCCTAGAAGAGTGGACGCCAGGCGAGAAGGCACCCGATCTCTGGAAGATCCTGAATCAGGCCGTGTCGAACACCAAACGCGATGCGAAATCAAAGGTCCCCGTCGCGGATTCCAAGCAGCTCAAACTCGCCAACTCATCGAAGACCCAGCACCCGCTCGTCCATCTCGAACGCGCGGTCCTTTCCTTTATATGTGCCCGCGACGGCGCATTCCCAACGACCGATATCCAACTCTTCAAAATCCTCGGTGCCCAGCTCGAAGACCGCCCCTGGTATGTCGGCGAGCCGATCGAACTCCCGCTCGGGCGTTCGCACGACGAACTCATGATCGACGCGTCGCATCTGCGAACAGTGATGCACAAGAACAAGGTCAACATGCTCGATCTCCATGTCCGCGCAGTCGATGTTGGCGAGTTCAACGAGATTTATCATCATCGTCGATCCAAAGCCGCAGCCACCGAACGCGGGTTGCTCGATCATCTTCAAACAATCCATGCCCATCATCAACAGCAAGACTACACCCGCATCGTCTGCGATCGCCAAGGCGGGCGGATGCAGTATCATTCGATGCTCTCGCAGGTCTTTGAGCACTTAGAAACACAGGAAGAATCCCCGCGTGCGAGCCGATACACCCAGGGCGATGCGATGGGCATCTTGCTCACGCCCAAGGCCGACGATGCGTATTTCCCGGTCGCGCTCGCTTCGATGGCAGCCAAACTCGTCCGAGAACTCGCGATGATGCGGTTCAATCGGTATTGGTCAACTCGCCAGACGGAACTCAAACCCACCGCCGGCTATGTCCAAGACGCCCGCCGATGGCTCGGGGAGATGCAGCACGAAATTACCGCCGACGAACGCCAAGCCATGGTCCGACACGCATGAATCAACACCAACAAACTAAGCGCTATCTTGATCTGGCTGCCCGCTCAGCCATGCGCGGGTTCGGGCATGTCGAACCCAACCCGATGGTGGGTGCGGTGATCGTCAAAGATCATCAAATCCTCGGCATCGGGCACCACACCAAGTTCGGCCACCTCCACGCCGAGCGCGAGGCGCTGGCCAACTGCAAAGCCAACGGGCACGATCCACGCGGCGCGACGCTCTATTGCACACTTGAACCGTGTTCGCATTTTGGCAAGCAGCCCCCGTGTACGCAGGCCGTCGTCGAAGCGGGGATCGCCCGCGTCGTCATCGCCCGCAAAGACCCCGCCGAGGTGTCCAAAGGCGGCGTCGAAATCCTCCGCGAGGCGGGCATCGAAGTTGAACTGACCGATGTCAGTCCAAACGCCACGCACCTGAGCGATCCATTTATCCATCGCATCCAAACCGGGCAGCCTTGGGTCATCGCCAAATGGGCCCAGACCCTCGACGGGCGCATCGCGACGAGTACGGGGGAGAGTCAGTGGATATCCAATCCACGCTGCCGGGGGCGTGTCCATCGCCTGCGCGCCAAGGTCGATGCCATCATGGTCGGCGTCGGCACCGCGCTCGCCGACGACCCGATGTTGACCGCCCGCGATTGCCGAGGCGTCCGCAAGGTCGCCAAGCGCGTGATTCTCGATACGCATGCCAAGCTCGACCTCCGTTCCAAGCTCGTGCAATCCGCCGACCAAATCCCAACGATCATCTGCACCGCCAAGCCATCGAAACTTGAAACGACCGTGTGCTCAATCATCGAAACCCCAAGAGCAGACGCCGGGCTCGATCTCGAATACGCCTTGGGCAAACTCTCCGCCGAGCACAACATCACGACTGTGCTCGTCGAAGCCGGCCCACGCGTGCTCGGGTCATTGATCGAGCACAACCTGATCAACGAAGCGATCGTTCATCTCGCGCCCGGGATCATGGGCGACGAACGAGCCCGGGCTGTCGCGACCGGGCGCGATGCGCCCAAGCTCATCGACATGCGCCGGTTCGAGTTGATCCGATCAAAGCAGATTGAAAATGACATCGAGCTGCACTATCGAAAGAGCACATCCCAGTAGAACGGGCTTCCAGCCCGTTTCTTCTTTCATGAGTATCTTTGTGGTTCTAAGAAACGGGCTGGAAGCCCGTTCTACCAGTGGTCAGTGCGTATCAGGCTTTGCCCAGAACGCCAACGATTCCTGCACCGTGCAAGGCACCATCTTGCCCTCGGCGCTGACGATCAACTCCGTCCTAGGCTCAAAGAACCCGCTCTTGACCATCGCAAAGCAGATCGGCACCGCGCCAAGCATCGGCGAGATCGTCGAACTCGTCACGCTCCCAATCGGCGTCTCGCCGACCTTGCCGGGCTCGAAGATTTGCGATCCGCCGGTGGGCTGATGAATCTCAGGCTGATCCACCGTGATCCGCTCGCCTTCGATTTTGATCGCGACGACCTTCTTATTGCACGCCTTGCGCGCATGCATCCGGGCGACGACCTCCTGCCCAAGATAGCACCCCTTGGTGAAACTCACCCGCTCCTCAATAATCCCCGATTCCACAGGCAGGTTCGTCTCGCCAAAGTCAACATTGAACATCGGGTGCCCGGCTTCGATCCGCGCGGCATTGATCGCCAGCCACCCCGTCGCCCGGGCTTTGAGTTCAGGATGCGCCTCGCCGAGTGCGAGCAATCGGGCATACACCTCTTCAACATCATCGCGCGCCATGCACAACGACAATCCAACCTCGCCCGTTAAATCCTCGCGTTCGACAAGCACGCGAGCATCACCGATCATCACATCCATGCACCGATGTTCATCGAGTTGCACATCAGCCCCGCACGCCAAACCAATCAACTTCTGCGCCGTCGGTCCATGAACGCTCAGGCGATGATGCGTATCGCTCGCATCAACCAGCTCGACATCTTCCGCGAACACAAACGAGTTGAGCGATTCCGCGGTCGCTTTGCACAGATGCCGATCGAGCGCAAAGAGCATGTCATCTTCACGCTGGGAAACACGGATATCCGCATCAATCCGCCCCTTACGATTCAGCCAGAACGCTCGTCTGCATTGCCCGGGTTCAAGATCGTCCGTCTTGGCGGTGAGCATGTTGTTGAGGAACGCGCCCCGATCATCGCCGATCACGCGGATGGTTCCAACATGAGGCTCGTCGAAGATCACGCACCCCTTGCGGATCGCTGCGTATTCCATATCCAGATCGCCGAAGGTCTCGACGACCTGCGAGGGCATCTTCTCAGACCCGTACCCTAAAAAGAACGCCTCTTTGCGCTGGTGATCTTCATGGAGTGGGGATTGTTCGCTTCGATTGCTCATAGGATTTCAATAATAGGATGTCGAGATGCACAAGTGGGGGAGATTGGCACCCTAGAATCATTTCAATCCAAATCAGATTTCTGAACACATCACCGAAGGAGTTTCTCGTGAATATTGATCTGCTCAAACGACTCTGCGAAATGCCAGGCGTCCCCGGCCGCGAAGAACGCGTCCGTGAACTCATCGAATCCGAAATCGGCGGGCTCTTCGATTCCATCGAGACCGATGCGATGGGCTCGCTGATCTGTCGGCGTAAGCCTCGCACCGCCAAGGGCGCGATCCGCAAGGGCGATGCAAAGACCATCATGCTCCTGTGCCACATGGACGAGATCGGGTTCTATGTTTCGAGTATCGACGACAAGGGCTTCCTCTGGGTCAACCCCGCCGGCGGCTTCGATCCACGCAATCTCTTCTCCCGGCGCGTCCTCGTCTGTTCAGAGCATGGCGATTTCAAAGCCATCATGAATCCCGGCGGTCGTCCGCTCCACATCTCAGGCCCGGAAGATCGCAACAAGATCCCCGCCGTCAAAGAGTTCTTCATCGATACCGGCATGAGCGTCGCCCAGGTCAACAAAAACTTCCAGATCGGCGACTACATCGTCATGGACGAGCCCTTCCTCGAACTCGGCACCAAGTGTGTCTCCAAAGCGCTCGACAACCGCGTGGCCTGCTGGCTCGGGATCGAAGCCGTCCGCCAACTCATCAAGAAAAAAACCGGGCACGCCTGCGAGATCGTCGTTGCCTTCACGACTCAAGAGGAAGTCGGGCTCCGCGGCGCAAAGACCGCATCGTTTGCCATCCAGCCCGACTACGGGTTCGGCATTGATGTCACCCTCGCCTGCGACACCCCCGGCGTGCCCGCTGCCGAGACCGTCACCAACCACGGCAAGGGCTTCGCGCTCCACATCAAAGACGGCAGCTTCATCTCCGATTACGACATGGTCAAAGCCGTCGAAAAGATCGCCAAGAAGAACCGCATCCCCTACCAGCGTTCAATCCTCGCTGCCGGCGGGCAAGACGGAGCCGCGGCTCAGCAGGCCGCCGCCGGTGCCAAAGCCATCGGTATCACGGTTGGAACAAGATACATCCACACCGTCACCGAGATGCTCGACAAGAAAGACCTCAAAGCCGCCTGCGACATCCTCGCCGCGTCGATGGCCGAGTTGAAGTAAGCCTTTCGCAAGATGCACAGTGAATATCAAACACCGAACAATCGGTGTTTGGTATTATTTTGTCGAGTTTTTGTGAATTCAGGAATAGTCACCTGTTTACCATGTATGTTGATTTGTATACACCAACCCTTGGAAATATCTGGTAGTATAGTTGTGTGTGGCAAGTAGCCGATTTTTATTGTGGCTGTCAGATTCAGCTCGTGCCGTATAAGCGTATAAGGACGAATCCTGAGTTGCGATCTCTGAGTTGCGATCTCTGAGTTGGTCATGTGGATCGTTGTTAATTGTCCGAATTGATATGGAGACTCGATATGTCATTTTTCTCTGATTCTCGTTCGTTGCTGTTCGCTCTCTTTCTCTCGTTTTCCGCACCGATCGCCCAGGCACAGGTTTGCGATGGGCCACTCTTTCCTGGGCAGAAGTTTCTCTTGGGAAATGGGGCATGGAGCGTATCGCTCGACGACTTGGACGGCGATGGAGATCTCGATGTGGCCATTGTCAACTCGAATAACGATAGGGTAAGTGTGTTCTTGAGCAATGGCGATGGGACCTTTGACGCAATATCAGAACAGGACTTGAATGTCGGGGATACCCCACGGAGCATATCGCTCGGTGACCTCGATGGAGACGGGGATCTGGATATGGTTGTGGCCAACTACTCCAGCAACGACACGAGTGTGCTGCTCAACAATGGCGATGGGACCTTTGCTCCAGAGTCGCGGCATAGCGTAGGAGTTCGGCCGCAAAGTGTAACGCTCGGTGACCTTGACGGCGATGGTGATCTGGATATGGCTGTTGCAAATATTGGTGTTATAGACCAAGACACGGGGAAATACATCAGCGATACGAGTGTGCTTTTGAATAGCGGAGATGGGACATTTGGGGCCCAGGCCCGTCATCTCGCCGGAGAGTTCTCGCAGGATATAGCCCTTGGTGATCTCGATAACGATGGCGATCTTGATATGGTTGTCGCCAACTCGTTAAGCGATGACATGAGCTTGTTTTTTAATAATGGTGATGGTACCTTTGCGGCAGATGTAAAACTGAGCGTGGAAGGAAACCCAATCGTCGTGAATTTCGGCGATTTCGATGCGGATGGTGATCTGGATATGGCTGTTGTCAACTCGGTCGGTGATGATACGAGTGTGCTGCTCAATAATGGTGATGGAACCTTTGCCAGCGAGCAGCGATATGCTCTTGGGAACCACCCGAATAGTATCGCCATCGGAGATATCGACAATGATGACGATTTGGATTTGGTCATCACCAACTTAGTTAGTAGTGACACAAGCGTGCTCTTGGGCAACGCCGATGGGACATTTGCTACAGAGCATCGCATTCATCCGGGTGCGGCGGGTGCTCTCTCGCTTGGCGATATCGACGGTGATGGTGATCTGGATATGGTCCTTGGAACCGACGGGATCATTGTTGTACGCAACGCGGGCGATGGAAGTTTTTATGCCCAGCAAAGAGAAATTGTTGGGGACGCTCCACGGAGTGTCGCTGTCGGCGATCTGAATAGTGACGGCAACCTCGACATAGTTGTAGTGAATTACAATAGCTCGATGAGCGTGCTGCTGAATTCTGGTGATGGTTCATTTGCAGATCAGCAATTGTACGAGGCATCCTTTGTGTCGATTTCTATCGCACTCGGAGATATCGACAACGATGGTGACCTCGATATTGTCGCGATGAGCCTCTTCGGTATTGTCAGCGTCTGGATCAACCATGGTGATGGGGTATTCGATGGCCGATTACAGTATGCCATGGGAGCTGCCCCCAATGATTTAACACTTGGCGACCTTGATGCTGATGGCGACCTTGATTTGGTCATCATCAACCGTCAGCAGTTCGATCAAGATACAAGCGTACTGCTCAACAATGGCGATGGAACATTTGCGGCTGAGTTGCGATATGACTCGGGCGTTGCTCCACTGAGCGTGGCGCTCGGCGATCTTGATGGCGATGGCGATCTTGACATGACGGTTGCCAACGAGATCGATGAGACAAATATCCTACTCAACAATGGGGATGGGACATTTAATGCACCGCAGAGCTATGCGGTTGGGAATGGGGCGTTTGATGTGGCACTCGGCGATCTTGATGGCGATGGCGATCTGGATATGGTGGCTGCCAACTTTTTTAGTGATGATACAAGCGTTTTACTTAACAATGGAGACGGTACCTTTACATCAGAGATGAGATACCCCATCGGGGATGGACCCCAGAGTATCACGATTGGCGATCTCAACAGCGACGGCGATCTGGACATTGCCTACGCCAATGAACGCAGCAACGATACAAGCATATTGCTCAACAACGGCGATGGAACATTTGCTCCAGAACTCCGCTTTAGTGCCGGAACAAAGCCAATGTCCATGTCGATGGGCGATTTCGATGGCGATGGAGATCTTGACTTGGTCATCGCCAACGAGCTCGGTGACGATTTGAGTGTGCTGACCAATCTATGCATAGGGTCCAATCCATGTGAAAGCGATGTGAATGGAGATGGGGATCTCAACTTCTTTGATATATCAGCATTCCTTGTCGCATTTCGTTCGCAAGACCCAGTCGCGGATTTCAACAATGACGCCACCTACAACTTCTTCGACATCTCCGCCTTCCTCGCCGCCTTTGCCGCCGGATGCCCATAATCTGAGAACGGATCTCGTCAGAAAAATCGCCGTTTCAATGCCTGGCCTTACTTTGTCAGGCTTTTTTATGGATATAAAGGTGTTTCGCCGACAGTTATAGGAGTACAAGTTTCAAACTATGGAGATCGAGCGAATGAAGATACTTTTATCCACCATCATACTCACCGTTTTGTTCAATACTTCAGCCTGGGCTCAATCATGCCCAGCCATCGCTGCCGAGCTCCTCGGCTCAAACGAAATCGCAGGCGATCAGTTTGGATGGTCGGTCGCCAGCGAGGGCGATCTTGTGATTGTCGGCACGCCCGGCGATCAAAATAACGCCGGCTCGGTTCATGTTTTTCGCCGTGATGGGCTCCAGTGGATCGAAGAAGTGAATCTCGTATCGCAGGACAACGCTGCCGGTGATTTCTTCGGCAACTCCGTCTCCATCTCAGGCAACATCATCCTCGTCGGTGCCCCCGGCGATGACGACAACGGCAGCCGATCCGGCTCGGCTTACATCTTTGAGTTTGACGGGACCAACTGGAATCAACTGGTCAAACTTCTCCCATTTGATGGCAACGCCACCGATTTCTTCGGCGGGTGGGTCTCGGTTTCAGGAAACAACGCCATCATCAGTTCCGAAAGGAACGACGAACTCGGAACGAACGCTGGATCGGCCTACATCTTTACCTACGACGGCACGAACTGGGTTCATCAAGTGAAACTCCATCCATCCGATGGTGAAGCGTATGATTCGTTCAGCATCTCAGTAGCGATCGATGCCAACACCGCAGTCATCGGTGCTTCCGAAGACGACGACAACGGCAACTCGTCGGGCTCGGCTTACATCTTCAAGTTTGATGGAGCTTTTTGGGTCGAAGACGCCAAACTCGTCCCCGAAGACTCCAACGCTGCCGATTTCTTCGGCGAGGCCGTCGCGATCTCGGGCAATAAAGTCATCATCGGGTCATACTGGAACGATCAAGGTGGAATCAATGCAGGGGCAGCCTATGTCTTTGTCGATGACGGCACCCAATGGACTCAAGAGGCCAAACTGCTCGCAAGCGATGCGATGCCCAGGGACCAGTTCGGTTTCTCGGTCGATATCGCAGGCGATATCGCGATCGTCGGCGCGAACAATGCCGATAGCGCCGAGATCGATTCAGGCGCAGTCTATTTATACGCCTACGACGGGTCGCAATGGAATCAGACGCTCAAGCAGATTCCTGACGATGCACTCGAAGCCGATACCTTCGCCAATGCGGTCGCCATCACCAACGAGATCGCCGTGATCGGTTCGGTCAACCACGATGAGATGGGCGAGGACTCCGGATCGGTCTACATCACCCTCTACAACCAAGCCGGCCCCGCCGATCTCAACACCGACGGCACCCTCAACTTCTTCGATATCTCCCTCTTCCTCCAACTCTTCGCCGCTCAAGACCCCCAAGCCGACTTCCTCCCCGATGGCTTATTCAACTTCTTCGACATCTCCGCCTTCCTCCAGGCGTTCAGTGCTGGCTGCCCATAACGAGAAGAAAACCCGAATCTGCGTCCTTGCAGGTTCGGGTTCATGGTGGACTTCTTTATTTTTCGTGGCTCAGGCAGCGATGTTCGTTGCTTGCTCGATGGCTTCGACAACCATCCGCACCTGGAATGGCTTTTTGAGGAACGCATCAAACCCTGCGCTGCGAAGCCCTTGAGACTGCCCATCGGTCAGTTTGCCCGACATCGCGATGAGCTTGGTCATCTGCATCGCTTCGCTCGATCGCACAAGCTTGGCGATATCACGCGGGTCGCCCTCAGCGATATGGACATCAATGAGCACAACATGTGGACGAAACCGCTCACATTCGAGCCCGGCAGCGAATGCCGAGTTGGCCGAGGAGACTTCGTAGTTGGTCTGCTCGGCGAGGACTCGTTCGAGCACATCCGAGACTTCGTGGTCGGCGTCAATAATGAGGATGCGCGTGTTCCCGCTGGTGATGCCATCCATGGGGATATGGTGAGCCTTCATGAACCGATAGAGCTCGGTCACCGGGATCCGTCGATCTTTCGATCCAGGAATCCTGTACCCCTTGAGTTGCCCTGAATCGAACCATTTGGACACGGTCCTGGGGGCAACATTACAGATTTTGGCGACCTCACCGGTCGTAAGCACATCTTTTTCGATTGGCATCATCTCACCTCGGGGTACAAATAGGAAGCGGACCAGCACAGCCGTCATGCGCCGCATCTTCCCTCTCATCGTCTTCTTGCTCCCAAGGCTTCACGCCGGGGGTGAATTGTCTCTACTTTCGGGCACTTCGGCATATTCGGACGCGCAGCAACCCGAATTTCGACCAAATGGGTCAATTATCAGACATCATCTTTCGACACAAAGCCCAAACATGTTTGACACCAATGTACTTGGTCCGATACAGTTCTCACTCTTTTGGGGCAACAGGGGCAACACATCGCCTCCGTTGTCGTATATGATGACTCCCCCTGGGCGATGATGGTCTCTTTGACGCGTCGCCCTTCAATATTTTGCACGCAGGAGACGAATGTGCGCAGATCGAACCGCAACATCGCTAATCTATCACTCTCGATCATGATCCTCGCCGGGTCGGCATCCATTTCGATGCCAACCGCACAGGCGCTGGGCTCGACGCTTCAGCCAGAAGCAGATCAGGAGCATGAGCTCGAACTCCTCCGGGATTTCATCCACTTCGTAAAAATCGCTCGCTTTGATGTCGCTGCGGACCTGGGCAACCAGCTCCTCGATGTCGGCATGGACCCCGAAGCCTTTGTCGATCTGATCGAACAATCCCGCGAGCAGCAACGCTTCGAAGAAGCCGTCGCGGCCGGGATGCGTGTGCCGGTCCTCGAACCGATCGCCGCCAAGCTCGACGGCGCCTTCCGCGATGGCAAACTCGCCCGAGCCCGCAACCCCGGCGAGATCGCTCGAAACATCGAGCTGCTCACCCAGGGGCTCCGTGCCCGATCGCTCGCCCGCGAGCGATTGATCGTCGCTGGCGAATACGCCATGCCTCAGCTCCTCGACGCCTATCTCCAGCAGCGGGACCTTGCCCTCAAAGCACAGGTCCAACGCCTGCTCGTCGATATGGGTCGCCATGCGATTATCCCACTGACCACCGCGATGCCCGGGCTCGATGAAGCCCGTCAGGAATCCATCGCCGAGGTGCTCGGGTTGATCCCGTACCGCACAAGCCTGCCGGTCCTGATTGACATATATCAGTCCACTTCCAATGACGCTGTCCGCCAAGCGTGCAGCCGGGCGATCAATCGGCTCGGCGGGGATCCATCGAGCGATGTCGCCCAGATGTACGCCCTGCTCGCCGATTCGTACTACGCCCAGCCAGACGAACTCACCAGCTTCCCCGGCGAAGACTACCAGCTCATCTGGGACTTCAACCCAGGGCTCGGGCTGGTCATGGTCCCGATCATGACCCCCGTCTTCCACGAAGCGATGACCATGAGAATGGCCGAACGCTCGCTCGGGCTCAATCCAACCGAGAACGAAACCCTCGCGCTCTGGATCGCATCAAACTATTCCCGCGAACTCGATACACCTGAGAACTACGAGAACCCGGTGTATTCATCCGATCGTCGAGACGCCGAGTACTACGGCATCGCCGTCGGACCCGATATCGACCAGCTCGTGCTCCGCCGAGCACTCGACACACGCGATACCCCGCTCGTGCGCCTGACCATTGATGCCATCGCCCAGACCGCAGGCTCGCGTTCACTCTGGGGCCAGTCTATCGACGGGCGATTCCCATTGCTCGAATCGCTCGGATACCAGAACCGCCGGGTCCAGTTTGAAACCGCCCTGGCACTGGGGACCGCCCAGCCCAGCGAATCATTCACCGGGTCCGAACGGGTGATCCCGCTGCTCGCCAGCGCGGTCAAGGATGCCTCATCGCTCCACGCGATCATCCTCACCGGCAGAGATCGCGAAAGCTACGACCAATATCGCTCATCGCTCGAACAGCTCGGCTTCACCGTCCTCCCACCCGCTCAGAACGGGCTCTCTGACCTCGAAGCCTCGATCGCCGAGATTCCAACGATCGACCTGATCATCACTTCGATGGATTTCGACAGCACGCTGCTCTCAATCGAATCCGCACGCGGCGAGAACAAACTCGCGGTCACCCCGGTCTTGGCGTTGATGGGCCCTGATGATGTCATCCCCATGAATCGCCAGTACAACCGCGATCAGACGGTTTCTGTCCGCCGATCGGCGATCTCCAACAGCGCATTCGATGAATCCGTCTCGACCCTGCTCGATGTCGCCTCCGGCGGCCCGATCTCCCAGGATGAAGCCGACGAATACGCCTACCGAGCAATCGAGGTCCTGCGAAACCTCGCCATCTCCAATAACCAGACACTCAATATCTCAGACGCATCCTCGATCCTCATCGATGTCCTCGACCAGGTCGATGGGCTGACCCTGCTCGATATCGCCGAGATCATCTCCTATATGCCTCAGCAGAAGTCTCAGCAGGCAATCATGGACAAGGCTCTTGCGTCCGCCGACGATATCCAGACTGAACTCCTCATTCTGGTCTCCGATTCGGGTAAACGCTTCGGCAATCAGCTCAACAGCCGCCAGATCCGTCGCCTGATCGAACTTGCTCAGGATGAAAATGATGAGCTCGCCACCACCGCGGTGGCCACAATGGGCGCTCTTGAACTGACCAACGACACACTTGTGCCATTGATTCTCAATCAAGAGGCAGACACCGGGTCGAACCGATAACCACCCGGCATATCACCCACCCCCCCACAAAGCGAGCCTTCCGGGCTCGCTTTTTTCATAGAACTATCGGGCGCACTTGGCAAATCTCCAGCGTCCGAAATCTCCCTGAATTCCACCACTTTGCCGGTACAAACCATACGAGCGGGGCACCCTGTCCTTCGGGGTTGGGTTTGGCACACGCAAACTCATCAAGAGTGATTCTCTTTCATGGGCAGGACGATGATCTGTTTGTCACGCTTGGACTTGTCAGGTGCGGTGCGTTGCCGCGTGTGGGGAGTCACCAGTAGATGGGCCACGGAGGAGCGGCCCAGTACAGGGGACGATCGGCAGAGCCCGACCCGGCAAAGGCGTGTCACACATGAGTCGTATTCAAGGAGACAAACAAATGCATGCAATGAAAAACAACATGGCAAAGGGCTTCACCCTTGTCGAAATCTTGATCGTGGTCGTGATCCTCGGGATCCTCGCTGCGATCGTCGTGCCTCAGTTCACAAACGCAGCAAACGAAGCTCGTCAAGGCAATGTCGAAACACAGACATCAACCCTTGAGAATCAGATCGAGCTCTACGCTGCACAGAACAACGGCGTCTATCCAACCGTCGCTGAGCTCAACGCAAACCCTGCCAACGGCTCGGTCACCGGGTGGAGCGTCCTGATTGACGGCAACTACATCAAGGAAGCACCAAGAAACCCGTTTTCACAGGTTGCAAACGCATACACGGTCACCGTCAGTGCTGCTGCAAACTCCGCAGCTGCTGATGTCGAAGCAAACGCCGCCGACGGTTCCCAGGGCTGGTTCTACAACCCAACACTCGGGTTCATCCGTGCCAGCGGCGGCGACTACTAATCAGTAGTTCCCCACCGAAACACCCGAGGCGGATCTCGAAAGGGATCCGCCTCGTCTTTTGGAATCAACGAACAATCTATCCCGAGACGAGCACGAAGGGCAGATCGAAATGAAACGCACTGAGCACGGATTCACACTCGTCGAAATCTTGATCGTGGTCGTGATCCTCGGGATCCTCGCCGCCATCGTTGTTCCCAGCTTCGTGGGCGCTGTCGAAGAGGCGAGCGTGGGCACCACGCAATCCGAACTCCACAAACTCCGCCGGGCCGTCGATGTCTATCAAGTCCGCAACGAGAACGGGTTTCCAAGCATCCTCGCCGGCGATGGAACCTGGGGCGATCTCATCGCCGCCAACGGCGAATACCTCAAAGAAGCCCCGATCAACCCATATGTCGGGGGATCGAATCAACGGGTCATCGTCCTGAGCAATACACCCGACGCCGCCTTTCAATCCGACCATGCATGGATCTATAGCAATGCGACGGGTGAAATCTGGGCGGGCGGATTTGATATCAATGATCAGCCGTACCCACGCAACTAGATTGGTATGAAGGCATCGGGCAACGCCGGTGGGGGATGGAAGGAAGAACATGGCACGGGCACAACATCCCACATCACAGCAGATCCCACTCCGAGGCTACACCCTCGTTGAAGTCCTGATCGTGGTGGTTATTCTGGGCATCTCCGGTGCCGTCGTCGCTCCATCATTGGGCTCGGCCGGCGTGCTCCGGGTTCAATCTGCGGTTCGTATGATGGTCTCTGATATTACCTACGCCCAGATGGACGCCCTAGGCTACCAAGAACAACGAGCGATCGTCTTCGATATCGACAACAACCAATACACACTCGTCCAGGTCACCGATTCGATTATCGATCCCGACACGGACGCGCTTTATGATCCCAAAGGCCCCAACCAGCGGTACCGGGTCAACTTCAACGACGAGGTCTTCGGCGGCGCGATCATCGAATCCGCAGCATTTGACGGCAACGCCATCCTGATCTTCGATGAAATCGGTGGCCCAGTCTCCGCTCCGGGCACGAGCAATCTCAGCGACGGCGGAGCGATCGTCATCGCTGGGCCTTCGAGCCGGTGGAGAATCAACATCGCCGCCTTTACCGGGCGTGTGACGGTGACACGCCTGGACTAGCCGGTCTAATCCATCCGTCTTGAGCGCGTAATCGCATAGATTTCATCTCCAAAGCAAGCCTCCGCCCTGCCCGCCCGATGCACACGCAAAGGACGGGCCTATGTCAAATACTCCAGATCAACAATCACGCAAGTCTTCAATCATCAGCAAGGTACGCAGCTTCTCGCTCGTCTTTGCCCTAGGCATGATCGCCGGCGTGCTGATCTGGGCCAAACTTCGCCTCGTCACCGATATCCCACGCAGCGCCTATGCCGATCCCCGTGAGGTTGATGACCAATCACAGGCTCCCAAGCCCAACGAGAACGAGGGAAAGAGCGATGGAGCATCAGATGGGCACGGCACCGACCCCGCGGACATCAAGAACGACGATGAGCCTCAACATCCTTGATAGGTAATTGGTCGATCACTGCGCCACCAAATGGTTATCGGCTCTCCAAGGTCAGTTTATGACGGCAGTGGATTCCCTAAAGCGCAAGGTCAACGCAAAGTCACAGGCCCGATCAGTCGATCCAATTGCAGAAATATACCCGGGCTTCCGGGGTCAAATGAGTGCAGGCGACTTGCCTTAACGCTGAGGATTCTTCGATGAGCAACCACGACATCAACCGTACTTTTCCATCCTACCTCCTCGCCAGATGCCTGCGCCAAGGCATCATGCCCGCACTGGCCATCTCGATGATCGCAGGTTCAGCCACCGCCCAAGACTCCGGCGGATTCGGGCTCCTCGCAGCCCTCAAGAACCAGGCAAAGGAAAACGCTCAACCACAAGAGCAAGACGAAGAAATCTACGACGCCATGCTCGATGATGAAGACTTCGTCTACGATGAGCAAGCACCACAAGAAGAAGAGAGCAACCTAGAAGATTTCGCCGGGGCGGTCGATGTTTCCGAATACGACCTTGTCGATCTTCATGTCAACAACGAAGACCTCGGCAGCATCCTCCAGCTTCTCTCCATCCAGTCCCAGCGCAACATCATCAGCTCAAAGAGCGTCCAGGCATCCGTCACCGCCGACCTCTACGGCGTCACCTTCTACGAAGCACTCGACTCGATCCTCCATGTCAACGGGTACGGCTACATCGAAAAGGGCAACTTCATCTATGTCTACACCGCTGAGGAACTCGCCGAGTTTGAAGCCCTTTCACGCCAGGCCATCACCCGCGTCATCACCCTTGACTACCTCAACGCCATCGACGCCGCCGAGTTCGCCAAGATGCTCCTCTCCGAGACCGGCACCCTGACCACCAACGCACAGACCAAACTCTTCACCATCACCGATGGCGTGCCATCAGGTGCAGATAACTACGCCAACTCAGCAGTCATCGTGATTAATGACTTTGAAGAGAACATCGATGAAATCGTCGCGCTCATCGCCGAACTCGACACAAAGCCCGCCCAGATCCTCGTCGAGGCAACCATCCTCCAGACCACACTCAACGAAGCCAACGCCTTTGGTATGGACTTCGCCCTCATTCAGAACCTCGACTTCACCGACTTCGCAGGTATGGGTGGACCTTTGAGTGCTGTTGACGGGCTCATCAACGGCCAGGGCGCAACGGTCGATAAAACTGCGGTCGATATACCCGCAGGACACGGCTCGGCGCTCAGCTCAACCGTTGGTCAAACCTCAGGCCCTGGATCACTCAAGGCCGGGTTCGTGAATGGTGATGTCGGGGTCTTCATGCGTGTGCTCGATGAAATCACCGATGTGACGGTTGTCTCGAATCCAAAGCTCCTCACGCTCAACCGCCAGCCAGCCCGTGTGCTCGTCGGGACACGAGTCGGGTATCTCAACAGCACCTCGACCGCCACCTCGACCACCCAGTCTGTCCAGTTTCTCGATGTTGGTACCCAGCTCTCCGTCCGCCCGTTTGTATCCAAGAACGGGCTGATCCGCCTCGAACTCCGTCCACAGGTCTCGAGTTTCACCCTTCGCCAGGTTGCCAATGACAACGGTGATGGTGTGACGATCCCCGACGAAGACACCACCGAGATGAACACCAATGTCATGGTTCAAGACGGGCAGACCGTCGTCCTCGGCGGGCTCTTCACCGAAACAGTTTCCTCGACCCGCCGCCAGGTTCCGGTCCTGGGTGATATCCCACTCATCGGCACCGCATTCAAAGGCTACGACGACGAAACCCGCCGATCAGAAATCATCTTCCTCATCACACCCACGATCGTCGATGACACCGTTCTGGCAGAGACTGGTGATATGAGCAATCAATATATCGAGCACGCCCGCTATGGCGCTCGCAAGGGGCTCCTCCCCTGGTCGCGTGAGCGTCGTGTTGGGCAGTTGCTTATTGACGCACGGAACCTCGCTGATGAAGGCAACACCGAAAAAGCACTCTCCAAGGTCGATCAGGCCCTCCGCCTGATGCCTGTATCGGCCGATGCCCGTGCCCTGCGCACCATCCTCACCGGCGAACTCCGTGTAATGCCGAGTCGATCAATGATCGAAGGCATCCTGCACAACGAACTTCATCCCGGAGGCAAAAAATTCTCCGTCGTACCACCAAACATGGTCGATCCGTTCGGTAAGCCGGCAACACCTGAAGATGCACCCATCGCCACGGACGATCAGCCTCAAGAGTCTGTAGAGTTCGACCCAAGCTCCGAAGAAGACTTCGAGCCAGACCCATCATTCGAGGATGAACCATTCGTCGAAGCCCCGACCGATACCGTTTCGGATGCAACCGCTGAACCCGGCGATACCATCTTCGAGATCAGCGAATCCCCCGAGGATTCCTCGCAAGATCAGGAAATCGCTGCCGAGATGGCCGAACAATCGTTCAACGAAGAGTTCGCCATGTCGGATCCTGATAGTGAGATCGCAGACGAGTTCGACCTGATGAAATCAATCGTCACTGGCGAAGAAACCGCCGTCGACTACACCTCCTTCGATTCGCCCTTGACTGAACCTGCGGAAGAAGGCTGGATCTATCAGGCTACCGATTCAACCAAGGCCAACGGCGTCTTTATGAATACTGATGACGACTTCGATGCCGATGCCTACGATTCGGTCTTCTCGGTCGCAATCGAAAAGTTCTCCGGGCAACTCATCATCCCCCTCCCCGGCGGCGGCGCCCTTCGCCTCGATTGGCCTCTGAGCTTTGACTATGTCGCCAAGCCCGCACCAGTCGAGCCCGAAGCCGTCTTCACAGAGGTCCCGACCGACGCCGAAGAGTTCGGTGATTTGGAAGACTAATCCCGTCTTTCGCTGGTTTGCCAAGGATATCGGGCCGACATGACGACTGTACTTACCACCCTCAGGAGCAGGCCATGCGCATGAACAAGGTCCACACAGTCCTCATCCCCGCCTCACTCATCCTCACGACCATCGTCGGGTGCTCAGGGCAAGGCAACTACACACGCCAAGGCGTGTCGATGGCCAAGGAGCGGATGAGCTTCCTCAAGAGCGGCACCGAGTGGGAACTCGCCCGCCAGGCCTTCCTCGCGGGCAACCTCGAGAAGGCACTCGAAAAGGTCGATTTCTCGCTCTCGATCAATGACACGGTTGTCAAATCACATGTCCTCAAAGGACGAATACAGATCGAGATGGGTGATCTGGGCAACGCGCTCAAATCACTCCGCACCGCCAATACACTTGATCCAGAAGACCCCGATGCGCATTACTACCTCGGCATCATCTTCGAACGGCTCAACCGCCCCGAAGATGCCTACACACACTTCGAGCAAGCGTGCGAGTTCGATGATTACAATCCTTCATACGCCGTTGCTGCTGCGGAAAAACTCATCGACCTCGATCGCATCGAAGAGGCAAAGATTTATCTCACCACCATCCCCATGGCCCAGAACAACGCGGGCATCCGCCAGACCCTCGGGCATATTGCGATGATTGAAAAAGAGTACACACTCGCTGTCAAATACTTCAACGAATCCCGCCTCCTCGCGCCCGATGACAAAGGAATCGCCGAGGACCTTATCCACGCTCAAATGGCAGCGGGGTTGTTCGCCGAGGCCGAGCGGAATATTGCGCTCCTGCTCCAGAAGTCAGAAAATGATGATCGTAGGGACCTCAAAATCCTTCACGCCAAAGCACTCCTCAACACCGGACGACCCGTCGAAGCTCGCTCGATCTATCAGCAACTTCTTTCCACATCCCAAGGCAAGAGCGATGTCGATTCATGGGTCGGGCTCGCCAACGCAGCCTTCACGATCAACGACATGCGCACCGTCCGCAAGGCCGCCTCTCGAATCGTCGCGCTCTCGCCGGATTCATACGAAGGCTTCCTCATCTACGCGATGTATCATCGTCAGAAAAAAGATTTCAAGTCCTCCCTCTCATCCATCAACAAAGCCCTGAGCAAGAACCCCCTCGACGCTGGTATGTACGCCTATCGAGCAATGATCCTCTCAGATCTTGACCAACGGGCCAACGCCTTCGCGAGCATCGCCCAGGCCGTCAAACTCGAGCCCGGCAACCCGCGATACACCCAGATGCTCGAGCAGATCGACGCGGGCACCTTCGCATCGGTCATCACCGAATAACGGCTTCAGACATCTCGGCTCAATCACACCACCCGCAGATCGACCAACACCGGCTCGACGCGGGTGTTTCCATTCCAACTCGAAACCTTCGGCTCAACAATCACCTCAACAGGAGCACCATTGGGAATCCGACCCAGATGCCTCGCCCAGTTCCACGCCACGATCCGCAACATCGCCCCGGGGCGATCCCGTGATCCGACCCGCAAGGAGAGATGGTTCCCCGTCTTGCCCATCACCGTGGGTGCCCCATTGAGCTTGAGCCCGTTGATCCGCATCCGCACCCGCCCGTTGCCCGCGCCAAACGGGGCGATCCGGTCGAGCTGATGCACCGCCGAGACGGTCAACTCCGAAAAATCAGCCACACAATCATACTTGGCATGATGCACCAGATCACCCGCGGACAGATTCGCATTGGCATACCCAATAAAAGCCTTGGCAAACGCATCGAACTGCTCTGGACCACACTTCATCCCCGCCGCCATATCATGCCCGCCAAAGGGCCCCAACAAATCCTTGCACGCCTCAAGCCCGGCGTGCAGATTGAACCCTTCAATACTCCGCCCCGATCCCTTGCACGCTTCATCTGTCCGCTGCATCAAAATCGTCGGGCGTGCGAACCGATCCACCAGCCGCGAGCACACAATCCCCACAATCCCCGGGTGCCAATCCTCATGCGCCAACACAATCGCCCGCGAATCATCCTCGGTCATCCCCGCTTCGATCGCCATCTCGCATGCCTGCGTCACGATCGCAAGCTCCTGCTTCTTCCGCTCGTCATTGACCCGCGACAACTGCTCAGCGAGTTCCACCGCCCGATCCCCCTTCGCATCGGTCATCAGTTCAAGCGCATCGGCTGCATGTCCCAATCGCCCGATCGCATTGAGCCGAGGCGCAAGCCGAAACCCGATCGCCTCGGTATCAATCTTCTCCGAATCCAATCCCGACGCCACGATCAACGCCTGCAACCCCTCGTTGGGAAGCGTCGGAATCCGCGAGAGCCCGTGTTTGACAATCACCCGATTCTCATCAACTAAAGGCACAATATCCGCGATCGACCCGAGTGCAGCGAACCCCAGTAAATCCACCAGCACCGTCCGCATCGCAGCCGACACCTTTTCGCCCCCCGCATCCATCGTCGCCATCCGCCACGCCAGCTTATACGCCACCCCCGCGCCGCACAACTCCCCAAATGGATACTCCGAGTCCGGGCGTCTGGGATGCACCACCGCAAACGCATCGGGCAGGTCATCCATCGACGCAGGCGGATTGTGATGATCCGTAATAATCAGATCAACGCCCAACTCCTTGGCTGTCTTCGCTGGCTCGATCGCCGTGATCCCACAATCCACCGAAACAATCAACTTCGCCCCCTCATCAACCAGCGTGCGGATGGCTTCGCTATTGATCCCATACCCTTCATCCAAGCGGTGGGGGATGTACGACCGGATCTTCGCATCGGGCTTGATCGCTCGGACGAGATGGATCAGGATCGCTGAAGCCGTCACGCCATCGACATCGTAATCGCCAAAGATCACCATCGGCTCATCGCGTTCGACCGCCCCGAGCATCCGTGTCGCGGCTTTGTCCAGATCTGGAATCCCCGACGGATCGTGCATCGCCTTGAGCGAAGGCCTCAAGAATGCATCCCCCTGCGCATCGGGCTCGATCCCCCGCGCCAGCAGCACCCGATCCACCAACTCGCCCGCAAGCCGACGCTCCGAGCGAGCCTTCCACACCCGTGTCAGTCCACGATCGACCCGCTCGGGGATCATCACCTCAATCGGACGCGGGTTCTGAGTCGCTTTGGCATCAATCATCTGGTTCATCCATCTCCATAGGCAAGAATCCCCCAAGCCTATCCCACAAACCCCCAAGCGATCAGATACACTCTCCTTGTTATGGTCAAGCTTACCAAAATTTACACCCGTTCGGGCGATTCGGGCACCACCGGGCTCGGCACCGGCGCCCGTGTCCCCAAGTCCCACCCCCGCGTCGAAGCCTACGGCGTCGTTGACGAAACCAACGCCTTCCTCGGGCAAGCGATCCTGAGTGCCAAAGAAACCAAATCCCCCCTCGCCGACCCCCTCCAACGCCTCCAGCACGATCTCTTCGATCTCGGAGCCGACTTATGCACACCGATCACCAAGGACGAAGCCCCGAACGCTGCCCTGCGGATCACTGAATCCCAGATCAAGCACCTCGAAGAGCTCATCGACCACCACAACGCCAACCTCGAATCCCTCACAAGCTTCATCCTCCCCGGAGGCTCAAAGCTCGCGACCGATCTCCACATCGTCCGCACCGTCTCCCGCCGAGCCGAGCGAGCCCTCGCCCATTTGATCGAGCTCGAACCCGACGAAACCTCGATTCTGACCATGCACTACCTCAATCGGCTCTCCGATCTCTTCTTCGTGCTCTCTCGCGTCGCCAACAACCAAGGCAAGGACGATATCCTCTGGGTCCCGGGCAAGAATCGCACCAACTAACACGCCCCGCCCGAACCCAATCCATCCAGATCGCATATACTCGCTCGCGTGCGTAAACAAACCCGCCAACTCATCGGTGCCGTCCTCGAACTCGACACGAGCCACCTCGTCAAAAGCCTCGACGAGGCAGAGGTCCGCCGAAACACCGCCCAGTTCCTCGGGCTCCTCGCACTCCTCGGCATCGTCGTCATCATCATGCAACTGATGCGCGTGGGTTCGTTCGATGTCGCTTTCATCACCGTCGGCATCCTCTGGGCAGCGTTCTACCTCGTCGCCGCGGCTGTGGTCTACTTCGGCAACCCAAACAAAGTCTGGTGCATCCGGATATCTCTGCTCATCATCACCGCGGAGGGGCTCGTCGCAATTGTCCGGTGGATTATCTACCAAGACCCAAGCCCAGACGCCGACACGATCATCGGCATCCTCATCGGGCTCACCCTCGGCGCCCTCCTCCTCCCTTGGACCCCCCGCCAGACCCTCGGGCTCAGCAGCATCTGGGTCTTTGGTGCGAGCCTAAGCCTCCTCTTCACGCATCATGCCGAGGAGTTCTCGATCCCCGCTTCAGTTTTCGCCTACATCGCGGTCACCGTCCCCGGTATCATGATCTCCTTCTTCCGATCCTCGCGTCTCCAAGACCAGTTCAAGCTCCATTTCCTCCAGACCAAGTACAACGAGGTCCGCGAGGAGGTCCTCGCTGCCAAAAACATCCACGAACGCGGATTCCCAAAGCCCAAATCCTCAGGCGATATCCGTTTCACCTACATCTACCGCCCCATGAGCCAGATCGGAGGCGACTCCATCTTCGCCTCCATCGAACGCCCGGGTGATGCCCAATCCCCCGTCACCCTCGTCCTCTTCGATGTCACCGGGCACGGGCTCTCCGCCGCCCTGACCGCCAATCGGCTCCAAGGCGAACTCATGCGCATCATGGGCGAAGACCCAACCATCGGCCCCGCCGACCTGCTCACCAAACTCGATCGCTATGTCTGCCTGACCCTCGCCGATGCCGCCGTCCTCGTCACCGCGGTGGCCATCAATGCCGATCCAGAACAGAATATCCTCCGCATCGCCAACGCAGGGCATCCGCCGCCGGTCCTTCGCAACGCCCGAGGCGGCACCCAACGATTCGAGCCCACCGCCCCGGTCCTCGGCGTTGGCGTCGGCGATGAACTCAAACCAACCGTCGAAGAACACCCCTTTGAAACAGGCGATTCACTCATCGCCTACACCGATGGCGTCTCAGAGGCAACAGTGGACCAATCCGGGCACATGTACGCCACGGCCGGCGTTGAAAGAGTCCTCCAAGAAGACTGGACCGAGCAATCCCAACGCTGGCCTGAGAAGATTTTGGCAGATGTCGAAAAAAAGCGTGCAGGATCCGCCTCAGACGATATCCTGATAGTGGAACTCTACCGGGCATAATCCCAATACTGAGATCCACCCGTTCTACTGAGGAGATGCAGTTTGACAACCACCGCGTCATTTGAAACAACCGAGTTCCACCGGTCTTTCTCCCATGATACAGACCAACTCCTCCGCAAACGGATGATCTGGTTCACCTCCGTCTGGGGCGGGATCAACCTCATCGTCCTGATCATCACAATCGTCATGTTTGCCAAGGGGTTTGATCTTTCAAGCGTCCTTTCAAACAACTGGCAGCGAGCGTTTATGATCTTCGCCTCGGCGATCGGCATCGTGGCGTACCTGGGCGCACTGCTCATCGCCATTGGAAGAAAAAAAGTCTCTTCCAAAGCCATCATCCAAATCTCACTCGGGCTCGTCATGCTCGATGGGTTCATCGGGATCGGTGCAAGATTCCTCGACATGAACGCCGGCGTGAGTTCCCTCGGCTCTTTCGTCATCGCCCATTTCATCGCGTGCTGCCTCTTCCCTTGGACGATCCGTCAGGCACTCATCCCGATCATCGTCGTCGCTGCAGCCAATATCTTCGGGCACACCGTCCTCGAAGGGCATTGGTCAATCGCACCATTTGTGCTCACCTTCCTCCTTGTGCTCGCCACCAGCCCCGCGATCTTCATTGCAGGGATCAAGCACTCCCAGCGCGTCCAAAAAGCAACAAACAAGTTCCTCTCCCAACGCTACGGCATGCTCCGCCAAGAACTCGCCTACGCCCGCCAAGTCCACGAAGCACTCTTTCCCGCACCCCGCACCACCGGCAACCTCCGCTACGCCTACCAATACGAGCCCATGCGACAAATCGGAGGCGACTACCTCTATACAAGAGTAAACGAGGCGGTCGACGGCAAGGGCGAATCCATCTCCGTCGTCATCATTGATGTCACCGGGCACGGCATCCCCGCTGCCCTTACCGTCAATCGGCTCCACGGCGAGATCGACATCTGCTTCGCCGAAAACCCTGATATCTCCCCCGGCGAGATGCTCAAGCGGCTCAACAAATATGTCCACCTCACCCTCGCCAAACACTCAATCTACGCCACGGCCGTCTGCCTGCGCGTAGATTACGATCGCCAGGTTGTCGAATACGCCTCGGGCGGACACCCACCCGCATTCATCCGAGGAATCGACGGCTCACTCCGCGATCTCGACCCCACAACCTTCGTACTCGGCGCATGTGCCGACGAAGACTTCGAGTCCGCACAAATCGAAGCCGAGTTCATGCCCGGCGATTCCCTCGTGGTCTACACCGACGGCGCCATCGAAGCCCGAGGAATCGACGGCAAAATGCTCCACATCGAAGGGCTCCGCAAACTCCTCGCAACGCCCGCAATGCCCGGAATCGACAACGCCGGGCAAGGGCAATGGCCCCAACGCATCCTCGACGAGGTGACAGCCTACCGAGGCGGGCTCCCGCCGGACGACGACACCCTCGCGATCGAAATCTATCGCCCCCTCGCCATCGAAGACCCAAACGCCTTCGATCCAAAGAACGCCCAGGCAACATCATCTCCAGAGCCCGCCGAACCAGCACCCGTGCTCAGTCCTTGATCCCCTGCACCCGATCCGGATCAGTGTATTTGATCAAAGTCGAAGCCAGATCTACCCCGTTGATATTCGCCAGCGTCGCCAACCACGCGAGTACATCGGCGAACTCTTCCTCCAGATTCACCTTCTCAGCCTCGGTCGGCGGACGATTTGGGCGGTTGTTGTTCGCCAAAGCCGTCGCCAACTCGCCAAACTCCTCGCTCAGATACAAAAAAGTCCCCGCGGTCCCCCGAGCATTGTCCGAAGCGAAATACCGCTCCCGGATCAACTCTTGGAACTGATGGACAGAAATATCGACCGGAGGCTGGTGATTGGCTTGTTGTTGTGTGTCTGGCATGGAACGATCCTAGGCCCCGTCTGATGCTCTCTTTTCTCCTCCCCCGGGCTTCCGGGGGAGGTGCCCAACGAAGTGAGGCGGAGGGGGCTTCTTTTCTCTTCCCCATTGCCTACTGCCTATTGCCCATTGCCTTCCTCACCCAGACCCCATCAGCCCCCGAAATCTTTCGCCTTAGACACCCCTTTTCTCCTGTTTTCACCCTTGCTTCGCCCATTTGACGCGCTACACTTCCTGCCCGACCAAAGAACGGTCGCGGTTCGTCCACGAGGTGTGGATGATCCAAGCACGAAACGGGATATAGACGCATGCCGACGATCAATCAGCTCATCCGCAAACCTCGCAAGACTCCAGTCGAGAAATCATATTCCCGTGATATGGAGAACTGTCCTCAGCGTCGCGGCGTGTGCCTCACCGTCAAGACGACGACACCCAAGAAGCCAAACTCCGCACTCCGGAAGATCGCTCGTGTCCGCCTCTCCAACGGCAAAGAAGTCACCGCCTACATCGGTGGCGAAGGTCACAACCTTCAAGAGCATTCCATCGTTCTCGTCCGTGGCGGACGAGTTCGTGACCTCCCCGGTGTCCGCTACCATGTCGTCCGCGGCGCACTCGACTGCCTCGGCGTCGATGATCGCAAGCAGGGACGCTCGAAGTACGGTGCCAAAAAGGGCAAGTCCTAGTCGAATCAAGTTTTCAACAGGCGCATCGCGTGTTGCGGTGCGTTTTTTTCTGGCAAGTAATCCTGTCCATTCAATGACAGGGTGAACAGCGCTCGCAAGAGCAGATGAGCCCCAAGGAGATACCCATGGCTGGTCGAATCACAAACTCAGAAGCACAGCTTCGCCCCGATCCAAAGTACGGCGACAAAGTCATCGCCAAGTTTATCAACTGCATGATGCTCGATGGCCGAAAGACCTCTTCCCAGCGCGTCGTCTACAACGCACTCGAAGAAATCGATAAGCGTCTCGTCGGCAACGAAGAAGCAGAAGCCGAAGGCATCAAAGACGGACGCGATATCTTCCTCCGCGCCATCGCCAATGTGAAGCCTTATCTCGAAGTCCGCTCCAAGCGAATCGGTGGTGCCAACTACCAGGTCCCGATGCAGGTGCCCGCAAACCGCCAGCAGGCCCTCGCCTTCCGGTGGATCATCACCGCTGTTCGCAGCGAAAAGGGTCGCTCGACCCATCTCAAGCTCGCCGACGAGCTCTGGGCAGCGTCCCGTAATGAAGGCAAAGCCATGAACACCCGCGACCAGACCCACAGAATGGCCGAGGCAAACAAGGCATTTGCTCACTTCGCACGCTGATTCCGCTTCAAATCAACCACAAATCAACCGATACAAAGCCCTGAGCACCAACCGCTCTGGGCTTTTTTTTATCGGTTCATTTTCGTTTTGATGACCCAACCACGCCCAGATTCAGTACGGATCGCATGCCCATGCCCACCAAACCCGATCTGTTCCGATCAAAGCTGACATCCCTCAGCATCTCGATCTGGCTCGCTGCCACGGTTATCGGCAGCGCGTCGGGCATCGCCTCATGGACCTACCACATCGACGGCTTCACCCGCATCATCGCCAACTTCGGATACATCGCCGCCCTCCCGGGATGGATACTCCTCTACGCAACCGGGCTCTCAGGCATCCGCGATCTCCCTCTTGGCATCATCATCGCCAACGCCGCAGCGTGGATGCTCTGGATCGTTCTCTTGCGCATCGCACTGATTGTGCGCACAAAGCTGGTTCACCGTCCACGCCCTGATTCGAACCCTCCATCGAACCCGCCATCGGACATCCCCGACCCATCCCGCCGAGCCTTCCTCTGCAATGCAACCGTCGGCGTCACGACCATCGGCGCGATCACCACCCCCGGCTACGCCACCCTCGTCGAGCCTTGGTCCATCAAGACTCGTCGATACACGGTTCCGATCAAAGACCTCGACCCCGCCTTCGAGGGGCTCAAGATCGTCCAAGTCGCCGACACCCATCTAGGCCCACGAATCCCCGCTTCGTTCATCGAACAAGCCTACCGCCTCGCCATCGCCGAGCAGCCCGATCTCGTTTTCCTCACCGGCGATCATGTCCACGATGGCACCAAAGACAACCATCACGCTGCGCTGCTCTGCAAGCCTCTGGTCGAAAACGCGTCGATCGCAACGGTGGGGGTGCTGGGCAATCATGACTGGTGGGGCGATGGCAACGGCATGTCTCAGGCTCTGCGCGCCCAAGGTGTCCACATGATCGACAACGATCGAATCTGGATCGACCCAAAGTCACGATCAATCACTCAAACCCACCCCGGCCCGGGCGCATTGGCACTCGTCGGGTTCGGCGATCTCACCGATGACCACATCGACACCGATCGCGCTTTTCGATCCATCGAAGAGCACACCCCACGCATCGTCCTTGCCCACAACCCGGATTGTGCAGAACTTGATGCACTCACCAAGCCGAACGGGGTTCGGGTTGATCTCATGTGCTCGGGTCACACCCACGGCGGGCAGGTCAAAATCCCCCTGCTCGGCACGCCGATGGTTCCCAGTGCGTTCGGTTCAAAGTATGCTGGCGGATTGGTTCAAGGCCCCGCCTTCCCGGTTCATATCTCCCGAGGCATCGGCATGTCTCTGCTCCCGGTTCGGTTCGGGGTGCCGCCGGAGATTTCGGTGATCACACTTACCCGCGCGGACTGATCGCACAGTGCTTTTCACAATCCCACTCGCTCGCCAGCACACCCCACCCAAGCCGAGTCGTGATCCCAACGCCTTCAACAAAGTAGTCATCCCGCTGACGCACCTCAGCGGTGATCCCGAGTTGCTCGCAGAGCTTTGACGATGCCTCATTCTTGTCCGAGGTATACACCCGTACCCGCCGAAGCCCCATCCCCCCCGATGCTTGCGATTCCAACGCCCAACTGATCGTCCGTCGGCACGCTTCGAGGGTGTATCCCTTGCGAAGATGCTTGGGCGACATCCAGTATCCGGTTTCACACGAAGCGGTATCGCGTCGAATGTCATGGATTCCTGACCCGCCGATCAACTCGCCGGAGGATTTGAGATACACCCCGAGCACCATCCGATTGAGCGTCAAAGGCTTGCGAAACTCCATCCGCCATCCCATGATCTCGGCCAACGCCGATTCCACATCCAGATGCGTCGTCCGAGCCCAAGGCAGCCAGGGGAGCAGATGCTCGCGTGATTCCGAGATCACCCGTTGCATCTCGATCACATCGTCCGCCGTATACGCCCGGATCACCAATCGATCAGATTCAAAGGACAAAGGCAGCGGGTCAGGGGCAGTCCACCCGACCCCCTCAGCGGGGAATAAGTTCTCAGAAGCGCAGTGGGTCATGGGAACACCATAGCACAGGGAATACAATCATGCGTGCCCGATTCCACACCAAATCCTCGATATGCCCGCCAACTTCGGCTCCCCTTCTGGGATCAGGCAGCCCAGGATCGACTTGCCCAGAGCCATGCGATGATCGTCGGGTGCGGTGCCCTCGGGTGCCCGGCTGCCGATCTCCTCGCCCGCGCAGGGGTCGGCAAGATCACCCTCATCGACCGCGATCTCGTCGAAGTGTCCAACCTCCACCGCCAGACCCTTTTCACCGATGCCGACGCACAAGCCAGTCGTCCCAAAGCCCAGGCAGCGATGGATCGACTCGCCCAGGTCAACCCCGATATTCAGATCAACGCCCTCGTCGCGGACTTCGGTGCAGACAACGCGGAGCGATGTATCCTCCACGAACGGTTCGCCAAACCCGATCTCCTCATCGACGGCACCGACAACTTCGAGACCCGCCTGCTCATCAATGACCTCTCGGTGATGCACAGCATCCCGTATATCTACGCCGGCGCGATCGGGACGCGGGCGACCGCTGCGGTGTTTATCCCGGGCTCAACCCCGTGCCTGCGATGCCTCGTCCCTGATCTCCCGGCTCCGGGGTCGCAGCCCACCTGCGAAACCGCGGGCGTTTTCGCTCCGGCGAGCGCGATCATCGCGTCCTACCAGGCGAGCGAAGCCTTGAAGCTGCTCATCGGCGCGAGCGAGCGCGTCATGGGCTCGCTGCTCGATTTTGATCTCTGGGAAGGCACCCGCCGACGCATCGACCTCGCCGAACTCAAAGACCCCGACTGTCCTTGCTGTGTGCATCGCCGATTCGATTTTCTCGACCGAGAAGACGACGAAACCCGCCCGCTCTGTGGCCGAAACGCCATCCAGATCAACCCAATCACCCAAGCACCCATCGAACTCGCCGCCCTCGCCAAAGCCTTGAGCCAGCACGGCTCATTCTCACGCACTTCCCTGACGATCCAAGGGCGATTGGCCAAAGAAGATATCGGACTCACCGTTTTTCATGATGGCCGAGCGATTTTCGACGGAATCGACGATCCAGCCCTTGCTCGAACGCTCTACGCACGCTATATTGGATGCTAACCAATCAGTTGGAAACGGATACCCAAAAGGATTTTCAAATGACACAGACCAGCACCAATCACATCAACTCCCTCATCGTCAACGGCAGAGCACGCGTCGAACTCCTCGGCGAAGGGTTGCTCAAAGACATCGACGCCAAGGCCGCCGGGTCATTTCCCGTCAAGGACGGTCAGCCGATCGTCTGTAATCATCCTGTCTTTGTGTATGGTCATCTTTCGATCTATCCACAGATGGTCATCGGCATGCTCGGGGGCGATCCATCGACCGCGGCGGTCCCCGAGTCGTACACAGACCTCTTCATGCACGGCGTCGATTGCCAGAACGACCCAGACAACACCATCTATCCATCACTCGATGAAGTCGTCGGAAACTACAAAAAGGCCTACGCAGCACTCGTCGAGTTCGCGAAAACCCTCGACGATGATTTCCTCGTCAAGGACATCGAAGGCAATGACGGGTTCAAAGACGCCTTTGGAACCAACGGCGTCATGCTCATGTTCCTGCTCCACAACCACCCGATGTTCCACTTCGGCCAAGTCTCTACCTGGCGCAGAGCCATCGGACTCGGCAGCGCCATGTAATCCCAACTCTCCTCCCCCGGGCTTCCGGGGGAGGTGCCCGAAGGGCGGAGGGGGTCTTGCCTCTTCTTTTTCTTCTTCCCCCCCTCTTCAACAACCAATCACCCATGCACAAACGGGTTGGAGTTCATCTCCGACCCGATTGTCGTATGAGGCCCATGCCCCGGGAAACACACCGTCTCAGGGTCAAGCACATACAACCTGGTCTTGATCGATTCCTCAAGCACCTCAAAGCTCGAGCCCGGGAAATCCGTCCGCCCGATCGACCCGGCAAAGAGCGTGTCGCCTACGAACGCGAGTTTGCTCGGTTCATGGATCAGCGAAATCCCCCCCGGCGAATGCCCCGGCGTGTGCAGAACCCGAAACTCGAGTTCCCCCAGACTCAGCGTATCGCCATCATCGACAAACGCATCCGCCCCCGGAGCCGTTACGCTGAGCCCCAAGGCTGCTGACAGATTGAGCATCGGATCGTTCATCCATGCCTCCTCCGCCTTGTGCATCAGGATTGGGACGCCGGGGAATCGCGATCTGGCTTCGATCAGCCCTGCGATATGGTCGGCATGGGCATGGGTCAGCACAATCTTCTCGGGCACCAACCCCTGCTCCTCGATCGCATCGAGCATCGCTTCGGGCTGATATCCACAATCGACGATCCAGCACGATTTACCCTTTTCAGGCTCGCCTTGGGTCAAAATCATGCAGTTTGTCTGAAAATCACCCAGCGCAAAGACCTGGATACACGGCTTGGGGTATGAATCGCTCATGGTCTATGGTAAACTGTTGGAATACACCATCCACTCCCGATAGTGAACTATGGAGGAATTCATGCCCCAGATCAAAAATATTTACGATGCCCAGATGAGTCCCGTTCAGATGGAAGGCACGAAGGGTGCTTCGATGTCCGTCATGATCGGACGCGAGCACAACGCCCCGCACTTTGCGCTGCGATCCATTGCGGTCGAGCCCGGCGGGCACACCCCCAAGCACCAGCACGACTACGAGCATGAAGTATTTGTCGTTTCAGGCACCGGCGAGATCCTCCTTGATGGCGATCTCCACCCAATCAAAGCCGGCGACACGATTCTGGTGCCCGCCAATGAACTTCATCAGTTTTCGGTTTCTGATGATGCCAGCGAACCCTTCCGGTTCCTCTGCCTTGTCCCCGTCGAGCAGAACTGTGGCGGCGATGTCCCGGGGAGCTGATTTGTCTGTGAGAAGATGATTTGATGAGAAGGAGTTGAGTGATGGATCAGGATGGTAATATTTCACCCGCATGGATCGCAGCGGTCTACGGCTCGGCCGCCGCCCTCTCCGCCGCGGTTGCGATGCGTGGGCTGATGATGGAAAACGACCCGTGGATCCTTGTGGGTATCCTCGCGATGATCCTCACCATCACCACCCTCCCGATCTGCATCGCGATGCGAAGCGGATCATCTTCAAGCGCTCACCCCAGCGCCGATTCTGACCGAATCCGCACCCAGCTCAAAAACCTCAACGACACCATCGAATCACTCAACGAAAACATGATCCTCTCCGACGATGCACGCCGGGTCTTGAATCGGCGTAAGGAACGCGAGTTGCTCTGCAAAGCGATCGAAGAGGATATCCAGCACGAAGATTGGGACGCGGGGCTTGTGCTTGTGCGTGAACTCGCCGAGCGGTTTGGATATCGAGAAGAAGCCGAGGCCTTCCGCGCAAAGATCGAGATGGCCCACTCCAAGACGATCCACAAACGCGTCAACGAGGCGATCGCCGGGCTCGATTCAATGATCGCGGCCCACAAGTGGGATCAGGCGATGACCGAAGCCGCCAGGATATCGCGGGTCTATCACGATTCCCCCGCGACCGAGGGGCTCCGCCATCGGGTCGAAACCTCCAAAGAGCGATACAAGCATGACATCGAACGCCGATTCCTCCACAGCGCCCAAGAAGGGCGGGTCGAGGAGGCGATGGACCTGCTCAAGGAGATGGATCACTATTTGAGCGAGCACGAAGCCGAGCAGTTCCAAGAGGTCGCCCGAGGCGTCATCGGCAAAGCCCGCGACAACCTCGGCGTGCAGTTCAAACTCGCGGTCCATGATAAAGCCTGGGACCGAGCTGCCAATGTCGGGCAACGGATTATTGAAGAGTTCCCCAACTCACGGATGTCATCCGAGATCCGCACCATGATCGATTCGATCCGCAAACGCGCCGAAGCCATCACTCGGTAGATTCTTCGGCATCTTGCTTGGAATGATCCGGCATGCGCCACGCGTGGAACATCAGCATGATGATCCCCACGATCAAAAACGCATCGGCGACATTGGAAACATAAGGCCAAAGCTCGCCATTGCCCCCCGGCCACTTGATCCCAAAGGGCATCTTCACGCCCGGGAACGGGTGGATAAAGTCCCGCACACACGCGAAGGTCAATCGGTCGTATAGGTTCCCGATCCCACCGGCGATAATCAACCCGAACCCGGCGTGGGCCATCCAGTCCTTAGCGTGTGTCCATCGGACAAACAAGACCACCGCGATCACCACAGCGATGATGGTGAACCCGACAAAGAACCATCGCTGACCAGCACCGATTCCAAACACCGCGCCCGGATTGAGCACCAGCGTGAACTCGAGCAACCGATCCACAACCGTCACCGGCTCGTGAGGCGGGATCAATCGCCATAACTCATCGGAGCGAGTCACATCATCGCGTAAGACCACCACCGGGGTCGCGGCAACATGCGCAAACGCATACCCCTTTGACCATAGATCAATCCAGAGCCCAATCGCAGAGGTGAGCAATAAAATGCTCCACGCCCGAACACTTCGAGACGATCGGGTCAGATCAGGTGATGGGGGGGCACTACTCATTGTGATTCAGGTTGTGATTCAGTGAATGCGATCGAGGAGACGGATCAGAACTTCCCGCCACGACGGTCCAACTCGCGGGCCGCCGCGATCGTGTACCGTGCCCAGGGCAACTCATCGAGCCGAAGTTTTTTGATCGGCTCATGGGTGAGTTCACAGAGCCCATAAGTGCGATCATTGATCCGCTTGAGCGCATCGTCGATTTCATGAATCAACTCACGATCCGAAGCTGCGAGGTTCAGATTCAGCGATTGCTCATAGCTCTCCGAACCCTGTTCATCGACATGCACGGAGGTGTTCGCTTCGCCCGCTTCGCCTCGGACGGCTTCTTCTTCGAGCTGACGCATATCACCCATCAACTCAGAGCGCTTGACAAGCAGGATATGGCGATAGTGCTCAAGCTGCGTTTTGGTCAACGGCGTCTTGGTCCGCCGAGAGGTGACATTGTCGAGCACCGACTTTGTCTTCTTCACCTTCGAGCCCGAAGGGATCAGAGGCTTGAGCGCAGGCCCGTTGGGCCCGAGCAGCAACGGGCGATCCGGCAGAATCAGAGGCTTCTTCACCTTGCTCGGACGACGCCTGCGCATCGGAGGCTTGTTTCCCTCAGGCTTCTTTGGATCAGCATTTTTCGGATCAACCTTTGTGGTTTCCGTTTTTTTGGCGGGTTGAGCGATCGGTTTTTTTGTAGTCTTCGAGGGTGCTTTGCTCGGCGATGCTTTCTTCGGCGCAGGCTTTTTCGAGACCTTCTTTACGACCTTCTTGGTTGTTTTTTTGACAACCTTCGCGGGTGCTTTTTTGGTGACCTTCTTCGTGACCTTTGGCTTCGATGTTTTCGGGGCAGCCTTTTGGGTTGAACTTTTTTTCACAGTTTTCTTGGTGACTTTCTTGGCTGTCTTTTTGGCCACCTTTTTAACAACCTTCTTTGAGACCTTCTTCGACACTTTTTTCGTGGTCGATTTCTTCACAGGCTTCGAAGGAGTTTTCTTGGATGTTTTCTTGCTGGTTTTCTTAGTGGTCGAGCGGGAAGAGGAACCGCCGCCTTTGGTCGATTTGCTCGACTTGGGAGTTTTTTTCGTCGTCTTCTTCTTTGCGGCTTTCTTCTTGGTCAATCGAGACCGCCTTTGCGTCCAAACCGATGCCGCTCCAAAATGTGGCAGCATTGGGGACAAGGGTAGGCACCCGATCTCCAAAGGTCAAAGCGATACCCGAGCAAGTCCCATATGACCCGCCGTACCGCCCTAAAAACGCGATTATTCGCCGGTTTGAGCCGTTTCCTCAGCCTCCGCACACACATCAAACTCGCCCAGTTTCCGGAACCGTTCATACCGCTGATTCACCAACTCGTCCACCGGCAACTCGACCAACTCATCGAACTGGGCCGTGATCCACGCCGCCAGATTCGCCGATGCCTGTTCATGATCCCGGTGCGCCGCGCCCAGAGGCTCATCAATCACCGAATCAATAATTCCAAGCTCCAAATTATTTGACGCTGTCAACTTGAGTGAATCCGCAGCCGCCGTGTTGGTCTGTTCGTTGGCTTGTTTCCACAAAATCGCCGCACACCCCTCGGGCGAGATCACCGAATACCACGAATACGCAAGCATCGCGACGCGATCCGCAACCGCAATACCGAGCGCGCCGCCAGAGCCACCCTCGCCGATTACGATGCTCACGATCGGCACTTTGAGCCGAGACATTTCGAGCAGGTTCACCGCGATCGCCTCAGCCTGCCCGCGTTCTTCAGCCCCGAGCCCGGGATACGCACCGGGCGTATCGACCAGCGTCACGATCGGCAATCCAAACTTCTCTGCCAGTTTCATCTTGGCCATCGCCTTGCGATACCCCTCGGGGTGGGCACATCCAAAGTGGCACGCGAGTTTTTCGTGCGTGTCCTTGCCCTTCTGGTGCCCGACGATTAAGCACTTGCGCCCGCCGATGCGCCCGAATCCGGTCACCATCGCCGGGTCATCGCCAAATCGTCGATCACCAGCGAGTTCACAAAAATCCCGGCACATATGCTTGATGTAGTCTCGTGTCTGCGGACGATTAGGATGCCTCGCCACCCGAACCGTATTCCAAGGCGAGAGTTTTTTATAAATCCGTTTGAGCGTCCGTGTCCGTTCCTTGATGAGCTTCTTCACATCCTCAACCGCCACCGCTTCCCCAGCCTGCTCGCTGATCCCGGGCAGCGCAGGAATCTCCGCGCTTTCCCCCGGCTCGCCCTGCTGGGCTCGCTCGATCCGCTCGTCGAGCTGCGCGACCTTCTTCTCAAACTCAAGCTGATAAAATGTGGACATCGAGAATCCTTCCGCCAAGACAAACTTCCATCTTCCAATTGTACCACACCCAACCCCGCCGTACAGTCCCCCATGCCCACAATCGCTCAACCCATGCTCTTTCTCGGTGCCGGCAACATGGCCCACGCCATCATTTCCGGCGCCTCAGCCGCCGGGACGCTCGATCCCCAAGCCGTCGCGGTGCTCGACCCTGACCAATCCCGCCATCAGCATTTCCAAACCCCCTTCGCCGATCCCGCCGCCGCTCTCGCCTGGCTCGGTTCGCATGCAGCCCCCGCCAGCACGATCGTGCTGGCCGTCAAGCCTCAGATGCTCGAGTCAGCCGTCGCACCGATCCGGGCGATCCTCGATCAACTCCCCGAACCTCCCCTCGTCATCTCGATCCTCGCCGGCACCCGCATCGCCCAGATCGAGCAGGCCTTCAATAACCAAGCCCGCGTCATCCGCGTGATGCCCAACACCCCCGCCCAGATCGGGCTCGCGATGTCCGCCCTCGCCCCGAGTGCATCCGCTGCCGAATCCGATCTCGCCCTAGCGATCCAACTCTTCTCATCGGTCGGGCAAACCATCACCATCGACGAATCCTTGATGGACGCCTACACAGCCCTCGCCGGTTCGGGCCCAGCGTATCTGTTCTATCTCGCCGAGTCCATGACGCAAGCCGCCGAGCAACTCGGGTTTGATGCCGATCAGGCCCAACTCATCGTCCGCCAAACCCTGCTCGGCTCGGCCTCACTCCTGAGCCAATCCGCCGAACCCCCAAGCGCCTTACGAGCAAAGGTCACAAGTAAAAACGGCACGACTCAAGCCGCCACCGATTCACTCGATGAATCGGGTGTGATGGAATCCATCATCGCCGCCATCCACGCCGCCAAAGAGCGGGGGATGGAGCTGGGAAAAAGTGATTCCTAGAAATCACGCCGAGTAAATATAATTATGCAGAGTCCGAGGAGGAAAGCCTCGAATGCGAACGAGGTGCTCAATATCCATGCGGCAGATTTTTGTAATTGAGCATCTTGCATCCGAGTACCAACTCTTGGATCAGCGATGGCAGGCATCTCGTTCTCGTTATATTTGGGCTGATTTTCCATCTGCGCATTCAAGAGCTTGGTCATGGCATCCTCAGAGACGAGATTTTTTTTGAGCAATGAGAGTGTCTCGCTCGTTTTGGGCAAGATCGATTTCAACATCCCGACGCGAGCATTCCAGGCTTTCCATGAAGCAACTCCATTCTGTGAATCAGACAAATTTGATCGAGCATTGGTGAGTCTAGAGTTCACAGCTTCGAGAGAATCCTTTGCATTTTCTGGCAGTGGTTCTCCATTTTCACCGGGAACAGGTTCTCCTTCTTCCCGCATTACTTCAATCTTCGCTTGGGCTTTGTCCTCCTGACGCTCAACTGCTGCGGCCCGATCTTCCATTTTAATTTCAGCACTCACCCTGAACATGGTCATTGTTTCATCGCCATAATGAACTACGAACAGCATTGACCAAAACAAGCAAGTAAGCAGCAAAGCAGTAATAGTTGACCGCGTCACAAGCCCGACGAGAGCACAGAACGAATATATGTAGCTAAAAAATGCAAGCACAATCGGAATGGCCAAGAACATGCCAAACTCCCATGAGCCTGCCCGAATCCCAATTACGAGAAAACATCCTGCCGTGAAGACCAAGACTTGGAGTCCGACAAACAATAATCCGGTAGCATACTTTGTGAGAAACAAACGAGTGCGTCCGAGTGGCTTAGAGAGAATAGGCTCGATGGTTCCGCTTGAAACCATGTCGGGAATGATGCCTGCGGTGGAGACTAAGGCAAGGATGGCGGATACCCAGCTGAGCCAGAATCGGACTCCCAAACCCGTGAACTTGGTCTTGTAATAAAACTCCTCAGAGAATATCTTGGTATTCAAGATCGAGTTATCAAATGTCCAGTGCAACAGTGTCGTGCCTCGGTCATTGATCCCAAGGGAGGCAAAGATTAGCACCGCAAACACATTCAACCCCATCGTCAACCAAAACAGCTTCTTCGCATTGAGTTCCCGGTACGCATCAATCAGCATCGCCTTTGTTTGCCGCAGTATCATGACCGAGCCCCCTTCTTGCCCTGTTGAGCACCGGGGCGAGCGCCATCGGGCTCCTCGCTGACCGCTTGTATAAACAAATCTTCCAATGACGGGCGATGGAACCCAAGCGATTCGATCACCACGCCATGCTTACGAAGCGAATCAATCGCAGGCTGCACTGTTTGGGCATTGCTCGTTTGAAACACCAACTCGTGCTCGCCCGGCTCACCAGCGCATTCGATCCCATGCACCGCCGCCTTTGACGCATCAATCGCCAGCCCATCAATCGCAGCTGCCGACCTGATTCTGAACCCGCTGCGTCCCTCGGTCAGTTCGTCGATCGTCCCTTGCTGGCGCATCTGCCCGTGGACCATAATCGCGACCCGATCGCACACCATCTCGAGTTCCGAGAGCAAATGCGAGTTGAGGAACACCGTCCGCCCCTCGCCCTTGAGCCGAAGCAGGATTTCGCGGATATCGCGCCTCCCGATCGGGTCCACCCCGTCCGTAGGCTCATCGAGCACGACCAACTTGGGATCATTCATCAATGCCTGCGCGATCCCGATCCGCTGGCGCATGCCCTTGGAATAAGTCCCGAGCTTATCCGTCGCGGAGTTCGTCATATTCACGATTTCGAGCAGTTCATCCGCCCGCTTGTTGCGCGTCTTGCGATCCACCCCAGCCATCGCTCCAAAGTGGCGAAGCACCTGCTGGCTGGTGAGGTACTTGGGAAAGTTGTGATGCTCGGGCAGGTACCCGACCTGCGTCAGTGCCGATTTGTCCCCAATCTTCTTCCCCAGCATTGTTCCTTTGCACTTCGTCGCCGAGATCACGGTCATCAGCACCTTCACCAGCGTCGATTTTCCCGCTCCATTGGGGCCAAGCAATCCAAAGATTTCCCCCGCCCCAACCTGCAGATCCACCCCCCGCAGCGCGTGGACCTTCCGCCGATACATTTTTTCGACCCCTTGGACATCAATCACTGCACTCATCAACCACCCGCCTTTGCGTTCTGCTTTTTCTTTGCCACGACATGGAACACATGCCAATCTTTCTTCGAGCCATCACATGTTTCGCCTTTTCGCTCGTCTTCTTTCATCAGTTCCACATCAAATGGCTCTAACAGCCGCTCGACCTGCTCGCGCGTGTGGTGCGAGCGGTCTGGAATTGACGCCCAGGTGTCCCGATCCCCAAAGAACTGCCCGCAGAACCGCCCACCGGGTCGGATCGCCTCGACAACCCTCGCCCACATCGCTTCATAGCACTCCGGGCGACAGAACGGCAGCGAGAAACTCGCATTGAGCAGATCACACGCCGGGAGTTCAACCGACTCAAACGGTGCCAGTTGCATCGTCAATCGAGACGGATCCTCAAGATCATCACGCGAGATGAGCCTGCGAATCCCATCTGGGTGCCCATCAATGGCGTGGACTTTCCAACCCGCGCGGAGCAAAGCCGCGCTATCGCGCCCCTCGCCGCACCCCAGATCAACCGCAAACCGTGTGGCTTCAATCGGTTCGGCCTCGAAGCGTTTGATCGCCTCGACGAGTGTCTCGCGGGGTTCGCGTCCATCAATTGCCTGAAAATATCCGAGCCAATCCCGCGTCGTTGCATAGATATAGGCCGGCTTGAGATCGGTATCGCTCATCGTGTGTTTCTCGGTGGGTGGTGTCATATCGTAAGTATAATGTATGCCGACCTCCAAAGCTTTGTCGCAGCCCTCGAAGATTCAGGCGAGTTGATTCGTATAAATTCTCCGACCGACCCTGTTCTCGGGATCACCCAAGCTGCCGATACCGAGTCCAAATCCCCCGCCCCCAACCTCGGGTCATCCTCCTCCCAACGCAACGACCCCGCCTTTGCCCATCTTGGCGGCAAAGCCCTGCTCTTCGAGCGTCCCGTCGGCTCAGCCTTCCCCCTGCTCATCAACGCCTTCGGCTCATACAACCGCATGGAAATGGCACTCGGGCACCGAGCCTTCGATGACATCGCCGACACCATCGGGGAACTCGTCAAGCCTGAACCACCCCGCTCCATCGCCGAAGCCTTCGCCAAAGCCAAGCAGTTCTTCCCCTTGCTCAAGATTGGTCCCAAGCGATCAACCAAGCCCGCCCCATGCCAAGAGATCATCCACACCGATGCCGACATCGACTTGACGACATTGCCCATCCTCAAATGCTGGCCCCTCGATGGCGACTTTGAAGCCGTGGGGTATCCATCGGGCATCAACGACGCGGTGCCCGGGCTCGGGCACCCTGACATCGACGACGAAACCTGGAACGCCAACTTCCGCGGGCGATTCATCACCCTCGCGGGCATCCACACCATCCACGCCGACGATCGCAACGAGCCCAAGCCCAAGTCCCACAACATCGGCATGTACCGCCTGCAACTCCTCGGCAAGAACCGGCTCGCCATGCACTGGCACATGCACCACGACGGGGCGGCCCACTGGCGATCATGGAAAAAACTCGGCGAGCCCATGCCCGTCGCCATCGCGCTGGGCGGCTCATCCGTCCTGCCCTATGCCGCCACCTGCCCGCTCCCGCCGGGCATCTCCGAACTCCTCATAGCCGGTTTCCTCCAAGGCACCGGCGTCAAACTCTGCCGGGCCAAAACCGTTCCCCTCTGGGTCCCCGCCGACGCCGAGATGGTCATCGAAGGCTTCGTCCGCACCGACGCAGGATTCCCCGGCTGGGATCCACGCGAAAAAAATGCAGGCGAACTCGGCGATGGTGCAATCTTCGAAGGCCCCTTCGGCGATCACACCGGGTTCTACTCCATGCCCGATCGCTACCCAATCGTCGAAGTCTCCGCCTTCACCCACCGCACCAACGCCATCTATCCAACGACGGTGGTGGGGCTCCCGCCTCAGGAAGACTATTTTCTGGGCAAGGCGACCGAACGCATCATGCAGCCGTTGCTCAAGACCATCCTCCCCGACATCAAAGACTACGACCTCCCCATGTTCGGCGCCTTCCACAATGTCGCCAACATCCAGATCACCAAGCACTACCCCCTCCACGCCCGCACCGTCATGAGCGGCATCTGGGGCGCAGGACAGATGGCCTGGACGAAAAACATCTTCGTCGTCGATGAAACCGTTGATGTCCACGACCTTGCTGCAGTGCTTGGGGCTGTCTGTCAGCACTGCAAACCATCGCGTGATATCGTCCAAGCCGATGGAGCCCTTGATATCCTCGACCACGCCGCTCCGCGCCTGGGCGCAGGCATCAAACTCGGATTCGATGCGACCGAAAAAATCACAGGCGAAGAAACCGATGGACACCTGCTCGAAGCCCCGCATCCAATCCCCGCCGATGCCCAACGCGCCCAAGCGATCACCTTCGCCAAATCCATCCCCGGCGTCCTCGACGCATCGGCACCCGCTCAAGCCCCAGCCTGGCTCTTCATCCTCGCCGACAAAGACCACAACGAACCCCACAACGCCAAACTCGGCGCAACAATCCTCGAAGCCTTCTTCAAAGAATCATCTGCTCATCGCTTTATCGTTGTGCTCGGTCGATCGGTCGATATCCACGATCCAAACCAAGCCCTCTTCCACTGGGCTGCTAACTTCGACGCCTCGCGCGATGCCCACTGGGATCAATCGCATGGGTGCGATCGCGTCGGTTTCGATGCCACCCCAAAGACCCAAGCCGACACCCGCAACAACCAACCCGTCCGCCCCTGGCCCCCGGTGCTTACGATCGACACCATCGCCGCGGCCACCAACTGATCTCTGCGGGCTTCCTATCCCCCAACCCTCGCCGACCCCGCCCGAACACTCATCCACTCATCAATCTCTTCAACAATCGAGTCAACCAAAGGCTTCGCGTTTCGGCTTGTCCCACCAGACTTCACATCGTTGAGCATGATCGAAAACACCACCCGCTGACCAGAGCGAGGATGCACCAGCACACCCGAGAGCGAATACATCCCCGTCAGATATCCGCTCTTGGCGTGAAGGTCAGATTCGAGCGCATCATCGCCGAACCGCTTGCGGAGCGTTCCATCGCCCGGCGTCGCCAATGAATCACGGAACATCTCCCAATGCTCCGAGCGCGATAACTTACGGATCCAGTTCGCCATCGTTTTCGGAGCCACCCGATTGTCCCGGCACATCCCCGAACCATCCGAAATCACCGTCGATTCCGCAGCCCCGGCTCCGAGTTTTTCGGCCAAGAGCATCCGGATCACCGTCGCCCCATTCTCCCATGATCCCGGATCAGAAGTAATCTCATGCCCGATCCGCTTCATCAACGCCTCGGCATAGAGATTGTGCGAGTCCGTATTCGTCCGTTCGAGCACATCCTCCAAAGGCGTCGTGATCACCGCGATCACGCGAGATTCTGTATACTGATCCGCGGGCCCGATCAGCGCGACGGCCTCGCGCGGATACGCATCCTCGCCCCCGATCTTGATTCCCCGCTCGTCGAGTTGGGTCGCCAGCAAATCCCCCGCAAACATCGGAGGCGTATCAATCGCAGCGGGGATCTCCAACTTGTTCTTTACATTCCCAAACACCGTAAACGAGTTCGACATCCCCGCCCGCGCGACCCATGCCGTGCTCCGCCGAGCCGGGTTTGACTTGGCCTTGACCTCGAGATCAACCCAGTACGCATCAGGCACAAGTTTGACCATGACCGAGCCGCCGGATGAGGGCGTGGTATACACATTGATCACATTGGTATGGAAGTTCAAGCCGCCCACCTGCGCGCAGTACCACCGGTTCAACTGATCCTCAGGCCAGCACGGATGCGTGTAGTTCCGATCAAACACCCGGTCATCAATCAAAACTCGACCGATCTCCTCGATCCCCGCCCCCTTGAGCGCATCGCCGATCTGATCGAACAGCGTCCCCATCGTCACGCCCGGCTCCTCGCCGATGAAAATCGCCGGATCGCCCAGCGCCGGATCACCATCGCCCCGAATAATCAAAGTCGGAGGCGACACCGTGTCATCAACAATCAACTCCGTCCGAAAGGTGAAATCATTCCCGAGCACAAACAGTGCCGCCCCGCTCGTGAGCACCTTCATATTCGACGCCGGCACCATCGCCTGGGACCCATTAAAATCAATCAGTTCTTCGCCCGTGTCCAAGTCCATCGCATACACCGCTGTGACCCCGCCACCAAGATCCGTCTGCCCGATCCGCTTGGACGCGAACCGATCCAAAGGCCCACCAATCGCCCCCGCGCAACAAGCCGCCAACGCCAGCATTCCAGCACCATACCGCCCGAGCCGAGCACGCACATAGTTCATCGAGTCGATCTGCAACAAAGCCCGTCTCCTTCAAAGCGATAGGGATACACACAAACACCAAATCGACCAGACGACCCGATCTACTCCAGATTCAAGGCAGTCAGAGCCTCAACGCGCTCCGCCCTGCGCAAGCATCGCCAACTCGATCACCGCGTCGACAGCCTCTTGGGACCCAATCGCCCACTCGCACCAGGTCTGATGCCCTACGCAAGTCGCTGTGCTGATCCCATCATGAAGCGATCGGGGCAGGGTTTCGAGCCGGTGTTGCTCAAAGAACGCCGTGCTCAGGGTCATCGCGGCCCGCACTTGCTCCGGGGAAGCAATCAGATGGACCCCGATAAGCATTCCACCATCGCGCCCCCGGATCGTCTCGCACCACCCCCAACTCATCCCCATCCATTCAAGTTTACTTTTCGTGCCCAAGCCGTCAACCAATGCCTTCTTGAGCCGGGTATACCGGGCTCGCGCATCGTCATCGAGCCCCTTGCTCAATGCCTTCAAACTCGGCTTTTCAAACTGATTCTTCCAGACTTGCACGCAATGAGTCCCCAAAATGTATCCATGCTTTGAGACCGCCCAACTGGTTTATCGTGATCGGGCATCCAAAGATTAGGCACCAAGCACACACGAGGCACCCGTTTCCACAGATTCACGCCTCTCCATACAACAAGCGAGCAAACGATGACCACCCAAGATGCACATGAAGGCGCTGAGCAGAGCACGCACGAACCCATCGAGCACAACGGCGTCCTCATCGTCGATGACAACGAACAGAACCTCGAACTCCTCCACGCCTACCTCGACGAACTCGCAGGCGAGGTCCGCACCGCACACGACGGGCTCGCCGCTATCGCCTCGGTCGAGGCAAACCCCCCAGACATCATCCTCCTCGACATCATGATGCCAAGGATGAGCGGGTTCCAGGTCTGCGAACAACTCAAAAAAGACCCCGCGACCCACGACATCCCCATCATCATGGTGACGGCCCTCAACGAGGTCGGCGATGTCGAACGGGCCATCGACTCAGGCGCAGACGACTTCCTCACCAAGCCCGTCAACAAACTCGAACTCCTCACCCGCGTCCGCTCACTCCTGCGCGTACGACAGCTCAAGCGTCAGCTCGATTCGGCTGTCACCGAGATCCGAAATATGCGTGACCAAGCCGGCGAGTGAATCCTTTACGGACACCCAGCCCCGAAAGCGCTCAAGAACCCTGAAACATCAAAGAAGTTCAACTCCCCATCACCCGTGACATCCGCATCAAGATCGCCCGCTGCAAAGAGGCTCAAGAATGCCGACACATCGAAGAAGTTGAGCTGATCGTCATCCACATAATCCGGAGGCGACGGGCAAGGATCATTCGCAGCCAGTGGCATGATGAAGTCCACAACCACCGGACGATGGTCCGAAGCAATCCCCGAAATCGCATTGGGATTGATCGGGTATGATCGCGCTGGCTCTGGCAGCTTGCTCGTGTTCATCCCGCTGCCCGTTGAGCGAAAAATGAACTGGCGCCGCACACCCACAATCGAGTCCTGCCAGCACAGATAATCCAATCGGCTCGAACTCCCCTGCGTGCTCGTATCGCCAGAGATCGGCTGTGATGGGCTCGAAAACACCGAATCACTCCGATCCCGATCCGTCCCGTCCGTTCCACCTGCAAACTCTGCTTGTGTCACAATCGCCGATGGGCTTGTTGCACTCGGGTTCTGATTCAGATCGCCCCCCCAGATCACAGGCGTGTTGGCATCGAGCACATCGCCGCTATTGGGCACCACAACTCGGCTATTGGGATCACTCACGCCCGTCCCCGCGCCGTTGTAGTAGTAATCAATGTAGTACGCCGTATTGAGCGCCGCCACCCGACGCTGGTTGAAGTCGCTCGAGCTCCCGCCCGCCTTGAGATGCGCATTGCCCACGACCAGATCACCCGCATAGATATCGTCGGGCAGATTGATCTCCGCGAACATAAACCCACGGATCCCGCCGCTGCCTCCGGACTGGTATTCATCGGGCAGCAGCACAAAGTTCGGAATCGTCGCCCCGCCCCCGTTGTTGATGTCCTCGATCGGATACCGAGAGAAGATCATGTTCCGGTTGAAGTTGTCGGTATTGCTCGACACATAAATATAAGGCAGGTCATATCCGCTCACAAACTTCTTGATATACGACCCGACCGTCCCGCCAAGGAACGGATCGTTCCCGCCGTTGACAAACAGATCGCCCACGATCTCAAGCTGCGAGACCGAATCCGCCCCCGAGCCAGTCCCGTTGCCCGAGTTATCTGCACATTCTTGTAAGATCAGCACATCAGGCTTGAGCGACGCCACAATTCGCACCAATCCGTTCCAGCTGTTAAATGCATCGTCCTTCGGATTGGTTCGGCACACCCCGTCCTGCACATTCCAGGTCATCACCCGCAGATCCCGGCTATCTTCCTTGCCCCAGTCCCCGTTGTTCGGGTCCCATTGCCCGCTCGCCGAGGAAATACACAACGCCAGAAACAGACCTGTAATTATTCGTAAGTTCATCGCCAAGAGCTCCTTAGATTGCCTAGCCGCAGTCTACCACAAGATTGAACAGTTCAAAGCCAATCCATAGAAAAGGGCGTTCGCATCGCTTGACGCGAACGCCCATTATTCGCTTTGGTCCTCAGATCAACCGATCAGACGACCTATAGCAACCCCGATTATGGGCACCCGGCGCTGAATGCGCTGAGGAATGCCGAGATATCGAAGAAGTTGAACGCGCCGTCGCCGTTGAAGTCCGCGACTGGTTCCATCGCGCTGAATGCGGTCAAGAACGCCGAGATATCAAAGAAGTTGAGTGCGCCATCACCATTGATGTCTGGCTGACAAGCAACCTCGTCCTGGTAATACCCGATGTACATCGCCACCGAGTACGCCTCGTCGGCTGGTGCTGCCGGATCGAAGTTTCCACTCGATGGGTTGTTGAAGATGTTATCGCCATCGATATCGTATGTGATCGAGGTCGAAACGATCACGCCGCCGTTGGTGATGGTGTCACCCGGTGCCGTGTTCGAGATATCCACATTGTTCCACGAAGCGCTCGAAGCATTGTTCGACCACATCGAGCCCGGGTTTGGGCCGCCGTTGCCGGTTGCCGAGCCAAGGAAGTTGATGACATAATCACGACCCGAGTTGAGTCCTGCGATCCGTGTCCCGTTTTCGAGCACGAGTTCGAGCTTGTACGAGAAGTCGGTCGGATCGAGCACCGCACGGAGCAATGCCCCGTCGAAGTCCGAGCCGCCGCCAACGAAACGGTCATAGAGCTCGACCGCACCAATGAACCAGATGTTCCCCGCAGCATCAATCGTCGGAGCCGACATCGATGGGCCCAATGGGGTGCCGCCGGTGACCGCATCAAGATTCACACACTGCCCGATTTCCACACCATTCTCATCAAAGATCGGCTTGCCAGCATCCTGTGTGAACAGGTTGAACTGGTCGATGTAGGCAGCCATGGTGAACTCGGTCGTGTCATTGACCGCGTCGTAGCGTCCAACGATGATCTGGGTCGAGAAATCATTGCTCAGCCCGTTCTCAGCAACCGTCGCTGCGAACACACCGTTGCCATTGATGTCCGAACCCACAGCCACATTGCCCACGCCGCCACGGAATGGTGTCGAGCCGAGGTAGTTGGTGAACTCAGTAAACGAGGTGTAGTTGATCACGAACCCATCATCATTGTCGGTGATGGTGGTGGGGAGGTCCCAGGCTTTCGTGCCCACAACCGCACCAGTCGAATCCACACCCCAAAGGTTGAAGGTGCGGGTGTCATTGTTTGCGTCCTTGGCGTACTGCCCAAAGGTGTGCACCGCACCGACGCCCAAAGCATCGACCTTCGCGCCGCCATTGGCACCGCGACCGCTGCCGAGCTGACCGCCCGAGGTATCAAAGTACCCGGTGGTGGCAGTGGTCGAACCAAAGGCTGCACCATAGGTGTACTCGCCGCTGAAGTTCACGCCGCCGTAGAGCCCGTTGCCGCCAGCACTTGATGCCGGGATGTTGTTGGGCACGACGAAGACCGTCCCGCCATCTTGGATGATGTGATCCGTCGCGTCCATCGTCCCGCCCAGCGAGATATGGTTGGACACCGCACCGTTGCGATCGCCCATGCGTGTGCGGAAGATATTGTTCCCGATCACCGGATTCGGCCCAGCAACATTGAAGTCATCACCGCGGAAGTAGACATTGCCGTCGGCATCAACCGAGACGCCGCCGAGCTGTGATGAATCAATATCAAGCTCCGAACCTGAGTTCACCGCAATCATCTTGCGATCAACAAACAACCGATTCGCGGAAGACGGATCGTAGTTCACGATCGCACCGATCATCCCGTTGTAGCTGTTGCCCGAGACCGAAGTCCCAAACTCCGACCATGCCATCGAGAACTGTGATGCATTGCCGTCGGGTGTCACTGTGCCAGGAGCGGTGTTCATCGCCGAGTTCACGCCTACGCCCGCAGCATCCCACGCGGAGTAGCTCACCGAGCTAAACGGCACATCGTTGAGGATGTCCGTACTCATCGAACTCGACGAGCCAAGGTTGTTGAAGAAGTTCACATCGGTCTGCGTGCTCTTGAGCAAGATCGCTGCCCCGAAGGTGCGTCCCGCCGAGGTCACGACAGGTGCCATGTCCACAACATACGAAGCCGCATTATCGTTCCACGGGTTCAACGCGTCACCGGGCAATCCACCCAGGCTCGAGCTGACACTGTCCTGAGCAAGCGCCGAGGCACTCATCCCTGCCGTCGCGATCAAGGCCGCGATTCCAATTTGCTTCCGCATTATCTCATCTCCTTGGTTGGGTTTGAAGCGGCGATCAAACAAGATCAATACCCGCTCCCTCATTTCTCGTTGAGCCGGGGTCTCCACCCCGCGCTGTATCTCTCTCGTCAGACACCAACACACCATCACGCGATTCATCGCTCGATGGGAACATGCCTCGGTCCACATCTTAGCACAAAACACCCCATTCCGTGGGCAAGAACTGCCCAGAGATGTGTCAAAGTTGCATAAAGCCATGCCCGATAAATCGCTCGCCGTTCGGGATAAGTCAGGCAATTTGCGAGCCTAAAGCCGAGATTCAATCATCCCCGCCACCTGCGCATTGGATTTCACCAGCCCAATATTCGCCTCAAGCGTCTTCCCCTCCGAAACCGCATGCAGATGTCCCAAGATCGCAGGCGTCACCCTACGCCCGCTCGCCCCATCCGCCTCGGCCAGTTTCCTCGCCCTTTTGAGCCACTTGCTCCACATCCCCGCGTCGAGTTCATACTCAGCCGGGATCGGATTGGCAATCACGATCCCCCGCCCGCTCCGCGCCAGTTCGACGCGCACAAACGCCGCCAGTTCATCCGCATCATCAAACCGAACATCCACCCCAGCCTCGGATTCCCGCAAATAAAACGCCGGGAATGAATCCGTCTTCCACCCAACCACCGTCACGCCGAGCGATTCCAACGCCTCGCGTGTTGAAACCACATCGAGAATCGACTTCACCCCGCTCGTCACCACCGCGATCGGAAACCGCGTAAACGCCATCAAATCCGCAGAGATATCGAGTTTCGTCCCATACCCCTCGTGCACGCCCCCGATCCCCCCGGTGGCGAAAACTCGAAGCCCCGCGAACGCCGCGATCTCCATCGTCGTGCTCACCGTCGTCGCCGCGTGCATCCCTCTGTTCAGGGCTACCCCAAGGTTCGCCGTATTGACTTTGGCAACATCGCCCGCATCAAGCATCGCCTGCAACTGCCCCATCCCCATCCCGACCGTCGCCACCCCATCAACCACCCCAACAAGCGCAGGCGTCGATCCCTCGGCTTCAACGATCGTTCCGAGTTCACTGGCAAGCCCGGCCGCCGAAGCATGAGGCACCCCATGCACCAAAAGCGTCGTCTCCAACGCCACCGCCCGCGATGAAACATGTTTATTGATCTGCAAGACAAGACTCCAATCGGGTGAAACCAAGAGCGAACTATGGTATTGTGGCACCGGATCGTCAAGAGTCGAATGATTCCCGCCTAAGGATTCCCAATGGACACCGTGCTCATCGTCATCACCTCATTCACCCTCTATATCATCGCCTACAAATCCTATGGCCGCTTCCTCGCCTCCAAAATCTTCAAAATCGACCCATCCCGCCAAACCCCCGCCTGCCAACTTAACGACGGCGTCGATTTTGTCCCCTCGAAAAAAGCCCTCGTCTTCGGGCATCATTTCACCTCCATCGCCGGCACCGGCCCAATCGTCGGCCCCGCCATCGCGGTCGTCTGGGGATGGGTGCCCGCATTATTATGGGTTTTGCTCGGCTCAATCTTCATGGGGGCCGTCCATGACTTCGGCTCGCTCATCATCTCCATGCGCCACCAAGGGCGCACCATCGCCGACCTCTCAGGCACCGTCGTCAACGCCCGCGTCCGCATCCTCTTCATGATCGTCGTTGTCATCGGGCTCTGGATCGTCCTCGCCATTTTCGGGCTCGTCATCGCCACCATCTTCAAACTCTACCCATCGAGCGTCGTCCCCGTCTTCCTCCAGATCCCCATCGCCATCGCCCTGGGCATCTGGCTCAAGAAGGGCAAGACCCTCGTCCTCGGCTCGCTCCTCGCCGTTGCCCTCATGTACGGCTCGATCATCTGGAGCAGCACCATCGACTGGTCCGTCGTCTCCTTCTTCCCCGCCGCCCTGACCAACCATCTCTCCCTCGTCGCCATCTGGACCATCATCCTGATGATCTATGTCTTCATCGCCTCGGTCCTGCCCGTCGATGTCCTCCTCCAGCCTCGCGATTTCATCAACTCCTGGCAACTGCTCATCGCGATGGGGCTCCTCGTGCTCGGCGTCCTCGTCGCCCATCCCCCAATCGTCGCCGATGCGGTTCGCATGGTCCCCGACCCTTCCGCATCAGGCACCCCCGCGCCCCCGATGTTCCCCTTCCTCTTCATCACCATCGCCTGCGGCGCGGTCTCTGGGTTTCACTGCCTGGTATCAAGCGGGTGTTCCTCGCGCCAACTCAAGACCGAAGCCGACGCCCAATATGTCGGCTACGGCGCCATGCTCACCGAGGGCTTCCTCGCCACGCTCGTCATCATCGCCTGCATCGCTGGCATCGGCATGGCCACCAGCTCGACCGAAGCACTCTCCGGACACGAAATCTGGCTCTCGTACTACCAGCAGTGGGGCGGCGACGGCGGGCTCGGCGACAAACTCACCCCCTTCATCCAAGGGGCCGCCAACATGATCGCCTCGATCGGCATCTCCCAAACCCTCGCCATCACCATCATGGGCGTCTTCGTCGCCAGCTTCGCCGCCACCACCCTCGACAGCGCAACAAGACTCCAACGCTATGTCATCGCCGAACTCGCTGGGGCAAGTGAACTCGCCGGGGCCGCTGTCGAAGACCAGCAACCCCTCGCTCCCAATGTCGGTCCAATCCGAAGGCTTATCATCAACCGCTTCGGCGCGACCACCATCGCCGTGCTCACCGGGCTTGCTCTCGCCCTCTCTGATGCACCATCGGTCGGGCTCACCAACGCCGGTCTCGGCGGGCTCGCCCTCTGGCCGATCTTCGGCGCCACCAACCAACTCCTCGCCGCCCTCGCCTTATTGGTCATCACCGTCTGGCTCGTCAAATCCAAGCGCCCCGCCTGGATCACCGCCCTCCCCATGCTCTTCATGCTCACCATCACCGCCTACGCCATCATCCTGCTCATCAAATCATTCGCAGCCGAATCCAACCCCCTCCTCCTCGCCGTCTCTGCCCTCATGCTCACCCTCCAACTCTGGATCACCACCGAGGCCGCTCTGCTCATCAGAGTTCACAAAAAAGAACACGCCTCGACCGAAGCCGAGGCGTGATTCAGATTCATTCTGCGATCATCGTCAGTATCAGACGCGATCCTTCAATCCCTTGAGCGCGCGAACCTTCACGACATTGCGTGCGGGCTTGGCCTTGAAGATTGTTGGTTCCTTTGTGAACGGGTTGATCCCCTTGCGGGCCTTAGTCGCAGGCTTACGCTGAACCATGACCTTCATCATCCCGGGGATATTGAACGCTCCACAAGCATTCTTCTTCAGGTCGGCCTGGATCATGTCACCCATGACATCAAACACCTGGGCAGCTTCCTTCTTGGAAATCCCAACATGCTCGGAGATAATCAGCAAGACCTCCGACTTGGTGCGTGGCTTTTCTCTTGCCGAGGTGATCTTGGTTGGCTTCTTCGCAGCGGCAACCTTCGGTGCAGCCTTCTTTGCAGCAGCCTTCTTCTTGGCTGGTGCCTTGCGAGCAGCGGTTTTCTTAGCAGGACGACTCGTTTTTTTCGTTGTTCTCTTCGCCATAGCGTGTACTCCATTCTGCATTTTCCGGAAATGCGACTGTGTGTTGCTCCGAACACACTTGTTTTACCGCACTTTACTCGGCATAGCAACTCCATTCTGTCCTGTTTTTCTCGATGTTTACAGAAAAAACTTCTCAACTCAACACTTTTCCCACAAACATTCACACCAATATGAGCCTACAGGGGTAGCAAATTCCATCGTTTCCATGACCTATCCTTCCCCATGAGCACCGCAAACCCAACCGTAGGCTTCACCCGCACCGTCCCCGGAAACACTGAAATACAAGGGGTTTGCGTCAAAACACTCGCCGACACCAAAGCCTCGTCCGCCGAACTCCTCGCCTTCGTCCCCGGTCTTGATGCGCTCGTCACCATGTACACCGATCCCGTCGACGACGCCCTCCTCGATGCCGCCGGCGATCAACTCAAAATTATCTGCAACTTCGCCGTAGGGTACGACAATATCAACATCCAAGCCTGCAAAGACAGAGCCATCATCGTCTGCAACACCCCCGACGCCGTCACCGAAGGCACCGCAAACCTCGCATGGCTCCTCATCCAATCAGTCGCCCGCCGACTCATCGAAGCAGATCAATACGCCCGCTCTGATGCCTACCCAACGAACGCCCACCTCGGCATGTCTGACTTCCTCGGCATGGACCTGTGCAACAAAAAAATCCACATCGTCGGTGCAGGCAGAATCGGATACGCAACCGCCCTCCGCGCCAAAGCCTTCGGCCTCCACATCCTCTACACCGCCCGATCCCGCCATATCGACTTCGAAATGACCCCACTGGGCGCAACCCGCGTCACCCTCGAAGAGGGGCTCGCCCAAGCCGATGTCGTCTCCATCCACACCCCATTGACTCCTCAGACCCATCACCTCATCAACGCCGAGAACTTGAAACTCCTCAAACCCACCGCCATCCTCGTCAATACGAGCCGAGGCCCAGTCATCGACGAATCCGCCCTCGCCAACGCATTGCAAGCCGGCAAAATCTGGGGGGCGGGGCTCGATGTCTACGAAAACGAACCCACCATCCACCCCGGGCTCATCAAACTCAAGAATGTCGTCTTGACCCCTCACATCGGCAGCGCCGAAATCACCTGGCGCAAAGCCATGACCGACATGGTCCTCACCAACATAAAAGCGGCTCTTGCCAACCAAGAGCCACCAAACAGGATTGCTTGATGAACAAAATCGAGTTTGACATTGAACTTTGGGCGAACCCTCCGGGCCTTCGTGAACGGGCCTGTGTGTTCAACATGTGTAGGGGATTACGGCAAATCGCGTTAGAGCCTGACAAATGGCTCGCTTCAATACCAGAGTTTGCTCTTCACGGCGCGTGCGACGAACTGCTCGAAGATTTAGATATCGCTCTTGAGGTCGTCAAGGGGGTTTGCGAGAACTGGTGGTTTCCTCCAGAGATATTCACAGTATTCACAAGATTGCACACTGATCTCGTCAAGGCGTTTGAATCCGATGAGACGATGTCTGATACAGATATGTTCCGATCACATCCCGTCTGGAGCGAGTTTCGACAGCGATGCTCAGAACTGCTCCAAGCGATGGCCGAATGGGTCCAAGCGGTCGGCCTCTTCCTCGATCCTGACAAGTATTGGGCCTGTCAGTACGATGAGACTCGATGATCAGTCAACCAAGAGCCGCCCAACCGAATCACCGAAATGTTTCCCATCCCCTCTTCTTCTTCCTCTCCCCCTAATCCCTAATGGCCAATCCCTAGTCCCTTCTCCCCCCATAATGCAGCTCCAAATACTTCGCCACATAGTCAATAATCGAATCCGCTTCCGGAATCTCAGGATTACTCGTCATCCCGTTGGGCTCGAACCGCATCCCCTTGAACCGCTTAACCGCTTCATCCACCGGCAATCCATACTGCAACGCAATCGAAAACGCCCGGCAGAACGCCTGGCACATCCCCGAAATCGCCGACCCCTCTTTCGCAATCTTAATAAACAGCTCCCCAGGCATCCCATCAGGGTAGAGCCCGATCGTCAGGTATCCCTCATGCCGATCAATCGTGAACTTGTGTGTCAATGATTCACGGGTTTGGGTCAATGATTGGCGGGTCGCGAGCATCTGGGCATCCTTGTCCTTGCGTGGGTCGAGTCCGGTTCCGGGGTTCTGGGCCGAGCCTTAGCAAATCAGGCCCGAACCGATTGGAATCATATCGGACCAAACCCGCCCCCGGGCTTTACAATCGACTCTTTCGTGCAGACAATACACCACTGTCCCTTCTCTCCTTGACCCCAAGCCCCACGCTGGCCGATAGTTGGGTACAGAACACACCCACGAAAAAATGCCCGATCAAAATCGCCAATCCGACCACAAACGAACCCCCGGCTCAATGTCCGGGCTCGTCATCGCGGCCATCGGGCTCCAACTCCTCCTCTGCTCGGTCACCTCCGCCGCTTCGAGCACCATCGACCGCATCCCAAGCTCGGTCGCCCACGCCCTGCGTGATATCGTCGATCGCCACGCCGCTGCCGATCGCCCAATCAAAAACTACGAACCAGGCTACCGCCTGAACGATTGCCCCCTCGACGAATCCTCTTCGCCGAGCACCCAATCCATCTCCCCAACCGCGCAGATCGCCGGGCACTGGCTACTCAACCTGCCACCACCAGCCCAGGGTTGATCCTCAGATCCCCAGGCAAACTCGGTCAGTTCGACCACACCACAAATCAACCCCCTTGCCCGAGCACTCAACGCTCGGGCAAACGCTCGCCGATTCGCACACGCGAATCCGGCGCACCACGAAAGTAATCCACAAATGGCAAGCTCAGAAATTCCCGTCATCGGCAAACTCCTCTCAAAGGTCTTCGGCTCACGAAACGAACGAATCGTCAAACGCTACACCACCCGCGTCGAAGCCATCGGCCAACTCGAGCCTCAGATGCGAGCCCTCACCGATGCCCAGCTCAAAGACAAGCTCGAAGAGTTCCGCACCCGCTTCGACAACGGCGAAAAGCCCGACGATCTCCTCGTCGAGGTCTTCGCCGCCGCCCGCGAAGGCATGGACCGTGCAGTGGGGATCCGCAACATCTTCAACCCAGATCACAACTTCGATCCCGCGCTCCTCAGCCCCGCTGCCCAAGAACTCTACAAGCAAGTCCAAGCCGAGATCGACACCCTCGAACCCGCCAAAGCCGAAGGCATCTACCTCGGGCATCCTTCAGATATTCCTCCATTCCTCCAGGTCGATATCCCCGTCGAGCTCTACGACGCCGTCCGCGAACTCTACCCCGAATCCAAGCCCCCCTTCCGCGCCCGCCCCTTCGATGTTCAGCTCATCGGCGGCATGGTCCTCGGGCAAGGCAAAATCGCCGAAATGAAAACCGGCGAAGGTAAAACGATCGTCGCCCCCCTCGCCACCTACATGGCCTGTGTCCAACGCCAGCAAGTCCATGTCGTCACCGTCAACGACTACCTCGTCCAGCGCGACCGCGACTGGACCTTCCCCTTCTTCCTCAAGATGGGGCTCACCGCCGGCGCGATCCACCCCATGCACATGCAGCCGGAAGAAACAAAGCGAGACATGTACCGCTGCGATGTCGTCTATGGCACAACCTCCGAGTTCGGCTTCGATTATCTCCGCGATAACATGAAGCGCAATGTCGAGCAACAAGTCCAACGCAAACGCCAGTTCGCCGTCGTCGACGAAGTGGACTCCACGCTCATCGACGAAGCCCGCACCCCCCTGATCATCTCCGGCCAAGCCCACGACGACCAACCCCGCTACCAGCTCGCCGACGAACTCGCCAAGAAACTCGTTGATCTCCAAAAACCCTGGCAAGGCATCGAAGACCAGGTCACCCTCTGCAAAGAAACAATCAAAGGGCTCGAAGGCGACATCCGCCAGACTCGCGACAAATCCGAAGTCCCCGCGCTCCAAAAGAAGCTCAAAGACGCCGAGGCTGCCCTCCCCGAGCTCGAATCCAAGCGCGACCAGAACATCCAATACTACGAACTCGAGATGGACCGCAAGTCCGCCCACCTCACCCACGACGGCATCGCTGAAGCTCAGAAAATGGCCGGCGTCGGCTCCTTCTATGTCGATGAGAACATGGACATCCCCCATCTCCTCGAACAATCCCTCCGCGCCTACGCCGTCTACACCCGCGACAAAGACTACATCGTCATGCCCGTCCCCGATCGCATGACCGGCAAGACCGAAGACACCATCGTCATCGTCGATACCAACACGGGTCGTCCGATGATCGGGCGTCAATGGTCCGACGGGCTCCACCAAGCGGTCGAATGCAAAGAGGGCGTCAACATCAAGCCCGAAACCCAGACCGTTGCTTCGGTGACCGTCCAGAACTTCTTCAAGATGTACAAATCCCTCTCAGGCATGACCGGCACCGCCGACACCGAAGCCCAAGAGTTCCACGATATCTACGGGCTCGAAGTCGTCTCGATTCCCACCAACAAGCCCATCGCCCGCGACGACCACGACGACCTGATGTTCCTGCGTGAAAAGGACAAGTGGGAAGCCATCGTCGACGAGATCAAAGAGTTCCACGACGCAGGCAAACCAATCCTCGTCGGCACCACCTCGGTCGAAAAATCCGAGATGGTCGCCAGAATGCTCAAGAGCAAGTACCAAATCCAGCACTCCGTCCTCAACGCCAAGCAGCACGAAAAAGAAGCCGGCGTGGTCGAAGACGCCGGGCAACTCGGCGCCGTCATGATCGCCACCAACATGGCCGGTCGAGGCACCGATATCAAACTAGGCAAGTTCACCCGCGAAGACTTCATCCAGCATCTCCTCAAGCGATCGCTGGCTTCCAAATCACTCAACTCAGACATGTCCGACGAAGAACTCCGCGAAAATGTCTACCGCAAGACTGCCCCATCAATCCTCAAAGCCCAGGGCATCAACAAACGCCAAGCCGAGGACATGCCCTTCGAAGAACTCGAACTCATGCTCCTGCGCCACTGGGCCAACGAATACACCTGGCTCTCGGGCAAAGGTGCCGAAAACTCTTCCGCTGAGGAACTCCGCGCCGAACTCGACAAGAACGGGCGATGCAAACTCCACCGCCTCCGCTGGTTCGACAATGTCGAAGACCTCGGCGGGCTCCATGTCATCGGCACCGAACGACACGAATCACGCCGAATCGACAACCAGCTCCGCGGGCGTTCAGGACGCCAGGGCGACAATGGCTCGTCCCGCTTCTTCGTCTCCCTCGAAGACGACCTGATGAAAATGTTCGCAGGCGAAACCACCATGAAGCTCCTCTCTCGCCTGGGCATGAAAGAAGGCGACGCCATCGAGCACCCCTGGCTCTCCAAAAATGTCGAACGCGCCCAGAAAAAAGTCGAAGAACGCAACTTCCAGCAACGAAAAAATATCCTCGAATACGACGAGGTCATGGAGCACCAACGCCAACGCTTCTACGGGCTCCGCCAGGGCATCCTCGAAGGACGCCAGGTCAAGTCCCTCATCTTCGAATACATCGAAGCAGTCGTCGATGATGGCATCAGCGAATACCTCGACTCAGACTTCCCCGCTATCTGCGCCGCCGAATACGCCCGCGAAAAACTCGACTGCTCCATCCTCCCCGAGCGACTCAAAGGCAAAGATGCCGACGAGATGGACATCGCCATCCGCCGACTCGCCAAGCAAGATATCGCCGCATCCATCAGCCTCACCCTCGGCGAATACATCCCCGAAGCATCCTCCGAGTTCCTTATGGAGTTCGATTCCGCCGGGCTCCACAACTGGGCCAAAAACCGTTTCGGCGTCGAAATCGACACCGGCGATCTCCGCGAAGGAGGCCCCGGCGTCACTCGAAAAGTTCAGGAAATCCTTGAAATCGCCGCCTTCCAAAAAATCGACGACGCGAATCTCGACGAGATCATGCTCTTCGCCGACAAAGACTACGGCCCCCAACGCCTGAGCAAATGGATCAAATCCAAGTTCACTTTCGAAATCACGCCCGAAGAAATCATCAAATACCGCAACGACGATGAACTCGAAGTCCGCGACCTCGTCATCGACCGCGCCCAAGACCTCTACCGCAAACGCGAAGCGGAGTTCCCCGTCGATTACATCATGCAGAACACCATGCTCATCGCGCGCCAAGACCCGGCCGCCGCCTTCGAAGGGCTCGTTCAATGGGCCAAGGAGCGCGTCAGCCTCGACCTCACCGTCGAGGAAATCAAAACCACTCCGCCCCAAAAAATGCGAGATCGGCTCGTCGAGGCCATGGCCCAAACCGTCTCCATCGACGACCTCGAAGAGAAAATCAATGCCGCCCTCGCCACCAAGGACGAAGACGAACTCGATGCCTACCTCATCGAAGAGTTCGGACAAGGCATCACCCCACGCATGCGCTATCTTGACGAGGCAGACCGCGCAGATGCCATCCGCGCCCGCGTCGAAACCCTCGACCGCCCAGAACTCGTCCAGTTCGAGCAAATGGTCCTCGTCGAAACCCTCGACCAATCATGGAAAGACCACCTCTACCAGATGGACCAACTCCGCGACTCCATCGGCTTCCGCGCCATCGCCCAGACCGACCCCAAAATCGAATACAAACGCGAAGGCCAACGCATGTTCCTCACCATGATGAAGGAACTCAGAGAAAAAGTCACCGATGTCATCTTCAAGGCCCGCCTCGCCCCCCCGCGCCAGCCGCAACAACAAATGCGTCCTCCGTCACGCCCACAACCCGCACCCCAACAACGCCCCCAGCAACCCCCAATGGGCAACATCATGGGCTCCTCAATCATGGGCCCCGGCTTCTCCGTCAACCCAAACCCGCCCAAACCGCCAAAGCCAACACCCCCAAAGCCCGCAAACCCAGACCAATCGACTTCCCCAGAGTCATAAACAACACACAAACGAACATCAAAAACGCATCCGCACTCCCCGCTCTCCCGTATACTCACCAGCGGGGCAATACAAGCCGCCAGCAATTTGCGCGGAGACTGCGCCGCCACAGGAACGACAGGAGCATCCGATTATGAAGAAAAATACACGCCAAGCCTTCACACTCATCGAACTCCTCGTCGTCATCGCCATCATCGGTATCCTCGCGGGCATCTCCACGATGGTCGGCTCCGCCGTCATCGCCACCGGCAAAAAGCATGCAACCCAAGGCGTCATCCAATCACTCGACCAAGCACTCGCCGCATACATCGACAAAAAAGGCGATAACCCGCCCGCACTCGTCGAAATCCCCTACGCCAAACTCCCCACCCAAATTCAGGCCCAAATGAACCCCCAAGAAAGCGCCTTCTACCCCGCGATCGATGGCCAAGCCCGCGAAAACCTCGCCTCAGAAATGAACACTGTCAACTCAGTCGCCCTCTTCATCGAATCCGCATCCACCGTCGCAGAGGTCCAATCGATCCTCGACACCATTGACCGCTCATTCATCCAGAACTACTCCGCCGACGAAGCCGTCCAGCCATTCCTCCTCACCGTCTTCGACGCATGGGGAAACCCCATCCGCTATGTCCACCCCAAGTTCGATGGCATCATCGAACGCGAACGAAGATCACTCGCAAGCGCTGGCGAACCAGTCAACATCGTCAACCCCAGCAAACCATTCTTCGTCCGCGGCGCACTCCCCACAAACGCCACCACCCGCGTCCGTATGAAGTTCGTCCGAAGAAACAAACTCATCGACGAAGACTTCGCCACAAGCTCCCCAACCGGAGGCGGGCTCAACCAACAACAACTCTCAGACTTCGATCTCCTCCCAGACTCCGACGGCGGGCTCACCACAGGCACCCGCCCATACTTCTACTCCGCAGGGCCCGACGGCAACCCCGCAACCATCGAAGACAACATCTACTCCACAACCCCCCAGTTCGCCGACCCCGGCGTCCTCTAATCTCAAGTATCACCCGACCCGGGTTTTCCCAACAAGAATGCTAAAAAAACAGGCTTTCCTTGATACAGGAAAGCCCGGTGAGCGTAATTTTCAGTTGGTTTACAAAGAAAACACCAGGGCTTAAAGCCCGTCTTTTTCGCCCATGAGCTTGAGCATGTCGATACACCGGTTGGAATACCCAGCCTCGTTGTCATACCAGCTCACGATCTTGAAGAAGTTGCTGTTGAGTTCGAGCCCAGCGGTCGCGTCATAGATCGACGAGTGCGGATCGCCGATGAAGTCCGCCGAGACGACAGCCTCTTCGGTATAACCAAGCACGCCCTTCATCGGCCCCTCGGAAGCGGCCTTCATCGCGGCGTTGATCTCTTTGAGCGAGGTCGCCTTCTCGGTGCGGAAAGTCAGATCAACACACGAGACATCCGCGGTGGGCACACGGAACGCCATCCCGGTGAGTTTGCCGACCGTCGCGGGCAAACAGAGCCCGACCGCTTTGGCAGCCCCCGTCGATGAAGGGATGATGTTCTGGTACGCGTTGCGTCCGCCTCGCCAATCCTTCTTCGAAGGCCCGTCCTGCGTCGGCTGGGTGGCGGTGGCGGCGTGGATAGTGGTCATCAAGCCTTCGACCATCCCGAAGTTATCCATAATCACCTTGGTGATCGGCGCCAGGCAGTTGGTCGTGCATGAAGCATTCGAGAGGATGGTGTCGGTGTCGGGGTTGTACTTGCCGCAGTTCACGCGGTGGACATAAGTCGGCACGGTGTCCGGCGTTTTCGTCGGCGCTGAGAGCAGCACGCGCTTGCATCCGTTGTTATCTATATGCTTCTGAGCGTCTTCACCCGCGGTGAAGAATCCGGTGGATTCGAGCACATAATCGACACCCATATCGCCCCAGGGGAGCTTGGCGGGGTCGCGCTCGGCGAGTGTTTTGGTGGTATACCCGTTGACGGTGAAGGAATCATCCGTCGCCGAGATATCAGCGGGCTTGCCGTCGATCAGGAATCGCCCGTGCATGGTGTCGTATTTGAGGAGGTAGGCGAGGTTGTCCGCCGACACAAGGTCATTGATGGCAACGACTTCGATGTCCGGCGTGTTGGCGGCGATGCGATAGACCAAGCGTCCGATGCGTCCAAAGCCATTGATTCCGATTTTGATACTCATGCTGTGATTCCGTTCTGCTTGTAAACTGGGCCTGCGATGGGTCATCGGAGGCTGTGAAAGTTCCTCGGCGCACTATAGGTCGCTTCGATTGTGAGTTCTCAATGATGCTCGTCGATATCCGAAAGCACGCTCGGCGGGAACGCCGCCCGGAGCGCATTGCCCACCGCAAAGACATCAATCACCTCCTGCGAAACCGCTCCCCACACAGGCGACAAAATCCCCATCGCCGCGAGGATCATCCCGATGATGCTCAGCGCCATGCCCCCAACCGCCGATTGCAAAGCGATCCGGCGCATATGGCGTGCGATGTGGAAGAACTCATCAACCCGTTCGAGCGAGGAGTCCATAATCACCACGCCCGCCGCTTCGGTGGTGATGTCCGAAGCCTGCCCGAAGGCGATCCCGACGGTCGCCAATGTCAGGGCCGGAGCGTCGTTGATCCCATCACCGACGAAACAGGTCTTGGCGAGTTCCGATTCCTTGCGAACAATCTCGACCTTCTGCTCGGGAGTCTGCTCGGCGTAGATTTCGGTAATCCCAACCTGCCCTGCGAGGTATTCAACCTCAGAATGCCGATCGCCCGAGACCAGCATGATCTTCTCATAGTGGTGCTTCGATTGGAGATGGCGGATGAACAACTCGCCCTCCTTGCGTGGCTCATCGCGGAACTGCACCGTCCCAGCATACTTACAATCAATTGCCACAACACATTCGAGCCCCGCAGCCTGCTCGGGCAGGTTCTTTGCACCCTCAGGATCAATCTTGACGAGCGCATTGCGAGAAGTGATGAGCACCCGAGCATCGTCGATGACCCCGCTGAGCCCCTCGCCCGGGATTTCAGAAACCTGTTTCGGCTCAGAGATCGAAGCCCCCGCCCGCTCGCCCTCGCTCACAATCGCATCGGCCAACGGATGCTTGGAATACCGTTCGAGCGAAACGATCTGTGAGAGCAGGGTGCTCTTCTCAAATCCCGGAGCCGTGATGATCTGCGTGACGCCCGGCGTGCCGTAGGTCAGCGTCCCGGTCTTGTCGAAAATAATCGTCTTGCAGGTGTCAATCGTTTCAAGTGCGCCCGGGTCCTTGATAATGATCCCACGCTTCGCAGAGAGCGAGATCGACCCGATGATCGCAACAGGAATACCGATCAACAGCGGGCAAGGCGTGGCCACAACCAGCACCGCAAGGAACCGGGTCGGATCACCCGAGATCAACCACGCAAAGAGCGCAAGCCCAACCGCCAAAGGCGTGTAGTACGCGCCGAGTTGATCCCCAAGCCGACGCATGTGAGGCTTCTGCTGCTCGGTCTCAAGCATCACCTGCATGATCTTGGCATACCGAGAATCGTGTGCCGGCTTGCTGGCCACGATGGTGATGGCGGACTCGCCATTGATCGCACCCGAGAACACCGACGATCCCGGCGCCTTCGACATCATGTACGGCTCACCCGTAAGATACGACTCATCCATCACCCCATGCCCATCAACAACAATGCCATCGACCGGCGAGGTCTCGTGCGGGAAGATCGTGACATGATCGCCGATTTTCACTTCATCGAGCGGCACATCAGAGAGCGAACCATCAACCTTGATATGCGCAACCGAAGGCATCCGCTTGGCGAGCGCCTTGAGCACACTCGACGCATTGGCCACCGCGTATTCTTCGAGCGCCTCGCCGCCTGAGAGCATCAGCACAACAATCGAACCCGCGAGGTATTCATCGAGCAGGACAGCCGTGACGATCGAGATCCCCGCAAGCAGATCAGACCCGAACTCCTTGCGGAAAGCCTTCGCGCCAAGCTCGATGACCAAAGGCGTGCCGCCGACAAACAGGCAGATGAGCAGTGGGAGGGTATAGGCAGACTCGGAAGCATCAGTCCCGAACCGAAGAATCAGATGGGCAGCGATGGTCAGGATCGCAAGCACAGCGATGCTGATCTCGCGGGTGTTCCAGATGGCTTTGAGGATGCGCACTCAGTCTCCAATTCGGTCGAAACGGATGTTCCCCTTCACAATCGTCATCATCGGCCGAATCGCCATCTCCCATCCGAGGAATGGCGTATTGACCGATTTACCACACAAATCATCGAGCCCAAGAGCCCAAGAATGGGCCGGGTCGATGAGCGTGATGTCCGCCGGGCCTCCAACTTTGAGCATCCCGAGCCCCTGCGAATCAAGATTACACAGCTTCGCCGGGTTGATCGTCATGAGTTCGATGAGTTTGGGCAGTTCGATGTGCCCGGTCTCAACGAGCGCTTTGTGATAGAGCCCCAGCGCCGATTCAAGCCCGATGATCCCAAAGGGCGCATCGGGCATCGGGTTGGCTTTTTCATCGGCGCTGTGCGGCGCGTGGTCGGTCGCGAGGATCGTGATGATCCCCTCAGCCACACCTTGGCGCAGCGCTTCCATGTCAGACGCTTCACGCAGAGGCGGGTTCATCTTGGCCGCCGTGCCCAGCGTTTCGATGGCCCGGTCGGTCAACAACAGATGGTGAGGCGACGCCTCAGCCGTCACCGGTTGACCAGATTTTTGCGCCCGATCAACGAGTTCCACCGAGTTCCCAGACGACATATGCTGAATGTGGTATCGGCAGTTGATCCCCGCGTTGAGCATGATGTCGCGCTCGATAATAATCTCTTCCGCAACGCGAGGCCACCCGACCAACCCAAGCCTGCCCGATACTTCCCCCTCGTGCATGACCGCGTTCTTGGTGAGGGTCAGTTCCTGACAATGCTGCATGAAGCACTTGCCCGTTGGCGCGATCGCCTCGAACACCGCCCGCATCATGGCAGCCGACTCGACCACATCGCCATCATCGCTAAACCCAACCGCCCCGGCCTGATCGCACTCGGCGATCTTCGCAAGTTCTTGCCCCTTGCGTCCGATGGTCGCAGCCGCAACACTGAACACCCGGCAATGCCCAACCGCATCAGCCTTGGCTGCGATCGACTCGACAATCTCAGGCGTATCCAAGCAGGGATTCGTATTGGGCATGCAGCACACCGTCGTAAACCCGCCCGCGACCGCCGCCTTGGTGCCCGATTCAATATCCTCCTTATGCGTCTGCCCCGGCTCACGCAGATGCACATGCGGATCAATCAGCCCCGGCGCAGCCACGAGCCCCGAACCGTCGATCACCCGATCCACCCCCGATTCGCCGATTCCGGGCTCGATGGCTTTGATGATGCCCGATTCGATCAGCAGATCGCCGACTTGGTCAAGCCCCGAAGCGGGGTCGATGATGCGGGCGTTCTGGATCAGGATCGAGGATGAGGGCGAGGCAGGGTTGGCTGTGGGCATGTGATGAGGATATGCGCTCTTCGGCGGGTTGGCATCGCGTGGGTTGTGCGCTATGCTTGTTCTCGGCTCAATGGGCCGATTCCGGGGTGTAGCGCAGCTTGGTTAGCGCGTCTGACTGGGGGTCAGAAGGTCGGAGGTTCGAATCCTCTCATCCCGATTTGGACAGGTTCTTTACAGACGCGTCCGCAAACAAAGTGTCGAGGGCATCACCGGGTATTGGATAATCACCCGTGTCGCATGGAAATCTGCAAGGTTCCATCCAACACCTGAGCAGGTCCAGTCGAGAAGTTTTTGGTAGTTCTCAATCGGCGGCTGAACCGCGGTGATGCGTGAGGCGGGACCCCGTTTGATATCGCCATGGAAGGGCAAGAGATTGTGTGTGCGGTCAAAGATTGGGGCTCCGGGTTCGAAGGAGTCACCAAAGATTTCAGGTTCAAACTGATTCGGCCATTGAAGGTCCTGATGGACGAGGACATCGAGATAGCAATATTCACAAGGGACACGGATTGGGAAGTTTGCCAAGATCATATTGTTGGAGTGATCTGCAACTCTCTGAAGTGTATTGGGTGCGTGGTATCCAAGGACAACGGTTGTTGCGTGGGTTCGTCCAATGCCTTGGAGCACTAGATCGCTGCGGTATGAGCCATCTTCTTCGGTATGATGTTCGATCTTTGGGAGTGGTTGGCTGCAGAATGGTTCGATAATCGAGATACCCGCTCGGGCTTTGCATCCGGGAAGAGGGAGAAGTTGGTTGCCGTGGTCGAGTTCTTCGTGATCACTTGAAATCAACCCCGCACTGGTGATGGGCCAGCGCAACTGTGGACGCAGCGGCACAAGCTGGCTGGTTCCTCGCAGCGAAACTGCGTCGCCAAACTCATTTTTCGGATCACCAGGATGGAAGATAAAAGCTTTGAATGAACTGACTGATGTCATTCCAAGAATGCGGCTTTGGGCTCGATACGCCGCTCTTCGATCGGCGATTGAAATAATTTCAGACTCAACCGAATCGGCGGCTGAAGTGGCCATCAATGCAAATGATGCCCGGTCAGAGGCGTGTCGCCGTATCAGTACTTCGCATTCTTCAAATGCATCAGAGAGTCGTTTGCACACCTCAGCACCAACCCCGGCGACATCCGCCGCATCAAGCAGCTTTTGAACGGATACTGGTGAAAGCAGGTAGGCCCCCGCATGCATCGGGTCGGTCGCGGTGGCGATCCGGTAGACTTGCCATCCAAGTTTTTTGTCGAGTTTAAGTGAGCGAACAACATCGGCGGGTTTTTGTGGACGCTGGTCAAGTTGACTTATGAGAGCGGCGGATGCTGAAACGAGATGCTCAAGCGATTCACGGGCATCTGTTTGGAAATCGATCGGTATTGGTGATCCCATTTATTTCTTCCTTTAGTGTGAGTCTAATGCAAACTGGTGAGAAATTCAACCAATTATCAAAAATGTTTCTAGAAACGGTTGTGGAAATATTGAAATCTGGTATTGTCTGTTTCATGAACTCACTGCATCTAGGTCAAACTGTCTGACCAATGCGACCAAACATATTGGCCTGTATCAAGTTAAGTAGGCCAATCAATCAACGGAGAGATAAAAATGAGTATGTCAAAGCACAGTCGTCCGACAATTTTTGCACTGGCCGCGATTTGTGGCATCGGTGCCTTGTCAGGAACCGCTCTTGCCCAGGATGTTATCTTTGATAATTTCGATTATGATGGCGATTCTTTGTACCACGCGTTTGCCTATTCCATTCAATCCAATGATGCGTTCGGGCAGCCAGACTTCGGCAATGGACAAAGCTTCGTCGTCAATGGCGGCGATTACACACTCGACGCCCTGATTGCACCGATCCTCTACGACGACTTTGCTGGCGGACTCAATGAAGGACTTACCCTATCAATCTACACCAATGGCGGCGATGGGCTCCCAAGCATGCTCCTCGAATCAGCTACATTTTCAGGGTTGGCGAATTCCTCCGATGCTGGCGACCCTTTGAGTACATTTGGCTTCGCTGGAACAACCGTTCTTGAAGACGGTGCACGCTATTGGATTACCGCAACAGTCCCTGGTGATGCGGCTGATGTCTACAGCTTCGGCTGGTTCTGGAATTCGGATGACTTACTTGTCGCTCCAACGGTCACTTCAGAGAACAATGGGCCTTGGCAGGGTGGGGTCAATGAGGATTTTTATCTTCCTCAAGGGGCCTTCCGTGTAGAAGGGACTCTTGTCCCTGCACCGGGTACATTGGTCGGCATTGCCGCTTTGGGTTTGATTGGAACCCGTCGGCGTCGTTGAGATCGAGTGATTGCGAACCGAATAAATTCTTGACGGTCGTCCTATGCGTTGAATCTCCAAGTGCTCGAACGAACAGTTCGGCTGGTGTCCTCTTGCCCCGACTTGAATGGTTTGAATCCGTGGGATATGAATCTGCTTTATAAATAGCGGTTTCACTATTTGTTGACCCGGCATCGGGCAAATTCGAAGCATCGTTCATTTTGAGTCATACACATCAGGAAGTATCACTTGCTTGCGTGATGCGAGTATCTGAACCGCATATACTCGGTGTGTGCTGCCCGATAGAGGCGGTGCTGGGAGCGAAACTCAACAATATCGAATTAGGGGAGCAAAGCATGACCGATCAACCGAACTCACAACTTGTAGAAACCCTTTCAAAGCTTCTCGCAAGCACCTATACGCTCTACATAAAGACTCATAACTATCATTGGAATGTCACAGGTCCGATGTTCTCGAGTCTTCACCTACTTTTCGAGACACAGTATACAGAGTTGGCCGCGGCGGTTGATGAGATTGCCGAGCGTATTCGTGCCGTTGGTGCTTACGCGCCGGCGAGTTGCTCCGCTTTCTCGAAGCTCAGTGCTATCGAGGAAGAGAACGGGTATCCCAAGGCGATTGATATGATTAAGAATCTCGCTGCGGATCAGAAAGTTATCGACGAAGTTGCGAGAAATGTGACCAAAGCAGCCGAGGTGATTGGTGACCAAGCGAGTGTCGACCTAGCTGTCAGACGACAAGAGATCCATGAAAAGAATGCATGGATGCTGCGCAGTCACCTCGAATAGGAATAAGGTTTATCGCAAGCTTTGGATTGCCAAGGAGACGGCGAAAAATTGATCACATTCTGGCATTGTTCATCGTTGCTTCAGGTTCTCGCCATAGAAGAAGCAAATAGTTCAGCTAGCCAGATGACTTGGGTGCTTTTGACCGCCGGGCTCTTTAGAGATCGATTCCCGAACGATCTGACCCGCTCGGATGAGATCCGGCGGCGGTGGCAGAAGAAAAGCGGCCACGAACGGCTCAACAATTCCTCGCAGCAGTTCGAATTTCGGACAGTCATCCCGATTTGCACTGATCTTGCCGTGGTCACGAACCAGTGGACTTGGCTTTATGGGTCTGGGATCGCTGTTTAGTATAAATGCCTCAGGGCAGAATCGCAAAAACGCGAGCAGGAAAGCCTAAACCGTCCTTCGGCTTGGGCCATGAGGCAACGAGAAGTGCGCCGGTTGCAGGCACCTGGTCGAGGTTGGTCATGGCCTCAATTTGCCAATGGCCATCTCGAAGCAACCATGTTTCGGATTGCATATCTTCGGTGACATCTGCATCGAGCGATTCATGCCCAGTTGCTACTACGCCTCGCTGGTTGTAGAGGAACTCGACAGCCTCAAGCGACCAGCCAGGGAACGGGTGGCGTTCAAAATATTCTGGATTCATATCCCAGTCTTTGGACATATCCGTGCGAAGGGCAGCGAAACTCCCTTCGGGTACACGCCCGTGGAGTTGTTCCCATGCTTCGATGTCATCAACGGTGAGCGCATGATTCGGTTCTTCGGCCAGTATCGGTGTGATATCGAAGACCACCAACGGAAGGATCATGTCCTTGACTGGTAGCTCGTCGAGTGTTTGACCATTGGCACTAAAGTGAGCGGGGGGGTCGACATGCGTGCCATATTGGCCGACGAGCGTGTACACCGTTGCATGGGCACCATGTTATTCGATTGTATAGATTTCACCCGTAGCTCTATCTGCGGCCGGTTCAAATACTGCCGGACCGAACCCCGCGTACACTGGTGTCGTTGGGCTGAAGGTGTGCGTTAGATCCACAAAGCGTTTGCCAGAGATCGTTCGCCAAGCGTCTGCGAGTGAATCATCACCCAACCTAGAAGAGCATCTATTTGAAGCGCAGCCGGTGCAGCAGATAACAAGAGCAATGAGCGTCCATGCCAAACATGATGAAGAGAGTCGAACCATGGTGAGATATCCCTATAGGTTTTCTATTGAGTGATGATTGGGTTGCAGGACTAAAATCACACGGCAACGGTGACTTGGGCAACATGCAAAGTGTCGGCGTGCTGCTGGAATCGTACAATTTTTCCATTTTGAATACGCCAGACATGGGCGATTTGGGTATTCTGAGATCGGCCGGTGGCTTTGAATGTGCCTGTGTAGCGTCCAAAGGCAATCACAGTATCGCCGGCATCTAGGATTTCTTCGATGTTGGCCTTGAAGTCATCCCATTCACCGATGCAGCGAGCGAAGACGCCGTTGAGAATGGCCTCGGGTCCGATGTACGGATTTCCGTCGGCGTAGGGGAAGTTGTCGGCTTCATTCCAGATGATGTCGGGGCTCATTGCTTCGAGGACACCGGGCACATCGCCCGCTGCAAATGCTTCATACAGATTTTTGATGATCGCGACATTTTCTTGTGACATATATATGTTTCCTTGCGAGTTCGAGAGTTGAGCTCGGTTGTCTCAGCCAACTGGACGAGTGGAATGTGTTGTGAGTGTTATTTTGATGGATTTAATCGCTGGTGATTGGGAGGTCTGAGTTCCATGCGTCGCGTGCGACGCGCCAGACACCATCGGCGTCGTGATGGTAGACGATGATGCCTTTGCCGGTATCGCGGTAGACATTGCCGGTGGCTTTCTCCGTATCTTCAGATTCGTACGCGTACTGCTGGAAGGCCCATTCGCCTCTGGCTACGGTCTCGAGACTGGTTTTGATCCAAGTCGTGTGAAAAGCATCGTAGTAGCCTGCTGCCCAAGGTGAGACAGCTTCCTTGCCTACAAGCCGAGGCGAGTTTGGAGCCATGAAGACAACATCGTCTGTGACCATGCTGAGAAACTGATCAAGATCGTTGGAGTTGATCGCGTTGACAAAGTTTTCATGTGCTTCGTGAACGGCTTGGTCGGGATTGGTATATCGGGAATCACAATGCGAGGGCGTGCTTGCGCAGCCGTTGAGTACGCAAAGCATGGCAATGGCGGTGAGAGATCCTGTTTTGTAGCACTTCATTTTTGTTCCTTTCACGAACTGGGCTTGAGTATATCCGGATTGTATATCATTTTCCGATGGCGGTGTCAGAACAGAACTCGACACAGGTGAGGCTCATCCATCACAGGGGAGTTGAGAGAGGGATGATTCAGGGACTCAATATGGTGCCTGATCAGCCGATGCCATCAGGCGTCCTCAATGAAATGCAGGTTGCGTTACGATTCGATGGAGGTTCCTGTCGAGGCCATTTCTGAACAATCGGACTCGCACGGACGATATACGCCGGCGGTGGCAAGAGAAAGGTGGTCACGAACGGTTCTACAATTCCTCGCAGTTCGGACAGTCGCCCCGACTGTAAAGCCGAACTCATCCCGGCCAGCACTCATGCGGAGTCGCATCCCCCCCAACGGACCACCCTTCCACAATCCCCTGCGATGAAGGGCATGACTCCAAAGTACCAATCCAGACCCAATATCGATCAGCGAGGAATATTGCTCAACTCATCAGTATTCGTACAAGAGATCGCGACGGGCGAGGACTGGCAACAGATCATTCACAACCAATACATCCGACATATCCGTCGAATAAAAATGCATTCAGCCATTCATGAAACGAAAAGCATCCCTATGAGCACAAGAGTCTTGAACATCACGGATCTCCACATCATTCCCGAGATCAACGGCGATTTCTACGGCGTAGATCCATTCGCCTCTCTCCAACGAGTTCTTGAACTTGGAATCGCCCAGAATCCGGACCTAATCATCGTGACAGGCGACATGGTTGAACACGCCGATTCCCCCTCATACCTCAGGCTGCGGGAACTCTTGATATCCACCGGGCTCCCCACATTCGTACTGCCCGGCAACCACGATTCCCCGGAACTCATCGCCAAAGACCTCTGCAGCGAGAGCATTCAACTCACAGATTTTCATGACCAAGCCGACTGGAGGCTGATCTTCCTCGATTCACATGTAGACGCCCAAGGCTATGGCAAACTATCCGCCGAGCAACAAGCACAACTCCAAAGAACACTCGAACAATCCGCATCCCGCCATATTCTGATCGCACTCCACCACACACCCATCGTTTCTTGCCCGTCTTTCAACTGTCAACTGGTCGGCGCCGCCGAGTTTCTTGAGCAACTCTCATCCTGGCCTAATGTGCGCGTTGTGATTGCAGGGCATACCCATATGGAATGCTCCGCAAAGTACAAAGACATACAGGTCATGACGACCCCAGCCACGAGTGTGCAGTGCGCCCATGAACCAGCCGCCACCTGCACGGACCTGATAGATTTCCACGCATCACACCGCCTCGATCCATCGAGGCACGGATTTCGGATCCTCGATCTTGAATCCGACGGGACATTTCGCTCGCAAGTTCACTGGGTAGCCAACCCAACAGCCGCCGAGTCATCTTGTTGAAGCAGGCACCGCTCTGTTTTCAGCACTCGTTCAATACCCGGATTGCGCATAAGAAAGGCCCGCCATGCCAATAAGCGTCATGGTGCTCGTCCTCGTCGCAGCCCTCTTCCATGCGCTCTGGAACGGGCTGATCAAAGGCGGAAAAGACCCACTCATCGAAAGCATGCTCCTCTGCGTTGCATGGGTCGCAATTTGTGTGATCCTGATCCCTCTCTTGCCCTTTCCCCAGAGCAAGAGCTGGCCGTATATCACCGCCGCCGTCGTCATTCATGTGTGCTATTTCCTATTGCTCTCAAAGAGTTATTCCATGGGCGACTTCGGCGCGGTCTATCCGATCGTGCGCGGGTTGCCGCCATTGATCGTGATGCTCGTGAGCGTGCTCTTCATCAACGAGCCCCTGAGCCTCCACGGCGCACTAGGAGCAGTCCTCATCGGAGCCGGCGTGCTGGTGCTCGAAATCGGCAACAAGTGCCGTTCGATGAAACTCATCCTGTTCGCATTCGCAACAGCCCTGATGATCGCGACCTACACCGTTGTCGATGGGCTCGGCGCCCGCCTGAGCGGGCACAGCACCAGCTTCTTCGTTTGGTTTACATTGATCCAGTCAATCCTGTATATCGGCATCGTCTTCAACAGACGAGGCAGCAAGGAATGCAGAACACACATCCGCAAAAAATGGAAACTCGGCCTACTGGGCGGCGTGATGTCCTTCTCGGCCTATGCGGTCGTGCTCTGGGCCATGACAAAGGCACCGATCCCCTATGTCTCCGCGCTGCGAGAAACATCGGTCCTCTTCGCAAGCGTCGTCGCGATTGTATTCTTGGGCGAACCGATCCGAAAAAGTCGGCTCGTCTCCGCAGCCATTATTTTCGCCGGGATTTTGATCTTGAAATAGCCCCGCAACTCGGCGGGTCTGACCGGCCCACCAAAAGCGAACCCTGATTAAATGTCAGGGATCATTTCAAACCAAAGCTCTACAACACATCGCCCACCGACTACGATCTAGACCAACTCCCACCACAGAATACGATTTGAGAGAATCATTGACGAGGACACAATCATGAGCGACCTACCACACTGCCCAAAGTGCAACGACGACTACACCTACCTCGATCGAGACCTCTTCGTCTGCCCATCCTGCGCCCACGAATGGACATCAACAGAATCCGAATCAACCCAAGCCCAATCCGACCAAGATGACGATTCAGTCCGCGACGCCAACGGCAACATCCTCCACTCCGGCGACACCGTCACCGTCATCAAAGACCTCAAAGTCAAAGGCTCATCCCTCGTCGTCAAAGGCGGCACCAAAGTCAAAAACATCCGACTCGTCGATGGCGATCACGATATCGACTGCAAAATCGATGGCATCGGCGCCATGCAACTCAAATCAGAGTTCGTCAAAAAAGCCTAATCCATCACAAAGTCGCACCAGACAACTCATGTCTATCCGACTGTTCGCCTCCCCCGGGCCTCCGGGGGAGGTGCCGAGCAAAGCGAGGCGGAGGGGGTCTTCTCCCTCTCCCTCATCTCCCAGCATCCCCCAACCCAAACAAAAAAACACCCAGCCATCAGGCCGGGTGCTCATTGATTCAACTACGCTCAATCCCTCACGGACACCCAGCCCCATACGCCGTCAGGAACGCGCTCACATCAAAGAAGTTCAGTTCCCCGTCCCCATTAAAGTCCACACCCAGATCTCCCGCCGAGAACAAACTCAAGAACGCACTTACATCAAAGAAGTTCAGATCCCCGTCTCCATTGAGATCAGCATTGCACTCGCCCCCGCTCACCGCACCACTGAGCACCAGCGTCATCTCTTCGATACTCGAAACCCCAACAAACATCCCCCGGTCATTCCAAACCCGGAAGGTGTAAGTCGCCGAGAACGCCCCGCCATTCTGGTCATCGAGCACCGCATCAAACGACGCACTCCCCCCAGCCGAAATCGAGTTCGTCTCGACAAAGTTCGTCGTCAACGCCCCCGTATCCCCAACACTCGAAATCAACTCCACATCAACCGGAGCCCCAAACGCCCCGCCCGTTCCAATATGAAAGAACGAGAAGGACTCCACCGCATCCCCATCCCCCATCGAGATCGTCCCAAGATCAAGATTCAGCACATCCACATCCGACCCCGCCTCGAACGATCCGTTCCCCCCCTCGAACACATCGAACGACACAAAGATCATGTCATCCACATCATTGCCCCCATTCCCAGCCCCCCCCTGCGTCGTCACATCCAGATTATCCACCCGGACATCAGCATCAAACGCCCCCGCGCTCGCCGTCGCAGACGCATCAACCGAAACCGTAATCGTTCGATCCAAGTTCGTCGAGCTCATCGCAAACGCATCATACACCGCCCCCGCATCCGTCGATACCCCAGCCGATGCGCTCACCCGGTAATATGTCCCCGCCGCCCCAGACTTATTGAGCACAAACCCCATCGGATCAATCGCATCCCCAACAAGCACATTCCCAAGATCAACATCAATCGTCGAAGCCCCGTCCGCAGGTTCCAAATCGCCAAACCAAAGCGTCGAATCATTCATCTGATCCACAAACACCGACCACACAAACTCAGGATGATCCACATACGCATTCCGGTTATTCGTCCGGAACGCCGGGTTCAGCGCCGCGCTATAGATCGCATGATTCCGCCGCCGCTCAAACTCGCCCGGCACATCCAAATAATGCCAAGCCACCAACGAAGCCAGATCCCCCATCCGGTTCCCGCTCGGCACCCCATTGACCAGCGTCAACCCAGTCGAGCTATACCGCGTCGCCGAATAAAACAACGACCGGGCAATATCACCCTTGTCCGTATCCCCCGGGAAGTAAAAAGTCCCCAAACTCCCGAAGTTCCCCGTCGTCGAAGCATTCCCGAACGGCTTATTCCCACGCGAACTATTAATACTCGGATTCGCAGGCCGAAGCGCATGCGGATCCCCAAGGTTCCCCCGCGTCGAGTTGCTCGCACTCCCAGGCTGCCTGCTCTGAGGCCACACATGCTCCCGGTTCCATGTATTCCCGCTATCCCAACTCCCATCCACCGACGCTAGGTTGTACACCAGAATAATCCGCGACGGGTTGTTCGGATCACGATCATGAATCGAAGCCGAGTTGCGAAAATCCCCGTAGCTCCGCTGAATATGCCCCGCCGACATCGCTGAAGTGAGCTGGCTCTTGAGCGTGTTCCCCGTCCCCGTCGCCCCGCTGTAATACCCCGCCGGCTCAACATACGCATCCTGCCCCATCACCAAAGAGCACGAACCCGCGACAAAGACAAGACCAAGACCAAAGGAAGCGATAGAACAAGAATGAGACACAGTGCTCTCCAAAACAGAACAGATACACGCACACGAACGCCAACAAAGGGCACGCAAGAAACTGATAATAGCCTGAAAACACACAACTTCCAAGCATTAAACGCCCCGCTCGCCCAAGATTCGCTATCTCTCGAACACCGCACAAGCCATCAACTCAAGCTGCAATCGGCCATTCCACTTCAAATCTACAAAGCCTCATCCAAACAGCTGTCTTTCAGCCTAAATCAAACGCATATCCAATCTCAAAATCACCGCCACCAAAAACAAGTCTCGTTATCGGCTCCCCTTCAATAAAATCACACCAAACACCACCTTCACATGAATCCCCACATCCAACCTGCCGATAACAACGCCGTACCCTCACGCTCAACAAGAACTGAGCCCGATCCCCCGAGCCATAGGCTGGTGACCAAACATGCGAAGATTCATGCTGTTCATCATCCTCGCTGTGGCGCTCACGCTCACGCTCTTGGTCTATTGGAACGCCAAAATCAACCTCCACAGCGCCAGGGCTACATACCACACCGAAAACGCCGACGAAACAGACCTCGCAATCAATCGCGTCAAACAAACCTTCGATCGAACCTACCGCGCCATCCGCACCGTCGCCCGCCTCCCAGGAATCGAATCGCTCGATTGGGAAACCACGCAAGATTCCATGAACCGCGACGGTTCAGTCCTCGACGAGAACACACGCCTCACCATCCAAGAAATCTACAACGCGCTCGCCTTCGATGTCGCCGTGAGCGAACTCTACATTGTCCCCATCAATCTCGACCCCGACGAACTCGACCCCACGCGCACATCACCAATACACCCACTCGTCACATTCGACGAGTTCATCGTCGGCCAAAACGCCGACGATTCGACAGAGGCCGAGCAAGCATCAGAGATCGAAGAAATAGAAATCTTCGAGTATCGGCTCATGCGCAAACAACTCGATTGGATGCTCGAAAACTATCCCGATTCAAGCACCATCGTCGCACTCAACTACCCCGCGATCACAGGCCCACCAGTCGTCACCTGCGACAACTCGCGCTACGACCCCAACAAACCCAACGATGAAGACCGCACCGGGATCTTGATGTCTGTGCCCATCTTCGATCACGCCGGCAACCTCAAAGGCTGCGCCACCGCCGTCATCATCAACCCTGTCCTCGCCGATCTCCTCCCCTCGGGTGACTTTGCAATTATCAACACCGAGTATCCATTCTCGATCTCGAAAAAGAAAACCGCCCAATGGGCCGACTCCGCATCCATTGGGCATCACAACACCCCAGACCCGAGCTTGATGTACTCAGAAACAAAGACCATCCAGACCGCAGACCATGCAAGCACCTGGATACTCTGGGCAGGGCACCCCGATTCAACCTTCTGGAACAGAAGCGATGTCCGCGCCACCCTCCAAGCCCGAAACCTCGGCTACATCGCCGTCCTCACACTCTCGCTCGGGTTCTACGCCGCCACCAAACTCGTCCTCAACGCCTACGCAAGACTCGCCCATGTCAACCAAGGGCTCGAGCAGGTCATCTCTGAGCGAACCCAATCCGCCGTGAGCATGAAAAACGAAGCAGTCAGTGCGCTCGGAAGAGAAAAAGTCGCCATGGCCGAGCAAGAAAAAACGCTCGCCATGCTCGAAAAAATCGCCTCCACCGACCGACTCACCGGGCTCCCAAACAGAATCGTATTCATCGAGCGGCTTGAAAAAATCATGAACCAGGTCCGCTGGAATGACGCCCGATTCGCCGTCCTCTTCTTCGACTTCGACCGATTCAAAGTCGTCAACGACTCCCTCGGCCACGACATCGGCGACGCCCTCCTCATCGACATCGCCGACATCTTTCGAAAAGAACTCCGCGAAGAAGACACCGTCGCAAGATTTGGAGGCGACGAGTTCGTCGTACTCCTCCGTGACCTCAAAGACTGGTCAGACGCAAAGCTCAAAGCACAAAGACTCCTCGAAGCATTTAACGAACCACACCTCCTCAACGGCCACCTCGTCATCTCCACCGCAAGCATCGGGCTCGTCACCAACGAAAACCACTACAAAGACTCCGCCGAGATGATCCGAGACGCAGACGCCGCCATGTACCAAGCAAAAGACACAGGCCGCGCCCGCGTCGTCGTCTTCGATCAAGAAATGCACGACTATGCCCTTGATCAAATTTCACTCGAATCAGACCTGAGAACCGCACTCAAAGAACAGCAGTTCGCAGTCGTCTATCAGCCAATCATCGAACTCAACAACGCCGTCATCAAAGGCTTTGAAGCCCTCATCCGATGGCACCATCCAACCCGCGGGCTTATCAGCCCGGTCGATTTCATCCCCATGGCGGAAAGCTCAGGGCTCATCATCGACATCGGAAAATGGGTGATTCGGACGGCAGTCTGGCAGATCGCGCAGTGGAACGAAAAGCTCGAAGACCATCAACGACTCTCGATCAATATCAATGTCTCCAAACGACAGCTCTACGAACCAGAATTCGTAGAGTTTGTGGTGTTCTGCAAGGATGAGTTTGCGATCCGCCCCAACGAACTCCATCTCGAAATCACCGAAAGCTCGATCGCAGATGACCAAGACATCGTCGTGCCAATCCTCGAACAACTCCGCAAGCACGACATCATCATCGCCATGGACGACTTCGGCACCGGCGTCTCCTCACTGAGCACACTCCACACCTTCCCAATCGATGTCCTCAAAATCGACCAATCCTTCATCCGCCTGCTCGACGGCGACCGCTCACTCCACGCCGTCGTCAACTCCATCGCATCCCTCGCCGAAAACCTCGGCATCCAAACCGTCGCCGAGGGAATCGAATCCCAATGCATCATCGGCACACTCCAATCCATCGGCTGCACCTGGGGACAAGGCTACTACTTCGCCAGACCACTCACAGCATCCGACGCCCACGACTTCATCTTCGACAACCTCAATGATTCCAAAGACGCCGCCTAAGTCATGCCTGACGGCCCATCAGGGTGGCCCGACGGAGGATTCTTATCCTCCTTCGGGATCAAGCGCCGGGTGCCATGCTGGCGGCGTCTTCGTCACCTGCATGTCTTCAGCGAGTCCCCCGCCCACACGCTTGAGCAGCACGCACTCCCCTAGGCAGCTGCCGCCCCATGACCTACACTTGACCCCATGAAACCCGTTGACAAAAACGCCTCCGTCGAAACCATCCAGGCCGCCTTCCGCCGGGCAGAATCGCTCGCAAACACTGGGCACCACGCTCAGGCCCTGCCGATCTATCAGCAGATCGTCCGGGCAAAACCCCGCTGGCCGTTCGCCTACTACGGGCTCGCCGATCTCCACGCAAACCTCGGCCAGTTCCCCCTCGCCCTGAGCAACATCCGCAAAGCCATCGACCGCAAGCCCAACCATGCCCCCTTCATCGCCAAACTCGCCGAAGTCAGTGCACGCCTTGACGACAAAGACACCGCCCTCCAAGCCGCCGATCGCGCCATCGAACTCGAACCAACCAACCCAACCCACCTCGTCACCAAAGCCACCATCCTCCGAGCCCTCGCCGAGCCGCAAGCCGCCTTCGATCTCCTCCAAGCCGCCCGCGATGAGCACCCCACCCATGACCAACTCACCCGCTTCTACGCCTCCCTCGCCGGCGCTCTGGGCGACCCTCAAACCGGGATCGACATCCTCGAACCCCTCACCCAAACCATCAACCCAGACCCCATCGTCACCGCGACCCATCACTTCACCCTCGCCAAACTCTACGACCAGGCCGAGCAATACAGCTTGGCCTACCAAGCCGCTGCCGCTGGGGCCAAACTCAGGGGCGACACCTACAGCCCCGATGCCCGCGATCAACAACTCGCCGAGCGCATCGCCGCGTGGTCAAAATCTCGGCTCGATTCAATGCCCAAATCACGGGTCAAGACCGACAAGCCGATCTTCATCGTCGGGATGCCTCGATCGGGGACGACGCTGATCGAACAGATCATCGCGGCCCACCCCGACGCCTACGGGTGCGGCGAGCTCATCGGTATCCTTGAAGCCGATGCCGAGATTGGTGGGGAACTTGAATCGCTCAAGCCGGCGATGATTGATCGGATCGCGCGCCGGGTACTCAAGGGGATGGAATCGCAGGTTCCAAAGGGCGAAAAGCCGAGGCGGGTGACGGATAAGTTGCCTCTGAACTTTCAGCACCTGGGATTGATCGAGGTGCTGTTCCCGCAGGCTCGGGTGATTCATTGTCGGCGGGGGGTGTTGGATAACTTTATCAGTTGTTATCTGCTTGACTTTGCCGGGGTGAACAATCATGCGTATGCGTATGACCCGGAGCATTTTGCTCATTTTTATTCGGTGTATCTGCGAACGATGGAGCATTGGAAATCGGTGTGTTCGATTCCGATTTTGGATGTTGAATATGAAGAGGTGGTGGGGGATCAGCGGGGGATGACGGAGCGGATTTTGGAGTTTGTGGGGCTGGGGTGGGATGATGCTTGTATGGCGTTCTTTGAGGCTCGGCGGGCGGTGAATACGGCGAGTGTGGAGCAGGTGCGCAAGGGGATGTATTCATCGTCGGTGGGGCGATGGAAGAACTATCGAGGGGAGATTGGGGCGGCGCAAGATGCGCTGCGGGCGCATGGGGTTGCTTTTTAGCGGAAGCGTCGGCGGGCGGCCATGAGGCCGAGGAGGGCGAGGCTTGCGTAGACGGAAGGTGGGAGTGGGACGACGGCGGCGGTTTGGCCTGTGATTCGGATGTTGTCGATGGCTAAGTCTTCGTCGCCGGAGTTGAGGTCCCAGTCGATGCGGATGGCGAGGGATGAGCCGGTGACGCCGGTGAGGTCTGCGGTGAAGGTTGCGAAGGTGTCGGTGATTTCTGTGCCGTTGACGAAGGCTGCGGAGTTGAAGGAAGAGCCGTCGTTGATTGCGGAGAAGATGTTGATCCATGCGCCGCCGTCGACTTGGTAGGAGAATGAGACGAAGTCGGGGAGGTCCCAGTCGTTGTTGCCGTCGTTTGCGTCGTCTTCGGCGAGGTCGATGGCGAACTGGAGGTCGGTTGCTCCGGTGATGTCGAAGGTGTCGGTGGTGAGTGAGACGGGGAGGGATGCGCCTTCGGAGTCGATATCCATTCCTGCGAAGTAGTCGCCATCGGCGCCGTTGTAGACGATGTTTGAGTTCCATGAGTTGGCGGCGGACTGTGAGAAGAAGTCGCTGTTGCCGTCGCTGAACTCGGTGATGGAGGTGGTGTAGCCGAGCCCTTGGGTGGAGAAGTCTTGGAGGTAGATTTCGGCTGCGCCTGAGGCTGCGGCGGTGGTGGCGAGGACGCTTGAAATGATGAGTGTGCGGTGCATGGTGTGCTCTCTCTTTTGTGTGTCTTGGTTGACGCTCGGGGATGGTACCAGAAGTGGGGGGATGATGCGAGGGGTTGAGGCGTTCTTTACCGGATTTGAACAGTTCGATGGGCGTTTTGGGCGGGGCGGTCTGTGGGAGGTGTTTGGGCGGGTGATCTGTTCGAGTTTGGTGGCGGCTTTTCGGGAGGTCTCGGCGTGTTGTTGGGATTCGATGGGTTGGCGGAGGATTTGGGTGAGGGTTGCGAGGGCGGCGGTTCTGGCTTCGGGTTCGATCACGGTTTGGCGGGCGGTGTTGATCTCTTCGATGGCGGCTTTGAGTTTCTTGAAGTCGTTGGAGTTGATGATGGCTTGGAGTTCGATGAGGTTGAGTTCGTGGTAGTTGCAGAGGTCGAGGGCGGAGACTGTGGGGTCGAGGAGGTCGCGGGTTAACGCTGCTGATAGCGGCGGGGGATTCGGGATCAGGGATTTGGGATGAGGGGGAGAAGAATGAAGACCCCCTCCGTCAGCGGGGACGCTGACACCTCCCCCGGAGGCCCGGGGGAGGAGAGGGGATTCGAGTTGGTCGATTTTTTTTGTGTTTATCTGCATGGGGGAATTATCGCAGATCGGCGGGGCGGCACAAGGGGGGAGTGGGGGAGGGCAGGGATTTTGCGCACGGGGGTGGTGATGGGGGGTGAAATTGTTGTGATTTGAGTGGGAAGACCCGACTGCGCCGGGGCACCCAGCTTGGATATCGGTGATAGAATCCGCGTATGAAGATTGAAATAGAGATACCGGAGTACACGAGCGAGTGTGGATTGGTCCCTGGGGCGACTCCTGGGGGGATAATACAGATTCGGTCTTATGGACCGACATTTGGTGTCGAGGGTGATCGGGATGGGATGATCACGCTTGCCAAGTGTCTGCTTGCGATTGCATACAACTGGGATGCAGCTCCGAATGGTGCACATATCCATTTGGATCCACCGGACATTTTGGAAGATGATTCTTCGTCGATTGTTGTTCAGCGGCTACGGGAGTCTTGAACAGGGAATGGCCGTGTGAGATCAGTTTTTAAATGATTGGTATTCTTCCCGAAGGAGCGGAAGACCGCTCCGTCGGGGCACCCGGTATCCGTATAATCGCACTCGATTTGGGGTAGAATCAGGTGGGTGCCTCTGATTGGTCAGAGACTCCGGCAGTGAAATTTGAGTAAGCTTTAACAAAGGAGATGCAGTGCAGTTACAAACGGAAACGCAAGAAAAACTAGATCGATGGATGGGCGCATCAGATACTTGGTACACTCGGCATGATACCGACATGGATCGTTGGTACGATTTTGTTTACATGTACAAAAAGAACGAGGGCTTCAACATTCCGGAGGTTGAGTTGAGGGAATACATAGCGAACGGTGTGGGTATAAAAGAATCCGAAGGGCCATTGATTGATGAAATTGATCATAGGATATCACTCGCGTATCACATTTTAGATTTCATGAAACGGGTAGGGCTTTAACACCAATTGATCACCCCAACCAATCCTTCGCCTTGAGTCTTGCGGGGACATATTCCTCGGTGACATAGGAGATGTCTTTGGTGATGAGGGATTCTACTTCCATTTTGAAGCCGTTGGTGAGCATTTTTTTGATTTCTTTTTGCCAGGGTTTGTTTTTCTCGAACCAGGGGTAGGCGGCGATCTGTTTGGCGCGTTTGATGTCGCGGTCGTTGAGTTCGATTTTGACATCGTCGGTGAGGCCGCAGCGTTCGTAGTCGATTGAGCGGATGCCGATGTATTTGGCGTCTGGGATGGCGAGGCGTTGGGATTCGAAGGCGAGGGAGATGGAGCCTTGCTTGATGACGCTATAGATGTAGTGTCCCCAGGGGTCGCAGTCGAGGAGGCAGTAGACGGGGAGGCCGTGTTCTTTGTTGAGTCGGTGGAGCATTCGGCGTACGCCTCGGGTTGGTTGGCCGGAGCCTTCGGTGAGGATGCAGTTGTGTTGTTCCCAGAATCGGTCTTCGTTGAAGCGTTGCCAGACGGTATCTTTTTCGACATGGAGGATGAAGTCTGCTTTGACATCTTTGAACTGGATGACTTCGGGTTCGCAGATTGAGGGGATTGCGTAGCCGCCGGAGCCCATTTTGGCGCAGTTGATGTGGTCGCCGTTGTCGATGACGGTGATGTTGCCGACCATGGTGCCGCGTTTTTTGGCGAAGATGTGGAGTTCTTCGCGGAGTGATCCGAGTGAGACTTCGAGGTCTTCGAGGATGCCGTCGGATTCGGTCTGGTCGTCGAAGGTTTTTTCTTTGGTGTTCTCGATGGTGTGGAGTGATTTGTAGAACATACCACGGAGGGAGAGCGTTTTGTCGGCATCGAGGAGTTCGTCCACTGATTTGGAGTGGAGGAGTGTTTGCATGAACTTGCGGGCTTGGCCGAGGTTGAAGAGTTGGCGTGAGCTGACGGAGTTGCCCATTTCGAGGATGCCTTTTTTGGCGTTCCAGCTGGTGTTGGAGGCGGCACGGATGGGGACATCCATCTCGGGTTCTTTGTCGGCGTGGACCGCGGTGACGATGCCTTGGGCGAGGGATTGGAGTTTGGCGGTGGTTTCTTTGTCGCGTTTGGTTGCGCTGGCGGACTTTGGGCGCGTGGTGATTTTGTTTGTTGTTGTCTTTTTGGTCACCTTTTTCTTGGAGACTTTTTTGACGACTTTCTTTTTGGTGATTTTTTTGGCCATGGCTTAACCCCCGAACAGCCCGGAAGCCGCCTTTGCTGTTTTCTTTTTGGTGGTGCGTTTTTTGGTTGATTTTTTGGCGATGCGTTTCTTTTTGAGGACTGGTTTGGCGTCGGTGGAGGAGTCGGGTTCGATGGCGGAGTCGGTGTCGGTGAGGATGATGACATCTTCGGCTTTGGCGAGTTTGCCGGCGGGGTCCTTGATGAAGTTGCCTTCGTCGTCGAGTTGGGCGTCGGCGATTTCGGTGCGGCGTTTGGCTTGGGCGAGGAGGGCGTCGTAGAGCTCTTGGGTGTCGGTGCCGGTGAGGTGGTGGCAGGCTTTGGATATCTCGCCGATGTAGCGTTCAAAGACATCTCGCTTTTGGGCGTCGCGTTTCATGCGTTCGCGTCGGCGGATGTATTGGCCGAGTTTTCGGCCGCACTCTTTGAGGGCGAGGGTCATTTCTTTTCGGATTTCGTCGTAGTCGGCGATGGCTTCTTTTGATTCGGATGTGAAGGGGACCCAGACGCTTGCCATGTGGATCATGACGACGAGGGGGCCGACGGGTGCGCCGCCTCTGGGTTGTTGGAGCCCGTAGTTTTTCCAGCCGGTCTCGACGACGGATTTGAATGCGCAGCAGGCGGATTGTTGGTAGAGGAGTGGGACGCGGTTGGCGTAGCGGATGATGCGGGCGGTTTGATCGCCGGGGAGGTTGCCGCCGAAGGCGATGGCGGCTTCGATCTGGAATGGGTTGCCTCGGTAGACGGCGGGGGCGCGGGTGGAGGCGGTGTAGAACTCGGCTTTGACGCCTTTGAGCATGCCGGCGAGCATTTGTTGGACGCCGATGGGGGAGAGGCAGTCGGTGGGCGGTGAGCGGAGTTTGGCGTTTTGGAGTGCGTTGTAGATTTTTTCGCCGGCTTTGGAGTCGAGCGAGGTGAGGCGGGTTGCGCTGGTGATTGTTTTATCTTTGGATGAGGCGTGTTTGGTGACATCCTTGACGATTGAAGGTGGGACTCGGCAGAACTCGTTTTTGAAGAAGCCGGCGAGTTGTTTTTCGTCGGTTTGTTTGAGCTTGGTGAGGAAGGTGCCGAGTTCTACGCCGTAGGGGTGCGGTTTGATTTCTTCGGTTTCTGGTGGGAGTTCGTTGATGGTGCGGGGGTAGAGGATGCGGTCGGAGAACTCTTGGGTGCGGACGATGGATTTGTTGTCTTGCGCAACTTCTTGCTCGGCTTCTGCGAGGTCTGGGTTTTCGTTGGCTTTGTCTGGGGGGATGAAGGTGATTTGGCAGTGGGGGTTGGAGATGGCGGTTTGTTCGAGGTAGGTTTCGACGGAGCCTTTGCCTCTGAAGAACTTGGCTTCCATTTCGATCGAGACTCTTGTGCCGGTGCCGGGGCGGAAGTCTTCGGTTTCGATATCGACGGTGACTTCGGGTTTGTTTTTGGTGGTGTCCATCGCGAGTTCGAGATGGTGTGCGGGTTTATTTTTCTTTGGGCGTGTGGTGATGACCATTGGCTTGCCGGTGGTCATGAGCCCGTACATTCCGGCGGCGGAGATGCCGATGCCTTGTTGGCCTCTGGACATTTTGAGTCGGTGGAACTTTGAGCCGTAGAGGAGTCGGCCGAAGATGTTTTCGACTTGCTTGCGGACGATTCCTGGGCCGTTGTCGGTGATGGTGACGCGGTAGCGACCTGCCTTGGTGGCGTTTGGTGGCGGGGTGACTTCTTCGATTTTGACTTCGATGTCTGGGAGGATGGATGCTTCTTCGCATGCATCGAGGGCGTTGTCTACTGCTTCTTTGACGGTGGTGAGGAGCGCTTTTCTTGGATTATCGAAGCCGAGGAGATGGCGATTTTTGGCGAAGAACTCGGAGACGGAGATGTCTCTTTGCTTTTCGGCCATTGTGTCGGCGTTTGCGTGTGCTCTTTTTGTGGATTTTTTAGCGGCCATCCCACCCTCCTTGGCGGTGAAAACTGCGTTTTTGCAGGTGTTTTGGGGTTGTTTGAGGTGAGGATAGCACAGTTTGGGGGTGGGCTGGGTGTTTGAGGGGGTGGAAAGTTTGAATCGGTGATGATTGTGGTTGATGGATGCGGGGTTTGATTGGGTCTGTGTTCGGGATTGGGCGTTGACAAAATCTTCACGAAATACTGGGGTTTTTACGGGTGTATGCGGCGTGATTTGCGGTATGATTGGTGAACGATCGTTTGAGAGCGTTCGTTTGAAAGTGTCTTTGTGTTGTCTGCTGCGAGTGATCGCCGAGATAATGAGGACACAAAAATGAGAGACACCCACCGCGTTCGGTGTGTGGCAGAGAGTTTTTAAGGAGAGAAAAATGAAGAATGCAATCGCAATCGTTGCCTTGGCAGGGATGACCGGCATGGCTGGTGCTGATACTGTGGCCAACTGGGGATTCAACAACCAGGGTCTTGATGGTGGCGGATTTGGTTTCCAGGTTTCGGATTTCCCACAGAACGCTGATGTTGGTTCAGGGATGTTCACGGTCGGGAACTTCAATGATTCGGACACAGGCGGCGTGTACGACTGGGTTCAGAGCTTTGCAGGTACAACCACGCTTTCGATCGACGGCGTTTCTGGCGGCTCGTTTGCTTTCCAGGGTGCTGCGAATGAAGATGTGACGAACAACGGTGCACAGGCGACCTTTGCCTTTGATGGCACCAACTGGGATGCATTGAGCATTGATTTCGCTCGTCGTGGTACTTCGACGGGTTTCAACCTGCTGACGATCGAGATCTTTGATGGTGGGAGTTCACTCGGTATCGTCGATACCATCGCTGGTGCTCAGAGTTCAACATGGACGAGCAATAGCTACGATCTCTCGGCGCTTGACGGCATTCTTGATGCAAGCGTTGTCTTCACCTTTGATGGTGCAACATCAAACACCGGCAACAACCGCTTGGACAATGTCACGATTTCAGGTACAGCAGTTCCTGCTCCGGGTGCATTCGCACTCTTGGGCTTGGGCGGCTTGGTTGGTGCTCGTCGTCGTCGTGCATGAATCTGGATTTGATTTGAATGCGGCTTGATTTTCGGCTGCGTATAAAACGGACCCAAATGCGGGTGCTCTGGAAAGGGCACCCGTTTTTTGTGTATATGGGAGGTTGGGTGAGGGAGATTCTCTGTATATCCTCTTTGTGGGGGCGGGCGCCTATGCTTTATGCCCTCTTTGGCGGGTGCCTAGGGGAGTAGAGTACACGAATCAAACCGGAGCAATCGACCATGGAAACCACACTTATTATCCTCAAACCAGATGCTGTTCAGCGTGGGCTGATGGGGAAGATCATCACGCGCTTTGAAGAGAAGGGCCTGGCGATTGTTGGGATGAAGATGATGACGATCTCGCAGGAGCTTGCGGGGACGCATTATAAGGATCACGCGGGCAAGCCGTTCTATAACGGGTTGGTCGGGTTTATGACCTCATCGCCTGTGCTGGTGATGGCGGTGCGTGGGGTTGGGGCGATTGCGATCGCTCGCTCGATGATGGGCGCGACCTTTGGATCCAAGGCTGATGGGGGGACGATCCGGGGTGACTTCGGGGTTTCGAACTCGTTTAACCTGATTCATGGATCGGATTCGGCGGAAGCTGCGGCTCGTGAGATCGGGTTGTTCTTCAATGATGGGGATATCCAGGAACTTGATCGTGCGATCGAGGGCTGGGTATATGACATGAGCGGCGGGGATCCTGAGTGATCTGCGGCTGATGAATAGATGGATAAAAGAAAACACCTCGCTGATGGCGGGGTGTTTTTTTGTGGATTGGGTTGGTAGAGAAGTAGGTGGAGAAGATGAAGACACAGGCGGGACGCCTGTGCTACGGGGGGAGGGGGTTAGGAGTTGGCGGTGGCGGGTTTGATTTCGCCTATGACTGATGGGGGCTCGTCGATTTCGATGACGATTTGGTCGGCGATTTCTCGGCGGTGGATTTCGATATCTCTTGGGAAGTCGAAGGCGACGCGGACGCGTTCGCCTTTGACTGAGGCGATGCGGACGACGCCGATGGGGTTCTTTGGGTCGCCGATGACGACTTCTTCGCCTTCTCTTCTTGTGATTACCAGCATCCGTTGCTCCAAACTTCTGAGGGCCTTCGTTGGCCTTGTTGGAAGGGAGTATATCACGGGGAGGGGTATTGGCAAAGAAAAAAGATGCAACTCTTGGAATAGGCGTGAATTAGCAGTGTTCTCAATGAGAATTTGGGGACGAAAATCGTTTCGTGGGAGAGAGACGGGGCTTGTGGGGCGTGGGATGTGAATCAATGAGAAGGGATGATGAAGAGAAGACCCCCCTCCGTCCGCGAAGACGCGGCCACCTCCCCCGGAGGCCCGGGGGAGGCGATGGGAGTGGAGTTGTTGGGTTCGTTTATGAGGGGGGGTTAGGGGGTTTCGATGGCTTGGACGGCGGTGACTTCGGGGATGCGGTCTTTGAGGTTGCGTTCGATGCCGATGCGGAGGGTCATGTTGGAGGAGGGGCAGCCTACGCATGCGCCGTGCATTCGGATTTTGACGATGCCATCGTTGGTGACTTCGACGAGTTCGATGTCGCCGCCGTCGTTTTGGACGGCTGGTCTGATGCGGTCGATGACGAATGCGACGCGTTCGTGGAGGTCTTTGCTTTGGTTGTTGGAGTCGTTTGGTTGTGGCATGTGGTTGATTGTAGGATGGGTTGTGTGAAGAAATGCGGATGGAGGGCGGTGGAATGGGAGCGAAGAGCGGGGCGAGCCACTACACTGTGGATCATGATGAATCAGACCAAATCCTGCTGGACAGGCAAGCTGCGTGTTGTTGTATTGGGCGTGTGTATTTCGGTGTTGGGTGTGGGTGCGCTCGGTGGATGTTCTGGGGGGGGACGGTATGCGACGACGGGGAATCCGCTTTTGGATTTGCGGAATCCTGAGTTGCTCGAGCGGGACCGGGTAAAGGCTGCGGAGCAGGCGTGGGAAGAGGTTGAGCGCGGTGTGCGGGTGCGTGAGCGGACGCGGCAGGCGCTCAAGAATCTGGCGTGGTCGAACGCGACGAGCCCGGGGCTTCGGGTTCGGGTGCTTGAGTTGTTGATGTCTGATGAGTCGGCGGAGGGGAGCGCGGATTCGCGGACGATGGCGCGGCTGTTGCTGCCTACGGAGCGATCGCCTGATGCGGTGCGGGTGATGGCCAGTGCGGCGGTTGAGGGTGGATGGACGGAGTTGACGCCGGCGTTGGTGCGGAGTTATGCGCGGGTGAGTCCCAATGTGCCTGATATTGATCGGGATGAGCGGGCGGCGTTGATTGCGCTCTCGGGCGGGGATTCGATCGAGGAGATTGTGTTTGAGGCTTTTTTGAAGCCTACGACTGGGATTGAGGATGAGCGGGAGCAGGTTGTGCTTCGGCTTGCGCAGCGGACACGCGACGATGCGTGGGGGCTTTTGTCGCGGCTCGATCCCAATGGTGATTTGCGGCGGCTTTTGATTGAGTCTGAGATTGACGAGGATGCGGAGAATGCTTCGCGGGTGCTTGTGGAAGATCTGCGGGCGGCGATGAATGACTTTGGCGTGATGCCTGAGTCGTCGATGCAGATTCAGTGGCTGATGAACTTGAGGCACCATAGTGATCCGCGCAATGAGCGGCTCAATGGGCTTTGGTGGGCTCAGGTGAAGGAAGCGGTTGCGGGGCTTCAAGGGAATCAGCGGGCGGGGCTTGGGCTTGGGCATCTTGAGGCGGTGCGGTGGGCGGCGGCGAATCGGCCGGCGTGGCTCGCGCTTGATCGCGATGGGCTCTTTGGGGTTGCATCAACGCGGATGAGCCAGCGGAAGCATCTCAAGAGGAAGAGTCAGAAGGGCGAGGGGCGTCGGCTCGAGCGGCTTGGGGATTGGGCCGGGGTGCTGAGTTGGGGGGATTTGTTGACGGTGCTGGTGGTGGATGATGCGCTGGGCAACGCGGGGGTTGTGGATCAGATTTTCCGTCAGCGGGCTCTTGATACGAAGGATGAATCGACGGAGTATGGCGGGGTGATTGAGGCGGACGCGGAGGATGGGTTCCGTGCGGTTTTGTACCGCCCTCGGATGAGGGATCGGATGAATGATGAGCGGTTTGTGGCTTCGGACGATATGTTCCGGTTCTCGGATCGTGCGTTGGCGCATTATCACATGCACGCCAATAAGCGGAACAATGGTCGGTACGCGGGGCCTTCGCTTGAGGATTTGATCAATGCGAAGGAATCGGGGAGGGCGAATCTGGTGTTTACATCGCTTGGGGATGATGAGTTGAATGTGGATGTGTATTTTCCCAATGGGGCGGTGATTGATCTTGGGCGGATTTATCGGGTGGAGTGAATTTATTTTGCTCGATCGTGCCCTATTGAATCTAAAGTGTGATCGGTGAAAATCGGGTGTGGGATTGCTGGGTGCGGGTTTTGGTGTGAGGCTAGACTCGGTGGTGAAACTTTCAGAAACAGAACAACGGGTGGCCCAATGTATCGCGCGCAAGAGCGCGTTTTTGCTTGAGGACCTGCGCCTGCATGTCGGGATTCCGACGGGCGGGAACAATCGCGAGGCGATCGAGGAGACGCGCGAGCGGTTCGGGCTTCGGCTACAGGAGTTGGGCGCGAAGTCGCGTTTGGTGCAGCCTGAGTCCAAGCCGGACTGGTTGATGGGCGGGGCGAGCGGGTCGTATATGCCTGGGACTACGGTGTGCGAGCGGCTCAATGGGGCGAGCAGCGGGCGGGTGATGATCGCGGGGCATCTCGATACGGTGCATGATCCAGCGGGGGATTTTTTGGACTTGTCGATCGCGCCCGGTGGGAAGACGGCGGTTGGGCCCGGGTGTGTGGATATGAAGGGGGGGCTGGTGATCGCGGTGAGTGCGCTTGAGGCTCTTGAGGAGTGCGGGGTCGGGGCGAACTGGACTTTTACGATGAATGGGGATGAGGAGACGGGGACTTATCATTCGGAGAAGGCACTCAAGGATCAGGCGAGGTTGCATGACTTTGGGCTTGCGCTCGAGCCTGCGCTGCCGGGCGGGGAGCTGGCGATCGAGCGGATGGGGTCTGGGCAGTTTATGATCGAGACGGTGGGTCAGAGCGCACATGTGGGGCGGGCGTTTGTCGATGGGCGGTCGGCGGTGGTGGAGTTGGCGCGGTGTATTACCGAGTCCGCGAAGTTCCCTGAGCCTGCTCGGGGGAAGATATTGAATATCGGACCGATCAAGGGTGGGGTTGCGACGAACGCGGTGCCTGATTCTGCGATGGCGTGGGGGAATGTGCGGTTCGCGGATCAGTCGATTGCCGATGAGTTAGCGGTGGAGCTTGATGCTTTAGAGACCGGTGAGGGGGAGATCCCTGGGGTGATCGTTCGGCGGAGTTTTAATCGCCCGGCGAAGCCTTTGATTCCGGAGGTGGAGGCGCTTGGGTTGCGTGCAAGGGCGGTGGCTGAGGGGCTTGGGCAGAAGTTGCCGTTTGCTTCGACGGGTGGTGTGTGTGATGGGAATGTCTTGCAGAGTGCAGGCTTGCCCACGATTGATACGCTTGGTGTCCGGGGTGGCGGTTTGCATACGCCGGAGGAATGGATTGAGTTGGCGAGTCTTGTTGAACGGTGTCAGCTGCTGGCGATTTTGGTCGCTCGGCTTTCGGCGGGCGGTTCCGAGGCGGTGTAAATACGAATGAACAGGAGATGTGCTATGGCGCAGACAACAGCGACGAGTGGAACGATCGGTGATGGGATTCTGAATGACGAGGCGATCAATGCTTCGGTGGATCTGCTTGTCGAGCAGGTGGGCGAGCAGAACGCGAAGATCACGGATATCTGTGATGCCAAGCCCGAGCTTGCTGAATCTTTCAAGGGGATGCTCGAGCGGTGTGCTGCGGTGAAGGGGAAGGGGTTGATGTATCCTTCGCTTGGATCGGGCGCGGGCAATGGTGCGCTTGTGGAGATGGCTGATGGATCGGTCAAGTGGGATATGCTCACGGGGATCGGGGTGCATTTTTTAGGGCATGGGCATCCCAAGGTGCTCAAGGCGCAGTTGGTGGGCGGGCTCAATGAGACGACCAAGCATGGGAACCTGCAGACGAACTTTGTGGCCTATGAGTTTGGCGAGAAGCTGGTGAAGCTGGCGTCGAAGAACTCGAATCTCAAGCATGCGTTCATGACGACTTCGGGTGCGATGGCCAACGAGAGTGCGATCAAGGTGTGCTATCAGAAGCATGCGCCGGCGTCGCGGGTGATTGCGTTCTCGCAGTGTTTCATGGGGCGGAGCGTGACGATGGCGCAGATCGGCGATTCGGCAGGCGGTCGGCAGGGGATTCCGTTGTCGACGCAGGTGGATTATATTCCGTTCTGGAATGATGCGGTAGCCGAGGAGTTTGGCGGGGCGGAGAAGTATATTGCGCATTGTGTGGGGCTGCTGGAGGAGTATATTGATCGGTATCCAAAGCAGCATGCTTGTTTTATCTTTGAACTTGTGCAGGGCGAGGGCGGGTTTAAGGTTGCGCCGCGTGAGTTTTTCAAGGCGTTGATGGATGTGTGCAAGGCGAACAATATTGCGGTGTGGGACGATGAGATCCAGGCCTTTGGGCGGACGGAGGAGTTGTTTGCCTATGAGATGTATGACCTAGGCGAGTATATTGATGTGCTGTGTGTCGGGAAGATGACGCAGGCGTGTGTGACGATGTTCACCGAGAAGTACAACCCCAAGGGCGGGTTGCTTAGCGGGACCTTTACGGGATCGACGACTGATTTTACGGTGGGGAATCTGCTGCTCGATGAGTTGTCGTCGGGGGATTTTTATGGGGCGAAGGGCAAGTTTGCGATTCATCATGCGGAGTTTCGTTCGCAGGTGAGCCGGCTGATCGAGAAGCATCCGGAGTGGTTCCCCGATGCGCCTCAGACGAAGGAGCTGATGGGGGGCGTTGGGGGGATGATGAAGTTCACGCCCTTTGGCGGGGACAAGGTGAAGGTTGGGAAGGTTTGTCGGTATGCGTATGACGAGGGGTTGATCTGTTTTTATTGCGGGCATGGGCCGTTCCATGTGCGGATGTTGCCTCCGATGCCGGTGATGAAGATGGAGGATTGGCCTCGGGTCTTTGCGTGTGTTGAGCGGGCGATGGGCAAGGTTGCTTCGGAGGGTTGAATATGGGTAAGCATACACCGATGTTTGTAGTTCGTCGCGCGATGATGAGCGATCTGCCGACGCTTCATAAGATGTCGAAGATGGTTCATTTTATCAATCTGCCTCCGGATCAGGAGATCATTGCCGACAAGATCCGCAACTCGCGCAAGAGCTTTGCTCGGGCGGCGAGTGATGCCAAGACGGTGCATAAGCCCAAGGGGCACAGCAGCGGCGGGGGGATGTCTGAAAAGACGGCGATGGCGGATATTTTTATGTTTGTCTTGGAAGAGGTGAACACGGAGGGGTGCATCGGGACGAGCCAGTTGGTATCACAGATGGGTGGCCCTGGGCATCCCAATGTGTGCTTCAAGCTTGAGACGCGGGACAAGTATGCGAATGATTTAAAGTTTGGGACTCGGCATACGGTGGCGCGGGTGCATTTGGATGAGAGCGGGCCTACGGAGCTTGGTGGGTTGATTATGCAGCCTTCGTTCCGGGGGCACAAGATGAAACTGGGACGGTTTGTTGCGTTGATCCGGTTCCATTTTATTGGGCTGCATCGGAAGATGTTTAGGCCGACGATTTTGGCCGAGTTGATGGCACCGATTACTTCCAATGGGGAGTCGTTGGTGTGGGACACGCTTGGGCGGCGGTTTATTCCGCTGAGTTATGATGAGGCGGATCGGTTCTGTCAGTATTCACGCGAGTTTATGACCGAGTTGTTGCCTGAGGGTGATATTCATCTGTCGTTGCTGCCTCCGGCTGCGCGTGCGCAGATTGGGGAGGTTGGGCCTGAGACATTGCCGGCGAGGCGGATGCTTGAGAACTTAGGGTTCGTGTATGAGGGGTTTGTGGATCCGTTTGATGGCGGGCCTTATGTGACGGGCAAGACGGATGAGATCGAGATGGTCAAGGATACTTTTCATGCGGTGCTGGGCGCTTCGATCGAGCAGTCGCAGACGGATCAGGCGGGGATTGTTTCGGTGCTGAGCAGCGATGGTGATTTCCGTGCGGTGCAGACGGCGTTTTGGGTTGATCGGTCGGGCAAGCTTCGGCTGACTTCGGAGGCGATGATCGCGCTGCATGCGGATGCGGGTGTGGAGGCGGGGTGCACGCCGATGCGTGTGCCTGTGGATGTTGGGGGGGGGAAGAAGAAGGCGGCGAAGAAGGCTTCGAAGAAGAAGGTTTCGAAGAAGACGGGGAAGAAGAAGGTTGGGAAGAAGTAGGCGGGGGAGAAGTAGGTGGGGGAGAAGAAACGGGCTGGAAGCCCGTTCTACCAAGAGGACCGGTTAGCCTTGTTGTTTGCGGAGGTTGAGGATGAGTTCGACTTGGCCTATGGGGTAGTTGAGTTGCTGGGCGATCTGGGCGTTGGGGATGCCTGAGGCGGCGAGTTCGGCGATTTGATCTTGGATTGAAACTTGTTGAGGCGGCGGCGGTGCTGGTTGCTCTGGCTTTGGTTCTGGCTTTGGTTCTGGCTTTGGTTCTGGCGAGACGGGGTCGATGCGCCCGGCGACGCGGGTTTGGCGTTCTTCTTGGTCTTGTTCGATGCGGGCGCGGTCGAGGAGGGTGGGGTCGATCGAGCGGGTTGGTTGGGGAGTTTGGTGCTGTGCTGGATCAGTGGGGTGGGTTGGGGGTGAGCCTGCGAGGGTTCGGTTGAGGGCGTTGAGTTTGAGATCGGCCTCTTCGATGAGCAGTTCTAATCGGGCGGCTTTGTTGTCGAGGGTTGCGCCGAGTCGGCGGGCCATTTCTTCGGCATCAACCATGACCTTGCGGGCGGGTTCCATCGAGGACTGGGCCTGGGTGTGGATATCGGCGATGCGCTTTGAGGGGGAGGGTTGTTTGTTTGCTCGGCGGGCGTTTGCTTTGTGGTTTTTGCGGAGCAGGCGGAACATGAGGATGACCATGAGGAGGACGCCGCCGAGGAGCAGGGCGTTGGGGAGGAGGGAGTCGGAGCCTTGGAACTTGCCCATGAGTCGTTCGATGGCGGTCTGGGAGGTGGTGGTGGCGGTTGTGCCGGTGTCTGGAGAGGTCTGGGGGGAGGTCTGGAGCGATGGCTGCGCTGTGGTGGTGTTTGTGTCGGCGGTTTGTGTGGCGTTGTCTGATGGGCCGTACTGCACGGGATGCTCCTGATCTTGCGGATTGGTCGCTTGTGCGATTGTACTACAGTATCATCATGGCATGGGTGATGTGCACAGACAAGGCGAGGAAGAGCGAGCAAAGCGGTTGATTTCTCGGAATCATCCGATTGCGGCGCGGATCCTGCGCCGGTGGCGGGCGTTGACGGGGGGCAAGGCGGTTCGGGATGCGGATCGGCGGACGGTTGTGGCGTGTTCGGGTGGTGCGGATTCGGTGGTGCTCGCTGCGGTGCTGGCGGCGGTGGAGCCGAGGGCGATCATCGCGCATGTGGTGCATGATATTCGGGGGGATGGATCGGCCCAGCGGGATCGGGATGCGGTGAAGCGGTTGGCGGAGGTGTTGGGGTGTGACTTTGTTGAGCGGAGTGTTGAGGTGATGGGTGTGTCGGGGAATCTGGAGGGGAATGCGAGGCGGGCGCGGTATGGTGCGCTCGCAGAGATCGCGGGCGAGGTTGGGGCGGGGTTTGTCGCGACGGGGCATCATGGGGATGACCAGGTCGAGACGCTGATCATGCGGATGATGCGTGGGAGTGGTGTGCGTGGGATGGGGGGGATTGGTGAGCGGGTGGAGATGGGGGAGATGGTGGTGGTGCGCCCGATGCTTGAGGTTTCGCGGGCGGAGGTTGAAGCGTTGTGCGAAGAGGCAGGATTGGGGTGGGTGCATGATGCGACGAATGATGATGTGGGGTATCTGCGGAATCGGATTCGCCATGAGGTGATGGGTCGGCTGATTGAGATCGAGCCTGGGCTTGGCGCGAAGGTGGCGGGGTTGGCGCGGTCGTGCAGGCAGATGAGCGGCTTTGTTGAGGGGGTGGTGCGCGAAGGGGTCGCTGGGGATGCTCGGCGGGAGGGGGATCAATGGCGATGGGATCGGGCACGGCTTCGGGGTGAGCATGAGGCGGTGCTTGGGGAGTTGATGTTTGTGTTTGTTGATGATGTGCTCGGCGGGGTTGGGGCGGATTCGATGGGGCGGCGGGCGGTCGAGGGGTGTGTCTCGGCGATCAAATCTGGGGATACGGACCCGTGTGTGCACCGGGTTGGTCCTATTGTTGTGCATGTCCAAGCTCGGAGCGTGGTTATTTCAGTTGCAGGGACGAGCGATTCGGAAGAAGAACGGAGTTGTGATGAGTGAGCAGATCGAGATTGCGTTGGTTGGGCACTGTGGGCCTGATGCGTTTGCGTTGCAGAGTGCGGTGATGGGGTTTGTGCCCGGGGCGGTGCTGCACAGGCTCAACTCGAAGGCTGAACTTGATGCGAAGATGGGGGATTTGAGTCTGCTTTTGGTGAATCGGGTGCTTGATGGTGGGTTTGATTCAGATTCGGGGATTGAGTTGATTCGGGGGTTGGGTCAGGGATCGCCGACGGCGATGTTGATCTCGAACTTTGCGGAATCTTTGGAAGAATCGGTGGGTGCGGGTGCGGTGATGGGGTTTGGGAAGTCGGGGATGCGATCGGCAGCGGCCGAAGCGGCGTTGAAGCGTGCGTTGGGGATTGAGTAAGCATTATTGAGTTTGGAGAATGTAATGGATACAGCGATCAAGATCAGTGAATATCAGGCTCGGCGGAAGAAGGTGCTCGGGGGGCTCAAGGGCGCGGTGGGGGTTGTGTTTGCGGGGGATGGGGCGCCGCCTTTGCTTGGGGAGTGGATGCCTGATATGAACTTCAAGTATCTGACCGGGATCGATGATGAGCCCGGGGCGATGGTGTTCTTTGATCCGTCGAATCCGGATGCGAAGAAGCGGATTGTGCTTTTGCTCAAGCCTGTGAATCCGGAGATTGATGTGTGGGATGGGTATCGGGATGTGGTTTCGCAGAAGCTGCGCGATGCGACGGGGTTTGGGGCGGTGATGCGGAACTATGCGTTGCCGCGGTTGATGACCGAGGCGGCGACACGGACCAAGCGGCTCGCGTGTTTGCATCCGTTTGCGGCGTATTCTGCACCGATGTCGAAGGATTTGGAGTTGTTCGGGAAGGTGGCGGCGCGGATTCCGGGGTGCAGTGTTGAGGATAAGACGGATTTGATATTGAATCTGCGATTGGTCAAGAGCCCGGCGGAGATCAAGCAGATCAAGCACGCGATCAAGGCGACGGCTCATGGGATTGAGTGTGTGATGGGGACAATCGCGGGCGGGGTCAATGAGCGGGATTTGCACAATGCGCTCGTTGGTGGGTTCGCCGAGATGGGGTCCGTGCGCAATGCGTTCAATCCGATTGTGGGGGCGGGGCACAATGGGACGGTGCTGCATTACAAGGCGAATAACTGCCCGGTGGGGGATGGGGATTTAGTGGTGCTCGATAGTGGGGCGGAGATGGGGGGGTATGCTTCGGATATCACGCGGACGCTGCCGGTGAGTGGGAAGTTTTCCAAGCGGCAGGCGGAGTTGTACAATATTGTGTTGAAGTCGCAGAAGGCGGCGATCAAGGCGGTCAAGCCCGGGGCGACGATGGCGCAGGTCGATGCGGCTTCACGCAAGGTGATTTCGGATGCGGGGTATGGAGATTTTTATCCTCATGGTGTCGGGCATCACATGGGATTGGAGACGCATGATCCATCGCCTGCGGTGGCGCTCAAGGAGGGGATGGTGGTGACGATCGAGCCTGGGATTTATCTGCCCGATGAGGGGATCGGGATTCGGATCGAGGATGATGTGGTGGTGACGAAGACGGGGTGTAAGAACTTGTCTTCGGGGATTCCCAAGACGGTGGACGAGGTTGAGGGGGCGATTGCGAAGGCGCGGAAGTAGGAAAGTATAATAAGAAACGGGCTGGAAGCCCGTTCTACCGCGAAAGATCAGCCTGCGAGTTCGTGGGCTTTTTTGATGAGTTTCTGGAGTTCTTCGGGGTCTGTGTAGCGGTAGAGGGCGATGACATGGCGGTCTGGGCCCAGCAGGATCAGGGTTGAGGGGTGGGAGATGTCGCGGTAGGGTTGGTCGGGGTTTGGCGCGCCGATCACGAACCCGAGCCCCATGAGGATGAAGTCGAGGGTTTCTATGTCGCCGGTGATGAATCGCCAGCGGGATTCGTCGATGTCGAGGGTCTTGGCGTAGTTGGCGATGACCTGCGGCGTATCAACTTCGGGGTCGATCGAGATGCTCAGGAGATTGAGATTGGTGTTTGCGGTTGCGTGGTAGACTTGTTTCATCGCGGCGGTCATGCCGGGGCAGATGAGCGGGCACGAGGTGTAGAAGAAATCGACGAGGGTGTATTGGTCGTCGAGGATGGATTGATCGACGGCGTTGCCGGCGGAGTCGGTGAGATTGAAGGCGGGGATGAAGAGCGAGTTGTAGGGGTTGTCGGTGTCGAGGAGGGTTGGGGTATCTGGATATTGCGCGGGTTGAGGCTTGTTGGTGAACCAGAAGATCATGATCCCGATGAAGGTGATGCACATGAGGGTGATGGATCGGATGAGGACGCGTTGGTTCATGGGTTGCTCGTGGGTTGGTTAGGCCTGTGCTTTTTTGGTGTGTGAAATGGCGAAGGTGGCGAGGGTGATGCCGAAGAGTGCGAAGGCGATGGAGATGATCCATGCGATGGTTGGGGAGTAGGTGGTGTCCATGCCGAGCGATGAACGGATGGCGATGTGGGTCCAGGTGAGCGGGTTGATGAGGGCGATGACTTTGAGCCAACCGGCAGCGTTTTCGACGGGGAAGACGGCGCCCGAGGTGAGCCACATGGGCATGAGGATGGTGTTCATGACGCCGTGGAATCCTTGGGAGGAATCAACGATCCATGCGAGGGCGAGCCCGAGCCCGATGAGTGCGATCGAGATACATGCGAGCCCGGCGATGGCGCCGGCGATGCCTAGCGGGGTGATTGAGATGCCGAGGAATGGGAGGGTGAGCAGGACGATGAGCGCTTGGAGGAGTGCGAGGATGGATCCGGCCGCGATTTTGGAACTTGCGATGGACCATCTTGGTGCGGGCGAGACGAGCGCGGCACGGAGTACGCCGTCGTGTCGGTCTTGGATGAGGGAGATTGCCGCAAAGATCGAAGCGAACATGACGGTGAGCGAGGCCATGCCCGGGATGGTGTATGCAGCGAGGTTGGCGTCTGATTGGGCGACCGAGCCGATGGATTTGGAGAAGCCGCCGACGATGAAGAGCCAGATGAGCAGGGGGGTGGCGATGGATGCGATGATGCGTGATGGCTGGCGGGTCTGGCGGATGAGTTCGCGTTTGGCCAGTGCGATGGTGGCGCGGGTGCCGATGGTGGCGATCATGAGATGGCTCCCGTCGTTGGTTCGTGTGCTGGGGTTTGGGCGTAGTAGGTGTAGACATCGGCGAGTGTGGGCGGGGCGATGGTGATCGAGGCGGATTGGACCGGGCACGAGGTCGCCAGCGATGGGTTGGCGTTGATGCCGATGATGAGGCGGTTGGTGGTGAGGTGCTCGATCGAGTTGGCAGCGAGCCAGTGTGAAGCGTCGGTGGTGTCTTGCTCGTTGTCGAGGGTGATGCGGATGATTCGCTCGCCGAGGGATGATTTGAGATCGGTCGGTGTGCCTTCTTTGACGGTCTGCCCATCGCGGATCATCAGGACGCGATCGGCGTGGTCTGCTTCTTCGGTGATGTGGGTGGCGAGGAGGACGGTCATGTTGAGGCGGGTGCGGGTGCGGTTGAGGGTTTGCCAGAAGATTCGGCGTGCGTCGATGTCGAGCCCGGTGGTTGGTTCGTCGAGGAGCAGGACGGCGGGGTGGGGGATGAGTGCTCTTGCGAGATCGGCGCGTCTTGCGAGCCCGCCTGAAAGATGGCGGATCTGGTCGTTGAGGCGGCCTTCGAGTCCGAGTTCGGTTGCGATGGAGTTGATGCGGTCTTGGATTTGGGATTTGGGGAGATCGTGCAACGCGCCGGCGACCATGAGGTTTTCAGAGACGGTGAGGAGTTCATCGAGGGCGGGGGTCTGGAAGACGATGGATAAGGATTTGCGTGAGGTGGGGGCGATGACTTTGCCTGAGCCTGGGGTGATGGTCTGGGCGATGATGTTGAGGAGGGTTGATTTACCGGCTCCGTTTGGGCCCAGGAGTGCGAGGAGTTCGTTGTTGGCGGCGAGGGAGAAGTTGTCGAGGGCGACGCGGTCGGGTGTTTTTTTGGAGGTGTAGACGACGCGGATGTTTTCGAGGTGGATGGCGGGGTTGGTCATGAGATGAGCGTCCTGATTGCTGATTCGGCGACGAGGACGGTGAGGTAGACGGGGAGGTGGATGATTGAGCCGAAGAATACTTTGCGGGCGGCTTGGTCGGTGCGTGTGAATGCGAACTTGATGGAGAGGTAGATCAGGAGTCCGCCCAGGATGATCGAGGCGGCGGCGGTGAAGAAGCCTGCGAGTTCGGGGATGATCCAGAGGGGGGAGAGGCCGCAGGGGATGAGGAGTGCGGAGGTGACGATCATGGCCAGCGCGGTGTGGTTGCCTTGGGGATCGACGATTGGGAGCATTCGGAATCCGCCGGTTTTGTAGTCATCTTTGCACATCCATGCGATGGCGAAGAAATGGGGGAGTTGCCAGACGAACATGAGCATGAAGAGCATGAGTCCGATGGGCTCGGCGAGGAGGTTGAATCCGGTTGCGGGGGCAGCGGGGGTGATGCCGATGGCGGTGGTGCCGATCATGGTGGGCAGTGCGCCCGGGACGGCTCCGATGAGGGTGTTGGTGATGGTGATTGGTTTGAGTGGTGTGTAGATCAGGACATAGGAGGCGGCGGTGATGAGCGCGACGAGTGCGGGGATGATGCCGACGGTGAGCCAGAGGATGAGGGTGCCGATGATGGTAAGGGCGAGCCCGAAGTTGAGGACGAAGGTTGACGAGAGCCGGTTGGAGGGGATGGGGCGGACCTTTGTGCGGTTCATCAGTGCGTCGCGGTCTGATTCGTACCACATATTGAGTGCGTTTGCGCCCCCTGATGAGAGCGCGGTGCCGATGGTGGTGCCGACGATGAGCTTGAGCCAGAGGGTCCAGCCTGTGAGGTCGTAGTGGAGCCCGGCGAGGAGCAAGCCGACGAGTGCGGTGATGGTGACGAGTTTGGTGATGCCGGGTTTGGTGAGTTCTTTGCAGGCGGCGAAGGTTGAGGGCGTAGGGAGGTCGGGCGAGGTTGAATCGGTTTTCGCCGGTATTTCGTCGGCGGTGATCGGTTGGTTTTGGGGTGTGGTGGTCACGGGGGATGATAGACCTGGTTGGAGATTAGATGTGCTCAGGGGATGATGGTTTCGATCCAGACGGGGTAGTGATCGGAGGGGAAGTCGGTGTCTGTCTTTGATTTGGGGTCGGCGAGTCGCCAGACGCCGGCATTGGTGATGGTGATGTCGGCTGAGGGGAGGAGGTAATCGACGCGGAGTTTGAAATGGGAGGTGTCGGTGGGGTCGAGCCCTTTGATTTTGATGTCGGAACTCGGGAAGGCGTCGTCAGCGAGTTTGGGGGAGGTGAGGAGTTGGAGCATCATGACCATGTTGAGTGATGAGCCGTCGGATGGGTCGGCGTTGAGATCGCCCATGATGACGAATGAGGAGTTGGGGTCGAGTCCGCCTGTTTTTCCTTGATCGTCGTAGAGGGCTTGGTCGTTGTCGATGTAGTGGCGGATGAGTTTGATTTCGTCGTGGTTTCGGTGCTTGTTGCGTCCTTCTGGGCCATCGAATGCGGGAGGTGTGGGGTGTGAAACGAGTGCGTGGAGGAGTGAGCCGTTGGGCAGGAGGATGGGGATGTCGGCGAAGGCTTTGGAGGGGAGGCGAAAGTCGTTCCAGGTGTCGGCGTCGTACCAGGGTGAGCCGTCGGTTTTGGTGGGTGGATTGTTGCCCGGGAGGTCTTTCCAGAGGAAGTTGGTGAAGGTGCGGATCTGGTCGGTCTGGATGGTGAGTTTGGGACTGACGAGGATGGCTAGGGCGTATTGGCCGGGGAAGGTTCCAAAGCCGAGGGCGTCGTTGCCATAGGCGCGTCCGGCGTCGGTTTGGTTTGGGGTGATCTCGGGGGGGGTGGAGATGATGGTGCCCGAATGATCGAGATCGTGCCCGGAGGGGAGGCCTGTGTTTGAAGGCGGGGTGTAGGTGGTGAAGGTGATAGGCTTGAGATCAGGCCCCTGGGGAACGGCGAGGTAGTGCTCGACGAACCGGTCGGCGTTTGAGGGCTGGTCTGGGTTCTGGTTGATGGCGAGTTCGGAGAGGAGGAGGATATTTGGGCGGATACGCTGGATGATGGCTGCGATCTGCTTGAGGCGGGGGTTGTCTGGGGTATCAAGGTCGGCAGAGCGGACATCTTGGATGTTGAAGGCTGCGATGCGCAGGGCGATGGGGGATGCAGTATCCCCGGCCCGGGCGGTTAGCGCCCAGAGGGCTAGAATGAGGAAAATGCAGAGGATGCGCCATGGGTGGTGTGTGCTCATGTGTGATTGAAGCCTCGTCGGTGGCGGATATCGAGTGATGTGGCGGATTGGTCTGTCGGCTTCAAGTTATTGGGGGCGGGGGTCGATATAGAAGCGGTTGGGGAGGATTTATGATTTCTGGCTGGTTCGATAATATGGGCTGTGCTGCCTGGTTCGGCGGTGTTTGCTGGTGAGCGAGTTGGATACGAATCCGGCGAACGGTGATGGTCTGCCCAGCAGTGGGGAGGCTGGTGGTGTTGTTGCGAAGATCAAGGGGCATCGGCTCGCGCAGGTGATGCAGGGTGATGGCCTTCGCGCCAAAGCGATGCGCGGGTCTGGATGGACGATTGCGGGGTTTGGTGCAGGGCAGGTTCTTCGGCTTGGATCGAATCTGATCCTGACGCGGCTGTTGTTTCCAGAGGCTTTTGGTTTGATGGCGTTGGCCCAGGTCTTCCTTCAAGGGCTCAATATGCTCAGTGATATTGGTGTTGGGCCTTCGATTGTGCAGAATAAGCGGGGGGATGATCCTGATTTTCTGGCAACGGCGTGGACGATGCAGGTGATTCGTGGGTTTGTGTTGTTTTTGGGGATGTGTGCACTGGCGTATCCTGCCTCGTTGATTTATGACGAGCCTTTGCTTTTTCCGATATTGGTGCTGATCGGTTCAACAGCCATTGTTAGGGGGTTTCAGAGTATTGGGATGGCGACGGCGAATCGGAAGATGGCACTCGGGCGGTTGACGATGATCGAGTTGGTTTCTCAGATTATCGGCGTAACGACGATGGTGACATGGGCGTGGTTGAATCCAAATGTGTGGGCACTCGTGGGTGGTGGTGTGGTAGCTTCGATTGTCCGGGTCTTCCTTGGGCATAAGGTGTTAAAGTCTGCTGGGAATCGGTTTCATTTTGAAAGAACAGCAGTCAAGGAAATATTTCATTTTGGGAAATGGATATTTTTAGCAACAGCCTGCACTTACTTTGGCGGTCAGGGTTTACGCCTTGTACAGGGATATCTGGTGCCGATTGATATTCTTGGGATGATTTCGATTGCGGGGATGTTGGCGATTGCTGCGGATCAGCTTTCGAAGAAGATTGGCGGAGCAGTACTATTTCCTGCTTTTTCTCATATTCATCAGAGTCGTCCTCACGCGCTGGCGGGCAAACTGCGTGAAGCCAGGACGAAGCTCTTTGTTGGGACTTTTCCAGTTTTTGCTGTTTTGATTGTCTTTGGATTCGACATTGTCAACTGGCTATACGACGATCGGTACGCTGTGGCGGGTGGTTTTCTGGTGCTTTCCGCGACGGGGGCGGCGATCGCTTCAATCCGGAATCCATTTGGGATGGTTCTGATTGCAACGGGTGATTCATTCGGGCATGCGGTAATTATGGGGGTGACGGCGGGTGTGCGGGTTGCTGGAGTGTTTGTTGGGTTTTGGTACAATGGTGTTGTTGGTATGTTGGTTGCGGATATTGTTGCTCAAGGTCTGATTTACCCCTTTGAGGTTTGGCGGCTTCGTCCTAAGGGGCTTTGGTTCCCGTTGTTTGATTGTGTTGCCTTTTCAGGGTATTTGCTTTTGGGTGCGTTTTCTTATATGGCGGGTCCATTTTTCTCTTAGGCACGGCGTGAATTTTGCGGGTATATGGTTCTTCTGATTTTGCAAATGGTGGATCTTTGGTTATGAAAATAGTATTTATCATTCCTGGGGCGAATCTTTCCGGTGGTATTCGGATTGTGGCTGAGCATGCTCGAATGTTGCATGAGCGGGGGCATGAGGTGACGGTTGTTGCGGGGCGGGGTAGGAAGCGGGCTGTTCGGGCGCGTGCGATCAGTATGCTTCGGGGGAGAGCGAAGGGGCGAAGATCGGGGGGGGCGACGCATCTTGATGATGTACCGTATCGTGTGCACACGATTGATCGTTCTGGGCCGATTGTTGCCGATGATGTACCTGATGCGGATTTGATACTTGCGACTTGGTGGGAGACGGCCGAGTGGGTAGCCGCCATGCCCGAGTGCAAGGGGGTGAAGGTGAGTTTTCTTCAGGGGTATGAGGCACATCCTGGACAGCCTAAGGATCGGGTGGATGTTGTGTGGCGGTTGCCGATGCGGAAGATTGTGGTGAGCGAGTGGCTCGATGGGATTTCAAAGGAACAGTTCGGGGATGATACTGCAATCCTTGTTCCCAATGGGATTGAGACTTCAGCGTTCAGGTTTGTCGATCGTGGTTTAAGCGGGCGGCGGGTCGTGGGGGCGATGTGGTCTCCGGCATCTTTCAAACGGTTTGATCTCGCTTGCGAGATTGTTCGCGAGTTAGATCGGCGAGGGTGTGGAGTCGAATTTGTTGGATTTGGTGCGGCTCAGGCTGGGCAAGGGGTGTTGCCTGTGGGTGCCAAGTTTGAGATTACACCTTCACAAGAACGGATTGCAGAGATTTATAGTTCGTGCGATTGTTGGTTGTTTACGAGTGACAAGGAGGGGTATGGGTTGCCTCTGCTTGAGGCGATGTCGAGCGGGACGCCGGTGGTTGCGACACCTGCTGGTGCTGCGCCTGAGTTGTTGCAATCAGGTGGCGGGAAGTTAGTGGATTCGGATAGTCCTGGGGTGATTGCTGATGCTGTTGAAGAGATTTTGTCGCTTGAGGATGCTCAGTGGCGGGGGATGTCGCAGGCTGCCCTTGCTGAGGCGGAGAAGCATTCGTGGGAAGTGATTGGAGGACAGATGGAGTGTGCTTTGCAAAGGATTCTTGATGAATCCCGGGATGCTCATTGATTTCTGAGCGATCTGCTGGCGGGGTCTGATCGAAACTTTCCGAGAAGATGGCTAAACTCTCACGCACAGCGTCTGCCCCGATAGCTCAGCTGGATAGAGCAGCGGACTTCTAATCCGCAGGTCGAAGGTTCGAATCCTTCTCGGGGTGTTTTCTTTTGTCTATTGAGGGGGCGGGTTGGGGGATGGGTGAGGGTTTGGCGGGGGATCGAGCCTGGGGGTCGGTGGTCTTTGGGCATTGTGATCCTATGATTGGGGATGCAAACAGCTTCTAAAACCGATGCGATCTTTTCGACCAATACTTCTCCGATCAAGGGCAATGTCCTTGAATCCATCGGCAATACGCCTTTGGTTGAACTTCACAAGGTCACCGAGCCGGGGTCGGCGAGTGTGTATGCCAAGTGTGAGTTCATGAACCCGGCGGGGTCGATCAAGGATCGGATGGCGTTTTACATCATCTCGCGGGCCGAGCAGGAGGGGTTGCTCAAGCCCGGGGGGACGATTGTTGAGAACACCTCGGGCAACACCGGGATGGGTGCTGCGATGGTGGCTGCGGTCAAGGGGTATAAAGCCGTGTTCACGATGCCTGACAAGATGAGTCAGGAGAAGATTGATGGGCTTCGGGCGTATGGGGCGCAGGTAATCATCACGCCGACCGATGTGCCTGGGGATTCGCCGGACCATTATGTGAATGTGGCGAAGCGCGTGGCGGAGGATACCCCCAACTCGTTCTATATGGATCAGTACCACTCGCAGTGGAACATCGAGGCCCATGAGATGTCTACGGGCAAGGAGATTTACGATCAGACCGGAGGGGATGTCGATGCGATCGTCATCGGCACGGGGACTGGGGGCACGGTTTCGGGGATCGGGCGGTATTTTAAGAAGATGGGCTCGAAGTGCAAGATTATCGGGGTGGATCCGTTGGGATCGGTGCATTACCACTATTTCCATACGGGGACGATGTCCACGCCTTATGTCTATAAGGTGGAGGGGCTCGGCGAGGATATTTTATGCAAGGCGTTCGATACCTCGGTGGTTGATGAGATGTATCAGGTCGATGATTATGAGTGCTTCACGATGGCGCGTCGGCTGACGCGCGAAGAGGGGCTTTTCTGTGGCGGGTCTTCTGGAGGCATGGTGCATATTGCGTGCAAGATCGCCAAGGAGATGGGGCCGGGGAAAAAGGTCATTGCGATCTGTCCGGATTCGGGGACGCGGTATGTGACGAAGTATCTCTCGGATGAGTGGATGAAGATGCACGGGTTCCTAGAGCCTGTCAAGGGGCTCGGCGTGGTCGAGGATTTGATTGCTGCGGATCGGAAGGTCGTGACGGTAAACGAAAACGATTCGGTCGATGCGGTCATCGCGGCGCTGCGGAGCAATGGGATTTCGCAGGTGCCTGTGGTCGATGGAACGGGCAAGCCGACGGGGATGGTGCATGAGGTTGATATCTTGCGTGGATTGCAGGATGGATCGGTGCAGTCGGATACGAAGATCGGGACGATTGCCCATGAGATCGGCGGGGTGCTGCATCCCAAGGCCCGCGTCGAAGAGTTGTACGGCATCTTCGAGACCGATCATGTCGCCATCGTGATTGATGGGAATCAGATTATGGGTGTGGTCTCGAAGATTGACCTCATCGAACACCTCACCAAGCTCAACGCGTAGCGATTATGGTGGCCCGGCTCGCCGAGCCGGGTCTGCGAGTATACACAAGAATAAAGTTCCCAAGAACCCGGCTCGGCGAGCCGGGCCACCGGGATAGATAAAGGACGATCTATGGAAGTTACGAAGAACCACGATTTCGGTACACGGGCGATTCATGCGGGGCAGCGCCCTGATCCCACGACGGGCGCGATCATGACGCCGATCTATCAGACCTCGACTTATGTCCAGCAATCGCCGGGCAAGATTATTGGGGAGTATGACTACTCTCGTGCAGCGAACCCGACACGGGCAGCCCTCGAAGCCAACCTTGCAGACCTTGAAGGCGGCAAGTTTGGGCTGTGCTTTGCGTCGGGTGTGGCGGCGACGGGTGTGGTGCTGCATTTGTTGAGCAGCGGGGACAAAGTGCTCCTCGGCGATGATGTCTATGGCGGGACGAATCGGTTGTTCCATCGCGTGTTTGCTCAGCTGGGGATCGAGACGGTTTTGGTGGATATGACGGATCCGGAAGCGGTGAAATCGGCGATGGATGAGCGGGTGAAGTTGATCTGGCTCGAGACGCCTACGAATCCGACGCTCAAAATCACCGATATCAAAGCGGTCAGCGAAATTGCCAAGGCCAACGATGTGATCCTCGCGGTGGACAACACCTTTGCGACGCCGTATTTGCAGAATCCGCTTGCGCTTGGCGCCGATATCGTGTGCCATTCGACGACGAAGTACATCGGCGGACATTCGGACTCGATCGGCGGGGCGTTGATTACCAACGATGCTGAGATTCACGAACGATTGAAGTTTATCCAACTCTCCGAGGGTGCGGTGCCCGGGATTATGGAGTGCTTCTTGCTGTTGCGTTCGACCAAGACGCTCCATGTGCGGATGCAACGCCATTGCGAGAACGCGATGGTGATTGCCAAGTATCTCGAGCAGCATCCAAAGGTCGAGAAGGTGATTTATCCGGGGTTGGAGTCGCACCCTCAGCATGAACTGGCCAAAGCGCAGATGCCCGGGTTTGGCGGGATGATTACGATGTATCTCAAGGGCGGGTTGCCCGAGTCGCAGGCGATGCTCGAGAAGACGCGGTTCTTCGCGTGTGCCGAGTCGCTCGGCGGGGTGGAATCACTCATCGAGCACCCGGCGATCATGACCCATGCCTCGGTGCCTGCGGATCAGCGGGCGAAGTTGGGGATCTCGGATAATCTGGTTCGACTCAGCGTTGGGATCGAAGGCGTGGATGATCTGATTGCGGATCTGGATCAGGCGATGGGTTAAGTTTGAGTTGGAGTATGGGGTGCCACTACTCGCCCGTAGGGCGCAGTAGTGTTTTTTATGCGCCAATGCGATCGCACTAGTGCGCCGGGGACGGCGAGTAGTGGCACCCGGCACCCGGGGTCTTGGAAGCCCGGGGGAGGAGATGGTAATTAGTCTGGAATGGGGCAATGCCCGCCGTTTTTGACATGGTAGTCTTGGTGGTATTCTTCCGCCTTGTAAAACTTGGGAGCCATCATGATCTGGGTCGTGATGGGTTTGCTGCTCCACTTGCCGGTCTTTTGCTCGGCTTCGATGAAGGCTTTGGCAAGTTTCATCTGTTCTTCGTCGGTGGGGAAGATGACTGAGCGGTATTGGGTGCCGATGTCTGGGCCTTGACGGTTGCCTTGGGTTGGGTTGTGGATTTTGAAGAAGAAGGCGAGGAGTTCGTCGTAGGAGACAATCGAAGGGTTGTACTTGATCTCGACGGATTCTGCGTGTCCGGATGCGCCCGAACAGACATCCTTGTAGGACGGGTTATCGTCGTTGCCGCCTTGGTAGCCTGAGACGGCGTCGATGACGCCTGGGATTTGGGAGAAGCGGTCTTCGACGCCCCAGAAGCACCCGCCTCCGAAGTAGGCGGTTTTGAGGATGTTGTTCGTCGCGATTGGCTTGGCACCTTCGGGGAAGGCTTGCCCGTTTTCGACGAAGTCGAGTGAAACGGAGTTGACGCAGAACCGGAGCCCGGTGGGCTCTGGGCCGTCGGGGAAGACATGCCCGAGGTGGGCGGAGCATCGGGCACAGAGGATTTCGGTGCGTTTCATGCCGAACTTGTTGTCAGGTTTTTCGACGACATGATCGGGATCGACAGGCTGAAAGAAGGAAGGCCACCCGGTGCCGGATTTGAACTTGGAGTCGGACTTGAAGAGCGGGAGATCGCAGAGCCTACAGATGTAGGTGCCATCGAGTTTGTTGTCGACGAGGTTGCCGCAGAATGCGGGTTCTGTGCCGCTGGCGAGGATGACTTTGGCTTCTTCGGGGGTGAGGTCTTTGGCGAGTTCGTTGATTTTTTCACTGCTCAGAGGCGTGATGTCATGCCCGAGCTTCGAAATCTTCTGGGTGCTTTGTGTGGTCATGGTTGATGAGTCGTTTGTGGTGGAGGTTGTGGGGGTGTTGGGTGGGACGATGATGAATCCGAGGGCTGCCGTGATGGTGATGGCGGTGATTGAGATGACAGCGAGGGACTTGGTGATCAGCATTGGGGGCTCCGTGTAGGTGTTTGCGGTAGGTAAACGGGTGTTTAGTGCGGTTTATTCTGATGGTACTGCAAATTGCGGAGGAATGTTCGGTTGGGTTGTTCGCTCGGGCTCGAAGCATGGTTATTGGGCGAGTTGAGTGTGGCGATGGCGGGTTCGGGGTTCGAGATAGGGGATGAGTTCGTGTGGAATATTTTTGAGCCCTCGGCGGAGTGCTTTTTCGAGGGCGTAGTTGAGTGAGTCGTGCATGCGTTCGTGGACGCGATCGGTGACATTCAATCCGAGTTCGTGCATGGTGTCGATGGAGAACTTCCAGGCGTAGTACTCTTCGAGGCATCGGGGTTTGTAGGTGCCGAACCCGATGGCGTGGTGTCCGATCTCGTGGAGGAAGATGGCAGCGGACATCGGGCCTTTGGGCTTTGGGGATTCGAGGAGTTTGGAAACAGACCCATCGCGGTAGGTGACCTGCCACGCGACGCCGGACATGGAGGATCGCCATTTACGGACGCGGACGCCGTGCTTGGCGAGCATGAGTTTGGTGATCTGCTCGTATTTGAGGGCCATGCCTGTGGGGGCGGCTTTGGGCTTGGATTTGCGAACGATGGGCTTGGGCGCGGGTGGTTTGCGTCTTGAGCGTTTGGTTCGGGTTGGCTTTGGGAGGAGCAAGTCCCAGAGTGTGAGTGCGTTCATGTGGAACTCGGCAGGGGTGATCCGATGAGTTGTTCGCCAATTTTGACCGCTCGCCCGTTGGCGAATGCTTTCCAGTCCATCGCCCGTTTGTTGGGTGGCTGGACGCTCAGGAGTTCGATGGTGTGGCCGTCGCTGCAGGATACCAGACCAAGGGCAGCGTCGATGATGGTGCCCGGGGTTTCTTGGGATTGAATCTCGGCGGGTTTCGAGTGGTTGATTTTAATTTGTTCATCCCGAAACCCGACGGTGACGCTTGGCCAGGGGTTGAGCCCGTTGATTCGGGCGTTGACGAGGCGGGCGGGTTGGTTGAAATCGACGACGCCGTCGGCTTTGGACATCTTCGAGGCGATGGTGACTTTGGATGGGTCTTGGGTGAGGTACTGCTCGGTACCAGCGAGCCGATCGTTGAGGACTTTGGCGATGAGTTCTGGGCCTTCGTTTGAGAGGGCGTCGTGGAGCATGGCTGCCGTCATGTCGGGCTCGATGGGGCGGGTTGATTGGGCGAGAACTGCGCCGGCGTCCATTTGTTTGTCGATGGTGATGACGGAGTTGCCGGTGGTTGAATCGCCAGCGACGATGGCGGATTTGATGGGGGAGGCTCCGCGCCATCGCGGGAGGAGGCTGGCGTGGAGGTTGATGGCGAAGCGGTCGGCGATGAGTTTTTGGCCCAGGTATTGACCATAGGCGATGACGACCCAGGCATCGGCAGCGAATGAGCGGACGAGTTCGCGGGGGGCGTCGGCGTTGATGTTTTCGGCTTTGACAAGCGGGGTATCGGGGAGGTGCTCGGCGGCCCATTGCCCGATGGGTGTTGCGGTGAGCTTGGAGCCTCTGCCTGCTTTGCGATCGGGTTGGGTGACGATGGCCGTGATGGTGTGATCTTTGGCGAGGCGTTGGAGGGTGGGGAGCCCGAAGGCGCCCGAGCCGAGGAAGACGATGTTCATGGGTGGCTCCTCGGGGGTGGTGGATAAAGAAGAGGAAAAGAGAAGACACAGGCGGGACGCCTGTGCTACGGGGGAGGGGGATCAGCGTTTGGCGGCTTTTTCCATTTGTTTGATGCGGAGCCGGTTTTTGAGTCGGGACATTTGGGTCATTTTATCGAGGATGAGGATGCCGTCGAGGTGGTCGATCTCGTGCTGCCAGCATCGGGCGAGGAGCCCGGAGGCGGTGCGGGAGATTTCGTTGCCTTCGAGGTCGGTAGCGGTCATGGTGACGATGGATGGGCGGTTGACCTCGCCTGTGATTCCCGGCAGCGAGAGGCAGCCTTCGTCGTAGGGTTCGATCTCGCCTGCGAAGTTGGTGATGGTGGGGTTGAGGAAGATCTGGGGGGCATCGCAGGAGTCGGGGAACTCGGGAGCGGGAGATTCTGGGTCTGGATCGGGATCCGGGGGGACATGGGCGACGAAGAGACGCCAGGAGAGCCCGATCTGGGGGGCAGCGAGCCCGATGCCTTGGGCTCCGTTCATCAGGTCGATCATGCGATGAGCGACCGTGCGAACTTCGTCGGTGAGCGGGGTTGGCTTGGCTTTGGTTTTGAGCACTTCGGTGGGGTAGAGCTCGATGCGGAGTTTGGTGGGGTCGATGGTCATTATGGAATCGTATGTCCATCAATCGAGGTTGTGGGGGATCCGGGTGCCTTGAGGGGATCAATCCGCATACACTTGCGGGTCTTGAGTAGATATGAGGAGCGTAGACCGTGGCGATGTTTGGAAAAAAGAGTAAGAAGGACGAAGACAACAGCGATTCTGGTGCCCCGGTGCCCGAGGCTTTTTCGCCTAAGAAGGCCAAGTCGTTCTTTGACCATGCCAAGACAGTCCATGAGTCTGGAAACTACGAATACGCGATGCAGCTCTGGCTCAACGGGCTTGGGCATGATCCGACTTCGATGTATGGGCTCAATGCGTTCTTGAAATCGTCAGAAATCTATGCGGTCGAGAACCCGAAAAAGGGGAGCAAGGGCATCAAGAGCGGGTTGGTGCTCAAGGGGGATGTGGGCAAGTTCCTCAACTCGCTGCTCGACTTTGGGCTCAAGCGGGTGGATACGAATAATGCGATCAGGGTGACCGAGTCGGCAGCGAAGATCAATCTCAAGGATGCGGTGAAGATGCTCGGCGAGCACGCGCTGGCGATGGTGCAGAACGATCCCAAGCAGAAGAAGGATATGTTCGTCAAGTTGCTCGATGCCTTTGAAGCGGTGGGGGTGTTCAATCTGGCTGCGATTGCTGGGGAGAACGCGTGTCGGCTCGATCAGTCCGATGGCGATCTGCAGGCTCGGGTCCGTAATATGCTCGCGCAGAACACGATGAGTTCGGGCGGGTATGACAACGATGAAGAGGGCGGGTTCCGCAAGAATATCCGCGATGCGGATAAGCAGCTTGAGATGGCCCAGCAGGATTCGATCGCCAAGACGGGGTCAACGAAGGATGCGATTGTTTCGACTCTTGAGAAGGAATACAAAGATCGTCCCGATGATCTCCCGACGCTCAATAAATATGCCAAGGCGTTGTTGGACCGGGGCAAGGGGAGCGATGAGCTCAAGGCGCTGACGCTCTTTAGCAAGGCGTTTAAAGAGACCGGCGTGTTTCGGTATCGTCAGCAGGCTGGCGAGATTCAGGTGATGCGCGCCCGGCGGACGATCGCGAAGATCGACGCCCAGGCCAAGGCGAATCCGGGCGACGAAGAGTTGCAGAGCAAGCTCGCCAAGGCGAGCGTCCAGATGCGCAAGATGGAGATGGATGAGTTGAGGCTCCAGGTTGAGAACTATCCGACGGAGCTGGGATTGAAATATCAACTCGGGAAGATTTTGTTCGAGCAGGGTGAGTTTCAGGATTCGATCGAGCAGTTCCAGGAGGCGCAGAATGATCCCAAGCTTCGGCGAGAGGTCAAAAACCTGATCGGCAAGGCGTTTCGGCGTCTTGGGGGTTGGGAAGATGCTGCGATCACTTCGTTTGAGGAGGCGCTCGAGGGGATCAATGATGAGAAGTCCGAGCTGGGGATGGATATCCGGTATGGGCTGATGGATGCGCTCCAAGCCAAGGCGAACAAGGATCGTGATCTGGAGATCGCCGAGCGGGCGGACAAACTCGCAGCCGCGATGGCGATCCAGCAGTTCAACTTCCGTGATGTGCGCGATCGACGCGAGCAGATCAAGGCGTTGATTTCCGAGATCAAAGCCTGAGCGAGTTTGAGGAGCCCCCGGTGAGTGTTGTCGCGATCATCCCGGCGAGGATGGACTCAACTCGGTTCCCGGGCAAGGCGCTCGCGGACGATACGGGCAAGGCGATGGTTGTGCATGTGTGCGAGCGGGCGGTTTTAGCGGAGTCGGTGTCGCGGGTGGTGGTGGCGACGGATAGCCTGGCGATTCTTGATGTGGTGACGCGGGCGGGGTTCGAGGGGGTGATGACCAGTGTCGAGCATCCCAACGGGACGAGTCGGCTCGGGGAGGCGGCGAAGGTTCTTGGGCTTGATGAATCGGATGTGGTGATCAATGTGCAGGGCGATGAGCCTGAGATTGAGCCGAGCGTGATTGATGGGGCGTATGGCGCGTATTGCGGGGCTGCGGGCGGAGATGCGCGATCTGTGGGGACAGTGGTGACACCAATTGTGGATAATGCCGATTTTCTTGATCCCAATATTGTCAAGGCGGTGATGAGCGGGCGATCGGTTGGGGTGGGCGGTGTGGAGATGGGGCGGGCGTTGTATTTTTCTCGTTCGGGGGTGCCTTACCCTCGGGTGGAGACTCAAACGCCGGCGTATCGGCATGTGGGGATTTATGCGTATCAGGTCGGTGCCATCAAGCAATATTTGTCTTGGGAGGCGACTGATCTTGAAATGGCCGAGTCGCTTGAGCAGCTTCGGTGGCTGGCCCATGACTACCCGATCCGGGCGGCGTACTGCTGTTCTATGCACTCTGGGATTGATACCCCTGAACAATACCGGGCGTTCGTCGGGCGATTCAAAGCATAAATTGTTTGGAATTTCACCCGAAGATGCAACCGGGTTGCACGATTGGTGCTGGAGTTGGTACGATTGGATATGCCCCAATCAAGTGACGCCGACGCTGGTCAAGATTCATCGCACCATGTATCTTCAACTCGAGTTGATCCTGTCGGCGCCGACCTGCTCGCTGCTGCGGGTGATCGCTCGATGGCCAACTCTGAGTTCTATTCCCCGATCCCCGATGGATACAAAAAAGGGAACCACAAATATGTGGTGATCCTTGGGACGGTGATGTCTGGGCTGGGCAAGGGCATTTTTAGTTCGTCGATGGCCAAGGTGCTCAAGGACAAGGGTTTACGGGTTGCGCCGATCAAGTGTGAGGGGTATCTCAATATTGACTCGGGGACGCTCAATCCGTATCGGCATGGCGAGGTGTTTGTGCTCGATGACGGCACCGAGTGCGATATGGACTTGGGGACCTACGAGCGGATGCTCAACCAGAATCTGACGAGGCGGAACTTTGTCACTTCGGGGCAGATCTATTCCGAGATTCTCGATCGTGAACGCCAGGGGGTGTATCTGGGGCGTGATGTGCAGATGATCCCGCATGTGACGGGTGATGTGAAGCGGCGATTGCGTGAACTCGCGCTGCGGGGCGATGGGACTGGGCCTGCCGATATCGTTTTTGTCGAGGTCGGCGGGACGGTTGGGGATTATGAGAACGGGTTTTATATCGAGGCGTTGCGTGAGTTGGCTTTTGAGGAAGGGCCCGGCAGTGTGTGCTTTGTAGCGTTGACTTATGTCATCGAGCCCAAGGCGCTCGGCGAGCAGAAATCCAAGGCGGCGCAGCTCGGGATCAAGCGATTGATGGAGTCGGGGATTCAGCCTCACATGATCGCGTGCCGGGCGGGGAACGAGGTTGACCACAAGGTGATGGAGAAGATCGCGATGTTCTCCAATGTGCCTATGGATCGGGTGTTCTCGATGCATGATCGGAGCAGTATTTATACGATCCCTGACGAGATGCGCAACGAGGGGTTGGATCGGGAGATTCTTTCGATTCTGGGATTGCATGATCGGGTCGATGCGCAGAAGGAAGATGTTGCACGCAAGCAGTGGTCGAGCTTTGTCGATGGATTGGTCGCGAAAAAACGCCATTCGGTGAAGGTGGCGATCACGGGCAAGTATGCGGATCTGATGGATGCGTATGCGTCGATTCAGAAATCGCTTGAGCATTGTGCGGCTCATTTTCGGTGCGAGGTTGATCTGCATTGGATCGACACCACCAATATCAATGAATCGAATGTGATCGACAAACTCGAAGCGTTTGACGCGGTGATTGTGCCCGGCGGGTTTGGATCGCGTGGGGTCGAGGGGAAGATCTCGGCGGTGAAGTATTGCCGAGAGTCGGGGACGCCGTATTTGGGGATTTGTCTTGGGTTCCAGGTCGCGGTGATCGAGTTTGCGCGCAATGTGCTCGGGATCAAGGACGCGTATTCGACGGAGTTTGATCCGATGTGCGGGTCGCCTTTGATTTCGGAGCTACCCGATCAGAAGAAGATCGAGGGGCTCGGGGGGACGATGCGATTGGGTGCGCAGGATGTGCAGGTCACACCCGATACGCTCGCAGCGTTCTTGGCGGGCGGGAAGCGTTCGATCCATGAGCGGTTCCGGCATCGGTACGAGGTTGATCCGTCGTATATTGAGCAGATCGAAGCGGGCGGGTTGATTTTCTCGGGGCGGCATCCTGAGCAGCCGATCATGCAGATTCTTGAGTTGGCATCGGATCATGAGGGGGCAGCGGAGGAGGGGGCGATCACGCATCCATACTTTGTCGGGGCGCAGTTCCATCCGGAGTTGACATCGCGGCCTTTGACTCCGCAGCCGATGTTTATGGGGTTGGTGGCGGCGGCGCTGGCGGAGAAGTATCGGGATGATAAGGCGGAGTGGCTTGAGTTGTATTCGAGCAATGCGGCGCTGCGGACTTGGTTGTATGCTCGGAAGAATGGTGAGCGGAAGTCAGCGAAGTAGGGTTCTCTGCGCGTTCTTGAGAATAAGTTTTGGGTGCCACTACTCGCCGTCTTCGGCGCAGTAGTGTTTGTTGTTTGGGGGCTTCTGCACTACTGCGCCCTACGGGCGAGTAGTGGCACCCGGCTCGTTGGGGAGTTGGTTGGCAGCATCCTTGAGGATCAGGGCGCTGAGGATGTCGGGGGAGCCGAGGGATATTGAGCAGTTGTGGATGAGTGTCTGGGCGTGGAGATGGGCGAGGTGGGCGGCTTCGGTGTCGGTTGCACTTTGTGAGAGTGCTATGAAGACCTGGGTTGCCCAGGGGCGGTTGATGGCGTTGTCGGGCTGGAGCTCTTGGGTGTGCCAAGCGGCGGCGTCGAGGCAGCGGGCGATGAGGGATTGGGAGTTGGAGCGGTTGGCGATGATCCAGAGGGCATGGAGGGCGCCCAACTCGACCATGGTGCGGTATTCGATGGCCAGGTTGGCTGAATCGGGGACAAGGGCGCCTGCTGGGGTGATGAGGGCGTGGGCTGCGTCGGGGTCGAAGTTGTGCGATTGGACCAGGCACCAGAGGTGCTGATCGAGGGCGGAGAACTCGGCGGGGGGATCGAGGGTGAGGCTCAGGAGGTGGGCGAGGAAGGGGCGATCGGTGAGCCGACGGTTGGCGTATTCGTCGGCGAAGGTGTCGATGTAGGTTTGCTTCTGGGCATCGGTCGCGGCGAAGGGGACATCGGCGAGCGGGTGACGGATCAGCGCATGGATATGATTAGTCCATTGGGCGTTGGTCGGGAGATTGGTGTGATTGGTCGGCACGGGGGATGGTAGTCGGGCTACACTCGATTTCCTGATCGAAATGAGGAGTGCGTATGCGAGTGATTGAAGAGCCTGATCTTGAGTTGACGGCGAGGTGTGTGCTGGTGCCGACGATGGGGGCGTTGCATGGGGGGCATGGGACGCTGATCGAAGCGGCGGTTCGGCGGGCGAAGATCGAGGGGGTGCCTAGTGCGGTGTCGATCTTTGTGAATCCCAAGCAGTTCAATGAGCAGGCGGATTTCGATCGGTATCCCAATCGGATGGCTGATGATTTGGCGATGTGCCGGGATGCGGGGGTGGATATTGTGTTCAACCCGGCGGTGGAGGTGGTGTATCCGCCTGATGAGGATGTGACGAGTTCGATTGTGATTCCTGAGATTGCCACTGAGCCCGGGCTTGAGGATTTGTATCGGCCGGGGCACTTTGCGGGGGTGTGCCAGGTGGTGTCGAGGTTGTTTGATCTGTGCGGGGCTTCGGGTGCGGTGTTTGGGGAGAAGGATTGGCAGCAGCTCGGGTGCATCCGGGCGATGAGCAAGCAGCAAGGGCGGGATTTGACGATTATCCCGGCGCAGACGGTGCGCGAGGATTCGGGGCTGGCGATGAGTTCGCGGAATTTGAATCTGAGCGATGAGGCGCGGGTGCAGGCGGTGGGGATCAATCGGGCGCTGTTTGCTGCGTCGAGTGTGCGGGTTCCTGAGCAGGCTCAGTCGTTGATGCGTGAGATGCTCGCTGATGCGGGGATCGAGCCCGAGTATGCGGTGATCCGGGATTCGGAGACGCTGATGGCTTTGGCGGATATGGGGGCGCCGACGCATGTGCCCTGCCGGGCGTTGATCGCGGCGAAAGTGGGCGGGGTTCGATTGATTGATAATGTCCCGTGGACGCCGATTGCATATGCTTAGGTGATTGAGTTTATCCTGAAAATGAGGTGTTTTTATGTCCACGCAAGCCGGTATCAAACAGTCGCCGCTCCATAAGTATCACGAAGAGTACCACGCGCAGATGGTCGAGTATGCGGGGTGGGAGATGCCGATCAAGTATGCGACTTCGATCAAGGATGAGCATGTCCATACGCGGAGCAGCGGGAGCTTGTTTGATGTCTCGCATATGGGGCGATTGTCACTCAAGGGCAAAGATTCGGCGCGGTTTCTTGAGCATGTGTGCTCGCGCAAGATCGGGTCGATGGTCGAGGGGCAGTGCCGATACTCGCTGATTTGCAACGAACGCGGCGGGGTGCATGATGATGTGATTGTGAATCGGATGGGCGAGACCGAGTTTCTCGTCGTGGTCAATGCGGGGAATCGTGAGAAGATTGTGGGGCACTTTGAAGCGGTGATCGCCAAGCGTGGGTTCGATGTGAAGATGGAAGATCGGACCGAGAAGACGGCGATGATCGCGATGCAGGGCCCAAAGGTCATGGAGCTGATCGGGAAGGTGTCTTCGGAGATCCCTCAGCTCAAGCGGTACCGGTTTCTCGTCAAGAACATGATGATTATGAAGATCATGGTCGCGCGGACGGGGTATACCGGCGAGGACGGGGTCGAGGTGATTCTGCCCGCATCGGCGATCGGCATGGCGATGAAGATGATGATGAAGGAGATGAACTCCGATGAGGATCATGAGACGATCAAGCCTTGCGGGCTGGGCGCGCGTGACACGCTTCGGCTCGAAGCGGGGATGCCGTTGTATGGGCATGAGTTGGGCGAGGATATCTGTGCGTTGTCGTGTGGGGTGGACTTTGTGATCGCGCTCGATAAATCAGTTGAAAATCAGGGTGAGACATTCATCGGGCAAGAGGCGTTGATCGCGATTCGGGACAAGGGTGGGTCTGAGGTAAAGCTTGTTGGGTTAGAGATTGATTCCAAGCGGACAGCCCGGCAGGGGATGGCGATTCTGGTCGATGGCGAGGCGGTCGGGACAGTTAGTTCTGGGTGTTTGAGCCCGACGCTTGAGAAGTCGATCGCGATGGGGTTTGTGCCGAGTGCCCATACTGAGATTGGGACGAAGGTGCAGGTTGATGCGGGGCGGACAAAGCTTGATGCGGTGGTGGTGGAGTTGCCGTTTTATAAGAAACCCAAGTAATTCCTCTGGTAGAACGGGCTTCCAGCCCGTTTCTTTATTGAGATTCTGATTTGAAGAAACGGGCTAGAAGCCCGTTCTACCGGGGTCAAGAGTCTCGTTCTTTGAGATTCGGCAAGTTTTGTTCGACCCAGCCTGCGGTGGTGTGGCGGACGATGGTGCCGGTGGCTTCGTAGATGACCTGCTCGGCGATGTTGGTGCAGTGATCGCCCATGAGCACGGCTTGGTTAATAATCGCGTGGAGATCGAAGGCGGTATCGACCCCCATGCGCCCATCGGCGACGCGGACTTCGGCGTCGCGGGTGATGAGCTCGTGGAACGAGAGGGTGTTGCCCTCGCAGGCGAGGACGGCTTTGGCTTTCTCGGCGTTGGTATCGCGGAAGGCGCGGACGGTGTCGCGGAGGACGCCGACGATTGAGTTGGTCATCACGCGGGTGGTTTTGGGGAACGGGGAGGTGCGTTCGCCTAGGGCGATGACCCTTCGGGCGATGTCGGTTGAGGCGTCGGCGATGCGTTCGAGCTCGTTGTTGACCTTGACAGCGGTGAGCAGGGAGCGGATCTGCGCGGGGTCGATGGGGCAGGAATCGCGGATGGCCAGGGTGAGCAGGTCGACGGCGTCGCGTTCGATTTCGATGTCGGCTTGGTCGATTTCGTCGTCGCGGGTCATGAGCTCGGCTGCTGCAGCGGCGTCACGCTCGTAGATGGTGTTGAAGGTCTGCTCGGTGAGTTGGACGACCAGCTTGCCCTGCTCGACGAGGCGGGCGCGGATGCGGTCGAGGCGGTCTGCGAAATGCTCGGGGGTGATGGGCATGGAGGAGCGATCCGTGTGCGTGGGGGTGAGTGGGGGGTGAGTGGGGGGTGAGGGGAAAAGGGTGAATGGACGGGTTCTCGGAAACCAGTTTCACGATTCCACTCACGATAGCCGATTATATCTCGACATGCAGGGTATTGAAGATATCCTTGTGTAATTCGTTTTCACAATCCCACAACCCCGCACCAACTGGAGCGAACCCATGGCTTTTGATATTGATCTTATCCACGCCCGTCAAATTCTCGATTCCCGAGGCAACCCGACCGTCGAGGTCGATGTGGTGCTCGAATCCGGGGTTGTCGGCCGGGCGGCGGTGCCTTCGGGCGCGTCCACAGGCGAGTCCGAAGCGGTCGAACTGCGTGATGGCGGGGATGTCTGGATGGGCAAGGGGGTCGCCCAAGCAGTGAGCAATGTCAATGACCAGATCGCCCGGGAGATCGAGGGGATGGATGCGCGGGATCAGGAGGGGATCGATCAGGCGATGATTGACCTTGATGGGACCGCCAATAAGTCGGTGTTGGGTGCCAATGCGGTGCTCGGGGTGTCGATGGCGGTGGCCAAGGCGGCAGCGGAGGCTTCGGGGCTGCCGTTGTATCGGTATCTGGGCGGGTCGAGTGCCAAGACGCTGCCGGTGCCGATGCTCAATATCCTCAATGGGGGCAAGCACGCGGACAACACGGTGGATTTTCAGGAGTTCATGATTCAGCCTTGGGGCTTTGATGATTTCGGGCTCGCGTTCCGGGCGGGGGTCGAGATCTACCACACGCTCAAGGGTGTGCTTCACAGCAAGGGGATGTCCACCTCGGTGGGTGATGAGGGCGGGTTCGCGCCCAATCTCAAGGACAACGAGGATGCGCTCAAGATTATTGAGGAGGCTGTGGATAAGGCGGGGTATAAGTGGGGCGAGGAGATTTTCGTTGCCCTCGATCCGGCGACCTCTGAGTTGTGGAATGAAGCCGAGAAGGATGGGAAGGAAGGGTACAAGTTCTTCAGTTCTTCGCAGGAGATTATGTCATCGGATGATCTGATTAGTCTGTGGGCGGATTGGTGCGATCGGTATCCGATCCGCTCGCTTGAAGACGGGCTCGCGGAGAATGACTGGGCGGGGTGGGCCAAGCTCAACAAGCGGCTCGGCGACAAGGTGCAGCTCGTGGGCGATGACCTGTTTGTGACCAACAAGAAGTTTATTGAGCGTGGGGTCGCCGAGGGGAGCGCGAACTCGGTCTTGGTGAAGGTGAACCAGATCGGGACGCTCTCGGAGACTTTCGATGCGGTGAACTATGCGATGGCGAATCGGCTCTCGTGTGTGATTTCGCATCGCTCGGGCGAGACGGAGGATTCGACGATCGCCGATATCGCGGTGGCGACGAACTGCGGGCAGATCAAGACCGGGGCTCCGTGTCGGAGTGATCGCAACGCGAAGTATAATCAGCTGATTCGGATCGCTGAGGAGCTTGGTGATAGCGCTGAGTATGGGGCGTCGACCTGGTGGCGGTAGATTCAGGTGCATCTCTTGAGCGATTGGGGTGTATGGATACACGATGAGTGATCGCGATTGGCCATCTTCTTATCCGCCCGAGGGCGGCGATCGGCTTGCAAAGGCCAAAGCCATCCTCGCGCGGATCTTTGGCGATGGGGAGAATCCGCTGGCGTGGGGGTTCACGGTTTTTAGGCTCAAAGGGATCCGGGTGCGGATTCATTTGTTGTTTATTGTGTACCTGCTCGCCGAACTGATATTCACCTTGCCGGGCAATCAGGAGGGGCTTGTTTTTGTTTGGCCTCGACTTTTGGCGATGGTGGTGTTGGTGCTTGCCCATGAGTTTGGGCACTGCTTTGTTTGCAGGCGGGTTGGCGGGCAGGTCAGTGAGGTGATGCTCTGGCCTTTGGGTGGGTTGGCGTTGTGCGAGGTGCCTGAGGATTGGAAGTCGGAGTTCAGGGTTGCGATTGCGGGGGCGATGGTGAATCTGGCGTTGGTGCCTGTGTTTGCGGTGCCGTTGTATGTGCTGACGGGATCGGTTTCCTCGCTGGCGTTCAATCCGATGACGCTTGGCGCGGGGGGAAGCGATTTGGTGTTGGTCTCGGGGGAGACAACCTGGTGGCTGGTGATGCTCGGGGCGTTTCATTCGATCAACTTGATTTTGTTGGTGTTCAATCTTTTGGTGCCGATGTATCCGATGGATTCGGCGCGGATCATGCAGGCGCTGTTGTGGAAGCGCAGCGGCAGTCAGTCCAAGGCGATGTGGCAGACGGTCAATATCGGATTGGGTGTCTCGACGGTGCTTGGGCTGGTGGGGATTCTCTTTGAGGATGGGCGGATGCTCTTTGCGATCGCTGTCTTTGGGGGGATTGTCTGTATGATGGAGCGCCGAAGGCTTCAGTTTTTGCAGTATGGGCAGATGATCCCGGGGTTGTCGGGCGAAGGGGAATCGTGGAAAAGTGGGGCGGTGGTGGATGAGGATGACGAGGAAATCCTCTCTGAGGAGGAGATGGACCGGATTCTGGCGAAGATTTCGGAGTCGGGGATGGGGTCATTATCGAGGAAGGATCGTCGAACACTCAAGCGGGCGACAGAATCGAGCCGAAAATCCAAATAGGTGGTTGGTATTCCACTTCCCGGGCGATTTATTGACGCGGAGAGCGATTCATGGGCATTTACGATCGAGATTATGTGAACTCGAGCCGGGGGATGGGGGCTGGCGGCGGCTCTGGTGGTGGGAACTTGTTTGCCCGCTCTCCGGGGTGGTCGGTGACGACCTGGATCATTGTCATTAATCTGACGATTCACTTCTTGGCGGTCATGGTGATGCCGGGGTTGTATGATTTTGGGAATCTCAATGTCTATCAGGCATTCCAGAGGCTTGAGGTCTGGAGGCTGATTACTTTTCAGTTCCTCCATGATCCGAGGAACATCATGCATGTCGGGTTCAATATGTTCGGGATGTGGGTCTTTGGGCCGATGGTCGAGCGGTATCTGGGTGGGAAGAAATATCTTGCGTTTTATTTGATGTGCGGGCTCGCTGGGGGATTGTTGTTCACGATTTTGACGCTGGCGGGTGCGCTTCCCAACGGGATCCACTCGACGCTGATCGGTGCTTCGGCGGGCGTGTTTGGGGTGATCGTGGCGTGTGCGTATGTGTCTCCTCATACGACGATTCAGTTGTTGTTCCCGCCGATCCCGATGAAGATGCGGACCTTTGCCTATGGGTATGTGACGATCGCGCTGGTGAGTTTGATGATGGGGACAAAGAATGCTGGGGGCGAGGCGGCGCATGTTGGCGGGGCGATCGCGGGGTTCTTTTTTATTCGCCATTCGCATTTCTTGACGGATTTCTTTGATGTGTTTGGCGATAGCCGAAAGTCTAAGGATGCGGGCGGTAAGCGGGCGAAGAAGGTCCATAAGAAGTCGGCGTATCGCAACTACAACAACACCAACTCGGGCGGGCCTTCACAGGATGACATCGACAAGATTCTCCAGAAGGTCTCGCAGAAGGGGCTCGCGTCGCTGAGCGAGAAAGAGAAGAAGACGCTTGCCCAGGCGAGCAAGGGCGACGAGTGAATCGTCTTTCGGGGTTGTCGGTGCTATCTTCTCTCGATGACTGAACCACTGAACTTTGAAATCAAGGCCAAATCTGGCAATGCACGCACCGGGCGCGTCGAGACGCTTCACGGCGGGTTTGATACCCCGGCTTTTATGCCTGTGGGGACGCGGGCGAGTGTGAAGGGGATTCTGCCTCACCATGTGCGCCAGGGTGGGGCAGAGATTCTGCTCAACAATACCTATCACTTGATGCTGCGTCCGGGGTCTGAACTGATCCAGGAGATGGGCGGCGTGCACCGGTTTATGAACTGGGATGGGCCGATTCTGACGGACTCGGGCGGGTATCAGGCGTATTCGATGGCGGATATCAATGCGATTGATGAGGATGGGGTGTCGTTCCGTTCGATTTTGGACGGTTCGATGGTTCGGTTGAATCCTGAGATTGCGATGCGGGTGCAGAATGAGCTGGGCCCGGACATCATGATGGCGTTTGATGATTGCCCGCCTTCGGTTGATCCGGATTCGGCGGTGGTGAATCAGTCTCGGCTTGCGATCGCTGCAGCGCGGGGGACCAAGAAGCACAAGGGCGACTATGACCATCAGGCCCGATTGACGATCGCCAATGAGCGGACGGTGCGTTGGCTTGATCGGTGCAAAGCTGCCCATGCCCGGCCAAGTGAGCAATCGCTCTTTGGGATCATCCAAGGGGGGGCGGATCTGGCGATGCGGGATTGGTCGATCGAGCGGATTTGCAATATTGATCTGCCCGGGTACGCGATCGGGGGCGTGGCGGTCGGGGAATCGACGGAGGATATCGCTCGGATTGTTCGGCATACCGCCCCCAAGATGCCTGAGGGGAAGCCGAGGTATCTGATGGGGGTGGGGTATGAGCGGGACATCACGATGGCGGTGCTGGCCGGGGTGGATATGTTTGATTGCGTGCTGCCCACGCGCAATGGGCGGAATGCCAATGCGTTTACCTGTGAGCCTGGGCGCAATGGTCAACTTCGGCTTCGCAATGCCCAGTTTGCTCGGGATTCATTGCCGATTGAGCCCGGGTGTGATTGCCAGGCGTGTGATCCGGCGTCGCATGGGTGGTCGACGGTTGATGGGCGGGGGTTCAGCCGGGGGTATTTGAGGCATTTGTTTCAGGCGGGTGAGATGCTCGGGCCGATTCTGGTGACGCTTCATAATCTTCGGTTCTTCCAGAGGCTGACGGGTGATCTTCGCGAGGCGATCCGATCGGATGATTGGGATGCGTTTGTGTCGAAGCGCCCTCATTTGCGTGAGATTGTTGGTCAGCGAGGCTGAAATCGTGGTTGCGGTTCACGAAAGAGGGTGGGGGGATTGTCACTTCGCCAATATACCTGTCCTATCATCCAGACCCCTGATCGAAACGAGTTCGTCAGGGACATGAAAGGTATCTTATGACCGACCAAATCGGGTTGCCATCGGCTTTTGTTCATCCAGTTCTCGCGCAAGCACTCGGGGGTGAGACTGCTCCGATTCCGACGACGCAGGCTCCGGGCACGACGGGTGCGCCCGGCGGGCAGGCTCAAGGCACTGCGGGCAACAGCGTTTTCTTCTTTGCGATCATTCTGATGTTCGGGATGTTTTTGATGATGTCGATGTCGGGTCGCAAAGAGAAGAAAAAACGGGCGGCGATGCTCTCAGAGCTGGGCAAGCGTGACAAGGTCCGCACGGCTGGTGGGATCATCGGGACGATTGTTGAGATGAAGGGTGACGAGGTGCTTATTGAGACTGATAAGTCTTCGCATACCCGTTTGTGGCTCGCCAAGGGCTCGGTTTCGACGGTGCTCAACTCGTCGTCCTCATTGAATAAGAGCGATAGCGCAGCGGACGATCTTGAAACGATCTCTGCATAACTGATTGAAGATACGCTCACACTCCATTGACGGAGAGGTTTATACGCATGCGTCACTATGTCCGTAATATGACCATCGCCATCGCGATGTTGATTCTCGCCTTTGTTGTGTCCAGTCCTCCATCGGAGAAGATCGGGCTCGGCAAGGACCTCCGGGGCGGTGCCTCACTGATTTATTCGATCGAGATCGGAGCATCAGAAAACGCAAGCGAGGTGATCCCGCAGGTGATCGATGTGCTCAAGAAGCGCATCGACCCCAATGGGTTGTTCGAGATATCGATTGTGCGCCAGGGGCAGGATCGGATCGAGATCACGATGCCTTTGCCATCCGAGCGTGTCAAGGAGCTTAAAAAGGCGTTTGAAGCTGAGCTGGCCAAGTTGTCGGTGACCTCAATCGACGGCGATGAGTTCGAGCAGATCATGCGCTCGCCGAGTGACGAGCGTGCGAGCAGGCTCATGAAGATTGGTGCGAATAGCCCATCGGTGATGGATGCCTTGAACCGGGCAGCAACGGCGTACGACTCGGCTCAGGGGCTTCGGGCTCAGCTTGAGTTGATGTCGAACACGCCTGATATCTCTGAGGAAATTCTTGACGAGTTGGCAGCACAGGCTGCGGACTTTGAGACTGTGTATGACATTGCGCGTGATGAGGCGCTTGCGTCTGCGATCTCGCCTGAGGTTGTCAAGCGGGCACTCGAACAATCGACGACGAAGAAATCACTCAAAGACGGCGACGAATACATCTCGATCCCAAGCCCACGCGAGCGTGCACTCACCCGCATCCGCGAGAAGTATCCCAATATTGATGAGCAGCTCGATCGGGTGATCGAGGCGTACAACGAGTATTCGGAGAACCGCAACTCGCTCGACGATACGGCCGACCTTAAGCGGCTTGTTCAGGCGGCGGGTGTATTGAGCTTTCGCATTACTGTTGATCCACTCGGACGGGGCAACGCAGAGAAGTCTCACCCTGAGGAGATTCGCTTGCGTGAGCTCCTGCGTGAGAAGGGACCCAAGCAGGCGGGCACCCGCGATGCTCGATGGTTCAAGATCAACAAGCAGGATTCGTGGTATGACTCGGTCTCATCGTTTAAGTCGATGACGGCCAACCCGGCGAACTACTTCCGGAACTATGGCGGCACCGGGTATGTCGTTGAAGAGTTCCATGGTGACTATTACATGCTCGCGTGGGATGTCCGCGGATTGCGGATGACTCAGGATGAGGGGCGATGGAAGGTTTCTCGCGCGTATCAATCGGCTGACCAACTCGGACGCCCGGCGATCGGGTTTATGATGGATCAATCGGGTGCGCTGCGGATGGGCCAGCTCACCGGCGACAATGTCGGGGCGCACATGGCGGTGCTGCTTGATGACGAGGTGTTTACCTCGCCGACACTCAACGCTCGGATCACCAATCAGGGGATCATCGAGGGTGAGTTTACGATGGACGAGATCAACTATGTTGTTCGGGTGCTCGGGGCGGGGTCGCTCCAAGCCAAGCTCTCGTCTGAGCCTTTGTCTGAGAACACGATCGCGCCTGAGCTGGGCAAGGATAACCTGAGTTCGGGTATTGATGCGGGCAAGTGGTCACTGATTATCGTCTCGGCGTTTATGGTCTTTTACTACTTCGGGTATGGGCTCGTCGCGGTGATCTGTTTGGCTGCCAATGCATTGTTGATCTTGGGTGCGATCGCGTTGTCTCGGGCGTCGTTGACGCTGCCGGGTATCGCGGGGATCATCCTGACCTTTGGTATGGCGGTGGACGCCAATGTGCTGATCTATGAACGCATCCGCGAAGAGCTCAACGGCGGGCTCGATCTGCGTCAGGCGGTCAAGATCGGGTATCAGAAGGCGTTGAGCTCGATTGTTGACGGCAATGTGACGAACCTGATCGTGTGTCTGGTGCTTGCCAATGTGGGCACGCAGGAGATCCGCGGGTTTGCGATTACTTTGGGAATCGGTGTGGTCTGTACAATGATCAGTGCGTTGTTTATCAACCGTCTGATTATGTCGACGCTGGTGGACAAGCTCAAGATCAAGAAGATGAGCATGCTTCCGATGGCGTTCAAGCCTTTGGAACGGATTTTGAACCCGAATATCAACTGGATCGGGTTGCGCTGGGTGACTTCGTTTATCTCACTCGGCGGGGTGTCGCTGGGTATCGCGATGATTCTCAGCCAGGGCTCGAACATGCTCGATACGGAGTTTGTCGGGGGGACCCAGATCAAGCTGGTGTTCAAGCATTCGGATACGGATCCTGAATCACGGATGACCATGACGCGCACTGAGGTTGAGGACCGGGTCCATGCTCTTGCAGAGGATGTGACTCTTGAGCCGCTGCGCAATGCTGAGGTTATTCCTGTGAATCCGCAGGGTGATGGCGTGACATCCGATACCTTTAATATTAAGACCACCGCGACCAATCGCGAGGATATTGGGCGGGCGATCACAGGGGCGTTTAAGGAGTTGCTCGATGTGCCTCCGCCTTTGGAGTTCCGGGATTCGACGGTTGATGATTTCAATAGTGCACCGGTGTATCCGATCATCAAGGATCGGCTCGGCGAGAATATCGCACGCCCGGGGCTCCGCAATGATGTCTCGGCGTTCTCTGGCGGCGTTGCGGTGTATATCGAGAACCTCTCGCCGACCCAGTCGCTCGAGCAGATCGAGAACAGGCTCAATATCACGCGCCAGAAGGATGATTTTAACGATATCGTCGGACGCAAGATCGACCTGATTATCACTGAGGGGAACTCCGACGCTGTGGTTTCAATGGCGATGGTGGTGCTTGATAACGGGCTCGATTTCTTCTCGAATCCTGATGCTTGGCGGACTGAGGTTGCGGGGCGTGAGTGGGATCTGATCCGTGCTTCGCTCTCGAACTCGTCGGATCAGTTGAGTGTGCAGACTTTCTCGCCTGCGATTGCTGAGAACTTCCGTGCGACGGCGTTCGCGGCGGTGGTGCTCTCGCTGTTGCTGATTCTGATCTATATCTGGGTCCGGTTCGGTTCGGTGCGGTATTCGGCAGCGGCGATTGTTGCGTTGACGCACGATGTGTTGTTTGTGATCGGGTTCTTGGCACTGGCCGAGATTGTGTATGACATGCCTGCGCTCAATGGTATTACGCAGTTCTTGATGATCGAGCCGTTCAAGATTGACCTGAACCTGATTGCAGCGTTGCTGACGATCATCGGGTATTCGCTCAACGATACGATCGTCATTATGGACCGTATTCGAGAGAACCGAGGCAAACTTTCGTATGCATCCAAGTCGGTGATTAACCGTTCGGTCAACGAGACGATCTCTCGTACGCTGATTACCTCGGGCACCACGCTTTTGGCGATTTTCATCCTGTATGTCGATGGCGGGCAGGGCGTGCATGCGTTCAGCTTTGCGTTGCTCATCGGGGTGCTGGTGGGGACCTATTCCTCGATCGCGGTGGCGTCGCCTTTGGTGTGGTCGCGGACGAAGGATATCTCGATGCGTCGTGAGGCGGCGGCTGCGGCGGCAGCAGCGGATGAGGATGCGTAAAAGAGCGAAATCTCTCGATGGCAGGCGGGCCGATCATCCGATACACTCTTTGTGAAGGCTTTGCCAAGCGGGGTGCGTCATGGATGAACGAACAACACGGATATTCCTTGGATTGTGCTTGCTGGTGCTTGTGTGGATCGGTGTGTATTGGATGTGGCAGCCGAGCCAGGAGCAGGGGCCCAAGTTCAGCTTCGATCCGGTGCCGATGATTGATCTGGGAAGCGATGGAGCAGACCCGGTTGAGCCGCTTGTATCTGATGTTGATGGATTTGGCGATTCGGGCGTGTTGGACAAGCCGGCAGAAAAGGCTTTGCCGGTGATTGAGCCTGTGGTTGCGTCTACCGGCAATCGCCCTCGGCTTATTCCGCCTGAGTTCTTTGAGCATGTCGTCCGCGAGGGCGAGCGGATGCAGACGATCGCCAAGGAGTACTTTGGTTCGATCGATGATTGGACGATCATCGCCAAAGCGAATCCGGGTGTCGATCCCCAGAAACTAAAAGGGGGAACCGTGCTCCGGATTCCCAAGGATAAGTACAATATTCAAGGGGTGCTTGTCGGGGGCGAAACCCGCCCGGGTGTGATTACCGCCCATCCGATCGAGGGACAGAACGCGGGGGGGACGATTGAATATATCGTGCAATCGGGCGATTCGCTCTCGCTGATCTCCCAGCGGATCTATGGCACGACCCGGTATGCGAAGTTCATCTTTGAATCGAACCGTGATGTCTTGCGTTCGATGGATTCGATCTCGATCGGGCAGTTGTTGAAGCTGCCTCCGGCGCCTGAGCCGTGAGTTAATCCAGAGCCCTGATCTGTGGGCTGAGGTGATGCGGAGCCCATCCGAGGGGCATACAATCCGTCATGGCCGAATCTGTCAAACCAAATACCTACATTGTCACCGGCGGCGCGGGGTTCATTGGCTCGAACCTGGTCGCCAAGCTCATGAGCAATGAGCCCGATGCGGTGATTTATATCGTGGATGACTTTCGTACGGGTTCGTATGCCAATATCGTCGAAGCCTGTCAGCGGGCCGGGGTTGGCCCGTTCATGGGCTCGGTGCTCGCGGATTCTGTGGGTGATCTGAGCTGGCAGCCGGCGTTGCTGGGTTTGGAACCCAAGGCGGTGTTTCATCTCGCTGCGATCACCGATACGCTCGAGTTTGACGAGAAGAAGATGTTCGCAGCGAACACCGAGCCGTTTGCTGATATTCTTGAGTCCTGTGTGGAGTGCGATGTGCCTTTGGTGTATGCCTCGAGCGCAGCGACTTATGGTTCGCCCGCGGTGGCCGATGAACGGATTCCGTTTCCGGTTGAAGCGGCGGGTTTTCCCAATAATGTGTATGGGTTTTCCAAGTGGCTGATGGATGTTGAGGTGATGCGGTTCTTTGCGATGCGCAAGGCGGAGAAGCAGGCGCTGCCTCAGGTTGTTGGGTTGCGGTATTTCAATGTGTTCGGGCCCGGCGAGGGGCGCAAGGGCAAGATGGCTTCGATGGTGTATCACCTGACGAACCAGATGCTCGATACGGGCTCGGCGAGGCTCTTTAAAATGGGCGAGCATGAGCGGGACCAGGTGTTTGTCGATGATGTCGTGGCGTGCACCATCGCGGGGGCTCAGAAGCAGGCCAAGCCCGGGATTTACAATCTTGGGTCTGGGCAGACGACTTCTTTCAATGATATTGTCGATGCGATCAATGAGGCGCTGGGGATGGATGTGTCACCTGAATATTTCGATATGCCCGAGGAGATGGAGGCGACCTATCAGCATTATACTTGTGCTGATATGTCGTTGACCAAATCGGGGCTGGGGTGGTCGCCGGCGTGGTCGCCGATTGATGCGATGATCCGGTATGCGCGCCAGATCGCAGCCGAGCGTACGGATATCAAATCACACTCCTAAGCGATTCAGAGGACACCGAGCGATGCCGATCAAAAGAGTTCTTGTGACAGGCGGGGCCGGTTTTTTGGGGAGTCATCTCTGCGAGCGGCTTGTTGGCGATGGGCACGATGTGATCTGTCTGGACAACTTTTTTACATCGCAGAAGTCCAATGTGCTTCATCTGCTCAACTACAACAACTTCGAGTTGATCCGTCATGATGTGACGCATCCGATCTGGCTTGAGGTCGATGAGATTTACAATCTCGCGTGCCCGGCTGCGCCTGGGCACTATCAATACAACCCGATCAAGACGATGAAAACCTCGGTGATGGGGGCGATCAATACGCTGGGCATGGCCAAGCGGTGCAATGCGAAGATTTTGCAGGCATCGACTTCGGAGGTGTACGGCGATCCGACCGTTCATCCCCAGCCTGAGTCGTATCGGGGGAATGTGAATCCGATTGGGCCTCGGGCGTGTTATGATGAGGGCAAGCGGGCGGCGGAGACGCTGTTTGCCGATTATCATCGCAAGCACGGGTTGAGCATCCGGGTTGCTCGGATTTTTAATACCTATGGGCCTCGGATGCACCCGTTTGATGGGCGGGTGGTGTCGAACTTTATTTTGCAGGCTTTGGCGAATAGGGATATCACGATCTTTGGGGATGGATCGCAGACCCGCTCGTTCTGTTATCGTGATGACTTGGTCGAAGGGTTCATTCGGCTGATGGCGACGGATGATTCGGTGTCTCAGCCTGTGAATATCGGGAATCCCAATGAGTTTACGATCAAGCAACTTGCGGAGAAGGTGATCGAGTTGACGGGGTCTTCGAGTCGTTTGATCTTTGAGGATTTGCCTGAGGATGATCCGCTCCAGCGTCAGCCTGATATCACGCGGGCGAAGGCGATACTGGATTGGTCGCCTACGGTCGAACTTGAGCAGGGGCTCGGGCGGACAATTGCGTATTTCAAGTCGATTGACCTGAGCGATTTTCGTCCGCCCTCGCCGAATCATTGAATTGGTGCGCTGATTTCGACCCAATCCCAAGCATCGTTGGCCCAGACCTGATAAAATCTCTCCATGATCGTTCCACGGTTCCCACAAGATCGGTGTGTCATTCTCAGCGACAGCGGCGTCGAGTCGCTGCTTGCCTGCGCGATGGCCAGTGAACAGAAACAACTCTCCGAGATCGAATCTTCGATCATCTTGCCGGGATGGTGGGAATGGACCGATGAGATTGATCTGATGATCTCGGCGGTTGATCCTGCGGTGGTGCGCCAGGCGGGGGTGTATGGGATTGATATCTTCCCCGATGCGTCGGTGTATCCGCCCGATGACGCCCAGATGCTCTCTGAGTGTCCGATCGGGGCGATTCAGTCTCGGATGCTCCTCGAAGCGGCTCAGATCGCGTTGCGATCTGGGATTCGGCGGGTGGTTTGGCCTGTTCGTGTGATGCGCCCTGAGTGCAGCGATGAGATGGAAACAATGGTTGACCAGATCGCCCAAGCGATCGACCGGGCGGTGCTTGCCTCTCGGTTGGCATCGCTTGATGCGGAGAGCTCGGCTGCGGTCGATGTGGTGATCGAGACGCCGTTTGTTGATCTGTCGAATGCGCAGATGTTTGATCTGGCGACGGATATGGGGATTCCCAACGAGACCTGCTGGTGGCACAATGCCCGGACCTTGCCCAATGCCCAATACCGATACGAGTATTGGGCCAAGCTCCAAGCCCGCTCGGCCCGCCAGCTCGAGCCCAAGCCTCGCCCACAAACGCCCGCTTCCTAGTGTAAAGTTGGTCATCTGGTGATCTTCTGTTGGGCACGGTGGGCATCGGTGCGTAAACTTTGGCGATATGTCAACGCTCAACACCCAAAACGACTCCGCCCGCCCATCTTGTCTCAACGCATCGAAGGGGTGTGTCCAGCTCTGGTCGCAGACGCTGATCCCGACGACCCGCGATGCGCCTGGGGATGCGAAGATGCCTTCGCATATTTTTCTGGCACGGGCGGGGTATGTCCGCCAGGTCGGGGCGGGGATTTATAACTATCTGCCTCTGGCTTGGCGATCGTTGAAGAAGATCTCGGCGATTGTCCGTGAGGAGATGGATAATGCGGGCGCATCGGAGATGCTCATGCCCGCGATGATGCCCATTGAGCTCTATAAGGATACGAAGCGCGATGTGGACTATGGCGATCTGCTCTTTACGCTCGAAGATCGGCACGGGCGCAAGGCTGCGCTTGGGCCTACGCATGAAGAGGTGATTACGGATCTGATGTGCGGGGCGTTGACCTCGTATAAGCAGTTCCCGCTGAACCTGTATCAGATTCAGACGAAGTTTCGTGATGAGGCTCGGCCTCGGGCGGGGTTGCTGCGCGGGCGAGAGTTTATTATGAAGGATGCGTATTCGTTTCATATCGAGCTCGAAGGCGAAGCCGGGTTGAACGCTGCCTACGACAAGATGTATCAGGCGTATACGAATATATTTACGCGGTGCGGGCTCGATTTCTCAGCGGTGGAAGCCGAGGCTGGGCCGATCGGTGGGTCGGCATCGCATGAGTTTATGGTGAACTGTCCATCGGGTGAGGACACGATTTTGGTCTGTCCTGCATCGGGGTATGCGGCCAATGTCGAAAAGGCGGAGATTGGTGAGCGGGCGTGGTCGTTTGATGTTGAGCCGACATCCGAGATCGAAAAGCACCACACGCCCAACATGCCCGGGATCGAAGGCGTGGCGGAGCACCTCGGGCTCGAAGCATCGGGGATGCTCAAGTCGATTGTGTTCCGGTCGATCGAGGATTCGCCCCGATGGGTGATCGCGGTGGTGCGGGGCGATCATGAGGTCAATGAGGCGAAGGTTCGCGATGCGGCGGGGGTTGGGGTCGAACTCGCGCCTGAAGATGAAGCCAAGGCGGCGGGGTTTGTGATTGGGTATGTCTCGCCGAGGACGATTGATTCGATTGAGCAGGTGCTTGTGGTTGATCCTGATGCGCTCGGTGGTGCTTCTTGGGCGACGGGTGCGGATGAGAAGGATCATCATATCACCGGGTTCAACTGGTCGCGGGATATGGCATCGGCGATTGCTGGCGACAAGATCAAGGTCGCGGATATCCGCAATGCGCGGGCGGGTGATCCATCGCCTCGGGGCGATGGCGTGCTTGAAGAGCGGCGGGGGATTGAGGTGGGGCATATCTTCAAGCTTGGGACAAAGTATTCCGAAGCCATGGGGCTCAGTGTCCTCGATAAGGACCAGAAAAAGCAGGCGGTCATCATGGGATGCTACGGCATCGGTGTCTCGCGGACGCTCTCGGCGTGTGTCGAGATGTCGCACGATGACAACGGGATCATCTGGCCGGCAGCGATTTCGCCGTACCATGTGCAGATCATTGTCATCAAGCCCAAGGCGGAGGGTGTGATGGACGAGGCGCACAGGTTGGCGGGTGTGTTGGCCCAGCAGGGGATGGATGTGCTGATTGATGATCGGGACGATCGCCCGGGCTCGAAGTTCAAGGATGCGGACTTGGTGGGGATTCCGGTGCGGTTTATTATTTCGCCCAAGACGATGGAGCAGGATTCGTATGAGTTCAAGCATCGGGCCGATTCTGAGCGTGCCCAGCTGATCAATCGGTCGCAGGCGGTCGAGTCGGCGCTTGCTGCCATCACTCAATAACCCAAATAACGCCCGTAATTCAACGATTTGCCCTTGACATGGCTTCTGGTTTGGAGGATGATGGGTCATCCAAGCTGTCGATTCTCGGCGGTGGTTGCGCTGGTTAGGCGCGATCGTATCCCAACACACATTCCGGAGCTGTATCTTATGAAACCAGAATCACGCACACGATTTGCCGTGCGTTTGGCTGCTGTTCTTGCTGCCTGTGCAGGTGGCGCGACATCGGTCAATGCCCAAGTATTTGACTCGCCCGCGACGACGGCTCTGAAATGGAGTACCGGAGAGACGCAGGCGGTGAACTTGATGACGCCGAGCCAGGTTCAATCTGCGATCACTCAACTCGCTGCTCGCCCAGATCAGTCGCGGGTTCTGGTCCATCTTGCCTATCCTCTCAACCAGACCCAGCGAGGCGAACTCGCCAATGCGGGGTTGCGTTTGACGACGGCGCTCGGGGGCACGAGCTTCTTCGCGACGCTTGATTCGAGCGCTAATGCGGGCGTGCTTTCGCGCTCGGCGATTGCCTCTATCGGGCAGATCGAGCAGTCTCAGAAGCTTCATCGTGATTTCCAGAACGACATCATCCGGCCGTGGATGCTCTCGTCGTTCGATGTGGCCAAGTCACCCGAACTCCGCGACCTCAAAGAAGGCGGGTTCGTCACCATCAACGAACTCGACTCGATCGGGATCAACCCATCGGTCGTCATTGTGGTGATGCTGCATAAGGACGCGGATCGGTTTGCGACGAGCAAGCGGATTGCGAAGGCGTTCAACGCTCAAATCCTTTCCGAAGCCGACGCGATCAATACGCTTGTGCTCGCGGTCAAGCCCAACCAGATCAAGCAGATCTCGAATGATGATTCGGTGATGTGGATCGAGCCTCCATTGCCCAAGCTCAGCACGCTCAACGCGGAGAACCGGGTGCTTGTTGGCGCAAACACGCTCAATACTGCGCCCTACGGGCTTGATGGTGCTGGTGTGGATGTGCTCGTTTATGATGGCGGGAAGGTCGCGTCGCATCCCGACTTTGAATCTCGGTTGACGATCGGTGCGTCGGATACTTCCGGGGTGATCACCCACGCGACCCATGTCGCGGGGACGATCGGCGGGGCCGGGGTTGTGAACTTTAACAACCGGGGCATGGCGCCGGGGGTCAATATCATCTCCTACGGGTTCGAACAAAAAGGTGGGCTCTCGGAGGGGTTCCTGTATTCCGATCCGGGTGATCTTGAAGCGGATTACACCGAGGCGATCGTGACCTACGGCGCGGACATCGCCAATAACTCGATCGGGACGAATACCGCTCCAAACGGGTTCGATTGTCTCACCACCGGGAACTACGGCGTCACCAGTGCGTTGATCGACTCGATCGCTCGCGGCTCGACCGGCAGCCCCTTTAGGATTGTTTGGGCCAATGGCAATGAACGCCAGAGTTCACGGTGTCTTGGAGATGACAACGGCAACTTCGGCGAGTTCTACTCCACCGCACCGCCGGCGTGTGCCAAGAACCATATCACGGTTGGTTCGGTTGATTCAAACTCGGACCTCACCAGTTCGTTCTCGTCATGGGGGCCTACGGATGATGGGCGGATCAAGCCTGATATCTCGGCTCCGGGGTGTCAACTCGGCGGCGACGGCGGCGTCACCTCGACGAACTCTTCGGGCGGATATGTCTCATTCTGCGGCACCTCGATGGCTTCGCCAACAACCGCGGGTGTCTCGTCGCTCATCCTTGAGCAGTACCGCATGACCTTCCCTGATCGCAACGATCCGATGAACGCGACGCTCAAAACGCTGCTCGCCAACACGGCGGTCGATCGCGGCAACCCTGGGCCGGACTATAAATATGGGTACGGCTCGATCCGAGGCGTGCCCGCGGTTGATACGGTGATCGCAGAGAATGTGATCGAATCCGAAGTCGCTCAGGGCGGCGTCTATCGCGGGATTATTATTGTTGGGGCCGGCGAAACCGAGCTTCGCGCCACGATCGCGTGGGACGATGCACCGGCAGCGCCGAATGTCAATAACGCATTGGTCAACGACCTTGATCTGCGGATTATTGATTCGGGCGGCAATGTGTTCCTGCCTTGGACGCTTGATCCGCAGAACCCCAACGGGAATGCCGGTCAGAATGTTGCGGACCATCTCAACAACATCGAGCAGGTCTCGATTCTGAACCCTGCACCCGGTGCGTATACCGTCGAAGTGACGGGGTTCAATATTGCGGATGGGCCAACGCAGACCTTCGGGCTCTCGTCATCGACGACGCTGATCAACTGTTCATCGGCGGGGCTCGCCTCGATCGGTGGCAGCCTGTTCTCGTGCTCGGGCACGGCGAATGTGCAGGTTGTTGATTGTGATCTCAACTCGTCAGATCTTGTGATTGATACGGTTGATGTGATGATTACATCGGACTCGCAAGTCGGCGGGGCATTGATCCTCACGCTTACAGAGACGGCTGCGGAATCGGCAACATTCACCGGCTCGTTCTCATTCGCGGATACGAACGGCGCTGATGTGCTTGTATCTGAGGGTGATACCATGAGCCTGACCTATATCGATGCAGACGACGGCAACGGCAACACCAATGTGCCTGTTGTATCCTCGGCGTCGATCGACTGTACCGCTCCGGCGATCATCAGCACCAGTGCCTCGCTCATCAGCAGCGACTTCGCGGATGTGGATGTTGAGACGGATGAGAGCAGCAATATCGTGGTCAGCTTCGGCACCTCGATGGGCTCGCTTGATGGTTCGGTCGCATCCAACGGGCTCGTCACCAATCACACGGTGACACTCGAAGGGCTTACGATCTTGACCGATTACTTCTACACTGTTGAAACCACGGATACGGCGGGGAACATAACCCTGCATGACAACAACGGCAATGGGTATACATTCACCACGCTCAACGGACCAACACCGGTCTATGAGTTCCTGCTTGACGATATCAATCCTGGGTGGGCGACCACTGGTGCATGGGCATTCGGTGTTCCCGCGGGGAATGAAGGGGATCCAAGTTCGGGCAACACAGGCAACAATGTGTACGGGTATAACCTCTTCGGAGAATATACTGACAACCTCCCTGAACGCTACCTCACGACCGATCCGATGGACTTCACCGGCGTCACCGGTGTTGGAGTCGAGTTCCAACGCTGGCTTGGTATTGAGAGCAGCACATGGGATCAGGCCGCGATTGAGATTCGCCTTGGCAATGGTTCATGGCAGAATGTTTGGAGCCATTCGGGCGGAACCGTGACCCCAAGCTCGTGGACATTTGTTTCGTACGACATCTCATCAGTTGCTGACAATCAGCCAGATGTCCAACTCCGCTGGGTCATGGGCACCACCGATAGTTCGGTGACTTATGCCGGTTGGAACATCGACGACATCGTCTTCACCGGCGTGCAGCCTGTGGAGGATTGTGCTGCCGATCTCACCGGCGACGGCGAACTCAACTTCTTCGATGTCTCTGCGTTCCTCAGTGCGTTTAGCGCGATGGATCCGGCTGCCGACTTCACCGGCGATGGGCAGTTCAACTTCTTCGATGTTTCCGCCTTCCTCGCGGCCTTCGGGGCGGGGTGTCCATAATCAGCGAGTATTCATCGTTGTGATTGATTTATGAATCCACAGGCCCGGGGCATCTGCTCCGGGCTTTTTCATGTCATTTTCTCGGCTTCAACTGGGCCCAACGCGTCTATCATCGGGCATGAATATCCCTGAAACGATCAATGTGCTGCTCATCGGCTCCGGAGCCCGCGAGCACGCCCTGGCCTGTGGGCTCGCCCGCTCAAATCGGCTCGGGACGCTCTTTGCGACGGACATGACCAATCCCGGTATCGCCAAGCTCGCCAAGCCCGTCGATGTGCCTGCATTGAGCAAGGAACTCTATCGGCTGGTCCAGTTCTGCGATCGTGAAAACATCGAACTCATCGTCATCGGCCCAGAAGATCCACTGGCTCAGGGGTGGGCTGATACGCTCTCGAAAAAGGCGGACGGGTCGCCCCGATTGGTCTTTGGGCCCGGCGCCAAAGGTGCCCAGCTCGAAGCGGACAAGGCGTATGCCAAACAGATGATGCGGGCCGCTTCGGTGCCCACGGCTGAGGGGCGGGTGTTCACACAACTCGAGCACGCAGAGGAATACCTCAAGACACGCGACGAAATCTTTGTCATCAAAGCCACCGGGCTCGCCAAGGGCAAAGGGGTCATTGTCCCTGAAACCAATGAAGAGGGCATCACAGCCGTCCGCGACATGATGAAGAAGCGAGTCTTTGGCGATGCGGGAAAAACAGTCCTTGTCGAGGAAAAAATCAACGGCACCGAGGTCTCCGTGCTTGCGCTGCTCGATGGGCACAACATCCTTGTGCTTCCACCATGCCAAGATCACAAACGGCTCGGCGATGGCGACAAGGGCCCAAACACCGGGGGCATGGGTGCGTTCTGCCCAGCGGAAACCATCAGCGATGAAATCATGCAGCAGATCGAATCCGAGGTGCTTGTCCCGATCGCCGATGTGCTTCGGCGTGATGAGATTGATTTCAAGGGCGTGCTCTACGCCGGGATCATGCTCACGCCTGCGGGGCCGAAGGTTTTGGAGTTCAATGTTCGGTTTGGTGATCCTGAATGCCAGCCTTTGATCGCTCGGCTTGAGTCCGATCTGATCGAACTCCTCTGGGCGACGGCTTCGGGGTCACTCGATGAGGTCGAGGTCAAGTTCTCGTCCAAGGTCGCGGTCTGTGTCGTGCTTGCGTCGAAGGGGTATCCAGAATTACCAGAAACCGGTGATGTGATTACGGGTGTTGAGGATGCTGAGGCAATCGAAGGGGTCACTGTGTTTCATGCGGGGACGAAGTTGCTCGAAAACGGGTTCTTGGTGACGGCTGGCGGGCGGGTGCTTTCGATCACCGCGCTTGGCGATACCATCGAGCAGGCCCGCGAGTTGGCTTATAAGGGTATCGACAAGATTCACTTTGAGGGGATGCAGGTTCGGACGGATATCGCCCGGGACGCATCGGTTCGATCGTAATCACGCTTCGAGTAGAACGGGCTTCCAGCCCGTTTTTGACAGATTAATTATAAAAGAAACGGGCTGGAAGCCCGTTCTATCAGAGGGGCTACGGCACCCGTTTGCCGGCTACGGCGGTGAGCCAGGCGCCGGTTGCTGCGGCATCATCGGAGACGGTTCCCCAGACCACCTGACGACCATCGTCGAGCTGGTGGATCAGCAGCAGCCTCATCCCCGATGGGGTTGAGTCGATCGCAAAGCCGAGTTCATCGAGCGAGCGTCCATCGGCTCCGATCAATGCAACCGAGCCCACGGGTTCGATCGCAGAATCAGCATCAATGACATTGACCACCGTTGCGGGCTCGTGCAGGAGCAGCCCGATCAGGCGATCAATCGCATCACGGTTCACGCTGTCGGCTTGGGACTCGCCGATGGTCCATTTTCCGAGTTCTCGCTTGGCTTGAAAGCGCAGGCGGGCATCGCGCCCATTGATTTGAATCCCGACGACGGAGCCGAGGGTCTCTGAGCTTGGAGTCCGAGCGATGTAGGGCTCGGCGGCGGCGGTGAGCTTGGCGAGCTGATCCGTCTTGAGTGTCACCAGTGCCGATCCCATCTCGGTTTCGACCTGCCCATAGACGCTTGAGCCTCCGACATCGGCGCGGGTGCCGATGGTCAGGGATGGGTTGCGGGATTCGCTGGCGAGTCGGATCTTGGCGATCGGCGAGCCGAGCCCGGTTGTGGATTGATCGACCGGGTCATCGACAAACCCGTTGGCTTGGAGTGAGCCGAGCACTTTGATCAGATTCTCGATGGCTTGGGTATCGCCATGGATCGCGAATGGCTCTTGGATGATCCATCCCGAGCTGGTCCGTGCGAGGACGAGGCTCAAGCCTCCGGCTTCGAGTTCGACGCTCCGGATTGACGAGTTGGGGAGTTCGAAGAGCTGGTTGGATCGCCATTGACGGAGATTTGTTGAAATCAGTGCGTCGTAGACCCTGCGTTGGATCCGCCCAAACCATCGTGCGGTCGCCACGCCTTGGGTGTCTCGGTGCTCGATTCGGATGATATTGAATCCGCCCGAGCTGGTCGAATCAAACTCGATACGGATTGACGAGCCATCGGTTTGGCGGAGCAGGAGCTCGCCTCCGATTGTATTGAGTTGGTCTTCTTCGAGTGTCTGAATCCGCGCGGTGCTCAGCATCCGCAGGGCCCCTTTGGCTTTGTTTGATTGCACCGCCCAGCGATGGTCCATCCCCCCTTGGGCCCAGTGGACGCTCCATTGCTCGAGTCGGGTTGGGTCTTGTTCGAGTATTTCTCGCTGATCGTCGACGAGTCGTTCGATCGCCGAGATACTCACCGGGTCGAACCCGATGGTGCGCGTGGATGACGCGGGCTGGGCATCGCGCGATGCCTGCTGCTGGGCCCGGGTGACGAGTACCCCCGCCCCGAGGATGCCGGCGATGATGATCCAGATGAGAATTGTTCGTATCGACATGGTTCTATCCTATCGTCTGATGATGGACTCTTGGCCCAGACTATGCCGACAATAAGAAGAATCATGACTCGATCCCACTCCAATCCGCCTTCCCGTCCTCTGGTTGCGATCACCTCTGATCTGATGATCCGTAAGCAACGCCCGACGAGCTACCTGACGATGACTTATGCCCAGAGCGTGCTTGATGCGGGCGGCATCCCGGTGATTCTTCCGCCGACCCCGGGGCATGTTGATGATTTGGTCACCCGATTCGACGCCTTTATCCTCTCGGGCGGCGATGACCCCAAAACCGAGCCCTTCGGCGCAGCGACCCACCCGGCGGCTGTCCCCGTGCTCGACGCTCGCCAAGCTTTCGAGACACAGCTGATCAATGAACTCAAGAATCACCCCGAGGTTCCGGTTCTGGGCATCTGCCTGGGCATGCAGATGCTCGCTTTATGTGCTGGTGGATCGCTCAATCAGCATTTGCCTGAGACCCACGAATCCCATGCGATCCACTGGGACCATGAGCATGAGATTATCTCATCGAACCCGGATCAACTCGGCTCGGGCATGGCCTGGTCCGGGCATCGTCAGGCGGTGCAAGACCCGGGTTCTCTGCGCGTGCTTGCTAGGGCGCCCGATGGGGTGATCGAAGCCTTGGATGATCCGAATCGCAAGTTCACCCTCGGGGTTCAATGGCACCCTGAGCGGACTGCGGATTCAGCATTAGGACAGGGGCTCTTTAATCGGCTGATGCATGCTGCTGGTGAGGGAAGACCGCTGGGTGCGAGCTCTCTCTGAGGAGGGGGCTCGCAACAGAACTCGGAGCTGTCGGCCAGGGATTCTCAATCGTTCGTCAAAGATCCGGTCGCTGCGCACGCCACCCCAGTGCCCTTCATCGGCGACGGGCCGATGAAGGTTCAAGGCGAACTGCGGCGTCCTCGCCGCCGCCGGGCACGCAGCCGAGAGCCAGAGGCGTCCCCGCCTCGCCTCGGCCGAACGATCTCGATTCAATGGAGCGAGGGACGAGCGGAGTTGAAGCGTGATCGTGAGGGGCAGCAACCCGGCTTTCGCGGGTTGCTGGTCAACCCTTTTGCGTCGGCTTGTGAGTCTTTGGATGATCTCGATTGGTGGCGATTGCCGCGGCTCTATAGATTCGGCGGGTTCGCCTCGTGTGGTTGCGTGTCGTTTGGATCGATTGGAGGCTGCCGAGGAGAGCGGCGGGAGTGCTCCGGTATTGATCGCCCCAAACCCGCCTGAGGAAGAGCGGACGGGCGCACACCGCCGTCAGGCGGCCCGCCGAAGGCGGGTGGCGGCTCTGCCGCCTCTTGGAGTGGTGCAACGGGGTCAGGATGGAGACGGGCGTGACAGGCCGACGACGGGGACGCAGGCCGAGCTCGGCCAAGGGGGCGGGCGGGGCTTTGGGCAGAGGGGGGCTTCCCCCCGGTTGACCAAAGCACCAGCCCGCCCCCGATCGAGTTTGATCGTCGATTGCTACTTTGCCTCTGAATATATCTTGTTATCTTGTTTCGGGGGTCATGGGTGGACCCTCTGAGGGGTCATGGGCGACCCCTCCCGGGGTCGTGGGTGAACCGGGGAGGGGTCATGGGTGGCCCCTCTGAGGGGTCGCCCACGGCCCCGGGTTCGCTGGTGGCCCCTCTGTTCAGGTGTGAGATTTGCCTCCTCTGCACCCGAGACTTTGGCGAGTCGGAATACACTGATCCGATGCCCGTGTCCTGGGGCGAATCTGATGAGGCGAGCGAGTTCGAGTTCTTGGATTGCTCTTCGGATCGTGTTTCGCTTGATCCCGAGTCGCTCTTCGAGGACTGGATATCCGAGCTTGGCTTGCCAGTTTGAACCGACCGGCCAGGACTCGGCGATGATGGTTGCCAGCAACGCCTGGGCGTTGATGCTGACTCCTTCGTTCGATGCGATGCGCATCAGTTGGGTGATGACGAGCGCTTTGGATTTGGCTCGATTATTGAGATCACCTTTCATGGCAGACCTCCAGCGCGTCAGCTGCGAGTTTGGCATCGCGGAGCGATGGCAAGGCGTAGAGGGATGTGGTCTGGAGATTGCTGTGGCCCAGGAGTGATCGTGCAGCTGCGGGCGATGCATTTGAGACTGCTATTGAAGCGGCATGTCGACGGCAATCGTACAAACACCACTTTCGAAGTCCGTGCCGCTTGATGATGCGTGCGAGGTTTTGTTGGATGACGGAGTAGGAGATGTGGTTTGATTGATCTCGGAATGCCGGCCAAATCCAATCGTCCGGGCAGATTGGTTTGAGCTTGGAGTCGATGATTCGGCGTGCGGGACGGTTGAGGGCGATATAGCGGGGCATGCGTGTTTTACCCTGCGTTTTGTGGGTCTTGAGCACGATGACTCGTTGGGATTGGTGTGTGGCGATGCTCGATGTCGTGAGCGTGTAGATCTCTTTGGGACGGGCTCCGGTGTAGAAGCACATGAGCGTGATCTCTGCGAGCCAGTTGGGCATGAAGTCGATCGTTGGCCAGAATCGTGATCTGAACCCTTCGCACCAGTCCTCATCGATGACGATGAGGTCATCGTTGGCATTGGCTTTGGGCCTTGGTTTGAAGCGTATTTGTTGAAGTTCGTAGAGTGTGGCGGCGTCGAGCATCTCGAACTCGGTTGCCCAGGACAACATGGCGAGCCATCGGCGGTGGCATCCACGCTGATATGACACCGAGAGATTCGCCTGGCGAAGCTCCTCGATGGCGTGAAGCCAGGAGCGCCGGTCGATCGTTCGAGCGTGCAACGCGAGGCGTGCGATTGCGCATTTGTGATTCGACGGCTCGCGTGATTCGTAGCGGTCGGCGCACCATGCGAGGTATTTGGCGGAGATATCCGCGACGCGAAAGCGCTGCGGATGACGGCGATGGTTGTACATCATTTTGAATGCTCATTGGGGCGATAACGAAGCATCTTCGAGGTGCCCCGGGGCGCGAAGATGCGCCGATTGATTGGTCGGCGCTGACACCTTACCACGCTGGGATCAGAAGTGCAACCGCCCCAGGGTAATCACTCCCCGGGGCGTTGCGTTGGCTCGATTGCATCGTTGGTGCCGCCAGAGCGAGGCGAGATTTGAGCATTGAGCATACCCGAATCCAAAGCGGGTGAACGGACTCGAACCGTCAACATTCAGCTTGGAAGGCTGACGCTCTACCATTGAGCTACACCCGCAAAGGCCGATTTTGAGTGTCTTGCACTACATTAGCCAGAGTTCTTGCACTACAATTCGGTGTTGTTGAGCCGAAAACGCAATCCAGAACGCCGTGAGTATATCCGCAATGAACGCAAATGTCTCTAAACGCAAACCACGAATTCCAAAGCTTTCGTTCACAGACAATAGAGGTTATGGCTGGCATGTTTCATATCGCGATCCAGTGACAGGTACGCCCAAACGGCATTGCTTTGGAATCCCCGAACGGGAGCGCAAGGCCGAAGCCGAGCGCATGTACCATGACTGGATTGCCAAGCACCTGCACGGTGAATCAACGCCACCGAGAATGGGTGCAAAAAAACCAACTACACGAACTTTCTCCCAAGCCAATGTTCTCTCTGGGAGCATTATCGAGATCGCCAGCGGGCTGATTGAATCTGAGCGGTCTCGAATCCGAGAGGATGGCGAATCTCGAAGGCGTGGCACCATAGCACGAGCGGTCTTTACCGACCGGAGCAAGCAGATTCGAGACTTCCTCGCCTTCATAAACGATCGGCATGGGGAAAACGCCATCAATCGGATGCGGCTTGCAGATTTGAGTATGCAGGATGTGGAGGCGTACAACGACCATGTTGTCACAAGCGGGTATTCGGCCTCACAGGTCTCCAAGAGGATGCAGCTTGTCAAGGGCATCATCGACCGGGCTGGACGCCCTGAGCACGGCCTGCAGGCACTCTCGTGGAACTGGGACTCTCGTGATGTTCGGCATGGGAAACCCACTCAGGAACGCATTCTCCCGACTGTTGAGCAACTTAAAGATCTCTTGGATGCTACTGATCAGCGAGGCAAGGCGTTTATCTGGCTTGGCATCGGGCTGGGCTTCGGCCCCAAAGACCTCTCAGCAATTCGTGTTGGTCAGATTGCAAACAATGCGTATGACCTTCGGCGTGGCAAGACCGGAGTTGAGCGATTTGGTGTCACATCACCTTATGTGTGGGCTCATGTTTCAGCATACCAGAAAGCGGAGAGTCGGGCAAAGGGAGAACCCCTTTTCTTGACTCGGACTGGTCAGCCTCTTGTCCATGCTCGTTCAAATGCTGTGACGCTCTGGTGGAGCAGCCTTCGCAAGCGAATCGGCGAGACTCCAGAGACTCTCGGTGGGTTTTATACGCTCAGGCATCTCGGTGCAACAGAGTTTGGGAACCGCCGAGGAGCTTCGATCAGTGATATAAAGCGGTGGCTTGGGCACTCGGCGAGCTCCAGTGTGGCAGATGTATACATGAAGCCAGTGAGCCCGGAATACCAAGCAGTGGTTAAATGGGTACGGAAGTCACTGAAGAAGACGACGCTCTGATGCCTGATTTTCTTTCTTCAATCAATCTGGTGCTTCATCGATCAGTAGCTGGGTGAGTTGGGCACGGAGGAGTGGGCTATCACGCGTCGCATGTTCATAGAATCTTTGAACACCCGGTTTCTGCTCGAACAGGCGTTCGCACAATACGGAATAGTCTTCGTTCGATAAAGACTCGATTCGTTGAGCGACTTCGTCCCATCGTTGCTCATTACTTACCAGAAGCTCACATGCAGATGGATTTCGCCGGATGCAGTCAATCACTTCTGGTGGTTCGTTCAATCGCCTGAGAGCTCGCTCGGTGAGTGCTTGCCGGTCGATCTCTTTTCTTTCATTTGGCTGTATTCCTTTGTGAGCCTTGAGATGCGATATCGATTTCAGGGCTCTATTCTCGGCGGCTTCTTGTCTGGATTGTCTTTGTGTGTGCCGGTGTTCGAGCTCTTGAACCGATTTGTGTACATGTTCTCTGAGATAAGCAACGCGGGCACCTGTACCTGCGCCAGGTGACCACTCGGTGCTGCGCATCGTGATCTCGATGAGCTCTGATGCTGACCTTCCTGCTGATATGAGTTCAGGTATGGCTTTAGGGTGCCCTGGTTTCACTAGGTAGCTTGCTCCAGACAAGCCCCATCTCGACAAAGCCACCGAATGGGAACAGTGTTTGGTAATGGGTGTGTTTTTCATCGATCGAGCAGCATCGGCATATTGCTGCTTCATTTGGATCTTAGTTGTTCCTTTCTGGTTCACCAGTGGCCCGGCTTGGAGCTCACCTGTGACCTGACCATCTGGGTCACTTGTGGCACGGCCTGATTTTGGAGTGGGGTCAGAAGTGGACCGACTGTTGTTCGCTTGCCCATTTCGAAGTCTCTTGATGCCAGACAAGCACTCGGTCACATGACCCGCGTGTCGCAGATCAGTGATGAGATAGACAGAATGTTTTCCTCGCTGACGATTCACTTTGATTAGCCCGCACTTCTCAAGCAGCCCGATCGCTCGCTTGACTGAACTCTCTGAGTGGCCAGAGTCGATTGCGATTCGTTTTCGGTCGGGGTGGACATTGGGGAGCCGCCGGAGCAGGACGGCATACACAGCTTGGACGGCTCGGCCTCCATGCAGCGAGGCAAGTTCATGGAGTGATGCGAATACATGCGAATCGATGGAAGCTCGTAGGGCTTGCTCTGCTGTGAGTTTGTCCGCACCTGGGAAGGATACGACAGCGTCCAACTCAGAATGCGACTGGTCGTGCTTTGGTCTCATGTTGTCCCCGTGTGAAATATCTTTCCAGCATCAACCATTTTGTTTCGCGTGGCAAGAGGTCTATTCCGAGTTTCTTGTTTGACACTCGGGTCTTACTGGATTCAGATGACAAATGAAGAGGGCTGGATTCAATCTCTGAGATTATTTTGGGCTCTTATGGCACACCTGATGCATCTTGATGCCATAACGAATATAAATACGGAGATGACACAATGACAAACCAGAAACCAAAGAGCATTTTTCGTGACGGGCCGATTGCTGCGTCCGTTTGGGAACGAGCAGGCCGACACGGAAACTACTTTGAATACACAGTGAGCAGGTCATTCAAAGGCAAAGAGGGGTTCAGCTACAGCGGCTCGTACCGAGAACGAGATGCCGAGGCACTCAAACACTGTGTTGACCAAGCTGTTGCGTGGATTCGTGAGCAGCAGGGGGATGACAGCCCTCAGGCAGAAGAAGTTGGTGACGGTGGAGTAGTAGCCGTGCAACCCGAATAGGTGGCGGCTATGAATCCACTATTCAAAGCGAAAGCCAAAGACGATGATGACACACTAAATACATCGTTTGCGCCCCAGCCAGTACTGCGCCAAGATGAATCAGAGGACGCTCAGTTCTCTCGATGGTTGAGCGTGGAACAGATTCGCAAAATGCAGCGGATGCGACGCGAGACCGTGGTAGCGGCCATGCTTGAGGGTGAACTCCCATATGAGCAACGCGGTCGGATTCGGTATGCGAGGTTTGCTGATGTTCTTGCGTGGGAAGAGAGACGCTTGAATCCAGAGTCAGCTCCCAGCCGGATGCGGATTGCTCCTGAGCTGGCTGATTTGGTTGGGTAGGACAGAAGCTGACATCAAAGAAGCCCTGGCGGATGCCCCGCTAGGGCTCTCTGATGCCAAAGACAACAGAATGACTATTTCACTTGAGAAGAGAACCATATTATGAGGAACACTGTCAATCGTATTTTTACATCCACCAGCAAAGGTCAAAACCAGCAAGTTGCAAATGAACGGAACTGGACTGCAGAAGTCAATGCCGAGCTCAAACAAGAGCTCGTTTCTGTAGTCTCTTATCCAGATCGTTGCCCTCTCTTTGGAGATGCCCGATTTCATGGAAACTGTGACGGGCGGCTCTTTCTACATCTTGTGAAGCAATATGGTGCTTCAAGCATCGCCGACCCAATGATGGGGTCTGGGACTACTCAGGACGCAGTCAACTGGCTGAATGCCCAGAGCGAGCAAAGAATCGAGTATTGGGGAGATGACCTGTCGAGAGGATTTGACTTGGAGCGTGACGAGCTGCCAGGCCCCTTTGATTTCATTTGGATTCATCCTCCATACTGGAACATTGTCCACTATTCAGATGATGCTCGTGATTTGAGCACTGCATCAACCTACGAGGAGTTCTGCCTACGCCTCACGCACTGCCTGAATCGTTGCTACGACGAACTCGCTCCGAATGGACACTTAGCAGTCCTCCTGGGCGATGTCAGAAGGAAGGGCAAGTACTTTGCACCGGTGTGGGATTGCTTGAGGGAGACAGGGTGTGCTATTGGAAGCCCGGTTTCAGTCTTGGTGAAATCTCAGCATGGTGTGAGGTCAAATCGCACGCAGTATTCGAGATTGAAGCACCCTCGGATTATGCATGAAACCTGTTTGGTCTTTGAGAGAAGAGATTGAGTTTTTCCATCCGAGTCCTGTGTCTCAAGCCCCTTGGTCGTGGCTGATATCCCAGGCATAGGTTCGGGTGGTGTTTGTAGAGTGAATGGCCTATTGGTGGCAATGTATTTGGCGTAGATGGTGGCCGTATGAGCATGATGGAATCAAGACAAAATCCAAGGTTCGGGCTTGGCCGATTAGTGGCTACGCCGAACGCACTCCAGGCCGTCGAACCCAGTGAGATTGACTCGGCTCTGCTCCGGCATGTCCGAGGAGATTGGGGCGATGTTGACAGCTTCGATAGACAGGTGAATGAGGATGCTCTTGAGGAAGGTGGCCGCCTCTTCTCTGTGTATCACACGAAGCATGGAGCGAAGTTCTGGGTCATCACTGAAGCCGACCGTTCAGCAACAACCATTTTATTGCCTGAGGATTATTGATGGTTATTGTAGTGAATAGGGGTTGACTCCCCAGCAGACCTTATGCACGACCGTGCGTATACAGTTAATCCCGAAAACACACACAAAACGCTTGTATCGCCGATTATGGCGTATACACGATAATTACAAAGTCTCCCTATTTCCCATTTTTCACATGACATAGGCCCTATAAGCTGTAGACTGGCTTCTATGGCACACTCCTCCAAGAGCGGCGGTACTGGAACAACATTCAGGCTTGGACACGAGGACAGGCAAGAGCTTGAAAACCGAGCGGCTGCGGCTGACCAGTCACTGAGTGAATACCTCCGGGAGCTCGTGCGTGAGCACCTTGAGCCGACTGAAATGGGCAAGCTGCTTGATGAAGTCGAGGGGCTTCGGATTGAGGTTCGGATGCTCCGCGAGGACATGCAGTTTGTCCTTGAAACGCTCCTGATCAATGTTGCCAACATCCCAGAAGACCAAGTGAAATCAGCGGTTCGCGCCAAGCTCAACAGATCCTGAGGAGGAGCGTCATGCTCACGATTTCGGCCATGAGTCCTGGCCAAGAAAACTACTACCTGCAACTCGGTCGAGAGGACTACTACCTCGAAGGCGGAGAGCCCCCAGGGGTGTGGTTTGGGCAAGGGGCGAAGGCACTTGGTCTTGCCGGTGAAGTCGAACGGAATCCCTTGCGGTCGCTCTTCGCTGGGTTCACACCAGACGGGAAGAAAACGCTCGTTCAGAATGCGGGGAAGAAAGACCGTCAGCCGGGATGGGATATGACGGTTTCGGCTCCTAAGTCGGTATCTGTTCTCTGGAGTGCCGTCGACAAAGAGAAGCAGGCGGTCATTGAATCCATACTCATGGACGCGACCCAGCGGCTCGTCTCTTTCATGGAGGCCGAAATTGCCCACACCCGGAAGGGGGCAGGCGGGATTGATGTTCAGGATGCCAAGCTTGCATGCGCTGCCTTCATGCATCATACGAGCCGGGCCCAAGAGCCTCAGCTTCATGTTCATATCGTGACACCGAATGCAGGACTCGGTGAAGACGGCAGTTGGGGCGCATTGCGGAGCCGTGAAGATTTCTATTCATTCCAGACGATGCTCGGTGCTCTTTGGCGTGCTGATGTTGCTCATGGTCTTGCCCGATCGGGAGTCGAGCTTGAATCGGACCGCTTCGCATTCAAAGTAAAGAGCGTGCCGGACGAGCTCTGCTTGGCCCAATCGACTCGTTCAAAAGAAATTAGTGAGTACAAGCTTGAGCACAAGCTGGCTGGGAATGACGCTGGTGAGATAGCCAACCAGGCAACACGGAATGTGAAGGGTCATGTATCACGAGACGAGCTTGCTCCTGCATGGAGTGCTTTGAATCAAGAGCATGAGTTCTCGCCTGATGTAGCGGAGTCTCTCTTTCAAGGCCAGTCACAGGAGATTGTGCAGGCAGATTCTCCAGTTGTACGCAAGCATTCGTATGACAGATCACTCGATGAACTGATGGAGAGTCAAAGCTGCTTTCCAGAGCGAGCCTTTCAGCAGAAGACCTTGGAGGATATCCAGTCATATGGACTAGAGCCCTATGGTGAGTTCGCTGCTGCGCGAGCGTTTTTGCACAAATCAGATGACTGTGTGTACCTCAATAATGAAACTGAGTACGACACCTTTACGACAAAGTGGATGTACCGCGCTGAAGAGCATGTACTCACTATGGCGGATGACTTGGCGAAGAAAGAGGCCAAGATAGAATCTGATGATTTAGTACGCAGGGCTGCGTATCTGACAGATCTGTCAACAGAGCAGAGTGATGCTGTGGAGCACATTGTTGGTGGAAAAGGGAAGATAGCCTGCCTTACCGGCGGCGCAGGTGCCGGAAAAACACGCACTCTCACAGCGGCCAAGCTCGTATGGAAAGAGCGGAACTATGCTGTGATTGGTTGTGCGATGGGAGGGAGCGCCGCCAAAGAACTTGAAAAGGGGAGCGGAATCAAGAGCTACACGGTGGAGAAACTGCTCTATACGCTCGATGACACCTTTGCAGCACGGACGAAGAAGAACCTCTCGCCAGGAGAGATTGCCAAATCAATCTCCATTGATGGGTTATTCACCAAGAATCATCGGATGATTCACAATAAACCGCTGATTCAAAACAAGCCGCTCTTCAGTAAGAAAAAGCAACGGCCCGCACAAATCAAGCTCACAAGCAATACTGTGGTTGTACTTGATGAAGCATCGATGTTGGGGACATATGACTATGCCCGATTGATAGCCCATATCGACCGAGCAGGAGCCAAGCTTGTCTGTGTTGGTGACCATCAACAACTGCCTTCGATTGAAGCGGGGGGGGTGTTTCATCATCTGCTTGAGAAATATGGTGCTGCCAAACTTGAGCAGAATCGCCGTCAGCATTCACCCTGGATGCGAGAGGCCGTTGAGCAGTTCCGAGATGGAAATCCGAAGGGGGCGTTGTCGCTGTATGTCAAGGCAGACAAACTCACCATCGAGCCAACACGGGAAGAAGCCAAAAAGAGCTTGATTGCGTCTTGGTCTCAATCCCGAAAGAGCGATCTCAAAGAGTCGCTCATTCTTGCTGGCACGAACCGGGATGTTAAAGAGCTCAACGCGGAAGCCCAGTCATTGCGCAGGGACAAAGGAGAGCTTGGGAGAAGGAGTATGAAGATCGATGGAACCCGTATGTTTGAGGGCGACCGCGTACTTTTCACCAAGAACTCCAATCTCTACGGTATCGTCAATGGTGACTTTGCAACGATCGAGAAGATGAGGAAGCCCCGCCATCTTCTTGATAAGGGCGGCTTTACCGTGCTGCTTGACTCGCCATCACTGGGTAAATCAGAGCGGGTTCGGGTTTCATTTGAAGACTACAAGCAAGAAGAAGTAAAGCTCGGGTATGCGTCAACGACTCATAAAGCCCAAGGAACAACCGTCGACCGCGCCTATGTACTCGCAGGCGGCTGGATGCAAGACCGTGAGCTGTCGTATGTCCAGATGAGTCGGCATAGGAAAGATTGTCAGATATTTGTCACCAGCGATGAAGCTGGCGAAGACCTGTGCGAGTTGAAGAGGGCGATGGAGCAATCTCACGCAAAGGAGTTGGCACACGCACAAGAACAAAGTCGTGCATTGGAGCTCAGGTTGCGATGAACTATAAACCATATTTTTTTCTCTATCATTTGAAGACGGTGCTTTTCATCATGCGCTTCTGGGCACCAATGGCTGTGGTGCGAGTAGCAGTGCTGTTCGTAGCGATCTCATTTCTGTACGCCATATGGCTTCCAGTCTCGACTGTTGGATATATTTCTATCGCCTTCGTGCCTGGATTGCTATTGATCTTGGCTTACCCATGTATCAAGACGAAGCCCAAAGAGTTGGAAGTGGGAGATTATATTCAGCTTTACTACTCCCACGCCGTCACGCAGCGGAAGGGGGATATTCGGAGTTATTGGCAGTTCACTCTGGCCGCGACTGGATCGACCTTCGTGTGTACGCTGGCGGCCATACTGTTGCTCCGATTTGTGATTCATTCAGATACTGATACCCTACCAAATGAATCGTTTCAGGATTACTCTCGATTCAGGCATATTGATACAGTCGATCTTGTCAAACAAACGCCAATGTTGCTTGCTGGTATTGGCTACTTGATCGGATGGCTTCTTTCCCCTCTTCTTCGGCGCATTTTATTCGGGAAGCTTGAGAGTCAGTTTTGTTCATTCCGACTCCCGCTTCCCAAGAATGAGCTCCAATCGCACAAAGGGATGATCTTGAAGCCACACTTGCGTGGTAAGGGAATGGGAAAGAATGATGTAAATGGGCGATGGCTGCCGGAAGAGGAGGACGAATGAAATCCGAGAATCGTCATCCAGCTCTCGATTCAAAGCACCGCGCTTTGCAATCTCAGCATCGCGAAGAAATACCATCGACGATTGTTCGTTGGGCTTGTCGCAGAGTTCATTTGTCAAACCTGAGCCCCCATTATCTGCTCATTGGTACACCTGGGAGCGGAAAAACGAACTTGCTTAAAATTCTTATGAACAGTGTGCTTCCAGATACGGAGTACGGGCTGCGGTTTCGCTCACTTGTGTATGATCCAAAGACCGAGTTTTATCCATTTCTAACCCGAATGGGAATCCCCAAAGAGCAGATCATTGTGGTCAATCCGTTCGATGCTCGGAGCTCCGCATGGAATCTCTCTCGTGATTTTCGTGAGGGGGGGGGACATGCAGAAGCTCTTGCCGGTGCCATGATTCCGATTGGTGCAAGGGTTGGTGGCCATGAGAGTGAGAACTTCTTTGAAAAAGCTGCGAATCAAACACTTACGGATGTTATTGAAGGATTGATGCATCGAAATCCTGAAGAATGGGAGCTCCGTGACATTGTAGAGGTATGCGCAGATTTGAAGGACATTGTGGCAGTGTTGAAGGTGACTACCACAGGCAGAAATACCTTGTCGCGTTTTTTCGAGAGTGATAATCCTCACAGCAAACTTGCTGATGACATTATGGCAACACTCTGGTCACATATACGCAAATACATTTCTATTGCTTCATTCTGGCATAACTCGGAGACTTGGTTCAGTGTAAAGGATTGGCATCAGGGAAGCGGAATTATCTTGTTGGGCACTGACCCTGAACGAGAAGAAGTGATGAACACGATCAATCAGCTTCTTGTCAGACGGATGACCCAAGTGATTCGTCGAGCTGATGAGGATCCTACTGATCTGACTTGGTGCTTCTTTGATGAACTCAGTGGCGTGACAAGTGGTTTCCCAGACTTTGCCCGATTTCTTCGTGAGGCCCGATCGAAAGGCGCGAGGGTGGTTCTTGCGTGTCAAGATTTGGCGGGTTTACGAGAAGTATTTGGGCGGGATCAGGCAGAGAGTCTGATGAGTGTCTGTGACAACAAGGGGTTTTTGCATCTTGCCTCAGAGACAGCCACATGGGCTTCAACAGTCTTCGGTCAGACTGAGCAGCAGGTACGGACACATAGTAATGGTGGGCAGGGAAAGTCAAGCGAATCTTGGACGAGAGGTCTTGTCACGGAAGTGCTACCCATTGAGTTTATGGAACTACCGCTTGCGGAGAATCATCGTGGGGCCACGCGAGGCTTCTTTCATCATCCTGGCGAAGAGGGCGTGTTTACTGATTATTTGACTTCTGATGATGTTGACAAACTCATGCCAGATCGAGTCGATGATCTTCCGCCAACTCGATTAGACCGTGATGATGATGCCCACAAGCGGGTGGTATGGACTGACCAAGACCGGGAGCGATTTGGATTACGAGGCGGCCAAAATGGAAAAACTGTGCGATTTCTTACAGACTGATTGGATACTGCAATGAGTAGCTCTGAAACATGGCCTCCAGACCCATTGGTTCTCGGGAACCGTGTCTTTCATTGGACATGTTGGAATGTTGTGGTCAATGAAGTCGTTGCGACATCCCGTATTTCGCAGCTCCACTTTACAGACATCCAAACAAACGAATCATTCATATTGAAGTGCAATGAGTTTTGCCGAGGTGAAGCATCCGTAGGTGATGAGCTCTCGCTGCTTGGGCTCGGTGATCAAGCCGCTGACCCTGGGCGATATACTCGGGTTGCTTGGATCAACAATACAGGGGGTGGCTGGGGGCTCTTCAATTTCTGGGAAGAGCAGCATTTCTCAGATGAGCAGAGTATGGCCCGCTTCGGATTACCAAGAAAGAAAAAGGCTTTCCGGAATCTATTTGAAATGTATTACACCGCCTTGTGTAAAGTTTGTCTCCAGCACTTCGGCTACTCAGAGCCAGAGCTTTCGGAATGGACAAAGAAGAATGTGCGATTCTTCATTAAGCAGCGTCTCTGACATCAAGATTTCTGATCGTTGAAGTGAGTGCTGAGGAACTCATATGATTCAGATATAGAAAGGTATTTGTGAAGCATGAATATACTGCAACTTTGCTCGGCAATCATTCTTGGGTTTACACCCACTTCGCAGGTGGAAGCACAGGAAAAGATTTCTCAAGCACCAACTCGAATCGATAGTCCGTGTTTAGCCCATGCGAGTACTACAGAGAAGCTCGAAACAACTGAAAGCCGCCAGGAAGTACAGCCAGCAATACCGAGAGACTACATGGCAAATCCGAACGAGCTGCATGACCAGCTATTCGGCAATGATGAATCAGAACAGCGTCAATGGCCCAGTGTGTATAAAGGGATTGCAGTTCCTCCTACTCACCTTGATAAGTACATCGACCTACTGGCCGAGCCGTCGGGCGCCTATATGGAAGATGCGCATGGCATGATCAATCTGCGTACTTTCAAGAGGGATATGAACCACTGGTTGGATGCTCTCAAGGATAGTGCAAATCAGGATGCGAATGACCGTGTTATCCATCAGCTCGCCCGTAGCGGGATTCTGGAACGAACAATCCTTGAGTTGGCTGACCATACGGAGCAATCGAAACGGAGTACGGGCAATGGAAGGCGACCGCGTGGTCGACCGGCTCAATCACAATCTGAACCTGTTGTTGTTGAACCACTCTCAGATTCTGCAAAAAACTTCAAGGCCGATTTTAAGAACTATGAGTTCCATCCTCGATTCCATGAAGGCGTGAATGATCCAGGGCCTGCGTTGCCATCAATTGCATGGGAGTACAACGCAGCTCGTAATCGGTACGGGCTCAATGCCTTCGACCTCGCAGTCCTTCATGGGAATGCGGATGATGTAAGATGGTATATGTCTGAGCATGGAGTACCACTGGACTATGCTCGTTGGGAACGGTACTTCTGGACTGAAATGGCTCAAAGGATCGATCCTGCTCACCGATACAGTACAAAGTTTCGGTTTGCAATTGCTGGTATCTCAACGCCGATGCACCTCGCTGTTGTTTCTGACAACGACCCTGAGAATCTGATATTGAAAATGCTCCTAGAAAATCAGACTGATCTCAAGGTTTGGAAACGGAAAGATGCCGAAAGGCATTCCGGTCCGTGGACAAACATGAGCGAACCCGCCGGGATACTCCATTTAAATGACCGCGATGTGATGGGGCTCACGCCGTTGCATTACGCGATTCTGCTCGATAAGCCTGTTGCCGTCCGAATGCTGCTTGATGCAGGTGCAAACCTGAAAGAGAAGGTTGGAAACACGAAACTCAATGCAGTTGAACTTGCTGTTCTTTCTGGGTCATCATCTGTATTGGAAGAACTTATGATCGATTTCAAATCACCTCCCGCAGATTTTGATGAGAGGCTTGTCGCTGGACGAAACATACTCCACCATGCCGCATTGAATGGAGATTTGAGTTCGGTTCAGGCGATTCTTGGTGGAGTTATCGCAATGGATGCTGATAACGTGTCCATTGAGAAGCGCACCGCGTTGCACTTTGCGGCTATGAACGGGAATGCGCCGATAGTTGACGAGTTGATATCAGCGGGTGTGGATGTTTCTGCTCGTGACACTTGTGGCCGTGAGGCCTTGCACTATGCGGCGATCTCTGGATCAGAAGCAGTAGTCCAGATTCTGATTCAACATGGTGCAGATGCCAATCTAAAGGACAAGCATGGGAAGAATGCCAAGATGCTGGCTCAATCGTCTGGACATTCTGGTTTGCTCAAATCAATGGAGTAGATTTCGTGAGTTCATCAGCCAACCCCGAATCAGAAGCAGTAAGAGCCGAGACTCTGGCCAGTTGCAATCTCCATGTGCAGACCGCTCTGCACTACATTGGGGCGGAAGATGAGCTTGAACTCGTCGATCTTTCTGGGTTTCATACAGAGCCAGTTGATGTCAATGTCGAAGTGGTCTACTCGGCAGGTGTTAATTTTGAACTGATCTCAGGGCAGCATGCTCCATCCAATGGCCGCGTCTGCGCTAATGATGATGAAGCAAAGGGATTCCTACAAGACAACGAGCACCAAGTTCTCAGTGATGAGCAATACAGATCGGTGTATCAGAAACGATTGTATCAATGGGCATTCGATGGCTGCCAGGATTCGGAACAGCCTCAACCGGTGAGGCCGGAGTTCTTCGCTGCAGTCCATTATCAATGTGACCAGTGTAATGGGCACGGGCGGTATTCGTGTGCGAACTGTCATGGACACGGAACCATTGAAGTGAACTGCTCACAGTGCCAGGGAAGGGGGACAGTTGTTCACCAGCAACTGAGGCCGGGTGCGCCTCAGAATGGATCGTACAACGAACGGTGGATGGATGTTGAAGAGCGATGCATCGGGTGCAGTGGATCAGGGAGGAGGATCAACAGTTGTGGTGGATGTAATGGAACTGGGATAGTCCGGTGCTCCAAGTGCGCCGCAACCGGAATGCTCACCAAGGTGTTTAGCTTTGCTGTTCAAGCCGATTTTCATTACCGTATAGAATGCGAGCCAAAGAAGCTTGTTGGTTGGCTTAGGAAGATCGGCGTGAACGCCACTCTGTCAGAATCATTCTCCACAGAGAAGCCGACGATAACACCGGGGTATCACTGCGACAGTGTACAGGTTCGATGCCAGGTGTGCTATGGGGATATGGTGCTTGAGTGTGCGGGCGGATCGGAGATTCTTGAGTTCTATGGTCGTAGCCCGATCTATCTCGGTTCATCGGAGTTAATCAGCGGTCTGCTCCAATCCCTCTCCGAGCGGGTGAGAAAGAGCATTGATTGCCAACAACTTGGTTCAGATAGTGAGCTCAGTCAGATTCCTTTAATTTCAGAAGCAATGGCCCAGGGGTTTTCAGAATCGCACCGTGGCCATGTGTCAACGACAATCAGCTTGCCATTGGTTAACTATAGTGTCAGTTCAGAGATAAAGAATGCCGTGAGGGCCGCTGCGAAATCAGATGCAGGGAAATCCCTTCGGCTTGCCAATGCGGTAGCAATGACGATTTCTCTTATGGGAAGCGTGGTGTATATGAGATACATCTTTCTCCAAGATTCCAATGAATTGAGAGACCCGTTTCCTCATTTTCTTATTGTTGGTGGGTGTGTGCTGGCGGTGACATTTTTGTTCTGTTGGAGTGTGCGGCTATGGACTCGCAAGAAGCTGGTGACCAGAAGTCGAAAACTGCTACGCCGTGAATCCGCCCATGCACTCGAACGCTCAGGCATGACTCATCGAACTCTACTTATGCGATCCCTTATAACTTGGGCTCCATCAGCATTGGTGAGTGGTGCTGCGTTCTTCTACGCATTGATTGTCTATACGCAAATTATCAAGCCCTGATACGGTGTCGTCTACTGCTTCTTCGCGGTGCTTCGTTCCCATTCCCAATTGGTACTTTCATCGGGCCAGCTCTCGGTGAGCCCCGAGGAATGTCCAACGGGAGATGAAGAATCACCATAATTGGAGAATATGCAATGACGAAAACACAGCCCACAGCAGAAGTTCGTATCGGGCAAATCAAAGCCACTATCTGGAAGAACGATACAGACGCTGGAACACGATTCAATGTGACTGTCACACGAATCTATATGGAAGGCGAAGAGTGGAAGTATTCTGAGACATTTGGACGCAATGACCTTCTTGTGCTTGCGAAGGTGCTCGACCGAGCACACGATCGCATCTACGAGCTTCAAAAGAAATACGCAGAAGAATAATCAATCTCGATTACACGAACCCGCTGGTTGATCACCAGCGGGTTTTTTATGCGCTTGCTTATATCTCGTATTACCTGACCCTGGTTTTGTGAATGGAGATTGTCACTTGCCAGAGTGCGGTGTGTGTCGTCAGGGATAATGGTTTCCAAGAGTCAGTGGCATGAAATCGATGAGAGTTCTGGCGAAATCTAGCCGGTGCATTCATGAACTCCTTTGGCCCAGTGATTTCGGTTCCTCAGCTTTGGGTGAAGGAACGCAAAATCACAGGCCCAAAGGAGAAATACACATGAAAGCAGAACAAGCCCGTAAACTCACCGCCCAAGCACTCACTCAGTTGGCAAGCGAGTTAGACCAAGGAGCAAGCGACACACTCACCGCGTATCTGGGAACATTGGCAAAGTTTCACAGGTACAGTTTCGGAAACATTCTTCTCATCGCATCACAACAGCCTGATGCCTCACAGGTCGCCGGATTCGGTACATGGAAAAAACTCAACCGATTCGTCAAGAAGGGTGAGAAAGGCATCGCTATCATCGCACCCGTCGTTATCCGTAAAGAGCAAGTTGAAGACGGTGACAAAGATTCCACGCTTCGGTTCAAAGCTGCCTATGTCTTCGATATCAGCCAGACTGATGGTGAAAATCTTCCGGAGTTCTCAAGTGTCAGCGGGAATCCGAATGGCCATGCTGACCATCTCAAGGCTTTCATCACAACACAGGGTATCAATCTGGAGTTCTCTGACAATCTTGGCGGTGCCCACGGTGTATCACGAGGCGGGTCAATCTCCATCCTCAATACACTTGAGCCCGCTCAAGAGTTCTCGGTTCTCGTCCATGAACTTGCCCATGAGCTTCTTCACCAGTCGAAGGGCAAAGACCGCCCAAGTAAGACCGTTCGAGAAACCGAAGCCGAAGCCGTCGCCTTTGTCGTGGACCATGCCATCGGGCTCGAAACCAGCTCGGCATCTTCGGATTACATCAAGCTCTATCGTGGCGATAGTGAAACACTCGCCTCGTCGCTTGAGCGAATCCAGCAAACTGCTTCACGAATCATTGAGGCCATTGTTCCAAGCTAAATGGTTTGGCGACTGCGTTGATCACACCTGCCCACCTACACCCTTGAATTTTTCAACAAATGCAGCAATTTTCTGAAACACGCTTTGCTTCTGTGTCAAGTAATGCGGATTCAAAGGGCTCATCTTCGGTAGGATGGAGTTGAGTTCGGTGCCATTTTCACTGGCGAACTCGCGTTTGAGTGATGTGGTGATGTAGCGTTTGGCCTCTGCGGCGTTCAGCTTCTCGGTGCGGATCAGCTCCTCCGCTTCACGCTTCTGCTCGGCTTGGGCAAATGTGAAGAAAGCATCAATCACACTGGCCTTGTCGCTGATCTGATCGAGGTCAGTCTGATTGATGAAATCCACCAGCAGGCTTTCTTTGGCTCGGTTTCCTATGCTCGCTCTGATCACTCGACGCACATCGTCAACTAACGCTGACTTGTCTTTGATTTTAGCATTATTCTCGAAAATCAACTCAAGTATGTAGTCGAGGTTGATCTCCTGTGATTTCAGCAGGTCAACTTCAAAAACGACATCGTCCCAATCAATCGTAGATTGTGCTGTTTCCTCCGCTGCCTTCTCACGCCGCAGCCAGTCACGGATGTCGTTGTAAGTGGATCGATAATCTTGGATAGCTCGTTCGGCCGGGACATGAATCGCCTGTAGATCCTTAATATCCTCATCATTTAAGTAATGCATGGCCTTGAATGCCTCAACAGCCTCGTTGTCATTCAGGTCAACACTCTGCATTGATTTGAGAGATGCGAACTCATCATAATTCTGAAGTACATTTTCAACCTTCAGATACTCGCCAAACAGTTTGACGAAGTCTTTCTTATCGGCTTCAGTTTCAATCTTTGTGGGCTCGGGGAAACGCCGTTCGAGTTCGACAACTACTTCGACATAGCCACGCCTTGCCTCACCTGTGGCAATGTCTGTAAAGCCCTCCATGTACTCTTTGTAGCTCTTCTCTAAAACGACATTTCTGGTGTTGGCATCTCCAAACAGTGTAATCGCATCAATCGTTGACATTTCCAGATCACGGAAAGTGACAATATTGCCAAAGGTCTTCGTGGCGTCGTAGATGCGGTTTGTTCGAGAATAAGCCTGCATCAATCCGTGGTAGCGAAGATTCTTGTCAACAAACAGTGTATTGAGCGTTGGCGCGTCAAAGCCAGTCAAGAACATGCCTACCACGATTAGTAGGTCTATTTCCTGCTTCTTCATTCGCTTTGCAAGGTCACGGTAGTAGTTCTGAAAGCCATTGCTATCGACGCCAAAATTGGTCTTGAATAGAGCGTTGTAATCAGCAATAGCGGCGTCAAGAAACTCCTTGGCTGATTTTTCCATAGCCGACACTTCAAAGCTCTCGTCAACAATCTCACCTACAGCATTCTGCTCTTCATTCGCTGCAAAAGAGAATATGGTGGCAGTTTTCAAAGGCTTATCATCGCCATGCTGCAAGTCCTTGAACGCTTCGTAATAGCATTTTGCCGCATTGACACTGCTGACGGCAAACATGGCATTGAAACCATTGTTGCCACCTTGGGTTCGATGTGTTTTCTGCCGGAAGTTGTTCAAGATGTACTGGGTGACTTCATTGATGCGGTCAGGGTGCAAGAGGGCCTTTTTGTTCTCCGCAGCGCTCAGTTTCTTCTCATCCTGTTCGCTCTCGATATCCTTGAACTTTGGGCGAACATCGTTGTAATCCACTTTGAACTTCAGCACCTTTTCGTCGCGGATGGCGTCAGTGATCACATACTCGTGCAACGGTCGACCAAAGACCCCCGAAGTGGTATCAGAACCGAGGGCATTATCAGGAAAAATCGGCGTACCTGTAAATCCAAATTGGTAGTACCGCTTGAACTTTTTCTTCAAGTTTTTCTGCGCTTCTCCAAACTGACTGCGGTGGCATTCATCGAAAATGAATACGACCTGCTGTTGGTAGACCGAGAGATCAGCTTCCCCTTTCATCAGGTTGTTCAGCTTCTGAATCGTCGTCACGATGATCTTGTTGTCGTCTTTGCCCAGATTCCGTTTGAGTCCTGCGGTGTTGTCCGAGCCATTGACACTATCAGGGGAAAAATGCTGGTACTCCTTCATCGTCTGGTAGTCAAGATCCTTGCGATCCACCACGAAGAAGACTTTGTCAATGAAATCGAGCTCGGTGGCCAAACGGGCAGCCTTAAAGCTGGTGAGCGTCTTGCCAGAGCCCGTGGTATGCCAGATGTAGCCGCCGCCCTCAGGTTTGCTCCAGCTCTTGGATTCGTATGAGCTGGCGATCTTCCAGATAATCCGCTCGGTTGCCGCGATCTGGTACGGTCGCATCACCAGCAGCGTATCGCTGACATCAAAGACCGAATACTTCAGCAGCACTTCTAGAAGAGTCTTTTTCTGGAAGAAGGTCGCTGTAAAGTCCTTCAGGTCTTTGATCAGCCCGTTGTCGGCCTTCGCCCAATGCATGGTGAAGTCAAAGCTGTTTTTGTTTCGTTGCGTCGTATTTGCAAAGTAGCGAGAATCTGTTCCGTTGGAGATCACAAAGAGCTGGAGGTACTTGAAGAGCGAGTGCTCGCTGTTGAAGCTCTCTTTGCTGTAGCGATGAACCTGATTAAACGCCTCGCGGATGGCGATGCCGCGCCTCTTAAGTTCCACCTGCACCAAAGGCAGACCGTTCACCAAGATGGTCACATCATACCGGTTGACCTGCGTGCCCGCCTGCTCGAATTGCGAGATTACTTGAACCTTATTGCGTGCCGTGTTCTTCTTGTCGACCAGATAGATATTCTGGATATGTCCATCATCAAAGACAAAGTCGTTAATGTAGTCATCGTGAATCTTGCGGGTTTTATCGACAATGCTATCACTCGGCTTGTCGAGGTAGGATTCAACGAAGCGACCCCATTCGTCGCCGGTGAACTGCATGTTGTTCAGTGCCTGGAGTTGCACTTGCACATTGGCGAGCATCGCTTCTGGCGTCTTGATGTCGGCGGCGAACTCGTAGCCCTGATTCTGCAGGTCTCGGATCAGCTCTTGCTCAAGATCGTTTTCGCTCTGGTAGGTCTCGGCAGAATCAGTCTGTCCGGTGTACTTATCCAAAATAATGAAGTTTTTGGACTCGGCAATAGGTTTGGTGCAGTTAGTCATTGGGATACCTATAGGATTACTCCGCCTTCATTTTGATGCGATACATCTCATCCAGATTCCTGACGAGGAAGCCTAGGGTTCGTTTGTGGTCGTCTTTAACTTCGGTGATCTCCTCGCTAGAGTGCTTGGAGTGGCTGTACAAATTGATCATTCGTGCATAAGGGTTTTCTTGCTCGCCATTGTTCTCTGGCAAGAGGTCTCCCCATTTTTCGTAGCCAACAAATGTGGATGTTTTTTCGAGTAGGTTTCGGAGGAAGTTGAAATGATACTTCTTGATGTCTCCGGTCTCCACTGCTCGTTCTAGCTCTTCTTTTATGAACAGGTGGTAGGCGAATGGGGAGTCGTTTTTCTGAGTACGAAGGTCGTATCCGCCATTCTCGTCTTTGGCAAGCATGAATTTTTTGGCTTTGTTCAGCTCGTTAAAAAGCACATTGTAAAACAGCGGGTTGTGGGTTGAAATGATAAATTTGATGCCTTGTTTACTGTCGGGATCGAAATAGCTTTTTTTGATTAGCGCCGCTAAATCGATAGCCAGTTGAATAAGGTGGTTTTCATCGAGTGAGCTGACTGGGTCATCGATGAAGATGTATTCGAGATCATCAAAGTCGTTGGTCTCGCGGTCATCAGGGTCGGCGACATTGAGCACGCCGATCACTTCCTCAAGTACGGCGTAGAAGATACTCCAGATGAAGTTGCTTTCTTCGCCTTTAGAGATTTTGATGTTGTTGGTTTGCTGGTCGTCTCCGCGTTCAAAGGAGAAGGCGACTTCAGAGAAAGCGGGGTTGAATCGAGGCGTCAACTTGTCGTTGGTGTACCGCTGAAAGTGACCGACTGCGTTTTGGTCTTGCCCTTGTTCTACGAGCGCCCATTGTGTATATGCGTTCGGTTGGATGATTAGCTTTCTCTCTGTGTCATCCTTCAGGTCGTTGTCCCAGTAGAACAGGTCTTCGGTGAAGGCGTTGTAGTAGAGGATTTTGCTGCGGGCGGGTTGATCGTCATCTTGATCATCGTCTTGGCCGTCCGCGTCGGGTTGCTTCGGGGCGATCAGATCCTTGAACTCGCGCGATAGCCGGGTCTTGCCAGAGCCGTTGAAGGCGTAGATCAGCTGGACCTTCTTTTCGTTGGCCTTGAGCGTTTCAGCGATCTCGGTGAGGGTCTGACTCATATTATGCCACCGCCTCCTCAGTCTGAGGGAAGGTCAGCAGTTGATCGCGGTAGTACTCGTACTGCTTGCGGCGAGCGTTGATCTCGGCGGGCAGGCCATCGGTGAGGTCATTCACCAAGGCGTCGAACTTGTCTAGGATGGCTATGATGCGGGCTTGCTCTTCGAGAGATGGAACGGGGATCGGAAGCTTCAAAAACATTGGTCTTCTCAAGGATGTGACCGATGAATGAACTGATGCTTTCGTGATGTAATTGAAGAAGTGTGCAACGAAATAGTGATAGATGTACCGCGGCAAGACACTGTCGCCCGGCACGATTCTGTATGCCCGTTGATGGAGTGCATATTTACCTTCGGCCCAGTGGAATACCTTGCCGACACCAACGCCATCACCAGCGGTGATAATTGCGGTTTCGTCGAAATCGTAAGTATTAAGCCCCAATGGGGCCTTGCCGCGCGCATAGAAGATGTATTGCCCATCATCGACAGCATCTTTCGTATCGTGGCGTCCTGTTCCGATTTGAGCTATATCACCCAATGTCATCCACCTTACAATCTCTCGCTTGCTCGCTTGCTCGCTTGCTCGCTTGCGGTCATGGTGTTTGGATCATCGAAGGTCAAGAGCGCGTCGCGGTAGTACTGGTACTGCCGCCGACGCGCTTCCAGCTCCGCTTCCAGCTCCGCTTCCAGCTCCGCTTCCAGCGCAGTGAAACGATCTAATACTGCAACAATCTCCTGCTGGATTGCTGGTGGTGGAACTGGGATGTAGAGCTTTGCCATGTTGCTGCCCGAAATCCTTCTTACTTTTGCTCCGGTGATGTGGCGTGTTTTCTGTGATTGAAAGTGCTCGCTATGGAAGAAGTAGGCGACATATTTGGGCTCTAACGAATGGCGATAGATGTAGGCGTCGCTACTAACAGCAACACTGTCTGGGCCAAGCCACGCGACGGCTTTGCCGACAGCTTCGTCATCTTCACTTGTTGTAGCAATCACCAAGTTGCCAGTATGTGCCATCCGTAAGCGAGCAGCCAAATCAGGTGAAGTGTAAGATTTTGTTTTGGTTGTCCATATGCCGTAATGAGTATGCACTTCGCCGTAGTGGATTGCACCCACGCCTGATTTAATCAGGTCTTTCTTTTGAAGCCCATTGCCGCGTATAAATTCTCCAACTTCCCCTAATGTCTTGTAATCTACTCCGTCCGGGCACAGCTTGGCAATCAGTTGGTCGATATTTGCCCCGCTCATACCGCACTCCCTTCAAGATTCGTGACGATCGCATCAATCTGCGTCCGTAGCTCGGACTGCCTCTCGACAATCCCTTTGATCTTTGCGTTGAGTTCGGTGATGTTGATGACCTCGCGGGTGTCCTCGGGTTCGACATAGCAGCTCACCGAGAGGTTATATTCATTGGCGGCAACATCCTCAAAGCTGACCGAAAGCGCGAAGTGATCGGTGTCGGCTTTGGTATCAAAGGCCTCCATGATCTTTTGGATATGCCCTGGGTTATCTGGATCGTCATCATCTACTAGGACATTGTTGTTGGTTTCTTTCTTGAACAAGCCGCTGGCGTCGATGAACTGGGTGGCGGTGTTGGTTTTGTGTTTGGAGAGCACGAGGATGTTGACGGCAATGGTGGTGCCGAAGAACAGATTGGGGGCGAGCGAAATCACGGTTTCGACATAGTTATTAGCGATGAGGTACTTGCGGATCTTCTGTTCTGCTCCGCCACGATAAAAGATGCCCGGGAAGCAGACGATGGCGGCTCGGCCTTTGCTGGAGAGGTAGCTGAGGGCATGCAGGACGAAGGCAAAGTCTGCTTTGGATTTGGGAGCGAGCACGCCAGCGGGAGCGAAGCGATCGTCGTTGATAAGGGTGGGGTCGGCCGAGCCGGGCCATTTCACGGAATAAGGCGGGTTGGAAACGATGGCATCGAAGGGTTTGTCGCTTCCGAAGTGCGGATTGAGCAGTGTGTTGCCGAGTTTAATGTTGAACTTGTCGTAGTTGATGTTGTGCAAGAACATGTTCATGCGGGCGAGGTTGTAGGTCGTGTGGTTGATCTCTTGGCCGAAGAAGCCTTCTTCGATGATGTGGTTGTCAAAGTGTTTTTTGGCTTGGAGGAGCAACGAGCCCGACCCAGCGGCGGGGTCGTAGATTTTGTTGACGCTAGTCTGTTTGTGCATGGCGAGTTGTGCAATCAGCCGTGAGACACTTTGCGGGGTGAAGAACTCGCCTCCCGATTTGCCCGCGTTGGCGGCGTAGTTGGAGATGAGGAACTCATAGGCGTCGCCGAAGAGGTCGATTTGGCTGCCGTGAAAATCGCCGAAGTCGAGCCCTGCGACGCCATTGAGCACGGCGGCCAGTCGGGTGTTCTTGTCGGCAACTGTGTGGCCGAGGCGATTGCTGGTGGTGTCGAAGTCCGCGAAGAGGCCTTTGATGTCATCTTCGGAAGCGTAGCCGTTGGCGGAGCTTTCGATGGCCGTGAAGATGGCGGCGAGATCGGTGTTTAGGCTTTCATTGTCGTTCGCCGACTGGGCGATATTGGCGAAGAGCTGGCTGGGGGCGATGAAATACCCCTTGGTCTTGACCGCATCTTCTCTGATTGCGGGGGTGATGACGGAATCTTTGAGCTCTGCATAGCAAACGCTCTCGTCCCCGGCTTCGATGTAGTTTGCGAAGTTTTCGCTGATAAAGCGGTAGAACAGTGCCCCCAGGACATACTGCTTGAAGTCCCATCCATCGACGGCCCCACGGACATCATTGGCGATGCCCCAGATGGCTCTGTGTAGCTCGCCGCGTTGTGCGTTGTTGTTGCTCATGCGTTTGTTTTCTCTTGGATCTGTGCCGTGCTGGTCATGGCTGTGTCAATCGCCTTGTTCGGTGTCCTGGGGCTCTACGGCCCACAAATGCTTGAGTGGTATCTCTACTTGAATGGCCACATTAAGATTGGCCTACCCCGTGAGAATTTGATCGATCAAACCGTTCTGATCCCCGAATTTTACACGAAAGAACAATTCTGGTAGTTCTCGCGTGAAAGTATTCCCTGACGGCAACCGGACATACGAGAGGTATCATAGCGAGACAGGTTCGTAATTCCCTGGCATGCTTGGGTTTGCTGACAACATGTAGTCAGGGAGCCTGCGTACACCACAACAACTTGATGTGGATGTTGGCAGGGCAAGTGGTTGTTGGGGCTCGGGTTAGACGATGGTGGACAGACCAACGACGGATGTTGCAGATTGGAGACCGCTGGAGCTGACGAAGCTTGAGCCGCTGGATTTGCTGCCGGAGTTGGAGATGCTGCATTTGGCCATGCCATTGTGAGCCCATGATCTACTAGCCAGGTAAGAGTTATTGATTGACTTGGGTGTTGATGATCTCCATTGTCTGCGATCTCCCGTTTGCTCCGATTGCCAGTTCAATGACACTGTTTCCATAATTCTTAGCTTTGAGTACCCAGCAATATCTTTATCTTGGAAGGTCGAGCAAATTTCCGAATACAAGGCCAGCAAAGAGTGCCCAGTGGCATACCCAGAAGAGGAACTTCGCTCGGCGACGCCTTCGCATGATTCGTATATTCTGGTGAACTAGGTGTTCAAAGCTTGTCATCATCATCGTTCCTCCTCATCTTGAATTGCAAATACCTGTATTGGCTTCATCCGATACCGAAATACCTCGTAATCAATCTGTGAATATCTCGCTCGCTTCCTCGCTTTGTTGACCACGCGAAGAAGCGAGTGAAGCTGGCGTACGACAGGTTGATAGGGTTCAAAGGGGATGTTCCAGAGTTCTCTGCGAAGTCGATCCTCAGAACGATGTACAGAAAGCTCTAAGAAATACGCCCTGAGCTGCAAATAGGTGTCCCGCTTGATTCGGATGCTTGGCCGCCAGATGCCTCTCCCAGAGCCTGCAATCTGTTTACGGATGTTCATGGAATAGTCATCAATGATGAGCGGTGTACGCCTTGCATCCTTGATGGTTTCAGCTTCAGCGGTACGAAATGGGTGGGCTCCATCGGTGGCGATAAGTAGGAAGAATCGGCCAGTCCGAAGATACCGGACACTCGCCCATCCAACCCGCTTTCGGCGTGCTCGCTCCCATTTGGTGATACGGAGGTTGTACTTGTCGAGGATTGCCTCATCAACGCGGTGGGGGTCTTTGTGCTCGGGAATGTTCCCTGTCACATACCACCGGTACCCATGAGAGAAAAGGTTGGCGGCGACATACCGCACTAATCCTGCCCTCGATTTCACGAGCCACTGATTCCCTCTGCTTGCCTTTGGTTTCATATATCCTCCAGAAGTTTGCCAATCGACCTGTCTGACCCGAGTTGATCGGGGCACACAGGTGTAGATTGATTAGGGCTCAATCTACAAAGCCAAAAACCCTATGGCACACGGACTGTGTCCATGCGTCAACGGCTTGGCAAGTGCGATTCGTGCGTGGAGAACCGAATGATTCAACCTCCTTTCAACAGAGTTGAGAAAACCTTCCCCGCCATCCATCACCAAGATGGAGAGCGGTCAACCTTTCCACTCACGCATACGCCCAAGCCAAACCGAGCGACCACTGGTCGCTTCCGCAATGACAGTGTCTGTGTCGCCAATAACCTTTGCGACACAACCTCGTCTTTGCTGCCAGCAAACCGCCGATGATTGGCGGCCTGCTGTATTCTTAAAGACCGCCCGCCAAGATGTATTGGCGTAGCAATCGCAACAAAGAAGCGATCACCCATCGAGTGCAAAGCGCACTCTGGGTGTCCGCCGTCAGTCCACCGCCGATCAGATGAAGAGCTTCCGCTCATTCATCTCATTGGCTGTCCATAGAGTCGTCTCAGGAACGGATTGGCCAATGGCCAACCGCATACCTCTACTTGTGGGATGGCCGCCTTGCAGCACACTCCCCTCAGCTCTTTCGTCGTTGCAATCGTTGGGTAATCACGCCCAACGGCAAACGGGAATCCACTGCCTTGCAGATCCACCGCAACAGGCACCAGGGGCTTCCGCCGCTGATGCTGTTCTTCTACTTGAGCCACACTCCCAGAGTTCCGAATGCTTACTTTGCCGACAAGCAAAGCGCCGCGTACCAGTCGCGGCATCGAGACTCCTTCCCGCTTTAGTCAATACTGTCTAACGATTCGTTCATGTCGCTTATCGGTTTTACCCGAGGGACTGAATGTTGTACGCGCCCGGCTTCCGCCAGGCCGCAGTCGCCATGAGACCAGCCAAAGCTGGGCACATGCTTTCCAGGCTACGAACACAGAAGCTCGCCCTACCCATCAACAACAGTCTTTCGCAGTTCGGCTACCCATCTCCGAATCGTCTTACTGGCAAGCCCTATTTTATTCAGGCCTCTCATGCTTGAGCTATTCACCGCCTGCCTTTGTTCAGCAGGTCGCCGCAGTTGTCAGACTGCGAGTACTTCTGTCACCAGAAGCACGCTCCGCACGCCAGCGAGCGTTGCATGATGGCAAAGCCACCCTGCCCCGCTGAGGGATTCACACCCATTCAGTACCAACGGCCTCTTTCGCTCGGGGAATCCCCGTAGCGAGCAAGGTCTGTCAGCGTCGCCCCCCTTCAATGGAGAACCATCGGATCGAACTGAAGGATTACTCTCTGATAACATATAGAAATCACAGGATTAGTCTTCAGAGCCTCCGTTGAACTGGACAAGCGACTCTCATCGCATCCAGCTCGAAGGGATAGTCCATTGATGGTTGGTAAAACCATCCTCTTATCCAAGCTGATTAGGCCTGGTTTACCGAGTTGAACTACCCACAAGTAGAGACATCTTCCCGAACATTTGAGGTCGGAGTGACGCCAGCAACAGGCAAATGCCCATCGCTGTGCCCAGTATGCGTCAAACAGCGTTCTAATTCAAGTACACGGTCGATTGCGGTATCCATCAATCTGTGTCGTGAAATACAACAGGCGTCAAATCATGCCTGTTCTTGAACATATGGTCGGCTTCTCGGCTCGCTCCTTTTCTAGCCATGTCTTCTGAAGGCAAGTATTTGATTCAATTCCTCTACACTTGCCGACTATCGCAGATGTATTGGAACAGGAATAGAAAATGAGACAATCAGTTGTTCGCATCCGTCACCGTGTCAGGATTGATATGGTTTTCACTGTGTGATTCGATAGTTTCATTTGGATTACTATTCGATCCAAATCGCCTTCTAAAGAAGATTCCGAGATCGTCAAACAGGGTGTAGGCGACTGGGGTGACGAGTAGCGAGAGCAGGAGGCTCATTGCTTGGCCGCCAACAATCACTTTGGCCATTTCTGCACGGTTGGCCGCGCCTGGCCCATTGCCCATCGCAATCGGGATCATGGCTGCGATGAGCATAATGGTCGTCATCAGAATCGGACGCAGGCGGGTTCGGTTTGCCTGGAGAACAGCCCATGATCGGGTTCGTTTCTGGCCGGATTGGCGAGCGATCCAGCGTGCATGACCTCTCGTATTCGATGCTTGTTCAGGCAGTCGGAACTCCTCGGGAACAATGGAGGGATCTTCCTTTGCGCGATGAAGCAATACATTGGTGTAGTCCACCTGAAGGATGCCGTTCTTCTTCACCACGCCGAAGAGCAGGAAAAGCCCGAGCACGGAGAAGAGGGTCAGCGGCGAACCCATCATGTAGAGCGAAAGCAACGCAAAGGGAAGGGTCAACGGGACAGCAAGCAGAATGGTGACCGGATGGACAAAGCTCTCGAACTGGGCGGCCAGCACCATATACATAAAGACAAGAGAGAGCATGAAGGCGACAAAGAATGCCCCGACAGATTCGGCCTGATCCTTCGCTCGACCGACAGGACTGAGTTGATAAACCGGCGGGGCATCAAGACTGTCGAAAGTCTCCATGAATCGTTGCGATGCTGTACCAGTGGGGATGCCCGCGAGGTTGGCGATGATTGATATTTTTCGTTGTCGTTGGGCACGGTCGATCTGGGAGGGGCCGAGTGTTTCGACAAGCGTCGCAACGCTGCTCAAACGAACGATCCCCTTGGTTGGTGATCTGAGGGTAAGGTTGGCGACCGCATCGGTATTGTCACGGTCGGTTCCGATCGCACGGAGCCAGACATCGTATTGCTCACCATTGGACTCATCCTTGAAATCAGAGACGATCTCGCCACCGACGAGCGTGCGTAGAGCGGTGGCAATGTCCTGAATCTGCACTCCGAGATCACTCGCCCGCTCCCGATCCACGACAACGCGGAGTTCGGGTTTCCGACTCTTGAGGGTAGTGTCCACATCCGTCAGCCCTTCGGTTGCCCTCAACTTGGCGATGATCTGATCGGCGTAGTTGTTGAGTTTCTCTAAATCCGGGCCGGTGAGTTGGAACTCGACATCGGCGTTGGCGGTGCCCATTGAGACAACCGCGGGGACCTGAACGCTAACGCGCAGGTCTGGATAGTCGGACATGATCGTGCGGGCAGTGTCCATGACCTCGAACTGCGTGAAGTTGGGTTCTCGGTCTCCAAGCTCGGCCAACCGTATGTAGATGAGTCCTTCCGTGACGGTTCCTTGCCCCGCAGCCGCCCGGCCAGATGTGTCACCGATCTGCGTAAGCACATGATCTACTTCAGGGAGTTGATACAGACGCCGTTCGATCTGATCGAACACACCGCTTGATTTGGCGAGAGACCACCCTTCGGGTGTGGTGATGGCGATCTCAAACTCGCTCTGGTCATCTTTGGGCATGAAGTCGAAGCCGATCATCGCCATAAGCCCTGGATAGTTCATCCAAGCGAGTTTCTCGGCCCGCTCTGAGCTTCCCATGCTCATCAGGTTCCCAAAGGGGAGCGGAAAGACCATCGCAACGCATGCAATGGTTGTGAGAACAATGACCATGCGATGCCGCAACGACCACCGCAGGATAAACATATATGGGCGTTCAACGAACCATGTGTAGAGTGTGCCGCCTTGCTGTGCCTTGTTATGATCCTTTTTATGCGGCTTCTTATGCCGAAGCATCTTTGAAGACATCATTGGGGTGAGTGAAATGCTCACGAGTAGTGAAGCGATGATGGCAATCCCAGAGGTGATACCGAACGAGCCGAGAAACTTGCCCACGGTACCGCTCATGAATGCTAATGGCATAAAGATCACAAACAACGACAAACTTGTCGCAACCACAGGAAGCATGATTTCTTTCGTGCCACGCAGGGATGCCTCTAAAGGAGAGAGGTGTTCCTCTTCCATCCAGCGGAAGATATTCTCGATGATAACCACCGCATCATCTACGACGATCCCGATCATCAACACCATCGCCAATAGCGTGATGTTGTTGAGCGTTAGTCCAAGCAGGGACATCACCGGAAAAACCGCCAAGATTGAAATAGGGATGGCGACTGCGGCAATGACTGTTGGACGCCAATCGCGAAGAAAGAGCAGGATGGTGAGTACAACCAACCCGGCAGCAAGCATCATGTGGAACTGCACTTCATGGAGTGATCCTTTGATGAAGCGAGACTGGTCTCGGATGACCACAATGTCGATATCGCCAAGCCCTTCGCGTGCGAAACTCTCTTCGAGCACGCGGATGCGTTCCTTAACGGTGTCGATGACCTGGATGGTGTTCTTGCCGCTCTGCTTCTGAACCACTACCGACACAGCGGATCGTCCGTCAAGCCGGGCCAATGAGCGGGGCTCTTCGATGCTGTCTTCGACTGCGTTGATTGGCCCAAGATCACGGATTCGAATCGGTTGCCCATCGACATTGGCCACGATGATGTCTGCAAACTTGCGGGGATCTGTGATCCGACCAACCGTGCGCAGCACCAACTCGCGGCTTTGTTGATCAACCCGTCCGCCCGGCAGTTCAATGTTCTGACTCTCCAAGGCTCGTCGAACATCGCCAATCGAGAGATCAAACGCTTCAAGCAGCTTGGTATCAATGGTCACATTGATGGCGCGGGGGTGCTCACCGATAAGCGTGACCGAGCCAACGCCTGAGAGGCTGCTCAGGTTCTCTGCGATCTGTTTATCAGCGATCTCGGTGAGTTCTTTGGGATCACGGTTGCCCGAGATCGCAAGCGTCATAACAGGTGTGGCGTCAAGATCAAACTTGTCAATGATCGGGGTCTCGGTGCCCGGTGGAAAGTCAGAGAGAATCGTGTTGATCTTGCTTTGCACTTCTTGTTGAGCAATGTCTCGGTTCTTGCTGAGTAGAAACTGCACCGTCACAATCGAACGCCCTTCGGTTGTGGTACTCCGAAGTTGATCAATCTCCGAGATCGTATTGACCGCTTCTTCGAGCCGCTTGGTCACCCCGGTTTCCATCTCTTCGACTGATGTGCCCGGGCGGTTTGTCGTGACGATCACGATCGGCAAATCGATGTCAGGGAAGAGGTCTACACCGAGTTTGCTATATGAGATGATCCCGAGCACGATTGGGAGCATGCTCATCATGACCGTAAAGACAGGGCGCTTGATACAGAGTGCAGGAATGTTCATTCATCACCTCCAGATGGCGCAGAGGTGGAGGTGCCGGGTTGACCGGAGGCCTTCTTTGTTGATGGATCGATGACCGGGGCGGTGAGTTCCGAAGCAGATTTAACATCAACAGACACACCTTGGGCAAGGTGAGAAGTTCCCGAGATGGCGACTTCATCGGTCAGTTGTAGCTCGTCGGTGATAACCTCAACTAAATCCCCATCCCAGACACCGGTGGTGACATGGAACTCCGTGGCTTTCTGGTTTCGGATTGCAAAAATCTTTGAGATGCCGATGTAAGTCACCACCGCCTCTTGCGGCACAAACATCACATCGTTTTCGATATGCGTCTTGATTGATCCGCTTGCAAAGCCGCCCGAGCGTAAAAGCCCAGCAGTATTGTTGATCGAAACCTCAACTAAAAATGTTCGGCTGTTCTCATTGATCTGTGGCGAAACTCTCGTCACTTGCCCGTGGAACGGCTCGTCATAGGCCTGGACCACGACTTCAACTTCCTGACTCACAGCAATATCATCGAGGTACCGCTCGGGAACCTGCGCCTGGAACTTGATCGGGTTTGGATCGATAAGGTGAAACATCGGAGCCCCGACCTGAATGTATTCACCCTGCGAGACGAACCGGGTCGCCACAGAGTAGAGCGTCTTGTTTTCGACTGATTCTGATTGATCCACCGGAGCACGGACGATGGTATCTTCCAGCGATTGCTTAGCCTGCGATAACTCCGCAGCCCTGACCTGAGCCCGAGCCCAGACCGCACGGGCATTGAGAACCGCAACATCGTACCTTTGCTGGGCAACTTGATAAGCGGTGAGCCGATCGTTGTAGTCCTGCTCTGCCAAGAGCGGCGGGACTTCTTCGAACATTGCTTTCGCGCGCCGGTGTTTGGCTTGGGCATTTGTCTGTTCGAGCCGAGCCATAGCGACCGTCGGCACGAGTTCGGGTGCAAAGTTGCCCGTTGGAATCTCATCGAGCCCAATTTCTGCAAGCGTTGCTATGAGCGATGCCTGGCGTTGTGCAACGGTCAGTGTGTAGTCTGTTGCGTCGATACGGGCCAAGGCTTCGCCGGGCTTGACCTGGTCGCCGATATCATGAAAAACCTCAACAACCCGCCCGGAAACCTTTGCCGAGATGGTCGATTCCTCATCGCCAAAGAGTGTGCCGACTACTTCAACTGTTCGTTGCACATCATGAACCACGACGGGTCCGAGTGTGACGACGACTCTGGTGTCCTCTTCGGCTTGCTGCTCTTGTGCGGGCTTTGGCTTATGACACCCGGGCAACCCGATTATCAATGCGATAATCAGCGGCGAAAGAGCCACATGCCGTGAGAATCCAAAGCGACTGCTGGTGACAGAATGCAGCAAGCATGAGAAAGACAATACTGACGGGTCGGTTTTCATGGGCTATACTAGAATCAGTATTCAGCCATTTCAAGCGGAGTCAATAGTGCAAGTTCTCGATGAAACCAAACGCCTCAAAATACTCGATGTCGCTGCCAGGCTCTTCGCCACCGAGCCCTTTCATGTTGTTACCCTCGACAAGATCGCCGCAGAAGCAAAGATCGGCAAGGGGACGGTGTATGTGTATTTCAAGAGCAAAGACGACCTCTTTGTCAGCCTGATCCTCGAAGCGACGGAGAGTTTACTTGATGAGATCAAGGGCGAGTCTTCGACACAGTCTTCACCGCTCAATGCGTGGGCCGAGATCAAACGGATCGTTGATGTGCTGTTCGAGTTTTGGCATCGACACCCGTATCTTTGTAGCTTGATGCGTGACGGTGTTGATCTGAAGGACCTGCGAATGGAAGAGAAGCGAGCTGAAATATCAAACCTGTGCACACAGGTCATCCGTCGGGGCGTTCGCTCGGGCGAGTTCAAGGACCCCCATCCAGAACTGACGGGGCAATACATTCTCGCGCTCGTTCGCCTCTCCATGCTCCATTCCACGCCGGGCGTGAGTGATCGGGTGCTTCGAAATCACATACTCCGCATACTTGGCAATGGGCTTTTTGCAGCACATACTCCGGGTGAGGGCAAGTCATGAAACGAGTTCTTATGCAGAAGTTTCGACGAGACCAATCTAAAACACAAACTCGGGTATGCCGAGTTGCAGCACTAATCACAGCTTCTGGTGCCACACTGATCTTGCTATCGGCGAGTGGGTGTACGGCCAACCAAGCACAGGATGTACAAACTTACCGCGATGTACTAACCCTTGATTCCTCAGTAGATTACTCGCCGGGCGAGCCATTGACACTTTCCAAAGCGGTGCTGTTGACGAACCAGACCAACGAGACCCTCGCGATCGAGGGTGAAAACTATCTTCAGGCAATTATTGATCGCAAGCGTTCGGTCGCATCTTTCCTTCCAACGCTTGATCTGCTGCCGACATATCGGTTTCAAGATGCTACCACCTCCCCGATCCCTGGCTTGAGCGAGAGCGAACAGTTTGATACGACTTTGTCGGGCAATATCACGCTCTTTGATGGGTTTCGCAACGCCAATCGACTCAAGGCCAGTGATGTGACCATCGAGCAACGCCGATGGTTGCTCCTCGATCTACGAGAGTCTCTCTTGCTCGATGTTGCCCGGGTCTATTACCGTGTATTGCGCGATGAGCAACGCGTGCTCGTTCTTGAGAACGCCGTCACGGTGCAGGAAGAGCGTGTCCGTGATATCCGTGCCAGGCAGCGCATCGGAGTCGTTCGTCCGCTCGATGCGTCGCAAACAGAAGCCCAGCTCTCGCAAACACGGGTTGGCCTACTGAATGCGCAGAACGCTGTGAGGACAGGTCGGATCGCCCTCTCATTCCTGACGGGTACCGATTTAGCCAACTCGCCACTTTCCGACGGCTTTGATCTTCCTGAGTCCCCGCCGACGCTCGACGAGTTGCTCTCCATTGCCCAAGCCAACCGGCAAGACCTCGCGGCTGCGTCAGCGCAAGCCCAGGCGGCACGGCACAATGTCGATGTCGCGATTGGAAAGTACGCTCCATCGGTCAGTCTGAATCTCGATTATTTTCTCACCCGTGACACCTTTCCTTCAGAGAGCGATTGGTTGGGGATGCTGCGGGTGAATATCCCCATATTCTCAGCCGGGCGAATTGAAGCCGATGTCCGTCAGGCGTGGTCACAGTTCCGTCAGTCTGTACTAGGATATTCCCTACTCAGACGCCAGATTCAACAGGATGTTGAGTTGGCCTATCAAGATGTTCGAACCAGTATTGCTCGCATGACCGAACTCAAGGTGCAGTTGAAAGCCGCCCAAGAATCACTCCGGCAGGCCGAAGCTTCGTATCAGGAAGGGTTAGGGACAAATCTTGAACGCATCAGTGCCCAAGATCAACTCCTCAACGCCCAACTTTTGCTCGCCAGCGAAGTCTACGACCAGAAGACCTTCTATCTTACTGCCTACCGTGCGATCGGTTCGATCACCGAGGGCACATCGGGCTTGACACTTCCACCACAACCAGTGCCAAGAGCAGTGCTCGAATCACCATTCGTATACCTTCCTAATAATTGATGATTTTCGAATAGCGTCAGTTGGCCATAGATGTCTTGAGGAAATATATCATGGCTTTAGTTCATGATTGCCAGTCAACATTCTCAGGGCTGAATTGTTTATGAGTTGCGAAGATTCATGCCGCATACTGAGTTGGTCTCATCGGTGAGAAGGCACCGGCGTATTATCAATCAATCTTGCACTACATTTCCGGTTGAGTCTGCACTACAAAGGTCGATTTGCCGCCCCGCGTCCACCACACAAATCACGGATTGGAAGTCGTGAGTGAGGTTTTTGTGTTGATAGTGTAGTGCTTCGATGTCTTGGAAGGCTGACGCTCTACCATTGAGCTACACCCGCATAGGCAAACACAAGACATCACATCGTCTCCGTTTGACCGACTACAGTATAGGATTCTTGATGCCGTTGGCAATGTTCCGTGTGGATTGATTTGTGTTCTCAACCATTTTTTCAAACACCCGGCCATATACTCGGCTTCACACAAAACACTCAAGGAGGAATCATGAAACGGACCATTCCAGCCATCTCATTGCTCATCGCCATCACACTCTTGCCAGGCTGCGGCGGCGGAGAAGGCGATCAATCAAGTGCGGCACCCGCAGCATCAAACGACTCGGCCGCCTTCGCCAAAGCCCGAGGCAAGGCCGTCTACTCCAAAACCTGCATCGCATGTCATGGCGAAGGTGGCGTTGGAGTCGAAAACTTGGGCAAAAACTGGATTACCAGCGAGTTCATCGCCAACTCCACCGATCAAGAACTCATCGACTTCATCAAGGTCGGACGCACAGTTGAAGATCCAATGAGCGCGGGCATCGCACCCATGCCTCCCTATGGCGGCAACCCAATGCTCACCGACGAAGACCTCACCAATGTCGTCGCCTACATGCGAAGCCTGCACGAATAGACCGTGTACCAATCGATAGATGAACGCCCGGCCGATGAATATTGAGTTTATTCAGAGGCCGGTTTTTTACATCGGATCGCCATGAACAACGGAATCTCTCGCCTCGAATGATTCTCCGCTGCCGCCCGTGGGCCGGGCTCACTCGTCCGCTGGCTCGCCCATTCTTCGATCGCATCAATCACAAGCCCATTGCGCCCGCACGCATTGATGTAGCTGCTCATCGGGCGGTGATGGGTGATGGTCGTGATCGCGGGCTTGCCTTTGGAGACTTCGCCCGGGTTCATCACGATCGGGCTCGATTGTTCGGAGAGGTAGTTATCAACGCGACGGAACTGGATTTGCTGCCCGGTGCGTTGATCCATCGTCCATCCCCATGCGCTCCCGCCGGCGATGCGATACGCCGGGTGGGAGATCACCATGACAAATCGTCCGCCGGGCTTGAGCCGATCGTACACACCTTTGCACACCGCATCGAGGTTCTCGATGTTCATCATCGCCATGATACAGGTCGCTGCATCAACGGGCTCATGCTCAAGATTCGACAAATCTGCCGCATCCCACACGCGATACGAAGTGCGATCCGTCGCCCGCCCATTCGCGGCTTCGATCAGGGCATCGGAGATATCGGTGCCCAAGATATCATCAACATCCGAGTGCATCGCGATGTATTCGCTCATCACGCCCTGCCCGCACGCGACATCAAGCACGCGCTCGTTGGATTGCAGATCGAGCATGTTCATCACGCCCGGCAGGATCACCTGCTGATGATGATCTGATCCACGCTGGGAAATCAATGAATCGTACCACCCCGCAACATGATCCCATCCCTTTTTCATCTGTGATGGTGCGGATTCCTCCGCCGCATTGATCGCCGCGTCGGCGGGAGGCGTGACGCCCATCGCCATCCAAAATGATGCAGGCGCGGGGCACTTGTACCGCATGGTTTTATCTTCTTCCGGGTGCGTGATCCGTAATCCGTTGGCATGAAGCCCGAGCCGATGCAGATCGTCACGCGTTGCCCCGTGCTTGTGATCCCCGACGATCGGATGCCCGATCTTGGCGAGGTGTTCACGGATCTGCTCGGGCAGATCGGGCCGAGCGCGGACCCGCAGCAGGCTTAACCCGTTGCCGCTCTCGACCACGCGGATGTGCGTGCTCGGGGTTGCGCCGATTCCTGAGGAATGCGCCACTGCACCCGAAACCGTCTCGCCGACTCGGCTCGTATCTTCAGAGAACACGCCTTCGACCAGGGCGAGATAACTCGTTTCTGGGTGCGTCTGCGTGCGAGGCGAATCTTCGCTATCGCGCATCGCCACAAAGAGCACGATCCCCGATGCGTGCGCATCGAGTTCATGCGCCACCCGCATCAACCGTTTGCGGGCGCCTGAAAGCTCTTCGACCATATCGACAAGTGTCGGCGATTCCCCTTTTCGGGTCGGGATGCCCGCCGGCTTGTTGACCAGAAGCACAAAGTTGTCCTTGTCGACGATATCGGGTTTGGGATAGCGAACCCGTTCTTCGCGCGGGCCGTCCCGGTCGTCGCGTCGATCAGAGCCGCCAAATCGGTCATCGAAACGCCCATCGGGTCGTCCACGCGGCGGCCCGCCCTGCCCGCGACCATCAAACCGATCCCGAGGCGGCCCACCCCCACCGGGTCGCCCGCCACCACCAAAGCCGCCACCTTGTCCGCCGAACCCGCCTCCGGGTCGTCCGCCCCGTTGCCCTTGTCCACCATATCCACCGCCGCCGCCTTGGCCGCCACCTTGTTGTCCGCCGCCCTGTCCGCCGAATCCGCCTGAGTGACCGCCGCCACCACCGGGTCGCCCGCTGCGTTGTCCGCCGCCGCCGTATCCGCCGCTGCCACCTTGATTTGGTTGATTATCCGCCATGGGAGTAGTTCCTCTTTGATCCATTTTATCTGTGCATGCGTTGGATCGCAAACGGGGTGATCTGTTCAATGAGCCAAGATGCGAAGCCATCCTTGGTCATGACCCCCGGGGTTGAGTGCTGACATACGATCCCGCGATCGGAGTTGCCCAGAAGTGTTGCCTCGATCGAGTCAGAGTCCATCGTTTCGAGTGGATTGGCGACGATCAGGTCGATATTTTTTTTCGTCATCTTCGCCCGCGCGGACTCAATCAGCCGATCGCTCGGCTCAAGGGCAAACCCAATGAGCAACTGATCCGCCCTGGCACGCTTCGAGCACCCATATAATAGGTCTGGTGTGGACTCGAGCGACAAGGTCAGCCCGTCTCCCGCCTCATCGCGCCGAAGCTTGGTTTCAGGGTCAAACTGATCCCGGCAAACCCGATAATCCGCAACCGCTGCAGCCATGACGAGTGTATCCGACTGCCCCAGATGGGTTTGGAGCAATGATTCGAGTTCCAAAGTCGTCTCGAATCGAACAATCTCGATCCCATGATGCCTAGGCAATACGGCGTTTGGTCCCAGCAGCAATCGAACCGACCACCCAGCATCCGCAGCACACTCCGCAATCGCCACACCAACCTTGCCCGATGATCGGTTGCCGATAAAACGCACCGCATCGATCGGCTCGTAGGTCGGACCGGCGGTAATCAAGAGTCTGGGTGTCGCATCGCTTTGATTCACCAGATACCTCCTTCGATCCAACAATGGATTGGAACACCAACCCGATCCCAATCGTAGAGTCACGGTCGCCCAGACGGGCATGAATTTACAGAATCAGACCACGATCACATGCCTTTGAAGGCGCATGTTCGCGGTTGGTGCCCCTATAGTGTCATCTTGATCGGAATCACGCCGTTCTATTTCCAAGAGGATTGAGCACACATATGGCAAGAAGTCGGAAAAAGCTTGGACAAATCCTGGTCGCTCAAGGCGTTATCGACGCCCAACAGGCAGACCAAGGGATCAAACACGCCAAAGAAACCGGGAAACGGATCGGTGAAGCACTCATCGACCTAGGTATCCTCGATGAGATGCAGGTGCTCAAAGCCCTTGCAGCCCAGTATGGCATGAAATATGTCGATCTTACCAATGAGAAGATCAAAGCCCTCATCGACGATGATGCACTCGACAAATCCGTGATGAAAAAGCATCTCGTGCTCGCACTGGGCAAATCTGGAGGCAAAATGCGCCTCGCCATCCACGATCCGATGGATCTGGAAATGCTCGACAACATCCGGTTCCGCCTGAATATGGATGTCGAGCCCATGCTCGCGACCAAAACGCAGATCCTCAACCATGTCGAAGGCGGCGGCGGTGCATCATCAGGCGGCGTCCCCGGCGTCTCGAATGCACCATCGCTCACCTCCAACGAGTCACTCGTCACCGATTCAATCGACCGCTCGATCGACCGTTCACTCGATCGCTCGATGGACCGCTCGATTGATGTCTCTTCCGAAGACTCCCCGGTTGTGAAACTCGTGAACCGGATTCTTGACGAAGCCGTCCGCAACCGGACCAGTGACATCCACATCGAGCCCATGGCCGATCGGGTCAGGCTCCGATATCGCATCGACGGCGTGTGCATCGAACGCGACAATCTCCCCAAGCGCATGCAGAACGCCGTGCTCTCGCGGCTCAAACTGATGGCCGGGATGAACATCGCGGAGAAACGGGTGCCTCAGGACGGACGAATCAAGATTTATGTCGATGAGGTCGGGATCGACTTCCGTGTCTCGGCGTGCCCGGCGTATCACGGCGAATCGGTTGTGCTTCGTATTCTGCGTCCAGATTCAGTTCGGATCGGGCTTGTGAATCTCGGCTTTGAGCCTGAAAATCTCGAAGTATTCAATCGCATCATCCGCAGGCCCAACGGCATCTTCCTCGTCACCGGCCCGACCGGGTCGGGCAAGACCACCACGCTCTATTCCGCGCTCGATGTGCTCAATCGCCCGGACAAAAAGATCATCACGGCTGAGGACCCCGTCGAATACAACTTCGATGGGATCAATCAATGCCAGGTCCGCGAAGGGATCGGGTTTGGATTCCCTGAAATCCTACGATCCATGCTCCGCCAGGCACCCAATGTGATTCTGGTCGGTGAAATTCGAGATAAAGAAGTGGGGGAGATCGCGATTCAGGCAGCCCTGACGGGTCACTTGGTGTTCTCGACCTTGCACACCAATGACGCACCCAGCGCGATGACTCGATTGATTGACATGGGCATCAAGCCGTTCCTTGTCGCGAGTTCGATCCAGGCCGTCATGGCCCAGAGGCTCATCCGTGTGCTTCACAAGAGCAAGCAACTCGCCACAGCGGAGGAACTCGATCATAAGTATCTTAACCTGATCGACCTCAAGCCCGAAGACGCCCTTGGGCGGGTCTATAAAGCCGTCTCGTGCGATGAAGCACCCGGCGGGTACAAAGGGCGAAAAGCGATCTTCGAGATGATGCTTATGAACGCCGAAATCCGCGAACTCGCATTCCAGCAAGCGCCATCCTCGAAAATCCGCCACGCGGCGATCCGCTCTGGGATGAAGGGGCTCGTCGAAGACGGTCGGCTCAAAGTGCTCAACGGCGTGACCACCCCCGAAGAAATCGCTCGTGTGAGCCAATCAGAATAAGCGACAAACTCAGTGCCTTACCCGCCGGGCTGCTCATTGTGCCCGGTGAAGATGATATGACAGGAGAAGTGAACCATGTCCACAGTACAGATTGACCGATTGCTCGATACGATCGTGAAAACCGGCGGGTCAGACATCCACCTGACCACCGGCCGTCAGCCGACCATCCGGCTTCATGGCGGGCTTCGCAACCTGCAAACCAAGGTCCTCGATTCTGAAGACATGGTCTCGTTGATGAAATCCATCACCCCCGAACGAAACCAGCAGGAACTCCAAGAAGAAGGCGGGACCGACTTCGGGTTCGCCTATGGCGATGCGGCCCGGTTCCGTGTCTCGGTCTTCCGCCAACGCGGCGATATCGCGATTGTGCTTCGTCAGATCCCTAATCGCTTGCTGACCTTCGATCAGATCGGGCTCCCCGATATCTGTAAAGACCTGATTCGGCGTCCCCGTGGGCTGTTCCTTGTGACGGGGCCGACCGGTTCTGGGAAGACCACCTCGTTGGCGACGATGATCGATTATGTGAACCAGTACATGGATCGTCATATCGTGACGATGGAAGATCCGATTGAATACTACCACACGCACAAAAAATCCATCGTGAACCAGCGTGAAGTGGGCAACGATGTCCCCAGCTTCGCTGAGGCCCTCCGCCGAGCCCTGCGTCAGGACCCCGATGTGATCCTCGTGGGTGAAATGCGTGACCTCGAGACCATCGAAGCGGCGGTCCGGGCAGCGGAAACCGGTCACTTGGTCTTCGGGACCCTCCATACCACCGGTGCTGCCAAAACCATCGACCGTATGGTCGATGCCTTCCCCGTGACCCAGCAGAACCAGATCCGCGTCCAACTCTCGACCGCCCTGATCGCGGTGCTTTCTCAGGTGCTTCTGGGGCGGATCGACACCAAGGGCATGGCTGCGGCGTATGAGTTCTTGGTCATTACCCCCGCGATCGCGAACTTGATCCGCGATAACAAGAGTTATCGGATCGACTCGGCGATCCAGACAGGCAAGAAGTACGGCATGCAGCTGCTCGATGACCATCTCTGGTCGCTCTACTCACGGGGCATGATTGCGGCTGAGGAGATGATCGACAAGTGTAAAAATCAGAACGATCTCCGTGATAAGGTGCACCAGGCCGGCGGGGTTATCGGGCGTCCAGAGCTTGATGATCCGGACGCCGCAAAAGAGATTAAGGGCTAAATACGGACCAGGCTATAAACGCGATATCAACATGTCGCAACGCTAAATGATCCGGAATTGGGTGTATTTTCAAAACCATTGATGAGTTATCTGCGAACATAGAGTCGTGGGCGGTGCCCATAGACGATCGGCGAAGAGTCGCCCGATTGGAGTGAATCATGGATCCTTCCGAACTTAAAGGCCGAAAACTTGGGCGTGTGCTGACCAAACTCAAGGTGGTGACGCGCGAACAGGTTCACGAAGCGCTCGGCGTCCAGAAAGGACGCACGAACAAGGTTCGTATCGGAGAGATTCTCAAGGAACTGGAATACTGCACCGATCTCGATATCGACCGCGCTCTTGCTGGGCAGGCGGGGATGGAGTATGTCGATCTCTCGGGGATCGAGCTCGATGACGAGACGGTCGGGGCGATCCCTGCTGACAATGCCAAGGCGTATCAGTGTGTGCCGATCGAGTACAACGCGAAGAGCCGCCAACTTAAAATCGCGATCAAGAGCCCGAATAACTTTCAGGCGGTTGATGACCTGAGGCTGTTGATGGGCGCGAAGGTCGAAGCAGTCGTTGCATCGCCTGATTCGATCGACAAACTCATCGAGAAGCACTACGCCACCAACGAGTCGGTGCTCGATGTGGTCAATGCGTTGGCTTCGGACAAGAACCTTCAGGAACTCGGCGGGCATTCGGATCAATCGATTGATCTCGATGCAGTGATTGATGCTGCGGGGGATAATCAGGTCATCAAGCTGCTCAATCTGGTGTTGCTTCAAGCAATCCGGGATCGGGCGTCGGATATCCACTTTGAGCCATTCGAGAACGAGTTTAAGATGCGGTATCGCATCGACGGCGTGCTCTATGAGATGGTGCCCCCGCCTAAGCATCTGGGAACCGCGATTACTTCGCGTGTAAAGGTCATGGCCAACTTGGACATTGCCGAGCGGAGGCTGCCTCAGGACGGGCGTATTGAGTTGACGGTCGGTGGAAATCCGGTGGATTTGCGTGTGGCGATTTTGCCTACGATCTATGGCGAGTCATGCGTGATGCGTGTGCTTGACCGTGGGAATGTGGAACTCTCGCTCGATCGTGTCGGATTCCGCCCAGATGATCTTGAAAACTTCCGTGGATTGATCCGCAAGCCCAACGGGATTGTGATCGTCACCGGGCCTACGGGTTCTGGTAAGACGACGACGCTTTATGCAGCGTTGTCTGAGTTGAATGATATCGAGACCAAGATTCTGACCGCTGAGGACCCGGTTGAATACGACATTGATGGGCTGTGTCAGGTGCAGGTCAATACGGATGTCGGGCTGACCTTTGCCAAGGCGTTGCGTTCGTTCTTGCGTCAGGATCCGGATGTGATTCTGGTGGGTGAAATTCGTGACTTAGAGACGGCTCAGATCGCGGTGCAGGCATCGCTGACTGGTCACTTGGTGCTCTCGACTTTGCATACGAATGATGCACCGAGTTCGATCATCCGATTGGTTGACCTTGGGATTGAGCCGTTCTTGCTGACCGCGACGATCGAGGGGATTGTCGCCCAGCGGCTGGTGCGTACGCTCGATCCCAAGACGAAAGAGGCGTATGTGCCAACCGAGCAGGAACTGATGGAACTCGCGTTGAGGCCTGAGGATATTCAGGGGGCTCAGTTCTATCGACCCGGACCCAATGCCGGGGTCGGTGGCGGGTACAAGGGGCGGATGGCGCTCTTCGAGATCATGACGCTCGACGATGAGATTCGTGAGTTGATGATGGCCGACGCGAGCACCACGGTGCTACGCGATTCGGCCCGCAAGAAGGGGATGCGTTCACTCCGTGAGAACGGTTTGATGGCGCTGTATGAAGGATTGACGACGATCGACGAGGTCGTCGGCGAAACGATCGAGGACGAATAAAATTTATCGGTGTCAGATCGCAACTGACCCGCTTGGAATGAGCAAAGAGCATCGAAATCGGTACGAGACCGTGTTTGATTGAACGAGGAGCAGACCACCATGGCAACTTACACATACCAAGCACTCAACGCGTCGGGTAAGACGCAAAAGGGCACGGTCGAAGCCGCGAGTTCTGAAGAGGCGATCCAGCGGATCAAGTCGCAGGGGTACTTCCCGACCTCGGTGCAGGCGCAGAAGGCGAAGAAGTCTGCCACCAAGGGTGGCAAGGCGGAGAAGGCTGCGAAGCCTGTCAAGAAGAAAAAGGGCGGCGGTTTTTCAGTTGGCAAGGTCAAGCCCAAGCATCTCGCGCTCTTTACACGCCAACTCTCGACGCTTCAGGATGCGGGTTTGCCACTGCTTCGTTCGCTTCAGATTCTTGAGAGTCAGCAGAAGCCTGGATTGATGAAGAATATTTTGCTCGGCGTGACCGAAGAGGTCGAGGGCGGGAGTTCGTTGAGTGAATCAATGGGCAAGTTTCCCAAGGCGTTTAACCATCTGTATGTAAAAATGGTCAACGCGGGTGAAATCGGTGGTGTGCTCGATGTGATCCTCCAGCGGCTTTCCGAGTTCATGGAGAAGAGCGAAAAACTCAAACGCAAGATCAAGGGTGCGATGGTCTATCCGATCGTGGTCATCTTTGTAGCGATCGCGATTCTGGTGGGCATTATGTTGCTCATTATCCCCAAGTTTGAAGAGATCTTCTTGGACTTTGAAATTGAACTTCCTGCGTTGACGCAGGGGCTGATTAATACAAGTCGATGGGTCGCGGGGACGAATGCCGGGGCGGTTGTCCCTGGTTGGGCTATTTTGGTCTTTGGTATCCCGACGCTATGGATTTCGTTTAAACTTATTCGTAAGACGCCTCCCGGTCGGGCCGTTTCGGATACGACCATTTTATGGGTGCCTGTGCTTGGGACGCTGATCCGCAAGACGGTGATTGCTCGGTTTACGCGGACTCTTGGCACGCTGATTAGTGCGGGTGTGCCGATTCTTGAAGCCGTGACGATTACCTCGCAGACGGCGGGGAACTATGTCTTCGAGAAAGCGTTGGTCAGCGTGCACGATTCGATCCGTGAGGGCGAGACCTTCGCGACGCCATTGCGTGAGTCGAAGACCTGTGATGCGATCGTGGTGAACATGATCGATGTGGGTGAAGAGACGGGCGAGATGGACGCGATGCTCCTCAAAATCGCGGATAACTATGACGAAGAGGTCGATGTCGCGGTGGCGTCGCTGGTGTCGTTGCTTGAGCCTCTGATGGTTGTGATGCTCGGCGGCATGGTCGGGACGATCGTTGTGGCGATGTTCCTGCCGATGATCAAAATGCTCGAATCGCTCGGGTAAGACATGCTCGGGAAAGACATGGGAATGACCGGCAACGCAAAGACAGCAACTTCGTCTGGGTTTGAAAGAGGAACCCGGCGGGAACGGACAGAGATTATCATGGTGAATCACACAGACAACTTTGGCGGGGAGCACCGACGCACTGGGCGGATCGGTGGGGGGTTCACGCTCATCGAGTTGCTGGTGGTGATTTCGATTATTGGGTTGTTGATGGCGTTGTTGATTTCTGGGCTTGCCCAAGCGACCAAGTCCGCCAAGCGATCAGCGAGCCAGCGATCAGCTGCGGCGTTGGTGCAGTCTGTGAAGCAGTTTCAGAATGAGTTTGGGTTCTTGCCGCCTTTGGTTCATGATGGCAGGGGGATCAGCGCGGGAAGTGGTTCGTATCGCCCTCGATTGCCAGTGGGCGGGGTTGCGCCTGATGGGCCAATCGTTGAAGTGCCGGACGGGGCGTATCTCTTTTATACCGTTGTTGTGTGGTCGGAGGGGTTGGATTTCAACTTCTTCCGTCGGCGGACGGGCACCGGTGGGGATGCGATCAATCTATCGCAGGGCGGGCCTTGGGATGATGCGGGTGCGTGGGAGGATCGTCGGTACAGCAAGTATTCGCTGGCGTATTACCTGACGGGGGCGTTGGATAAGGATGTCGATGGCGTTCGCGGTCCTGGGTTTGCTCGCCCGTTGATTGATGGTACATATCTGGGGGTTGGGTATCCGGTGGGATCGTCGCGGGATCGGTTTGAGCCTTTGATGGATGTTGATCGGCGGGGCGTCAAGCTCGAGCATGACTATGTTGATCTCAATGAATACCCCGAGCATGATCTCGGCGGCTCGGCGATTGATCGCGCCGCGGCGTATGCGACCTACGAGACTTATCAGCGCGATTCGATGGTGTCGTTGGTGGATGCCTTTGGCAATGCGTTCCGGTATTACCGGTGGGAGCCCGGGCGGTTTGTCAATGGGCAGCTGGTGGTGGAGAACACATTGGATTTGAACCTGCCTCCGGTATTGATTGATCCAGTGCTCTTTGCCAAGGTGCGCAATAATCCGGTGCTTGCCAATGAGACGGATCTGACAAGCGGCGATATCAAACTCCGCGATGGACGGTTTGCGATCGTGAGCGCTGGGATTGACGGGCTCTTTGGGACGGAGAGCATTGAAACCATCGCGGAGTATCTCGGCGAGAATGTGCCCAGCGGGGCCGACGAAATTGGGTTGATGCGTCAGAAGGTTTGGGTTGATAACGCGATGGAGGTCGGGAACTGATGATGCAGGCATGGACTCTAACTCGGAATGATTGCACGGGGCGATCAACGACTCCTCGGCGTGCCCGTTCGGGCTTTACCATTGTCGAACTGATGGTGGTGGTGCTGATCGGGTTGATTATTCTCTCGATCGCGGTGCCCGCGTTTCAGTCGATGGTGTATTCATCAAATCAATCGTTGGCGGTTAATGCGGTACAGGCATCGTCGCAGATGGCGCGTGATGTGGCGTTGAGCTCTGGGCGTGACGGTGCGGTGGTGTTTGTGTTTGATCCGCAAGTGGGGAAGGTACAGATTATTCCTGCGATTAAGGTGGGGACGCTGCGCGAGGCGACGACCTCGCCCAATGGGCCGGGCAATGCGATGGGGCTGAGCGATTCGCCTTACTTTGAACGCGATGTGTTTGTGCCCGCTGCTGCGGGCGAGACGCTCGAGTTGCCTCCGTTCTGGATGATGCGTGGGTATGCCTCGCCGGGGAGTTTGATCGATCTGGATTCGGCGGGGAATCCGGTGGCGACCTGGTATACATCGCAGGCGTACGGCGGGCTCAACGAGACGGCGTTTGTGAAGACGCAGGATCAGTGGGTGTTTCCTGAGACTGGGTTGTTCCCGAACGATGCACAGGTTGCGGGCGGCGGTCTTGATGGGCAGCTCGATGCGGTTGATCCGTTGCTGGGAACCGTTCGCCAGTCGTTTATGATCCGGTTTAGTTCGCGGACGGGCGCGGTGAGCAAGGACACGAATACGGCGTTATTTATCAACCCTCGCAACAGCCGAGAGCGGCCTTATGGCGATCGCCCATTGCCTTATCAGCAGACGCTTCGGGTGGATATGGCTGAGGATTTAGAGGTCTGGGCGAAGCGGATTATCGAGTCCGCCGATCTGACCGGGGACGGGATCGCTTATGGGCTCGATGATGTTCAGCTGCGTGAACAGCTCATTGGCAATGCGTCCAATGACACGATTTTGGTCAAGCCGGTGACTCGATTGTCGCTGTATGACGAACGCAAGCTCTCGATGGGGGTTGGTGCGCGGGGGCTCAACAAAGTGACGGGGTCGTTGTATCTCCCTGCCGATCAGAACAACCCGAACTCGATTATTGAGTTTGATCTCTCGTTGTTTCCCGCCGGGGTGACGCCCGATGAGCTGGTGGTGCGGATCAATCAGTGGATCGATGGGAACACGACCTATACACGGCTTGGGGATTTCAATCTCGACCTTGACGACGAGCCAGAGTCACGGATCTATCTGATCCAGTCGTACACAGGCCAACTTCAGGAGGTGCTGCGATGATGCAGGGTTCATGCTTTGAACAAAGCACACAGACACGCCGACGCGGGTTCTCGTTGATCGAGGTGCTGATCGCGATTCTTGTGCTCGCGATCGGGCTGCTCGGACTCGGCGCCGTTTTTCCTGCGGTGATCGCTGAGCAGCGTAAATCGTTCTCGGTGATCGAAGGGCAGAACGCGGCGAACGCGGCCCAGGCATTGATCTCGTCGAATGATGAGTTCATCAACTTCGCATTGATTAGTGATGATTTTAATCGTCCGGTGCGGGGCGGGATGACGGGGGCGGGGAGCCGGGAACGGTTTTCGTATGAGTGGGTGGTGCCTCAGTTCGGGGCTTCGTATCCGTTTGGGTCGGCTTGGACCTCCCCGATCCCCGGGTTTGTGGGTTCCAATGGGCTCGCGGCCGAGTTCGCTGGTTCTGAAACCGGACTCTGGAGTTTTAACTCGAACGATTCGAGCGTGAATCCGACGATCTCGATTACGCGCACGAGCCCGGCGCTGGCGCAGATTCCGGTGTCGGCGAGGCTCTTTCCGCAGCCGTATTCGGGGAAAAAGCCCAAGTATGTCTGGGATATTGCGCTTCGGCGTGAGCCTGCGGGCGATCGGCTTCAAGCGGCGATCTTTGTTCGGCGGATTGATGCGCGGATTCGGGTGCCCAAGGGCAACTCGTTGAGCGATGTGCTCACCGGGGGCTCATTGTTCAACCCGCTGACGACGGATCCGATTCTGCCCGTCGCGATTGATCGCAACAACGGGCGGATCACGGTTGATGATGGGGTGAATCCTGATCTGGTTTATGCCGGGCTACAGATGCTTGAGGTCGAGGTGTATGAAGAGCATCTCGATTGGCTCGTGTTCCCCGATGGGCGGAATCCGATGATTGATTCCTCGGTCGGGTTTGCCTCGCAGATCGGGCAGCAACTCCTTGATAATACGGGTGTTTTGCATACGGTGATGGGGCCGGCGACCATTGATCAGAATGATCCGATTTTCGCGCAGGTGACGGGTCAGAACCGGGTGGTGGTGGTGGACCCGCCGTTCACTGCCCAGCAGGCTGGTGGGGTTCAGACTGATGATGCCCGTTCGACCGCGACCCAGTTTCTCAACGACCCGGCCTATGACGACATCCGCGCGAGCTGGGTGCGTCAGGTGGTCTTTACACCCAGGACGCCGGTGACGATACGGTTGGTGACATTGGAGGAATCGCGATGAGATCGGTTCGTACAAATCAGCCTAAAGGCAATCAATCGCCCAAGAATCATGCTCGGCTTGGGTTCACGCTTGTCGAGATGATTGTGACGATCGGGATTCTTGCGGTCATCACCGCGGGGATCGCGACGATCTTTAACTCGATCGGCGATACCGTCTCGAAGGGGCGCAAGCTCTCGGAACTCAATCAGTTCGCCGCCCGGATCGAGCGGATCATGCGCGAAGACTTTGAGTCGATGACACGCGACGGGTTCCTTGTGATTGTGAACAAGAACGCCAGCAATGGGCAGGGGCTCGATCAAGACGGGATTCAGTCTTGGGATACACAACTTTTTCGTGGCGAAGAGACCAATATCGACAGAGATCTGTATCCTGGGTTTTCGAACGGCAAGGGGCGTATCCGCAGAAGCGATGAGATCATGTTCTTTGCACGCGGCGAGTTTGAGACCTCCCGGCGGGCGATCTCGCCCGGCATGATCGCGCGGTCGTCCGAAGCGGCGATCTATTATGGGCACGGGCAGAAACGCCGGCCTGATCTGCTGGGGATTGATGCTCGGAACAACTATTTCTTTAATCCGGCGCCGTGGGATAACAACTTCGATAGCGTGCTCGACACTCGGCTCGGTGTGTCGACGCCCGGGTTTGTGAATCCCAATGAGTTCGCGCGTGATTGGTCGCTGCTGCGCCAGGTGACGCTGTTGGTGAATCCTCAGGGGACTGGGCAGACGGTGCCGAGGGAGTTGTTCGGGCTTTTCCGCAACAACGCCTTTGATCGCCCGTATCTTGAAGACTCGCCTCGCCAGATCGCGCTTCAGCCCGCTGGTCGGAGTATTTTTACCTCGCTCAATGGGACCGATCGGACAAAGAATCATCGTTGGATTTATGATCTGGCGACGAGCGGGAGCCTCTCGATGATTGTGCCTCCGCACTTTCGCACGAGTGGGCTTGTCGATATCGTGACGGAAGATCTGGGGACGATTCGGGGCATGGTGCAGGCGTTATCCTTCAGCGCATCGCCTGAGATGTATTTTAACTATAACCCGGCGCTGCCGAATCCAATCCTGACGAACCGGGATGACTTTGAAAACTTGTATTGGGGGAACTTGGCGACGCCTCCGAACCCGAATGATGCAATGACGATCGACTTTGGTCGTGCGAATCCAACTACCGGAGCGTGGTCAGTCGTTACTCCTGCTCAGCAAGATCGGATTCGTCGTACTCGCAAGTGGATGATCGATGCGCTCCCAAGCCGATGGGATCTTTCGGGTGTGAATCCGTTCTTTGTCTCGGGTGTTCGGTATGAAGATATTCCAACTCGGATGCTTTTTTCGCAGGACTACTTTACGAATAACTTCGCATCAAATCCGCAACTCGCCCAGGCGTATGTCGAGGCGAATCAGGAGATGCTCGGCTCGTCGGTCTTTGTGCCTCGATGCACGGAGTTCGTTGTCGAGTGGTCGTATGGGTTTGTGAACAATGCGATCGTGAACCCGTTGGATCCCAACTTTAAGCAGTTGATGTGGTACGGGCTTGATCGGTTTGTGGACTCGAACAATGACGGATTGATTCGTTCAGACGGTTCAGATCGGCTCGCTGCGAGTGGGTATTTTACACGATCAGCTGCTCAGGCGGGGATGGATGTGACGGATATAGCGAGTCCTCGCCGGAGATCCCTGGGTGTCAGTCCACTTCTTGTTGTTGACGGTCCTGGAGGCGGTGGGACGAGCCCCGCTGATGTAGAGATCGCGACCTTTGGGTTCAGCACGATGGCATCGAACGCGGGGGCGGTCTGGAAGTGGCCGAGGTATATCCGGATCACGATGAGCCTTGGGGATCCGAGCGATCGGGAAATCGAAGAGACTTATCAGGTGATCTTTGAGCTGCCGGAACTCGAATAAGTAGACATGATGACGGGGCGAAAACATTGGGACGCAATAAGCGATGGGGACTCTGCTTGCACCAGGCAGAGACAGACGAGCGATACACATGACCCGAAAGGTGCACATCGTCCGAAGGCGGACGAGGAGATTGACATGAAGAACAAACTATCAAACACTCACCCATTGCAGCGCATGCCCAAGAGGGGGCAGGCTTTGGCGATGCGATCGGGCTCTGCGCTGCTCATCGTGATTGGTACGCTCGCGTTGATCTCGGTCTTCGCAGCGGTCTACATCTCCATCGGACGCACCGATCGGCGGGCGGCCAATGCGATCCGTGAGCGGAGCAATCAGCAAGATATTTCGGAATCATTCGCCCAGGCGTTGAGTTCGGTGATCGGTGATGATCGGCTCGATGCGGTGATGCAGTATGATGGTGCGCGGGGCAACTCTTTTGGTCGGCGAGAGATGACCGATGCGCCGTTTACAGACTGGGCGCGCCGGTCCGAATCGGATTATCCCGATGGTCGAGATTTGTTCACGCCTAGGGGCGGGCCTTTCAAGGATGGCGGGCTGAATCAGACGACAGACTTTAGCGTCGCGTCGGACCCGTGGCTGGCATCGACAACGCCAGTGTTTCTGGGTGATCCGGGTGGTGCCAACGCGCTTCGTCCGTTCTCGAACATTGATACCTACAACTCGGACTTTCCCAACGCGAAGAACTTTTTAGATAATCGTGACTGGCTTCAGATTTCAAACTTTGCGCCCGATGGACGCTTTGTCAACCTGTTCAATCTTCGTCCGACGGCTGCGTTTGGCGATAACACCGCGTTCGGTCGGTTCGACGCCGAGCCCGGAACGGGCGTGACGACGGATGCTGATGGTCGCAATATTCGGCGGATGAGCAGTTATCTTTCGCTTTGGCAACAGGAAACACCCGGGGTGCTGACCTCACGGATTCAAGCGTTCGATCCGACGACTTTGGGCATCTGGATTCCCGGGCAGAACACGCCGATCACTGGGGTGGTGCCTGCTAACGAGTTGGCGATCACGCCTGCGGTGTGGACGATGTATCAGCGTTTTATGTTCATGCCGATGAACCAGCCGTTTATCACGCTCAATCGTTTCGGCGCGGTCTCGACCTGGGCGGATCCTGATTTCCCGGCGTATCAATACGCCGATGCCGATGGCGATGGGATGGCGGATTCGCGATGGTTCGAGCTTGTTGCTGCACATGATGCGCTTGATGGAAATAACTCTGCGCCCAGGCGTGATATCGAGGTGCAGTATAACCGGAAGGACTACCGGTATTTCATCGCGGCCCGCGCGGTGGATCTGTCTTCGATGGTGAATGTGAATACGGCGACGGATTTGCTTGTCCCGCCGACGACGCTATATCCGATGGGGCTGACCCCTGCCGATGTCGATCTGCGTCGTTTGTTGACGATGCAGGATGCAGCCGGGGATTACACCGCCAATGGGAATAACCTGCCTTTGTCGATGGCTCAGCTGCATCGCCCGTTTATTGCTGATGTTGGTGTTGAGCCTCGGTTTGGTCCTTGGCGTCCTGATCAGGCGAGTGGTTGGGAGCAGCGGAACCTGAACCGGAATGTAAGCGACTACTGGCTCTATAAGCATGAGTTCAGCCGGACTTCTCCGGGTGATATTCGCCAGCTTGAGGACAGTTCGACCTCGATGCTTGTCGGGCGGTATGCCTACGACGCGCTCCGCCGGGGGATCAAGCAGGGGAGTTCGCTGTCCGACGACTACAACGGCTTTGACTTTGCGTTCCAATCGCCGAATCGGATTGAGCATCTGGTGCAGTATGAAAGAAATCCGACCGATGGCGGGGCAATCCCCGCACAGATTTCACAGTTTCTTCGTGTGAAGCAGTTTCGTAATGTCGGGCAGCTCGATCCGACGAATCTGGGCACTTCATGGTCGCGCGGGACAGAGTTTGGGTCCGGGCTTTATGGCATGGATGATCTGGCTGAGTTGCTAACCTTTTACGGGCTCAATGATCCGGAGAACACTTCGCGGCTTGAGCGTGTGACGACGGGGCGGTATGAGAGCCCAAGGATCGGAACCTCAAACGATGTGCTTCAGACGAAGCGGTTTGGGCCTTTGGCGGGCAATCGCCCGCTTGTGCTTGATCGTTTTCAGCATGGGCTCTCACTGATTAATATCACCGGCGATCCGAGCGCGGCTCCGAGTGCGCAGAACCGTGCGCTTCGGGAGATCAACGGGCGTGTCTCAATTAACTCGATGGCCCAGTTCGCGTTGACTCCGCGCAACAAGTTGACCACGATTTCTGGCTCGGTGCCTTTGCGGGCGACGGACTTTGTGGAAGATGCCGCGACGCTTGAGCCGATGACCGCGGAAACCGCGGCGATTGATCTTATCGGCGCGATGAACGATCCGCAGAGCTTGTTTAGCATCTACTCGGCGGCTCTGGCGGGCGAACTCAGGACGCCTGAGAACTTCTTTGCCACCCCGACCTATTGGCCTGTGGATCCCACCCAGTTCCAGCAAAACCTTGCATCGACGCTGTTCTATGGTCATCGGGGCCCAGAACTGGCGTTGCGGATTGCTGCTCACATGGCGGTCAACATGAAAGATATGGCCGACTCGGACGATGTGCCAACCATTGCGACGCTGATTCTTGATAACTCGATCCGCAACGAGTTGATTACGACCTACGCAAACACGCCGAGCAATACAAACCGGATGTACAACAACTATCCCGGTCGAGCGATGGACCTGATCTTTGATCCGGGATTTGAGTTTTTGAGCAACGGTCGATTTACCGGGCAGCAGAACCATCGCCAGGCGGTCAATGTCTTCGGGTTTGAAAAAATGCCGATCTTGACCGAAGTGTCTTCGATGTATGTGTATGCAGATTCAGATCAGAGAAATGGTGAAGGCCTTGGCAATGTTGATTACAATACGACTGTGCCGAGGCTACGAAACGGGCTACTAATAATCCCGGATACACAAGTCAATATCAAGATAAATGGTAATGTATCCCCTTCAAACTCTGATATGAAGATGCAGGTGCTCGCTTTCCAACTCACGAACCCGTGGGATGTCTCGATCACCATCGGGAATCCGGGCGCTGGCGGGAGAATGGGCGTCCTCGACGAGCCCAATAGAAACAACATCAATCTGCGATTTGACTACTACATCGAGTATGGCGGACGGTTCTTCAAGCTCGGCGAGTTCGTGGAGTTCAATCCGCCGGACAATCGGTATGGTGATGGGGTGTTGAATCCGCCGCCATTAAACACGCCGATTACCTCAGCATTTCCTGAGTATCAGTACCGCGGGGTCACGATCCCGGCGCAGTCTTCGCGTGTGTTCTATGCGATTGCTGACGGGCGGTTTGATGGTGCAGAGGGTGCTCCATCTCGCAATATTGATAGTAACTGGATCGATGAAATCGGGTTCGGCGGGGGGAGCTTTGTTGGATCTGATGGGCAGCCATGGACCGGGGCAGCGGAAGAATGGGTCAACAAGCAGTTCAAAGTTCGAGGCGGCGGTGCGGCGGTGCATATCCACCAGTTTGATCCCAGATCCGGCGTGCTCGTCGAGCAAAACGAATTTGTTGACTTATTCCAGCCGTCGACGACTCCGGTGTTTAATAGCTCGGATCGAGCCCCTGATTTTAAACAGGCTCGGCTCTGGCGGAAGATCAAGGGGAATCTCGAAGAGGTCATTTCGCCCAATCTGCCTGTGGGATCTACCCGTGTGAACCGGATCCAGAATGACATGCTCGTTGATCGTCTGTCAGCATCCAATGTGAGTTTTTTCGAGCGAAATCTCGCTGCCGGAGACAACCCTGTTCTCGGTACCTACGGGTATGACAACATATTATATCCCCAAGTCGATGCTGACCAGCTCGGCGTTCGCAACGACAACTTTGGACTCTCCATCGTCCGATGGGCCACGGTCCGCCGGGGCGATAATCCGCAGGGGACAGGTACGATAAATCCCGCGCCGGGCAACGATGTTGGAAAGATCGCTTCATGGATGATGAGCTCGCGGCTTGGATCATTCAACACGGTCGAATCCACCGACCCGTATCCAGATGCCGGCAACAACTTGGATGTCTCGCACTTCCTCGATGGAACATTCGCCGATTTGGGCAATAACCCGCGGGCGAATCCGAATGCCAAACCCGATTACGAGGTGCATAAAACCTTCGCCGATCTCTTTACCCCCCGGGTGGGCCCGGCTCTGCAAGAGGTCATCCAGACGATTACGCGCCTGCCCAAGAACAAGTATCGCATTGCTGACAGTGGTGGTGCCCAGCAGCAGGGGGGGCTTGACCTCTCGACTCGTTTCCCGACGATGTATCTGGGAGCGACGCTTTACGGGCAGACCCTTCACCAGAGCGGAGGCAAACTCGTCCCCGAGATGTCGGTCGAGCAGCCTGAACTCACTCGATCGCCACGATTGGCCGACTTGCTCCTCGCGTGGGGGGTCGGCCCGACCTACACACCAGACCCAACACGGAGTGCGGCGAACATCTCGTTTGATGAGATCGACGAGGGCAAACGATGGATCACCATGCCCGAAGCAATCGCGATCGGGCTTGGATATCGACAGGTGACGAGCTACACCGCCAGCGAGAGCGAGGCGGAGAGTGTCTGGAAGGATACTTTTCAGAACGATCAAGAGAAGGTGCTCGATAACGGGCATCTGGTGATCGACAACTTTGTGTCGTATGTGAACAGGGATACAAATGTGCCGCCGACCTTCAATCCAATCGGTGATATCCCCCGAGGCACTGGTGCGCCGATGGCCCTTGGGGTCATCGACCAGGCCCGGGCGAATGCGCCGATTGTGCAGGTGACGGATCCGCAGGTTCCCAACACTTCAGAGCAACTCAGAGCCGCATTGAGCAAGGCGACCTTTGGCAAGATCAATATCAACACCGCCCCGGTCGAGGTGTTGCGATTGCTCCCCGGGCTGACACCAAGCCGGGCGTCGTATAACTCGGCTTCTGGATTGACCAACGAATGGTGGGGCAAAGACCCGGCTTTGATTGAATTGAATCTTCCGAATCTGAATCTTACAGATCCAAGTGAGAACCCGGATGTCGCTGCAGCGATCGTGGCGTATCGAGATCGGACCTATGGCGTGCCCAACACTGCAGCAAGAAAACGCGGCGTTGCGGCTGGTGATCCATTGTTCTACGACGAGCGCCCGTTTAACCTTGCTCCGACGGATCCGTTGCTTGTGAACCGGAATATGCGAGGCGAGTTCCCGCTCGTTACAATACCGACCAACCCATCGCCGATGGATCGTAGTTCGATCACCGGGATTGATGGTTTGCGTCCGACGCCTGGATTTGGATCGCTTGGCGAGCTGCTTGCAGTCCGCATTGATCCAGAGTTTAAAGTGCTCCATGTGAATCGGTGGGCGAGTCTTCAGCATCTCTCGATCCAGCAGTATGGATTCGATGATGTGGAGTCCGGGCTTGTTGATGTTGCTGGTGATAAGGTGACCATGCTCTCGCAGGTCTTCAAGGACCCATTGCTCGGCGACACCACCGGGACGACCATCGACGATTACGCTGAGAAGCTTTCGATGGCCAACGCGGTCCTCAATACCCTCTCGGTGCGGTCCGACTACTTCGCGGTCTGGTTTGTAGTCCAGGGGTACCAGGAGTCCGATGTGGCGAATCTTCGCCCTGAGGACCCGATGGTGCCTTCGATCAGGAAGCGGTTCTTGATGGTTGTGGATCGGACCAATGTCATCAAGCCGGGCGATAAACCCAAGATTCTGGTCTTCAAAGAGATCCCGATCTGATCGGGTGGGTTGCCCTTCGATTGAAATTGCTCAATCGAGAGGCGAGAAATGACGATAAGCGGGCTACAGTAGTAGCCTCAACAGGGTGTAGCTCAGCTTGGTAGAGCGTCTGGTTTGGGACCAGAAGGTCGCAGGTTCAAGTCCTGTCTCCCTGATTGATCTGTTTGGATCGCCATTCGGATCGCAAGATTGAAAAGCCTGTGCAATGCACAGGTTTTTTCATGCGCATTTGCTCATTTTTCGATCTCTTTGTCAGCCGAAATCATGTGCGCCGGTTCACATGCACCAACGCGATTGGATAAGGTGTGTGCATGGCGACGCCGGGGCAGCATACTGACAAATCTGAATCCATCAGCGCGATCCGTGCGCCCCATCGCCAAAGGGATAATCCGTTGACGCGTTCCCTCGCCGGGATGCTCGGGATGGGGGTTTTAGCGGTGATGTTCGTCGCGTGTCTGGGGTCGCTGCCTTGGACGCTTTCGCCCGGGGTGGATTCGACGGGCGAATCGCTCGCGGTGCCCAGATACGACGCGGGATCACCCAGAGCGGGTCGGTTGCCGCCGCTCTGGTGGGTGTACGACGAGCAGGATATTGAACGCTCGACCGCTGCGATTGACCCAACGGTGCTCGGGGAGATCGCCAAAGACAACGGCCTGGAGCTCGATGATCTGCTCGGTGCGCACGAGGGCCCGCTGCTCGAACTGGTCAAACCCGCTTGGCCTCGGTTTTGGCTCGGGTCCGACACACTTGGGCGTTCGCTGGGGATTCGATTGCTCGCGGGGGGCGGGATATCGCTGACGATCGGGTTGGCGGCTGCCCTGATCAGCGTGACGATCGGGACGCTCTATGGCGCGATCGCTGCGTACATGGGCGGCAAGGTGGATTCGGTGATGATGCGGGCGGTGGATGTGTTGTATGGGCTGCCGTATATCTTGCTGGTGGTGCTGCTGGCGGTGGCGAGCAATGCGATGGTCGATGAGTGGGTGACGCACAACAAGGCCAAAGAAAAGTGGATGCAGAATCAGGTCGTCGAGGTTCAGCGTGATCTGGGCGAGGAGATCACCCGGAGCGACGCCCGGGTGATGCTCACGAGCGATCAATCGCTCCGTGATGCGTTGATGCCCAAGGCGCTGGTGATCTACCCCCGGCGGGAGCTCTCAGCCGGGACGCGGACGATGCTCGATGTGCTGACGCTCTTGGTGGCGATCGGGGGCGTGAGCTGGCTGACGATGGCGCGGGTGATCCGTGGGCAGGTGCTGAGCCTCAAGAATCAGCAGTTTGTCGAGGCGGCCCGGGCGATCGGAGGCTCGCCTCGGCGAATATTTGTTCGGCATTTGCTACCGAACCTGATTGGTACAATCGTGGTGTACGCGACGCTGGCGGTGCCTCAGGCTATTTTGCAGGAAAGTTTCCTCAGTTTCCTCGGCATCGGGGTCAAACCACCCTTGCCGAGTTGGGGGAACCTAGCTGCGGAGGGGCTTGGGGAGCTCAATACCTACCGGAGTCATTGGTGGCTGTTGTTTTTCCCGTGCTTGCTGCTCGGGGTAACACTCTTGGCGATGAACTTTGTTGGAGAAGGGTTGCGAGAAGCGTTCGATCCCAAGCGACAACGCTGATAAAGGATGATATTGTATAGCCCCCGCAATCGGTGGGATTCGGATGGATGTGTTGTCCGCCCGATCAGACACAAGCCAGATAGAGGCAGGTGACATGCAGAATAAGTTCGGTCTCAAAGATTTCGTGCTCATGGTGCTCGTGGTGCTCGTCGGGGTGTTCACCTACCTCAACATGAAGCAGGTGGATCGGCTCTGGGGCGAGACCCAAGACATGATCTCCAAGGTTGGGACCGTGGAGCAGCAGGTCGCCAAGCTTGATCGGAAGATTCAAGCAAGCGAAGAATCAACCCAAGAGTTGATCACCGAGCTCGGCGCTGACATGAGCCAGCAAATGGGCTCGCAGATCGCATTGCTCATGGAGCAGATCGGGAGCACAGACCGAGACATGCAGGCAGACAAGGACGCGATCAATGCAATGATCGCAGATCTCGCCAAACAACTCGAAGCCGATCGAGCAGCCAGCCCTGGCACGACTAGTCGAATGTCTTCAGGGCAGGGCACCGATTGGGCCCATCCCGGCGGGGCCGAGATTCAATGGCAGCCCAAGGTCAAACTGGCGGTCGAGCCCTATGACATGGAGGGGTATCGGCTTGGCGGCGAGTTTACAGAGATCTTCGGTGCCCAGCTCAAGAAGCTCACGCCGGTGCTCGCGGAGGATACATACGCGGCTCGGATCAATGACCAGATTTGCGAGAGCCTCGCGAACCTCAACCCGGTGACGCTCAAATATGAGGGGATGCTTGCCCAGGCGTGGCAGTATGATCCCGATGGGTATTGGCTCCGGGTTAAGCTCCGCGAGAACATCAACTTCTCCGATGGGGTCGAGATCACCGCAGAAGATGTCCGGTGGACCTTCCACGACTACATCAACAATCCTGAGCTCGAGACCGAGGCTTTACGCTCGATTATGACCTCGATCGAGCGGGTCGATGTGATCTCAGACAAGGTGGTCGAGTTTATTTTCAAACAGCCTGACGCGTACAACATGCAGACGGTCTTTGGGTTTTATATCCTGCCCAAGCATTTCTATACGAAGTTCACCCCGAGCCAGATCAACCAGAGCACCGCGTTGTCGATGGGGTCGGGCCCGTTCAAGATCGACAATCTCAATGTCGATAATCAGTGGGCCCCGGGCAAGGATGTTGTCTTGGTCCGCAATGAGCAGTATTGGGGACCAAAGCCATCGCTCGGTTCGATGCGGTACCGGGTCATCATCGAGGATATCGCCCGTCTTACCGAGTTCCGCAACTCGAACGCGAGCATGATCCCGTTGACCCCGCCTCAGTTTGTGAAGGTGTCGCGTGAGGAGGGGTGGGACGACTTTGCGTATTCACTCAACTGGACCAACATGCGTTCGGGGTACGGGTTCATCGGTTGGCAGTGCGGGCCACGAAATGGCAAAAAGCTCACGCCGTTTGCGGACAAACGCGTTCGCCAGGCGATGACCATGATTATCAACCGCCAGATGATCATCGACGACATTTATAACGGGATTGGCGAGATCGCCATTGGCCCTAACAACCCGCCTTCGCCGGCATCGAATCCGGATGTCAAGCCCTGGCCTTACGATATGGATCGGGCCAAGGCGCTCCTCGCCGAGGCGGGGTGGGTGGATACGGATGACGACGGGATTCTCGAGAATGATCGCGGAGACGAGTTTGTCTTCGAGCTGACCCGTCCGGCGGGCGGGCAGACCATCGAGCGGCTACAGAAGTACATCGTCGATCAATGCGCCTCAGTTGGTATCCGGTGCAACCCGAAGATTGTTGATTGGTCGCTCTACGACCAGATCCTCAAAAACCGCGATTTCGACGCGCTCATCATGGGATGGTCCGCCACCGATCCAGAATCTGACCCCAAGCAGATCTGGCATACCGATTCGATCCAGAACCAGGGCAACAACTTTATCCAGTGGGACGCGGGGCAGGATCAGTACATCGACAAGATCAAGCTGACACTCGACACCGAGGAGCGGATGAAGGTGTTCCATCAGTTCCATGCGTTGATCCACGAGGAGCAGCCTTACACCTTCTTGCGTGTTGGGCCTTGGCTTCGGTTCATCAATAAGGATTTTAAGAATGTGCACACCTATCCCAAGGGCTTAGAGCAACGCGAGTTTTACTACGCGCCGTAAGGCGGACCGACTCGCACAAGGAGCGCTTGGATTATGGGTATTTATATTCTCAGACGATTGCTGCTGATGATTCCGACACTGCTCGGGATTACCTTTTTGGTGTTTATGCTCATTGCGCTGAGCCCGGGGGGGATCGGGGCGGCGATGTCCGCGGGTGACGGGCAGATGAACCAGACGAACCGGGCGATCAAGCAGGCGTATCTCGAAGACCGGTACGGGCTCGATGCGCCGGCCCCGGTGCAGTATGTGCGTTGGCTCGGGCGGATCTCGCCGATCAAGTTCGGTAAGCGAGATCAGATTGATCCGACGGGCGCGTTTATTCAGCCTCCCAAGGAAGTGAAAACCCCGCCGATGTGGCACTGGTATACGGATCAACTCCCTGTCGCGCAGGAGGTCGAGCCCTTTGTGTGGGAGAGCGACGCGACCCCGGAGCGCAAGTCGAGCGTGTATCGGCGTCAGGCGAACATATACGCCCAGGCCCGCGCCAAACTCATCAGCGGGCGTGCATTGCTCGACACCGAACTTGGCAAGGCGATCGGTGATCTGGGGCTCAGAAAAGCGCATGACAAAAAGGGCAAGGTCAAGCATAAAATCATCGAGCCGATGCGCTCCGAGATCGAGTCAACCGAGTACATCGACGAGATCAATCGGCTCGGCAACGACCTGATTGGGTACTACCAGATCGCGATCAATGAGCGTGAGAAGCTGATGGCGGTCTTTGATGCCCAGCCCTACCCGCAGGCGGGGTTCGGGGTTCTCCCGGGGATCAGTATTTCTAAGCCCGACATGGGGCGGTCGTTCTCGAAGTCTCGCCCGGTGATGGAGTTGATCTCTGAAGCGATCCCCATCACGATTCTGCTCAATCTCATTGCGATCCCGATTATCTACTTCATCGCGATCCCCTCGGGGATGCTCGCAGCTGTGCGATCGGGGGGGATCTTCGATCGGATCAGCGGGTCGTTCTATATCGCGCTCTGGTCATTCCCGATTCCGCTCGCCGGGGTGCTGATGGTCGGGTATCTGGCGAATCATGATTATCTGCTCGGGGTGTTCCCCGCCAGCGGGCTTCACGCCGCTGAATCGGATAGTTTTACCTATTTACCAAGCACTATCGACGGCATCTGGCAACGGGGATACCTGCTTGATCTGATCTGGCATGTTGCGTTGCCGGTCTCCTGCTTGGTCTACGGCGGGTTCGCGGTGCTCTCGAAACAAACCCGCGCAGCAATGCTCGACAACTTCAACATGGATTATGTCCGCACCGCCAAAGCCAAGGGCGTGGCGTATAAGGACATCGTGTTCAAGCATGTGTTTCGCAATAGTTTGTTGCCTCTGATCACCATGTTTGTGTCGATCTTCCCCGCGATGCTTGCGGGCTCGGTTGTGATTGAAAAGATATTTACAATCCCGGGCATGGGCAATCTGGTGATCGAATCAATCAACCTCAAGGATCGCGAGTTGCTCCTTGCCAACACGATGATGATCGCGGCGGTCAATCTCTTGGCGTTGCTGCTCGCCGATGTCCTGTATTCCATCGCTGATCCGAGGATTTCGTACAAATGAGCAGCGCAACCAAACAACCCGAATCGGTGACCGGCGTGCAACTTGCCCAAGGCATCGGGCATCAGCCCGCCCAAGGGTTCTGGACCGAAGCCTTCGGGCAGGTCATCCGTAGACCGGCTGCGGTTCTGGGGATGATCTGGGTCGCGATCGTGGCGTTCTTTGCGATCTTCTCGCCTGTGATTGCCTCGGGGCATCCGATTGTGATGTGGGCGATCAACGAGGACGGTTCGCGGGGGGCGATGAGTTCGCCGATGCTCAAAATGCTCACGCTGGCCGATGTCGTGCTGATTGTTTGGGGGCTCTGGGCGCCGATCTTGATTTTCCTGCCGATCAAGAAACTCAAAGTTGGTGAGAAGCTTCGGCTCATCATTGCTGCGGGTGTTCAACTCGCGATCGGGGTCGTGCTTGTGGGCTCGGTTTCGAGCATTTTCGGCAACCCCAACGCATCCGACTGGATGCGGAACTGGGAGCAGTGGAGCGGGTTCTCATGGGCTGCAGCTGCAACGATCGGTTTGGTCTCGGCGATCCCATTCGTCGCGATCTCGATCGGTGTATATAAAAGCAAATGGCGTGTGGTGTATGTGTGTGCGGTGGTCGTCTTGATGACGGTGCTCGGTGGGTGGAAGTGGTCGCCTCATCGGGTTATCTTTGAGTATCGAGCTCAGGAGACGCAAGAATCAGCCCACGCGATGTACACGGTGGTCCCGTTTTCGCCGAATCAGTCGGACTCGGCGCTTTATAATCGTGCGCCGGGGTGGACGCCTTTGATGACGATCTGGGATCGGTTGGCTGACAAGGAACGAGTCCTTGCGGGCGATCGGGCAACCCTCAACGACGAGCGGCTTGGCGAGATGGAAGTTTCAGATTCCACCTTCTCGTTGCTCCGTGCTGAATCACTCAAGGTTGATAATCTCCTCTCGTATCCGGTGAAGGATGCTATCGACGGGCTTGAATCTCGGTTTGATGATGGAGAAATCCGGACGCTGCTCGATCTCAAGCGTGCTCTGGTGGCGATCCCCGGACCAATCAATCGTCTGGGCACCGACACACTCGGTCAGGATGTGCTCTCGCAGATGCTCCACGCGTGCCGACTCTCGATCTCGATCGGGTTTATCTCGACGGGGATCGCGGTGGTGATCGGCGTGACGATCGGGGCATTGATGGGGTACTTCGGCGGGTGGGTTGACATGCTGCTCTACCGCGTGGTCGAGATTTTCATGGCCATCCCGGTGCTGTTCCTGCTGATCGTCGCGGCGAGTGTGCTGCCAAGGAATATCTATTTTATGATGGCGATCATCGGGTGCTTTACCTGGACGGGCGCAGCGAGGTTCGTCCGCGCCGAGTTTATGAAGCTCCGCGAGACGGATTATGTTCAGGCGGCCAAGGCGGTGGGATTGCCTTTGTGGTCGATTTTGTTCAAGCACATGCTGCCCAACGGCGTCACGCCGGTGCTTGTTGATTCATCGTTTGCGATCGCGGCTGCAATCTTGATCGAAGCGATTCTGTCGTATCTCGGGCTGGGCCCATCAGGGCAGGCGAGCTGGGGCAAGCTGCTCTCGAACGCATCGGGCGAGACCTCGGACTTCATCTGGTGGCTCGCGATCTTCCCCGGGGCTGCGATTTTCCTGACCACCATGGCATACAACCTGATCGGCGAGGCGCTTCGCGACGCGATCGATCCGAAACTCAAGAAAGCACGCGTCTGATACTTTGTTTAGACTTTGCGTGAGGAGTGAATATGACTGAATCAACCATCGAACAACCCAAGAGCACCGCGAAATCGGTCGTCGCCGAGCAGCCGATCATGCAGGTCAACAACCTCGCGGTGTCGTTCGACAACGGCTCGGGACCACGCATCCAGGCGGTCGATGGCGTGCGGATGACCGTGTTCCCACGCCAGACCCTCGCGGTGGTCGGAGAATCAGGGTGCGGCAAGTCCGTCACCTCGATGAGCTCGATGCAACTCATCCCACGCCCGCCCGGACGCTTCGATCGCGGCGAAATCCTTTACCGCAAAGAGAACGGCGAGGTTGTGAATCTCATCGAACTCAGCGAATCGGAGATGCGTCAGATCCGAGGCAATGAGATCGCGATGATCTTCCAGGAACCCATGACCTCGCTCAACCCGGTCTACACCGTCGGCGATCAGATCATCGAAGCCATCACGCTTCATCAAGATGTGAACTCCAAAGAGGCGATGGAAATCGCCATCAAGGCGATGGATGATGTCGGCATCCCCGATCCGCAGAGCCGAATCAAGGCGTATCCGCATCAGTTCTCAGGCGGGATGCGCCAGCGCGTGATGATCGCGATGGCGTTGGCGTGTCAGCCTCGGTTGTTGCTCGCTGACGAACCAACGACCGCGCTCGATGTGACGATCCAAGCACAGATTCTCGAGTTGCTCAAGGACCTCAAATCAAAGAGGGATATGGCCGTGATGCTCATCACCCATGACCTTGGTGTGGTCGCTGAGAACGCTGATATTGTGTGCGTGATGTATGCCGGGCGGGTGGTCGAGTTTGCCAATGTGTATGATCTCTACGCCAACCCGATGCACCCGTATACGCGAGGCTTGCTCGCGAGTATCCCGACCGTGCACACCAAGCTCAATCGATTGACCACGATCACCGAGATTGTTGATAACCCTGAGGAGTTCAAGAAGCTGCCCGGGGCGGATATGGGCATCACGCCGTGGTGGCCTTGGAATGATGCGCCGGCGGATATCTGTTCGCGCGATGAACCCGCGGGCGATTATGTGCTTCGGAAAGTCGCCAAAGATCACTGGGTCGGCGTCTGGCGGACCAAGGCGGTGAAGGATGATGAGTCCACGCCGCCCGAACTGACCTTCCGAATTGCCGACCAACAATCGTCCTGAACCGACTTTGCTCGAACCCATGTGAGGGTGTTATGCGCGTGCTGATCCTTGTCGATGCCCGGTTTGCGATTCATGAACGCGCGCTCGTTGAGCGGGTGCTTGTCGGTTTGGGCAACGAGGGGATCGCGGCCCAGGTGGTGCTGCCGAAGGATCGCCAGCTCGAAGAATCAGGGTTCAATCTGCTCACCGAACCGATCTGGTACGCCGATCGCGGGTTGTCGTTGACCCGTCATATCCGAGCGACGCAGGTTGCCCGCCAGGTGACCAAGAACAGCGACAACCCGACGGGTGAGATCGACATTGTGCATGTGTTTGGCGGCTCGGCGTGGGCGATGGGGCGCGAGCTCGCACGGATTCTCGACGCAGGAATGGTCTTCGAGGTCTGGCGTGCGGGGCTGATCGACTCGGCCAAGGCGCTTCATCTCGAAGATGACGACCGGGCACTGTTCCTTGTCCCCGAGCGTCCATTCGAGACCGGGCTGACCAAGGCCGGGCTCGGGCACCGGGTGCAGCTTGCCCAGTGGGGGGCGCAGGTGCCCACCGAACCATCGCCGATTTTTCATGACCAGAAACAACGCTCGATTGTGCTGATGAGTTCTGGGCGTCAGAAAGACCAGTGCATCGCTGCCTTTGAGGGCATCGCCGATGCGCTTGAATCGCATGATGATGTCATGCTCTTTGCAAATCTTGAAGTCGTCGAGCGGGCGGATCTTTGGTCCCGGGTGATCAGCCGAAAGATCGAGGATCGGTTTACGATCATTGATCGGTCCGAGGATCGTCGCGACCTTGTTTTACGGTGCGATATGATGGTCTATCCGGACACGCTCCACGAGGAGCGCACCCTGCTCCTCGACGCGATGGGGACTTCGATGGCCATCATTGCGGGCAATGATGAGCATATCCTCCCGATCAAGGAATCCCCCGGCATCTCGATTGTCGATCGTCCATCGCGCGGTGCCTGGGCAGAAAAGGTCGGGCAGTGCCTGAGTGATCCGCGGGGCGCCCGTGAGGCGGGAGAGGCGTCGCGTGAATATGTGATGAAGCACCGCCGGGTGGGGATGCACATCGCCTCGATTCTCGATGCGTATCAGGCGCTTGTTGACGATCAGGCGACCATTGAGCCTGCATAAAGGTCCGAGAGAATCACGACCCATCGCCTGATCCGGCAACTTGGGCAAGTTCGTCGGCATAATCCGAACCATTCCCCCCCCTCTTTGGTCATCAAACTGGTGTTTGAGCGGTTTTCGTGCACACTTTATACGATGCCCGCCCGGATTCGGATTCGTGCGAGCAACAACAACCAAAGAATGGAGAACCGAGATGTTTACCACAATCATCGGTGCAATGACACTCGCTGCGTTGGGACCAACCTATGCGAACGATTTCTATGTTTCTGATCGCATCACCACACCCGAGATCGTCGAGATCCGGGCGGGGATGATCGACACGAACGCTGTTGATCGCGGGCAGGTTATTTTCTCGAATCAAACCATCGGCAAGGTCGTCGCCGTCTCGAATCCAGACGGGTCGATCTCATGGAAGAACCCAACCTCCGATCGCCAAAGACTCGGCGGCGAAAACGCCCCGCAACTCATCTACATCCAGATGTTCGATGGCGTCTTTGCGATTGATCCATTCGTCCCGGTCCCCACAGCCAATGATTCCACTTCAAGCATGCTCTTCCGGGGGACCACCCTCGAAACCAACCGGGCACAGTTCGGGCGAGAAGAAATCGATCGAACCCGTGAACTCTTCCGCAAAATCGAGCAAGCCCGGATCAACTGGCTGAGCGAGAACGGGTACTACAACCCCCGTGTGTTCACCAATCCCAAAGCCAACGCCCAGGGAACCGAGCAAGCCAAGGGCAAGAAACTCCCCGAGCCATCCGCGGTCTTTGAGCGTCCGGTCGATGTGCCTCGCATCAAATCCCGTGAGCAGGTCAAAGCAAACGGGCACATGCCCAGCGTCGCCGCGATGCTCACGCATGATGACGAGCCGATCCGGATATCGCTGCCTCACAATATGGCAGCCGATGTGGTTGCTCGGGTAGAGAAGAAGAACAAGGCTCAGGAGCAGGATCAGTCAGAGACGACCAAGGTCGCGCTCGATAAATAGATCGGATGGATCGGATTTGGAGAAGGATGGAACAATCGCCCGTATCGTACACCGATGACCGGACGGCTCCCATTCAATCCTGATCGGATGAAATCCAAGAAGACTGGCCAAGAGGCTGGCCAACAGACTGGTAAGAGAGCCGGCGCGAGGGACGATCAGTCCCTTGTGTCGGTTTTGGGCAGTGCGAAGGCGATCACCGTCTCCCAACTCGCGGTCAAGATCGACCATGCGATCAAGGCTGGGCTCGCGGATCGGTTCGAGGTGATCGGGGAGATCAGTTCGCTTTCGCATCGCACGCATTACTATTTTTCGCTCAAGGACGACAAGGCCGTCATCGGCGCGGTGCTCTTTGCATCAGCAGCCAAGCGGATGCCCTACACCCCGACCCACGGCGACTCGGTCATCGCCAAAGGACGCATCGAGTACTATGCCCCGAGCGGACGCATCAGCCTGATCGTCACCTCGATGACCCCGGTGGGCGCGGGCGATCTCGAAGCCCAGTATAAGCAGCGCTGCGATGAACTCCGTGAGCGGGGATGGTTCGATCCGGCGACGAAGCAGCCGCTGCCGACCTTCCCGCGCCGGATCGCGGTGGTGACGAGCAAGGACGGGGCAGCGGTGGCCGATGTGATCGATACGATGGGCAAGCGGTGCCCGAGTATCGAGTTGATGGTCGTCGATGTGCGTGTGCAGGGTGAATCGGCGAAGGGTCAGATCGCCAATGCGATCGTCAAGCTCAATGCACACGCCGGGAGGCTGGGGATTGATGCCATCCTCCTCACCCGAGGCGGCGGCTCGCTCGAAGACCTGTGGGCATTCAATGAGATGGAAGTGGCGCAGGCGATCCATGATTCAAGTGTGCCAATTGTCGCCGCCATCGGGCATGAGACGGATACAACCATCGCCGAGTTGGTTGCGGATGAGCGCTGTGCGACGCCGACGCAGGCAGCGATGCGATTATCGCCTGATCGGCAGGCTCTGCATGAGCAACTCTGCTCGCTGCGCAGCCGACTCGATCGGACGGTGCGTTCCGAGCTGCGATACGAAAAGCAAAGACTTGACGCCATCACTTCGTCGCGTTCGATGTCCGATCCGCGACAGGTCATCGCGATCCACCGCGATCGGCTCGATGCGTTTACCGATCGGCTCAGGGGGGCAGCGGGCGTTTCGATCGGTGCCCGCCGATCGAAACTCGATCGCATTGCCCTTACGCTCGCCCGCCATCAACCCGCAGCTGCCCACGCAAGGCGCGAAGAGCGACTCGCCGGGCTCGCCGATCGACTCGGACGGGTCATGAGGCGCAAGATCGCATCCAAACGCGATGAACTCGGCTCGATCTCGCGTGAACTCTGCGTCATCGGGCCCGCCCAGGTGTTGGCCCGTGGGTTCACCGTGACGGCGACTGAGGACGGGGCGTTGGTGCGATCGGCAAACGACACCTCGCCGGGGCAAACGATCATCACCGCCTTTGCCGATGGCAAGGTGCGATCGAGCGTGGAAGGCGGGTCGGGCCCATCCGACCCTCGGCTTGCAAAGACGCCCATGCCCAAACGAAAAAGCACATCCCGCAACAAACCAAACCCCGACCAGCAAGAACTCTTCTGATGAAAGGCGTATCCTCTGTCGTGGCCAAGAAAACACCCAAATCGAATGAAGCCGACGAGCCTCGGGATGAGCCTCGGTATGAAGCGTTGATCGACCAGCTCGAAACCATCGTCGATCGCATCGAATCGGGCGAAATCGGGCTTGAAGAATCGATCAAAGGCTACGAAGAGGGCATCGGGCTCATCAAGCGGGCCCGGACGATTCTTGACCGGGCCGAGCAGCGGATTGTGGAGTTGAATGCCGACGAGCTTGATGCGGAATCTTGAGCCGATGGTTGTCGAGCGATTTGCCCCGATCGGCCGATGAATAGACGATGCCCCCTTGGTTGATCTATAACTTGCCCAACATCACGATTCTGCTCTTTGTGACGGCGGTCGGTGCGTGCATCGGGTCGCTGACCAATGTGCTCGTCTATCGCATGCCATTGGGGCTCGATGTGGTCACACCAACCTCACGGTGCCCCAAATGCAACCACAAACTCACCTGGCGCGAGAATATCCCGATTTTCGGTTGGCTGATCCTGCGTGGGAAGTGTCGATTCTGCAAGGCCAAGATATCACCCGAATATCCGATCGTCGAAACCATCGTCGCCCTGCTCTTTGGAGGGATTTACGCGCTCTGGTATATGGTGCCCGACGATGCGATCTTCGGGCTTGGACAGATCGCACCCGAATGGGCTGCCAACGGCCCGGCACTGACCTGGCCTGCGATGGTGGTGCTTTTGGTGCTGGTGGGAAGCATGGTTTCGATGACGATTATTGATGCACGGACTTCGACGATCCCGCTGGTGCTGACCTGGGTGCCTGCGTTGGTCGCGTTGTTCTTGCATACCGGGCATGCGATCTGGTTCCAGACCAAGTATGGCACGCCCGAGATGATGCCCACCGGGCTTGGTGGACTCTGGGAGGTGGAAAATCTGCGATCAAAATGGATCACCGCCCCCGGCGAGGTCTGGACGATTGCGACGGGCGGGCTCGGCGGTTGGCGATTCATCGGGATCGGGCTCGGCGGGGCTGTTGGGCTAATTCTGTCGAATCTGATGCTCAAGTTCGGGTTGCTCACCCGGAGTTTCGATGACTTCGAGCAGTGGTATCAGGATCATCACGAATCGAAAGCCGAAGAAAAGACTGGCGAGGAAGAATCAACTGAAACCCAACCTGAAGCTGGGGAATCAGAATCCATCGAGGATTGGCTGATGTATCCCTACGCCCGGCGAGAAATGGTCCGCGAGCTGGCGTTTTTGTGTCTGCCTGTGCTCCTCGGGCTCGGGGGCGGGTGGTTGATGGTGCAGATGTTTGGGCATTGGGGTACTAATCCAGAGACCGGGATGATCGATCCTCCAACCCTTGCTCCGCTCTGGCTCGTGGTGCTCGGCGGGGTGTTGATGGGGTATCTCATTGCGGGCGCGGTGGTCTGGGCGGTACGGATCGGCGGGACGCTGGCGTTTGGGAAAGAAGCGATGGGATTGGGCGATGTGCACATGATGGCCGCGGTGGGGGCGTGCCTGGGATGGATTGATCCGACGATCGCGTTCTTCCTCGCCGCCTTTGTCGGCGTGGCGTATGCGATTGTGGCGCAGATATTTAGCGGCAAACTGAGCCGGGCGATGCCCTATGGACCATTCCTTGCGGTGGCGACGATGATGGTGATTCTGGGCAAGCCGATCGTCGAGATGGGGCTTGGTATGATCTTCCGGATGCCCGGGCCTTTGAATCTGCCTTAGTATTTTGGTGATGGGAAAACTGAATCTTGTGGGCGTGTTGCCCACGCCGGTGGTGGAACCGGATAGACTGTGGACGGACGACAATAACTTTGAACCGGGAGGTGCATGGATGAACACGCCGAGACTATTTCTGATCGTATTGGGTGCCCTGAGCATGGTGGTGCTGGGCGGATGTAAGACGATTTCCCAGCGTGACTACGACGCTGCGATTGATGAGAATACCCAGCTCCGCGAGCGGATCGCCGGGCTCCAAGAGAATGTCCGCCAGGCCAACGAAGGCAACGGAGCATTCGAGCAGCAGAACGCCGAGCTACGGTCTCAGAACCAGTCGCTCGAATCGAGACTCAACGATGCGCTCGCTAGGCCGAAGACTGGGTTCGAGGGGATCAATGGCATTGATGTCGGGATGCGCTCAGGCGGCGCAATCGTTGTTGGTGTCGCGGGCGATGTGCTCTTCGCATCGGGCTCGGACCAACTCCGCAAGGATGCCAAGGCGACCCTGAATCAGATCGCCAAGGTGATTCAGTCGAAGTATGGCAGCAACCACATCCGGGTCGAGGGATACACCGATTCGGATAAGCTCGTCAAGACCAAGAAGAAGTGGGGCACCAACGAAAACCTGAGCGCAAACCGGGCGTTGGCGGTCGAGCGGTATCTGGTTGGCAAGGGGCTCGACAACGATCAGATTTATTCGGCAGCCTTTGGGCCTTCGAATCCGAAGGGAACGAAAAAGGACTCTCGGCGGGTCGAGATCGTGATCCTCGGCGGATAATGGTTGGATAACACGAAATGGGACGGATTGACTGATAATCGTTGAGACATTTGTCGATCCCAGAGCGTGTTGAGTTTGCATTTTCAAGCCGGGCGGATACAATCTGCCCGCTTTGGGCTATTGGCGCAGTTGGCTAGCGCACCAGTATGACACACTGGGGGTCACAGGTTCGAGCCCTGTATAGCCCATTTTGGAAAATACGGCCTCGCATTGTGCGGGGCCGATATTTTTCGGCTTGTTCGACGAGTTAGGAGAAATCCTGATGAGGCGGACGACAACTGAACACGCCACCTTAGCTCAGTTGATAGAGCAGCTGATTTGTAATCTGCAGGTCCTCGGTTTGAGTCCGAGAGGTGGCTTTGAGGCGGTCTTCGGGCTGTCGACATTGGCCGGGCGTGTATCCAAGCGGCCAAAGGACGGGGATTGTAAATCCTCTTGCGTTAGCATTCGGTGGTTCGAATCCACCCGCGCCCATTCGAGAAAGAGCCCAGCGTTGATCGCTGGGCTCTTTTGTGTTTGTGTCATGTTTGTAGGCGAAATGCCCTATTGGACGGGCGGGAGCGTCCGAGAATCTTCCACATGATCGAGGGTGTGATATTGGGTTGATGTCGTGGGTCAATTGGCCGATATTCGGCAGGTAAATGGCAACTCGCCATGGGATACCTGTTTATGACTACACCCAAGACACCAAGCCGGTTTGATATTCGTAAGTTCTTTGCCCGTGGCGAATCGCTCGTCGCGACGACCGGGATGGCGTTCGTCGCGATCCTTGCATTCGCGGTTGGTGGCGTGGTGTGGGTCTCTGCGCGAACAATTGATGATTCGGTCATCTCCCAGACAGAAGAACAAATCCGTGAAACAAGTGTCTTTATCGCATCGCAGGCTGAGCTTCGGCTCAGCGATGGTGATCTCCCCGGGCTCCGGCGATTGATGATCGATGCGGTTGCATCGGGAACGGTTGAAGAGAGCGAAATCAGCATATCCAATCTCGGTGTGATCGCTTCATCGAATGCATCGCAGAACATGATCGCTGAGCTGCCCGAACAATGGGATTCCTCATCGAGTGCGATTGCCAATGTGATACACGATACGAAGACCAACCGTACGACGGTGCGCGAGCCTCTGACTGTGGATGGGCGGAGCGGGATTGTGCTGAGTCTGGTGATCAATCAGTCGATGGAAGCGGTTGGTTCGGATTCAATCCGTGCGTCATCGGTGGGGATCATGAGTGTTGGGTTGATCCTGATGCTGTTGGTCTATCGGCGGTTTCGCAATCGACTCGGAGCGTTGGCTGGCATCGGCGAGGCGCTCGCAGCGGCTGGCGATGGCGAACGGCGGATTGAGTGCTTGATGGTTGGGGAAACCCTTGGGCCCGAAGCCCAGGTATGGAATACGCTGCTCGCCGAGCGTGAGAAACTCGATCAGGTCGCGGTGACGCATGAAATTGTCGAAGCTTCGCACGGAGGCGGGGGAGATTCGGTTGGTTTGCCAGCAGCGTGCAATACGCTGACTCAAGGCGTGATTCTGGTCGATTCAGATCTGCGGGTGGCGTATATAAACGGTGCTGCGTGTGTATTCTTGCGTTCCTCGCGTGAAGAGATGGGCAACTCAACACTCGATACCGCGCCGGATTCAGAGAAGATTATTGAAGCCACCCTCGATGTGCTCTCGGACCATGGGCCTACCCGGCGGACGCTTGAGATCGGTGATGTCAAGGAGATCGAAACAGAGGGAGCCGTGCTCCGAGTGGTGATTACACGGGTTGATGAAGAGGATGTCCCCCGGGCGATGATCTTTATCGATGATGTCACCCAGCAACGACTCGCCGACCAATCGCAGAGTGCATTTATTGCCCAAGCGACGCATGAACTCCGCACGCCTTTGACTACGATTCGGCTCTATACAGAAGAAGCGGTCGAAGCGGGCGGCGACGATGAGCAGCTGCGTGAGAAAGCGCTCAATGTGATTAACTCCGAGACACGCAGGCTCGAACGCATCGTTGGTGACATGCTCTGTGTCGCGGAGATCGAAGCGGGATCGCTCTCGGTTCGCTCGGCGACCATGCGGACCGAAGGGCTCTTCAAGGAACTCGAAGAGGATTATCAGGCGCAGGCCAAGGACAAATCTATTGAGATGGTGTTCGATATGCCTCCCAAGTTCCCAACGATCCAGGCCGATCGCGATCGGCTCGGGCAGGCATTGCACAATCTTGTGGGCAACGCGATCAAATACACGCCCAACAGCGGGCGCGTCGAGGTCAAGGTCAACTTCATGGACAACGGCGCGATGACCGTCGCCGTGATTGATGACGGGATCGGGATTGATGAGTCTCAGCAAGAGCGGATCTTTGACCGGTTCTGCCGGGCTGATGATCGGCGGATTGCTCAGGTGACGGGCTCAGGGCTCGGGCTTGCGCTCGCTCGCCAGATCGCCCGCCTGCACGGCGGCGATATTACGGTCGAATCGGAAATTGACAAGGGGAGCACATTCACACTGATGATCCCAGGGGCTGAGGAAATGGCGAAAGCCGCGTAAGGAGTGCCATTGGCATGCGCATCGAGACAAATCGACATGGTGCCGTGACGGTGATTGTGCCCGGTGGGCCGGTTATCACACAGGAAGACGCGACGCAGTTGCGTACGGAATCCTTCGCGGTGCTCGGGAGCACGCTCGGGCGATTTATCATCGATGTATCCGAGATGAGCTTTGTCGATTCGTGCGGCTTAGAAACACTCGTCGATCTCACCGACGAACTCGGTGTCTCAGGTCAATCGCTCAAGCTCTGCGGGATCAGCGATACGCTCCGCGAGATCTTGGCGATCACAGGGATCACTTCCAAGTTTCAGCAGTTTGAAGATGTGCAAACCGCGGTGAGGAGTTTCCTATGACTCCTCCATCCAATGACGATAAACCTGTGAACATCCGTCGGGCCCAGCGGCCCAGGCTTGTCGGCGAAGTGCTCATCACCGATGGGCACATCACCGAAGATCAGCTTTCAAAGGCGCTCGTCGATCAAAAAACCGCTGGGCGGATGCTCGGTGAGGTGCTTGTTGACCAGGGGATGATCTCGGGCGGCACGCTTGTTCAATCACTCGCCAAATGCTTGGGTGTCCGTGGGGTTCAGCTCCGCCATGGGCTGATGGACCCGAGTTTGCTCGGGTTGATCGGCGAAGAAGAAGCCGAACGGCTCAAAGCGATCCCGTTGTTCCGTGTGCATGACACGCTGACGGTTGCGATGAGTGAGCCTCAGAGCTTGCCGGCGATTGACCGGCTCCGTGAACTCACCGGGTTGGAAATTCGCTCGGTCTTGGCGCTTGAGGATAACATCCTCGAGTTCGTCCACAAGTATGCCGACGGCGATGTGGATGTCGATGCGTTTTTGACGAGCCTCGCGGAATCTGATGTTGAAGTGGTCGAACGCGAGCAGGTCGACGAGGGGCCTGCCACGGACCTTGACCACATGGTCGAAGGTTCGCCGATTGTGAATCTGGTCAATGTCGCCCTGTTGACTGCGGTGAAGGACAAAGCTTCGGACATCCACATTGAGCCCAACAAAAACGGGACGCGGGTTCGGTATCGTATTGACGGCTCGCTCCGAGATTTGATGAACCCTCCGCCGGGGATGCACGCGGCGATCGTGTCGCGTATGAAGATCATCGGGAAGATGGACATCGCCGAGAAGCGGCTGCCTCAGGAGGGGCGTGTGCGGATTGTCGCTGAAGGGCGAGAGATCGACCTGCGTGTGTCGAGTATCCCGACGCTGCTCGGCGAGAAGCTTGTGATCCGAATTCTTGATAAACAGAATCTCCATGTCCGCATGGAAGACCTTGGGTTCCGCCCCGAAGCGCTCGAAGGATTCCAGCGAGCACTCAAGCTCTCGCACGGCATGGTGCTCGTCACCGGCCCCACAGGGTCGGGCAAAACCACCACGCTCTATTCTGCACTCGATTTGCTGCGAAGCCCTGAGCTCAACATTGTCACCGTTGAAGACCCGGTCGAATATCAGCTCGATCTCATCAACCAGATTCAGGTGCACGAAGCGATCGGGCTCGACTTTGCGCGGACGCTGCGTTCGATTCTTCGCCAGGACCCCGATGTGATTATGATCGGTGAAATCCGAGATCAAGAAACCGCGAGTGTTTCGGTGCAGGCCGCGTTGACCGGGCACGGGGTGCTCGCAACGCTCCACACCAATGATGCCCCCGGTGCGGTTGCGAGATTGGTAGATATGGGCATCGAGCCGTACCTGCTCAGCTCTGCGCTCAACGGCGTGGTTGCCCAGCGCCTCGCCCGAACCATCTGCTCGACATGTACGATGAAGTATTACCCATCTGAGATGGTCCTCGCAGACGCGATGATTCCGCAGATGTCAGGCAAGGCGTTCCGAAAGGGTGCCGGGTGTACGAGTTGTCATGATTCAGGGTTTATGGGGCGGATGGGTGTCTATGAGTTCATGGAGGTCACGCCTGATCTACGCCGATTGATCTATCGCAATGCGCCGACGCATCACCTGCGAGGCTTGCTCCACGAACAAGGGCAGCTCTCATTGCGTGAAGAGGGCGTGCGGCTGGCGATCGATCAGCATACGAGTCTTGAAGAAATTATCCGTGTTACCCAGGTCGATGACAATGAGGGTGTCGGCGAGGATACCACGGGCGGTCTGGAGGCTGCGGCATGAGTTATTCATACACCGCATACGACAAATCTGGCGTGCTCCGTGAGGGCGTTGTTGAGGGTTCAACCCAAGCCGAGGCAACCGAAGCGTTGCGCAAGAAGGGGCTGTATGTCTCGACGATCAGTTCTTCGGGGGAGGGAGCAAGCAAAAAAGCTTCTCGGAAGCGTCTTGGATCCAAGAAAGTATCTTCAAAGATAGTTGCCGGCTTCGCCCGTGAGCTCGCGGTGCTGGTTTCGACCGGTACGCCTCTGATTGATGCGATGTCGTCGATTGAAAAACAAACAACCAATGAGCACTGGGGCGCAATACTCGGGCGGGTTCGATCCAGGCTCGAAGAGGGCGATGCGCTCTCGGTCGCCCTCGAAGGTGATCGCAACTCATTCGACGCGGTCTTCCGTTCGCTTGTTGCAGCCGGTGAATCATCAGGACATCTCGATTCCATGCTCATGCGTGTCGCGGTGCTCACACGCAAGCAGGCGCAGATCAAATCCAATGTCCTGGGCGCATTGATGTACCCGATCCTGCTCATGGGCGTCGGGCTCGTTGTGGTTGGGTTGCTCATCGGCGTTGTGCTCCCTCGATTTGCGGGGATGTTTGAAACACTCGATACCGCGCTCCCGCCTTCAACCGCGGTGCTTATGGCGATCTCCGAGTTTATCCGAAGCTACTGGTGGGGCGTGATCCCGGCGGCGATCGGTGCAGTTGCGGGGATTGTCTGGTGGATCAAAAGTCCAAAGGGGCAGTTGTTCATCGGGAATATGGCTTTGCGGGTTCCCAAGCTTGGCGAGATTCTTCGTTCGTTTATGACGGCTCGAATCACCCGGCTCATGGGCGTTCTGCTCGAAGCCAAGGTGCCGATGCTCGATGCGATCCATCTCACGCGTGAATCGCTCGGGCTCGAGCAATATAAAAAGCTGATGACCAGAGCCGAGGACGCCGTCACCCGAGGCGAACCGATCAGCATCGCGTTTAGTACCGATGGGCTCATGATCTCATCGGCATGCGAAGCGATCCGCAACGGCGAGCAGTCTGGGCGATTGGCAGAAGTCATGATGCATGTATCGGACTATCTCGATGAGGACAACGAGACGGTGATCAAATCACTCTCGTCATTGATCGAGCCGGTCATCATGATCGTGCTCGGTATCATGGTTGGATTCGTTGCGGTCAGTATGTTCTTGCCTCTATTCGATTTGACTGCAACCGCAGGAGCCGTTTGATGAGTATGCTCGCAACACGAACCAAACTCTCATCCGTTGGGCTTGATATCGACGGGCATGAGTTCCGCGCGGTCCAACTGATCCGTTCTCCCAAAGGGATCAGTACGCTCGCATGGGCAATCTTCCCGCGTCAGCACGAGCTCAGCGATGGGCATCACGAGGAGTTGCCCCCGATCGAGGAGTTGCAATGGGCGAGCGGCGTGCTCGCTCGCCGAGGGTTTGTGGGGACCACAATCTCGATTGCAGCGCCCAGTGCTCAATGCAGTTCGCATGTCATGGATCTCCCGCCGGCACAGAGCGGGGCACCGATTGAACAGCTGGCCAAGATGGAAGTGGCTCGCGCAAAGAAATGTGGGCCCGAGGATTTCGAGATTGCTCAGTGGAGTCTGCCCGCCAAGGGAAGGACGCACGAAACTCTCGCGGTCGCCTGCCCGCGATCAGTGATTGATTACACAATCGACCAGTTCACGCACTCCGGGCTTGTTCCGGCAGGAATCGATTTGCTCGAGTTGGCAATCTGTCGCGCCGCATCAAGTGAGAATGCAGAGAATGAGATCAATGCATCATTGCACATCGGGTGGGAGAGTTCGCTCGCGGTGATTACACTTGGTGATTCGGTGATCTATGTCCGTCGAATCGAACGGGGCGCTAGCAGCGTGTGGGAACTGGCCAAGGGGCGATATCGCCTATCCGATCGCGGCGCCGATGCAATCATCAATGACCAGAGGCTCGCCGATGGTGCCAGCGGATACACCAAGATCAAAAAGACAACATGGGCAGGGCTTGCTTACGAACTGGCTAATGAACTCGATGTCACCATTGCCTATGTCTCGCATTCATTCCGGATGGCCCCACTGGGCAAGATTCGGCTCAGCGGGTACGGATCGGTGAATCCGGTGATTGATGAACAACTCGACAAAATCCTAGGGATTCCGATCGAGTGCTCCGCGCCGCCAGAACTTGTGAAGGGGATCGGGCGAGGGCAAGAAGTCTGGGCACTGGCATGCAGAATGTCGGTTGCCTATGGGCTGGCAGCGAGGTTTGACCAATGAACAACCAACAAGTTCCTACGATCAACTTGATCCCCGCCGACCAGGTCCATCACCGCCTACAGGCCCGGTGGATATCTAGGTGGGTCGCGATGGTCGTGGTCACCGCGATTATTGTCGGCATCCCAGGGCTCTACATCGGAGGCAGCGCCGCCCTTACCGATTCGGGCATGTCCAGGCAGATCGAAGAAGCCAATATAGAATATGCTCGCCATCAGCAGGCACTCCCAATTTTGCGTGCAAAGCTCAACGCCCTCGCTGCTGAGCAGGAAGTGCATGACTTTGTCAGAGGCAGAATCGAGTGGCGAGATGTCTTCGCGGTGCTTGTGAATGCTTCAAATAACGAAGTAAGATTCCAACGACTCAGCGCATCGGGAGGCGGCGTTGAAGGCGATCAACCGATCGAGATCAGCATCGAAGGATTGGCCCCAAGCCAGACCATCGCAAGGGCATATGTCGTTGATATCGAGAATGCGAATATCTTTGACTCGATCGAACTCGTCGAAACAACCCGAGAACAGATCCGCGATACCGAACTGATCCGGTTCAGGATCACGCTGACCGTTTTGGGCGAGAAACCTCCAGCAAAGGAGCCCAGTGATGCCGGATAACACGAGTTCAGGGGGAAACCTGTTCAAAGTTCATGCCATCGGCGGGTTGTCGTGCTTGCTTATTATTGCGGGCTCGGTCTACTTTGCGGGCAGTTCGATTTCTAAACGCCGAGGTCTGTTCTTTAGTGCTCGCCAAGAATTGGCCAATACCAAAGGGCAGCTCAACGAGGCGATTGGTCAGCGAACAGCCCTCGCCGCTCGTGTTGATGTGCTTGAACGCGAGTCGAGCGAGCAGATCGAGCTTGTATCTGTGAAAAAGCTCAACGCTCGCACCGCAGCGATTGTTGAGATCGCCGAGTCGACGAAACTGAGCATTGATTCGCTCCAGCCACGAGAACGGATCACCGACAAGAGGGTGCCGGTCCAGCCTCTAGAGTTTTCGGGGAATGCAAATGCAGAAAATGTGTTCGCATTTCTCGGACTTATGCGTGACCGAATGCCCGATATCCATATCCAATCGATCGACATCTTGAGCGAGTCTACGGAGTCCTCAATGGTCCATATTGATATGGAAATGTACTGGTTTATCGATCCTGCGAGCGTTGAGTAAAATATTTTGACGAGTTTGTTGGCATTCACCTGGAACGGAATGGTTACTTGTTTCCATGGGACTTACAACAGAACGCAAAGTGTTTCTCGGACTCGCCATCGTCGCAGGGATTGCCCTAGTCGTCGATCAAGGGATCCTCGCTCCAAAGTCTGCCAGTGCCGACGCATTGCCTCCGGGCATTGATTCGGTTCCGCTGGCCCAAGTGTCGAGCGATCCGTCACCTGATCCGGTTCAGTCGAGCCAGCAGGCATCAACCAAGCTTATTGACCGACTCAAGACTTTTCCATCGACGGAACTTGGCGCATCATTTGGATCGTCATTCTCACTCACCCAGATGATTCCCGCCAAGGTTGATGAGGTTCAAACTGATCCTCAAGACCAGGGATCAGCTCAGGGTGATTCGGACAATAGTTTTCCACTCATCGCCCCCTCAGTGGCCGATCTCCCAACACTCTCATCGGTGATGCCATCCGCCAATGGCGGCGGGGCGGTGCTCGGAGGCAAACTCCTTCGGGTGGGCCAGGTAGGTCCAAACGGCTATCGACTCGTGCTTGTCCATGCCCGTGCCGTGCTCGTTGAGCGTGATGGGGTCCAGTATGCGATCGAGATGCCCAGAATATCGGGCCATGATTGAGTCTGACGATTATGCCGACGCTTCACTCAAATTTGTACTCTTCCACTGGCATTGTGCATGAACTCCTGGTGAAATGTGGCCGATTCCTTGGTGTGGATTTAACGGAATGGTCTGTATCAACTAAGGAGAGTCAACATGTACGCATCAACTATGCCCACTTCACCCAAAAATGCTCGTAAGGCATTCAGTCTCATCGAACTCGTGATCGTTGTGGTGATCATCGGGATCATCGGCGCAATCGCCATCCCCCGCATGAGCCGTGGTGCCGCAGGTGCTGCCGATTCAAGCCTCGTTGCCGACCTGGCCGTGATGCGAAGTGCGATTGATCTCTATAAGGCCGAGCACGGCGGAACACTTCCACTGCTCGCGACTTTTTCCACTCAGCTCACGACTTACACCAACGATGCAGGCACCGCCAACGCATCGAAGTCGTCAACCTACTACCTCGGTACCTACCTCCGAGAAATCCCAAAGCTCAAAGTAGGCTCCAACAAAGGACAAAATGGCTTGGTCGCCTCACAGGGCGGCACGACCGCTGGGTGGGTGTATGTCGCTGCAACCGGTGCGATCAGTGCCAATCTGCCCGACTCGGAAGTTGATGTCCGAGGCGTGCAGTACAACGCCTATTAAACTGCTGATATGACGAGACCCGTCCACCACGCGCCCCGATCTGTCAACGCAGGACGGGGCGTTTCCGGTTCCAGGAGTATGAGTGATGAATGCAGTTTGCTCAAAGAACACCCGAGCCTTCTCGATGATCGAACTGGTCATCGTGCTCGCCATCATTGGGACAATCTCGGTGATCGCGCTCCCTAAGTTCGCGCATGCAGACTCAGGACGCCGACTATCCGCATCAAAGAATACACTCATCGCTGATATCGATTACGCCAAGCTTCGCGCCCGTACAACCGGGAAGATTCATGTGATCAAGTTCTATCCGGCGCTCGATAAATACATCATCGTCGAGGGCACCACAATTTCACGCAGCGCGGTGATTCTGTCGAGAGATTTTACGCTCGATCCATACAAAATTGACATCTCAAGAACAAACCTAGGCGGTGATAAAACTGCTGTGATCACTGTCTATGGCGAACTCAGCCCGGGTTTCAATGTCGGGCTTGCCGACGACGGTGTTGAAATCACAGCATCCTTTGACGGCATCGCTGCAGTCGGTGTCACCATTGCAACCACGATAACGACCCCAGAAGTGGGCACCTTGGATATCCAACCATGAGGAACATGGCATGAAATATCATTGTCCATCTCGCCGCCCAGGGTTCACGCTCATCGAGGTGGTCACCAGCCTCTCGATCATGTCTGTGCTGATGATCGGGCTCAGCGGCGCAATCTTGGTCGGGTCATACGCAATCCCAACACCCACCGACACCGGATACGCCGACCAAGTCGTGATCGACGCGATCACCCAGCTTCGCAGCGATCTCCGCGAGGCGACCACAGTTCAGCACCGTTCAAGAGTGGCTGGCGATGCTATTAGACTGACGATCAAGGATACCGGCGCCCCGGGTGTGCCCACCACCGTGACCTACATCTATGTCGACGCAACGGATGAGTTTACACGCCAGGTTGATGCACTCACGCCCGTGACCATCATCACCGGCGTTGATGCCTTCGCGGTGACCTTAACCACCGATTCGGGCGATGTGCGTGTGTTTGAACTCTTGATGAGTGTCACCGACACCATCGAACGGGTATATGAGATGCACGCCTTGCTCCCAGATAAACCCGGAGTTCTCTGATGAAAAAGCCTGTGACTACACGCCGGGGTATTTCCATGGCCGAGACCATCCTCTCGACGATCATCGTCGGGTTTGTGCTCGTTTCAACCCTTCAGATCGTTGGGCCAATGGTTCGATCCACATCCGTCCACGCCGATCGACTCGTCGCGGCCAATCTCGCCAATGAACTCACCGAAGAAGTTGGAATGTTGCTCTGGACGACCCCCGACACCAACTCGCCCAACTCCATCGGCCTAGAAGCAACCGAAACACGAGTGACCTTTGATGACATTGACGACTTCAATGGTTGGGCTTCATCGCCGCCGATGCTCTCGACCGGACAGTTGAATACCAGGCTCACAGGGTGGACTCGATCGGTCACTGTCAATCATGTGCTCCTTGCTGACGCGACGACGACCTCAGGCTCATATACCGGGCTCAAGCGGGTCACGGTCACCATCACAAAGAATGGCACAACGCTTGCCCAAGTGAGTTCGCTCCATTCACAGAGTGCCGACACCCTCGGATTCATTGTCAAGCCATAGGAAGCAACATGGATATGTACTCAAAGTCATCTCGTACAGGCTCGATCTACCTGATCACCCTCATCACCGTCGCGGTCATCGTCTCGATGGTGCTCATCGGGGTCTCGCTCCGCACATCGAGCAACGCGAGTTCAACGCTGATCGTCGAGATGAACGAGTCAAGCAACAGCGTCCTCGATGCAACCGAATACGCCTACGAGGTCATCACGATTGACCCGCTCTGGCGCTTGACAGCCCAGGCGGGTTCCATCTTTGCCCCGCTGACGATGGGCGATGTGAGCTATACCAGCTCTGTTGTTGACAAAGACACCGATGCAGCCCCGACATACAACACCTCGACCTACCGCGTGAAAGTTGAAACAACGAACACAATCGCTCAGTCCGCAGCATACATTGATGTCCTCTCCTTTGAAATGGACTACGAGGCCTATGTAGTTTCACTTGGCGCGGTCATGTATTGGGCTTTAGATGAGACTACGAGCACAGTCCTCGCGAGCGAACCGGTGAATAACAAGGATGGCACTTATCAGGACCCCCTCGCTGCGGGGCTTGGCTACAACGAAGAAGCAGGACTGATACCTGTCCTCAATAAATCCAATGATCATGTCCTCGTTCCATGGACTGGGAAATTTAAACAAGCCGACGGCTCCATTTCCTTCTGGATGAAGTGCGACGGCGGAAGCAAATGGACCAACTACGCCATCATGGGCATGCTCTATAAAGCCGGAGGCGTGCCCGCTTTCAATATTGTTGTCTGGGGGTATGGAATCAGTATGTATCTCGAAGAAGATGGAAACTATAAGTTTGGAAATACCGTCAGCACCCCCCTCGATCTCATTACCCCCGGACAATGGCACCATGTAGTCACCACATGGGGAAGTAATGGGCTGTGTATATATGTCGATGGATCAAGACAGGCAAAGAAAAACTCACTCAAGGATGGCGTCAACACCGCAGATGGCGCAGATGGTGGGAAGCAACCCGTACTCATCGGTGGTGGATATCGCATGTCCTTCGGCTCATATCCCCAAGATGGTTTCGTCGGCTCCGTCTCCCATGTCGCCTACTACAACCGCCAACTCACCGCAGGAGAAGTCGCAGCACTCGCAGCCATCAAGCCTGATCGGCTCCAGTATTCCCTTGTCGAGGATTCATGGGTCCGTGTGTACGAATAAGCCGGCAGGATCAGGCCGCGTCGCGGATTGGTGCCTGCGACTTGTGCCTGGCAACCATTGAATCGTAGATCGAGAAGTCTAATCTAAGAAATGGCTCGACCAGTTCAGGGTCGAACTGCGATCCAGCGCACTTGCGAAACTCAGCAAGAACCTTCTCTCGAGGCATCCCCGCACGATACGCACGGTTCGAGCTCATCGCATCAAAGGTGTCGGCCAACGCCATGATCCGAGCCATCCGAGGGATATCCTCGCCAGCGAGTTTGCCCGGATACCCATTCCCGTCCCATCGCTCATGATGGTGCAATACACCCGGGAGAACATCCTGAAGATCAGGAATCTCTTTCATAATTTCATACCCGATCTCGGGGTGCATCTTGATCATGTCGAACTCTTCGTCTGTCAACCGACCCGGCTTGCACAGCACCGACTCGGGCACACCGATCTTGCCCACATCATGCACAAGCCCTGAGATCCGAATCCGCTCGGCTTCTTCTTCAGTGAATCCAACCTCGAGCGCAAGCATCGCCGAGAGCATCGCGACACGCTCCGAATGCCCCTGTGTGTATTGATCTTTCGCATCAATCGCAGCCGACATCGCCCGGATCGTCCCCAGAAAAGTCAGGTGCTGACGATGATACAACTCGGCATTCTCCATGCACGCGCCAAGCATCCCCGAGATCGACTCCATCAGCTTCGTCTCATGGCTCGACACCTGTGGATCATCGCCGTTCTTCCCCCCCGCGATCAACATCCCGAGCACTTCGCCGTTGCGTTCGATCGGGTGTACCAAAATCTGAGGCTCAAGCTCCACCATCTCCCGATCAACAGGATAGATTTCTGTTGTATCCGCGACAGCGAGCGGCTCAGAGGTTTCGATGCACTCGAGCAGCTCTGCGATCCGTGCATCATCAAGACGCATTGTCCCCGCCTGCTCAATCCGAGTGCCGATGATCTCGCCGATCGCGTTGTCCTTGCTGATTACACACGCCACCCAGTTGTAATCGAGTGTCGAGGCAATCTCCGTGATCCCATCCACAATAATCCCGCGAGGCTCACTCAGCGAGCCCATCGAGCGTCCAAGGTCTTGCAGCGTCGTCACGACTTCGTATGAATCGCCGAGTTGCTCGGAGAAGAGTTCGATCGTCTCATCGTTGCGTTTGATCGTGCGAAGATCATCGAGCATCCAGGTAATCGTGGACTTGATATGCGAGGCCGATTCGGAGCTGAGCATCGCCCGTTCTTTGAGCAAATGCTTGAGCGCAGAAATCTGAAGCTGATTCCCCGCGCATCCTTCTTCGATCTGCCCACTCTCAAGAATTGCAGCACCAAACCCGATCGCGACAAAGTACCCGGTCCGTCGTTCGCGGTGTTCTTCAAGAAACGGGAACACCCAAAGCCCGGGGTGGATTTCTTGCTCGACGAGTTCTTCTTGAGCAGACCAGATCATCGCCGTCTCGGTCATCAGGGTCCGGATCGCACGGGAACTCAGCCAGAGCCCGAGCATGCTCGGCGCGACCGGGTCATCGACCGGCATCCCGTTGAGATCCAATCTCCAGCAGACAAGCCCGAGTTCAAGACAACGATCGAGCAATGCAGGCGGGATCGGATCGTGTTGTTTGGGGGTTCGCCTGATATTCACGCGCACGCCTCTTTGGGTCCTCGACCTTCTTCGAGCAGATCATTGATATGCCCGAGCAGGTCTTTCGCGCTAAAGGGCTTCGAGAGCAGCCGACGGATCGAAGGGAGTTTTTCGATCTCGCCCTCAACCGCATACCCACGAGCGGTGAGCAAGATGATCGGGATATGTGCACACTCCGCGTTCTTCGAGAGCGCCTGTGCGAACTCAATCCCCGAGAGGTACGGCATCTGCAGATCCGTCACGATCGCATCTGGTTTGTGTTCGATCGCAGCCTTGAGCGCCATCTCCCCATCTTCCACAACAATCACTTCCATACCAGCTCGTTTGAGCTTATGGGCGATCAGGTGCGTGATATGGGGCTCGTCATCCGCGAGCAAAATCAAAGGCGTGGCCATAAACAACTCCGTTTGGTTATACCGCCCAATTGTGCGATATCCCTCGGTGAGTTCATCGGAAATTTCAAACTCAATCTTGCCGATTTTCGTGAGTTTGGGCACCTTCTGCCTGTTTTACACCCTCGCCCGGGGGCGGCAGCCTGAGATATCGGACCAGATGCTTCGTCCCGATCATGAACGGCACCGTATCGAACAACGCCATCCCCAGCTTGAACACATACCCCGTTGCGATAAATAACAAGAGCTGCCTCACCACCGGAGCATCCGCATCAATCGGCAGCGCATGGGCATAGTAATGCGTGATCAGAATCACCGCGACCGTATCGACCAGCTGACTCACCAGCGTTGACCCGTTATTACGGAGCCAAAGATGCTTGCCCCGCGTGAGCCGTTTCCAGAAATGGAACACCTGCACATCTACCAGCTGCGCAACAAGATACGCCACCATCGAAGCGGCCACCGCGCCAAAGGTCAGTTGGGAAACCCGGTAGTAGGTCCAATCCTCACTAAACCGAAGAAAAGTCCCGTCATCTGCATACACCGCCGAAGGCAATGGCGGACCCATGACCTCACGACCGAGCGCATCGATTCCATACGACACATATTCAACCGCCATCGGCAGCATCCCACCAATCCAGAGGATAAAGAGCACCCATAGATTCAGAACGAGCCCGACCCACACCACCAGGTTCGCCCGCCGACGCCCATACAACTCGGAGATGAAATCGGTACACAAAAAGGTAAGCGGATACGGCAGCACACCTACAGCCACTGCCAATGAGATATTTCCCCATTGACCAACTGCCCATCCAGTTTCAGCATCCCATGAGGCGAACACAATAAACCGCGTAATTCCCAGAATATTGAGCATCGCCAGCGTGCCCAAAAACAACCCCGCCAACACCAAAAACAACGATTCCCGCCGACGATGCAGGATCAGTTCGGGCAGCTCGGCAAGCCCCTCATACCGGTGCTGCTGTGATGGGATCGGTTCATCAATGTGGATCATGATGAATACAGCATATCACACCCAATCACCGGAGCGAAATGACCGGAATCGTGATAGAGTACAGGCATGAGTTCACAAGCCCCGACCCAATCCGTACCTGTCAATCCAGAATCGGCTCCAGAAGTCGTGAGTCCAGACCCCATCGACATCGACGCCATCCTCCCCGGGATCGAAGCCATGCTCGTCAGTTCCGATCGCCCGCTCAAACCCGGAGCCATCGTCGACGCCCTCTCGATCCACCTCGATCGCCCGGTCACTGCCAAGGTCATCGCCCAGGCCATCACCCGGCTCAACGAGCAATACGACGAGCACAACCGGGCATTTCGGATCGAAGAAATCTCAGGCGGGTACCGCCTGATGACCCGCCCAGAGCACGCCCCGATCGTCGCGGCGATGCACCGATCCCGCGCAACCACCCGGCTCTCCAAGCCCGCCCTCGAAACCCTCTCGATCATCGCCTATCGCCAGCCCATCACCCGGGCAGAGCTCGAATCCATCCGAGGCGTCGCCTGCGGCGAGGTCGTCCGCACACTCATGGACCGCCGATTGGTCAAAATCACCGGGCGGGCCGAGGAACTCGGGCGACCCATGCTCTACGGCACCACCCGCCAGTTTCTCGATACATTTGGGCTCGCATCGGTCAAAGATCTGCCTAAACCCGAAGAACTTGCCGATCATATGGAACAGTCAACCACATAAATCGCAATATACAGTGTCGATCGCAGTGTCGATCAAATGGCACGGTGATGCGCAAACATCAACAACGGAGCCCGATGTGAATACCACGCAAGGACAGCGTCAACTCAGCGTCAACAAGAACCCCTCGGCATACCTCGCCCTGTTCCTCGGGCTCGCCATGCTCGTCGTCCCAGCAATCGGGTGCGGCGGCGCAGCCAAGAGCTCCATCCGAGGCAAGGTCGTCGCCGGGCTCGTCGGGCAAGCCGTCGCCGTTTCGACGAGCGACGAACGGTTTGAAGAGCCCGGAATCCCCGGCGCGAAGATCACCATCCTCCGCAAACCCGGAGGCAACACCACACGGGCACGAAGCGTATTCACCAGCACCAAGTCCGATGAGTTTGGCAACTTCGAACTCGTCTTCGCCAACGGCGAATACCCCCGCGACGCGGTGCAGGTGCAGGTCAAAGGCGAAGGCTTCTACACATCGCGATCACAAACCTTCCTCCCAAACGAAGGCGACGAAATCCTCTGCGTCGTCATCACCCGCCCCGGCTATGTCTTCCCCGAACCGCCCGAAGATGGCGATGTTCGAGCCAAGGAAAAGTAGTACCACCATCATCAACGCCTCATCATGGATCGCCATGGAACGCTGAGTATGACCACATGAGATCCCCGCCAAGAAGATGAGCGCACTGACCACCCATCACGATCCAGCAACATCCAAATCACCCGGGCATCCCTCCCCGACCCCAAGTTCACACGCCGAACTCGGCTGCCCAGTCAAACGCTCATCAAAGCTGACACTCGGGGGCATCGTCTACATCGGGCTCACGCTCTTCTTGGCCGTCGGTGCGATCAACTCCCAGAACAACCTCCTCTTCTGGCTCTTCGGCGTCGCCATCGCAACGCTTCTCGTCTCAGGGGGCTTCTCAGGATTTGCACTCATGCGGGTCCGTCTCGAGGCTCACGCGATCCCAGATCCGCACGCTGGCGAAACATTGCGCATTCATTATGTCCTGAGCAACACATCCAGATTCTTCCCCGTCTTCGCCATCCTGATCTCTGAAATCCAATCAGATCGCCACCCCCAAGGCGAGTTCATGCCCGCCCCGATATTGCACCTTGGCCCAAAGCAACACGCCAAAGGCTTCGGCACACTTGTGCCCACCCATCGCGGGCGATACGCCCTCGATCAGATCCGGCTCTCAACCAGATTCCCGTTCGGATTGCTTCAAAAATCACTCATTTTCGAGTGCCATCGTTCGTTTTTGGTGATGCCGTACCAGCTCCCGATCACTTCCAATCTCGTCCGCCCCCAGCACAATCAGGCAGAAGAATCCCAGAGCCGATCCGCCCCCTCGGGCGCGAGCAATCAATACTGGGGGCTCCGTGAATACACCCCGGGCGATTCCAAACGATCCATCGCATGGAAACAGAGCGCCCGCCATACCAAGCTCATCGTCATCGAGCACGCCCAGCCTGTTTCTTCCAAGCTCTGGGTCTGGATCAGCTCGAACTGTTTCGAAGGGGCGAACCAAGCGGATCACGCATCAAGCGAGCGAGCCATTGCCCTGTGCGCCTCGGTCATCACCTTCGCATCGGCCAAAGGAATCCCCGTCGGGCTCTGGGTGCCCGCCTATGACATCCGTATGTCGCCGGGCGCAGGCAAGGCGAGCATGATGCGTGCCCTGCGCGCGCTCGCGGTGCTTGATCTCAACGACCCACGCACATTCGACCGCACACCCAACGCGCCGCGATACGACGATGTGCTCAAGATTGTCCCTCATGCGCAGGGGACTCCTTCCCCATCTTCAGCCCGTCAGGTCGATGCGCAGCAGTGGGAGGATTGGCTGACCGATCCCCAACTGCTCCCCCCAGCCCTGCATTCACATCGGGAGATCACCCGATGAAACGCACAGACCCACACCCGCATCCACCCCGATCCTCACCCCCTTCGGTCCACCGGGCTTACACCCGCGCGATGCTCTTTGCTTCGATCAGTGCCGTGGTGGTCTTCAGCATCGCTGATCAGAATCCATTTTTTCTCATTCTCTCACTCTTGGGCATCATCAATGTCTGGGTCTTCTCAATCGCGCCCAAGCGAACCGCGCCTCGGCTCATGATCAACACCATCCTCCTCGGTGTCGTCGCCATCGCCGGGATCGAGATGCTCAGGGTCGGCGTCGGGGTCAACGCCTTCGCGGTTTTCGTCGCCCTGCTCATGATCGTCAAAATGCTCGATCTGCGCACACCAAGAGACGACGGGCAGGTGCTTGTGCTTTGTGTCGCGATCCTCATCGCGGCCGTACTCACCAGCAACACCCTGCTCACCGGGTTTTTCACGCTCATCTCCATTGTCCTGATCCTCCGAGCGGTGATGCTCTACCAGATCCATGCCGTGCTGGCCAAGTCCGCATTGACCGACTCGACCATCACCGAGAGCGCACGGATCGACATCCGCTCGATGATCCTCGCCAGCAGCTTCCTGTGCGCCATCATCGCGACCGGCATCTTCGTCATCCTCCCGAGAAACATCGGCGTCCAGGCCTTCGGGCAGTGGGGGCAGGGCAGCCCGGTCAGCGGGTTTGCCGACACCGTTGAGCTCGGCCGACCGGGGTTCATCTCCCAATCCTCAACCCCGGTGCTCGATCTCACCATCACCAACCGCGACGGGATTAACATCGGCAGCGAAGATTCCCAAGCCGTCTATCTCCGTGGGGCGGTGCTCAATCAATACAGCGAAGGGCGATGGAACCCAAGCCCGATCATGCGTTCGCCGCTCCAAAGCCGAACCACGCTCATCCCGCCCAACACCTCCCTCGAACCCCACAACCAGACCGACTACACCGTGTGGGATCGCCAATACACCATCTCCATCAGGTCGCTCGACAACGGCCCTGCCTATCTCTTCTCGCCTTGGAAAACAATCGAGTTCAGGGTCGGAAGCGAACCCATGCGCCTCGGGCTCGATTTCAATCGAGGCATCTTCATCAAAGACGGCGTCGGAGGCAAGCTCGATTATTCAGTCCGTACCGTCAAGACCGTGTTCGACCCCATTAATTTCGATCAGATCAAATCCAGACCACCCGTCACGCCCACCCCCATCGAGCCCGAAATCGCACAGCTCGCGAAGGACATTCTCACCGATGCCGGGCTTGAGCCATCGCCCGAACTCCGCCCCCTGCGTGATGACGCTGGAGCCCTTCGTGTCATCGAACAGTACCTCCGCTCCCAGTATGAATACACCCTCGATGCCCTCCCGGTCCCCCGGGGGATGGACGCGACCAAGTGGTTCCTCTTTGAGCGCAAAGCCGGGCACTGCGAGTATTATGCCTCAGCGCTCGCGTTGATGTCCCGATCCGTCGGCGTCCCCGCCCGCGTTCTGACAGGGTACATCGTCTCGGACTACAACGCCGTCACCGGGCAATACACCGTCCGCGAGAGCAACGCCCATGCATGGGTCGAAGCCCAGACCGCGCCTGGGCACTGGCAAATATATGACGGCACGCCCCCGCTCGATTTCCACGCCCTCCACGAACCAGACCCCTCACTCTGGCGATCCTTCGCCAAACTCTACGAATCCGTCGAGTTCCTCTGGGTCCGATCCGTGATCGGATACGACTCCACCGCACGCCAGAACCTCATCGGCGCCAACTCAAACGATATGGGGCTCTCAGTCCTCGGCGAATCCCTGCTCAACCGTTTCGCTGCCGGGCGACAACGCTTGCTCGCCCGCGGCGCCATCGTGGGCACCACTGTCTTTGCCGGTTCGCTCTTCTTGGGGATCGTTCTGCTGAGATACAAACAGATCTTTGCCTCGGTGTGGTCCGTCTTTGCCCGTTGGATCGCAAAGTTCCATCTCCCGTTCTCATCCCCTCGCTCGTCGCCCGGCGATGCTCGGTACCTCAGACTCGAATCCCTGGTCCACCAAAGCCTCCACCGGCTTGGCATCCCCAAGCCCGCATGGGCCCCGCTCAAATCACACCTCGGCGAGCATCTCAAAGACCACAACACCGTCGCCGAACCAACCCGCAACGCCATCCTTCGGGCATCCAACTTGCTCTACCAATATAAGTTTTCCTCCGCGCCCGACCCGCTCGATCCGGATCAGTGCTCCGAGATTGAATCGACCCTGCGAAAGTCCGAGAAGTCGGCTTCGGGTGTGAAGAACAGCTGATTCTCAAGCCCAGCCCCGCGGAATCTTAAGGGCTCGCGGTTTCCGCCCGAAGAAAGAAGAGATCGAGCGCTCTTCTTTTGAAAGGATCCGCCGTGCCCGCAAACCGCTCAAGAACAGACCGTTGGCGTCAGAGTCTCCAAAAAATCTACGAACGCGGCGGCGGCCTCGAGTTTGCAATCAATCGGGGCGACGATCAAGACCAGGTCAAAGACCTCGTCTGGCGCGTCCGCGTGCTCGATCTCTCCGATGATGAAATCCTCATCGAACAGCCCGGCGCGATGGGCCAATCATTCAACATCAACGACGGCGTCGAACTCGTCGGCATCATGTCCGTCGGGCAAAATAAATGGATGTTCAACACCAAAGTCCTCGCCACAACCCTCAACCAGACCCGCTCGGGCACCTTCCCCGCACTCCAATTGGCGATGCCTGAAAAAGTCGTCCGGTGTATGCGCCGCAACGCGGATCGTACCTCGATCGCCCATATTCATCTCCCGCTGGCGGAATGCTGGAAACTGCTCGACCCGATGAGCGCAGTCCCCGTTGAGGTCGCCAACCGCGTTCATATCGAGGAACTCATTTCCAAGGGGCAGACCGCCCAGCCGATTGACGACCAGATGGCCTTGCCTTCGGTGGGGCCAAAGTTCGAAGCACGCCTGGCCAACCTCGGCGGCGGGGGCATCGGGCTCGTCGTCCCCAAAGAATCACGCACGGACATCGACTCAGGAAAAACATTCTGGATCAGGCTCGATCTCCGCCCCTCCATCCCCGCCCCGATCGTGCTCACCGCCAAACTGGTGCATTCGCACATCGACTCAGAGCAAAATACCTACGCCGGGATGGCCTTTGATTTTGGGATTAACAATCAGCACAAAGATTTCATCATCAAACAGATCGCCCGATACATCAACTCGGTGCAGGAGTTCAAGAAGGCCGCCTGAGTATCTCAGTGTATTGCAACTATTCACAACCATAAAAAACGCCTCGATCCAGATCGAGGCGTTTTCGTTTGTCCATCTTTGATTCAAGATCAGTTGGTAGCCCCAGACGAGTACAGCACCGGGTTCTCAACAACCATGACCAGCACATCGCCGTCTTCGGTATTGAGCCGAATCTCATTGGTGCCGTTGTTCCAGATACCCGACCAGTGCCCCTTTGAGGGCATCGACTGATTCACAATCCCATACCGCGAGTTGAACGAGGCTTTGCCTCGTGGCGCGATCAGTTCGATCGTACCCGCTGAGTCTGGTGCGGTGATCAATGTCACATGTCCGTTGTTGGTCGTCGCGTGGATGGTTTCCATCTCGGCAAGATCCGTACGGATCTCGATTTGCCCGCCCTCACGGATATTCGTCCCCGATTCAACATTGATGACTCCGGTGACGCCGACGATGATGACCTTGCCCCCCGCATTGCGGATTTCAAGCCCATCGCACTGCGGGATATACACCGTCAGATCTACAGGCGGGCGGTATCCCTCAACGGTCAGATCCGTAGGCGAGATCGTCAGCGTGCTCAGTTCGCCGTCGTTTGAATGAACTGCGGTGAAGTATTCCCCGGTCGGATCGAAGTCGTATCCCTTGCGGGCCGAGAGCCAACGCATTCGGCTTTCTTTATCGACCCGAAACGAGATGCTCGCTTCCTCATGGCGGGATCGGGCGTACACCTTGACCTTGCCATTGGGATTGTCGATGATAATCGCGTTGAGCCGACCCACGGTAATCGGGTCTCCAACGATCGGCACCTGATGCGCCAGATCGTTGGCGGTCATCCGAGCCCGCAATCCACCCATCCGGGTGCATCCAGGCAGGACGGCAGAGCCGAGGGCAACAAGGGCGATCAGCGGGAGTAAAGTCCTGGCGTTGGGCATCATGGTGTCATTCCTCGATCTATTTTCTCAGCCTGTCCGATGGTCGAATACACGAACACATCCATCGTATGGCCGGTGAGATTCCGATATTGCCTCAAATCATACGATTTGAGTGCCTTTGAGTTCCCGTATCGTCGCAAAGAGATGCTAAGATAGGGCTTAGTCGTCAGATCGATGGGTCGATCTGATGGAAACATACGCTTTTCCACCCGTCTTCCAAAGCGTGAGCGTTCGAAAAGACGGTGTCTGTCGGGTTTATCGGTTCAGAAGCAGCTTTATTCGCACACTCGGTGTGTATCTTTTTGATTCATCTGCCTGCTGAACCCCATCGAATCCTTGGATTCTTTGATCCATGTGCAGGTTCTGCGCATCCACAGTCACCGATCCGAACTTTGGCTCCACTTTACGATGGGTTTTACAAGGGATCATTCTGCCGACCCAGGCAAGATTTGGTCTTTGGGGGATCCACATTGGATACTCAACTCATTTTACAACCGCTTGCACATTCAATACTTGCGCAACTCTCGCTCGCACAAGGAGATGGTGCGAACGGATCGCTCATGCTCCTCATCGTCGGCGTCGTTGCGATCGCCATCGGCATCGGGCTCGGGGTTCTCCTCGCGGGGGTCTTGGGAGGCAAGAAAATTGATCGGCTCCGCTCCGAAGCCGAAATGCTCTCGACCCGCGCCAAGGATGACGCTGACAATGCTGCAGAGAAAATTCTGCTCGATGCCGAGCGAAAAGCCCTCAATCGCAAGGAAGCTGTGGACAAAGAGCTCGAAGCTGCCCGTTCAGAGCAGCGCGAGGTCGATCGCCGATTGGCCAAGCGAGAGGATAATCTTGAACGCAAGGAGGACACCCTCACCAGCCGATCCGATCAGCTTGAGGCTCGCAAAGCGAAACTGAGCGATCGAGAAAGCGAGATTGACGAACTCGTCGAGAAACAACGCCGAGAACTCGAACGCGTCGCCCAGATCGACCGCGCCCAAGCAAAGGAACTCCTCCTCGAACGCGTCGCCGAGCAGGCACGCATCGAGATGGGCAAAGTGACGCGAAAGATCGTCGAAGACGCCGAGGACGATGCCAAGGACGAAGCCAAAGAAATCCTCATCAACGCCATCCAGCGATACGCCAACGAGCACTCCTCCGAATCTACTGTGCGAACCGTAGCTATCCCATCCGATGACATGAAGGGGCGGATCATCGGGCGCGAAGGACGCAATATCCGGGCGATCGAGAAAGCCACCGGTGCCGACATCATCGTTGACGACACGCCCGGCGTGATCGTCGTGTCATGCTTCGATAAGGTTCGCCAGACGATCGCCGTCCGCTCACTTGAAGTCCTCGTCACCGATGGCAGAATGCACCCCACACGCATCGAAGAGGTTGTCGAGAAGGTTAAATCTGAGGTCCAAGAGAAGATCGTCAAAGCGGGCAAAGATGCGGTGGTCGAGCTCGGGCTCAAGGGCATCCATCCCAAAGTCATCGAAGCGATGGGTCGGCTGACCTATCGCACAAGTTATGGCCAAAATGTCCTCAACCACTCGATCGAAGTGGCATATCTTTCACAGATCATCGCCGACCAACTCGGGCTCGATGGCAAACTTGCCCGCCGATGCGGATTCCTCCACGATATCGGCAAGGCGATGGATCACGAGATGGAAGGCGGACATCCCAAAATCGGGATGGACTTCGCAAGGCAGTACGGCGAGAAGGACGAAGCCGTCCTCAACGCCATCGGTGCCCACCACGCCGACATGCCCGCAACGACCTGGTACACCCCGATCATCATGGCAGCCGACGCGGTGAGTGCTGCTCGACCGGGTGCTCGACGAGAATCGATGGATCGCTATATCCAACGCCTCAACGATCTCCAAGACATCGCACTCTCACAACCAGGCGTGACGGAGGCCTATGCCGTCCAAGCCGGGCGCGAGGTGCGGGTGATGATCAACGCCGATCGCGTCACCGACGACGAAGCCTTCTTGATCGCCCACGAGATCGCCAAGCAGGTCTCCAACGAGATGACCTTCCCCGGCGAGATCAAGGTGACCGTCCTGCGCGAAACTCGTGCGATCGAGATCGCACGATAATCTATTGCGTGGATATCCATATCCAAATGAGCACGATCGGCAGGAGCCGGGCATCGACAAAGTCTCGGTGATTGGTGTTCTTAGCACTGAGCAGTGTGGTCAGGACAAGGGTTGCGCCGATGCCGAGCATGGTACCGGATTGGATACCAACCAGCGACGCGCCCAGTGCGATCAATCCGAGCGATACCCACCACGCCGACTGTTTTCCAAAGAGTACCGAGAGGCTTTGGGTGTGATACGCCAGATCCGCGTCGTGATCGTCGATATCGCACAGCGCAGCATCGCCTGAGACAATCAACCAGAGCCCGAAGATGGCGATGATATCCAGAAGATTCAACTCGGCGATCAACGCATGCTCGTTGGCGAAGATGATCGCCAGCGAGAGGGCGACATGCCCGCCGGCGATGAGAAAGCCTTTGATCCCGGGGAGGTCTTTGAGTCGGGGATCGCTCGGCGATGCTCCTCGCCCGGCGTAGAGATGAACCACCCCGAGGGCAATCAGCGGAACACTCGCTAAAATCGGATGGATCCACCACCCTGCGATCGATGCTGAAAAGAGTTCAATCATCACCAGCACACGGATGGGCTTGGCCCATCGGGCAAAGAGCATTGTGCGATTCGGGAGTGCCAACGCGTCGGCTGGGTCTTGCCTGCGATTAGAAACCTTCACCCGATCGAGCAGATAACACCCGTGCGCACAAAGCAGGATATACAAAGCAGAGTCCGCATCGGGCAAGCCAGTCCCAAGAAATGCCCAAGCGAGCACAAGCACGCCACAGGCATAGAGCGCAGGCCAAATCGCAAGATAGCCCATCTGGCGATTCAAACCCGCTCCCCGATCGCGTGCATTCATGGTTGATTCGTCCAGGTCCAGTTCAGGGCACGATCGGTGACAACAACCCGGGCTTCTTTGAGGAGTCTGCCAGCGAGCCTCTCCATCTCGACCCGGGCTTTGCGCAGTTCGAGCTGGGTACGGACTGTGTTGATCTGCTCTGCGCTCGGGGAGGATGCCGGGATGAGTGATTCAACCAACATCAAGGCGTATCCCTCTGGCAGCGAGATCACCGGGGAGAGTTGCCCGGGCTCGGTAAGCCGGACCGTGTCGGCGAGTGTGATGGGGTAGGTTGGGTCGTCCGGGCTCATCTCGGTGATGAGCCCGCCTCTTGGTGCGGATGGATGGATTGAACTGGTCATGCAGTGTTGGGCAAAGATCCATCGAAGCGCATCGGATGTTGAAGCGGAAAGGTCTTGGCGGATGGCGATCGCTGTACTGCGATCGGCGCAGACCAAGAGCCGAATCTGAAACTGCTGACCAAACGCGATCCGCTCGGCGAGTTGATATTCGGGCTCGGTGGGCTTGGCGTCTTCGCTGGCGAGTCTGCGGAGCATCGCGTTTCGGCGGATGAGCCTGGGGTATCGGTGTGGGCCGAGCCCTTGAGAGACCTTGATTTGACCAAGGAGCAACGAGGCGGGCGCATCAGGGGCGATCGCATCGAATGTGCGCACAAAGAGCGATTCCTCAAAAGCGAGATCATCGGCTGAGAGTTCGATATCGAGATCGTGCATCCGTGTTTCGAGGAGCCGATCGAGGATCAGGTCAGTGAGCGCCTGGCGCCCTGCCCGTTCGCTTAGGTCATCGTCAAGTTGATCGCGGGTGATTGGTGAACGATTGACCAAGGCGATGATTTGCTGATCTGGATCTGATTGTGTCGATACGGATATGTCGGCTCTCGGGGGTGGAGTACACCCGGCGAGCCCTCCTGTCAGGAGGACGAAAAAGATCAGGATGGAACTTTGGGGGCGAAGCATGCAGATGGGTGATCTGAGCATTGAATTGCCCACAGGTCAACCGCGGGGACGAATCTTGCGTAGGGTAGAGTAAGGAGAACAGATGCCTGAAACCGGATTGGGGAATCAGAAGACAGATGAACGGGCTCAGGTCATGGAGCAAGCGCGAGCGATCGCTGGCGAGTTGCCCGTGCCCAAACTCCGTTCATTGGTCTGCCCATATTGCGGCACGGTCACCCCCGATTCTGGGCGTTGCGGTGGATGTTCGGGGCGTTTTGATCCGTTGAGTCGGCAGGCGACGCAGAATCAGATGGGGCCTTGGTCGATCCGTGATGGTGCCCATCCGCATCGCCCGGGGTGCAGCTACGAGACGATCGCGAGGCTCATTGAGCAACGCAAAATCTCGGGTGATACCATTTTGCGTGGGCCTACAACACGCCAGTTCTGGACGCTGGCGAAGCATTCGCCTGGGATTGCCCATCTGCTCGGCGTGTGCCATAGCTGCCAGACGCCTGTGAAAACCGATGCGTTTGCATGTCCGAGCTGCCATGCCTCGTTTACTGCTGAGCGTGACCGTCAGCATTTGGGGCTCGGGCCGGCGAGGCCTTTACCCGGGCAGGGGTTGCCCGAGGTGCTTGCGTTGCGGGCCGAGCCTGCGAGTCAGGCTGGGCATTCGAGTGTGGGCGTGGTTTCGGCGACCATCGGGGCTCAGGAGGGGGGCAATGGGCAGTTTGCGGGGGCAGTAGGGGGGCAGCGTGAAGGATCGCAGGGTTTTGATCTGGCATCGGCTCGTCAGCAGGTCGAGGATGCTGCCCGGCTTGCTCGGCGGTGGAAATCGGCGTGGGAAGCCCAACGCCGACGGGCGTGGGGGGTCATCGGGGCGTCGTTGATGATCACCGTTGTGGCGATGGGGTATGTATTTTGGAGCGGGATTGGGAGCCCTGATCGAGGTGGGGCGACGGGATTGGATCAAAAAACGGTTTCGCCCGATGAATAATGTGGTATATTGAATGGTGAATCTTGTGTGAAGATTCATTGCGAATCCGACGCGGATGTCCTGTTTTCTATGCGATTGAGCCTCAAGTCATATCGAGATCGGCGAGTCTACCGACATGGGATCGGCTTTACGCTTATCGAGTTGTTGGTGGTGATCGCGATTATCGCGTTGCTGATTGGAATCTTGCTCCCTGCGCTTTCGTCGGCGAGGAGTTCCGCGAGGACGCTGGTGTGTCGAACCAATATGCGATCATTGGGGCAGGGTGCGACGAACTACAGCCTCGATTTTCGGGATGTGATCCCGGCGTTCAACTGGAGGGCTGGGGGGTATTCAACGCCTTATACTGACCTGCGGAATGCGGGCAATGATCGGATCGCGGTGGGGCATCAGGCGATCAGTATTCTGCGGGATCGAACGGGGATGGTCAGTATCCCGCGCAACGCGACGGGGAACTGGTTCGCGAACTTATGGTTTACACATCTGACTTATTTGGATTATCTGAGCGGGAACCCCGAAGAACCCATCGCGGCGTGCCCGGAAGACCGTGAGCAGGTCGAACGGGCGGAAACACCGATCGGTGAGTTTTCGCCCGGGACGATCAGGCGCAAGTTTGAGAGTTCGTACGAGACAACGGTGCTGGCGAACTCGGTGGATCGTGCCCAAGGGATCTATCAGCCTATGGAGCAGCACAACAGTCATTGGGCATCGTTTCAGCGGGCGCCGGTGTATGTGGTGACGCGGAGGTTTACGGAGGTGCGGTACACCTCGGGCAAGGCGTACATGTTTGATACTTATGATCGCCACTTCGCCGATGCGCCCGAGACGCTCTACTTTGAGCCCGATGCGAAGCAGCCGATTTTGATGTTTGATGGGTCGGTTTCGGTGCGGGCGACGCGGGATTCAAACAAGGGGTATCGCCCGTTGGATCCGACGAACCCTGAACCGAGCATGATTCGGAAGCAGATTCGTGGGCCTTATGATTTTTATCCGGGGTACTACCGGTGGACACGAGGCGGGCTTGGCGGGGTTGATTTCGGCGGGACGGAGATTCGGACCGGTCAGCCTTGATGGTTGGTTTTTGAGATTCGGCTGATTCTTTCGTGACTTTCTCAGTGGCTGCGTTGCCCGACTTTGGCAGGCGATGGTGATAGACTTACACAGGTGCCGGGCGGTGCCTTTGGAGGTCGGTATGGGACACAACGAGAATATCCGAGTATTGGTCGCTGATAAGTTTGATCGCGAGGGCATCGAGGGGCTCGAAGCCCTTGGGTGCAGTGTGCATGTTGATGCCGATCTTGGCCCGGAGACCCTGCCGGCGGCGCTGGCAGCGACCGATGCGCAGGTGCTGGCGGTGCGATCGACCAAGGTGCCCGCATCGGTGATTGAATCGGCGGATTCACTCAAACTCATTATCCGAGGCGGGGCGGGGTATGACAATATCGATTGCAGTGCTGCGGGTGCTCGGGGGATTCCGGTGTGCAACTGCCCGGGGATGAACGCGGTGGCGGTGGCGGAGTTGGCGATCGGGCACATGCTCAATCTGGATCGGCGGATCACCGAGCAGACCAATGAGTTGGTCAATGGGCATTGGAACAAGAAAAAATATTCGAAGGCTCTGGGGCTCAAGGGGCGATCGTTGCTGGTTGTGGGGATGGGCTCGATCGGGACCGAGGTCATCAAGCGGGCGCAGGCGTTTGGGATGAAGGTGTCGGCTCAGTCGCGTTCATTGGGCAAAGATACCGCGCGGGCGCTGGGCATCAAACTGATTCCGTATACCCGTGAAGCCTTGGTCGAGGCGTTGGGCGAAGTCGATGTGGTGTCGGTGCATGTGGCGTGCAACGATGACACGCGCGATCTATGCGGGCCTGGGTTCTTCGGGGCGATGAAGGACGGGGCGTATTTTATCAATACTTCGCGTGGCGAGATCGTCAATGAGGCCGAGCTCATCAAGGCGGTCAAGACCAAAGGCATCCGCGTGGGGCTCGATGTGTATCAGAATCAGCCCGCGAGCAAGGATGTCGATTGGTGCCCAGGGCTGGCGAGTCTGCCCGGGGTGTCGCTGACGCATCATGTTGGTGCATCGACGGATCAGGCGCAGGTCGCGGTGGCGCAGGAGATGGTGCGGATTGTCGAAGCGTACAAAGAAACAGGGACGCCTAAGCATATTGTGAACAAGGATCTGCTTAACGATTCGGTTTCGGATATGGCCAAGGCGTAAGAACGGAAGAACAAGATCAGTCAACTTGAAGGAGTATGGCGATGAGTGAACGGGTATACAACTTTTCAGCCGGGCCTGCGTGTTTGCCCGAGTCGGTTCTCAAGCAGGCACAGAAGGATATCTGGAATATCTTTGATTCCGGGATCGGGGTGCTTGAGCATTCGCACCGCAACAAGTATTTCGATCGCATCACGCATGAGACCGAGGCGGACTGCCGGGCGGTTGGCAATATTCCAGACGATATGGCGATCTTCTGGATGCAGGGCGGGGCGACCTCGCAGTGCTACATGGTGCCCGCCAACTTCTTGCCCGAAGGGCGGACGGCCGACTACTTCCAGACGGGCAAGTGGGCGAATGACTCGATCAACGAGGTGCACCTGTATGGCGATGTGCACATCTGTGGGTCATCGAAAGAATCGAACTACAACCATATCCCCAAGGGCGATCAGGTGAAATACTCGGACAACCCGGTCTATGTCCAGTTTACATCGAATAACACGATCATGGGGACGGAGTTCAAAGCGAACCCGAAGGCTCCGGGCGATGCGTTCTTGGTGGCGGATATGTCGAGCAATATCTATTCGAGGCCGATGGATTTTTCGCAGTATGGATTGGTCTACTGCGGTGCTCAGAAGAACCTGGGCCCGGCGGGCGTGACGCTTTTGATGGCGAAGAAGAGCCTGATTGAGAACCCCGTGCGTGAGTTGCCCAAGATGATGCAGTATGGATTGTGCGCCAAGAAGGAAGGGCGATACAACACGCCTCCGACCTTTGGGGTGTATCTGATGGGGCAGGTGTTCAAGTGGATTCTCGCTGAGGGCGGGTTGAAGGCGATGGAAGAGCGGAACCGTGAGAAGGCTGCGATTATCTATGATTTCATTGATTCGCAGGACTTCTTTACGCCTCACGCGATCAAGGAGGATCGTTCGGATATGAACATCACTTTCAAGTGCCCGACGGCGGAACTCGATGCGAAGTTCCTCGAAGAGGCGGATGCCAAGGGGTTAACAACTCTGGCGGGGCACCGTGCGATTGGTGGGATGCGGGCGAGTATTTATAATGCGTTCCCCAAAGCCGGGTGCGAGGCGTTGGTGGCGTTTATGAAGGACTTTGCCCACACGAATGCGGGTGCGACGGCGTAATCTAAAGCGAGTTTGAGTTCAGAACCCGGTTGCTTAGGCGATCGGGTTTTTCAATGGTGCATTGAGCCGAGCGATGCAGGCGTTGAAGACTTCGTTGGTGGTGATGCGGTCCATCATGGCGACGCTTTCTTGATCGCGGAAGTGGAAGGTGTCGTTGGCGTTGGCATGACGGATGACATTGTGCTCGTGTTGGTAGGGGCCTACGAGTGAGGGCTCGGTTGGGCCCAGCAGTGCGACCAGTGGGCGATCGAAACCGACAGCCATATGAATCGCAGCGGAATCATTCGCGACGACGAGTTGGGCGCGGGAGATGATGGCCAAGAGTTGGGCGATGGTGGTTGAGCCGACGCGGTCGGTGATGTGGGGGTGGTTCTCGGCGAGTTCGAGCAGCGGGGCGCAGCTCAGGCGCTCGCCGGGGCCGCCTGCGATGATGATGCGGTCGATCTCGGGGCGGGCGATGAGTCGCTCGGTGAGTTCGGTGAAGCGTTCGATCGACCAACACTTGCCGGGCCAGCGCGAGGTCGGGGCGATGACGGCGTATCGCTCGGGGTATTCGATGATGACTTGTGAAAGCTCATCATCGCCAGCGTAGAGGCGCATATCGGGTTTGGAGATGTCGGCACCGACGGCTTGGGCGAGTTTGAGCATGCGATCGACGGTGTGGAGCGAGCGCGGGGCATCCACGCGTTTGTTGAGGAAGACCCAGGCGTTTTCTTGGGCATCGCGATAGCCGACTCTGACAGGTGCGCGGGTGGCCCATGAGAAGAACCCGGAGCGGGCGAGCCCTTGGGCGTCGATGACGAGATCGTAGTTGGTGGCTTTGAGTTGGCGCAGCCAGCGGAGCAGGGGGAGGAATCGACCTTTTTTGCACTGCTTGCCGAAGAGCTTGCGGTTGAAGGGGATGGGGTTGTGGAGGGCGGGGTGATGGGCGATGGCTTCGACGAAACCATCTTGGACCATCCAGTCGATCTGGGCATCTGGGAAGCGTTGTTTGAGGGCTGCGAGCACGCAGACGGATCGGCAGACATCGCCGAGTGCGCTTGGTCGGATCAGCAGGATGCGTTTGGGATCACTCACGGGGTATTGTTGGCGACCAATGGGCGATTGGCCGGGTCAGTGTGTGTCGGCGGGGTAGATGCTGGAGGTTTTTTGGGTTTCCCATGCGGTCATCGAGACGAGTTCGATGCCCGGGGCGATGTTTTCGATGGCGGGGGAGAGTTGTTCGTAGCAGACGCGGGCGATGTTTTCGATCGAGGGGATGACGCCGCCGATGGCTTGGTTGAACCAGGGGCAGTCGGTGTTGAGGAACTTGTGATCGAGTTGGTCGAGCAGGACCGTATTGACGGCCTGCTGGATATCGAGTTGGTAATCGCGTGATTCAAGCAGGGCGACGGGGATACGGACAGCCGGTTCAAGTTGGTAGTTGTGCCCGTGTCCAGATGGATTGTTGCACTTGCCGAAGTAGGCTTTGTTCTCGGCGTCGCTCATGGTGGGGCTATGGAGCCGATGGGCTGCGGCGAACTCGAAGCGTTCGCGGATGAGGACTGCGCTTGTTGGATTGGTTGGGTTGGTTGGATCGGTGGTTTGGGTCATCTCGATGGTATGGTATGGGGAGAGGTGCCAGTGGATAGCAAAGAGGGTGTGATTGATCGAATCGGAGACGGTATTCCAGAATCTGGGCATGAGCGTGCCCGGGTGGGCTCCGGCGTCTGATGCAACCTGATCGGCGATGATTGGTAGGAGTTGATCGCGGACGATGGTGTCGAGATCGTGGATGCTGATGAGGTATCCGGTTTGTGGATCGGGTTGTCCTTTGGTGGCGAGGGTGATCTCGTAGTATCGCCCGAGCCCGGTGATGGTGGGTTTGGAGGCGAATGAGTTCTCGCCGAGCGATTTGTCGGCGGGATTGATCGAAAACCGGACGGTTCGTTGAAGAATTTGTTGGTGGGGGGCGTTGGTCATTGGGCAGTGCAGTATACTCGGTGGAATACTCGAATAAGTCAAAGTTGAAAGGGATGAAGATGTGGAAGTGTGGATGTGCGAAGCGGTCAGGGATCAGTGCAGCGGCGTTGGTGGCGGTTTTTTTACCAACCTGGCTCGGGATCACGAATGCGTCAACGGGAGGGTCGGTTGGTGCTGTTGAGCCGACGGAAAATCAGAAGCATGAGGAGAAGAAGATGGTGTCGAAGGATGTGCTTGGGTATGAGATGGAGATGATTGACGGGACGGTGCAATCGCTCGAAGCGTATCGGGGCAAGGTGATCCTGATAGTGAATGTGGCGAGCAAGTGCGGGTTGACCCCTCAGTATGCCGGGCTTGAGGCGTTGTATCAGAAGTACAAGAAGGATGGATTCATGATTCTTGGGTTCCCCGCCAACGAGTTCAACGGGCAAGAGCCGGGGACAAACGCGGAGATCGCCCAGTTCTGCACCGAGAAGTTCGATGTGACTTTTCCGATGATGGCGAAGATTGTGGTCAAGGGCAAGGGGGTGCATCCGTTGTACAAGCAGCTCGCAGCCCAGCCTGAACCGATCGGGGGTGAGCCGGAATGGAACTTTGCCAAGTTCTTGGTGAATCGCCAGGGCGAGGTGGTGGCACGGTTCCCATCAAAGACTGAGCCGAGTGATGAGCAGCTTGTGGCGAAGGTCAAATCGCTGTTGGCGGAGGATTAATCGAATCTGCATATGATGGCGGGCTTTGAGACCGGCTGTAAATCGTTGCTTGACAATGATTACGGTCGGTTTTTCTTTGCAAACTCGGTCTTCACACAATCTTTGTATTTGCGGGGTCGATTTCGGGATCGAGGGTGCGAGAGTTCTTCTGAACGAACAATTTTTCCACCACCACTTTCAGGAGAATCACCGTGTTGAACAAGATGATGAAGAAGATGTCAGGCAAGCGGGTCGTCTCGACGATCGCAGCGGTTGCGTTGGTGCCGATGTTGGCGATGGGTGTTGCAGAAGATGGCGGCGACGAGTTGCCGATCTACGAGGCGACCAGCGGCGTATCGGGGACGATCACGAGTATCGGGTCCGACACCATGAATAACCTGATGACGCTCTGGGGGGAGGAGTTCAGCAAGTTTTATCCATCGGTGAAGACCTCGGTCGAGGGGAAGGGGTCTTCGACGGCTCCGCCGGCGTTGATCGAAGGGCAGTCGAACTTCGGGCCGATGAGCCGGGCGATGAAGTCGTCGGAGGTTGATAAGTTTGAAGCCGAGTTTGGATACAAGCCGATCGCTTTGCGGACCGGGATCGATGCACTCGCGGTGTATGTGCATAAGGACTGCCCGCTTGATGAGATCAGTATCGAGCAGATCACACAGGTGTTTTCGGTTGCGGGGGGAGAGATGACCTGGGGCGATCTGGGCGTGACGGACCGGGCGTATCGCACACGGAAGATCAATATCTATGGGCGCAACTCCGCATCGGGGACCTATGGGTATTTTAAGAAGATCGGGCTGCAGGGCAATGATTACAAGGCATCGGTCAAGGAGCAGCCCGGATCGTCTGCGGTTGTGCAGGGCGTGACGGGTGACAAGTTTGGGATCGGGTATTCCGGGCTTGGGTATAAGACCGCTGGTGTCAAGGCGTTGAAGGTTTCGCTTGATGGCGATGAGGCGTATGCAGCCAATGCGGAGAACGCGTTGTCGGGGGATTATCCGATCGCTCGGTTCTTGTACCTCTATGTCAATGTCGATCCGCATCACGGGATGACCGATCCGCTGCGGGCCGAGTTTGTGAAACTGATTTTCTCGAAGCAGGGGCAGGAAGTTGTTGCGAAGGACGGGTATTTCCCTGTGCCAGCATCGGTTGCGCGTGAGGATCTGGAGAAGCTGAAGATCGAGGTTGATTTTTAGTCAAATCGGTCGGCAAAGGCTGAGGAAGTGTGAACAATGAGAGAGCGGGTGCGAGCCTGCTCCCTCTCTTTCTATTTTCGGTGGTAGAAGAACCCGCATGAGCACACAGGACTCAAAAACACGCAATGCCGCATCGCGTCGGCTCCATGCGATGGATTCGCTGGCGGAGTTTGTGGTGACCGCGGGCGGGTTTATGGTGCTCGCGGCGGTGCTGGGGATTTGCTTCTATCTGGTGTGGGTGGTGATGCCTTTGTTTGCGCGTGGGCATGTGGGCGATGGGGGCGAGGGGGTGGTTGATGAGGCGGCGAGAGCGGCCCATGTCCTGATGGACCCATACGCCAAGAGTGCGACGGTGCTCGGGACCGACGATCGAGCGGTCTCGGTGGTGGTTGATGGGGGTGAGGCTTCGGGTTCGGAGGCGATTGTTGAGCAAACGAGCGAGCCCACAGCGATGAGCTTTGCGCGCAACGGGGATGTGGTTGCCATCGGGTATGCCAACGGCGAGGTGCAGCTGGGGTCGGTTGGGTATACGACGACGCTGGTGGCTTTGGATGATGCCAATGATGATGTTGGTGAGGTTGGCGCGATCGAACCCGCGGAGATGGGGTATATCGAGACGCTCGAACCCGGGCGCGGCCGGCGTGTGGTCTTTGAGCGATCGTTTGGCGATCCGATCTCGCTCAAGGCGGGCGAGGGGGCGGTGGTGGCGATTGATTATCGCACAGACCCGACCGGTAAGAAGATCCTGGCTGCTCTGCGTGAAGACGGGACAGTGCTGGTCAACACGGTGCGCACGATCCGCCCGCTCGGTGGCGGTGAGCCGAGGATCAAACTCAAGACCAAGTCGTTCGTGCTCGATGACCCGAAGGATCGGCCCGATTGGTTTATGGTGACGGCCGACGGGGCGCATGTGCTCGCCCTCTGGAGCGATGGGCGGTGCGATCGGTATGCGCGGGTGAAGAAGGGGAAGTTCGAGTTGATCGAATCGGTGGATCTGGTCGAGGGGGACCACACGATCACGGCGGCCAATATGCTCTTGGGCGGATTGACGCTGATGCTCGGGCAGGACGATGGGACGCTCTCGTCGTTTCATGTCGCCAAGGATAAAACAAACTCGACGCGTGATGGGTTGATACTGGTTCGGTCGCATCGGATTGAATCGGTGCATGAGTCGTCGAGTGGGCGGGTGGTGGCGATCTCGCCGAGCATTCGTGATCGGTCGGTGGCGGTGTTGTTTGCGGATGGATTTGTCGAGCTTCGCCATATGACCAGCGAGAAGCTCGTGGTACGGATTGACACGGGGATCGAAAATCCTGTCGCGGTGGCGATCGCGCCCAAGAACAACGGGATTATCGCGATCGGGGCTGACGGGTCGTATTCGTTCCATGATGTCGAGGAGGGGTACGCCGAGTTCAGTATCAAGGCGCTCTTTGGGCGGGTGCACTTTGAGGGGCTGGCCGAGCCGGCGTATGTGTATCAATCGTCGTCGGGCGATGATGCTTCGGAAATTAAGCTGAGTTTGATGCCTCTGATCTTTGGCACGCTCAAGGCGACGGTGTTTGCGATGCTCTTTGCGATCCCGATCGCGGTGCTGGCAGCGATGTATACGAGCGAGTTTGTGTCCAAGCGGGTGCGGCGAAAGGTTAAGCCTACGGTTGAGTTGATGGCGTCGTTGCCTTCGGTGGTATTGGGGTTTATCGCGGCGATGGTGGTCGCGCCGTATGTTGCAACGCATCTCGATTCGTTTGTGATCGGGATGGTGGTGGTGCCGATCGCGGTGTTGTCGGCGGCTCATGTTTGGCAGCTGATCCCGCTGGCGTATCGGCTTCGCACACGGACGGGGCATCATCTGATGTTGGTCGGGTTGGCTGCGTTGATTGGGGTGGGGGCGAGTAGTTTGATCGGGCCTGTGGTTGTGCGGTCATGGTTTGCGCCCGATGCGTTTGATGGGGCGATGATCGCGGGTGCGGTGGAGGATGTTCCTGATGATGAGTTGCCCAAGTGGGCGGGGGATGCGAGTTATAACACTCGAACTGTGCGCAAACTCCGTGCGATGGGTATGGGGGTTGATTTCGGCGTGGTGGTGCGTCCGGTGGATACTGAGGGTCACGTGGAGGCGTTGATAGAGAACGCGAGGGCGCTCGTTGAGATTGGATTAGATGAGGGCGATCTTCGGCGGTGGCTCAATGGGGAATATGGACGGGCTCGGCCGGGATGGATTGTGGTGTTTTTTCCGTTGGCGTGCTTGGTTGTGTGGGTTGGACAGGCGGTGTTCCTTCGTCGGCGGATTGATCTGTTGATCGCGGAGAAGAAGGGGCTCACCGGGAGCGCGGTGGTGCTGGGCAAGTTTGTGGTCTTGCTTGGGGTGAGCTTTGGATTGGCGTTGGTTGGCGCGACGATCGCGGAGTCGATGGGGTTTGATCCGCGGGATTCGGTGTTCGGATCGTTCAGCCCGCGCAATACGCTGGTGGTGGCGATCATCATGGGGTTTGCGGTGATCCCGATTATTTATACGATTTCGGAGGATGCGTTGCAGGCGGTGCCGATGACGCTGCGGACGGCTTCATTGGGCGCGGGGGCGACGCCTTGGCAGACGGCGACGCGGATTGTGCTCCCCGTGGCGGCGTCGGGGATTTTCTCGGCGTGCATGATCGGGTTTGGACGCGCGGTCGGCGAGACGATGATCGTGCTGATGGCGACGGGGAACACGCCTGAGATGGATTGGAATATCTTCTCGGGGTTCAGGACGCTGGCGGCCAACATCGCGGTGGAGTTGCCCGAAGCACCCAAAGACGAGACGCATTATCGTGTGTTGTTTTTGTGCGGGTTGGTGTTGTTTGTGATGACCTTTGTGATTAACACCCTCGCCGAGCTTGTCCGGCGTGTGGTGCGGGCGAGGAATGCTGGGCTATGAGTGAGACGCAATCAACTCAAGCAACACACGCCCGCAGGCGAACGCTGCCCAGCGCGATCGGTGAGCCGATGGTCTGGCTGACCGGCGGGGCGTTGGTTGTGTGTTTGACGATGATCGCAGTGTTGATGACGATGGTGGTGGTCAATGGGTCGAAGAGTTTTTGGCCTCGCCCGATCGAGCGGGTGGTGCTTCATGATGGCGAGGTGTTCCTTGGGATCGCCACCGAGCACGAAGCGCAGACGAAGGAGACGGCCAAGCGGACGCTCTATCGCGTGGGGAACCGGGACATCGGGCAAGAATCGTTCCGGTGGGTGGATGATGAGCAGATTGCCAGTATTGAGACGCCGAGCGATGCGGTGATGCTCGAACGCGAGGCGTGGGGTGTGTGGTTTGGGGTGCCCGAGTCAATTGAGCGCAAAGGCGAAGGCGGCGAGATCACGGTGCTGGCGCGGGGGGGCGATGAAGTCTTTGAAGCGTTCGATGCGTTGCACGCTGACGCTCGGCGGACAGTGGCGAAGATCGAGGGGATGAAGAAACGCGAGCTCGGTTCGATCAATGCTGAGATCGATCGGCTTCGGCTCGATGTGCGTCAGGGCGAGATCAAACTTGCTCGTGGCGATGAAGGATTGCTCCGGTTTTCGTGGGCGGTCTGGATCGGGCTGGGAATTCTGGCAGCGGGATTGATTGGGTTGGTGTATCGGTTCCGGGCGTATGGGACAGAACTCGGATCGGCGCATGCTCGCCAGGGGAGCGTGATTCGGGCATCGGGGGCGATCGGGATCGTGATGGTGCTCATGGCGATGTGGATCGCGGGGCCTTGGAAGGGGCAGGGGGTTTCGGCAGCGGAACTCGAAGCGTTGCGCGAGACGGTGGCTCAGCGTGAAGTTGAGTTGCTGAGTGCATACGACGAGGTGATCGGGCGGATCCGTGCGATTGAATCGGCGGATCATGAGCTTCGGCTGGTGGTTGTTGAGCCCACCAGCGGGCACTTTGCGCCGGTGTCGCAGACGCTCTCGGATGAGCCGATGTATATGAGTCAGGTGGTCCGATTGGTGCGGGCCAATACGCTTTCGACGGGGGAGAAGGTTGGGGTGTATTTCTCTCGCTGGTGGGAGTATCTCTCGACGAACCCACGCGAGGCCAACACCGAGGGCGGGGTGTATCCGGTGATTGTGGGCACAGTGATTTTGACGCTGTTGTTGACGATCTTTGTGACGCCGATGGGTGTGATCGCGGCGTTGTATCTGCGGGAGTACGCCAAGCAGGGGATGATGACGAGTGTCATTCGGATCGCGGTCAATAACTTGGCCGGTGTGCCGAGCATTGTGTATGGGGTGTTCGGGCTTGGGTTTTTTTGTTATACGGTGGGGGGGTATGTGGATACGGGGGCAAGCGAATCGGCGCGGATGAGTTCGTCAGCGTGGTGGGGGATGTTTGTGCTCGCGGGGGTGATGCTGATGATTGGGTTTGCAGCCAAACTCTGGAGCAAGCCCGATCCGGGCAGGGTTGCGTCGGGGTTCAATCTCTGGATGCAGCGGGCATCGTGGTTGGTGTGGATTGTGGTTTTGGTGCTGGTTGTGTTGCTGGTGACCAAGACGCCGTATTTTCATGGATTCTTTGAAGCCCGCGCTCAAGACGGCACGCCGACCTTTGGGGCGCGTGGAATGCTCTGGGCCTCGTTGACCTTGGCGTTGTTGACGCTGCCGGTGGTTATTGTGGCGACTGAAGAGGCGATCGCAGCGGTGCCCGGGTCGATGCGTGAGGGGAGCTATGGGTGCGGGGCTTCGAAGTGGCAGACGATGAGGCGGATTGTCTTGCCCGGGGCGATGCCCGGGATTTTGACAGGTGCGATTTTGGCGATGGCTCGCGGGGCGGGCGAGGTGGCGCCGTTGATGCTGGTGGGGGCGGTGAAGTTGAATCAGGATTTGCCGATTTCGACCCAGGCGCCGTTTATCCATGCGGATCGGAGTTTCATGCACCTGGGGTTCCACATCTTTGATCTCGGGTTCCAGAGCCCGGATTCACAGGCGGCCAGGCCTATGGTTTGGACGACGACGCTTTTGTTTTTAGCGATTGTGTTTGCGCTGAATCTGGCAGCGATTATGATACGATCACGACTCAGAGCCAGAATGGCGGGGCCTACGGTATGACCAGTTCGGTAGAAAACATGGAATCAGAGACATCCAATCAACCCGTCGTTCGTTCGGTTGCCTATCAGTCCAATCATGGGGCTGGGCAGGTCGAGGACTATCAGGTCATCCAAGCGATTCGGCGGGGCGAGACGCCGAACCCGACGGTTCACCCTGAGGTGCTCGAAGCGGAATCAGTGATTGATATCGAGGGGTTCAATCTTTGGTATACGGAGACGCAGGCGATTCATAATGTTTCGATGAAGGTGCCTCGCGGGGCGGTGACGGCGTTGATCGGGCCTTCGGGGTGTGGGAAGTCCACGCTTTTGAGATCGATCAATCGGATGAATGACTTGGTCGAAGGCGTGCGGGTGGAGGGGTCGATCTGTTTGAATGATTCGCCGATCTATGCGCCCTCGGTCGATGTGATCTCGCTGAGGAAGCGCCTGGGGATGGTGTTCCAGAAGCCCAACCCGTTCCCGATGTCGATCTTTGAGAATGTGGTGTATCCGCTTCGGATTGATGGCGAGAAGCGGAAATCGGTGCTTGAAGAGGCGTGTGAGAAGAGTTTGCGGGCAGCGGCGATCTGGGATGAGGTGAAGGATCGGCTGAAGAAGTCGGCATTGGGGCTCTCGGGTGGGCAGCAGCAGCGGATCTGCATCGCGCGGGCGATCGTGGCGGATCCAGAGGTGCTTTTGCTCGATGAGCCCTGCTCGGCGCTCGATCCGGTGGCGACACTCAAGATTGAGGAACTGATCTCGCAGATTTCGGAGCGGTACACGGTGCTGATCGTGACGCACAACATGCAGCAGGCAGCCCGGGTGTCGGACTATACATCATTTATGTATCTGGGGCGGATTGTTGAATATGGTCCGACGGCGAAGCTGTTTCAGACGCCTTCGTTGATCGAAACGGAACATTATGTGTCGGGTCGATTTGGGTGAGTTTGTGTTGAACACCATCTTTGAACTAGGGCGTGTCTGACGGCTTCAAAAACAGGCCCTTGGTGGCCCGGTTCGCCGAACCGGGTCTTTGTATTGAGCAAAAATAAGAGGGCCAAGAACCCGGCTCGGCGAGCCGGGCCACCGGGAGCGGAGCCATCAGACACAACCTAGACTACTTTGTCTAGTGAACTTTGCGTCATGTGCGCAAAGGTGTGGGAAATGGTGGATTGGGATCGCTGCTGGTCGATAAGAGGGACTAGGATTGTTTCTGGGCGGGTTGCCCTGATATTTTCGTCCGATAGTCTGCTTAAATACCGGCTGGAGTGCGGGTTTTGAGCGTTGACTGAGGAGTGCCATGAGCTCTGTTCCCCAACCGATCGTGCCGTCAATTAATCAGTGGAATGCCGAGTACCTCGAAGAGCAATATCGAGCCTACACGAGCGATCCATCGTCGATTGACCCTGAACTTCGTGCGTTTTTCCAAGGCTTTGACCTTGCCAATGCCAAAGAGCTCCGGCTCTTTGGCGATGGATCAGGCAATGCTCAATCTTCGCCGACATCGGCAACTCCTGCGCCTGCTCCGAGCGGGCAGAGCGGGCCGATCAAGGTCACGCCGACGCGGGGTAGGCCCGCCGGGCAGGCTTCGCACTTTGAGGCGATTGTGGATGACTTCATCGGAGCGTATCGGGATCAGGGGCATTTGTGCGCTCAGATTGACCCGTTTAGTCGAGAGCGAGCCCGCCCAGATTCGTTGACGCTTGGATACCACGGATTGAGTGATACTGATTTGGATCGCGTGGTCGATGGGACCAACATGGGGCTGGGATCGAAGATCCCGCTTCGGGATGTGATTACACTCTTGGAATCGGTCTATTGCTCAACGATTGGCGTCGAGTTCATGCATGTTGCCGACATCGAGCAGCGGGCGTGGTTGATCGAACGGTATGAAACCATCGGCGGCAAGCTTGATCTCAACAAGGCGCAGAAGGCCAATATTCTTGAGCATCTGACTCGATCGGAATCGTTCGAGCGGTTCTTGGGTCGGCGGTATCCTGGCGAGAAACGGTTTAGTCTTGAAGGTGCGGAGTCGTTGATTCCGCTTCTGGATCACATGATCGAGGCTTTTTCGGATCTTGGATCAGAAGAGATCGTGATCGGGATGGCGCATCGTGGTCGGCTCAATGTGCTGCACAATACGATCGGAAAAACGCTCGAACAGATTTTTACCGAGTTCGAGGGGAACTGGTCCGAGGGGTTCGCTGATGGGGGCGGAGATGTGAAATATCATCGCGGCTACTCTGGAACTCGGCGATTGAACAATGGGCGGATGGTGCATCTTGCGCTGGCGAGCAATCCGAGCCATCTCGAAGCGGTCAACGGCGTGATCGCGGGTCGATGCCGGGCCAAGCAACGCCTGCGGGGTGATACCGAGCGAGAACGGGTGACGCCGATCTTGCTTCATGGGGATGCTGCGATCGCGGGGCAGGGGATTGTGCAGGAAGTGCTCAACTTCTCGCAGCTCGATGGATATACCACCGGCGGGACGGTGCATGTGGTCGTCAATAACCAGATTGGGTTTACGACGCTGCCTGAGGATTCTCGTTCATCGCGGTATTGTACGGATATCGGCAAGTGTATTGATGCCCCGATCTTCCATGTCAACGGTGAAGACCCTGAGGCGGTCGTGACTGTTGCACAACTCGCAGCGGAGTATCGCCAGAAGTTTAAGCGGGATGTGTTTATTGACCTGACTTGCTATCGCCGGTATGGACACAACGAGCAGGACGAGACGAGTTTTACCCAGCCGATCATGGCGGATCTGATTAAGAAGAAGCCTTCGGTGCTCAAGGTGTATACTGAGAAGTTGTTGGCGGAGGATTCGATCTCCGAAGCGGATCGCCAGTCGATTATTCATCGCTTGAATGAGGCGCTTGAAAAGGCGCAGCAATCGGCGCAGAACGAGCCCAACGATCCGACGATTGATCCGGGGAGTGCGAGGTGGGATGGGTTATCTCATGCGTATACCTTTGATCCTGTCAACACGGCGGTCTCGAAGGAGCAGATCGAAGAGGTCGCAGCGGCGATCGGTTCGGTGCCTGAGGATTTTAAGCTCAATCCGAAGCTTAAGAAGCTGCTCAAGGATCGTGGGGACTTGCCCAATGCCGAGATGATTTCGTATGCTGATGCGGAACAGTTGGCCTATGGCACGCTTTTAGCAGAAGGGCACCCGGTTCGGTTGTCGGGTCAGGATTGTCGCCGCGGGACTTTTTCGCATCGCCATGCGGTGGTGCGGGACTTTGCGAGCGGCGAGCCGTATACGCCTTTGAACTCGATCCGTGAAGTTGGCGAAGAGGGCACAGCGACGCCTCCGGGGAGTATTGCCGATGACGGTAAGGCTCGTCAGGCACATTTCTGTGTGCACGATTCGCCTTTGTCCGAGGTCGGCGTGTTGGCGTTTGAGTATGGATATTCGCTGGGCGATCCCGGGATGTTGATCATCTGGGAAGGTCAGTTCGGCGATTTTTATAACGGTGCGCAGGCGATTGTCGATCAGTTTATTGCCTCGGCTGAGGCGAAGTGGGAACGGTGGAGTGGATTGACCATGCTGCTGCCTCATGGGTATGAGGGGGCGGGCCCTGAGCATTCATCGTGCCGAATGGAACGGTTCCTCGAACTCTGCGGCAACGACAACATGCTCGTCGTGTATCCATCGACGGCGGCCCAGACATTCCATATGTTCAGGCGGCAGGTCAAGGCGAGCTATCGCAAGCCTCTGATTGTGATGACGCCCAAGAGCATGCTGCGGATTCCAACGAGCCCATTGAACGAGGTCTATGACTGCTGCTTCAAGGAGATGCTCGATGATCCGCGGTTTGAACAGGACGGATGGGATCGCAGCAAGGTCAAACGGGTGATCTATTGCACGGGCAAGATTTATCATGAGATGGACAAACGCCGGGTCGAGCGCGATCAGCGTGATGTGGCGATTCTGCGGGTCGAACAGTTGTATCCGTTCCATGCGGATCTGATCAGCGAGCTCGATGCGCAGTATCCCAAGGCTGCCTCACGGATGTGGGTGCAGGAAGAGACTTATAACGCGGGGGCGTATCTGCATATCTGCGATATGTTCCAGACGGAGCTTGGTTGGGATCGCCCGGAATACATCGGGCGGGCACGGTCGAGCACGCCTGCGACTGGGTCGAAGAAACAGCACAAGATCGAACAGGAACAGATTCTCACCGATGCCATCGGGGCCGAGCCCGAGGGTGAACCCGCAGCGAGCACCACGGTTGCTGCCAAGGCGTAAGTTTCAAGGACGAACACGAACCAGAGTCAAGCGAGATACGGATGAACACTATGAGCACACAGATCGTGATCCCCAATGTCGGCGAATCAGTCACCTCCGGCGTCATCGCTGCGTGGACCGTTGCCGATGGCGCGTATGTCGAGCGCGATGAGACTGTCCTTGAACTCGAAACCGATAAGGTGACGATGGAAGTCCCTGCGCCGGCGTCGGGGATTGTTCGCCACAGCGCAGCGGAGGGCGACGAGGTTGATGTCGGCGCTGCGGTTGGCGAGATTGATGAGTCGGCGGAGAAACCCGCGGGGGACGCAGCACCGGCGTCTGCAGCCGCACCAGAAGCGGCTCCGGCTGCTGCTCCAGCTCCAACGCCTCCACCTGCGCCAGCCAAGCCGGCACCGGTTTCTGCACCGGCGTCGAACGGCGATGTGAAGGCGACGCCTTTGGCGAGGAAACTCGCTGATGACAAAGGGATTGATCTTGGATCAATCGCGGGCACCGGGGCATCGGGGCGCATCCGCGAGCAGGATGTGCTGGCGTATCTTCAAACGCATCAAGACGGCGCAGCGTCGTCGGCTCCGGCGATCTCGGGTGGAACGCCACGCGAGGTGAGCGTTGAACGGATGTCGCCGATGCGTCAGGCGATCGCGTCGCGGCTCGTCGAGGCCCAGCAGACGGCTGCGATGCTCACGACCTTCAACGAGGTTGATATGGGCGAGGTGATGGAACTCCGCAAGCTCCACAAAGAAGCCTTCGCTGAAAAGCACGGCATCAATCTTGGGTTCATGTCGTTCTTCGTCAAGGCGACGACGCAGGCTTTGCAGAAGTTCCCGCTGATCAACTCGTACATTACCCAAGGCGAGAACGGCAAGCCCGCGATCGAGAAGCATACCTACAACGATGTCGCCATCGCGGTCTCTGGGCCCAAGGGTTTGGTGGTGCCGGTGATTCGCAGTGCGGAGACGCTGAGCTTTGCCGGGATCGAATCGACGATCAAGGACATGGCCTTGCGTGCCCGCGATGGGAAGATTTCGCTCGAAGAAATGCAGGGCGGCACCTTCACTATCACCAACGGCGGCATCTTCGGCTCGTTGATGTCCACCCCGATTTTGAACCCGCCTCAGAGCGCGATTCTGGGGATGCATGGGATCAAGAAGCGCCCCGCCGAAGACCCCAACAACCCCGGCACGATCGCGCTGCGCCCGATGATGTATCTTGCACTGAGCTACGACCATCGGATTGTCGATGGAGCGGAAGCGGTGCAGTTCTTGGTGAGCATTAAGGATGCGATTGAGGATCCGGCGCGGTTGATGCTGGATCTTTAATGGATGTATCTGATGTCTTAGTTCAAATTCAAGATCAGCTTGTAGGCTGGGTGATCATCTTTAGCGTAATTGCTGGGATAGCTTTGTTGGCGTATGGATTTGGACGCTGCAACTCTTGCCCTGCAGCGAATACATTTGAAAGCGCGAAATTCAAAGGGCGATTCAGTCTGATGTGGGTGCCATTCTTTATCATTTCAGTGGTGCTACTGCTCATCGGTTTAATCTTGATTGATTCAGAATCAATCTTCGCGGGCTTTCTCGCTACCGTCTCCACGATTGTATTGCAAGTTATATGGGCATGTGCTGAGGTGGGAATATTGCACAGCCAAGTGATGCGTCATCGTCGAACCTTGGGCATGGCTGGTGTTTATTCTCAAGAACGAAAACGGTGGTGGATGAAATATTTCCAGCCGGGGCGGTGGGTTGTACTTCGTTTGATGCTGCCGGGCGCATACAAGAGGGCGAGAAGAATTCGGAAAGAGGCTGCGAATATCGCAGTGTAATGCTTATACGCAGGTATTGAGCAGCCCTTCGCACGCCCGCATCAACATTTCGTAGACTTTATCGAAGCCGTCGTCGCCGCCGTAGTAGGGGTCGGGGACATCGGGGGCTTTGTTGGCAGTGATCGTTGGATCGAATGATCGCATCAGGTGGACTTTGGCTTTGGGCGTGCCTTGGGTGATGAGCTCGCGGTGATTCGCAGCGTCCATCGGGATGATCCAGTCGAACTCAACGGGATCACGATCGGCGTCGAACTGGCGTGCACGGAGATCGGTGAGGTCGATGTTGTTTTTGGCTGCGGTGAGGATTGAGCGGGGATCGGGCGGGTTGCCGACATGCCAGGCGCCTGTGCCGCAGGATTCGATGTGGAACCGGTCGGCCAGCCCTTGTTGATTGACGAGGTGGGTGAAAATGCCGTCGGCGAGTGGGGATCGGCAGATGTTTCCCAGGCAGACGAAGAGGACGCTGGTCTTGGAATCTGGATCAGGCATGGGTCGGCTCTGGTCGTGATTGTTTGTTGGATTGGATCAACTCGTCGAGGTGTTCGATGATCGGGCCTGCGACGCCGGGGGCGCGTGAGAGCCCGGCTTGTCCTGAGTGTTTGAGGCGCAGGACGGGGACATCGGCGTTCTCGCACATGCGTTCGATGAGCATCGATGAGCCGCTGCCATCGAAGCAGGGGTGGATCAGGGCATCGAAGATTGGGAGGAGCGCCGTGATTGGATCGGTCGCGACGAGGAGTTGGAACTGTGATCCCAGGGCGCGGTGGTGGCGATGGGCTGCGGGGAGTTGGTTGGCGGTGTTGGGGACGATGCCGGTGAGCCGATAGCCCGAAGCGTTGAGGAGCCCGAGCAGGAAGGCGAGTTCGCGGGCGTCGATGTCGGAGGGGCGATCGGCGAGCACGCCGATGCACATGGCGTTGTCGTCGATGCCCAGCGATGCGCGGGTGATTGGGCGATTGGTGTCGGCGAGGTTGTCGAGGATGGGAGGCAAAAGCAGATCGAGGGCAACGGTGTTGGCTCGGGCGGTCCAGTAGTCGCAGTCGGCTTGCTCGAAGGCTCGGATGGAGACGCGCTTCGAGACATAGGCGGGGGCGTTGGTTGGCGAAGTGGAGATCAGGTCGAGCTCGGCGGGGATGCCCTTGAGGAGTATGGCAAGTTCATCGTTCCAGCAGATGACGCGCGAAGCGTTCTTGGTGAGGCGTTTGATGCGTCTTTTGAGCATTTCCGGATTGCCCAGCGGCGGGGCGAGCCGGGTGTGCCAATCGAGCCCGAGCAGGCGGGCCTGGGATTCGCATGAGGAATCGCCGATGAGGATAATGTGCCCGGGGGGGGTGAGCCCGTGCTTGATTGCATTGGCGCAGAGGATCGCGGGGAGTGTGCGTCCTGATGAGGGCATCGCAACAATCGAGCTCGGCGCGGCAACGAGGTGGACGATATCGTGTTGGATCAAAGAACTATTCACCGCCCAAATAATACCGTTTCGGTGATCTCGTGTTTGTAGAACATCTGTGCGAGCCCGAGCCCGGTGCGTTGGGCGAGGGTTTGCTCGGATTCGAGTCGTTCGCCGGTGGATGCGGCGGCCGACTTTGTGCGTTGAGGCGCCCGGATATTGGCGACCATGCCCGTTTCATCGCTTGGCCAGAGTCGTTCGCCGGTGGCAACATCGATAACCTTGACCCGGAGGGCTGCTTGGGGGATGTATGAGCCTGCTTCGCGGGACATCGAGAAATCAGTGACCACCGCATAGATGACGATGTCGGCTCCGACGGATTTGCCAAGCTCGGCGATGCTTTTTTGTGCACCAAATCGTTCGTTGCTAGCTGCGGTGAGGATGCCTCGGGGATCGAGCATGTCGACAAGGATGCGCTTGGCGAGGAGTTCGTCGGTGGTGCGTTTGGCGATGGTGTATCGTAATCGGCGCTGGGTGACGCGGCTCGAAGGATCGTCAACGAAGACGACGGTTTTGAGTTCCTTTTCGAGGGTGTAGACCGGATCGACTTTGCCCGGGCCGTGAATCGCGTAGGCGATTGGTGTGACGACATTGCACCCGGTGTTGATGAGGAGCATCGAGCTGAGCCCGGCGAGGATCGCAAGAAGCAGAGTGGATTTGATGATGAGGTGTGTCTTCATGTTTGCCTAAATATGTTTGCTCAATAGGGGATGATGTTTGATTCTTCGTGGGTGTAGAACAGCCAGGATATCCGGTTGATGAGCCGGTTGGAAATTTCAGAGGTGACGGCGGCTTCTGGGATATCGGTGCGCATAAATCCGGTCGAGTCTGGGAACTTAACGCGGATGGCTTTTTCAAAGACCGGGTCGTCGGGGTAGCCTGAGTCGGATTCAAAGACGGTGACAATCGCCGAGCCTGAGCCGTCCCATACATATTGATTGCCGGGTTCGTGGAGGGTGTATTCGGTGAGTTCGACGACGATGAGTCGTTCAACACCGAGCATCTCGGCGACCTCGCCTCGGGGCATGGCGATCCATTGGGGGGTGTTGTAGAGCACGGTCAGCAGGTCAGAACTCGGGATGGCGAAGGAAGGGTTGGCGTTCTGGATGAGCCGATTGTTGATCCGCTCGGTGAGTCTTGCGGTGATGCCGGGGTTGGTGGCTTCGAGGAGCCGATCCGCGCTCACGACGACGGTGAAGGAGTGTTCGCTGATGCCTGTGTACTCTGCTTCGACCTCGTGCTTGCCCGTGCGCTTTGCGGATTCGGCCATGCCGCCGATGGCGGCGCCGATGATGCACCCGGAGAGCTGCGAGCCGATGGCGATGATGCCAATGATCAGCGTTGGAATGATGAGTTTTCGTGTGTTCATGTGTGTGCTTACCAGGTCGCGATTTTATAGAACCATGCGCCGAGGAGCAAGATTCCGAAAATGAAAAAGTTTCGTGGGCGAAGGGCGGGTTGGATGATCGAGTTGAACCGTGCGCCCCCGATTGCCTGAACGGATGAGCCCCAGAAGATGGTTGCGGTCATGAGTACGAGCAGCGTGCCCATTGGCTGGGTCTTGGCTGCCTGAAGCCAATGTCCTTCGCCCGCATGCGTGAAGGCGGTGGTCATGCCACAGGTCGGGCAGGGTCTGTTGAGTGTCACCGCCCAGACACAGGGCGAGAGTCCGAGTTGTGTGTGTGTGCCGTGCCCTTCGCTTGCTGGTGCGAGCCACGCCGCGATCGAGAGTACGGCGAGGCACATGATCGCGATGACGCCCGCGCCGATCCGCTCGCCGAGGGTTGCCCGCAGCGGGGATGTTCTTTCAGGGATTCTGAGGCTTTCTTGGTTCATCTTGTATACGGATGTACGCCTCAAATGCTGATCTGATCCCGGTTTATTGAGCTTGGCGAGAGATCGGGGTGCGATCAATCGAACTTGAACACGCCCTTGCGGTACCCATAGATGTAGGCGACCAAGGTGGTGAAGAGGAAGAAGAGGATGCGGAGGAGCCAGGTGAGTGATGAATCGGTCATTGGGTCGAGGCTGGTGAAGGTCTGGGCCCAGGGGTAAAGGAAGATGACTTCGACATCGAAGACCAAGAACACCATCGCGATGAGGTAGAAGCGGATATTGAAGCGTTTTCGGGCGGTGCCGACATAGTCCATGCCCGATTCGTAGGTGTCGCCCTTGCGTTCGCCGGGTCGGCGTGGGCCGAGCATGAACGAGGCCATCAGGTTCATCGCGCCGAATCCGGCTGCGCCGATGACCATGAGCAAGATCGGGAGGTAGGCACTGATTTCGTTTGATGAGGCGAGTGTCTGCATGGGTATCCAGTCAGTGGTATAAGCGAGTCCGATCGCCCTCCTGGCGGATCGAGCAGTATGATAGCATCCCCAAACCGTGTTCGTGGGGTTGTTTGATCGGTTTGTGTCTGCCAGATTGGCATGAGGAATCCACTCCCTGACACCCCGGGCAGGGGATTTGGTGCTCAATCAACCACGATCGGCATCGCTCGGGGGTGGCAGGGTTGATGGGTTGGCACAGGGATTGCCATAGGTTCCTAGGCAGACGGTGCGCTTTCGCACCATCTAATCGAAGACACAATCCGGGCATGGAGCCCGTTGCATGGAGAATCAGATCATGGCATCGAAAGAACTGACATTCGACATCGAAGCACGCAAAGCATTGCTCGCAGGGGTTGAGAAACTCGCCGCAGCCGTCAAAGTGACCCTCGGCCCTCGCGGTCGAAACGCGGTCATCGACAAATCCTGGGGCGGCCCGACCGTCACCAAAGATGGCGTCTCGGTCGCTGAGGAGATCGAACTGCTCGACAAGGCTGAGAATATGGGCGCGATGCTCGTCAAGGAGGCATCCTCGAAGACCTCCGACGACGCCGGTGATGGCACGACCACCGCGACCGTGCTCGCCGAGGCGCTCTTTAAGGAAGGGCTCCGCTACATCGCTGCTGGGGTTGATGCCAACTCGCTCGTTCGGGGCATGAAGATGGGCATCGAGATCGGGACTGAAGCCATCAACGACATGGCGACCCCGATCAAGGGCAAGAAGGACATCCAGAATGTCGCGACCATCTCGGCGAATAACGATCCAGAGACCGGCAAGATCATGGCTGACGCGTTCGAGAAGGTCGGCAAGGACGGGGTCATCACCGTCGAAGAGGGCAAGGGATTCGAGACCGATGTGACGGTCGTCGAGGGCATGCAGTTCGATCGCGGGTTCCTCTCGCCGAACTTTGTCACCGACGCCGAGGGCATGAAGGTCGATTTCGAGAAGGCCCTTGTGCTGGTCCACGAAGACAAGATCGACAACCTCACCAAACTCGTCCCGTTGCTCGAAAAAGTCATGGGCGCGAAGAAGCCTTTGGTCATCATCGCTGAGGACATTACCGGCGAGGCACTCTCGACCCTCGTCATCAACAAGTTGCGTGGCACGCTGCAGGTCGCGGCGGTCAAGGCACCGGGGTATGGTGATCGGCGCAAGGCAATGCTTCAAGACATCGCCGTGCTCACCGGCGGCGAGGCGTTCATGAAGGATCTGGCGACGGATCTCGACAAGATCGAACTTTCCCAACTCGGCATGGCCAAGAAGATCGAGATCACCGCAGATAACACCGTAATTATCGAAGGTGCCGGCTCGACCAAGGATATCCAGGAACGCATCGCCACGATTCGGCGTGAGATCGAGAACTCGAGTTCGGACTACGATCGTGAGAAGCTCCAAGAGCGTCTCGCCAAACTGTCCGGCGGCGTGGCTCAGGTCAATGTTGGTGCTGCATCCGAAGCCGAACTCAAAGAGAAGAAGGCACGCGTTGAAGATGCGCTCCATGCGACCCGTGCGGCACTCGCCGAGGGCATCGTCCCCGGCGGCGGCGTGTCGTTCATCCGGGCACAGAACGCGATCGAGGGCAACCGCGAGTGGAAGGCCGTCTTTGGCAAGGCCAAGGAAGTGACGAGCGACGATGTCGGAGCCAACAAGTTCGACTTCGCCGCCGGCGTCAATGTCGTGTACCGCGCGTTGAGCGTGCCCTTGCAGACCATCGCCGAGAACGCCGGTGCCAAGGGCTCGGTCGTCGTCGCCAAGGTCGGAGAGGCCGAGGGCTCCAACGGGTACAACGCCCTGACCGACACCTACGAAGACCTGCTCAAGGCCGGCGTGATCACCCCCGCCAAGGTCGATCGCTCCGCACTCATCAATGCCGGTTCCGTCGCGACGATGCTACTGGCAGCGGATTGCATCGTGACCAACAAACCCGAGAAAGCCGAAGCGGCTCCCGCCGGCGACCCGATGGGTGGCATGGGCGGAATGGGTGGAATGGGCGGCGGCATGCCGGGGATGGGTGGCATGGGCGGAATGCCTGGTATGGGTGGGATGGGGTTCTAGAAGAATCTTCGGTCCGATTTCGCAGTTTTAATACAAACAATCACATCTGCACATGCAGTTTGGAGAATAGAAAATGGCAGTCAAACCACTTGAAGATCGCGTACTGGTCAAGCCAGTTGAGCCGGAAACCGTCACCGCTTCGGGGCTTTATCTCCCTGAGTCGAGCAAGGAAAAACCAATCCACGGCGTCGTCGTGGCGGTCGGCCCGGGCAAACGGCTCGACAACGGCACACGGGCCGCGATGAGCGTGTCCAAGGGCGACACCGTCGTCTACTCAACCTACGGCGGGACCGAGGTCGAGGTGAAGGGGGTCGAGCATCTGATCTTGAGAGAGTCGGAGCTTCTTGGCGTTGTGCAGGGGTAAAAAGGGACTCGGGACTAGCCATTCGCCACTATAGGGGGAAGATGGGATCGGACGAGAAATACGGTCATATCGGGACTTGGAGGCGTGGCGGCTGGCGATTCGGTTGACGAAGGTTGTGTATCGGATGTCTGAGCACTTTCCAAAGGATGAACGATTCGGGCTTACGAGCCAGATTCGACGAGCAGCGGTTTCGATCGCTTCAAACATCGCGGAGGGTTGGGGCAGAGGCACAACAGCGGATTACGCACGGTTCCTTCGCATGGCGCGGGGTTCCATGTATGAAGTGGAGACACAAGCAATCATCGCCCGTGAACTCGGGTACATTGACGAAGAAAAGTTCGAGTATTTCGAACAGACAATCGACGAGGCAGGGCGCGTGCTCGCAGGTCTCATCAGAAGCATCGAAAAGAAACTCTGACCCCGAGTGGCTAGTCCCTAATGGCTAGTCCCTCTCGCGGCAAACAGTGAGGATACAAAAATGGCAACCAAACAAATAATGTTCGAGGACAAAGCGCTTCTCGAAATGAAAAAAGGTGTGGACAAGATCGCTGATGCGGTCAAGTGCACGATGGGACCGGCCGGCAAGCATGTCGTCATCGAGAAATCGTATGGCGGCCCGCATGTCACCAAGGACGGCGTCTCGGTCGCCAAGGAGATCGAGCTCCCCGAGCAGTTCGAGTCGATGGGCGCGAAGATGTTGTATCAGGTCGCAAAGAAGACCGCCGACAAGGCGGGCGATGGCACCACATGTGCAACCGTTCTCGCCCAGGCGATCTTCGCCGAAGGGCTCAAGGTTGTGGCAGCCGGTGCCAACCCGGTGCATGTCCAACGCGGGATCAACAAGGCGGCCCAAGTTGCAGCCGGTGCGATCGACGAGATCGCGGTGCCGTGCAAGGGCAAGGGCGACTATAAGAAGGTGGCGACTGTTTCGGCGAATCACAACGCCGAGGTCGGCGAGTTCATCGCCGAAGCGATCTCGAAGGTCGGCGCCGATGGCGTCGTCGAGGTCGAGGACGGCAAGGGTTCAGAAACCACGCTCGATTATGTCGAGGGGATGCAGTTCGACAAGGGGTACTTGTCGCCGTACTTCATGACCGATCCCAAGACCGGCGAGTGCGTGCTCGAAGATGCGTTGATTCTGATCCACGAGAAGAAGATCAGTAATCTTGCGGACTTGCTCCCGTTGCTCAACAAGGTGGCGACCTCGGGCAAGCCGTTCTTGATGATCGCGGAAGATGTCGAGAACGAAGCGCTCGCGGCGTTGGTCGTCAACCGTTTGCGTGGGATGCTCAATATTGCAGCCGTCAAGGCGCCGGGGTTCGGCGATCGCCGCAAGGCGATGCTCGAAGACATCGCGGTCTTGACCAAGGGCACTTATTTCTCCGAGGATTTGGGGCGGAGTTTGGAGAGCATCGAACTCAAGGAACTCGGCACGGCCAAGCGGATTGTGATCTCGAAGGACAACACCACCATTGTCTCCGGCGGCGGCAAGAAGGGCGACATCAAGGCCCGGGCCGACCAGATCATGGCGATGCATGAGAAATCAACGAGCGAGTACGATCGTGAAAAACTGATGGAACGCCACGCCAAACTCACCGGCGGCGTCGCGATCATCAGCGTCGGCGGCATGTCCGAGACCGAAATGAAAGCAACCAAGGACCTCGTCGATGACGCGCTCCACGCGACACGGGCAGCAGCTAAAGAGGGCTACATCCCCGGCGGCGGCGTCGCGATGCTCCGTGCGATTGCTTCGGTCGAAGCAGGCGCCAAGAAGGTCAAGGGCGACGAGAAGTTTGGGTTTGAAATCCTCGCTCGCGCACTGACCGCCCCGGCGTATCAGATCGCGACCAACGCTGGTTTCGATGGCGATTTGGCGGTTGATACCGTGCTTGAAGAGGAAGGCAACTTCGGACTCAACGCCGCGACGGGTGACTACACCGATCTCGTCAAGGCTGGCATTATTGATCCCGCCTTGGTCGCCAAGAGCGCGATCATCAATGCAGCTTCAGTCTCGGGCTTGATGCTCACGACCGATGTGATGCTGACCGATCTCAAGGAAGACACCGAGCCGGTTGTTGGCGCGGTGAGTTGATACACTCTTTACGAGCCGCGACCGTAAGGGAGTGGTTTCTTCCACTTGCGAGAGAAGAGAAGACCGCTCCCTTACGGTCGCGGCTCGTTGAATACAAAGACAATCCCTCATCGGAAACGGTGGGGGGTTGATTATGACAACAACCCGCGACTATTACGAAGTGCTCAGCGTTGAACGCTCGGCTGACGGCGACGAGATCAAACGCTCGTACCGTCGCTTGGCGATGAAGTTTCATCCGGATCGCAACCCGGATGACAAGGAAGCCGAGCAGAAGTTTAAGGAATGTGCCGAGGCGTATGAAGTGCTCTCGGATGATTCCAAACGCAAGATCTATGACCAGTACGGGCATGAGGGTTTGCGTGGGCGCGGGGCGGCTGGGCATGACTTCAACCGGATGAATGTCGATGACATCTTCTCGATGTTCAACGACATCTTCGGCGGCGGCGGAGGCGGTCGACAAGGGCAACGCCGGGCGCAGGCTCGCGGGTATGATCTCGAAACCGAGGTCGTGCTTGAACTCAAAGATGTGCTTACAGGCGTGAATAAAGATGTCGAGTTTACGCGGATGGATATCTGCGAGCACTGCACCGGCACCGGGGCCAAACCCGGGACCGAGCCGATTACTTGTGATACTTGCGCCGGGCAGGGCAAGGTTCAACAGGCCGGGCTTGGCGGGATGTTCCGGATGGTCGTGGCGTGTCCGACTTGCCGCGGTCGGGGGAAGATGATTAAGGATAAATGCGACAAATGCCACGGCAAGGGTCGCGTGGGCAAGAAGCGTTCGCTGAGTGTCAAGATTCCCGCCGGGATTCATGACGGACAGGCTGTGCGTGTTCCTGGTGAAGGCGAACCACCAGCGGCGGAGCAATCGCCCAATGGGCAAGGGATGCGGGGCGATCTGCATGTTGTGGTGCGGGTGAAGGCGCACGATTTATTCGAGCGCGACGGCGATCATCTATTGATGGAGATGCCAATCTCTTTCACGCAGGCTGCGCTTGGAGCGGAGGTCGAGATGCCGACGCTCGATGGTTCGGCGATGCTCAAAATTAAGAAAGGCACGCAGTACGGCGATTTGTTCCGCATCGACGATGCGGGGCTGCCAAACTTACGCAACGGGCACATGGGCGATCTGATTGTGGTGACGAAGATCGAAACGCCCAAGAAGCTGACGAAGAAGCAGGAGGAACTCCTGCGTGAGTTCGCCAAGACCGAAGACAAGCATGTGAACCCCGAATCGCACGGGTTCTGGAAGAAGATCACCGATATCATCGGTGGGTAAGTGTTTTAGATTGAGATTTTCCAATGAACGATACACACGACCAAGCCGAGCACCAGCAGGATGACACCATCAGCAATGAGGCTGTAGAAGCGGTTGAGCAAGCCAAAGCCGAGCGTGAAGAGCACGCGGCGAGGATGGAATCCATCCGTCAACTCGCTTTGTCTGGCGAACTCGAAGTGCTCCCTGAACAGGCCGAGATTGTTGAGGCCCTGCTCGACACCATCACACAACGCGATGAGTTGCAAGACAAGTTGCTCCGCGCGGCAGCCGACCATCAGAACTTCCAACGCCGGGCATCGGGCAACGAACGCGAAGCACGCACCGGGGCGACCCAAGGCGTGGTGCAGTCGTTGATCCCGCTGTTGGATACCTTCGAGATGGCGCTGTTGCAGGACGCCGAGAAGGTGTCGGCCCAGCAGGTGATCGATGGCGTGAAGATGATTCGTGATGAGTTCTTGCGGATGCTCTCGGGCTATGGCGTCACTGCGATTGATCCCAAGGTCGGCGATGAGTTCAATCCGATGGAGCACTCAGCGGTGATGCAGCAGGCAGTCGAAGGCATCGAGCCGGGGCATATTTCGTTGAACATGGGTATCGGATACAAGCTCGGCGATCGGGTTGTCCGCCCGGCGAAGGTCGCGGTGGTGCCTACGCCCGACGAGGCGAATGAAGATGGTGAGGACTGAGCATGCCGACCTATGATTATCATTGCAAGAACTGCGATCACGCCTTTGAGCTTTTTCAGTCGATGTCCGCGGGCGTGAAAAAGAAATGCCCAGAGTGCGGCAAGATGACCCTCGAACGGCTGATTGGCACTGGGGCAGCCGTGATTTTCAAGGGGTCGGGTTTCTACGAGACAGACTACCGCTCGAAGTCGTACTCGAGCGATAAAGAAGCGGATAAGAAGGCGGCGAAGGAATCGACGGAGTCGAAATCGGATAAGAAATCAGAGAAGAAGCCCGAGAAAAAAGCGGAATCCAAGCCTACCAAGACCGAGTCCAAGGCGAAGAAAGACTAACCATGCCGATCATCGGACTCGGCGTCGATATCGTCGAAACATCGCGCATCGCTGATCTCCTTGGCAATCACCCCGAGCGTTTCCTCGAACGGTGCTTTACCATCGGCGAGCAGGAAGATTCCAAGAACCCTAAGCGTCAGTTCGAGCACCTCGCTGCCCGGTTCGCTGCCAAGGAAGCTGCGCTCAAGGCGCTGGGCACCGGGTGGGCGCAGGGGATCGGATGGACCGACATCGAAGTTGTCAAAGAACCATCGGGCAAACCTGTATTGAACATCACCGGCAGGGCCAAAGAGATCGCTGACGAGCTCGGCATTGCCAAATGGCATCTATCTTTGTCCCATATTTCCACCCACGCGGTCGCCTCGGTCATCGCAGAGAGCGAATGATCGTCCATGCCATTACCAACCGTCTTGATGACCGATGTTGTGCGCTCCTCGAACCAGGGCGATTCCCACGGCGGCGCGTACCTCGTCAACCTCGAAACCAGATCATTCGAGCAGGTCCTCGACTGGAACCGCGTTGATATCAACTGGGAAGGACGCGGGCAGGGACGCGGATTGCGTGGGATTTGCTTCGTCGGCGATGAAATCTATATCGCCGCATCGGACGAGCTCTTTGTCTTCGATCAACAGTTCAACATCCTGCGTTCGTTCCGGTGCGAGTATCTCCATCACTGCCACGAGATCGCCTACGACGGGGATCAATATATTTACCTCAGCGCAACGAGCTACGACTCGGTGCTCCGGTTCGATGTGCAAGCCCAGCGGTTCGATCAGGGGTGGTGGATGCGCACGGTCGAGCGGGAATACGACGGCAAGATGGTCCGGGCACTCGACGCTGTGGCGTATGATCCAGACGAGCCCGGCGGGGCGCGAGAGGGCGACACGCTGCATATCAACAATGTGTGCGTCGCGGGGAAGGTGCCTTTGTTTTCTGGGCTGGCGATGAATCTATTGGTCGCCATTCAAGACGGGCAGGCCAAGCCCTTTGCGCAGGTGCCTCCAACGACGCACAACTGTCAGCCTCTGGGCAAGGGCGTAGTGATGAACTCGACCGGGCAGGACGCCGTCGTGATGGCCGATCGGCAAGGTCGACTCATCAAGCAGTTCAAGCTGCCTCGATATGATGAATCAACCCTGACCCACACCGATATCCCCGATGATTTCGCCCGCCAGGGCTTTGGGCGTGGGCTCTGTATTGATCCGGCGAATCGTGCGCTGATTGCAGGGTCATCCCCCGGAACCGCGAGCGTATTTGATGTACAATCCGAGTCATTGATCGCGACGGTGCAGGTGAGCAATGACCTGAGGAACGCGCCGCATGGGCTTGAGATTTGGCCTTACTGAGCACGCATGGAGATCGGCATGAATCTGGGCATCGCACTCACCAAAGGCTACCTCCGCAACCTGACACGCCCCCTGATGGTGGATGATGCGCGTTCCTATCGCGGGGTTGATCTATTGGTCCCCGGGATGCACATCGCCGATCAGGTCGATGCGAGGACGGGCAATCAACGCGTTGGTATGCTTATCCCGACCTCGGGTATTTTCGCCGCTGCGACCTATGGAATCTGGAGCAGCGGGCGCACCGCGGTCCCGATGAACTACCTCCTCGACGAACCGACACTCAACTACATCATCGAAGATTGCGGGTGCGATCTGATCATCGCTTCGCGCAAACTCATCGAGCACATCGGATTTGTGCCCAAGGTCAAGACGATCGTGTACCTCGAAGACATGAACTTCAAATCGCTGCCCTCGCCGAGACTCCCCAAGTGGACTTCATCTGATGAACTGGCGGTTGTCCTTTATACCTCGGGCACCTCGGGCAAGCCCAAAGGCGTGATGCTCTCGCATGCCAACCTACTGGCCAACGCATCGCAACTCCATGAGCACATCGGCGTGAAGCGATCGGATATTTTTCTCGGCGTCCTGCCTCAGTTCCACAGCTTCGGGCTCACGGGGTTGACCCTGATGCCGATGCTCTTTGGGTGTAAAGCCGTGTATACCGCACGATTTGTACCCAAGAAGATCATGGGGCTCATCAAAGAGCACCGCCCGTCGATCTACCTCGCCATCCCGTCGATGTACAACGCGATGCTCACGGTCAAGGATGCAACAGCCGACGACTTCGCCTCCTTCCGCATCATGCTCAGCGGCGGCGAACCCCTCCCCGAAACCGTCCGCACCCGGTTCGCTGAGCGATTCAATCAGCCCATCGTCGAGGCGTACGGGCTTACCGAGACCGCGCCGGGGACCAATGTGCTCTTGCCTGAGGAGAACCGCCCGGGAACGGTGGGGCGATCGCTGCCTAGGGTCATCGAGCGAATCATCAACCCCGCGACGGGGGAGATTCTTCCGCACTCAACCGATGGCGAACTCCGCATCAAAGGCCCCAATGTCATGCAAGGGTACCTCGGGCTCGAAGCCGAGACTCGCGAGGCTTTCGACGAGCACGGGTTCTTCAAGACCGGCGATATGGCCCAGCTCGACCAAGACGGATTCCTCAAGATCACCGGGCGCATCAAAGAAATGATGATCGTCGGCGGCGAGAATGTCTTCCCCCGCGAAATCGAAGAAGTCCTCAACGCCCACCCCGCTGTCCACGACTCGGGAGTCATCGGCCAAACCGACCCCATGCGAGGCGAGGTGCCCATCGGGTTCGTCGAGCTCGAAGAAGATCAGGCTGTCGAGCCCGACGAGATCAAGCAGTGGTGCCGGGACAAACTCCCGGGCTATAAGGTGCCCAAGCGGATCGAGATTATTAATGCCCTCCCCAGAAACGGCACCGGCAAGATTATGCGCCGTGCACTCAAGCCCGAACCCCGTAGCACAGGCGTCTCGCCTGTGTCCTCCCTCTAGGAAGAATCATCAAAAGAAAGACACAGGCGAGACGCCTGTGCTACCAATCCTGAATCATTGCCTAGACTCTTCACCCGTCACAATATCCCAAAATCAACCCCATCGGAGCCTGCTGTGGAACTCTATATCGACACCGCCAACCTCGACGAAATCAAAGAGGCCCACGATCTGGGCATCCTCGATGGCGTCACCACCAACCCATCGCTGATCGCCAAAGAAGGCGTGCCCTACACCGATCGGCTCACAGAAATCTGCAAGATTGTCACCGGCCCGGTCTCGATGGAAGTCCTCGCGGTCGAAGCCGACGCGATGATCGCGGAGGGCAAGGTCTGCATGGAAGTTGCCCCCAACATTGTCGTCAAACTCCCTTCCACGATCGACGGCATCAAAGCCTGCAAAGCGCTCGCCGACGAGGGCATCAAGACCAACATGACGCTGTGCTTCCAGGCGATGCAGGCGATGCTCGTCGCCAAGGCCGGGGCGTATCTGGTGTCGCCGTTCATTGGTCGGCTCGATGACATCTCCCAAGACGGCACCGAGTTGATCTCACAAATCCGCACCATCTATGACAACTACGGGTTCGAGACCAAAATCCTTGCAGCCTCGATCCGCCACCCCAAGCACATGCTCGAATGTGCGTTGATCGGCGCTGATGTGGCGACTGTGCCTTTGAATGTCATCAAGCAACTCGCCAAGCACCCGCTGACGGATTCGGGCATCGAACGATTCCTCGCTGACTACGCCGGCGCGTTTGGCAAGTGAGTGTTGATTGAACCAGATTCAAACCACACCGATCGGTGTGGTTTTTTCATGTCTACTCAACTTCAAAGATAAACTCGATCTCGACGGGCACATCGAGCGGCAAGGCCGACACACCGACCGCGGCCCGGGCGTGCTGCCCGATTGATTCGCCAAAGATTTCGACGAGCAGATCCGAACACCCGTTGGCAATCTGAGGCTGCGATCCAAACCCGGGATCAGAAGCGACAAAGACCCCGACACGGACGACCTTGGTGACCTTGCCCAGATCGCCGAGATGATTCTGGAGATTGGCCAAACAGTTGAGCGTGCATTGGCGAGCGCACTCGATCGCCTGTTCGATCGAGACCTGCGAAGGCACCGCCCCGGTGGCCAGGAGTGAACCCGAAGCCATCGGAATTTGCCCCGAAATGAACACTTGATTCCCGCTCTGGCGGGCTGGGACATAGGAGGCGACGGGTTTGGGGGCGTCCGGGAGCACAATTTGGAGTCTTTCGAGTGACTGGGCGGGGGTGACGGGGGTGGAACTGGACATATCGAGCCTCTCTGATGATAAAATGGGTTGTTTTGGGTCAGAAAATGGGACTTTTGGAACTGATTCGGGTTGCAGTCCGAATATGGTGATGATACACTTGTTCGCAAGTGAGCACCCTCGGGTGCGAACTGGTACTTGTGAATCGGCAAAAGAAATATGCGTCCTTATTGGGTCCCCGTTTGGGAGCAACCCGTTTTCCTTGATTCTGCCGAATCACACCTGCCGACAACTCGGCCTTTGTGTCCGCCGGGCAAATGCGCGGACGATGTGTGCGTCAGGTCTATGCCTGATGCTTGAGGCAACCGCCGATCAGTATGTTGCTGAATCGGCATTGACGAAGGAGTCAAGGAAAATGAAAAGAACAAGAAAAAATGCGTTTACGCTCATCGAGCTTCTGGTGGTCATCGCGATCATCGCGTTGCTCATCGGTATCCTGCTGCCAGCACTGGGCAAAGCCCGTCAGCGTGCAAACCAGCTCAAGGATTCAACCCAAATCCGTTCATTGATGCAGGGCATGGTCCTCTTCGCAGGGCAGAACAAGGATAACTATCCACTGCCCAGCCGAGTCGACCGGAATGATTCAACGATCATTGCCTTGAACACCTCAATTGAAAAGAATACGACCGGCAATATATTTTCGATCTTGATTTCTCAGGGAATCGTTGAGGTCGGGCTGTGCTTGAGCCCAGTCGAGCTCGGACTCTACGAGGAGTACGAAGGATACGAGTTTGAATCACCACAAGGCGCAGTAGGCGGAACCGCTGGCGGCGGCGGTGGAGTGCCGACACAAGCACTCTGGGATCCAAACTTTCGGGGCACGCCGAAGGACCCTCGGTACATCGCTGGTACAAGTGACGAGAACTTCCCAAACCCTCCAACCATCGGTAGTTTCAGCTACGCACATACGCCACCATTCGGATTCCGCACCGCAGGCTGGTCCAACAACTTCCAGTCGCTTGAACCAGCGATCGCGAACCGTGGTCCGGTCTACACGCTTGAAGGCGGCTCAGCCGAAGGCAAATGGAGACTTCTTGTTGATAACAATATTCAATCAAACGGAAGCAATCCATTGGGCACCAGCTCAATCACGCTCGCAATGAATGGCAGCCGAACTGTATGGGCTGGCAATGTTGGTTTTAACGATGCCCATGTCACCTTCTACAACCGTCCTGACCCTGCGCAGATTGTCTGGACATTCACCGATGCGTCAGTGATGATCAATCAGTACAGGACCCAAGCAGATAACATCTTCATGAATGAAGATGATGGCAATAGACTCATTGTTACAGCACCAACTGATACTGTGATCCTTACCGGCGTTGAAAATAACCGCAACGCATACCTCACGCAGTACTACCAGGTCCAGTCGACCGGTGGCAATACCACAATCAGCCCGTACTACGACTGATTTGACAGCCACTTCGTTTTACCACAGTACACATACTGTGTAAAGATCGATACTTGGAGCCCACAGCCTGACAGCTGTGGGCTTTTTTTCACTCAATCCGTTCTCATATCCACACTGCGAAGCTCGTTCATCGCGTAGGGTTGTGCACCGCCATGTATCCCGATCCACACACAACTCTAGACCCACACTTCATCCAGCAGGTTCAGGATATCTGTACCCTTGAAGTCCTCTGCGATGAGCATGTACTCGGGCTCTACTCAACCGATGCCTCGTTGTATCAAGTCTTTCCGATCGGTCTGGTGGTCCCTCGCCAATGCTCACAAATCCCGGATATGCTCAAACTCTGCACCCAGTACAAAGTCCCCATCCTCCCCCGAGGCGGCGGGACGAGCCTGGCCGGGCAGTGTGTGAACCGGGCGTTGGTGATCGATGTCTCGAAACACTGTACCGGGCTCAAATGGATTGACCCGCAAAGCAAGCAATGCCAGGTTGAGCCCGGGGTGACCATCGACGATCTCAATGACCAACTCATCGCCCACGGGTTGTTCTTTGCACCCGATCCCTCGACCGCCCGCCAAGCGAACATTGGTGGGTGTATCGGCAACAACGCTGCCGGGGTGCACTCGGTGCTCTATGGACGAACCTCGGAGAATGTCCTCGCCATTGATGCTTGCCTAGCCGATGGGACTTGTGTCCGGTTCGATCGCGGAGCCTCGGCACGCGATCCGATCGCCCGAAGGATCACGCTCGCGGTGATTGATGTCATCCGCCGACACCAGTCGCTCATCGGCGAACGATTCCCCAAGACCATGCGCCGATCGAGCGGATACCAACTTGATGTCATCCTCGATCAACTCGAAAGCACGGGCTGGGACGCGGATCAAATCAATCTCGCCCCATTGCTCTGCGGCTCAGAAGGCACGCTCTGCGTCACACTCGGGGCGACGCTTCAACTGCATCCAATCCCGAAACACAAAGGGCTCGCGGTGTTGGCATTTGATGATCTTGATACTGCGATTTTGGCGGTCGAACCAATCCTCACACTCAACCCCTCGGGGGTTGAGTTGCTCGATGATCTCATCATGGACCTCGCCAGAGCCAACCGCCAATGCGCTCAGTATGTCGATTTGCTACCAAACGCAGATGCCAAGGCGGTGCTCTTTGTCGAGTTCTTCGCACAAAATCGGGAATCAATCTGCGATTCGTTCGGCCGACTCAAGGCGCTCATGTCAGATGTGCCGATCAAGGTGAGCACGGACCAAGCCGAGATGGCCCGCGCTTGGCAACTCCGTAAATCGGGCGAGCCTCTGCTCCATGCCATCGCGGGCAATCGCAAGCCTTTGGGCTTTGTTGAGGATAACGCGGTCCCCGTCGAACATCTCGGCGAGTTTGTCCGTCGATTCCGTCAAATCGTTGAGCGTGAAGGAACCATCGCGTCGTACTATGCGCACGCATCGGTCGGCGTGCTTCATGTCCGCCCGCTTCTGGATCTGCATGATCCAGAAGATGAGCAACGCATGCACCGGATCGCCAAGGATGTCGCAGTTCTTGCGCAAGAACTTGGTGGTGTCCCCTCGGGTGAGCACGGCGATGGGCGAGCACGCGGCCCGTTCATTGAATCGTTCTTTGGCACCGAACTCCTCAACGCCTTCCGAGAAATCAAGGCGATCTTTGATCCCCAGAATCTCATGAACCCCGGCAATATTGTCGAGCCGATGCCCATCGAGTCCATCAGCGAGCATACCCGGATCAAGCCCAAGGGCGAGCGGATATCGGTGCCGACGATTGAGACTTACTACCGCTATGAATCCGAGCAAGGATTCGGGCATGCGGTCGAGTTGTGCAACGGCGCGGGCGTGTGCCGACGCAAGCAGGGCGGCGTGATGTGCCCGTCCTATCAGGCGACCCTCGACGAGCAGCATTCCACCCGAGGCAGAGGCAATGCGCTCCGGTTGGCGATCACGGGGCAGATCAATCCATTCGCCGAGTCTGCGACCGAACCAGTTTTCAACGATCAGCCAACCAAAGACACGCTTGATTTGTGTCTGAGCTGCAAGGGGTGCAAATCCGAGTGTCCTAGTTCGGTCGATATCGCCAAACTCAAAGCCGAGTACCTCGCCCAGGGGTATCGCCAGCAGGGGACGATCCCGGTTTCCGTCCGCGTCATGTCCAATATCCACGCCATCAATCGGCTCGGCTCGGTGATGCCGAGCCTGACCAATCTGGTCAATGCCTTGCCTCCGATCCGTTCGGTCATCAACCATGCGCTCAATATCCACCCGGCCCGTTCGCTGCCCAGAGCTTCGCTCCCGATCAGGGCTCGACCGGTTCCGCAAGGCGATCAGGCTCGGGTTGTTCTTTTGAGCGATACTTTTACGACGCACAACGATCCTCAAATCGGATTGGCGACGGTTCGCGTGCTCGAAGCCTTTGGGTACAGCGTGGGGATCGAAACCGTCTCGGACTTTGGGCGGGCAGCGATTTCGCTGGGCAATCTTTCATTCGCTCGGCGCGAAGCAGCCAAGTTGATGGATCAACTCGGACACCTGATCGATGATGACCGAATCATCGCGATGCTCATCCCCGAACCATCGTGCCTGTCTGCGCTCTGCGATGACTGGGCTGATCTGAAGATCGGACACAATCGTGATCGCATCGAACGATTCATCGCCAAGGCGGCGTTGCCTGAGACATTCATCGAAAATATGTGGGCGACCCATCCTCAGTATCCAGCATTCAAGCCGATGACCAATCGGATCGTTCTCCACGGGCACTGCCATCAGAAAGCACTCTGGGGCGATGCCAGTTCGTCAGCGATTTTCAATCGGCTCTATCCAGATCAGATCACAGTCCTCAATACAGGATGTTGCGGCATGGCGGGCTCGTTTGGGTATGCAGAGCATCGGTATGAACTGTCTATGAAGATCGGCGAGCAAACCCTGTTTCCAGCGGTTCGGGCTCTGAGCGATTCGGACATCCTCATCGCGCCGGGCACTTCGTGCAGGCATCAAGTGCTCGATGGCACGGGATGCACAGCCCGGCATCCGATCGAAGTGCTTGCTGGTTTGATCGATGATTGAAACTGAATTACGCGGGGCTTGGGACGAGCCGGGCGATGGATTCGATCAGTTCGGCTGCGGCTCGCCAGTGGGCTCCGGTCGCGGGGCCATCGATGATGATCCGGTGGGCGCAGACCGGGACAAGCATCGCCTGGATGTCGTCGGGCTCGACAAAGTCTCGGTTGTCCATCCATGCCCACGCCCGCGCGGCCTGGGCGAGCGCGAGCGAGCCTCGCGGCGAGAGCCCGACCTGAATTTCATCAGAGTCACGGGTTGCTTGGGCGATTTGGACAATGTATCGACGGATGGGTTCGCTCAGGTGCACCGCATCGACCTGCCCCTGCATCTTGAGCACATCCTCGCGCTCAATCACCGGGGTGATGTGTTCGAGCACAGTGCTCGCGGGGCGGAGATCGAGCAGTTCGACCTCGGCGTGCTCGTTTGGATACCCCAGGCTGATCCGCATCAAGAACCGATCGAGCTGATTTTCGGGGAGTGGGTAGGTGCCCTCATACTCGGCGGGGTTCTGGGTCGCGACGACCATGAATGGGTTGTTGAGCGGGCGGGTGAGCCCGTCGATGGAAACCTGCGATTCGCTCATGGCTTCGAGCAACGCCGATTGGGTGCGTGGGGTGGTCCGGTTGATTTCGTCCGCGAGCAGGATGCTTGTGAAGATCGGGCCGGGCTGAAACTTGAGTTCCTGCCCTTCTCTTGAGAAGATGGACACCCCTAAGAGATCCGCTGGCAGCATATCGGGGGTGAGCTGGATGCGCGCAAATGGGCAGTTGATGGATTTGGCGAGTGTAGATGCGAGGAGCGTTTTGCCCACGCCGGGGACATCTTCGAGCAGCACATGCCCACGGGCGAGCAGGCAACAGATGACCCAGTCGATCGCGGGGGAGTCGCCGAGGAATACTTTGGAGATTTGAGTTCGCAGTGCATCAATCATGGATGGGCGTTCTGTGTTGTCATCGAGCCGGGGTGTCGGGCGATACGGGTTTTCGGACCACGCTCGATCGGGAAATGGATTGTTCTTTCAAGTCTATCACATTGGATCATCAAAGAGTCATTACGGGGCGTGTCCTCATCGGTTCCATGTGGTATGCTCTTGATTCATCGTTTCTTGGTCTCGGGACGACGGATATGGATCAATCAACCGACAATACACCATCGCAGAAGACGCCCGATGACACCGGTGACACCGAGCAAGCGATCGCACGCCAACTCACCGGCGAGCTGTATTGTATCGGATGCGGGTACAACCTGCGCGGATTATCCATTCGCTCGAACTGCTCAGAATGTGGCATCCCGGTTCGGGCGACGATTCTGGGGATTGTTGATCCCAAAGCCGATGAACTGGTGCCGCTCATCGCTCCGAGATTGGTCGCCTTGGGGCTCAATGCGTGGAGCATCGGCGCGATGCTCGCGGTGGCGATGATCTGGGTCCATCGAATCCTCGAGCTCTTCCGCGATGTCTTCACCATCGGATTGACACCGATCTGGGTCTCCTGGATCGGGCTTGGCGGATTGGTGATCTCGATGTTCGGGGCATTTACCATTCTCCGCCCGCATCGGGCAGTCCCGCGGGGTGAGGTGCTTCGCGCGGCCTTGGGCGTTTCGTTCTATGCGCCGTTGATGTATGTCTATAGCACGATCTATATCAGGCACGACATGCTGGTGCCCTCGCCGGTGTTCAATCCGGGGGATTCGATAGTGGGTCGTTCGATTCTCCGCGTGCTGATGTTCGCACTCGTCACGGGGATCATCTGGGGGCTTCGCCCTCAGGCGGTGGGGCTGGCGGTACGATCGGTGGTGGTTCGGACCGGGCGGGTGGATCGTCAATCGCTCATTGCAGTGCTCGTCGCGCTCGGAATTGCGGCATTTGGAGATCTGATTCATATTGTTGGAGCATTTGTGCCGTTGGGCTTTGACGATGTGCTCTCGATTGTTTCGCTTGTGGTGATCGCGCTGGGATCGGTGCTTTTTACGGTGGGGATGGTCAATATCTGCATCGACACGCTTCGGCTCTATCCGGTACTCGTTCGCCCCGGGGTGGGTTTGAGCGATATATTCGAAACAAATCGCGAGAAATCCGAGCGAACCGGGGAAATGTGATTCGGTGAATCCATCGGCCCGATACACTCGTATCGAGAGAGGTTCACAATCGGTCACCGACCCCGGAGAAAAGAATGATCTACCCCCAGTTTGCAGACAATACACCCAACCCTATCCGCCACGCCCTGCTCTGCGGGCTCATCACCCTCGCTTCCTTCGCCCCGGCTACGCTGGCGATCGACGAGGTGAGTTTGGCGGTTATCGAAATCTCAGGCACCCCCGCCGAAGTCGAGGTCGGGTTCACCTGGCTCGGCGATGGCTCGGACACGCTGCTGGGGATGGTCAACACCATCGACACCCTCGCCTATGACAAAGAGTTCTCGGGCTTGGTGCTTCGGCTCAAAGATTCAGCGCTGGGCATCACCCAGGTCGAAGAGATTGGGCAGGCGATCGAGCGGTACCGTCAAACGGGTAAAAAGGTGCATGTCTTTGCCGAGGGGTATGGCACCAGCGATCTGCTCCTCGCCTCGTTCGCCGACGAGATCATTCTCCAGGCCGGCGGGTATGTTTCGTTCCCCGGGTTGCACATGGAGGAGATGTACCTCGGCGATACCCTCTCATGGGTCGGCGTGCAGGCACAACTCGTGCAAGTGGGCGACTACAAAGGCGCCAACGAAACTATGACCCGCTCAACTCCATCGCCGGCGTGGGAACAGAACATCTCCGGGCTCCTCGATGGCATGTACGCCAATATCCGCACCATCATCAAAGACGGGCGAGACATGAGCGATCGCGAACTCGATCAGGCGATGGAAGTCGTCTGGGCGGCATCGGGAGATGAAGCGGTCGACGCGGGGATCATCGACGCGGTGGTCGACCTGCCGATGCTCAAAGCCCACTTTGCCGACGAATATGACGCGGAGATCAACTGGGTATCGGATCCCTACGCCGTGAATGAAAGCGGCCCGGACTTTTCATCGCCTTTGGCGATCTTTGGCGCGATGATGGCCGAGTCTGGGCCGACGAGTATCGACCATCCGACGATTGCCGTTCTGCACATCGAGGGCACCATCATCGACGGCGACTCCACCAGTGGAGGCATGTTCGGGGGGGGCTCGTCGGTCGGTTCGAGGACTATCCGCAACACGATTGAAACAATCCTCAAGGAAGATTTCATCGAGGGCGTCATCGTCCGCGTGAACTCGCCGGGGGGCTCGGCGATCGCATCGGAGGTGATGTGGCAGGGCATCGAGCGGCTCAAATCCGAGAAACCGGTCTGGGTCAGTGTTGGCAATATGGCGGCATCGGGCGGGTACTATGTGCTCAGTGCGGGGGACAAGGTCTTTGTGAATCCATCGAGCGTTGTCGGCTCGATCGGCGTGGTCGGCGGCAAGTACGCGATGGGCGAACTCTACGAAAAAGCCAAGATCAACATTGTCGAACGATCCCGTGGGCCGATGGGTGATTTATTCTCCGCTTCGTCGCCTTGGGACACAGATCAACTCTCACTGATGCGCCGAGAGATGAAGAAAACCTATGATTTATTCACTTCGCGCGTCGAGGCCGGGCGTGCGGGGATTGATCTCGACGAAACCGCGGGTGGGCGATTGTTCGTTGGGTCCGATGCAATCGAACTGCATATGGCCGACGAAATCGGCGGGCTCGATGACGCGGTCAATGCGTTGGCTGCCGAGATCGAGATGGGTGATTTCGATGTGATTCATTATCCCCAGCCGCCGAGCTTTGAGGACATGATCCTCAACTCGTTCGGGCAGTTTATCCAATCACCCGCTCAGTCAATGGGTATGGCGCAGGTTGAAGGCATGCTCCGGTCGGTGCTTGGCGATCAACGGTACCTATCCGTTGTGGACACACTCAATGCTTTGTCGCTTCTCCGTGATGAAAAGGTGCTGCTGGTGAGCCCGCGGACGATCTATATCAAATAGGCTCGATGCCTTTGCAATGTGGATAAGAACTCAAGATAAAAAAGCCCGGCCAGATGGTCGGGCTCTTTGTATTTGATTTGGAGAACGGATTAGACGGTGGTGATCTCGGCGGTTTTCTTGGTGAGCATCTCGTCGACCTTGGCTTCGTATTTTTTGAGCAGGTCTTGGATCTCGGTGTGGAGGGTCTTGATCTCGTCTTCGGAGTAGTGGGTGCCGTCTTGTTTGGCGAGCGAATCAGCGTGCTTGTTGGCATCTCGCCGGGCGTTGCGGAAGACAATTTTTTGTTCCTCGCCGACCTTCTTCGCCTGGGCGACGAGCTGCTTGCGACGATCGGTGGTGAGCATGGGCAATGAGAGCCGAACCTGCTTATCTTCGACCTGTGGGTTCACGCCCAGATTCGCCAGTTCGATCGCCTGGCGGATCGCGTTGGCGAGCGAGGGGTCGAAGGGCTTGATGAGGATTTGGGCTGGCTCGGGGATCGAGATGGCGGCGATGCTTTTGAGATCGGTTTCTGAGCCATAGCATTCGACCTTGACGAACTCGACCATCGCTGGCGATGCACGCCCGGCGCGAATGCCCGAGAGCTCGCCGGTGAGGTATTCGACCGCTTTGGTCATGGCTTCTTCAGCTTCGAAAAGGATGGTGTCGGGATCGGTGCTCATCGTGTGTCTCCAATGGAATCGTCGTCTGGTGAATCATATCCGCCGAGATGTGAATCGGGGAGTGAAAAAGAGGGAAGAAAGTTCAGGATTTCGCGCTCATCAGGGTCCCGATCTCGTCGCCTTCGATGACTCGGCGGATATTGCCCAGCGTCTTGAAATCGAAGACCAGAACCGGGATATTGCGTTCTTTGCACATGGTCAGGGCGGTCATGTCCATCACGCCGAGCTCTTTTTCGATCGCTTCGGTGAAGGTAAGGTTTGTATAGCGGGTGGCGTTGGGGTCTTTGTTTGGATCGGCGGAGTAGACGCCATCGACCTTGGTGGCTTTGAGGAGGATATCGCAGTCGAGCTCGGTGGCACGCAGGGCAGCGCAGGTGTCGGTGGTGCAGAACGGGTTGCCGGTGCCGGCTGCGAGGATGACGACGCGACCCTTGTTGAGGTGGCGGATGGCGCGGTTGCGGATGAAGGGCTCGGAGATCGCCCGGATATCGAGGGCTGAGAGCACGCGGGAATCGACGCCGATCGAATCGAGTTTTTCTTTGAGGGCCGCGGCGTTCATGACGGTGCCGAGCATGCCCATGTAGTCGGCGGTCGCCTGATGGATATCACCCGATTTGGCCAGGTCGGCACCGCGGATGATGTTGCCCCCGCCGACGACAATGGCGATCTGTGCCCCGGCTTTGGTGGCATCGAGGACCTCGTTGGCGATGATGCCGAGTTCTTTGGTGTCGATCCCGAAGCCGCCCGGGGCGCAGAAGGATTCGCCGCTGAGTTTGAGCAGGACGCGCTTGGGCGGGGTGCGTTTGGTGGTTGAGGCGGTTTGAGCCATGGGAGTCTCCGATATGCGTGTTCGACCAATGCACAATAGACATCATTGCGGGGAAAACACGGCTCAATGATAGAACCCGAGCGAACCGATATGGTACCCTACACGAACGGGAAACTGGAGGCATCAGGACGATGCCCGTGCCCGATCCGGTCTGCGAGTGGATTGGAGCCAGATCAGGGCAAGGATGCAAAGGGACGACTGAGCCGCTTGGACCACCAACAGGTCATTTTGGATGCCGACCACACGCCCGAGCCCACGCCCGATGAGCCGGGGGCGAAGCGTTCTCGGCGCAAGCTGATCGAGCGGGCGACCATCATGGGGCTCGGGCTCTCAGTGCTGGTCCACCTCGTCATCCTGCTCCTCGCTGCGTTGATTACAATCGACTTCGGGTTTGGAGATGCCGGCGGGGGGGATGCGGGCGAGGTTGATTTCGCGGTCATCACCCAGGCGGACTTGGCCCAGACATCTTCGCCGAGAATCGAGTTCGAGAGCTTTGAGGTGGCGATCACGCCCGATCAGGCGGTCGTCGAGATTGACCTGCTCTCGGATTCGAGCACGGAACAATCGGTCAACAAGCTCGCCGACTCGATCGCCCCGAGTCTCAATCCCGGGGGGGGCTCGTTGACGAGCATCGACGCGAGCACCGGCAGCGCCGGGGCGGGCACCGGCGACGGGGCGAGCTTCTTTGGGCTCGAAGCACAAGGACGACGGTTCGCCTACATTGTTGATGTCTCGGGTTCAATGAACTCGCTCACCGGCGACGGTGAATCGACTCGGTGGGAACTCACCCGCGCGGAACTGCTCCGGTCTGTTGCGGGGCTTGATGAGAATATCGAGTTTTTCATCGTGCTTTATTCAAGCACCCCGATCTCGCTCTTCGGCAACACCCAATGGATCCGAGCCGATCGCAAAAGCAAGAGGCTGGTCGGCACCGGGCTCTTTGGGATATCTCCAGCGGGCGGCACCAAGCCGTTGCCCGCCTTTAGCCAAGTCTTTGCGCTTGATCCTGAGCCCGATGCGATTTATTTCATGACCGATGGGCTCGTTGAGACGGATGTGCCCGCGCAGATTCGCCAGATGAATCGGCGGAAGTTGATCCCAATTCACTGTATTTTGTTTGGAGAGTTAGGCAACTCCAATGATGCGAGTGCAGCTCGAAACATGCTCACCAACATCGCCAAGCATTCGGGCGGCAAGTTCACCCATATCAAGGAAGGGAAGCCATGAGTTGCAGACTGGTCCTTCTCTGCCTATTCGTCGGCATTGTGCTCTCGGGTGGTTCTGCTTTGGGCGATGAGCCTAGCAGGATCGTTCGCTGGTCGGGCGATGAACCGATCGAGGGGAAGATGGTCGAGGTGGATGAACAGGGGATCAGCATCCGGGAGGGTGAGCAGATTCTCCCGACGATTATCCCTTGGTTTGATGTGCGCGATGTGCAGAAGCCGACGATTGCGACGGGGGCGTTTGCTTCGATTGCAGAAGATGCCTGGCGGGCACACACCCGGTTGATGCGGGGCGATGTGGTTGGAGCTCAGCGGGTCTATGCGACGCTTGGCGCACAATACCTCTGGAAATCAGGACGACAATCGGGTGATGTGAGCATGGGGTTGGTGATTTGTAGTTTGGAGCAGCACCAATGGGCACAGGCTGTAGCCCCGGCGATGAGTTGGCTTGGCGCTTCGTCGGCATACGCGGAGGAGTCCTTGGATGGTGAGAAGGATGGTGAAGAATCACTTGCGGGCGTTTGGGGTGTTGGGTTTGATGAGCAGTATCAGGTGCTGACGGGGCTGCCTCCGGTTTTTATGGCGGGTTCGGGCAATCTCGGCTTGGAACAACTTCCAGAATCTGACCGGATCACCGATCGCCAGCGGGCGCTCTTTGGATACTATCGGCTCGCGCTCGATCAGCAATCGCACCGTACCGAGCAGGCAAAGGAGCGCATCAATCAGCTCGGTGATCTGACGCGGGGGCGTGAGAATCGTGATCCCGGGATCAAACTCTATGAAGAGATGCTCGTCGCACAGGCTCACCCTGACGCACAGCAGCGATTGATCGCCCGTGGGCAGCTCGATCGACGGGTACGATCAGGATCGGGAACCTGGATCGAACTCTGGGCCAGGCTTGCGATTGGTGTTTCGCTGATTCATGAACCCGATACAGCATCAAACGAGTTGGGTGTGATCGAGTTGATCCATATTGTGGTTCGTCTTGAGCACATCGACAAGCGTCTTGCGGTGCTTGCATCACAGATCGCGGACGAATATTTGACGAGAACCAACCGTGGGGCATGGGGCGATCAGTTGCTCCATGACGCACGAAATGCCTCGGCCAACACAGGCTTGCAGGCAATACGAAAGGGGCAGGCTGCTCATGAATGAGATTTTACCGCTTCAAGTTTTTCTTCAGCCCGCGATGCAGGCATCGGGGTCCGATTCCGGGCAGGGGAATCGCTCGCTGCTCGATTACATCGCCCAAGGCGGGCCGATCGGGATGATTATTATCCTGATCTCACTCGTCGCGATCGGGATGATCGGGGCGCAGATATTCCGCATCCGTCGCGATCGGCTCGCGCCCCCGGAGCTCGTTGATGATCTTCGTGCGCTCTTGGCGCAGGGCGATATCACCAACTCGATCAAGCGGTGCGAAGATGAAGAATCAACGAGCTATCTTTCGCGTGTGGTGGGCAGCGGGCTGGTCCGAGCATCGCGCTCGGCCTTTGGGATGCTCGAGCTCCGCTCATCGGTTGATGAGATCGGTCAGCTTGAAGTCGATCGGCTCTATCGCCTGACCGACGGAATCGGGCTGATCGCCTCGGTCGCGCCGATGCTTGGGTTGCTGGGCACGGTGGTCGGGATGGTGGGGGCGTTCGATACGATCACGCTCTCCGATGGGCCCGCCCGCCCTGATGCGCTCGCGGGGAGTATCTCGCAGGCGTTGATTACCACGGTGCTGGGTCTGGTCGTCGCGATCCCATCGACCGCGATGTATACCTATCTCCGCAACCGGATCGATCACCTGACGACCGAGATTGACGAAGTGATCGAGGAGATCATCGCGCCGCTTGAAGCGGCGCAGGGTAGCGATGCGGGCAATGACAATCCAAGCGGGAATAAGCAGGCGTGAGCAGACGATCCGGTTCATCTCGGCACATGATTGATGTTGATCTCACCTCGATGATTGATGTGGTGTTTCAGCTGATTATCTTTTTCATGTTTACCTCCCAGTTCGGCGAGCTTCGCCGGACGGAGATCGACCTGCCTCATCAGCCCGGCGATCAGATCGAAGCCCGCCAGGAGCCGGCGATGATAATCGACCTGACCAACTCGGGGACTTATCTTGTTGAGTCGATCGAGACGAGTCTGACTGAAATCGAGCGTCTTGCCCGCGTCGGCGTGCTCGCGCAGTCGACCCAAGACCCGTTTGATGTGCTGATCCGCCCGGATCGCAACGCCTCAGCGGTGCATCTTGATCGGCTCTTGCTCAGGCTCTCGAACACCGGCGTGCTGCGGTGGAAGCTCGCGACCGTGAATCCGGGGGGCGGGCAATGAGTTCGATCAGAAAACGAAAATCCAAGCGTCAATCCGCCCGGCTCGGGGCGTTGCCTTTGACTTCGATGATTGATGTCGTGTTTTTGTTATTGATCTTTTTCTTGGTCACCGCGAACTTCGCTCAAGATGAGCACAAGCTCCCCGCGACGGTGCAGACTGAGGGTGGCGGGGTGCAATCAAGCGACCTTCAGCCTCAGATTGTACAGATTCGAATGCAGGGGGGCGCACCGATCTTTGTGATCGGCGAGGTGGCGACGGGTGATGGTGCGTCGCTTGAATCAGTGCTCAACAACCTACCCAAAGAGCCGGGGATCGCGATCAAGTCCGAGCCCGATGTCCCGATCTCCGCGATCGCTGCAGCACTCCAGGCCGCCCGCAACGCGGGGTTTGATAAACGGAGCTATGTCCCTTCCGATGGCGAGTAAGCGAACCATTTTATGCTTGATCGCGATGAGTCTGATGGGCTCACCCGCATGGTCGACCCCTGAGGATGACCAGGTGGCTGCGTATCTCAAGGCCCACGAGATGACCGGGCTGCTCGAGGTTCAACTCGAACAACGGATTGGCGATGCAAAGGATTCGGGCAAGCGGGCATCGCTGGCGGAGGAACTCGGTCGGCTTTACCTCGATCAGTTGCTCAAACTCGATCGAGATGATCCGTATCGCCAGATCGTCGTCAATCGCGCCAATGCGCTGACCAAGCGGATGAGCTCATCCCCGATGTATGCGCTTCGGCTCGAGCTGCTCATCGAATCGTATCTTGGTGTTGAATCTGCGGTCGAGCTCTCTCGGCTTGATCTGCTCGACGAGGCCAAACGCCAGGAGGCGATCGGACAACTCGCCGAGATCAACCGAAGCCTGAGCCAGCTCGTTGCCAAGATTGATCCGGAAGTTGCCAAGCAGGAACGCCTGCGCATTCGGGCGAAGGAATCACGGATCGAGGAGATACAGACCCGCCTGAGCGACCTTCGGCGGTTCCGTTCGCTCGGGCATTACTACCACGGGTGGACTGGGTATTCATTGGCGGTGCTCAAGGGGCAGCATGTGCCGATGGATGTGTTTGTGTCGTTTGGGTGGTTGCTCGGAAGCGAGGGGCAGACGGCTCAGTTTTCGGAACTCAATGAATCAACCATCGAGTTCGAGCATGTTGCTCGTTCGGCAATTGGCGTGGCGTTGTCCTATGCCCAGTCAGAGGATGCGCCCGCGGGGAGGGCGTGGGCGAAGTTGATCGCTGAATCGAAATACACCCAGCCCGATGCCCGAGAGGCGGCGGAGGATCGGTTGCTTCAGATTATGGCCATCGACCGGGATTGGACCGATGCGTACGAGTTTGCCCTTTCTTTAGAGCGTAAGCGGGGCGAGAAGAACCCGATGCGCGTGAGCGATGCCCGGTTTCTTGCGCTCCAATCACTCGAAGCCATGCGATCGACGCGCGTGGGGGATGGGGGGATGAGCGGGGCGAGGAAGGTGGCAGGGTATGCGATTGAGCAGCTCGTTGAACTCAAAGAAATCGGGCATGTGCTCGATCTTTCTCGTCGGTTCGATTCGCTGCCGATGCTCGCTGAGAGTTTTATCACCAGCTATGCCAATGCGCTCGCGGAGCTGAGCCGGGCAGAGCAGGGGGAGGGGGCGGGGATGTATGCTTCGGTCGCCTCGCTCTTTGCCCAAGCGCTCGAAGCACCCGATGCGGACCGTTTCCCTGATGAACGCGATGATTGTTCTTTGAAACTGGCCTACGCCGAGATGAAGAGCGGGCGACCGACCCAGAGCATCAAGATCACCGAAGCGTTGATTGAATCATCGGTGAAGGATGAAATCATCGAAGAAGCCCGGTGGATTCGGATCGCAGCCTTCGATGCGATTAATATCAATGCCAACAAGCCATCGTCGAAACCACTCGATCAGGCGGTTCGGGAATACATCACCGCCTATTCATCGACGCCCCGGGCGGCCCAGCTCATCTTGCGCCATGCGATGCAGGGGACCATCGACGCACGGGTAGCGATCGATTCACTCTCTTCGATCAATGATGACGACCCGATCGTTCTGCCCGCGAGGCGGACACTGCTCCAGCTTCGGTATCAGCAGCTCAAATCCATCGGGTTCAATGATTCAGTGCAAATCGGGCAGCTCGTCGAGATGGTTCAATGGCTCATCGCCCATCAGGCGAGCGAGATCAAGGATATTCATGACGCACGGGCTCAGATCGCCACCGTTCGGATCGGGCTCGATCTTGTATTGAGAATCCCTGATCCAAATCTTGCACTCGCCGATCGGCTCGTCGAGCGGGGGATGGGGCTCATTGCGTTCGATCAATCATTGGGAATCTATCGCGCCGAGTTTGTGTATCGCCAGGTTGAGATCGCACTGCTCAATAATCGGTTTGTTGATGCGTTGGAGATGCTCGGCGAGCTTGATGCGCTCGATCCGCCCCGGGCGGATTCGGCTCGGATTCTGATCTTCAATGATGTGCTCGATCAATGGCAGCAGCGCAAAGATGTCGAGCTCGCCCGTCGGGTGATCTCTCTGGGCTCGGGCATCCTCGCCAAGCAGACGCCGGCGTATCCTGAGCCGATGGGCATACAAATGTCCACGCTCGCCGAGACCGTCGCGCAGGCGGGGCTGTATCTCTGGGAGACGCTCCAAGATGAGGAATCGCATCGGCTCGCGCTTCGGCTTTCAATATTGGTGCTCGATCGCGGCACCCCATCTGAGCCGGGCCTACGACGCACAGCAGCACTTGCAGCAAAGGATAAAGACTACAAACACGAACTCGATGCCTGGCTTCGGATCTTGGCGGCTTATCCGAGCGACGATGAGCGGTGGTACGAGGCGCGGTATGAGTCCTTGCGGGTGATGAAACAGGTTGATTTCAAACGGGCGATCAATGCGTACGACCAGTTTCTGGTCTTACATCCTAATCTTGGGCCCGCGCCTTGGAATGAGCGCATCGCGGCGCTCTTTGGTGATTCGATTCAAGATGAGGTCAGCCCATGATGGCCTCTGGTCCATCCCGTACACCGATTGTCGAGTTCCTCGGGCAAGATGCCGGAGCGGGCGGTCCGTTCGCGCTCCTTGGATTGCCGCACCATATCAAATCGAATGAACAAGTCTTGCGAGCGTGCACCCGAAGGCTTCATCAGATTGATCGTCATCGTCATCGTTCGACCCCGGACGCTGCCGAGGTGCGCTTGGCTGTTCATACTGCCGCATCGCAACTGCTCGATCCGAATCTTCGCGAAGAACTCGCTCGCCGATGGCCCGAGGGAACGCCGGTTTCGGTGCCTCAGGCGTGGAAGCCCATGAAGCGTGCGTCTCGGCTCTCTCCGGGGTTTCTTCGCAATGCCAAGCTGCTCATCGCAGCTAGCGGCGGGTGGAACGCGACCGCACGCAAACGACTCACCCATCTCGCCCGGGTGAACCGGGTTGGTGCCCTCGAACTGGTTCAATCGCTCAACCCGCCCGCTCAAACGCATCCCGACGCGATCGAGCAAACTCAATCGTCCACTGGGAGCGTGCCCAAGCTTGCCGAGCGTGTTTTGTTGGTCGATCCGCCGCCGAGGAACTCGGCGCATTGGTTCCTCGCCTACATGCTCGTGGTGGCGATGGGTGCGATGGTCGCTTTGACGATCATGCTCATGCCGAAGATCACGCACTCGGAGGAATCAACTCGTTCTGCCCGGGCGGATCATGAAACGCCGGGTGGGTCGGGTGATACGGAGCTTCACGCTGGGCATGAACGCGATGATTTTGCACACTACACCGCGATCGCTCATGAGCTCGAACAACTCGTCGGGCGCGTCGGGGTTGATCAGTCTGGGAGTATCGAACGGCTTAAGAAGGTCTACCCGCTGTTTGTTGATGGCTGGGAGTCATTCCCTGAGCCTGCGCTCAAGCGGGTTGGGTTCAATATCTCCGAGTTCGTCATCCGGAGCACAAAGGACGACGAGTTCATTCGAGAAGTTGCCTTGATCTTTGCGTGCACCGATGCGCAAGCGACCCCAGCGCAGCTGATGATCCGGGCGGCAACGATTGATGTTGTGCTTTCGGATCCGAACATCCATCCGCAGATGGCGCAAGAGCTCACCGCGATTCGGACGCAGTGCGCAGGTAGCAATGCCCGCCCTGACGCCGATATCACTGCTGCATTGGTGACGATCGCCGGGTTGATGGCGGTTGATACTTCGAGTGATGATCCGCGATGGTGGACGAGTTGGCTCGGAGCTGTTCGATCGGTGACGGAGAATGATCCCGACCAGCAAACCCGTTTAGTGCTCTCGGCGATGTCGGCCAGGCTCCGCGATCAATCGCCACCGGGCGAGCACTGGGCACAATCCTCGATCGAACTCGCGAGTGCGGTGCACTGGCGAGAGGGTTCGCCCGAGCGGTATTGGTTGCTCAGCCAGTTTGCGGATCAAGCCGTGAGCACCCCGAGGCTCGCTTCGCTCACGCAGGCGATCGCGAACTATTCCAAGACCAAGCAGATCACCGCCCAGATGGTGCTCAACCCGAGCGCGACCTTTTCTCAGCGGCAACAACTCGCCGAGCAGTATCGCTCGGCGTGGGGGCAAGAGCAAGCAACCCGGTCCACAACCACCACCACCCGCTTCGATGAACTCATCAACGAACTGCATGTCCGTGTCTCGATTACACCGATCCGGCTCGACGAAACACAGGCCCTTAAGGCGATCACCGAGTTGGGCAGGCTCAACAGTGCAGCGTGGTTGATTGGTGCTGGGGAAGAGGCTTTGAGTGAAGAAATGCTCGCCAGTGCAAGCGAGCGCGTCGAAAACACGCCAGAGCCTATGGTGCTTCGGCTTGATGTCAATCGACGCGATACCCAATGGGCCGAGCAGGCGATCAATGCTGCCAGCGCGAGCGATCTGAGCGTGCTCTTTGCCCAGCTTGTGCAAGACGATGGGCCCGGCGCGAACTCGGCATACGCGCTGGTCTACCTCGTGACGACCCACTCAGATTCAGAAATGCGATCGCTCGCGATTACCCAGATTGTACGGTATAAAGATCATCCGTCGATCCTGCTCGCGCTTGATCAAGCGATCGGATCGAGCCGAATCAGCTCTCGGCTTGACGATCTAGTGACGCGCATCGTTGATGTTCCGCTCCCGGCGCGAACCCATGAATCGTGGTATCCAATCGCCCATCAGGCATTGCTCGATCAGTTTGCCAGCTCGCTTGCCCGAACGATTGAAACTACCCGGGCAGTGCTCGAAGCCGAGCTTGGAGCGGCGTATGCGATCCGTGCCGGGCTCGGGGATGCGACCAATCCTCCACCCGCAACACAATCGGCGCGGCAGGTCTATCAACAACTGCTCATGCTCGTCAATGCCCAGGCAACTGGGCGATCATATACGGTTGAGGATATCGCACGCATCGAAGCATCGACCCGGGTTCGGCTCGCACGAGCACAGAGTGACATGCACCGTTTCCTCGCCTACCAACGCGCTATCTGCGAACTTCTTGCGCGCCGAACCGATCAGGATATCCCCGGCTCAACCCTGCGGGTGCGCGATCTGCTGAGCGAACTCGAATCAAGGCTTGATCAATCGACTGCCGTCCTCGAACAGATCGCCCAGGCCGAGCGGTGCATCGCCCAGCTCTGGATTCTTCGGCTCGAAGGAGATCACCCATGAGTTCTCTCGCTCTACATATTCGTCCGTTGTCCCGCTCGGTCATCTGGATCGTTGCGATGTTCGTTGGTTCGAGCATCTTGCTGGGCGTGGGTGCCCGCCAAACCCAGCCAACAACACGCCAGAAGCTCGTCGAGTTGAATCCTGATTCATTGGACATGTACCTTCGCCTGGGCGAATCTCTCCTGGCTCAATCATCAACCGATCAAGATGCCCAGCTGGCGTTGCAAACCCTCGCGGTGGGGGTCGGGCTCGCCAACCGCCGAGGAGATTTCACGCTTGCAGCGAGCATGTGCATCGCACTGGCCTCGTATGAGCCTGATTGGGCCATGCGTGTCTCGCTCTGGGACTTGGCGTTGATGCTTGATCCTGATCGGTACTGGGCTTGGCAACGGTTCCGCGATGCGCAGGACCACGCATCGCAAACCGAACAAGCCGAGGCTGCGCGGGCGATATATGCTGCAAGGTTCAACGATCCTGCCCAAGCACAAGAGCTGCTCGGCCAGCGCGCCATCCGCGACCAAATCACTCGTGCGGCCAAGCAATCGAATCTTGATCCTGATGAGATTATCCAGATGCTCGAAGCGTTGATTCGGGCAGCCGAGCATGATCCCTGCCGAGGGCGGGTCTTTGCTATCGAGCGGGGCAACGGCGAGGTCCGCCGGGTGGTCTGCGCCGAGCATCGCAGGCCGTTGGGCTCAGCGATGAGCTTCGAAGACTTGATCAAACTCATCAAAGTCGAAACCAAGCTGCTGACAATGAGTTCAGGCCAAGTCAATATTGATGCGCAAACGCCTTGGGTGGTCAACGAGCTCCTCGATATGGATCAACCCGCCCGCGATCCCTCGATTGCTCAGGTGATCGCATGGTACGGGGTCGATCTGACCAAGCCATACCGCCGAGCCAACAGATGGGCCTCATCGCCCTGATGATCGCGCTCGAGCCTGATCAAGACCGCTCTGGCCAAGAGAACGGGTCTACACTCAGGGCAAAGAACACTCGATATGTCCACAAAACGAGGTACATCCCCAATGACCACCCCCGCCCAAATAACCGATGCCCCCAAAGAAGCTTCGTCCGAACCCAAGGGCAAAGCCCAGATCACCTTTGATGACTTTGCCAAGGTCGATCTTCGGATCGCCAAGATTATCCAGGCCGAGCCACATCCCAACGCGGATCGGCTTGTGAAACTTCAACTCGATGACGGCTCGGGCAAACCTCGCCAAATCTGCGCGGGGGTCAAAGACTACTACAAGCCCGAAGACCTCGTCGGCAAGTCCATCGTGATCGTCGCCAACCTCGCGCCAAGGACAATCCGAGGCGAGGAATCCCGCGGGATGCTCCTGGCAGCGAGCAGTGGCGAAAAAGGGAGCGATGCACGCGATGTGGTCTTGATGGCTCCCATGAGCGAGATCGATCCGGGCTCAGTCGTCTCGTGATGATGAATCATTGCTCGCATTGGGCGGCTTGGATGTTGCACGATTCGCCCGAGACGAGTTGCGTTTGGCACTCTTGACCATGTGCTCGATCTCAACTTCACGCTGACCCTTGATGGAATCAACCGAGGCTTTGAGTTCGTTGAGCCGAGCTTCGAGTTTGGAGACCTCGAACTGCTTGGCTTTGAGCTGGATATCAAACCGTTCGCTCGCGGCCTGCTCAAGATTGGCCAGTGCTTCTGCCCGCTGGGCAGGGGTTGCGTCAGGATTGTTCATCGTCGTGCGGAACACCCGCGAGGCTTCGACAAAGTTCATCCCGATTCGCATCTCCGCGGTTTTGATCTTTGCCAGATCAGGCTGGGTATTTTCGAGAAGCAATATCTCCCGAATCCGAGGCGACATCCTCACCAAAAGCCGATCGGCACTGCGTGGATCATGCTCGACGATCAGTTGTAGATTCTGCGAGAGTTCAGGGAAGTTCTCGCGGATAAACCGGCGCATCATCTCCCGTTCGCGGGGCGTGAGCCGATCGGCATCAGGGCGCTGAGCACCCTTTGGGCGTTCATTCCCACGCAGATTTGGATTTCTCGGCTCCGCAGCTGCCCGCTGCTGGGCTGGGCGGTGCTCAGCATGGGCGGTATCGTTGGCGTTGGGCCTGAGGTTTCGCCCTTTGAGTTCTGAGAGCACTTCGCTGACGCTTGCGCCCTCGTCGAGTTTCTCCAGAGCAGCCCGGTGGAGTTTGAGTGTTTGCTCGGCCCGGAGGATCGATCGGTTCAGGCGGGTCCGAAGTGCATCCGCATTCACCCGGATTTGGAGCACACGCTTGCGGGCATCTGGTCGATCGACGGGACGCTCGGCTTCGGGCTCGGCGGATGAGGCGGATGCTGCTTGTTCACGCTCGGGCTCAGATGGCGCAGGCATAGCGAATCCACTCATGATCCCCAATGCAAGCACAGCCGAGCCGGTCAGTGCCAATGGAAGTGTGCGGTATAGCGTTGTTGGCAAGTTCATTTAGAGTGCTCCATCGTCGGCTGCTGATTCAAACCAGTCAAAGCCGACAAGCGTCGTGTCAATATCCGTATCAACCGACTCGGCCCAGATTTCCCAATCCGTCACCGCTTCGGAGAGTGCTCCATCATCCAAAGATTCGAGCGCGAAGAACGCATCGAGGTCTTGGTCGAGTGATGCGACAAGGGTCACGCCTGAGTTCGTTGAGCCGCCGGTATTGGTTGACCAAGGCTGGGTGCTCCAGAGCACGACGCTCGTTCCCATCAGGATCGCTGCTGCCGCTGCGAATCTTAAAGAAGCGAACCCGACAGGCGAAGATGCTGACTCGGAGGACGAAATCGCAATCGGAGCCGGCGCGACCGCCCGCCCGATCGAATCGAGCACACGCGATTCAAGCCCCGCGGGCATCGAACCCCGTTCACGCTCGGCGAGCGCATCAAGCATTGATTCCATCTCCTGATGTGCAGGGTCATCGTGCAGATGCAGAGGCTGGTTGTTTTGGTCGTGATTCGTCATGGTGTGTCCCCGTTCGTGGGCTTGGGAGAAGGGGTGAGCCCTTCGATGAGTGTACTGAGTTTTTTCAATGCCCGGTGATGGCGGGCCAAAAGGGTGCCGATCGGGTCGCCGGTGATCTCGGCGATCTGCTTGAAGCTCATTTGCCCGTGATGCCTGAGTTCGACGATTTCCCGATCTGAATCCGAGAGTTGCTCCATCGCCGATCGTAATGCCCCGAGTTGGCGTTGATGATTGTCATCCTGGTGGATATCAGGTTCGGGGCGACCCTCGACGGCTGCGAAGTGTTCTGGAGCCATCGGTTTGGCGTGCCTGGCCCGCTTTCGGCACAGATCCCGCACCCGGTTCATGGTGATCCGAAAAAGCCAAGGCTCGAATCGGTTCTGTTCGGTGTACCCTGAGCCGTTGTCTGAACCATTGAGTTTGGTCGCGACCGTGACGAACACCGACTGGGTGATTTCCTCAGCAAGGTCTTCATCATGGAGTCGGCTTCGAGCCATCGCAAACACCCTTCTGGCATAGAGCCCGACGAGTTCTTCCCATGCAGACTCATCGCCTTGAGCTGCCAGCGCAACAAGGTTGCTCAGCTCTTGGGGCTCTGCACTAGGTCGACTCGAATACACACTCAATACGGGTACCATCCTGTCTGCTCAACGGGCTCGCATGCCCAATATTGCTGATTTGGGTCTTCAATCGCCCTGACGAGCAGAAAAGATTGCCCGCTGGGTGGGACTGATCGAAGAATGTTCGGGTCGGTGCGACTTCCTTCGGTGCTTATCGGTATATTCTAAGGCATAAGCCGATAAACATGACGCATTCTCGATGTCCGAGATGAACAGCACCATGCCCCAATCGTAAGCAGGGCAACTGGCGAGAACCGAGAGGAAGATGAGTGGGCGAGTGGCACGATCAAACAGATGAACAGGTCTTTGAAGCCTTCCGACGCGATGACGCCGGGGCTTATCGGGAGTTGATCGAGCGTCACCACGACGATCTGCTCCGGTTTCTGACCCGGATGGTGGGGGATCGGGCATCGGCGGAGGACATTTTCCAGGAAACCTTCCTCCAGGTCCATATATCCGCAGCCACATTTGACACCTCCAGACGATTTAGACCCTGGCTTTTTACAATTGCAGCGAACAAAGCACGGGACATGCTTCGTAAGAAGAACAGACGGAAAACGGTCGAACTCTCGGCTCCGATCCGAAAATCTGAATCTGGTGCTTCGTTTATTGATCTGCTTGAGGTGGATGTCCCGCCTCCGGATGAGGCGATGGACTTGTCGGAACGAGACGAACAAGTGCAAAGGGCACTCGCTCAACTCAGCCCAACCCTGCGGGAGGTGCTTCTCTTGGCCTACTTTCAGCGAATGAGTTATGCACAAATCGCGGAAGACCTGGGCATCCCGCTCGGAACCGTCAAGTCGCGGATGCACGCTGCGGTCGCATCCTTCGCCCGGAGTTGGCAGATTGTTTCGAAGAACTCCCCAGCGAGCGAATAAATGGCTCAGAGCGAACAGCACCCCCAAAGTACACTCCCAGTTTGAGGACGATCAATGCGAAGTGACGATCAATCAAGCCCAGCCGGTGCCAACTCACCTCTTGAACCTAAGCTCAGCACACACGATATCGAAGCGGTCGATCGCATCTTTGGTGATGACCCTGAAACTTTCATCGCTGAGACTGATCGAGACCATGCGGTGCTCAATCTCTTCAACCTGCTCGATTCCCCGGTGCGATCCGAAATCCAGAAACAATCGAGGCTCGATCTCATCGGGATCCTTGCCGATCGGCTTGAAGCATCTCATGGGCAACCCGATGCCCAGCTCTGCGAACTCGATCAGCGAGCCTTGGATCAGTATATCGAACGCGGGTATCAGGTTGGGCAGGTCGAATCGGCACTCCAAAGCCGGGCTGCCAAGTGTGACCAGATCGCCCATGCTCTCACCGCGTCGGATTCTGCTGGTGTTGAATCAGATCTCGTCAATCGCACACTGGGCACAATTCAAGCCCATATCAACCAAGAGGAGTCGGGGCTTTCGATCGACAACGCCCGCTCTGGGCGAGGCGGATTCTCGATCCGATGGTCGGATCTGATCTCGGTCGCAGCGATGCTTCTGATCGCTGGGTCAATCGTCATGCCGATCATGTCAGGCGTCCGCTCGAACGCTCAAAAGGGCGTCTGCTTCGACAATATGCACGCCTCAGCCAATGCCTTCGGGCTCTATGCCGGGTCAAACCGGGACATGCTCCCGATGGCGACTGCCGGGTTCGGACCGACCTGGATGGATGTCGGGTCAACCCCCGAGCGATCCAACTCGTCGAATCTCTTCACTCTTGTCCGTACCCACGATGCGAATCTTGATGATCTGGCCTGCCCATCGAATCCCAACGCCCTAACCGGCGAGGCCGAGCCTGATGCGATGGACTGGAACTCGCTGGCCGAGATTTCGTATTCCTATCGCATCATGCCCCCCGGCGGGATGCGGGCGTCATCGGTGGCCCAGCCGGTGCGGGTGGTGCTTCTGGCGGATCGCTCGCCGGTGGTGCTTCGGGTTGCTCGCAATCAGCCGATCATCCCCGAAGAGAACTCGCCAAATCATCGGGGCTCAGGGCAGCACATGCTGATGCTCGATGGCAGCGCCATCTGGGGATCGACCCCGATCATCAACACCAATGACAACATCTGGCTCCCTCGCCCGATCGAGCGGGTGATCAGCCAGGCCCGGTCTAAACTCGGGATCATCAAGGGCTCCGAACTCCCCGACGGGCCTACGGATGCGTTTGTTGGTCCATAATCGTACATTTTCGTCGAGAAACCAACCAGAATCGGTCTTCAAGCCGATGAAACGGTGGTCGATCTGCTGCACGGTGCCTACCCTATCCTCCTGTCTGCAACGGATGCAGATGGTGAAATCGATCGATATCAATCCATCAACCGCCCGGAGCGAGTGCGATGCCAAAGAATAAAAGTCACAAAGGTCTGTCCAAACGCATTCGTATCTCGAAGAGCGGCAAGGTCCGCCATCGTGCTGCGTACCACAAGCATCTCTCTTCGCGCAAGAGCGCCAAGCGGTTGCGTCAGCTCCGCAAGGATCGCCATGTGGTCGCCTCCGAAGCCAAGCGCTTCGAGAAACTGCTCTTCCGTCGTTTGCGTGGGCGCAACCAGCCTCGCACCTCGATGCGTCGCAACCCATCGCCCGAGCAGAAACGCGAGATGCGTGCCGCGGCCAGCGCTGCTGCAGAGAGCTAAACAAATCATTGAATATCGAATCAGTACGAATACTGATTCGGGTCAACCATCCCCGTTTGCCGGGATCAAGAATCGGACTCTTGATAAAAGAGAACCGATCTCCGTCAGACAAACTTGGAGCATGAAACATGCCACGCGTCCGTAAAGGTGCAGCACGCACCAAAGCCCGTAAAAAGATTCTCCGTCAGGCCAGAGGCTACTTCGGTTCAAAGAGCCGTCATAAGTATCAGGCCAAGATCGCGGTCCGTCGCGCTGGGTGCTATGCATTCCGTGACCGTCGCGCACTCAAACGCGAGATGCGCAAGCTCTGGATCACCCGGATCACCGCTGCCTGCAAGATGCGAGGCACACGCTACTCGATGTTCATCAACGGGCTCAAGCTTTCGGGCAACAACCTCAATCGCAAGATGCTCTCGCAGATTGCTATTGAGGATCCAAAGCTCTTCGACAAGCTCGTCGAGCAGGCAACCGCATCGACCTCAGCGGTCCATGCCAAAGCCTGAGCGAATCGACAACCAATAGCACTCAAGGAGCCCACACATGGGTGGTGGATGGTGGATTACGAGCTTGCTCAACAATCCCGACATCAACGGCCAGGTGTGGGTTGTTTCATGGACAGTCTGGGTGGTCCTCTCCATCTGCCTCCACGAACTCGCCCACGGGTGGACCGCGATCAAGCTCGGCGACGACACCCCTCGGCTCGCCGGGCACATGACCTGGAACCCGATGGTGCATATGGGCCCATACTCGCTGTTGATGTTCGTGTTCATCGGCATCGCCTGGGGCATGATGCCCGTCAACCCATCGAGGCTCCGCGGTCGATACGCCGATGCGATTGTTTCGCTCGCTGGGCCTTTGATGAACCTTGCCTTGGCGACGATAGCACTCATCGGATTGGCACTCTGGGTGCCCCTCACGCAGGGCGAACTCATCTCCTCGGTGACCATCGCCAAGCCGCTCTCGACCAACCTGGCGACTTTCCTGCATCTGGGTGCGATGCTCAACATTGTATTGATGCTTTTCAACCTGCTGCCCGCTCCTCCACTTGATGGCGGGCGGATCTTGATGGATGTGATGCCGAGTTATCGCCGCCTGATGCTCTCAGAAAACGGGCGATGGGTCGGGCTCGGCGTATTGATTATCTTCTTCATCTTCGGCGGGCTGATCATCTTCGACTGGGCCCAAATCTCGATCGACGCGATCACCGAAGTCTTCTGGGCGATCTTCTTTCCAAACCTGAACTCCTGAGTATCTAAAAAAACCACCCCATGCGAGGCACGGGGTGGTTGTGTGTATTGGTTTCGCAGGACTACCGAGCCTCAGTGCCCTCGGCTTCGGATTCCGTGCGGATGGCTTGGGTGTCTTCCTCGCCTTGGATGAATGTCTTGCCCTTATAGAATTGGGTGTAGACAATGTAAACGAGCAAAGTGAAGACCATCAGCCCTGAGAAGAACCAGTAGTAGTTTGGGCCATCGAGAGGCGTGTTTCCTTGGGCGTCTCTTGTTTGCTCCATAAAGAAGTTCACCCCCGCGACATAGAAGTTGCCCAATGAAATTCCGAGCATATAGATCCCCATCACAAAGCTCTTAATTTTCTTGGGGCTCTGGGTGTATGCAAACTCTAAGCAGACGATCGATACCAGTATCTCGCCCGCCGTCATGATGATGTAGGCGAGGAACTGCCACCCGATGCTGGGCATCTCCGTGAGATATGGCGAGATTTCGTTTGGTGTCCATCCTGCTTCTTTCGCGATCTGAAGCATATCGCTCATTTTGCTTGGCATGGTGGTATCCGAGGTGACGCCTGATCCCAGATCAGCCCACATCGCGGTGATAACTTCGCTCGATCCTGCAACGATCCATGATTCAATAATCGCCGAAAGCGCGAATGCACCGGCAGTAAAGACGAAACCGATGCCGATTTTCCGAAGCGGCGTAAGTTTCCATAGTTTATCGCCTTGCGGATAGACGATGTAGGTGAAGATAGGTATACCAATCAAGATCAAAATCGGATTGACCGCTTGAACCTGGGAAGGAAGCCATTCATACCCAAGAAAGTTGTTGTTCATCTGTTCCGTCTGAAGCACCCATGACGATCCAGTCTGGTCAAATATTGCCCAGAATACTGGGACAAAGATCAGGAACAGCGGGATGAGGTTGAGGATGGCTCGTTTGCCATCCGGGCTAAAGGTTTCCTTTGCAAAGGCGCTAAGCCCAGCTGCCGGAACATGGACAAAGACATTCCGTCCCATCCAGAACATGAAAGTAGCGATCGCCATAAGTACGCCCGGAAGACCAAACGCCAGCCAAGGGCCAACCTCAGCGAGCAGGTATGGCGTGAGAACCATTGAAGTCGCAGCCCCGATATTGATCGAAAAATAGAACCAGTTAAACACCTTGGTGAGCATGTGTTTGTTGCCGGTCCCGAACTGATCGCCAACATGGGCAGACACACAAGGCTTGATTGCGCCCGATCCCATTGCAATGAGCCCCAACCCAGCAAAGAGGAATGGTTTCATGCCGATCCCCATTGCGTGCGGGGCAACATCCATCAGCGCCAGGCTGCCATGCCCGAGGCAATAGAGCATGCTAAGCCAGAGAATGGTTCGGTATTTGCCGAGGAAAATATCAGCGATGAGGGCGCCGATTATAGGGAAAAAATATGCGCTCGTCGTAAAGAGATGATAGACAGTCATCGCCTCTTCGCGGTTCATGGTGTTCAACTCACCATTGGGCCCCAGCAGATAAGTGGTCATAAAGATGACCAGAATCCCCTTCATCCCATAAAAGCTGAACCGCTCGGCCAGTTCGTTCCCGATGATGAAAGGTACGCCTCGGGGGAACTTGGTTTCTTTGGGATCGGGTGCGGTGAGGTGTTGTTTCTGGCCCATTGGTATCGGAATCCTTCAGAGTGCCCATGCTTGGGCGGAGTTGCGGCTCTAAGATTGGACACATAACCTATGCCAAAGACGACCCCGGCACAACCCATCACCGCCGAATTCAGCGATTTGAGCACCTGATCGCACGAGAACACACCCATGCACGCAAACCTTGCCCAGATCATCCCCAATACCACCACCGCACTCATCGGGATGGTCCATGTCGGTGCCCTCCCCGGCACGCCCTACGGCTCCCAATCAGTCGATGCCCTCGCTGCCCAAGCAGTCCTCGAAGCCAGGCAGATCGAGGACGCTGGGTTCGATGCGATCATTGTCGAGAACATGCACGACGCCCCGTATGTCCATGGCGATGAATTCGGTCCGGAGATCATCGCCGCGATGACGCGGGTGGTGCATGCGGTCAAATCGGCAGTGTCAATCCCGATCGGTGTCCAGATTTTATCAGGAGGCAACAAACACGCCCTCGCGGTATCCCACTCGGTCGGTGGTTCGTTCATCCGATGCGAGAACTTTGTGTTTGCCCATGTCGCCGACGAAGGGCTGCTCGCCAAAGCCGAAGCGGGGGGGCTGCTGCGCTACCGCAAGTCGATTGGTGCAGAGGGTGTAAAAATATTCTGTGACATCAAGAAGAAGCACGCCTCGCATGCGATCACGGGTGATATCGACATCGCCGAGTTTGCCCATGCGGGGGAGTTCTTCGGGGCGGATGGATTTGTATTGACGGGGTTGTCCACCGGCAAGCCGACGGAGCTCGATGATGTCAAAGCCGTGCGGAGCGCGACGCACCTGCCGGTCTTGGTGGGCTCGGGGGTCACGCCTGAGAATGCCGGGGCGTTGAGTGAGTACGCCGACGCGTTGATTGTCGGATCGTGGATCAAAGGCGACGGGTTCTGGAAAAACGCGGTGGATGCAAATCGGGCCAAGCAGATGGTCGATGCGCTTCGCGGGTAACGAGTGGCAGATACAAGCACAAACTTTGACGCCTTGATCGAAGCCTGCCCGCCGGGGAGGCGGGGGCTGTATATCAGCCGACTGCGTGGGTTGGATCGGTCGAAGAACCCTGAGCATCGCGCCAAAGTCGAAGCGTCGATCAAACGCGATCTCGAAGAGGCGATCGAAGCGTACGAAACCCGCAAGCGAATGATGCCGACGATTTCGTATCCGGAAGAACTCCCCGTCAGCGCTCGGCGTGAAGAGATCATCGACACCATCCGCAACAACCAAGTCACGATCGTCTGCGGCGAGACCGGCTCAGGCAAAACGACCCAGCTCCCCAAGATGTGTCTGGAGATCGGATTGGGCGTTGGCGCATTGATCGGGCACACCCAGCCTCGGCGCATCGCAGCAAGGTCGGTTGCCTCGCGTATCGCTGACGAACTCAATGTCAAAGGCGGCGAGCAGGTCGGGACCAAGATTCGGTTCTCGGATTCGACCAGCGACAACACACTCATCAAGGTCATGACCGACGGCATCCTGCTTGCTGAAACTCGCCGAGACCCGAAACTCCGCCAGTATGACGCGATCATCATCGACGAAGCGCATGAGCGATCACTCAACATTGATTTCCTGCTCGGCTACCTGCACAGGTTGTTGCAGAATCGGCGAGACTTGAAACTCATCATCACTTCCGCAACCATCGACGCCGATCGGTTCGCGGAGCACTTTGGGACGGTCCATGCACCCGCGCCGATCATCGAAGTCTCCGGGCGGACCTATCCCGTCGAGATGCGCTACGAGACCGAGCATGTCAATACCGGGATGCGGATTGACGAGGCGGCGTCATACGCTGCGGCTCAACTGGTCAATGAACGCCACGACGATGTGCTGATTTTCATGCCCGGCGAGCGCGAGATCCGCCAGACTGCGCACGAACTCCGCAAACGCGATCATCTCCCCGAGGGCACCGAGATCATTCCGCTCTATGCGCGATTGAGCGCAGCCGAGCAACAACGGGTGTTCAAGCCATCGGGACGACCGCGGATTATTATCTCGACGAATGTGGCTGAGACTTCGCTGACGGTGCCCAACATCAAATCCGTCGTTGACCCCGGCATGGCGCGGATGAAACGCTATAACGCGCGCACCAAGATTCATGGATTGATGGTCGAAGCGATCTCGCAGGCGAGCGCGAATCAGCGGGCCGGTCGATGCGGGCGGACGGCTTCGGGTGTGTGCGTTCGGCTCTTTGATGAAGCCGACTACAACGCCCGCGATGAGTTCACCCAGCCCGAGCTGCTGCGATCGAATCTCGCATCGGTGATCTTGCAGATGGCGGATCTCAAGCTCGGCGAGCCCGAGCAGTTCCCGTTCCTCGATCGCCCAGAGAACCGCCAATGGCGAGACGGGCGTGATACGCTCCACGAACTGGGCGCACTCGATGAGCACGAAAATCTCACCAAACTCGGCAAGGCGATGGCTAGATTGCCCGTCGATCCCCGCATCGCCCGCATGGTCATCGCAGCCAACGACGAAGGATGCCTGCACGATGTGCTGATCATCGCGTCGGCTTTGTCGGCCCAAGACCCTCGCGTGCGCCCGCATGAAAAACGCGATGCAGCCGACGAATCCCATGCCCAGTTCCAAGTCGAAGGCTCGGACTTTCTCGGGTACATCAAACTCTGGGACTGGTACCACGATCAACATGCCAAGCTGACCCGCCGAAAGCTCTGGCGGGCGTGTGAAAAAGTCTATATCTCCGCCCGCCGATTCGATGAATGGCGCGAGGTGTATCGTCAACTCCGAGGCTTGTGCATCGAACTCGGATTCAACCCCAAGAAGGGACACGACGACCCCGACGCGGTGCATCGCGCCCTGCTCACCGGGTTGCTCGCCAACATCGGCACCAAAGGCGAAAAGCATGAGTTCAAGGGCGCACGCAACTCGGCGTTCTCGATCTCGCCGGGCTCGGCGTTGTTCAGCGCCAAGCCCAAGTGGGTGATGTGCGCCGAGATTGTGCGCACAAGCAAGGTCTATGCGCGCACACTCGCGTCGATTGATCCCAAGTGGATCGAAGAAGCCGGGGCACACCTCATCAAGAAGACCCATTCCGATCCGCACTGGGACGAAGCTTCCGGCGGGGTCATCGCGGACGAAAAGGTGACGCTCTTCGGGCTCGATATTGTTCCACGAAGAACGATTCAGTATGGCACCATTGATCCGGTGATGGCACGCGAAATCTTCATCCACAACGCGCTCGTCGATGACCAGATGCGCTCGTCCTCGAAAGCACTCAAGCACAACCGCAAGCTCATCGCCAATCTGGGCACACTCCAAGCCAAAGCCCGGCGGGATGATCTGATCGCAGACCATCACACGCTCTTCGCGTTTTACGATGCCAAGCTCCCCAACGATATTTTCGCAGCCAAAGCGTTCGATCGGTGGGCGAAGAAGATGGAGTCGGCCAACTCGGGATTGCTCAAGATGACACAAGCTGATGTGCTCGAATACGCGCCCGCTGAGATCACCGAAGAGTCCTATCCTGATGCGATTGATGTGTCGGGAGCCCATTCCAAACTCAAATATGCCTTTGAACCCGGGCAGGATTTCGACGGCGCGACCATCCGCGTTTCTATCGCAGCCCTCCACCAACTCACCCGCCAACAAGTCGATTGGTCGGTGCCAGGATTGATTCCCAAGCGGATCGAAGCACTCGTCCGATCATTGCCCAAGGGGCTCCGCCGACAGTTCGATGCCAACCAGATCGCAACCGAGCTCACGCCTGTGATTGAATCCTCAGGCGGCTCAATCGAAGCGCAGCTGGCAACCGTCCTGACCAAGCGAACGGGGATTGCGATCAGGCCGAAGGATTTTCGCGGGGACCAGCTCGACCCGTTCTTGTTCGCACGCATCGAGGTCATCGACGATCACGGCAAGACACTGGGCGCATCGCGCGATCTGGGCGCGTTGCAAGGTAAGTTTGCCAAGCAGGCTACGCTGGTGATTCAAGAGGCAGGCGGGGATATCGAACGCACCGGGATGATCGGGTGGGACTTTGATGAACTGCCCGAGACGATCGAGTTTTCACGCAAGGGATCACCCAAAATCGTCGGGTTCCCGTCGCTGGTCGTCGAGGACAACGCCGTCTCGCTCAAAGTGCTCGCCACGCGATGGGAATCCCAACTGCATACCAAATCCGGGCTCGGGTTGCTCTATGGGTTGGCGATCCGGCGCGAGCTTCGCTTGAGGCTCAAAAACCTCCCCGGATATACCAAACTGAGCATGCTCGCCGCCGCGTGCGGGATGTCGGCCAAACTCGAAACCATCGTCTGGACGCGCGTGGGGCTGGTGTGCTGTGCGGATAATCAGGACACGCCTCGGAGCAAAGCTGAGTTCGAGCTTGGGTTGCTCGGGTCATGGGATCATGGGGTAGACGAAACGAACCGGGTGATTTCGAATTTGACGCAGATATTCGACGGGCTCATGCGCATTGAAGGTCGGCTCGATGAATCGCATCCAGGCGCATGGGGAGGCATACTCATCGACATGAACGCCCAGCTCGACATGCTGCTCGATACGAATGCGTTGGTGACTACGCCGACGCGCTGGCTGTGGTGCTATGCGCGGTATCTGCGTGCGATGGATATTCGGCTCAACAAGCTCCGTACGATCGGGCCCGAGCGCGATGCGAAGATGGGCGAGCGGGTGAATGCGTGGACGAAGTGTCTCCATGAACTGATGGCCCAGGGCGCACATACCGCCGAGGTCGCTGAGGAGTTCTGGACATTGCGGTGGATGGTCGAGGAGTTCCGGGTGGCGACCTTCGCCCAAGAACTGCGGACCTCGGTGCAGGTTTCAGATAAACGATTGCGCGAACAACTCGACAAGATCATTCATGCGTAAACGGTTTGTGTGGAGCAAAAAAGAAGGCGGGTGCAGACCAACTTGGTACTACACCCGCCGAAGAGGGGGGCTGGTGAATATGGAAGCGGGTTATCCGTCTTCCTGAATCTTTCTGAGTATGGCGAGCACCTCGTCGTAGTCGGCTCGTTTGGAATAGTCTTCATCGACAAACGCAAACCGGATCGTGCGATCGGTGTCGATGACATAGGTCGCGGGGATGGGGAGTTCCCAAGACGCTGTGCCGTTGGCTTCGGGGACATCAATCCCATATTGGCGATAGGCCTTGATTGTTTTCTCATCAAGTGTGAATGCGAGCGCGAGTTGTTTGGCGAGTTCGTTGTTTTCGTCGGTGCCAAAGGTGAACCCGAGTTTTTTCTGCTCAGCGAGATCGGTCGTTTTTTCGGGTGTCTCAGGCGAGATCGCGAGCACCGTGGCGCCGGCTTTGGTGATTTTGTCGATCCGTGCTTGGATCGATGAGAGTTCGCCTCGGCAATACGGACACCATGATCCGCGATAGAAGGTCAGGACGACCGGGCCTTCTTTGAGGAGTTCATCGAGTGCGATGGTCCCGCCCGCTGCGTTAGGGATCTCAAAACGAAGCATCTTGTCGCCGAGCTGCAATGGCTTGTCGAGTTGCTCGACCTTTTTCGTTGCCGGCTTGGTGTGCTCGGGCGACGCACCACTCAGTGGTGCGTAGGCCAGCACGGGGAGCATGGCGAGTGTTGCATAGAGGGCCGACTTATTCATGCAGATATAGACAACGCTCCAGCACGAAGTATTCCTGACCAATCAGAAAGAAATGAAAAAGATTGAAAAAACTCTTCGGCGATGATTCAAGGCGATCGTCTTCGCCCCCCGGTTTGCTCGCCGCACATGATCTGCCCGCAGATATCAGTTGATATCAGGGCTTGCGCGTTGGATACCATGCCCTTTCGCCCGCCGGACTGTTCACCAGCCTGCGATGGGGTCGATCCCACACCGATCGTCAGGATCATGACCCCCGCGATGAGCACGATTGGAAGTTTTTTCGAAGCTTTGAGCACTTCCTGAGCACGCTTGCGGGCACGCGATCGCATCTGCTGAATCGTGTTTTCGTTCATGGCTTGTCCTGATGCTTTGGTAATCAATCGGTCGTCCTCTTTGCGCGTCGCGCCGAGCACAAGGGCGATCCGTGAGCGGTCTGCCTTGTCGATCCATGAGGCAGCGAGTCTTTGTTTCTCGTTTGCCGATAACGATTTACGCAGCGAATCAATCGCCGAATCGAGCTCTTCACGCTCTTCAATTTTCGCATCGACGGATGACGCCATCGAGAGGCGTTGGGCACGCGACATGCCGCCGGTATAGTTGGCCCGGTTCTCAAGCCGACGGAAGTGCGATCGGCATAAGCCCAGATAGGCCCACCGGGCGAGGGTCGAAGCGTGCTTGATGATCCGTTCTACCGCCTGTTCTGGACTCGGATCATCGTGGAAGGTCGGCCAGGATTCTTTTTCGAGCATGGTCCACACGCGGGTATCAATCCAGGCGACCATGTCGGCGATGTCCATCGTTGAATCGGTCTTGGTTCGCGATGCGTGCAGGCAGGCGCGTTCGATGGGCTGACGGGCCCGTTGAGCATACAAATCCCAGAACTGGTCGTATTGGCGAGGGTTCATTGCTGATCCCCCTTTCCCTTGAATGATAAGGCATTCATGGTGGTCCATCGGGTGTACAACGCTGTAAGCGAAGGCAGGTGCTCGCACAGGTTCCGGGTGCGGATGTCGCAATCGAGGTACGCCCCGAGTTCAGAACTCGGAGTCAATAGTTTAGGATTGTCCAGAAAGGTCTTGAAGATCGTGTCGGCCTGCTCGATGTACCCCGCTTCAAAGAGCGAATGGGCGCCGGTGATGAGCACGGGGACGGATTCAGGGTTTGCATTGATCGCATCGAGGAAAAACTCGACGGCGCGATCCGCTTCACCAAGTCGCAGGCATCGGTCGGCGAGATTGCCGAAGGATATTTCTTGTCGGCGGGGTGTATCAGCGTATTTGAGGGCGGTCAGTTCTAATCGGATCGCTTGGTCGATTTTCCCCATCGCGCTCATCGCCAGCGCCCGCTGATTGGCGCGTGCCCAGGTCGGGTTCGGGTGATTCTCGCCATCGGTCTGGTCGTATTGGTCGAGGAGGGTTTCGAGTTCGGCATTAATCTCGCGGATGGTGAGTTGATCGTTGCGATCGTGTGCTTCGTGGAGCGTGTTGCAGCAATCCATGATCGCAGCCTCGAGCGGGGAGAGTTCGTCAGCGATTGACGCCGTGACGATCGTGGTGGTGATCTGGGCTTGGCTCTGGACTTGCTTGTTGAGTGCTGATTGGCTCATGTCGATCTCCCATTCCTGTTCGTATGGATACGCTCCCTTGTTCAACCATGCCAAAGCCCGTTTTCTGACATGAAATCGTCGAAAAAGTCAAAATTTCTTCTGAAAGGGCGTTTTTTGTGTATTCTGAACGGATGGTGCATGATTTTGGTCTTGTGTGGTCATGGGCCGATCATCATTGACAGTGATCTTCCGACAACCCCAGCAGGACGCTGGGGCTTCCAATGAACAAAGGAGATCAATATGAAACGCCAATCGAATCAACTGCTCAAATCACTCGCCCTCGGTGCTGTTCTTGTCGTCGGCGGGCTTTCTTCGGGTGCCCTCGCCGGGCCGAGCCGAGGGGCTCGCCCGAATCCGCATGTCGGGTCGAATCAGGTCGCCCTTGCCGGGCGGATCACCATTGACGGGCACACCACCAAAATCCGCCCCGGGTATTCGGTGCTCCGACAGGTCGTCGATGCATTCGGGGCCAGTGGATATCAAGCGTGGATCGCCGATGGGCGTGTACAGGTCAACTTCGGTCATGATCGCCCATCGGTGCGGTGGTATGGCAACATGTACAACGCACGATTCGACTGGGACGACGGGCACCTTTCGGTGGGGCTTCGTCGGAGTCATTCAGGATATCGCCCCTCGGGCGAGCATGCACGCCCTGCCTACCGTCCCCCGCACCGTCCTGCCTATCGCCCGCCTCACCGCCCGCAACGCCAGCCCCGGCATGGGTTTCGATGGAGTTGGGGGATCGGCCACTAAGTTGTCCTCGAAATGAATCAAATCACCCGGAGCCCTCCGGGTTATTTGTTCGATTCGATGCGTAGAGTTCTGCTCAGTATTGAGAGATGAAACTGGATCAAGGAAAGACCAACCAATGGCAGAAACACCGCTCCGAATCGTGACCATTTCCGGCAGCCTCCGCAAGGGCTCATTCAATTCCAGTCTTGTCGGGTATGTCGCTTCCACGATGCCTGCTGATCGTGTAGTGATTGACGAACTCTCGCTCGCCGAACTTGATCTGCCCATGTTCTCCGAAGACCTCGAAGCCGACGGGCTCCCCGCGGGGGTGATTGAGCTGAAGGATCGGCTGATCGCAGCCGACGCGGTGTTGATCGCATCGCCTGAGTATAACGGGTCGTTTTCGGGGGCATTGAAGAACGCGATTGATTGGGCATCGCGCCCGCGCGAAGGCGAGAAATCCTTGGCGTGCTTCAAGGGCAAAGTCGGTGGGTTGCTCGCCGCATCGCCCGGAGCGATCGGTGGGTTGCGCGGGATGCGCCATGTGCGACAGGTGCTTACGCAGCTCCATATGGTTGTTGTGCCCGCCGAGTTCGCATTGGGTGTGGCGCACGAGGCATTCGACGGGGACGGGAATCTGAAGGACGAGCGAGCCGCGACGATGGCCAAGGGCGTTGGGCTAGCGGTCGTCGACATGGCAAGTGCTTTGAAGAATGCACAATAATGACGGAGGCAGGTGATGAGTAAGGTTGGTGTGATTCTCTCAGGATGTGGCGTGTTTGATGGTGCCGAGATCCAAGAAGCCTCGGCGACGCTGATCGCGCTGGCGCAGCACGGGATCGAGTATCAGTGCATGGCTCCCGATTGCGAGCTCGAAGTGATCGATCATTGCACCGGCGAGCCAACGGGTGAAAAACGCAATGTGCTTGTTGAATCCGCCCGCATCGCGCGAGGCGAGATCGTCAACTTGAAGGATGTCAAAGGCACCGACTACGACGCCTTCTTCCTCCCCGGCGGGTTCGGAGCAGCGAAGAACTTGTGTACCTTTGCCTTTGATGGTGCGGATTGCTCGGTCGATCCCCAGGTCGAACGGGTGCTCAAAGAGGCCAACGATGCGGGCAAGCCGATCGGGTTCATGTGCATCGCCCCGGCGCTGGGTGCCAAGGTCTTTGGCGACAAGCAGGTCAAGGTGACGATCGGGCACGATGCCGGGACAGCCTCTGCGATCAACGCGACGGGCGCGACGCATGTCGAGGCTGATGCTCAAGAGATCGTCGTGGATGATGCACTCAATATAGTTTCGACGCCGGCGTACATGGAAGCGAAGAACCCGGCGCAGGTGTTCGCGGGGATCAGCGCGTTGGTGGAAAACATCGCCGAGCGGATCGGGTGATTGATCTTGGTAGAACGGGCTTCCAGCCCGTTTCTTATGATTCAGTTCAGCAAGAAACGGGCTGGAAGCCCGTTCTACCGGATGAGTCGCCCGTTGCAGATGACGGCGTCGACGGGGCACCCGCCGAAGGTGTAGCCGAGCTGGCGTTCGTCGGTGTGGCGGAGCATGATGAGGTCCGCCCGTTTGCCGACTTCGATGGTGCCGATGTCGGTCAATCCCAACAAGTGCGCTCCGTTGATGGTCGAAGCCGTGATTGCTTCGGCGGCGGTGATGCCTAGATTGCGGACCGCAAGGGCGATGCTCATGGGCATTGAGCCGCAGGGCGCGGAGCCGGGGTTGATATTCGTTGCAATGGCCAGCGTGCCACCCGCGTCGATGAATGATCGCCCGTCGGCGTATCGACCATCGACATGGAACCCCGAGCACGGGAGCATCACGCCCATTGTGCGCGATTTTGCAAGATTGGCGAGTGAATCGGGCTTGGTGGCTTCGAGATGATCGACGCTGAGTGCACCGAGTTCGATCGCGGCTTCGACCATGCCCAGCGCGTTGAACTGGTCGGCATGGATCCGCAGCGGGTGCCCGAGGGCTTTGGCCGCCTGAAACAGTGCGATGGTTTCATCGACCGACCACGCGCCGTCTTCGGTGTAGGCGTCGATGGTGACACTCGGATACTTCTCATGGACCGCGGGGAGGGTTTCTTCAATGGTTTGTTTCACGAAGTCGGCGACGGCTGCATCTTTGGCGTGCCCGATGCAGGCGGTGGGGGAGATGCGCCCGGGCCATGTTTCGCTTGCCAGTGTGATCGCGTCGAGCATTTTGAGTTCGTCAGCGGTCGACAAGCCGTACCCGGATTTGACCTCGCAGGTCGTGGTGCCCTCGCGGAGCATCCAGTTGAGCCGAACCAACAGCGACTCGGCGAGTTGGGCGATTGATGCGTTGCGGACGGCATTGACGGTGGACATGATGCCGCCGCCAGCTTTGAGGATTTCGAGATAGGTCGCGCCGCGTTGCTTTTGTTCCCACTCATCGAGCCGATCGCCCGCCCAGCAGGCGTGGGTGTGGCAATCAACAAACCCGGGCATGACCACGCGCCCCGAGGCGTCGATGATCTCGGCATCATCGGGGAGATCGACCTCGGTGCCGAGTTGGGTGATCTGTCCGGCTTGGATCAGCACAGTGGCCGCGTCGATCGGCGAAAGGTTGCTCATCTGCTCGCCTCGGCGCGGGGTGTCGGCGAGGGTGAGGAGCCGGGCGTTGATGATTGCGATTGATTTGCTCATGATGTTCGCTCCGAATAGCCACGCAAGAAGGCAAGAAACATACGAGCAGCGAGGCGCGAAGTTCGGTCATCGCGATCAAACGGCGGCGAGAGCTCCATGATATCAAAGCAATGCACCAATGGATTTCGCCCGGCTTCGAGAATCCATGACTCGGTTTGTGCGCTTGACCACCCGCAGGCGTTGTGTGCACTGACACCGGGGGCGAATGCTTGGTCGATGACATCGAGATCGAGCGAGACGAAGGTGGGATCGGTGGGCCAGGGATCGTCGTGATCGAGGTTATCAGCAATGTGCCCGCCGTGGGCATGGAACCATTGGACATGCTCGGTCGAGTTGGCGTTGGGATCAAACCCGTGGAGGCGCATCGATTTGGCAGCACCGGTTTCGAGGAGTTTGCGGAAGGGCATCCCTGAGCCGTCGGCATCACGGACATCAAGATGGGCATCGAAGTAGACCCCGGCCATCGGGCCGAAGTGCTCGGCGACGGCACGAACGAAGGGGAAGGTGAGGTCGTGCCCGCCGCCGATGGCGATGGGGAAGAGCCCAAGATCGAGGATTGATTTGACGGCGATGCTGACGCGCCGATGGGTTTCGTGGAGATCGCCGGGGACGACATCGACATCGCCGGCATCAAAGACGATCGGCCAGTCCCACCCGCTGGGTTGTGCAACGCCGTATTTGGCGAGTGCTTGGCGAAAGGCTACTGGGCCATCTTTGGCGCCGGGTCGCCCGTTGTTGAGTTGTACGCCGGTGTCGTCGGGGAGCCCGATGAGCGCGATCTGGCAGCCGGCGGGTTCGGATCGGATGAGCGATGCGAACTTGGAGGATGGGATGTTGTCCCACTGGACAGGTTTAAGGTACTGGTTGTGCATGGCTAGGTACAATATACGCGATTGGTACAAACGGGACAGATAGCGTGTTTTGTGCCAGAAATTATTTCAGATGAGCAATGCTCACATGTTCCACATTGGCATAGCGACTGAGTTCGGTCTGGGAACTCTGGGTCATCTGCATAGTGTTCCTTATCGTGCTCAGCTACTTGTAGGATCAGATGATGTGTTCCTAGCAAGTCATTTTTAGGGTCAACAGATCGTGAGACACTTGCAATTGTAAAGAAGGACTCCCCAATTCGTCCTGTTTCTGATTCCATGTGCCTGTTAGTTCTGTTGCGGAAAACAGACGACATCACTTCGAGCAGTTCAATGTCCGTTAGATTCTTTGACAAGTGGTAGATCAGATTATCATGGTCAATGAATGGTTTGCCAGTCCTGGGTTTGTATGACATATTTTGTGTACTCATATTTCGCTCATATATCTGAGGCCATTGGAATATCAACGCTGTGGTCCTTGCCACATTGGATCGCGTCTTCGTACCCCGCGTCGGCGTGGCGGAAGATGCCCATCATTGGATCGTTCTTGAGGACGCGTTCGAGCCGCTTGGCGGCTTCGGGTGTGCCGTCGGCGACGATGACTTGCCCGGCGTGTTGACTAAATCCAATCCCGACGCCGCCGCCGTGGTGGAAGCTCACCCAGCTCGCGCCTGAGGCGATGTTGACCGCGAAGTTGAGTAGCGGCCAATCAGAAACCGCGTCGGTGCCGTCCTTCATGGATTCGGTTTCGCGATTTGGAGATGCGACGGAGCCGCAGTCGAGGTGGTCGCGTCCGATGACAATCGGTGCGGAGACGGCGTTGGCTTGGACCATGTTGTTGAAGAGCAATCCGGCTTTGTCGCGTTCGCCGAGCCCGAACCAGCAGATTCGGCACGGCAAGCCTTGGAAGGCGAACTTGGGTTTACAGTTTCTGAAATCGCCTGCGAGCAAGGCTTCTGGATTGGCATGGCAGCCCAAGAGCCAGTTGTGGAGCCGGTCGTTGTACCCGCCGTCGCCTTTGGGGAAGAGTTGCAAGAGGGCGTAGTCGGTTTTGTAGATGTCCATCGGATCGCCAGAGAGAGCGCACCAACGGAATGGGCCTCGCCCGAGGCAGAACTGGGGGCGGATGTAGGCGGGGACGAATCCGGGGAAGCTGAAGGCATCCTTGAAACCCTCATCGAAGGCCCGTTGGCGGATGTTGTTGCCATAATCGAAGGTGATCGCGCCACGGGATTGGAGTTGGACCATCGCTTCGACATGCTTGCGCATTGAGGCGAGGGAAAGTTTCTGGTAGCCCTCAGCGTCATCGAGCCGGGCTTGGTTGGCTTCTTCAAACGAAAATTCGATCGGGCAGTAGCCTTGGAGTGGATCGTGGGCGCTGGTTTGATCGGTGAGGGTGTCGGGAGTGATGTCGCGTTCGATCAGGCGATTGAGGAGTGTGATCGCGTTGCCGCACCATCCGACCGAGACCGCAGCTTTCTGTGCTTTGAGTTCGAGTGCACGGTCGATGGCCCCGTCGAGGTCTTCGACGATTTCGTCGAGGTAGTTGTCTGCTAATCTTCGATCGAGCCGAGATTGATCGACATCGGCGATGAGGCAAACGCCGCCGTTGAGGGTGATCGACAAGGGTTGTGCCCCGCCCATGCCCCCGCATCCGCCCGTCACATTGAGTGTGCCCGCGAGGGAGCCGCCGAAGTTGAGCTTGGCGCACTCGGCGTAGGTCTCGAAGGTGCCTTGAAGGATGCCTTGGGTGCCGATATAGATCCATGACCCGGCGGTCATTTGGCCGTACATCATCAAGCCTTTGAGGGCGAGTTCGTCGAAGTGTTCTTGGGTGGCCCAGTGGGGGACGAGGTTGGAGTTGGCGATCATCACGCGAGGCGAATCGGTCGTGGTTTGGACGACGCCGACGGGTTTGCCGGACTGGACGAGCAGGGTTTCGTCGGGTTCGAGCCGTTGGAGTGTTTCGATGATCGCGTCGTAGGCTTCCCATGATCGGGCCGCTTGTCCGCGTCCGCCATAGACGATGAGGGATTCTGGATGCTCGGCGACCTCTGGATCGAGATTGTTCATGAGCATCCGCATGGCCGCCTCGGCCTGCCAGGTTTTGCAGGTGAGCGATGAGCCGTGCGTCGCGCGGATGGTGCGGGGTTGAGGCGATGGGATATAAGGTGAGGTCGTGGTGGTCATAGGTATGATTTCCGATCAAACTTGATACAAAGTGTATAACTCGGGTCTGTTTGGTGGTAGACTAGGGGTCAGTCAACTACCGATTTCCAAAGGGGCCAGTTATGCGTCGCACCGTATTGTATTCCGTTCTCGTATCATGTCTCGCTTCGATGCCCGTCTTGGGCGTCCAAAGTGAAGATCCCAAGCCAATGCTCGAGTTTCGATGCGTTGGGCTCTATAGCTGGCCCGTCTCGGATGCCGATCAGCAGATGATGGATGCTGTCAAACTGCTTCGAGAGCGCCTCGTTGATCTCGCTGGGGAACTTGATCTTGAACCATTCCAAGGGCAGGCGATGCTCGCGGGATGGGATGTGCTTATGTCTGACACGGCGTTGAGCCTCGATGCCAACGAAAATGGGATTGCAGCCTCGCTGGTCTTTGTGCCCGGGTCAACCTCATCCGAATCGCTCTACAACCAAGTGACAGGCTTCGCCGGGATGTCCGGGCTCGAAATGGATATCCTGACCCCGACGAGCAGCGAGATGATGGGCCCGATGGGCCCGATCGTGCTCGGGCATGATGACGATCGGCTCTGGGTCAGCATGGGCGAGGGCGAGCAGGTCTCGATGGATATCCCCCGCGGCGATCTGCCCAAGGGCGTCACCCCTTTGATGGCTGGGCGGATGGATATCGGTGGACTCATCAACTTCTTCGCCCCTGATCTGGCGGACATGTTCGCCAATGAACCCGCGATGGCGTACAACCCGATGATGGCATTTATTGGCCCAGACGCCCCGGTTATCGAGTTCGGCGTCGGAACCAGCGACGACCAGATGCACATGACTTCACGCATGATTGACGCGGGCAAGCACAGCGAAGCCTTGGGGATGAGCCAGGATGTGTTCTTCGAGAAGAGCGATTTCAAGCGTGTGCCCAAAGATGCGGTTCGCTTGGCCGCCTTCCAGGTGAGCATCTCGACGATGCTCGGCGCCTTCGAGATGGCGATGGAGGAAGCGGGCAGCGATGAGTACGCCGAGTTCTCCGAAGAACTGGGCGTGGATCTGATCGATGAAATCTTGGGGAATTTGGGCGACAAGTTGATGTTCTACCAGTCCGAATCCACCGGCGGCGGCGGGCTGCTCTCGGCGGTGCTTTTGGTTGATCTCAATGATGCTGCAGAGTTTGGCAATGCCCACAGGAAACTCGTCGATCGGCTCAATACGCTCGCTGCGGAAGAGATCGACGGGTACGCCCGTGTGCAAAGCTGGCGCAACAGCGGCATCGACTCGTTCACCATTACCGCACCAGGATTGCCGATCCCGTTTGAGCCATCCTGGGCGATTGATGAAAACACCTTGATCGTGGCGTTGTCGCCGGGATCGCTCGAAGTCGCGGTTGCGCAGATTCAACTGGGCTCGAACCAGAGCATCGTGGACAACCGAGCATTCAGAAAATCAGTCCTCTCACGCATGCCCAAAGGCAAGGCCTACGCTGTGAGTTATTACGACGCGGCCCGGCTCTCGAAAAAGGGTTATGGCATGACCTCGCTGCTGATGAGTGCTTTGGCCAACTCGGCCCGCTCGCCGAAGAACCCGGATCGGGTGGTCGGCTCGATCATGCCGAGCTATGCGAGCTTCACCAAGGACATCGAGCCCTCCGCCACCGTAAGTTGGTGGGACGGCGACGATTTCCGGACACACTATATCGGCGATGAGTCCATGCTCATCCAACTCTCGACCGGGCTCGGGGCAATCGCGGATGTGCAGGGGCTTGTGGTTCCGGCGCTTGCTGCGGGGATTTTGATGCCAGCGCTTGGGCAAGCACAGATTAGTGCTCAGGAAGTCCTTTCGATGGCAAATATGCGAATGCTTGTTGCGGCGTTTGCTAACTATTCCGCTGATAATCAAGACCACTGGCCTGCATCTATTATGACTCTCGTTGATGATGGGTATGTCTTTGAAGAGAGTTTACTTTCTCCGTTTGGTCCGGCATACGACGGATTAGGCGATTATGTATTTCGGTTCGATGATGAAAGTTCGCTCGCCTCATTCAACCACACATATATTATTGGAATAGACCGGGCCATGTTGACCGATAGCGATGGGTCAGTTGTGGTCGCGTTTGCGGACTTTCATGTAGAAATAGTGGATCGAGATCGGCTTCGCGACATGCTCGAAACGCCTTTGAATGAGGGTGCTATCGAAGCGCTCAATCTCCCTGATTTTTGATTCAGGAATCGAGCTCGAATCGGAATGCATCTTGCTGGATCAATCGTTCAATCGCCTGAATATCAGGCGTTGGCGAGCGGTCTTGGGTCAAGGGTTCGACCACGGTTCGGATCACCTTGATCGCTTCTTCGACCCGATCCCCCGAGCGGTGCGGGCGGTGGGCTTCGATACCCTCGGCGGAGCATAACAACTCGGCAGCGATGACGGATCGGGCGAGTTCGACACCTCGTGCAGCTTTGGCGGCCGAGCGCGGGCCGAAGGAGTTGTAGTCTTCCATTCCGGCGCAGGTTGATAGATTGGCCACCGATGCGGGGTTGGCGAGTCCGATGAGTTCGTTGCAGATCGCAGCAGCACTGTATTGGACGATCATAAACCCGGACATCACGCCCGGCTTGGGGCTCATAAAGGCGCGGAGCTCGGATTCAGGGTCGAAGACCGACAAAATATGGTACATCCGTCGTTCAGCGATCCCGGCGAGGTGGGCGATGCTGATGGCGAGGGTGTCCATCGGGAGCGCGACGGGCATTCCATGAAAACAACCAGCCGAGACGATATCGGGGGTGGCGGTGCCGGTGTCAAAGATCAGCGGATTGTCCGTGACGGCTCCGAGTTCGCACTCCAGGCTCGCTAGGCACGGGCGGATCGAATCGAGCACCGCGCCCATGACCAATGGAGCGCATCGGAACGAATACGGGTCCTGGACGCGCGGGTCGTTGTCAGCGTGGGATTCGACGATGGTGCTGCCTGTGAGCAATGATCGCAGGGTCGAGGCGGCTTGCGTCGCGCCGGGCTGATTGCGGACTCGGTAGATTCGCTCATCAAGATACCCATGCGATGCGCGGGCAGCGTCGATGGACATCGCGTTGGCGAGCAGGGCCGCGTCGATGAGTTGGGTGAGATCGGTTGCGATGAGGGCGAATCTCGCGCTCATGAGGTGTGTACCGTTGATGAGGGCGAGCCCCTCTTTGGCTGCGAGCTGGATCGGTTGAATCCCGGCGTTGTTGAGCGCCTGCCCGCCCGGGATGCGTTGTCCATCGACGAACGCTTCACCCTCGCCGATCATGACGAGCACCGCATGGGCCAGTGGTGCCAGATCGCCCGATGCCCCGACCGAGCCGAGTTCGGGGACAACGGGGGTGATGTCATTGTTGAGGAGATGGAGGATTTGATCGACGATTTTGAGGCGCACCCCTGAGAACCCTCGGCTCAGTGACGCGGCAAGGATGAGCATCATCGCGCGGACGGCCTCGACGGGGAGCGGGGCACCGACGCCGGCAGCGTGGGAACGGATGAGGTTCACCTGCAAGGCTGCGAGGTCCTGGGGGGCGATTTGCTGCTGGGAGAGTGATCCAAACCCGGTATTGATCCCATAGTGGGGGAGCCCGTCGTCGAGGACGGCTTCGAGCCGAGTTCGGCAGGTAGCGATGGCGGAGCGGGCATTGGATGAGAGTTCCACCCGGCGGGCATCGCGGGCGACCTCGCAGATGGCAGCGGGGCTCAGGGGATGGGCGGGATCGAGGATGAGCGGGGATTGGGTGGGCATATTGATCTCTCGGTGAATCCAGACGCGGGGATATTGGTATATGATAGAACCATGAGCAAAGAACGCACACAATCGGCTTCGAGGGTCTTGATGATTCGTCCGACAGGGTTCGGACGCGATGATGAGGCTGCCCAGACCAACAGCTTCATGAATCGCTCCACCGAGACCGCCGAGCGGGTTCAAGAACGGGCCAAAGAGGAGTTCGACGCCCTCGCGTCATCCTTGACCCAGGCCGGGGTCGAGGTGCTGGTGTTTGAGGACGATCTGGGGTTGCCCGATTCGGTGTTTCCCAACAACTGGATATCGTTCCATCAGCCTATAAAGGATGGCGAGGGGGAAGAGGGGGAAGAGTCTGCGAATCCGGTGATCGTCACCTATCCGATGCTCGCTGAGTCGCGCAGGAAGGAACGCCGGGCGGAGATTCTTGATGCGATCGCCAAGTTCACCGGCACCAATCCGGATCACATCGACCTGAGCGGGCTCGAGGCAACCGATGATTACCTCGAAGGCACCGGGTCATTGGTGCTCGATCGGGTGAACAATGTCGCCTATGCGTGTCTATCGGGACGGACGAGCGAAGATGCGCTCGATGCGTGGGCGGACGAGACGGAGTATCAGGCAGTCCGGTTCCATGGCGCGGATATTGATGGGAACCCGGTGTATCACACCAATGTGATGCTGAGCATCGGGACGGAACTGATTGTGGCGTGTCTGGAGTCGATCACCGATCCTGACGAGTATGAGTTGGTTGAGGCATCGCTCAAGGCGAGCGGGCGGGCGGTGATGCTGATTTCGCTCGGGCAAGTCTCCCATTTCTGCGGCAACATCCTCGAACTCGCTTCCAAAGACGGAGATCCGATCTTTGCGATGTCTCAGACGGCCTACGAGCATTTTACCGATGCCCAGCGCGCGCAGATCGAGGGGCTCGGGCAGGTTGTGCATGTCCCGATTCCGACGATTGAGTATGTCGCGGGGGGGAGTGTTCGGTGCATGATCGCTGAGCTTGGGATTTCGGACTCAACTGGGTAAGAATGAGCCCAATAGTGCATCCTCAATCATTGATCTTGGTATGATTGATCCCCCTTCGCAGCGCGTGGAGGGCTACGAGATTGATTCTGAGGAGACCCAATGCGAGCATTACGCACCGCTGCGATCTCGGCAGCCGCGATTATGATGATCCCGGCTTCTGCGATTGCCCAGAATGTCCAGCCGATCGAGTACACGCTCGACAACGGCATGAAGTTCCTGCTCATGCCCCGAGACGAGCAGCCCAATGTCATCACCGCCGGTTGGATCGCACCGGTCGGTTCGGCGAATGAACGCCCGGGGATCACCGGGGTGTCGCACCTGCTCGAGCATCTCTTGTTCAAGGGCACCGATGCGATCGGGACCTCAGATCCTGAGCTCGATAAGCAGTACCGAGCGCAGCTCACCGAAATCCGTGAAAAGATGCGGGCGTACACGCTCGATGTGCAATATAAACGGATGTACAAGGGCGAGATTGATGCCCCGTGGGACCCAGCCAACGACACGGATGAACTCCGTGACATGCGCGCCGAGATGACGAAGATCCAGGATTTGCAGTCCAAAATCACCATCAAGAACGAGTTTGATTCGATCTACACCGGCAACGGCGGGTCGGGCATGAACGCGGGGACTTCATACGACTTCACCGTGTTTTATATCAATATCCCCTCGAACAAGCTTGAGCTTTGGTCATGGATGGAATCGGATCGGCTGATGAATCCGTCGATGCGTGAGCTTGATTCGGAGCGGTTTGTGGTCATTGAAGAACGCCGCCAGCGCCTCGAAGCGACGGCGACGGGCAAACTCGATGAGCAGTTCAACTCGATGTTCTGGGTGGCGTCGCCTTACAACTGGCCTGTGATCGGGTGGATGAGCGATCTGATGGCGTATACCGAAGATGAAATCCATGAGTATTTCGAGACCTACTACCAGCCTGCGAATCTCACCGGCGTGATCGTCGGGGACTTCGAGGTTGAAGACGCGAAAGAGCTTGTGGAAACCTACTTCGGACGCATCGAGAACAAACGCCCTAAGGCGTCGCCTTTGGTGACGCATTCGGTGCCTTTGCTCGGTGAGATCCGCTATGCGGGCGAGTGTGATTGCCAAGATCAGGTTGAGGTGCGGTATCGCTCGGTGCCCTTCGGGCATCCTGATGAAGCCGTGTTTGATGTGATGGCGGATCTGCTCAATGGGCGGACCGGGCGGCTGTATAAATCACTTGTAGAAGAAAAGGGAATCGCGACGAACGCTGGGGCGGGCAATGAAGCTCGCCATTATGCGGGGAGCTTCTCGTTCAATGCTCGTCCAAAGGGCGATACTGACCTGGCGACACTCGAAGAGGCGTGGTACAGCGAGCTTGATCGGCTCAAGACCGAGCCTGTTTCGGATCGTGAGTTGCAGAAGGTGAAGAACGGGCAGGCTGCCGATACCTTCCGGGGGCTGATGGATAACTCCTCGTTGTTCTTCCAGCTTTCGATTACCGAGGGGTACGGCGGGTATGAATACCTCAACGAGCACCCCAAGCGCATCGCAGCGGTGACGGCGGAGGACATCATGCGTGTCGCCAATGAGTATTTACGGGCTGATGCCCGTGCGGTCGCGAGCTACACCCGCAAGGGCGGGAGTGAGGTTGTTGAGATCACACTTGACGATGTGCGTGCATCATTGCCTGAGGAGATGATCGAGATGGTGATGCCCGGGATCGAATCTGGGCTTGTTGATCTCGCGAAAGATACCGATATCGATGGCATGCGTGCCCAACTCGAAGCGATGGCTGCTCAGGAAGGAACGGTGCCGCCTCAGTTTATGACGGCGATGAAGTTTATGAAACAAGAAATCGAGAAAAGGATCGCCGAACTTGAATCTGGCGAAGAATCTACAGATGAAGGAGGTGACCAATGAGATCATTGATTGCAGCAGCATGTGGCGCGTTGGTTCTGAGTGCCGGTTCATTGGCTTTTGGGGGGGATATTCCTTCGCATCCTTCGAAGATTAGCTTTGACGAGTTGGTGTTTACACCGCCTCGAGCATCGGAGTTTCGCCATGAACTTTCTAGTGGCGTGCCGGTTTATATGGCTTCTTCTCAAGAGTTCCCGCTTGTCACGATTACACTCAGTTTTCAGGGCGGAGCGTATATGGAACCCGAGGGCAAGGCAGGATTGGCGGCGATGACCGGGGCGTTGATGCGATCCGGCGGGTCGTCGATGATGTCGCCGAGCGATTTGGATGAAGAGTTCGATTTCATGGCAGCCAATGCGTCGGTGGGGGTCGGAAACGAAACGGCGTCCGCTTCGATCAACGCCTTGACGAGCAATCTTGACGATGCGTTCGATCTTTTTATGGATATGGTCCGCAACCCACGGTTTGACGCGGAACGATTCGAAGTTCTCCGCAGCCAGCAACTCGAAGCGATCAAGACCCGTGATGATGACGGGCTCGGGATCGCAGTCCGTGAGATTGGGTTCTTGATGTGGGGTGAGGAGCACTTCGAGGCTCGTCAGCCGACCAAGGCATCGCTTGAGTCGATCACGGTTGACGACATGCGGGCGTTGCATGCTCGGATTTTCAATCCGTCGAATCTGATGATTGCGGTGACGGGTGACTTTGAAGAGTCCGAGATGCTCGCGTTTCTTGAAGAGGCGTTCGAGGGTTGGGAATCGGGCGAAACATCGCCAGGGATCCCGATGCCGACGCATACATTCGAGCCCGGGGTGTATTACTATGAGAAGGATCAGCCTCAGGTTCAGGTGTTGATTGGGCATCGCGGATATATGCGTGATGATCCCAATGCGCCGGCGATCGAGGTGATGAACGACATCCTTGGTGGGTCGGGGTTTACCTCGCGCATCACCAACACTGTGCGCACCCGCGAAGGACTCGCGTATACCGCTGGCTCGGTGATGCGATCAAAGGTCGAGTATCCGGGCGTGTTCATGGCATACTTCTTTACGAAGGTGCCGACGACTGCGCTGGCGACTCGGCTGGTGTTTGGCGAGTTTGAAAAGATTCAGACCCAGCCGGTGACGACTGAGGAGATTGAGACAATCGCCAATAACATCATCGAGACTTTTCCGCGGACCTTTGAGTCCAAGCGGGCGATGATGAACCTGTTTATCTCGGATGAACGGACCGGGCGGGCCTCCGATTTCTGGCAGACCTACCGCGATCGGATCCGCAGTGTTGGACCCGATGCGGTCCAGAAGGCTGCCAATGAGTACCTGCATCCGGACGAAGCCGTGATTCTGGTGGTTGGGCCTTGGGACGAGATTAAGAAGGGCAATGCTGATTCAGAAGCCGATCCGGATCGTGTCGCAACGATGGACGAGTTCTTTGGCGGCAAGGCGACCCAGATCCCTAGACGGGACCCGGAAACGCTCGAACCAAAATCGGGGGAGTAATCCTGAGTTCTTGGGTCGTATTTGAGTGCAAAATCGTGTATATTCACGGACCCGATCGCATGATCGGGTCCGTTTTCTTTGGCGTTATGCCATCCAACAAGTTCATTGATCGCAACAGAGGAGAGGCTGATGCGGTTCATCAGGAGTTTTATCTATGTCGATCAGGCATCTCGGTCTTCTTACACTCTGTGCCGGCAGTGCGGCTTCTATTTCGCTCGCATCTCCAACGCATGACGGGCTTATTCAGCATCCAACTCTCTCGCCCGATGCGAACTACATCGTGTTCTCAGCAGCGGGGGACCTGTGGTCGGTGCCTGTCGATGGTGGGGCGGCGAATCGGTTGACGACGCACCCGGGGATCGAGACGCAGAGCCGATTCAATGGCGATGGGTCGATGCTTGTGTTTGAATCGAATCGAGACGGGGCGCAGAATCTGTACACGCTCGATCTGAGCGAAGAGCGAGGGTCGCTCGTTGGCGATGCGATCGAGCGGGTGACGGTTTCCGATCGGGCCGAGATGCTCGGCGGGTTCTCGGCGGATGGGCAATCGGTGTTGTTTTCATCGTATCTGTATCCCGAAATCTATCGGCATCCTCGGATGTACCAATCGCCAATTGATGGCGGGGCGATGACGCGGATCACCGATGCGTTTGGGCGTGGCCCTGCGACACGGGCTGGGGATGAGGATGTCTATTTTATTCGTGGGTATTACTATCCGCATCGCGTGGCGTATCGCGGCCCGGGGAACTTAGATATCTGGCGGTTCCGCCCCTCGGACAACTCGTTTGTGCAGGTGACCAGTTTTCTGGGCAATGATATGAACCCGTGGGCGTTGCCTGATGGGTCGGTGGTGTATGTATCGAGCCGGGATGGGCAGTACAATCTCGTTCGGCTTGCGCCCGACTCGACAGATCAGGACAGTGGGGCGATCACTCAACTCACTCATTTCAAACCTGACGAAGATTCACCGACGAGCATCATGCACGGGGTGCGCGATCTTTCGGTCTCACAAGACGGAACGCTGGCGAGCTTTGCAGTGTGGAACACGCTGTATACGCTTGATTTGACAGATTCACGGGCGACGCCCAAGGCGGTCGAAGTTTCGCTTGGCGCGGACTCTGGTCGGGACCGGGTCGTGAAGATGGATCTCTCGAAGAAGGTCTCGCAGGCAGCGGTCCATCCGTCGGGCAAGGCGATCGCGCAGATTGCTCGAGACGAGTTGTTCGTTCGCAGCACCGAGGATGAGTATCCGACGCATCGGATCACCGAGACCAATGCCCGCGAACGGGATATCGCATGGTCGCCCGATGGCGTGAAGCTCTACTTTGTCGCGGACGATGAAGATTCGCTCGGGTCGATCTACGCTGCAACGGTTTCGCTGGCCAAAGAAGATTTAGAGCCCGAGCCTGAGGTTGTTGAAGAGCCGATCGAAGAGAAAGTAGAAGAGTCGGCCGATGATACAGAGCCTGCATCTGCTGAGGATGATGAAACGGCTGAAGCTGAGGAAGATGCGGAGCCGACGGTTGATTATGCGGGGCGATGGGCCGATGCGTTACGCTTTGAGATCGAGCCCGTGGTGCAGGGTGACGCGCTGGCGTTTTCACCCAAGCCTTCGCCCGACGGCACGAAGCTGATGTATCTGCGCGAGCGGGGTGATATCGTGATCCGTGATCTGGCATCTGGCGATGAACGGGTCGTGAGTGAGCAGTGGAGCGAGCCTGATATCTTGTGGGCATCAGATTCTCGCCATATCGTGTTCGCAGCAAGTGATCTGGATTTTAATGTCGATATTTTCCTGCTCGACACACTGCCCGGCGAAGACAGTGAACTCGCCGAGCCGATCAATATCTCCCGCCACCCTGATATCGACCATTCGCCTCAACTCTCGCACGACGGCAAGGTGTTGAGTTTCTTGTCGGACCGGGATAATCAGAACGGCGAATACGATGTGTACTTTGTCTATCTCGATCGTGAACTCGATGGGTTGCGTGGGTATGAGTTGGCGAAGTACTATGAGGAGGCCGTCGCAGCCGCTGGGGCGATTAAGCCGATTGATCCGGCGAGTGATGATACTGAGGAGGCGGATGCCGACACCGATGAAGTCGGCGAGTCCGATTCGGGGCTCGTGTTCGATGCTGACGATGCTTACCTGCGTATTCATCGCCTGACATCGACGCCTGAATCTGAATCGGCGCTCGTTATGACGCCGGGCGGCGAGCGGATCGCGTTCTCGACCGTCATCGACGGCGCCCGCTCGTTTGTGAGCGTGGATTACAAGGGCAAGGATCGCAAGGTCATCAAATCCGGGAATGTTTCGGACCCGCGCGTGTCGATTGATGGCAAGTCGTTGAGCTTTGTCGCCGGCGGACAGGCTTCGACCTCGGCCCCTGCGGGCGGGTCCGTGACGACCCTCGCGATTGATGCGACCATTGAGATTGACCGCCAAGACGAACTCGCTCAGAAGTTTGATGAAGCAGCCGGTCGGTTTGGGATGAACTTTTATCACCCGACGATGAAGGGGCTCGATTGGGATGCGATGACTGATCGGTATCGCGATGTGGCCATGCAGACGCGGACGAATCAGGCGTTTTTGCGGGTGATGAATCTGATGTGGGGCGAGGTGGACGGATCGCACACCGGGATCAGAGGCGGCGACGGGTTCGCAGCAGCGTCGCCGGGCAATGGGTATCTCGGGATTGATTTTACGCCTGTTGAGCATGGATATCGGATCGACGCGATTCTTGAAGGCGGGGCGATGGATCGGATGAAGCATGGGCCCAAGGTCGGCGATGTGCTTGTGGCGGTCGGTGATACAGCACTTGAGTCGCAAGCAACCGAATCGGGGCTTGTGAGTCTGCATCAATCGCTCGCTGGGCTCGCTGGTGATGAGGTACTTATCGAGTATACAACGAGCGATGATGACGGCGAGCCGGTCAATCGGATGGGGCTGGTGACGCCGACGGCGTTCTCGACCATGTCGGTGATTCGCTACAAGGATGAAGTCGCCAAACGCCGAGCACAGGTCGAGGAGATGTCCGATGGCCGACTCGGATACCTGCATATCCGGTCGATGGGGCTGGCATCGGTTCGGGATTACGAGCGTGATCTCTTCGCCGCCGCCGATGGGAAGGAAGGATTGATTATTGATGTCCGCGACAATGGGGGGGGATGGACAACCGACATTTTGCTCGCGTCGCTCACGGCTCCGAATCATGCCTACACCATTCCGCGTGGTGCGAATCCGGATTTGGTTCGCAAGGATAACTATCCGCGCGATCGGCGATTGATCTATGCCTACTCGCGTCCGATCAATGTGCTCATCAACCAGAACTCGTTCTCGAACGCTGAAATCTTTGCCCATTCGATCCGCAACACCAAACGCGGCACGCTCATCGGCACGCAAACCTTCGGCGGCGTGATCTCGACGGGTGCCTTCCGACTCATCGACGGCACGACGGTCCGGCGGCCGTTCCGTGGGTGGTATCTGCCCGATGGAACGGACATGGAGAGCAACGGGGCCAAGCCGGATCTTGATGTCGCTCAAACACCGAGCGACGAGGCGGCGGGGAATGATCCGCAACTTGAAGCGGCGATCAAGGAACTGCTCGGACGAACCGGCGGCGAAGATTGAGGTGGAGTTCATGGGTGCCACTACTCGCCCGAAGGGCGCAGTAGTGCGACTCCATGAAGACACTACTGCGCCGAGGGCGGCGAGTAGTGTCACCCTGTGCAAATGATTTACTTCATGAAAAAGCCCAGCGGTGTGAGCCGCTGGGCTTGTTTTATCAGTGGATTACTGCATCTGTTTACTTATCCTCGTCCGTGATCCCGATGCCCGTTCTGACCGGAGGCGTCGGGCGCTTGGGCGGGTGGTAGCCGTTGGTCTTGATCTCGCTGAGGAGATGATCGATCGCGGCATCGAGCTGGGTATCCTTGCCTTCGAGCGAGGCAACGGGGTCGATCTCGACTTCGATATCAGGATCAACACCATGCCCTTCGATGCCCCATGTGCCATCGAGTTCGTAGAACCCGAAGTTGGGAACCGTGACGGCTCCGCCATCGATCAAAGGGGGAACACCGGAGATACCCACAAGCCCGCCCCAGGTCCGCTTGCCGATGAGTTTGCCAAGCCCGTGATGCTTGAAGAGCCACGGGAACATGTCGCCGCCTGAGCCTGCGTTGCCGTTGATGAGCATCGCCTTCGGCCCCTGATGCGAATCGTAAGGCCAAGGCCAATCGGCACCATCGCGCCGGTACCAATAGTTCGTGCGTGGGCGATTGAGGAGTTCGATGAAGCGGTTGGGGATTTGCCCGCCGCCGTTCCATCGTTCGTCGATCATGAGTGCTTCCTTGCCGGCCTGCCCATAGAACTGGCGAAAAAGTTCGTTCTGCCCTTGGATGCCGGTGTTGGGGACATAGATGTACCCGATCTTGCCGTCGGATGCCTCTTCGACATACTTGCGGTTGGCTTCGACCCATGCTCGATATCGGAGATTCATTTCCGAGCCGATGGGCTTGATGGTGATCTCCCGTTCGTTGATGGTTTCTTCATCGCCTTCGAGTGCAGAAACGATCGTGAGTGTTGTCGGCGTGTTGGCGAGCCCGAGGAAAGCGGCCCAGGGGTCGATGGTGGTATCGACCGCGTGGCCGTTGACGGCGGTGATGATGTCACCCTCGCTCACATCGAGCCCGTACTGCGAGAGCGGGCCGATGGCATCGGTGTCCCACGGTGCGCCGCGGTAGATCTTGGTGATTTTGAAACCGGAAACTTCGCCAGCAGCGGCAACAGCATACTCCGCGCCGAGCATCCCGACGCTTTCGTTCGGTTGTCGATCGAAATCGCCGCCGAAGGAGTATGAGTGCCCGACATTGAGTTCACCGATGAGTTCGCCGATGATGTAGGCGACATCCTCACGCGACACCGCATGATCGACCATCGGGAGGTAGTGGGCGAGCACAGCGTCCCAATCGACGCCGTGCATGTTTTTGACATAGAAGAAATCTCGCTGACGACGCCAGGCATCGGTGACGAGTTCCTTCCATTCCTCTCGGAGGTTGACCGTCTTGCGGAGCTTCATGCTCAGCGGCTTGGCGGTCTGCCCGGCCTTGGCATCGACGACGGCGAATCCGCCGGGGGTCTGGGCGACAAGTTTTTTGCCATCGCCCGAGACTGAAAATCCGAACGCCATACCGAGGACTGTTTTCTCGGATGGTTCATCGTCGCGGACATCAATGAGTTTGAGCGATGCCCCAGCAGTTCCTCGACGAATATAGAGCAGTTCGCCCTTATCATTCGAGGCGAGATTTCCGAAGTTGCCTGACGATACACCGAGATCGAATGCACGGGATTCAAAGTTCACGAAATCGATTTCAACAGTTTCGCTCGCTTCGCCTGCATCTTTGACGATCTCGCCGAGTTCTTCCTCGGAGATATCACGGGTGGTTCGCTTGGCGGTATACGCACCGCCCATGCCCATCTGCTTGATTTCCCAAGTCCCGCTCATCTCGTCGCCTGAGATAGTGGCATCCTGGATGATGGTCATGCCGTTTTCTGTGGATTCGATATGAAGCGTGCCCGCGTCGGCGTCCCATTTGACAACATCACCGAGATCGTCGGTCTCGCCCATCGACTCGGACTGCCCCATGATGTTACCTTCATCATCGGCGATAATCATCAGTGAGAATGCGACCTCATCGTTTGGCATGCCCAGCGCAGCGAAGCCAGATGCGTTGCCTTCCCACTTGCCCCAAAGGGCGTGCTCGGTGTCGTACCCATCGAGGTATGCAGGCTCGGCATCGTCGCCAGATTCATCATCAGATGCTTTGACATCATCTGAATCGGCATCTTCGTCAGCATCCACCTCGTCTTCCCAAGTTTCCTCATCAGATTTGAGCAGCCCCTGGGCTTCGACCTCCGAGTTCAAAGGCACAGCCAGCAAACGACCCGTGTTGGCATATACAAAGGTCGAGCCCACATCCTCATACTGAGGCGAAGTGAAATCTCTATTCGATGTGTAAAACAGGTAATCGCCCTTGCTCGAAAATGCAGGCGATGAATCGTTGAAGAACCCCGAGGTCATCTGATGAATGTCCCCGGTCTCGGTGTCATAGATATACACCGCTTGAATCATCCCGCCTTCGAGGGCACGGGAATATGCGATCCAACGCGAGTCATGCGACCACGAAATCGTCGGCTGATTCGCAAGAGGCTCGGTATCCATATGGGTCACCGTGCCGGTTTCCACATCAACCAGATTCATCACACCGGCTTTATCAACGGTGTAGATCGTCTTTGAATCCGGCGACCAGGTCGCCTGCATGAAGTAGGTTTGGTTGCCATCGGTGAGTTGCTTGGTTTCACCCTTGCCGTCGGATTGGGTGATGTAGAGTTCATAGTCGCCATCACCATCGGAGAAGTACGCGATCCATCGTCCATCGGGGCTCCACGATGGGAGCCGTTCGGACGCGCCCGAGGTGTTGGTGATCTGGCGGACTGCGCCGTTCTCGGCTGGGGCTGTCCAAATATCGCCTCTGGCTTCCGTGACAACCCGCTTGCCGGTCGATGAGATGCCGCCGGATTGAACGAGCCGGGAGGCATCGGTTGTTTTGGGGCGGAGGGTTTCGAGTGCACCCGGGATGGTGATCTCGACGGGCTTCGATTTTTTATTACTCAGGTTGAGCAGGTGGATTTGAGTACCGAGTTGGAAAACGATCTCGCCTTTGCCTGAATTTGCTGGGCCTATTGATGGGAACTTGACATCATCGTCGGCGAAATGTGTGATCTGCTCGTGCTTGTCCTTGTTCAGGTCATATCGCCAGATATTGAGCCGGGCCTCTTCGCCGTTGTCCGAGAGGTAGTACAGCTTGTCCTTGTGCCACATCGGGATGGTATCGGTGCCTTCCCAGTCGGTGATTTTGCGCGATTCATTGGTGTTGAGATTGAAGAGCCAGATATCGGTTGCCAGCCCGCCCCGATACCGCTTCCATGTCCGCCCATCACGCGAGTTGGGTGTGTAGGCAAGCCACTGCCCATCTGGGCTGATCGCCCCGGTCGCTCCATAGGGCACCGGGGTCGAAACGGGGATGCCACCAGCAGCATCGACCGTAAAGAGCTTCTGATGGGCTCGATTCCCGCTCAACCCGTTGAACGAAAAGAGCAACGAGCCTTCGGGCGTCCAATCGAGGAGCCGCTCGTTGGCTGGGTGATGGGTGACGCGGTAGGGGACCCCGCCATCAACATTGACGGTGTAAAGATCCCGATCGCCTTCGTAGTTGCCCACGAATGCGATGGTCGATTCATCCGGGCTGAACTTGGGCGATTGCTCTTGCCCAGCCGGGCTCGCGACGGGTCGGGCGGTGCCTCCCTTACGATCGACAATCCAGATATCGTTGGCATAGACAAAGAGGATGTTGTCCTTGCCGACATCGGGATACCTGAACATCCCAGTGTTTGTGGTGGTTTCCTGAGCAAGCAGTGGGGCAGCTGCAAACGCAACCCCCGCAGCCCCGATGAGGAGCATCGTCTTTTTCATCTGTATATTCCCGTTTCCTGAAAGGGTGTGTGAAGCGCCAAACCGCTTAGCGTATCTTACTGTACCGATTCATGGGCTTTGAGTTTCACCCATCGCGAAGATTGTTCAGCCCAACGGCTCGAACTGAACAGTAAAATTGCTCCATCTTTGATGTTCTGGGCTCGCTCGCTTGATTTCTCTTACCCACATGAGAATAATCCCCTCCTGATTGCGGGGTAGAGCAGTCTGGTAGCTCGTCGGGCTCATAACCCGGAGGTCGTTGGTTCAAATCCAGCCCCCGCTATTGCTTGAAACTAAAGGACTTGCATTCATTTGCGAGTCCTTTTTTCATGCACTCATCCCCTCAAGTTCAACAAATACACACGCTGCAATGCTCGATTTGAGGATAGCCCTCGAAATAATGCATCAGGAGATCGGGCATGTCATTTCATCCTGATCATAATGTTTGAGTATCATTTTATCAGCCTTCAGAATACAGTACTCCATGAGCAAGCAAAGTCATCGAAGTGTTCTCATCGCAGTCCTAGGTCTCGTTGCAGCGTTTGCCATTTCTGCATCTGCCAATGACGATCCATCACACCATCCCACGGCTGAGTCATTTCAGAAATCTGGTTATGATTATCTCTGGTCAGTGATTCAAAAAGAGTTTGACGCTCGCACATTTGAGAACGCTTCGGATCAAGAACAATACTCGAGCCTTGTCGATACGGTCATCCGGACAGGCTCAACTTATGCTCAGCCATTTCACAACTCAAGCTTTGGGCTTACGGATCTTTACCCAGAACTACTCAAGTTAGATCCAGACCCGCCGCTCTATGTCCAGTACCGATTCGAGAGTTCGCAAGCACAGTTTGGATATGACTCCCCGGATGACGATTACTCTGGACATGCCCAATCGCTCATCAAGATCGCCCAGCGAATGAGCGATGCTCAGTATCCTTCATATATTGTTGGAGCGACATGGGCGCGGGCTGCAGAGTTATTTCGAGATGCAGGTATGCAGGATACCGAATCTGCGGTGCATGCGAGGGAGATTGGCCTTGAGCTCCTTGTCGAATCCGCATCTCTTGATGATGTTGACCCAGTCTATCAAGAGTTTGTCGCGTTGCGGTTGAGCAAGTTTGGATGGAGATATTCAGCGTTCACAGATGCCGATAAGGAACTCTACTGCAAACTGCTCGTTGCAGACCAACAAGCAGATCCTTGGATCGCAAACTTTGCGCTGGGCAATCTGTGGTCAGATCGTGGATGGAAAGCTCGAGGCGATGGGTGGGGCAGAGATGTAAGCGATCAACAATGGGATACATATTACCGGCACTTGGCTAAAGCTCGAGGCCATCTCACGCTCGCATGGAAATCACATCCCAACTGGCCCGAACCAGCGGTAAAACTTATCGGTGAAACGATGGGGGTGCAGTTCCATCCGGATCGTGACGAGGCGTTTTGGTTTCATGAAGCGGTCAGCGCCCGCATTGATCTTGAACGGGCCTACACAAGATACGCCTATGCACTCGCTCCGAGATGGGGTGGGAGCATTGAAGAAATGTACCAACTCATGGATTCTGTCGTTGAACTTTCCAACGAGCAGAGCAACATGGGCTACATTTTGCTCGAGATGATGAGCTCAATAACCAAAGAGCTCGAAGATGGGCACGCCGTGCTGCTCGACGAGAAATACCTTGGTGTCGCGACGCAACTGATGCACGACGAGCTTGATGCTCCCTTGCCATACAAGAACAAGTGGCAACTGCGAACCGCTCTGCGCACGGTCGCGATGGGGAACTTCAAATCAAAGAACTACGAAGAGAGCGCCAAGCAACTCAGAGCCGGCGGCGGGATGACAGACGCAATATTCTACCCCTGGCAGGAAACCAAGCGATTCACCCAATACGCATCTCTGCTCGCAACTCCGGCTTCGGACAAAGTTGTTGAAGGGCTACTTGCCCAAGATATGGGAGATCCAAAGACAGAACTCAAAGCTTTCCGAGCAGCGTGTAGACAGATCAAAAAGCAATCGTCGTCTATGGACCCTGAAATCTTGGGCGATCCACTCGCAACTGTCGAAGCCATCGTCGATCGGCTTGATCCACCATCGCAAAGATTCAGTTCGATTGGTAGCATTCTGAGGATCGTTTCAGCCGCCGCCCTTGTGATCCTGATTGGCGTGTGGGTGGCATTCCGATTTATTGGCAAGAGATCGCAATAAGTGGGTTGCCCGGAATCAAAGGCGATGACTGCAGCATACTCGGATCGCAAATAAAAAAAGGATCAGCACTCATGCGAATCCTTTCGGGTCTTTGCGATTCCTTGCAGAATCAGGTGGTTTTTACAAACCAATCAATGGGCATACGCGGACTTGAACCACGGACACCGGCATTTTCAATGCCGTGCTCTACCAACTGAGCTATATGCCCGACTGCACCCCAGAGGGTACTTCGGATGAGGACATGCCTCACGGGGGTAAGGATACCCAAGAATGGGGACGCGTCAACTTATTTTGGTGTCAAAGTAGCCGATTCATTCTCCGGACGAGCCTTTCGGACGGTGGGTGGATCGGCTAAGATGATTGCATGAGTGATACCAACGATGCGACCCAGAACATACCCGAATCAACGACCGAGAAGCCATTGCTGGTAGTCGATGATCTCAAGACCTATTTCCCGATCCGATCGGGGTTGCTCCAGCGCGTCACGAGCCATTTCAAAGCCGTCGACGGGGTCTCGTTCCACATCAATCCCGGCGAGACGCTCGGGCTCGTCGGCGAATCAGGGTGCGGCAAGACCACCGTCGGACGAACACTGCTCCGCCTCCAACCCGCATCGGGTGGCCGGGTGATCTTCGATGGGCACGATGTGTTCGCAGCAGGCGGCGGCGAACTCCAACGCCTCCGCCGGGATATGCAGATTGTATTCCAAGACCCCGCCGGGTCGCTCAATCCGCGGATGCGGATCGCCGCGATTGTGGGCGAGCCTCTGATTATCCATGGGATGGTTTCATCGAAGGCGGAACTCCGCGAACGCGTCGAAAATATCCTCGTCCGATGCGGCATGCCCAAAGCAGCAGCCGATCGGTACCCCCATGAGTTTTCGGGTGGTCAACGCCAACGGATCGGGATCGCCCGGGCATTGGCATTGGAACCCAAGTTCATCGTGTGCGACGAACCAACCAGTGCGCTCGATGTGTCGATCCAGGCGCAGGTGATCAACCTGCTGATGGATCTGCAGGAAGAGTTCCAGCTGAGCTACCTGTTCATCTCGCACGACATGGCCGTCATCCAGCATGTCTGTGAACGGATCGCCGTGATGTACAAGGGCAAGATTGTCGAAGAAGGCTCACGCAACGAAATTATCGACAACCCGCAGCATCGGTATACGCAATCGCTGCTCTCAGCGGTGCCCGAGCCTGATCCGCATCGCAAGATTGAGCGGATCGTGTTTGAAGGCGGGGCGACTTAGTTCTTCTCGGCCGAATCGCCGACGAAATCACGAGGTTTGCTGGTCTTCGATAAGCCCTTGATGCTGGGCGAGCAGGTCAGAGTAGGAGGTCGCCACAGGCTCACCCAAAGCGGGCAGGAAGGTTGCCTTGAGGTCAGTCGCCTGCTGGTTGGCTTTGTCCATATCGGTGTTTTCGTCGATCAGAATCTCAAACTCGAAAAACCATCCCAGATCAATCACATCGTCAATATGAATGCGGACCGAGTTATACAGATACAACTCGCGGGTCTTCTCGATCTCAACCCAAACCGGCATCGGCGATTGCCCAAATCGCTCCTGAACCTGGGCATGCGTATACAGGTGGTACTCAGAAACCTTCGCATCGGTGCGGTTCTCGCGTTCGTAGAAGATGTATTCGATGGGCTCGGGCGAACCGACCGCCCGGTCCACAGCAATCGAGACCCGTTTTTTAAGCCGCCCGCGCGCGACATTGTAATAGGTATCCGTCTGGCGGAGCTTGACGACCTGCGAGGCCCCGATCTTTTTACAGATCAGGCGGGCAAGGTTTGGGTCGCGGAGTTCAGCTTTGAGTTCAAGATTCTTCATTGCCCGATCTATCGGTGATATCACCCGGATTTGTTGATCGAATCAAGGATTTGGCGGGCTTTGGTCTCGTCCCAAACCTCAACCCCCAGCGATTGGGCCTTGGCGAGCTTCGAGCCCGCTTTTTCGCCGGCGATGAGGATGTCCGTGTTCTTCGAGACCGACCCGGAGCATTTGGCACCGTATTTTTCGAGGATATCGGTGAGTTCGGGGCGGGTAAAGTGCTCGAGGGCCCCCGTGAGGACGATGGTTTTGCCAGCGAATGGATTATTGAGTGGTTGGTCAGCATCGACATAATCGTGCGAACTGAGATCGAGCCCAAGGGCTTTGAACTGAGAGAAGGTTTCGATGGCTGGATCGGAATGGAGGTAGGCGTAAAAGAGCGGGGCGGTGTCCGCGCCGAGCCCGGTTTCATATTCGGCATCGAGTTTTTCATCGGTGCCTAGATAAAACTTTCGATCCTTCTTAATCATCCGATTCACCGCCATCGGCATGAGCTGCCAGACCTGCGCCCCGAAGAGCTCGTCGTAGTCCCGAAAGACTTTGGCCAGGGCTTTGGCGGTCGAAGCGCCGACATGGCGGATGCCCATCCCCGCGAGGAGCTTGGCGAGTCCGCGGGATTTGGAAGCTTCGATGCTCGCGAGCATGTTCTCGACCTTCTTCTCACCCATGCGATCGAGATCGAGCAACGCATCTCGGTGATCCTTGAGCGAGTAGATATCCGCGAAGTGATTTAAGGGGATGTCAGAAGCCCGGATCAGGTCAATGGTCGATTCGCCGAGGGTGTCGATTTCCATCTGGCGTCGCCCCACAAACCAGACGAGTTTCTCACGAATCTGGGCGGGGCATTCGGGGTTCATACAACGCCGAACGGTTTCGAGGGTCGGGTCTTCGATCGCTTCGGGCGGCTCAATCTCCAGCGGAGCATCGCAAGTCGGACAGTGATCCGGAGGCCGCACCGCCATGGCATCGCCGGGACGCTGATCGAGAATCACGCCCACAACCTGCGGGATGATCTCGCCAGCCTTCTCAACTTCAACCGTATCGCCAAGATGGAGATCGCGCTGGCGGATGATGCCGTAGTTGTGCAGGGTGGCGTGCGAGACGGTGGTGCCCGCGAGCAGGACGGGTTCGAGGGTGGCGCGCGGGGTAATCTTGCCGGTCTTGCCGACCTGGTGATCGACGGCGATCAGCTTCGTCGTCTTCCGCTCGGCGGGGAACTTGTAGGCGATGATCCACCGAGGCGATTTCGAGGTGCTGCCGAGATGCTCTTGTTGAACAAAGGAATCGACCCGGATGACGACCCCATCGGTGGCGTAATCCAGATCGTGGCGGAGTGTGTCGATGCGGTGGATGGCCTCGATGATTTCGTCGGCGGTGGTCGCGGTGGATCGGTGCTCGGTGGTGGGGAACCCGAGGGCTTTGATTTTCTCGCAGAAGATCGAGAAAGAATCGGCATAGGTCGGGTCGGAGAGCTCGCCGATTCCATGAGCAATGAACCCAAGATTGCGGGCCGAAGCCACCTTGGGATCAAGCTGCTTGATCGTCCCGGCACAGGCGTTGCGCGGGTTCATAAACAGATCATCGCCCGCATCTTCGCGTTCTTGGTTAATGCGTGCGAACTCGGGGAGCGGGATGTAAACCTCGCCTCGGATTTCGAGGATTTCGGCGACAGCCTCAGGATCGAGCTTGAGCGGGAGTGATTTGATGGTGCGGATCGCGTGGGAGACATCGTCGCCTTGTGTGCCATCGCCTCGGGTGAGTGCTCGGCTGAAGATGCCCTTTTCATAGCGAATCGAGAGGGCGACGCCGTCGATTTTGGGTTCGCAGATGAAGGCGGCGGGGTCGGAGCCGAAGAGGTCCGATCCGGAAGATGCGCCCAAGGCCGATTGGGTCTTGGTGATCCACGCCCTGATTTCCTGCTCGTTGTAGGTGTTGTCGATCGAGAGCATCGGGATGGTGTGAGCCAAGGTGGTGAACCCGGTGATGGGTGAGCCTCCAACGCGGACGGTGGGGGAGTTGGGATCGGCGAGCTCTGGGTGCTCGGCTTCGAGTTCGCCAAGCTCGGCGAGAAGAGTATCGAACTCAGTGTCGGCCATGAATGGAGCGGCATCGATGTAATAGGCGATATTTGCTCGTTCGAGCAAAGCACGGAGTTCGAGGATGCGGGCTTCTTGTGATGGCTGATCGGGCATTGGGCAATGGTATGGAGATGAGCGTCCGGGTGCCACTACTCGCCGTCTTCGGCGCAGTAGTGTCTTTGGTATCTGAAAAACAACCACACGACTGCGCCCTTCGGGCGAGTAGTGGCACCGGGAGTTGTGCGGCTGGCTATGATCCCCCATGAGCGCACAAATCATCGATGGCAAGGCGTTGGCACATCAGTTTCGCGAGCAGGTCGCCGATCGCGCCTCCGCTCTGCGAGAACGCGGATTTGCACCCAAGCTCGATGCAATTCTGGTCGAATCTGGCGATAACGGTGCCCGGGTCTATGCCCAGAATCAAGCGCGGACCTGCGAGACGCTCGGGATTGCGTATCAGCTCCACACGCTCCCGATCGGGTCAGATCAGGAAGCCATCGAGTCTAAGGTTCGGGAACTCAATACCGACGAATCGGTCCATGCGGTCATGGTGCATATGCCCCTCCCCGAAGGCGTCGATGCCTACCACATCCAAGAACTCATTGACCCTATCAAAGATGTTGAAGGCGTGAACCCGGCCAATATCGGCAATGTGGTCTACGGGCGATCCATGCGGGCCCCATGCACGGCACTCGCGACACTCAAACTCATTGATTCGACCGGGATTGATCTCAAAGGCAAGATGTGCGTGGTCGTCGGGGCGTCAGCGGTGGTCGGCAGGCCGATCGCGGTGCTTTTGATGCAGCGGGAAGCCACGGTGCTCAGTTGCAACAAGTTTACCAGCGGGCTCAAAGAACTCTGTCTCTCCGCCGATGTCCTCATCCCCGCAGCCGGGGTCGCGGGGCTGATTTCAGGCGAGATGGTCCGCCCGGGTGCTCTGGTCGTTGATGTCGGGGTCAATCGGATCAAATCCCCCGATGGAAAGTCCAAAACCGTCGGCGATGTCGATTTTGAGGGTGTCAAGGGGGTTGCCGGGTGGATCAGTCCAGTCCCCGGCGGCGTCGGGCCGATGACAGTGGCGGTGCTGCTCCATAATGTCATCGAGGTGGCCCAAGATCGGGCGAAACTGGTCTAGGTCTTTCCCGAGGAAGAAATAAGGTATTGGGGTCAAGCGTTCTTCGGATAGTTGACTCTCGGAAGGAATCTCCATTGAATCACAGCATGGAACACACACTTGCGCTCATCGGCCCATTGGGCACGACCGAGACGATCGTCATCGGCATCATCCTCTTGCTCCTCTTCGGGAGACGATTGCCTGAAGTCGGGCGAAGCTTGGGACAGGGTATCGTTGAGTTCAAAAAGGGGCTCAAGGATGTGACAGACGATATCAAGCATGAGACGAGCGATGCCGGCTCTGCCAAGGGCGGAGCTCCAAAGTTCGATTCGGCCAAACCACCCAAGAATCCCGATATGCTCAGTTCTGCCCACACCAGTTCGACACAGGTCGCCGAGACCATGCCGATCGAAAACACGAACAACGACGCATAAATCAATCCACCAGCCTCAGAAACATCCCAAACACTCGATATTGGGCATTTCGAGGCTATGATTGGAGCCAATTGGCGAGGTAGCTCAGTCGGTCAGAGCGATGGATTCATAACCCATAGGTCGAGAGTTCAAGTCTCTCTCTCGCCACTTATTTGCAACAAAGATGCGCGTCTGCCGATATACTCGGTGGACGCGTTCTTTTTTATCTGCCTTTTCCGACCAGCCGTGTCATATTGGGCAATCTCAAGCGTTCTCCACTCTACTCACGGAGGTCTCTTCTCATGCAAAACAAGCCAATCGTTTTCGCAGTCCTTGTCGCCAGTGCTTCCGCCTTGGGCGGGGTCTATTTCTTCATCGGCGCTGACAACTCACCCGCCGAGCCTGTCGCGTCAAACGAGACAGATACGCCTCGGATCGCCTATGCAGAAACCACAGAAGCATTTGCCGAATCGTTTGAAACCGAACAGCCCCGCCAACGGGTGCCGTCAGGTCAAACCCGCTCCACCCGAAACACCGACAACTGGGGTAACTTCGCCGAGCGGATGGCTCAGTTCGACCTCGACGGCGACGGGTTCCTCTCCAAAGAAGAACGCGATGCCATGCGCAAAGCCCGCCGAGATGAAATGCTCGCCAAATACGACCTCGATGGCGATGGCGAACTCTCTGCTGAAGAACGCGAGGCGGCCAAGCAGGATCGGTTTGATAACTCTGAGCGAGGGCAGGCACTCATGCGTCAGTTTGATCTCGATGGCGACGGCATACTCAGCGAGCAAGAACAAGCCCAACTCGACGCCTACACCCAGGCCCAGCGCGAAGAGCGGGCTGCCGATCGGCTCGCCCAATACGACCGCGATGGCGATGGCGAACTCTCCCAAGAGGAGCGACAAATCCAGCGAGAGGAACGCCAAGCCCAGTGGGAACAGACCCGCCAAGAATCAACCGACGAGTTCGATCTCGATGGCGATGGAAAACTCAACATCGAAGAACGCCAGAACGCGATTGATGCCTTTCTCGAACGCCGGGAGATTGATCGGTTCATCAACCAATACGACGCCGACGGCAACGGGCAGATGGGGGCTGCCGATTACGATGCCTTCGTCGCCGACTACAGCGCAGGGAACATGAGCGCCGATGTCAACCGCGACGGCGTCATCGACACCCAGGACATCGTCGCCTACCGTGATATGGTGACCCGCTCGGGGAACCGTCCGTAGGTTTCTGGTCAGCGAGAATAGTTTATGCCTCGAATCGACGCAGTTGCGCTGCCTGACCATCTCAGCGAGCACCAACTCGATGGCAAAATCGCCGTGGTGATCGATGTTTTGCGTGCAACTACCACCATTGTCGAAGCACTGGGCAACGGTGCTCGATCCGTCGTGCCGGTGGCAAGCGTCGATGGAGCCCGGGTGATGGCCCATGATCGAACCGGTGCATTGCTCTGTGGCGAGCGAGGCGGGGTCAAGCCCGAAGGATTCTCGCTGGGCAATAGCCCGCTGGAATATACCCTCGATGTGGTTGGTGGGGTGGACTGCGTCCTCACCACAACCAACGGCACCCGTGCATTGCACCTGGCAACGCAAGCCGACGAGGTGCTGGTTGGGGCGATCACCAATGTCGATGCGCTCTGCGATAGGATTCGAGCCGACGGGCGTGATGTGGTCTTGGTGTGCTCGGGTACCGATGGGCGGGTCTCGTTTGAGGACTGTCTCGGAGCCGGATTGATTGTGGATCGGCTCGGATATCAGGCTTCGGACAGCGCCGCGATGATGTTCCACGCGATGGAGGGGGCCATCGAGCGGTTCGGCGGGTTGCGATACGCGGTCGAATCAAGCTTCCACGCCAAACGACTCATCGAGCTCGGGTTTGGAGATGATGTCGCCTTCGCAACCCAGATCGGAACCAGTCCGATTGTCCCGGTGTTCGACTCGGGCATCGGAGAGATTCTTGCGGACTAGAATACGGCTCCAACCAGACCCAGAAGGAGCCCATTGTGTACACACTTGTATTGATCCGTCACGGCGAGAGCACCTGGAACAAAGAGAACCGATTTACCGGGTGGAAAGATGTGCCGCTCTCGCCCAAGGGGCATGAAGAAGCCGCCGCAGCGGGCAAGTTGCTCCGTGATGAAGGATACGAGTTTGATGTGGCGTACACCTCGGTGCTCAAACGCGCCATCCGCACGCTCTGGTATGTGATGGAAGAGATGGACCTGATGTGGATCCCGGTGGTTCGGTCGTGGAAGCTCAACGAACGCCACTACGGCGCGCTCCAAGGATTGAACAAGGCGGAGACGGCTGCCGAGCATGGGGAGGATCAGGTCTTGGTCTGGCGTCGGAGTTACGACACGCCCCCGCCGGCGCTTGATCTTGACGACGAGCGCCATCCGCGCCATGACCCGCGCTATGCCGGGATTGATGTGCCCAGCACGGAATGCCTCAAGGATACCGTCGAACGGGTCGTGCCGTATTGGGATTCAGAGATTGTCCGCCAAATCAAGGCTGGGAAAAAACTGCTGATCGCTGCTCATGGCAACTCATTGCGGGCATTGGTGAAGCATCTCGATGGGATATCTGATGAGGAAATCGTCGGCGTGAACATCCCGACGGGGATGCCTCTGGTCTATGAACTCGATGCGGACATGAACCCGATCTCGAAGCGGTATCTTGGCGATGCCGATGCGGTTGAGGCGGCGATGGCAGCGGTGGCGAACCAGGGGAAGGCATCGAAATAGGGACTAGGGATTAGCCACTAGGGATTGGGGAAGAGAAGACACAGGCGGGACGCCTGTGCTACCAGTGCAATGTTGTTGGAAGCGAGTTGAAGTTTTCGTGCCCATTGTTGGTGACGGCGACCATGTCTTCGATGCGTAGGCCGCCGATGGCTTTGCAGTAGAGCCCGGGTTCGATGGTGATGACATCGCCGACGATGAGCGGCGGGCCTTTGAGATCGAGTAGTGGGGGTTCATGGACATCGAGCCCGATCCCATGCCCTGTGCCGTGGGCCATGGTGGTGTGGGTGTCTGGATCGGCGTCTTTGGCGACGCCGAAGGAGTAGCCATGATCCTGGATGACGCCAATGGCTGCTTTGTGGACATCTTCGCCGGTGGCACCGGGTTTGGTGGCGTTTTCTGCAGCAGCTTTAGCCTCGGAGACGGCGGCGTGCATCTTGGCGAGTTGATCGGGGATCTCGCCATGGCAGATCGTGCGGGTGCAGTCGCCGTGGTATCCGGAGGCGCGGATGTGGGGGAAGAGATCAATAATGATCGGTTGCGAGGTGTGGAGGATACCTGTGCCTCGATGGTGGCAATCGGCGCCGATCGGTCCGCCGGCGACGATTGAGCCGTGGGGCGTGGTGGCGCCGCGATGGAGGAAGGCGATGTCGATCAGGGAGATCATGTGCTCGGAGGTGAGCGGGGTACCTTCGTGGATGAGTTGGCCTTGCCCATCAGTAGTCGTATTGAAGATCAGTTCGCAAGCGTAACGCATGACCTCTTCGGTGATGCCCTGGGCATCTCGGAGATGGGCGAGTTCGGTTTCGTCCTTGGCTCGGCGTTCCATGATGCCCATATCAAGATCGCAGCTCAGTTGAATCCCGGCTTGCTCGATCATGTGGGCATAAATGAGTGGGAGGGTTCGATCTGAGGTCACCGAAGTAATGCCGTTCTGCTTGAGGCACTCGGCGAGGGCTTGGGCGGTTGCGGTTTCGCGATCGCCGGAGAGTCCGGAATCTGGAGCGAAGTCTGCGTTGCAATAGAACGCATCGGCCCGGGCGGATTCCTTCGCGCGGGCGATCTCGATGTCGCGGAGGATGAGGATGCGTTTGCCGTTGGGGAGCTCGATGTAGGCGGTGGGATCGCCGACCGAGAAGCGGATTTTGTGGAAGAGGGAGAGATTGGTCTGGGGGATGCCAGCGAGGACAATGGCGTGGTGGTCGTTGCTCATGAATGAGGATAGGTCGTCATGTCTACGATGTGGGCATGAGAATCGCCACATGGAATGTAAACGGGCTCCGGGCTGCGATCCGCAAGGGGTATGGCGAGCATATCGAGCGGGTCGGGGCGGATGTGATGCTTTTGCAAGAGGCCCGGGCACTTCCAGAGCAGCTGCCTACGGATTGGCAGGAGCCCGCGGGGTGGGATGTCCTCTGGCACCCGGCCGAAAAGAAGGGCTACTCCGGCACCGCCGTTTGGGCGAAGGATGGGCTCAAAGACGAAGAGCGAGGGGCTGGCCAAGCCGATCCCGAGGGACGAGTGATTGTTGCTCGGGTCGGTGGCGTGCGGGTGGTAAGTGTGTACCTGCCATCGGGTTCATCAAGCGAAGAACGCCAAGCGGAAAAAGACCGCTGGCTCGGGTTCTTCGCTCAATGGTCAGAAAAACTACTCAAATCCAGAATCCCCACCGTCCTCGGTGGCGACTTCAACATCGCCCACCAACCACGCGATTTGTTCTACCCCAAGAGCAACGAGAAAAGCTCAGGCTTCCTCCCCCACGAACGCGCATGGATGGGCGAGCTGCTCGATATGGGGTGGAGCGATGTGATCCGGGAAAAGTATGGCGAGGTTGACGGGCCGTACTCTTGGTGGTCGAATCGTGGGCAGGCACGGGCACTCAATCGCGGATGGCGCATTGATTACCTGCTGATGAACAAGGCGGCGAAGAAACGGGTTACCGATTGCTTCATCGACCGCCAAAGTGGACTCGAAGTCTCGGACCACGCGATGGTCATCGCCGACCTGGATATCTAATTCGAGCCGTCCGGTATGATGTTGTTTGTGCGGGCTAATACTCTGGCCAACGAAATATCAGTCAAATTTGACACGAATTACACATTCATCGATTCAATCCGCCTCCCCAGTGATGTAGAATCGTTCTATGGCTATTGAGCGTATGAATGCTTGCGCGTGCTCATCAAAACGAGCACGACGGGGGTTCACCCTCATCGAGATACTGGTGGTGATTGGCATCATGGCGATGCTCATCGGCATCATTGCGCCCGCGCTCAGCGGCGCGATGGCGCGGGCCCGTGGGTTCAAATGCCAGATGTCACAACGATCCGTTGCGTTCGATTTCCAGATCTTCGCAGACGACCAACTCCACGGCGACCGCGGCGACGACGGCAACCGATCCAGCTTCTCCATTGAAACATTCCAAGAAAGCCAGTACGGCGTGGATGAGTTCTGGCGATATGGACAAGAACTCGGTTCGATCGAACTCCCCGATGCCCAAGGCAACGACCCGATGCGCTGCCCGAGTGTTCGCACGCCGATGACTTTGCGGAACAATGTCGCATGCAGCAGCGGGGCGGTCGGCCCGAGTGTCAGCGTGTCATACGGGTTCAACGCTCGGCTCAATCGAGCCGAGATCATTGACTCACGAGGACGACCCCGCTCGGTCAGCGTCAAGCTCCGCCCAAACATCCTCAGCAACCCCTCCGTCCCCCTGCTCATGGACATCGACGGCGAGCGCGCTCAAGAGCTCGGCGTCATCCCGATCTACACCGCCCCGTCGCTCGATTCCCAAGGCCCCTACGCCAACGATCGCGTCTGGTTCCCCGCCCTGCGACACAACGGCAAGGCCAATATCGCCTTCGTCGATGGGCATGTTGAGAGTTCGAGCGCACCCGACACAGAATCCAACTGGCGATGGGATTACCAGCCGACACGGTAATCGGGTACAGTACGCGCATGTCTCTTCGACTCAAGTTCACCATCATCCTCGCACTGCTCGTCGCAACATTGATTATCAATGTCCTGCTCAGCGTCTGGAGCATCCGGTTCCTCGAACAGGAACTCGCCTGGCCACTGCGTTCGGCCCAGCCTGTGCTTTCGAGTTTGCACACCATCAAGCGGCTCGGCGAACAGGAACTCGATGATCTCGGCGTCGGCCGCATCCAACCCGATCGCCTGCATGATCGATCCGATCCAGCACCGTCCAATCTACTCGAAACCGAGCAATCGGCAGCCAGAGCACTCCAAGCCCTCAAGGACACACCCACCGCGGCGATGCGTTCAGGTGTCTCCACCGCTGAGAATCTCCAGACGCGTTCGGACGAAATCACAGCCCTGATGCAATCGTGGAAGGCGCTCAGCGCATCGGACGATCAGCCCGACGCTGCCCAGGCTGTGCTCGATGATCTCATCACCCACATCGAACTCCGCCACGAGCTCATCGAGCGGATCGAAGGGCGCATTCTTCAAGACGCCAAGCTGGCGACCAACTACGGTGCTCGGCTCAACCTCGTTGTGTTCAGCATCATCGGGGTGTCCGTCGCGGGCGCACTGGCGAGCCTTGCCTATGCGATCGTGCTGCTCCGCCGATGGATTCTCGAGCCGATCAAGCAACTCCGCGAGGGCGCCAGACTGCTCGGCCAGGGCGAGTTCGAGCATCAGATCAATATCAATGCCGACGACGAACTCGGGCAACTCAGCGAAGAGTTCAACACCATGTCCTCGTTGATCCTTGCGATGCAGGATCAGCGGATCGAGCAAGAACGCATGGCCGCGATGGGCGAGATGGCCCAGCGCACCGTCCACAACCTCCGCACACCCCTCGCCGGCATCCGCGCACTGGCCGAGACCACCAAGGACGAACTCGCTCCCGATTCAGACCTGCACCAGTTTCAAAATCGCATCCTCGACACAGTGGACCGATTCGAAACCTGGCTCCAAGGCATGCTCCGCGTCTCGGCTCCGCTCTCGATCGAGCACATCCCCTATGTGCCCAGCGAACTCATCGCCAATGTCGTCGGTGCCCATCAGGACGCTGCCGATGCCCAGCAGATCACGATCAGGGTCGAAAACTCGGGAACCCCGGATCGTGCCATCGGCGACCCGCACCATCTCGAACACGCCCTGACCGCTCTTTTGAGCAACGCGATCGAGTTTTCGGCTCAAAGCTCGTCGATTGAAATCGCCCTGAATTCCGACGAATCCGGGCGTTATTGGACGGCCAGGATCACCGATCAGGGACCAGGCATTGATCCCGACTTGCATCTGGCCATATTTCGACCATACTTTACCACAAGGAAGAGCGGCACTGGCATCGGACTTGCAATGGTCAAGAGGATCATCGACCAGCATCAGGGCACCGTCACGGTGCAATCGCCGATCGATCTAGATTCAGCGTCAGGAACGGCGTTCATGATCTCGGTGCTCGTCGATACGAGCACCGATCAATAGCATTCTTTGGCCAGGCGTGGCCAAGCGAGGTTCGAGTTGGCCAATATTCTACTCATCGAAGATGACGAGACTTTGCGCTTCACCGTCGCCCGTGCGCTCACCAAAGACGCTCATACAGTCGATGCGGTCGATTCGATCGACCAGGCCCGCGCTCGCTTCGCTTCGGCTTCCTACGAACTCGTCATCACCGATGTCCATCTCGGGAACAACTCAGGGATCGACTACATCGAAGAACTCCGCAATTCAACATTCACCGGCGGCATCATCGTCATGACCGCCTACGCCACCGTCGACGACGCGGTCCGGGCCATGAAACTCGGGGCCGATGACTACCTCTCGAAACCTGTTCGGCTCGAAGAACTCACCCTGATCACCCGTCGGCTTCTCAAACAGCACAAGCAATCCCGCGAGCTCAGGCTCTATCGTCGGCTCAACCGCGCCGGGCTCGATCTGACCCGCCCGGTCGGTGAATCGAAGCCTTGGATGAAGATGCTCGAGTTCGCTGAGCGACTCGCACAAATTCCGGTCATCAACCGAGCTGAGGACCTGGGCAGCGACAGCGGGGGGGCGGTCACCACCGTGCTGATCACCGGCGAAACCGGTGCTGGCAAAGGCGTCGTCGCCCGACACATCCACGCTTCGGGAACAAACCCCGATACACCATTCGTCCATGTCAACTGCACCTCACTCCCCGCGACCCTCATCGAGAGCGAACTCTTCGGGCACGAAAAAGGTGCCTTTACCGATGCCAAGGCAGCCCGCGAGGGGCTCTTTGAGATGGCCGACGGCGGGACCATCTTCCTCGACGAGATCGGCGACCTCCCGCTCGAACTCCAAGCCAAACTCCTCACCGTGCTCGAACAAGGGAAAATCAGACGCGTCGGCTCATCGAAAGAACGCACCATTCGTGTTCGCGTGCTCGCTGCGACGAATCGCGATCTTGAGCAAAGAGTCAAAGAGGGCACCTTCCGCCAGGATTTACTCTTCCGTATGAACGCCTTTGTCGTCCCCATCCCCGCGCTCCAAGATCGGGCAGGCGACTCGGTGCTGATCGCCAAGAGTCTGCTCGACCGTCTCCGCAAGGAGTACGGGCTCGCGCCAATCAACCTGAGCAACGAGGCGATCAGCGCCATCAAATCCTATCCCTGGGCCGGCAATGTCCGCGAACTCTTCAACACGATCCAACGGGCCGCCATGCTTTGTGATGGAGACGAGATTGAGGTCTGTGATCTCGGTATCCGGGCAAACCCGCTCGGGCAGGCCCGTCGGTTGATGACCGAGTCCGCGCCGCCGGGCGAGCTCCACTTTAACTTCGAGCACGGTCCACACACCGCGGAAGATGTCGAAAAACTCCTCATGCTCCAAGCCCTCGAACACACCCGAGGCAATGTCTCCAAGGCTGCCCGGCTCATCGGGATGCAACGATCAAGCTTCCGCTACCGCATCGAACGCTATGGGATCGAAGATATTGTTCAGGAGATTGTCCAGCGATGACCAAGGCGCGATCCCATCTTGCGCTCCTCGCCTTGGGCTGCTCGTCGGCTCTTGGTTCTGCCCATCCGGGCACAGGTGTCTGGATTGACCCCGCCGATGACGCCGGGATCCGCCGAACCGATGTCGGCAACAATGCCTCGCTCCCCGTTGATTTCCTCCCGATCGACCTCCTCGCCGTTTATCTCCAAGGCTGGTCCACCCCGACCCCAACGACCGACCCCTACGCCGGTGCACCTATCACACGCGATGCAGATCTGATGCGCCTGCAGATCACTCTCGCCGGGCTGATCGCCCCGCCCGGGCCCCTCGCACTCGACGGATTCGTATACGACCCCACACTCTTCGGCGATCGCCCGATCTATGGCTACTTCGAAATCGACATCGACGACGATACCGACACCGGAGGCGAACTCTCCTCCTTCGCCCGCAATCGCTACCTCGCCAATGTCGGCAGATTCGGCATGAGCCCTGCCGGGTCGATCGCTGATCGAATGGTTCGCAACGGGAACGACTTTGATTCAAACTATTTCTCCGAGCCTCAGTTTGAACGCTCCGGAGGCGAGTTCTCCCTGCTCATGTGCGGGTGCTTCACGCCCACGATTGAATCACAAAACGGTAACATGGATTCAACTTTCGATCCCGGCGAAACATGGATCGTCAGCGGGCGATTCTTCGAGCGATTCGTCTCCTTCCAATCTGCCAGCGGGCTCTTCGGCGGGTTCAGCGATGGACTCTTCGATCCAATCGTCAATCTCCAGTTCGTCCACGACATGGCAGCCGACCAAACAACCATCACCCTCATTTTTCCCATCACCAACGCCGGGGCGGCGATGCTCACAGGCGAACCCATCGAGCCTATCGACATCAGCCTGCTCAATCACACCTCGATCGAAGAAGCCATCGACGATCTGATCTTCGGCTCCGATTTCACCGATGGCCCGCTCGAAGAACTCGTCGAAGGTTGGGAAGAAGCACAAGTCACCGACTACCGCAAACCCGCACAATGGGCGCTCTCCGCGCTCATCGGCACCGCGCCCACCGAACCCGATTCCAGCGCACTCTTCATCTGGACAGACACCGGGTTCAACGAGACCTTCGGCGATCTCAACAACGATCAGATGAGCGATCTCGATGATTCACAGGTCATCACCGACACCATCGAAGAACTCGACGGCACCGTCTCCGATGCGGACGGAATCATCAATGGGCAGATCGCCATCCCCAACTTCGGATTCGAGTTCAACATCATCGACCTCTCAGGAGATGGGCTCATCTCGCCCGATGATATCCAAATACCACTCTGCCAGGCCGATCTCAACCACGACGGCACGCTCAACTTCTTCGATGTCTCCGCATTCTTGAGCGCATTCGCAGCCCAAGACCCCATCGCCGATTTCACCGGCGAGGGCTCGTTCAACTTCTTCGATGTCTCCGCATTCCTCGTGGCCTATTCCGCGGGATGCTCCTGATCACCACTTTGCGATCCACATAAAAAAACTCGCTCTTGAATGACCGTGTGGTCACTCAAGAGCGAGCTATGAACTCATCTTATTCTCGGGAACTCATCACGCCTTTGATTTGCGTGTAAAGAGCAGCTTCGTTTCGAGCATCCAACTATACATAATCGGAACAACGAACCAGGTCACCGATGAGACGACCATCCCGCCGAAGGACGGGATCGCCATCGGGATCATCACATCCGACCCACGCCCCGAGCTCGTTAGCACGGGGAGCAAGGCGAGGATGGTGGTCGCACTGGTCATGACCGCGGCCCGGATACGGAGCTTGCCACCAAAGATGACCGATTTACGAATCTCGGCCACAGTGGTAGGCTTGTCCTCAGCGATTGATTGCTGAATCCGTACCGCCATGATCACGCCGTTGTCCGTTGCGATCCCAAAGAGCGCAAGGAACCCGACCCACACCGCCACACTCAGATCATATTGCCTGATCTGAAAGAGCTCGCGGACATTGGTGCCCTGAAAATTGAAGTCCAAGAACCAAGGCTGGGCGTAGAGCCAAAGCATGATGAACCCGCCGCCCCATGAAACGAACACACCAGAGAAGACCATCAGCGTGATGCCCATGTTCTTGAACTGAAAATACAGGAGCATGAAGATCACCACAAGCGAGAGCGGGAGCACAATGCTCAGCCGCTTGGCCGCCCTGAGCTGATTCTTATACGAACCCGCAAAGTCAAAGCTCACGCCCGGTGGAACAACAAGCTCGCCCGAATCAATCTTCGACTGAATATACGCCTGTGAGTCCTGGACAACCGTCACCTCGGCGACTCCGGGCTTCTTGTCAAAGAGCACATACGCCACCAAGAAGGTGTCCTCGCTCTTCACAATCTGAGGCCCACGCCGATACAACAGCGTTGACAGCTCGCTCAGAGGCACCTGCGTCCCGTCGGGGGCAGGCACCAGAATCTCCTTAAGTGTCTCAGGCTGATCACGCAACTCGCGGGGGTAGCGGACGCGAACAGGATACCGCTCACGCCCTTCAACCGTCATCGAGAGCGCCTTGCCACCGATCGCAACTTCGATCACCTCTTGAACATCAGCGATCTGGATGCCATATCGAGCGATCTTTTCACGATCAATATCAATCTCAAGGTACGGCTTGCCGACCACACGGTCCGCAAAGACCGCTTCGGCCTGAACTGATGGTACCTCTTTGAGTATCTTCTCGAGCTCAAGCCCAAAGCCTTCGATCGATTCGAGCGTAGGCCCATACACCTTGATTCCCATCGGAGCACGGAACCCCGACTGAAGCATCACGATGCGTGTCTCGATGGGCTGAAGCTTGGGCGCACCCGTGATCCCGGGCATTTTCGCAACCCGCGATATCTCATCCCAAATATCCTGAGGCGATTGAATCTCATCGCGCCATTGACGGAACGGCATCCCGCCAGAATCCTCGATCAACTCACCCGCATCGTCCCGGACAAACTCGCCAGAGGAATCAACTTCAAAGAGCAAACGATGCCCATTTTCGTTGGACTTGTATTCTGAGTAATACTCAACAATCGTCTCAATCATCGAGATCGGTGCCGGGTCAAGCGGGCTATCCACACGCCCAACCTTGCCGACCGAGGTTTTCACCTCGGGGACACTCAAAATACGGAGATCGAGTTCCTTGATAATGTCCGTCGACTCACCGATTGATGCGTGAGGCATCGTTGTCGGCATATAGAGGAACGATCCCTCATCAAGCTTGGGCATAAACTCGGCGCCAAGCCCAGGGAACGAATGAGCGATCTGAACAACCGTGTCGTTTTTACGGATCCCATCGGGGAGCCAACCCCAAAGCGTGTTGAACCCGAGCCAGACCGTGAACCCCATCAAGGTGATGAAAATCGCGGGGGAGAGCGAGATAATTTTGTGTTTGAGTGTCCAGCTCAATACATACGGGAAAACCACACGAACGAGCCAGAAGGTGAGCAACAGCCCGCCGACAATCACAGAGATAAACATCGCGTTGCCGAAGGTTCCCTTCTCAGGGCCCAATGGCTCCCATGCATCCGAGAGCACCACCAGCACAATCCCGACAACCAGGAAGTTCGCAGAATACTGCAAACCCCGGCTGAGCAGTTTGGGCATCATCGGCTCAAGCAGATAAAACGCGCCAAACCCGGCAATGATGAGCCCACCGAGTGGGTAGATATAGAACGCGATCATCAGCCCCGCAACCGTGAGTACCGCAGACACCAGTGTCCGCAATGATTTTACCGGAATCCGGAACCCCATGACCAACTGAGCCGCTGCCGGCAGGATCGTCAATGCGATAATGATCGATGAGATCAGCGCAAAGGTCTTTGTATATGCGAGAGGCTTGAACAGCTTGCCCTCCGCAGCCTGCATCGTAAACACAGGTAAGAACCCGACAACTGTCGTCGCCACCGCGGTAAGTACCGCGCTGCCGACCTCCGCCGAGGCTCGATACACAACCTCCAATCGCGGCTCTTCAGGATCAGATTCGTCAAGGTGTCTCAATATGTTTTCAGAAAGCACAATGCCCATGTCCACAATCGTCCCGATCGCAATCGCGATCCCCGAGAGCGCAACAATGTTCGCATCAACCTTGAACACCTTCATCCCGATAAAGGTCGCCAGCACCGTGATCGGAAGCATCAACCCGATCAGGAGACTGCTCCGCAGGTGCATCAGCATCAACACCACCACGATCACCGTCACATAGACCTGCTGTTCGATCGCAGAGTTGAGTGTTTCGAGTGTTTCGTTGATCAGCTTTGAACGATCATAGAAAGGCACAACCGTCACTCGGCTCTCGGTGCCATCGGGGAGAATCTTTGAAGGCAAACCATTGGCAGTCAGCGCGATCTGATCCTTGATCCGTTGGATCGTCGCCATCGGATTCTCGCCGTACCGCACAACCACCACGCCACCAACCGCCTCGGTCCCTCCTTTGGACAACACACCACGCCGAAGCGCAGGTCCAAAGCCAACCTTGGCGATATCACCGACGAGAATCGGAATCCCGTCACGGGTGGTAATCGCGGTCTGCTCAAGGTCCTTGGGCTCCTCAATGAACCCCAAACCACGAACAATATATTCGGCCCGATTCACTTCGAGTGTTCGAGCACCCACATCAAGATTGCTGTTTCGGACCGCTGCGATCACCTGTTTGAGGGTCACGCCCGCAGCCCGCATCGCATCCGGATTCACATCGACCTGGTATTCACGGATGAATCCACCGATCGACGCGACTTCACTCACGCCTTCAACACCCGCGAGCTGGTACTTGACCGTAAAGTCCTGAATCGAACGCAGCTCATCGGGCTCCCAACCACCGGTCGGGTTCCCTTCCTTATCGCGTCCTTCAAGCGTGTACCAGAAGACCTGCCCGAGCGCCGTCGCATCGGGCCCAAGCGCAGGCGTCACCCCAGGCGGGAGCGTCCCCGCCGGGAGCGAGTTGAGTTTCTCAAGCACACGCGAGCGAGACCAGTAGAACTCGATCCCGTCCTCGAACACGATGTAGATCGTCGAGAACCCAAAGACCGAGTAGCTTCGGATGTCCTTCACGCCCGGAATGCCCAGGAGCGCAACCGTCATCGGGTACGAAATCTGGTCATCAATATCCTGAGGCGACCTCCCCATCCACTCCGTAAACACAATCTGCTGGTTCTCACCAATATCAGGGATCGCATCCACCGGCACCGGGGAACGAGGCAGATCGCCAAGGTCCCAATCAAACGGCGCAACAAGCATGCCCCAGAAGATCGCGGTGAAGACCAGGATGACCACGACGATTTTCTGTTCGAGACAGAACCGGATAAGCCGATCAACAATCCCGGGGTTTGATGATTGATTCATATCAGTCATTCGTGTGCCCCTTGTGTTCGTCGGCGTTCATGCCTTCCATATCCATACCACCCATATCATCCGCCTCGCCACCGATGGGGGGCAAGGTTTCTTGGATATCACCACACCCGAGCATCATGTCCCCGTAGTACGGATTCTTGATCTCGGTGCCGCGTTGTATCCAGCTGGATTTCTTCATCGGGCAGTAGGCCACGCTCCAAGTCTCCTTGGCTGCATGTCCGAACTGCTTCTCAAGATCGAGCACCGCACTGGTCATTATCTTGAAATGCCCACGGGCATCGTCGAGCGTGGTCAGCGGGGAGGTCTTCTTGAGTGTCGCCTGTGAGCGACGCCAGATCCCGAGTGACTCACCAACAAGCCCGGTCGTATCGACCGCGGCGGTTGCTTCTTTGAGCACTTCCCATTCATCGAGGAATCCACTCAGATCATCGCCCGCCAGGCGTTCTTGAATATTAAGATACGACATATACACCGGATTGAGGGTCTCAAGAAACAGTTCCGGAGTGGAAATAGACATGTCCATCTTGGGCATGTCCGCCGGGCTGCCGCCGTGGTTATGACCGCCGCCGCCACCGCCGCCGCTGGGCATCATCATGCTCGGCTTGGCAGAGATCTGCATCGCACTATCAATCCGGAACGCGCCATGCACAACTACATCTTCACCCTCGGAAAGCCCAGAGCGAACCGTATAAAACTCGCCTGCCCGTGGACCGATCTCAACGATCCGCCCCTCATAGGTTGGTTTCTCTTGATCGGGCACCTGGATATACACCACCGAACGCGTCCCGGTATAGAGCACCGAAGTACGCGGGATCACGAGCGGGATTTCGATATCAGATGAATCATCCACGATGCCCAGTGACTCAGCACTCACCATGTCCATCCCACAGATGGTGCATTGCCCTGGTCCATCGCCGATGATCGTCGGATGCATCGGGCTCACCCAACGCCCGGCGAGTTCATCAGAAAGCACCACGCCGTTTGCGCCGATCTTCGCCCGCACAACCGCCGTCGAGAACATCCCGGGCTTGAGCCTCATGTCTGCATTGTCCACCGCGACACGCACCGCTGCGGTGCGCGTTTTCGTATCGACAATCGGTTCGATGAATGAAATCCGTCCCGAAAAAGTCTCGCCGGGGTGTGCTTCAACCGTGAAAGTCACCGGCATGCCCCACCGGAGGAGCGGGAGCTGGGACTCATAGGCTTCGAGATCGAGCCACAGGCGTGAGAGATCCGAAACCGTCGCGATCGCATCACCCGTTTTCAGGTAATCCCCCTCGCGTGCTTGCAAATGTGTCACCACGCCCCCGATGGGCGCGTAGATAGTCAGCTGGTCTGAATCAAACTCGCCGGACTCCACCTGATCGATTTGATCCTGAGTCAGCCCGAAAAGCCGAAGCTTCTCGCGTGATGCCGTCAAGGTATCACTCGCGGTATCACGCAGGAAATCACTCGCATTGGTTGATTGCTCAAAGGATTGCTTCGCCTGCTTGAGTTCTTCAAACGCAGCGAGCAGATCAGGGGAGTAGAGCTCCGCAAGGTGATCGCCCTTCTCAACCGAAACCCCGATGTAGTTGACAAAGAGCCGATCAATTCGACCCGGGAAGTATGCGGTCAACCGAGCGACCGAAGTCTCGTCATAGACAAGATTCCCGTAGAGCCGAACCTCCGCCGACGGGAAGAACCGTCCGACCTTGGCGGTCTCAATCTGGCTCATGGTCTTGGCCGCTTCGGACATGGTCATCTGCATCGGGTTCGTGTTCGCGTCATCGCCTTCGATCACCGGGATCAGGTCCATCGAACAGATCGGGCACTTGCCGTTGGGATCTGGAAGCCGGACCGATGGATGCATCGAGCAGGTATACATCTGCTGTTTTTCGCTCTTGCCCTCCGCGTGGTCCGTGTGGTCGGATTCGCTCACGACGGTATTGGTGACCGGGCTGCCCGCTTTGTACCCGATCATCAGGGCGATGACAATGAGCACAAGGGCAACGCCCGCGGAGGTATGAGACCAGATATACTGGACAAATGGAGGCAAAGATTTTTTCGTGGAATCGCTCATGGCTGGACCTCTTCTGTGTTCAGGTCAGATTGGTGTGTATGTGGATTGACATTGGAAGTGGGAACGGCCCGCCCGACGAGTCGGTTGAGTGTCGCCAGTGCTTTGCCACGCTCAGCGCGGGCACGCTCGGCGGAGATCGAAAACTCAAGAAGCTTCCGTTCGGTGTCGAGCAAATCTAAAAACTCTGAATCCCCCGTCCGGAACCCCGTCAACGAGGCCGAGAGTGATTCCTGGGCTTTGGGGATCAACGATTGCTCATAGAGCCTGACCCGTCGATCGGCATCGGTGTGCTCGAACCAAGCCTGGTAGACCTGTGCCGAGATCTGATTCGTCCGCGAATCAAACTCGCTGGCGACCGACAGGCGTTTGGAGATCGCTTCGAGCACCTTGGCGTCATACTTCTCACGCCAGATGGGAAGATTCATCCCAAAGCTGATCATCAGCGGATCGTCGCCGCTCTCCGGGGTCGATGGATTGCGAGCCTCATCGGTGATGACATAGTCAAACCCGATAGTCAGATCAGGATACCCGTCTTTGCGGGCAACCTCGGTCTGAATCCGGGCCTGCTCGATCCGCTGGGTGATCGACTGGAGCACCGGGCTCCACTCAAACGCGAGCTGGGCAATCTCGTCGGCGGTATCCGAAGCCACCGAGTTGGGCAGATCCGTGATCGTATCAACCGGTGTCCCCGATGGGCGATTGAGTGCTGCGTTGAGCGATGCAACATAAGGCGGACGCATCGCTTCGAGCCCGAGCACACGATCTTCAAGCTGCCCCATCTCGACCTGCACCCGGATGAGTTCAGGATGCGAACCCGCCCCGACGCGATAGCGCGCCCGGACGACCTCTTCAAAGGACTGAAGCAGTGCATAGTTCTCTTGGGTGATCTGGATCGCTTCATCGAGATACGACAGATTGTGCAATGCAATCATCACCCGCTCGGCGACCCGAAGCTGCGCATCCTGATAGGTGTACCACGCCGCCAGAGCGCCCTTGGCCGCGGCGTCTTCACGATCTTGAAGCTTGCCGATCCAGGGGAAGGTCTGCTGGACGCCAACCTTGGCCTGCTGGGGACCAACACGGGTCTCGACCTCGTTGAGGAAGAAACCGATATTGAGTCGCGGGTCAGGCAACGCCTTGACCTGAGGCAGCCTCTGCGAAGCGGCCCGCCATTGCTGGTAGGCCCGTTCGATCTCAGGGCTATTGAACAGGGCATATTCCACATACGACGCCGGGGTGGAATCGAGTTCCAACTCGGAAGCATGGGATTGATCTTGCGACTCTTGGACTCGATAGATCGAACTTCGAACCGTCTGATCGCTTGGTAAAGTCAGCCTAGTCGTCGGCGTGCGTGATGAACTGTCGGCGGTGTCAAACGGGCTCGTTGCGCATCCTGCTGCGAGGATCACGACGAATGCTGATGTGCCCATCAGGCACACAGATTTGCGAAAGGCCATGGGTTGGCTCCTGGATGAGTTGGTGAGATCGTACTTGGTTCTAGAATACGAAAATCCAATCCGCTGTGCGCGCATTGGTTTCCCGGAACCGAGCTAGATTCGCCAAACACCCAGAATTGCTTGTGCCGCTGTATTGGAGTTGGAGCCGTTATCGCCACGATCAAGCCCGATGGCGATCGCAGTGGGGGGAGCAACCGCAAACTCAAAGACGAGTTCCTTCGGCTGAGCGACCGAGAACACCATCCCGCTCAATGCGAGAGGAATCATCGGGATGGAAGTAGGGATCGGAGAATCGACCGGGCTCATGCTGCACTGGCATCCAAATGATGCGATCGCATGGGCGTTTTCCGTGGCGGGTTGCTCGCAACACGAAACCACCTCCTCAGCCTGACAGCACCCTGATAAGGGAGATGCTTGCTCTGTTTGACCAGTCAACATCCCAACGCTGTACGCGGTTGGCATGAGGAGGATCAAGATGGCAAGAAAGCGGAGGTTCATGATTGTGCTCGAACTGTACCGTCGAAAGAATACCCAGTCAACATCATTCGTATCGACTCTATTCCTGCTCTACATCATTTATCCCCATTATTCGTCGAAAACAACGGATCGATCCGTTATTTCCGTACTTTTTCATCGTCAGCGAATCCATATCCCTTCACGGGAACCGCCCCCTGCTTGGCGACGAGCGTGGCGAGTTTGCTGTAGGCTTCGAGCCGAGATTCATCCTCGGTTTCTTTGGATGCGGTTTTGCTGAACCGCTTGCCACCGATTTCGCAGGTGGCGATGGCCTTGAACCACTGCTTCTTGGGCGGTCGATAGGGCTGCCCGGGCGGGGTTTCAATGGGTTTGGGGCGTTCAACGATGCGGACACCGATCTTGATTGCTTGCTTACTCATGATTGCAAATCGCCTTTGACGCTTTGGTTTGAAAATAGCCCCGCCCGGATTCGAACCGGGGACCGAGCGATTATGAGTCGCCCAATAAAGTGTATTATACCCCGAGAAAACCAGTGTTCTTTGAATACGGGCGTAGCAGAATCCGTAGCACATGGCGTAGCACTTGCATCTTCAACGCTCCATGCTAATCTCCAAACCATCTGGCCGATGCTCGATACCGATGATATTGGTTGCTTGATCGAACACGCCGAGTACCTTGTGAAGGGTAAGCGGGGTGGTGTTCGATGACTTCTCTCCCAGCAATCAGAGTTCGCCCACTGAGTCCCTCTCAGCCCTCACCCGTCGGAGCGTCGGCCTTCGCCCGTCAGGGGCCGACGCGGAGCGGGTGTGGGCTGGGGGGGGCTCACCCTCTCAGCCCGAACCCAGAGGTGCCGAGGCCTGATCTTCGTGTGGACAACTTTGGAATCCGGCAGCGTTCACGCGGCGGATTCCGATTGAACACGATGTCGGGAACGCGTTTCGCTTTGTTTCGCTTCGTTTCAACTTCAGACCCCAAAGACAAGCCTCCCCTCCAGTATTACGGGGGGCAAAATGCCATAAGGCACAAACCAGTATCGGCACAAGTCGAAACCTCGCGGCACCACGAAAGGCAAAATCTTGTCGATCGGACACATACTTGCAGTGATATCACTTGCGATATCGCTTCAGATGGCTATACTGATTCCATGAAAGAAAAAGCCAAATGCCAACTCCGTCTTGAACCCGCTGTCCACGAACGCCTCAAGGCGTTGGCCAAGCGAAGTGATCTCAGCCTCAATCAACTCGCCGAGGGCATACTCGCATGGGCGGGCACCAATGCCCACACAGGCATCCCCCAGCCGCGAGGGGATGAGCTCACGATTGAATCCTCCCCTGCATCGCATGTTGTCTGGTTTGGACACGACGGCACCGTCCGCGATCGCAAAGGCAAGATCGTCGATATCGACGGGCCGGGCCAAATCTGCTTCCTGCTCGACTTCAGAGCCACACGCGCGATGGTGGATGGCCGGGAGGTTGAGGATGTCAAATAAGAAACGCCGGAAGGACAAGAGGAAGAAATCAAAACCACAAAGCACAATGCCACAAGAGCACCATCAGGAGTCTACACAACCTGAATCAATATCTAACCCGGATAGGTTCGTGTTTGCGAATGAAATCGGCGAACGGATGGGTGGAGTTGGCGCTACTTGCGTGCGAAAGTGGGGGAGAGAGGGCAAGATCAAACTGCGGAGGTTGTTCGGCGATTCAGGTCAATACGGAATGCCAGAATCACAACTGCTCAAAATCATCAATGGAGGCGGTGAGGAATAGCAGATGGCCAGTTTCACCACAGAAAAACTACGCTCCGGAAAACTGGCCTATCTCGTCGATGTCGCTGTGCCTGGCATCGGTCGAAAGCGTATTCGTTTGGGTTCAACAACGAAACGGGATGCAAGCCGATTTTGCATGAGAATCCAGAGCCTTGAAGATACGGCCCGGCTTCGTTCGCCTGTTCGCCGTGAGGATGAAGAATGGCTCCGCAATCTGCCGCATGAGCAGTTCGAGAAGATTCGCCGTACCGGCTTGCTCGAACATACCACGATCCCTACTCACCGAATGTCTCTTCGAGAATGGGTCGATGAATGGCTCAATATAGTGTTGGCTCAATGCGAGAAGCGGACGCACGAACTGTATAAGCAATCGTCTACGCTCTTTCTAGACTATCTCGATCAAGACTTAGGGCTACTCGCCATCAAGCGAGAGCACGCGGAGCGATGGCACACGCACCTTATCGAGAGCGGAATCAAAACCGCGAGTGTTCGCCGACATATCCGACAACTCAAAGCCTGCTTCAATGCCGCCATCAAGCGGGACATCATCATGCGGAACCCGTTTGATCGGATTGAGTCTGCGTCGGTTGCTGCCAAGCGCAGCCGAATCATCACCGATATCGAAGCGGAGAAAGTATTGAACGAACTCCCTTCGATCGGCTACAAGTTGCTCTTTGCACTTGCTCGCTTCGCGGGATTGCGTTCACCGAGTGAAACCATGATTCTCACATGGGACAAGGTGGATTTGGAGAACAATCGGCTTGAGGTTTACGCTCCCAAGACCCATCAGACCCGTATGGTTCCGATTCTGCCACAACTTCGAGCACTTCTCGACCTGGCTATGGTAGAATCGAACAATATGACTGGTCTTCTGCTCAATATCTCGTACAACAATCATGCTCGCACGATCAAGGACGCGGCTACCCGTGCCGGTGTCGAGTTGTGGCCCAAAATATTCCAGACCTTGCGGCAATCGTTCTCGACAACGCTGTGCGAACGCTTCCCTGAGCATGTTGTAGCGGCTTGGGCCGGACATTCGCCAGAGATCGCTCGTCGGCACTACATGACCATGCGAGATGAATACTTCACCGAGGCGTCGCGGCGTAGCACAGGGCGTAGCACTTCGGGTCGAAACGGGGTGAAATGTGCCAAAACTGAGCTAAATGGCACCGAGCAAACTTGCTCGGATTTGCCGCCTAAAACGAAACAGCACAACACTTTACGAAATAGCCCCGCCCGGATTCGAACCGGGGACCGAGCGATTATGAGTCGCGAGCTCTAACCGCTGAGCTACGGGGCCGAGTGCTTGGATATGGACGAAATAGTACGCCCGCTCGTCGGATAAATCAGAACTGGTCCATGGACACAAGCCCCGTCGCTAACTCGGTCACCGCCAACTCAGCTTCGACAACATAATCTTGATTCCGTTGATGGGTATCGATGAGCCGACGCACGAGTGCGCTGCCCACGATCGCCCCGTCGGCATGCTCAACAATCTTGCTCACATGCTCAGGGGTCGAGATCCCAAACCCGCACGCGATCGGGGTGCTCGATTTCTTGCGGATATCGCGGACGCGCTCGGAGATATCGGGCATCTCGCGGGATTCGCCGGTGATGCCTGCGCGGGCCATCAGATACGCGAACCCCGTCGAGGCTTTGGCGATCTCGACTGCTCGATCATCGGGCGTAGTGGGGGAGATCAACAGCGTCATCGTCAGCCCGTTGTCCTTGCAGGCTTTGCGATAGACTTCCGATTCGCCGAGCGTCAGATCGGGAAAAATACATCCATCGAACCCGGCATCGGCAGCCAACTTGGTGAACTCGCCCGGCCCACCCATCGCGATCACAATACTCACCGAGACCATCGCGACAAGCCCGATCGTCAACTCGTCACGCACCGATCTCACCTGCTCGAAGATCACGGTGGGGGTGATGCCCTTTCCGAGCGCATTGTGCATCGCAGCGGCGATGGTGGGCCCATCGGCGACAGGATCAGAATAGGGGAATCCGACCTCAACCACCGCTGCGCCCGCAGCCTGCATCGCGGGCAAAAGCTTGGGGAGCGCGTCAATCTCAGGCGAGCCCGCGCACACAAACGGGAGCAGCGCCGGGTGCCCGGATTCCTTGGCGTCGGAAAATGCAGCGGTGATTCGGTTCATCGTGTGATTACATCCATGACATCTTGAAGCCCATCGGTCAAAATCCGAGGCCCATCCGTGGTGACGAGCACATCGTGCTCATAATGTACCGAGAGCGAATGGTCGGCGGTATAGATCGGCCATTGCTTGTGCCCTTGTTCGATCTCGCCGGTACCGATCCCGATCATCGGCTCAACGGCAACCAATGCGCCGGGCTCGATGCGCTGATTCCCATCGGGCCATTCCTGCATCGAGTGGGGGACGACATTGGAAATCCAAGGCGGCGTGTGGAGCTTGCGTCCATATCCATGCCCGCCGAGCCCGCGGATGAGATGGAACCCGTAGTCCGTCTCGACGATGCGTTGCACCGTCTTGGCCCAGTCGAGCCAAGTGTTGCCCGGGCGGAGTTGCTCGATGCCTTGGGCGAGTGATTCTTTGCCCGAATCGGTCAGTTTCTTGACCTGAGGCGACATCTCGCCAAACACATAAGTCCACGCGGCATCACCCATCCACCCGCGATACTTCACCCCGATATCAATCGAGAGCACATCGCCGGGCTTGATGGGATCAAGGTAGTACCCCGCGGTGCCATGTACAACGCAATCGTTGAGACTCAGGCATGCCTGCGAGGGGAAGGGGGGTAAGCCGCCGGTGCGGTACTTGTGGAAACACGATTTGCATCCCAGATCATCGAGCGTTTCGAGCACGAATCGGTCGATCTGTGCCAGCGTGACGCCAGCGCAGAGGAACTCGGCGATCCGGTGGTGGGTTTCGACGACTTTCTGGGCAGCGACATAGGCGGCTTCGACATCAGAATGAGATTTGACTGCGGTGGACATATGAACCCATCATAGGTGCACGGATTTGGACAGTTCGAACCCGCTGACGATTCCGGGGGCAATAATCCACCATCACCACATCACCCATGCACATCACATGTCTATTCAACCCGAGATCAGGGCGAGGCAAAGGGCTCGCGGGAGCCCGGGAACTCGAATCTCGCTTGATCGAGCGGGGGCATCGCGTAGCAGTGCTCGAAATGACCGAAAACCCGCACAGCCTCTGCTCGCAGATCCAATCGAGCGATCGGGTCGTTGTCATCGGAGGCGATGGCACCGTTCATCACCTGCTCCCAACGCTGCTCAAAGCCCAGATGAACGCCCAGGTTCCCATCTACCACTTCGGTACCGGCACCGCGAATCTGATCGCCAAAGAGTTTGGGATGTCCAAATCACCCAAACGAATCGTCGAACATCTTGAGCAACCAATCGAGCCAACCCGTGCCGATGTACCGACCTGCAATGGGCTGGCATTCCTTATCATGGTTTCGATTGGAATTGATGCGTCGGTGATCCACCGGTTCGCAGCTGCCCGGGCGACGAAAAAAGCAGGATATCGAGCCTATTTTCAGCCGATTGTCCATGAACTGTTTTCGCCCAATCCTGCACGGTTCAGTATCTCGCCGGACGACCAAACATCCGATTTCACACCAATCCACACGACCGGCATCGGCGTCATCTCCAACCTGCGATCCTATGGCGGCGGATTCAATCCAAACCCCAAGGCTAACCCGTGCGATGGGATGCTCAACGCGACAGCGATTCAATGCAAGGGTTCGCTCGGGGCCGGTGTGCAACTCGGGCTGCTCCGTGTGCGATACACAAGTTCAAAGATCAAGCGAGCGTCGGCAATGTCAATGAACATCACCTGCGATGCACCCTGCCCGGTGCAAGTCGATGGCGAACGAGCCGACCGTATCCCGGGCATCACGGATGGGTCTCTTTGCCCCGGGCAAAGCCTCCAGATTGTGATTGGCAATGATTCCCTCTTGTTCCACGCCACAAAGCCCCGCCCGACTTCAAGAGTCCGATAATCTATCTTCTGTAAAATAGCGATCTTTGTCATCGCCGTTTAAATCGAGAACCAGCATCAGGCGGGACGCGCACGAACACTTTGGTGAAGTGTTCTCGTCGTGCGAGAAAACTCATCACAGGTTCACAGGGACGCATAGAGTGTTCGCAGAGGATCGGGGTAGATGGATACATGATGCGTAATGAGTGATACACCACCGATTCAACCTGATGATTTTGATCCTTCTTCGATTGAACTCCCGATCCACGATTGCGACCAAGAGGACATGGTTGGCGGGCCTTCGTTCGCTCAGCCGACGCTTGACCAAGCGATTGATGTCAAGGTTACCGACGACGGGCGGTTCAAATCCGGGCGGCTCAAAGGGCTCACGATGGGGGCAGCGATCTTTGTGCTTGCCTGGCCTGTGGTGCTCGAATCGTTCCTCAACTCGCTCGTTGGGCTTGTGGATACCAAACTTTCCGCCTCACTCCCCAACGGCGAGGCGGCTACCGATGCCATCGGAGGCGCGAGCTACATCATGTGGCTCATCGGGCTCATCATCATGGCGATCGGGGTCGGAGCGACGGCGTTGATCGCTCGATCCGTCGGCAAAGGGCGTTTAGGCGTCGCCAATGTCGTGCTTGGGCAGGCGTTGACCCTTTCAATAGCTTCGGGGGTGTTGATTGGGATTGTGATCTACTTTCTCTCCTCACCCATCACCGCATTGCTCAATATGACACCCGAGGCGGCGGTCTATTTCAACGACTACATGCGGATTATCGCGCTCGGGGTCCCCACTTCATCGGTGCTTTTCGCGCTCATTGCTTGTTCACGCGGGGCGGGGGATTCGATGTCGCCTTTGATCGCGATGATTGTGCGCAATGCGGTCAATATCGTGGTGAGTTGGTTCTTCTCAGGCGTCACCATCGCGGGGCTCACGAGCCCGCTGGGGCTCGACTGGGGCGTCAAAGGCATTGCCTTCGGCACGGTGGTTGGCGACAGTGTCGGGGCGCTCATTATCCTCTCCATGGCCGTCTCGGGGCGATGGTCGATTCGGCTCAAACTCCGATGGATGAAGATCCATTCCGTGATGGTCTGGCGACTCGTTCGGCTCGGCGTTCCCAACTTCTTCGAAACCTTCGGGATGTGGGTCGGCAACTTCTTTATCATCGCCTTCGTCGGGCTATTGGCGCGACAGATGGACACCGAAGGGCTCCTTGGTGCTCATATCATCGGCATTCGCATCGAGGCGTTTAGTTTCATGCCCGGGTTCGGGATGGGGATCGCCGCTGCGACGCTCGCGGGGCAGTATTTGGGGATGGGAAGACCAGACCTTGCGAAAAAAGCGGTCTTTCGATGCACACTCATCGCATCGACCATCATGGGGGTGATGGGGCTTTTCTTTATACTCTTCGCTCGACCGATCACCGCGATGCTCTCCCCCCAGCCCGCGCATCTTGAGATGGTCCCCCCGCTGCTGATTATCTGCGGCGCGATCCAGATCCCGTTTGCGATTGGGATCGTTTTTCGCACTGCGATGCGCGGGGCGGGGGATGTGCGATGGGTGATGGGGATGACCTGGTTCTCCACCTATGCACTTCGATTGCCTCTGGCGTACATCATCTCTGGGGTGGATATCCCACTCCCCCACTTCCTTGGCGGCGGGGTCATCATCAACCCACGATGGTTTGAATCATGGTTCGGGATCGCTCCTGGATTGACCGCGATGTGGCTTGCGCTGTGTTCTGAGATGACCCTCCGAGGTGTCTTGTTCGCTATCCGATTCTTCCAAGGCGGATGGCTCAAAGCCAAGGTTTAATCATCACCGACAGTGCTCCGTAGATCGACAGCACTCAGTTGCATACCCCAAAAACAAGACTCCCGGAGCCGAGGCTCCGGGAGTCGTTGGGTTTGTATTGTCAAACTGAATCAGAGATTCAGAATGTCAAATCTAGGCTTCTTGATTAGCCTGGGCAGCCAGCAGCGAATGCTGCGAGGAATGCCGAGACATCGAAGAAGTTGAGCGAGCCGTCATCGTTGAAGTCAGCGGAAAGGTCGCCAGCACCGAATGCTGCGAGGAATGCCGAGACATCAAAGAAGTTGAGCGAGCCGTCGTCGTTCATGTCAGCACGGCAGCCAGTCATTGGTGCATCAGGGCCGAAGAGCTGATGCTCGAACGAAGCGCCTGGTGTGTAGCCGCCAGCGTCTACACATGCGAACCCGCCGAACCAGAAGAACCCGGCGTGGAGAATGTCGCCATCAGGGCCACCGAATGGTGGTGCGTAGATTGCAAATGCATCTTCCTGACCGGTCGCACCTGGTGCAGCGGTGTCGAGGTCCCATGTCCAGGTGCCGTCGCCGTTATCGACTGCGGTACCTTCGCCAGCACCGAAGCTGATCCCGATGGTCTGCATGGAGTCAGCGAAATCGCCATCGATCACGCCGTCGCCATCGAGGTCACGAGTACCTGGCTGCGCGAAACGGACCGACCATGCCCAGTCAAAGAGACCGTCGCCATCGAGGTCGGAGTCTGGGTTGCCGTCGAAGTCACGGTCAGCGTTAGCGACCGAAACGCCGTCACCGATACCGTCAGAGTTGGTGTCCACATCGTTGTGGCCAAAGGCTGCACCCTGAAGGTCGCCATCCGAGTCGCCGATTTCGAAAGTCAGCGAGCTTGAGAAGCTTGCTGCGAGGTCGATGTCAGCGGTGTAGCCAGTGAGTTCGCCTGGGCCGAAGACATTCCCTGGAAGGTCGATGAACATGAATGCGATCAATGGGAGACGGGTTGATTTGTTTTCAACGCGACCATTGTCAGCATCCCAGTATGTCCACTCGCCTGCGAGCCCAGGAACACCGTCGCCGATGCCATCTGAGTCGGTGTCAACATCTTCATGAGCGGTGACCCAGTCAATGTGAACCATGTCGACCACGGTGTCGAGGGCGATATCACCGAAGTCAAGGTTGGTGATGTCGGTGGCCAATGATGATGTGCCGGTGTTGTTGTCAACGCCGAAGAAGTACGAGGTGGTGAAACCTTCGTCAGCACACTGGTTGGAAACCATTGATGACCAGACTGCATGTGCGTCAGCTGGTGCAACGCCTTCGTCCTTGGCAAGCACGGTGATGACGCGTTCGCCGGTGGCGATGTTAAAGTAAATGTGGGCGGCAGTTGTCACCTGACCTTGGGTCGGGGACAGTGTCGTTGGTGATGATGCCATCGCGGTGCCGGCAAAACCGGCGGCCAGGGCAAGACTCAGTGCACTCTTCGCTTTCATGGAAAAGCTCCTCTTTTTGAATTTGAAACAGTAAAAACCACAACTCGATACTGATGCCAGAGTGACATCAAGAAACGAACAAATGAGACCCACGCAGGAAACGACCTGCACAAGTCTTCAACACATATCGGTACCGCGTCGAGGAATCTCTCTCCCCCTACTGGTGTCGATTGGACGGATTCAGAATCGAACCCATAGAAACAATCAAACCAGTGCGGCACTCCCCCAAGGAGAGTTTGATCGCGATGAGCGATCAGCCCCGTAATCACTACGGTACGGTATGAATATACCTCATTGACGATCCCATGCAAGGGGAGAAATGGGGAATATCCATAGTTTTTCCGGTTTTGTACTTCGCCTCCCCAAATCAAGGGCTCGCTTGTAAGGCTAAAGTACGGCAAGGCCGGGCGTTAGAGCTATACGGTGTGGTTCAGGGATGCTTTTATGCGGTCTAAGAATTCACTGAAAAATACTACAGAATCATGCGGTCCTGGCGAAGATTCCGGGTGAAACTGCACCGCAGCGACCGGTTTACTCACATGGCGGAACCCCGCGACCGTTCCATCGTTGAGATGAACATGGGTAATCACCCCCCCCGCTTGGCGCATTGAGTCCTCATCGACCGCAAAGCCATGGTTCTGAGAGGTGATCTGGATACGCCCGGCTTCGAGATCATGCACAGGGTGATTTGCACCCCGATGTCCAAACGGGAGCTTATAGGTCGTTGCACCCATTGCCAGTGATAAGAGTTGATGCCCGAGGCAGATACCATATATAGGAAAGGTTTCGCACGATGGATCGGCCAAGAGGTCTTTGAGCATCTCCACCGCTTCTCGGACTGCATCTGGATCTCCCGGGCCGTTCGAGAGGAACAGCCCGTGGGCAGAACCATCAGCGATTCGTGCTTTGATCTGCTCGGCAGGGGTCGATTGGGGGATGATCTCCACCCGGCAGCCGCCGGCTGTCAGATTTCGGGCGATGTTGGACTTGATCCCGAAGTCCATCACCAGCACCGTAGGCTGCACTGAATCTTCATCGACATCCTCGCCAGTCCCCCACTCCCCGAGGTTCTCGGTCCAGTGATGGGAGTGCTCACACCCGGCAACCTTGGCAAGGTTCTGCCCGCCCATGGATTGTACCTGCTTGGCCATTTCGACAAGTTGGGCATCGGTGAGGTCGGTGCGATCGGTCAGGACGCCTTGCACGACGCCTCGGGATCGGAGGGTGCGGGTCAGCGATCTGGTATCGAGCCCTGCGATGCCCAGAATGCCCGCATCACGCAGATAGGCATCAAGGGAGTGATCGCTGCGGTAGTTCGACCAGTTGCTTGTGTATTCATGGATCGCAAACCCGGCGACCTGGACCTTGGCAGATTCTGTATCGCCTGGGTTCGCGCCCGTGTTGCCGATCAAAGGCTGGGTCTGGATCAGAATCTGACCCATATAGGACGGATCGGTCAGGGATTCCTGATATCCAGTCATCGCGGTGTTGAAAACCACTTCGCCCGTCGCGGTGATTCCCTGCCCGGTGGCTCCAAAGCCGGTGCCCGAATAGATGGTGCCTGTAGAAAGCGCAAGTCGGACAGCGGATTGGTCGCTTTGTGTGCTCATATTGGTAGAGTGTATAAGCGATATGAACCTCTTTCCCGACCAACACGAACCCGAAGCACAGATTCCTGACGATGCGATCTATGCGCGCGTCGCGATCGAGCGGGGGATCGACCGGATGGGGGGGCTGACCTATCGGGCATCGGATGAAATCCAAATCGGGCAACGGGTCGCGGTGCCTGTCGGGCGAGGGAATACCGCGACTGGCGGGATCGTGATCGAGACTGGCGGCTCAGAACTTCTCGATGGGTTCGATCCGTGCAAGGTCAAGGCGGTCCTGGAGATATCGAGCACGGTCTTGCCGGAGTCACTCGTTGAACTCGGGCAGTGGATGTCCACCTACTACATGTGCCCGCTGGGGATGGTGTTTGGGTCGATCGTCCCCGCAGCCGTCAAATCTCAGACTGGGCGACGGGTGCGCAAGATGGTCAAACGCTCCGGGATCAACGCCGATGCAGAACTGCTCAAATCGCTCACCCCTAAAGCCCGCGACGCATGGGCGAAGATCGCCCAACTCGATGAATCATGCTTCCCGATCGACCCGCGCCTGCTCGCTGCCCGGATCGAGCACAAATCCGTCGGTGCGATCAACAAACTCATCGAAGCGGGATTGATCGAGCGCGTCGAAATCGAGGTGATCGTCGCGCCCAAAGCCTTTGAGTTGCTTGATGCGGGTGATTCGGGCACGCACACGCTCACGCCCGATCAATCGAAGGCTCTCGAAGGGATCGCGCAATCGCTCGGCTCGTTCTCGCCTCATCTATTGCACGGCGTGACGGGCTCGGGCAAGACCGAGGTCTACATCAAACTCATCGAACGGGTATTGGCGATGGGTAAGCAGGCTGTGGTGTTGGTGCCTGAGATTGCGTTGACGCCTCAGACTGCGGGGCGGTTTGTGCAATGCTTTGAGTCGCAAGGCGTGGCGATCCTGCATTCGGGGCTGAGCAAATCCGCAAGAAATCAGCAATGGGCCGCCGCAGCGAGCGGGCAGGCGCAGGTCGTCGTCGGCGCACGCTCAGCGGTGTTTGCGCCATTGGACAATGTGGGCATCATTATCGTCGACGAAGAGCACGACGGGTCGTACAAGCAGGATCAGCTGCCCAGATACAACGCCCGCGATGCAGCGGTCAAGCGCGGGCAGATCGAGGGATGCCCGGTGGTGCTCGGGTCAGCGACGCCATCATTGGAGAGTTGGAGCAATGCACGGGCTGGACGGTACACGCTCTGGTCGTTGCCCGAGCGTGTCGGCGATGGGCAGATGCCCAAGGTGAAGATTGTGAATATGGCCTTGGATGAAGAGCGCGTTCGGGCATCGGTCAAGCATGGGCCCAAGCAGGATTTGGCGATCGGGCGAACGCTTGCCATTGAGATGACGCAAGCGATCAAAGCGGGCGGGCAGGTGATTCTCTTGCTCAATCGGCGTGGGTTTGCGTCGGTCGTTGTGAGCACGGATAAGAAGTGCGGGTGGAAGCTCGAGTGCGATCAGTGTGATTCAACGATGGTCGTGCATCGCGGGTGCGTGCGCCAGCAAGGCGGTCGGCGGTTCGTGCGGTGTCATCATTGCCAGAGCGAGCAGATGATCCCCAAGCAATGCCCGATGACGGGCAAGCCTGTGATTGAACTCGGCATCGGAACCCAGCAAGTCGAAGAGGAAATCGTCCAGCGTTTCGGTGAACGATTAGGTTTGGTGCTCGGCGAGACCTTCGAGCGCGTCGATGCCGACACGATGAAGCACGCCAAGGATTACTTCGATGTGCTCGATCGGTTCGCCAAAGGCGAGTTGAAGCTGCTGCTGGGCACGCAGATGATTGCGAAGGGTTTGGATTTTCCCAATGTGTCGCTTGTGGGTGTGCTCAGTGCCGACACCGCGTTGTACCTGCCCGATTTCCGTGCTGAGGAACGCACCTATCAGCTTGTGTCGCAGGTCGCCGGGCGGGCGGGGCGTGGGACTACGCCGGGCAAGGTGATTGTGCAGACGCTCAACCCCGGCTCGGCAGCCATCACACGCGCCGCCAGACACGACTTCGTCGGGTTCGCCAACGACGAACTCAATGCCCGGCGACTGGCCAACCTCCCCCCCGCTTCGCGGATGGTGCGGATTGTGGTGCGCGATGAATCCCACGACGAGGCTCATCAGCGGGCGTTGAGGATCGCCGAACTGCTCCGCGCGTTTGGTGATGATCGGATCGTGGTTGTCGGGCCGATGCCTTGCTCGATCACGCGGATCGCCAACCGATACCGGTGGGCGATCGAGATGGTGTGCCCATCGCCCAAGCCCATGCAGGACGCGATGGCGAGTTTGCGTAAAGAGGGCTTGCTCAAGAGCGATTCGCGGGTGGCGATTGATGTCGATCCGATCTGGCTGATGTGAGTGCTTTGGCCAACTCGGCAAATCGCTCGCCTCGGTGTTCGTAGTTGGCGAACTGATCCCACGAAGCGCACCCCGGCGAGAGCACAATCGCATCGCCGGGTTTGGCATGTTTGATCGCCCGGGCCATCGCAGCATCGAGTGTTTCGCAGTATGAAGCATTGGCGTGTTGGGCGAGCGATGGGCCGGTGGTGCCGATGGTGGAGAGCCCGGCGAGGCTGGCGGCGAGATTGGCAATGGGTGAAAGGTCCGAGCCTTTGTCCGCCCCGCCTGCGATCAGGTGGATGCGCTCGCGGGGGATCTGCTCACCCACCGCATCGACCGCTAGGAGTGTCGCTGCGGGCGTGGTCGATTTGGAATCGTTGAAAAACACAATCCCGCCCCCCTCATGACACCGACTGAGCCGGTGTGGCAAGCCTGCAAAGCCCCGCACAGCCTCGACCATCGCAACCCGATCAGCGGATGCCGCAATCGCCAACGCCCCCCCCACCGCCATCGCCGCGTTGGTCGCGTTGTGCTTGCCGGGGATCGAGCACTGTGATATCTCATCGTCAATCACGCGGGCCTCGGCGCGTGTATGCGCTGCCCAATCCGCGATCGATTCGTCGAGGATCGCGGTCGAATCGTCACCGAGGATCGAAATGAGTCGCTGTTTCGATTCGAGATAGTGGGTTTCGTCGCCGTGCCAATCGAGGTGGTTGGGGGCGTAGTTGGTGATGCAGGCAGCCTTGGGATATGGCATCGGCTCATCGGCCCGATCGCGTCCCCAGAGCCAGTAGATCATCGCGCTCGAGAGTTCGAGGACAATGACAGTGTCGGCGTTGATCTGGTCGAGTCGCCCCAACAAGGACACGCCGATGTTCCCCGCGAGGATGCTCTCGCAGCCGGTGGATTCGAGGATGTGATGGATCATCGCGCTGGTGGTGCTTTTGCCCGCCGAGCCGGTGATGGCGATGATGCGATCGGGATTCAACTGGCGATAGGCGATCTCGATCTCGGTGGTGATCGTGATGTTTCGGGACTGGGCTTCTTGAATGAACGGGTTGTTCCAAGGCACAGGCACCGCAGGGTTCACAACGAGTATATCGGTATCGTCGAGCATGGAGGGATCGTGCGGGGCATGGACGATTTCGAGTTGGTTGTTGGCGATGAGATCGGCGAGTTGCCCGAGACTCGCCGAGAGCGATTCTGCATCGGCGGGATCGGTGATGAGGACAAAGGCTCCAGATTCCACAAGCCAGCGGGTGACGCCGACGCCGCCTCCGAATCGTCCGAGCCCCATGACGACGATTCGCTTGTTCGCATACGCATTGCTCGGCGTGTCTGGGTTCATGGTCGATCTACCACTCAAGATGAAGCGATATTTGACGGGTTTGTCCGTCTGCCCCACGCACCGCGAACTCGATCGGTTTGCCCGCCAAAATCCCTTCGTCCGCGATGAGCACGAAGAAATGGTTGATATCGTTGTAGGGTTTGCCGTTGACGAGGGTGATGGTGTCCCCCTTGCGGAACCCGGCGATCGCTGCGGGGAAGCCGGGCCAAGCGTTGTACACCCGGACCCCTTCGGGCGCGGACTCAAGCGACATGCCCAGCTGCATCATGATCGGTTCGGCGATGCGATTGGCGAGCACCTCGTTCTTCATCTTGCCGAGCGTCACCTGCAAATCCACAATCTGCTCATCTCGATAGACCTGCACGGCGATCGTTTCACCCGAGCGCGATGAACTAATCAGCGAGGACAGCGATTCGGCATTGAGGATTGGCGAGCCTTGGATAGAAACGACGACATCACCCGCAAGAATCCCCCCCGCGTCCGAAGGCCCGTCGGGCTCGACCTCGGTGACCTGAATCCCTGTCAGTGTTGACCCATCGGGCATCGGGATACTCACCCGCTCGCGGGCACCCCCGTCGTAGCGAATCCCGAGATATCCGCGAGAGACCTTGCCGTACTTGATGATCTGATCCACAATCGGCTGAATCGTTCCCAGCGGGATCGCAAATGAGATGCCCGCGCTGTCGCTGCCCGATGCTTCGGGTGATTCGCCGACCGATTTGGCGGTCGCGATCGCCACATTCATCCCGATCACATGCCCATCGGAGTTCATCAAAGGCCCGCCCGAGTTGCCCGGGTTCACCGCGGCATCGGTCTGGATGTAGTTGGTGTATCCCCCCACGACATTCGACCCCGCAGCTTCGCGCCCGAGCCCGGAGATGATCCCCTCGGACATCGAAAACTTGAACCCGAAGGGTGAACCAAACGCATAGACCTGCTCGCCGATGCGAGGCAAGCGATTGCTCGCCCGCCGGGTCGGGAAATATTTCGATCGTGGATCGGCGCGGATCACGGCGATATCGGTGTACGGATCCATCCCGATCACCTCACCTCGCACAACACGCCCATCGAAGAACTCGATCGAAACAGCTTTGGCAGTCTGCACCACATGTGCGTTGGTGATGACATGCCCGATCTCGTCATAGACCCACCCGGCCCCGGTGGAATAGGTCCCGCTGCCCTCGGCAGATCGTGGGGCGATCCGGGTTTCGATATGCACGACGCTGGGCTCGGTGGAATCGGCGATCGCCGAGGTTGCCCGGTCGATCCGGCGCAGGATGTCATCCTCCGCGAGCACGCTGCGGGCGAGGGTGATCTTGGCGTGCTGCTGGGCGTAGGCGTATCGCTCGATGAGCCCGGGGACGACGAACATCGCCACCACCACACACAGCAGAACAACCAAGGCCGGGCCATACGATGCAAACTTTCTCATACTCCGCGCTCCTTGGACCGCCAACAAGGCTCAAAGTCAATCCATCATCTCGAACCGTTCTATCGGTCAACCGATGGGATGGTGTCCGAACTTGAATCGGAATTGGGGCGAATCTTCTCCTGCTCGCCCGCACGCATGGTATAGACCTGCCCGCCGATCGAACGGGCCTGCACACGCTTGACCCACTGCTGACCCGCCTGCATCAAGCGTTGCCCGAAGGTATCGACCGGATCAGCGAACCGAGGCGGATGATCGGTCAGCCCGAGCAGATCGTTGACCACCAGAATCTGTCCATCGCACTTGGTCCCCGCGCCAATCCCGATCACAGGCACCGAAACCGCATCCATAATCCCTTGCGTCACTTCGTCGGGCACCGCTTCGACCAAGATCAGCACCGCCCCGGCCTGCTCAAGGGCGATCGCGTCGCGGACAACCTGTTCGAGCCCGTCGGCGGTCCTGCCCGCAGCGATGGGCCCGCCTGTGATCGAACTCGCCTGAGGCTTGCACCCCACATGCGCACATATCGGAATCCCCGCTCGTGTCATGCGATCAATCAACGGAGCGAATGTTTCATCGGTCTCCAGTTTAATGACATCAGCGCCCCCTTGGGTCATGAATCGACCCGCGTTGGTCATCGCGGCTTCGACCGAGCTGTGGTAGCTCAGAAATGGCATATCCGCCATAATCAATGTTCGTGGCGCACCCCGTTTGATCGCTGCGGTGATCTGCACCGCAAAGTCCATCGGCATGTCGATCGTTCGGTCGTACCCGAGCACCACCTGGGCAGCCGAATCGCCCGCAAGGAGCACCTGCACCCCGGCCCGTTCGAGCCATCGAGCCGTCGTCGCGTCGTAGCATGCCAGGCACGCGAACGGCTCAGCGAGCCGTTTCATCCGCTTGAGCGTCTTGAGTGTGACAGGCTCACTCGGGCGTGATTCCCAAGTGCTCGCCGCTGCGGGATTTGTGGGTGATAGGCTCACGCATCAAGTATAGGGCATCACGCACTCGGGCGGGACAAACACCCAATTTTCAATCCATTGGGGAGTTGTGAATCTTCAATCGGGCTATGGTATGGGTACGGAGTCTCCATGAAGACAAGCATGAAAACCCTGCCTACACCTGATCTCGGGGATGACCAAATCCTCGGCGCGGTCTGCGGGCTCCGCCCATGCCGACACGGCGGGCTTCGGCTTGAAATCGAACAACTCGGATCAAAGACCATCGTCCACAACTACGGGCACGGCGGGTGCGGGATCACCATTTCCTTCGGCACCGCCGAGATCGCTGCCGATCTGGTCGAGCAGGCAACCCCGTCAAAGTGCCCCGTCGCGGTCCTCGGCGCCGGGGTCATCGGGCTGACCGCCGCGCGCGAGCTGCTCATGCGTGGGTATGAGGTCACAATCTACGCCCAGAACCCGCCCGAGAAGACCACCAGCCACATCGCGGGGGCACTCTGGCTTCCCATGGCGATCGAGTTCGGGAGCTCGGCCCAGGACATCGCCCAGAAAACCCGAATCCTGACCCGCTCGCATCACATCTTCCAGCATATCGACCGCGATCGGTTCGGGGTTGAGCTTCTCCCGATCTACGAGCCCGCCCGATCTGATACCGAGCTCGATGTTTTCGAGCATCTCTTCGCGCATGGATTGATCGACAAGCCCAAGCCCATCGACGCGTTCCCCTTTGAAGCCTTCGCCCCGCCCGGGCAGATGTTCTCGACCGATTTCATCCACACCCATCGGTTCCTCGGTGCATTGGTCGAAGAAATCCAATCCCTCGGCGGGCAGATCATCACCCAGACCATCACCGCCCGCGATCAACTCCAAGCCTTCCCGCAGACTGTTCTGGTCAATGCCCTCGGGCTCGGATCGCGCTCGCTCTTTGGCGATAAGCAGGTCTACGCCGCCCGAGGCGTGCTGGTGCATTTGAAGCCTCAGGATTTGGGGTACGGGATCCATGATGGGTTCAAGTACATGTTCCCCCGCAGCAACGCGCTGATCCTCGGCGGGTGCATCCATGAATACGACTGGGACGACACGCCCGACCAAGAGATGATCGACGAAATCTTGACGCATCATCGTCGATTCTTCGGGCAAGAATGATCTCATTCTCCCCCGAATAACGCGACTTCGATGCGTACACTCGGTGCTCATGCCTGTGCTCACCGGAACCAATCTGTGCCTCTCCTTCGGCGAAGTCGATATCCTCAGAGGGATGTCGATCACCGTTGAACCCAACGAAAAAATCGGTATGGTCGGTCGCAACGGCTCGGGCAAGAGCACGCTGCTCAAAGTCCTCACCGGCATGCTCACCCAAGACACCGGCTCGGTCGTGCTCCAGCAGGGCGCCCGGATCGGGTATCTGCACCAGAATCACAACCTCAACCCCGACGACACCCTCCACCAATCCGCCGGGCGGGCCTTTGAACTCGTCGATCAACTCCACGAGCAACTCGAAGCCGTGTATCACAAAATGGGCGACGCGACGGGCGAGGCACTCGACAAACTCCTCAAAGATCAAGAGCGGCTCGACAAAGCGATCGAATCCGCCGGCGGGTACGCCAACGATCACAAAATCGACCAGGTCCTCCACGGGCTCGGGTTCACCGATGAACAGTTTGGCATCTTGGTCAAGGACTTGTCGGGCGGGCAGTGCGCCCGGGTCGCGCTGGCCAAACTCTTGCTCGAAAACCCCACCGTTCTGCTCCTTGACGAGCCGACCAATCACCTCGATGTAGACGGACGCGAATGGCTCGAAGGGTTCCTCCGCGACGAATACCGAGGCGCGGTGATCCTCATTTCGCATGACCGGTACCTGCTCGACAAAGTTGTGTCGCGGATTGTCGAAGTCGAAGACGGTCGGCTGGTCGAATATCCGGGCAACTACGCCGCGTTTCGCAAGCAGCGCGTCGAGCGCCGAGTTGTGATGCTCAGAGCCTACGAAAAACAGCAGGCAACATTCAAGCGCGAAGAAGCGTTCATCCGTCAGTTCAAAGCCGGGCAACGCGCCAAGCAGGCCAAGGGGCGCGAGTCTCGGCTCGATCGCGAAAAACTCACCGCCCTCGAACGCCCGATCGAACTCGACGATATGAAGCTCAATCTCCCAAAGGCCGAACGCACCGGCGACATCGTCGTGAGCGCACGCGATATCTCCAAGTCCTACCCAAACGACGATGGCACCACCAAGGTCCTCTTCAAAGACCTCACCTTCCACATCGAACGCGGGCAACGCTGGGGAGTCATCGGCCCAAACGGCGCGGGCAAGTCCACCCTCATCCGATGCCTGCTCACCGAGCAAGCCATCGACTCGGGCACTGTGAAACTTGGCTCAAAGCTCGCCGTCGGGCACTTCACCCAGACCCACGACGATCTCGACCCGGACAAAACGGTCTATCGCCATATTCAGGACACGATCAAGAAGGAGACCGATGAGCGGGTGATGATGAGCGAGCAGGACGCAAGAAACCTCGCGGGCGCATTCATGTTCTCGGGCAGAGATCAAGAAAAAACCATCGGCGTGATGTCCGGGGGCGAACAAGCCCGTGCTGTCCTCGCGGCGTTGCTCGCGAGCGCAAAGAATGTACTGGTGCTCGACGAGCCGACCAATCACCTTGATATCCAGGCAGCCGAGCGGCTCGAATCCGCGATCGCGCGCACCTACGAGAACCCAAAGACCGGCGAAAAGGTCCAAGGCGACTACGACGGCACCATCATCCTCATCTCCCATGATCGCGCCCTGATCGACGCGGTCTGCGATCACATGTTCATCCTCGATGACCATGGCAACGCCGAGGTCTTCGCCGGGACCTACACCGAGTGGAAACAATCGAAAGAAACCGTCCGCGAACAACCCAAGCCAAGGCAATCGAAACAACTAGCACCAAAGGCTGCTCCAAAGCCAGCCAAGAAGATGAAGGAATCCAAGAACAAGTTTTCATGGATGGCGATCGGCAAGATTGAGGAGCGGATCAAAGATCTCGAAATCGAGCTCAAACGCATCGACGCCGAGCTCGGCGATGCCGATGTCTGGACCGACTACGAACGCGCCAATGCGCTCACCGAGAAACGCGATGCGAATAAGGCCGAACTCGGAGAGCTCGAAGCCGAGTGGCTCAATAAATCAAGCTGATTTACTTTGAAGAGAGCACCTTGTCGAGCTTTTCGATCGTCTCGATCGCGGATTCATAGGCTGAGGCTTTCGATTTCTTGATCGCGCCTTTGAATGCGAACGGGGCCGGCAGCACCGTCAGAGGCAGATACCAATGCCAGGTCTCGATCCCGGTCTTGGCAACAAAGTCGGTGTACCAGACGAACGAATCAAGAAACACCTCAGTCAACGGCAGCCCCGGCCAGATCGTCACGATCAACAATGCGACAAATAGCCGAGGCATCAACGCGATCAGCTTGAGCTCAAACGAGACCTCGCCATCGCAGTGATGAAGCACCATCTTCGAATCAAACGGGGCACCGTGGGCCGCGACCGCAGCAAGGCCATTGGGGCAACTCGGTTCATACCCCGCGAGTTTGCCCCGCTTCGAGAGTTTTAAGAGCCGAGCCTTGATCTCCTCGCTGCCCAGTTGGGTCGCGATGGTCGGCAATGATTGATCTGCTGCATCGGTCAATGGAATACCCCACAAAGTCATCTAATCGGCACATAATCGGCACAATCGTAGGTCGGTCCGAATACCAACACGACTTGACCCTTTCCCGGCACACCATATGCACCATTGAAGATATGCACACAAACGCCCTCACAAACGCATCCACGCCCAATCAGAAGTTGCGATTGGTCAACACGCCACACCGCGCGTTGCATCAAACCCACGCCGATGACTCATCGCCGAGGTTCTCGGACGCGCTCTCGATGACTGATCCGCGATGGCTCTTCGCCGTGCGGGCGCAGATGGTTTTCAACAGCACCAACCGAGTCCGCTCGATCGGCCAACTCGAAGACCTCATCGATTGTGCGCTCTCGATGGGCTTCCCCGATATCCACGCCCGCGCGATCATCGCCATCGTCGAAGAGGCCCAGCTCCGCAACGGACTCGACACCATCGCGATGGAAGAACTCCGAAGCATCCCCCTGCCGAGCCCCAGTCACGAACTCTCCCCTCGTTCCCGCGGGATCACCTTCGCCGCCCTCTTTGTCTGGTCGCTCATGATTGCGGGTTTAATGCAACTGGTCTAAAAAAAGCCGCCACCTGAAATCAGGCAGCGGCTTGGATTTATTCACAATCACACTTCGCCCTATTCAACATCCTTGCCTTCAATGACATCGGTGATCGATGCAGGCTCATGCGAATCGAGTTCACCGTTCTTGAGCCTGCGGATGTAATCGCGATACGCCTTCATCGCGATTGGACCAAAGATGAGCATCAGCGGGATGTTTGCCCAAAGCATGACCCCTGTGCCGAGTGCAGTAAAGTTGTCGAGCTCTTTTTCCGTCGTGATGAACCCTGACGAGGCAACGAGAATCATCAAGCAGTAAATGAACTTGTATGGGATGATCGCTTTTACACCAAAGAGATAAACCACACCTTGCTCGCCATAGTACGACCATGAAATCATCGTCGAGATCGCAAAGAGCCAGGCTGCGAACACGACGAGGTATTTGCCCATCCCCGGCGTGACAATATTGAAAGCATGCGATGTCAAAGAGGCTGCTGGATATTCAACATACACCCCATGATCGATGATTCTCGGCTTCGTGGGATTCTTCAACTTCTCCCAATCGATCACGAATGTGCCGTCCTCACCCATGTCTCGCTCATAGTGAACCTTGCCGTTGAGCCGATAGATTTCTGTCCCGGTATCATCATCCTTTTCATCAAGTTCCAAGAGCATGAAGACACTAAATGGTGCCCCCTTGGTCCATTCACCTTCGATACGGACCGCTTCTGTGGTACGCTCGGGGAGATATACATTATCGAGTGTCCAAGATTGCTCATCTGTCTCATTGGCTGTTGGTGTTTCGACGACATTGATATCGGTAGTCTTGAAACTTGCCTCAAACCCACGATTCCAAGCGCCGGTCGATAAAATGACAAGCGATGTCAGCGTACAGACAACAATCGTGTCAATGAACGGTTCAAGACCGGCGACAATGCCCTCGCGGACGGGTTCATCTGTCTTCGCTGCCGAGTGAGCAATCGGACTCGACCCTTGACCAGCCTCGGAAGAAAAGAGAGCACGCTTCATGCCCCAGAGCAATGCAAAGGCAAATGTGCCACCAATGAATGCCCCTTGAGCCTCGGCAGGATTGAATGCGTGCCTGAAAATCAGTGCGAACATCGCTGGGATTTCACCAATATTCATGGCCAATACCCAGAACGCCCCAAGAAGGTAAATCACACACATGAACGGAACGATGCGACCGGCTACTGCACCGATCCGTTTGATTCCGCCAATAATCACCATGCCGACAACAACTGCGAGAATAATTCCCGTCACCTGAGTCGGAACACCGAAGTCTTTGCGTGTCACCTCAGAAACCGACCAAGCCTGGAACATGTTGCCGCCGGTGATTGTGGACACAAGAAGCGTGACCACGAATATACCGCCAACAACCTTACCTACACCGCCCATCCCTTTTTCTTTGAAGGCTTTCGCAGCGACATACATCGGCCCGCCGTGAGGATTGTCGGGGTCATCAGTATTTCGATAGAGCATTGAAAGAATGACTTCGGTCATTTTCAACGCCATCCCGAAGATACCGACCATCCACATCCAGAAAATCGCACCCGGCCCGCCAAGGGCGACCGCCACACCCACGCCCGCGATATTACCTAATCCAACCGTCGCGGAAAGGGCTGCCGAGAGTGCTTGGAAGTGATTGATCGCGCCGGGATCATTTTTATCGTCATACTTCCCGCGGATGACCTTCGTCCCATGGGTCAAGGCTCGGTATTGACCGATCCCCGACCACAGCGTGAAGAGCACGCCAACGCCAAGCACGATGTAGAGCACGATCGGGTGCCAGATAACACCATTGACTTTTCCCAAAATCTCCATGAGCTTTTCCATCGACATCTCCCAAGTCAGTGATCGCGTGAGTAGACCAATCGGTCAAGTGGCTATTTTCCCACATCCCCCCCCAGAATGCAAGTCCCCACCACCCCGGCTATTGTGTGGGCGTGTGGAATCCAACAGAAATCATCTCGTTCATGCGTCAACAACTCGAGCAAGCGCAAGCCGATCTCGATTCGCACAACGCCTATCACGGGCTTGATTCATTTTCTGAAACACAGCTCCATCCCTTGCTCTACCAAGCATTTGCAGAATCACCGATGGGGGCGCATCGGGAAGTCGGATATCCATCTTCGCCCAAGGCTCGCCCAAACGATGCCCAGCGTCAGCGTTGCGATCTGGTGCTCACACCCCGATCCGGGCAGCATCTTTTTGACCCAATTGATGAACAAAGAGTCCGCGAAAAGGCTGTGGGAACACTCTTCGAGTCATCAGCCAACGCCCATGAACCTCATCCAAACGATGCCCTGCCCGAAGATGCCTACTGGATCGAGGTCAAATCCATCGCCCAGTTCAGCTATGTCGAAGGCGTGCCGGGCCCAAATCCAAAGTACACCAACGAACTGCTCATGGGCCCACGAGCCGATGTGATCAAACTCGCCACCGATCCACTCATCCGCTCGGGCGGAGCGTTGATCGTCCTCTTCGCTGAAGAACCCGAGACAGGCCCGCACGATATCCATGCGAGTGCGATCAAGATGATCGAGCAAGACCTGCCGATCGCTGCCCCGGTGATCGAGTCATTCGAGATCACCAATCACGCGGGCAACGCGTGGTGCACGCTCGGGCTCATCCCCATCAAGTTCTGAACCATCCTCACCCGTCGGGCGCAAGGTCCTGAAACTCAACCCCTGCAAACCGGGAGATAATCCGACCGGCATTGAGCGACGCATTATTCGACTCGAACACCTTGCCAACATCTTCAAGGTCCTGCACCTGCTGATCGAAAGCATCCTTCCCTTCGAGTAACTCAACCACTTTGGCTGCGATCGGGTCCGAGCCTCCAAAGTGAGGCACCAGTTCAGGACAGATCTCCCGACCCGCGATCAGATTCGGCAGCGTAATAAACTTCGTCTGGATCAACCACCGCGCAATCAATGTCCAAAGAACCCGAGGCAACTTATACACAATCACCATCGGGCGATGCTGCTTGGCAATCTGAAGCGTCACCGTCCCCGAAACCACCATCGAAAGATCACACCACCGGATCACCGCATCGGTGCACGCATACTCAAACCCGAGCGAATCAGGCCAAGCAAACCCGGCATCAGAAGCGATCTGTCGAAGCACCGGCTCGAGTTCTTGGCGGGTCGCCGCGACGAGCCCACGCATCTCTGGATGCTCCTGTGCGAGTTTGATATACGCCCCGATCAACAGCGGGAAGTTCTTGCGCATCTCCCCCGGTCGTGATCCGGGCATCAGTGCGATATTCTGCTTGCCACGGGCCCAGCCGGCGATCTGCGAATCAATCGCCTCGAAGTCAATCGGCTCATCAAACAATGGATGCCCGACGAAGGTCGCCTCGACCCCCCGCGATCTGAACCATTGTTCCTCAAACGGGAGCACGCACATCACATGATCCGTCAATCGGCGCAGCTTGCGGATCCGCCACGGCGCCCACGCCCAGAGCTGGGGCGCCACCATATGCACCACCCGCGCCCCGCTCGCCTTGGTCAGTTTGCACACCGGGAAGTTGGCTGCCGGCGAATCGACCGGGATATGCACCCGCACCGGGTTGTCACTGAGCCAATGCTCGATCGAAGCATTGATCCGTTTGTGTTCTTTGATTTTGGCCAGCCCGGGCATGCCCATCACCGCGTCATCGCCGGTGAACTCGATGATCTGCGCCCCCGCCGCTTCCATCTTCCGCCCGCCCCATGCATAAATCGTCAGATCCGGGCAATGCGCACGCAGCACCCGGATCAACGCCGCAGCGTGGTCATCGCCCGAGGGCTCGAAAGCCGTCAGCAGAACAGCGGGTTGATTCGCAGCATTCGTCACGCGCCAACACTAGGCAAAGATTCAATCAGAACCCGCCCCCAAGAAACCAAAGTTGTTCACTTTCGATCCCGAGTCCACAGCACAACTGCTCAGAATCCCGCAGCCGCGAACCAAGCGCTCGGGCTCGCGCCAAGTGCACCCGAAATCGCGACCAGCGACTCCACACTCGGCAGGTGCGTCCCCCGCTCGATCGAACTCAACTGAGAGACCGAAACCAGGCTCACCTCGGACAACTCTCGCAGCGTCCACCCCCGCTGGGTTCGCGCCAGGCGGATCTGGCGTCCAAGCACCGAGCGGAGCCGATCCATCGGGCGTTGCCCGAGCCCAAACTCCTGCGTCGCCTGGGCGAGCACCCGCCGAAGGTCGTCGATGCTAAAAGGCTTGGAAATGTAGTCAAACACATCCTGCTTAAAAGTCTCACGCATCGAATCGAGCGTCGGATACCCCGTCACCATCACCACACACTGCTTGGGCCACCGCGTTTTGATCTCTTTGAGCACCTGCTCGCCCGAGTGGATGCCCATCTTAATATCAAGGAGGATCACATCCGGTCGTGTGACCTCCGCAGCCGAGTAGAGCGATTCAGGATTGCTCACCGTCCGAATCTCATGCCCCTCATCACGCAAAATGCCCTCGATATACTCTCGAAAATCTTGATCATCATCAAGGGCAAGAATACTCAAAGGCACGACGGCATCGATATCGGATTGATTCGCAAACTCAGGCATGGCAATCCAATCATAGCCGACTCAACAAACCATTACAAGACAATCATGTCCGCTTATTTACACGACGACTTTTCCATAAAAACAATCTATACAGCACGCTCGACCGGAAGCGTCACCTCGAAGACTGCGCCGGTCTGATGATCTTCCGATCCGCGATTGGTCGCGACAAGCACCCCGCCGTGCTCGCGGATTATCCCGTTGGCTACTGCCAATCCGAGCCCTGTCCCGTGCGAATCGAGCCGGGATGAGACAAAGGGCTCGAAGAGCCGATCGATCAATCCAGAATCAATCCCAGGCCCGTTATCCTCAATCCGGATCGTCATCCAAGGCATCCCATCACGCATATGCATCTGAGCACTCAACGACACACACCCCTCGCTCTTGTTCGAGTTGACCAGCGCATCGACCGCATTGCGGATCAGGTTCACAAACACCTGGACGAGCCGATCAGGATCACATGAGAGCTGCGTTTTGGGCTCAATCTCGTTGAGCACCCCGATCTTGTGCTCGACGAGCATCTCCTTGCGATCAAGTGTCACCAGCGTGATCGCTTCTTCCACAAGCTGATGGACATCGGCCTGCACACTCATCGGCGGGCGCACCCGGGCAAAGTCCAAGAGCCCGTCCGAGAGTTTTTCAAGCCGAGCCACGACCCGGGCGAGCAGGGCGATCTCGGTCAACGAGAGCGATTTGTCAGTATTGAGCTTGTCCACAAGCCCCTTGACCACCGCCAAAGGCGTGTTGAGCTCGTGCGCGATCCCCGCGCTCATCATCCCCAAAGACGCCAGCCGATCCGCCCCCTCCAGATTCTTCCTCGCTGTCTCGAGCATGTGGTTCTTCTTGTGCAAATCGGCAGCGGTATGCTCGAGCCGATCCAAAGCCTTGGCTAAATCCGATTCCTTCGTCCGCAACGCCAAGATCGACTCATTCCGCGAGCGCATAATCGACCCCAACTCATCGAGCGGGATCACCTCATCAGGAATAATCTCATGCGCTCGATCACCATCGCGGACCGCCTGATCTGCGCCAAGAATCTCGCTCAACGGGCGGTAGACATGTTCGGGGAGCACAAAGATTTCTAACGCCGCCGCCACGAGGGTATATCCTGCGATGAGCGTCACGATCACCAGCATGTAGACCAGCCGAATCGTTTTTCTCGCCCGGATCGACTGCGTTCGCACCAGCAAGAATGAATCCGTCTCGGGGATCCACCGCACCGCGCCGCCCGCAAACCCATTCGAGCCCACGGGGACACTATTGCCCGGGAACTGCTTGGCCTTGTTGAGCACCGCTTCAGAAAGCTGATCCTGGGCATCTTGCCCGTAATAAATCTCCGCATGTTCGATGGGCTTGCGCATGTTTTCTTCTAAACAATCAAACTCGGCGACCAACACGCTGATCAACTGGTCGGCCTGGTCGTGCTCAGCGCCGAAGATCACCTTGGTCATCGCCGGGCGGATCGCGATCAGAAGCACCAATCCCAGGCTCACCGAAAACACCGTATGGAGCACGATGAGCTTCTTGCGGATCCGCATCCCCGCGAGAATCCCCCGCGAGGAGGGCTTGGCCTGAGATACACCTGATTCTGTACCTGATTCTGTCATGGAAACTCCAGATCACAAGATCAATCCGCCGACAAGCCCTAGCCTTGCCCAATGCCCAGAACGACCACCACGCCCATTACCGATCCCCGCGATGCAGCATATCGCCATCTCTCGCGCCAGGCAGAGCGTATGCCCGATCTTGGGCTCTTTGATCTCCATACCGGATCAATGGACGCAAGAGACGCCTCATTGGCCCATGCCATCGTTGATGCCGTCCTGACCCGCTGGCTCACGCTCGACTACATCATCTCAACCCTCGGCGGGCGACCCCTGCGCGAGCAAGAACCCCGGATGCAGGCGGTGCTCCTAGGCGGTGCAGCCCAGTTGCTCTTGATGGACCGGGTCCCTCCCCACGCGGTCATCGACGAATCGGTCGAATGGGCCAAGAGCAACATCCGCCCCGGAGCGGGGGGCATGACCAACGCGATCCTCCGCAAGGTCGCCCGGGCGAAGGGGCAACGGACTGAATCGTGGGACCACCACCTCGACGCCATCCCCCGATCCGATGGCACCGGGCTCCAACTCATCGGGGTCGAACTCCCCGCCAGCGGGCTTTACCGGGTCAGCATCGCCTGTTCGGTCTCGTCCCAGCTCGTCCAGCGGTGGGAAAACCAGTACACCGATCCAACCCCGCCCGCGATGCACACCTTGTGCCGAACCCCGATTGTGATCTATGTCGCAGCTGCCAAGACCCCGATCGACGAGCTCGGGCTCGTCGAGCATGAATCGCCGAGCCATCGGATCTACACCGGCAAACGCCCCGAGCTCGTCCAACTCCTCGCCGATCGCCCGGATATCTGGGTGCAGGACGCTGCGAGCTCGCATGTGGTCGATGAGCTCGAGCTCGACACCGATCCAGGCTTGATCGTTGATCTGTGCGCCGGGCAGGGGACCAAAACCCGCCAGCTCCGCGCCCGGTTCCCAAACGCCCAGATCATCGCAGCCGATGTCGATGAGCCTCGGCTCGATACCCTCCGCACAGTCTTCGAGCACGACGATCAGGTCCATGCGATGCCCGTTGAGACACTCATGAAGACCGAACTCGCCCGGGCTGACCTAGTACTTACCGATGTCCCGTGCTCCAACTCGGGCGTGCTCGCCCGCAGGCGCGAAGCGCGATACCGCCCGATGAAAAAACAGCTTGCCCGCATTATCCCCATCCAGCGAGAGATCGCAACGAATGCCTACGCCCTGCTCAAGCCCGGCGGAACGCTGGTCTACTCGACCTGTAGCCTCGAGCACGAGGAAAACGAGGACCAGGCGGATTGGATCGCATCCAAGTTTGACCTCCCACTGCTCGCCCACCGCCGGGTGGACCCGGTCGGGCAACCCGGCGAAGACAGCGCCCACTATCGCGATGGGTCGTATTCCGCCCGGTTTGTGAAGTAGCCGATGGATTGGATTGCCGAGGCCCATTTTTATCCCCAACGCAAATGAATCCCATTTCCACTGTTCAGCGGATGAATTGGCCGTACACTTACCACCAGATATCGAGTTGATATCCGCCCAAGGATGCCCTGATGAATCTGATTGATATTCTCAACCCCGAATGTATCTGCTCGCCGCTCCATGCTACGAACAAGCAAGAGGTCATCAACGAGCTCGTCGATGTGCTCGTCGGGTGCGGGCAGGTTTCCGATGCCGACTCACTCAAGGACGCCGTCTGGACTAGAGAGCAGACCCGAACCACCGGGATCGGGCACGGGTTGGCGATCCCCCACGGCAAGTGCTCGAGCATGAAAGGCTTGGCGATCGCGATCGGCAAGCCCGCCGAACCGATCGACTTTGAAGCCATTGATTCCCAGCCGGTGCAACTCGTCGTGCTGCTCGCTTCGCCCCCAGATAAGACCAGCGACCACATCCAAGCGCTCGCCCACATCAGCCGATTGATGAACGATTCCGGGTTCCGGGAAGAGATTTATCAATCGAAATCGAGCGACGATATCTATAAGCTCATCGAAGCCCAGTCGAGCTGATCCCGCTGTTGATCCCGCTCAATCTGCTACAGAAACATTATCCACCCGCTCGGCGATCACGCCGGCGAGGGTTTCGAGCCGACCGAGTGTTCGCTCGGCGCGGGCTTTGAAGTAGACATGGGGGAAGAGCGTCACCAGCGCGATCGTCAGCCCGAAGGCGGTGGTGTAGAGCGCCTCAGCAATCCCACCCGCAACGAGTGTCGGATCTGATACCGCCGATGCTTCGCCGAGCAGATCAAAGCTTCGGATAATCCCCGTCACCGTCCCCAAAATACCCAGCAGCGGTGCGGACGCGATAATCGCTCCGAGCAATGGCGCAAACCGTTCGATTACAGGCCGAATGGATTCGATATGCCCGATCAAGACCGCTTCGTTGCGGGTATTGGCCGAGAGGGCGAGCCGGACCAGTTCGCCTTCGAGTGTCTGGTCGGTCGCGGACTCTTTCATCGCGCGTTGTTGTTCATCGGAGTCAAAGAGATTCAAATACCTCGCCAGTCTCGCAGCACCGTGCCTCTGAGCCCCCAACACCCAGAAGACGAGCCGCTCAAAGATCAGCGTGAGCGAGACCATGCTCAAAAGCAACAGCGGGTACATCACCCATCCGCCCGCAAGAAAAAACTGGATCGCTCGATCAATCATTGGACAGATGCTAGGTCGAGAACTCTTGCCGAACACGCATCACCCCAGCTCGGCTCGATGAACCAGAGATGCTACCATTGTCCGTGCATCATTCTGAGCATCCAACCCGAACCGACCTGCCAAGGGTGATCGCGCTCGTTGACCGGAAAATCGAAGCATTTATTGACTCGCGGGGGTTCCCGCCAAACCTCCACGACGCGATCATCTACAGCGTCCTGGGCGGAGGAAAAAGATTGCGCCCGGCATTGGCGTGGTACTCCTCGCTCGCCTGCGGCGGGTCCGGCGACGACTCCGCCCAAGCCGGGATCGCGGCCGAACTGATCCACGCCTTTAGCCTCGTTCATGACGATCTGCCCGCCCTCGATAACGATGATCTCCGCCGAGGACGCCCCACGCTTCACAAGCACACCAACGAGCCCCTCGCGATCCTTGCAGGCGATGCGATGCTCTCATTGGCCTACGAGGCGGCTCAGGAGCACGAGGACGACCAAATCGCCCATCGGCTCAGCGCCGAACTCGCCCAAGGCACACGCGCAATGATCGTCGGGCAGGTCTATGACACCCTCGGGGGGCTCCCGGACGACGCCTCGCCCGAAGAACAACTCGAACTCATCCATCGCAACAAAACCGGCGCACTCCTCACCGCATCGTGCCGGATGGGTGCGATCTGTGCCCGGGCGAGCGATCGCCAACTCGAACTCATCACCCAATACGCCCAGGCGATCGGATTACAGTTCCAAGTTGTAGACGACCTGCTCGACATCGAAGGCTCGCCCGAGCAGGTCGGCAAGGCACTCGGCAAAGACGCCGCAGCGGGTAAGTTGACCTATCCAGGTGCTTTAGGAGTCGAGCAATCTCGATTGATTGTTGATAAACTCGCCGAATCAGCATCGCAATCACTCGACGAACTCGAACAATCAACCACCGGCTCGATCGAGCCTCTACGCGATCTCGGGCGGCTCTTGACCACCCGCAAACAGTAATCGGACCTTGATGCGCTCCAAAGTCTCCGCCGGTGATTGAAAAGACTGTTTCTGATCCCCAATCACCCAGAACACCGACCATCTCATAGGCGTATGCCCGGTGGCTTCATTCTTCTGGTTGCACTACAATACCCATACGACCCATCGCCTCGCGCGGTGTGTGCGAGGATGAGAAAGGGATCGATGGCTTTGCTCGAAAACATTCGTTCGTCAGAAGATTTGCGCCAGCTTTCGATGGTGCAACTCGAAGAACTCGCAGCGGAGATCCGCGCGACGATTATCGACAAAGTCTCCCAATCCGGCGGTCACCTCGCACCCAATCTGGGGGTCGTCGAACTCACCATCGCGATGCACCGCGTGTTTGATTTTTCGCACGATCGGCTGCTCTTCGATGTCGGGCACCAGTGCTATCCCCACAAACTCCTCACGGGTCGGCTTGATCTCTTTGGTGATCTGCGAACCGGCAAGGGGATGTCCGGGTTCCCTGAGCCTTCCGAATCGAAGTATGACCTCTTCCGCGTCGGGCACGCCGGGACGGCGATCTCGACCGCGGTGGGCATGGCACGCGGCGATGAACTCAACAAGCAATCGTTCGATCCTGAGACCAACGCCGACGGGCGACGGGTCGTGTCGCTCATCGGCGATGCTTCAATCGTCAACGGGTTGGCGATGGAAGGGCTCAACAACGCGGGGATGCTCAAGCGTCAGTTTTTGGTGGTGCTCAATGATAATGGGATGAGTATATCGAAGCCTCAGGGCGCGATGGCGCAGTATTTCGATCGTGTGCGGGTATCACATACCTATGCCGACTTCAAAAAGGGTGCCAAGGAACTCCTCAAGCATGTGCCCGGCGGGGGGCTCTTGCGCGAAGCATACCACCGCATGGGCGAGATGACCAAGGTCGCCATCGCGGAGGATTCATGGTTCGAGAAGTTCGGGATGCTCACCGTTGGGCCGATCGACGGGCATGATCTGCCCACACTCATCGAGTTCCTCACCGAGGCGCGTGATATCGATCGCCCGATGGTGCTGCATGTCAAAACGATCAAAGGCAAAGGGCTCGACATCGCCGAGCGCGACGCGACCCGGTTCCATTCGCCCAAAGCCTTCACCGTCGAACGCGATGAACTGCTCGGGTGCAAGGTCGAGATGAACTCATCGGGGCGATCCTTCACCGCAGCCTTTGGCGATGCGATGGTCGAGATGATGGATCAGGACGAATCAGTCGTCTGCGCGACAGCCGCGATGCCAGACGGGACGGGGATCATCAAAGCGATCGAAGCGCACCCGGAGCGGAGTTTCGATACTGGGATATGTGAATCACACGCGATGGACATGATGGCGGGGATGGCCAAGTGTGGGCTCAAGCCCTTCTTCGCGGTCTACTCGACCTTCCTCCAGCGGGCATTCGATCAGGCCTTCCAAGAAGTCGCGTTGCAGGGCTTGCCGGTTCGGCTCTGCCTAGATCGCGCGGGGCTCGTCGGAGGCGACGGCGCGGTGCATCATGGGTTCTGTGATATCTCGATCCTCCGCACACTGCCCGACGCGGTGTTGATGGCCGCGATTGATGAGCCGAGCCTCAAGGCGTCGCTTGAGTTCATGCGGACCTGGGAAGCCGGGCTGAGCATGGTCCGCTACCCACGCGAGAATGTCACAGCTGCGTTTGGTGATGCCCCCCCCTACGAACTGGGCAAGGCTCGGCTGCTGACCGCTGACTATGCCGATCTCGATGCCAATCGCCCAGATGTCGCGGTGCTCGCCTTTGGAACGCCTGCGATTGATGCTCTTCAAGCGATCGAACAACTCGGCGATGAATACGGTGTCGCGCTCTATGACGCTCGGTTCGCCAAGCCTGTCGATGAGCAACTCGTGCGTGATCTGCTGAGTCGAAATATCCCGATCCTCACGCTCGAAGACCACTCGATCGTCGGCGGCTTTGGTTCGGCGGTGCTTGAATCGGCCCAGTCGATGGGGCTCAACACCGCGTCAATCGTTCGCCATGGCATCCCCGATCACTGGATCCATCAGGATTCTCGCTCGGATCAACTCGCTCAGGTCGGGCTCGATGGCGATGGGATCGCCCGGATGATCCGCCATGCGTGCGATCCGGTCCGCCACGAGATGTTTGTCGCCAAGGCACCATCGAGCGTGGAAACCAAAGCGTTCAGTTCGACCAAACCGGCGGATTCCCAGATTGGTGTCTGAGAACGGATACACTTCACTCATGCCTCGTTCGGTCGTCCTCATCACCAACCGCCTCAAACCCAAAGCCATCGCGGCCTTGGATGAAGTCCGGGCACTCATCAAAGAGCACGGCTCACTCGTCGCCGAACTCGAATCCAAAGAAGACCAAGGGCTCCCGCCTGCTGAGCAAGTCGATCTCGTCATCGCACTCGGAGGCGATGGCACCATCCTCTCCGCCGCCCATCGGTGCTTGACGCTCCGGGCCCCGCTGCTGGGCATCAACACCGGCAAGGTCGGTTTCATGGCCGGGTTCGAGCTTGATTCATTCCGCGAACACGCATCGGACCTGCTCGGTGAACACCCCCTCAACATCCACCCCGTCACCCCGCTTCACGGCGTCATCAAAGCTGCCGACGGCTCGCCCCGCCACGCGGTCTTCGCGCTCAACGAACTTGTTGTCAGCGCCGGGCCGCCGTTTCGCATGATTACCCTCGATCTCTCGGTCGATGGGAATCAAGGCCCAACCGTCTCGGGCGATGGGCTGATCGTCTCCACGCCGCTCGGCTCGACCGCGTACAATGTTTCTGCGGGGGGCCCGATCGTCGCCCCCGGGGTCAACGCGATGATCGTCACCCCCATCGCGGCCCACTCGCTGAGCTTCCGCCCGATCGTGATCCGATCAGATTCTCAGGTCCAGATCACGCTCAGCTCGGTCAACGCGGTGGACTCATCGGGCACCACCCTGATCATCGACGGGCAGATCAGCCATCGGCTCAACGAGGGCGATGTCCTGCGGGTGTCGGCCGCCAAAGAACAAGTCGGGTTCGTGCTCGATCCCTCGGTGAGCTACTGGCAAACCCTGCTCCACAAGATGCACTGGGCTTCAACTCCCAATGCGTCGGGGGCAAAGAATCGGACCTGACGAAGCGGACCGATCACTCACTCATCGGATCGCAATCATCGGATCACTCACCGGATCACAAAGAGCTCTTCAGGATTAACCAGCGCGATGATGGTGTCGCCGGGGTCGGGTTCGACGGGCTTGTCGATGGTTGAGACGGTCAATGTGCCCCCGGAGCTGATTGTGAAGAGCGGGATCGCTGTTGAGCCGTAGAGCGTGTGGTAGTCCTCGTAGGTGAACTCGTCGGAGATCGTGGTCGCCTTGACAACCCATCCGTTATGGATTCGAGATTCGAGCCCGCCGTAGTCTGCGTTGTGATCAAAGAGCACCCGCCATCGACGATCGCTTGTGGTGTCATCATGGTTCTTTTTCGCGCGTCGGGAGGGGAGCTGATAGAGGTTCGAGCTCTCGAAGATGCCTTTGAACCGCTGGAGGGCCAGGGTGTTGACCTCATCATTGGGCGTGGTTGCAAAGACCCTTCCAATCCCTCGGAGATCGAGCTGGGAGGTGTCGCCGAGGGTGAGGATGTTCTCTTGGAGCGCGGGGAGGTGGTCCATCCGGGCGTCGCGAACATTCTGGCGGTTCGTATCGACGAGCAGCACCTTGATCCCGCGGGCCGAGAGCACCTTGGCGATCGAGCGGGCCCAAGATGGGGCACCGATGAAGATAATCCCCTGCGGGTTCTGATCCGCGACGCCGAGCAGCTTGGCGGCCCAAGGCGTGGTGAGCCCGTAAAAAGCGACGGTGCCGATGATGACCGCAAAGGTGATCGGTACAAGATTTTCGCCCCCTGAGAGATGCTCGGTGTGTGTTTCGAGCCCGAGCGAGAAGATCGCAGCCGCAGCTGCAGCGACGATCCCGCGCGGAGCGAGCCAGGCGATGAAGATCCGTTCTCGCCATGTGAGCCCCGCCCCCACCGTTGCCAGAAAGACCGCCAGCGGGCGGGCGACGACAATCAGGATAAAGAGGAACCCGAAGACGGAGAGCCAGTCGAGGTCTTTGAGCTGTTCGATCTGCAATCGGGCAGCGAGGACAATAAAGAGCACCGCGATCAACAGCACACGCAGGTTCTCTTTGAACTCGAGAATATGGTGGACATCGACCTTCTTCTGATTCGCCAGCGTGATCCCCATCACCGTTGTCGCGAGGAGCCCCGATTCGGGCATGATCTGGTTCGATGCGGTGAAGGTCGCGATGACGAGCATCAGCGAGACGGGGTTCTGGAGGTAGTCAGGCACCCAGAACTTGGTGAGCAGGTTCTGGAGCAGCAGCGCAGCGAGCACGCCAAGCCCAGTACCGGCAGCGATGGTGATCGCGATGGACTGGAGTACCGGGCTGATCCCGTTGGCCGAATCAGAGGTGATGGCTTCGAAGACCAGCACCGCCGCGCCCACCCCGATCGGGTCGATGACGATCCCCTCCCATTTGAGGATCAACCCAGAGTTCCCCGATGGGCGGATATGGGCGAGCATCGGGCCGACCACGGTTGGGCCCGTCACAATCAGGATCGCGCCCAGCAGCACCGCGATCTCTCGATCGAGATCGAAGAGGTAATAGGCGCTGATCCCGGCGATGATCCAGGTGACCAGAGCCCCCGTCGTCACCAGCAGCGTGACGGGCTTCCAGTTGCTCGAGAGCTGCTTGAAGTTGAGCGTGAGCCCACCCTCATAGAGAATCAATCCGACCGCGATCCCGACAAGCGAGAGCAGGGTGTCTTTTTTGAAGAGTTCATCGGGGTCGATAGCAAAGGGCGAGCCTTCGAAGAGCGAACGCATCACCGGGCCGGCGAGAATGCCCAGGACGAGCAGCAGAAGAATCGAGGGGATGCGGATCTTCCACGCCAGCCATTGTGCACCGACCCCGAGCACCACGACCATGGCCAGTGCGATGCCGATGAAAGAATCTGTTTGGGCAAGCGTGAGCATTGATCCGTCCATGGAGTTTGCATCGGGATCACATCCCATTGCGCCAATCTTTCCCATCATACCAGATTCAGGGCACATGCAAGCAAAATACGGGCACGATCGTGCACGAATCTGCACCTGCGTCACGATTTTCAATGCGTAACGGACACAGGTGGGGTATAAAAAAAGAGCCCTGAATCTCAGGGCTCTTTCACAAGCGAGGCGGACGGGAATCGAACCCGCAACCTCCGGAGCGACAGTCCGGGGCTCTAACCAATTGAGCTACCACCCCATTGGGTGAACACGAAATCGTGTGTGCTCACTTGCGAGACGATGATATTCCATCACCGTCGATAGTCAAGCAATGTGCCGAGCAAAATGTTCGGATTCATCGCCAAAGATCAACTCGTTTCAACTCTTCAACTGAATTTTGTTCGGCTCTTGAATCTTGAGCGGGTTGCCATCAGGCGCGACCTTGGTCCCGGCGACATAGAGCATCGCAACCGCGACCCCCATCGCCACAACCGCAAGAAACATCAACGCGGTGTACACATCAGGGCCTGCCCCTTTGTTCTGACGACCGCCTGGCATCTGCATTCCAAACTGACTCATGGAGTGCTCCTTTCGTGTGATCGTCTAAGGGTTAGCTACCGATTTTGCTCATGACCTGGTCACCGGCACGGATGGACTGGTTCGCTGCGGTGTAGGCAACGCGACCGACGGCGTGGTTGAGATCGACGCGGAAGATGACGAGTTCACCGAGGTACACATTGTTGCCGCGGTGGATGTAGAGCCGGGTGTTCTCGCGGAGCCGATCGTTCGAGCCCAGGTTGATTTTCACAAGGGTGTCACCGGATGATGGATCGTTGAGAACCTCGTCGATCGAGCCTCGGATCAATGGGCCAGCGATTTCTGTGGGGGTGTCTACGCCGTTGGCTGCGTTTGAGCCGCCGGGGTTATTGAGTGCGATGCGCATCTCTTCGATCTGCTCTTGGAGTGCTCGCTTGACCTGCTCATACACAATGACCTGGCTTTCAAGATCGGAGAGTGTTTTTTCAAGGTCGATCTTCTCATCGCGGTAGGCGAGTTCGGCCTTGCGGAACCGGTCCATCTCGGACTTGTACTCGTCGATGATGCGGGCCTGAGTCTCGGTGGTGACGCCGAGCTGGGCAATCTTCGAGGTGATCGACTCGCGGGCCGCTTCTGCCTGACGCAGTGCGATGCGGAGTTCGGAGTTCGAAGCTTCGAGCCGACGGGTGTCGGCGTCGCGGCTGGCGAGTTCGTCGGTCAGTGACCGGATATCGTCTTCAAGTGCAGCTTTCTCTTGCGCCTGCGACGCTTTGAGAGCTGAGAAGGCCGTTTCTGCACTTGTCGATCTGGCGAGCGCGTCGCGGTAGTCCGCAGTAATGCGATCCGCGTTGACGGAATACGAGATTGCAAGTGCTGCCATAGCGATGCTGAGCACCGAGGCAAAGAGTACGAAAACCTTAGTCAATATGTGCACGATCCGCTCCTCAAGTCCAAGCTGGAGTGATTTCTCATCCTGTGTTCAAACCCCGAACGCGACATCCTTGCGAATGGGGTATCTAGTGTAGCATCATTTCGCCTAAAGAATGGCGATATGCCCTGTTCAAATCGAATGGGTCAACTTTCCCCGTGAATCAGGGAACACTCCGATACGGACAATCTGCTGATTGGATCCGCTTTTTACCCGAATTAACGCCCTGATTGTGAATATCCCGCATCCTTTTGCCCAAGTTCACGCTCGGTGTAATCCACAATTGCCCCCGCCGCGGCCACTTGAGTCAACGGCGATGGGTCATTGATCATCATCATTTCAAGCTTGCCCAGGTTTGCCCGGCTTTGTGTCTTGCCATACACAATCGCCGATTGGGCACGGATCGCGTCCACCTGATTATCCATGTATTCATCCGCAACAAACGATCCCTCGCGATATCCCATCTCGGCGAGCGCACTGGCCACCCCGAGCCGAACCTCCGCGGGCATCGGGGTGTCCGCATCGGGATCCGCGAGGTAGATCAACTGGTCGATCGAAGGCTCATCCCTGATCTGCCCGATAATCTGCACCGCCAACGCGGTCGCTTCGAGTTCATCAGGACGCGATGGATACAACGCGGCGCGCACCGCATCAATACTCTCATCATGCCCGAGTTTGATGAGCGCCTCAGCGACCTGAAGCCGGAATAGTTTTTTCTGAATCACCGATGCCTGGTTCATCGGCTGACGCATCGACTGGAGCAGCATCGGGACTGCCGATTCCTCGCCCAACTCGCCGAGAATAAAAGCGATTTGTGAGCGAACCCGTGGGTTCTCATCTTCAAAGAGCAGCAAGGAGAGCTCGGAGAGATCAATCTCTTCGCCGAACGAGCCCAGAGCGAACATGGCAGCGGATCGGACAAAGGGAGATTCATCGCTGAGCATCTCGCGGATGGTCGGTGCGAGCGATCGCAGTTGGGATCGACCAGCCACCATCGCGGCAACGGTCCGAACACCCGCGTTGGGATCCGAGAGTGCTAAAGCAACCACCGGCTCAACCTGCGCCCGTACCGAGCTCAGCGCCTCGATGGTATTGGCACGAATCTCAGGCGATGGGTCGGCGGTCAGACGCATCAGCCGATCAATCGCGGTAGCACGCAGTTCACTTGCAGGCGATACCTCAATAATCCGGCGTGAACCATCGGGTTCATTGAAGACCACACGCTTTGGACCATCGGGTCGAATCTGGGCACCACATCCGAGCGAGGTGAGCAGCACAATGATGCCGATCGAGCCCGTGAGCGGGGCGATCAGTCGTGTTGAAGATTGGTCTATTTTTCGCATGGCGAACTCCTGATTTTCACTGAACCACTGCGAGTATACACAATGTGCCTATTCCTCGGTCGGTTCTACGGCTCGTCGATGATGAAAGATCGTCATCACACACCAAATGCCCACAATCACAAAGCAGATCCACCCGAAGAGATCCCCCACGATCGCATAGACGGTCGAGCCAACCCCCAGCGAGACATCGGCGATGAGGTACCCCTGACGCGGATCGGTGTCAACAAGCGGGGTGATTGCTCGATTCTGGACCTTGCCGTGGTGGTCGATGACCGATGAGATGCCGGTGTTTGCGCTGCGGATCATCGGGGTGTTGAGTTCGATGCACCGCCAGCGGGCATTGAGCAGGTGGGTTTCTCGTCCGGCATCCCACGAGCCGAACCATCCGTCGTTGGTGATGTTGACGAGCACACTCGCCCGGCGTTGGCCTCGCTCAAAGACGAGTTTTCGGCAGACACGCGAGATGGTGGCTTCGAAACAGATCGGGGTGGCGAGCGAGACCGAATCAATCTCGCCTTCTTGCTGGACCGGAATCGTGAGTCGCTTGCGTTCTTTGCCTTGGGTGAGCGAGAACCGCATGCCTCGGGCGCCGATGGCGAGGAGGTTTTGTTCGAGCCATTCCCATCGGGAGATGTAGGGCATGACCTCGCCAAAGGGTGTGAGATGGAGTTTGTCATACCACACGGGTTGAGGCTCGCCGTTGAGAATCACAAAGGCGCTGTTGTACATCGCATCGTACTGGTAGTCGATCCCTTTCTCGTTATCGAGAATCCGGAGATTGTCATAGGCGACCGACCCCACCACCATCGGGATGTCGAGGGCATTCTGGAGGATGAGCGTTTCATCAACGACCCGCGTCGATGAGATTTTGGAGGGGATGCTCCCGAGATCGGGGACATCATTGGGATCGAAAAGGGTCATGGTCCAGGCGATTTTGGCCAGTCGTTCGGTTTCGAGCGAGACCGGATCAAGGGTCCACCCGGGGACAAAGCCTTCAGGCCAAATGATGACATCGAGCGACTCGGGGTTGGTCGGATCAGTCGCGGCAGCGAGGGTCAGATCGCGGAGTGTTCCCCAATCGCGGACACGCTGACGGACGGTCCATTCAAGCCGATTGTCTTGGGGGATGTCGGGCTGGATCACCCCGACGCGGATGGTTTGTGGGTCATCGGGCTCAGGCGTGATGAGCAAGACCCCGACGATAATCCACCCTGTAAAAAGGATACCCCCAGCCAAGCCGAGCCGAAGCCGATCTCGACCGGATTTGGCCGAGATTGCATTGAGCAGAAGAATGGTATAAAGCGCGCACAGAAACGAGACAAAGTAGACCCCCGCCCATGATGCCGGGGTCGCCAGAATGGCTTTGGGCGAATCGATCAATGGGTGGGCGATGAGGTACCAGGGATACCCGCCCCAGAGGATCGAGCCTCGGAAAAACTCGATCGCGACCCAGATGACGGGGAAGACGATGAGTTCGTACCCGAGCCTTTGGCGGGCGTGGGCGCTGATCCAGACGAAGAGGAATGGGAAGAATCCGAGTTGAATCACCAGCGGGATCAGCCCGAGGGTCGAGACATCACTGATCCAGAGATGCGTCCATATCCATCCCGGGAGCGTGCCCAGCGCGGCCCAGAAAGCGAGCCGAGAGGGGGAGAACTTGGTTGATCGGGCGATGACAAAGAGCGGGAAGGGGATGAGAAAGGCGAATCCCCAGAATGAGAAGGGAGCGAAGGCGAGCACCAGAAAAAGAGCGCTCATCAGCCCGGCAAACATCGCACCAAGGGGCACGCTCGGTTTCTTCGATTGGGTCATGCGATATCACCGAGGAGCATTGGGACAGGGTTGGTTATTTGCCCGCGTAGTCGATCAGGCGCGCCAGCTCGCTTCGCAGTTCGTGGCGGTGGACAACGCGATCGACCATGCCTCGCTCGCGGAGGAACTCGGAGGTCTGGAATCCTTCGGGGAGGTCCTGGCGGATGGTCTGGCGGATAACGCGTGGGCCGGCGAAGCCGATGAGTGCTTTGGGCTCGGCGAGGTGGAAATCGCCGAGCATGGCGAAGGAGGCGGTGACGCCTCCGGTCGTTGGGTCGGTCATGACGGAGATAAACAACCCACCCGAATCATCATGGCGAGCGAGCGCAGCCGAGGTCTTGGCCATCTGCATCAGACTCAGACCGGCCTCTTGCATCCGCGCCCCGCCCGAGCACGAGATAATGACGACGGGGAGATTGTGTTTGGTCGCGTATTCGATGGTGCGGGTGAGTTTCTCGCCGACCACCGAGCCCATCGAGCCCATCATGAAGGTCAGGTCAAGGCAGGCGAGCATGGTCGGACGCCCTTTGATAAAGCACTTGCCCGCTTGGCATCCTTCGAGCTGCCCGGTCTTGATCTGCTCGCGTTTGAGCCGTTCAGGATAGGACTTGAGATCGGTGAACTTGAGCGGGTCTTTGCATCGCAGATCGGTGAACATGGGCACGAAGGTGTCCGGGTCAACGAGCTGGGTGATGCGCTCGGCTGCGGAGATGCGGAAGTGGTGCTCGCACTCTGGGCAGACATGGAGATTGGACTCCATCTGCCGACGGTAGATCATCTGAGCGCATGATGGACACCGAAGCCAGAGCCCCTCGGGGATCGATCGGCGTCCTGCCTGTTTGATCGTGTTGGATGCTTTGGTCGCTGTTTGTGTCATTGAGGAGTCCTTGGCACACCGCTGGGGTGTTCGTGTAAGTCTATGACGCGATGGGGAGTCGGGAGCGGATTATGCGCTCGCCTTGGCTCGTCTTTGGTAGGCATCGAGTTGAGATTTCAGAATCTCGAAGGTCTCTACCTCGACCGGGCGATCGAGTTGGGCCCAGATATCGGTGATTTTTTGATCGGTGAGCCAGCACCGAACAACCGCCCATGCCCACGGACGCAGGACGATGGCGACCGATGGGTGGGTGCCTTTGGCTTTGGTGATGGCTTTGATGATGGTGGAGATGAGTCGATCTTGTGCATCGAATAAGGATTCGCCTTCGGGCGGGGTGATCCGCTCGGGGGCTTCCTTCCATTGGTGATACGCAGACGGGCAGCGGTCTTCGAGATCGCTCGCCAGCACGCCCTCCCAGAGCCCCATCCCGATGTTGACAAGCCCATCGAGCGACTTGGCTTTGGTCTCAGGCGACGCGATCAGCAGCTTGGCCGATCGCTGGGCGGTCTCCTCAGCACTCGCGAGGACAAGGGTGATTGGATGATCCGGATGAAACGCATTGATGGCATCGACCACTGAATCCGCTCCGGATTCGGTCATCGGCAGATCGGTCTGCCCAATGATTCGCGCGTCGGCGTCCCAAGATGTCTCACCCACGCGGAGCAGGTGAACGGTGTATCCGATTGGCTTGGCCATTCTTGGAGACTCCTGTGCTGGTCGAGCTTGGCAAACGCCAAGCATGTCAATCTATCGGCCAACACACATTCGTAGCAAAAGTGTAGCAAAGATTGCCCGGCTGTGTACCCTGAATCAACCCATCACCGCATGTTTGTACGCACTATGATTGGGACTTGGGGTTAGTTTTGACTTTTCGGACCTCGGAGTGTGTCCATTATTTGGGTCCATTGGTCGCGGGGCTTGCCGAAGACCGACGACCCGGCAACGAGCATATCCACGCCCGTTTCGATGGCGAGGGGTGCGGTTTGGGGGGCGATGCCGCCATCGATTTCGAGGCGTTGGGTTGGCTTGAGCAGTTGCTTGATCGCCCGGGCCTTTGTAAGCACTTCGGGGATAAAGGCTTGGCCTCCGAATCCGGGGTTGACACTCATCACGAGGACGAGATCGAAGGCATCGACGACGGGAAGGATTTTTTCGACATCGGTGGGCGGATTGATGACGATCCCGGGGTGAACGCCCATTCCACGGAGTTCATCAGCCAGATCGCGGGCGTGCTGTTCGGAATCCATCATCTCGATATGGAAACTGATCGCGTTGGCCCCTGCATCGCAGAAGGGCTTGAAGAACATCTGCGGGTCGGTCACCATCAGGTGGACATCGAGGAAAGTGTCTGGGCAGGCTTTTCGACATGCGCCACAGACGGCCGGGCCCATCGAGAGGTTGGGGACAAAGTGCCCGTCCATGATGTCCACATGGAGGAGGTCGGCGCCGCTGGCCATCGCGGCTTGGCAATCGTCGGCGAGGTTGGCAAAGTCGGCAGCGAGGATCGAGGGGGCGATCAGTGGGCGTTCAAGGGACGAAGTAAATGGGTCGATCATGGGTGAGTCTAGTGCCTGAGTTGGGTAGCCGATGTACCATAGCAGAGAGAATATTTGAGGAGCACACCGATGCCGACGATGACCGACCTGCGTACCCAACTCGAAGCCTGCCATCAGCACCATCTGGTGGATTACCTCTCCAAAGTGACCCCAGAGTCGGCCCGCGATGCGATCGCTGGGCAGCTTGGCGAGATTGATCTGGATCAGCTTGGGGTGATGATTGAAAAGTATGTACGGAACTACGCCCCCGCCGCCTCGACGGGGACGCTTGAGCCTGCCCAGTACTACAGCCTCGCTGGCGACTGGGATCGAGCCGGGTTCAAAGCCAAAGGCGAGGAACTCATCCGGGCATCAAAGATCGCATGCTTCACCGTCGCAGGCGGGCAGGGGAGTCGGCTTGGGTATGAAGGCCCGAAGGGGTGTTATCCGACTTCGTGCGTGACGGGGAAGCCTTTGTTTGCGATCTTTGCGGAGGGGATTCTCGCCTCGCAGAAAAAATATGGAGCGGTGATCCCGTGGTACATCATGACCTCGCCTTTGAATCATGACGCGACGGCCAAGTTCTTCGCCGATCACGATTTCTTCGGGCTCGATGCGGGCAATGTGCAGTTCTTCGAGCAAGGCGTGATGCCGAGTCTTGATGCAACGACCGGCGAGATTCTGATGAGCGATCCGATGCACCTGGCGACGAACCCCGATGGGCATGGCGGGGCGTTCAAGGCGCTGGCGGTGTCGGGCGCACTGGCGGATATGAAGGATCGAGGCATCGAGCACATGAGCTACTTTCAGGTGGATAACCCGCACGCGATGGTGGTCGACCCGGTGTTCCTCGGGCTTCATGCGTTCGCTGAGGAGAGCTCGGGTGAGTTCAGTTCGAAGATGGTCGCCAAGGCATCGTGGGATGAGAAGGTCGGGGTCTTTTGCGATGTCGATGGGGTGACGCAGGTGATTGAGTATTCGGATATGGCGGAAGAGTTGGCCAAACGGACAAATGCGGATGGGTCACTGGCGTTCAATGCGGGATCGATTGCGATCCATGCGATCGGGGTCGGGTTCATCGAGCAGATTGTGTCGAATCCGGACTATGCGCTCCCGTTCCATCGGGCACTCAAGAAAGTATCGCACTTTGATCTCTCGATTGGCCAGACAGTGACTCCGAGCGAGAATAATGCGGTGAAGCTCGAAAAGTTTGTGTTCGATGGCATCCCGCTGGCTGCCAAGTCGATCGTGGTCGAGACGGATCGGGTTGAGGAGTTTGCACCCGTCAAGAATGCAACCGGGACGGACTCGATCGAGTCATCGAAGCAGATTCAATCCGAGCGGGCAGCGCGATGGCTTGCGTCGGCTGGGGTGGAGGTGCCTCGCAAAGCGGGCGGGTCGGTCGATGCGGTGATCGAGATTTCACCATTGACAGCGGTGTGCCCGGAGGACTTGAGCGGGGTTGAACTGCCCGAATCCATTGAGCCGGGCTCGACGGTGACGCTGTAATGATCGAACGGTTTGCTCAGTTGCCCAAGTCGCTGCAGAAGTTGTCGAAGCACATGATGCTCGGCGAGGGGGTGCCTGCGCTGGTGGCGCATCCGGAGTGGGAGCATGGCGAGCAGGTGCCCGCGGTGATCTGGATGCACGGCAGGACGGTGAATAAGGAACTCGATCCGGGGCGGTACCAACGCTGGCTCCGCAGCGGGATCGGGGCGGTCGCGCTCGATCTGCCCGGGCATGGCGAGCGGTTTGATGAATCGTTCCAGAGCGGGGCGCGGACACTTGAGTTGATCGAGCAGGGGGCCAACGAGATCGATGGCGTACTCGCCTCCATGAATGATCTCGGCGTTTTTGATATGGATCGAGTTGTCATCGGTGGGATGTCGGCGGGCGGGATGGTGACGCTCTGGCGATTGTGCCGAGCGCATCGGTTTGTTGGCGCGATGGTTGAGGGGACGACGGGGAATCTCAAAGAACTCTATTTTCCATCGCCGGGAACAGTTGGTCGTCCTTGGCCTACGGATCATGACCCGGCGGAGGTGGCGAAGGTTGATCCGATGGAGCATCTTGATGGATTCAAGCCGATCCCGCTTTTGACGCTGCACAATGAGGGCGATGAGATGGTGCCGATCGGTGGTCAGCGGGTGTTTCTGGATCGGCTCAGGGCTCACTACCAATCTCAAGGGGCTGACCCGAAACTGATTGAAATGCACACCTTTGTCGATTCGGGCGCGCCGGCAGAGCATGCCGGGTTTGGGCGGTTTGCCAATGATGCCAAGAATCTGCAGCTGAACTTCCTGAAAACCCTCTTCCGGATCGAAGGCTGATGCGTTGGCCGCCGCCATTTCGCTCGCTGGGCAACCCCAAGGAGGTTTGGGCATGGGGGATGTTCGATCTGGCGAATCAGTCGTTTACGCTTCTGATTATCACGGTGCTGTTCCCGATCTACTTCAAGACGGTGGCGGTTGGTGATCCGAGCAAGGGCGATGCGTTGTGGTCAGCGGGGGTATCGGCTGCGTTGTTTATCGTGGTGTTGCTATCGCCAATTTTGGGGGCGCGGGCGGATTCGAGGGGCAGCCGAAAGAAGTCTTTGATGGTGACGGGGGTCGGATGCGCGATCCTGACGGCGGCGCTGGCGCTGATCGAACCGGGATCGGGGTGGATCGGGCTGATGATCTTTATCCCGGCCAATATCATGTACCAACTCGGCGAGAACCTGCTGGCGAGTTTTTTGCCCGGGTTATCCACAACGCGGACGATCGGGAAGGTCTCTGCGATCGGGTGGACGATGGGGTATGTCGGGGGGTTGATGCTGTTGATTATCGTGGCGATCCTGGCGTTCGCGGCCGGGTGGGATTCGCCCGAGCAATGGAGGCCGATCTTTGTCATCGCGGCTCTGTGGTTTGGGCTTGGGATGATCCCGGCAGCGATGATCCTCAAAGAGCCGACATCGCAGCCGAGCGAACTTGGGGCGTTTGCAAGATTGAAACAAACCATCAATGAGGCTGCCCACCATCGCGAGTTGTTCCGGTTCCTGATCGCGTTTCTGGTCTATGGGTTCGGGGTGCAGACGATGATCGCCTTCGCAGCGATTCTGGCGGGTGACTTTGGGATCGAGGGGAATCAGTTGATTCTTTTCACGCTTCAACTCACGGTGACGGCTGGGGCGACGGCGATTGTGGTGGCCAAGTTTCAGGACAAGATCGGAGTCAAGGCGACGATTATTGGGTTTTTAGCGGTGTGGATTATCAGCTGCGGGACGATGTTTGGGGTCAAGGTGATGATCCCCAATGATCCGCCGGCGTGGATTTTTTGGGTGATCGGCAACGGGATTGGGATTGGTCTCGGGGGGATCGGGACTTCTAGCCGGGCGATTGTGGGGATGTTTGCGCCCAAGCATCGGACGGCCGAGTTCTTTGGGCTTTGGGGGATGACTTATAAACTCGCCGGGGCGATTGGGGTCTTGGCATTCGGGCAGATCAAGGCGTGGGTTGGTGATTCGGCAGCTTTGGGATTGTTGACGGGGTTCTTTGCCGTTGGGTTGGTGCTGATGCTTCGGGTGAATGTGGTTTCGGGGATTCGTAGTGCCCGGCGGGGCGAACGCACGAAAGAATCGGCTGGCTAAGATCAAACGAAGGATTTTGACCATGACCACGACGGATTCAAATACGGATGTTGCCCTTGCCCCGATCTCGGCGGTGCCTGATGAACGCGGACGCTTTGGCGTGTGCGGCGGGGTGTATGTGCCTGAGACATTGATCGAGGCGCTGCGCCAACTCGACGAGGTGTATCAGAAGGTGTGCCGAGATGAGCAGTTCTGGGATCGGCTGACGGATTTGAATAAGGTGTATGTTGGACGGACAACGCCTTTGTATCAGGCCAACGGGCTCTCGCGCCGGGCGCGGGGGATGGACAAAGATAAAGAAAAGGGCGCGACGATCTGGCTCAAGCGCGAGGACCTCGCCCACACCGGAGCGCACAAAATCAACAACACCCTCGGGCAGGCGATGCTGGCCAAGAAGATGGGCAAGAAACGGGTGATCGCCGAGACGGGCGCAGGGCAGCATGGCGTCGCGACCGCAACGGCTGCGGCCTACTTCGGGCTCAAGTGTGATGTGTATATGGGCTCCGAGGATATCCGTCGGCAGAGCTTGAATGTGACGCGGATGAAGATGCTCGGGGCAAAGGTGATCCCGGTCAATGAAGGGTCATGCACACTCAAGGACGCGACGAACGAGGCGATGCGGGACTGGATGGGATCGGTCGAGCACACGCATTATATTTTGGGTTCTGTTGTTGGGCCTCACCCTTTTCCGATGATCGTGCGGGATTTTCAGTCGGTCATCGGACGCGAGACCAAAGCACAGGCTTTGCGCATGATCGGTGCGATGCCCGATGTGATTGTCGCGTGTGTCGGGGGCGGCTCGAACGCGGCGGGGATGTTCTATCCGTTTATCAATGAGACACAGGTCAAACTCGTCGGCGTCGAAGCGGGCGGACGATCTGATATGCTCGGCGATCACGCAGCCCCGCTGACCTTCGGCAAACTCGGGGTCTTGCATGGATCGATGAGCTATGTGCTTCAAGACGAAGCCGGGCAGACAAGCGATGTGCACTCGTGCTCGGCCGGGCTTGATTATCCCGGCGTTGGTCCTGAGCATTCGTACTGGAAGGATCTGGATCGGGTGCAATACACGACCATCAACGATGAGCAGGCGCTTGAGGCGTTTTTGTGGGCTGCTCGCGATGAGGGGATTATCCCTGCGCTTGAATCATCGCACGCGGTGGCTCAGGGGGTTCGGCTCGCGGCGGAGATGCACAAGGATCAGCATCTGATTGTGAATCTGTCAGGGCGCGGCGATAAGGATGTGGAAGAGGTGGCGAGGTTGCTCGGGGATTCGCTGTAAGTTATGCGGGTGAGCGGCGTGGTCGGCCAAGAATCGAGCTCAGGATGCGGGCGAGCTTGGCGATTTTTCTCCAGCCCCAAGTGACGGCGCTGAGCGCAGTATGGAACCGGAGTTTGAGACGCAGGCGACGCAATGATGGATCGTCGGCATCGACGCGCGATGCTTGGCGGACCCAATAGCGGGCGCGGATCCACTGGCGTTGGCGGAGGTAGGCGAGGGCGAGGTTGTGCATCGCGGGGATAAACCGAGGCTGAAACTCGAGCGCTCGCTTGGCAGCAGCAATGCCATCATCAAATCGGTCCGCTTCGAGCATGGCAACACTGAGCCCGTGGTGGGCGCGGTGGTTGGCGGGCTGAAGGGCGATCATCTCGGTGTAGATGCGGATGGATTCAGGGATCATCTCAGCATCGAGGAGCAGGCGGCCGAGCTCGTCGAGGTCTTCGACGAGGGCGGTGAGGGTCTGCGAAGATTGGGTTGATTGAGCAGCGGGCGATTGAGGATTGACAATCTGGTTGGCGACGAGCAGGCGATGCTCGTGGGCGAGCAGATCGCGGATGCGGTGGATGTCTTCCTCGCGGTTGCGCAAGAAAAGCACGCGGGCCAATCTTCGGCGGACCGCTGGGTACGACTTGTCGAGCCGAAGGACGACATCGTAGTGGACGAGCGCGTCGGCGATGCGGTGTTCGATCTCGGCAAGTTCACCCAAGAGGAAGTGGGCATCGGGTTGATCGGATTCGAGTTCGAGCACCCGGCGGAACTTTTCGCCCGCTTCGGTATGGCGGTGCATATCGAGGAGGAGTTCGCCCAGATCGAGCAGGGTGTTGATGTCGCCGGGATCGTTGCGGAGTTCGCGGAGATACAGCTGACGGGCACGCTCGAGCCGACCCGCTACGGTGTAGGCTTTGGCGAGCTTTGCCTGGATGCGTGGGAGATCAGGATCGAGCCGGGCGGCTTCACGCAAGCACCAGACGGCCCGTTCGTTGTGACCCGATGCCAAGAGCGAGTCGGCCATGACGGCGTAGAGATCGGCGTGGTCTGGGTCGATCTGCTGGGCGAGGTAGAAGGTTTCCTCAGCATCGCTATGGCGGGCGAGGTCGGTGAGTGCTTCGATCCGATGGACGAAGCAGGTGATGTTCATCGGCTCAATTTCAGAGGCCCGCTCGAACCACGCAAGGGCGGCTTGGGGCTTGGCAGCACGGATCAGATTGAGCCCGGCGAGCAGCGCCGAGTTGGCATCGGGTTGGTCGTGGTCTTGGTGGAGTTTGAAGCAACTCGAAAAAGCCTCGGCGGCATCGTCGTTTTTGCCCGCGGCTTCGAGGGTCAGCCCGAGATTGAAATACCACTCGGCTTGGTATGGATTGAGCGATAGCGCCTGGCGGAGTTCGTTGACCGCGTCATCCCATCGCCCGGCATCGTAATGCTCGTGGGCTCGTTCGACATGATGTTCTGCATCTACCCAGTCGTTCATCGGTGGCGTTGCCTTTGGGGCGTATGAGGAATCGGATCGTATAGGGGCATCCTAACCGTTTTTCGACGGCGCATCAATCCTGAGTGCTACACTCTATGGATCATTCTTCGGCATTTTGCCGATGAAAGACCGAGAATCTGTCATCGCGCATCATTGACCCTATAAAATGAACTTTTTCACTGTTCCAGCCCGTTGTACACGATTCATCGCTCATGGATCGCTTCTGATCGGTGTTTTTGCAGGATCGGCGTGCTCGCGCGGTGTGCAAACCCATGATCGGGTAGGACATGATGACGAGCAAAGAGTGGATCAAATCGTGGGTCAGTATCCACAGCTGAGGGATTCTGCGCATCGCCAGATCGAACCAAACGAGCCGAAAACAAGTGATCATCATGAGGTTGATGAGTCTGCACACTCGAAAAAACAGGATTCTGGGCACCTGCAGGCGGATATTGACGAGAGCCGGGCCCGGCTTGATGAGATTATTGAGTTGTACCGTCGGCTCCACATCGAGCTTGATGATGCGGGACGCTCGGGGTTGATCGTCGAGTTGTTCCATGACCCTCGGGTGGCGGTGCGTCGGCTTGGATTTGAGCTGACGGATCGGGATCTGTCGAGCAACACCGTGCTCTCGGCTCGGGTGAGCGAGGCGGCGGCGGGGATGCTCAAAGACCCGAATCCCGAGATTCGGTCCAAGGCAGCCCGGCTGATTACAAGGTTGGTCCCCCCTGATGCGATGATCGTGCTCACTGAGGCGCTCGCACGGGAGACGGATCCGCAGGCTGCCGAACCGATGCTGGTGGGGATCGCGCGTTGGCCGAGCCCCGAAGCGGTCGACCCGGTGCTTCGGTGGTTTTTGCGGGATGATGGGGCTTTTACCGCTGCAAGCAGTGCGGCGTGGTCGATTGAGCAGGGGGGATTCTGGGATTCACAGGTTCATCATCCCCAGCTTCTGGATCGGCTCCGTGGGGTTGATTCCGGGATGCTTCACGAGGCGGGGATGAAGATGCTTGCGCGGATCGGGGATGCATCGGATCTGCGGATGCTGTTGTCGCTTGTGCTTGGGGATGACCAAAACCAGCAGCAATGGGCAGCCAATGCGCTCGTTGAGACGCCTCGAGCGGTGGAGTTATTGGTGCAGGCGGCGGAGGAAAATGATCGGCTCTTTCAGGCAGCGAGCGATTCGCTGATTCGACACCGGGCGACGCCCGAGGGGCTCAGGCGGCTGGTGTCGCTGCCCTTTGGCGATGAAAAAGCACGGACCGATGTGTTGGTCAAAATGGGCAATGAGATCGAGAACGATCGGTTGGCCGAGGCGGTTCGCTTGGCGGGGCTTGACGCCGAGCAATCGGTGTTGCTGCTCAATCGGTTGCTGGGCGGGAATGTTGAGATCACCGCTCGGGTGGGCAAGGGCATTACTTTGTTGGCGCAGATTGAGCTCGACGAGCTTCGCCCCAATCGGGCCTTCGAAGCGGCGATCTCGCTTGATGGCGCTCCGCTTGATCCGACGGAGCAAACCAAGATTCAAGCCATCAAGGTGGTTGCGTTGATTCTGCTTGGCAAGCTTGATGAGGCGATGGCGCTGAGCAGTGAGCCGGAGCTTTGGATCGGGGCATTCGATCGTGTGGGGGATGACGAACTCCGCAAGCGGATCGGGGAGTTTGTGCTTGAATCTTTGGGTGAGTCGCTCACCGCAGATCAAGCCAAGCGTGTTCGGCAGGGCTCGGGGCTCGGGGATGCGGTGCCGGGAGATGTGGAAGCTCAAGACGATGAGCCTGTGCAATCGACCGAACCGGCAGCAGAAGACCCGGCAGAGAGCCCGACCGAAAAGCCAACTGATCAGCCTACAGAAAAGCCCGACGAGAGTTGAAGATATTGGGATTGATTATCCGCGATCGCGTTGGGTCTTTGACGCTGCGCTTGTCGTCGTTCTGAATCGGCGGAGCATTGAGCCGATGTGAACCTGAGGCAGGCGGATTGACTTGGTCGTCAGCCATTCGGTGCACTCTGGATTGGTCGGCAGGGCGTTGATGGCGTGTTCGAGGGATTCGAACCCGTCGATTGGATCGAGCCCGAGATCGAACCATGTGTCCCAGTTTTTGTCAATTTTCTTGACGACGCGCGATGGTGCGATGCGATCGCCTCGCGTGGAGAGCCCGGTCAGCATGGTGTAGCCGAGTTCAACGATTGATCGAATCTCGTCGGCGATCTTCATGGATCGGGCAGCGGGTTGGGCGGTCGTAGGCTGGGCTTTGGATTCGGCGAGGGTCGCGAAGCCGTAGAACTGAATCTGGAGACATCCGTGACGATTGACGAGGATGTCTTGGGGGGTGATCGGGCCGTTGACGATGCCGAGTTGATGAGCCGATGCGATGGCATCGAGGAGGTAGGTGATGGCCCTGATCGCTTCGGGTGCGCTGAGCTTGCCGTCTTGAAGATCGAGCAGGTCGTCGAGCGTGACGAGTCCTTCGTGGTTGCCGGTGTATGGGGTGATGACGCAGAGGTTGCCGTGGTCGTCGTAGGAGACGGAGTTGACCTTGAGCAGGTGCGGATGATCGAGGGTGCTCATTTTGATGAGGGCATCGAAGAGTTGTCGGCGGGCTTTGAGGGTTTCGTTTTTATCGAAGCGATAGAGAAGGTAGTTGGTATCGGTGTGATTGCACAGCACGACAAATCTGGTCGCACCGTGTGCGTTGCCGAGTGCTCGGATGAGCTTGTAGGGTCCAAAGTATTCGTTACGGAGCGGGTTGCTCATGCGTTGATGACTCTTGATTTCAACGGATCTCGCATATTCACCGTGCAGTGCTCGATGGTGCGTGAGGGGATTGTATCACGCATATATTCAGGAGATCAACCGTGTAAAAGATGTTCTGGACTCTTGTGTCTTTATCGGCTCCGTAGGGTGTTTTTCTCCAACGCTGTGCGCTGACCCGTTTGTTTGCCGAACATGTGTTGGGCGGCGTGGAGAAGGGGCTCGAAAATTGTCCGGTTTTGTGCTAGAATACAGGATACGGGGCTCGCTTATCTCGCGAAGTTCCATTCCATACCAACGCCCTCTCCAGCTGAGACGATTGCATCATGCGTGGGGAAGAATGAGGTTGACTCTCGATGCCGTATTACATGCAGATGGGCAAGATGCCCAAGAAGCGTCACACGCAGTTCCGTCGCCCTGATGGAGCGTTGTATTCCGAAGAACTCTTTGGCACCGAGGGGTTCGTCGGGCCGAGCTCGATCATGTATCACATCCATCCGCCGACACAGGTGACGGGGTGGAAGAAGCTGTATTCGACGAAGGTTGAATATGTTGAAGAGGATGTGATGCGGATGCGTCATGTCAAGACCCAAAACTTCAAGACCCAAGGCGACCCGGTGCAGGGGCGCATCGTGATCTTTGGTAATGGCGATGTCGAGATGGCGTTGTGTCAGCCTGCATCACAGATGGAGTATCACTACAAAAACGGACAGGGCGATGAGTGTCTGTTTGTCCATTATGGATCGGGGACGGTCTACTCGATGTTCGGGACGCTCAAGTTTGGCAAGAAGGATTATATTGTCATGCCCAAGGGTGTGATCTATAAGATGGTCTTCGATGAACGACCCGATGATGGGTCGGACAATGACGAGTTTGGTGGGTATAGCAAAGCGGACATGCCTTTGGGCAAGTTTGTGTGCTTTGAGACCTGCAACGCATCGCACATCATGCCGCCTCCGGGGTATATCGCGAAGAAAACCGCTCAGTTCTTAGAGCATGCACCCTATTGCGAGCGGGACCTGCGGGTGCCGTTCGAGGATGCGGATCATCCGTTAGCCTATGACGAGAAGGGCGAGTTTGAGGTGCGGATCAAGGCGCTTAACTCGATCCATTCGTATGTCTATCCGTATCACCCATTGGAAGTGGTTGGGTGGGATGGGTGCTACTACCCGTACTGTTTCAATATCCATGACTTTGCGCCGATTACGGGGCAGTTGCACCTGCCGCCTCCGATTCATCAGACTTTCGAGGGGCACAACTTTGTGATCTGTTCGTTCTGCCCGCGGGCGCTCGATACGCATCCCGATGCGATCGTGGTGCCTTACAACCACTCGAATATCGACTCGGACGAGATCATGTACTATGTCGAGGGCAACTACAAGGCTCGGCGGGGGATCAGTTCGGGCTCGGTTTCGGTGCATCCCCAGGGGATCGCGCATGGGCCTCACCCGGGGACGGTTGAAGCGTCGCTCGGGAAGAAGTGGACCGACGAGATGGCGGTAATGTGCGATACCTTCCGCCCGATGTTCCCGACCAAGGCGTGCATGGAACTCGACGATGAGGCGTACCCAGAATCTTGGCGTCAGGATCATTTTGCACCCGGCGAGATCCGCGATGCGGACGCTGAGGAAACCAGTTCGGATGATAATCCGATCAATACCTGGGATTGAATCCGGCGTTTGTGATTTTTTAAGCAACCAGCCCATGCTTTCAAGCATGGGTTTTTTTCGCGCCCGCTTGGGGGGCAGCGAACCTACCATTGGGCATGAGCAATGAATCTGTGGTGCAATTTGAGTTCTCGATCTATGCCAATATCGCCTCGGCGTTTGCTGCTGATCCGACCAACGCGGCCAAGGTCGAGACGCTCGCCGATGCGTGCGTGGAGCGGATCAAAGATGGCGGCAAGATTCTCGCGATTGGTAACGGCGGGTCGTGTGCCGATGCGATCCACTTCTGCGAAGAACTCACCGGACGGTATCGCGATGATCGCCCGTCGATCCCGGCGATCGCGTGCGCTGATCCGGGGCACCTGACCTGCGTGGGCAATGACTACGGATTCGATGCCATCTTCTCGCGATGGGTCGAGGGGCTTGGTTTCAAGAATGATGTGCTTGTGGCGATGTCAACGAGCGGGAACAGCTCGAACATCATCAAGGCGGTCGAGGGTGCGAAATCGAAGGGGATGTTCGTCGCCCTGCTGCTGGGCAAGGGCGGGGGGAAACTCGGTGGTGCTGGTGATGTCGAATGGATCGTCGATGGGGAGACGAGTGATCGGATTCAAGAACTGCATATGCTGATCCTGCACGCGCTGGTGGGCGCGATCGAGCGTGGGATGTGAAACAACGATAATTGATTGGCTTTGGTGGCCCGGTTCGCCGAACCGGGTTCTTGTATTTGGAGAGGATGAATCAAAGACCCGGTTCGGCGAACCGGGCCACCGGGAGATGAATCTATTTTCGCAGCTTGGGCTTCTCCCGAGGCTCGTGATAGAACCCGCTCCCCGCATCAACCAACAACCCTGCCTTGACGAGCACCTTCCAGATACGGGGGTCGAACTCGGATGGGCCTGGGGGTTGGATGGAGTCGATGTTGGCGGACTTGCCAGTGGTCACATCGCGTTGGGAGATTTTGGATTCGTCGTCGAGTTTTTTGAACTTGAGTCGATGCCGGAAGACGCGCAGGGCCTCGTTGAGTTCGGCTTGCGAAAACTCGGGCAGAGGCTCTTCCTTGGTCTTGAAGGCGTCGGGGTCTTCGAGTTTGGAGATCATCACATCAAGCCCCACCGAATCGCGTTCTTCGGTGATCCGCTTGAGCTCGGCTTGATCCACGGGCATCCGCCCGAGCAATCGCCCCAGCATCGTCCAGGATTCGAGCTGTTTGACAGGATCACTCTGGGCGCGGAGTTTGGTTTCGGTGTCGCGGATTTTTTCGATGATGTTCATGGATAGATGCTAGGCATCGCATCGGAGATCATCGGCGTCGGCGGGTGCCGACGAGGAAGCCGGTGGCCAAGATCGCCAGAGCGCCGGGTGTTGGGACTTGTTCACTCGACACACGGACGGCGTCGTTCATCAGGAAGCCGCCTCGGTTTCGGTACTGGGAATCAATACTCACACGGTTGAAACTGACATCGCTCGACCACCCGTTCCATGACCACTCGCCTCCGACCGCTGCGGCGAGGACATCGGATCCCACGAGGGTGTCGCCGTCGAAGAACTTGATTGAGGCGTCCGCTTTATTGGCGATGGTGGCGAAGAACCCGCCGAAGGATTTCTGGTTGGTGTTGAAGCGGTATTCGATCGCGCCCGAGGTGTTGCCGAGCATTTTTTTGCCCTCGTATGCGCTCGCGCTGCCTTTCCAATCGCGTGTTCGATAAGACCATCGGGAGGTTCCATGGAGCCACCCGCGGCGTCCGCCGGCATTGAGGACTTCGCCCATGCCGTCGAAGATGGAGATGGGTTCTCGGACGAATCCGCGTTGGATATCGTTGAACCCTTCAAACTGAAGCGACGAGAACTCTTCGACCTTGGTGATGCCTGCCTCGGCGACGAAACTGCTGGCGGCGATCAATGCGATGGCGATTCGGTGCATGCTGGGTACCCCTTTTATTGGTGTCCGTGCCCGTTGGTGTGTGGGCAATGAAACCGTTCATAACGGGAGGCGGGGATGCCAGCGTATTTGGAGGGGGATGGGGGTTTGAGGCTGCGTAGATGGTGTAATCCGAATAATCGGAAGTTGAACGAGGGCTGGGTGCCCCGACTCGCCTCTTGGCGCAGTCGGGAGGTTGCGAGAATTGCGAAAGACCCGACTGCGCCGGAGACGGCGAGTCGGGGCACCCCGTGAATCCAAGTATTCGGTGTCCAGCTTATCGCCGTCGACGGGTAGCGAAAAATGCGCCCATTCCCAAGATCGCTCCGGTGCCCGGGCTCGGGAGGAAGTAGCCCACGGTGATGGTTGAGCCGGGGAGGAAGATGGCATCGACCGCGCCGACGTTGTCATCAAAGGATTCGAAAAGGGATATCCAAAGCTCGCCATCAGCGTTGAGGTGGAAATCCGTGAAAAATGATCCCGTGAATCGTTGCGTACCGTTAAAATTACTGCCGAATCCAGGGGTGAAAGTGTCAGGCCAGTTGCCATCAAAGGTACCTGTGGAGTTGCCGAATCGGACATTAACTTCCGACAACCATGAGCCGCCGATGGTTTCAATGGTCAGGTCGTAGGAGATTTCCAGAATGACATTGAATGGGGCACCACCGGCGGGGAACAAAGCCATTGTCTCATTATCAGCATCTCCGTCGAGCCCCCAAGATTGGAGCCCGGAAACATCGAGTGTTTCCTGAGCGCTGCATGACATCGCAACAGTGGCACAAATCGCAAGTAATCCCGTGATTTTCATGATATCCCTCTTCTCTCGGTTCTCTTTCGTCCAACTCAAAGGCGCACACAATCGCACACTCTTCGATCATCGTATCATGATGCCCAATGGGGTGCAAGAGAATATGGTCCGATTTGGGACTATAGAGGCTGGGTGCCCCGACTCGCCTCTTGGCGCAGTCGGGAGGTTATGAGATGATTGCCGAAGACCCGACTACGCCGAAGACGGCGAGTCGGGGCACCCGGCTAAAGACCCGACTGCGCCGGAGACGGCGAGTCGGGGCACCCGGCCAGCGTATTGGGATGGGGATAGGGGTTTGAGGCAGTGTAGGTGGGGTAAACCGGATAATCGGAAGTTGAACGAGGGCTGGGTGCCCCGACTTAAAACCAAAGAGCGTATGGCTTCAACTGAACAACTCCACTGTGAGAAGTGTGAGATTGGACACCGCAGAACACAGACAGGGAGATATTTTTCCCCTTGCAACCCCTGAGCACTACTGCATCATGTCCTGTGTGGCCCATAGCTCCATTTTGTGCATGTTTCATTTTATTAACACTGCATGGCATGTCCAATGGGATGTTCGCATTCTGATCCTTGTAGTAGTTATCACTCTCTATGTAATGGTCGCGTGCCTGATTGAACATCAGGTACGCGCTCTCATTCACTTTGTCGACACCGTCCTCATCGTAAAACTGGGGCGCATCAAATGTGTGTTTCCCATGAAACAACGCAAGGCATTTATTTTCGCTCGAATACCTTACGGCTTCAGCAAGAGAGGAAAAACATACTTCAAAATCCGAATCGCTTAGCCTATCCGTAATTTCAACCAATTTGTCGTGTGAAGATTTGCTGCTGGTAGTCGAAGTACTTGACCCCCTGCTCTTCTCTGTAGAATCATCGATATCTGCTTTTGCTACAAATGCCAGCAATATCGCTTTCAAACTGCCGGACACTTTCACTTCTTTGGATGTGCTTTCATTCACAGTGCTGACACACTCTTTTTCAACCCGTCCTATGGTTTGATTATAAATATCATCTATTCCAATAGTATCTAGATAAATGTATTGACGTAAATCCATGCCTAAAGCCCTCTTGTTGTTATTTTTGCTTATGAATTTACAGATTCCCTCGCCTCTCCTGCTCGAGTTCCAGGCTCTCGAAGAGCGCCTTGAAGTTGCCCTTCCCGAAGGATTGACTCCCGCGGCGGCAGATGATTTCGATAAAGAAAGTTGGGCGGTCTTGGAGGGGTTTGGTGAAGAGTTGGAGGAGGTAGCCTTCGTCGTCGGCGTCGACGAGGATGCCCAGATCGCGAACGCGTTGGTGGTCTTCTTTGACCATGTCGTGCCCGTGCTCGGTGAGCATTTTGTTGACGCGTTCCCAGACGGCTTCGTAGTAGGTGTCTGGCATGGAGAGGAAATCGACGCCTCGGCGGCGGAGTTCGGTGATGGTGCCGATCTCGTCGTCGGTGCGGAAAGCGAGGTGCTGGACGCCGGGGGTCATGTTGTGCCATTCGAGGTATTCGAGGATTTGGCTCTTTTTGACGCCGTCGGCGGGCTCGTTGATGGGCATTTTGATGAGATTGTTGCCGCTGGCCATGACTTTGGACATGAGTGCGGAGAACTCGGTCGAGATGTCGTTGTCGTCGAAGTGTTTGAACATCTGGAACCCGAGGACTTCCTCGTACCACTTGACCCACTCGTTCATTTTGCCTTCTTCGACATTGCCGACAAAGTGATCGCAGTACATCAACCCGCAGGGGTGGTCTTCGTTGTATTGATTGAGCGGGGATTCGAACTTCTTAAAGGTCGGCATGAATGGGCCGCCCTTGCGGAGGTTTTCGTGGGAATACTGCCCGGTGCGTGAAACGAAGGTGTGGATGACTCGGCCATAGATTTTGATCGAGGCGACGGTGACGGTTCCGTTTTCATCTTCGAGTGTGCGGGGTTTCTGTGCACACTCCGCGCCGTTTTCGATGGCTTTGTTGTAGGTGGCGGTTGCGTCTTCGACGGTGAGTGCGACTTCTTTGATGCCGTCGCCGTAGAGCTTGATTTCTTCAGCCGCCTGATGTTCTTTGATGAGCGGGGTGGTGAGGAGGATTCGGATGTTGCCCTGGGTGAGGAGGTAGTCTGCCTCATCGCGTGAGCCGGTGGTGAGGTCGGCGATCTGGTCGATACGGAACCCAAAGGTATGGGCATAAAAGAAGGCGGCCTGTTTGGCGTTGCCGACATAGAAACGGACATGATCGACATCGATCAGGGTCAATGGATCTGAACTGACAGCGGCGGGTTGGGTCGAAGCGGTGGTCATCTCTGCGGTCCTTGAAAGCTCTTGGGCAACTGTGCCGACCTTTCCCATTGCGGTCATTCGGCGGGAGCCCAGGTCCCGTACATCATTGTATCCGGGAAAAAGCAGAAAATGACAAGGAGATGAGTTGAGTCAGTGGGTGACGAGTTCTCGGAATCCTGATGAGCAATCGCCCATCCGGAGGATGCTCACGGTGCTCTGGGCGAGGAGGGCCCCGAGGGGCTTGCCAGCGACCATGAGCACCGAATCCCCTTCTTCGGTGATTTCTTCGGCATTGATCAGATTCTCGACTTGGTCAGTCCAGTCTCGGAGTCGCCCGGACTCGGGGGGTTGGGTAAAGATTGGGGTGACGCCGCCATAGAGCGCCATCCGGTTCGCTGCGATTCGTGAGGAGGTGTAGGCATAGATCGGGACGCGGAAGTTGAACTGGCTCAGGTATCGCGCCATCCCCCCCGCCTGCGACCAGACGACGATGGCTTTGGCATCGAGTTCGTCAGCCATATACCACACGCCCTTGGCCAGGGCTGCGGAGCGGAATGGGTATTCCTTCATGTCCGTCGGCGCGCCGTCGGTGTGGACGAGTTGGTCCATGCGGGCCTCGGTGACTTTGATGATCCGCTGCATGGTTTCGACGACGATTTCAGGGTGAGCACCGACGGCGGTTTCGCCCGAGAGCATGACGGCATCGCATCCGTCGAGGACGGCATTGGCGACATCGGAGGCTTCGGCGCGGGTGGGGGTCGCGGATTCGATCATGGTTTCGAGCATCTGGGTGGCGACGATGCAGGGTTTGCCCAGGGCTGCGCATTTGGCGAGGATGTATTTCTGGATGACGGGGACCTTGGCGACATCCATCTCGACGCCGAGATCGCCTCGGGCGACCATGATCGCGTCGGTGGCTTGGATGATGGACTTGATGTTCAATACCGCCTGAGGCATCTCGATCTTGGCGACGACGGGGATGGAGGTGGTGATGTCAAGATCGCACTTTTCGACATCGAGGCATTTCCATTCTTCGAGTTTGGCTTTGAGTTTGAGGATCTCCTCAGCGTTTCGTACGAAGGAGAGCGCAAGATAATCGAGTTTGTTCTCGGCGGCCCACTTGGCACACGCCCAGTCCCGCTCGGTGATCGCGGGCATGTCGAGATCGGACTCGGGGAGGTTGACGCCTTTGGAACTCGTCACCTTGCCGCCGACGGTAACTCGGCACCGGAGCGATTTACCCTTGTCCTGTTCGACCGCAAGCATGCGAATCAAGCCGTCGTTGATGAGCACGCGTTGCCCGGGGAGGACATCGTCGTAGAAGGCTTCGAAGGTGACATCGAAGGTTGGCGAGCCATCGACGATTGCGGCGTCGCCTTGCCCTTTGCGGAAATACACCTCGTCGCCGGTCTTGAGCATAATCCCGCCACCCTCGTGGATGTCAGGGACTTTGCAGACCCGCATCTTTGGGCCTTGGAGATCGCCGAGGATGGCGATGCATCGCCCTGAGACATCAATCGCCCGGCGAACACTGGCGAGTCGTTTGTCCATCTCTTCGAGGTTGCCGTGGGAGAAGTTGAGCCGAAAGACGGAGACGCCTGCCTCGATAAGTTTTTCGAGCATCTCGTCGGAGTCGGACGCCGGGCCGAGGGTCGCGATGATTTTGGCATGTGCCGGGCGGGTGGATTCGTCGGTGGTCATCCAAGAAGGGGCGGTCGAATGGGGACTCATGCAATACTCCACGCAGGGATGGTGTGTCTGTTGGTGAGATTTCTCTCGTTATCTCCCTTTATCGGCTTGCGATACCTATGTTCATCACACGGGATGAGGCTGTGAGGCCAGATAGTTGTGGTATGGGAGATGAATATGGCAGATCAAAATGTGGCGATCGTCACCGGGGCGGGCTCAGGGATCGGGCGTGCGTGTGCGATTGGGCTTGGGTTCAAGGGGTATCGGGTTGTGCTGGTGGGACGCCGATTTGAGCCTCTTGAAGATACCGGAGCGATGATCGGGCATCGGGGTGAGGATTGGATCGCGGTGCGGGCGGATCTTGGTGAGCCTCTGGATCGTGCGAACATCGTGGAGCAGAGCGTTGGGTTTGGGGGAATTGATGCGATCGTCAACAATGCGGCGATCGGGACCTGCCGACCGCTCGGCGAGTTGAGTGAGTCTGAGATCAGCACCATGTACGCTGCCAATGCCATTGGGCCGACGGATCTGGTTCGGCTTGCGTTGCCAAATCTTCTCGAATCGAAGGGGTGCGTGGTCAATATCGCATCGGTGGCGATGTTGGATCCCTTTGTTGGGCTCGGGGTGTATGGATGCACCAAGGCCGCGATTGATGGGCTGACGCGGGCGATTCACAATGAATATGGCGAGCAAGGGGTGCGGGCCTATACCATCGCGCCGGGCGCGGTCGAGACGGCGATGCTGCGGTCGATTGTGTCGAAAGAGATGCTGCCGACAGCGAACACGCTCTCGGCGGAGCAGGTCGCGGGGAAGATCATCGCGTGCATTTTGGGCGAAGTGAGCGAGCCATCGGGTACGACGATTGTAATGAACAGCCCGTAAGCGAGCCCATAAGCGAGTTCACTCGCCGGGGATGTAGGAGATCGCACCTTCCATCGGGGAACTGGCGGTGGCGTAGAGTTTCTTGGGGATCCGTCCCGCAAGATAACTCTGACGCCCGGCTTCGCAGCCTTTTCTCATGGCGTGGGCCATCATGATCGGATCGCTCGCGTGGGCGATAGCGGTGTTGAGCAGGACGCCGTCGGCTCCGAGTTCCATCGCTAGGGCAACATCAGACGCGCTGCCCACGCCGGCATCAACGATGACGGGGAAGTCTGGGTCATTTTCTTTGAGCAGTTCCAAGCACAGGACGATGTTGTTGATATTCAGAACCCCTTGGCCCGAGCCGATCGGTGAACCCGCAGGCATCACAGCGGCTGCACCGGCGTCTTTGATGCGTTTGGCGCTGATGGGATCATCGGAGGTATAGCAGAGCACATTGAATCCGTCCTTGACCAATGTTTCGACTGCTTCGAGGGTGCCGACAGGGTCGGGGAGGAGGGTTTTCCTGTCGCCGAGCACTTCGAGTTTGACCCATGCCGCGCCGGGGTTGTCGAGTTGATCGAGGAGTTCGCGCCCAAGCCGCGAAACACGAACAGCATCCTCAGCGGTGAAACACCCAGCCGTATTGGGCAGGATGGTGTATCGACTCAGGTCGATGTATTCGAGCAGGCTCTTGCCCTCTTCGTTGAACAAGCGCTCTCGCCGGACAGCGACCGTGATGACCTCGGCCCCCGAAGCGTCGAGGGCTTCTTTCATGAGTTCCATCGAGGAGTACTTGCCGGTGCCGACGAGCAGGCGAGAGTCGAACGATTGCCCAGCGATATTGAGTGAGGACAATCCGGGTTCGGTCTGGAGGGTGGTCATAGAAAAATCTCCTTAAGCCTGGACGGTTGCGGTCGAGCGGACATGGAGCTCGGTGAGTTGTTCGTCATCGACGACATTGGGTGCGTCACACATGAGATCGACGCCGGTGAGCGATTTGGGGAAGGCGATGACATCGCGGATGTTCTCGGTGCCGATGATGTGCATGACCAAGCGATCGAGCCCGAAAGCGACGCCGCCGTGGGGTGGCGCGCCATAGGTGAGGGCGTCGAGCAGGAAGCTGAACTTGAGTTTGGCTTCTTCCTGAGTCATCCCCAGAAGCTCGAAGACCTTGGACTGGACCTCTTGCTGATGGATACGGATCGAGCCGCCACCGATTTCGGACCCGTTGCAGATCATGTCGTACCCATCGGAGACGATGGATTCGACGGCGTCGATGTCTTTGGCATCGCAGGCCATGAACCGCTCGGTTTCTGCCTTGGTCGGGGCGGTGAATGGGTGATGGAGCGAGTGGTATCGCTCGGATTCCTCATCGTATTCAAACATCGGAAAGTCGTAGACCCAGAGGAAGTTCCACTTGCCTTCGGGGATGTAGTCGTGCTCCTTGGCAATCTTGAGCCGGAGTTCACCCAGTGCCTTGGTGCAGACATTGTATGAATCGGCACCGAAGACCACCGCGTCGCCATCTTCGAGACCAAGCCGTTCGATGAGTTCGTCTTTGATGCTGGCGAGGAACTTGGCGATGCCAGTGGAGAACTCGCCATCGACAAACTTGACGGTTGGCGCGCCGCCCGCGCCGAACTGCTCGACGAATGGGTTGAACTTGTCGGTCACTTTGCGCGAGAACTTGGCCGCTGCGCCGGGCACACGGATGGCCTTGACGACGCCCTTGTTCTTGGCGAGTGCATCGGTAAAGACCCCGAACTCGGCCTTGGCAGCGAGATCGGAGATATCGACGAGTTTCAAATCAAAGCGGGTGTCGGGGCGGTCGATGCCGTAGGTGTCCATTGCTTCGCGGTAGGTCATGCGTGGGAAGTCTGGGAGTTCGACATCGAGCATCTCCTTCCAGATGTTCTTGGCAAAGCCCTCCATGAGTTCGAGCACCTGATCTCGATCGACAAAGCTCATCTCAAGGTCGATCTGCGTGAACTCGGCCTGGCGATCAGCGCGGGGGTCTTCGTCGCGGAAGCACTTGACAATCTGCAAGTACCGATCGCACCCCCCCACCATCAAAATCTGCTTGAACAACTGAGGCGACTGAGGCAACGCATACCACATGCCCTCCTGATTCCGCGAAGGCACCAAGAAATCCCGCGCGCCCTCTGGAGTTGATCGGCACAGCACCGGGGTTTCGACCTCGATGAACTCGTGGGCGTCGAAGTAGTCGCGGGTGAGTTTGGCGACGCGATGGCGGGTGCGGAGGATGCTCTGCATCGCCGGTCGGCGGAGATCAATGTAGCGATAGCGGAGCCGAACCTCTTCGTTGGGGAGGTCTTTTTCGTTGCTGGGGATGAAGGGGAGTTTTTTGGTCTTCGAGAGCACTTCGAGTTCGGTGACGAGGACCTCGATGGTGCCGGTGGCGATCTTTGGGTTGGCTTTGCCACGAGCACGAACGACGCCCGTCACTTTGATGCAGTCTTCATTACGGAGCCGATCGCCAGCTTTCATCGTGGCTTCATTGCCATCGACGGAATCAAAGACCACCTGCGTGACCCCGGCGCGGTCTCGCATATCGATAAAAATGAGCCCGCCGCCGTGTCCGCGGTAGGCGTTGACCCACCCGCAGAGGGTGACGGTTTGGCCGATATTCGATTCGTCGAGTTGAGAGCAGGTATGGGTGCGCATGGCGGTTGGCTTTCTGAGTTGGTCAATGTCGATCTGAGCGATGATCCTATGCGTGCAGGCATGAAAAAAGGCTCCAAATACGGAGCCCTTCGGGTGATTTTAAGTGGTTTTCAGATTAGGCAGCCTTGGCTTCGGCCTGCTGTTGCCCCTCGATCATGTATCCCGCGACGGCATTGAGGGCGGCGCCCCAATCATCGTTGAGTTGAGGCGTCCAGGCATACCCGGCGACCTCTGACAAAGCAAAGAGCATGGTATCACGGACGACGGGGTAGTGTGCTTCTTGAGCGCCGTACCCGACATGGCGAGCACCCATCTGACGCAATGGGTCAGCGAGTTTCTCGATGTCCGAGACATTCTGGGCGACGAGTTTGAGCGCGCTGCCCAGATGCTTCTTCTGCCCGCTCATATCATCAGGGAAAAGCTCGCGAACCGACGGGGCGGTCTCGAAGAGTTTGGTGTAAAAAGTTGCGATCACATCATCGAGCCGAGGCTCGACAAGGGCGAAGCTCGATGAGAGACGGTCGATCTGATCTTGATTGAAAGCCATGGGCGTTTCCTCCGGTAATAGGGTGTGCCTTCGATTTCGGCACAACTTGGGCAGAGGATAAGGAAGATGGGTCGATTCCGATGAGATTTTATGAGACGATGCTGATTCCGGGGGTTTTTGCATCAATAGGTTTGGAGACTCAGTCATCTGAAAGGTGATCTAAATATGTCTGCCCTTCAATCATATAGGTAGAGACGATCTCGAAGACCGCAGACCAGTCTTCCTTGAGTTGCTCGGCCCAAAGATCGCCAGCGATATGTTCAAATGCGCCGACCATCGCATCGCAAACGATTGGATAGTCCGTAATTTTTGTGTTATAGCCAATATGACGGGTGCCCATCTCTCTGAGCATCCCCGCGAGATCATCGAGGTTGGCAACATTCATCGCGAGGAGCTTGATCGCCTCACCCATATGATGCTTCTGGGAAGTGAGATCGTCGGGGAAAAACTGGCGAAACTGCGGGGCACGCTCGAAGAGAATGGTATAAAACACATCCTCGAGTTCGTCGAGTCTCAGTTCAACAGCCAGAAAACAAGCGACAAGCCGATCAATTTGTGCTTGACTGAGACTCATTGAGGCATTCTCCATTGGACATCGGGCACAAGCGGGTTTGGCGCAACCATACCCTGTTGATAAATCATCGGTCCGGGCACTTCATGAACTTGGAAAAACTCGGATTTCGTAGATTTAGCACATTTCGATGCAGACCGCGACCGCGTTTCCGCCGCCGAGACAGAGGGCCGCGACGCCCTTTTTGCCGCCGGTGCGTTTGAGTTGGTGGATTAAGGTGACGAGGATTCGAGCGCCTGAAGCGCCAATGGGGTGTCCCAGCGCGACGCCGCCGCCGCAGAGGTTGAGCTTGTCTTCGCAGACTCCGAGCTCCTTGATGTTGCACAGGAGTTGAGCCGCGAATGCTTCGTTGATCTCAAACATATCCACATCGTCGATCGACCACCCGGCCTTGTCGAGGGCCCCCTTGATGCCGGTGATCGGGGCAGCGAAGATGTCCTTGGGATCGACGCCTGAGGTGTTGTAGCTCACGATCTTGCACAGTGGAGCGAGCCCAAGCTCGGCTGCTTTGGACTCACTCATCACGATGGTGGCTGCGCCGCCATCGGAGATCTGCGATGCGTTGCCCGCGGTGATGGTGCCGTCCTTTGTGAACGCCGGGCGGAGTTTGCCCAAGCCCTCTGCGGTTGAATCGGCTCGGATACCTTCGTCGATGTTGATCCCGCCGTCGGCTCCGGGTTTGCGCCGGTTGCCGAGTTGTTCGCCGGTGAGTTTGACGACTTCAGCATCGAAGTGCCCGGCTTCCCATGCCGCTGCTGCTCGCTGGTGGGATTGTGCAGCGAAGCGGTCTTGGTCTTCGCGGGTGATGCCATAGGTCTCGGCGGTGTGCTCGGCTGCATTGCCCATCGGCCAGCCCTCGAATGCACACCGGAGCCCGTCGTAGGCCATGTGGTCTTCCATCGTGCCCGGGCCGTACTTGATGCCAGCGCGGACATGGGCAAAGTGTGGAGCCCCGGTCATGTTTTCCATGCCTCCAGCAATCACACATTCGTTGTCGCCCGCCTTGATCGACTGGGCAGCCATCATGACCGCTTCGAGCCCTGAGCCACAGACTTTGTTGATGGTTTTGGCCGAGAGTGTCGAAGGCAGCCCGGCCTTGAGCCCGGCCTGGCGGGCGGGGTTCTGCCCAACGCCCGCTTGGAGGACACATCCCATGATGCATTCGTCTACATGATCCTTGGCAGCCGGTGCATCGGCGAGGGCGGCCTCGATGGCAAACGCACCAATCTGTGGCGACGCGACGCGCGAAAATGAACCAAAGAACTTGCCGATCGGGGTACGACGGGCAGCGACAATGACAGGGTGGTTAGACATAAGGCTTTCCTTTATTTCGAACGATTTCTCGTGAATTTCTTCCGGGTTGACACTCTAGGGGGCTTCAATCCCAATACCAACCTGCACACACACCATGACCACTCCGAACGCACAAAATCCGCCGCCTCAACCCCTCAAGAGGGCTACAAGGCTCAAACTCTGGGCGGAACTGGTGTTTTTGTATGGGCTTGTGCCCGCGATCATCGCTGGATTGGTTCGTCCTGATTTTGGCGATTCGGTGCTCGCCAAGGCGGGGATTACCGCCTTGAGCTTCGAGACCGGGCTCCCGAGCGGGGCGTTTATCTTCCCGGTGCTTCTCTTCACCTTTGTCTCGATGTTCCTCTTTCTTAGGATTGATCCCAGCTTTGAGAATCGGAAACTCTGGAACTGGGCAAGTTTCAAGGAGTCATTTCGCCAGATCATGATTGTGTTTGCAGTTGGCGGGCCGACGATTCTGCTGCTTGCCTGGGTGCTCGCCAAACACACCTCCCTGATGGACCAGCAAGGATTTTTGTATATCCCAAGGCAATATCCGTTGTTGATGCTCGCGATCATCTTTTTCTATCCGTGGATCAGCGCGTACCCGCAAGAGATCACCCACCGAGCGTTCTTCTTCCATCGCTATGAACCAATCCTCGGCTCGGGCAGACTGATCTTTGTCCTCAATGTACTCGCGTTCTCATGGCTCCATGCCCCGATGTGGAATGTGATCGCGCTGGTGATGACCATCCCGGCGGGGATTCTTTTCGCATGGACTTACCGCCGAACAAACTCAGCACTCGCTGCGGGGTTTGAGCACGCGATTTACGGCGTTTGGGTCTTTTTTGTAGGGCTTGGATATTTCGTCTATGCGGGGCGATGAGCAGCGTGCTCCCCCGACATCTCAAAATCTGAGGACTATGATTCCACCCTGCCAACGGGCAGTTTTTCATGAGAATCTCCAAGGAATGCCCATGTCCACCACCACCGCGACCGACACGCATATCAAACTCGAAGCCAACACCAATCAAGCGCTCGGGATCGCCCAGTACGCGATCGACTTCCTCTCCGACGACCCGGCCAAGCGGGGCGAGCCTGACACATCGGTGCTCGAACGGACCAACATGTTCTTCACCGACGCGGTCCTCTGTGGGCTCTCAGCCTTGGCGCTCAAAACCAACGCGCCGACCGTCCTCCGCGACGAGGCGTTGCAGTATCCGGTGACAGATGCCACCCATCGGCTCGGCAAAGCGACCCAGCGCGGGGCGACGGTGTTTGGATCAAATATCCAGGTTCAACCTGAGAAGGCAGCGCTGGCCAACGGGTCGGCGGTCCGCGAGTGGGATTCCAACGGCACCAACTTTGGATACAACCCACAACTCGGGCACACCGCAGGCGAGTTCGGGCACAACGATTTCTATGGCGTGTGCATCGCGGGCGCTCAGATGGGCGGGCATGACGGCGCGTATGCACTCAAAGCCATGATCTGCCTCGATGAAATCCGCGGTCGGCTCTCCGAAGTGTTCTCGCTCAAGACCTACAAGATCGACCATGTTGTGCACGGGGCAATCGGATCGGCTGCAGTGTTCGGCGCGATGCTCGGGGCGACCGCTGAACAGATCGAATCGGCGATCGGGATGGTCGTTGCCCACTACATCCCGTTCCGCGCCATCCGCGCGGGCAAACAACTCTCGGACTCGAAGGGTGCCAGTGCTGCGATCTCGACCGAAGTGGCGATCATGTCGGTTCGTCGTTCGATGAACGGGTTCATGGGCCCACGCGATATCTTCCGCAATCCTGAATCCATCTTCCGCATCTTTGAAGGGCCCGGGCAGATGTTCGAAGCCGTCGGGACGGACGATGCCAATACCAAGCAGGCGGACGCATCGCCGTTTGATCTGGTGTTCGGGCGGGCCGGGTCGGACTTTGCGGTCATGGGGATGCACTTCAAGCTCGGGCTCTATGAGCACCAGAGCGCGGGCGCGTTGCAGGCTTTGCTTGATCTCTTGAAGAAGGCTCCTCACCTGCTCGATGATGAATCTGGCTCAAAGATCAAAACGATCAAAATCACCGCATACGAGCCCGCATTTGGCATTATTGGCGATCCGGCCAAGCGGAATCCAACCACCCGCCAGAGCGCGGATCACTCGATGGTCTACATCGTCGCGACGCTGCTGCGCAAGGCGCTGAGCCAGCAGACCTCGGACTGGAAAACGCTCATGCTCGAGCCCTATGACTTCGACGCCAATGCGATCAATAACGAACGCACGCGCTCGCTGATGGAAAAAATCGAGTTCTTCCACGGCGGCGAGGACTACGACAAACGATACCCCGATGGCATCCCCACCTCGCTGATCATCGAAGACACCGATGGCACCGAGTTCGACTCGGGCATGGTGATGTATCCAGCTGGGCACGCCCGCAATACCGAAGCGGATTTGAAGGGCATCTTGGCCCACAAGTTTGACATCTTGGGCAAGCTGGCGTTTGAAGACCCGGCACCGATCGTGGCACGGTTTGATGGGCTCGCTGAAAAATCGGTCGAAGAGGTCGCGTCGATGAATGACTTCGAGATTCAGACACGCGACGGGTTTGAGTAAGCCAAAGGCCCCACTTCTGGGTGCCACTACTCGCCGTCATCGGCGCAGTAGTGTCCTCGAAACGGATTGGAACTCAGCACTACTGCGCCCTTCGGGCGAGTAGTGGCACCCAAATACCTCAGTGATACAACTTGCCGGCGTGCTTGATCCACCCGTGCTCGTGATTCCCGATCGGGTCGCGGTGTGTCCAGTGGACTAAGCCGCCAATATCGTTGTATTCGTACTCGCCTTTGAACTCGACGAGGTCACCATCATGGATCGGGACACGATCGACCAGGTCGATGTTGTGGACGATCAGGAGTGTCTGATCGCAGTTGAGATTGATGATAAAGCGTTGATGCTCGTCGCCTTCGAGATCATCGGTGAGGGCTTTGACAACCACGCCGACATCTTCGATGATGGTGGAATCGTGCTCGATCGTGTACCGATGCTTTGTTCGTGGCATTTACATCTCCCAAGGCGTCCCCGGCGTGTACTCAACAAGTTCATAAAGTTCTTTGCGTGTCTGCATGTTGCCGAGCTGCCCTTCAAGGGTGCCGGCGGAATGGAGCTCGGCGAGGGCTCGTTGGATCGCGCCCATCGCGATGCGGAGGGTGGAGACGGGGTAGATGACGATTGAATAGCCCATCTCGCCAAAGTCTTTGAGCGGGATCATCGGGGTTTTGCCGAACTCGGTCATGTTGGCGAGCAGATACGGGCGATCGTCGCCGAGCTCGTTCATCGCGTCGGCGAAGTCCTTGAACTCTTGGACAGTGGTCAGCCCCTCGGGGAAGATCATGGTCGCGCCGGCTCCGACATAGGCTTTGGCGCGGGTGATCGCAGCGTCGAAGCCTTCGACGCCTTTGGCGTCGGTGCGGGCACAGATGATGAACGCGCCATCCGAGCAATCCTGCGATGCCTTGGCTGCCCATTGAATTTTCGACACCGCTTGCTCGATCGGGATCAGGGCTTTGCCGTCGAGGTGCCCGCAGCGTTTGGGGAAGACCTGGTCTTCGAGATGCAACCCGGCTGCCCCCGCGTGGTTGTATTCGAGCACCGTTCGGCGGACCATTTCCTCCTCGCCGAACCCGGTGTCGGCGTCGGCGATCACCGGGAGCCCGGACCCAAAGCAGACCTCTTGTACAACTTTGGTGAAATGGTCGAGCGTCAGAATCCCCACATCGGGCACCCCGGCTGCGACCGAGGTCGCGCCGCCTGAGACATAGCATGCTTTGAACCCGCACTGGGCGACGGACTTGGCAACCAAGGCGTTGAATGCGCCCGGGGCCGCGACCACCGATTGGTCCATAAGGGTACGGAGAAGTGTTCCGGGGTGCGAATAGGTGTGCATGATGGATCATAGTCCCCGGAGCGTGTATTGGGTGATTGGGAATGATACAATCGGGGCATGAAATCACACACCAGAACGCTCCTCGCCGCCACGCTGTGCACGCCGATGCTTCTTTGGGCATCCGCTTCAGCGTTTCCCCTGTCCATGCCGCTCGCCGATGCTGATTCGTCCCAGATCGCCCCGCCCGATTGGGAGAAGATCCGCGACGAGGATCGCGTCTCAGGTCGGATCACATTCTTCGGCCAACCCAGCAAAGAAGAGATCGAAGCCTTTGCCAAGGCCGGGGGCAGGGTGGTCATCAACGCCCGGACCGTCGGCGAGATGGACAAACTCAACTATGACGAAAAAGCGTTCGTCGAATCGCTGGGCATGCAGTACATCCACATCCCGACCAGCGGCGGCAACTTCGGATTTGCACTCCGCGATCAACTCGCCAACGCGATCGACCAAACCGATGGCGAGATCCTGTTCCACTGCAAATCTGGCTCGCGGGCAGCAACGATTTATGCGCTCTACATGATGGATGAATACGGACTCAAGAAAAAGGTCGCGATCGGTAAATCACTCGAACTCGGCATGGGGCGAGGCATGATCTCGCTGATCGAAAGGACACTCATGGACACCCCATCGAACAATGCAACCAATCGGGTCATCGAAGCCGTATCGCCTGAGGGGATTCGCACCTCGATCGACACGCTCGTCGGGTTTGGAACTCGCCATACGCTCTCCGAGACTCAATCGGACACCCGCGGGATCGGGGCTGCTCGGCGGTGGGTGAAATCACAGTTCGAAGCCAACATCGCAGGGCACGGCAAAGCGGGCGATACGACGCCCAAGGTCTATTTCGATACTCATCTGGTCGAACCCGACGGGCGAAGGATCACCGAGCCCGTCGAGGTGGTCAATGTGATCTGTGAGATTCCCGGTGCTGCTGCCGATTCACGCGATCGGGTGTACTATGTCCTCGCTCATCTCGATTCACGCGCCAGCCAAGCCAATGACGCGACATCGGATGCGCCCGGTGCCAACGACGATGGATCAGGCGTCGCAGCATTGATCGAACTCGCTCGGGTGCTCTCGAAGGAGCATCACGAATCGACCATCATCCTCATGGCAACCAGCGGCGAGGAACAAGGGCTCTTCGGCGCTCGGCTTCATGCCCAGCAGGCAGCTCAAGAGGGCAAGAATATCCGTGCTGTGCTCAACAATGACACCATCGGCGATCCGAGCGGGGTGCTTCCAGGCGAAGACGGGCGATACGAGGTTCGGGTGTTTTCGGAAGGACTCCCCGCCTCGCTCCTCGCACTCGATGATGACCAGATTTCAGCCCAAGCCCGCAAGCTTCGGCTCTATGGCATGGAATCCGATTCTCAATCTCGCCAACTCGCGCGGTACATCGCCGAGGTCGCCAAGGCGTATGAAACCACCGTTCAGCCGAGATTGGTGTTCCGCCCGGACCGATTCCTGCGAGGCGGGGATCACACGCCTTTCAACGAACTCGGGTTCGCTGCGATCCGGTTCTGTGAGGTCTACGAGAACTACGACCATCAGCATCAGGATATCCGCACCGAGGACGGGGTGAAGTATGGCGATCTGGGCGAATATGTCGATGCGGCGTACCTCGCCGATGTGACGCGATTGAACGCGGCGGTGCTGATGAACCTGACCAATAGCCCATCGGCTCCGAGCGAAACCCGGGTCATCATTTCCGAGCTGAGCAATGACACCACGCTCCGTTGGAAGATGTCGCCTGAGACGGATATCGCGGGGTACGAGATCGTTTGGCGGGCAACGACGAGTGCGAACTGGGAGCACAGCAAGGATGTCGGGATCGCAGCCGAGGGAACGGTTCCGATGTCGAAAGACAACTGGCTCTTTGGTGTGCGGGCGTATGACCGCGACGGGTACCGCTCGGTGGTGTCGTATCCGTACCCATCGAAGGATTGAGCCTGTGAGTTTCGCAGCTTTCGTGGGTGCGCATCACCATTCTTGTGCGCTTTGAATGCCTAGAATCGCAGTGTTTCCCAAAATCTCCACTCCTGCGGATCCGATGACGATCCGTATTCAAATGACTGTGAAGGATACCGATATGACCACTGCACCAACCCATGCCAAGGGGCTCGAAGGCGTGATCGCGGGTGAGACCGAGATCTGTAATGTCGAACAAACCTCATTGATCTATCGCGGGTACGAGATCGCCGATCTGGCTGCCAATGCTTCGTTCGAGGAAGTCGCCTACCTCCTGCTGGTCGGCAACAAACCCTCTGCTGACGAACTGGCGAGTTTTAAAGCCGAGTTGGTCGCCCAGCGCGGCTTGCCTGCTCCGGTCGTTGAGTTCCTCAAGACCTCAGGCGATCTGGTGAATAATCAGTATGCTGTGCCTATGGATATCCTGCGGACCGGGGTGTCGATTCTTTCGCATCTCGATGCGGATTGCCAGGACAACGCTGCCGATGCGAATCTGCGCAAATCCAAGCGCCTGCTTGCCCAGATTCCGACCATCATCGGGCACATGCAGAACTCGATCGAAGGCAAGGACTTCATCGCTCCCAATCCGAATCTCTCGCATTCCGCGAACCTGCTCTACATGATGACCGGCTCTGAGCCCACCCCCGAAGCGGAGAAGGTGATGGATGTGTCGCTGGTGCTCTATGCCGAGCATGATTACAACGCATCGACCTTCACCGCCCGCGTGATCTCGGGAACCCTCGGCGATCTGCACGGCGCGGTCACCGGGGCGATCGCAGCGCTCAAGGGCAAGCTTCACGGCGGGGCCAACGAAGCAGCGATGGATATGCTCTCAGACATCCGCAAAGACATCGGCCCGGACAATGATCTGGGCAAGGTGACGGATTGGATGCACCAAGCGTTCGCTGACAAGCGCAAGCTGATGGGATTCGGGCATCGCGTCTACAAGAACGGCGACCACCGCGCCCCGATCCTGCATGGGCTTGGTCGCAAGGCAGCCCAGGCGCGGGGCGAGGAGTTTGTGAAACTCTTTGAGCTCGGCGAGATGGTGCAGAAGATCATGGAAGACGAGAAGAAGATTTATCCCAATGTGGATTTCCCCTGCGGGATGACTTACTTCACGATGGGGATCCCTGTGCCTCAGTACACCCCGATCTTTGTCGCTTCGCGGATCACTGGATGGGCTGCCCACATTATGGAGCAGCACGCCAACAACCGCCTGATCCGGCCACGGGTGGCGTATATTGGTCCTGCACCGCGCAACTGGAACGACTGAGGATTGAGTTGATTTGATCTTTTCTGAGCCGCGTTCGGGTTGAACGCGGCTTTTTCTTGATCTGGACACGAAAGTTGTGCCCCCCGATCCCGTATAATGAACTGAGCAAAACGCTCGGGAGTGCCCATGATCCGGTTCAACTGTGATAAATGTGAGATGGAGATCGAGGTTGAGGATGCCCTCGCCGGGACGAAGCATGAGTGCCTCGGGTGCGGCGATATCAACCGCGTGCCAATGCTTGATGGGGGCGATGCAGATGAATCCAGTGCTCCTGATTCAAAGAAAACGGATCGCGCTGCCGAAGCAGGGTTCCCCCCTGACTTTGGGGCTGAGGTTCGGGTGCAGATTGTTCGGCGGTGCTGGTTCCGCTCGCGGGCCATCCGATTTTCACTGGTCACGCTGATCCTCTTGGGCGGCATTATTGGTACCATCTCGATCTTTGTCTCCGAGAAGAACTTGCTCTGGCTTGCTTTATCGGTACCGATGATCTTGGGAAGTGTTGGATTGATTGGTTGGTGGTGGATTGATCGGCTCGCGGCATCAATCGAGATCACAACCAAACGCACGATCATGCACCGCGGGATTTTTTCGAAATCTTCATCCGAGGTCGTCCACGACAACATCCGGAATATCCAGATCGAGCAGACATTTCCTCAGCGCGTGATGGGGGTTGGGAAACTCGGGATTTCGTCTTCAGGGCAGGATGGGATCGAGCTTCAGGTGAATCATCTCAAGGACCCAGACAACTTGCGCAAAATCATTGATCTGTATCGCCCGCTCTAGTGAAACCTGTGCTGATCGCGGGGATTGGGCCGATAGATGGGATATACTTGGGTTCGTCGAGTTTTGCCCGTTTGATCGGGTGTTTGGCGGATTCGCAGGAGGCTTTCCCCGTATGCAATGGATGCTCAAACTTCGTTTGCGAGTCTTTGCGCTCTTGGTCGCGTTGGCGATCTTGGTCTTTGGCGTGGTGAGTATGCTCTCGGTCGGGGTCTTGCCTGCGGTTGGTGTTGCGCTCACGATCGCCGTGACGATGGTCAACTCGATGACCTCGCGTCTTGATGCGATGACCTGCGCCGGGTGCGGGACGAGCATCGAACAATCGCCTGCGGGGACGCACGGGATCGCCTGCACATCCTGCGGCACAATCAACCACCCGTTCAACGCCGGCGGCGAGAATGGGCTCGCGAGCGAGTTTGTGTTTGATGACGAGGATGAGACTGCCTGATTCGGGATTGCTCGATACCAGATAAATTAAAAAAACGCCCAGAGCAATCTCTGGGCGTTTGTGGTTTGAATCGTGAAGCGGATGCTTACTTCGAGTCCATCGCTTCCATCTTCTTGTTGAAGTCGTCGGCGCTGATCTCTTCGATCTCGGCATCGGCGAGGATGACATCGACCGTCTTGTGCTCGCGGATCTGCTGGAGCAAGGTCTGGGCTTGCCCGGACTTGATCAACTCGTCGCGGACCTGCTCGGGGCGTTTGCCTTGCTGGGTGGCGAGGCGGACGATCTGGGCGTTGACCTCTGGCTCTTCGACCGTCACTTCGAGGGTGTCGGCTGCCTTGTTGAGGATGAAGAACTGCTTGAGTTCGTTGGTCGCACTCTCGGCTGAGGAGTTTCGGAGCTCGGCCATGTGTTGTTCGATCTCGTTTGGATCGACGCCTCGGTACATCATGTCCATGCGTCGGCGTTCGAGGTTCCGTGCTGCCTGCTGGGCGGTGAGCCCTTCGGGGAGTTCGAAGTCGATCGCGTCGGCGAGGTGCTTGGTGATCTGCTGACGCATGACCGCCTGCTGCTGGGTTTCGGCCCGCTGGGTGAGCTGGGCGGTGACCATTTCACGGAGTTGTTCTTCGTCGTTGAAGCCGTACTTGGCGACGAGGTCGGTCATGACGGCGGGGACGATGCGGTAGACCTTGACGACTTCATAGGCGATGGTGAGGGCTTTGCCTCGGAGCGCTTCGACTTCGTGGTTTTCTGGGCCTGTGAGCTTGATGGTGAGCTTGTCACCATCTTTGGGGGTACCGATCTGCTTGGTGAAGTCTGGGACGATGACGCCCAGGATCATGCCTTCTTTGCCATCTTCGGGGATCTGGACGACCGCGCCTTCGATGTTGTAGTGCTCGGTGCCCTCGGCATCGGTCATCACGGCGTTGCCGGTGAGGTAGTCGCCTTTTTCGGAATCTTCGCGCTCATCGAGCGAGCCTTCGTTGATGGCGATCTTTTTGATCTCGTCATCAACGAGGTCTTTGGGGAGCGAGGTGTCTGGCTTGAGGACCTTGATGCCTTTGAGTTCGGGGAGTTCGAACTCGGGCATGACCTCGACTTCGACCTCGAAGTGGACGGGCTGTCCTGCTTCGACCTCGATGCCTTCCATCGCTTCGGATGGTGGCTGGGAGAGGACTTTGAGCTCGTTGTCCTTGACAGCTTCCTGATACGCATGGGAGATCAGGTTTGATTTGGTTTCTTCTTTGACATACGACCCGAAGCGTTTTTCGATCAGGCGACGCGGGGCGTGTCCTTTGCGGAAACCGGGGATGTTGGCTTCATGGGCGACCGAGGCGAAGGCCATTTCGATCTGTCCATCGACGGTTTCTGAGGGGATGTCGATCGAGATTCTCTTTCGACAGGGGCCTACATCTTCGACTTTGACGGTATTGGTTGCGTTGTCTGACATGATAATCCTTTGGTTCATGTCGCGCACAGGACTGCTGTCGATCCGCCATCGTGCGCCTGAGTCCCGGATCGACCCCGCCGAACGCCGACAGGAGAAGAAGTGTAGGCATTGGTTGAATCTCAGGGGGCGTTTAAGGTTGAAGTTGGGTCATGCGGGGCTATGATCCCACCTGATTATGGCCAGGCTGTGATCGGCGAGCCGAGGTGGCGGAATTGGTAGACGCGGTGGATTCAAAATCCACTTCTGGAAACAGAGTGGGGGTTCAAGTCCCCCCCCCGGCATTCAAATCAACCCCGATTTATACCACGAGAAGGATGGTTTTCCATGGCAGACGAACAACAACCCCAGCAGCAACAGGTCCAGCTCCGCATCGACGAATCGAAAATGACGAGCACCTACGCCAACACTATCCGGACATCCAACACCCAGGACGAGCTGGTGATGGACTTTGGGATGAATATCCCGATGCAGATGCCCGGACAGGCTCCGGTCATTGTGTTCAATGTTGGCTCACGGGTCATCATGAACTGGGCGGGCGCCAAGCGATTGGCGATGTCGCTGGGTCAGGCGGTCCGTCAGTACGAAGAACGCAACGGCGAGATCGACATCAATCCGGGCGGAACGCCCCCACCGCCGCCGGCTCCTGAAGCCAACTGATCGGCTTATGAAATGAATGGATTGCTCCTGTGAGGCTCCCGAACACGGGGACTTTGCGGGAGTTTTTCTTGGTCTCTTTCCGAACTAAACATGCAGCGAATCCGTATCAGAAATCAATAAAACACGACGGAAACGCCGATCTGGAGCATCATTGTTGATGTGATGGCATTAAGACTTGTGCATGATGATTGGCCGAGCGATCGGCCCCGACGGGAGGAAACGATGAGCACCGATATCCACAGAGTTGCGACCGATACCAACCAGCCTACCGACCAGCCCACCGACGAGATGGTCAGCGAGCATGCTGGGCCGATCGCTGATTTGATTCAGGCGGTTGGAACGGTCGTGGTCGGGCAAGAGCACATGGTCCGGGCGTTGGTGATCGGGATGCTCACCGGCGGGCATGTGCTCCTCGAAGGTGTGCCCGGATTGGCCAAGACGCTGACCGTCACGACGCTGGCCCAGGCGTGCAAAGCGGAGTTCTCGCGGATTCAGTTTACGCCGGATCTGCTGCCTGCTGATGTGATCGGGACGCTGATTTACAATCCTAAGGACGGGACTTTTACGCCTCGCAAGGGGCCTATTTTTGCCAATATCGTGCTTGCCGACGAAATCAACCGCGCCCCGGCCAAGGTGCAGGCAGCATTGCTCGAAGCGATGCAGGAACGATCGGCGACGATCGGCGACACCACCTATAGCGTCGGCGATCCGTTCTTGGTGCTCGCCACACAGAACCCGATCGAGCAAGAGGGTACCTATCCGTTGCCCGAAGCCCAGATCGACCGGTTTATGCTCAAGCTCAGTGTTGGGTATCCGACCAAGGCCGACGAGCGGGTGATTGTGGATCGGATGATGTCGACGGCGAACCTTGAGCCGATCTCAGCTGTGATTTCGCTCGAAGAGATCGGCAATGCCCGGGCGATGGTCAACCGGATTTATGTCGATGACAAGATCAAAGAATATATTGTGTCCCTGGTGCATGCGACGCGCGAGCCGACGGAGTATGCGGTTGGTTGGCAGCTCGACCTGCCCAAGTTGATTGAGTTTGGCGCATCGCCTCGGGCTTCGCTCTCGCTGGCACGGGCAGCGCGGGCCAATGCGTTCTTGGAGGGTCGTTCGTTTGTGACGCCTTCGGATATCAAGGCGATCGGGCTCGATGTCTTGCGTCATCGCGTACTCATCAGCTACGAAGCCGAGGCGGAGGGCGTAAGCAGCGAGGATATTGTCAACGAAATCTTTGCACGGATCGCGGTGCCCTAACCATGTTGACTGAAGAACTCATGCGAGAGGTTCGGCGTCTGGAGATCCGGGCGCGACGACGCGTCGATGATCTTTTCGGCGGGCAGTATCACTCTGCATTCAAAGGGCAAGGGATCGAGTTTGCTGAGGTCCGTGAGTATCAACCCGGCGACGAGGTCCGCACGATCGACTGGAATGTGACGGCCCGCACCGGGCACCCGCATGTCAAACGCTTCACCGAAGAACGCCAGCTCACCGTGATCCTCTCGGTGGACTGCTCGCAATCGACGGCGTTTGGTTCGGTCAAGCGATCGAAGCATCAGTTGGCCTGCGAGGTGGGTGCGATTTTAACGCTCGCTGCGGGGCGCAATAATGATCGGGTCGGATTGCAGGTGTATGGATCGGAGCATCTCAATGATGTCGAATCGTTTCATCTCCGTCCATCAAAGGGCAAGAAGCACGCCCGGCGGATTCTGCGAGAACTCATCGACGCCGGGCCGGGGCAATCGCAGTTTAATCTCGCTGATGCGCTGCGCGAGCTCGGACGCACCCACCGTCGGCGGGCGATTCTGTTTGTGATGTCGGACTTTCTCTCGGGGCTCAATAACACTGGCGAACCCGATTGGGCCAAGCCGATGCGGATGCTTGCCCAGAAGCACGAGGTCGTGGCGATCCAGCTCACCGACCCGCTCGAGTTTGACTTGCCCAAAGCGGGGATGATTCGGATGCACGATCCGATCACCGGCAAGCGATACACGATTGATACCGCTTCTCGGCGAGTACGCCAGCGGTATCACGATCAAGCGATGCGCGAGCAGGAGATGATCGTCAACACGCTGAGCCGATCACGGGTGGACCGGATCGAGCTCTCGACCGGGGGCAATACGGTCGATGAGTTGATGCGGTATTTTAATAATCGGGCCCATAAGCAGGAGAGGCGTCGGCGATGACTCGAACTGCGTGGTCTATCTTGCTCTTGGTTCTGCTCGGGGTTTTTCCTTTGGTTTTCCCTTTAGGATGCGCACGCCCTGCGGCTGAGCCGGTGCGCATTGGGATTGATTCTCAGGCGTCGGACCCGACTGGGACGGTGGTTGTGCGGACGCATATTGATCGTGACAAGATCGGCGTTGCGGATCGGCTTTGGGTTCGGGTGGAGCTTGAATGGACGCCTCCAACGACAGCCGAGTTGGTCGAGCCGGACTGGGAATCGAGCGCGTGGACACTCATCGAGATGCAGCGCTTGCCGGCTGAACAAACCCAGACAGGATTCCAAGCGGCGTATGCGTATTTACTCGAGCCGTTCTTGCCTGGGGACTATGAGACGCCAGTCTTCGTCGTCGAAATCTATCCTGAATCCGCAGGCGAAAAATATCAGCTTGAATCGGTTGCGATGGAGGTGAATGTGCGTTCGGCGCTCGATGCGCAGGACGCCGGGACGCTTGATATGCGGGTTGGATTTGTCGATCCGCTCGAAATGCAAGCTGACAGCGAACCACGATCAAATCTCGGATTGTGGGCTGGGATCGGCGGGGTCTTGGCCATGGTGTTTGTCGTTCTCTGGCAGGTGACACGGACGGACCGAGCGGAGCAGGGCAATGAATCGGTCTATGCCCAGCTCAGGCGGGTTGCCCAGGCGGAGGACTCGGATTCGCTTGATGGATACGACACGCTCTACCGCGCATTCACTCGGCTTGACCCTCGGCTTCAACAAACCAGCGAGATCAAAGGCATGATTGATGTCTGCGAGCGGGCACGGTTCTCAGCGGACGAAGTTGGTGTTGGTGATCCACAAACGATGGCGAGGCACACGCTTGAACTGCTCGGCGCGGGGGGTGAGGCATGAATTGGCAGCTGGCGTATCCATGGGTGCTTTTTTTCGGGTTTGCGATCCCGGTCGTCTGGGTGGTACAGATCATGCGTGCTCGGTTGCGTGCGGGGATGATGAGTTCGACCCCGTCGCGGATCGCCGCTGCGGGCGGGTCGATTCGTACCGTTACTCGGTGGATTCCCGGGCTCCTGCTCTCGGTTTCGATTGGGCTCTTGCTTGTCGCGATCGCTCGCCCGCAGGAGATCATCGGCAACACCAAGACGACCCGCGATGCGATCGCACTTGAACTGGTCGTTGACCGATCGGGCTCGATGGATGAACGGGTGAGCTTTGATGGGAAGAGGATCACCCGGCTTGAGGCTGTCAAAGTTGTGCTCGAAGAATTTGTCGTCGGCGATGGGCAGCAGCTCAATGGGCGTGAGGGGGACCTGCTTGGGCTGATCGTCTTTGGATCGTTCGCTGACACGCTGATGCCTCTGACTCAATCGCATGAGGCGCTCATCGAGGCGCTTCGGCGAGTCGAAATTCCCAAGGCGAAAAATGAACAACTGACTGCCATCGGCGATGCGTTGATGCTCGCGATTGCTCGGCTTAAAGCTTCCGAGGACGCGATGAAACGGGATCTGGAAGACCCGGACTTTGAACTCAAGAGCAAGGCGGTGATCCTGTTGACCGATGGGGTGAATAAAGTGGGGAACTACTCGCCGAAGACCGCAGCCAGGCTCGCGAAAGATTGGGGGATTAAGATATACATCATCGGCATCCGCGGCAACTCGAATGCTGGCCAACTGCTCTTTGGGCGGGCCCGGAATCAAGAGAACGATCGTGAAATGACCCGTGTTGCACAGTACACCGGCGGACAATACTGGGGGGTGGATCGGATCGGCGATCTGGACAAGGTGTATGCCCAGATTGATGAACTCGAGCGCTCGTCGATCCAGATATCCGAATCAACGAGCTATCGGGAGTGGTATCTGCCGTTCGCGCTAGGCGGGCTTGGGGCGTATCTGGCGTCGGTCTTGTTTGGGACTCTTGTGTATAGGAGCGTGCTGTGAATGGGTCGGCTTTGACCATCGCTGCGATCGACTTTGCCCAATGGTTCGGGCACGATTGGCGGTTTGCCAATGAGCGTTATCTCATGCTGCTCTGGGGCGTGCCGATGATCGGGATTGGGATTGTGTATCTTTCTTCGCGCAGTTTCAAGGCCCAGCAACGCATCGCGGATAAATCCATGATCGACGAGCTAGTGGGTGAACGACGGCGGTGGAACTCGTATCTCCATGCTGTTGTATCGATGCTCGCGTTTGCAGCGATCGTGATCGGGGTGGGCGGGCCTCAATCTGATCCGCGTGAGATCGAGGTTGAATCGCGCGGGCGCGATGTGGTGTTCCTTGTGGATGTCTCTCGCTCGATGCTTGCGCGTGATGTGGCTCCGAATCGGCTCGAAAAATCGAAGCTGTGGATCAATGACTTAGTTGATGAGCTCGGCAATGACCGGGTCGGGCTCGTCGCCTTTGCGGGCTCATCGTCGGTGCTCTCGCCTTTGACCAGTGACCGGATGTTCTTTCGGCTGGCCCTTGAAGAACTCTCGCCGGACTCGGTGCATATCGGGGGGACGAATATTGGCGATGCGATCCGCAAGACAATGGACATGGTGTTTGTCGATGATGACCAGAGCGATGTGAGCAACTTCCGTGATATTGTGCTGATCTCCGATGGCGAAGATCAGGAGAGCCTACCGATCGAGGCGGCCAGGGCAGCGGGTGCGCAGGGGGTTCGGATTATCGCGATCGGGATCGGATCGAACAAGGGTGCGCCGGTGCCGTTTGACGATGAGGATTCGTCATCGGGCGCGGCGAGGGATGTGCAGTCCAAGCTGCAGAGCGCGACGCTGCGTTCGATCGCGGCGGCTTCTCCGGGCGGGGTCTACCTTGAGGTCGGGACGAGCACGGTTGATCTGGCAAAGGTATACGAGGACCTGATCGCGAGCGCGGACCAGCGGACACTCGAAACGGGGACACAGACACAATACACCGAGCGATTTATGATCTTCCTAGCGATCGGGCTCGGGCTGATGATGCTTGATGCGATGGTGATCCCGAATGGAACGCGGAGGGCTTTGGCATGATGAGTGTGCTGCTGTTGAGTACGATTTTGCTGATTCAACCTGGTGTTGAATCGCTGACGACGCTTGAGCTTGATCCCGAGATCGCGCGATCTCGGATTCATGATGTGATCCGTGAGGATGTCGAGCCTGAAGAGCGGGTTGCGACCTTGCAAGAGGTCATCGAGCGGTGCCAGGATTCGTCGTTGGTTTCGATTGCGCAGCTTAACCTAGGCATTGACCAACTCCAAAGGGCGAAGAGTGACCCTGAGCTGATTGGGGCGGCGATTGAGTCATTCAAAGCTGCGGACTCGCTCGCGCGCAGTCCGCAGGTTCAATCCGATGCGAGATTCCGGCTCGGGCAGGGCTACTACGAGCTCGCTCAGCTTGCAGAACCAGCCCCAAGCAAAGACGAGGGCATGGACCCGCAGGCGATGATTGATTCGATGAAGAAAAAGATCGACACACTCCGCGATTCGGCAGGGGCTTTCCGATCGGTTCTGGAGGTCGAATCATCGAATGCCCGGGCGTCGGCCAATGTCGAGCGGGTCCGGCGAGAGATCAAGGAGCTGCAAGATCAGATCGACGCGATCGAGCAGATGATGGAGCAGCAGAAAGAACAACAACGCCAAGAACAGCAGCAGAAACAACAACAGCAGCAAGATTCGGCGGACAAGCTCAAAGAGTTGGCAAAGGAGCAGCAGGAACAGGCGGAGGAGTCGGCTGCGAATCCGCCCGAGGACCCTCAATCGCAATCTAAGCAACAGCAAGATCAGCAGGAAGTCAGCGAGCAGACCGAATCGGCCAATGAGGAGGTCGGCGAGCAAGAGGACACCGAATCGGTGAGCGAGAAGATCCAAGAGGCGATGGAGGCGCAGAAAAAAGCTCAAGAAGCGATGGAGAAGGGCGACCAGGAGCAGGCTGCGAAGGAGCAGGCCAAGGCGGCTGAATCACTCGAAGAGGCTGCGGAGCAGATGCAGGAGATGGCGGACGAGTCGAAGAAACAGGGTGAAGAAGCGGACAAGAAAGAGCAAGGCGAGTCTCAAGAAGATGCAGACAAGCAAGATGGCGAGGGCGAAGAGGCAGACCAAGATCAAGACCAAGAGGACGAAGAACTTGGCGATGAGATCAGCGAGATCGCCAAGGAGTTGCTTGACAAAGAACGCCGAGAGCGTGAGATGCGCCAGGCGTATCGTCAGAAAGGCCGCCCAACCAAAGTTGAGAAGGATTGGTAAACGGAGCAATGAACATCATGAAGACAATCCGAATCTATATCCTGCTGTTGGCAACGGTGCTCGGTACCTCACAGGTTTATGCCCAGAGCGATCCGATCACGGTCGAAGCCGAGCTTTCGCGCCAGCGTGTCTATGTTGGTGATAAGCTGGCTTACAAGGTGCTGGTGCGTGGGACAGATCAATCAGCCATCCCAACTATTGATTTCCCCCCCGCTGTTCGTGCAAACTATCGAGGCATCAACTCCCAGTCATTCACTTCGATTCGCATAATCAACGGGCGAAGACAAAGAGTCGTCGATCAGCGGGATAGCTATCAATACACACTCACGGCGATGGAATCGGGTGTAATCACAATCCCCGCGCCCGTCATCGAGATCAACGGGCAGCAATATACTGGCAATCCTGTTTCGTTTGAATCTGTCTACCCCGCAAAGTCCGACAATGACACCATGGTCATCCTGATTGATCGTGATGAGGTGTATCTCAACGAAACAGTGCTGGTTGAATGTCAATGGTGGATCGGATCACGAACCTTTGATATCAACTTCAACACATCGAGTATACCTGACTCATTTCAAATCACTGGATATGAACCTTCTACCCCTGGTCAGCAACGAGTTTCATTTGAACTCAACGGGCAGCAGATGCTCGGGGTGGCTGAGGTTGATCCCCGTGATCCCCAGCAACGCACAAAGTTTACTTTTCTCTTTGGAATCACCCCAACTAAGAGAGGCACCTTTGAACTCGGCCCTCTTCGTGTAACTTTCACCCGCACCAACAGGGCCGATGAAAACTTTCGGGCCTATGCCGAGTCTGATCCGGTAACGATCACTGTGCGTGATGTCCCTATTGAGAACCGCCCTGCGGGATATCATGGCGCGATGGGCGCGTTTCAGCTTCGCTCGCAAACAGCAAACACCACGGTCAATGTGGGCGACCCGATCAAGCTCACACTCGATATCGGCGGCGACGAGCCGATGGTCGGGATCGATGACGCCCCTGATCTCCAAGCCGACCCGCGCTTCACCGATCAGTTCAAGGTTTCGAGCGAAGGGTGGCGTGAGGTGCTCCCACGCAAATCAGGGAAACGGGTATATGAAACAACGATCCGGGCTGTTGACGAGCATGTGACACAGATCCCACCGATCAAGCTCCCCTCCTTTCACCCGACGACGCATGCGTACAAGGTCTACGAATCCAATCCGATCGATCTGGTGGTCAATCCGGTGCAGGAGATTACCCTTTCCGATGCGATCGTGACGGGGAGCGAGCACTCGCCGCAGCCCTTGCCTGAGCAGGTCGATCGGACAGAACTCACACGAGCAATGCCCGGGCTTTGGGCGCATGATTCTGCACAAGCGCTGCTCGATTCACCCGCATTCTCGGTTCGTGATGCGTTGAAGAACCCTGTGTGGATCGCTGCGGTCGGGTCTGGCCCGGCGGTGTTCGCGTTTTCGCTCTTGTTTGTTGGGGCAAGAAGGACTGCTGATCCCCAGGCCCGCGCACTGCGCAAGGCGTTGAGGCAGAGCCAATCGCTGCTCCATCGCGGGGGCCATGCCCGCGCGATGCGGGTGTATCTCGCATCGGCGCTCGATATCAATGAAGACGCGGTGGTCGCTGAAGATGCTCATCGCTTGCCGATCAACAAAGAAGACGCCGATTCCATCGCGAGGCTCTTGGCGCAAGATGAGCAAGGAGGCTATCTCGGAAACGATCAAACGCCCAAGGGCGATCAAGCCGAGCGAGCAGTTCATGCCGTCCGTGCCCATCTACTCAAGGATGTTCATTCCCAGGTTCTTCGTGCGTGGAGGATTCAGTCATGATCCGATGGAAACTTATTCTTTACATGCTGATGCTCTCGCTGGCCCAGGGCATTGCCTTCGCGGGCGATCTCCAGAGTGATCTTGAGCAGGCGCTCGATCGCTTAGAAGAAGGCACTCGTTTGCTTGAATCGCATGACGAGCGCAGCGATGTTGTGCTCGATGAATCCGCTGCGATGCTCCTCGGCGTGATTGAACAATACGGGGTTGAGACGCCGGGGATTTATCATGCGTTGGGCAACGCGAATATGCTCAAAGGTGATCTCGGGCATGCGGTTCTTGCATATCGCAAGGGGCAACAGCTCGACCCCACCGACCCTCGGCTCAACGACTCGCTCGCCTTCGCCCGTGCTCAGGTGCCATTGAGCATCGAGCCCAATACTTCGAGCCGAATCTGGTCGGCCCTGCTCATCTGGCGCGGGTATATCCCGCGGGGAGTTCTCTGGATCGGATTCGTTGTTCTGTTTACCGCCGGCTGGCTTGTGCAGAGTGCTCGGCTCTTGAACTTGGCCCCTCGGCGACTCGGGGTTCTTGGAGTATGGTCAATTGTGCTCTCGCTCGTCCCCGGAGCATTGCTCGGGATTGAATGGTCGCGCACAGCGGGCTCGAATCACGCAGTCATCGTTGGGTCCCATGTCATTGCAAGGGCCGGACCTGACGATGCGATCTATGACCCGGTGTATACCGATGGCTTGGTTCCTGGGATCGAGGTTCATGTGCTCGAATCTCGCGATGGGTGGGATCGGATCGAACTGGCTGATGGATCGGAGAGCTGGGTCCCCGAGACGAGCATTGAACACGCAGTTCAATAATCAGTTTATTCAGTTGAATCGGCATATGAGCCGAGTTGCGCATCAATCGACTCAGCGACTCGGATCGCATTGGCCGCGATGGTCAATGACGGATTGATCCCGCTGCTCGATGGGAAGAACGAAGCATCGACGACATACAGATTCTCGGTATCGTGCGCACGATTGTTGCGATCGAGCACGCCATCCTTTGGGTCGTCTGAGAATCGGCATGTGCCACAGACATGACCGTAGTTGAGGTTATTCTCACTCGTGAGGACGACCGCCTTGAGTTTGGGCTTGAGTGCTTTAACGATTTCCTTTCGGAACATTTTGTTGCGTTCGAGGAGTTCGTCGGCGTAGTCGTATTCAAATCGCATGCCGTTGATTGAGTTTTCGTCGAGGATGATGCGGTTGTGCAAATAAGGCAAATCTTCAACGACCGTGGCAAAGACTTTGGCATGGCGATAGTAGAACCCGCCCACGATCGCCATCGGGCGATAGAAGGGCTTGAGCAGTGTCAACCACCATCTCGGATCGCGCCCGTGGCGTGTGCGGAGATAGTGCAGGGTGTACCGCCAGTTGATGCGCGGGGGGACACTCTGGAATGAGCCGAGTTTCACGCCGTTGTAGACATAGAAATCGTTGAGCGCGATCGATTTGCCTCGGCGTTCATCAGGGAGTTGCTTATCAGGACGGACCGCGATGTAATCGCTCGTATGAACCATCAGATTTCGCCCGACCATATCCGATGAGTTGGCTAATCCTGACGGGCAGTGCGGGGCTTTCGATTTGAGTAATATCACCGTGGCATATACGCACCGGCAGCGAGGACAATGACCTTGCCAGAGATCAACATCTCCTTGCCCTCATGGACACACCGGATACCTGTTGCTCGATCTGGATCTGATTCGATCTTGGTGACTTCGCATTCGGTCAGAATCTTGGCGCCGTATTCTTCCACCGCCGGGAGCACACAGGTAAACCCGGCATCACCGGAACGACACTGGCGATGACACAAACCGCCGGTGCATCCTTCGCACCCGGGTTTGAATCGGCAGGCGATATGGGTGGAGCCCGAGTTCTGTAAATGAATCAAAGAGTGCTTGGTCGCGGGCATCGAGCGGGGGGGGCTCGATGAGTGATTCGCCTTCATCAGGATGGAGCGGGTCTTTGGTGCCTCGGACCTCAAAGAGTTGCTCGGCCTGGGCGTAATAGGGTGCGAGTTCTTCGCATGTAATAGGCCAATGCTCAGGAATCGAAGACCCCTCGCAATCTGGAAAATATTGACGAGGCGAAAAATCCGAAGGCAGGAATCGTTCTTGCTGAGCAGCATAAACCGAAGTGCCCCCGCCCGAGCCGCACCCCCATGCCGCATGAAAGTTCGCTTCGCCAAAGCTTGTTTTCCCCGAGAGTTTGTGAGGCCAGAACCCGCGTTGGAGCCGATGCTCTGGTGTATTTGAGCCTCGCAGAACGCCATCTCCGCGATTATGATCTCCAAAGAGCCAGAGCCCTTTTTCGAGAAAGAGCACCTTGTGCCCCTTCTTTGCGAGTTCAAGCCCGAGGGTCGCCCCGCCCATCCCGGTGCCAACGATCACGACATCCCATTGCTGTCCTTCGGGGTCGGTTGGTATCTGCGATGGTGCGGGAGTGGCCAAGTTGATATCCTCGTTTGCGATTCAGGCACGCGCCCTGGCCCATGCTAGGGGGGAGTATAGCCGATTTTGAATCATGGTGAGAACGACCAAGGCCTCTGGCTCTGCTTACTCGGGATCAACAATCACCCAGTGCCAACTTGACACGGACATCGCATCGAGCCGGGTGCCCTCTGAGCCATTCCAGATTGATACAGATATCGGCACGCGGGCTGCACCTGTGAACTGGACATCCATGTCGTCATTCGTGGTGATTTTCCGTTTGATGACCACGCGCCATATGCCGTTGATCCACGCGGCCGAAGCGACCGCGCCTTGTTGATCCTCAGGCTGAGGCACCAAGCCGTTGGACTCGATCACCGCACACTCTAGGCCGGTCATTTCTTTGGTCGGTGCTTGGGAAGACGATCCCTCGGCACCGATGGCGTAGAAGGGCAGCCCCGCCAAAAGTGCGAAGTCGATCTCTGGTGATGCTGAATCGCCGCCGGCACATTGGTACTGCTTATCGGCACCCCATCGCCATTCGTTGAGCGTAGGTTTGTCTGACGGAGCTTCGACAGCGGTCACCTGTACCGCTGAGGGCGATTCATCGAGCCCGAACATGATGGACATGCCATCGGGATGACGATCTTCTGAGCCGTTGAGTGGGTTGAGTGTTGAATCGTGCCATTCGATGCAAACCGCGATTTCGTCGCCCATCCGAACAGTCCGGACATCCACATGCGAAAGCTCGTCATGGCGAGTCTGGAGCGGGTTCACCCGCAGGGTCGATGCTGGCACCCCGACCCATGCCGGGTGGACCGGATCGGTGAGCATGGCTTGGTCAAGTGCGGGGAGGACCTTGATTTCCGAGCCCGATGGAATACCCGGAGGGGCCACCTTTGGAGCGAGTGTTCGGATGTAGGCTGCCAATGCCCACGCGTTGAGTGTGTTGTAGGTTTCCTCTTCGGTATCTTCGTTCTCAACGAGCAGGATGCCCTCATACGAAACCATCGGCGTACCCGGTACACCCTTGAGGATTGTCCGGACAATGTCTTCCGAGCGTTGACCGGATTTGAACAAGCCGCTGGTGAAGTCCGCGGGACGGACCGGGTTCTGCTGAAAATCGACCAGAGACATCGCGAGCTGCCCATCACCTGCGCCGGTTTCGCCATGACAAGTGGCACAGGCGAGATTGGTGAACAGGTCCTTGCCCAGATTGACGAGTTCAACAGTCAAAGGCGGGCGGGCCCCGACATCAACTTCGACATCTGAAATCGATACCTGGTCTGTATCACGCATATCCGAGACATACTGCGCAAGCCCTGCGATCTCGGCTTCGCTGAGCACCCCACCGAAGGCGGGCATCGCACTGCGAGGGACACCCGAGCGGATAGTACGCTCGAGGTCCGCCACGATATGAGCCTCGTCGGCCCATTCGGCAGCGAACCGGTATGGGCTGGCGACGAAGTCGCGTGGACGCGGAATCAGGAACTCGGATGCCACGCCGTCACCCTTGCCGTCGGCTCCGTGGCAACTCATGCAGTTGCGCTCGAAGTTGGCTTTGGTGAGTTCAATGTCAGGGAGGTCAATCTCATTAACGACCTGGAGAGGCTCGTCCTCCCAATCGTCATAGTCATCTTCATCGTCGTACTCGTCGTCGTAGTCATCCTCGTCGTCCGCGTCATCGCTTGACGCGCTGCCCCCCCCGCTGCCGTTTGCTTGCGGCGCGGTAACTTGCGTATTCTTCGCGATCTGTTCCGCTGGTGCGGGCGCTCGGAAGAACAAGAAGTAGGAGAGTGTAACGACCGCTGCGAAGAGCACGGTGATCGCCAAGATGGCGAGCCCGTAAAAATCTGACGGGTTGATCTTCGATGTGATGGATTGCTTCTCTGACATGGATGTCCCTTATTCAATGCCGAAATGAGTCAGACAGGTACGGATCAGTTCGCTGCCTGGAGGAACTTGAGAATCTGACGCGATTCTCCGCCGGTGAGATGTGCCCGCACACGCATGTGCATCATGATGACGCTCCATTGATTATCACTAAAGCTTCGCGGCGGGCGGAAGTTGTGACACCGGATACAGTTATCCTTCCAGAGCTGAGCCCCACGCATTGTATCTTCTGGGAGCAATGCGAGTTGTTCTGCGCTGATGGCTTCGGAGTCTTCGACGGATTGATTGGTCGCGCACCCGATGACGATCATGGTCGGGAGGATGATCCCAATGCCCAAAATCCAAGCGCGTGCGGTTTTTTTGCTTTGCTGGTTCATTTGTTGTGTACCTTTCTGGTTTAGAAACCGACGCCCATCAGGACCATGAAGTTCTGACGCGTTTTGTCGCCATCGTAATCTGCGTTATCGACCGCGACCTTGAGCACTGTGCTCGAGTTGAACCAATAGTTTACGCCCAAAGTAAATCGCTCGCGATCGCCTCCTTCGGGTGCCGAACTCGGGGTCGAGAGGTAGTCATACCGTCCGACAAACTCGACATTCTTGAAGAAGTCCGAGCTGCTATGAATCGGGCGGAATGCAGCCTGTGCATAGAGCCCTTCGCGTTCATTGTCGAAGGTGATGGGCCCGACCCCTACGCCGCCGCTGGCGTCATAAGTGACATCGGTCGCGGTTGAGTATACATACTCGAACCGAAAATCGAAGAGCCCGGGCTCGGCGTCAAGGATGTAGCTCGCGTCGAGCCCCATGAGCGTTGCATTTGCATTGAGTCCGTTGTCGCTATCGACCGAACTGTACATGAAGGAATACCCGAGCTCAAGCTGAGGCACGGGGAGATACCCGATCCGTCCGCCTACAGCCTTGTTCGAGCTAAATCCGCCAAAGTCAATGCTCCCGAACTCTTCTTCATCGCGTTGGGCATCAACAAGTGTCCCCCCGTTGATGGCATAGAAAGAGTAGGTGATTTTCTGGCCATCAAACGGGATGATGCCTCGGGCATAGGCACCGATGCTTGTCGATGGGGCAAGCCCCTCGTGCCCACGCACCAACGGCGCATTGGGGAGTTTGTTAATCCATGCCGGGTGGAGCCGTTCAGAGAAGAGTCCAAACGGCGTGAGGAACTTACCAAACCCAAGGGTCAGGTTGTCATTGACCAGAAACTGAAGATCGGCGTAATCGAGCACAACCTCGGTGTCCGCCCGCCCATCAGCAGTATTGAGCTCGAACTCAAACTCCGTTTCAAAGAGCAACTTGTCATTGATCTTCCAGATAATCAGCGGGCTGATGCTCGTGTTGAAGGTCGCGTCGCCCCCGTCGGGGACATTGAACCGGGTGAGCGCAAAGCCCGTCACATGGAAGGCGGATTCGCCGGGATCATTGGCGAGCGACTTTGCTTCGAGGTCATCGATCCTCTGGTTGGTTCGCTGAACCTCCCGACGCAGCGAGAGGCTCGTGTCAGACTCGGGCTGCCGATCGCCCGTGGGCGCAGGACGGACCTGTGGACGGGCGGCTGGTGTTGGTTGAGTCTGTTGGGCGGGTGCCTTGCCGCTCTGCTCGGTGAGCAAGCGGATCATGGCTTTGAGTTCTTCGACCTCTTGTTTGAGCTCGTTATATTCTTCTTTGGTCACAGGGGTGTCGTCTTGGGCAAATGCCTGCATCGGCATGCTCCCGAGGACGACCGCTGTGGCGGCGAGTGTGAAATAGTTCATTGATTAACCATCCTGTGCGGGGATTGTGCTGAAAGTAAAATCGATCTGGGTCGCTTTGCCCGATTCGACGGTGACGGTTTGTTCCTGAGAACCCAGTGTTTCGTGCCAGAGCTCGATGGTGTATGTTCCCGGGGGGACATCGCTCATGCTGAACTCGCCGTTCTCGTTGGTGACCGAGTTGTATGGGTGGTCCGAAGAAACAAACCACCCGATCATCCAGGGATGGACATCGCAAGTGACGCGGACCGTCTCGGCCCGGCGGAACTTGGTCTTCATCTCCGTCACCGAACCCGGCATCGCGATGTTGATTGAGCGGTTTTTCTTCGGCCAAGAGTGCACATTGTGCAGCACGCCATCGTCATTGAGCAACAACACATTCTTGCCGGCTTGCGTCACCACGACATGAGGTGTGAACACGCATCCAATCTGGCTCATCGAAGGCGCTTCCTCTGGGAACGCCTTGCCCTCTCTGATTTTCTTGATCGATGCGACCGCCCATTGGACGCCGCCATCGTCTGCAACAACAAGGTCTTCAGCGAAGATTGGATCGGCATGGCAGATTTCTTCGGAGGTCGTCACCGTGACGGGCCCTTTTTCGGGTGCCTTGCCGGTGAACTTGACCACGCCGGTAATCGATCCGCCGTCGGCGACCTCAACCACGGTGTAGCGAGGCTTTTTGGGCGGCTTGGCTTCGTTGTCAGACTCGCCAGCAGTTGCACCCAGAACGAGTGAGGCCAAGACAAGACCGGCTGCACATTGAGTGAGCGTACGCATTAGAGATCTCCTTCTTCGAGTGATTTGAGTACAAGGTCATGTTGCCATCCTCCGAGCAGAGGCCGACCCATCAGGTATCGTGTGAAATGCACCAGCTGCCAGACTTCATCATCTGTATAGCCAGGCTGAGCGGGCATCGGGGTTCCGGGGATGCCGCTGCGGACGCGTTTGAAGAGTTCTTCCGCCGAATCTCCGCCTCGGATCGGTGCATAGGTCAGATCGCGAGCGGTGATTGGATTCCCCCGCTCATCGACAAGCTCCTCAGGCCCATCGCCCCGACCGCTCGGGCCATGGCAAGAAGCACAGGTTTGTGCATAGAGTTCGCGTCCGAGATTCAAATCAGGTATAAAGGATGCGCTCGGCGCCGGAACCGCAAATGGCTCCATCGCGGTGACCCGTTCCCATGAGATTTCTTCGAGTTCGTCCTCGTCGAGTGCGTCATCGCCTGAGAACTCTTCGCTGAGTTTATCAACCCACCCAAGCCGATTGATCTCGCGGACATACTCGGCGAGCGCGAGGGATTCATCATCGCTGAGCCATGGGGCTGCGGGCATCTCTCCGTTGACTCGCCCGAACCGGATGGTCTGGACCAGATCAGCATCCGTCGCCACGCCATCGGTGCTCGAAACATACCGGAATGGCTCGCTAAAGAAGTTGCGAGCCCGAACATCAAGCGTCATCGAAGCGACGCCGTCACCCTGCCCGGTCACCCCGTGGCAGGCAGCACAGTTGGCTTGATAGAGCTGAGCCCCAAGCATGCCATAGGATTCCGAAGGCTGATAACCCGCGAGAATCAGGTTGCTTTTTTGGCAGGCCGGCATCCAGAGTGCGGCCGCGCCGACAAAGACAATCGAACCCGCCAATACGACCTTTCTATTCTGAATCGTTCGACGAAAGAGTGAACCAGCACGATTTGAAGTGCCTTGATTCTTTGCTATGTGTGTCACGGTAGATTCCCTTCTCTTAATCGGGTGTGTGCTCTCTTACAAATCGGAGCATTGACTCCGGTAATAAGATGGCGGATACTAGCCTATTTATTTCCTCAATGCCTGTCAAAGAGGAAAATTTCTTTGTGCAAATACGATTTACGCGATAAACTGCTGCGGAACAGGAAGTTGTAGATAAAATTGTTCGTGTCTCCTAACTTGAACAGCGATCAATCAACCTCATAATCTCTACTGATGCTCCCCAGTAGGCAAGCTGATAGCGCATTCTCCTCATCCTCCTGATTCTCGATGATCTCAGCGTCTCGCCACCCGATCACTTCAACCGCCCATCGAAACCTGATCGCTCAACGGACCCTCAAGGTACCATGTTTGCCCTCACCATGAGGAGCATGGAGACCCAAAACCAAGTGCTCCATCCAAAGGGGCCTGTTTATAAATCGAACGGGGCATCGCCTGCTCAGTATCTATCCACAAAATATCCACAAAGCAATGAATATTTACATCATCGTATTCGCATCGCGAGCATCCCGATCAGCAACCTTCCGGTGATGAACCGCGTTGGTGTAGTCGCCTCCAGAATCGACGCGATATCGGAGCACTGTGTCACCGAGCATCACTTCGTCTCCATCATCAAGGCGAGTCTCTTCTGCGATCTCTTCACCATTGATCAGTAAGCCGTTCTTCGATTGAGTTGACGAAATCATGTGCCCAGCATCTCCCATGCAAACAACAGCGTGCTTGCGGCTGACTTTACCATCAATCACCTGAATATCTCGGGTTATCATAAGCCCATGCTTGATCAGATCGGTCCATACAAACTCAGCGTGAGATCGGTCGTGGCGGGATGGGTGTGGTGTACCTCGCCCGCGATGCTCGGCTCGAACGCGATGTCGCCATCAAACCCCTGCCTGAGGAGTTGGCCCAAGACCCTGTGCGTCTTGAACGCTTCGAGCGAGAAGCAAAGGCGATTGCCGGGCTGAGCCACCAAAACATCGCGGGCATCTATGGCATTGAAGAACAAGACAGCGCGAAATACCTCATCCTTGAGTACATCGATGGCCTGACACTTGCCGATAGCCTTGATGCAGGTCCGCTACCGGTTGACGAGGCTCTCGAGATTGCAGTTCAAATCGCTGCGGGAATCGAAGCCGCCCACGAGGCGGGGATTATCCATAGAGATCTCAAGCCTGAGAATATTAAGATCGATTCCGATAGGGTCGTCAAAATTCTGGACTTTGGTTTGGCAAAGTCTGACGAAGGGCAAAGCACAGTCAGCGTACAGCTCGATGCGGCCACCCTCACCCAGCACAACCCTCATCACTCCCCCACCATCGCCGGAGCAATTCTCGGGACCGCCGCGTACATGAGCCCGGAACAGGCACGGGGTCGGCGTGTGGATAAACGCACCGATATCTGGTCGTTCGGCGTGCTGCTCTACGAGATGCTCGTCGGGTCAAATCCTTTCAAAGGCGAGTCCGCGACCGACTCAATCGGTGCAGTGCTCCACAAGGAGTTCAATCTTGACCCGCTTCCTGAGAAAACACCCGCGAGCGTCCGCAAGCTCATCCGTAGATGCCTCGAACGCAATAAGACACAACGCCTTCAATCCATCGGCGATGCACGCGTCGAGTTGCAGGATATCCATAGGCAAATGGAATCCGGAATCTGGGATCCTGACGAGCGTATCCAAGAGCATCACTCGCGGGGTTGGTTCTGGCCGGCGGCTGCAGTCGTGTGCGCAATCGCAGCAATTGCCATGTTCTTCATTCTGCGCTCGGCCCCCAGTGTATCCGCGCCCATCGTTGTCACTGGGGTATCGAAACTCACGGACTTTCAGGGCACCGAGTACACCCCCTCACTCTCACCCGATGGAAAAACAGTGCTCTACTCGGCGTTCGATGATGGTCCTGATGAAGATGTATATCGTCTCCGCGTCGGGGGGCAGAACCCGATCAACCTCACCGCTGACTCCCAAGCTCATGACAGCGAACCCGCATTTAGCCCCGACGGCGAGCAGATCGCATTTGTTTCGACCCGCATGGGTGGCGGCATCTTCGTTATGGGGGCCACTGGGGAGAATCCCAAGCGTGTGTCTGATACCGGGTTCGCCCCGGCGTGGTCGCCCGATGGAAGTTCGATCGTGTATACCACTTCGAATGTGACTAATCCACACGGACGCATTGATACTGGTCAGCTCTGGCGTCTTGATCTTCATGCGAAGCAACACCGACAACTCGATACCAGCGATCCGGAAGATCCGGATGGACAGAACTTGGACGCCGTGGAGCCGGCATGGTCCCCCGATGGATCGCGCATTGTGTATTGGACCGTTCGCAATGGCCAGCGAGATCTGTGCTCTATCTCGGCCGATGGTGGCGATCGTGTTCTGCTGACCGACGATCGCGCGACCGACTGGAATCCGATCTGGATTGATGGGGGATCTACAATCGTGTACCTGAGCGACCGAGGCGGACAGTTTGGGCTCTGGTCGATCGCTGTGGATGAGCGGAATCATGCTATAGGAGAGCCACACCCGTTTATGCCAAGCACGGCGCGGGTTGTCCAGGTTGCCGCTTCTTATGATGGCTCGAGATTGGTTATCGTCGATCGGCGAGCGAGGAACTCGATCGAGAAAATCGAGTTTGACCCAATCGCCGAGGTGTTTGTTGGCAAACCCACAACGATCTACTCGACCTCAGGTCGCATTGATCAGCCTGACCTGAGCCAGGACGGGGAATGGCTTGCGTTTCGAGATGGTCCGCCGATGGAAAATATCTATGTGATGAAGTCAGATGGTTCATCTCGACGCCGGTTGACCGATTCGCCCTACAAGGATCGTGGGCCCAAGTGGTCACCCGATGCCCAGACGCTGATGTATTATTCCAATAAGGAGGGGAAATACAAAGTATTCGAGATGAATCGAGACGGGACAGAAGACCGTATGCTTATGAAATCAAAGGACAATACGCAGTTGACTGCACCGTTTCCTTCGCACGCCGGCACTCAGATATATGCTCAATCGCTCAATCGTGCAAAGTTAATTGAACGAGTTGGAGATGAACTCAAAGAGGATCTAAGCTTCCCGAAGGGCATCTTTGTATACGGGGCGATCTGGTCGCTTGATGATCGTCAGTTGCTCGGGGCGACAACCCTCAAATCGGGCCTCTTCGCCTTAAAGCTTTATCGCTTTGAGACGCAATCAAGCACCGTTCTTCGATTGCCTGACGGAGATCCAATCCAGTGGGGCGCGATACCCACTTGGATTGATTCTGATCGTTTTGTTGGATGGGAATACAATCGCCAATCGGTATATCTCTTCAATACAAAGACGAACCAAACCAAGTTCATCGAATCTCCGTTCAAGAACCCACATTCCTTCCTAACCACAAAGCAAGGAGCCGAGTTCTATGTCCAGGAATCACAAGTTGACAGCGAACTCTGGCTGCTCGAACTCGGAAAGAGTCCTCAGGAATGATTGAATCCATCGGCCCCTATCAAGTACTTCGTGAACTCGGGCGTGGCGGGATGGGTGTGGTGTACCTCGCCCGCGATGCTCGGCTCGAACGCGATGTCGCCATCAAAGCCCTGCCTGAAGAGTTGGCCCAGGACCCCGTCCGTCTTGAACGCTTCGAGCGCGAAGCCAAATCCATGGCGAGTCTGAACCATCCCAATGTCGCCGGGATCCACGGCGTAGAAGAACAGGACGGCTCACGATACCTCGTCCTCGAATTCGTCGATGGCGAATCCCTCGCCGATCGGCTCGATCGTGGCCCACTCCCTGTTGACGAAGCGATTGCCCTGGCAACACAGATCGCTGCTGGCATCGAGGCTGCCCATGAAGCCGGCGTGATTCACCGGGATCTCAAGCCTGCCAACATCATGATCACCCCCGAAGGCGTCGCCAAGGTACTCGACTTTGGGCTCGCGCGGGCCGATGATGGGCAGAGCACATCGAGCGTCCAACTCGATGCGGCCACCCTTACCCAACACAACCCCAAGCACTCCCCCACCATCGCCGGAGCAATCCTCGGCACCGCCGCCTACATGAGCCCGGAGCAAGCCCGAGGCCGCCGTGTGGATAAACGATCGGATATCTGGGCATTCGGGGTGCTGCTCTACGAGATGCTCGTCGGATCGAATCCTTTCAAAGGCGAGACCGCAACCGACTCGATCGGTGCGGTGATCCACAAAGAGATTGATCTCTCAAGGCTACCAAGCGGGACCCCGAGCAATGTACACCATGTGCTCACGCGATGCCTCGAACGCGACAAGAGCAAACGGTTCCGCGATATCGGCGATGTCCGCATCGAACTCGAAGATAGAACAGGCGAATCGCTTGGAGCCGCCGCTCCGGCGCGAAGGTCGCCGCTTGCATTGATCGAACTTGCAGCGATCGTCTTCGCCATCGTTGGCGCGGGGGCGATGTGGCTGCTCAAGCCAACGCCAAAGCCCACGCTCATGAACCTCGCCATCCCGGTGGCTGATCGCTTTGAAAAGATCGACCAACTCGCACTCTCTCCCGACGGCGAAACCATCGCCATCATCGCCAAGGAACATCCAACAGACATGGGAGCCTCCCCGTACGCGGTCTATGTGCGGAGTTGGTCCGACCAAAGCTTCCGCAAGCTGCAGGGCACAGACAGGGCGAAGAGCCTAAACCAAGCAATAAGTTCTAAGATGGCATTCTCTCCAAACAGCGAACACCTGCTCATCGAAATAGCGGATGAGATCCGCCCAGTATCGGAAGTCCGCTCGATTCCCATCGTCGGCGGCCCATCGACCAAGCACTTTGATATCTTGCAGAAGGATTCCTACTCCAATACATTCTGCTACTTGTCCGATGATGAAATTGCCGTTTTTTCGTTGGACATGAGCAAGCTCTACCGCATCAGCACTTCGGGCGGTGCACCGGAGGCGACCCTGCCTCTTTCAGGGTTTGACGATTGGCAAGCAACTCAACTCGTGCAATCTGCCCCAGGCAGTCAAACACTCATCGCCACATTTCGGCATCAGAAGTCCGATCAGATTTCGCTCTTCGGGATTGATCTCGAGACCGGCATGGTGGACCTTCTTCTTGATGATGCTTCTAACGCAACAATCCTGTCGGATGGCCACATCATATTCGAACGAGAATACTCGGTTTGGATAGCCCCCTTTGACATCGACAACGCCCGGGTGACCGGGCCCGCCAAAGGCATATTCTCTGGAATCTCAAACTTTGCAATGGAACCAACGGGACAACGCGCTGTCAACCTTGCCCAAGACAAATCCGAAAATCGAATCGCTGTCGTAGCCGCCGATGTATCTGGTCGCCCTGTGAACACGCTGGTCGACATGCCGGGGACACTCGACGAATGGAGCAGGGTTAGCCTCTCCCCGGATGGTCAACAACTCCTCTTCAACTACAACAAACAAGACACAAATGATCTCTGGGTACACGACATGACCTCGGGGCTCACACGCCCGTTCTCGGCGAAGGATGACAAACTCTATGGTTCAGCATGGACGCCGGACGGACGCATTGCTTACCACCGATTAAGCACTCGACAGGTCATGGTCATGGACGCTGTGCCCGGCGCGACCCCCGAACGAATGCTGGCAGGCGACAAACAGTTTAGTGGTGGAGAGAGACTTGCGTTCAGCCCTGACGGGCGATATGTGCTGATCGCGACATCATCCCAGCAGGGTGAACCCGGAATTTATCTCTTCGATGTCGATGACGGCGACTCTGGGCGTCCGTTCTATGCAACCCCATCAAACGAAGGCGAACCAGCCTTCAGCCCCGACGGGCGTTGGGTGACCTATATCGCCAACGGCTCGGGACGATACGAAATATACCTCCGTCCGTTTGATGCAACGAACCCGGAAGGCACCCCGATCTACCCGGTCACAAAGCTTGGCGGCGATTTCCCGAAATGGTCTCCAGACGGCCAGACGCTGTACTACTTCGGAATCGACAAGGAAGAGGAGACGCTCTTCGCCGTCACCATCGAGACGACGCCGGAACTTAAAGTATCCGAACGGCGCACAATCTCCACCGACATGGCCGGAGTCGCCGACTACAAACCCATGCCCGACGGCACATTCATCATGCTCAAATCCACCGGCAACGCAGCCGACCAAGCACCCGACCTCCGCGTAATCCTGAACTGGGAAATGGAATAGTCCGTGATGGATTCGTCCAACGGACAAAAGCACTGCTCAGATTTGTGTACCAGATGAGCATTTTTTCTGTCCAAATAATTCGGTGCTCCAAATGAAGAACATCAGCTTTGGGCACTGACTACCCCTCAAAATGTGCCCTAGTTGCCTTGAATCATACTTCAAGAATGGTTTTACGCTCTTTCACAGTGTAGAATACCGCTCGGAAATGCAGTGCAAGCCGCATAGATGAAGGCCATAAAGGCTTGTAATCACAAGTTTTTACGCGGGTGTAGCTCAGTGGTAGAGCGTCAGCTTCCCAAGCTGAATGTCGTCGGTTCGATCCCGTCCACCCGCTTTTTTCGATCACTACTCTTTTCATGCACTCGTCTTGAGTATGCACTTGATGTATGATCGCGCAAACATAATCAAGACGGTCTCGAAGATGAGGAGCTCAGAGTTTAAATCGACCTACGAGTTCCTGCAAACCACTTGATTGGACACCAAGCTCACGAACGCGATCGGAAACTTCTCCAATAGATTGGAAGTTCTCGGTCTGCTGTTTCTGAATGTTATCAACGCCGTTGGTAATCTCTGAGCTTGCTGCGGATTGTTCGACCGCTGAAGCCGAGATTGATGTAACGGTCGTCGAAACTTCTTCAAATGATCTGACGATGCGCTCGAGCGCGTCGCCCGCTTGTTCAGCGAAGGTTGTGCCTTCGTCGACGGCCTCTTGGCTCAGAGTTGTAAGGTTGATCACTTTCTCGGTTTCATTGCTGATAGCCTCGATTGATTCGGACACCTCAGTTGTTGCCGAGGATGTACGCTCGGCGAGCTTGCGAACTTCATCGGCAACAACCGCGAACCCTCGCCCATGTTCACCGGCACGGGCCGCCTCAATCGCAGCGTTGAGTGCGAGAAGGTTTGTCTGATCTGCGATATCATTGATCATTGAAATGATATCGCCAATCTGGTCTGCATGAATCCCGAGCCCCTCGACTGCTGAGCCCGATTGCTTCACATGATCTGCGATCAGGCGTATCCGATCCACCGTCTCGGTCACGATCTGATGCCCTTCCTCGGCGATCTGCTTTGCATCGCTTGCTTGCTCTGCGGTGTTTTTCGCTTGAGTTGCAACCTGCTCTACCGAAGCACTCATCTCTTCAACCGCGACAAAGGCACGCATTGTCTGGGTGCTCTGTTCTTTCATACGCTCCGAAACATCTTCTGTACTCTGACCAATCATCCCCGAAGACTCTTGCACTTGCTGAGTGGCGTGAGCAACTTCAGAGATAATCCCATGGACTTGACCAATAAAGTCATTAAAGTACTTTGCTAGATCGGTCAGTTCATCATTCCCGATTATCTCGATCTGTGCGGTCAGGTCCCCTTCTCCTTCGGAGATATCCCGAACTCGACGAACGATGCGGTCGATCGGCTTTGTGATGCTTCGCTGAAGAATCAGCGACATCACAATCGCGAGCGAGATGCAGATCAGCATCACAAACCCGACCATCCGTAATGCACTTGCTTGCTGCTTTGAAAGCGCAGTCAGATCTGAGACCACAAGAATGGCCCCGACGGCTTCATCTTCTGAACTCACGATGGTTCGCCCGACAATAGAGTCATTCTCGATCTTCACACCGGTCCAGTCTGATAAGCCTTTGGCATATGGAGGATCGATATCTTCTGCCCCTTCACGCGTGTATTGTGCGACCAGTTCACCGTCTACATCGAACACCATCGCCCCGGTCACCGATGCCTTATCACGCAACGAAGATACTACGGACAACGCTCCATCTGAATCATAGAAAACCAATGCACCCGAGACACTGTTTCCGAGCACCATCGTCAACGCCGCGTGCTCATCTTCGAGCATCGCCTGGGCCGCCTTGTTGCCATTCTGAATTAAAAGAGTTGCCCCGATTGAAAGTGTCATAAACGCTGTAGCGACACTGAGTGAGACAAGCTTTGCTTTGATTTTCATAGAACCGCTCCGAGTATTGATGGTTTGTGGCTTATTTAACGATTTCTGCTGATTGGAGTAGCTTCGATTTCATCTTGAAACCAGCAGCTTCGAGTAGACCTTTGTTGACTTGAATTTTGACCTTCCCCTTCTTCACCGGAATGGCGACATGGCCGTTCGCTGCTGAGCCGTCAGATTCACCGATGATCAGAATACCGGCACTCTCAAGCTTGGCACGCATCTCTCCGATACCCTTGATTTCTCCATCGGTAACAAAGACTGCATGAATTTCACCGAGATCAGAATCGGTTAATCCTGTCAAACTTGGATAACGCTTGATAACGATCGAGCTCTTACCCTTTTTCTTTCCAGAGAATACTTTGTCAATCATGCCGCCGAAGGGATCCTTGCCGACAATCCCGACGACCAAGCTCTCAGATGGAGCATTTGCAGCTGGCCAGTCTGTGAACTTGAGCACATTAAATAGGATCGCAGCCTTGATCTGGTACTCTTTCCCTCCATTCAACTCCAACACCGAATCAGATACATGAATGTACGATTCCGCCCCGACCATCGAAGAGAATGACACCGTCGATATGATTCCGACAACCACAACATTTTTCAAACAGGCTGCTACACAATGTCGCATATCCTACTCCTTTTTCGCAAATCACCCATCGAACTTATTCCTCAACTTCGTTGTTCTGGAGCTTGTTCGATCGATAGACGGGTCCATTTAGTACAAAATCATTTATGAGTACGATCCATTTTCGTACTCCAATGGGGAAGGTCATAAAACTACCACTCAGAACACCCAAGACCACTCGAACGAGAAGATCCAATCAGTCTCAAGCTGAGGCCCATCAAGATCTTGGTAGTACGGCAGCCCGATCTCAATCGCCAAACGATGCCCTTCAAAGAACCCTTCATCCTGGAAGAAGTTCACACCGCCAACAATGTCAAATCGAGTCCCCCCGCGCAAGTTTGGATCGGCTGTCGGAACCATCGCCGGGTTCAATGCTGGATCAGCACCGTTGATGTTCCCCCAGGTCTTCGCGTTGGTCTTGAGCGTCAGCGTAAAATGTTCAGAGACCTGATAGGTCGTAAATAGGGTGCCCGTGAACTCGTCCCCGAGCCGGTACGCCCGGTCGTTCTTACCGATCCGGATAAGAGCTTCAGCATCAACCCCCCAAGACCAATCATCCTTTTCACCAATATAGGTAATCCCGGTAATCAAGTCATAAGTACCAGATCCAAGCTGCATCGGGTACGGCAGAATGGAAAACCCAGCTGGGGTTGCGTCCATCTCATCAATTGACCCTGTTGGCAAACTTGCTCCCACGGTCATGTGAAACTGGTGCATGCCTTCTTCATGGAGCCCGATGAGGCTTGTGAGCTGAATATCGCCCAGCCCAGAAGATCTGGTTGTAAATCGTGTGCCGCCGCCGGTAATCAGGTTCATCGACTTACTAACTTGAGGCACCATCAGCATCAGTGTCACCTTGTCAGTCGGAGCATACATCACCATCGCCATATTCATGTCCATCGTCATCGAAAGCGGAGCGATTGCAAAATCTGCAAGCACATCGGCCGTGCTCACATCAGAGGTCCCATTGAGGTTCCCACCCATCTCCATATGCATATACCCGTAGCTGACCATCCACTCGCCTCCAGTATGCGTATGGTTGATCCCCACCGGATTCGTCGCGGTCAACTTCGTGTTGAGCAGCGCATCGAGATCAAACTCGAAATCCTCATCATCGTCGAGCACCTGCTCCTCGATCAGCTCCGGCTGCGATTCCCCCTCCTCATCGTGCATCGGTTCTGAGTCTTGAGCGAGCGAAGGCGATGAAATTAGCATGGCCAACGATGTAGCTGATGCTGCAAATAGAAGTCGAGCATCGAGTGTTTTTAAGTGATTCTGAATCGGATTCATCTGATGGATTCCATTCCGTGTGTGCGTATTCGACTATTGCTTCCGATCAGTCTCAGAGAGCAATCAATTTCCTAGAGCGTTACGCTCCAACATTCCCGTTTCGTCAGATCGACCATTCTGTGAATGACTTTCAAAAAATCCCATGTTTTTTCAACTGCGAAACCGGTACGAAAACATGATATCAATCATAAATTTTGTGTTGTATCCGATGAAAAATGATGAAATTTGTGGCACAACTGTGTCAAAACTTCTTTCAAAAACACAAGAGCGATGCAGCCCGATTAGGGGGGGGAGTGCAATGGATAAAAACATCCATTAATAGGGCGGTAGCGATTCAGCCTAGGTATTTGCACTGGATGGGATTCAATTGAAAACGCGGAAAATCATAAACTCAAGCCATGCCACTCTGTTCTTTGGCAGCATGATTGGAAAACCATGTTCTTTTTAATCGTAATGATGTAGCACCAAATTCTGATCCCTGTCGAGCAGGAATTGAGATCCGCTTTGCCGACTCGATAATGTTCGATATACCCGCCTGTCTAAATACCGCGATCTTGTCGGGCAGGATGCAGCCATCGAGGCCCTGAGCGATCGCCTATGCCAGCGCAAGGCAATACCACAAGATGACGAAAATTGATCGTGTATCGAAACGCGTCCCGCCATTCATCGTGATTCTGACATGAGCGAGAAACCAGCGCAGAACATCGCGGTATCTATGAATCAATTCTGCCTGAGAGTTCGGTCCGCCCGATTTCATTGCGGTTCCGAGTTAGGATAAACATCGGCGTATGGCGATGCCCAGCAAGAATGGCCTGCCAGAATGATCCAGATCGATTTATTCAGCACTTGGATCTTTGAGCAGCAAAAAATCAATCTCAACTATCCCACTTGGTAGCATGTTCGATTCTGAGAATGTGCTCGGCATCAACCCAACCCCGTCGACAGCGCGATGATTTGCGCGGTGTTGACCGTGCTTTTCAAGGAACTGGTCGCAAACCTCGCATTTGGCCACATGACCTGCAATCTTCAACCGTTGGTGATGTCGTCGCGTACGCGTTTATGGCTGAAAGCGGATGGCTCGTCCAAGCTGAATGTTGACGGTTCGAGCCCGTCCACCCGCTTTGGATTCGAACACAAAAACGCCCCGACGGGGCGTTTTTGTGTCGTGAAAATGAACCTTTGGCTACTCAACGATCGGGCTGAGTTCGGATTCGTTCAGGTCAAACTCCATCGTGATGTCGCGGGCTTTCTGGGCGGTGTAGTTGAGGGTGACTTTGTCGCCTTCGGTGCCAGAAACGAGGAAGCGGAAGGTTCGTAGCCCTTTGCCTGGGATACCTGAATCGACAAAGAGCATCGCTGGACGATCGTCGATTGGGCTCAGGGTTCGGTCGAATCGATCGGAAAGCGTGCCCGAAAGCATGACATCGGCGCCTTGGAGCGTGAGCAGATCGGGGAGCCCAATCTTCTTTTGAGACGCAAGGGCGAGCCGGGTTGGAATGATCTTGGTGTTCTCGATCTCAAGAGTGATTTCCCAGAGATCCGTCTCGGCGAGTTGCTTGATGCCGATCCATTTGAACTCGATCTCGGGCATGTTCGTTGCATGGAACATGGTGAAGGCGAAGTTGCGATGGGCACCCTCTTCGAGCATGAACGGCGGCGTGACGCGCGATGAATATTTGGTGCCGCCGCCGATGAGCACTTTGCCGTAGGTCGGGTGATCGTATTCTGTATAGTCGGTGAAGGTCTGCCCGAAAAGCATGCGATCCTGCCAGTGCATCCGTTCAGTTTCCGAGAACTTTCGGCTTGAATCGGGCATCATCCGCGAGTTGGTCCAGAGTTCATTCGTGAAACTCACGATCCCAAGCCCTTCAGCGAGCCAGTTGACGAACCCGCCGTGGACGGTGTAGAGATCGGCGTGGATCACCATGTAGTTGTAGTATGGCAACAGATCCTCACCGGCTTTTCCGAGCTTGTCGTAGACCGCTCTGTCCGATCGCGGATAGAGCCCGCCGAGGTAGTCAGCACCTGGGCCACGCAGGAGCATGCCGCCGGCGTTGTGATAACTCTGCCCAGCGGCAATGTTGGGATGGGCGAGGATGAACTGGGCGATGGCGTTGGTTTCTTTGCGATCGAATGGATACTCGCCCGCGCCGTACTGGATGTAGTTGGGTTGCCAATCGCTCGCCCAGTTGCGGTTCATGTCGTAGCCGCCCGGGCCGTCCTCGTTGACGCGTCCATCGCCATCGTTGTCGATCCCTTCGGAACCGAGCCGGGAGAGATTGCCTTGGACGCCTTCGGGGGCGCGTTCGATGATGCGTGGGTCGATCTCGTTGCGACGGTATCGCCCGTTGGGGTCGAATCGCCACATCTGGGTGATCGAGCCGTCGCCGTCGAGGTCTTCGGGGCCGTCTTCGTCGAGGAGCCCGTCGAAATCGTTGTCGGTCGGGCGTTGCCCGGTGCGCGCGGAGTGAGGCGTGTTGGGATTGCCAAACCACTCGGCCCGTCCGTCTGGGTTCTGCGAGGGCAGGAAGTAGAACGAAACGCGATCGACGAGTTCAGTCAGAGGCTCAACCTCGCCGTAGCTCTTGGTAAGATACCAGATCGAATACAGCACAGTCTCGGCTGCTTGGATCTCGTTGCCGTGGACATTGCCGTCGATATACATCGCGGGCTTGCTCGATGCTTTGCCGGTCTTGGGGTTGTTGAGCGTGATGAGCCACATCTCGCGCCCCTGCTCGCTTTGGCCGAGGGATTCGAGGGTGAGCAGTTCAGGGTACGCATCAACCAGATCGTGGATGATCTTCGTCATCTCGTCATAGTCATAGAACCGATTCCACGAAACATCGACGCGCGATGGGACTTGCTGCTGGGCGCTGGCGAGCGGGGCGTAGAGCCCGGTCGCGGCGAGCACGCCGGCGATGCACATGGATCGGAATGATTTCTTTGTGGTGTTCATAATCAGTTTCCAAGATGGATGGTTTGGTTGCCGAAGCGTGGGTCGATGATTTCGATGGTTTCTTGTTCTATGTCGTCGGATCGGATGATCCAATGGTGCTCGGATCGCCCGCCGTTGGCGTTGATGCCCCAGACTCTTGCAACGCGCTGCCCGGTGAGGATGTGATCCACCTGAGCCGACATCCGGATCACCATCGGGCGGATCGTGTGGCTGGTCTGCGAATACACCGTCGAGGTCGGCATTTCGCCATCGTTGACGATCGCAATGCGAACTTCGTAGAGCCCTTTGGCGAGTTCTTTGATCTCTGGGCCGGCGACTGACACCTCTGGACGCGATGCCATCAGTTCGATGACAAAGGCAGCCTGTTTCTCGGCTAGTTCATCGAGTTGGTCTGCTGGCGGATTGATCTTTGCGAGCGGGACGAATCCGCCGATCTCGACGGGGCCCAGGGTTGGATGGTCGAAGGGGGTCCAATCGACGAACCCGTTGATCCCGGCGTGCTCGAAATATTCGAGCCACTTGGCGTCATCGCTTTTCTTTTTCTTCTTGTCTTTTTTGTCCGCCTTCTTCACCTTGGACTGCTCTGGTTCAGGCTCAACGATGCGCCGAACCTTGACCCCGGCCTGAACTGCGAATCCTTCGATCATCTCGGGCGTCACCATCGCGATCATCGATTCATCGGCCTCTTCGCCGGTGGCTGCGATGTATGCCTCCATCAGCTCGTCGATGGTTTCTTGGGAGATGTCACCAACGCCCGAGGGTGTGAGCCCTGAGTTGTCGGCAGCCGATTCGGTCTCTAGCTTCGTAGATTCTGGCGATGCCTTTTCTTGGGTTTCTTCTTTCGATTCATTTTTTTCAATCTTTGGGCGCGACCAGACGGTGGTTGCGAAGCTCGGAATCCCACGCTGGGCATAGAGCCAGGCGTGGAAACTGCCCGCGATGTCGGCTTTGGGTGCTGACTCTTGCCCGGTTGCTTCTTTGAAGAGTTCGGCAGCATGTTTATACAGATCAACATCCTTCGCGTCGATGCCCTTGGGGGCTCGTTTGGTGATGTTCTTCTTTTTGGACTCAGGGGCATTGACCAGATTATCATGCCGCCCGAGTGTCAGCGCCATGACGATGTTGTCATGCCCGATCACAAACTGGGCGAGGGCTTTGGACTCGGGTTCGGAGAGCGGGTATCGCCCTGCGTGCGTTCCATACTCGGGCCAATCGTGCATGAAGTTCTGATTGAGATCGACCATACCGAATCCGTCTTCGTTGATCTGCCCATCGCCATCGTTGTCGATCCCCTCGGTGTAGAGCGTGAAACTCGCCCGGTGTCCTTCTTTGGCGTCGGGCTTGATGTTGAGTCGGGGGTCATCAGGGTCGGCGAGGTGTGTCGGCTGGTCTTCGATCGGCGGGTTGAGCCGACGCATCATGGTGATGAGCCCATCGCCGTTGAGATCGTCGGGCCCGTCTTCACCCATCGCCCGGTCTCGATCGTCATCGGCCAATCGGGCGTTGCCCGCATAGCCCATCGTGAGCGATTCAAGGTTCCTCGCTGCCCCGTCGGGGTTCACACGCGGGATGATGTAGATCGTCATTGAATCGAGCATCTCTGAATGCTCGTCAAGGATTCGCGATGCGATCCTGATCGCCATCTCGGAGCCGACGAGGTATCTCCCGTCGAGCCCGGCGGTGATGAGCAGCGCAGGGCGTTGATCGGCAGCGTCCTTTGAACCCGCGAGGGTGATGAGTTCAATGGGCTGACCATCGAGACTCGTGCCGATGGACTGCACCCAGGCGCGATCATTCGAATCAGCAATGGAACGCATGGCATCATCAAGATTCTGGTTGCTCATGTAGCCGTTGATATCGCCGATATCGCCATCGATACCCATCGCATGACCAGCAATGATGGAAGTCGTCAAGATCGCTGTCGCGATCACGCTTTTTTGGAAATACATCGCCATACTCATCCTTTGAGAATGTCCGTGAGAAAAGACCCGTCGATGGAACCATCGACCATGAACATACCCTCAGCCGTCCCAATTGTTGCACGAGAGCGCCTCGCAGAGAGAAGATTCCATCAATTTGCCCCGCCACTTGCAAATCATCCCCATTTCTGCAATAATCACGATTGCAGCTTTCTCGCTGTGCTCAACTGTATTCTCAGGCGGACACCGACAAGTCCCCTGTTGACAAGGACATGAAGAACATGAGTGACCACGCCCCCGTCCTGCCTCATATCGTTGCCGGCAAGAAACTGACCGGCTCGAACGCCTCCCAGCGCATCAATATCAACCCGGGCACGGGCGAGCCGATTTCTTCGGTGCCTCTCGATGATGTGGACGCCGCCGAGCAGGCGGTCCAGGCAGCAGCCGCAGCCTTCCCGGCTTGGGCAGCAACTCCCGTCGGCGATCGCATTCAGCCTTTGTTCAAATACAAATCGCTTCTCGAAGCCCATGTCGATGAACTCGCCGAGATCATCGTCCAAGAGCACGGCAAGACCACCGCCGAAGCAATCGGATCCGTTCGGCGAGGGATCGATTGCATCGAACATGCGTGCGGCGCACCGATTTTGATGATGGGCAGGTCGTTGCCTCAGATCGCGGTGTCGTCATCGTTCTGCCGCACCCATGACGAGGGCGGCGTCGGGATTGATTCCTCGGTCGATCGCCTGCCGATCGGTGTGTGCGTGGGGATCACCCCGTTCAACTTCCCGATGATGGTGCCGCTGTGGATGTGGCCGATGGCGGTGGCATGCGGCAATACCTTTGTGCTCAAGCCCTCCGAACGCGATCCGATGTCCACCGTCCGCGCCATCGAACTCGCCCAAGAAGCCGGGTTCCCTGAGGGCGTATTGAACCTCGTCCACGGCGGCCCGGCTGTCGTCAATCATCTCATCAAGCACGATGATGTCAAGGCCGTGTCGTTTGTGGGTTCGACGCGAGCGGGCAAGTATATTTATGAAACTGGATGCGCCCACGATAAACGCGTCCAGTGCATGTGCGGCGCGAAGAACTTCTCGATCATCATGCCCGATGCCAACCGCGAAGCCGCGATTGATGGCGTGTTCGGCTCGGCGTTCGGCAATACCGGGCAACGATGCCTCGCCGGCTCGGTCGTTGTGGCGGTCGGCGATACGGCGGATTGGCTCATCCCGGGTTTGGTCGAGAAAACCAAGGGTGTGAATGTTGGACGCGGATGCGACAAGAACACCCACATGGGCCCGTTGCAAGACGGCGACGCACGCGATCGTGTGCTCAAATACATCGAAGCCGGGATCGAAGAAGGCGCGGACCTGCTCGTCGATGGACGAACAGGCGACATGCCCGAAGCCGGGTGCTTTGTCGGCCCGACGATCTTCGACCACACCACCTCGAACATGAGCATCGTCGCTGAGGAAATCTTCGGCCCGGTGCTCTCAATCATGCGGGCTGCCTCCCTCGATGATGCGGTCAATGAAGTCAACAAATCCGACTACGGCAACATGTCCGTCATGTTCACCGACTCGGGCAACGCGGCCCATCGGTTCGAGACGACCGTTCAAGCCGGGATGATCGGGATCAATGTCGGCGTCCCCGCGCCGATGGCCGCCTTCCCATTCGCGGGGTGGAAAAAATCATTCTTCGGCGATCTGCACACCAACGGCGAAGACGGCGTGCGATTCTTCACGAAATCACGCGTCACCGTCCGAAGGTGGATCTAAGAACACATATTTCTGAGAGGTTATTATGCCACGAATTACACGAACCGCACTGATCCAAGCCGCCAACGCGCTGCCGGACTCCGACGATCTCGCTGCGATCAAAAAGGCGATGATCGACAAGCATGTGACGCTGATCGAAGAGGCTGCCGAGAAAGGGGCGAATGTCTGTTGCCTCCAAGAAATCTTCTATGGCCCATACTTCTGCGCCGAACAAGATACCCGGTGGTACGACATCGCCGAACCCATCCCCGATGGGCCGACCATCAAACTGATGCAAGAACTCGCCAAGAAGCACCGCATGGTGATGGTCGTGCCGATCTACGAAACCCCGATGACCGGCGTGTACTACAACACTGCTGCCGTCATCGACGAGCAGGGCAACTACCTCGGCAAGTACCGCAAGCACCACATCCCCCACTGCCAACCCGGGTTCTGGGAGAAGTTCTACTTCAAACCCGGCAACGGCGGGTACCCCGTCTTCGACACCATCTTCGGCAAGATCGGTGTCTACATCTGCTACGACCGCCACTTCCCCGAAGGTGCACGCGCACTGGGACTCAACGGCGCAGAAATCGTGTTCAATCCATCCGCCACCGTCGCGGGATTGAGCGAGTATCTTTGGAAACTCGAACAGCCTGCCCATGCCGTGGCCAACCAATACTTCGTCGGTGCCATCAACCGTGTCGGAACCGAAGCCCCTTGGAACATCGGCAAGTTCTATGGGCAGTCCTACCTCTGCAATCCACGCGGTCAGATTATGGTCGAGGGTTCACGCGACAACGACGAAGTCGTCATCGCCGATCTTGATCTCGACATGATTCGTGAAGTCCGCGATACCTGGCAGTTCTTCCGCGATCGCCGACCCGAATCCTACGGCTCACTCACCGATATCTAATGGACAGCGCCCCGCACAACACGCTCATCAATGCCGACCTTGCGCCGGTGGCGATCGAAGAACGCACCTGGAGTTCGTGGAATATTGCTGCGCTCTGGATCGGCATGGCGGTGTGTATCCCGACCTATATGCTCGCGGCGGGCATGGTCAGCCAGGGGATGAACTGGTGGCAGGCAACGCTCACCGTCATGGCGGGCAACATGATCGTGCTCGTCCCAATGATTCTCAATGGCCATGCTGGCACCAAACTCGGCGTGCCGTTCCCGGTGCTTGTCCGCGCCAGCTTCGGCATCAACGGCGCCCACATCCCATCTATCGCCCGTTCACTCGTGGCCTGTGGCTGGTTCGGCATCCAGACATGGATCGGTGGGGCCGCGCTGTACACCATCCTTGGTGTGCTCGGCGTGTTCGATCCTGCCAAAGACACAGACCTCCTCCCCGTCCTCGGCATCACCGCAATCCAGTTTGCCAGTTTCCTCGCCTTCTGGGCGATCCATGTCGTCATCGTCATCAAGGGCGTCGAGTCGATCAAGGTGCTCGAAACATGGGCCGCTCCGTTCTTGATCGCTTCGGGCGTCGCGCTGCTCATCTGGGCTTTGCTCAATGTCGATCGCCCTGCCGATTTATTCACCTCGCAGACCAACTACGCCGAGGGCTCGAACTTCTGGAAGGTCTTCTTCCCCCAACTCACCGCAATGGTCGGATTCTGGGCAACGCTGAGCCTCAACATCCCCGATTTTACCCGCTTTAGCAAGTCCCAAAAGGATCAAGCGATGGGCCAACTCATCGGCCTGCCTCCAACGATGACCCTCTTCTGCTTCATCGGCATCATCGTCACGGGTGCGAGCGTTATTATCTTCGGCGAGGCCATCTGGAACCCTGTCGATCTCGTCGCCCAGATGGGCTCGCCAACCATCGTCGTCATCTCGATGATCGCCTTGCTCATCGCCACGCTGAGCACCAACCTCGCTGCCAATGTCGTCTCCCCCGCCAACGGGTTCTCGAACATCGCACCCACCAAGATAAGCTTCCGGCTCGGTGGGATCATCACCTGCATCATCGGCGTGCTCATCATGCCCTGGCGACTCATCAGTGATACCCAAGGCTACATCTTCACCTGGCTCATCGGTTATAGCGCACTCATCGGTCCCATCGTCGGCATCATGCTCTGCGACTATTTCCTCATCCGAAAAACCAACATCGACACTGATGAACTCTACAACGCCGAGGGCGAGTTCAAAGGCATCAACTGGCGAGCGATGATTACATTGGTCATTGCGGTGCTTCCCAACATCCCCGGGTTCATCAATGCCGCTTCAGGCAAAGCCGTATTCCCTCCCGTGTTCGACACCATCTACACTTACGCCTGGTTCGTCGGCGTACTCATCTCCGTCGTGCTCTACTACATTCTCATGCAATCAAAATCATCAACACATAGGATTTCGTTATGACCACCAACCCAACCCAAGCCGCTCCAACCCTGCCGACCTACGACCACACCCCATCGCCCTACGCCGGCCCATCCAAAGCCGAGACGCTCGCCATGCGCCAAGAGTTCCTCTCGCCTGCGATTCTGATGTACTACAAAGACCCCGTCATGATCGTCGAGGGTTCGATGCAATACCTCTTCGACGAGACCGGCAAGCGATACCTCGATGGGTTCGCCGGCATCGTCACCGTCTCGGTTGGGCACTGCCACCCCAAGGTCATCGAAGCGATCCGCGAACAGAACGAACGCTTCCAGCACACAACCACCATCTATCTGCATCCCAACATTGCGCAGTACGCCAAGAAACTCGCCAGCACCTTCCCCAAAGATTCCGGCTTGTCGGTGTGCTACTTCACCAACTCGGGGAGTGAATCCAACGACCTCGCCTTGTTGATGGCCCGCGCTTACACCGGCCACTACGACATCCTCGCCCTCCGCAACGCCTACCACGGCATGTCCCCCACCGCGATGGGCTTGACCGCGCTCAACACATGGAAAACGCCGGTGCCTCAAGGCTTCGGCGTCCATCACGCCAAATGCCCCGATATGTACCGGGGCCCATACGGATACGACGACCCAGACGCCGGTGCCAAGTACGCCAGCGATGTCGATGAGGTGATCCGCTTCTCCACCCCCGGCCAGATCGCCGCCTTCATCGCCGAGCCCATCCAAGGCGTCGGCGGCACCGTCGAACTGCCCGATGGCTATTTGAAGCATGTATACAAGTCTGTGCGCGATGCCGGCGGGGTGTGCATCTCGGATGAAGTCCAGACCGGATTCGGACGCACCGGCACCAAGTTCTGGGGCTTCGAAAACCACGGCGTCACCCCCGACATCGTCACGATGGCCAAGGGCATGGGCAACGGCGCACCCTGCGGCGCGGTTGTCACGCGCGCCGACATCGCCCAGACTATGGCTCAACGCCTCCACTTCAACACCTTCGGCGGCAACCCCGTCTCGATGGCCCAGTGCGACGCGACGCTCGACATCATCCTCAACGAAAACATCCAGAACCGTGCGCACGAAATCGGCAACTACCTGATGGAAGGCTTGCGCGATCTCCAAACCCGCCACCCATCCATCGGCGATGTCCGAGGCAAGGGACTCATGATCGGCGTCGAACTCGTCGAAGACCGCACCACCAAAGCACCAGCATCAGCGATGTGCGCCGATGTGTTTGAACGCGCCAAGAACCTTGGATTGCTCATCGGTAAGGGCGGACTCTACGGCAATGTGCTTCGGATCAAGCCCCCGATGTGCATCACCCTCGATGATGTCGATTTCATGATCCGCGTGCTCGATATCGCGTTCACCCAAGCTGCCAAGTAAGGATTTCATTATGCCACTGCTTATCAAGAACGGCCGAATCATCACCGCCACAGACGACTACTGCGCGGATATCTACTGCGAAAACGAAACCATCACCCGCATTGAACCATCCATCGACGCGTCTTCACTCCCAGCCGACACCGAAGTCATCGACGCCACCGGCAAGTATGTCTTCCCCGGGTTCATCGACCCGCATGTCCATATCCACCTGCCATTCATGGGTTCCAACGCCATCGACGATCATGAATCCGCATCCAAAGCCGCCCTCGTCGGGGGCACAACCACCCTCATCGAAATGATCTGCCCCGGCCCAACCGACGAACCGCTCGCCGCCTTCAACGAATGGAACGATCTCGCCTCGCCGAGTTCCGCAGTCGATTACACCTTCCATATGGCTGTCGTCCGTTTCGACGACCTCGCCCAAGACCAACTCAAATCCATCGTTGCCGAGCATGGCATCGCGTCATTTAAAATCTTCCTCGCCTACAAAGGCGCACTGAACCTCGACGATGCTGACCTCTTCGACCTGCTCACGATGGCCAAAGACCTCGGCGTTATCACCACCGCCCATTGCGAAAACGCCGACGCGATCGACGCGATGCAAAGCAAACTCATCGCCGAGGGCAAAACCGGTCCTGAGTGGCACGAACCCTCGCGCCCAGTCAGCGTCGAAGCCGAGGGCGTGCATCACCTCGCCACCTTCGCCGAACTCACTGGAGCGCATATCTATGCCGTCCATACCTCATGCACGCCTGCCGTCCAAGCCGCGGTCGATGCACAACTCCGAGGCGTGAACATCTGGGTCGAAGCCGTTGCCCCGCACCTGACCCTCGACGAAACCTACACCCACAAGCCCGATTTCGAGGGCGCGAAGTATGTCATGTCGCCGCCGTTGCGCGAGAAATCGAATCAGGACACGCTCTGGAACGGGCTCAAGTCCGGCATCATCTCCACCATCGGCACCGACCACGCCCCGTTCAACTTCGGCGATCAGAAGATCATGGGCAAAGACGCCTTCACCAAAATCCCCAACGGCATCCCATCCGTCCAAGAGCGGGTCGATTTGATTCACACCTTCGGCGTATTAACGGGCAAAATCGACCTCAACACGATGGTCAATGCCTGCTCGACCAACGCCGCCCGGCTCTTCGGGCTCTACCCACGCAAGGGCTCGATCAGCATCGGCGCCGATGCCGACTTAGTGGTCTACGACCCCGCTGCCAAGCACACGCTAAGCGTCAATTCGAGTTTGTCGAAAGTGGACTACAACGCATTCGAAGGCTGGGAGATGACCGGGCGGTCATCCATCGTCACCGTCCGAGGCCAAATCCAAGCCCGCGATGGCCAGTTCGTCGGCACCCCCGGCAGGGGCCAACTCCTCAAACGCAAACCGACCCATTTCTAACCCTAGGGCGTGTCTGACGGCTCCAAAAACAGGCCCTTGGTGGCCCGGTTCACCGAACCGGGTCTTCGTATTGAGCAAATAAGAGAGCGCCAAGAACCCGGCTCGGCGAGCCGGGCCACCGGGATCGGAGCCGTCAGACAGAGCCTAGTAGAACGGGCTTCCAGCCCGTTTCTTTGTATTCTATTTTCCTAAAAGAAAAAACGGGCTTCCAGCCCGTTCTACCGAGATCAATCGTTGGACACCAGTTTGTTCGACTGTTCGACAAACTTATCACCTTCCCACGCGGTGTCCTTCGTAACCATGCCCTCTTTGGCCGCCTTCTTCTCGGCCTTGGCATCCTTCTGACGCTGCACCAAATCCGCATGGGTCGTGAAGTATTGCAACGAGTGCCCGCGAAAATCTTCGATCGTCTCGAACCCATGCTTATCCATAAACGCACTGAGTTCTTCGCACATCCGCCCCGCGAGTTTGTACCCATGAATCATCACGCCGGTACACACCTGAACGGTTGATGCGCCGAGCAGAATAAACTGGGCAGCGTCCTCGCCCGACTCCACGCCACCGATGGCGGAGAGTGATCGGTCTTTGTATTCGCCTTCGTGCATGGCGTTGCCGTACATCATCGTCGCCAGTTCCATCACCATCCGCAAGGCAATCGGTCGCACCGCCTTACACGAATACCCCCCCGGCACCGAATACCCTTCAACCGTAGGCTCAGGGCGCAATGTTTCGAGATTCACACCCATCACACTCAAAATCGTATTGATCGCCGCGATCCCCTCGCACCCGGCTTTGAGCGATGCCCGCGCCGGGTCTTCGATATGTGTAATATTGGGTGTCATCTTCGCCCATACCGGTACAGTCGCTGCCCCATTGACCCACCCGCACACCTCTTCGAGCAACTCAGGGTCTTGCCCCATCGCGGCCCCCATCTTGCGCTCAGGCATCCCATGCGGGCACGAAAAGTTCAACTCAAACGCATCAACCCCGCACGCCTGGCACCGCTCGATCATCTCGACCCATGAATCCTTCTTATATTCTTCCATCACCGACGCGATCAGGATCCGATCGGGATACTTGTCCTTGATCTTCTTGAACTCATCCTCCCAGACCTCAAACGAGCGATCCGAGATCAGTTCGATGTTCTGCCACCCGATGACCTCCTTCGTCCCCGTCGCCCGCATCCGCGCATAGCGCGGCGCGACATTCTGCACTTTGGAAGCATCCAGACTCACCGTCTTGCAGATCACCGCCCCCCAGTTCTCGTCGAAGGCCTTGCCGATCACATTGGCATTGGTCCCCGGAGGCCCAGACCCGATCACAAACGGATTAGGCAACTTGAGTCCATCGACAACAACACTGAGATCAGCCATCATTCATCCTTCCATTGCCGCATCTTCATTGAGGGCAAAGAGAAAGTGTATCAGAATATGCTTAGCTTTGCGACCCGATTTGCGCCATTTCCTCGATCAACCAAGGGCTCAGCGCATCAGGGAACTCAATCTGCCCATCAAGCATCGGCCCCGGCGAAAGCGTCCCGATCACCGAAAGAGCATCCGCTTGAGCCTCAGAATCAAGAATCTCTATCCCTTGCGATTCGATCAATCCACGGATCAGCCCGAGCCCCTTGCCGTGCGATCCGCCAACAATCACAACAGCACTGGGCTTGCAATTGGCGAGTTCTGCCCCAAGGCATCGCTCCATCGCATCGAGCCCGATGAACCGATCCCATTGAGCACCATCTAAAGGAGATCGCATCTGATCGCAGATCGTCGATTCGAGTTCACGGACACCCCGCCGATACCCATCAACCGCGCTCTCATTGATCGCGATACGCTCATAGCGCATCAACATTTCATCAATCGACGCCGTCAACGATGCCGCCGGCGCGTAGCGTTGAATCACCCATCCATTATTGCGGACAAGCCGATACAAAATTTCATCCATATTCCGCCCGGCTGCACACTTGCGATGCTCAAAGCCGATCGCCCGCGTCTGCCCGATCCGATACCCATCGGCGATCAACTTGGCGCACAGGTCATACTCCTCAGCGTAATACCCAAACCCCGTATCGTATCCCCCAACCTCCAAAAATACATCGCGCCGAATCGCGCATCCACACCCGACGATCACCTCGGGCAATCCGCCCGCCTCGTGCCGACCGGTCGGCAGCAGAATCTCCCCACCAACCGCCGCGACGTTGGAATCGAGCCCAGAGAGATACGCCCCCACCTCACCGGGCATCAGATTCGAATCATCGTCAAGCATGATGATCCAGCGTCCCTTCGCGTGCTGGGCACCGATATTCCTCGCCCCGGTGCCTAAGTTTTCATCAAGCCCAACGCGAATCACCGCGATGCTATTGCTCAGCCGTTCGGGCAGATCAATCGGCGACTCCGATCCATTGTCAACAATAACCACCTCCGATTCGCCGCCGAGCGATTCGAGATCAAGCATCCCGAGTTGTTCGAGTGTGAAAGCGAGTTCGCGCGATCGGTTCCGGGTTGGCATCACAAAGCTGAGAAGCATCGCAGCAAGTGTATCAGATGAGCGTGCCCCGTGTGTCTGCTGAGCCCGGAACTTCACAAGGACTCGACAGCGAATGGAGATATTGAGCACTCAGGCTCTGCGATTTGGCGATGAGTTCGATCGTTCCCACGGGCAGATTCCCCATCACCGACCCCGCAACCGCCGCCGCGATCGAACCCGTATAGGCCGATTCTACAATCCCGCCCCCGCCGAGCATCGAAGCACTCAACGACGCCAGGAGCGCATCGCCGCACCCGAGCACATCAATCGGATCCTGCGAGAGGGCCGGCAATCGTGTCACCACCCCGTCCGAACCCACAACCATCAATCCATCATGCCCAAGCGTCACCACCACCGCGCGCGTCCCCGTCTTCTCGATCAGTCGCTCTGCGAGTTCGAGGATCGGCGAATCCTGATCGTTCATCGCATGACGAAGCTCCGCCTCGCTCGGGCAGAGCACATCAACATCGTGCATCGAACACAGGCTCGACCTCGTCCCCGAAACATCGCCCACTATCAGTTCAACACGATCACGCATCCCCGCGATGAGTTCATTCCCTGCGCCATGCTCGAACATCCCGAGCCCAAAGTCTGCCAGCACCACCGCATCAACGCGCTCAATCTCAAGCACCTGACCTATGAGGGATGCACGCTGGGCAGCATCGAGATTCATCTGACCGGTGCGATCGAGTTTCATCACCTTGTCGCGCCCAACAATAAACCGTTGCTTGGCGGGCATCAGCCCATCGAACTCAACTGGAACGACCTCGATCCCTCGCTGTTCAAGACGCCCGACCAACTCCGTTGCATCGAATCCAACCGGAATCGGCGTACACAGGATCGGCTTGACCCCAAGCCCGGCGAGGTGCTGGGCGATGATCGCCGCACCGCCATCGAAGTGCTCCGTAGACACCGGCCGCAACGAAAGCATCGGATGCTCATCCGCGATCTCAGGCCAGTGGCAATGCGTGTACGAATCAAGGATCGTCTCGCCAACCACCACCACCCGCTTGCCAGAAGCAGCATTGAGGGTCATGGCGATCCGCCCTGTCGAGAGATCAAAATCCTGTGCAACCTGAGCAAACCCAGCAATCCCCGGGCTCGTCCGCGATGTCCCCAGGATCGAATCAACAATTGCACTCGATGAATACACCACATCCCCGCTCGAAAACACCACCCGCCCGTTGTTCGCTTCAACAACCTCTCGCTCGTCGGCAAACCGAGGGTCCTGCTTCTGGGCATACTCCGCACCCTTGATATAAATATCGGGTTTGATCTTCGAGAGCAACTCGACAGCCGTCGGTTCGTGATGGACATACACCCAATCCACAAACTCGAGCGCAGCCAAGTTCTCAGCCCGCAGATCATGCGAAAACATCGGGCGATCGGGCCCCTTGTTCACAAACGCATCCGCCGTGATCGACACGATCAACCGATCCCCCTGAGCCGCTGCGAACTGAAGATGCCGAATATGCCCGGGATGAACAATATCAAAGCACCCATGACACTGAACCAGTTTCAGTCCATCATCATGCAACCCCGTGCGGAGTTCGATCAACGCTTCGAGCGTGAGTACCTTATTTGAAACTGATTCGAACCGAGCCATCACAGATCATATCGGCAATCATTGAGCCCGTTTCCCAATATTGAAGATTCTCAATGACCCATCCATCACTAGGCATTGCCCACACGCCCCAACTCATTGCCGCCAAACAAGTTAGAGAATCGGAGCAAGAAGTTGCACAGCGTTCTGCACCAAGCGAACACCGATCCCACGATCGTGCCATGCCTCTCGATCAATCGCTTGGCTCGATTCGATGTATTCAGCCTGTAGTCGACTCAGATCTTGCACAATCTGAAGGTCATACGCAAACAAACTCACCTCGAAGTTGATCCAGAAACTCCGCTTATCCATATTCACCGTCCCAAGCATCGCCACCTCGTCGTCCGCCGTCACCGTTTTGGCATGAAGCAATCCTCCCGAGTACAACCGAATCTCAACCCCCGCGTCGAGCAAGTCCTCAAAGTACGATTTCGAGGCATGCCGAACCAGAATTGAATCAATCTTTTCAGGAACCACCAGCGTCACCCGCACCCCACGCCTCGATGCCGCCTTGAGCGCAGTAAGCATCGCCTCGCTGGGCACAAAGTAAGGCGTCGTAATCACCAATCGTTTCTGTGCTGTATAAATCAGCGTCAGCAACATATCATGGATAATCTCAGGCCCCTGATCGGGCCCCGAGGGCACCACCTGCAAAGGGACATCCCCCGCATGCTCAATCGGGATATCCATATCCATCGCCCCGATCGCACCGGGATCATCCACCGACTCCACCTCCCAGTCGAGCCGAACCGTCATATCCAATACCCGCGCCGCCGGGCCCTGCACCCTCGCCATCACATCAACCCACCGCCCAACCTTCTTGCTGCGCTTGAACAGCTTCGGATCAACCATGTTCATCGACCCTGTATACGCGATGTTGTGATCGATCGTGATGATCTTGCGATGGTTGCGGATATCAATCCGCGCGAACAACGCCCGCAGAATCCCCGCCGGCATCGTGTCCGAAACCCCCACCTCCGCCGATCGCAACGCTTGAACCGTTTTCCCCCGCAAAAAATGCTTGCTCCCCGCACTATCAACCATCACCCGGCACACCACCCCACGCCCCGCAGCCCGGATCAACGCCTGCTCGACATCATCCACATCCCCGCCCGATTCCCAGATATAAAACAGCATCGACACCGACACCTTCGCCTGATCAATCTCATTGACCATCGCGCACATGCACCGCGTGCTCGTGTCATACAACTCGATCGAGTTCCCACCGATCGCCGAGATTTTGAGCGGGTTGTTCGCCTGCGCGTTGAGCGATCTCGCAATCGGCGTCAGTTGGTCCCCCTTGATATCCCACGCCTCATCAAGATGCTCGATCTGGTCCGAGATCGCCCGCTTGAACGCCCCATACCGCCCGATCCGCCGACGCGGCAGCCACAACTCGCCGACAAACAAATACAGCACCGCCCCAACAAACGGCACCGTCACCACAATCAAAAGCCACGCCAGCGAAACGCCGGTCGGTCGCCGACGGAGGATAATCCGAACCCCGAGCCCGATCATAATTGACCAATGAGCCGCCACCACCAAGAGAGTGACAAGCGTCGGGGTCGTCGAGATCGCATTCAATGTCTCAGGCATCGCTGTATTCCTTGACTATCGACCATCCCCCCACAAACCCATCATACCGAACTCGCCACCACGCCGCTGCGTAGAATACGACTCAGCAATGCCCATTTCACCCACGCCCAACTCAACGCCCAAACTCCGCCGAACCGTCAAAGCGGTCAAATCCGGGTTCCGCCGATACCCCAAAGCCATCTACCAATCCCTCAAAGACACCTGCCCCCAGTGCGATCCCATCCACCTCCCCGAAATCCTCCACGACCTGGCCCATCACAACCTCGCCATCCTCTGGCTCGGGCACGCCTCGCTCGTTGCCCAACTCGACGACATCACCATCGCTGTCGATCCGGTTCTCTCCAATCGCATCGGGATGAAACTCAAAAACAAAACCATAGGCATCCCTCGCCTCACACCCCCGCCCATCTCCCCCGAATCCCTGATCGACACCAACCTCCTGCTCATCACCCACGCCCACTTCGATCACCTCGACAAGCCCACCCTCGAAGCGATGCGTTCCGACACCACCACCGTCATCGTCCCCCACCGATGCGCCAAACTCATCCCCACCGGGTTCAATCGCGTCATCGAACTGAACCCGGGATCAACCATCGAACTCGCAGCCCTGTCCATCTCCGCGATCGAACCCAAGCACTGGGGCGCTCGCTCGCTCTTCGATCGCCGACGGGGCGTGAACTCCTATCTGGTCGAATCAAAGACATCATCCAACACCCAGCGCGTCCTCTTCGCGGGCGATACCGCCGAGACCAAAGCCTACGACCACCTCGAAGCGATCGACCTCGCGGTCTTCGGCATCGGCGCCTACGACCCCTGGGATCACATGCACGCCACCCCCGAACAAGCCTGGCGCATGTTCCAAGCCATCGGCGCACGGTTCATGCTCCCGATCCATCATTCGACCTTTGAGCTCTCCGATGAACCCATCGACGAGCCCATGCGTCGGCTCTACGAAATCGCCACCGAGCACACCGCTTCGATCCTCGAACCAACCATCGGCGAGATCATCGTCATCGACTCACCCACCGCCGATTCACCGACGCCTACTTCTCCCTCTACTTCTCGACCGGATACCCCGCAGCCTCCCACGCCATGAACCCACCGGCGATGTTCGTCGCGTCGAACCCATGCTCGTTGAGATACGACACCGCCCGCGCTGAGCGGAACCCGAATTTGCAATGCACCAAGATCGGCGATCCCTCGGGCACCTCCCCGAGCCGCTTTGAGAGCTGCAAATACGCGACATTGGTCGCCCCGGGGATATGCCCCTGCTCGTATTCCGAAGCATTGCGGACATCGAGAATCACCGCATCGCTCTTCCCATGCACCGCCGCGACATCGACCTGATTCGTGGTCTTGAGCCCATCCGCCTGGCTGACCGATTCAGGATCGACCCACCCGACCACCTGATCAAGCCCGATCCGCACCAGCATCCGCACCGCTTCCTCCACCTCATGAGCGTCGGCAATCAGCACAATCTCCTGCTCGGGCTCGATAAACGCCCCGGCCACCGTCGAGAAAAACTTATCGAGCACGATGCTGTACGACCCCGCCAGATGCCCAGAGCGATAGTCACCCCACGGACGCGTATCGACAATCGCTGCCCCTGCCGGGATCGCATCGGGCGCACAACTCGCCGGTGCTGGCAACGCCCCGAGCACAGGCGGGCCCTGACGATTGTCATGCTTCATCCGCGCAAAGTAGTACGGCGGCTCAGGCTGACCCGACAAAATCGTTTCCACAAACCCATCCGCATCCTCCGCCTGCTTAAAGGGCACATTGAACCGCTTTTCATACCCCATCGTAGTCGAAGGCACCGCCCCGAGCGCCTTGCCGCATGCGCTCCCAGCGCCATGCCCGGGCCAAATCTGAAGATAATCAGGCTGGTCATGAAACTTACGCAAAGACTCCCCAAGCCGACGAGCACTCGGCTCCATCACCCCCTCCATCCCCGCTGCCGATTCGAGCAGATCCGGACGCCCCACATCGCCCACAAACACAAAGTCACCCGTCACAATCCCCATCGGCGCATCGGCCTCGCCGCCTTTGTCCGTGATCTCGAAGCAGATGTGCTCGGCGGTATGCCCCGGCGTGTGGAGCACCTTGATCTGGATATTCCCGATCATGATGACATCGCCATCCTTGACGAGTTGATAGTTGTAAGGCTGACCCTTTGAGTCCGTCCCCTTGCACCACACATAATCCCAATCCTGCCCGCCCTCGTCGGACAGATACGCCTTGGCTCCGGCCTGCTCACAGAACTCACGCACCCCCGAGAGGAAGTCGGCGTGCATATGCGTCTCGGTCGCGGCGACGATCTTCACCCCTTCCTTCTTGGCCAGTTCGATATACCGGTCGATGTCCCGCTCGGGGTCGATAATGATCGCCTCGCCGGTCCTCTGACAGCCGATAAGATACGCAGCCTGTGCAAGCGAATCGTCGTAAATCATTCTCATGAGCATGGGTCAATCTCCTCGTGATTCGGGTCGATATTGGGTGTGAACAGTCACTACCACAGGATATACTCTCTGCGCATGGGAAACGAGATCATCTATCTAGATAACGCGGCGACCAGCTGGCCCAAACCCGACGCCGTCGGGGAGGCGATGGTCGATTTTCTGACCCACAAAGCCGGCAACCCCGGCCGAGGCGGGCACACCCTCTCAAGATTGGCCTCCCAGGTCCTCGAAGAGTCCCGCGCCAAACTCGCCCAACTTGTCAACGCGCCATCCACAAGCCGAATCATCCTCACCCACGGGTGCACCGATGCGCTCAACCTCTCAATCCACGGCGTGCTCCGCAGCGCGATGCAATCACGCTGCTCGCAAACCCGACGATTCCATGTCGTCACCACCGCGATCGAACACAACGCCGTCCTCCGCACACTCCACTGCTACGCATCGAGTGATCTCATCGACATGACCATCGTCCCTTGCGATGCCCAAGGGTTCGTCAAGCCTCAAGCCCTCATCGACGCCTGCACCGACAACACCATCCTGCTCACCCTCTCCCACGCCTCGAATGTCCTAGGCACCATCCAAGACATCGAATCCACCATCAAAGCCATCCGCGCCCGCTCCGAACAAATCCTTGTCCTTGTCGATGCTGCCCAGACCGCTGGGCACTTCCCGATTGATGTCCAGGCGTGGGATATTGACTTGTTGGCACTGGCGGGTCACAAAGGACTCCGAGGCCCCACCGGCACGGGCGCACTCTATGTTTCGCCGCGTGCCTATCCAGAAGAGTGTACCTGCGATCATCAGCCCCGCGTTTTCTGCCAACGCCGAGGCGGCACCGGCTCGATGGCATCCGGGCTCGAAATGCCCACCAACCTCCCCGACGCACTCGAAGCGGGCACCTCCAACGCGGTCGGGTTCGCCGGGCTCAACGCCGCGATCGATGCGCTAACCCCCGCTGTCCACGAACACGAAATGGCCATGACCCGGCGCATCCTCGAAGGGCTCCAATCCATCCCCGGTGCCACCATTTTCGGGCTCCCCACCATAGAAGGCAGAACCCCGGTCATCCTCTTCAACCTCGATGGACACAACTCGCGCGAGGTCATGGTCAAACTCGACGAACAGCACAACATCGCAGTCCGAGGCGGCATCCACTGCGCCCCCCTCCTCCACGAAGCCATCGGCACCTGCACCGCCGGGGGCATCCGCGTCTCCCCAGGCTCAGGCACCACCGAATCCCAGATCGACTTCTTCTTGGATGCCATCAAAACCCTCGCCGCCATCGCCCAGTAGAACGGGCTTCCAGCCCGTCTCTTCATGCTCACACTACCCTCCCCCAATCGACCGCCCCGCGATCACCCCCGTGCTCCACGCCCACTGAAAGTTAAACCCGCCGATCCGCCCATCGACATCGAGGATCTCGCCCACGATCCAAACCCCCTCGCACACCCGGCTCCGCATCGTCGAAACATCCACCTCATCGAGCGGCACACCCCCAGCCGTCACCTCGGCATGCGTAAACCCGCGATTCCCCGCGATCTCGATCTCGCACTCGACGAGCATATGCGCCAGCGCCCGCCGTTGATCCCGTGTCATCAAATGCCCCGCACCCGTCGGATCAATCCCACACCGCGCACACAGCATCCGCCCCAACCGATCCGGGATCACCGATCGCAGATATCCCCCGACCGACTGCTTCCCGATCTCTTGCAACTTCGCATCCCACGCATCAAACGAACCCTCCCCCACCCAGTTCACAATCAACTTCGCCTTGGGATCACCATGTTTCGCATCAAAGTACCATCGGCTCACATCCAAAGCCCCCGGCCCAGACAACCCAAAGTGTGTGCACAACAGGTCATTGGTAAACCGTACGATCCGCTTGCCGGTGCCCGTCTGCACCTCGATCGACACCCTCGCCGCGATCCCCGAGAGTTCCGTAATCCACTTCGACCCGCTGGCCGTCACCATCGGCACCAACGCCGGCTCGATCCGATCTGTCACCGTGTGCCCAAACGACTTGGCCAGCCGATACCCCGCCCCGTCCGAGCCCGACTTGGGCAACGCCATACCCCCCGTGGCAATCACCACCCGAGCCGTCGAAATCGCATCCTCCTGCGAGCGCACCTCGAATCCATCGCCCATCTTCTCAATCGACATCACCCGCCAGGGATGCACAATCTCGACCCCGAGCCGGGCGCACTCGTTGAGCAGCGCATTGAGCACCGTCTTCGATGAATCCGTCACCGGGAACATCTTGCCCGTGTCTTCGCACTTGAGCTCGACGCCGAGTTCTTCAAAGAACGCGATCGTGTCCGCAGCCGACCACGCCTTGAGCACCTTCTTGATCGTGTTGCGCGACCCGCCCGCGTAGTCCTTAGGCAGCACCTTCTCATGCGTCACATTGCACCGCCCGCCGCCAGCGACGAGAATCTTCGCCCCGATCGACTTGGCCCCATCGACGATCACAATCCGCAGATCACCCGATGATCGCGCCGCCCAGATCGCGGTCATCAACCCCGCTGCCCCCGCCCCAACAATCACGACATCTGCTCGATCCATCTGAGAAGAATAGCTCACCCATCAATCAAAAAGCGGGCACCCGATGGATGCCCGCTCAACTTGGGTTGAATTCCGATCTACTCTGTATCGAGCATGCCCAGCTGCCACATCATAAAGATCCGCTGATCCGCGATATCCCGGATCCGCAGATGCAAAGGCTTGCCCCCGCCATGACCCGCGTCCCGATCGACCCACAACAGAATCGGCTCCGCTTCCTGATCCGACCCAGTCGAGGCCTGCATGATCGCAGCCATCTTGCGGGCATGCAGCGGATGCACCCGCGTGTCATTCTCGCCCGCGGTAATCAGCGTCGCCGGGTACTTCACACCCGGCTTGACATTCTGGTACGGCGAATACTTCTTGATATACGCATACTGGCTCGCGTCCTCGGCCGACCCATATTCAGGCACCCAATACCGCGCCATCAGGAAGTTTTGATACCGCACCATATCCAACAAAGGCACCGCCGAGATCACCGCGCTGAACAGATCAGGACGCTGCACAACCACCGCCCCGGTCAACAACCCACCATTCGACCCGCCCGCGATCCCGAGCTGATCCGGGTTCGTGTATCCATTATCAATCAACCACTCGCCCGCAGCGATAAAGTCATCAAACACATTCTGCTTCTGATCGAGCATCCCCGCTTCGTGCCAGGCATTGCCATACTCACCCCCGCCGCGCAAGTTCGCAACGGCATACACCCCGCCGTTCTCATACCATGGGAACATCGTCGAAGAAAAGTAAGGCGTCATCGAGATATCAAACCCACCATACCCATACAGAATCGTCGGGTTCTTCCCATTGAGTTCGATCCCCTTCTTATGCACCAAGAACATCGAGATCGGCGTGCCGTCCTTCGAGTCATACCACACCTGCGTCACCTCGATCTGCGATGGATCAACCGGAATCTCAGGACGGGCCCACAACTCCCGCTTGCCGCTCGCCAGATCAACATGATAAATACTGCTCGGCATGTTGTAGCTCGTAAAGCTCAAGAACCCATCGGTCCGATCATCCGAAACCGTCAGCCCCGCCGACCCGATCCCCGGCAAGTCCAGATCGCCGAGCGAATCGCCATCAAAGTTGAACTTCGCGATCCGCGTCTTCGCGTTCTCCAGATAGTTCACCGCGATGATCCCACGCGCAAACGACACGCCATCAATCACCAGATCGTCCGCCGTCGCGACCACTGTTTTCCAATCTTCAAACCCAGGGTTCGTCAGATCAATCACCGACACCGTGCCATTGGGCGCGTCGAACGAGTGCTGCAAGAACAGCCGATCCCCATCAAAGTGAGCACCGCCCATGCGCCCCATCTTCCCAATAACCATCGGCTTCAACTCAAGCTCGCCCGTCCGGAACCACAAATCCAAATCAGCAACCCACAGGTCAACCCCGGCTGTCCCGGTCCAATACCCAACAGCCATCCATCGCCCATCCTTCGAAGGCATCCCGAAGGGCCCCCAGGTCGTCTTCAACGCTTCGAGTTCCTCCGCGGACTTATTGAGATCACCATAAAAGAACTCAATATCCTTCTGCCGAAACAACACCGGATCCTCGCGATGATGCGTCCCGATCTTGTGCAGCTTCATGACCCCCGAATACGCATCGTCCGTATCCTCAAGACCCGAATAAAAGAACCCCGACCCATCAGGAAGCCACTCCGAAAAGTTCACCTTCCCCGGAATCACATCCGCGAGCCACTCGCCCGTATCAACATCCATCAGATACAGCGTCGAGTTCTCATCGCCCGATGCGTACATCCCGAAGGCCATCACCGACCCATCCTTATTGGGCGCGATCCACGAAACCGTCGTCAGCCCCGTTGGATCAATCTGCTGGGGATCGAGCAATACCCGATCATCTCCATCAAGCCCCTCGCGCACATACCGCACACTCTGAGGCTGCGTCCCCTCACGCTTGGAAAAGAAATACCGATTCCCATACACACTCGGCGACCCGATCCTCGGCACCTCCATCAACGCCCGCAACCGCTCCTCCAACGCCTTGCGCCCCGGCAGCCCATCAAGCACACTCCGCGTGTATTCATTCTGCGCATCAGTCCACGCCGCGACCTCTTCGGTCATCTGCCCCATGTTCGCCGGGTCCGAGTTATCCCCCTCGATCCACCGATAGTTGTCCGTCACCGATTCCCCATGAATCGTCTCTGTGACAGGCCGAACCTCAGTCTCCGGCGGCCCCGCAAACCCAGTCGCCGCAATTCCAGCCAACACAAGCACAGTTGATAGCATTCTCATTCGTCGATTCTCCAGTAAAGCGTGCCGGCACGATAAGCCCAAGCCGCAAGTCGTTCGTATAGCACATCCTACCAGTTGTTGCCCCTCTGGATGCATCGAACCCCCAATTTTCACCCGCAATCTCATTCACTATCAGGCCTAAGATCCCCAAACATCAACCCCAACGGAGATTCCCCATGTCACCCATGTCACCCAAGAAAACAATCGCACTCATCACCCTCGCACTCGCAGCCGCAGCGGCCATGCTCGCATTCACCGCAGGCCCAGACCACGGGCACGACTCCAAACCCGCAGCTGCCAAAGCCAAAGCCGCCGACACCCCCGGGCTCGCCGTCGCTCACGCCTACCTCGCAGGCATGGAAGCCGCCGACCTCGACGCCCTCACCGCCCTCTTCATCGCCGACGGCAAGAGTTCCATCCTCGAAAACGCATCCAATGAAGGCTCCTGGGAATACTACAGCGAGCACCACCTCGCCCCCGAGATGGAAGCCGTCAAAGCCTTCAAGTTCGACATCGCCCAAGAATCCGAAAAATCCTTTGGGGACTCCATCCTCGTCGAACAAACCGGCACCTTCACCATCGAAATCAACGACGAAACCCTCAACTACCGCGTCGCCGTCAGCTACCTGCTGGTCAAAGAAAACCACCAACTCAAAATCGCCCACCTCCACTGGTCCTCCCGCCCGAAGAAGTAAGGCCCAATCACGGGTGCCCTGCTCATGCGCAGCATGTGCAGGATCGAACGACCACAAATCATGCAGGTGCCGGAAACGCCACCAGCATGGCACCCGGCTTTGACCTCAAAATATCTGAAACCATATAATCATGCGAAAGACAAGCCGAAGATTTATACTCCTCACAAGCCCTCTGAGCTATTTTTCGCTCACATTGATCTTCGTCTTCCTGCTTCGCATGTTCGTTTGGGCAACAGGAATAGCACTCCCAACAGGCCCCAGCGGCCGGCTTGGTTTATTTGGCCAGCCAATGATGGTCCTTATCCCAATTTTCTTCCCACTCTATTTTTTGCTCCTCGTGATTTCAACAAGGAAAATAAATCACCAAAAATAAATCAGGCGGGTGCCCTGCTCATGCGTAGCATGTGCAGGATTGAACAATCACAAGACATGCAGGTGCCGACAGGTTGAAAGATCAAAGATGGAAAACAAATCTGAACCAAAGATTTCACTATTGGGTTCTGTTTCATTAGGTACCGGCGTCATGATCGGCGCCGGGATATTCGTCCTGATGGGCCAGATCGCCGAGCTGGTGGGTGCTCTCTTTCCGTTCGCTTTCCTTGGCGGAGCGGTGGTCGTTAGCTTCAGCGCATACTCCTATGTCAAGCTCTCGAATGCCTACCCTTCTTCGGGCGGTGTCGCCACATTTTTGCGCCGCGCCTATGGCCCCGGCACCATCGCGGGGACATTTTCCCTGCTCATGTATGTTTCAATGGTCATCGCTGAGAGCCTCGTAGCGCGAACCTTTGGCTCCTACACGCTCCGGCTCTTTGGATCGGACACGGCTGAAATCCTAGTCCCCATCTTGGGGGTGCTCCTGATCGTCGTTGCATACCTCGTCAATATAGCGGGGAATAAGACCATAGAACGAGCAGCAAATCTGACCGCGGTAGTCAAGATTGGGGGAATTACCGTGCTCGCGCTGGCCGGACTTGCCGTCGCGGGTTTCCCATCGATCGGGAACTGGGGCGAAGCCAATACGGGCGTTGCCAGCGGTGGCGGTTTCAGTTTCATTGCAGCTCTTGCTCTGTCCATCCTGGCCTTCAAGGGCTTCACCACGATCACGAACCAGGGCGGAGACATTATCAATCCGCATAAGAACCTCGGACGCTCCATTATCCTCTCCATTGTCATTTGCTCGATCATGTACACGATTCTGGCGTTGTCAGTCGCCAGCAGCTTAAGTGTCGAGGAAATAGTCGTAGCCAAGGACTATGCGCTTGCTGCAGCAGCAAAACCAATCTTCGGGGAATGGGGGCTCTTCCTCACGGTGGCCCTAGCGATTGTTGCGACTGTTTCCGGCCTGATTGCGAGTGTCTACTCGGCTTCCAGAATGCTGGCGATGCTCAGCAACATGAAACAGTTGCCTAGGCTCTATCAAGGCGTCAGTAATCCAGCTCTGGTTCTGACCGTCGTATTCGCAATTACCTTGACGATCCTCTTTGATTTGACCCGAATTGCCTCAATCGGTGCCATCTTCTATCTGGTCATGGACATCGCCATCCATTGGGGACTTCTTCGCCACCTTCTTAATGATGCGAAGGCGAAACCGCTCATTCCGATCTGCGCCATCCTGCTGGATGTCGTGATTCTCGGCGCGTTCATACAGCTAAAGTTCGCCAGTGACCCGTTGGTTATTGTCGTGGCCTTGATTGGGTTCATGGGCATCTTGATCGCGCAACGCCTATTCATGATCACGCACACAGACGACCAGGGTGTCATGCACATGGCGATGAGCAATATGATGGAGGAGGGCGATGATGCCCCGGACATGCCTGAAGGCATGGATATGGACAAATAACAACTGGCCAAGCGGCCTTTGGTTTCGTATTTGAACACACACTCAATGGAGCGTGTCCAAATGATCTAGCCTGTATAGAACCCCTGCTTGGCAGAGTTGGAGCACCACATGAACTTTCTGCGAAATGCATGGAACTGTCTTCAGCATGTCAGAGGGCACCTAATCACCTTGATCGGTGTGGTTGCTGTGGGGGCTATTGCATTTTCGTGGGCTGAGGGAATCAAGTTGGCAGACTCAGCGTACTTTTCCCTCATCACCGCGCTGACCATCGGCTACGGAGATATCCAGCCAGTCACTGGCATAGGGCGTGCTATTAGTGTCGTGATCGGCTTCGCCGGGCTCCTCACAACAGGCCTAGTCGTTGGTGTTGCCACGCACGCTTTGCGTATCAGTATGCACGAAGTGCAGAAATCGGATACCGAGAGTTAATTGTCAGCGTCGGGTCCCCTACTGCACCAACCCCTTCGTCAGCCGCATAAACGCCGTCTCCAAGTTCACCGGCTCCTCTTGGAAATGCGTCACGCGGAACCCGTTGTTGATGAGTACATTAGGGATATCGGTGAAGTTGCCGCCGTTGCGATCGTTGTAGTGGGCGTGGATGATCTGACCGGCCCCGCCGCCGAGTGCGGTGCCGTCGCCTTGGACGATCCCGACCTTCTCAACGCCGGGCATCGTCTCGAGCACCTTCGTCGCCGCCTCGATCCGCTCGGCCACCCCGATATGCACCACATGCCCGACCTTGGCCCGTTTGAGAATCTCATCAACCGAGCCGCTAAAGAGCAACTCGCCCTTCTCGATGATCCCGACCGTATTGCACAGCTCCGCCAGCTCATGCAAAATATGGCTCGAAATCAGGATCGTCTTGCCCATCTTCTTGAGCTCTTTGAGCAACTCCCGAATCTCGATTCTCGCGCGTGGATCCAAGCCCGACGCCGGCTCGTCCATCAACAGCACCTTGGGATCATGCAGCAACACCCGCGCGATGCTCAGCCGCTGCTGCATCCCTCGGCTGAGCGAGTTCACCTCCGCCGTCTGCTTGTAGGTCAGATCGGTGAGTTCGAGCACATCGTTGACTACCTTCTTGCGCTGCTGCCCGTTGATGTTGTACGCCGCAGCAAAGAACTCGAGATACTCATGCACCACCATGTCCTGATACGCACCCATAAAATCGGGCACATACCCAATCATCGGGCGGATCTGCCGGTTCTGATACCCGATCGTCATCCCCGCAACCTGCGCCTGCCCAGACGAAGGCTTCAAGAGCGTCGCGAGCACCTTGATCGTCGTGGTCTTGCCCGCACCGTTTGGACCAATAAACCCGAAGCAATCACCCTCGTTGATCTTGAGGTTGAGCGCATTGAGCGCGACCAGATCGCCGTAGCGCTTGGTGAGGTTAATCGTTTCAATCATCGCCATGCCATACCAACTTTCATATCCATGCTGAGCTAATCATCATCCGATGATTCCGCTGTTGATTCTTCTTGCTCATCACGCGCTGAAACCCCGAGAAATATCGGAGGCTCGGGCGCAAAGGGATACACCCAAGTGACGATTGTCTTCCCAGACGCAGGCACCTCTCGCCCGTTGATCCACATCGGCGTCGGCATCCCCTCAGGATCCGCATCTTGGGCATCAACCTCCACCACCCCGACAATAATCAGCGTCGGCTCAGTGAACCACCGCCCCAAATCCCACCCGTGCAACGCCCGGCGAAGCGCAAGCTGCGATCCGATCGGGTCATTCGCTGCTCCATCAAAACGCGGAGGCTGAATCTGCGAAATAAACATACCCGCAATCAACCTATCCGTAAGCGTTCCACGCGAACGACTCAACCCCGATTGATCCACCCCATACTTCATCGCCGTGGTGAAATATTCACCAAGCCGAGTATTCTTCGTCTTCGATTGAAGCTTCGTGATCTCTTCCATATCAATCACCTGCCCCGCCATCCACCCCTGCGACCCAAAGGCCGGCGCAAACACCGCAGCTCGAGCAATCATCCGATTCCCGATCGAGTTCCCCTCCTGAAGTATCGGCACCTGACCACCAAGCACAAAGATACGCACATCGGTCAGCGCCCCGGGAAGATCATGGACAATTTCGCCAGCGACAACCATCCCCGAAAGCGTAAGCTCAGGCTCTTCGAGCGCCCCGGGCTGCCCGACAGGGCGAGGCATCGACCACCGCTTCTCCCCCGACCACTCACCCATAAACGACTTCACCGTCGCCCGCGTCGGTACGCGGATCGCGCTGGGATTCTTCGACTCGACCCGGTACCCCGAGTTGTCCGGGAACCCCGCAGCGAGCAACCCGCCCGCATCAGGCGAGGTCCAAGGCGACAACAAGTTCGTCGATTCCGCAATCGAGAAAGCCCCACCATCCTTATCGAGATCCCGAAGCGACACCACCGCACTCCCATAACTCGGCAGCATCACACTCATCCATGTCCGCGCCCGCTGGGTATCTTGCCCATGCACCTCTTCGAGCAGACTCAAGTGAGAGATATTCACTGATTTGGGACGCATCGCCGTCGCCCCGACCCATGCCAACGCGGTAAAAATCCCCGTCGTCGCCACGAACGCCACCCAGGCGTGCTGCTTCTTCTTGCGCATCTTCAAGAGCCCAAACCCACCAGGCCCGGCAACAATCCAATAAAGCACAAACACCACAATCCCAAAGAGCACCCCCTGCACAGCGCGTCCGGTCTTGGCGATCGCCCCGCCGATCCCCTCGTCAAAGATCCGCAAGTCTCGGCTCCCCGCATCCGACTTCTGCATATCACTCATCTGGTCCGGACGCAAAATATCGCCCCGCATCCCGAGCACCCGGTGCCAGAACGATTCCGCATCGGGCAGACCCACCCGCCTCAACTGCCCATGATTCAAAGGCAGCCCCACCACCGTCACCATCCCCGATCCCACCAGCCGACGGATCACCACGCTCTGACCATCGGGCCCACTGAGAATCGGGATCGCCAACTCCGCCGCCTGACCAACAACAGGCTCGAAGGTCGTCACCACCACATTCTCAGGGAGCTTCGCTTTTTTCGATTCGGTCAAAAGTGATCGGTACGCCTCAAGATCAACCCCCTCCATCCGTCGAGGCACCTGAATCACCGGCAGGATCGTGCTCAGCGGGTGCATCCCGCCGTACCACGGGTCCCCCGTGCTCGCCAGCACCACCACCAGATGCCCGCCCCGCTCGACCCAGGTCTTGATCGCCCTTGCCTTCTCAGGCGAAAGCCGACCCGGTGCTGTCGAACTCGTCCCCGCGTTCGACCACACCAACATATCCAAACCAACAAGCCCCTGCCAACGGTCCGGCAGATCATCAACCCCGAGCCCCTTGACCCCACGGATCAACTCATGCCCAAACGGCATCGAAAGCCGACCCGAAACCATATATCCATACTGATCCACCCCGAGATTGTTGTTCCCCACAATCCCCGCCATCCCAACCGTAGGCGACTGGATCTGCGGGTTATAAATCGGAAGCCGACCCACCATCTTGCCGACCTTGAACCCAAACTCCCCCACATCCGTATTCCCCGAGTCAATCGCCTCGTACGCCTTGAGCTCATAATCCAGATTCGCCCCACGATACGGAATCCAGCAATACAACCAGAAACTCTGAAGCATCCCCGGGTTCGCGGTAATCACCCGATCGTATTGCGTCTCATCCCCATCCTCATCGCGAAACGCGAGCCGAAGCACCAGATCGCGCCCCGATGAGCCCATATCCAAGACCTGCACCTGAATCCCGGCCCACTCCCCCTCACGGGCCAACCCGCCAACCCCGAAGCTTGCCACCGAGAGCTGGACCTCGCCCTGGGCAAGGGAATCCCCCTGCCCAAAGCCCAGAGGCACAAAGAAAAGCAGACCCAGAATCAAACACAGATATCCCGGCGTGATGAATATTCGATATGAGCTCAGCACAATGTTCCACGCCTCCGAGTTGGGCACCCATCAAATCAATAACCGACAGCCGGGCATAATCTGCCACCTATTCTACAACCAATACGCACTTCTGATGCATATGCCCAAAGATTCTCAGAAAACATGCCGATCAGGCTCACAATGGAACCCCTCACCTCAAGCATGATCCTGGTACTTCTCATCACCGGCGTAATCACCATATTCGCCATGCTCAGCGTCTTCGCCAATGCCATCGGACACGAAACCCAGCTCCACGATCTCCGCAACCGCGTCAAAGAACTCCACTACCAGCAGGCAATGTACCAGGCGAAGGTCTCCGGCCAAATCTCAGAAGAAGGCGAAGTTGAAATCATCGACGACGAAGATGAAATCATTGAAGTCGCCGAGGAAGTCCCAGAGCCTACGCCACAGGCGCAATCATTGCCTGAGCCGATCGAAGAATCAGTCGCAGCCTAACGATCACTCGCCCGCCCAATCGCGTGCAACTCTTCAATCAACGCCACATGCGAACGGGCACCCATCCGGTAGCAATCAAGCTCGAACTTCTCGTTGGGTGAATGAACCCGATCGTCATCGAGCCCGAATCCCATAAAAATCGTCTCGAGCCCGAGCGTCTCCTTGAGCAGCCCCGCCACCGGGATCGAACCGCCAGACTTAATCATCGCCGCCGTCGTCCCGCACGCGATCTCAATCGCCCGCGCCGCCGCACGCAGAGGCTCAGATTCCGTCGCACAAGTCGCCGGTGCCCCGCCCCCATGATCCTCAAACGACCACGAACACCCCGCCGGTGTCCTCGCTTCGAGCCAATCGAAAAACGCCCGGGTAATCTTCGCTGAATCCTGATCATCGACCAACCGAAACGACACCTTCGCGCTCGCCTGCGATGGAATCACCGTCTTGGCGCCCGGCCCTGTGTACCCGCCGATGATCCCGTTGATGTCTGCCGTCGGGCGGGCCCATTCGCGTTCGATCGCGGTAAAGCCCTTCTCGCCGATATCAGCCTCGGGCCCAAGCCCGATCCCACGCAGCGATTCAACGGCATCAGTCCCCAATGCCTTCCACGCATCACGCTCGCCTTGGGTCAACTCGCGCACCCCGTCATAAAACCCCGGGATCGTCACCCGCCGATCATCATCCCAGAGCTGCGACAAGACCTTGACGAGTTCATTGATCGGGTTGGGCACCTTCCCGCCCCAGAGCCCGGAGTGCAAATCCTGGTCGGGCCCGCTCAGCGTCACCTCGGTATACGCCAACCCGCGCACGCCATAGGTAATCGCAGGCTTGCCCCGCCCGAGCATCCCCGTATCCGAGATCAAACACACATCGCTCTTCCCAAGCCGATCCGCATTCTCACGCACAAACCGCTCGAGGTTGACCGAGCCCGATTCCTCCTCGCCTTCGAGCATCACCGTGAACTTCACGCCCCCGCCCGCAACGCCCGTCGTTTCATACCACGCGCGCATCGCTTCGAGGAACATCATCACCTGCCCCTTGTCATCACACGCCCCCCTCGCCACGATCCGCTCGCCGATCTCCCCGTCAGCCGGTTGAATCACAGGCGTGAACGGGTCCGAATCCCACAACTCAATCGGATCCGCAGGCTGAACATCATAATGACCATAAAACAACACATGCGGCCCGGCATACTCATCGCTCCCCGCACTGCTCGCCATCACAATCGGATGCCCCGGAGCATCGTCCGTCCCCGTCTTGCACAACTCGACCTCGAATCCTGAATCAGCCAAATGATCCGCCGCCCACTGCCCCGCCCGAGCCGTATCGGCATCATGCGCCGGATCCGTCCCCACCGAGGGCATCGCCAGCCACTCCATCAGCCGACCAATCGACTCGGACTCATGCTTCTCCAACCAACCGATCGCCTCATTGATACTCATACGCTGCTCCTTTGGGAATAGATGTGTAAAAGGATAGCGCAGAAAAACGCCCCGCACGAAGAGTGCGAGGCGGGAGTATCAATGCTGATCTGATTGAACTCGAAAGCGATGCAAAATCAATAGATTTTCGCAACTTCACGGTTGCCGCGTTGCGACTCCATAAACGCCTTCGATTCTATTGTTGCCTGAACACCAGTCCATACTGAACCAGATGGATACCAAGGATTCGGATCCCGGTACGCATCGACTTGCGACATGTACCCGACATGTCCATCGAAGTAGGCAGCATTCATCCCTTCTCTATGTCGAAATGATAAAAGCTGATTAGTAGGAGTTGAAACCTCACTATTAAACGGAGTCCGGCCGTACGCCGTCGATGATTCAACAATGGGATTTAAATCCGCAAAGCTTCCGCCCCAACCCGCATCAACATCACCATCAAAGTCGAGCCCAAGTGTCTCGCTCGCGAATCTTGTGCCGTCTGCAAACATTATCTTTGCAGATGCACTAATGCCCACGGCTGTCACCTTGTTCTTGTAGTTTGCAGGCGCCTCGGCAGCAGTTGGCGTGCTCCAATTTGACACCGCATCAATATTATAAAGCGTCAACCGCACACGAGGAATAATAACCGAACGACGAGAGATTCCTGATTTAAACATCATTGATGTCGGAGCCAAATAACTGATCTGTTTGAATCCGACTCCCTCACTAATGCGGATAAACTGGGCACTATCATCGTAACTTTGAACCCGAAATGGCACACTAAACTGGTTCGCAGAAGCACAGCCCCAATCATTGAAAATACTGGCCATTTTCTGGGGCCTACTTGGCGACAAGTTCACAGAATCTCCAAGAATAGGAGACATCCAATCATTCCTCATCGTCAACGAAGTCGCTTCGTTTGCTAAATACAACTCATTCGCAGAGTATCGAGTCCCCCCATTCAATGGAACTACTCCATACTTGAGGCCTGATGTATTCGGCCCTGCAAACCAATCCTCATTGTCAAGAGAGTATTGCATTTGAAGCTGACTGAGCCCACGCATCGTCGCACTACAAACAAGCCCTTGGGCTGTTTCCCGAGCTGTACCAAGAGCAGGAAGCAAAATCCCGATCAGCAGCGCAATGATCGCGATGACGACCAGCAACTCAATGAGCGTAAATGCGCGAATGGCTTTGTTTTTAATTGTGTTGATTTTTGATGACATTATTTCTACCTCAAATCGAGTTCTTTGAAGACATTTATCCGCCGGCCTTAAGAGTATCGAGGATATCTTCTGATTCTATAGTTACGACCCCTGAAGATGCATTGACTACTTTCAACTCACCCTCGACATCCGCCAAAGCGGCCATCGCATGCCCAACAATGCGCCATTCCCCTGAATCATCCTGCTCAACAGGCATCAGAGTATGTCGATCTGTTTCTGGATTTCGCTCTGGGAAATATGCCCCGTTTCGTTTTCCCAACTTCATTCGATACAGATCACCCGTTTCTACATCAACAACGAGTACCGTCCCAGGCAAATCTACTCTAGGTTTAGACAACTGATTCCAAATTGTCATCCCCAATACGACAACTGCGAGCACCATCAACACAGCTTGCCAAGGTTTGATATTTTCCATATGAGTCCATTCCTACCGCGAAGAGTCATTTCTTCTGTTCACTGTCAAATCCTACCCATCACCCAGTCTATCGCTCGACATCCACACTCACCGGATAATGGTCAGCAGCATAGCCCTCAAAGGTGTCCAAAGAACGCCAATCAACCCCCGCAGGGCGGGCAGCCGTCCCAAGGACGAACGCGGCATCCTCATCAAGGTACCCGATCGCAGCCTCGTTGGCAAGTATCAGGTCAATTCGCCGATTTGATTCGTGCGTCATGATCTCTTTTGCCTGCTGAGCACGCTTTGCGAAGATATCGTAAAACCCGTCATTCAGGTAAGTTTTCACGCTTTCGTCGCTCACCTGAGCGTTGAAATCACCCAGAATCACCACCGCACGCCCCGGATGGGCCGATTCGACCTCATGGGCGAGTTTCGCGATCATCCGCGCCTCCGCCTCTCGCCAATACTGGCTGTACCGCCCTGATTTGTGATGCACCACAAAAAGCGTCAGCGTCCACGCTTCACGATCACCCATTTGGGGGATTTGCACATCCACCTTCAAAGGCGAACGCCGAAACGCGATCGGTTCGCCCGCATAAAAATTCTTGCTCTTCCCGTACTTCTCCGGATGAACCCCACCGAGTTCCTTCCCGATCCAAAGCTGAGGCTCAGTCAGCGGAAAACGCGACAAAACCGCGTTCTCAATCCCCCGTGAGTTCCCCGCATCAAGCGAAACCACATAGTCGTATCCCATATCCGACAAATACGCATCCTTGAACCACATCAACGCATCAAGCGATTCGATCTCCTGCATGCAGATCACATCGGAATCCAACGCACGAATCGCCCGCGCCACCGCGAGCATCTGATGCTCGGGCTTGGTATCGTCGATATCTTCGTTCCTGCCCGTCAGCGTCGGGTCGTCCACATCATCAAAGAGGTTTTCGATGTTGTAGGTGGTGAGCCGAAAGGTGTGCTCAGGCTTGGCCGGTGCTGATGCGATCCCGAACCGGCGCATCGTTTTCTCGGCATTGGCGATGATTTCTTCGAGGGATTTCGTCTGCACAGGCGATGCTGGCGCTTCGGGCTCTGCCCCGGTTGACGGGGTCGAAAGCCCGACCATGGCAAGCATGAAGGCTCCCACGAGCATTGATCGAAAACTGAAGCAATGGATCATCTACTGGTTCCTCAATCGGGCGGTTTTCATCTCGGCCCAGTGTGGAGTTTAGGCGAGCAACAGGCTGCTGACTTGAATCGCCGTATCTCGATCCCAACAGGTCTACGATTGCCTGAATCCTGTTTATACCCCGTCCCGGAGCCCAAGTTTCAATGCAAATCATTTTGGCCAATCCAAGAGGGTTCTGTGCGGGTGTACGCATGGCGATTGATGTCGTGGACCAGATCCTCGACATCCTCCCCGATCAGCCTTTGTTCGTTTATCATGAGATTGTCCACAATCGCCACATCGTGGACCGCTTTGTCGATCAAGGCGTGGTGTTCGTTGACAGCCTCGACGAAGTCCCGTCTGGCAGCATCGTCGTCTTCTCCGCCCACGGCATCTCCCCCGCCATCCGCGATCAGGCCAAAGCCCGCAACCTCCGGGCCATCGACGCGACCTGCCCGCTCGTCACCAAGGTCCACTCACGGGCCATCCGATACGCCAATCAAGGATATCAAATCCTCCTCATCGGGCACAAAGACCACCAAGAAATCGTCGGCACCTTCGGGCACGCCCCCAATCAAACCCAAGTCGTCGAATCCGCTGCCGACATCCCCAACCTGGCCATCGACGATCCCGACAAGCTCGTCTACCTCACCCAGACGACCCTCTCGGTCGATGATGCCAACACCATCATCGCTGCGCTCAAATCAGCCTTCCCCAACATCAAAGAACCACCCACCGAAGATATCTGCTACGCCACCACCAACCGCCAGGCAGCGGTTCGGCTGATCTCCGAGCAATGCGATCTCGTCATCGTCGTCGGGTCGAAAAACTCGTCGAACTCCGTGCGCCTCACCGAAATCTCCAAAAACATCGGCACCCCCGGCTACCTCATCGACGATGTCTCCGGGCTCGATCCCGCGTGGTATCCCACAGGCACCGAACGCATCCTGCTCACCGCGGGCGCATCGGCCCCCGAGGATTTGGTCTCGGACATCTGCAAGCATTTCGTCGAGCATCACGGCGCGACGCTGCACATTGCTGATGTGTATGAAGAGTCCATCGAGTTCGGGCTGCCCTTGTCACTCAAAAAACTCATGGAATCCCAAGGCGTCGATCACAAAGACCGCCGAGTCCTTGTCGAGCCCCCCACCATCACCGCCCAAACCTATGGCGACATCGCGGTCCCGCTGACCATCGCAGGAAAACCCGAATCCCTATGAACCACCCCACCAACCATTTTTTCTCCTTCACTCCTGCGACCTTGCAGGCATGGAGCATCGAACACAAGATGCCTAAGTTCCGCGCCAAACAGATCATGGAATGGGTCTACGAAAAAGGCATCGTCGATCCCGGGCAGATGTCCAATCTCTCGAACTTGGATCGCAAAATCCTCACCGAGGACATGACCTTCCTCTCAGGCCCCACCGTGGCGCATCAACTCGCGACCGATGGCACCCAGAAGCTCCTCATCGAATGGCCCGACGATATCGACACCAACAAAGTCGCGCCAAGCCAAGCAACGCTCGACCAGTCAAGTCGGTTGCCCATTGTTGGGCAAGGCATGCCCTATTCCAATGCAGCCCGCCAGACCGAATGTGTCATGATCCCCGCGACCGACACCGACCGACGCACCGCCTGCGTCTCGTCCCAGATCGGATGCCCCGTCGGATGCACCTTCTGCGCCACCGGCATCGGCGGGCTCGATGGCAACCTCTCCGCCGGGCGCATCGTCGAGCAGGTCTGGAGGCTCAACCAACTCGAAGGCGTCGATCGCATCTCCAATGTCGTCTTCATGGGTATGGGCGAACCATTGGCCAATCTCTCAGCCGTCGTCCATGCGGTTCAGTCCCTCGCAGCCCCGTGGGGCATGGGCATCAGCGCTCGCAAGATCACCATCTCGACCGTAGGCATGCACAAAGCGATCGAAAAACTCGCTGACGAACTCGACCTGCCCGTCACCCTCGCCCTCTCTATCCACGCCCCCAACGACACGCTCCGCAAGAAACTCATCCCCTGGGCCCAGTTCACCACGATCGACCAACTCGTCGAAGCCTGCTCGAGTTGGTTCAAAAAAACCGGGCGCGAGATCACCCTCGAATACATCCTCCTCGGCGGCGTCAACGATCTCCCAGAGCACGCCATCGAACTCGCAGCCGTCGTCAAGAAACTCCGCGCCAATGTCAACCTCATCCGGTACAACGAGGTCCAAGGGCTTCCCTACCAGCGACCCACCGGCGACGATGTCCACCACTTCCAACGCATCTTGCGTGAGCAGGGCGTGAACTGTCATATCCGCGCCAGCCGAGGGCGTGATATCGCTGCTGCGTGCGGGCAACTGCGCCATGAGCATATTCCATGATTCAGCCGACGATTTCGACCAATCCCAATGACTACGACTGGATCGCCGAGTTCCGATCCTTCACCTCGTTCCATTATTTGATTCTGGCCATCACCGTTGTGCTCTTCGCCAGCTTGTGCATCGTCGGCAAGTCCCTGCTCAAGCGCGATCTGCTCAAAGGCACCAACCGCGAACAAACCTTCCGCCGACTCCTCGCGTGGATCATCATCGTCTCGCAGGCTTTCTTCTTCATCCGTCGGCTCACCCCCCAGCACTGGGATATTCAGGATTCGCTCCCGCTGCATCTGTGCCGATGGACGGTCTGGGTCGCGCCGTGGGCACTTTATACGCTCAACCCCAAGATGCGTTCGCTGCTCTTGTTCTGGGGCATCGCCTTGAGTTCGCAGGCCTACTTCACCCCGATGATCCGCGAAGGGGCAGGGTCTTGGGCGTTCTGGATCTACTGGATCAACCACACGCAGATCATCGGGGCCGCCGTCTATGACATCGCAGTGCTCGGGTATCGCCCCAACCGCAAAGCCCTCTACTTCGGCATGTTCTGGGGCACCGCCTATGGCATATTCGCGGTCGGAATTAATGCGATATTGGGCACCAACTACACCTACCTCGGCGCAGGCACCCACAACGCCCCGTCGCTCGTTGACAAGCTCGGCCCTTATCCACTCCGTACCGTCTGGATGATCCTCGGCGGCAATGTCATGTGCATCATCGTGTATCTCATCTCGGCGGGGATGCTCAAAGTGCGTACAAAGGTCTTCAAGAAACCCCCGCCTCGGATGTTTACAGCTGCAGATTTTCCGATTCGATCCATCTAGGAACTAGACTCTCACCTTGGAACGCCTCATCCTCATCCTGATCCCCCTCGCCCTAATGATCGCACTCCCCGCGACTTGGATCATCGTGCGCCTCTCCCATCGGCTCGGTGCCCTCGATAGCGCACCGATCGAAGGGCAGATCAAAGCCGACACGCGATCCATCCCCAACACCGGAGGCATCGGGATCGCACTGGGCATCCTGATCCCCATGATCGGCGCGATGGGCATCTTCTCTATGCTCGATCCTGATGCCCTGCCGAGCATATTGGACCCGATCAAGGATCATGTCCCCGGGTTGCGATCGCAGCTGCCGATGGGCTGGACACTCATCGCCAGCATCCTCGGGCTCCATGTGCTCGGGCTCATCGACGATCGCAAGCCGATGGGACCGTGGATCAAGCTCGTTGTCATGCTCATCCCCGGTGCGATCTTTGCGATCTTCTTCGACACCCGCTTGATGACCCTGCTCGATGCCCATGTCGGAGGCTCGTGGCTGAGCATCCTCATCACGATTTTGTGGTTCGGGGTCATTATCAATGCGATGAACTTCATCGACAACATGGACGGCTTATCCGCCGGCATCGCCACCATCGCTGGAGCATTGCTTCTGGTGGCTGCTTTGCTCAACGGGCAATGGTTCGTCGGGGCGATTCTGGCGCTGTTGGTTGGATCAACCCTCGGATTCCTCTTCTTCAACTTCCCGCCGGCCAAAGTATTTATGGGCGATGGCGGGTCGCTGATCCTCGGGTTGCTCCTCGCCTTCCTCACCGTGCGTACGACCTATATGCCCATCGACGAATCCGCCTCGGCTGGGGCGTGGTATGCGGTCCTGATGCCCGTGGTGATCCTGGCCATACCTTTATATGACTTCGTTTCGGTGACGCTCATCCGCGTATCACAGGGCAAAAGCCCGTTTGTGGGCGATTTGCAGCATTTTTCCCACCGCATCCGTGATCGTGGGCTCGGGGCACGATCGACGATTCTGGTGATCTATGCCCTAACGCTGGCAACCGGGATTTCGGGTTTGTTGATCTCGCGGGCCGAGCCTTGGCAGGCGGCTGTGCTGGGGATTCAGATTGCTGCGTTGATCGGTGCGATTGCATTGTTCGAGTACCGTTCGCCGAGTAAGGGCACCGATGGATGAATCGCCGAGCAAGGTTGGGACGGGGCTGGCGTGGTTCGGGTTGATCGCGATGGTGACGCTGGTCATGTTCCGCGCGATGGTCGAGCATGATGCGTTTCCGTGGTGGGTGAGTGATCCGTTTGTGTTCTCGCCGCCGGTGATTGGACTGACGCCGACGAAGGCGTTCTTGCTCAATTTAGGTGTAGTGCTCAGCAGTTCGCTGATGCTGATCGGGTTGTTTCTCCGCAAAGAATGCGTCGGCACACTCAGCGCGATCCTGCTTCTCGTCGGGGTGGCGATCATCGCTCATCACGGGTTCCATACTTTCGAATCCGTTCTCGAAGGCTCGAACCTGCTCGCGATCGTCGCGGTGCTGTATGTCGCGTCTTGTGCGCACAAACTCGGTCATGCCCAGCGGCTCATCGGAGCGATCACGCTCGGGTTTGCATTGTTGCTGGTGGTGATGGGCAGCTACGAGATGTTTGTCATCCATCCCGAGACCATCGCAAACTATGAGATCACCCGCGACTCATTCCTCGCAGCGCGAGGGTGGACGCCGGGATCGTTTGAAGCCCTTGCCTATGAACGCCGACTCTTTCAGCCCGAGCCCATCGCGTGGTTCGGGTTGACCAATGTGTTTGCGAGCTTTGTCGGCGCGGGCTCGGCGGGATTGCTGATCTTCGGCTGGCGAACTCGAAAAACTGACCCACTCTCGATCATCGCCCTTCTGGGCGGATTGATCGCACTCGCCGGGCTCGTTATGACCGGCGCCAAGGGCGGGATCGGTGCATTTGGACTCGGGCTCGGGGTGACGATCGCCGCGATGTCGATCACACGCATCAAACTCGACGGCAAGGCGATCCTCGCGATGTGCAGCTTGGTCATCCTCGGCGTCATCGCCCGCGGATTCGTCGGCGAGCGGATCGGCGAACTGAGCCTACTCTTCCGATCGCAGTACATGACCGGCGCGATGCGGATGTTCTTTGGCGATCCGATCTTTGGCGTCGGTCCGGGCAGTTTTCAGGAACACTACACATATCTCAAACCCGCGCTGAGCCCCGAGGATGTCGCCAGCGCTCATAGTTTGCCGTTCGATCTGCTGGCGCTGCTGGGGATCGGAGGCGTCGCGCTTGTCGGAGTATTGATCTCCATCATTGCGCGGATTCGCCCTGATACGAAATCGAAAGATGAAGCCTCAGGGCCTGATCGTCGACAGTTGATCCAGATCACCATGCTCATCATCGCGATCGCATCGGTGGTGTCGATCCGGTTCGGATCGGGTGCGATGGATGTGAACTTGTTGGTGACTCAGGCTTTGGCGAGTCTGGCGTGGGCGGGGCTCGCCTATGTCATTGTTCGGCGGGATGATCTTGGCGCATCACTGCAATGGGCGATGTTTGCAGGTGCATCAGTCTTGGCGATCCATGCGATGATCGAAGTGAGCGCGACCTGGTTCGTCTCGGGGATGCTCTGGGCGTTGATGGTCGGGGGGGCGTGTACCACTTCGGGCAAGGCTGACGAATCGAAACCTAGGCTGATACTCACAGGGGTGGTTCTGGGACTGATCGGTTCGATCGCGGTCTTTGGGATGCGCTTGCCGAGCATCATGGCGTGGGAGCGGGAATTGAATCTTGCAGCGGCCCCGGCGATCGAGGTGTCGATCCAACGCGAAGCGCTCGGCGGGCAGCAATCGCCTGAGCTCAATCGACTCGAGTTCGATGGGCGGACGCTGGCGATCGAGCATCTGGTCCGGGCAGCCCAAATCCGCCCGACGCATATGCCCACCCGGATCGCAGCTTCGCAGCAGATACTCTGGCGGGCGTCGGTACTTGAGTCGGCCGGGGAGCATGAAGAAGCGGCCAAAGAGTGGGATCGGGCGATCGAGCTCATCGAGGTTGGTGCAAAGGCATCGCCGGGAGCGAGTGGATATCGCTGGCTCGGGAGCGTGTGGTTCGGGCGGGCGATGCAGTTTCCCGATGACCCAGCCCGGATGGATTGGCTTGATCGGGCCCAGTCCGCGTGGTCGGAAGCCTTTGTGCGCTCGCCTCGCGATCCGCACCTGGCGCTCAAGCTGATGGATTTGGCGATCGAGCAGGGGGCTCAGGGCGGGGCGATCAGTATGGCCAAGTGGGTGATCCAACTCAATGAGCAGAGTCGGCTCGATCCGTTGCGCGGGGTCAGCGAGGAAGATCTGGCGCGTGCCCGAAGTCTGGTTCGCCGTTCGCCTTGATTTGATTCTTGATTCTATTGTCGATATCAAGGTCCGAGAATACGCCTAGGCGAGCGATTGGGCTTGATTCGGTCTATTGCCGGGCTAGGATTCATAGAAATCGTGCCCGATCGCCTGCGAAGATGGCTTTCGGATTCTCATGATTTGACAAGTCCTTTGTAGATAAGGTATTGAGCGTGCTGCCCGATTGACGGAGCAGTGACGATGAGGAGTGCAAGCAATGGAAGAACCATCCGATCCAGAACCGGCGGGGCATCTCTAAGGGATTGCACTTTCATTTGACTGCACTCGGCGAGCTCTGCCGAACGACGAAACAGTATAGAAAAGATAACGATTGGTCATACCAAGCGGGGATCGTTCCCCCAACGATGGATCAATCACACCAGATTTGACCGAGTACGAAACCCTCGTACAGAACACCAGCAAGAGGAATTAGCTGATGGCCACCGACCTTTCATATATCCGTAACATCGGAATTTGTGCCCACATCGACGCGGGCAAAACCACCGTCACCGAACGCATCTTGTACTACACGGGCAAGAACTACAAGCTCGGTGAAGTCCACGAAGGCACCGCAACGATGGACTTCCTCCAAGAAGAACAAGAGCGCGGGATCACCATCCAGTCGGCAGCGACCACCTGCCCATGGACATACGAAGGCAAAGAATACAAGATCAATCTGATCGACACCCCGGGTCATGTTGACTTCACGATTGAAGTCGAACGCTCATTGCGTGTGCTCGATGGTGCGGTCGCGGTGTTCGATGGCAAGGAGGGCGTCGAAGCCCAGTCCGAAACCGTCTGGCGTCAGGCAGACCGGTACGAAGTGCCCCGCATGTGCCTGGTGAACAAGATGGACAAGCTCGGCGCGGACTTCGAGTACTCCTTCGAGACCATCAAGAAGCGTCTTGGTGCCAATGCCATCGCGATGCAGCTCCCCTGGGGCTCGGGCAACGAGCTCGTCGGGATCATCGACCTGCTCAAGATGAAGGCGTACCACTTCGACGAGGCCTCACAGGGCGCGATCGTCACCGAGAAAGAAATCCCTGAGGACCTGCTCGAAAACGCTGAGAAATGGCGTGCTGATCTTATCGAGAACGCTGCGGCCCTTGATGATGATCTGATGGAGCAGTACCTCGAAGACGAGGACAGCATCACCGTCGAGCAGATCAAAAAGGCTGTGCGCAAGGGCACCATCGCTCTCGAATGCAATCCAGTCTTTTGTGGCTCGGCACTGAAAAATATCGGTGTCCAGGCGCTTATCGACGCGACCATCGAATATCTCCCGAATCCGCAAGAAGTGCCCGACATGGTCGGGACCGACCCCAAGGACAAGACCATCGAGCTCACTCGTCCGCACGACGAAAACGCTCCATTCTCTGGGCTGGTCTTCAAGGTCGTCTCGGACACGCACGGCGATCTCACCTATGTCCGCGTCTACTCGGGCAAACTCATCAAGGGCACCCGCATCCTCAATCCATCGAACAACAAACGCGAGATCGCGTCACGCATCTTCGAGATGCACGCAAAGGATCGCCTGGCCCTCGACGAAGTCGGCGCGGGCAACATCGTCGCGGTGGTCGGCATCAAGAACTCGATCACAGGTGACACCCTGTGCTCGGGCGATGACCCAATCATTCTCGAACGCATGGAGTTCCCTGACCCCGTCATCTCGATGTCGATCGAGCCCAAGACCGCTGACGACAAGCGGAAGCTTTCCGAGGCATTGGTCGTTATCCGGCGCGAGGATCCATCTTTCCGCTCGGAGTTCAACGAAGAAACCGGGCAGACGATCATCGCGGGCATGGGCGAACTTCACCTTGAGATCATCAAGAACAAGCTTGTGCGTGATATGAAGATCGGTGTTGAGGTCGGGCGTCCACGCGTTTCATACCGCGAAGCGATCAACGGAGCGGCGGATGGCTGTCGCGGGTTGTTCAAGAAGCAGTCAGGTGGTCGTGGTCAGTTCGGCGATTGTACCGTCAACATTGAGCCCTACACCGCGGCGCAGGCCGAGGAAGATGGAGTCGATTTCACGAACAATGTCGCGTTCGTCAACGGCATCGTCGGCGGCTCGATTCCCAAGGAGTTCATCCCATCGGTCGAGACCGGTGTCCGCAACACCGCCAAGAGCGGCGTGTCGGCTCCGTTCCCGCTGATCAACATCAAGGTGACACTCACCGATGGCAAGTACCATGATGTCGACTCGTCACAGATCGCCTTCGAGCAGGCTGGGCGTTTGGCGTTGCGTGAAGCGGTTTCGCGGGCAGGGAGTATCCTTCTTGAGCCAATCATGAAGGTGGTCATCGTGACCCCGACCGAGTATCTGGGCAATGTGACGGGTGACCTGTCATCGCGTCGCGGGATGATCTTGGATACCGAAGACAAGGGGATCATCAAGGAGATCACCGCCGATGTGCCTCTGAGCGAGATGTTTGGGTACACGACTGTCCTGCGTGGTTTGTCGCAGGGTCGTGCTGCCAACTCGATGGAGTTCAAGGAGTATCGCGCGATGCCTCGGAATCTCCAGGAAGAAGTCATCGAAGCGGGTGCCTAGGACCGAATCGGACGATCGGATTGATCGTCTCGATTGGGCAAGCAATTTCGTAGTTTTCGGGCGTGACATTTCGTGTCACGCCCGTTTTTCTTTCTTGGTTGAAAGTGCATAAGTTGAAGCGTGCAATCGAGTTTGCCGACCTATCATCGTGCCCCTCGATCGGCACGATCGGCTTACCGGACGGTGTGATACACCGGGTCGATCGGTTCGATGGGACGCAACGCACTCAGGAGAATCTGCGATGGCAGATCGGCTCAAAACAGTATTGCTCTTCGGCGCCCCGGGCGCGGGCAAAGGAACCCAGGGCTCATTGCTCGGAGCGATCCCCGGATACTTCCACATGTCCACCGGCGACATGTTCCGCACGCTCGATAGGGAATCCGAACTCGGGCAGATCTTCTATGAGTACTCATCCAAAGGCGAGCTCGTCCCCGACGAGGTCACCCTCGAACTTTGGCACACCTATGTCCACGCCCAGGCGATCCTCGGGATGTACAAGCCCTACTCCGATCTGCTGATCCTCGATGGCATCCCCCGCACCGTCGCGCAGACTTCGCTGATGGAAAAGTATATTGATGTGCTCGGGATTCTTCATCTCTCCGCGAAGAATCAGGACGACATGATCGCCCGGCTGCACAACCGGGCGCTCGAACAGAACCGCGTGGATGATGCCAAGGAAGATGTGATCCGCAATCGGCTTGCGATCTATGAACGAGAAACCCGCCCGGTGCTCAATCAGTACGACCAAACGATCGTCCATGAGATCGACGCGATCGGGACACTCGGAGGCGTGCTGAGCAATATCTTGAAGGTCGTTGCGCCGATCCAAGAATCTTGCCACACCAAGCCGGCCAAGGCCTGACCAAAGAATCATTCGAAGATCAAGCACTCGAAAGTCAATGACTGAGCCTTGTTCTCAAGGCGTGGTGTTCTGGGGCTCAGGAGTTCGCTTTTTTCCCGTCGCGGGAGTCACGATCGGATCGATGAGGATATTCTGGATGACATATTCTGGAAGCGGGCTCGATGAGCGGACGCCATAGAGCGCGGGCAGGTCGAAGGCCTGGTAGCTCGCGGGTGGATGGAAGTAGTACGCGACGGGCACATAATCGTTGAGCTCGTCGTGGGTGCCGAAGTAGTTCCACCATTGTTTGTATTGTGCGGCCCGCTTGCCGGTGAGCCGAAGCCGATCGACATCAATCGGGACCCAGAAGGTCAGGTCGAGCTCGGGGTCATACATCGCAAACTCGACCATGGAGTTGAGTCTTTCGAGCCCGTCATCCTCGATCATTTTGATGGTCAGCAGGGTCCGGGCGGGGACCCCCGCGCTGCGGAGGACCGATGTGAGCAGTGTTGCCATATCGTGCTTGGAGCCCTTGCCGTTGCGGGCGACCTCGTCGGCAGAGCGGACCACAAACCCGGACCATGAGGCCCCGCCTAGGAACTGGGCCCCGGGGATCCGGTTGCCTGATCGGGTGGAGTATTCAGCGGGCGGATTGCGTACCTGGACATGCTCGATGACTTTGCCGGTGAGGTATTTGACGAGTTCGAGTTCTGAGAGTTCGTGCGGATCGCCGTCATCGACCCAGAAGTCGAGCAGGGTTTTGATGGTGTCCTCAGCATCGACCGCCAGTTCATACCCGACCGAATCCACGACCGGGGAGAGAAAAGCGGTTGCTTCTTCATTCCATTTGTCTGGCCAGGCGAGATTCTGGGCTTTGGCATGATCGAACACCGTATCAGCGACCACGATGTGCGAAGTGTGGATGAGATGAATCTGATGGACCGTTTCCTGAACATCTGATCGCCAGAGCGTGTATTCCGATTTGGTCTGTTCGGTGAACACCCGCTCTTGGGTGGTTTCCCGCTGAAAATCGCCCGCTCGGATGGTCGCTTCGACCTCGGTGTTGGGCGACCAGTAGAAGCTGCCCTCACGGACAACGGGGTAGATGACTTCTAGGTCGATCATCGGCCACCAGATCGTGTTGATTTGCTCGTTGCGGGTGTCGAATGGTTGCGTTTGATTGTAGTAATACACCCCCGCACGGAGGAAAACCTGCGATCGGATGTCCCATCGCCAGGGGTCACGGTGCTTGAGGTATGGATTCTCGGGCAGCGGCGATTTGGCATCGGGGTGCGATGCGTTCTGCGCCGATGCGCTCCCCGTGACGAGGGCGATGATGAGGAGTTGCCCAAGCTTTGAAAAAGCTCGGCGTTGGATGGTGTGTGAAATCATGTATGCACTCATGGCGTATGTCCCCGAAAGATGTATGACACTGTACGGCTGGAAATCTGCCCGGTTGCCCGACAGGGCCATCCCGATGACACTATACTGAAAACTGACCATTGATAGGACACCAGACGCCCCGCCAAGGAGGATCAAGTGGCTACAGCATGCGAATCGACGAATGACTCTGCCCGGAACGCAACCCGCATCGAAAAGGACTCGATGGGCGAGATGCCCGTACCCAGCGATGTGCTCTATGGTGCCTCGACCCAGCGGGCGGTGCTCAACTTCCCGATCTCGGGTGTGCCGGTGCCTGAGACGATGATCTTTGCATTTGCGAAGCTCAAAGCCGCGACGGCGAGGGCGAATCTTGAACTCGGCAAAATCACTCAGCCCAAAGCCGACGCGATTATTCAAGCGTGCGATACGATTCTCGGCGGCATGTGCGATCGAGGCGGGATCGCTCGCCATTTTCCCATCGACATCTTCCAGACCGGGTCGGGCACCTCGACGAATATGAACACCAACGAGGTCGTCTCGAATCTCGTCTGTCTCGCCAATGGCGTCGCGGTGGGATCGAGCAAAGACCCTGAATACCTCAAAGGCGAGCGGGCGATTCATCCAAATGATGATGTGAATATGGGGCAATCCTCGAATGACACCTTCCCCACTGCCATGCACATCGCGGCTGCGGTTGAGATCAAGGAAACACTGCTCCCCGCAGTGACAGCGCTGGGCAATGAGCTTGATGCCAAGGCCAAGCTGTGGGATGAGGTGGTTAAGATCGGGCGGACGCATCTCCAAGACGCGACCCCGATTCGGCTCGGACAGGAGTTCAGCGGGTACGCTTCGCAGCTTCGCCATGCAGAAGAACGGCTTCATCGTGCGCTCCATACGCTCGGCGAGCTCCCCATCGGAGGCACCGCGGTCGGGACCGGGATCAACACGCATCCCAAGTTCTCTGCCCTGGTCTGTGCACACCTGACCGACGCGACCGGGATCGCCTTCCGCGAGGCGAGCAATCACTTCGAAGCCCAGCACGCCAAGGACGGGATTGTTGAGGTTTCAGGCTTGCTCAAGACCATCGCGGTGAGTTTGTCCAAGATCGCCAACGACATCCGCTGGCTTGGTTCTGGGCCCAGATGCGGAATTGGCGAGTTGAAGCTGCCTGCGGTTCAGCCCGGATCGAGCATTATGCCCGGAAAGGTAAACCCGGTGATCTGCGAAGCGGTGGTGATGGGCGCGTGTCAGGTGATCGGCAATGACGCGGCGGTGACGGCGGGGGGGCTCGGCGGGGTCGGTTCTTTGCTCGATCTCAATGTCGCGATGCCGATGATGGGCGCGAATGTGCTCGACTCGATCAAGATTCTGTCCGGGTCATGCTCGGTATTCAACGAAAAGTTGCTCCAAGGACTCGAACCCGATCGTGAGCGGTGCGCTGAGCTGATCGAGGGGAGTTTGGCGATGTGTACAAGCCTTGTTCCGGTCATTGGTTATGATGCATCGGCCAAGCTTGCGTATCAAGCGTTTGCCGAGGGCAAGACGGTTCGTCAGCTTGCTTTGGAGCAGAATCTGGTCGAGCCAGAAGCCTTGAATGCCCTTCTTGATCCCCGATCGATGACATCGCCGATGGAATAATCAAGTTCGGGTGTTTGTAAACCCTTACAGTTTTTCGCAACCGGGCAAACTCGGCTTGCGTATTTATTCATAGAAGGCCCACCACCATCCACAGCATTCCACGAATCATGCTTGTGGTGGATATACCACTGATTTGAGAATCTGCGAGCAAATCCCAACCGTTTGCTCTATACTGGTAGCCTGCCAAACCTGACATTTATCCTCACTGGAGACCGCTATGAGCTTTGGATTTCGTACCCAGACCAACACCCAACCAAACCGTCAACGCGCGGGCACCCTCGCGTTGTTCACGCTATCGGGTCTGATCGTCGGGCTTGGAGCCCCTACTGCTCTTGCCCAGAACGCGACGAAATCTGCATCGGGCGTTGGATCAACGAGCGCAGGCGAGAGCCGACCATCGGATCAGAACGCGATCGAAGGCAAGCGATTGATGCTCAAACTGGGCAAAGATGCCCCGACTGAGTTTATGGTCAAGAACCCAAGTTGGCGTGAATCAAAGGCCGTACGGGTCGTGTACCCGAACCATCCAGAGAAGAACATTGAGCGGACGATCTTTTCGCGTATCCTTGTTGGTGTAGAGAACGAAACCATTCTCAAGAATGCAATCGACACCGTCTCTGTCGCACTGGGCTCGAATCGACCTGGCTCACACGCATTCAAGCAGTTCCTCGGCGAGCGCAACATCTATGTTGTTGAAGCGAACTCGGTCGAAGACGCGATCAATCTCGCCAATGAACTCACCGCGATTCCAGGTGTTGAATGGGCTGAGGTTGATTTTCAGAGGCCGGTCGAGAACAAAGCGATCACGACTGACCCATCGGCCTCGGACCAATGGCATGTTCGCAATACCACCGGACCGTTTGTCGGCAATGACCATAAAATTGATCTCGTTTATGACCGTGGTATCGATGGCTCGGGCGTAGTAGTGGGGATTCTCGAAGCTTTCGAAAATAGCTTCTACCATGTTGACAATCTCGGCACGCTCAATGTCCACCCTGACCTCGCGGACAATCTGAATGAATCGCTTTCGATCCCAACATTCCCATTCGCGACATCGTACTCGCATGGCGTGAGTGTTGCGGGGCTTGTAGCAGGCGTTGCTGACAACGGTCTTGCGGGCTCGGGCGTTGCCTATGGCGCGAAACTCGCATCACTCCGAAATGGAAGTGGTGGGCTGACCGGCGAATCGTTCGGGCATGAGCTGCGGAATATTGACATCGTCAATAACTCATGGGGTTTTGTGCTTGAGCGGAGTTTCCCGGGTTCGTCAACAGGGAAATACCTCGTTGAACTTGGCACGGATAACTATGAAATTGACATTCCTGAAGTGGGCCACGCTGGTGTGCCAAGATTTTCACTTGTCGGTTTAGATCAAGGAATTCGGCTTGGACGGCAACGCAAGGGACGAATTTTCGTCTTCTCCGCAGGAAACGCAAGCCACTTCCAAGGATTTGCTCGTTTAGCACTCGGCAACGCGATTAGTCTTCCTGGATTCGGTGTGCCTGACGGCTTGGATATGGATAGCAACCCTACATGGAGCGTTGACGAGTATGGGTACCTCGATATTTCGAGCCTTTCCAACTCTGATGGTGACGGTGATGGTGTGCCCGATGCATTCCTGCTTGATGGCACTCTGAGCCAGAGCTGGCGTTGGAATGGTGGATTGGGCGAACGAGTTGAATATAGTGAGATGACTTCAAACTCTCGCACATTCACGATCGCCTCGATCGGGATGGATGATAATCGATCATCATATTCAACAACCGGCTGCTCAATCCTCGCCGGGGCGTACTCACAGCAAACAACTATTCAGCAAGAGTTTTCGCCAACATTCAGCGCATGGTTCACAGCCACCTCGGGCCAAGGCTTGGTCACACTTGAACAGCAGGATGGGATAAATATTGACGGTTTTTCTTGCAATGGAACTTACGGCACCAGCTTTGTCGATGAAGATCTTGAAATGTGCAACTTTAACGGGACAAGTGCCGCTGCTCCTGTTGCGGCGGGGATCTTTGCCTTGATGCTTGATGCGAATCCGGGGCTCACGCTGCGTGACATGCAGCACATTGTTCAGCAGACATCAACAGTGGTGAACTTTGATCCAACCAACAGCTACTGGCCTTCGGTTATTCTTGGCTTGGGTGCGACTGATACCGACGACGGCAACCCGCCGACCCCCACCTTTTGGACAACCAACGAGGCGGGCGTTCGTCACAGCGACGAGTACGGCTTTGGTATCTTAGATGCCGATGCTGCAGTTGAAGCTGCATCGACTTGGCCGGGTGTCGGGCAGTTGATTATTCTCGATTCCGGCGTCGTCGCGATTGAAGACGGCGAGATTGAGGACGCAACATTCGTCCAAACCGGGCTGGTGAATGTGAATCTCGAAACCAATGTCCTCGTTCCAGGCGCGAGAAATACTTTTCAACTCAACTGTGTCCGCCAGAATCTTACTGTGGAAGCAGTCGAAGTCACTGTCACCATCGAAGGTGACGGAGCTGGCGATCTGCTCATCGCTCTGAGAGGCCCCACGGGCGTGATTTCGCCGCTCGCCTTGCCTCGTGGCGACTCGAATGGGCTCAACGGGTTTGCGTACACCGACTTCACATTCTCAACTTACAAGCACTGGGGCGAACTCTCGGGCGGGCAGTGGAGTTTGATTATCCAGGACTACCGCCCTGACGAGGACAGCTTCGAGGGCACCGTTGCGACGGCTCCCCAACCATCGCCACCGGACCCAGAAGACTTTGGTCTCGAGCAGGTGACCTATCTCGGTGCATTCGGACTCCCGGGGAATCCTGACCATTCGGTGAAATCTCTTGTAAGTGTTCGTTTGAAAATCTTCGGCACTGAAAATGGACTTCCGATCTTTGAAGGATGCGCTCCACAGAACACTCAATGCCCCGCCGATCTTGATGGCAACGGCATCGTTGATATCGTTGACCTCCAGATCTATGTGAACTGGTTCATTGAAAGAAATCCGCTCGCCGACCTCGACTTCGATAGCGATGTGGATTTCACCGACCTCACTATTTTCCGCACACTTTGGACCCCTGGCTTTTGTGATCGTCTCACCAACCCGTTTGCTGGTGGGCGTCCAACACCCGGTGGCGGCAACATCGGAGGCGGGAACGACCCGGTCGTTCGTCCGATCTAGACCTCCCGTTTGAGCATCACCAAGTTCAAGTTTCACAGCCCTCGGTTCCGCCGGGGGTTGTTTTTTATACCTCTACAATCCTCAAAGCCCAATTCCATATCCTGTGCCAAGTTCTCCCTCGCATTGAGCCGATAAATACTCTAAAATAGGCACTCGCCAACTTTTCGATGCATGACCATCTCTGCGGAGTCATATGGGTTCGACCGAAGACACACAAACCGCCGAATCATCGGGCTCGGGCTCGATCTTTGGTCTCTTGCGCCCCCACTCCAAGCGGCTCGGCTCAGTCATGTCGCTTCTGGTCATGCTTACGCTCATCGACCTCACCCCACCCTTTGCGATCAAGCTTCTGATTGATGATGTCTTTGTTGAATCTCCGCTCTCGGAATCATTTGGCGGGCAATGGCGATTGCTCGCCGCGATCTTGGGCGGGCTTTTCCTGAGCTACATCATCCGCAACACGATGTTTTATTCGAGCCGAATGCTTTCATTGCGGATGAGCGAGGATGTCTGCTTCTCACTGCGCAAACGGCTCTTCGATCATCTCCAGCAACTCAGCATGCGGTTCTACCGATCGCACCAGCCCGGGCGGGTCGGGGCGCGGGTGATGGACGATACCTACAAGATTCAGGCATTCATTCAGGACAAGTTCCCGGTCCTGCTGATGAACCTGCTCAAGTTTCAGATCTTGATCGTGGTCATCTCGCTGATGAACATCCGCCTTGCGCTCGCTTCGATCATCATCTTGCCCTTGCAGTTTATCACCTATCGGTTCTTCCGCACGCCGATCAGGCTGAGCCATTCCGAGGCGCAGGAAAATCTCTCGCTGGCCTACGGCAGCGTGGTCGAAAAATTCCTCGGGATCGAGGTCGTCAAGGGCTTCTCTGCGGAAGCGAGAGAGAGCGCGACCTTCCACCAAGCGATCGACGAGAGCCGAAAGAGCCAGATCAAATCTCAACGCTATCACTTTGTCCAGAAGGTCACTGCGGATCTGCTCGTTGGGCTTGGGACCATCCTGCTCCTCGCCTACGGCGCATTCGAGGTTATCAAGGGCAACATGCGCAGCGGCGAGTTCATGATGTTCTTCGGGTATGTCATGATGCTCTATCCGTCGGTCCTCGAAATCATCAGCGGCGTCGGGCACCTCTCCAAAGCAACCGCGAGCGTCTCGCGCGTCTATGACATGCTCGATGAGCCGATTCATGATGAGGGTGTGCTCGCGAGCACGGCGCACTCGGAGATCGACACGCCTTTGGTTGGGGATATCGAGTTCAAGAATGTCAGCTTTGGGTATGACGACTCCAAGCAGGTCGTCCACAACATCAACTTCTCGGTAAAAGCGGGCGAGCGCATCGCCATCACCGGGCCCAGCGGCTCGGGCAAGAGCACCACGATCAACCTGCTCCCACGCTTCATCGTCCCCACCGCCGGCGAGATCCATATCGGAGGCACCGACGCGGCGACGCTTCCCCTCTCAACCATCCGCGCAGCGATCGGGATCGCGTTCCAAGAGGTCTTCTTGTTCAACGCCACCATCGACGAGAACCTGCGGTATGCTCGATCCGATGCCAAACGCGAGGATGTCGAACGCGCGTGCCGACTCACCGGCGCCGACGAGGTCATCGCCCGATTGCCCAAGGGGTTCGACACCCGCCTTTCAGACTTTGGGGTCGAACTCTCACGCGGGGAAAAACAACGGATCACGCTGGCCAGGGCGTTGATCAAAGATGCGCCGATCCTGATCTTCGACGAGGCCACCGCGTCGATTGATCGTGAATCATCGCATGAGATCATGGAAACCATCGCAAACAACATGCTCGACCAGACCATCATCATGGTCACGCATGAGGCCTACCTGCTCGATATGGTCGATCGGGTCATCTGTATCCGTGATGGGCAGTTGAGCTTCGACGGGCCGCCCGGGGAGTACCTTACCAAGGAATATGGCAGCTCGGCTGCGTCTTTCATCAGCTCAGAACTCCCCGATGTCCCCGTTGCGGTTGGCGGGGATGATGAATCATGCGAATCGCCGAGTTCGGACGATATCAGTACAGAATCCCGCTCGATGGAGTCATTCTTTGAGCCGTTGAGCGAGGAAAAGCCCGCTCGGGCACGCAAAGACACGCACAGCAAGCCCAAAGGTTCGTCCCCCGACACCCGCGCGGCTTGGATCAAGGAAGATGATTGATGGGCACCACCCTCCCCAAGCCATCCCCACGCCGGGGCACACCACTCTACCAGACCCCGATCATGCTTGGGGTGTCGTCTCTGATTCTGCTCGGCTCGCTCTGGGTTGCTGGGTGTGCGCAGACACAAGAACAAACCAAGGCGATCTCCCTCGAATCGCCCAAGACCACCGGCGGGGTGATCCTGGTTGACGATCCTAATCTTGCATCCACCTCCGGGCTTGACCAGATTGCCCGCGCGCTCGACGCGCTTGATGCCCCCGCGATTTCGCCGGGGATGCTCGCGAAGATTCAGGGCCGAATCCGCGAGACGCAACTCAATACATTTGCCCAGCCTCACACCGAGCCCAATGGGGCTGTGAATGTGCAGCCCACACCGCAATCCCCATCGCCTGCCCAGATTGTGATCCCGCAGAACGCGGGCAAGCTGATCTCGCTTGATCGGCTTAGCCTATCCGAGATCACCGATCTCATCGCCTCGCTGAGCCTGCGGTTCCAGACCGAGCAGGGGTATCGCTCAGCGACAACGGACCAGACATCCGCGATGGGTTCTCGTCCAACTGGTGTCTCCGCCGGGCCAACGCTTGTGCGGACCGATGAGCAGGACGCAACGAACTACCTTCAGATTGGCTTTGTGAACTACACCTCCCAGTTGCCTCAGCTCTGGGTTCAGGGTGTGGTTGTTGGGGGCGATGGGAAGGCTGCGATCAATCCCGCGATCGAAGGCATCCAAGCCCAGGTCGATGCATCACTTGCCCAGGTGAAGCAGATGCGAGCGGGGCTCTCCCAAACCGATGTCGATCGTCGGATCATCCAGCTCAGCTATGTCAACACCGCGGGCGCAATTAGCGCACTCAAGGGGCTCGGGATCAACACCGTCCCGGCCATCGATGGCTTGCCCGCGAAGCTTGAGTTCAATCAACTCCCGATGGTCACCGTCATGCCCTCGCCCACCGCCGATCAGATCGGGCTGCTGAGCAGCGATGCCGGAGGCGCGGGCGCATTCGGACAGACCACCACCCCGACCAAGGCTTCGAAGCTCAACCCGGAAGTCAATGTCGGCCCGACCTCGCAGTTGATGGTCGTCTTCCACCCCGCCCACCCCGAACAGTTCAGCCTGGTCCGTTCGCTGCTCGACGAATACATCGACCGCCCCGCACGCCAGGTATTCATCGAAGGCATGGTCCTCGAGATCAGCGAATCCGGGCTCAACGAACTCGGGATCGAATGGTCCTTCAAAGAAGGCTCGATTGATCTTCTGCTGGGCTCATTGGACCCCACCGGCATCACCGACACCATCGTCTTCTCGAATCTCGACTCGCGCGATGTCGTTCGGGACTGGAGTTCGGCGGTGCGTGCGCTGGTCCGTGATGGCAAGGCTGAGATTCTCTCTCGCCCGAGTGTGCTGACCATGAACAGCCGCCAGGCCACCATCCGTGTTGGCGAGGATATCCCCATCGCAACCAGCCAGGAAGGCGTGCTCAACAACTCGAACAAGGTCGCGTTCAACTTCAAGTACATCCCCACCGGCATCCTGCTCAACATCCGCCCGCGCATCACCGAGGACGGCGAAGAGGTCAGCATGCTCATCGACACCGTCGTTTCGGCGCAGGTCCCCGGGCGCGATCTTGAGATCCGTTCGATCGCTGGCGATTTGCTCGCCTCGGCCCCCACCATCTCGACGCGGCGCGTGCAGACCTATGCACGGATCGACAACACCACCCCGTTCATCATCGGCGGGCTCGTAAGCCGAGATCGCTCGGTCAACAAGGACAAGGTCCCATTCTTGGGTGATCTGCCGCTGATCGGGCCGCTCTTCCGATCCGAGAGCACCTCGACCCAAAAGCGAGAGGTCATCATCGTGCTCACGCCTTATGTCCTCCCCGAGGATCAGGCCATCACGAGAACATTGCCCAAGGATGATGATGTGTTTGACAATACAGGCAACGAACTCTTCCGCGATGCGTTCCGTATCCACGCTGAGGATGTCTTTGATCTCCGGTTCATCGCTCAGAACAAGCGTCTGATGATCTACCGCGAGATGGCCAAGGAACTCATCAAGAACAACTTCACCTTCGCGACCCAATCGCCCTTCGATGAGTTCGCCAACAACACGATCCCCGGCGAAGAGATTCTCATCCAACGGATGATCTACGAACTCATCAAACGCACCAATGTTGACGAGCGCGTCAATCCATCACGGATCATCTACTTCGAAGCAAAGGACTACGAGGGTTACAATGTCCGATTCCTCGACTACGCCCTGACAACACTGGGCGACGGAATCACCCCCGAGAGTTTCTTCGAACGAAACACAGGCAAGGCCATCGCCCTCACCTATACCTACTCACGCAACTCGATTGCACAGCAGGACCTCGCCAGCGAGCCGATCCCCGAGATTGCACTCGTTGATTGTCCGGATCGTGACACCTGGCAGCACCTGCTCTGGGACATGAACCAGCCAACCGCCGGTGGGATCGAGCGGTACACCATCCTAATCCAGAGCCCCAAGGACATCACCCGGCTCCGCCGAGCGTTGATGCTCAAAAAAATCATCCTGCTCAACGGCGGCGAAAACGCCCTCTCCCTCACCAACTTCTCCATCGGCAAAACCCTCCACACCCCCACCATGGGCGACGAAAAGGTGTCCGTGATTGATGCCGATGTCGCGAAATATTTCTTCCACACCGAGCTCTACTACGCAGCGATCATCAAGCGGATCGAGGACACCCTCGAATCCTTCGACGAAGTCCTCAAGGACCCGGGCGTGCAGATGTATCTCGAATCAGATCACAACAAGTCTTCCCATCAACTCAATCCATAAAAATCCATCGCCCAGCATCACCCCCGCCCCTCCGGGTTTTTATGGAATCAACCCGCGAACCGATCAATCTATGGTGATACAATCCCGGGTTCGATTTTGGAGTACACATGACCAGTTATCCTGATTTTATCTGTATTGGCGCTCAGAAGGCGGCCACAACATGGCTCTACCACGCGCTCCGATGTGTGCCCGGGGTTTTTCTGCCACCGTTCAAGGAACTCCATTATTTTTCCCAGCTCCATACCAAAGACGCTGCAATATTCGGCCCCGTGCACAGAGCACGCAAGATCGCAGATGTCAAAGCGTTCCACCACTCAAAGCTCATCAAAAACGCGCATGTCAAGCATGTCCTCGCGCAGCTCGACCATCTCGATGCAGAGGAGATCAATGATGATTGGTATCGCGGCATCTACGAGTTTGCTTCCGACTCCGACATCTGTGGCGAAATCTGCCCGTCTTACATGAACATGCCCATGCGGGGCATTCGCCATGTCATGCACATCAACCCCCAGATGCGCGTTCTTGTCCTTGTACGAGACCCTGTTGATCGCGTATGGTCACATATGCGCATGCATGCCAAAAACAGCGGGCTTAAAATTGATCTCGACCAGATTCTCTCAGGCCATACCCCCCTCAATGCTTATATGCGATATACGGATTATGCAAGTTCGATCCGCCGATGGAAATCCATGGTCGGCGAGGGACGATTCCGTGCGATGGCGTACGATCGTATCGGAGAAGAGCCGCAGTCTGTGCTCTCTGAAATCCTCGATTTTATCGGCGCCGAACAAGCGGGCACAAAAACCGACTTGGCAAAGAATGTTTTCCCGGGCGAAAAAATAACGCTCCCGATTGAACTGCGATCCAAACTCTTCACCGACCTTCAGCCTCAGTATGATTTTCTGCATTCGCTCTTTCCTGATGAAGTCGAGTCATGGGTCTCTCGCCATAAACTGGCCATGAGCTAGTGTTCGCTTAGTTTTCACTGGGCACTCAATTTCGGTGGTTTTCAGTCCATCAGCCCCTCCGTCTCAGGGCTTTGATTGACACTCAACCCGCGCAGGCGAATAATCCGCTCAGCACCTGTGTGGGCTCAACGCTCGCACCACGGCGGGGGCAATTCGCTTGCACGCAGGGAACCATTATATGAATCAGCGAATATCACAGGCATCAAGCGGCATGCCTCATCGAATCATCGGCGCTGACATCCCAATCGAAACAGATCAATACCCGATCGAGCAACTCGTCAACGCCTTCATCAAACTCGCCCGAACCGACGATCACACCAAGCTACTCCTCGCCGGCAAGCGATGCCCGGGTGAAATCTATAGCGTCTGGAACGCCATCGACAAGCATGGGCTCACCGATCGAGTCGAGTTTTACCCCTACTACGACCGATGCGATCAGTTCCCGGTCAAGAAATCCGAATGCGACGCGTGGATATCACGCAACACACCGGCCCAGGTCATCACCCCGGACTATCTCAGAGACCGACTCGATGGCAAAAGAGCCGACGATCGCAAGTACGCGATGTTCTTTACTTCTTTCCATCCATTCAAGCAAGAGGGCAACTCGACCCTGATGAGGCTCTGGCTCGATCATATGAAGCAGGCCGGGTACATCACGCACCTGGTCTACTACATGTATGACGCCGGCGCGGTGAGCGCGGACATGCGCCGAGAATCACTCCGCCAGTTCGATCTCTACCGCGAGATCCCGGTCACTTCCAAACTCACCGGCGCGAACTACAACGGGCTCAATGTCCATGTTGATGATTGGTGCGGGATCGAAGCGATGGACACGGTTGCCAAACTCGCAAACCAGTACGAATATGACCTGGCCATCACCAACTACCCGTTTATGAGCGCGATCTTCGATCGACTCAATGCCTATACCAACAAAGTCCTGCTCACCCATGACAGCTTTGTCGATCGCAATCGGCGAATGCTCAAGCAGGGGTATCCAGAGTCCGGGTGGATCAGCATCGATGAGCGAGGCGAAAAACTCGCCTGCGATCGTTCTGATGTCGTCGTGGCGATGCAAGAACACGAAGCCGATGGATTTAGATCCAAGTGCGATCCTCAGAAGGTGCAAGTCATCGGCCCAATCTTCGAGAAACAGAGCATCAAACCCGCCGAGCAAACCGAAAAACTCAAGGTCGGATACTTCGGATCGAGCAACTGGGTCAACGAGCAGAACCTCGGCGAGTACCTCAAATGCTGGGATGCAGATGAAGAACTCAAATCAAAGACCCAGATCCTCATCGCTGGCGGCATCTGCAATACCCTCAAGGATTTCGTCCCTGCATCGCTTCTCGAACGGATCAGTCCTACGATGGTCGGGCGGGTTGATGAGCCGGGGGATTTCTTTGCGCAATGCGACATCATCATCAACCCCGAACGAGGCGGCACGGGGATCAAAATCAAAACCCTCGAAGCCCTCGCCCATTCGATGCCCATCCTCACCACCACCGGCGGCTCAATCGGCATCGGCTCTGAGAATCCCTTCCACCAGGCAAAGGATTTTCAGGCCCTCGCGGATTTGACGAAAGAACTCATCGGACAGCCTTCTGAGATTGATGCCCTCCGCGAAGAATGCGTTTCGATCTACAACACATACACCGAACTCCAACGCACCCGGATGAACGCATTGCTCGGCCCGCCGATCATCGTTGAAGAAGAGCCCGAGCCCGTCGATGAATCCATCGCCCTGCTCCCCGAGCCCAAGCCGACCAAAAGGAACACCAAAAAAACACGCATCCCCGAGTATGTGCGTGAGACGGCTGCGGATTATCACCTTGAAGAGTTCGAACGATGTATTCAGCGCGTCGATATCCGGGGCAAGCGAGTCCTTGAAATCGGAAGCGATTTCCACCTCGCCTCCGCTCGTCTGTTCATGGCCAACGGCGCAGAATCGGTCGTGGCAACCAATATCGGCAACTGGAAAAGCGACGAGCCCATGCCAGAGGGTGTCGAGTTTATGGTCTGCGATGCATCGGATGCAGAGCTCGATGAAAACAGCTTCGACATCATCTACGGCATCGCCATCATCGAGCATGTGCCGGACTTTGAGAGACTCTGCGCCTCACTCAAGAAGTTCCTCAAGCCCGACGGCGTGATCTACTTCCAAGGCTGCCCGCTCTGGGCAGGAACACTCGGGCACCATGTGTGGTACTCGTCGAATACAGATGATTCCGAACAGGCCCTTGCCACCGACGGGGGCAAGAAAACCAAGCCGATACAATACACCTTTACCAATAACAACCCGATCCCCGACTGGGCCCATCTTACGATGTCGCCCGATGAACTCGCTGAGCTTCTGATCAAAGATGGCATCCCCAAAGCCCATGCAGAGGGCATGGTCAAATATGTCCATAATCTTGACGGCACCATGATTGGGTCATGCTCGAACTTCTTCTCCGCCAGCGAAGTGCTCAGCGTCATGAAGAGCACCTTTGATGTCGAAATCGAACGAATCTTCTCCCATCAGAAACCCAATGAATACTTCAATATCGCTCGTGAAAAGTACTCCGAAGAAGATCTCCGCACACTCGGGCTCCGCGTCTGGATGACGCACAAAGGCGCTGCCAAAAAGCACACACTCGAACAAGCAGAGCCCGAGGTATCACTCGTCATCCCGTTCTACAATGTCGAAGCGTTCATCGGCGACTGCATCGAGAGCGTGCTCAAACAAGATTATCCGAATCTCGAAATCATCTTCGTCGATGACCAATCACCCGATGGCTCACGCAAGGTCGTCGAGAAATACGCCGCCAAAGACGAACGCATCCAAATCATCACCCACGAGCACAACCAAGGGCTCGGCCCGGCGCGCAACACCGGCGTCGAACACGCGACGGGGACCTACCTGCTCTTCCTCGATTCCGATGATTATTTCAGCTCCCCCAAGTCCATCTCTACACTCGTTCGCGAGGCGCAATCCACCGGGTGCCATGTGGTCATCGGCAGCTGCGACCGGATCATGTCCGATGGGCAACGACTCAACTTCGATCGCGATTTCGATCAATCCCACGGCGGCCACCCCGACACCATCGTCGATGGTGAAAAGGCCTACCTCGGCGCATCATTTATCCCCGGTGGGCAGTATGTCCCCATGCGTGCTTGGGGCACACTCATCGACCGGATCATGTACCTCGACTCCGGGCTCACCTATCCACCAGCCGAGCATGAGGACCTCCCGCACACGCCCTTTATGTATCACTTCACCAAGCAGGTGCTCTACATCTCTGACATCGTCGTCACCTACCGCGATCGGAGCGACAGCATCTCCAACACCGGATGGGACTCGGCGAAGATCCAACGCCAAGGGCTCATCTGGACGAACATCCGCGAGAACATCTCCAAGTTCGGGCTCGAAAAACATCTCGGCGATTCCGCGGTCAAAACAGCCGAGCACCTCATCATGAAGCTCCGCCAGAACGGCATCAAGGCCGGCGCAGAAACCCAAGCCTTCGAGGTCCTCGAAAACATCCTCAAGGATGCCCAAGGCGAACTCAACGAGGAACTCTTCTTCTACATGCTCGATAGCCTCCGAGGCATACTCGATTTTCAGAAGTACGACTACGACCTCTATCACAAACTCACCGGGCAAATCTCGCCCGCAAACATGGTCAAATACTACCGCCACCGCATCGGCACCGGGCTCCCAGACCACGGCCCCGTCCCAGTCTCCGGCGTCGATCGCCCTCGACCAAGCACAAAGCCCGATGCTCTGCTCGAAGCCAAGGTCCACACGGTCAACGCCGCCTGCGCTCGCAACAACACCAAGGCCAACGAACTCATCGAGCGATACAAAGCACACGCTCCCAAACAACTCCGCAAGTTCCCATCCATGCTGACCGAAGGCGACAAGGCGCTCTACTACGATGCGGGACGCAACTTCACCTTCAAGGGCTCCATCGTCGATGCCGGATGCTTCGTCGGAGGCACCACCATGAGCCTCGTCCAAGGACTCCTTGCCAATCCACAACTCCAATCACATCAACACCAAATCAACAAACTCATCCGCGTCTACGACCTGTTCGAAATCAACAACAACTACACCCTTAACCATCTCAAACAGAACTACCCCAATCACAACTTCTCCGACCAATCAAGCTTCCTCCATATGTTCAATGAGAATATGCAGGACTATGCCAACATGCTTGATGTCCGCCCCGGAGATGTCATCGGCGCAGGATACAGCGATGAGTTGCCGATTGAAATACTCGGTATTGATCTTTGCGAATCACTACCAGTGACAGACTTTGTCGTCCGTGAGTTCTTCCCAAAGCTCATCGACAACGCATTGGTTATCCATCAAGATTTCATCCACCAATACCATTCCCACATCCATATCTCGATGCTCCTCCTCAAAGACCATTTCAAAGCCGATCTCGAAATCAAATGGGGAGGCAGCTGCGCCTACCGACTCATCAAACCCATCACCAACCAAATCATCGAAGAACGCTTCGGCCAAGACACCCTCTGGTACAACAATGTCCCCCGCAATGTCATGCTCCTGAGAAACCAAATCGATGATCTCTTCTACGAAGAGAACAAATGGATCTTGCTTCAGGTCCTGGGCATCTACTACTGGGCAATGGGCGAGCAAGCCAAAGCCCAGAGCGTATACGATGAAACCCGCGACCGATTCCCACAGTTCAACATCCCCGATGAAGTCCAACGCCTGATCGCAGGAGCGCTCGTCCGATGAATCAAGAATGGCTCATCAAAGATGTTCTCAAAAGACTCGACACCGTACCCGATCACCCGGGCGGCGATCGCGCGTACCTCTCGCTCGATGAATGCTTCCGCATCGTCGATGAGACCATCGACTACCTCGGTGCCCAAGGCGACGAAACCGAATATACCTACATCAGCGGGCACCGAAAACGCCTTGCCCATTCGCTCTCGATGATCCCCATCGCCGAGGGGGACAATCAATCATGCCTCGATGTCGGTTCCTATGGCTACATGGCGCTCTGGGCTCACAAATACCTCGGATATCACCGCGTCATCGGTATCGAATGGCATCCGGATGTCACTGACGAAGTTATCACTCGAACCATCCAACTCGCCGACGAATCCTTTGAGTTTCAATCTCATAACATCAACATCACCACGAAGGATTGGGCAATCGACGAATCCTTCGACACGGTCTTGTTCTTTGAGGTGCTCGAACATATCAACGAAGACCCGATGGGCGTGATGGAACGGATACACGCCCGGATCAAGCCCGACGGCACGCTGGTGATGTCTGTTCCCAATGCGATCTCCTACAAATCCTTCAAGGAGTTCCTCGTCGGCATGCCGCCTTGGACTTATTGGTTCTACCAACCCGATCTTGCGCACGAACCACGCCATTGCTTTGAGTACACACCCATCATTTTCAAATCCATCGTACAGGCAGCGGGGTTCTCGGAGAATACATTCCGTACGATCTATGCCTACTCTGAGCAGGACCACGAGCAAAGCACGATCGAAATCGCACAATCCTTCGGCATATCCCCGAGTTCGTTTGGCGAGACAATGATTCTCAATGCCACTCGATCCGCCGATACCATCTCCCTCCGGTATCCCGATGTCCTTTATAGCCCAGAGGGGTATTACAAGAATATCTATCCACAACTCCAGGACCGACTCAACAAAGCCATCGAATCATTCGAGACCTCACGAGAGTCTGTATCTACAAACCACGCCCATGCTGATCGACTTCAAAATGACCTCGCCGATCTCATGCAAACTTGTGAATCTCAACTTCGATATCAAGAAGAGAAGCAACTCGAACTTGATTTGATTCAATCCGACAATATCGATCTCCACTCTAAACTCAAGCAGTCGGCCGGTTGGGCGAATCAACTTCTTCAGGAAAAATCTGACCTTGAAGCCAAGGTCAACGAACTCATGTTCACTTGTGATTGCTATCTCCGCAAGGAAGCAGACACCGAATCCCAATACCAATCCAAGATCAATGACTCCATCATCGAGGTCAAACTCGCCAATGAATCAATACAAACTGCGGAAAAGGCAGCCCAGGACACACGCAACTGGGCCGAGAATCTCACAAAAGAAAATGCCGATCTCAAAGCCCAAGTAAACGAACTCCTCTTCGCCTGTGACTGCTACCTTCAGCAGATCAACGACCCAGGCCGATGCGTCCAGGTGATCCGTGAGCAACGCTTCCGCGGCGCACTCCGCGTCACCAAATCCATCGCACGCAAAACCCCAATCGTCCGCACGGCCCTCCGCCCGGTCTACCGAGAGACAAAGAAGTTCATCAAAAAACGGATGTAATCGCCGAATGGAATCGAGCGCACACAGCACATTTAATCTCCGACACACCGCCAATGTGATCCTCTACCGCGCCATGGCCGAACTCCGCGCTGAGGCCTCACGCACCTACGCGGGCTATCTCTGGTGGATTTTCCAGCCGCTGCTCATGTTCGGAGTCTACTACATCGCCTTCAACTTCGTGATGGCCAATCGCACCCAAAACTTTGCCGTCTTCCTCTTCACCGGCATTGTGCTCTGGCAATGGTTCTCCGTCTCCGTTCTCCGCTGCTCGGGCTCGCTCATCAGCACCAAGCAACTCATGCAGCAAGTCAACCTTCATAAAACAGTCTTTCCCTGCTCCATCGTCCTCGTCAACACCGTCAAGTTCCTCGTCACACTCACCATCCTCTTCGCCGTCCTCCAGGTCTACGGCTTCCACCCGGGCAAAGCCTGGCTCACGCTCCCTATCCTCTTCGCACTCGAACTTGTTGTTATCCTCTCCTTTGGATGCTTCGCCGCGATGATCTCACCGTTCATCCCCGACTTCCAGCACATCCTCACAACCATTCTCCACCTCATGTTCTTTGTCACCGGCATCATCTACGACATCGCAATCATGCCCGATCGGCTTCAGCGAATCTTCCATTTCAATCCCCTCGCCATCCTCATCCGCGAAACCCGTGCCGTGCTGATGTATAACCAGATGCCCCAATGGGGCGATCTCATCGTCCCCGCTGGCGAGGCAGTGATCGTCCTGAGCATCTCGTTCTACTTCATCCATCGTTTCAACAAGATTTACCCCAAAATCGGCTGATCGTTTCATCCATGACCACCAAGCCCATTGTCCAACTCGACCACATCGCCCTGGGATATCGCCAGCAAGCCGGGCTCCCATGGAAGCGGAGCACCTACTGGGCGATCGAAGATATCTCCTTCGATCTACGCAAGGGCGATACTCTGGGCATCATCGGGCGAAACGGCGCAGGAAAGAGCAGCCTGCTCAGGCTCATCTCAGGAATCATCAACCCAGACCGAGGCACCATCAATCGCGACCCGCGCACCAAGACCACACTCCTCTCTTTCGGCGCAGGCTTCGAACCCAGACTCACCGGGCGACAAAACATCATCCTCAACGGCCTCCAACTCGGGATATCCAAAGAACACATCACCGCCCAAATTGACGGCATCATCGAACTCGCCGACATCGGCGAGTTCATCAACCAACCCGTCAGAGCCTACTCCACTGGCATGCGTGCACGGCTCGGCTTTGCGATCGCCTACTTCGTCGAGACCGACATCCTCTTGATCGACGAGGCCCTCGCTGCTGGCGACGAACACTTCCGCGCCAAAGCCACCAAACTCATCAAAGAAAAAATCGACTCCGACCTCACCGTCGTCATCGTCTCGCACTCGATGAACCTCATCGAGAAAACCTGTACACGCGTCATCCAGGTAGAGCACGGGCGATCGCTCGAAGAAATCCCCACACAAGAAACCATCGACCGCTACCGCAACACCACCCTCGTCACCTAACCCTTCGCTGCAAACGCCCGCCTCGCCCGCGCGATCCCACCAACAGCATCGCAAACATACCGCCCGCCCACTCGATGCCTAACCTTGCCAACGAGCACGCCGACGAGGACCGCCGCTGCGAGTTTGCACACCCGAACTATCAACACACCCATCCCCCTCACCCGACCAACGCCGCGGGCATGCTTGAGCACAAACATCGCATGGCTGGCATACTCAACCCCCCAATCGCGATCGAGCCGCGAGGCTTGGCGATAGTGGCCCGGCGTATGCGCATGATCGACCGCTGCCCTCGGCTCGTGCATCACCAGCCCGCCCGCATCGCCGATCGTCACCATCAAATCCGCCTCATCAAACGCAAACGCAAAGAACGAGTCAAACCCGCCAACCCCCATCGCCCGCTCGCGATCAATCGCAAAGTTGCACCCCTTCACATTGGGCAGCCACCGCGAACCCATCGCCTGCGAATCCCCATCACACACCGCCCGCTGGCGCCCGCACCGCGAGATCACCCCGCGCGAAAACTCCAACTCCATCGGTGACACCCGCGCATCAAACACATCGCCCCCGATCGCCCACGCCTCGGGCTCACGCTCGAACGCATCGCGATAGGCTTCGAGCCACCCCGCCCGAGCAATCGCATCGTCGTCAATAAACACCACAATCTCCCCCGTCGCCTTGCCGAGCCCTGCATTGCGCGACGCGGAGATATTGTGCTCGAAGCACTCGACCACCTCAAGGCTCGCCCTCGTCAAACAAACATCTATATCATCGCATACAGATTCAGCCGACCCGATCACCACCACCACCTGCTCGGGCGCCACCGATTGCCGATCAATACTCCGCAGGCAAGCCGACAAATCCTCCGCCCGATCTCGCGTGCAAATCACCACCGAAATACGCCGCCGATCCCCCATCAACGCGCTCCCCCCTGTTCGTTCCATCCCAGAATCCCCGCGATCCGCTCGCCCGATTTCTTCCAACAAAACGCCCGCGCCCGCTCAACCCCGCGTTCAATCATCCCCTCGCGCATCGCCCGATCACCCGCGACCCGATCCATCGCCTCCCCCCATGCCGACCCATCCTCAGCATCCACAAACACCGCAGCCTCTCCAAGAACCTCACGATGCACCGGGATATCCGAAGCAATCACCGCCCCCCCGCACGCCATCGCCTCAACGCTCGGCAGATCAAAGCTTTCATACACACTCGGCGCGAGCAACCCAATCGCGCCACGATAAATCGACGCGACCCGATCAGAATCATTCACATGCCCCAGCGCGATCACCCGATCCGGGTCATACGAAACCCCGATCGAATCGAGCCCCGCCCGATCAACCCCCATGAGCACCACCCGATGGCTCTGATCGCTCAGGTTCATTGCTTCGAGCACCACCCGCAGATTTTTCGCCTCGCCCGCATTGCCGACAAACACCCAGTACGCCCCATCGGGCACGGCTCGATCCCCCTCGCTCCCCTGGGTTCCAAAGACCCCGCTAATCCCGGGATACACCGCCGACACCTTCCCCGCTGCCTGGGGATACACCGACTCGATCTGCCGAGCCGTCGTCTGCGAGACCGTCAGCACACAATCCGCCCGCTCGATCGCCCGAGGGATCATGTATCGGTACCACTTGACAAACGAGCGCGAATAGCTCTCGGGATGAAAATGAAACCGCAGGCAATGCACGGTGAGCACCACCCGAACATCCCGGTGCACCCGCCACGGCGCCGCGTTGGCCGGGCAGAGGAGCACATCGTACGATCGAGCAATCCCGGGCAGCACACGCTGCTCCCACAGCGTCATCCGCCACGCCGAGCCCGAATCCGGGCGGGCATCATCAAAGCCCACCCCCAACGCTTCGAGCGACTGAGTCAGATCACACGCATAACGCTGCACCCCGGTCGTGCGGGCATGATTCCTCCACTTACTATTAATAAGAACGCTCGGCTGCATCGGTCCCATTCAGTCTCGATCAAAAAAGTCCCTCCAGATGATACACCATCCGAAGGGACCCTACACGATTCAGCGGGGCCCAGGAACAAGCCCGTCATGGTCGATCATCGTTGGGAACTCGCCGGGTAGCCCATGGCACATTCGGCACTCGATCTTCGTCGCCTGATCCATATGCCCATAGATATTCCCATCGCCCATAATCCCCTGAATCGTGTGGCAATCAATACAGTCAAGCCCCCGCTCAAAGTGGACATCCGTCGGGTTCACCCCGTCGACCGCATAGTGATAGTTCGTATTAAACTTCTCGTCCGTTGTCCCCGCATAGTCCGGGCCGCTGGGCAATCTCGGAGGCATCTGGGCCCGGCCGGTGAAGTTGAGCCCGATCCGTGCGCCGCGGTGATGACAGTGAATGCACTGCTGCGTCTCGATCTGCTTGGTCACCTGATGAATCCGAGGATGCCCAGGCTCGGCATGATCGATCGTCTTATCTGCACTCCGCGAGAGCCCGTCGTTGTCATAGATCATATGACACGCCACGCATCCATCAGCCCGGTACAACCCGTTGACATTCTCCGCCCCGCGATACCCCTTCCCGCGTGACCACAGATGGCACCGCGCGCACGCCTGCGCAGGCACCGCTGCAAAGTGCGTCGCGTTGCTATGGGGATCACCCGATGGGTCATACTCCACCAGGTCCTCCAGACTCTGCACCGCCCCGCGCTCCGTCGGCACCAAGCCGTCAGTATCCTCGACCGCAAAGGTGCCGTAGATCGGTGTCTTTGTTTTGACCACCCCATTCTGATACAACCCACCCGCAGAATGCTCCGCTGCTGTGGCCATCATGCTCTTGATGATCGTCTCAGCCTTGAACGGATGACACGCACCGCAAGTATCCTGCACCACCAGAAGATTCTTCGGATTCACAAACTGCTGATACGGCAGATCATGATCCAACGGGGCCACGGTGTTATCCATAATCACAGGCAGCGTCGGGAGCACATGCGCCGCCTCCTTGACCGCCGAGTTGGGATCGCCCCCAATGACAGAACACACAATCGAGATCAAAGCCCATGTTGAGCGTCGCGTTTTCAAGATCACCATGACAAGTCAGACACTTGGGATACAACTCACCCCGCACTCCGTCACGGTTTACCTGCGGGATCAGCCGACCATCAACGGTCTCCACCATGTCGCGCGGATTGAGTATCGGATTGCCCATATTTGCATGGACCGAATCATTCGGAATCGTGCTCTTCATCCCCGTCGGGTTTTCCCGCGTTACAGGACTCCCAGCCACATTGGGCCCAAAGCCTCCCAGCGCAATGAGCACCCCACCACCAAGAACGAGTCCAACGACCATACCAACCAACGAATGCTTCCCGAGCATGATTCTCCACCTCTCCACTTCACGAACACAATGCGGACATTGCTATCCTCTTCTCTTCTTCTTTTCGTACACCGTATGGATTTCTGACCGAGAACAAGGAAATTTCGCCAGATTCGGACAACACCATCCGTATACGACACCCGTAGGCGCCATTTCCTCACATTTTGATCCTTTTTCGAGTTCAACCCAAGATATTCGATCGCAATGTATATGATTTCATCCGTTTTTATGCACATCTTTTCCCGCCTCGCCGGAAAACTGAAGGAGTAATGAGTGATGACTGTTCGTTCTTGGGCTGAGCCGTACAAAATCAAGATGGTTGAACATCTCCGCATGACCACCCCCGAGGAACGCGCCGATGCGATCCGCGACGCCGGGCACAACACCTTCCTGCTCAAAAGCGAAGATGTCTACATCGACCTCCTCACCGACTCGGGCACCACCGCGATGTCCGATCATCAATGGGCCGCCATGATGCTCGGCGACGAGGCCTACGCGGGGTCGAAAAACTACTACAGGCTCGAAGAAGCCGTCCAAAATCACTACGGGTACAAGCACCTCATCCCCACCCATCAAGGGCGCGGAGCCGAGAACCTGCTGAGCCAGATCGCCATCAAAAAGGGCGACTTCGTCCCCGGCAACATGTACTTCACCACCACCCGGCTCCACCAGGAACTCTGTGGCGGGAAGTTCGTCGATGTCATCTGCGACCAAGCACACGATCCCACCAGCGACTACCCATTCAAAGGCAATGTCGATCTCGACAAAATGCAAGCACTGATTGACAAGGTCGGTGCGGATCGCATCCCCTACCTCTCGCTCGAAACCAATGTCAACATGGCCGGCGGGCAGCCGTGCTCGATGGCGAACATCCAAGCCGTCAGCGAACTCTGCCACGCCAACGACATCCCCGTTTTCCTCGATGCCACCCGCGCCGTCGAGAATGCCTACTTCATCAAAACCAAAGAAGCAGGCTACGCCGACAAAACCATCGCCGAGATCCTCCTTGAGATCTGCTCCCATACCGACGGGTGCACCATGAGCGCAAAGAAAGATTCGCTCGTCAACATCGGCGGGTTCCTCGCCCTCAACGACGATGCACTCGCTGAAAAAGCACGCAACCTCGTCGTCGTCTACGAAGGGCTCCATACCTATGGCGGCATGGCCGGGCGCGATATGGAAGCGCTCGCGGTGGGGATCGGTGAGTCGGTCCAGTATGACCACATCCGTGCGCGCATCGGGCAGGTCGAATACCTCGGCGAGCAACTCATCGAGGCTGGCGTTCCGATCATCCGCCCCATCGGCGGACATGGCATCTTCATCGACGCCGCCCGGTTCCTCGCCCACATCCCACGCGACCAGTTCCCCGCCCAAGCGCTCGCTGCAGCCTTGTATGTCGATTCAGGCGTCCGCTCGATGGAGCGCGGCGCCGTCTCCGCCGGGCGCGACCCTGAGACCGGCGAGAACCGATATCCAAACCTCGAACTCGTCCGCCTGACCATCCCCCGAAGGGTCTACACCCAGGCCCACATGGATGTCACCGCCGAGTCCGTCGTCCACCTCTTCGAGCACCCAGAACGAGTCCAAGGCTTAAAAATCACCTACGAGCCCGAATACCTCCGGTTCTTCCAGTGCCGATTCGAGCCCATTGCAGACGATTCAATCCTCGCATCAGAGTAATCCATCCACCCCATCATTCCACGAGCACCCATGAAAACCATCATCGAACCATTCCGGATCAAATCCGTCGAACCCATCCGCATGACCACCCGCGACCAGCGGATTCAATGCCTCAAGGCCGCCCATTACAATCTCTTTGCGATCCCATCGCAGGATGTGATGATCGACCTGCTCACTGACTCGGGCACCGGGGCGATGAGTTCGGAGCAATGGGCGGGGATCATGCGGGGCGATGAGTCCTATGCCGGCGCGCCGAGCTGGTTCCGGTTCCGCGATGTCATCGAGGAGATCACCGGGCTCTCCAACATCCTGCCCACCCACCAAGGGCGCGCCAGCGAACGATTGCTCGTCGAGGTCATGATCGGGCACGGCGATGCGGGCAAAGGGAAAATCGTCCCCAACAACGCCCACTTCGACACCACCCGCGCCAACATCGAGCACAGCGGGTGCCAGACCATCGACCTGCTCACCCAGTCCGGGCAGAACCCCGCCCAGGATGCCCCGTTCAAGGGCAACATGGACCTCGAAGCGCTCGACCAACTCCTCGCATCGCGGGGCGATGATGTCCCCTTTGTGATGGTCACCGTCACCTGCAACAGCATCGGCGGGCAGCCCGTCTCGCTCGAAAACCTCAGAGCCGTCCGCGCCCTGTGCGATCAATACAACAAGCCCTTCATCCTCGACGCCTGCCGATTCGCCGAGAATGCGTGGTTCATCAAGCAGCGTGAAGAGGGGCAGGGCGACCGATCGGTTGAATCCATCGTCCGCGATATGTTCGATCTCTGCGATGGCGCCACCATCAGCGCCAAGAAGGACGGGCTCGTCAACATCGGAGGCGTGCTGCTCTTTCGCGATCGTCAACTCTTTGTAGCCGCGAGCAATCTGTTGATCCTCACCGAAGGGTTCATGACCTATGGCGGGCTCGCCGGGCGCGATCTCGAAGCGATGGCTGTCGGGTTCCAGGAGGTGCTCGAAGAGGACTACCTCCGATACCGCATCCGCTCGACGCAGTACCTCGGCGAGAAACTTTTGGAGGCTGGCATCTCAATCGTTCGCCCCGCCGGCGGACACGCGATCTATATCGACGCTGCGGACTTTTGCCCGCACATCCCCAAAGCCCAGTTCCCCGGGCAAGCCCTCGCGGTTGGACTTTACGAAGCCGGCGGGATCCGTTCATGCGAAATTGGTTCGGTCATGATGGGCGAGCATGCCCACATGGAACTCGTCCGATTGGCCATCCCAAGACGGACCTACACCCAGTCCCACATCGACTATGTCATCGAGATCATCATCGAACTCAAAGCAAACGCCTCGGCTCTTCCCGGGTATCAAATCACCGAAGAACCAGCAGCCCTGCGCCATTTCACCGCTAAGTTTGCACCGATTTCATAATCGAACACACAGAAAACCCTCCAAAACAAGGGGGTTTTCGACCATTTGAAGGGGCGAAAGCACCTGCCGGATGCGAATACATCGGTTTTATCCTTCCATAGCTGCTCAAAATGTGGATAATGGATGTATCTGATCCGCTGCCGTTGAACGCACCGATCGCAATACAAGTGAACCAACGGCGAGCTGATCGTATCGAAAGGAATCGATCATGCACACCGTATCACAACTCATCGAAAACAAAAAACACTGGAACGAAGGCGATCACGGCACACACCGGATCGAACGCGTCCACACCATCGCACAGAGCGCGACCGTACTCGATGCGGCCCTACTGATGAACGAGAATCATGTGGGCTCGCTCGTCGTGGTCGATACGCTCGGAGAAATCGTCGGCATCTTCACCGAACGCGATATCCTCACGCGCGTGGTCGTCACCCAGCGATGCCCGATGGGCACGCTCGTTGGCGATGTCATGACACGCGAGATCGTCCACTGCCAACCCTCGTGCTCGCTCTGCGATGTCCGCCGGATGATGACCCAACGGCGCATCCGTCATCTGCCGGTCATTCACAAAGACGAACTCATCGGGATGATCTCGATCGGCGATCTCAACGCGGCATCCAATGCAGACCTGAGCATCGAAGTCGAAGCGATGCGTGAATACATCACCAGCGGCTAAAGACTAAACAGAGCGTTCCTAACTACTCCGCAGTGGTCTTGCGTACTCCGGCGCCGGGTTTGTTGCGTGGATAGCCGTTGCCCTTCTTAGGCTTGGGTGTCTTGGGGCCATAGCTTGCCCCGGCTTTGGCTCCCTTGCCGGACGATTTCACTTTGACCTTGATCTTGGTCTTTTTCTTCTTGGTGACGACACCCGCACCGGCGTACCCCGAACCTTTCCCATTTGAACTGGGATGGGTCCGTGTCTGGTCGGCCTGTGGTGATTCACTCCCAACCCCGTCGCCTCGCCGGCCATCATTGGACTTGCGGTATTTCCCGCCCGAGCGTGGCTTGGCCCGTGTACTTGATCCGGATTCTTCGGATCGGTCGCTGTACGAACCGCCGTACCCGCCGCCACCATTTCGGCTCCCGCCCGAGCCATTGCGTTCGGCGTAGGACTTGCGTCCGCCGTTGCGAGGCTTGTTGCGATTGCCCTGATACCCGCCGCCCGAACGGGACTTGCGTACCGATCTCGAAGGCGGCGGCGCGTCGAAGGTCAAATCTTCATTGTCCTGAGCAACCGGAATCTGAATCTGTGATCGACGCTCGACCTGGCGGTAGAGCCCGATCTCATCGAACCCACAGAACGAGATCGCGATGCCTTGGGCACCCGCTCTTGCCGTGCGACCGATCCGGTGGACATAAGTCTCCGGGTCGAGCGGCATGTCGTAGTTCACCACATGGGTGATGTTGTCCACATCAATCCCGCGCGAAGCGATATCGGTCGCGATGAGGATTTTGGTTGATCCAGATTTGAACCGGCGCATCGCGCGGGTGCGTGCATTCTGTGATTTGTCGCCATGGATCGCCTCGGCTTCGATATTCGCCCGTCGCAACATCTTGACGAGTTTATCACACCCGTACTTGGTTTTCGAGAACACCAGCGATCGGCTCACCAACGGATCATTGAGCACCCGCTCGAGCAGTTCAGGCTTGTTTTCTCGATCGACCATGTAAATACACTGCTCGATTGCATCGACCGTCGTCGATTCAACCGCGGTTTCGATGCTCACCGGGTTAGTCAAGATCGAATCCGAAAGCCGACGAATCTCGCGTGAGACCGTCGCCGAGAAGAACAGCGTCTGGCGATCTTCGCGGGTCATCCCAACGACCTTGCGGATGTCATTGATGAACCCCATGTCGAGCATCCGGTCGGCTTCGTCGAGGACGAGCACTTCGATGTTCGAGAGGTCGATGTGTCCCTGGTTGATCAGATCGAGCAGACGCCCGGGGGTGGCGATGAGCACATCAATGCCCTCGCGCAGCGAGCGGACCTGCTTGCCCTGAGGCACGCCTCCGAACACGACCGTATGGCGGAGCCCTTTGAGGTGCTTGCCGTAGGAAACGAAGCTATCAAATATCTGCATCGCCAGCTCACGCGTCGGGCAGAGCACGAGCGCCCGAGGCGAACGCCCGCGAGAACCGCCCCGCTGCTTGCCGGTGCTTGACTCACTGAGCCGATGGAGAATGGGGAGCGCAAAGGCACAGGTTTTGCCGGTGCCGGTCTGGGCACATCCCAAGATGTCCTTGCCTTCGAGGGCGACAGGGATGGCCTGAGCCTGGATGGGGGATGGGGTTTCGTATCCCTTGTCGGCGACCGCGCGAACGATGGGCTCGGCGAGCCTCAGTTCTGTAAACTTCATAAATTGTACTTTTCTTAACTTGTGGAATCCGGTTCCAAAGTGATTCAGGCATCGGGGGCCTGCGGAAACCGGAATGTCACGCAACGCAGTTGGCGTTTTTGTGGAGTCACCGGCGTGAGTATATGGCTCTGCGATCCCGATAGGCCTCAGAGCTGGTCGCAAGTATAGCCCCCAGAGGGCAGCAAATCCACCACCGGGTCGAAACCCCGCCTCGGCGGTGTGATTAACCGTTTGTAGGCAAGTGTTTAGCCATCAGATTGCGTGCTGAGTGCCTCAGGCGTCTTTTGGCACGAGGTATCGACTCCATTGAGCAGATACTCGATGACTTCCAACGCGGAATAAGAACTCGCACCGGGTTTGAGGAACCGAGCGACCGTTGCGACATCATCGCCCGAGGTGATCAATGCCTTCTCTAAGAGTCCGTCACGCTGAATCTGTCCGAGCCCGATATTGGACATCAATCCGTTGCAGACGCATTTGCGTCCGACGGTATCCTCAAGCAGACCACCCTTTTTCAGGTAATCCTCGACAGGCTCGGACGGGCATCGCCACCCAACCTTGCCGTTCTCTTTTTTATACGCATGGCGGAGATATCCCAGATCACAGATCCGCGCTCGTTTTTCGTAGCTTTCCTGATCGGAGTAGGTGCCTTCCATCTCGAGCACCTTGAATGGGAAACCCGTCGGCGACGCGACCGGGTCGGTAAAGACCTTGGCCTTGCCGGCTTTGCTCATCTGTACCGCGTCGTCTCTGATTTTGGGTTCGAGCCCGGACTCTTCACAGAACGCAAAGGCCGTTCCGACCTGCACACCCGCAGCTCCAGATTTGAGTGCTTCGGTGACCCGCTCAGGCTCGGCGTATGAGCCGGCGAGCCAGAAGGGGAGCCCGAGTTTGTGAATCGCTTCGAGGTCTGCGTGATCGCGCTTGCCGTAGATTGGTTCGCCCTCAACACTCAGCTGCATCTTCCCCCGAGGCGGTGCATTATGCCCGCCCGCGGTCGGGCCTTCGATGATGAATCCATCGACCTTGCCGCTGGCTTTGCGGGCGAGCATGCTCGCGAGCGTCGCGGAGGACACAATCGCGAGGAAATCAGGGCGTTCGAGCTCAGGCGCCTGCCCATCGCAGAACTCGTTGGGATCAAACTTTGCTGTAAACTCTTCGCCGGGCTCTGCGCCTTGGACATCGAGACGCATCTCGACGGGTTCTTTGCGTGCGAGCCGATCGAGGATGCCGGGGATGGCTTTGGGGATGCCTGCGCCCATCAAGATATACGACGCGCCCGCGAGCATGGCGCCATAGATCGAAGGCAGGTTCGGGATCTGAATCTTCTCAAGAAAGTTGATCCCGACCAACCCGTCATGCCCTTCTTTGGCGAGGTAGACCTCGACAAAGTTCGACGCGACGAGCAGTTCTTCGAGGTGCTTGGACGGCTTCTGGGATGGGACTGGCTTGGCTTTGAACGGGGCATCTTCGGCTTTGCCGTTTTCGATGAAATACCGATCAATGATCCGCTGGGCGACCCCAGGAATCGGAAAATGCGAGAGCGCCCGGCGCATATGCCCACCCGGATCGCCGACCTGAAGCCGACGGGCCAGGATGACATCAAGAGCCGTCCCAGAAACTACGCCAAGTTGCCCGGCAGCAGAAACAGCTCGGGCCAGCGACCAGCTTGATACGGCTGCCCCCATGCCGCCTTGGATGATGATTGGTAACGGTTCGCATTTCATGAAGTCGTATCTTAGCACGCCGAATCGTCAAATGCAGTGTGAGAGAACCCCATCGACCCCATCTCACGGGCTTGGGGTGAGAAACTGCCCATAGTTCGCCGGGTCGAGTTCCGCAGCCTGCTTGATATAGATCTCCGCTTGTGAATATCGCCCCTGCATCGCCATCAATCGCGCGAGATGGAAATATGGATGAGCATAATCAGCCTTGCGCTCGATTGCAGCAAGAAAACTGTATTCTGCGTGATCCATCCGCCCGGCTTTGAGCAGTAAATATCCGAGCGTATTCCATGTTTCTGGGTCGCTTGGATCGAGCCTCAGCGCCGCTTCATACTGCTCGATCGCCTTGACTTCTTGCCCTGCCATCGCGTAGAGCCCGCCGAGATTATAATGCCCGATCGCCAAATCAGGATAGTCTTGGATGACCGATTCAAGTTCCGCGATCGCTCCGGCACCATCCCCGCCCTGGGCCTGCACTTGGGCACGCGCCACACGCAGTTCGCCGATTTTTTCATCCAATGCCGACGGGGTATACACCCCCCACTTCTTCGTCGTCATCAGGTGGGCATACGCCAGTTCGACCATCGCCGACGCATCGCTCGGCTCATCCAAATCGCTCGGATGCTGCTCCAACGCCCGCACCGCCCGCCAGCCGACAAACTCGTGATACCGAATGTACCCGCTGTGCATACCCAATACACCGACCACCACCACGATCGCTGCGAACACCCATCCCGCACGGCGAATGCGTTGATTGATCTTGAGTTGAAACTGATTGAGCCGAACATGATCGGCATACACCAACCGGATCGCTTTGATCGCTCCAAATGCAAAGATCGCACCCAATGCCATGCTGAGCATGAACGGGAAGATGCCGTACAACCCGCGGATCGAGAAGAAGAACCCGAGGAACAGCAAGACAAGCAGCCCCTCTTCGAGGAGCGTGAAGTCATAGCGAGGCTGCTTGATCTTCTCATGGGATTTCCACGACTTGAAAAACGAAGGCTTCGTAAACCCAAAGGCGATGTTCCCCTCAGGACAACTCGAAACACAGTCCATGTCCTTCAAGCACGACGGGCTGACCACCTTGCCGAACACGGTCAACTCTTCATGCACCCGGATATCCGAAGAGCACTTGGCGGTGCAGATCCCGCACCCAGAACAATCGCCCAGCGATATGATCTTCCCGGGCGCAACCCGGTCGGCCAACGAAAACAACGCCCCGTATGGGCACACATACCGACAAAATGATCGCGACCCGAGCAAATACACAATCAGAAACCCGACCACAAAGAAGGTAAACACAATCACACCCGGGCCCGGCAGGTTCCGCCAGAAGTCTTGGGTGATGAACGAGGCCCACCCGGCTTGGTCGGTGGTGATATGCAGGGCGGGCATCTCGCGCCCATCAAGGAGCCTCGAAATCTGAGGCCAGACGAACATGTACACCATCGCACCCGGAGGAACCAGCAACAACGACCGCAGCCGAACTGGTTTGGGACGGATGCCAATTTTTTCGAGTAGCCAGGCGCTCAGGTCTTCGAGGGCGAGAATATGACATCCCCACGAGCAAAAAAATCGACCGACAATCAGCACCGAGACCATCGCCAGAATCATAAACAAAAACCCGGCGGTGAGTATCCCGAGTTCGAGGGTGTACATTACCTCGTTGAGTTCAAGCGGCGCCAGCGTTCGCCCGGTGATCTTCCAATGGGCGATGTGAAGCCCGAAGAGCAGGTACACCCCCATCAACGAAGCCGCCCGCCAGTACCCATACTGGCGAGGTTTCCCCGCTCTGCTCGATTGTGATTGACCCGACATCGAAGGCTCCAGAGTCACGCCCCATGCCGAAGTACTCACAAACAGCGTTTCGATGATGGGTTCCGTACTCTGAATGTATCGCACACTGATGCCAAGGGCAACTGTTTGGCGATATCTTTGTCCTGTTTATTGTTCTCGGACATTTCCCCCTCAAGTTCTTACCTGACGGGAATCCTCAAGCAGCCCTGACAATGCCAAAGTTATCCTCAATAAAGGCCGAGGCTTCATCAACAGTCAATGGCTTGGCGAAGTGGTACCCCTGCCCCCAAGTACACCCGACGGATTGAAGGGCACCGATGATATCCACAGATTCAACCCCCTCAGCCACCGTACGGATTCCGAGGTTATCCGCCAACGCTGCGATCGCCGTCACGACCGCGAGCAATGATCGATCCCCATCGAGCACCCGGATGAACGACTGGTCGATCTTGAGCACATCAATCGGGTACGAATGGAGCGTGCTCAGCGATGACACACCAGTCCCAAAGTCATCCATCACAATCGGTATACCCTGCTCGCGGATCGCATTGAGAAGGGGGATCACATTGCTCCGCGAATCAACGATGACGCTCTCGGTGATTTCGATCTGGAACTCGCAATGATTGAGATCATACTGATCCTGACACGCGATGAGTTTGTCCATAAAATCCGGAGCGAGCAGCTGGCGTTTGGATACATTCACATTCATGGTTAGTTTTTTATGTGCTCCAAATGTGTGATTCCATTCTCTGATCTGCGATCCCGCCTCATGCAAAATCCATTGCCCGATCTCATTGATAAGCCCTGTATCCTCAGCAATCGGGATGAAAGCATCGGGGCCAACGAGCCCGCGTTCTGGATGATCCCAACGGATTAAGGCCTCGAACCCTTTGAGTACACCGGTTTCGAGCACAACGATCGGCTGATACATCAGACGGAACTGATTTTTTTCGAGCGCTTCACGGATACCGGATTCGATCACCAGCCGATCCATCGCCTCCTCATGCATCGCCTGATTGAAAACAACCATCGTGTTCTTGCCGCTATCCTTGGCCTTGAACATGGCGACATCCGCATCGCGGATCATCTCCCCTGGATCGGTATATGTTCGTTCATTCGTGACGATCCCGATACTCGCGGTAGACACCACTTGATGCCCGCTGAGTTCGTGAGGCTCGGCGAAGAGTTCGAGCAGGCGCTGCCCCGTCACTATCGCGTCGTCCCATTCTTTGAGCCCGCCAAGAATCACCACGAACTCATCGCCTCCGAATCGGGCAGCCAGATCGACGCTTCGGAGTTCATGGTTGAAGATTTTCGCGATATCGCAGAGCAGCGCATCGCCAACCTCGTGCCCGAGGCTGTCGTTGATGACCTTGAACCGATCGAAATCAAAGAACAGGACCGCGAACTTCACATCCCCATTCTTGGCCGCACTCATCATTTCATAGAGCCGCTCCACGAAGACGCCTCGGTTGGGCAATCCGGTGAGTTTGTCGGTCGTCGCGAGCACTTTATAATCGGCCAATGCCTCTTCGAGTTTGTCCGCGGTTTCTTGTTCGGATTCAAGGGCGAACGAGAGCGAGATATTCCCCTCTTCGAGTTGATCCTGAATCTCTTTGAGCCCGGTGATATCGGTTCGGATCGCGACATACTTGGTTATTTCCCCGTTCCCATCCTTGAATGGCACGATGGTCGCCGAAACCCAGTAGAAGCTCCCGTCCTTGCTCCGGTTCTTGATCTCGCCCGACCAAGGTTCTCCGCTCGATACGGTCTTCCAGAGTTCTTTGTAGAACGCGGGCGAGTGTTCATCACTCTTGACCAGCCGATGGGTCTGCCCGATCAGTTCCTCTTGGGTGTACCCGCTGAGTTCGCAGAAGAACTCGTTGGCGTAGATGATCTTGCCTCCGATATCGGTGATGCTGACAATCGCATGCTCATTGAGTGCCTTTTTCCGGTTCTCAAGTTCAGAAATCGTGAACCCCATCGACGAGATCATCTGATTGATTGACCGGGCAAGATCGCCGAGTTCACCCTTTGAATCAACCTCGCAGAGTTGCTGGTAGTCCCCTTGTACCACCCCGTTTGCGATCTTGGTCATCTCTTGGATTGGGCGAATCAACCGACGGGCAATCAGGAAGCCCATCGAGATTGTCATCACCCCGATCATAAGCATCAGCCCGCCGAACACAGAGAGCCGGTGAAATCTGCCTTGAGCGAACTGATCGCCCATCAGATATTCAATCCCAACGACCACGCCCATAGGAATCAAGGCGACGAGCAGAAAGCACATCACCAACCTGACACCGAGCCCCCGCCCCGCCGAAACAGATTCGCTTTGTGTGCTTGTCATCTTCATTTTAGATTCAATCCCTCAACAACACCCGCGATAGATCATGCCATCGGGCCAAACCTGCTTGGCACAGATATATCGTCCAGTTGCCTGACGCTCAAAAGACTGAAATTGACTTGCATCCATTTTGGGCATGCACAGCGACCGATAAAATCGTGCCAAAGCACAAAAACCCAATGTTGATTCGATATGAGCGCAAAGCACCTGAACCCCGGGGGGTATCGTCACCAAGTGAACCAACCCATTATCCGGTCGGCGAAGTCGTTGTAGGCTTGGCTGCGGGCGGCGTTGGAACCCGCGCGAACTTGCTCCGCCAGATTTGCAACGGAACCATCCCGATGGCCATCAGCGCTAGTTGGGAGATCACGAAGACCATGATCCAGAAGACCGCCGAGTTGGTGAACCCATAGGAATGGAGCCCAACGCCGAGCATGTTGGTGCCGAACCAAGACCATGCGGTGACGATGTTGCCGCTGATCGCGAGCACTGCGACGCCTCGGTCTTTGACCATCCCGCCCCACCGAGCGTGGAGGATGAGCAGGTTCATCAGCACAATAAGGGCTGCCCCGTTTTCTTTGGGGTCCCATCCCCAGAACCGTCCCCATGATTGGTCCGCCCAGATACCGCCTAGGACGGTGCCCACGAAACTCATCAGGGTGGCGAAGCAGATGACGCCATAGATCATTTTGCTCAGCGATTTGCCTCGCTCACGATCAAGCGTCGGCGTGAATACCCCGAGGAGCACATACGCCGTGGCGAGGAACCCGGCGAAGAAGGTCGCCGAGTATCCAATCGTCACCACGACGACATGGGTTGCGAGCCAGAAGTTGGTATCGAGCACCGCCTGCATCATCTCCATGGTGTCGCCGGAGCTTCCAAGATTGTGCGCAACGATCAGCGTTCCGAACCCGATGGCGGACGCCATGATACCGCCGAGCCCGAGCTTCATCTGGCGATCAATAATGAGCCCGAGAATCGCTGCAAACCATCCGATGAACACGGCCGACGAATACAAGTTCGTTACCGGCGGGCGTCCTTGGAGATAGATTCGGCTGAGAATGCCGATGGTCTGGACGATAAACGCAACGAGGATCAAACTCGTCATATTGGCGAAGAGTGCCTTGGATAATCCGGATTTGGACGACTGGCTCGTGAGCATTCCAAAGCATCCGAGCAAGAAAGCCATTACATAGAGCACCGTCGCGGTGATGAATGGCTGGGCCTGGTTGTAGATCACCTCATAGCGTGCCTTGCGTGCTTCAGATGGAATCTGGCTCTCGATGAGTTGGTTGAACTCGAGCATGCTCTTATTGAACTTTTCGGCATCCTGATTGCGATAGTTCTGCAGCATGCGAAGCAGCGCGAGGGCGTCGGGATCACCTGGATTTTCGGTGAGCACGGTGACAAACTCTCGCCAGTCTTCACCGATTCGCAGAGGCGGAACCAGGTAGGGTTCTTTCATCTGTGAAAGCCGAGAATAGAGCATCAGCCTTTGGTTGAGCACCAGCACCGCACGCTGGAATGGATCGCGGGCTTTCGCCTTAACGGCAAACGCATCGCCGGCTTGTTTGTTGATCTCGTCGCCGTGCTCAATGATCTCGGAGAACGAGAACCGGGTCCGGTCCTCGTCTTGCAACCCGAGCATAGCGAGCACATCGGGATGGTCAATCCGGAAGACCCGACGCGAGACTGATTTGTCTGGATCGGTGATCAGTTCGATGTACCATTCGATCGCCGATATCTGACCATCTTCGGTCTTGAGGCTCTGTCGCCCGCTCATGTTCATCAGGCTGTTGCGAGCGACCGTATCGAGGGGCTTGGTCCGACCGCCCGCTGAGACCGGGATCTCACGGAACGCGCTCAGGTTATACTGACTCTCGATTTGATCCGGGTTGACAACCTTCTGCCCTGCATAGAACAGGGCAAAGACAAACACAACCCAAGGGAGAAACTGCTGGACAACTTTCATCACGATCGCCTCCGTAGAGCGGGCACGAGCCGAATACCAAAGTGGATCAACATCCCGAGCGTAATCAACCCCGACGAAACATATGGGATCAACCAGCCGGGATTCTTCACAACCTGAAGCACGGTCCCCGCGTCATCTTGCAGGAATGATGCCTGATAGAATGTTTCGCCGGCATGGCGGAGCGGGTGGTTCATATAGATCAACACTTCCCGATCCACATTCCGGTTCCTGTCGATCAGGCGAACCTGGCTCGAATAGTTTCGTGCCATCTGTGTCCCGGTGAAGAGGTCGTGCTTGAAATCTTCGAGATACAACGAATATGGCTTGTAGGTCCGTTTGAACCGCATTGAGATCCAATACATCTTCCCATCAACCTCAACCGCCTGAGGCTGATTCACAAACAGCGAGAGGAGATAAGTGCCCAGTTGACGATCGCCCTTGGACAGGGTCACATAGGCCGACGGTGCATCGACTGTTGCGCCATCGACGCCGTTGGCGCGAGGAACAGGGAAGGCTGCGAGTTCGCGGGCCATCCCGCTATCGGCTCGTCCCTTGCGATCATGCTGGTCCTGCATCGGGCCAAGGATCTGCGAGTTGGGCATCCATTCATCAATCGCAATCGTGAATGGCAAGAGCCCGTGCGAAATCTTGGCGTTCTTTTTGGCAAGCTGCCGCTGGGGGATCACCACCACCAAGTCCTCGCTTGGCATCGACTGATCGACGATCGCGATTTCTGAGGTGCGGATATCTTCGACAAAATTGACCGTCTCACCTTCGCGGATGGTCATGTTCCCCTCTTGAGCAGCAAATCCGGTGACGAACTCGCCGACGAGCAGCAGGATCACACCCAGGTGCGTCAGGATGATCCCGATGCGTTTCTTGCGGAACTTGAATCGCACCGTATGGGCCGCGATGAGATTCACAAGCATCGCCACCCCGAGCGTCAACCCCCCGGGGAACCAGATCGCACCGGGAATTTTGGCGATATCCTGAGGCACAAAGAGCTGCAGCGGGATCGTCACCGAGAGCGACCGGAAGTAGTCATCGACCACAGTCCAGATGCCGTCGTGGACCTGCGCGAGTGTCCCGGCGAGAATCAAGAACATCGAGAGCGCAAAGATCACCACCGAGAGTTTAAGCGATGCCAACGGCTTGAGCAGTTTCTTGACCATCCGTCACCTTCCTTCCAAACCAACTTGGCGGACAAAGGCTTCGAACGCCTCGATCTCTGCATTCACTTCATCGACCGATCCGGTCAGCTTGAAATATAAAGACTGCCCGCCCATCGGGACAATCCCGGCCATAATCCGATTCGCCTCATCAGCGGAGATCAAATCCACGATCATCGCCCCATCACCAAGGTCTTTGGTTGGCTGATCGTCCATGGTCGCAAGCTCTTCGAGCCCGAGTTGCCCGCGCCAACGGTTGATATTGCCAAGCCCCCCGCCGCCGTCACCGGCCAGAGCGGTCAGGGTGATCCGTGCGCCTGTATCCGAGAAAAAGGCGGCCATCAGAATCGACGAGGCATCGGGATCAGTCATCCACCCACTCGGCGGGGCCCACCCATTGAGTTCACCCGAATCGACCATCGCTTCGACATCACCACCAGCCGCAGCTGCGGGCTCATTCTCTGTGTGACTATGTTCTTGATGAACATGGAACGATACCGAAAACTCGATCAGGTCAGGCTTGATCTGGTCGAGCTTTTTCGAATCGCCGATGACTTTGACAAACCAGGTCTGCCCATCGCCGACATCAATCACCGAGCCCACAAGCCGATCATTCGTGCCCATGATATCGATAATGATGACATCCGAGTCTTCGACTGGTTCAGTGTGTGCATTGACCCCGGCGTCATCGGTGGGATCGAGCCCGACCTGCCCACGCCAGCGGTTCACATTGGCGACCATCCCGCCGACATCGCCGGGGAAGGCGGCGACCGTCACCTCGATCTCATCGACTGCGTGGAAAGTTGCGATCCGCATCGAGCTGGTGGTTTCCGTCTCATGCCAAGCCGTCGGCATGGTCCAGGAGACGCCATTGGCCCCGCCCTCGCCCGCTTGTCCGCCCGCCGGAGCGTCTGAGGCTCGAGTCGGTGCTGATGCTTGATTGGTCGCTTGGTTCGGCGCTTGGCGGGGTACGCGGTAGGCATGAATCTCGTCATCCTCGCAGCCGCTGAGGACTACGACTGTGCTCAAGGCACCCGTCGCGAGCACAAGGCACATGGAAAGAGAGAAGGTTCTGGATTTTGTTCGATTCTTCATCAATGCATCTCCGTTGAAAAATGCCTTGAGCAATCCTGCCCGAGTTGATGTGAATCATAGAACGCCCCCCGCTCATCGGCTCCCAATTCCACCTTTGCGCGTCCATTTCCTGCCCCGCTTGAGTACCTGTATCTGATTTATACACATGCTGAAAATATCCGCCCCCCGAATATCCGAGCACATCTTGAACTCGCCCATTGAATCAGCCCAAGGCACCCACCCCGCCATAGTGCACGCCGCTGAGCATCACCATATCGTGCTTGAATGTGGTGAGATCATCAAGTTCAAACTCAGCCAGACTCGAATGCCCGCATGCCCGCGCGAGAACACACATCATCTCGGTGGTTGCCTGCAAATAGTTCGATAGGCGTTGAGCAGACTCATCGATCATTAATCTGGATCGCAACCCCTTCTTCTGGGTCGCGATTCCGACCGGGCAGTTGTTGGATCCACACGCCCGCATCCCCAAGCATCCGATCGCCTGGATCGCGCTGTTGGCGATCGCGATCGCGTCGGCTCCGAGTGCCAATGCTTTGACAAAATCGGACTCCGTGCGCAGCCCGCCGGTAATCACGAGGGTGATATCTCCGCGTTCGATCTGATCGAGGTGTCTGCGTGCCCGGGCGAGTGCCGGGATGGTCGGGACTGAGATATTATTCTTGAAGATATTGGGTGCTGCGCCGGTCCCGCCGCCGCGCCCGTCGAGGATTACATAGTCCGCGCCCGCCGCGAGGGCGAAATCAATATCTTTTTCGATATGCTGAGCCGAGAGTTTAAACCCGATCGGGATGCCGCCGGTTGCCTCGCGCACCTCATCGCCCATCGCCTTGAAATCTTCAATACTTCCCAACTCCGCAAACCGCGGCGGGCTGATCGCCGAGACCCCCTCGGGCAATCCGCGGACGGCTGCGATTTTTCCAATGACCTTGTTCCCGGGCAGATGCCCGCCGGTGCCGGTCTTGGCGCCTTGCCCGCCTTTGAAATGGAACGCCTGGCATTTCTGCACCTTGTCCATCGAGAACCCAAACCGAGCTGAAGCAAGCTCATAGAAATATCGGGTATTGGCTTCTTGTTCTTCGGGCAGCATCCCGCCCTCGCCCGAGCAGATTCCTGTCCCGCTCAGTTGTGCCCCTTTGGCCAACGCAATCTTTGCTTCTTCTGAGAGCGCCCCAAAGCTCATATCACTCACGAAGATCGGGATATCGAGTTGCAAAGGCTTCTTCGCGTTTGGCCCAATCACAACACTCGTCCCCACCGGCGCATCATCCATCAAAGGCAGCTTGTGCATCTGGGCGGTCACAAGTTGGATGTCGTCCCATCTAGGCAGTTCAGGGATCGGAACACCCATCGCCGATGCCGCCCCGTGCTGTCCGGTTTTCGACAATCCATCACGCGCAAGCTGTTGGATATACCCGTTATTTTCTTCTTCGGGCGTTCCATGAATATCCTGATAGAGCCCGAGGTATTCATCACGCTTATATGGCTGGGGATGGTCTTTGCACCATGCTTCCACCTCTGCCTCATCCACAAAAACGGCATCCGCCTGCTCATCAACCCACGCAGCGAACTTCTTGAGTACCTCAGCATTGCTGTATTCGCTGACTCCGGTATCAAGCCGATAGTCCCACCCGTGAAGCCCGCAGATCAGGTTCTCGCCTGAGACCGAACCATCAGACATCAACGCACCGCGATGCAGACACCGCCCGTAGAGCACCGAGACCTGATCGTCGAATCTGGTGACGACCAGATCAACCCCCGCGACCAACGCATAACTCGGCTGACGATCACCGAGTTCGCTCCAAGTGCCCACCTTGACCCGCTGTCGCTCAGTTTTTAATTCCTCAGACATCCAATACCCCTTCGGTGCTCGTTCATTCCTTGCGTTTCCCATCCAATCCCGACGGATGTGATGGTACCAAGTTTCGACGATTCCTGTGCTATCCAGAACCACTATTCATGAAATGAATACCGCCGATGTCTGATTATTCCCTGGGAATTATAAATGCTCGATTCGCTCGCCCATCTCATCGAGCCCAAGGTTGGCGCACCCGCCCGGGGAGACCCGTGCTTTGAGGCTCGCCGATGGATCAGTCTCACAAAGCGATTCGAGCGATTCCCCCACCGTCCGGTACGCCTCGCGAAATGGCATGCCCTCGGCAGATAAATCCACCGCCCGGTCCGTCGCCATCATGCTTGGATCGATCGCCTCACGCATCACATCGAGATTGAACTTTGTCCCCCGGATCACCCCGGGCACCAACGCGATGGCATCGAGTGTGACGCGCGTCGCTCGGATCAGCGCGGGTTTAGTCAGTTGCAGATCACGATGATACCCGCTGGGCAGGCTCATCAGCTGTTGGAGTTCGCTCATACACGCCCCCACCGTCGCGCACGACGCGCGCATGAGTTCTGCGAGATCCGGATTCTTCTTGTTAGGCATAATCGATGAGCCCGTCATCGTTTCTGTTGGCATCTCGACAAACCCGCACTCCTGCGTGCTCATCAGGCTCAGGTCCCATGCCAACCGCCGAACATCCTGCATCGCCTGCCACATCGCCGAAACCACCTGAAGTTCATGCTTGCCTCGGCTCGCTTGCGCCGCCATCGGATTGATCGACACGCGCTCAAAGCCCAGCTCGCGGGCGACGAACTCACGCGCCAAAGGCAGATTCACCCCATACCCCGCAGCCGTCCCCAGTGGGCACGAATCAATCCATCGCCTGGTCATCCCGACAAGTTCCGCCGATTCCCCAAACGACTCCGCGAAAGACCCCATCCAGAGCCCGACGCTCGAAGGCACCGCCCGCTGAAGATGCGTGTACCCCGGCATCGGGTCCATCTCGTGCTGGCGGGCTCGCTCCAAAGCGGCCCGGGCACAGTCGATCAACAACCCCTTGAGCGTGTCGAGGGCATCGATCATGTAGAGCCGAGTGGCGACAAGCACCTGATCGTTTCGGCTCCGCCCAAGGTGCACCCGCCCGCCAAGATCACCGAGTTGATCGGTTAAGAACGACTCGATCGCTGAGTGCCCATCTTCGTACCGTTCGTCGAGCACAAACCGCCCGTCGTTCCATTGCGTTTCGAGCTCGGCGAGGGCATTGTGAATCTGCTCGACATCACCAGCGACCATCAGCCCCGCGTGCCCGAGCCCCGAGACATGCGCCCGGGTTGCCCGGATATCAAACACGAAGAGCACCCGATCGAGCACCACATCCTCGCCCGCGAGAAAACGCATCACTGAGTCATCGGTCAAGACACCCGATTTGTTCCAGAGCAGCGAACTCATGCCATCACCTCCACATCAACAAGCCCGAGCTCTGCGTCAAATCCAAACGCGAGATTCAGGTTCTGGATCGCCTGCGAGGCGGCCCCTTTGAGCAAGTTATCAATCGTGCACACCCCGGCGATGTCATGCCCATCGTTTCCGATCGTCAGCCCGCCGATCTGTGCCCCGCATCGCCCGGCGATCTCCTGAACCCGAGGCACCCGCTCGCCGAGCACCTCAATCAAGCCCGATCCCTCGTATGCACACGCGTACATTTCAATCAATGCGCCAAGTTCCATCGGCTCACGCACCCGCGACTGGACCGTCACGGTGATGCCGCGAAAAAACGGCGCGACATGAGGCGAGAACCGCACCGCATGCCCGAGATGACGCGATATCTCTCGTTCATGCGTATGCCCGATCAAAGCATATGGAGTGATTCCATCGCCCAGTATTTTGGGATCATTCCGAGCCGATGGTGTCGTCCCCGCGCCGGAATATCCCGACACCCCAAAGCTGTGAGGCGTGCCCTCGACGAGCCCAATGATCGGCCCGAGCGCAAGCTGCACGGCTGTTGCATAGCAACCCGGATTGCTGATCCGCCGAGCGTTGGCAATAGACTCGGCGTTGTGCTCGCTAAGCCCGTACACCCACGCATCATCAAACCGATGATCGCTTGATAAATCGAGCACGATCGCATCGCCGAGCACTTCGACATAGGGCTCAGTCGCCCCATCGGGCACTGCGAGAATCACCACATCGGCATCTTGCGAAGCAACCACCTGCGGCGATGCATCGATCAACTCCATCCGGGTATCTTCCATCCCGGGTACAACCTGCCCAACCTGCGAGCGTGAAGCCGCGTAGCTCAGCTGCAAGTGTGGATGCTGCTTGATCAACCCGATCAGCTCGGTGCCGACATACCCACGAGCCCCGACAATCCCGACCTTCACCACTTGTTCATGCGCCACAATGCACCTCCGGCTGCTCTCTTTGAGCGGAAAAACTCGGCTCAACCCCCAGCGCATGACCAATCGCTTGATCGATCAGCTCATTGGCTTCGAGCCCACGCCAATACACCACCCATTGCCCATCACGCTTCATCCCGTCGGCCCGCTGGAGATACCACCCGTTAACCGGGTTCTCGGCGCGCGATCGCCAAACGAGCTTTGGGTGCGCCTCGATGAGCTTGTTCCAGAGCGTCGCCCCGATCCCCGCGCCCTGCGCCTGGGCGGTCACCGCGAACTTGTCGAGATACAAGAACCCTTCGTGAGCCTCCACGATCGCCACCGCGGTATAGGGCGCGATCAACGCCTGGGCATCAGCGACCGAGTCGAGGTACCCATCGCAGAGCACCCGCCCGAAACTCGCTTCGAGCAAGGATTTGAGTTCGGTCTGATCGAGCGCATCGACCCGATCGACCGATTGGATCGACGCGCCCCGCCGAATCAGCGTCCCGCTGCCCTGATGTGTGAACAACTCCCGCGCCAGATGGCTCGGCTTGGTGATCGACACCGTTGCATGTTCGGGAAGCGAGCTGAGCAGTTCACCGATCTCGATGAGTTTGCGTGCCATCCCGCCCGAGACTTCGCCGGTGGAGATCAGGCGTTCCTGATCCTCTTCAAGATTCACGGCGGAAATCACCGAACCATCGAGCCCCAAGATCCCGCCGGTGCCGGTGAGGAACACCACCTTGCCCGGGCGCAGCGCCTGGGCCAATGCCCGCGATGCGGTATCGGCGTTGACATTGAGCAGCTGTCCGTCGGGCGTCACACCCAAAGGCGAGAGCACCGGGATGTACCCGGCTTCAAACGCATCACGCACCGGCGACAAGTTAACCTCAACCACGCGCCCAACATATCCGAGCCGATCAAAGTCATCGGGCTCGACCGTAAAAACACCCGACGAGATCACCCGCGCCCGCACCCCGTGCCCGTCGATGGCCTGGGCCAATCGTGCGCCCTCACGCAGGAACATCCGATGCGCCACGCCGAGCACCTGGCTCGTCGTCACACGGAACCCATCAACCCATCGGCTTTCGATCCCCTGCTCATCGAGCGCCCGCGAGAGCTGCGGGCCCCCGCCATGGACAACCACGGGCAGCATCCCGACATGTCCTAAGAACGCCAGCGACGATGCCAGATCATCGAGATCATCCTCGATCAACGCCCCGCCGACCTTAACCACCGTCGATCGCCCGGGTGCCGCTTTGGTATATTGGGCGAGGTACCGCTCGACCTCGCGCTTGCCGCCCAGGTTGTAGAGCAGATTCAAAAGAATATCCCGTATCATGATTTGCACACTCCATTCATGTGTCCGCCCACCAATGAATCACCAAACACGCGTTGATACACGCGGCAAACCGGCTCGAGTTCGTCAAGATCGACGAACTCATCCGCCGAATGCGCCTGTTTGATGTCGCCGGGCCCGAGCACCAGTGTCGCGAGCCCGGCCCGGGCAAAGAGTGCCGCTTCGGTCCAAAAATCCACCGGCTCACCTTCATCGAACCCATACGCCTCAACCATCGCTCGGCTCGCCTGCCCTGGCGCAAGCGCCGGCGCTCGAAATCGATCTCGCCAGTGATACGAGCACGCGGGCTCGATCAATCCATGCAACGCCTCGACCAGTTCGTCGACACACTGACCCGCCTGCGGGCGCATCCCGAAAACCACCCGCGCCGATGATGCTGAGACATTGGGCTTGGTCCCGCCTTGGATCACACCGATGTTGAATCTCAGATCATTGGGTGCCCACTCGATCGCCCGGGCGCACCAGCACGAAGCATGATGCAGCGCGTTGCTTGTTTGCCCACTTCCGAGCGAGGAATGCCCAGCCTTGCCCATAAACTCGATCTCGAAGGTCGCCACCCCGCGATGCGCCAGCACCGCCTTCCCATGCGTCGGCTCGGCCACAATCGCCTGTGAATACCGTGTATTTTTCTCCAAAAACGATCGCACGCATCGGCTCTGCCCGGCCTCTTCGTCGCTGGTCAAAAGCAACGCCATCGCGCCTTCGCTCTCTTGTGCTGCGCTGAGCATACACGCAGCCGCCCCCTTGATGTCACACGCCCCAAGCCCGTACGCCCGCCCGGATTCGACATCGAGCGCAAAGGGATCGCGCGTCCACGATTCACTCGTCGGCACCGTGTCGAGATGACAGTTGAGAACCGTTTCCGTCTGCCCTCGCGTCGCCAACAGATTCACGCACCCGTCGCCCAGATCATCAATCTCCACCCGGCAACCACATCCACGGAGCACCTCGGCGCAGTACGAGAACACCCGATGCTCCGCGTCGATCGTCCGAGGCGGATTCTGTGTATCGCACCCCACCAAAGCCTCGAGATGATTCAGCACCCGCCCAAGCATGTCGCCCCCTGACTCGATTGAGCACTCCGAGCCTGCGCCCCCATCAACGCCGACTGTCCTTGAATCCGAATAAACCCGTCGGCATCGCCCGCCGACCAATCCGCGTGCTGGGCATAGCACGCCCCATCGCGGATCAACGCATGCTGCGTCCGAACCTCGATCGCATCGCACACCCCGCCGGCGGTCTCAATGACGACCTCGCCGGTGACTGATTGCTGGGTCGAGCGCACCATGCACTCGATATCTTCGCGCAAGGGTTCAAAGAACATCCCCCCGAACACCAGTTCTGTCCACCGCCGGGCAACGCCCGGCTTCATCTCATTCTGCGCCTTGCTCAACACGAGTTCTTCGAGTGCTTTGTGGGCGACAAAGAGCGCTTCGAGCCCCGGGCACTCAAAGACGATCCGCCCCTTGAGCCCAACGATGGTGTCGCCGGTGTAGATCCCGCGTCCGACGCCATAGGCTCCGAATCGTTCGTTGAGCAGTTGAAGTATTGATGGGCCGACAAGCCCGACCCCATCGACCGACACCGCACGCCCGCGCTCAAACCCGATCGCCATGCGCAACGCGGCGCTGGGCCAATGCTTGGGTGACTTGGTGAGTTTGCGGGTCTCTTCGCTCGGCGCACCCATCTGGTCGATCTCCGAGCCCGACACCGTCACGCCCAGAAGATTCTCGTTGACCGTGTACCGCTTGGCCTCGACCGAAACATCAATCCCCCACGCCCGCAGCGCATCAATCTCATAATCCCGAGGCGAATCCGTCTGACTCTGAATCTCACGGATCGGCGCGACAATCGGCAGGGCACTCAACGAAAGGATCGTCTGGTCGAACCGCACCTGATCGTTGCCCATCGCGGTGCACCCATGCCCCAACGCATCGCACCCACGATCATGGGCAAGCTTGACGAGTTCCTCAGCGATCACATACCGATCGGCGCACAAAAGCGGATACCGCCCCTGATACTTCTCCCCCCCCATCACCATCGGCGTGACGATCGAATCCCACAACGCCTGCCCTGCATAAAGCGTCACATGCTCGCACGCACCGACCTCCATCGCCCGCTCGTGGATCCATTGAACCCCATCGGCACCGACGCCGCCGGTGTCGACGAAGACCGTCACCACTTCCCACCCGCGTTCAATCAAGTACGGCACGCAGAAACTTGTATCAAGCCCGCCCGAAAATGCCAATGCGATTGTTTTTTTCTTTTTCATGTCATGCCTTCCCGTCAAGCCATTGTCTTTGTTCCGATGATCGCCGCCATCAACGCCTTCTGCACATGCAGCCGATTCTCCGCCTCATCGAGAATCATCGAGTTGAGGGAATCCATCACCCCGTCCGTGGCCTTCACATTGCGCCTCGCGGGCAGGCAATGACTAAACACCGCGTCGTTCGTCAACGCCATCTTCGCTTCATCAACGATAAAGTGGCGATAGGAATCCCTGATCGGTTTCTCCTTCTCCCAGTCACCAAAGAACTTGAGCGACCCCCAACTCTTGGCATACACCACATCCGCCCCTTCATACGCAGACTCAATATCATGCGAAACGCCGAACGACCCGCCCGAATCCGCTGCATTTTTGGCAGCAAACCCCATATACCGCTCGTCGAGCAGGTACCGCTCATCAGGACACAACAGCGTCACATCCATCCCAAACCGCGTCGCGATCATCGCCGCCGAGTTGGCCACCGCTGTATTGAGCGCCTTGGGGTGATAGGTCCAGGTAAGCACATACTTCTTCCCCTGCAAATCACTCGTCCCGAACCGTTCTTGCAATCCCATAATGTGCGCCAGTTCCTGGCACGGATGCGTGATCGTCTCCATATTGACCACAGGCACCGTCGCGTGCTGGGCGAACGCGCGGATCACATGATCCTGGCGATCAATCGACCAGTCCTCAAACTTTGGGAACGCGCGGACCGCGATGAGATCGCAGTATCGGCTCAGCGCCCGGGCCGCCTCGCGGACATGCTCTTCCGCATCGCCATCCATCACCTCGCCATCACCAAACTCCATCGCCCACGCCCCCTTGCCCGGCTCAAGCACCACCGCGTGCCCGCCCATCTGCCAGACCCCCACCTCGAACGAAGTCCGCGTCCGCAACGATGGGTTCATAAACACCAACGCCACCGACTTGCCCTCGAGCAAAGGCTGTATCGGCATCGCTTTGAGTTCTCTCGCATGATCGAGCAGCGCATCGAGTTCGCCCTTGCTCCACTCTTGGGTCGTGATCAGATTTTTCATACGCCCTCCCCGCGCAGCAAGGCACAGAGTTGACTGACAATCCGTTCGCTCGCTTTCGTGCTAACTGTTGCCAAAAAAATCGTATCGTCGCCCGCGACCGTTCCGACCACGCCATCGGGCGGGCAGGCATCGAAGGCGCTGGCCATCATCTGCGCATGCCCCGGCGCGGTCTTCACCACCACCAACGACTGCGCCTTGGCCACCGATACCACATGTTCAATCACCAGCGATTCAAACCGATCCTGATCCGCTCCCCCCCCCCCGCCGTGCCCAGCAAGGGAATCACCAAGCCGATACCCATCGCGCCCTCGCACCGCACCGATCGCCGCCAGATCACGCGAGACCGTCGTCTGCGTGACAACTACCCCCGCCTTAGCCAAAGCCGATGCGATTTCATCTTGCGATGACACCCCGCCTTGGCGCACAATCTCTCTAAGCAGCACTCGCCGTCGTTTGTAGTCCATGCATGACTATACCCACCCAAGCCTATTTATGCCACTGCACGCATAATTATTCTTCCGCCGCGACCCTGATGACGAAAAACCCCGCCAGTACCATGCTGGCGGGGTCAATATGCACCGAGTTTTCTCAAAGGCTCAACCGATCATGGGCACCCGGCCGCAAACGCTGCGAGAAACGCCGAGATATCAAAGAAGTTGAACACCCCGTCGGGCGAGAAATCCGCAGCCGGGTCTTCATTGGCAAATGCTGTGAGGAACGCTGAAATATCAAAAAAGTTGAGCGCTCCATCGCAGTTCATATCCACCGGGCAGCAGTCACTGACATCAGGCCCATAGAGCACCATCGAGAAATCAGCCCGAGGCGTATACTGCCCAAGATCGTCAGGCACACAACTGAACCCACCGAACCAGAAGTTGCCCTGATGGGCACCATCCTTGTAAATCGCAAAGAGGTCGTCAGCGCCAAACCCGGCATCGGGAACACTGGTATCAATATCCCACTCCCAGGTCCCGTCGCCGTTGTCCACCGCGGTCCCGGCCGGCGAGCCGAATAATACGCCGATCGCGCGCATCGAATCGGCGAGATCGCCATCAATCACGCCATCACCATCGAGATCCGCGGTGCCGGGCTGGAAGAAATGAACACCCCATGCCCAATCAAAGTATCCGTCTCCATCGAGATCCGAATCAGGGTTGCCGTCAAAGTCGCGGTCCGCATTGGCGATCGAAACGCCATCGCCAATCCCATCGGAGTTGGTATCGACATCATTATTCCCAAACGCAGCCCCTTGCAGATCACCATCCGAATCACCGATCTCAAAGCTCAGTGAACTCGAAAACGAACCGACCAGATCAATATCCGCGGTGTAGCCAGCAAACGCGCCCTCTCCAAAGATATTCCCGGGCAGATCAATAAACAAAATCGAAATCAATGCCAGCCGCGTGGACTGATTTTCCACTCGACCATTATCAGCGTCCCAGAAAGTCCATTGCCCCCCAAGCCCAACAACCCCATCGCCGACACCATCTGAGTTGAGATCAACATCTGGATGCCCGGTGACCCAATCAATCTGGACACAGTCCACAACGGTATCGAGTGCGATATCACCAAAGTCGAGCACTTCAATATCTGTTGCCAGCGAGGTGGTCCCCGCGTTGTCATCAAACCCAAAGAAGAACGAGGTGGTGAATCCTTGATCGATGCACGCCGTGCCCTCGGTCGAAGACCAGATCGGCACACTCTGGGCGGACGCTGCCGCGGCACTCTGTCCATCAGCAAGCAAGGTCACCACCTGCTCCCCCGTTGCCATGTTGTAATATATGTGCGCCGCTTGAATAACACGCCCAGAGTTGGGCACAAGAGCCGTTGGCGAATCGTCCACATCGGCGAAACAACTCGCCGCTCCTGCAGCCAGGCACAACGCGACAACATTCAGTTTTCCATTCTTCATTTCTACTACTCCTACTTCGAATCAAGCTACATGAAAATCGGGAAGCTTGCACACCCGAGCGGGTTCGCCCTCTATCCGCACGCAACTTCATATAGTTGCATCAAACATCAATAATACGAAATACTTTCTATAATTTTCTGCACGCATGTAATAATATACAATCACAAAGAAAGTTGTGCATAAAAAAGCCCGGCATAACCGCCGGGCTCATTCATTCAACCACCAGAGCGAGATTAGGGACAGCCCGCTGTAAACGCTGCCAAGAATGCTGAGATGTCAAAGAAGTTGAACTGTCCATCGCCATTAAAATCACCCTCTGGCTCCTGATTCGTAAGCGTAATGATGAAATGGGAGATATCGAAAAAATTGACATTTCCATCACAGTTCGTATCCGCAGGGCAACATTCAACCTCGCTAGGCCCATACAACCGATGCAAGAACGAAGCCGGAGGCGTATAGCCCTCTTCCTCACAGGCGAACCCACCAAACCAGAAGAAACCGGCATAGAGGATATCACCACCAGGGCCGCCAAATGGTGGAGCAAACATCGCAAACGCATCCTCTTGCCCATTCGCGGCATCGGACACGCCAGTATCGCGCACCCAAGTCCAGGTACCATCACCATTGTCCACCGCATTGCCCTCGCCAACAGCAAAGCTCACGCCGATCGGTAAAAATGAGTCGTTGATATCGCCGTCGATCACGCCGTCGCCATCAAGATCTGCCGTACCGGGCTGATAGAACCGCACATTCCACGCCCAATCAAAGAGCCCGTCCCCATCGAGATCGGAATCGAGCAATCCATCAAAGTCTCGGTCTGCATTGGCCACCGAAACCCCATCACCGATCCCGTCGGAGTTGGTATCCACATTGTTATGCCCGAACGCGGCTCCCTGCAAATCGCCATCGGAGTCGCCGATCTCGAATGTCAACAAACTCGAGAACGAACCCACAAGATCAACATCAACGGTGTAGTTCGTCAGTTGCCCATCGTCGAAGATATTCCCGGGCAGGTCGGTGAGTGTAAATGTGATCAAAGGCAACCTCGTGCAGCTCTGCAAACTGCGCCCATTGTCCGCATCCCACCAGGTCCATTGCCCGCCAAGCCCAACCACGCCGTCACCTACGCCGTCGGAATCCACATCGACATCACGATGCCCGCTCACCCAGTTGATCCGGACACAATCCACCACCGTATCGACCGAGATATCACCCCAGTCGAGCAGCGTCGCGCCGGTCGCCAGCGAACTCGTTCCCGCATTATTATCGAGTGCGAAGAAATACTCCGTGGTATACCCGGCAGCCTCGCATGGATTCTGCACCAAGGACGACCAGATCGGCTGACTCGAACCCGCATCCGTAGGCTGCGTCTGCCCATCGCCCAATATGGTCACCACCCGTTCGCCGGTCATGATGTTGTAATAAATATGCGAAGCCTGTGTCACCTGTCCTGAACTCGGCGAGAGCGTTGTCGGCGGCTGAGCACCCAACGAAACCCCGCTCAATCCACCAGCAACAAGGCACAATGCCAAATTGTTTATTCTATTGTTAACCATCTTCGTTCTCCAAAGTTATAAACTCAAACTACTCCACCTACACACCCCGCTTAGGCACAACCATCTGTGATCGCTGACAAGAACGCTGAGATGTCAAAGAAGTTCAACTCACCGTCTTGATTAAAATCAGCAGAGAGATCCCCGGCCTTGTATGCTGCCAAAAAGGCAGATATATCAAAGAAGTTGAATACTCCATCGAGGTTAAAATCAGCGGGGCAATACACACCCTCGCCGGGCCCAAACAACTGTGCTTCAAAGTTTGCCCGAGGCGTGAAGTTCCCATCATCGTCAGGAGTACACGAAAAACCGCCGAACCAGAATAACCCGACATGTTGCCCACCGAAATACATCGCAAACGCATCCTCCGATCCAGTCCCCGCATCTTCCGGCGATGTATCAATCTCCCATGTCCATGTCCCATCGCCGTTGTCAACCGCGACCCCCTCAGGATACCCAAAGGAAATGCCAATCGGTTTCATCGAATCCGCGAAGTCTCCATCGAGCACGCCGTCCCCGTCATGGTCCGCAGTCCCAGGCTGAAAGAATCGCACAGACCAACCCCAATCAAAGAGACCATCTCCATCAAGATCTGAATCCGGAAGCCCATCAAAGTCCAAGTCAACATTCGCGATCGAAACCCCGTCCCCGGTTCCATCGCTGTTCGTATCGATGTCATTACTTCCAAACGCAGCCCCCTGCAAATTGCCGTCCGAATCACCGAGTTCAAAGGTCAACGAACTTGTAAACGACGAGCCCAGATCAATATCAACCGAATACCCAGTGACGCTTCCATCACCAAAGATATTCCCCGGCAGATCAACAAACCGGAATGAAATCAGAGGCAATCGAATACATCTATCATTTCGCCCGTTCTCCGCATCCCAATAGGTCCATTCGCCCGCAAGCCCAGCAACGCCATCCCCAATCCCGTCCGAATCTGCATCAACATCATTGTGCCCGGTGACCCAATCAACATGGACACTGTCAACCACCGTATCGAGTTCGATATCACCAAAGTCAAGCACGGTGACCCCGGTAGCCAACGAACTCGACCCCGCGTTATCATCAACAACAAAAAAGAATGATGTGGTCGAACCTTGCCCCTGCCCATCACACGCCCCCCCCGCCAACGAAGACCAAACTGGCACACTCGTCCCGCCCGCCGTCGGAGATGATTGACCGTCACCGAACAGCGTCACCACCCGCTCGCCGGTCGCGATATTGTAATAAATATGAGCGGCCTGAACAACAGGCCCAGCACTCGGCGAGAGCGCCGTCGGCGAATCCTCACCCATCGACAATCCACTCACAGAACCGACAGCAACACACAACGCACACGCATTCAACTTTGCATTTTTCATATCCAGAATCCTACTTCCATTTCTAATACACGAGGCCTCTTCAATCGGGCAGCCCCATTCCCGTGCGGGTCATTGCACATACGCAATATACACGACCAAGATGCACTCAACCATACAAATACACGAAATCTCTTTCGTTCTCCACATATACGCCATAAAAACCGCCGTTCATGGGCACCCAGCAGCAAACTGAGCGAGAAACGCCGAGATATCGAAAAAATTGAGCGTTCCATCAAAGTTAAAATCAGCACCCAGATCACCAGCACTAAACGCCCCGAGGAATGCCGATATATCAAAGAAGTTGAGCGACCCATCATGATTAAAATCAGCACAACAACATACTGACCCACCCGGCCCAAACAACTGATGCTCAAACGAGGCGCTCGGCGTGTAGCCGTTCTCGTCGATACATGCGAGTCCGCCGAACCAGAAGAAACCGGCATGGAGGATTTCACCATCGGTATTGGGTGATCTGAAGAGTGCAAATGCGTCTTCCTGTCCGTTGGCAGCATCAACATCACTGGTGTTGAGGTCCCATGTCCAAGTCCCATCGCCGTTGTCGATCGCAGTCCCCTCGCCCGCACCAAAGTTGATCCCAATCGTGTGCATCGAATCTGCGATATCGCCATCAATCTCCCCATCCCCATCAAGATCACGGGTGCCCGGCTGGGCGAATCGAACCGACCAAGCCCAATCAAAGAGACCATCGCCGTCGATATCTGAGTCGGGGTTACCATCAAAGTCACGGTCAAGGGTCGCGATCGGTGCAAAGGTGCCGGGATTGTTCGGGTCTTCGACCGCACTGTGCCCAAATGCAGCCCCTTGAAGATCGCCATCCGAATCGCCAATCTCGAAAGTCATCGAACTCGAGAACGATCCTGCCAGATCAATATCCGCCGTATATCCGGTGAACATCCCCTCACCATTGAGATTCCCAGGTAGATCAATAAACTGCAGCGAAATCAGAGGCAGCCGCGTCGAAACATTCGACTCACGCCCGTTATCCGCATCCCAATAAATCCATTCCCCACCAAGCCCAACAACGCCATCGCCAACCCCATCGGAATCCAAGTCCACATCATGATGCGCCGATGCCCAATTGATATGCACCATATCAACCACCGTATCCAGAGCGATATCGCCGAAATCAAGACAGGTGATGTCGGATGACATAGTACTACATAAAGAGTTGTTATCAACGCCAAAGAAATACTCTGTCGTAAATCCTTCGTCGGCACATTGATTTCGAACCAGGGATGCCCAAATCGAATCCCCCGAAAGATCGTTCGCGGGGCTCGTAGCATCATGCAAAGTGGTCACCACCCGCTCACCGGTCGCCATGTTGTAATAAATATGCGCAGCCTGCACCACATGCCCCGAACTCGGAACCAAAGCCACCGGCTCTTCATCCACCGCACCAAACGCAGCGCCCGCACTCATCACCAATACCAAACTCGATACAACGACATTGTTCATCAAAACTCTCCTTACTTGTAAATAACTCGCACTCAAAGCTCTTCACTCATGGGCAACCGCTATAGAGATCGGCAATGAAGGCCGAGATATCAAAGAAGTTGCACGACCCGTCGCCGTTGTAATCACAGAGATCAGGATCGCCAATCTGCGCAAGGAACAGTGAAATATCAAAGAAGTTGAGCGCCCCATCGCCATTGATGTCTGGGCGGCAAGCACTGCCCCCGCCCGGCCCAATCAACTGAGCCTCGAACGATGCGTAAGGCGTATACCCCGTCTCGCTGGGCTCGCATGAGAATCCGCCCGCGTTGAAGTTGCCCATGTGGACACCATCTTGATAGATCGCATAGAGATCCTCGGAACCAGTCCCCGCGTCAATCGGGTTCGTATCAATTTCCCATGTCCAAGTTCCGTCCCCGTTGTCAATCGCTGTCCCCGCCGGGGCCCCGAAACTCATCCCAATGATCTCACCCGGGGCTAAATCACCATCAATCTGCCCATCCCCGTCAAGGTCCTCAGTGCCGGGCTGAATAAACCGCACGCCCCAAGACCAATCGAACAACCCATCGCCATCAAGATCACCATCGGGCTCGCCATTATTATCGCGATCTTCATTGGCAACATTCGCATTATGAATCGCGGCCCCTTGCAGATCACCGTCCGAATCACCAATCTCAAAGACCAACGAGCTCGATAAACTACTACCCAAATCAATGTCGGCTGAGTACCCAGTCAAAGACCCCGGACCAAATACATTCCCGGGCAGATTATTGAACTGGAACGATATCAAAGGCAGCCGAGTCGATTGATTCTCCGCTCGCCCATTATCCGCATCCCACCATGTCCATATCCCGCCAAGCCCAACGACACCATCCCCAATCCCATCGGAATTGGTGTCAGTATCATCATGTGTGACCACCCAATCAATGTGAACCATATCAACAACGGAATCGAGCGCGATATCACCCCAATCAAGCGTCGTCACGGCCGTCGCCAACGATGTTGAACCACTGCCCTGATCTGCTCCATAAAAATAAGAAGTCGTAAACCCTTGGTCAACACAGGTGTTCCCCCCCAGCGTCGACCAAATCGGCCCACTACTCCTCCCCGCCGCCGGGGACGACTGCCCATCACCGAGCAGCGTCACCACCTGCTCATTGGTCGCCAGGTTGTAATAAATATGTGCCGCATGCACCACCCGCCCAACGCTTGGCTCGATTGGCGTAGGTGACTGTTCAGCTTGTCCAAAGCAAAGGGTGCTCCCTGCTGCAACCAACACGGCGAATGCAATCTGTTCTCTATTTTTCATTTTTATCTCCATTCGTAAAAACCTATTTCCACAAAACAACACATCGTCAAAGTGCAAAGCACTCACCACGGACATCCAGCACTAAACTCCGCGAGGAACGCCGAGATATCGAAGAAATTAAACACCCCGTCAGAGTTAAAATCGGCCGGATGATCCTGATTGGAATACCCCTCCAAAAACGCCGAGATATCAAAGAAGTTCAGTGAACCATCACCATTATAATCAGCACTACAACCGTCCACATGCGTCGGCCCAAACAACTGATGCTCAAACGAGGCGCCAGGTGTGTAGCCGCCGGCGTCTACACAGACGAGTCCGCCGAACCAGAAGAAACCGGCGTGGAGGATTTCGCCATCGGCATTTGGTGGCGCGAAAATTGCAAACGCATCTTCTTGGCCGTTGGCAGCGTCGACGCTCGTGGTGTCGAGGTCCCAGGTCCAGGTGCCGTCGCCGTTATCGACTGCGGTACCTTCGCCAGCACCGAAGCTGATCCCGATGGTCTGCATGGAGTCAGCGAAATCGCCATCGATCACGCCGTCGCCATCGAGGTCACGAGTACCTGGCTGCGCGAAACGGACCGACCATGCCCAGTCAAAGAGACCGTCGCCATCGAGGTCGGAGTCTGGGTTGCCGTCGAAGTCACGGTCAGCGTTAGCGACCGAAACGCCGTCACCGATACCGTCAGAGTTGGTGTCCACATCGTTGTGGCCAAAGGCTGCACCCTGAAGGTCGCCATCCGAGTCGCCGATTTCGAAAGTCAGCGAGCTTGAGAAGCTTGCTGCGAGGTCGATGTCAGCGGTGTAGCCAGTGAGTTCGCCTGGGCCGAAGACATTCCCTGGAAGGTCGATGAACATGAATGCGATCAATGGGAGACGGGTTGATTTGTTTTCAACGCGACCATTGTCAGCATCCCAGTATGTCCACTCGCCTGCGAGCCCAGGAACACCGTCGCCGATGCCATCTGAGTCGGTGTCAACATCTTCATGAGCGGTGACCCAGTCAATGTGAACCATGTCGACCACGGTGTCGAGGGCGATATCACCGAAGTCAAGGTTGGTGATGTCGGTGGCCAATGATGATGTGCCGGTGTTGTTGTCAACGCCGAAGAAGTACGAGGTGGTGAAACCTTCGTCAGCACACTGGTTGGAAACGAGTGACGACCAGATCGGCAAACTTATGCTGGTGTGTCCTGCCGGCGTCGTCTGCCCATCGCCCAACACCGTCACCACCCGCTCGTTCGTCGCCAAGTTATAATAAATATGCGCGGCCTGCACCACCCGCCCAACGCTTGGTTCGATCGGCGTAGGTGATTGTTCACCTTGTCCAAAGCAAAGGGTGCTCCCTGCTGCGACCAGCACGGCGACTGCAATCTGTTCTCTATTTTTCATTTTTCATCTCCTTGAAAATAATCAAGATTATACAAAACAACACAATGACAAAGTGTAAAGCACTCGCTACGGACACCCAGAAACAATATCGGCCAGGAAATCAGAGATATCAAAGAAATTGCACTCCCCATCCCCGTTGTAATCACACAGATCCGGATCACCAAACCGGGAAAGGAATAACGAGATATCAAAGAAGTTCAAATCCCCATCGCCATTGATATCGGCTTGGCACGAATCCCCGGGATTGCTCGGCCCAAACAGCGTGTGCGTAAATCCCGCGTAAGGAATCGTCGGCCCATTGGGCCCGCATGAGAACTCGGTATTATCCCAAAAGAACCCCACATGCAGTATTTCTCCATTCTCATCCGGTGGCCCAAATACCGAATAGGCATCGTCAGCACCAGTCGGATAATCGATCGCATCAAAATCTTCTTCCCAACCAAATGTGCCGTCACCGTTATCAATAATGTGCCCAGGCGCAATACCCCTGCTGATCCCGATCGGCTTCATCGAATCCGCAAAGTCGCCATCAAGTTGCCCATCACCATCAAGGTCTGCAGTCCCAGGCTGGAAGAACCGAACCCCCCAAGACCAATCAAACAACCCGTCGCCATCGAGGTCTGAGTCAAGATTACCATCGAAGTTGCGGTCAGCAAGTGCAATGGGCACGCCGTCGCCAATGCCATCGGAGTTGGTATCAACATCGTCATTGAAGAAAGCTGCACCCTGTGAATCATGATCGGTCGTGCCAATCTCAAAGGTCATCGAACTACTAAATGCTCCTCCCAGATCAATATCAGCGGTATACGCAGCAACGATATCAGCCGACGGATCCAAATCGCCGGGCAGATTCTGGAAAGTAAGTGAAATCAAAGGCATACGCGTGCTCCTGTCTCCTGCACGACCGTTGTCTGCATCCCACCAAGTCCACCGCCCGCCTAGCCCAACAACTCCATCTCCGATCCCATCAGAGTCCAGATCAACATCATCATGATCCGTGATCCATTCAATGCGAACATGATCAACAACAGTGTTCAACGCAATATCGCCCCAACTCACTATGGTCGCAGCCGTCGCGAGCGAAGTCGTCCCGGCGTTGTTATCCACAACAAAAAAACTCGATGTCTTAAACCCGCCATCAGGACACGGCGATTCACCACTGATCGACCAAATCGGCCCACTTGATCCGTTATCTGCAGGGGTTGTCTGATCATCGCCGGCAAGCGAAATAATCCGCTCACCGGTCGCAAGATTAAAGTAAATATGTGCCGCATGCACCACCCGCCCAACGCTTGGTTCGACCGGCGTAGGTGATTGATCACCTTGTCCAAAGCAAAGGGTACTCCCTGCTGCGACCAACACGGCGAATGCAATCTGTTCTCTATTTTTCATTTCTCATCTCCTTGAAAAAAATCATATTTATACAAAACAACACAATGACAAAGTGTAAAGCACTCGCTACGGACATCCTGCACCAAACGCCGCGAGAAACGCCGCGATATCGAAGCTATTGAATGCTCCATCCCCATTGATATCCGTACGCGGATCCCTGTCCCGAAAGAGCCTGATGAACAATGAAATATCGAAAAAATTCAACTGACTATCACCATTCATATCTGCCACGCAGATCGCACCGCCCGGCCCAAACAACTGATGCTCGAACATCGCGCTGGGCGTATATCCATCACCCGGTTGACCGAGAGCGCAGTTGAACCCGCCAAACCAGAAGAATCCAGCATGTACGCCGTTGAGGTAAATCGCAAACGCATCCTCCACGCCGGTCCCCGCATCAACCACCGTCGTGTCAATCTCCCACACCCATGTCCCGTCGCCATTGTCCACCGCCACGCCCTCCGGCGCTCCGAAGTTCACGCCGATGCTGGCAGCATCGCCAAAGTCCCCATCGGGCACACCATCGCCATCCGTATCAATCGTTCCAGGCTGAAAGAACTCGACCGACCAAGCCCAATCAAAGAGCCCATCCCCATCAAGATCGCCATCAGGAATCCCATCATTGTTATTATCTTCATTGGCAATATTGGGATGATGGAACGCGGCCCCCTGCGCATCGCCATCTGAATCCCCAATCTCAAAGGTCAAAGAACTCGAAAAACTGCCCTCCAAATCAACATCGACGCTATAGCGAGAGAGATTGCCCTGGCCAAGAATATTCCCGGGTAAATCAACAAACCGAAACGATACCAATGCCTGTCGAGTTGAAATATCAACCGCACGCCCGTTGTCCGCGTCCCACCATGTCCACTCCGCAGCGAGCCCGACAACACCATCCCCGATACCATCAGAGTTCATATCAACATCGTCATGCCCACTCACCCAGTTGATATGCACCATATCAACAACGCTGTCCATTGCAATATCCCCAAAGTCGAGTATCTCTTGCCCAGCAAGGCACCCGTCCGAACGAAAACAACTCGTGCTGATGGCAAAGAAATACTCCGTCGTGAACCCCGCATCCGCGCACTGATTCGCCACACGCGAAGACCAGATCGGTCCCCCCGCCCCATTCGCCTGCCCCAACGCCGGGCCATCATTTATCAGCGTCACCACCCGCTCGCCAGTCGCAAGATTCATATAAATATGCGCAACCTCAACCACATTCCCCCGGCTCGCCTCCAAAGCAACCAAAGGCTCATCCGCACCACTCGCCGCACCCGCGAGCAAACCCAAACCCAAACCCAAACCCAGCGCAACACTCGTCTCGATACCACATCCATGCTTCATTTTGAAACTCCCTATGCCTTCTACTTGCAAACTCAGAACGAGTTCGTATATGTTCCCGAAGAGGAACACCAAATATCCGCGACCGGTTCCATACGGTTCCAAATAAAATTATTTACCGAGCAACCACTAACATACGCCCGCAAACTACCTCCAATCAACCATTTACAATCCACCCCAACCACCCACCTCCCCCTTGGCTCTCAAGATTTATCACGATACAATACACCAGACCACCACGACCAATCCAAAGCGGAGTTCCAGAGATGACCACCAAATCAACAACCCACACCTCAATCTCAGGCCCAGGATTCAACCCAGATCCAACCCAGATCGACCCCCACGCCGTCACCATCTCCGGGCTCGTCCTCGATACCTCTTATACACCCGACGAACTCCCAACCTCGCTCGTCAACTTCGACCGCGATATCAACAACCCCGGCGAGTTCCCCTACACCCGAGGCTTATTCCCCCAAGGCTACCGAACCCGCCTCTGGACCATGCGCCAGTTCGCCGGGTTCGGGTCCGCCGACGACACCAACGAACGCTTCAAGTACATCCTCGCGCAGACCAAAACCAAAACCGCTGCCAACACCGGGCTCTCCACCGCCTTCGATCTCCCAACCCTCATGGGTCGAGATTCCGACGACTGCCTCTCGCTCGGCGAAGTCGGCAAGTGCGGCGTCGCCATCGACACCATCGAAGATATGCACCGCCTCTACGCCGACATCCCCATCGACCAAGTCACCGTCTCCCAAACCATCAACGCACCCGCCGCCGTCATCTGGGCCATGTACCTCGCCATGGCCAAGCAACGCAACATCCCCTGGGACACCCTCGGCGGCACACTCCAAAACGACATCCTCAAAGAGTTCCACGCACAGAACGAGTTCATCTATCCCCCAGAAGCCTCCACCAAACTCGTCGTCGACACCATCGAGTTCCAATCACAACATGTCCCCAAATGGAACTCCGTCTCCATCTCAGGCTACCACATCCGCGAAGCAGGCTCCTCGGCCACCCAAGAACTCGCCTTCACTCTCCGCGACGGCATGGAATATGTCGAAGCATGCCTCATCCGAGGCTTAGACATCGAAGACTTCGCCCCGCGCCTCTCCTTCTTCTTCAACGCACACAACGAGTTCTTCGAAGAAATCGCCAAACTCCGCGCCGCGAGAAGAATCTGGGCGCGCATGATGAAAGATCGCTACGGCGCCAAGAACAAACGCTCATGGTTCATGAAAACCCATGTCCAAACCGCAGGGTGCTCGCTCACCGAGCAACAACCCTACAACAACATCGTCCGCGTCGCCTACCAAGCCATGGCCGGCGTCCTGGGCGGATGCCAATCACTCCACACAGACTCCATGGACGAAACCCTCGGGCTCCCAACAGAACAAGCCGTCACCATCGCACTCCGAACCCAACAAATCCTCGCACACGAAACCGGCGTCACCCGCACCACCGACCCCCTCGGCGGCTCATACTTCATCGAAGCACTCACCGACAAGGTCGAAGCCGAAGCACTCGCATTCATCGAAGAAATCGACAACATGGGCCGAGGCCCCTGGAAACCAGAACACGCCACAACCTCCACCATCGACGACGGCGGGTGCGTCCAAGGCATCCACAAAGGCTACTTCCGAAGAAAAATCGCCGAAGCCTCCTACCGCTTCTCCGAAGAATGCGAAGCCGGTGACCGAATCATCGTCGGTGTCAACGAATATGTCGATGCCAACGAAGACCGCCAAATCGACATCCTCACCATCTCCGAAGAAGTCGAAACCGTCCAAGTCCAAACCCTCCAAGCCTTCAAGTCCAAGCGCGACGCCGCCGGCGTCCAATCCGCCCTCGAAGCCATCCGAGAGTCGGCCAGAAACAACCAAAATGTCATGCCATCCCTCATCGAAGGCGCCCTCGCAAACTGCACCCTAGGCGAAATGGTCCAAGCCATGGCCGATATCTACGGCCGCTATACCGGTGGGCCGGAGTGGTGAGGGAACAGTCCAAATGAGTGCATACAAGAGAATACCTAGCCCTAATGGCAAAGCCGAATTAATCTGGAAGCGCGGAATTATGCGTGACAGTATCTCTCTTCTTGTAAATAACGAAATTGTAGAAGAAGAGGGTGATTTTGGGATATCTTGGCCATTCACAAGAACTATCCGACTAAATGGACATGGATACATGGCAACTATTACGATTGGATGGGAAAGACTATTTTTCTCTACTGTCCTTAACTGCAACTTCTCGGAACCGTCAGGTTATAATTCAAATTCACAGCATCCCGCATCTCATACTGAGATGTCAATCGATGTCGCCTTAAGGGAGTTGGATATTTCTGATCGCTTTGCCTCCTGGGATTCTATTGAGTCCTCTTTCAGGCACCTAATGAAGATGTATCACCCCGATACATATGCTTCACAGAATCTACCCCCAGAGATGATTGATGCAGCATCCAAACGATTTTACAAAATCAATGAATCATACAATTTTCTAAAACTACAAAAAGAACTTTAATATTCAAGAGACCGGATGCCATGCTGGTGGCGTCTTCGGCACCTGCATGTCTTCAACCACCCAAACCTGCACATGCTCCGCATGAACAGGCCACCCAATCCCAAACCCGCCTCCCCCGGGCCTCCGGGGGAGGTGTCAGCGTCCCCGCTGACGGAGGGGGTCTTCTCTTATCTCCCCCACGGCCTACCGCCCATTGCCCATTTCCAAGCAAGACCCCCTCCGTCATGCTGCGCATGCCACCTCCCCCGCAGGCGCGGGGGAGGCGATTGAGAGCCGGGTGACATGCTTTCAGCTTGACATCACGCCCTTGATCACCATCGAGTTCGGGCTATAAAAAGCCTCTTTTCCCAAATTGTCGCTCTGAAGACAAACACATTCATGTAAACTGGTGGTTTGGAAAGGGAATACGATGTCAATACGAATCTTGGGCAGCATCGCAATGATTTCGATCGCAGGCTCAGCAATGGGCTCAGTAATCAACGCCAACGACATGATGAATCGGGTAAGTCAGTTCCAATCCCCATCCGGGGGATGGCTCATACAAATCGACATCTCAGGCTTGAGCACCATCGATGCCTTCGGCGATCCAGACAACAACTTCTTCTCACTGATCCATCTTCCCAAAGAACCCGACGAGCCGTCGATACCGAACGCAAACACATTGCTCGGGATCGGATGGGATCTGTCCTTGACTACAATCGGCGCAAGCTGGGCTTCTGATACGGCGATCAACTTTGGCGGCGAGTTTGATATCGCTTTTTCTACCGATTCATTCCCAGTAACCAATCAGTTTTACTCCTCCGGCGGGATCATCGATCTCGTTGACGCCGGCATCTCGCCGGTATCATTCGGAGAAGATGAATACGCTATGCGTGTGGAGTTCTTTGAGACTTTCGATGATACCCAGAACACCGCCGAAGCATTCTTTGAAGAAGGAAGCGTGTTGACATTGCGTACGCTCCATCCAGCCACCTTTGCCATCCCATCGCCCGGACCAGGAAGTGCCCTTTGTCTCGCAGGGCTCGTTGTGTTCAAACGAAGACGATAATCTGTCAAGCCGGGCGCCATGTCGGCAGCATCTCCGCCCCCCGCATGTCTTCAGCCCCCCGGGCCTCCCATCGCCATCAACAAATACCCCCTTCCAACTCCTCAATACATCAGCACCACTCAAAGAGCACTGTTATCTAACCGACAAGTCCGCAACGATCGACACGGCCCATCACCCTTCCTATCCTCTTTTATGCAATCTCCAACTGAACCAGCCTTTCTCCAAAGCTCTTCCACGACCGACCCGGTCCGACTCGCCGGCGAAATCGCCAATCGGTACATCCTCGGAGACACCGATTCCCTCGTCACCCCTTACCGCTCGCCGAGCGAACTCGAAGCCTTGCTCGATCTCGATCTCGCTGAAGAAGGACTACCGGCTGAGCATGTGATGGGGCTCGTCGAAGAACTCATCAACGCCACCCCGCGCAGCACCAGCAAACGCTTCTACAACCAGCTTTTTAGTGGCAGAGACCCCGTCGCCACCGCGGCCGACATGCTCGCCCCGGTCCTCAACACCTCGCTCTACACCTTCAAAGCCGCCGGCCCGATGACCATGATCGAACAACTGGTCATCCGCAGGATGGCCCACCTGGCCAACTTTGCTCAGGCACAATCCCCCGTCGATGGCATCTTCACACCCGGAGGCTCAATCTCCAACCTCGTCGCCATGCTCATCGGCCGAAACCAGGCATGCCCCGCGTTCCGCAACGCCGGCGCCCAAGGCAAAGCCCTCACCGCCTACGCATCAACCGACGCCCACTACTCCATCGTCAAAAACGCCGGCATCCTCGGGATCGGACGCGACATGGTCCGCCAGATCCCCACCGATGACACCGGCGCGATGGACCCCGTGCTCCTGCGCAAAAACATCGAGGCGGATATCAAAAACAACTGCCTCCCGAGCTCAATCATCGCCACCGCGGGCACCACCGTCCGCGGGGCTTTCGATCCAATCGATCAGATCGCATCCATCGCCAAGGAGTTTGGCATCTGGCTTCATGTCGATGCGTGCTTCGGCGGGGCTGCTGCCTTGAGCCCAAACCATCGCCACCTGCTCGCAGGGGTCCAACACGCCGACTCGCTCGCGTGGAACCCCCACAAAGTCATGGGTGTCCCGCTCTCCTGTGCCGCCTTGATTACCCGCCAGCCCGACCATCTCCAAAGGAACCTCGACGAAACCGCCGAGTACCTCTTCCAGGCCGACGACGACGCACTCAACCCGGGCACCCGCTCGATCCAGTGCGGCAGGCGCAACGACGCGCTCAAAGTCTGGGCCGCCTGGAAACATCACGGCGACATCGGATACCAAAACCGCATGGACCACCTGATGGACATCGCTGCCCACTGTGCACAGTCTGTGCGCACAAACAACGCGATGACCCTCACCTGCGAACCAACCTTTGTCAATGTCTGCTTCGAGGTCATCGGCAAGTCGTCCAAAGACATCTGCGATCTCCTCCGCGAGCGCAACGAGTTGCTCGTCGGGCACGCCTTGGTCAACAATCGGCACATCATCCGTGTCCCCTTCGTCAACGGCGAACTCACCACGCAAGATGTCGATGAAATGCTCAATCTCATCCTCAAAGCAGCTCAATCACTCCCCGCAGGCGACCACACCACGAACGAGGCATAGATCGACCCGACTGGCCTGACTTCGATTGGCTCTCTTGCTCTATTTGGCAGGGCTCGCCTTGGACGAAAAGAGCAGTTTTCCCCAGACATCGAGCAGCTTGCCGAAGAATGATGCTGCGATGACTCCTGACCCTGCAAAGATGAAATACTTCGAACCAATCGCCCACGATGGCTCGGCGAGCCCCATATACCGATACCCCGCGGTGATGAGCCCGTAGATCGTCAGCGATCCGACCAACAGCACCACCCCGATGTTCAACCCGACGATCCATCGGCGGAACTTCGCCGATTCAAGCACCGTTGGCTCATACCCATGACGCTGATAGATCTCAATCGTCATCCAGGTCATCGCGGCGAAGAGCACCATCGCGTCGATCCCGATCATCGCCCCCATCGCATGCCCCATCACCACCGTCGTCCCATGAATCAACGCATTGAGCGGCGGGATCGAGATCACAATCGAAGTCGCCAAGATATACCCCGTCCACCACTTCGCTGCGCTCAAAAACCACTTCACAGGACACGCCGGACCCGGGCATCGGCTCTTGAGCATCGCGCTCAGGTCCCACACCACCCGCGTGAGGATAATGATCTCCGTCATGCTGATGACAAAGCTGATCCACTTGACCAGATGGTTCTGAGGCAGGTGATAAGTGTGATGCCCAAAGTTCGTAAATGAGTTGAGCAGCCCCACCCCAAAGAGCGCATAGGCCAAGCGTGAATAGGCGTACGACTCGTCGTTGCTGAGTTTGACGCCCAGATAATACATGCTGCCATAGACGAAGAGATTGAAACTCCCCACCAGCGTCCCCGTCGCCTTCCACTGCACCCGCAGATCCACCAGCGGATCGGCAAACACCCGATCGAGCATCCAGGCGTGCTGCTCTATAAAGGTATAGGTGAAGAACACCATCCCCACTGTCCACATCGTCACATGCACCGGGCGGCAGAGCAATCCCTTACCAAGATGCGCAAAGAAGTTCCACGCGAAGAGCAGCCACCCGAGCAGAATCGGAACCGACCAGATCGGATGAAACCCGATATACTCGCGCCCGGAGAACACCCCGCCGATCAGCGAAACCAGAATCCCCGCCCCAGCGATCGCCCACAGAATCACCTGCGCCCGCGTCCGCAGCCGCTCGCCAGCACCCATCGGCGGGGCGATATCTTCAAAGTACCGATGCACCACCCCAACCCCCGCGAGGAAAACAAACGAGGTGACGAAAGTCGTATGGATCGGGCGCAAGGAAGCGAACTCGATCCCGAGTTTCTGCATCACCGGCGCCACGCCCGGGAGGTAATAGATAAAACCGAGCAAACCCGCGAGCAGTGCGATGCTCAGCGCGATCACCGCGCCACGCAAAAAAGTCAGCGTCGCGTGCTGGCGCGAACGATCACCGTCCGCCAGCCTGGGCGCGTCGGGATGGGATAGTGTGGGCATCTGCGTCATTCGTACTCCCACCAAGGCAGCGTCTTCCAGAACGATCTGGGCTCACGCTGAATCTGCGAACGAATCTCATCGCGTTTGGCTGCTAGGAAAACCAGAAACGCCCGGACCTGTTCGCGCTGACTCGCAGAGAACCCCGTCGGAGGCATTTTGGGCAGCCGACCGATCTCGAGCACCTTGAGCAGTTCATCGTTGCCGAGTTTGCCCACCGAGACCGACAGATCCGGAGCCCCCACCGACGACGCGGAGAAATACACATGACACGCCAGGCAGGTATTCGACTGGAAAAGCGTGAACCCGGCATCGACCTGCGCATCTCCAGATTCGGCGATCGCCGACGCGATGGCCTTGCTCTGCGGGCTCGTTTTCGCCTGGGCAAAGTTGGCGACCTTGACCAGATCAGGATGGCGAGCCTGCCCGACCCCGGTCTGGTCCATCGCGACTAAAAACGCCCAGAGCGCATCGACCTCGTCGGCATCCATCTCGAAGCTCGGCATCTGCCCCTGCCCGAGCGTGAGCTGGGCGTCGAGTTGATCGCGTTCGAGTCTCGATGCAGCGTTGGTCAGGTCTGGGCCTAAAAAGCCCCCGAATCCATAGAGTTGATGGCAGGCCTGGCAGTTGTTCCCCATCCAGAGCCCGCGCCCAACCACCGCCTGCGCATCGAGCACGATACTCGATTTGGTATCGGTATACACCAAGGTCGTCTGCAAGACGAACCCGAGCGCAAGAATCCCGACCATCAACGCCTTGCCCAACGGACTACACCGCGTCGGCCAGAACCGAGGAGCGATTGGCTCAGATTGATTTGATTCATCCGTACACAAAACAGGTCGAGGAGCCCCCCAGCATCGCTCGAATATTTACTCCACTTCCCAGGATTCGTTCCCGGTAATCAATGCCTGCAAATCAGGCTGCCCGCTCTTCTGCTTCGCCTCATCGAGCTGCTGATAGAGCAAATCGTTGTAGGTTGGCTTGGTTGGATCGGCATGCAGAATCCCGACGGGCTCAGGGAAATCTGGATACGCCATCTGGGCGTACAGCGTGACCAACAGCCGATCGGTCTCGTCATGGACAATCAGATCAGATTCATTGTACTTCCCATCCTCAAGCGAGACCACTTCAGGGTGCCCGCAGTTGAACCGGATGCCCTTGTCGCGATTGGCCCCAAAGACCAAAGGCTTGCCGTGTTCAACCTTAATCGTGTTCTCGGGCATCGTGTCCTTCTGCGATGCGTAGAACCAGGCCTTGTGATTGAAAATATTGCAATCTTGATAGACCTCGACGAATGAGGTCCCACGATGGGCCATCGCGCGTTTGAGGATGACATCCATACTCTTCATGTCCACATCAATCGAGCGGGCAATGAAGGTACACCCCGTCGCGACGGTCAGGGCGATTGGATTGATCGGATAGTCAATCGAACCCGCGGGCGAGGTCGGGGATATCTTGCCCGTCTCGCTTGTCGGGGAATACTGCCCCTTGGTGAGCCCATAGATCTTGTTGTTGAGCAGGATGATCGTGATATCGATATTGCGGCGCATGGTGTGGATCGTGTGGTTGCCCCCGATCGAGAGCAGGTCGCCATCGCCCGACACCATGCACACTTCAAGCTCAGGATTGGCACACTTGACACCCATCGCGATCGCCAGACCGCGCCCGTGGATCGAGTGCATGCCGTAGGTGTCCATGTAGTAGGGGAACCGGGCAGCGCACCCGATCCCGGAGACGAAGACGAAATCTTCCTTCTTGCGCCCGATGTCAGGCAGTGCCTTGCGGACGGCCGAGAGCACCGCGTAGTCGCCGCAGCCTGGGCACCACCGGACATCTTGGTCCGTGGTGAAGTCCTTGGCGGTGTAGATCGGGAGGTTTGTATCTTTGGTTTCGATGGTACTCATTGCTCGCACGCCTCCGTGATCCGTTCGACGAGTGTATCGACGCGGAAGGGTTGCCCTTTGACGATATTGATCCCGATCGTGTCGATGAGGTACTTCGACCGGATCAACATGCTCAGCTGCCCGAGGTTGATCTCTGGGATCACGATCTTCTTGAACGATCGCAAGACCTCTTCGGTGTTCGATGGGAACGGGTTGAGGTATTGCAGATGCGCCGAGCTGACCGTATGGCCGTTGGCGCGGACTTGTTGAATCGCGGTGGTGATCGAGCCGAAGGTTCCGCCCCAGCCCAGGACGAGGACATCACCCGATGGATCGCCGTTGACTTCGAGCAGCGGGATCGAGTCGGCCGCGTTGGCGACCTTTTCTGCCCGCAATCGCACCATCATGTCATGGTTGTCGGGGTCGTAGGACACATTGCCCGTCTCGGCTTCCTTTTCCAGACTCCCGAGCCGATGCTCAAGTCCTTCGGTGCCGGGGATTGCCCACGGGCGGGAGAGGGTTTCTGGATCGCGGGCGTAGGGCTTGAACCCGTCGTCGCCCGCTGCGTCTTTGGTTGGATGGGTGATGTGGATCTCGGGGATATCGGCGACCGTGGGCACCTTCCAAGGCTCAGCGCCGTTGGCGATGTATCCGTCAGAGAGATAAATCACCGGGCACATGTATTTCACTGCCAGCCTCACCGCTTCGATCGCCATGTCGAAACAATCCGACGGGCTTCTCGGAGCCACCACAATCACGGGGCTCTCGCAATGCCGGCCGTACATCGCCTGCAAGAGGTCAGCCTGTTCGGTTTTGGTGGGCAATCCGGTCGATGGGCCCGCCCGTTGGACATTGACCACGACCAAAGGCAGTTCGAGCATCAGTGCGAGCCCTAACGCTTCGCCTTTGAGCGCGAGCCCCGGGCCCGAGGTCCCGGTGACGCCGATATCGCCAGCGAAGCTTGCGCCGATGGCGGTACACACCGCCGCGATCTCGTCTTCGGACTGGATGGTCTTGATCCCGAATCGTTTGAGATGAGCCAATCCATGAATCACGCTCGATGCGGGGGTGATAGGATAACTCGCATAGAGGATCGGCTTATTGGCTTTTTGCGATGCGGTGACGAGCCCGAGGACGGTCGCCTCGTTGCCGCTGATCTGGCGGTAGGTGCCCTTGGCGAGTTTGGCGGGGGGGACGCGGTACCTTGAGGGGAAGACCTCGGCGGTTTCGCCGAAGTAGTACCCGGCTTCGAGCGCACGGATGTTGATCTTGGCGACCTCGGGCAAGCCTTTGTTCTCGGCGAACTTTTTGGTCAGGTAGGCTTTGGTCTGATCGAGCGGGCGTTCGTAGAGCCAGTAGACAATGCCCAATGCGAACATGTTTCGGCAACGATTAATATCCTTGGCACCCATCCCCGAATCGGCGAGCGATTCTTTGGTCAGGCGGGACATGGGCACCCGGACGAGGTGGTATTTGTGGTTGATCTCTGGATCGTCGAGCGGGTTGTATCCATCTATATACCCGCATTTGGACAGATTGCCCTTGGTGAACTCGTCCTCGTTGACGATGATGATGCCTCCGGGTTCGACATCTTGGATATTGACCTTGAGCCCGGCGGGGTTCATCGCGACCATCGCGTTGACGCGATCGCCGGGGGTGTAGATGCTCTCGCTCGAAAAATGGACCTGGAACCCGGAAACGCCGAAGGTTGTGCCCTTGGGTGCTCGGATCTCTGCGGGGAAGTCGGGGAAGGTGGCAAAGTCGTTGCCGAAGAGTGCGGAGGTCTCGGTGAACTGTCCGCCGGTGAGTTGCATCCCGTCGCCCGAATCGCCACAGAATCGGATGACGACGGAGTCGAGTGTGATTTCGGGTGTGGGCTCGGGCTCTTGCGTCGCTTGATCGGTCGACATTGGTGTCTCTCTCTCGCGTTGGATCGTCAATCAATTGGTCGGCTCTGTGATTGTATTTGGTCGAGCCGAGACGAATGTCTATTTTAGGCAAACAGGTTGGTGCTCGGCGTGTGTGCGCATGAAGCAATCTGATGATTCACGGAATCGCGCTGCCGGGCCGATAGATATCGTATCACCCCACTGGCTTCAAGCGACCAATCGGTCGCCTATTATCTGTCTCCAAAGTCCCTTTCCTCCAACACCCGAGATTGATCTATGCGGATTGGAATTCCCAAGGAAATACACGAGGGCGAACGCCGAGTCGCAGGCACCCCTCGTACCGTCAAACAACTCATCGAAGCCGGATTCGAGGTCGTCGTCGAAAAAGACGCCGGGCTCGCCGCCGAGCATCACGATGCGATGTATGCCCAGGCGGGCGCGACGCTCACCGATGATGTCAAAGCCCTATGGGGCGAGTCGGATATTGTACTCAAGGTCCATGTGCCTCAGGTTCATCCGGTGCTCGGTATCCACGAAGCGGATCTCATCAAAGAAGGCGGATGCCTCATTGGGTTCATCTGGCCCGCCCAGCACCAGGATGTGCTCGATCGGCTCAACGCCCGCAAGGCCTCGGTGCTGGCGATGGACTGCGTGCCTCGCATCACCCGTGCCCAGAAGGTCGATGCGCTCAGCGCGATGGCCAACGCGGCCGGGTATCGCGCGGTGATCGAAGCGGTGAATGTTTATCCCCGGTTCCTGACCGGGCAGAGCACCGCAGCGGGTGCGATCAAGCCCGCCAAGGTGCTTGTCATCGGCGCGGGGGTCGCTGGGCTTGCTGCGATCGGGGCTGCCAAGTCGCTGGGCGCGATTGTTCGAGCATTTGACACTCGGCTCGAAGTCGGCGATCAGGTCCGATCAATGGGCGCCGAGTTCCTCGAACTCGACTTCAAAGAAGACGGCTCGGGCGCAGGCGGATATGCCAAGACCATGTCCGATGAGTTCATCGAAGCGGAAATGAAGCTCTTCGCCCAGCAGGCGATGGAAGTGGACATCATCATCACCACCGCGTTGATCCCCGGCAAGCCCGCGCCGCTGTTGATTACCGCGGGGATGGTCGAATCCATGCGTGAGGGTTCGGTGATTGTTGATATGGCGGCCCAGCAGGGCGGTAACTGTGCACTCACCAAGCCCAACGAACTCTTTGTCCACAAGGGCGTTCGGCTTGTTGGCTATACCGATTTGCCGAGCCGAATGGCGATCCAGACGAGCTGGCTCTACGCCTCGGTGCTGGTCAACATGGTCGAAGAAATGGGCAGCAACGATGAGTTTACGATTGATCTCGAAAACGAGATCGTCCGAGGATCATTGGTCTGTCATGATGGCGAAACGACCTGGCCGCCGCCTCGCAAGGATGTGCCACCCCCCGCTCCTGCTGCGGAAGAGACCTGGACCGAAGAGCAATCTTCTCCGGCCAAACCCGATGCTCCAAAATCAAAGGTCGGCGGGTATGTGCTGATGGCTTTGGCGTTGTTCGCGATCTTTGGGATGGGATCGGTCGCGCCCGAGTCCTTCCTGAGTCACTTCACCGTGTTTGTGCTCGCGTGCTTTGTGGGATGGCAGGTGGTGTGGAATGTCGCCCCGGCCTTGCATACGCCTTTGATGAGTGTCACCAACGCGATCAGCGGGATTATTCTCATCGGCGGGATGCTTCAGATTTCGGGCAAGCCCACCGAAGCGATCACCATTCTTGGTGCGATCGCGGTGTTTGTCGCCGCGATCAATATCTCGGGCGGGTTCCTCGTCACCCGGCGCATGCTGTCCATGTTCCATAAGTAAGTCGGTTCCAAATATTGAATTTCGATTCCTCGCACCCATAGGTTCACGATGCCCTCAAACTTTGCCACCATCGCCTACATCATCGCCGCTGCGTTGTTTATCCTGAGCCTTGCCGGACTCGGGAACCCTGAGACCGCTCGGCGCGGAAACATTTTCGGGATCGCGGGGATGCTCCTTGCGCTCTTTGCGACCGCGACGCTTGAAGGATTCAACGGCTACAGGATGCTCGCGGGGGCGTTGATCCCGGCGACGATCATCGGGGCGGTGCTGGCTCAGCGGGTGAAGATGACGGAGATGCCTCAGCTCGTCGCGATGCTGCACAGCTTCGTCGGGCTCGCAGCGGTATTAGTCGGGTTTGCGACGCTGCTCGGGGCGGATGAAGCACTCTCGGCGAGCGAGGCGACGATTCATAATATCGAAATCTATATCGGGGTCTGCATCGGTGCGATCACCTTCACCGGGTCGATCATCGCGTTTGCCAAACTCCACGGGATGATCGGAGGCAAGCCTTTGATCCTGCCCGCCCGACACCTACTGAATCTACTCATGATTGCGGTGACGATCTGGATCGGATTCGCGTTTGTCGATGCGGTTGCTGTACAGAATATGACCCGGGCGCTCTGGCTCCTCGGGGCGGCGAGTGTGATCACCGGGGTGCTCGGGGTGCACATGGTCATGGCGATCGGCGGGGCGGACATGCCCGTGGTGGTGTCGATGCTCAATAGTTATTCCGGGTGGGCCGCTGCAGCTGCAGGGTTCATGCTCTCGAATGACCTGCTCATCATCACCGGGGCGCTGGTGGGCTCGAGCGGTGCGATCCTGAGCTACATCATGTGCAAGGGGATGAACCGATCGTTTATCAGCGTGATTCTTGGCGGGTTTGGTGCTGCTGAGGGCACCGCGGTCGCGATCGAAGGCGAGCACACCGAGATACAGGTCGCGGGCACGGTTGATCTGATCCGCAACGCCAAGAGCGTTGTGATTGTGCCCGGGTATGGCATGGCGGTCGCGCAGGCGCAGCACACGCTCTCGGAGATTGTCAAAGAACTCGAAGCGGTGGGCACGACGGTCCGGTTTGCGATCCATCCGATCGCGGGTCGGTTGCCAGGGCATATGAATGTGCTGCTCGCCGAGGCGAATGTGTCCTATGACATCGTGCTTGAGATGGACGAGATCAACGATGATTTCCCCGAGACCGATCTGGTGTTGGTCATCGGTGCCAATGACATTGTGAACCCGAGTGCGCTCGATGACCCGGCGAGCCCGATCGCGGGGATGCCGGTGCTTGAGGTGTGGAAGGCCAAGGATGTGATCGTGATGAAGCGGAGCATGGCCAGCGGGTATGCGGGGATCGGCAATCCGCTGTTCTTCAAGCCCAACACGAAGATGCTCTTTGGCGATGCGAAGAAGAATGTCGATGCGATCCTCACGGCGTACCGCACGGGCTCGTAAAACATGAGTCAACGGGGTGAGATCCCGCATATGGCATCCCGTCTCTCAGGCCCCCTCGGGCCCCGGTATTACGAGCCTCTTTGCCCCGTACCGGGGCCAGCAGTTTGTTGTGGGTTTTGATGTCCGTTTTGTCCGGTTTTTTGAGCGACAATCGGCGTTGAATCCCTGTAGAATCGGCCATGAATGGGTCAATACCAACGATTTCTCGCGATATGCACCCTGTCCAAACGCCGAGACCTAGACATCGCAAAACACGGCGTTTGTTGCCTGATTCGCGGAGTTTGTGGCACCTGATTGACTCGATTGCGCTCGCCATGGCTCAAGGATACGGGCTTGCTCGCACTCGTGCACTTTCCATGCAGCTCCAATGACAAGAATGTTGGGACAACGGGATCATCTCTATACAGAGACGGCAATGCTCGAGCGGGGGGTGGCCATATTCAGGTCGCAACGGATGGTGAAAGCACCACGAAGGCGGCCTCAGTTCGATCCCAGACAACGGGCTGAGATCTTGCTAAGAGGATGGAGTTCCAAGCAAACTGCTTTGAGGTTTGGAGTGCATCCCAATACGATCCGAAACTGGTGCCGATCCCTTCGAGAGAAAGGGAGGGCCGAGCGTTTACTCGGTGAGCCGCCATGGAATCGGCTTCATGAAGCGGTGCTGTGGACCGTTCATGAGATTCGGCGGCTGTGCCCCGAGCGTGAGTTTGGCACGAGGACCATTGCTCTCCACATGATCAGAGCAGGAATCCAGATCAGTCGAACATCGATACGACGAATCCTTGAAGAAGAGCGATGTAAAACCGATCGATGGCAACGGCATGTCCCCACACCGGATGCTGGGGATGCCACCCACCTCATGAACCCGAAGGCCCCCCATTTTGTCTGGCACACCGATATAACTGAAGTCAGGGTGCTTTGGAAGCGGTTTGAGATCGTGATATGGGTTTAAGCGCAGATCCAATGCTCTACAAACTTGACACTAGAGTCAGAAACAGAAAGCAGGATAGAGCCGCATGAAGGCTGAACACAATGCCTCAAGCATGCCACACAAACTCGCTGGCCCCTACTGTAACTGATCGTTCGATTATGTGACTGTCAGAGTAGGCTTTGAAAGTTTACTTTTTTCGTTCACGATGTCAACTTGGGATTCGAGCTGATCTACAAGATTCGTGAGGGCCTTAGGCAACTGTGTTCCCCCAGCGGTTCGCGCATTAAAGTTAGCGATGGGTTTTCCAGTGTCACAGTTTTCTCGCAATGCCATATTGATCGGTATGGCACCGAGAAATGGGTGTCCAAGATTTTTGGCCATTATTTCGGCTCCGCCTCTCCCAAAGATATCGTACTCCTTCTCATCATCGGCAATAAAGTAGCTCATGTTTTCAACGACCCCGAGGACATCGATATTGAGTGAATCAAACATGGCACTCGCACGAACAGCATCATTCTGTGCGACCATTTGGGGCGTTGAAACAATTACTGCCCCTGTGAGTTGAACCGATTGGGCAAGTGTGAGTGGGATATCTCCCGTTCCAGGGGGAAGATCGATTATCAGGTAATCAAGATCCCCCCAGTTTGTTTCGTTGATAAGTTGATTGAACGCACTATGTGCCATCGCACCCCGCCAGATGAGTGGTTCATCGGGATCAACCAACTTGCCCATCGTGATGCATTTTACGCCGTGTACATTGAATGGTTGAAAGAAGCCTTCGATTACGGCTTGTTTCATCTCAGATCCGATACCCATCATCGTTGCGAGTGATGGGCCGTAAATATCTCCATCGAGTAGGCCGATGCTGTAGCCCTTTCGAGCAAGTCCAACGGCGAGTGCGACTGAAACGGTTGATTTTCCCACGCCACCTTTCCCGGCACCCACAGCGATGATGTTTTTCACATCCGGTAGAGCGCTTCCGCACTGCGTGAGGGGCATCGTTCTTTCAGTTGGTGCGGGTTCAGTGCCGTTGTTTGAGTGGGTGGGAGTTGACTCGTTGCTTTCATATTTCATGATGATCTCACCTTCCTGATTGATGAACTCAAGACTCAAGATTGTGCCAACGGCCCCTTTTTCTTGAGCGGTTGCTTCGATGCTCGCGTCAATGACGGCGCTGAGTTTCAAAAGTTGCTCGTGTGTCGGGCTTGGTTTGGCTTGGGGTATGGAGACTTGGACGAGTATTCGCTTTGTGTCGATAGTTATCTGTTTGATACTACCATCAGAGACCAAGTCAGAGCCAGATGGTTGTGAAACGGCAGAGAGGGCTTCTTCAATGTGGAGCTTTGTGAGTACCATGGTGCATTTCTCCTTTATGGAGTTGTTCTGACCTCGTGATTATCGGCGTGGATTACGTGCAAAGAGTTGAGTCGCTTAGAGTAAACATGCGATTTTATTGCTGTCGAGATTGGGACATGTGGCCAACACGCCACTCAATCAAGATAGAGCAATCCTTAATCATAGACATGGCGAGAGCCGGTCGGTTCGTCATCGATGCATTGAAAAACGTGGTCAACGGAAACCTCAATCGGAACCGAGATGGTCGCTCGGATTTCCTGACGCTGAGTTCAATACCTCTTGTATTGGCATTGAGCGAAAGAGTAGTTGGAGATGCGGCGGAAAGCGTGGATTGAGAGTGGCCGGGCGAGCGGTCTGAGGGAGCATGAAAATTCCAAGAATTATGCTGCGGGACTTGATTGCGGACAAAAGGATCGTATTATCTGTTTGCCGTAAATTGACTGCCCTTTCGGAAAAGGAGGCCAGCAATGCTCAGTTCGATGACCGGATATGCCGTGACCGCACTTGCCTGGCTTTCAATGCAGGAAAATGGTCCTGAGCAGGTCCGAGACATCGCTCAGGGGGCTGGAGTGCCGGAGGCGTACCTCGGTAAAATTATTCAGCAGCTCGCTCGCAAGAGTTTGGTATTGACTCAGCGTGGATATGGCGGCGGTGTGATCTTCGAACAAAATCCTTGTGAGTTGTCGCTGCTGGATATTGCAGAAGCGCTCGGTGATCCAATTCTGACCCCAAAGTGCATGCTTGGGATTGAGGATTGTTCCGATGAACGAGCATGCCCGGCACATGCGTTCTGGAAGGCTCATCGAGCAAGAGAAATCGCCTATTTGGCAGAGACCACAATAGACGATATCCGCAAGTTTGAGATCCAGCAAACGACAGGAGGAGCCGCGGCGAAAGCCGGGTCCAAAACGAAAAAGAACAAATCAAAGAAGAGGTAAAACTTGAAGTTTCGCATGGAGCTCTTCCATTACAACGGGCTCTACGAGTCGAGAAATAATGGGTACTGATCAGAAGGGACACAAAATGAACACTGAAATCATCTACAACACACAGCAAGGGTTCTATTGGGACTGGCGAGTCGCGACGGATCTATTCCTCGGTGGTGCCGGGGTTGGAGCATTTCTCTTTGCGGTTGCGATCGATGAGTGGTTCAAAGGAAAGTATGAGCGTATATGTCGGACCGCGGCTCTGCTTTCCCCATTGCTCATCGCTGGCGGACTCCTTTTGCTGATGCTCAAACTCGGTCGTCCATTTATGGCATATCAAACCATGATCAACTTCAACCCATCCTCTCCATTGTGGTGGGGTGGTATTTTCCAACCATTGCTCCTTATTGGGGCTGTGATTTACGCGTACATGTGGCACATCAACCGCGGGAGTCACTCTTCAAAATCTAGAAAATGGCTCGGGCGTGTTTTGACTCCTCTCGCAATAATTGTTGGCACTTATCACGGGCTCTTGCTTGGGATCAATGTGTCGCGTCCGCTCTGGAACACTGGTCCAGCCGTATTGGCTTCGATACTCGGATTTGCATCGACCGGGATTGCAGCGGTTATGTTTGTACATCTACTCAGGATGAAAGCTGCTGGTCGACTCGATGACGAAGAACATGTTGACTCATTCCTCAGCAGCATGATTATCGTGCGGAACCTGCTTGTGACGGTGTTGGTTCTTCAGCTCGGGACATACTTCCTCTGGTATTTGAGCCTGAAGTTCGGAAACCTTCATGATCAGTTTGCACTCGAGGCTGCCAATGAGCATTACGGAACAATGTTCTGGACTCTTGGGATTGGTGCAGGCGTGATTCTCCCGCTCCTGATTGGAGGGCTCGCAGTGCTCAAAGGAGCAAATACGGGCAATAAATATCAAGTTTCTACCATCATCGTCACGAGTCTTCTGATTCTGATTGGTGGCTTCGTATTCCGTTTGGCCCTCGTGCTTGGTGGCCAAGTTCATCTCCCTGTGAATACCCTTTCATGAAAGTGATTGTAATGACTAATACAAATAAAACATTTGAATCTTCACAGAATATCAATGGAATAACAGTTTCGCGTCGTCTTTTCATGAGTTCATCACTCGGTGCTGGACTTGGCTTAGTAGCGATGGCTTCAGGCTCACCTCTGCTGTACAACTTTGCCATCGCCGCGCCTGGTGATTCCAAGCAAGATGCAGTAGGGCGGTGGGTGTCCTCAACTTGTCAGGGGTGCACAAGTTGGTGCCCAGTACAGGTTCGTGTTCTCAACGGAAGAGCCATCAGCGTGCGAGGTAATCCCCATAGTAAAGCAACACATGGAGAAATTTGCCCCAGGCCTCATTTGGCACTCCAGCAGGTCTATGACCCAGATCGAATTAAAACTCCGATGAAGCGTACGAATCCAAAGAAGGGACGAAATGAAGATCCGAAGTTTGTCCCGATTACATGGGATGAGGCAATGGGAACAATTGCCGATAAGATGTTGGAACTCAGGGAGAGTAATGAATCCCACAAGTTCGCGTATTTCCGTGGCCGATACAGCTACATGCGTGACCTTCTCTACTCAGCGGTCCCCAAGATCTTTGGGTCACCGAATGGGATCAGCCACTCTGCGATCTGCGCTGAGGCCGAGAAGTTTGGTGCTTATTACACAGAGGGATTCTGGGATTATCGTGATTATGATCTCGAAAATACTCGGTATGTACTCTGCTGGGGTGCCGACCCTCTCTCGTCCAATCGCCAAGTGCCCCACGCGATCAGTGCATGGAAAAATGTTCGCGATCACGCCACTATTACGGTGGTTGATCCAAGATTGTCCGCTACAGCAGCAAAGTCCGATGAATGGCTCCCGGTCATACCAGGAGAGGATTCCGCTCTCGCTGTAGCTATGGCGCATGTGATTTTGGTTGAGGGATTGTGGAGCAAAGAGTTTGTAGGAGATTTCATCGATGGCCAGAACTTATTTGTACCGGGTACAGATGTTGATGAAGCTTCATTTTCAGAGAACAAAACCAGCGGGCTCGCAAAGTGGTGGAATCTTGAACTCAAAGATCGTACTCCAGAATGGGCTGCGGAACGGACCGGGATTCCTGTGGATCAGATCAAGCGCGTTGCCATAGGATTTGCACAGGCTGCGCCAAGAGCGATCAGTTGGCTTTCGCCCGGCGCTTCAATGCAACCAAGAGGTGCATATGCCGCTATGGCGACCCATGCACTCAATGGGCTTGTAGGATCAACGGATCATATTGGCGGCGTTGTACAGAAAACGCATATCCCTGTTGATGTCATCCCTGGGCTTGGCGATTATCAAGACGAGATTGCCAAGAAACACTCAAAATATCCAAAGATCGACCAACGAGGCTCGATGCCATTCCCGGCACTTAAGAAAGGAAAGAGCGGCGGAGGGGTGGTCACCAACAACGCCGCCGACGCTATCCTCGACGAAGATCCATATGACATCAAGGTTGCGATCGCCAACTGGGGCAACTTCGCGTTCTCATGCTCAGGATCTGATAGATGGGAGCGTGCATTTTCCAAGATTCCGTTCTTCGTTCATATCACGACGAACGCATCGGAAACAACGCACTTCGCGGACATTGTCCTCCCGGCAGCTCATCAGCTCTTTGAGAAATGGAGTTTCCTCAAGAGTAAGCAGAATCTGCACGGGTACGCAACACTCACTGAAAGGGTTATTGAACCCATGTGGGATGTCAAACAGGATGAAACAGAGATCCCGTGGATGCTCTCTGAAAAACTGGCCGAAAGAGGGTTTGACAGCTTGAATCGATACTATAAAGAGCAGTTCAAGGACCCAGAGACAGGCAAGTCTCCAGAAGATGGCAAGGAGTTTGCAATCACGGTACTCAAGCAGCTTACTCGTCCGTGCTGGGATCAGACGGATGAGCGCTACGGGGAGTTCGGCGATCGGCTTGATGGCTGGTCAGACTTTGTACAAAAGGGAGTTTGGAATACACACCGGTTTGAGCCGGGACATGTTCGTGAGCATTTCAAGACCGTCACCGGAAAGTTCGAGTTTTATAGTGAGACACTCAAGAAAGCGTTGAAGGGTCATGCTGAGAAACACGATTCGACCATTGACAAGGTACTCGAAGCAACAAACTATACAGTTCGTGGCGAGCAGGCATTTGTGCCTCACTTTGAGCCAGCTCTCAGATGGGGTGATGAAAAGAGCTACCCGTTTATCTTCTTCGAGCACAGGAGCAGGCTCAACCGCGAGGGACGATCCGCGAACTGCACTTGGTATCAAGCGCACAAAAATGCAGATCCGGGTGATGAGAACTGGGATGATGTGCTCAAAATGAATCCTATTGATGCAACCCGAATGGGGCTCCGCAATAAGGACCAGGTCGTCGTCACATCTCCAACAGGTTCGATTACTGTTAATCTCAAGGTCTGGGAAGGTGTTCGTCCCGGGACAGTTGCGAAATGTTATGGCCAAGGCCACTGGGCCTATGGGCGAGTTGCCGCGTTGGATTTTCAGAAGCGGATTCCTCGTGGCGGCAACAACAATAGTTTGCTCCCGGCCGACTACGACCGTCTCAGCGGTTCGACCGCAAGGCACGGCGGTGTCACTCGTGTAAAAATTGAAAAAGCATAATCCGCTCGAAAGGATGATGAAATGTCAAAGAAACAGTATTGCATGGTCATCGATCTCAATGCGTGTGTTGGATGCTCCGCGTGCGACATCGCATGCAAAAGAGAAAACAATGTTCCACATAGCTTTGCATGGTCAAATCATATTATCGAAACGAGTGGGACATTCCCCGATGTCAAGTTTCGGTATACCCCTACACTCTGCAACCATTGCAGCGATGCACCATGTGTCGAAGTGTGTCCAACAACAGCGATGCATAAGACCGAGAATGGAATCACGATGCATGCTACGGATAAGTGCATTGGGTGTTCTGCGTGCCGAGTGGCATGCCCGTATGATGTCATCTACTTCAACAAGCACAAGCCGCATGAGGCGGAAAATCCAGATATGGCGGTCATCCCTGGTGGGACATCAACCCCAGAAGAGGTTGTTGAGGATCTTGGTGTTCCCATCCCATACTACAATCCGGAACGGGCGAAAACGCTTGCAGGTGTGCGACCAAGAGGTGTCATCGAAAAATGCACCTTCTGTGATCACCGCTTGAGTGATGGGCTCGACCCGGCGTGTGTTGAAGCGTGCCCGGCAGGGGCACGGATCTTTGGTGATCGAAATGATCCCGAAAGCCAACCAAGTAAAGCACTCTCGAAGAATCATGCAAGAGTTTTGCAGCCAGAGAAAGGAACGAAACCAAATGTACTCTACATCAGAGATTACTAAGATTTCCACGATACAAGATCGAAGTAAATCAACAAATCTAGTCGCACTCGCCAATCTAGCACTGGCCATTTCGCGTGCAGTTTCAATGCCTCGCGATATGACCGGAGACGAACCCGAAGTTCTCCGAAAGCTGCAAATATGTGGGCATCCCAATGTGGCTGCGGCGGTTGAAGCCTTTGCGCAGGCATGGGAAGATGCTTTGGAGGATCAGGATTCACTGTCAATATCCTATGCGAGATTGTTTCTTGGGCCGTTCGAAATACTCGCATCTCCATACGCATCATTTTATTTGGAAGAAAACCAACAACTGATGGGTGAGGTTAGCAATACGGTGGCCACTGCATACGCTGATGCGGGGCTAAAGCCTGGGGCTGGTCCGAGAGAAGCGCCCGATCATGTCGCATTGGAATGGGAGTTTGTGTATTATTTGATGCACCAGTATCTATCAACTCAGGATGTGGAATGGCTCAATAAACGAGATCATTTTGTGAGTACACATATGTCTCGATGGGTTCCTGACCTTTGTGTCATGATTGAAAACGCCTCCGAGCACCAGTTTTATGAGAGCTGGGTAAATCTTGTTGTGGCAGTTTGGCCGTTATACAGCAAGAGCTAGACTCGATACTTGATGTGTATTTGGTTTGATGGGGTTTGACATGGTATGATTCCAGATGACCATGATTCAGTTGAAGACAAAGATTTTGTCCGAGTCTGGCGATTCGCCATCTCAAGCGTTTTTGTGGCGACATACGATGATGTATAACTTGAAAGAGGCCGTCTGTGACGCATCAAAATCTGAAACCCCAAAGCAGTAGCACATCAAGGCGGGTCGACGAATGCTGTTATGAATCGCTGAGAGGAATAGCTGATGTTTTTTGTAGATCACTATAACCGCGAAGTACGCTACTTGCGTTTGTCATTGACTTCGGCGTGCCATATGCGATGCGTGTATTGCAGGCCAGCCCTTCATCGAAACCCTGATGGCGATCTGTTGACCCCGATTGAAATCGAGCAGATGGTCCGGCATCTGGTTCTTCACCACGGTGTTCAAAAAGTTCGGCTCACCGGCGGCGATCCAACCGCTCGGACAGATCTATTAGAAATAATCAATCGGCTCAGTCAAATCGATGGCGTCAAAGACCTCGCGATGACGACCAACGGCTTGGCACTCAAAGCGCACGCAGACGAATACGCCAGTGCCGGACTCGGACGGGTTAATGTGAGTCTCGATTCGCTCGATCCGGAACAGTTCGCAAGAATGACGGGCGTTGATGGGCTCGGGCTTGTACTTGAGGGGATTGATGCCGCCATTGATGCGGGGCTCACACCGATCAAGTTGAATACGGTCGTCCTCAAAGATGAGAATGAAGAGCAACTACCCGAGCTTATTCAGTATGCATCGGATCGAGGAGTCGCGATCCGGTTCATTGAGTTGATGCCTATGGGGCCGTTGGCTCATCAGTGGAGTGAGCGGTATATCACGGCGGCTACAATGCGTCAGGGGCTCGATGGCTTTATTCAAAGCTGGACTCGACTCGAACAGGGCTCGGATTCTGCCACGAACTATCGCGTGACACTCCAAGACGGGTCGGAGGCGACGGTCGGATTTATCACGCCGATGAGCTGCAACTTCTGCGCAGCGTGTAACCGCATACGGATCGCTGGAGACGGATCATTGTATCCTTGCCTCATGGATAACCCTGCGGGTTCGATCCTGCCCGCGATTCGTCCGAGATGGTCCGCAGAGGAGTTTGATCATATACTTGCTCAGGGGCTCGCAAAGAAAGCACCGGAGCATCCAGCCCAAGGCTTTGTGACCATGACGGTCATTGGAGGATAATACGATGTCAGCTTCAAACGCCCCCAAGGCACCCGCCACATTCAAGGCATTTATAGAACGATTCCCAGAGCTCGGTGATGCGCATCAATCGATCGGCAAGGTTGTGGATGACGCCGGGCCGCTTGATGCCAAGACATGTGCATTAATCAAGATGGGTATCTGTATGGGTGCAGGGCTCGAATCCGCATTCCGCAGCCATGTCCGAAGGGCATCGTTCAACGGTGCAACTCCCGAAGAAATTGAGCAAGCGGTGGTGCTTGCCATGAACACCGTCGGATTCCCGAGAACCGTTGCTTCATGGCAATGGGCGCACCAACAACTCGAGCGAGATGCGAAAGAAGCGTGAACCGATGAATATTGATGTAATGCTCTTTGGACCGCTTGTTGAGCAAGCCGGGGTCGATCGGGTTCGATTAGGATTCGAGACAACCACGGTGACCCCTCCCGAGATCCGCGTTGCACTCGCTGCCAAGGCGCCGGCGATCGCGGGCTCATTGGCGTCCTTTCGCCTTGCGGTGAATCATGCATTCGCACCCGAGCACGCAGAGATTGGCGATGGAGACGAGGTCGCGCTCATCGGCTTGGTGTCTGGAGGTTGAGTATGGAATCCGTGCGCATCATCATTCAAGGCGGGCCGATTGCTCAGGAGAGCGCGGTTGAATCGTGCCACGAATGCGGGGCATTGATCGAGTTCCTTGGTATTGTTCGGGGCATCGAAGATGCTCGTTCAATTACTGGGCTTGAGTACACCGCGTATGAACCGATGGCTCAGCGTGTCCTTGAGACGATCGCTCAAGAGATGATTGCACGGTTTGAGATCTCTCGGATTCGGGCCGAGCACAGCCGGGGCTTCGTGCCGGTTGGCGCGTGCTCGTTCCGTCTCTGTGTGGGGGCACCGCACCGCAAGGAGGCATTGCTTGCTGTCGGCGAGTTCATTGATCGGATGAAAGAGGATGTGCCGATTTGGAAGGCCGCGGTTTTTCAAGACGGTGTTCAAGAGAAGCCGGTCGAGCAAACTGTTGAGCAAGAGGATGTGTACAGATCATGATTTCGCACCAGCTCAACGCAGCAACAAGACCGCTTATCGCGATTGACGAAGCGATGGAACGACTGCTGTCATCGTGCAAACCAGTTTCATGCCAACGGATTGCCCTCGGTGAATCAGTTGGTCGGGTGCTCGCTGAGTCTGCGATTTCGGATCGGCCCAGCCCGGCGTTTGACGCAAGCGCGATGGACGGGATCACAATCCGTCTCGCAGACCTTCCTGAACTGAGCACTGGCGGACTTCCGATATCTGGCGAAGCCGCGATCGGGATGCCTGTCCGCTTGCTCCAGGCGGGCACCGCGATGTATATTTTTACCGGCGGCCCGGTTCCAGATGGTGCACAGGTTGTGATCAAAAGAGAAGAACTCGAAGAACAAGAAAACACCGTACGATTCCTCGGCGATCCCGGGTCCATTTCTGTTGGTCAGCACATTCGAAGGATGGGAGAGAACTGCCAATCCGGTACCGAAATTGCTCACGCAGGTGATCTCGTCACACCCGCGATGATTGGGACACTGTCATCTTTCGGGGTGAATCAACCACTCGTCCGCCGAAAGGTTCGTGTGGTTATCCTTGTGACAGGCGATGAGATCGACCCGGATGGGCAGAATCCAGATAGAACTCGACTTCGCGACAGCAACGGCCCCGCGATCGAAGCGATGCTCGCTTTATGCCCATGGATCGAGATCGTTGAGCGGAAAACAGTTTTGGATCATCCGAACGCATTGCGGGCCGCGATTGAATCCGCGATCGAACAAGCAGATTGCGTGCTCAGCACCGGAGGGGTCTCGATGGGCGATCACGATTGGGTCCCTGAGATCGTGGAATCACTCGGCGCAGAAGAGTTGTTCCATCGCCTGGCGATCAAGCCGGGCAAGCCCGTCTTTGCAGCAACGGTATCCGATTCCAAGCTCTACCTCGGGCTGCCGGGCAATCCGGTCTCGGCCCTGATCACGGCTCGTCGAGTCGCGATACCAGCGTTGTCTGCTTTGGCAGGGTTCGCTCATGATTCTCGATCGGGTGCAAACGCAACTGTCACCGCCGCGAATCCTGATCAGATCAAAGCACACCCACTGACAAGATTCCTGCTCTGCAACCGTAACGGGTGCGATCGCGTTGAGGTGATTTGTGGCAAAGGTTCCGGCGACTCCGTATCGAGCGCTCGGAGTGACGGGTTCATCGAGGTTCCACCTTCGGCAACCGGCGACGGGGACTACAACTTCTATTCATGGGATTGCAGATGACCAATGAACTCACGCATGTAGATCCAAACGGCGACGCACATATGGTGGACATCGGGGCCAAACCGATCACCCTCCGAAGAGCAACGGCGGAAGGGTTTGTCAGGTGTTCGCCGGGGCTCATCGAAGCGATCAGGTTGAACCAAGTCAAGAAGGGCGATGTGCTCGCGGTGGCACGGATCGCGGGGATCATGGCGGCCAAGCGTGTTGATGAACTGATCCCGCTCTGCCATACGCTCCCGGTTGAGCACACAAAGGTGGATCTACAACTCCAAGACGATGGGATTCGGATTGAGACAACCGTTTCGACGACCTCGAAAACAGGTGTCGAGATGGAAGCGATCACCGCTGCATCCATCGCGGCGCTGACGATTATTGATATGGGCAAAGCCATTGATAAGGGGATGGTGATCGAATCGATCCGAGTACTGACCAAGAGCGGCGGGCGATCGGGAGACTATCAAGCACCAAAGCGAAGCGGGGCCTGATGTGGATGTCTACAGCGTCGCAATCTTGACGGTGAGTGACCGGTGTTCGAGCGGCGAATCCGAGGACACCTCAGGTCCAAAGATCGCGTCGGCGGTCCAATCACTTCCTTGGGCAAGCGTATCCACTCGTGCGTGTGTCCCCGATGAGGCCGACAAAATCATCAGCCAGCTCACCGAATGGGTGGACCCAACCCAAGGTATTCATCTCATCCTGACAACCGGCGGCACCGGGCTCGCTCCGCGGGATGTCACACCGGAAGCAACACAGGCCGTCATCGAACGACCACACCCCGGGCTTGTTGAGATGATGCGATCGATATGCGGAGAGAAGAATCCTCGCGCTTATCTATCTCGTGCCGTTGCGGGTGCGACCAATCAATCGTTGATCATCAACTTGCCAGGCTCTGTGCGCGGAGCGATTGAATCGTTCGAGAGCATCGTCGAGATCCTCCCACATGCACTCGGCGTTCTCTGTGCCACAGAACTCGATCATTCCAATGAAGATCAGCGAATGAAAAGAGTCAAGGGATGAGCACCACGGGCCTGAAAGTTCAGCACCCGGTGGATAGCCCGCGAACATTGAAGACATCGCGTTCTCGGTTTTTCCTCAATGAACTCTCGGGTTCGATGGGCGATCTTGGAACATTTCTGCCATTGGCTGCAGCAATGGCGGTGGCGAATCGGATGGATCTGGGTGTGATCTTTCTCTTTGCGGGGTTGATGAATATCGCCACCGGTTTTCTTTTTCGACAACCCATCCCGGTTCAACCAATGAAGGCGATTGCCGCCGTCGCCATCACCGAGGGGCTCAATACCGGCGAGATCGCCGCCGCCGGGATCGCGATGGGGCTTATTGTCACCATGCTTGCAGCGACGGGCGCGATCACCTGGATCGATCGGAGAGTCCCCCGCCCGGTGGTCCGCGCGATCCAGGTGGGTGTCGGGGCGAAGTTGATTCTCAAAGCCGTAGAATGGGTCATTCCGCTTCCTATGTTTGGGATAGATAGTGTGTTTGTAGCGGCTGGAATGCTGCTCTTTATTATTCTATTGGCTCGAAGAATGCCCGGGATCGCACTCATTGCTTTTCTCCTTGGATTGATCGGTGTGTGGATGAGCGAATCGTTCGCTCCAATCGCAGTTCGCTTCGGGTTTCCGCCGCTCCACCTCATCGTGCCGACAACCCATGATTGGTCGACCGGAATCACCCGCGGCGCGTTGCCTCAACTCCCGTTGACGCTGCTCAACTCAGTGATCGCGATCTGTGCGCTCAGCTCAGATTTGTTCCCGGGCAGGGGGGTGCATCCTCGCCGGATGGCTATGTCTGTGGGCTTGATGAATCTTCTTTGTGTTCCGTTTGGCGCGATGCCGATGTGCCACGGATCGGGTGGGCTCGCCGCCCAATACCGCTTTGGTGCCCGAACCGGGATCAGTGTCATCATGCTCGGGCTGGTCAAGATTGTGCTGGCGATTGTGCTTGGGGTCGCCATCTTGCCGATTATTGAGAGCTACCCCCATTCAATCCTCGCCGCGATGATTCTGCTTGCTGGATGGACACTCATGAAGCCAGCGAGTGATAGTTTTTATAGTGTCAAATCTGCTATGGTCGTCATCGTTTCCTCGGTACTCATTGTATTTGTCGGGACATTGGAAGGTTTTCTTGTGGGATGTGCCCTGTGGCTTTTGATACCGACGCCCCATCCAGTGGAGAGGGTAAAATGACGGACAAAATCCCCGTTTATATCCTCGCAGGGGGTAAAAGCTCTCGGTTTGGGTCGAATAAAGCCCTTGCTCTCCTTGGTCATCGCCCGCTGCTTGAACATGTCGCCGAGGCGTTGAAACCCTTTGCTTCGTCGATCACAGTTGTCGGTCGTGTCGATGAACAGTATCAAGACATTGGATATCGCACGATTGGAGATATTGATCCAGATTTAGGCCCACTCGGAGGGCTTGTCACCGCGCTTTCAGATGTTCAAGCGAGTGCTTCATCCCCACGGATCCTGCTCTGTGCGTGTGATCAGATTCTCCTTGATCCATCCATTCTCTCAAAGCTTTTCTCTGCTCAGCATCCGGATCATCTCGCGATTGCTTTTCGTGACCGTGATTATTGGATGCCGTTCCCCGGCATCTACGACCTCCGACTCCTTGGCCAAATCAAGGATCAACTCCAAAGCCAAACGAGGTCATTCCAGTTCTTGCTCGATCAGGTTGGGTACGCGGCATCACTCCCCGATCAGTGCACTCCGTTCTTCGATTGTAATACCGAGGACAGGCTTTCAGAGCTGCGATCTCTCCATCAGTTTGACCGTGATTGTTGAACAATTCGGGAACTGAAATCAGACCTTCGGTCTATATTGACGAAGCGTTTTGCAGTTTGATCCAAGTTCACCAACAGCGAGAAAACGAATGGCATGTATGGATTCCAGACACATATGCAGTTCGAAAAAATATGTTCAAAAATGAATAAAGGGCGAATCAAAACGCAGCAAAAGAGGACAAGCAGGTCTATAATCAAAGGCGATTTCACTCGCACTTGGAAACACCAAGAATCGTCCGTTTTTACGACACTTCCTAAAAGAAAGGAACACTCAGATGAACACCAAACAAACAATCGCAGCCGCACTTGCCAGCATGCTGGTGACCTGTGCCGGGGCCTCGGCCAAATCGGACCTCACCCTTGCTCGCTCCTACGGGTTGATGAACAACGCGTCGCGATATGATTCGTTGTTGAACGAATCGAACTTGGCGGATCTGAAGGTAAGTGTGCAGATCCAAGCGAGGTATAAGTTCAACTCTCGCGATGATGCGGGGACCACACTCGCATCGCCCGATGACGACATCACGACCGGCTTTGATATCAGACGAGCCAAGGTTGGGATTGAAGGAAAAATCGCCGACAACATGAGTGGCAAGATCAAGTTTGCATTCGATCGCAGTTCCGGCGTCGGAAAACTTGAGAACGCCTATGGCAAATGGAAAATTAACGATGATTTCACGCTCAAGTTTGGTCAGTTTAAGTCAACGGTATTGCGTGAAGAAAACATATCGTCATCAAAGCAGCTGGCATCAGAGCGATCGGCGATGAACGAGACCTTTAACCAAGATTTCACGCAGGGTGTCGAGCTGGACTTCGGCGGCGATCGTTGGCGGGCGATGGTTGGATTCAACGATGGTTTCAACAATGACAACACCGCATTTAACGGCGCAACCGAAGTGGATTATGCCCTGACAGCTCGAGCCGAGTTCCGCCTTGGTGATGCCGACTGGAGTGCGTTCAAACAGTTTACCTCCTTCCGCGGGAGCAACAGCGGCGGGCTCATCGGCGGTTCAATACATTACCAATCCACGGGCGATACCAACCCCGCATTCACCCCCACTACGGATATGACCGTTGGTACGATCGATTTCTCATGGGTTGACGATGGATGGAATATGTATGCCGCAGGCGTATGGCGCAACACTGATACCGGTGTTGCCGAGTTTGATGACTTCGGCATTGTGGTACAGGGTGGTGTATTTCTCGCAGATCAGGACGAGGTCTTCGCCCGTTGGGATGAGATTTTCCCAGATGATGCCAACGGGGCAACCAATCAAAATTTCAGCCGAGTGACTGTTGGGTGGAACCATTACATGGTTCCTGAATCTCACGCAGCGAAGTTCACCCTTGACCTTGGATATGCACTCGATTCAACCACCGACAGCATCGTGAAAACCTCTGATGGGCATAACTTGCTTGCAGATTCAGAAGATGGTCAGATATCGATCATTGCTCAGTTTCAGTTGCTCTTCTGATCCGAGATTTCCTTACTCAAATGCAGAATCTTCACTCCGGATGACTCTGCTACTCGGCGACGGGGCATCCCGTCGCCGATTGTGTGCAACCCTGAACTGAATCACGAATTAGTATTCATGGATAGTGCACTTAACCCAGATCCTGATCCATGCGTAGCGTGAGACCTAGGGGACACTCATCCAATAATGAACCCCCTCATGAATCCCAGAGACGATCAAAACGCGCGAAACCCCGGGGAAACACGGCTTATTTCCGAGGTCTACGGGGGTTCGCTTTTATACGTATGGTATAAACGGAGCAGGGGGGATTCGAACCCCCGATGACCCGAAGGCCATACTGGATTTCGAATCCAGCGCATTCAACCGCTCTGCCACCGCTCCAGATGGGGATATGAGTATAGCCTGAATCTGCCCAAAGTCATCCGCCATTGTGACCAGAACCAAGGGGGATATCCGAAAATGGGGTATGCCCGCTGCCCTCGCACAGACCAACCCGCAAACCCTGACCGGCTCAGGGTTTGCCCCTGCCGACTGGCTCGTGCTTGTCGGCTACTTCCTCACCCTCGCCATCACCGGGTACCTCTTCTCCCGAAAATCCAACAAAACCACCGAAGACTACTTCCTCGGCTCTCGACAGATGCCCCCCTGGGCAGTCGCCATCTCGATCGTTGCCACCTCACTCTCAGCCGTCACCTTTATCAGCGTCCCCGAGAGCGCCTACCTCGGCGATCTGACCTACCTCGCGACCAACATCGGGATGATCATCGCAGCGATTGTCATCGCCTTCGTCTTCCTGCCTGCCTTCTACCAATCCAACAGCGCGTCGATCTATGAACTGCTCGAAACCCGATTTGGGTCGTCGTCGCGCAAGGCGGCCAGCATCACCTTCATGATCGGGCGCGTGCTCGCGTCGGGGGCGCGCATCTACGCCGGAGCCATCCCCGCGTCGATCCTCCTCTTCGGGCTCAAAAAAGGCACCGATCCTGAGAACCTCATCGTCGCCATTGCCATCCTCACCGTCGTGGGCATCGTCTACACACTCGCAGGCGGGATCAGTTCGGTAATCTGGTCCGATGTGATCCAGTTTGCCATCCTCATCGGCGCTGCCCTTGTCGCGATCGTGCTCATCCTCAACTCGATCAATGCCCCGTTCTCTCAGGTCATCGCCGAGCTTCAAGCCGGAGGCGACCACGGCTCCTCCAAACTCACGCTCTTCGATCTTTCGCTTGATCCACGCCATAGCTTCTCGCTCCCGGCGGTCATCATCGGGTTCACGCTCCTGGGCATCGGTTCCTATGGCACAGACCAAGACCTCGCCCAGCGGATGCTTACCTGCAAATCTGCCAAGGCTGGTGCCCGCTCGATCATCACCGGGATTTTGTTAGCCATCCCCACCGTCGCCATTTTTCTGATCGTCGGGTTGCTGCTCTGGATCGTCTATCAGCGACCAGAAATGACAACCCTCGCTGCCGATGCACCCACAGGCGATACCGTCAAGGTCTTCCTCCACTACATCATGACCCAAATCCCGCCCGGCGTGCGCGGGTTGATGATGGCCGGGCTCTTCGCTGCCGGGCTGTCGAGTCTCAACAGCGCAATCAATGCGATGGGGGCTGCGTTCATCGCCGATCTCTATCGTCCGATGCGCACTGCCAAGAATCCGGACATCCCCGAGCAACACTTCGTATTCGTTGGCAGGCTCGCGGTCGTTGGATGGGGGATTGTTCTTGGGCTCTTTGCCGTCGTTTGCATCTTCTGGAAGAGCAGAAACAACGAAACGCTCATCAACTTCGCCTTGGGTGTAATGGGCATCGCCTACGCCGGATTGATCGGCGTCTTCTTCACCGCCCTCTTCACCAAGCGAGGCTCGACCCGCTCGGTCATCACTGCCCTCATCGCGGGGTTCGTGTGGATGGTCGCGACGCAGGGGTTTGTGTATAGCCGATTTGAGTTCCTCCACACGCCACGAATCGAAGACTTCTACAGCATCCACTTCACCTGGAAACTCACCCTCGGCGTGATCCTCACCACCACCATCTGCATGCTCGGCAATCGCCCGAATCAGGAAACCGATCGAGCGGCTCCCCGGGCGGCATGATACGGCGAATCCCCAAACATCAATCGCCAACTCGGATTCGCCAGACTCGTCAATCCATCGTTGACCACCGTTTGAAGCTGGATTTGAAGGGGCTTGAGCGCGATGCCGATGCCGCCCATCAGCACGATCTGATCGGGCACATAGATCGCATGGACAACCCGGATCATGCGCACAATCGCAGTCATCGCCAGTTTATCCATCGCAAGGGTTCCGATCGCCTCGGGCATCTTCGTCGGCTCGACCCCGGGGAATCGCGCCTCGATCGCCCGCGCGCCGATGTACGATTCGAGCGTATTCTTTGCGCCATCGGGCCCAACAACATCACGCTCGCCGAGCCGACCCATATCCATCATCCCCAGATGCCCGACTCCCCGCTTGCCGATCCCCACCGCTTCTCGATCATCAAACACCGCGAGCCCGACCCCGGTGCCGATGGCGATGATCGCGGTTCGATCGCAGCATTTGTGCGCACAAATAAAGTCCTCCCCCGCCGCCTGCACATCGCTGAGCACGCGCCATTTGATTTCCAGATGCCCGAGCGATTGCGTCATCAACTCATCAAACACCCAACCATCAAGGCAAGGCAGGTTCACTGCACGCTCGATCGAGCACCCATCACCCGATCGCTTGCCGGGCAGGCAGAGCCCAACGGGCATCGCTGCATCAATCGCCTGAGGCAACTGCCCGATCGCCTCGCGGATCGCGTCGATGAGTTCTTCGCGCGAGGGGTTCGCATACACGCTGCTGCGTGCTGTATGACACGCATCGCCATCGAGCAGGCAAACCTTGACACTCGTGCCTCCGATGTCAATGCCCAGCGTTGCCACCCTACCCGCCGATCTGATTCTGGAGTGCAAACTGACCGATCCGATCAATAAACTGCGTCAACGCATCGCGCTCCATCGCCCGCAGGCGCATCGCATCGGGGGCTTTGTCCTGATCCGGATTCGAAGACTCGAAGATCGACGAATAGGCGAAGAGCACGAATCGGCGCGGGTGCCCGAGCGTCGCCTGCGAGAGAGTCTGCCCGGCGGAATCGTGCTTATACACCCCGATCCCGGCGAGCACCCGCTTGCGATCGACGACGCTGTACCATGCATCGAGATCGTCCTCGAACTGGGTGTCTTTATTGGTATAAATCATCGGCATGATCTCATCAACGATCCCCTCGTTGACCCATCGCTGGGCATCTTGAAGATACTGTTCCTTCGCCAGATCCGGACGCCTCCAGACGGCAGCGGAGTACCGGACACCTGAATGCCCCGCGAGTGATTCCACGCCGATGCGTTCGACGAGGGTGGTGATCCGATCACGGATCCATGCGCGGTACCTCGTGCGATTAATCTGCCCCGGGGTCGCCCGATCGCCAACCATCCGGGCGTACAACGACAAACTCTGGGCATCGCCTGGATAGAGTTTTTCTTTGCCGAGTTCATCGGTGAGGAATCGGATGTAGTCGAGGTGGACGCCATCGATGTCATACCGATCGGCGATGTCCCCCACCACCGCGACGATGTGATCCTGCACCCCATCGAGCACCGGATTGACCACGACATACCCCACATCCAAAGGCTGCGCCTCGCCCGTTTCGTCGCTCAATCGCCACTCTGGATGCGTATAAAAAGGATGGGATTGGTCGATCGGAGCCTGCTTCCCCCGCCACATCGGCATGACATTGATCCAGGCATGAACCCGCACGCCCTGGCGGTGGGCCTCATCGATCGCCATCGCTAAGGGATCAAATCCGGGATCGAGCGATCGCGTTCGGGCTTGCTCGCTCTTGCCTTCTTCACCACGCGGGCGGGTGAGTTCCTCGCCCCAAGGCTCAAGATTCGATCGGTAGTACGCATCACCCTGCCCGCGCACCTGCCAGTAAATATCCGTAATGCCCACCGAGGCAGCATCGCTGACAATTGTGCGAACATCGCTTTGGGATTGGTAGTCCCATCTCGTCACCCAGAGCCCAAAGACGCTCTGAGCGAGTGCAGAATCTTCGATGCGATCTGCACGGGGTTTGTTGCGTTCAATCACACACCCGGACACCGCGATCGCGCCCAAAGCAGCGATGGCCGCCGCCGTGCGCACAATCAGGGACATACTCCGATTCATCAGCATACTCGATCTCCAAAAAGAGCCTTAGGGAATCTGAGTATACATCGGCCTGATCGTCCGGTCTTGGTGCAAAGTTGCCCGATGAAAATCAGGCTCACTTTCCATACAGGAAGAGCAACGCCTGCTCAAATCGCTTGTTCCAAGCGATCTCGTTGTGATTGGCATCGGGATCAATCACCAACATGCGATGCTCGGCATCGAGCCCCGATGCGCCGAGCCCGAGATCGAGCATCTGGGCCCATTGCTGATACTTCTTGTTGAGTTCATCGTCCGCCGGGTCATTGCCGACCTCCTTGCCGCCCATCCCGACGAACACCTTGTCGGGCCAGTGCTTGACCGATGAGAGGTAGGTCATCGCGGCGTGCCCCTCGTCGCCCATCATGGGCAGACTCTCGACGATCGCATTGGCGAACCGATCTGGATAGGCGGTTGATGCGTAGAGCGCCATCGAGCCGCCGAGCGATGCGCCGCCGATGGATGTTGATGCGCCATCGGTCTTGACACGGAACGCCCGCTCGACGCGAGGCATGACCTCGCGGAGCACCCATTCCATCGCCGCCTTGCCGTCGCCCTCGACCCCTTTGTATGAGCCGAACGGGAGATACTCACTCAGTCGATATTCGCCGCTATGGGGAATCCCCACGATAATCATCGGCTCGACCTTGCCCGATTCAACGAGTCTGGTCGCCGTTTCGTCAGCCCCCCACTCGCCGGGGATGCCGGGGAGTTGCTCGAAGAGATTTTGCCCGTCAAACATGTAGAGCACCGGATAGGTCTTGTTGGCATTGGCGGGATCGTTGTACCCCGGAGGCGTCCAGATTTGCAGATCGCGGGTGATCGCCTGGGCTCCGCCTGCGCCGCCTCGGACTTCGAGCCGAGTGACATCGCCGGTGACGACAAGTTCGTGGTAAAACCCTGATTTGCGGACCTGCTCAGCGAGCGAGACCGGCTCACGGAAATCGACCACTGTGAGTTCGATCACAGGCTTCTCATTTTTCTTGAGCCCCGAGACATCAACCATCGGCAGCGAGCGATTCGCAATCGCCTTGCCCTGGGCATCGACCTCCTCGCGATCCCACCCGCCGAGCGTGAACTTGAACTGCACGCCCACGCCTTGAAGATCCTTGTCGATCACGATCTGCCATCGCAGATCGGATCGCCCCGAGAGCAACCAGTCGGCATCGGTCGGGTTCCATCCATTGATACTCCCAGCGAGATACATCGGGTTGTCCTTGTTGGCCTTGCCCGATTGATCGGTGACGACGAGCACAAAGCCTTGCGGGAGTGTCTCGGGGCGGACCATCTCGGGCTCGCCTGCAGCAAAGATTTGGCAGGCGAAGGATGAAATCAGAAAAATCACGAGGGTTGACCAACGCTTCGATGCTTGCACGGCTCGTCTCCTATTGACTGGCTTAGTAAGAGGTTCATTCTATCGGACGGGTGTGTGATTCGCTTGAAAAAGGCGTCCGTGCTGTTGAACACGGACGCCCGAGTTGTTTCAATCCACGCAGCGTGCCACCATAGTGTCACGCCCGCAGAATCGGTTTCAGATTATGGACATCCAGCGCTGAATGCGGTGAGGAATGCCGAGATATCGAAGAAGTTGAATGAACCATCGCCATTGAAATCGGCCTGTGGGTCCATCGCACTGAAGAGCGTGAGGAATGCCGAGATATCAAAGAAGTTGAGCGAACCGTCTCCGTTGATGTCTGCTGCGCAGGTATCAACGATGGTTGGGTTCGTCAGGTTCAAGAACTGATCGCCAACGATGGTGTTGAAGTCCAGATCATTGACACCATCTTCGTCAGCATCACGAAGACCGATATTGTCTGGGCCCGGGATGCCGCCGATGACCTGGTTGGAGAGGAAGTTGAACGCGTCGTTGACAATCCAGCCCGAGACGAGGATGTCCTGCACGCCGTCCCACCCGAGCTCATCGAGATCAATGCAGATCTCGAAGCCGGTGTTGACCGATGCTGCGCCCGATGCGCTCGAGTCGGTGACGCCGGCAACATTGGAGTTGTTGACCCCGATATTGATGAGGTTCGAGATCGGGCTCAACGGATCAACCGCCGAGAGCCGTGGGCCGTAGTTGGCGAAGAGGCTGCCGAGCGAACCGTCTTGGATGTCGATGCGTGGGCCATCGAACGGGATGAACGGGAAGAGTGCGACATCGCCGCCATCGAATGAGCCGTAATCGGTGATGACACCGAAGAACGGATCAATGTTTGCCCCGTTGGTGCGAAGTGTTGCCGCGTCGGTGAACCGAAGCAGGTTGCCGGTGCCGCCGTCGACACCGTTGTTGATGTTGAGCCAGTAGTCTGGTTCAAATCCGGAATCGAAGGTGATGTTGCTCATGCCGTTGAGGTTGTTGAAGCTGATATCGACATTGTTGTCGAGGAGCACATTCTGCCCGCCCGGCTGGACATCAAAGAAGAGCAGGAACTTGTTGTAGTTGACCTGGATATTGCCCGCGACGAACAGGTAGAGTTTGTTGTTGGGGATATCAATAAACACGCGAGCGTTATCGAGCTCTGAGCCGTAGGCCCATTGTGCATCGGGTGCAGCGGGTGTTGGATCGGTTGGTGAACCGCCCACGCCTTCGATGTTTGAGTTGTCGGTCGCCATCGAAGCCGCGATGCCTGCATCGCCGCCGGTCAATGACCCTGCATTCGCTGCGCCATACCCACCGATCGAACCCAAGAGGTCGACCTGTGCGTTGTTGCCGCTGAATGCGCCAAAGTGTGCCCGTGGGAACCGGTCAGGATCGACAAACTCGGAATCAATGCTCAGGACATAGTTTGGAGCAAAGCCTGAATCAAAGGTCATGCCTGATTGAGCGTCAATGATGAACGCGCCAACACCAGAGCCTGAACCGAGCGAACTCGCCCCGGTCTTGCCGAAATCTGTATCGATGTAGAGATCAACCGCATTGCCGTTGGCTTCGATGTTTCCTGCGATAAAGATGTAGAGGTCTGTGCCATCGCTGGCAACATAGAGCCCGTCGATCTCGGACCCGCCGCCGCCTTGATCGGTCGCGTCGCCGTTGTCACCGAATCCGGTGTAGTTGGTCTGTGTAAAGACCGCAGCCCCGTACGCCGCATCGAGTGTGCCATCAACGACTGGCGTACCCGCGTTGAAGCTGTTGATGCCGACGAACTCATCGCCCGGGAACCGCACATCGCCTGCCCAGTCGATCGGAGCGCCGCCGATGTTGCCGGTGTCGATGGGGAGTGATCCATCATGGATGATCTGGTTGGAGAGGAAGGTGCGATCGCCCGAAATGACCCATCCTGCGATACTGATTGCACCCGGATTACCCAGTGCTGCCAGCGGGATGCGGATTTCAGTACCCGTCGTGACGGCTTCGGGATTTCCCGCATCGCCTCCGAGTTGATCGCCGGTCTGGTTATCGCCGAACCCCGTAGGAACAGAGTTGACCCAGATCAGGTCTGTATAGAGCGACCCTTCGGTGCCCGGGTCGTACACGCCATCGACGACTGGTTGAGCGATGGCCATGCCTGCGATCGCTGCGATCATGGCGGTGCCAAATGCTGTCTGAATCTTCATCTCAATCTCCCTTTTGAAGTAGTCTCTTCGTGTGCCAAAAACTGGCTTGGTTGTTGGTGAATGCCTTGCCCAATCTACGCATCATATTGATCGCACATTCTGACCCGACACTACACAGAATAGCGAAACCGTTTTCGGAGTGCGAGCATCTTTCTGGTAGAATTCGTAATATCGGACAAAAAAGCGATATTTCCGGGTTAATCGGGGATTATCAGCACCTATTCCCTTGCCGAAACTACGATCAAACACCGTACAACAATCGGAGGCAACGAACCCTCCATCCCAAACTTTCGTGACCTTTCGCGATCAATTGACCACCCCGGTTGCGGGCTCGGCCACATGGATGCTGGGTCAACGCGCCCGGGATTCGATGGGATCAGGAACTCCACCATCTGATCGCCAAGTGATCGGCGAATCAGCAGCGCCCCACCCATCCCATCGCCTTGAATCCCGATGAACTCCGCATCACCAAACCGAAGCACCCGGGCAAACCCCGGGTCAGAGCGCAGCCCGAGCAATGCGCTGACCACCCGATTGAATGCGATGCGGGAATCCATCAGCTGTGAATCGTCCGAGCCCGGCGAGGGCTCGACGGTGTTCCAGGGGATGGGTCTGCGGTTATCAGGATCGTCTGCGCCGGGCAGGGCGTATTCGTCGCCGTTGTAGATCATCATCGCGCCAGGCGAAGCGACCATCGCCGCGATAGCCGCCAGAGCCCGATCCATATCGTGTTGTTCGATGCGATCCGATTCGTATCGCGTGCCTCGCGCCCAGCGTGCCGCGCCTTGGTCATACCCGCGCACGAAATCGTTGTGCATTAGCGAGGCCAATCGTTCGGTATCGTGCGAGGTCATCAGGTTGAACTGGACCAGGTCATGCTCTGGGGCATGGTGGAACACAGATGTGAGTCGCTTGGCCGCGATGGTTGCATCGCCTTTGGTGTGTCCGATGCTCAACCACTCGGCGATGGCGTAGGCGAAAGGGTAGTTCATCTGCCCGTCGAACGCTTCATCGTTGAGCATGTCGTCAGCGTCGCTCCAGATTTCGCCGATGATCAGCGCGTCGGGGTTGAGTTCACGAACCTGCTCGCGCCAATCCTTCCAGAATGGTTTTCCGATTTCGCCGGCGACATCGAGTCGCCACCCGTCGATCCCGTCGGCCGGATCACCATCGCCATTGGGATCCATCCATCTCCGGGTCACCGCCATGACATGTGCCTTTGGGCCCGGCGCGAGATCACCGGTCGCGGTCTGGACGAACTCGGGCAAGTTGCCGTTGACTCGACCGCCCCACCCTTGCCAGGCGATCAGATTGCCCTGCTCGTCGAACTCGCTCTGGAACCAGTCGGCGAAGGGGGAATCTCGCCCGTTTCGTTGGACATCGGTAAAAGCGAAGTGATCGGTGCCGACATGGTTCCACACGCCATCGAGCACGACCCGGAATCCGAGCGACTTGGCTTTGGGAAGGAACACCTCGACAAACCACCGATCGCTCGGCGTCCATGCCCAAGTAGACTCATCGCTCGGATCTTCATTGGCACCCAGCAGCGTGTGCCCGGGGCCGGGGTCTTGATAGTCGCCGGGATTGCCGAGTGTTGGATCGATATGGCGGTGATCGTCTGCATCATATTTATGGAGCGATCTTGATTGAAAGACCGGGCACAGGTAAATCCCTGTAAACCCTTGTGTTTTCAATGATTCGAGTTGGTCATAGACCCCCATCAGATCGCCGCCGAAGCGTCGATCGAAGATGAGGCTCGCCGCGGCTCCCCCCGCCCGATTCTGGTCATAGGGATACTTCCGAGGATCGACCAGCCGACGGTTCCAGGCGCGTTCGATTTCGTCGAACTGAGGGTCATCGAAGCCGATACTCCAGTCTGTTGGGGTCAAATCCCACGAGTTTGGGTTATTGTTCGGGTTGCCATCACGAAATCTTTCAGGAAAAACCTGATACCACACAAGCCCTTTCGCCCAATCGGGGGTGGAGAGATTATCGAAGAGATCGCGGGGGATCGGGTGCTCGATCACCCGCTCGCTGTGGTCTGGGCACCGGACGCTGAGCCTGAGGTTCACTCTGGGTTCGGCGGGGGTGTTTTCGGAGTTCGGGAGGGTGAATCGGCGTTGAAAAAGCGTGTTTTCTGCTTGTTTTGTAGGCAATTGTTGAATCTGTGTCAGCCGAACTTCCGAATCGTTTGAGGGGGATTGGAGGAAAACCTTGCCTCGTGGACACGCTCCAGAAACCTGAATATCGACGATTCTCGGCGATGAGGCGACCGGTTGGGTACGGATCTGTATCTTGCCTATCCCCCCACATCCGACCAATGGAAGCCAAATGGCGAAAAAGACGAATCCGCCTTGAAATGTTTTTATCCCACGAAAGTAGATTCGGTTGACAGGCATACCCATTCTCCAGTAGACTAGAGCAATCTTAATCAAACAGGTCGGACGACACCGCCGTCAGCACTGGCCCCAAAGCCAGCCCAGAGGAATACAGATGAAACGCTCCCACGATCGTAGGCATAGCACGGGGTTCACCCTGATCGAACTTCTGGTGGTCATCGCCATCATCGCGTTGCTCATCGGGATTCTGCTCCCGGCGTTGAGCTCTGCGCGAAAGACGGCGCAGGATCTCAAATGCCAAGCGAATCAGCGGGGAATGGGCACTGCGATGTCACTCTATGGTATCGACAACAAGGGATGGCTCCCGATGATTCCGACCGAGAGCATCTCGAACCCCAGACCAACACGAGAAGAACGAATCGATCGGCAAACTTTCGCGGGTGGATTAGCGGGGTTCTTCTCGCTGATGCAAGTCGGGGATGCGGATTGGGATGGGGGCCCGGCACCATCGAGCGGGGATCGGGGCTATGTCGGCGCACCGCCGAACCTCTTTGGCGCGTATCCAAATGGTCAGATCAACCCAGTGATGGACGGGTACATGGATGCGTTCGAAATCTTGGTATGCCCTCGTGATCAATCTGACAGCTACTTCCCTTGGAGATTGGCCGGGTATGAATCCAACCGATATGATTCGGCCAATCGAATCGATAAAATTCCCGAGGCGCCATCGTCTGTCAATGATGTTATCAGCTACAACATCAGCTACATCTATATCGCGGGGCTCCGACTCGACGAACCAGGTATGCCTGTCTCTATCCCGTTCTATGGCGATGAAACCAACACCAATGACTGGGCACTCAATGCATGGTATGGGTATGACTGGCTCAGTAACGCACCAAGCCAAGAGACCCAGCAAGTCCTCGATGATGTCGGATTCAATCCAGTCACAGGATACGGGCGGATTGATAATCACGAAGAATCAGGCGGATACTTTGTCTTTACTGACGGACATGTCGAGTTTGTCATCAAGAATCCACAGCGCACATTCTTTGCCGACCCCGACGACCCACGCGCTTCGCAGGATCAACGCAATGAAATGCGAACCGAAGCGCTCAGTATGAACCTGTTCCGATCGGGACGGAGCCGATATGTCCGTACAATGGATTGATCTTTTCTGAGTTCAAACGCAGAGCAATGTCGGGCATGACTCGATAGAATGCACGCTCAGCGATACTGATCTATTCGACACCGAGAAGGCATGGGGTTCAACAGTGAGCAAGTCCGCGGCTGACGCGCAATCATCGACATCACAATCCACACCAAAGAAATCCATCCTCGGATCGCTCTTTGGACACCAGGAATCCGGATTGGTACTGGTCATCATCATGATGATGGGGCTGTTGACGGTCTATGGCATGTTCACCGATCCCATCGAGCAAAAGACACGGATCGAACTTGATGAAAACGCGGTGGTCAAACTGATCGACCGCGACGGAAACGAGCACGATCAGTTTCCTCGCCCGGCGATCGCTGCGTATCACATTATGCTCGATGCCTATACGAAGGATGTGACGCAGGTTCACGAGTATGAAGCTGAGGATATTGAGTCATATGACAGCGATACCCGCACGCTGCATCGTGCTGGCAACTGGTTCTACAATCTGTTCAATAGTAAAATCATGCTCAAAGAATATGAGACCATCTCATTTTTGGACAGCGAAGGCTTACTGCTCACTCCAGACTCCCTGTCGGATATCGCTGTCTACAAAGTAGAGTCTGTTGTCCAAGTCGATGTTGATTCGTATGACGAAACTTACCCTTCAAGCGACATTGATCGATACGATTCTAAAAAGAGAACCCTTATCACTGTTCGCCAAGTGAATCGGTTTTTCAACAAATCAAATCTCGTGCTGATCGCAAAAGACGCGAGTTTCTTCGCCATCATCGCGGTGGGCATGACGGGCGTGATTATCCTCGCGGGGATCGATCTCTCGGTTGGTTCAATCTATGGACTCTCCGCGATCATCGGGGCCATGGTGCTCAGCAGTATGCCAGAGCATACGAGTTGGATCATCGCCGTGCCGATCGCGGTGCTTGTGTGCATGGCGGTGGGCACGCTGTGCGGATTGGCCAATGGCGCGATGAGTGTCGGGCTTGGGGTGCATCCGTTTGTGATTACGCTGGGAATGATGGCGGTGCTTCGAGGGTTGACGGTGGTGATCCCGCAGGAGTTCTTTGACACCCAGTCCATCAGCGGATTCCCCACTTCGTTCACCACCGGATTCTTCAAGGCCGAGTTCTATGGCGTGTATCCGGTGCCGGTGATTATCATGATCCTCACGGCGATCGTTGGATGGTTTGTCCTCTCAAAGACAGTCTTCGGCAGGCGCGTCTTTGCGATCGGTGGGAACGAAACCGCTGCCAAATACACCGGCATCCCGGTAGGCAAGGTCAAGGTGTTGGTTTATACCATTACCGGCGCATTATGCGGGCTCTCGGCGTGTGCGTATCTGGGGTATTACGGGGCAGCCGAGACCAACGCTGGCAATGCCTACGAACTCCAAGTCATCGCGGCGACGGTCATCGGCGGCGCATCGCTGATGGGCGGGCGAGGCACCGTGATCGGCGCGGTGCTGGGCGCGATTATCATCCAACTCATCAATAACACGCTGATTATCTTCGAGGTCGATACCAGTTATAATCAGATTGTCATGGGGGCTGCGATTATTGTCGCGGTTGTCATTGATCAGACTAAGCAACGAATCCAGGCCAAACGGGCCTAGCACAGAAGAATCGGAGACTCCCATGCGTATGACCCACCCACTGCTCACTGCTGGCGCCTTGCTTTCCATGTCGGCTTTGACTCTTGTCGGCTGTTCGGGCAGCTCGGAATCTGAGAAAGCTGCTGATACTAACGACCACGGGGACCATGCCCATGATGAGCAAGACGAGGTCGTCTACAAAATCGGTGTCATCGCCAAGAGCAACTCGAACCCGGTATTCCTCGCGGCCAAGAACGGAGCATTCGCAGCGGGCAAACGACTGAGCGAAGAACTCGAAGGCGCAACGGTCGAAATCCTCTGGCAGACCCCGTCAATGGAGGATGCGCAGGTGCAGGCGCAGTATGTCGAGCAGTTGGTCGCTTCGGGTGTCGATGGCATCGCGATTTCATGCACCGATGCGAACTTGCTCACCAGCGCACTCAAAGCGGCGGTGGACAAGGGCGTGATTGTCGTCACCTTTGATTCGGACGCTCCAGATTCAGGGCGCATGGCGTACTACGGCGTCGATGACAAAGAGGCGGGCAAAGAAGTCATGCGTCAGCTCGCCAAGGTGATGGGCAACGAGGGCAAGGTTGCCGTCTTGACGGGCAACCCGGCAGCGACGAATCTTCAGGCGCGTGTCGAAGGGGTGCTCGAACAAGCGAGCGAGTATGAAGGCATCGAGACGCCGATGGTGTATTCGTTTATGCCTGAGACGGCGACCGAGGCGGCGGCCAAGATGCAGCAGGTCCAGACAGCGAACCCGGACATTACTGGATGGGCGCTGGTTGGCGGATGGCCTTTGTATACGGATAACGCGCTCGATGGGATTTATGAGAATGCGAAGATCGTGTCGATGGACCCGCTCGAACTCCCGCTTGAATACGCGATGAAGGGACAGGTGCAAGTGCTTGTTGGTCAACCTTACTATGGGTGGGGCGAGAAGTCGGTCGAGTTGATCGTCAACAAGCTCCACTTCGATCAGAGCCCGCCTTCGGAGTTGGTGATTGCTGAGTTTGATATCGTCACCACCGAAACGGCTGAGGAGTTTGCCAAGAACTGGAAGCTCTGGCTGGGCGAAGATTGATCTGAGCCGCCATGCCCGATACCGATACCCCCATCTTGATTGCCACCAACATCTCTAAACGCTTCGGGCACACCCAAGCGCTCGAGGATGTCAGTGTGTCGTTTCGCCCCGGCGAGGTGCATGCGCTGATGGGCGAGAATGGTGCGGGCAAGTCCACGCTGGGCAAGGTGATTGCTGGATTGCATGCGCAGAATACCGGGACCGTTGCCCTCGATGGGCGCGAACTGATTCCGGGTTCGCTCGACGATGCTTTTCATGCAGGCATCCGGATCGTGCATCAGGAGCTTGCGCAGTGCCCCAACTTGTCTGTTGCTGAGAATCTATCGTTGCATGACATGCCCAAGAAACGGTTCACGGTTGACTTCGCCGAGATGGAACGCCGAGCAGCGAAACTGGTGCACCAGCTTGATCCAAATATTGATGTGACCCGCCCTTTGGGTTATCTCTCGCCGGGGCGTCGCCAGATCTGTCAGATCGCGGCGTCGCTTGATCAGGATGAATCGGGCAAGACCAAAGCCAAGGTCATCGTGTTTGATGAGCCGACGAGTTCGCTTTCGATCTCGGAGGCTTCGGTGCTCATGAACATCACCCGCGATCTGGCCGCGATGGGGTTGACGATTATTTATGTTTCGCATCGGATGAGCGAGATTTTTACTTGTTGCGATCGGGTGAGTGTGCTTCGTGATGGGAAGTTTGTCGCGACCAATGTCGTCAGCGATATCGACGAGCCGACGCTTGTCGAGCAGATGCTCGGCAGGCGCATCACCACGCCCGATGCCAAGCACGCAACAAGTCCGATTGCGGAAGCGATCGAAGAAACGCTCGCCGATGCGGGCGCGACGCATGATTCGTCTGCGGTCGATGCGAAAAAAATCATGCTCAGCGTGCGGAATCTTCGCTCGCCGGGCAAGCTTCGGGACATCAGCTTTGATCTCCACCCCGGCGAAATCCTCGGCGTCGGCGGGTTGGTCGGCGCAGGGCGTTCCGAACTCATGGACGCGATCTTCGGGCTCGATCGGTTGGCATCGGGCGAAATCATCGTCGATGGCGAGCCTGTTCCTGCCAAGAATCCGCAGAGCGCGATCGACGCGGGGATCGGGTATGTGCCCGAAGATCGACGCAATCAGGGGCTGTTTTTTAACCTCGGAATCGACGAAAATATCCTTGCGCCGATCATGGGGAGGCTGGCCAAGCCGATGGGGATTCGATCGTTAGACAAAGAGCTCGAAGCAGTCGAGTCGCGCGTCGAGAAGTTCCAGATCAAGACCGCATCACTGCGCGAGACCACCCCGGGCGAACTCTCGGGCGGCAACCAGCAAAAACTGCTCATCGCGCGATGGATGATGAAGGGCACACGCGTGCTGCTGCTCGACGAGCCAACCCGAGGCATCGACATCGGCACCAAAACCGAGGTCTACAAACTCATCAATCAGGCAGCAAGCGAGGGCGACGCGATTTTGCTGGTGTCTTCGGAGATGCCCGAACTGCTGGCACTGTCGGATCGGATTCTGGTCATGGGCGAGGGGCAGATCAAAGGCGAGCTTGTTGGCGATGAGATGACGCAGACGAATATTTTGACGCTGGCGACGAGTGAAGAGCAGCATGCGAGTGCTGGTTCGGTATAGAATCGAACCATGAATAGGAATCAAAACTACCGTCGGCTACTTATTGTTTCTGTTGGCATCAACTTTCTTGTCTTGGTTCTACTTTCGATCGCCATGCTTGCCCTGCGCGACACACACCGTCTTGTCGAACAAACCGCCACAGTCCACGACACACACCACCTTGTCGGACGAACCGTCACAGTCCACTATGGGTTTGCTACTGGCCCGAACTCCTACTCTCGCTACTCGCCTACAGGCAAAGTGGTATCAATTGATGACAGCTGGATCACACTCTCCTTTGGCCGATCATCATCAGTCACTATACCTGCGAACAATATTTACAATATTACCCCAGAATGAATGCGTTTGTTTGGAACCAACCCCTACTCGCCAATCACCCGCACATGAATCTTGCGGACGGGCGGGGGCATCTTGCCTTTCTGAGCGATGACTTCGACACTGACCTTGCCGTTGCCCTTGGTCGCTTTGAAGGTGCTCAAGAGGTACTCGCCCATCATGTATTCCATCCCATCGCCGGCATCTTCGTAGAGTGTGCCGATGGCTTGGCCGTTGGCATCAAGATGCACCAAAAGAGTGATCTCGTCGCGTTGGTCGGGGCGGTCGCCGAAGTATTGGGTGACGGGGGCGGTGACGATAATCGAACCGGGGCGGATGTAGAGATCGGGGAGGTCGGAATCTTTGGAATCTCGGCCGCCGTCGAAACTCTCGAAGTCGAACTTCGCCCACGCGACGCCATTGATCGGCTTGGGCAAAACGAGTGCTCGATCGGACTCGGGCGTGACTTTGGCCGCGACGAGCAGGTCAAGGCCGAGCAGGAACGAATCGTCTTCGGAGCGCAGCGCCGGGTCGGCGGGGTCGGCGAAGAAGGTGGGCATGGCGATCGGTGTGCCATCGGTCGCTGCGTCGTGGAACAGGGTATAGATATAAGGCATCAGGCGGTATCGGCGTTCGAGTGCTCGGCGGCTTGTCGCTTCGATCTCAGGCGTGAACGACCAGGGTTCTTTGTCGATGTTGCCCTTGGCGGTGTGGCTTCGGGCGAAGGGGAAGAGGGTGCCAAAGCCCATCCACCGTGCGTAGAGTTCGCCGTCGCCGTTGTATGCGAATCCGCCGATGTCCGGGCCGACGAATGGTTGACCCGACAAGCCCATGTTGATCGACATGGGGATCGACATTTCGAGATGTTCCCAGGTCGCCGAGTTATCGCCGGTCCATGTCGCGCCGTACCGATGCCCGCCGAGGTGATTCGCCCGTGAGAGCAGGAACGGTCGCTTGCCGGGATTGGCAGCCATCACGCCTTCGCGTGATGCGCGGATCATCTCCATGCCATAGACATTGTGGTAGCGTCCGTGGGTGCCCGGCCCGCCGAGAAGCGGGTCGGCGTCGTGGAGGTTGTCCTCGGGCATGGTCTTGGATTCGACATTGAAGACGGCGGGCTCGTTCATGTCGTTCCATACGCCGTCGATGTTGTTGGCCATGAAATCTTTGTAGAGCCCGGACCACCAGGTGCGGACATCCTTGTTGAGAAAGTCGGGGAACACACACACGCCCGGCCAGACCTCGCCGTAGAACACGGTTCCGTCTGCCTTCTTGGTCCACACATCATGCTCGGTGCCCGAGTCATAGACGAAGTAGCCTTCTTCCGCCTTCACGCCCGGGTCGATCATCCAGACATTCGAGAACCCGATCGAATCAAGATAATCGTTGAGTCCTTTGGGATCGGGGAACTGCTCGGGATCGAAGGTAAAGATTCGATACCCGTCCATGTAGTCGATATCCATCCAGATGACATCGGCGGGGAGTTCGCGCTTGCGGAACTCGTCAGCCACTTCCTTGACCCGTGAATCGGGGTTGTAGGAGTATCGGCATTGGTGGAACCCAACCGCCCAGCGCGGGGGCATGGCGATGGTGCCGGTGAGTTCGGCGAGCCCCTCCATCACCTCCTGAGGCGAGTCGCGATCAATAATCACCACCGGAAACTGATACCCCACGCCTTTGAAAGTGATCCCATCGCGCAGGTCAATCTCGCATCGCTCGGTAGTGTCGGCAAGCACGCCAAAGGCGGTGCCGTCTGCACGAACAGCCAAAACCCAAGGCTGGGAGGTATAGAGGTTCTTGGCATCGAGCCCGTAGCCGAAGGCGTCGAAGTTCCAGGTCTCTGTGACAAACCCATTGCGGAGCAACGGCCCGGCGACCTGCCCTGTGCCGTAGAGGCTGGTGCTCGGGTCGATGTTGATCGAAGCGACGAATCGCCCCTCATCATTGACCGAGAATGTCGGCGCGAGGGGATGGGAATCTGGAACGATGTCGCCGATGGATTCGAACTGGCGAACCATCGAGATCGAGGGTCGGCGGTGAACCCGGGCCTCTTGCGAGGCATCAAACCGGACGATCCCGTCGGCGATAACTTCCGCTGTCTGCCCGATGGCGAGCGAGGAGAGGGCGAAAACGATGGTTGCCGAGGCGAGGAATGCTCTGCGAATGGACATACGGGGCTCCGAATCACGAAAAGTGGAAGGTTTCTTCTGGGACCATACCAGAAATTGGTCAAAAAGTGCCAATAATCCGTGAATATCCCACGAAAGTAGGTTCACAACTCATCCATAATAGGCGATAATCCGTACAAGGTCATAGCTACTCAGCAGAATCGGTGTCTGTGCTCGATTCATCCCCCAACCCCAACGGATTCCACCATGCCAACCCCTTCTCGTCATACCTACTCATTGCTCGCATTCTGTGCCCTGGCCGGAGTAGGCGGGCCGTCTGCCCATGCTCAGAATACCCAGACCTACTTGCAGTGGTTCGAGACAGAATGGGATGACATCGAGCGTCGGGTGCCTGATTTCTTCTTGGCCGGGTATAACGCGGTATGGATTCCCCCCGTCTCCAAGGCATCTTTTCACAGCCCCGGATACGATCCATTTGATCGGTTTGATCTTGGTCAGCCGCCGTTGTTGACTTTTTCGTCGTCGCGCAAGCGGACGACCTATGGCACAGAGGCAACCTTCAAAGCCATGGTCGATGAACTCCATCAGGCGAACGGTCTGATCTACATTGACGCGATCTTCAATCACAACGACGGGCGGACTCAATCCGATGCGTTTCTCGCTGATGGCGGGTATCCGGGATTCTGGATTCCGCGCGAGAACCCGCCTCGGGATAAGAACTCGACCGACAACTGGGGCGATTTCCATAACGGGATCGCTTCGGGATACTTCCAATCCGAAAACCCGGGCGGCCCACGGTATAACCTGCAAAATGGTGATCTGGTTGCGCTCGTTGATATCTCGCACGAATCGGATAACCAGTTCATCCGTCAGCCTGTCGATGCGGGCAATCCGCTCAACATCCCCGCGGGGACTGCCCGGAATCAACCCGACGCAAACAACGCTCGGTTCTATCCGGATCAGGTGCTCTCACCTGAGGTCTTTGTGAACCCGGGGACGAGCCGAAACCCGGGGGCGCAGTCGTTTACACGATATCCATACAATGTTAACGCCCCACTCAACGGCGACCCGGTCGCCGACAACGCGACCGGGATGCTGATGCGCTGGGCGCAGTGGATGGTCGAGGTGCAGGGCGTAGACGGATTCCGGCTCGATGCCCACAAGCATGTGCCGACCTGGTTCTGGGATGGGTTCTTTGACTCGGCGGTGTACCGCACTCGGATCTCTCCCGCGACGGGCAACAAGGTGACTCCGTTTAGCTTTGGGGAGAATGTGTCGGGCAACTTCGACATGCTCAACGACTACATTCGCAAGGATTCGTTCGGGAATCGGGATTCACTCGATATTCAGGGCGCAGCCCGGCTTCGGGATTTGCTCAACTCGGGCGGGTTCGGGTCATGGAACAACATCACCTCGAATACAGATTCTGGGCCTTTGGATGCGGCGGATGATGGGATTATCAATGGTTCGATGGGTCTGAACCATGTGTTCTCGCATGACAACGGCTCGGTCGGCAACGGCGGATCGACGCCCCCACTGCCCACGGCTCGTCAGCAGGGGTACCAGATGCATGCCTACATGCTGCTTCGTCCCGGGCGGAGCATCGTGTATCACAACGGCAGGGCAATCCCACGCAACTCAGGGTTCTATCCGCGCGAGGGCATGCCCTCGGCGCTGGGGTGGGATCCGGCGAGCCAATCACTCGATGACACTGTCACGACACTCGTCCAACTCCGCAATCAGATCGGGTATGGACAATACTTCCCGCTCAACGGCAATACGAGTGATGTGCTCGTCTACGAACGGGCATTCAACGGGCAGAGCAACTGTCTTGTTGCGGTCAATGACCGGTTTGATTCGGGTGCTCGGGCCGTCACGGTCAATACGCAGTATCCCCAGGGCACCCGGCTTCATGAGATGACGGGCAACGCAGCCGACCCGGTCATCGACCCGACCAACGGCATCCCCGAAACCATCATCGTCGGTGCGAACGGCTCGGTCAACCTGATCGTGCCCAACAACAAGACCGGGGCCGTCGAGCATGGCAAGGGGTATCTGGTATATGCCGAGGCGTTGCCCGATGCGGAGGTCACCTTCATCGGAGCCGATGGCACGATTGATCCAGACCCGGCGAACTTCCCCGACTTCCTCCAGAGACTCAACGAGGCGACTGTTATTGCAGGCGATTCGTTCGAGATCCGCGTGCAGACCGTTGCAGGCGATCCGCTTGATCCCAATACCGACGACAACGCCCTCTTCGCCTTCGATCAGCGCAACACCGACTCCAACGGAAACGGCTCGGTCGATATCCCGAGCACCTCGTCGGTCATCGGCGGATATGAAAACTTCCTGACGGTCAACTCGCCGTTGTTTGGCTCTGGCAACTCGTTCGGGCTCTATCGCCAGACAATCGACGCGACGCAGATGAGCGAGGGGTATCACTACCTCTCGGTGATCGTCTTCCGCAGAAGAGACGCGGGGACGACCCCGATCTTCCGTGAGGTCCGCAAGGTGATCTATATTGATCGCCAAGCACCAGATGTTGACCTTGCCGAATCAGGGATGACCCTCGATGATGCCCGCCCGCAGTTCACGGTGAATCTGCTCGATCGGACAACGCAGTCGGTCCATATGTTCCTGAACCTTGACGCGGGTGTTGATCCGTTGTCGCTCGTGGATGTCTCGAATCAGGTGATCCCCTACGATCGGTTCACCTATCGGTACATCTTTGACACCGACCTGAATCCGGGAGCCAATACGGTGACGGTCGTGGCGATTGAAGATTCGGGCAATGCCCGGGTGCTCAACGAAACCGTGAACTTTGGATCGTCGTGCCCAGCGGATCTGACCGGTGACGGGCAGCTCAACTTCTTCGATGTGTCGGCCTTCTTGAGTGCATTCTCCGCGAACGATCCGGTCGCCGACTTCACCGGCGACGGGCAGTTCAACTTCTTCGATGTCTCTGACTTCCTCAGCGCGTTCAGTGCCGGGTGCCCGTAAGGGTTAGACCCGCTGGAGGAAGCGGACATCGTTGTCGAAGAGCATGCGGATATCGGGGATGCCGTACTTGCCCATCGCGATGCGTTCGATGCCGAACCCGAAGGCGAACCCGCTCCATTCTTCAGGATCGATGCCGCAGGCGCGGAGCACATTGGGATCGACCATCCCGCACCCGCCAAGTTCGACCCACTGGGCGGGCTCATCTGGTTTGAGGGCGATCATCATATCGAACTCGGCGCTGGGCTCGGTGAATGGGAAGAAACTCGGACGCAAACGCACCTCGGCTTCTTCACCAAAGTACGCGCGGGCGAACTGCAAGAGCGTGCTCATCAGATCGGACATCGAGACATCGCGATCGATATACAACCCTTCGATCTGATGGAACATAAAACTATGCGTCGCATCGACGGTGTCGGGGCGATAGACGCGTCCGGGCGAAACGATCTTGATCGGCGGGCCCCAGCCTTTGGCCACGGCATCGTCCATCGTGCGGATCTGCACGGTCGAGGTCTGCGATCGCAGCATCCGAGGCATATCGACCTTGCGCGGATCATCGACATAGAAGTTATCAATCGGATCACGCGCCGGGTGGGCGTCGGGGATGTTGAGCTTGGCGAAGTTATGCTCTTCGTCTTCGAGTTCTGGGCCTTGGGCGACTTCGAAGCCAAGACGGGCGAAGATTTCGACGAGTTCGCCCCGCACACGGGTGATGATGTGCTCGCGTCCGATGGCATGGGTATCAATCGTGCCCGGCTCGGTCATGTCGATCATCGGCCCAGTGCTTGATGAGCCGCCCGAGCCCAGCGTTGCCTGCTTGGCTTTGAATCCGGATTCGAGCGCGGACTTGACCTCGTTGAGCCGCTTGCCGACGACGCCTTTGTCCTCTTTGGCGACATCCTTCATCATGGGCATGACGGAGCGGATTTTGCCTTTGGTGCCGATGTACGCGACGCGCCAAGCTTCGAGCTCGTCGGCGGCTTTGACCGATTCAAGGGCTGCGAGTCCGGCGGTTTCGATCTCGTTGAGTGCGTTGAGCATGGCGGATCATAGTTCCTTGCGGGGCAGGCGTGCTTGTCTTCAATAAAAAACCCCGCCTAAAGATCAGGCGGGGTTGATGGTTTCGATTCCGAATACTTATTCGTCGCCGTCTGCTTCGGGAGCCTCGGCTGCGGGTGCTTCAGGAGCAGCGGCCTTGGCGGTTTCCTTGCGGAGCTTGGCGGCGAAGGCGGTCCGCTTGTCGGCGGTACGCCGGCGACCCGATGGCTGACCACCGATTTCTGGGCCTTCTTCGTTGCCAACGAACTGGATCACGCAGAGCTCAGCTGCATCGCCAAGGCGATGACGACCGATGCGGACGATGCGGGTGTATCCACCAGCACGATCCTCGAAGCGTGGCGCGACATTCTCGAAGATATGGCGGACGAGCTTGGGGGCTTTGCGCAGCTCGCCGTAGCGGTTGCGTTCGATGGATTCGACATCGGGGATGTCGAAGAATCCTTGAACGAACTCGCGTTGCTCTTCGATCTTTTCGCGCTGCTCTTCGGTCGCGTTCTTGGCGATGTACGACCACGCGAATGCGTTGCGATCGCGTCCGAGCATCGAGATCACACGACGCCGAGCGTGCATATCGCCACGCTTGGCTTTGGTGATGATCTTCTCGACGAAAGGCTGGAGGGCCTTTGCCTTGGGGATCGTCGTGGTGATCTGACCATGCTCAAAAAGGCTTGCAGCCATATTGCGGAGCATGGCTTCGCGGTGAGCAGTGGTTCGTCCTAACTTAAAGCCGGCTTTGCGATGACGCATGGCTTTTTCCTTCACTTTCGGGACGCGCCGTCGCGTCAGAGGTCATTTACAAATCAAACACTAATCCAAACGGATCAGCATCGTTTAGAGCATTCCACCCGAAGCGTTGTATCCTTCCGGAAGTTCAACGCCCAGGTCCAAATCAATATCAAGAAGCTTACGCTTCACTTCACGCAGCGAGGTGCGTCCGAACGAGCGGAGCTTGAGGAGCTCTGGTTCGTTCTTGGTGACCAGCTGAGCAACGGTGTCGATGCGGGCTGATTCAAGGCAGTTCGATGCACGCACGGACAGGTCGAGCTGTTCGATTGGCATGTTGAGCTTGCGGATGAGTTCTTCGTCCACGCCCGCAGCGGCTGCGGCATTCTCTGAGACTCGTTCTTCGCCGACATTGAAGTACTGGACGAACGGGTTGAGGTGCTTACGCATGATTTTGGCAGCCTCGACGAGTGCCATCTCTGGGGTGGCGGTGCCGTCGGTCCAGATTTCCATGGTCAGCTTGTCGTAGTTGGTCTTCATGCCCACGCGGGTGTCTTCGACATGGTAGCGCACGCGTTGAACGGGCGAGTAGATCGCATCGACGGGGATAATCCCGACCTCTTGATCCTCGTTGCGTCCGTACTGCTCAGAAGCGGGGACATAGCCTCGCCCCTTGCCGACATGAATCTCCATCTCGAATGGAATTTCTTCGGTGAGTGTCGCGATGACCAAATCTTTGTTGACGATCGTCACATTGGTGTCGGCTTCGATGAGATCCGCAGTGACTTCGCCGGGCCCTTGGGCAGCGAGTTTCATCACGCGAGGCTCATCGCCTTCGAGCTTGACGATGAGATTTTTGATGTTGAGAACAATATCAGTGGTGTCTTCGAGCACGCCGGGGAGCGAGGTGAACTCGTGCTCGGCGCCCTTGATCTTGATCGCGGTGACGGATGCACCTTCGAGCGATGAGAGCAGGATTCGGCGGAGGGAGTTGCCGATGGTTGTGCCCATGCCTCGTTCAAATGGTTCAACAGACAACCGCCCGAAGGTGTCGTCGGTGAACTTGGGATCGGAAATAACCTGTGAAGGCAACTCTAAACCACGCCAGCGTACTCGCATGATATTTCTCCTCAGCAGAGCAGCCGTTCATTCTCAGGCAGGCCGCCGGTGTTTCATTCTTCAAACCTTCGCTCGGATCACAGATTCGATGTCCTGCTGACGACACCGATCTTTCTTTCCGACCAAGGCACATTGATTTGGTTGAACCGATCGCACGCACTGCACGAACCGACTCACGAAAAATACCCCGGCACAGTTGAGTGCGGGGGTGTTGGATATTCAATCAGACGCGGCGCTTCTTGCAGGGTCGGCAGCCGTTGTGTGGGACCGGGGTGTGATCCTCGATCGCGGTGACGCGGAGCCCGGTCGATGCGAGTCCGGAGACGGCGTTCTCACGACCAGCACCAGCGCCGGTGATCCGAACCTCAAGTTCGTTCATCCCCATCTTACGCACCTTCTGCCCGCACTGCTCGCCCGCACGGGTGGCAGCGAACGGGGTGGACTTGCGAGCACCCTTGAAACCGATGGTTCCAGCGGAGTCCCAGGCGAGGGTTTCGCCCGAGGTGTCGGTGACGGTGATCATGGTGTTGTTGTGGGTTGCTTTGATATGTGCAATCCCGCGAACGACACCTTTGCGGATTTTCTTCTGCTTCTTGGCCATTGATCTTCGCTCCTATCGGTTCCACTTGTGAATCCTGATTGCTCAGGCTGGAACCTTGCGATGTATGTATTTTCGAAACCCAGCAGCGATCAGAGATCGCCGTTGGAGGATTATCCCTTGACGCCCTTCTTGCCGGCCACGGTCTTCGCACGGCCCTTGCGGGTACGAGCATTACAGCGAGTCCGCTGTCCGCGAGTTGGCAGCCCAGCGCGGTGACGAGCACCACGGTATGAGCGAATTTCACGCAAGCGTTGAATGTTCTGTTGCACCTGACGACGCAACGCACCCTCGACGAGGTAGGTGCCATCGACGATGGTGTTGAGGTGCGAAACATCGGTCTCGCTCAACTCGTTTGCACGAATATCAGGACTGATCTTTGCTTCTGCAAGGATCGCTGCTGCAAACTTGGGACCAATCCCATGGATGTACTGCAACGAATAGTAGATCTTCTTACGATCTGGAATGTCAACACCTGCGATACGGGGCATCGGTTGCTCCTGTCACCGGGATTCAACCCGGGCGATTAATCAAACACGCACTCGATACTCATCATGAGTCAGCACGCAAACTATGAACTCTATACCGTCAACTCATCAACTCGATTAGCCCTGACGCTGCTTAAAGCGTGGGTTCTTCTTGTTGATAACAAAGACCTTGCCTTTACGACGAACGACTTGGCAATCCTTTGAGCGACGCTTTACGCTGGATGAAACCTTCATCACAACTCTCCTGCCGCATCAGCGGCGTTTTCTCCGAATCGTCATCGACGCGGATTACTGATAAATCAATCCCTGCATCACCACCAAGAAGGTGCTTTGGGGGGCGAGGATGATAGGCACCGTCCTCTGAAAAAACACTTGAAACCGACGCTTGAAACTTGACAAGTTCCGGTTTTTGTTCAATTTATGGGGCTCACGAAGAACTCTAACCCCATTTTATACATCATCACTGATCGTTCGAGTTCCCCAGGAACCCTTCGTAGTTCCGCATCAAGAGGTTCGCTTCGACCCGTTGGAGGAAGTCCAACGCCACCGAGACCACAATCAAGAGCCCGGTACCCCCAAGGAACTGGGCCACCGTGAACTCAATCCCGAGCTTCGAACTCGCAACCATCGGCAGCACCGCAATCACCGCGAGGAAGGCAGCACCAACATAGGTGATCCGTTCCATGACCGCTTCGAGATACTCAGCGGTTCGAGGACCGGGTCTCAACCCTGGGATAAACGACCCATGATCCCGAAGCTGCTTGCTCATTTCCTCAGGGTTAAACTGGACCGTGATCCAGAAGTAGCTAAAGAAGTAGACCATACCGATATAGAGCATGATATACGGGAACTGTCCCATCTGGAAGTTTCGACTCAACCAGGTGATGGTGTCGTAATACATCCCGACATTGTTGCCCGTTGCCTGCGCCGAGTCGGCGAGGTACCCGAGCACCACCGATGGGAAGATCATCAGCGAACTCGCGAAGATGATGGGCATCACGCCGCCGTGGTTCACACGCAGGGGGAGGTAGCTCTTCTGCCCGCCAAAGACCCGCTTGCCGCGAGAGTGCTTGGCTTGCTGGACCGGAATTCGCCTTTGGGCGACGGTCAGCAGCACCGAACCCGCCACGACCATCACGAAGAGACTCACGAGGATAATCAATCCCATCCATCCCATTTTATTCGGATCACGCGGGTCGAACCCGGTGTAGAGGCTGATGATTGCCCCGGGCATCCCCGTGAGGATGCCGCCCATGATGATCAGCGAGACGCCGTTGCCGATGCCGAATCTGTCAATCTGCTCGCCGAGCCACATCAAGAAGATCGTGCCCGCGGTCAGTGTCGCCACACCCATGACCCACCAAAGCGGGTTGTGCGACCATTGCGAATAGACAAGCCCGGATCGGGAAATATAGGTCAACCAACCGATCGCCTGCACAATACAGAGCCCGACGGTGACATACCGAGTCCATTCCTGGATTTTGGTCTGCCCGGTTGGGCCTTCGTCTTTGAGTTTCTTGAGTTGAGGCGACACGGACCCGAAGAGCTGGAAGATAATCGACGCCGTGATGTAGGGCATAATCCCGAGCCCGAAGATGGTCGATTGCCCGAACGAACCACCCGAGAAGATCGCGACATACTGCATGACCTTGCCGGCGGCAGCGCCCGAAGCGGCTTGCGCCTGGAAGAAGTCGGTCAATGCACTCTGGTCAACACCCGGAACCGGGATCCAGAACCCGATGCGGTACACCGCGAGCATCGCCATCGTGAAGAGGATCTTGTTGCGAAGCTCCTCGATCCGAAACACATTGACAATCGTTTTGAATATCATCCCGAGGTTGCTCCGTTTGGGCGGCGGCTGAATCGCATGATTCTACCCGCCTGTTCGACCATCTACTCGACCGTCTGTCCGAATACTCCAGCGTATTCGAGAAACGCCGTGACCGATTTCTTATTCCGAGGGTCAGAAAACCCAAGTTTCAAGCGATCAGTCACGGCGTCTGGTTTCTATGGAAATCGTCGTGTAAACAACTGAATCATTTCTTCTTGAGAACCTCGCCCTTGGCGAATGCTTCGGAACGCTTGCGATGCCATTCCTGGTTCTTGAGCTTCTTGGTCAGGTTCTTGGGAGTCCGGTCGTCCGAGTTGCGATCGATCCCGCGGACACGGTCCCGGCGGGTGCCGGTCTCGGTGACGGAACCGCCCGCATCGGTGATCAGCTTGCGGGCCGAATCGGTGACGCGATTGGAGTTGACCACGAGCTTGACATTGAGTTTGTCCTGCCCATCTTCAAGCCCGCCGAGGATCTTGAGATTCTTGGAGGTATCGCGGACGAGCCCTGCTTTGATGAGTGTCTCGTGGTTGACTTCGCCGCCGTTCTTGAAGTCGGCGTGGGCGGTAATCGCGCCCAGGTTGACTGCCCAGAAGTGGGTTTTGAAGTTGGCGTTGGTGAAACCAAACTTAGGCATGCGCCGGAAGAATGGCATCTGCCCGCCTTCAAACTGATACATCTTCGAGTGACCGGTTCGTGAACCAGCACCCTTCATGCCACGACCAGCGGTCTTGCCGTTGCCTGAGCCGACACCTCGTCCGATACGCTTGCGTTGTTTGTGCTTGCCCGCGATTGCGGTAACTTCGTGAATCATCATGGCCGGTTACTCCCGGGGGACTGTTGTCTATGTGTACTTGTTTAGCTCTTGGATTCTGGTGCCGGTGCATCTGGTGCCGCCGGTGCTGCTGCGGGTGCCGCTTCTGGAGCGCCTTGCTGTGGCCCGCCGCGTCCGCCGCGATCATTGCCGCCGCGACCACCCCGTCCACCGCCACCGCCGCCACGCCCGCCGCGTCCGCCGCGACCACGATCTTGCCCGATGGTGTTGACCGGAGCAGCCATTTTCTCGGCCCCTTCGGTCAGGGTTGGCATGAACTTATTGCCTCGCTTGATGCGTTCTTCGATGTCGGTGGTGGTGATTTCCACGCCTCGAAGCTCGGCGATCTGCTCGCGGGTGCGCAACTGGCTCAGCCCATCAATCACAGCCTTGACTGTGTTGAGTTTGCTTGTCGAGCCGGTGCACTTGGTCAGGCAATCGGTGACGCCTGCGATTTCGAGCACCGCGCGAACCGTGCCACCTGCAACAACGCCGGTACCGGGTGATGCGGGCATCAGCTTGACCTTCGACGCACACGCCTTGCCTTCGATTTCGTGAGGCAAAGTTGTGCCTGCCATCGGCACGGTGGTCATTGAACGCTTGGCATATTTTTGGGCCTTCTCGATCGCGGTCGGGACTTCGGTGGACTTGGCGTAGCCGTATCCAACCTTGCCTTTGCGATCGCCGATGACCACGAGTGCACCGAAGCTAAAGCGGCGTCCACCCTTGACGGTGGCTGCGGTGCGATAGATACCAACGGTGGTTGATTCGAGGTTCTTACTTTCGTCGAGCATTTCTGCCATGGTTGCTGTCTCTTTCAGTTGGGGTCTTAGAAGTCAAGACCACCCTTGCGGGCCGCGTCTGCAAACGCCTTGATGCGTCCGTGGAACTTGAATCCGCCGCGATCGAAGACCACTTCCGTGACTCCCGCCGCTTTGGCCCGCTCGGCAAGCAACAACCCAACCGTTTCGGCCGACTTGCTGTTGCCTGATGTACCATCAATCTTCGCATCTTTATCTCGGCTCGATGCACTCACCAAGGTCACGCCCGCCATGTCATCGATGACCTGGGCGTACATGTGGTTGAGCGAACGGTAGATCGCCAAACGAGGACGGGTTGGGGTTCCCGAAACACGCTTGCGGATACCGATCCGGCGTCTTGCTCTGCGAACATCTTTTTGTTTGTTCTTGTTCATATCTGTGTACCTCTCATGAGGGCTTGCCTTCAAGCAGCCCTACGAGTGTGTTCTATCGCTTTACTTACCGAACGCCTTACCCTGCTTGCGCTGGATGACTTCTTCGAGATATTTGATCCCTTTGCCGTTGTATGGCTCAGGCTTACGCTTGGCACGGGTCGATGCGGCGAAGTGCCCCACCATCTGCTTATCCGCACCCGAGATCGTAATCATCTGCTTTTCAGCGGTGACCTTGAGCCCTGTTGGGATCGGCATCTGGATCGTGTTGGCGTACCCGACCTTGAGGGCCAGATTCGTGCCGTTGACGGTTGCGGTCCAACCGACGCCGACGACCTGCAGCTTCTTTTCATATCCCTTGGCGACGCCTTCGACCATGTTATTGATCAGCGAGCGGGTCGTTCCCCAAAAAGCCCCATTGGAACGCTTCTGAGCAATCAACGCCTCGTCCATGCTCACCGAGATGCTTTTGGCACCGTCGTCGTAGCTGACATCGACCTCCGGGCGGAAGTCATAGGAGAGCGTACCCTTTGGTCCTTCGACCGAGATGGTATTGCCCGCCAGGTTGACCTTGACATTGCCGGGGACTGAGATGACTTTTTTACCGATTCGCGACATTTCGCGTTCCTTTCAGACTGTGTTTCTCGTCTGACTCGTATGAATCAGGGATTCCAATCTTGACTTGTGCAATCATTGCACGGTGAATCATTGCGTCCTCATTAGAGGACAGTACAGAGCAGTTCGCCCCCGACGCGTTCCTCGCGGCATTGACGATCCGAGAGCACGCCCTTATTGGTCGAGACAATCGAGATGCCCAAGCCTTGCATCGGTGATGGGATGCTATCGACCTGGCGATAGACCCGACACCCCGGCTTGCTCATGCGCTTGATCTCATGGATCAGCACCTCGCCGCGTGGGCCGTACTTGAGATCCACATGGATCGTGCCCTGCTTGTTGTCCTCGACGACCTCGAAGCCGTTGATATAGCCCTCGGATTCGAGCGCCTTGGCAACGCCTTGGCATACTTTATTGTTCAGACAGACAACGCTCTTGGAGCGGTTCCGCGTTGCGTTGCGGATTCGTGTAAGCATGTCTGCGACTGGATCACTCATTGACATAGGTTGTTCCCTTTGTCCTGTTCTGTTCTTCCCTTGCCACGCTCGGCGTTGGGAGGATGTTCATTCGTACCGTTGTGCGATTATTCTCGATGCTAAACCAGATGGTTTACCAGCTTGCTTTACGCATTCCGGGGATTTTGCCTTCAAGCGCCAGCTTCCGAAGCATGATTCGGCTGATGCGGAACTTGCGATATACGCCTCGTGAACGCCCGGTCAACTCACATCGGCGAACGATGCGTGATGAGTACTTGGGTGTTCGTTTACTCTTTGCGACTTGAGCTTTGGTTGCCATGGGTCTATTCCTTCATCCTGATACCCTCTATTGAATATCAGGCTTTGATTCTGCGATCAGCTTGTCTTTTTCTTCTTGGGTTTCGCTGGTTTCTTGAACGGCATCCCCATCTCGGCGAGCACGAATCGGCTCATCGCCTGATTCGAGTTGCTGAAGCTGAAGTTGATGTTCATCCCGTGCGTGAAGTTCTGCTCGGCCATGTTGATCTCAGGGAACACGCCCTGCTCGGTCAGCCCGACCGAGTAGCTTCCCTGGCGATCGAACGATTTGTCGCTCACGCCTCGGAAGTCCTTGATACGCGGGGTGGTCAGGTTCATGAACCGATCGGCGAAGTGCCACATCCGATCACGCCGAAGCGTCACCTTATACGAGGTCACATACCCTTCGCGAACCTTAAAGTTCGACACACTCTTCTTGGCGAGGATCATCTGAGGCTTCTGCCCACTGATCGTCGTCAAGGTGTGCACCACGGCTTCGCGGATATTCGCGGGAACCTTGGTGCCGTCGAGGAACCGACCGACATTGACATTGATCGTGATCTTCTCAAGCTTTGGCATCGCCATCTTGTTCTTGACACCAAACTCGCTGATGAGTTTGGGGCAGATCTCTTGATCGTATTTTTCTTTCAAACGACAGACCGAAGGCTTCATCGCCTCGTCGAGTGTCGCTTGATCATATTTGACTTTCTTCGCCATGATTCAGTCTTCCAAGTACGCCCGTCCGATGATTCTTCGGGGCTGGTTATCCGTGCTCGGTTTCCATCCGAGCACAACCGTATTTGTTCTGTCCTTAGCCCTTGGCTCCGGACACCTGCCCGAGCACCTTGCCGCCTCGAACCGCGACGCGGCTCTTGCTGCCGTCTTTGGCGGTCTCGAAGCGAACCCGTGTGGGCTTGCCATCAACCACCGGGCTGACCTTCGAGATATGAAGCGGTGCTTCAACCTGAACGATCCCACCCTTGGGGTTGATCTGGGTCGGACGGATATGCTTTGTCCGCAGATTCACGCCTTTGACGATCACCTGATCGGATTTGGTAATCACATCGGTGATCTCGCCGGTCACACCTTTGTGATCGCCTGAGGTGACAATAACTGTATCGCCTTTTCGTACATGCTTTGGCATCACACAACCTCCGGTGCAAGCGAGACGATCTTCATATACTTCTTCTCGCGGAGTTCACGGGCGACAGGGCCGAAGATGCGTGTGCCCTTCGGGTTCCCGTCATCATTAATCAATACAACTGCTGATGAATCGAACTTGACATACGACCCGTCCTTGCGGCGGATATTGCGGGCGACGCGAACGACGACCGCCTTGTACATCTCGCCGGTCTTGACATCAGAGCCCGGGAGGGCTTTCTTGATCGAGACCATGACCTTGTCGCCGATGTGTGCCTGCTTGCGGGTCAACCCGCCCCGGCTTGTTGAGCCGCCGTAGACACGGATAACATAGGCGATTTTGCCGCCGGAGTTATCCGCTACTTCACATCTGGATTCTTGTTGGAGCATAGCTTGCGCCGCCTTATTTCACTCGGGTGATCTCACCCGTGAGGTTCCGTTTATTGGTGCCGATGAGTCAAAGAAAAGATTCTGTGACTCAAAGACTCCGTTTCTCGACAATCCGTGTGAGTGTCCAGCTTTTGGTCTTCGAGACCGGTTTGCACTGGGCAATCTCGACGATATCGCCGTTGTGTGATTCGTTGTTTTCGTCATGAACATGCAGCACTGTCCGCTTGCTCACATACTTGCTATACTTTGGATGCTTGGCCTTATAGTGGATCACGACCTTGCGGGACTTGTCCCGTGCGTCTGATTCGACCACGCCAATCTTGGCACCCTTGGTATTCGCATTTGTTTCGTTATCGCTCATCGTGTTCTCCTGGCCGATCCATCGAAGATCAACCGATCGTTATCAGCTTGCAGACCGTACAGTCTGTTCAGTCAGCAATCTCGCAATATCTCTACGCATGTTGCCGAACTGAGTCGTGTCTTCGATTTTCTCACTCACACTCTTGTTCTTGAGTGCGAGCAGCTTGCCACGCAGGTTGCCGAGTTCGACAACGATCTCTTCATCATTGAGTTTGCGTACTTCTGTTCCAGTCATCACCAACTCCTTAGGCTTCTACCCGGCGACCGATCATGCGGCACCGAACAGGCATCTTCATCGCGATCCGGAAGAACGCACCACGGGCACGCGATTCACTCACACCCGCAAGCTCGAACAACACCGTGCCAGGCTTGACGCGAGCTGCCCAATAATCCACTTCAGCCTTGCCCTTACCCATGCGGGTTTCGAGCGGCTTCTTGGAGATCGGCTTGTCCGGGAATACCCGGATAAACAGCTTGCCCTCACGCTTGAGGAAGTGCTGACAGGTCACGCGACCGGCTTCGATACAGTTGCTCTTGAGCCAGCATGGCTCGAGAGCCTGGAGTCCGTACTCACCAAACGCAACATAGTTGCCTTTGGTGGCCTTGCGATCACGCACTCGGCGGAACTCTTTGCGGTGCTTCACACGCTTGGGTATTTTATATGGAGGCATTCTTCAAATCCCTTCAACACCGATGAACATCATCGGCGAGGCTAAATCACTTACCGAAACCGATTACCGACGACCGCGTGCCCGTGCCTGGGCACCCGCTGCGTTGGACTGGTTTTCTTCTACTTCACTCGAATACGGACCCTTGTAGATCCATACCTTGACACCAAGGATGCCGTAGGTCGTCAGACTCTCAGCAAACCCATAGTTAATATTCGCTTGCAGCGTCGAGAGCGGCAACGCTCCCAAACGAACATCCATCCGACGCGACATCTCGGCACCGCCAAGACGACCCGCGATCTGAATCTTCACGCCCTTGGCGCCCGCCTGCATCACTGCTTCCGAACGCATCTTGACCAAGCGACGGAAACCCATACGCTTCTTCAACTGCTCGGCGACATTCTCAGCGACCAGCTGCGCGTCCATGTCGGGCTCGCGGATCTCGATAATCGAGATCGACACTTTACGCCCGGTCATGTACTGAAGCTCTTCGGTCATCCGATCAACCTCGGCACCCTTCGGGCCGATCACAAGACCGGGTCGTGCGGTCCGCACGATGATCTTGAGTTCTTCGCGGGTGCGCTCGATATGAATATCGGAAACCATCGCGTTCGGGGGAACTCGGTTGAGTCGATTATCGAGGTACTTGCGGATCTTCTCGTCTTCAACGAGCAGCTCGCCGTACAACGCCTTTGGTGCATACCAGCGTGAGCGGTGTGCTTCGGTGATTCCGAGTCTAAATCCGAATGGATGTGATTTCTGTCCCATTAGCTTCGCTCCTGAACAGACAATGTAATGTGGCTGGTACGCTTGAGGATTGGATGGGCACGCCCACGATCCTTTGGACGGAACCGCTTGATGTGCTGACCGCGATCGACGGTGACCTCTGAGACAAACACGCTCGAAGGATCAGCACCGAGCTGCTGGGCGTCTGCCGCAGCCGCTTTGAGTGCCTTATGGATATTCACCGCAGCACGCTTGGTCGAGAACGCCAACATGTTGTTCGCCTCCTCGAAGCCTTTGCCTCGGATCATGTCCGCGACCAGCTTGGCCTTCTTGGCACTCCCGCGATGGTTGTTCACCGATGAGGTGAACTTCGCGATGTCCTTCGAGAGGCATCCGACCGAGTTGGCCATGGCTTCGATGTCGCTCTTGGTGCACTTTGGATAGCCCTTGCCACCCAACCAGTTATTCACAGCCGACACGGCTTTGTCGCCGACCAGCCCATCACGAGTCACCGCTTCGGCGAGCTGTTCAACGCTCACGCCCGCATCCGCTGCTCGTGTTTTGAGTTCATTTGCTCGTAATCGCACAGGTAGTTCCTTCCTTAACGCGGAGACTGATCAAATCAGCGTCCCGCCTTGAGGCCTTCCTTCTTATTGGTATGTCCACGGAAGGTACGCGTGATCGAGAACTCGCCGAGCTTATGCCCAACCATGTCTTCGGTCACAAATACATCCAAGAATGCTCTGCCGTTGTGTACCTGGAATGTGAAACCCACAAACTCAGGCACAATCGTGCACGCCCGTGCCCAGGTCTTGATCGGCGTGTTCTCGCCCGCCTCTGTCTGCTTCATGACCTTGCGGTACACGCTCTCGACAACATACGGGCCCTTCTTAAGACTGCGTCCCATAGGGTATCTCCTTGTCTTACTTCAGTTGCCCGTACCGCTTGCTCTTGCGGCGACGGAGGATCAAATCTTGTGATGGCTTCTTGCGATTTCTCGTGCCCCCGCCCTTGGCGAAAGTACCAGACTTATTCACAGGAGCACGACCACCCTTACTACGCCCATCACCACCACCCATCGGGTGAGCATGGTGACTCATTGCCACACCACGGGTCTTGGGGCGACGCCCCAAGTGCCGACTAATACCAGCCTTGCCCAAACGACGGTTCTGGTGATCGGTGTTGCCGATCTGCCCAACAGTCGCCCGGCAATCAATCAACACCCGACGGGTTTCGCCAGATGGCATCACCAGCGTCGCGTACCTGCCCTCTTTGTTCGTCAGGCGAGCCGACGAACCAGCCGAGCGGCAAAGCTTGCCGCCAGCGCCGGGGAGCAGTTCGACACAGTGCACATTCATGCCCGACGGGATGAACCGCAATGACATCTGTGAACCAACGGTCGGCTCGATTGCTTCGGTTGCCGATGACATCACCTTGTCGCCATCGGTCAAACCGACAGGAGCCAAGATGTATCGCTTCACGCCATCAGCATATCCAATCAATGCGATGTGGCAGGTGCGGTTTGGATCGTACTCGATCCCAAGAACCGTTCCTTCGATCCCATCACGGTCACGCCGCTTGAAGTCGATCTGGCGGTACATGCGCTTGGCACCTCCGCCACGACCACGAACGGTGATCTTGCCTTGATGATTGCGACCGCCCCTGCGAGGACGAGGCGAAAGCAGGCTCTTCTCGGAAGTCTTCTTCGTCACCTCTTCGTTGAGGTTGACCGAAGCATTCCGTCGGCCCGCACTGGTTGGTTTGTAGATACGAATAGCCATATCTGCATCCTTTCTTTACGAACCGGCTCAGAAGAGCTCGATTGATTGACCTTCAGCAACCTTGACGGCTGCACGCTTCCAACTGTTCTCAGCGACCGTGCCGTACTTAAAGCGGCGTGAGCCACCCTTGCGCACCTGCGTGGTCACCTTGACAACCTTGACTCCGTACGCCTTTTCAACAGCAGCCTTCACATCGTCCTTGCCGGCACGACGATCGACTTCAAAGGTGTACACATTATTGTTTTCCATCTGTGCGGTGCTCTTTTCAGTCAGCAACGGCTTACGCAGAATGTAGTGTGGTTCGAGCTTCACTTCGCACCTCCTGATGCACCAGTATGCTTACCGGTTTGCGAACTTGGACCCGCGAGCCAGGCTTCAAGATCACTCTTATCAATCACCAAGAAGCGATTGTTGAGCATCTCGTAGGTGTTGAGTTGATCCGCCCGACAGAGCGAAACGCCCTCGACATTGCGAGCACTGAGCCGAGCATTCTTGCTCTTTTCAGCATCACCCGAAAGCGCAACCAGCGAAGCACGATCGACATTGATCGCTTCGAGGAACGAAACGAAATCCTTCGTGCGAGCGGTGTCAAATGACAACCCATCGATCACGCGGACTTCATTATCGAGCAGCTTACAGAGCAACGCGTTGCGATTCGCCTTGCGACGCATCTTCTTCGGCATATCCTGGCGATAATCCTCACGGGTGCGGGTCTTCTGGTGGGCATGCCCACCGCCACGCATCGTGTTGGACTTCTTGTCGCCATGACGAGCACGCCCGGTGCCCTTTTGCTTATAAATCTTCGTGCGTGAATACGCAAGAAGAGCACGGTTCTTTGAACGAGCAGAGCCCTGGCGAAGGTTCGCGTGATACATCACGAACGCCTGCTTGAGCAAGTCTGCATTGATTGTTTCGCCGAGTGCGATCTCGTCTATAGACATATTGCCTACAGCCTTACCACTCATTGAATAAACGGGGACATCCATTGGTCTATACCTCGTCGAACGCCTTTCGGACCACCCGGCAATCACACACATGCGTGCTGCCGGCCCAATACGCCTCGCCCGGCCTTGAATATCGCCTTTCGGCCACCATCCTTTTCTCTTTCAAGAGACGAACAGCGTTCAGAGACACAAGCTTGACTCGGCATTGAATCCCAGCTTCACACTGGGAACAATGACTAAATTCTTATCAGTGGTTTCGCCACGGTTTTCACCTGAGCGACCTGCTGAACCTTGAGCGGGGATTATTGGCCGCCCAAATACAAAGATCAACTATTCGATCAACCATTTGCCACTTTTGCAGCCTTTGGACGATAAAGACGCGTCGCAGGACGAACTTCTACCCAGCTATTGTTGTGACCAGGCACAGGACCCTTCACCAACAGCAGGTTATTCTCCACATCGACCCGAATAACATCCAAAGATCGCATCGTGATCTGCCGAGCACCCATGTGCCCAGCCATTTTCTTACCCTTCTTGATCCGACCCGCTTTACCAGCGTTGTTGCCATGACCACCGATCGAACCCGGTGAACGATGCTTACGCTCGACACCATGAGAAGCCAACTGCCCCTTAAAGCCCCACCGCTTCATACCACCAGCAAAGCCCTTACCGATGCTCGTCCCGATGACATCAACAAACTTGATATCATCAAAGACACTCACAGTCAGCTCTTGCCCAAGCTCCCAGTTGGACTCGCCGCCGTCTTCGAGCCGGAACTCGCCGTGCTTACGCCGAGGAGCAACCCCGGCCTTGGCATCATGCCCGATCAAAGGCATCGTCGAGTTGCGGGCTTTGATATCCCCCGCACCGACCTGAACAGCTGAATACCCATCAACCTCCATGGTACGAATCTGTGTCACGGTGTTTGGTGTGATCTTAATCACGGTCACAGGGCTCGAAACCCCGTTTTCGTCATACACGCGGGTCATACCGATTTTTTGTCCCAGCAGGTGGGCTGATTTACTTGGAGCGGTCATATCTTCATTCCTTCATCCCCACTTCGGGTGGGAACCGCTTCGTGCCTCACTGATTTCAGTCGGCAGAGGAAGTCTCGTATTACAAACACAGGCCCACCCGAACGGGTGAGCCTGAAAAGTGACAATCATTACGCCTTGATCTTGACGAATACACCAGCGGGAACGACCAGGCGGTTCAATGCCTCGACGGTTCGGCTGTTGGGCTCGTGGATGTCGATTATCCGCTTGTGTGTCCGGATTTCGAACTGCTCACGCGACTTCTTATCGACAAACGGCCCGCGGAGCACGGTATAGCGCTCGATACGGGTCGGCAGGGGCACAGGACCCTTGACTTTGGCGTTGGTGCGTTTGGCATGATCGACAATCTCGCGTGCCGAGGCATCGAGTGCGATATGGTCATAAGCTTCGAGACGGATACGGATCTTATTGATGGACATCAAGCCATCCTTTCATATACTGAGCCTGTTTACACAAGCCTGCCCGTAGGCACCAACAGCCCGCCCTGGTTCGATGCGAGAACAATCCCGCATTCATCTTCGCCAGCAGCGTATAAGCCAATTTTTGTTCCCCAAACTGAGTGTGGGGAAGAGAAGCGTAGACCAACCTTTCGCTGAGTCAATCCCGCACCAAGTTCTAAGCCCATTTTTCGATCCCTCCGCTCAATCAATGCGATATCTCACCCCGATTTTCTCCCTCGCCCCCCCATTTAGCCGACCAATCCTACTGAATCGATCACCTAAACCGGAATATGCCCCATGCTCAACATCCTCCCCATCTTCCTTCGCTCATCGACCATCGCTTTGCTCTGCGTGTTCGGGTCAAGCACACTCGCCCAGACTACCCCGCCCCCCGAGATTACCAAATCTTCAATCTCCCCTTCGGGCGTTGCCACTGTCGAACTCGAATCCAACCCAACCACCATCGATGCCTTGGACCTCAATATCTTCCTCCCCGCAGGCTCGGTCACCGAGACCACAAGCTTCGGCACCAACGCCACCACGGGCGTAGGACTCCCCGATCAGGTCGGGGTCATGATTATCAAACAACAAAAGACCACCAACGCCGACCTCACCATCTCCCAGGTCGCGGACAACATCATCTCCCAGCTCACCCGTTTCGCCAGTTCACGCACCGGCACTATCCTGCTCCATGAGAAAAAACTCGAAATCAACGGATGGACCGGCGAACGCTTCTATGTCCGCCTCCCGGGTCTCAACGGCAAACCGGACGCTGTCCGAGGCATGACCATCTTCCAGAGCCAACCCCTCAAGTTTGTCATTTTCGATTTCACCTCCCTCTATTCCAACTTCGATCTCGCTCGGAGCTACTACGAAACCTCCATCGCCACGATGGATCTGGGCAACCCGACCAACTCCGATGTCCGCCGAGCCGCAGCCATCAAATCAATGATCGACTTCCTCGAACTCCAATCCATCGAGGACTACCAAAGCGCCATGACCGGCAAAAAGGACCGATGGGAACGCCTGTACCTCCCTTCACCCACCGGCGATGAAATGGATGCCTCCGAGTTCGGATATCGAAAAATCCGCTCATGGGGCGGATTCAAAGGCGAACTCACCGACAAACCTCGCAGCTCATGGAGTGCCGACGATCGAAAACTCGGATACTTCGTGCAAATCGACGCGATGGCACTCGAAGAGAACATCCGCGTCGATACCCGCGCCACCTTTTACATGTCCGAAGATGCCAAAGAAGAATCCTGGACCATCAAAATGTCCCTCCGCCGAGATGGTCAACAATACACCTCCATCATCACTGGTGCCCGCTCAGGAACAAGCATGGCGATCGTGCTCGACGAATCCGGAGAGCCCGCAACCAAATCCCACCCATTGATCCAAGGCGAAGGATACATCTCACAAGTCCAAACCTACCTCATCAGCAAACTCCTCGCAGCCAAAGCCGAGCCCGGTGAATACGCCTCCTACGCCTACAACAGTTCCCTGAGCACCATCTCGCTGCGATGGGATGTCCTCGATAAACCCAAGGACACCCCCGATCTCATCCGCGTCACAACGAAGGTCTCCAACGACACCCCCCCCACCGTGAGCCTCTACGACAAGGACGGCAACCTCCTCCGTGTTCGCCTGGCCAACAAACGAATCTGGGAACCCATCGAACTCGATCGGCTCATCAAACTCTGGAAGAAAAAGGGCTTGCCCCTCGAATAGCAGCCCCCGCTTCCCACACGAGCCCAGAACAATCCCAAGTTTTCCGCAATCATGCGCCCCCACGCAACCGGGCGCTCATATCGTGGTAGATACACACACGGATTGTTCTATCCGCGATCGCTGATCCTTTTCACGCATAACACCGGAGTCTCCCAATGCGCATCCCCGCTCGCTTTGCTGTCCTCGCCCTCGCCGGCTCTTGCCTCTCACTCACCGCCTGCGCCACCAGTTCAACCCGCAACGCCGACGCCTTCGCCGTGATCTCAGGCGAACAAGTCCCCGTCCCCGATATCAAAATGGGCGATGCAAAGTCCATCAACGCCATCCTCGACGAAGGAATCAACAACTCACAGGTCATGGCCACCCTCACCGAGATGTGCGAAACCTTCGGCCCGCGCCTCACCGGCTCGTCAAGCCTCGAAAAATCACAACGCTGGGCCCGTGAACGCCTCGAGTCCTACGGCGCGGACAACGCACACCTGCACAAATGGGGCACCATCGAAACCCGGTTCGACCGAGGCCCATCCACCGGGCGCGTCGTGATGGCCACAGGAAGACGAAAAAACAGCAAGACCAAAGAACTCCGCTCGCTCGAGTTCTCCACCCTCTCATGGACCGTAGGCACCGATGGCCCAGTCTCGGGCAAGGTCGTCCATCTCCCATCCACTCTGGAAGAATACGAAGCGTCCAAAGGACAGTTCGCAGACGCATGGGTGCTCATCACCCCCAAATACTCGGCCAAAGGCGGTATCCGCTCCACCGGATTCCAGATGAAACAACGCATGGATCAGCGCCAAGAACTCCGCGAAGGAATCGCAGAGCGACAGGCTGCGGCTGAACAACCCGCCGAACTTATCGAAGGCAATGTCTGGGAAGGCACCTTCGACTACCACGGCTCATTCGTCCCTGCCACCCTCACCCTCGACGAATCCACAGACACACCCACCGGAAACATGAACATCCGAAACTTCTCCGAAGGGCCGATCACCGACATCTCCCGCGATGGCAACACCGTCCACTTCATCTGGACCCATGACATGGGCACCTCGGACATCGAACTCACATTCGACGGCAACGACGCCACCGGCATCTCCCACTCGGCCAGCGGCAACGAGTTCTCGCTCCAGTTCTCAAGAGCAACCGCTGATTCAGTCGCAGCCGAACACCAACTCGAAGATGCTCAAGAAGCCGCCCTCTCCGCCGTGCTCACCGAGAACCCCAACGGGTTTGTCTCGAGTTCCAAAGACGAACGCGTCTGGACGACCTCATCGAACAACTGGATGAAGCGCAAACTCGCTGACTACCCCATCGACATCGAAGTCAATGTCCGCGAGAGCGACTTTGACTACCTCTCAGCCAGAGCAAACGAAGGCGTCGACATCCAACTCGAGTTCGACCTCGATCACACCCTCGCAGCCGGCCCATTCCCCGCGTACAATGTCATCGCCGAGATCGTCGGGACCGAAAAACCTGACGAGGTCGTCATCATCTCCGCGCACATGGACTCATGGGACGGCCCAGGCTCACAAGGCGCAACAGACAACGGCACAGGCACATCCGTCACCATCGAAGCCGCCCGCATCCTGCTCGCTTCGGGCGTCAAACCCAAACGAACCATCCGCTTCGCGCTCTGGAGCGGCGAAGAGCAAGGGCTCCTCGGCTCACGCGGATATGTCGATGGGCTCTCCGAAGATGAACTCGCCAAAATCTCCGCCACCTTCGTCGATGACGGCGGCACCAACACCGAAGGCGGGATCCCCGCTGCCGAGTTCATGGTTGAATACCTCGCCGCCGCCACCGCGCCGATCAACGGCAAAATCTACTCCGAAGCCGATGGCAAGTTCCTCAATGTCAATGTCCGACCCACCGGCGACAAAATCGACACCCACGGCGGCTCAGACCACGCCTCGTTCAACGCCGTCGGCGTCCCCGGATTCTTCTGGGATGAAATCGGACGCGCCGACTACCGGCATGGATGGCACACCCAGAACGATCGCATCGACCTGGCCATCGAAGAGTACCTGATGCAATCGGCGACCAACGCCGCCATCGTCGCCTACAACCTCGCCAACGCCCCCGACCTGCTCCCCCGCGAAGACCCCAACGCCCCCACTGAGGAACCAGTTGAGGAACCCGCTGAGGAAGAAGCATCCGAAGAAGGCACCTCCTACTAAACGCATCACTCCATAATCTCACCCAACGGGGAAGCACTCGCTTCCCCGTTTTTTTACCCCTCCACTTTCTTCTTCCCACTCCCTCTTCTTTCCCCCCCATCTTCTCCCATTCTCCCCCTCTGCATTTTCCCTCTGTGTGCTCTGCGTGCTCTGTGGTAAAACTCTCCCTCTTCCGCCCAGATTCCGCCCCATTTCACCCCCAACCCGATCAATACCCGATACACTCGACACATGGCTACCGATCGCATCATCGCACCGACCGCCTCGCCTGTCGAGGAACACGCCAACTGGGCCCTGCGCCCACAGACCATCGACGAATATGTCGGGCAGCCCGAACTCATCGAACGCCTGCTGATCGCCATCGAAGCCGTCAAGGCACGCCAGAAGAACGCGACCGATCTCGATCTCTGCGAGCACCTCGAGCACATCCTCCTCCACGGCCCACCAGGGCTCGGCAAGACCACCCTCGCCCATGTCATCGGCACCGAACTCGGCACCAAGGTCCACACCACCTCCGGGCCTGCGCTCGCCCGAGGCACCGATCTCGTCGCGGTCCTCACCAGATTGCAACCCGGCGATGTCCTCTTCATCGACGAGATCCACCGCCTGCCCGTGGCGGTCGAGGAGTTCATCTACCCCGCGATGGAAGACTTCCGCATTGATGTCTGCTTGGATACCGGACTCAACGCCCGGACAGTCCAGATCAAATGCGCCCCCTTCACGCTCATCGGCGCAACCACCCGCGCCGGGCTGCTCAGTTCCCCATTGCGTTCGCGCTTCGGCATCACCCACCACCTCAAGTACTACGGGCAAGACGAACTCGTCCATATCCTCGGGCGATCATCCTCGCTGCTCTCGATGGGCAAACCCGAAACCAGTTCGCTCGGCTCGATCGCCACGCGATCGAGAGGCACCCCCCGCATCGCCAATCGGCTCCTGCGCCGTGTCCGCGATTTCGCCGCCGTCCGCGCCGATGGGATCGTCTCCGATGCCCTGGTTGATGATGCCCTTGCCCTCGAAGGCGTCGATGCGCTCGGGCTCGACGAACTCGATCGCACCTATCTCAAAACCATCCGCACCGTCTACGCCGGGGGCCCCGTCGGGCTCGAAGCCGTCGCCGCCACGCTCAACGAAGACACCGGCACCCTCGAAGATGTCGTCGAGCCCTACCTCCTCCAAATCGGATTCCTTGCACGCACCAAGCGCGGGCGGATGCTCACCAACCGCGCCTGCAAGCATTTGGGCATGCCCTTGATGCCTCAGGCTGAGTCCATGATCGAAGAAAAACCGCCAACCAGTTCGGTCAGCGGCTTCCATTGATTCATTTGCTGTGTATTGAAGTGTTTACTTCTTGAAGGCTTTGGACAACTCTTCCTCAGCATCTTCTGTCAGGTAGAGAATACACCCATCATTAGGCGAGATTGTCAGTTTGCCCTGCATCAATGACGCTGCGACCTCAACAGGCACGGACATCATCGACGACCCACACACATACTCATGGCGTTTGCGATCGACGATCTCCAGCGGGGCCATCGCGTCCTCGCCTCGATTATCGAGCAGTTCCTGATACACCGCCAGCACATGCTTGGGCACATCGGTGATGAGTGTCTCACGCTTGGCGCGGAGTTCAGCGAGTTTCCCCGCAATATCGTCGGCCCGCTGCTGACGATCCGACTCGGCGACACCTCGTACCTTATCGCGATCGGTCTTCGATGCCTCAAGCTCGGCGAGTTTGGTTTCGAGCTCTTCGATCTTCTCAAGCCCCTCGATCGCCTGCTCGTCATGCACCGTGCGCTGCTCTTTGAGGTTGTTGACCTCAGAAAGGAACGCTTTGTATTCTTTATTCGTGCTCGCGTTGTTCATCTTCTCGCGGAGCTCGTCGATGTGCACCTTGAGCCGTTCGCTCTCGCCCTCAGCGTTCGAGGTCGTGGCTTTGAGTTGACGGATCTGTGTTTGCAATGACTCGGACTGTGAACCAAGGTCGGCGAGCTTCTTGGTCTGCTCGCCGAGGAATCGTTCGGCAGCTTCGAGTCTGCTCTGGAGGCCGCCGATTTCTATATCGACCCGGAACACACAAAGCAGCTGATTCGTCACGGACATGCATCTCTCCTGAGCGGGTGTCTCGATCATGCGATAAGTCTAGCCCGCTATCCGCCGAGTGTGGCGGATGCACCCAGATCTTGTGTCACTTGAAGCACCCAATATGCAAATGGCGCTACCAAGATCGGCGAATCGATGATATCGAGAAATCCACCAAATCCGGGCAGACTCGATCCCGAATCCTTCACCCCCCCATCACGCTTGAGCAAACTCGCAGCCAGATCCCCGCACTGCCCAAGCCCCCCAATCACCACCCCCATCACCCCCGAAACCACCAACGACGGCGCATCAATCCCCTCCTTGTGCAACAACCAAGCCCCGCCCATCCCGACCAATCCAGAAGTCACCATCCCCCCAACGAGCCCCTCCCAGGTCTTCTTGGGGCTCAGCCACGGGATCATCTTGTGCTTGCCGATCGTCGTCCCCGTAAAGAACGCCCCGATATCGCACGATTTCACCGTCGCCAGAATCCAGATCATCACCCAGACCGAGTGCTCTCGCCGAATCAGCACAAAGAGCCCGAGCATCAATCCCATATACACATGGATCAGCAGAATCCCCGACCCCACCGCAATCGCCCCCTCGACCTGCTTGGAGCGCACCGCATAGAGCATCCCGACAATGAACGCCACCACCACCGAGGTGATCCCCGCTGCGAACCCGCTCGTCCCGCTGGCATCCTCAGGCGTGAACCCAATCGCTGCCAAACCCAAAAGCCCCACCACAATCGCGATCGGCGTCCCGATATGCACACCCTTGGCCCGAAAGATCCGGGCGACCTCGCGGGCACCCATCGCGCTCAAGAGCACAAACACAGGCAGCACAATCATCCCGGGAGGGAAAGTGGCATTCGGGAACGACGCCGGCGCATCGAGCCCGTCGATCCACTGATCGAGCCACGCGAGCACCCCGATAAGCACAATCAGCACAGGCCCAAATGTCAAACGATGTTTCAGCACGGGGGGACAATAGGACGCTAAGCCCTCAATTGCCCTCTTTACTGCGTCTGATCCGGATCAAGCCCGCCGAATCGGCGATTCCGGGCCCCATACGCCCGCACCGCTTCGAGCCAGCAATCAAACCCAAAGTCAGGCCAATACAGATCCGTCACATACAACTCCGCATAACTGATCTGCCACAACAGATAGTTGCTCACCCGCAGATCACCCCCCGTGCGGATCAACAGATCCGGATCGGGCAGCCCAGCGGTATAGAGCGCATCGGCCACCGTCGCGTGATCAATATCCCCCGCTTCGAGTTCCCCATCAGCGACCCGCTGAGAGATCACCCGGATCGCATCGACAATCTCATCGCGCGAGCCATAGTTGATCGCCAGGCACAGCGTCAATCCAGTGCAGGCTTTGGTCGCCTCTTCGAGCCGATCGAGCGCGCCGACCACATCGTCGGGCATCCCCGCCCGTCGGCCGATGATCTTCACCCGGATATTGTGGCGGACAAAGTGATCCCGCTCGCCATCACAATACGCGATGCACAGCTCCATCAATGCCTGAATCTCATCATCAGGGCGCGACCAGTTCTCCGAACTAAACGAATAGAGCGTGAGCACCTCGATCCCGAGCTTGGCACAGGTTTCGATCGCGGTGCGGACGCTGGCGGTGCCGTTCTTGTGCCCGAAGATGCGCGGGAACCCGCGTTCCTCTGCCCATCGACCATTACCATCCATGATGACCGCGACATGCTTTGGAATCTTGAGCGGATGCACATCGGGCAGCAGCGTTTCCGGGTCGGCTTCATCAGGAAACTTGGCGTGAATCCGGGCGTACGCCTCGATCGCCTGCTGATCCGTAAACGCTTTCGATACAGTCTCACTCACTCCCCAACTCCTCTTCCCGATCAATCGAAATCAATCCCGGATAATCGTCTGCTCCCGATCGGGCCCGACCGAGATCATCCCGACGGGCACGCCCACGAACGCTTCAATCCGCTCGATATACGCCTTGGCCTCGTCGGGGAGTTCGTCGAAAGTCCGTGCTCCGGTGATATCTTGGGAAAACCCCGCCATGGTTTCATACACCGGCTTGGCGTCGGCCAGTGCATAGCCATCGGCGACAAACCGATCCGTCCGCCCGTCGGGCATGTCATACGCAATCGCCAGCTTCAACTCATCCTCGCCCGAGAGCACATCGAGAAGCGTGATACACAACTCGGTCGCGCCCGAGATCATCGCCGCATACTTCAAAGCCACCAGATCGAGCCAGCCGACCCGGCGCGGGCGACCCGTCGTCGTCCCGAACTCGCGCCCGCGTGTGCGGATCTCATCGCCCACCGTGTCAAACAACTCGGTCGGCATCGGCCCGCCACCCACACGGGTCGAATACGCCTTGACCACCCCAATAATCCGCCCGATCGCCTGAGGCGGCACCCCCGTCCCCGGGCCCATCCCCAGCGCCGACGAGTTCGAGCTCGTCACATACGGGAAAGTCCCATGATCCACATCGAGCATCGTCGCGTTGGCGCCCTCGAACAAGATCGTCCCGCCGCCCTTGCGGATATCGTCGAGCAGGTACGCCGTGTCTTTGACCATCGGGCGAAGCTGCTCGCCCAGCGCGATCATCTCGTCAGCAATCGCATCGGGATCGAAAGTCGTCATCCCATCAGGACGCAACGCACCGAACACCGTGTTTTTCATCGAGCAGATCATCGCGAGCTTCTCACGCAGCACATCGGGGCGGAGCAGATCACCGATCCGGATCGCCGTCGCCCGCTGCACCTTGTCGGCATACGCCGGCCCGATCCCGCGTTTGGTCGTGCCGATCGCAGCGATCACGCCGCTGCTCTCTGATGCTTGATCGGCAACCGAAGTGTTCAAGAGTTCCTCACGCAGCGCATCCTCTTCTTTGTGATAGGGCATCACCACATGAGCACGATCCGAAACCACCAGCTTCGAGACATCGACCCCGCGATCAGACAGGGTTTTCATCTCCTCAAGCAATCGCTCTGGATCGACCACCACCCCATTGCCCACCACGGCATAAACCCCCGGCGAGAGAATCCCCGATGGCACGAGATGCAGCGCGTATCGCTCCCCCACCACCACCACCGAATGCCCGGCGTTGGCGCCGCCGTTATATCGGACCACCGCATCGAACTGCGGGGCGAGCAGATCGACAAGTTTCCCCTTGCCCTCATCGCCCCATTGAAGCCCAACCACCGCCGACGCATTCGCTGTGCTCGCTGTCATGATCTTTCCATCTCCATAGAAGAGGTGAGTTCGTGATTATCGGTACAACCATAGCCCGCCATCTGGAAAACACAAAGCGACCCGGCTGCTGCCTACCCCGCTTTGTGTAGTTATTTCCGAGTAAATCCGCGGAACCGCCCAGTATTGGATCGAGTACGCCCAGAAATCGCCCGATACAGACCACAACCACACCCGATAGAGGAGACGGATATGTCTGATCAGAAGATGGTCAAAATCATGTGCCCCAATCTGACCTGCCGAAAGGTTTTGTCGATTCCAGACCTTGCCCGAGGCAAAACGGTCCGGTGCAAATCCTGTGGCACAAACATCCGCGTGCCGAGCAGCAGTTCAGCACCAACTCCATCACCAAACACCGAAACCCCGTCGGGCTGATCCGGTCTTGGGCGTCATACATCTCAAACATTACAAAGCACCATCGCCAGATGGTGCTTTTTCTTTGGTGATGCAGATTTGAATCGCTAAAGCGGAGGCTGATCGTCGTCGTCATCGTCGAAACTAAAATCAAAGTCCATCATGCTCGAATCATCATTGATGTCGTTCGCAGGGACCATCTTCTCAACGGCTTTTTCGACTGGAACTGGTTTATTCACCTGAGGCTGGGCTGGAACAGCGACCTCTTCATCATCAGGAAGCCCATCTTCAAACATCATCTCCGCGTCAATCTCGCCCGGCTCGCCATTGACCGAAACCAAGAACACCAACCCACCAAATGAGATCAAATCCCCCGCGCACAAGGGCTGAGAGGTGATGCGATCCTGGTTGACGAATGTGCCGTTGCTCGATCCGAGATCATTGATAACAATCGAGGTCTCATCAACGATAATCTCGCAGTGTTTGCGGGAAATCCCCGCGATGGGCACCCTGATCTGACAATCATCGAGCCGACCCACAAGCGTCCGCTCGCCTTTGAGCGGGACTGGGGTGGTCGAACCATTCTTTGTGACACGAACAAGGATGACTTCCAAACCGACCTACCCTTCACTATCAATACACGAAAGCCCATGCCCTCGGAGGATTTCCTATGGCGGACAATACCGCCTTTTCGCTTCTCAAGCAACGACCAAATGGCACATCGGGCATTGTATTTCAAGATCGTCATGATCTTCGCACCGCCCAACCATCCACCGATTGTGCTCGATCGCTCTATATACACATACCATTTTGTGCGCACAAATGCCACTATTGTGACTTCTACTCCATCGTTGATCGGCAAGATCGTCAAAAACTCTTCACCGATCGGCTCGTCCGAGAACTCCGCGCACAGGCACCCTACGCCGATCAAAACCCGCTCAAAACGATCTTCATCGGCGGCGGCACCCCCTCGCTCCTCGAACCAGCCCTCTGGAAAACCATCCTCAGCGAACTCGACATTCTGTTTGATCTCTCAGAGATCCGAGCCGGGATCGGGGAGTTTTCCGTCGAGAACAACCCCGAATCAGTCACCGAAGAACTCGCGCAGGTCTATATCGCAGGCGGCGTCAACCGCGTCTCGATGGGGGCCCAGTCCTTCAACCCCAAACACCTCGAATCCCTCGATCGCATCCATGACCCCGCCAAGGTGCCCGCAGCGATCGAGATTTTTCAACAAGCCGGGATCAAGCGCGTCTCGATCGACCTGATCTTCGCGGTCCCCGGGCAGACCATCGAGCAATGGGACGCCGACCTCCGCACCGCCCTCGATCTCCCCATCGAGCACCTCTCAGCCTACGGGCTCACCTACGAGCCCGGCACCGCGATGAGCGCTCGACTCGCCAAGGGCGAGTTCGTCCAGATGCCCGACGAAACCGAAGCGGCGATGTACCGCCACACCATCGAGACCCTCCGAGCCCACGGGTTCGAGCGATACGAAGTCTCCAACCACGCCAAGCCCGGCGCACAGTGTCAGCACAACATGCGCTATTGGACGAGTCAGGACTGGCTCGCGGTTGGGCCGAGTGCTTCGGGGCATTTCCGAGGAGCCCGATGGAAGAACACCCCCCGGCTCGATGACTATCTTAAACTCGACGACAATGGCTTCGCCCCGATCTATGACTATGAACCACCCAACGATCGGCGAGAGTTGATGGACCTGCTGATGACCTCGATTCGGCTCGCTCAGGGGGTTGATTCGGTGTTCGTACTCAAACAGGCGGAGCAACTGGGAGCCGCGGACAAACTCCAAGCCGCTGCGATCATGTGCCAGGAGCAAGGGTGGCTTCACGAAGCCAGTAGCGTCCGTTGGCAGCTGACGGACGAAGGGTTCCTCTTCGCCGATCGCGTCGCCCGCGAGTTCATCGGGGCGGTGATGGCAGATTGACATCTTCTGGTGGCCCGGCTCGCCGAGCCGGGTCTTCTGTCTCTGAATCGACCACAATACACACAAAGAACCCGGCTCGGCGAGCCGGGCCACCAAGAATAGAACCGCCAGAGACTACTCGGGCTTGGGGGTTTCGAGATCGGGCCTGGGAATATCGAGTCGATTGAGTGTCGTCCGCAAATCCTTAGGCCACTTCGTCCGCACATCCATCTGCTCTTCCTTGACCGGATGCGTAAACATGATCCGGTGCGCATGGAGGGCAAGTCGGGGGGATGCGTGCTTGACGATGTTTGGGCCATAGAGCTTGTCGCCGAGCACCGCGGCGCCGATCAGGTCCATGTGGATGCGTACCTGATGCAATCGACCGGTGACGGGGCGGGCTTCGATCAAGGCAGCCTTGTTGCTCTCGGAAATCACGCGATAGGCTGTCACTGCGGGTTTGCCCGCGTTGGAGATCGAGGCTTTGCGGATCGAGGTGTATCGGTTTTTGCGTTTGAGTTGTTCGAGGATCGGGCGTTTGATGACGCCTTGGGAATCCTTGGGCGCCTTGAGGCACAGCGCCCAGTAATACTTGTTGATCTTGCGTTCCTCGAACTGCTTGCGCAACCCGTCATAGGCTTGTGCGGTGAGCGCGACGAGCATGACGCCTGAGGTTTCGCGATCGAGCCGATGGACGAGCCCGAAGTCACGGGCTTGTCCGAGTTGTTGGAGCTGCTTGCCATAGTTGACAAAGAGCCCGTTGAGCAGGGTATCGTGCTCGTGTCCGACGCCGGGCTGGGAGACGACGCGGGTGGGTTTTTCGACGACGAGCAGATCGTTGTCCTCGTATTTGATCGAGAAGGTGACGCGTTCGTTGGATTGGATGTAGCCACTGGGTCGATGCACGCGGATTCCTTGCTTTCTCTGCCCCTTCACAATCGGGGAACCACAAGGATAGCCTGCCAACCCTCTAACCTCCCGCCTAGCATAGGATTGCAGCACCAGATTGATCTTTATCCATCCATGAATCACGAAACACCCTCCATTTTGCGCATGATTGATGCGAACCTCAATCGCACCGGCGAGGGGATTCGGGTCATCGAGGACTGCGCCCGGTTTGTGCTCGGGGATGCTGCGATCGCTCAAGAATGCAAGGCCGTTCGGCATCAACTCCGCTCGGCGATTGATGGGCTTGGGCTTGCGCCTGATGCGTTGATCGCTGCCCGCGATACCGTTGGGGATGTGGGGACGACGATCACGACCAAAGCCGAGTCGGATCGGTCGGGGGGGCTTGGCGACATCGTCCGGGCCGCTGCCAAGCGGGCGAGCGAGGGGCTTCGGGTGATCGAGGAGTCGGCCAAGGCGCTGGGGCATTCAGGCTCGGCGTTTGAAGCCATCCGGTATCAAATCTACACCATCGAAAAGCAGACCATCCTTGCCCTCTCGCCGAGATGCCCGCAGTGGCCGGTGTGCGTGCTCATCACGCAATCGCTCTGCACGCATCATGATCCGATCGAACTCATCAAGCGCATCGCAGCGGGCGGAGGATCGTGCATCCAGATCCGCGAAAAAGACATGCCTGATGGGCAGCTGCTCGACCATGCTGGGCATCTCACGGAATGTGCGCACGAACTTGGTCTTGCGGCCATCATCAACGACCGTCCCCACATCGCCAAGTTGGTCGATGCGGATGGGGTGCATCTTGGGCAGGATGATCTGCCGATCGCTGCTGCCCGCGAGCTGATTGGCCCTCGCAAGTGGATCGGGCGGACTTGCCCCACCATCGAGCATGCGATCGAAGCGATCGGGCAGGGGGCGGACATGTGTGGGATTGGGCCGGTGTTTGCTTCGACGACCAAATCGAAGCCGACGCTTGGCGGGGTGGGGTTGGTCGAGGCGTATCTCAAGAACGATGCGACGAAGAGCACGCCGATGCTGGCGATCTCGGGGATTGGGGCGGGCAATATCGACCAGCTCGCCAAGATCGGGTGTCCTGGCGTTGCGGTTTCGAGTGCGATCTGTGCGAGTGAGGATCCCGAAGGGGTCTGCCGAGCGATCGTCGAGGCGATTGAGTCTCGCGTGGGATCGGACGCTCCTACCATGTCGGCATGAGTATTGAATTCAAAAAAACCGTTCTCGACACCGGCATGACCATCATCGCAGAGACCGACCCGCAGGCGCACTCGGCAGCAGCCGGTTTCTTTGTCAAGGCGGGGGCTCGTGATGAAACCAGCGCCATCATGGGGGTCTCGCATTATCTTGAGCACATGATGTTCAAAGGCACCGATGATCTTTCTGCTGAGGCGATCAATCAGGGGTTCGATAATCTGGGCGCATCGAACAATGCGTACACCTCACGCGAGATGACCTGTTTCTATGCCCATGTGATCCCAGAGAACATATCGCCGGCAACCGAACTGCTCTCGAAGATGATGCGCCCGGCTCTTCGTACCGATGACTTCGATACCGAGAAGAATGTCATCCTCGAAGAGATCGCGATGTATCAGGACAATCCGTTCTGGGTGCTCTACGAAGAAGCCATCGCTCGGCATTATGGTTCGCACACCCTCGCGCATCGGGTGCTGGGGACGAACGAGACCGTCTCGGGGCTCACACGCGATCAGATGGCGCAGTATTTCAATGAGCGTTACGCTGCGGACAAAACGGTTGTGGCTTTGGCAGGAAAAGTGGACTTCGAGCAGGCGGTGGCGCAGATCGAATCGCTGTGCAAGGATTGGCAATCGAGTGTGGGTGAACGCAATACGACGGTGCCAAGAGTCGCGCCATCAGCGTTCACGATGAAAGACCCGCGGGTGAATCGTGGGTATCTCATCGGCGTCGCCCAGGCACCCGCATCGAATGACGATCAACGCTATGCGGCTGCGTTGCTCGCCCAGATCCTTGGCGGGGCGGATAACTCAAAGCTCCACTGGGCACTGATCGAAACCGGGATCGCGGAAGAGGCACAGGCCGGGTACGACGGGCTCGATGGGACGGGGGATTACTTTGTGTATGCGTCGGGTGATCCTGAGAAACTCGATGAAATCTGGGAAGTGATGTCCAAAGAAATCCGTTCGCTCAAGGACACGATCACAACCGATGATCTCGAATGCCTGCGCTCCAAGATGGCGACGGCTGCCACGATCGGTTCCGAACGCCCCGGCGATCGGATGCAGAGGCTCGGTCGGCTTTGGACGATGACGGGGGAGTATCTGCCGCTCGAAGATGAGCTGGCCAAGATCGGATCGGTGACGATTGATGATCTCAAGGCGGTGTGCGATGCGTATCCGCTTGATCAGTGCACGCTCGGGCGGATGATCCCGGGCGAAGCAGAAGCATAAATCGAACAATCAGGCGGCGTCTTTGCGGGGAACGAAAGCGCGAACGGCTGAGCCTTTGCCAGCCTTGGCAGCAACCGCCGCCCGGCTCGCTGCCTGGACAAGCATGTCGGAGGCTTTGAACAGCGGGCGGGTTTCGTCGTCGAGTGTTGCCACACCCATCGAGACTTTCACACACTCCGCAATCCCCTCGGCTTCGGGAACCCAATCAGCGATGCGCTGGGTGAACTCCTTGCAGCAATCGTTGGCGTGGCGGGTGGTTTCACTTCGTTCGCTGCTGGGCAGGACAACCGTAAAGATCGAGTCGGCGAGCCGACAGATGATCCCGCCCATGTGCTCGAACTGTCGTCGGAGCAGCACCGCGGTGCCGATGATGACCTCGTCTTGGGCGGGTTCGCCGATGGTGTTGCCGAGTTCGTCGTACCCGCTGATGACAATCTGGACAATGCTCAGGCTGAACTCGCCCGCGTGGGCGCGATCAAAGGTTTCACGAACCGCGAGGGTGAATCCTTCGCGGGTCAACGCCCCGGTGATCGGGTCAGACCCGTCATCGGATTCGATCAGATCCGCAAACTGCTTGGCAGCGAAGCCTTGGATTTGCTGGTTCTTGGAGAGTTCGATGAGTTGCCGATCGGCCTTGGCGAGCACAGCGTCAGGGTCGGGGATCGAACCAACATCAATCGAGAACAGATTGGCGAGTTCCTTGGTGGTGCCTCCGGTTTTGGAGATCAGCTCGTCAACCTGTGATTCGGTGAATCCGAGCCAGCTGAGCGCCTTGGAATAGAGCCTGCGGAGGGGTTCGGTTGGGTTGTCCGCGTTGAGCACCGTGTGAACCATGTTTCCGATCGCGACGCACCGGGTGGTTTGTGAGAACTCCTGCGGGCAGGCGGTCGGGCGATCGTGATAGCGCACGGGGATCACAATATCGTGAGGCATCTTCCAGTTCTCGCACATCATGGCGCCAACGGTCGAGTGCTGCAACTCGAAAGTGTCGAGTTCGAGTTTGGGGAGTTGGGTGTGATCGCCCTTGGTGCTGTGGAGCACATCGAGATAGTCATCGCCGATGGTCTGGTGCAGGGCAACCATCCCGATGTCCTGAAACAGGGCCGCGAGGAATGCCTCGTCGACGATGAGTTTATTGCCCGACATCTCGGCTGCGAACTTCGATGCAACCGCAGCGGTCAGCCCGCGTTCCCAGTATCCCAGATAATCAAACCCGTCCTCTTCGTCGGACTTGACCATCGAAACGAGTGAGAACCCGAGCACCAGTGACTTGACCGGATTGAGCCCGAGCATAATCAGCGCGTGGTCGATCGAGGAGCAGCGTTTGCGTAGGCCATAGAAACTCGAGTTGACCGTGCGCAAAATCTTGGCAGCGATCCCCTGATCGAACTGAATCTCTTTGGCCAACTCGTCCATTTTGACATCCGGATCGGAGGTCAGCTCGAGCACACGGATCGCCACCGCGGGCAACGAGGGGAGCGTTGGGCAGTTCAGGATGTCTTCAAGGAGTTGAGTATCCATCTGCTTCGATTTCTTCGGTTCATTGATCACCCCGCCGATCCATCGGCGGGTGTCCCTCGCCTTGTGTATCGTCCAGATCAGGCGGGGAATTCACCCCCGAATGGCTCAAAATCATGGATTGAGGCGTTCGCCGAGCTGCTCGAACTGGGGATAAATCCATGCTCCAGATGGGATTTCGGTCCCGATCAGGTACCTGAGGTAGGACGCGAGCAGGCCGCCGAGCCGGATGAGTTGATCTTCGGGGATGTCCCCGATTTCCTCGGGTTCGATCCCCGAACGCAGCCGACGCAGCAGATCGACCGTCGATCGGCGGACGCGCCAGGTGTCCGATAATGCTCCCAATGCGCGCCCATTCTCTGTTTGCTCGGATAAGTGCTTGGGATCGAGGGTGAGCCCGCCGTGGAGTGGGCTAAAGCCCAAGATTTGGGCGTCCTCGTCGAGTTCTTCGCCTGTGAACACATCGCCCATGAGTTCTGGGCGTGCCCCGGTGCATTCGAGCAGCTGCCATTGGTACCACGCGAGCTGGGCATGGAGCCGATGCTGATCGAGCGAGGCTCTCGGCGAAACAATCGCTTCGAGCGTCCGAACCAACGCGTCGTAGAGCTCAGGATGCGGATCATGATCCGAGATCAATCTGGGGATCAGGTCGATCACGAACATGCAGGCGTGGAATCGCTCGAGCGAATGGCGGATCAGGTACATCGGCTCGACCAGGTCCCACGCGGTGAGCAGGGCGAGATCGGAGTTGGGCTTGATGATCGCGACCATGTCTCCAATGGTGGCGATCTCGAGCCCGCCTGAGAATGCGGATTTCTCGCGCTTCGAGCCCTTGGCGATGCACCGGATGAGCCCGTGCTCACGGGTCATCAGCGAGACCGTCTGGGAGGTCTCGGACCAGTCCCATTGCCTAAGGCAGACAGCATGATCTTGAATCGTGGGCACGGGGAACGATAGCACGATTTCAAGGCATAGGGTGCCGGGGTGCCCCGACTCGCCGTCTTCGGCGCAGTCGGGTCTTGATCCTTCTGCAAAGAGCAAGAAAAGACCTCACTGCGCCGAAGACGGCGAGTAAGGGCACCCAGAGAATTGACGACCTATCCTTAGCCCATGCACTTCACCCTCATCGACCGCGTGCTCGAACGCACTAAGCATCAGATCGTCACCTTAAAGCATGTTTCGAGTGCGGAGGAGTATCTCCAAGATCATTTCCCGAGTTTCCCGGTGCTGCCCGGGGTGATGATGCTCGAAGCAATGACGCAGGCGGCGCGGGTGTTTCTTGATCCTGATGATGCTTCTGAGAAGCCTTGGGTTTTGACCCAGGCGCGTGCGCTCAAGTATGGGGCGTTTGTCCGCCCGGGGGCGTCGATTCGGATCACCATGACCAAGCACAAGGACAACGACGACGGGTCGGTGGATTTCAAAGGCGATGTTCGGCTCGTAGAACCCGATGCAGACATGGAGAATCTCCCCGTCGCGTGTTCAGGTCGGATCACCCTTCGCCCGCTGAATATCCCGGTGACACCATGACCCAAATCTGCGTGCCCATCATGGTCGAAACCCACAGCGAGGCCCTCCGCGATGCGACGCTGGCCGCGGAGCATGGGGCGGATCTGGTCGAGTTTCGGGTCGATGTGTTCTTTGAAGACCGATCGGATGATGAAAAGGGGATGGTCGAGCAGCTGCACGATCGGATTGATCGGGTGTTGGATCTGGTGGAGGTGTCGCCGGTGCCTTGTATCGTCACTTGTCGCCCCCACTGGGAGGGCGGGGAATATCACGGCGATGATGCCGACCGGATCGCGCTCTATGAGGCGTTGGGGACGAGCGATTCGCCGCCGGCGTATGTTGATGTGGAGCTGGCGACTTTTACACGATCAGACCAGATCAAAGCTCGGATCACCCAAGCCCTCGCCAAAGCCGACGACTCACCAGCGACTCGGCTGATTCTTTCGACGCATGATTTCGAGGGTCGACCGTCGGATCTGACGCGCAAAATCATGGCGATGCAGGATGAACCGGCGTGCAGCGTGGTCAAGGTTGCGTATCGGGCGCGGTCGATCCGGGATAACTTGGAGTTGTTTGAGATTCTGCGTGATCGCCAGAAGCCGACGATTGCGCTGGGGATGGGGCAGTTCGGGGTGATGAGCCGAATCCTTGCGCCCAAGTTTGGCGGGTTTTTGACCTTCGCCTCGCTTCGGGATGAATCGACGACGGCTCCGGGTCAGATCTCGATTGATGAACTGCTCAACCTGTACCGCTTCCGCAGCATCACTCCCACCACCAAAGTCTACGGCATCATCGGTTGGCCGATCACGCAGTCGATGTCGCCGATGGTTCATAACGCGGGGTTTGAGGCGATCGGGTTGGACGGGGTGTATGTGCCGATGCCGATTGCGGCAGATCCAAATGACGAATCAGGTACAAACGCCAGTATCAAAGCAACCATTGCCCAACTACTCGACGAAGACAACTCCTTCTATTTTTCAGGGGCGAGTGTCACCATTCCACACAAAGAGCGTGTGGCTAATCTTGATTTATACAGCCTCAGAGAAAGCAGCGATCGTGTACAACGAATAGGTGCAGCGAACACAATTTCGCAGCATTGGTTCGATCATGGTGACCCTGTCGATTTGAGGCGTGATGGTATTTATCTTGAAAATACCGATGCGACTGCAATTACAGAATTACTGAAAGACTCAATTGGCAACTTAGAAACAAAAAGAATCGTTGTCATTGGAGCGGGAGGCGTAGCAAAGGCCGCCGCATCTGCCGCAATGCGATTCGGGGCGAATGTATTTATTATCAATCGAACCGAATCCCGTGCTCATGATCTCATTGAGCAACTCATCGCGAACAGTGAAGATGGCTATATCGGAACTGCCCAAACGCTCTGCAAGGAACAACTCCCAAACCTCATCGCCGACGCTTATATCAACTGCACCCCCGTGGGCATGACCGACGGCCCGGACCCTGACGGGCTCTCGATCCCCATCCCCGAGATGGACCAACTCGCACCCGAGACTGTGTTCTTTGATACGGTGTATAACCCGATCGAGACGCCGATGCTCAAGGCGGCGAAGGAACGGGGGTATCGCACGATTGATGGGGCAGCGATGTTCGTCAAGCAGGCTGAGGCGCAGTTTGAGATTTGGACCGGGGCATCGGCACCTGATGGGTTGTTCGATCGGCTGGTGCGTGAGCGGCTGGGGGGGTAGTTTCTCATTCTATTGGGTGCCATGCAGGTGCCGTCCCCGGCTCCTGCATGTCTGGGCTTGATATCCCCATATCGACAAAAAATACATGCAGGAGACTTCGTCACCTGCATGGCACCCGGCCTTTGGTTTTTATTGATCTGGTTTATTGATCTTGCTTTTCGACCTGGCGATCGTAGACGACGCGCCCCGTCACATGGAACAGGTCGGACCAGTTCGTGTCGTGCTTGGCGGGCTCGTGTAAATCGGCGTACTCCGCCTGGTTCTTGAGATCGAGCTTGCGGGTGACTTTCCGCATGTCCTTGTTGGTGAACGCGGCCATGAACCCTTCGTCTTCGGGATACAAGGCGAGGAAACGATCCCAGTATTCGTCCATCGTCTTGCGGTGGTAGATCATTCTTTGGGTGTTGGTCAGGGACCATTCGATATCGTCGGCGAACTTGGCGAGGTCTTCGGCGAGTTCCATCGCGCGGAGCTGGGTGTCTGGATCAACCGATCCCGAGTCCCGCATGACTTTGGCGTACCGGTCGGCGCGGTAGGCGAGGTTGTTGGCCTCGTTGTAGGTGAGAACGAGGCGCTTGTAGGCCGGGCCTCGCATCGCGGTGTGAGGGCGGCGCTTGGTGCGGTCGATCTCTTGGGTCGAGGCGCACCCGACGAGCGAACTCGAAGCGATGACCAGTCCGGCCAGCCCAATGAGCCCGAGGGTGATGGTGCGTGATCGTTTGGTATTGATTGACATCTCAAATCTCCACTTTTTTCCACTGCTCTCCGCATGGCGAGCAATCGTTCGTCCAGAACCAGTATACGGCATAATCACACCGATCGGATCAGAAATTCGCTTCGATCCCGCTTGTCTCCATCAGCGTTTTGAAGGACTCGCTGAAGACGAAGTTCTCTTCGGGGTATTCAACACCCCCCATGTTTTGGTCGAGATGGCTAAAAATCAGGTCGATCTGTCCGATAACCTCGGCTTTGCCCTGGCCCGTTGCGCTCGGTTCGATGAGTTCGACGATCCCTGTGGTCGATGCGCCCGCTGCGGTGAACTGCTCGATCGTCGCGGTGTATCGCAAGGTGCATCCCGGCGTGGCGTCGCGGTCAATCTTGGCTTTAGAAACCTTCGCCAGTACAACTTTTTGTTTGAAATCTTCTGCGTGCCCGACGAGCACGCCCGCGGTTTGGGCCATGCCTTCGACAATCAGCGACATCGGCATCACCGGCATCGCTTTGCGATTGGCGGTTGATGGGAAATGATCGTGGAGGTGTTCCTCAGCCATCGAGATTTGTTTGATCGCGACCATGCGCTCTTTGGGCACGAGTTCGACGATCCGATCAATCCACATCCATCGCATGGGTCAATCCCTCTTGTGTGCTCGTTGAGTGCTCGGGGTGTCGGATCAGGCGGCGGCTTGGAGTTTTTGATCGCAGAAAGTCACCAGTGCTTCGACGGTGAAAATCTTGGCGACATTCTCGACCGATGGATCGGCTTCGAGCTCGGTGAAGTTAAAGTGAGGCACGCGCTCTTTGAGCAGGTCTAAACCCTTGGGCGTCACCTTGCCGGCTTCGACATAGTCGGGGTCTTGGGTGATGCCTTCGGGGAAGAGTTCGCCCTGCTCGATCTTGAACCCGAACTCTTGTTCGAGCTTGAAGGAGATATCGAGGATGTCGATGGACTCCGCGCCCAGATCGCCGATGAGGGTGGCCTCATTGGTCACTTCGTCGTCGTCGACGGCGAGGGCATCGACAAGGATTTCTTGGATTTTGTCAAAGATTTCAGATCGTTCCATATCGACAGCTCTCACATGCTCAGCGGTGAATATTGGTGGGTGTTTGGGCCCGGTAGGTTCGGGTACAGTATAGCCTGCACCAGAGTTCGTAGCACAGGCGTCCCGCCTGTGTCTTCTATGAACCTGTGGGAAAACCCAAGAACACAGGCGGGACGCCTGTGCTACGGGGGAATGGGATTACAACTCGGCCAATCGCTTGGCGGTTTCTTGCTCAATCAGGGCATCGAACATAGGGCCTAGGTCGCCTTCGTCGAGGACTTTGTTTTTGTTGAATTTTTGGTCGAGCCTCTGATCGGCGACAATGTTGTCCTGATATCGGTAGACGCGGATTTTCTCTGATCGTCCGCCGGTGCCGATCTGGGTGTTTCGGCTCTCGGCTCGCTCGGCTTCGATCTTCTGGCGTTCGATCTCATAGACCCGGGCGGTGAGCAAGCGCTTGGCTTTTTCGCGGTTCTGGGCCTGGGACTTGGTTTCCTGCATCCGGACTTCAACGCCGGTGGGTTTGTGGATCATGTGGACCGCGGTCGCGACTTTATTTACATTCTGCCCGCCGGGGCCTTGGGCGGTGGTGATGTGCTCTTCGACATCGCTCGACCAATCGATATTGACCTCGACGGCTTCGGGTTCGGGCAAGACCGCGACGGTGCAGGTGCTTGTGTGGACGCGGCCTTGGGTTTCGGTCTCGGGGACGCGTTTGACCGAATGGACCCCGGCTTCAAAGGAGAGTTGTTGCCAGACGCCTTCGCCTTGGAAGTTGAGGACCGCGTGTCGGATGCCTCCGAACCCGGGATCGGTGGTCATGTCGAGTTCTTCGACCTTCCAGCCTTTGGTGATGGCGTATTTGGTGTAGGCAGCGAGCAGATCGCGCGCCCAGAGTGCTGCTTCGTCGCCTCCGGTGCCGGCGCGGATTTCGAGCATGACCGATCCGATCGCGAGATCGTCGGTGGTGACGAGCGTCTGCTTGATCTGCTCGATCATCTCGCCAGCGGATTTTTCAATCTCGGGGAGCTCTTCCCGGGCCATCACAGCGAGTTCCGCGTCGTCGCCTGTGATCGCCTCGGCGAGTTCGGCAGCTTCGGCGGTCAGATCGCAATACGCGGTGTACCCCTCCACCACCGGAGACAAAGCGGCCCGTTTGATCGACAAAGCCGACACCTGCTTGTGATCCGCCAGAACCGCCGGGTCTTCGAGACTCTTGGTCAACTCGGCGTACTGATCGCGCAACTCGTCGAGCTTGGATTGGAGATTGGGATCAATCGCATCGAGGGACATCGAGCAACGGTATGCCCGAAATCATGAAATATACGCGCCAATCGCGGTTTTGAGCCTCCGATTGTGCAACTCGGCGCGCACGAATCCAATAAGGTATACACTCAACCCAACTCACACAAGGGGGCTTCATGCCGAATGCAGTATCAATGGAGGGTGTCCGAAAGACCTTTGGACGAAAGGTCGCGGTCGAGGGAATCGATCTCGCGATCCCCGAAGGCTCGATCTACGGGTTCATCGGCCCAAACGGCGCGGGCAAAACCACCACCATCCGCATGATTATGTCCATCCTCTTCCCCGATCGGGGCGATCTCGCCGTGCTGGGCAAAAAATCGGCGGTCGAATCCAAGGACCGCATCGGATACCTCCCCGAAGAGCGAGGGATCTATAAAAAGATGAAGGTCGGGGCGTTCCTCAAGCACATCGGTCGGCTCAAAGGGCTCGACTCACGCGGGCTCGGCAACACCGTCATGGAATGGCTCGATCGCGTTGAACTCGCCGATGTCCATAAGAAGAAATGCGAAGAGCTCTCCAAAGGCATGCAGCAGAAAGTGCAGTTTATTGCATCGGTGCTGCACGATCCGGACCTGATTATCCTCGACGAACCCTTCTCGGGGCTCGATCCCGTCAATATGCGATTGCTGCGGAGCCTGATCGACGAGCAGCACACCAACGGCAAGACCGTTATCTTCTCGACCCATGTGATGTACCAGGCTGAGCAACTCTGCGACCATATCGTGATGATCCATGAGGGCAAAAAAGTCCTCGACGACACGCTCGACGATATCCGCACCCGGTTTGATCCCCGCGCCCTCCATGTCGATCCAATCGGCGGGTTGGGCATGAGCAATGAAATCGCCCAAGTTGCAGGCGTTTCGCATGTGACTCCTGTCGAGGGTGCGTTGGAGGTGATTTTGAGCGAGGGGGTTGAGCCTCAGGATGCGATGAAGGCGTTGCTCAGTGCCCATCCGATGAACCGGATCGAGATCAAGAAGCCGACGCTTGAAGATGTGTTTATCGAGATCGTCACCGATGGCGTGCGGGGCGCCGACGCTGAGCAACTCCGGGCGGATCTGCTCGCGGGCTCGAAACTCGAAGAGGAGGGCGAATCATGAATATGTCCAAAGTCATGCGGGTCGCTGCCCGAGAGTTCGCATCCACAGCGATGACCAAAGGGTTCATCATCGGCGCGTTGGTGCTGCCGGCAGCGATGGCAGCGATCATTCCGGTGGTGATGGTCTTGGCGATGAAGGCCCAGCCGCCCGCCGATACAGGCACGGTCTATGTTCTCGATCACTCGAAAGAAGTCACCCCCATCATCCAAGATCGGCTCGATCCAGAAGCGGTCAAGGGACGATGGATCGAGCGGTTCGAGGAAGCTGCGGACACTGTACAGAACTTTGTGCCCGGCGTTGGGGCAGACGCTGCAGAAAACTCAATGGAACAAGCCACCTCGAACATCAAATCGCCGATCTTCCGGATTATTCCGGCGGGCGATGGCACGAACCTCGACGAACTCAAAGAAGAACTCCGCAAGCAGTTCGCTTCGGATGCTGGGCTAGCCGACGAAAATAAAAAGGTGCTCGCGATCATCGAGATCGACGCTAACGCAACGAAAAAAATCAACGAAGACGAAGGGTACGGCACCTACCAGGCCTTCTTCCGCCCCAAACTCAACGAAGAAACCATCGGCGAGATCAAAGGCGGCGTCCGCTGGTCGATCCGCCAAAAACGATACGAAAACGCGGACCTTGATCGGACCATGATTGCAGAGATCTTTGAGATTTCCGCGCGTGAGAGCAAAGAGATCACCGAAGAAGGCGAACGCAAAGCCGCCAACGGGATCGCGACCTTCGCGATCCCGTTCGTAGCGATGATCCTGCTGCTGATGGCCTCGATGACCGGCGGGCAGTACCTGCTCACCACCACGGTCGAAGAAAAATCCAACCGGGTCGTCGAAGTCCTGCTCTCGGCGGTTTCGCCGCTCGAACTGATGACTGGCAAGATCATCGGGCAGATGGGTGTCGGGCTCTCGCTGCTCACCGTTTATAACGCCGTCGGAATCATCGCCCTGATCGCCTTTAGCATGGGCGATCTGATCGACCCGCAGATGATCCTGCTGATCTTCGTGTTCTTCCTGCTCGCCTACTTCATGTTTGCCTCGCTGATGGCTGCTGTCGGCGCTGCGGTCAACGATCTCCGCGAGGCCCAATCGCTCATGACCCCGGTCATGCTGCTGATGATTATGCCCTACATCTTCTTCATGCCCGTGATCCGCGCCCCCAACTCGTTGTTTTCGACGGTGTTGAGTTTCATCCCGCCGATCTCGCCGTTCATCATGATTATGCGTGTGTCCTCGACCGATGCCCCGCCAACCTGGCAGGTGCTCTTGGCGATCCTCATCAACATGGTCGGCGTCGTCCTCTTCCTCTGGATCGCCGCCAAGGTCTTCCGGGTCGGGCTGCTGATGTTCGGCAAGCCGCCGAATCTGCGGACGCTCATCAAGTGGGTTCGGATGGCGTAGAGTTGACGATGGAGATTCAAGTCTCAGAATCCGGCTCGCCTGCAGTTCAGCGGTTTCACTGTGCCCATTGTGGGCAGAACCTCATCGGTATCGCTGTGGGCAACCCATGCCCCGCGTGCGATTCGCTGTTCCTCGTCAACAACCCTGCCAATGAACGATGCGGCAAGGCGGTTGCATCACTCACGCTCGGTATCCTGTCAGTTCTGTCTGCGGTGGCAATCGGCTTAGGAATCGTCCTCGGCCTGTTCGCACTTATCTATGCGAGAAAAGCACGCAAGCAGGCCGAGAAAGGGCTTGCGCCTCTGTTGTCGTTCAACATTGCAAGGACAGGGAAAATCTTGGGATGGATCGGGATTATTCTCAATTTATTGATGATTGCATTCATCGCTTGGATCCTGTATCAGTTCTCAGTGATGTATTGACTACTTCGTTTCCGGAAAACAGTTCGATAAGAGAAAATAATTGCCATGAAGAGTGAAACACCGACATCCGACCAACCCCAAGCCCTGCGGCTGCACTGTGTTCGATGCGGATACAGCCTTGTCGGTATCAAACTTGGCAACCCGTGTCCGGAATGCGGCGATTCGTTTCTCTCTCCAAATCCGGCTGACCAACGGTGCGGCAAGGCGATCGCAGCGTTTGTGCTCGGCATCTTTAGCATTCCACTCTCACCCATCTTCGGCACCGGGATCATCCCCGGCGTACTCGCAGTAATCTTTGCCAAGACCGCGAGACAACGAGCCCTCGATGGGCTCGCCCCGCCATTCTCCCTTGATTTCGCCAAGTCGGGCAGGGTGACGGGCTGGATTGGAACTATTTTCAGTATTATCTATCTCATTTTTTGGGCTGTGGATTTGATTACGAACTATTTATTCTAATGAGCATCATCCCATGACCGACACCTACGACAAGCACGATCTTTACGAACTCTGTGTCCAATCGCCCAAGGACTTGGTGCCGTTGCTCCGCGCGGTGCATGGATCCGATCCCGTCACCCTCGGCGAGGATTTCTCGGGCACGGCGGCCCTCTCGCATCTCTGGGTCGAGCGCGACGGGACCAAAGCCATCGCGGTGGACTTTCATGAAGAAGCACTCCACAAGCGAGGCGAGCACGAGCGCATCAGCAAGCATCAATGCGATGTGCATGAGATTCGTGAGCCGTGCGATGTGCTGTTTGTGGGGAACTTTTCGATCGGGTATCTGCATACGCGCGATGAACTCGTCGAATACCTCCGCCATGTCAAATCCCGGCTCAACCCCGGCGGCGTCTTCATCTGCGACACCTACGGCGGCGACACCGCCTATACCCTCGGCGGCGTCCACCGCGCGCATCCGATGCCCGGGGGCAAACTCTGCCGATACACCTGGGAACAGCACGAAGCCGACCCGACGACGGGGATGGTGACGAATCTGATTCATTTCCGCGTCGAACGGGCCGGGGTGATCGAGTTTGAGTTGGAAGACGCGTTCGTCTATGAGTGGCGGCTGTGGTCGATCCCCGAACTCCGCGACGCGATGAGTGATGCCGGGTTTGTTCAAACGCAGGTTTACACCAAGCTCGCTGATGCACTCGACGCCGATGGGAATGCGTATGTGCTGCCGGTGGAGGATGGGCAGGAGGAACTTGAGGAGAGTTTCATCGTGCTAGTGGCGGCGAGGGTGTAGTTTGCCAAAGCTCACCCACGAACAACGCGACAAACTCCGGTTCATCTGCCACCACTGCGGCTACGACATGACCGGCAGAGCCGAGGCTGATCCGTGCCCAGAGTGCAACACACCGTTCGACAAACGCCTTGATCTCCCCGGCGCGGAAGGGAGATCGAAGAGAGGCATCGCGTACATGCTCTGCGCGATCGTCATCTTGCCCATAATCCCTATTCTTACCTTCGGGTTCATCTACACCGCGATGGCCACGGTCTATTGGCTCAAGCCGAAGAAGACCGATTTTCGGATTCAATACCACATCACCAGACGCCGAAAAACAATTGAACTCCTTGTCTATGTTTGGTTCATCGAGTTGATGTCATTTTTCTGGCTCGATGAGATTTGGCCGCCGTTCCTTGAATGGTGGTAATGCCCTGTGGATGCTATAATCCCCCATGACCACTATGAACACCCCCACCACGACCGCATCGCTCAACTCCTACAACCCATCCACCGGCGAACTCGTCGGCTCTGTTCCCGTCACGCCCGCCGACCAGGTTGATGGCGTGATCGCCAAGGCGCAGGCCGCCCTGCCGGCATGGCAAGCACGCTCGGCGCAAGAACGAGCCGACATGCTCAAGCCTGCGGGCGAGAAGCTCATCGAAATGGCTGACGAACTCGGACGCATCCTCTCGCTCGAACAGGGCAAGCCATTGGCTGAGGGCATCGGCGAGGTCAAAGGGTGCGGCAACCGCATGAACGACGAGGTCGATGAAGTCGCCAAAGCGATGATCCCCGATGTGCTCACCGACGAAACCATCGAATCCACCATCTACTACGATCCCTTGGGCGTCTGTGCCGCGATCACGCCTTGGAACTTCCCGGCCCTCATGCCCCACTGGACAATGATCCCGGCACTCGTCGCGGGCAACACCGTGATCCTCAAGCCCTCCGAGCAGACGCCTCTGATCGCCGATGCGTATGTCAAGGTCCTCAACGAGTTCTTGCCCGAGGGTGTTCTCCAAATCATCCACGGCGAGGACGACCAGGGCAAAGCACTCGTCGCTGGTGATGTCAACCTGATCGCATTCACCGGCTCAAAGACCGCCGGGCAACACATCATGGCGGCGGCCGCCCCGGGGCTCAAGCGATTGATCCTCGAACTCGGTTCCAAAGACCCGTGCATTGTGCTCGAAGGCGCCGATCTTGACAAGGCGGCGGCGTTCGTCTCGAACAACTCGATGCGCAACTGCGGGCAGGTCTGTGTCTCGACCGAACGGGTCTATGTGCAGGACACGATCAAGGACGAGTTCATGAGCAAACTTGTTGATCTGGTCAAGGAATACAAAGTCGGCGATTGCCTCGCGGAGGATTCAACCATCGGCCCGATGGTCATGAGTGAACAAAAAGCCCATGTCCTCGCCCAGATCGAAGACGCCAAGGCCAAGGGCGCAAAGGTGATCTTCGGCGATACCCCGATGGACGGCAACTTCATCGCACCCACCATCCTCGACAACCTCAATCACACAATGGACATCATGACTGTTGAAACCTTCGGCCCCGTCGCCTGCATCCAGACCGTCGCCAACGGCGAAGAAGCGGTCCGGCTCGCCAATGACACCGAGTACGGCTTGGGCGCCGCGATCTTCGGCGAAGAGCAACTCGTTCGTAAACTCGCCCGCGAACTCACCGCGGGGATGATCGGCGTGAACAAATCCCTCGGCGGCGCCAACGGCACCCCTTGGGTCGGCGCAAGGCATTCGGGGATCGGGTACCACTCCGGGCCCTTGGGCCATCGCCAGTTCTGCCAGCTCCGCGTCATCAGCACCAACAACGGCTAAGCGATAGACGACGGCTTGTTTTTCCCACGCTGCGAACACTCCCGCGTAGGTCGACAAGAAATACAGGATGCACTGATTCACAGATACTCCCTGCGTGCTGTCCAGAGCAGCACTGGACGGCTTTTCATCGCGGCCTTGTGAACTGGGCATGCCAGCGAAACAATCCAAACCCTGCACGCGAAACTGCATGATTCATGCATATTCCTTTGAAGGGGGAGGAAAAACAACTCGTTCAAAGATACAAAGGTCAGGCACGATCCCACACGACGCGCCCAAAGCAGCGAGTCGTGTCACTCAATTGGATACCCGCTCACCGTGCCAGCAGCTTCACCCGTGAAGTCTCGTGCACAGTCCCCCGCCGATGGTGCAGCGTCACCGTCTGCCCGGGCTGATACTGCCCCAGAACCCGGATCAGTTCGAAAAGATCGCGCGTCGGTTTGCCGTCGATGGCGGTAATGACCGAACCGAGCCGAAGCCCCGTCCGGGCCCGGGCACCATTGGGAAGCCCCTTGACCACCACGCCATCACCCGTGCCGTTTTCGATCTCGATACCCAGAGTCGCAGCCAGGTCCGATCCGGTCTCGGGGACTGTTTCGAGCGCGTCGATCCAGGCTTGAAAATCCTGCTCGATATCATCGAGTTCCTTGCCCAACACCGTTTCGAGGGCGCTGATCCCGGTGGGGTCGGTGCGATACTCCTGGGTGTAGGTTGTGTAGAACGCGCTGAGTTTGCGCTGATCCAACAAGTAGAGCATGATCGTCCGCGCGTGGGCGTACTTGGCCAATGGGCGCTTGGCCGTAAACGCGTTCATCGGCGTGTTCGCCAGCTCCTCGATGCTCGGCATCCGGTGCCGATCGTTCGTCCGCTTAATAATATTCGTCCGCCATGACGCGACGGGCACCACCTCGCCGTCCTTGAGATCATAATCCTCGACCAGCGACGCCAATCCCTCTTGAATCCACGGCGCATGGGCTTGCCCGAGCCGATTCATATCGCGCCAGTGCAGCACATGGATAAACTCATGCCGAAGCGTCGCGCCCAAATCCTGGGCAACCAATCGACGCTTCTGATGTTCGTAGGCCCCGCCGACGGAACTGATATTCCCCCGCACACCACGCCCAAAGACCTTGATCGCCCACTTGGCAAACCCCGCCCGATCGGGCAACGCCACCATAATCCAAGGCTGATCCTCCAACGAATCCATCCCCGAAAACAACACCCCATTGCCCCACTGCGCAATCAAAAATAACTCATCATGGGCCTGATCCGTCGCGATCTGGTCATGGGCGGACACCAGCTCGATCTTGAGTTCCTCATCCGTCCGAAGCTCGATCTTCTTGCGGATCAACCCCTTGATTGATTCGAGATCATTGCCCCGCCGGGCTTCGATCAATGCCTGCCAGTTGGCGACGAGTTCGTTATAAAAAGGCATCGTCCGAAGCGTCGCCAGATCCGGATCGCGCTTGATCTGCCCAAGATCCATAAACCCGATCGCGATCGCTTTGGAGAGCGCATCGACCGCGCCCTGCCCGTCGCCTTGCATCGACAACGCCGAAGCGAGGTTGTAGTGCCCGACAAATGAATCCGGGCGGAGCTCGATCAACTCACGAAAAACCGATTCGGCTTCTTCATAATCTCCCGCCCCCATCGCGGCGATCCCCGCTGACTCAAGCTCCGAAGGGCTCGGCTCAGCGATCGCAAAGGAAGACGAACCAAAGAGGCATACGCAGAGGACGACGAGCAGATGGGCATGTTTCAGAGTGTGTTTCATAGCATGTTTCATAGCGTGTTTCATAATGGGTTATTCGTCCCGATGGGCGTCGGCGTTGCGTGCAATGAGCAACTTCAAGGCTTGTGGATACGCCCGGCTTTCGAGCTCGAACACCCGATCGCCCAGTTCCTGCGCACAATCCGTGTCATAGACCGGACAACGCAGCTGAACAATCACAGACCCCGTGTCATACTCATCATCGGCAAAGTGCACCGTACACCCCGATTCATGAACCTCGCCCCGCTTGGCTGCCTCGATCACCGCCTGATGCACCCGTTGCCCGTGCATCCCCTTGCCTCCGAAGTCAGGCAGCAACCCCGGGTGGATATTGATGACCCGATCACGCACGCGATCGGTAATCGGCACCAACTTCAAATACCCCGCGAGCACGACCAGATCAATCTCGTGCCGATCGCAAAGCTCATCGAGCAACTCAGGCTCAAGCACCCCATCATGCACATGGGTTTCGATCCCTGCATCGCGTGCTTTGTGCGCGCCGAGGCACTCGCGCGACGCAATGACCACCAGGATATCGGCTTCGAGATCGCCTTGCTCGATGTGCGCGAGCAGATTATCGAGTGTCGTCCCCGAACCCGAGAGCAGCACCGCCAATCGAACCGGGCAATGGAACTTGGGCAGGTCGACGAAACTCATCCGCCTTGCCCATCGCTCGGCGTCGCATCACGAAACGGGTAAGGCTTGCCGTCGCGCATGCCGACAAGTGTGATCTTCGCGCTCGTCACGGGCACCACCTCATGCGTCGTGAACCGCTCAGCCTGCACCTCGACCTGGACATCCAGGCTTGTGCGCCCGAATCGGGTGGTATGGGTGATGAAAGTCACGATATCGCCGACATAGACCGGCGCGTGGAACTCGACCTTATCAACCGCAGCCGTCACCCAATCGAGATCGCCGTGCCTTCGCGCTTCGACGAACCCGGCCTGGTCGATATAACTCAGGATAATCCCGCCAAAGATCGTGCCATAGGGATTCGTCTCGCGAGGCATGGTGACGATGCGCATCGCCATGACCTTTTCATCTGGCGGGGTCTTGCTATTCGTCGGATTGTTCAAGTTTTTACTCATGCTCATGCTCGATTCGCAGATCCGCAAACACACACGCCGGCACATACCGCTCGACCACAGGCTCCCACCCGTCGGGCCCGATCATGCCTTTGACAAAGCTCGATGACACCTCGCACAACTCCCGAGGCGGCATCAAAAACACCGTCTGCAACTGATCGTTCAGATCCGAGTTCACATAGCGCATCCCGCGTTCATATTGATAGTCCGCCTCGTTGCGGATGCCTCGGATGACGAATCTTGCGTCCGCTCGATGGGCATAATGCGCGAGGAACTCGTTTTCAAGCGAGGCGATCTCGACATTTTCGTGCTTGGCGCAGATTTCATTGAGCCAACCGATCCGCTGGTCGAGTTCGTAGGTGTATCCCTTTTCGGGATTGCGGGCCGCAGCCACGATGAGCTTGTCGAAGAGCCGAGCGCCCTGCTCGATCATCCACACATGCCCGTTGGTCGGCGGATCAAAGCTCCCTGCATAGACGGCCGTTTCGCTCATTGGTATGATCCTTGTTCGATTAGGCTGTCTGCTTGGCGACTGCTTCGACCGCGCTGGTGAAGATACTCAATCCGGGCGTCTGTGTTTGTTTCGTCCGCTCATCGAGGCGCGTCCAGAACGGATGCCGATTCCATTCCAACGCCCGCTCAGGGTGAGGCATCAGCCCAAAGATCCGCCCGGTCGGATCGCAGATGCCCGCGATCTGTTCGACCGACCCGTTGATGTCCGAGCCATACCGGAGCGCGATCTGATTGTTTGCTTTGAGCGATTCGAGGGTCGCCGAGTCTTTGGTGACAAATCGCCCCTCGCCATGAGCGACGGGATACAAGATTTCGTCATCGAACGCATTGAGCCCTTGGGTCCAGATGCAGTTCGAGTCGGCGTTGGGTTTCATGCTCACCCATTGGTCGATGAATCGCCCGTGGTCGTTGTCGCTCAGGGCGACACAAGATTCATGGTTATTCCTGCCCGGCAGGAGCCCGATCTGGACCATGACCTGAAACCCGTTGCAGATCCCGATCATCGGCACGCCTCGATCAGCCGCCTTGAGCAGCTCGGGCATCAGTTTTTCGCGGGTGTGCATCGCCTTGATGCGTCCTGATGCGATGTCGTCGCCATAGGAGAACCCGCCGGGGAATCCGATGAGATCAAAAGATGCGATTTGCTCAGGTTTGGCGAGGAGCCGATCGAGATGGATCAGGTCCACTTCGCTCCCCGCGAGCGTAAACGCCCGGCAGAGCTCGACATCGCAGTTGGTCCCGGCGGTTCGGATCACGAGTGCTTTGGGCGTGGGCATGGACGATCGTAGGGCCCAACTCTCGCCCGTTCCCGGCGCGATCGGGCGAGTTGGTGCATATAATTGCGGAGACGACGGGCGAGTGCCCGCCGGGGACAAATCCTGATATTCACGATCATTCTTCGTGTCAACGAAAGGGCACCGATGCCTGTAGTTCACCCATTCCGCGCCGTTCAATACAACCAAGGGCTCGGCGATGTCTCCGAACTCATCGCCCCGCCTTACGATGTGCTCGACCAAGCCGCCAAGCAGGCGATGCTCGATCGCAACGAACACAACATCGTCGGGATCGATCTCCCGCATGTCCCCGCCAAAGAACTCGGCCCCAAAGAGGCCTACGAGAATGCGGGGAACGCCTACCGCTCGATGCTCGATTCGGGCATCCTCTCGCAGCGCGAAACGCCCGCGATCTTCGCCTATCGCCAGACCTTTGAATTCGAAGGCGAGACCTACCAACGCTGTGGCATGGTGACCACCCTCAAAACCGTGCCCTTCGGCAGCCGCGAGGGCGGGGGCATCCTCGCCCACGAGCAAACCTTTGGAGGCCCAAAGGAAGATCGCAAAGCACTCATGAACGCGCTCCAATGCCAATCCTCCCCCATCTTCGGGCTCCACCCCGATGACAAAGGCGACGCGGTCAAGCTCCTCCACGCCGTCATGGATGCACGCGACCCGGACATGCACGCCGACATGGGCGATGGGATCAAGCAAGAAATCTGGACCATCGAAGACGACGCGACGATCGCCCAATATCAAGAGGCCCTCGCTGGCGAAGATGTGTTCGTCGCCGACGGGCACCACCGATACAACACCGCGCTCAACTACCTCGCCGATCTTGAATCCCAAGGCGAAGTCGGTGCCGATCACCCCGCCCGCCGAACCATGTTCGTGCTGGTGTCGATGTCCGATCCGGGCCTGGCCATCGGCCCGACCCATCGCGTGCTTGGGGGGATGGAAGACTACGAGATCGAAAAATTCATCGAAGTTTCGCAAGGAATGCTCAATGTCGAGCCCATCGACAACGACCCGCAGACCTTCCTCTCCCAGATGGACACCCTCGCCGAGCGCGAGGGGACCAATGCGTTCGGCATCTTCGACTACGACACCGGGTTGTGCTTCGGCGCCTGGCCTGCGGTCAAAGACCCGTTGGAGATGCAGTTCCCCAAGCAATCGCAGGCGTGGCGGAATCTTGATGTCGCGATCATCCAGCACATGATCGTCGAAGAAATCTGTCAGCCGGAACTCAACAACAACGACCCGATCAACTGGGCCTTCCCCCACTCGATCGACGAGGTGCTCGCGATCGGTAAAGGCGAAGAAACCGGATCGTCAATCGCAGGCGGCGGCAAGCCTCAACTCGCGATCATTGTGCGTCCGACACCACTCGAAGCGGTGCGTGATATTTCGCGTGCCGGCGAGTTGATGCCTCAGAAATCGACCTTCTTTTATCCCAAGCTGGCGACGGGGCTCTGGCTCAACCCGCTGGGCTAAATCTTCTGGTAGAACGGGCTTCCAGCCCGTTTTCTTGACTTCGAGGGTTCCCAAAGAAACGGGCTGGAAGCCCGTTCTACCAGAACAGGATCAAAAATCCGTGTCCGCTGCTGTTGGATCATAGACCCATCCGGTTTTCTCATCATTGACAAAGTACGGCTCGCCTTCGACCGTCATCACCCACATCCGCGCGCCCGCCGAGCGGAGCTTGGCGAGCTGGTTCCTGCCGATCTTGGCCCGCAGGATCACGACCTGATTCTCATAGGTTCGATCCAAAACCTCGGCCCGATTCTCGATGGTGTGGATCGTCTTTGAATCCGACATCGGCACCGTGATATCAAGCTCTTCGATCGCCCCGAGCGAGATCGATTTGACGCGTTCGATGAGCTGGGCCTGCCCCATCGGCAACTGATCACCGGGGGTATCCTCATCGCCCGCGATCGAACAGATCGGGATCGCGCCAGGCGCGCGGGACTGCCAATACAGAATATCCTGCTCGTCCACCGTCTCAACATCAGCCTTGTTGAGCAGCACCAGCAACTCGGGACGCTTGTAGGCGATGAAGTCGCCCGTCCCATCACGCTGAGCGCGGAGTACATCTTTCTGCTGGCGATCCTCGACCTCCTCGAAGAGCTCGTCGAGCGTTTTCATCACGGTCTCGTAGTGGAGCTCAGCGCTGGGATCCGAGATATCGAGCATCACCAACAACAGATCGGCATGGGTCGCCTCTTCGAGTGTCGCGCGAAACGAAGCCACCAGATGGTGAGGCAGGTCGCGGACAAACCCGACAGTATCGGACAACATCGCCGTATGCCCGCCGCCCATGTCCCACTCGCGCGTGCGGGTCATCAGCGTCGCAAACACACGATCGTCGGCATACGCCCCGCCCTCGGTCAGCGTATTGAACAGCGTGCTCTTGCCCGCGTTGGTATAGCCCACGAGCCCGATCGTGAAATGATCCGTGTTCCTTTTCTCGACCGCTCGGCGTTTGCGCACCTGAATCTCATCGAGCTCACGCTGGAGCACAAGCTTTCGGCGTTGGACCAGCCGACGGTCAACTTCGAGTTGTTGCTCCCCGGGCCCGCGCGTGCCCATCCCGCCCATGCTCCCCGCCCCGCCGGCGCTGCCGAGCCGTTCGAGGTGATTCCACATCGCGCGCAATCTTGGAAAGGTATACTCGAGCTGGGCGATCTCAACCTGCAACTTCGCTTCATGCGTCGCTGCTCGCGAAGCGAAGATATCGAGAATCAGCTCCGAACGATCGAGCACCTTGCGGTTGGTGATCTCTTGGATATTACTGATCTGCTTGGGCGAGAGATCATGATCGAAGATGATCGAACTCGCGTCCATCGCATCGCACAGATCGCGGAGCTCCTCGACCTTGCCCTTGCCCATGTAGGTGCCGGGTTCGGGTCGATCTTTGCGTTGTTCGATCTCGCCGACGATCACCGCGCCCGCTTGCTCGGCCAACTCGCGGAGCTCGCCAAAGGAATCTCGCTGGTCATAGGTGGAATCAGGCAGGCGCAAGGCGGCTAGGACGGTTTTTTCCGCCTGCATTTTGATGGAATCACGATCTTTGGACGGTGGCATAGATCAGTAGTGTACCCGCAAACCCGCCCGGATCACGCTTTGAGCCTGTGTAATCCTCGATCTTCGCGCGATTGGTTGAGTTGATCAAACGCCGGGCGATGATCCCCGATAAACCGGATGAGCTGGGTCGTCGAACATTCGAGCCGAGCCGCAGCCATCTTCACATCAAACCCGCTCGCCTCGATGACATCCAAAGCCTCCGCCAACAAGCTCGGATAGTCGGCATGCTTGGGATTGCACACGATCCGATTCTTCACGCATCGACTCTTCCAAAGCGCCGATCGGATATCACCAGCGGGCACCTCAACCCGAACACCCATCGCGAGCTTGAGCCGAAGCCTGCGGATAGCGACGGACTGATTCTCCTTGGCCAATCGTCGCTCGCCCGCCTGCGCATCAATCCCGCTGGGATGGTGCAGCACCGTGATATGCGTCTCGACCTTGTTGCGATGCTGACCACCCGGACCCGATGCTCGGCCTCGCGTGATGGTGCAATCCTTGAGCAGTGTTTCCACATCGAGGCTTGCCGGATGAACGGGTCGCTGGGCGGGTTGGTCGAGGAAATCGAAATCCATCAGCACGCCGCCGTGGGGACTGCCGAGAGGGTGAAATCGTCGCGCTGACCCGCTTCAAAGAGCTTGGTGCCCAGCCCAGCGATCATTGCCGCGTTATCGACGCAGTGCTCCATCTCGGGGATCAACAACGCAAGCCCATACTCATCAGCCATGCGGCTCATCTCGGATCGCACAAGCGTATTGGCGCTCACGCCGCCGCCGACGATCAGGGTTTGACACCCATCAATCCGTTCGAGCGCCCGCCCGATCTTGAGTGTCAGCGCCCTGACGGCTGCGCGTTGAAAACTCGCCGCGATATCGCGCCTGCGCTCATCGGTCAACTCAGGAACCTCAGGCTTTGGCAACGCCGGCTTGCCCCTCATCGCCGGGGGCGCAGGGCGACCCTGAGCCGTATAAAGCACCGAGGTTTTGAGCCCTGAATAACTGAAATCGAGCGATTCTTTGCCGAGCCGAGACACTGGAAAATCGAACGCCCGATCGTTGGCTCCGTCTTGGGCTGCGAGCGCATCGAGCTTTGGGCCCCCCGGATGCCCGAGCCCCAAAATCGCAGCGACCTTATCAAACGCCTCGCCGATCGCGTCGTCGATCGTCGCGCCCAAGCGGGTCAGTTTCATTTCTGAGTCCATGCGATAGAGTGAGGTGTGCCCGCCTGAGATCACCACGCCCAGCGCGGGGAACTTGGGAATATCTCTGCCGAGCATCCCGGCGTAGAGATGCGCATGGACATGATCCACCCCGACCATCGGCACCCCGAGCGACCACGCCAACGCCTTGGCTGCGCTCAACCCAACCAGCAACGATCCGATCAACCCCGGGCGATGCCCCACCGCGATCGCGTCGATGTCGCGCAACTCGATCCCCGCCTGCGCAATCACATCGCGGAGCACGGGGATAATGTGCTGTTCGTGGGCGCGCGAGGCGATCTCGGGGACGACCCCGCCGAACTCTTCGTGGAGTTCGTACTGACTCGCGACGATCGACGAGCGCACGATCTGCCCGTCCTCGACGATCGAAGCCGCGGTCTCGTCGCACGAAGATTCAACCCCCAGCACGATCACGAATCGGAGTCCGCTTCTGAATCTTCAGCCTGCTCGACCTTTTCGACATCAGCATCAATGAGCCAGCGCTCGAGGTTGTCGCCGGTGATTTTCAGGGTCGTGACGATGTTGCCGTCCTTGTCGCGGATGACGATTTGGCCATCGGTGAGATCCGTGTCATCATCCCAAAAATCCTTTGGATTCTCTTTGGCCAACTCATCATCAATCCCGCCTTCGACCGCTTCGACGCGTTTGTAGAGCCTGGTCAACTCGCGGAGCATCCGCTCTTCCTGATTCCGCAACGCGTTGAGTTCGGCCAACGCGACATCATCGGGCGCGTTGGCTTCGATCCCGACGGGCTCGAACACGCCCGTGTCGATCCGGCTTTGCATCACCCGCACCGCTGCAGTCAACTGCGGGTCTTTGAGTGCTTCGAGTGCCGCGTCAGTGTTGTGGATATCGACCATGTCCCCTGCGTCTGTGTGCGTAAGAATCTCTTGCTGCCTGCGCGCGGTCAGCATCTCCCCGAGTTCTTCATTGCTCACGGGCACATAATACCCCGGCGTCGGATCGACCCCCCAACTCGTCGAATCGTCCCGCCGATGCAGAAGCCGACCCGAGGGCAGGTAGTAATACTGCTCGGTGATCTTAAGCACCCCCGCCCCGCTCTCGAGGGCGCGAACGGTCTGGACCGAGCCCTTGCCGAAGGATCGTGTGCCGATGACAACGGCGCGGTCATGATCGGACAATGCCCCCGAGAGCACCTCCGAAGCCGACGCGCTCTGCCCGTTGACCAGCACGATCAAAGGCATATCCATAATCGTATTCTTCTTGTGCGCCTGCTCGATATGCTCCTTGAACACCCGCCCCTTGGTCGAAACAATCGTGCCCTCGTCGATAAACATGTCCGCGATCTTCACCGCCTCATCAAGCAACCCGCCCGGATTGAAACGCAGATCGAGGATCAACCCGCCGAGTTCCTTGCCCGTCGTTTGCTCTGTATCACTGATCGCATTGATAATCTCGAGCGCAGCCTTGGGCGTGAACTGGGTCAATCGGATATACCCGATATTGCGATCCTCATCAATCACATACTCCCACGCCCCATCGCCATCGAGGCGCATGAACCCCTTGACCGCCTGCACCTTGATATGCCCGCGGGTGATTTCGATGTCGAGTGTCTCGGTGCCTCGCTCGACGGTGATGACCACCTTGGTGTTGGGCTCGCCGATGAGCCGATCGATCGCATCGTCGATATCCTGCCCCTCGGTGCTCTCGCCATCAATCTTGATCACCCGATCGTCCGCCATCACCCCGGCCTTCCACGACGGCGATCCATCGAGAGGCGACGAGATCGTCAACCAACCATCCCGAATCTGCACCTCCGCCCCGATCCCGACATACTCGCCGGTGAGATCGCGCGAGAACTTTTCGGTGTCGCGTTTGGGGACAAAGGTGGTGTAGGGGTCGTTGAGCTCTTCGATCATGCCGTTGATCGCGCCGAGCTGGAGTTTGTCGAGATCAGGCTCTTCGACATAGAGCCCGTCGATGAGTGTCTCGACATCCACGATGGGATCGAAAAACGCGTAGTTATCCGAAGGCATCCGGATGGCATTGGTCGCCACGGCAATGGTTGATCCGATGACCGCCACCCCGAGGAGCCCGATGAGTGGGAGTGAGTTCTTCTGCGCCATGATGAGCCTCCATATCGAAACAAACGCGTCCGAAATAGGACACGCGCTGATTCCATCTGATTCACGCTGAGAGTCTATACCGTTCAAACACCGGATTGGTTCTGCCAAGTTCAGGAATCAAGGCTGAGTTTCAGACACCATCTCGCCCGAAGCGGGGAGTTTGGCGCTCAATGCATTCACAAAGGGCTTCGAACCCACCGCTCCACTGAGCGAGGCGAGAATCTGACCGTCTTGAATCAGCATGGTCGTCGGATAAGAACGAACCCCCAACGAAGCTATTTCATCTGGGCTGGCACCATCCTCAAGATACACCGGAATGGTGTGCTCATTGATCCAATCGACCACCACCGGGTCCATCAGCGTCGTCCGCTTGAGCTTCTGGCAGGGCGGGCACCAGTCGGCGGTCGCCAGCACCAGTATCGGTTTGCCGGTTTCTTGCGAGAGGGCCGTTGCCTGGTAGAGGGTGTATTGGTCATCGAAGACGCCCGGCGTCTTGGCTGGCCCTTTGATGAGATTGATCGCCGTGGGCATCACCAACACCGCAGCAGCGATCACAAAGAGAAAGGGGGTCGCGGAGCGCACTTTGATCATAAAAACTTCCTCAGATTCACAATGGTTCGGCGATCTCGTTCAACAAACTTCCCAAGAACACACCGAGAACCGATCTCACCAAATGATTATTCCCTTGATCCTCGGCTCAATTGAACTCAACACTCAATAAACGCTCCATAACACGCCCCGAACTACCAATCCTCCAACTCCCCGACCAGAGGCTCAATCAGATCCTTCCGCGTCACCATCCCCACATCCCGCCCGCCGATACTCACAATCCCCAATCGCCCGCTCTGGCGGGCGAGTTGCCCCAACGCCTGCGTCACCGTCATCGAACCATCCACCCGCACCGGCTCATGGACCAACCCCGAAATCGGCTCATCGAGACGCTCGAACGAGCCGGTATAGAGATCAATGCTGCACAGAATCCCCTCCACCTGCCCACGCGAAGACATCACCGGATATCGGGTATAGGGATGCTGACGGACAAAGCCTCGGGCTTTGGCGATTGACCAGTTCGACCGAACCACCTGGGCATTGCGAAGCGGGATCATCTCCGAGCGCACCGTCGCGTGCTCGAGTTCGAGCGCCCGATCAATCAACGACACCTGCGCATCGCTCATCTGGGAGGACCCATACTTGACCAACTCAGCCATCCGCTCACGCGCGGTGGTCAAAGAACCAAGTGAATCAACCCCGACGAGCCTTGATGCCAGATTGGCGAGCCATAAAACCACAGGCACAATCGGCACCCAGGTCAATGACAAGCGCATCACGCGGATCACATGGGCGTATCGCTCCATCAGCACATCGGCGTGCGATCGGAAGATCTCCTTGGGGGTCGATTCGGCAAAGATCAAAAGCACCGGCGTCAACGCCACCACCTGGATCAGGATCATCTCCAGATCCGCCAGCCCAAGCGTCGCAATCAAGGTCGTGATCGCCAGCGTGCCGACATAGTTGAACATGTTGTTCCAAACCAACAACGCGGTGAGTGTCGAGCTCGATTGCTCGATCTGCGATTCAAGCACCCGGGCGCGATGCCCCCCGCGAGCAGAATCCGTCGCTGCTGCGTGCACACGCACCAGCACCCGATTGACGGTGTACAACCCGACCTCGAGCCCAGAGCACATCGCCGAGCCTCCGATCCCGACGAGCACCACCGCCCACCAGAGTACAAGTTCGAGGGTACTCATGGTGCCCCCCCGTCTTGGCCATCGGAATCGTTGTCATCTTGGAGAATCTCAACCTCGATGCGCTCGATGGATCGCTCGTCCATGCCGACAACCGTGAGTTGAATCTCGCCGATCCGTGCCTGATCCCCGGTCTCAGGCACACGATCGAGCAGGACCATCACCAGCCCGCCGAGCGTGTTGACCTTCTTTGCATGTTCGATGACCGCCTGGTCGGCGAACATCGCTGCCCAATCCCGGATCGAGAGCCGACCGGGCACGACCCATTTGCCCACGCCGATGAGTTGAACCTCGCTGGCCAAGTCTTGATGGGGATCAACCACGCCTTCGATGAGTTCTTTGGTGACATCGGCGATCGTCACAATCCCCGAGACCCCCCCGTGCTCATCGACGCACACCGCGATGCTCTGCCCGGCCTTGCGGAACTGCTCGATGAGCGAATCGAGCCGACCCTGCTCGGGCACGAACAGCACCGGGGACATCGCATCCTCGATCCGGTGCCCTTCGAGCACCTTGCGGGCGTTGATGATCCCCCCCACCCCGGCGTCGATCCCATCCGGGCAAACCAAAAGCCTCGTCCGCCCCGTCGCCTTGCAGATTGTCACGATCTCATCATTGCTCGTCTCAAGATCAATCCACGACATATCAACCCGAGGCGTCATCACCTGCTCAATCCGCATCTGCCCCATCGACACAATCGAAGTAAGCAACTCCTGCTCGCCAGGATCAATCTCGCCCGCGTTGGCGCTGAGCGCGATCAGTGTGCCCATCTGTTCTGCGCTCACCGACCCCGTCGCCGAGCGAGACTGCGAGGGTGCGAGCAATCTCGACAAGGGCGCGATCACCCAGACATCGAGAAACCCGAGCAAAGGCACAATCGGCCTGCGGATCACCAGATGCATCGGCCCGGCGAGCCGAAGGAACAGAATCGTCGCCGACGAGGCAAAGAGTTTGGCGAAGACCTCGCCGATGAGGATAATCGCGCTCAGCGACACCACCGAGATCGCGAGCCGCATCCACATCGACTCGGCGTGGATCGTGAGGATACTCGTCACGATGAAATACGCGACATTGACCACCATATTGAGCAGCAGCACCTGCATCAACAACTCACGCGGGCGGGCCAACAGCGATTCGACGATCCGCGCCAGCTTTGGATTCGTGCGTTTGAGCATCGCCCGCTGCCCGTGGGTGATCCCGAAGAGCGCGGTCTCGGACGCTGATGCCAATGCAGAGCACACGAGCAAAGCCGCGAGTACGAGAATCATTGGCATGTCGGATGCGTCCATAGAACTGGATAACCTCAGACCAAGCGGGTGGTTGACGACCTCTTTATCGGAAATCCGCCGACGCGGGATCATATGCAGGGTCGAGTTGTTCGATCAGGCGTTCGATATACCGCCAAGCGTTGAGCAGCGTACGGATATCTCGCAGCTTGTGCGCCCGTTCGATCGACGATTCATCACGAGGCAACGACCCGAACTTCTCAGACACCGAATCGGTATACGCCACCCGTTCATCATGGGCCCAAGACTCCCAGTTCGCCCTTGCCTGATCCCCCGCTTGGTTGTCCGCTTGCTCGATCTGCTCTTCGATCTCCTCGCGCCGGGTCATCATCTCCATCAGGAATCCATCGGGCAGGTCTTTGCAATCCGATGCCGATGGGCCTCCGAGCACCGCGAGGAGCGCATTGGCGCGTTGCTCAGCATCGAGCAGAATGGTTCGGGCAGCGTTGAGGCTTGCTGCATCGTCATGCTCGGGCCCAGCCCCACCCGCATCGGGGTGGGCCGATGCCAGTTTGGTGAGATATGCCCGTTCGATGGTCGAAGCGTCAAGATCGAACCGAATCGGGAGATCAAGTTGGGTAAACGGGTTGGATGTGGGTATGTCGGCCATAGAATACCCAGTGTAGTCGATCTCTCGTCGTTTTTGGGTTCTGATTTGACGAACGGACCCGAATCGGAGAGGATAGAGCGTCGGGCAACTTGGCCTGTCGATCTATTCGGCAGCGTTGGGTGGTAGAAAGGCGATCAGCATGACCAAACACATCGGGATTGTGGGGGTGAGCCCTGAGGGGGCCTCGCTGTGTTATCAGCAGCTCTTCCGCCACGCCGCCGTCATGCTCGAGCCTCACATGCACCCAACGGTCAGCGTCCACAACATCCCCCTTGCGCAGTATGTCGATGCGGTGAGCCGGGATGATTGGCGGATGGTGGCGATCCTGATGCGAGAATCCGCCATGAAGCTCGCCTCGATCGGTGCCGAGTTCTGTTTCACCCCCGACAACGCGGTCCAGCACGCGGTTCAGCTCGCCGAGGTGTCGTGCGATATTCCCTGGCTCAAAATGACCAAAGCCGTCGCTGATCGCATCGAAGAAGACAACCGCTCAACCATCGGCGTGATCGGGACCAAATATGTCACCTCGGGCTCAGCGTACCAGACCGACCTTGGGGTCAAGGGCATCAAGCTCGTCCGCCCGGACGATGACCACGCCGAGATGCTCAATCGGATCATCTTCGACGAACTCGTCTTCGGGATCATCCGCGAAGAATCGCGCCTGCTGATGCTCGAAGTGATCGATCGGCTCGGATCACGCGGGTGCGAAGGGGTGATCCTTGGGTGTTCCGAAGCCCCGCTGATGATTACCGCCGACACCTGCAACCTGCCCATCTACAACGCCAGCGACATCATGGCCGAGCAGGCGATCCGGTTTGCGATGGTGGAGTGATCGCCAGATCGGTCAAGAACGATTCGATCGCATCACTCATCTGCTGGGCATACATTTCATCTGTCCAAAGATTATTGTGCCCACCTTCGTGGATCACGACGAGTTTGGCATCGGGCGCAGCCGATGCGATGCGCTGGGCGTCTTCGATCGGGCAAACGGGGTCGGCGTCGCCGTGGATGATGAGGATTGGGAGTTTGATCGATTTGGCGAGTTCATCGCGGGCGAACCCGCGCCATGATGGGCCGAGCCCAAAGAACACACCCAGCAACATGATCGCGGGATTGAGATTGAGTCGATAGGGAACTCCGCGCAGGCGGATGACATTGCTCGCAGGGGTCTGGGCATGGATATAAGGCGATTCGCAGATGATCCCGGCGAGTGAATATTCATCGCCTTGGGCTTTGGCCAATGCCAACGAGATGCCCGCACCCATCGACCAGCCGAAGAGAATCGTGGGTGTGCCGTCTTCGAGATCACCAAGGATGTGCGCAAGATCGTGGTGCTCGGAGGTGCCCAGATGCACCTTCCCCGCCGAGTCGCCGTGCCCTGGGAGGTCCCAGAGGGTGATCTGCGAGGCGTGTTCAACGATCGGCCCGAGCCGTTTGAGTCCGCCGAGTCGGCTCGATCCCCACCCGTGGGTCATCACGATCCGTGGGCCATCGGGGTTCTTGCCCTCGAGCACCCAGAGATGCAACTCGCCCTTCGCACCTTGAACAACGCGTTCTTCAAAGGGGATGGGAATATCGAGTTCGGAAGGGTCGCCGGGGAGGTTGCGATAGACCGCACTGGCGTAGGTCTGGCGTTTGGGATGGGTCAATCCCCACGCGGTGTAGAGGATCAACGACACAAGATAGAGCCCGAACCCGATGCCTAGGAGTTGGATCAGTCCGATCATTGCCGGCATACATTCACCCTTCCATCCGCATCGGATCAGAGCCCAAAGAGTGCTTTGACATCGTTGAAAGTGACATAGAGGAAGATCGTCCCGATCATCAAAAGCCCGGCCATGGTCGCGACATTCTGAACCACGATGGGGACGGGTTTGCCCCGGATCCATTCGTAGACGAGCATGAGGAACTGCCCGCCATCGACGATGGGCAAAGGCAAGAAGTTGATGACCGCGAGGTTGACCGAGATCAACGCCATAAAGAACAGCACCCACACCCACCCGCGCGATGCGAACTGGGTGCCGATATGGGCGATCCCGACAGGGCCTTTGAGATGCTCGACCTTGACCGAGCCTTCGAAGAGGCGCAGGAAGGTGATGTAGGTCTGGAGCATGACTCGGCGGGACTCACTGATGCCTCGGGATATGGCGCCGATCGACGAGTCGGCTTTGTCGATCACCTGCACCGGATCGAAGAGATCAACCACCGCCAATGACCCCGGGAGGGTCCACCCGAGTTGCTCGACCGTGTCGATATCGCGCTGGGTGAGGGTCCAGTCGATGGTGGTGGTTGGGATTGAGCCATCGGGCTGAATCGGGAGGGGGAGTTCGAGGGTCAGGGGGATGGTGTAGGTGTTGGCTTCATCGGCTGATGGGTCGGCGTGCTCGATTGATTTGAGAATGCCTTGGGGGACATCGCGGAGCGTGGAGATTTGGATATCTCCGACTTTGATAAGCCTCGAGCCGGGGTATTGGATCAGCCCCGATGCGGGCATGGTGATGTGCTCAAACTCGGGCTTTTCCCCCGATTGCGTGGATTGGGTTCGCTTGACGAAGTCGGCGGGTTCGGACAGGAGGTTGTCGTGGGTGACCGTTGAGGCTGGGTAGAAACCGATGGTGCCCTCGGGGGTGATTTTTACTGAGACTTTGATGCGTTGGGTGATGCCCGCGTCGTCTTTGCGGAGCACGACGAGTTCGACATCCTTGCCTGCGTTCGCTTGGACGAACGCGATGCCTTGGGGGACGGATGGATACTCGATGGTTCCGATTTTGGCGAAGATATCGCCGGGCTCGAGCCCTTGCTTGGTGTCATCGGGGGAAGCTGCGGGATTGACCATCATCACGCCTGAGAGCCCGAGGATATGGCGGATCACCTGATGGGCATCGGCGACTTGAACAGGATCGGTCTGCAGGGCGGGCACCGGGAGAAGCGTCTGCTCGATGGTTTGGGCGTCCCGATCGATCAATAGATTCATCGGCTGACCATCTGATTGGGTCGCCATGTCCAGAAGATCGAAGGGGGAGCGGACGGGTTGGGCGTTTGCGCTGAGGATTTCGTCGCCGGGCTCGATCTGATCAAAGCCCGAAGCCTTGCTGAACATCGCGAGCATGCGTTGCTCTCGCTCATCGCTCGGCGATTTGATCCGGGGGCTGATCGCAGCGGATATCCCGATCTCTAAGAGCCCGATGCGTCCCTTGGCCGGGGTTGCCTGGAACTCGATGGGCTCGGCGATGCCCTCGCGTTCGATCAGGATGGTGGTGGGCTTGGCGCTCGAGCCCATCGCGATCTCGGGGAGGATGGCTTCGAATGAGTAGACCTTGTTGTTGCCGATCGAGATGATTCGATCATCCCGGCGGATCCCCGCGGGGAGATCGGGCTGATTGATGGCGAGTGCCTGGGCAGCGGGCGAATCGTCGGCGACATATCCGACGATCGGAGGCGAGACCGCCAACCCGGCAAAGAACACCACGATGAAGAGGGCTGCTGCCATAATCATGTTCATCACGACGCCGGCGCAGATAACGACCATCCGCTTGCCGACCGGGCAGTTCTGGTAGGAATCGGGCGCATCGGAGGTGGCTTGGGGATTGATGTCTTCTTGCCCGAGCATTTTGACATAGCCTCCCAACGGGAGCATGGAGAGCCGATACTCGGTGGGGCTGATCTCTGGATGGGCGTTGGATTCGTTGGATTGGTCGGAGTCATTTGAGCCATAGACGAGTTTGCGGTACTCGGCGTCGGATGAGCCCTTTCGGAACCCGATCCCTTTGCGATACGAGACGAGGACATTGCCGAACCCGATCGAGAAGGCCAGGACGCGGATGCCGGCCCATTTGGCCGCGACGAAGTGTCCGAGTTCGTGGATGAAGATGATGGAACCAAAGCCGAGCACAATCACGAGAAAGTTGGCGAAGGTTCCGAGGGGTCCTGGGAGATCAAACATGCAGTGCTCCGGTGGGGTCGATCCGTAGTCAAGAGGCTTGAGAGTCTATCGGCTCAAACCCGCGGGGTGCTCGCCTGATATCCCCGATATTGGGTCTCGGTGCAAGAAAGAACAGGCACGCCCGATGGATGTGTACGGGCGTGCCTGAAGAGGAGTGCGTTGGGATGGTGAAATGGTGTTGATTCGGATCAGGATTCTGGATAAATATTTGAATCAGTACTTGATGGTGCAGCCATAGGGCTTGGTGGTGGGCTTGGTAACTTCTTTGCCTGCGAGGGTTTCGCCTAGGGCATTGCGGACATAGTTGATCTTGCCGGGATTGACGGCTTTGGCGTCGTTGTCGATCGCGCCGTGGTAGACCAGGAGGCCTTGGGGATTGATGATGTACATCTCGGGGGTTCGCTTGGCGTGGTATGCAAGCCCGGTGGTGCCGGCTGGATCGAGCAGGATGGGGGTGGTGATGCCCCATTTTTTTGCGGTTTTCGTATTGAGTTCAGGATCGCCAGCCGGGTGCGATGCACGCGAGGAGTTGATCCTGAGCCAAACGACTGAATCGTCCTTGTGCTCGTTCTGGATCGCGAGCATGGTGCCGGTATCGTCGCGGTAGTGCTTTTTGACGAAGGGGCACAGCGGGGAGAACCATTCGAGGACGACGGTCTGCCCTTTGGCAGCGTACTCGGAGAGGGTGTGCGTGTTGCCTTGGAGATCGGTGAGGGTGAAATCGGGCGCGGGTTGGCCGATCTCGAGGGGGGCGGGTTCGTTGGAAGTGAGCCCGAGGGCGATCGCCACAGCGAGCAGGGAGGCGGTGAGGATGAAGATTCGTTTCATGGGGTTGTCCTTCTTTTTTGCGGGCTGTCTGCGGGGGTGATGTGGATGTCGTAGTCGATTGGGCCCCCCGGTTCGTGGGATCGGATACGCCCGGCGAGGACTTTGTCCTCGGTGGATGCGAACTTGATGATGAGCCGATTGGTGTCGATGGTTGTGCTGGTGATGGGCTCGGCGAGTTGGGTGCAGGTCGTGGCGGGGAAGAACTCGATTTTGGTCGCTTCGCGGAACATGATCGCGGCTCGGTCGGCGATCCATTGCACCCGGACATGGTCGGCTTGGGCATCGAAGGGGATCGGGCGGGCATCGAATGCTTTTCGGATGGCTTTGCTCGAAGCCGACGGCGTGGGGGTTGTCTGCGAATCGATCACCTCGATCGACGCGACGGCTGAACTGGTTTCGGGGATGCAGACCTCTTCGCAGACGAGCGCGTCGAGTTCGATATCAAAGTTGAAGACCTCGCCGGGGTGGGCGTCATCGTTGACCATGAAGGGGACGAGCACGACGATGGTGTCTTCGTAGATGAAATCGAGGATGCTGCCGGGCTGAAGGTATCGTGTGGGGGTGGGCCAGATCGGGTCTTCGAGGGTGATCGCGGGCGAGGCGTGGATGTCAAGATCGAGCCCATACCCTGAATCGGACACGCCGGGCCAGTAGGTGTGCCAGTCTGCGTCGATTTCGATGGTGATCGCGAGGATGCCCGGCTCGCCGGGGTGGATATCGGCGAACTCGGTCGTTGCGGCGACATTGATGTGCTCGGCTGCGCCCGCCTGCCCAACGAAGAACAATCCAATCACAAGGAGGATCCGTTTGCTGAGTTGATTGGCGTAAATCGACACTGATGGGGCTCCGTATTCGATTGGGCGCGTGCTGCCTTGAGGATGTTTCTGCCATGTTCATCGGCTCGCAAGGCAGAACGCACCATCCCACATGCTTATTGTATAGGCATGGACAAAAAGATGCACAGAACTCGACACAACGAACAAATCGTCACTTTTCTCGGGTTGATCGGGCTGCTCGGTCTGATCCTGGGCTCCGCCGCCCTCGGCGGATGCGCGAAATCGAATATTTCGGATCGCAAGATCGACTATATCAACCTCACCCGCGCGGTCGAACTCTATGACAAACAGCAAAAGGAGAACGATACCGCGCTCTTCATCGACACCCGCAAGCCTGAGCGGTTTGCCCAGGGGCACATCCCGGGCGCGAAGAATATGCGGACGCCTGATATTGATCTGCGCTATGGCACCGACCCGGCGATCACGCGGTACAAGTACCTGATTCTCTATGGCGAGAACCCCGGGCAGGCGAGCACGCATGCGATGGCCAAGCGGATGATCGAAGCGGGGTACAACGGGTTTACCAAGAAACGGGTGAAAGTGTACCTTGGGGGGTGGGTCGAGTGGGAGATCACGGGGCTGCCGATTGCTGAGCCTGAGACAAGCACGGGAGGCGAGTGATCCAGATGACCAATCCACTGCTGCCAACCTCCCCCACTGTTGATGCCATCGCGACCGATCGGCGGGCGGCGTCGTTCACGACGCGCTCGATCAAGAAGGCATCCAAACTCGGCGCGCTCGAACTGGCAGCGTCGATGATCGACCTGACGACGCTTGAGGGCTCGGACTCGCCTGAGAAGGTGCGGAGTTTGTGCTTCAAGGCGATCCGCCCATGGGAAAAGGACGAGGAGATTCTTGGTCGTCGGCTCGGGCCCGTAGCGGCGGTGTGTGTGTATCCGTCGATGGTGCCCTACGCCAAGGAACTGCTTGATGGCACCGGGGTCAAGGTGGCTTCGGTGGCGACGGGGTTTCCGTCGGGGCAGTATCCCCTTGATATCCGGGTGCGCGATGTGGAGCAGGCCGTCAGGGATGGGGCGGACGAGATTGATATGGTCATCAATCGTGGGGCGTTTTTGTCGGGCAAGTACGATGTCGTCGCTGAGGAAATCCGGGCGGTGGTCCAAGCCTGCGGGCAAGCCCATTTGAAGGTCATTCTCGAAACCGGGGAACTCGTCACCTACGACAATGTCCGCAAAGCGAGCGATATCGCGATTTCGTGTATCCGCGAGGGCGATTTCATCAAGACTTCGACCGGCAAGGTCTCGCCGGCAGCCACGATGCCCGTCACGCTGGTGATGCTCGAAGCGATCCGGGACGCCTACAAGGATACCGGCAAGAAGATCGGGATGAAACCCGCTGGCGGGATCCGCACGGCCAAGCAATCCTGGCACTACCTCTGCATGGTCAACGAGACACTTGGCGAGGGATGGCTCTCGCCCGAGTGGTTCCGGTTTGGGGCGAGTTCGCTGTTGAATGATGTGCTTCGGAGTATGCAGAAGCTTACAACGGGGGAGTATGCGGCCGGGTATGATTTTTCGGATGCGTGAGAAGCCTACAAACTCCTTCGCCTCTATTCATATACAAACGCATTTTATTCCCCATGATTTGTAAACGAGGAAGCGGGCGAGGTTTGCACATGGGACTGAAGATTTGTGTGCTCTGAATTGGAGCTGAAATCAACTCGTTGCTTCATAGGTCTCAACAGAATGAGAATATCTGGTAGGATCTCATCCAGCATGAGGAAACGCAGAATATCAAAGATCGCCTGCAGGGTTATTCGCGACACGCTCGCGGGTATCGTGATGACAATCGCATTTGCTTATGCGATCGTGCTTGTCGCACTGCCTGCATCGATGGCCTACACACATGGATTGAGCACGCATTGGGTTGAGTCTGTACCTGAACATTGGCCGACAAAACCAGAGCAAACCACAATTATATACACGACATATAATCTGAACACAGCATCCATGGGAGACCGACCTGCGTGGATGCGTCTACGCCAAGGCATGTACAAAGGGACGCGCATTTTAAGAGGAACGGTCTCGTTTTACAAAGATCAGCCGGAGTATGGAATGGATCAGGTCTATGTGGGTTGGCCGTTCTACACCATGACGCACAGAGGGCCTGACGACGCCCGCCCGGATGCCCAAACCCTGTTTGGCGATTTGTTTCTCGATGGCGTCAAAATCTCAAATAAGCAAGGCGGTAGATTTCTGCCTCTGATGCCAATCTGGCGAACATTCATTCCGAATGTTCTCGTGTTCGCATTGATCTTCGAGATTCTGCTTTTTTGTAGGCGTCTGATATGGAAACGAATCAGATCGAATCGCAGCATGCGCGGGCTTTGTCCAGAGTGCCTGTACCCAATGAAAGGCCTCAACCAGTGTCCCGAATGCGGCACCAAACACATCTGATCTCGCCCGTGATAGTGTATAGGAAAAACCAGAATCTCGCAACGGGGAGTATGCGGCGGGGTATGATTTTTCGGATGCGTAAGCACATACGAAAACGAAGATGGCGATATGCTCGGGCTGTTCTCTTTGGACTGCTCGCTACTGCATTTACTGTGTACTGGCCGGCATCCGTACAAGACCTCTATCAGTATACCGGCGAGCATGATCTCGCCATCCAAGTACAAGACGCCCCCAGTTATTTGGGCGATCTCGCGCCTGCGTTTACATCCGCTTGGGCTCGTACACCGTTTGGCAAGTGTGATGGCCAGTTTATGCCGACTCCTGACTTTGGTGTCGATGTCATCGAGTACATCTATGGTGACAACGATCTCAACTGGGATCTCGAACGCGACGGAGACCGGCCGCCTGCGGTGTTTCTTTCACGATATCGTTTCGGGTTTCCGATGCGTGCGGCATACTGGGATGACTATGGCGTTTCGGGTGGGACGAGCCAATCACTCAAGACCTATTTCGATCAGGTCAAGCAACGCGCAAGTCGGCAGATGGGTATTGAATATCCGGGCTGGCTTTTCTGCGATGCGTACGGGCGTCGATTGCCCGCAATACCAATATGGAACGGACTCATCATCAACCTCCTGTTTTGGAGCGTTTTCTGGATCATCCCCGGCGTGATCTGGCGCACGGTTCGCACCGCTCGGCGAAAGCGTCGAGGGTTGTGCATCGCGTGCGGGTATGCGGTGGAGGATTTGGGGGTTTGTCCGGAGTGTGGGGCTCGATCGGTTCATTCCGCTGGAGAACTTGAAACTTGATCGAAGGGCAGGCGGTACGACTCTTGGAGGTGTGATGCTTGTCAAACGAATCAAACTGAGATGGCGGATTGCTCGGGCGCTCTTTGTTGGGATCGTGGTGAGTCTGCTGATTCCTGAGTTGCTGGCGGCTTTCCTTCTTCCCCGTTCGTGGGGTGGGGTCGTGCAACTCCCCAAAGACATTCCACACCCGACCTACCTGCACGATATTGCCCCGCCCTTCTCGTCGGCCATCAAGAATACGCCCGCAGATTCCAGCGGCGATGTGCCCCTTATTCCCATCAACCTTGGTATGGATCTGATCCACTACAGCTATGGGCCAGGCTACTTTGACCCAAACTACACGCCTTGGGACACAACACGCACCGATGCGCCACCCTCCGTGAATCTCACTCGGTTTCGATTTGGTTTCCCTTGGCGATCGCTGACTTGGGATGATCTGAGCACGGGGGCGAGTGTGAATATCCCGGCGGTGATGGATTATCATATGAAGATGTATGAGCGGGCGGGGATTGATCGGGGGATCGGGGTTTCGTTCATCTCGCCGGGTCGTCGGCTGCCGATCGCGCCGATCTGGGGTGGTTTGATACTCAATATTTTGTTCTGGAGTTCGCTCTGGTTCTTCCCCGGCGTGATCTGGCGGAGTGCTCGATATTTTCTTCGAAAGCGTCGGGGGTTGTGCCTGGCGTGTGGGTATGCGGTGGAGGTTTTAGAGCGGTGTCCCGAGTGTGGGACGGGACGAGCGAGGGCATGACTTCTGGGATGCGTGAGCAACGAAAAAATCTGAACAACCCTTGGCGTGGCTTCATAATCGCTCTCGTTCTTGGGCTCATCACTACGATTCTTGTCGCCCAGTTGATCGCCTTGTTTGGCAGTATTGATCGACTCACGATCCCGGATCAGCCGCCGGAGTATGGAGCGAATCATGTCCCTCGGTACATAGACGATATTGCACCGGCGTTTATGACGGCTCGATGGGAGGCCCCGGTTGAGAATCCCAAGGGCTCTCTGTACAACTATTTGGAAATTGGAACGGATATCGTTGAATATTCTTTCGGGGAAGAGTTTGCGGTGTGGGCCAAAGGCACCCATGGCGACACACCGCCGATGGCATCGATCATTCGATGCTTTGTGGGGCTTCCGTTCCGATGCATGTACTACGACGAGTTTACGGTTGCCAACGGTGGCGGGCAGGCATTGACAACTGACTACTTTGATCGAGTGAAAAGCCGAGCGGGTATTCGAGTTGGACTTCCTTCGCCCGGCCCGGCTTCTTTTTGGAATGGCCGAAGAATCCCACTCGCACCGATGTGGGGCGGGCTTGTTGGAAACACGCTCATCTTCGGGATGCTGATTTATTTTTCCGTTGCAATCTCTCGTGGAATTCGTTGTCGTGTCCGTCAAACACGGGGGCTTTGTTTGGCGTGCGGATATGCGGTGGAGAATTTAGAGCGGTGTCCTGAGTGTGGGTCACTCGCCGATGCCGTCCCAGACTTCGTTGATGCCTTGCCCGTCGCAGATTCTTCGGGTGACGAGGTAGAGCAGGGTTGAGCTGGTGAAGAAGAGGGAGATGGCGTAGCCTGCGATGGCGAGTTCGATGATGGTGTGCCAGATGTTGATGATGTCGTGGGCCCAGGCTTTGGTTGCGCCGAGTTCGCCGGCCCCAGTGATGGCCCGTTCGGTTGCGTTGGCTGAGAAGAGTGTGGCGGCCCATTGTGTGAGGGTGATGCTCTGATAGGCGATCAGGGAGAAGAGGCTCGCGGCGAGCACGCCGACGAGTGTGAGGATGATGATGTAGATGGCGTAGCGGAGGGGTTTGGCGATGACATAGGCATAGGAGCGTTGGACGGCGTCGAAGGCGTCGGTGCCTTCGATCGCCAGGGCGGGGACGATCATGGGCAGGGCGACGAGGTGGAGCAAGACGATGATCGTCGCGAGCAGCCCGAGCGCGAGCCCGAGCCCATAGAGCAGCGAGCCGAGCACATCGAGGACGGGGACGCTTAAGAGCAAGCCTCCGAGTGCGATGACGAGGAAGATTGCTGCGCAGGCGAGGATCGGACCGACCACGGCGCCGACGAAATGGCGGGTTCGTCGGAGGGTGAATCCGAGGGTGTCATCGCTTGAGGCGAATCTTCCTTGTGCAAACTCGAAGGCTGCGGATCGGGAGATTGCGCCGCCTGCGAGTGCGAGGATGGCGATCATGGGCAAGCCGACGACCAGCGCGAGGAGGGGGGATTGGACGATGGTGTTGAGCACGACATTGATCAGGGCCATCCCGCTTCGGAACATCCAGGTGATGTCGAGTTCGGCGACGGATTCTGAAAATGCTTGTGAGACCATCGAGAGGTGGCTTTCGATGGTTTCGATGTCCTTGGCGAAGAGCCCGAGCCATTGGACGATGGTGAGGACGAGCCCGAGGAGGAATGCGCAGATCGAGCCGGCGAGGAGTCTTGATGGCGAGAGGGCCAGTGCGGGGGCACGCAGGATTCTGAGCCAGAGGAGTTCGGAGGTGAGATCGGTGAGCGCGATCGAAGGCTCACGGAGTTGGACAGGCTCGCTGGTTCGATCATTGGTTCGATCATTGGTCGGCTCTTGGGTGCTCATGACCATATAGTAGTCGATTGAGCCCTTCGGCGTGAATCCGTTGGTTGATCGCCTTGCCTCGGGCGGGTTTCGTGCCGATGATACCCTCATGCTCTCTGTCTTCAAACAATGGATCGCTCGCGCGGTATCGCTCTGTGTTGTTGGGCCGATCTGCTCGGCGATCATTGGCTCGGTGGTGGCGGTTGATGGATCGCACCACACGACCTTCCTCACCGGGCACAACCTGGGATCGGGAATTGGTGCGCTGGCGATGGTGCTGGGGTTGAGTTTGGTGATGGGCGTCGTGATCGGGCGGGTGGTGGATCGGCGCGAGGGGATCCTCAATATCGCGTTTGTCTTTGGGTGGGTCGCGTGGACTTCGGGTCGGCTCGGGGAGTTGTATCGGGTTGCGCCTGAATCATCGACACTGATAAAACTCTCAGCGGAGGGGTTCGTGATCTCGGCGATGGTGATTGTTGCGTTGGTGCTGATGACCGATCCCAAGAAGGGGGCTGCCAATGGGCAGGTGGATGATGTTTCACGCTTTGACCTTGCTTGGATGAAAACCAGCCTGGGCAAGGCGGAGGGGATGGTCTCGATGGGGGCTGCGCTCGTTGCTTCGCTCGTGGTTTCGTACCTCTTTGGGCAGACTGATCTGCCGGGCCAATCGGTGGGCGTTGGATTCGGCGCGGGGATCGCGGCGGGTCTTGGCGGGGCCCTGGCTGCCAACTCGGCGCGGAAGAATGATGAGAAAGATGGCTCGACCGCGTTTGCGCCGATCATGATCGGGGTGATGCTGAGTTCAGTGCTTTTACCATTGATCGGGCTTATCAAGCCCGGCGCGGGCGGGCTTGTTGAGTTGGTCGTCTCGGGGAGTCTGCCGGGGTATTTGATTGTGTCGCCGATGGCTTGGTCGATGGGCGCGTTGATGGGCGTTCCGATCGGGCATTCATGGGTCGAGCATTCGGTGCAGCAGGCGGGCGAGGCTCAGGCGGCTTGATTGTCTGATTGATCCTGTTGATCCTGTTGATCTTGGTCGGCGGGCTCTTCGTCGAGTTGTCCGATCTGGCTCAGCGGGTCTTGCTCGATGGGCTCGGGGTCTGGGCCGAAGAATCGGAGATCGAAGTCTGCTCTCGCGTCTTCATCGCTGAGTATCTCGTAGGCTCTTTGAATTTCTCCGAAGTAGTGTGCCGCTTTGGGATGATCGTTCCCATCGGGATGCCACGCTTTGGCTTGTTTGTGATAACTCTCGCGGAGTTCCTTCTGGCTTGCGTATCGGCTTGAGCCCAGGACCTGGTAGAGATCGGTGTAGGCGATTTCGATGTCATGATTTTTTTGTAGATTCATGTCGCCATGGATCGCGAGATGGATGATGGCGTCTCGGGTATCAGGATCAAGTTTAATAAACTCGACCCCGACCTCGCATCGGCGGGTGAAGAGGGTTGCTTTGCGGACCCATTTGATGAGCCCAGTGATCGTGATTTCGTCTTTGGAATCTGCGAAGGTGTAGGACTGGATATCGCCGACCTTTGGGAGATCGCTGGGCGCGACGATCATGCGCATTCCTGAACCGGTGATGTCGGCGACGCGTCCTTTGGAGCAGTTGAGCCCGTCGGTATCGAGCCGAGACTCGGTGCGCGCGAGGAACTGGTCATCCTTGCCAGCGTCCTCGCTCGGTGACTCGTTTGCTCGATGATCTGGTGGCGAATCGCTCATTGTGCTCAGAGCGACCAAATCGGGGCGCAACTTTGCCCCAATCGGCGAAGAAAACCCAACTCAAGGCCGGTTAGGACGGCTGGGGGCAGGCGAACCTGTTAGAATAGGGCATGAGCATTGTGAGCAAACCATCCGTTTCGGGCATTGAGCCACCCAAGCACCTTGATCTGCGGGCTGCGATCGGGGGGGGGATCTTTGAATATGCCCCCGCACCTGAATCGGTGCAGCCGGAGATCGCCGAGAGGTATGGATTGTTTATCGGGGGTGAGTTCGTCGAACCGACTTCGATTGGATCATCGGGCACTCACTTCGCCACGATCAACCCGGCCACCGAGGACACACTTGCGATGGTCGGCGAGGCCTCAGCGGCAGATGTCGATCGGGCGGTGCAGGCAGCACGCGATGCGCTCCCGGGGTGGGCAGGGCTCAGCGGCAAGGATCGCGGGAAATATATGTACCGCATCGCTCGAAGGATGCAAGAACGCGCCCGCGAACTGGCGGTGCTCGAAACACTCGATGGCGGCAAGCCGATCAAGGAATCACGCGATGTCGATGTGCCATTGGCAGCTGCCCACTTTTTCTACCATGCGGGGTGGGCGGACAAACTCAAGTATGCACTGCCCGGGCGCAACCCCCAGCCCGTCGGCGTGTGCGGGCAGATTATCCCGTGGAACTTCCCGCTGATGATGCTCGCGTGGAAGATTGCCCCGGCTTTGGCGTGCGGCAATACCGTCGTGCTCAAACCCGCCGAGACGACTTCGCTCACGGCGTTGCGCTTTGCGCAGATCTGCCAGGAGATCGGATTGCCCAAGGGCGTGGTGAATATCGTCACGGGCGCGGGCGAGACGGGCAAGGCGATTGTCGAGCATGATGGCATCGACAAAATCGCGTTTACCGGCTCGACCGCGGTCGGCAAAGCGATCGCCAAGACAGTCGCATCAACCAAGAAAAAACTCACGCTCGAACTCGGAGGCAAGAGCGCCAACATCATCTTCGAGGACGCCTCGCTCGATCAGGCGATCGAGGGGATCATCGAAGGGATTTATTTCAACCAGGGGCATGTGTGCTGCGCTGGGTCACGCTTGTTCGTGCAGGAGTCGATTCTGGATCGGGTGGTGGACAAACTGACCGATCGGATGAGCACGCTTCGGGTTGGTGATCCGATGGATAAGAACACGGATGTCGGCGCGATCAACTCGAAAGAGCAGCTCGGCACGATCGAACGGTTCCTAGAAACCGGCGAAGATGAGGGCGCGATCAAGCATGATGTGTGCCAATCGACGCTTCCAAACAAGGGGTATTGGTGCAAGCCTTGTTTTTACACCGGGGTGCAGCCGAGCCATACGATCGCGCGGGAGGAAATCTTTGGGCCGGTCTTGGCGGTGCTGAGTTTCCGTACGCCTGATGAGGCCATCAGCCGGGCGAACAACTCGCCCTATGGGTTGGCTGCCGGGGTGTGGACAGATAAAGGATCGAAGATTTTCGATGTCGCCAAAAAGCTCGATGCGGGGATCGTCTGGCTCAACACCTACAACAAGTTTGATCCCACCAGCCCGTTCGGCGGGTACAAAGAATCCGGGTTCGGGCGCGAGGGCGGGCGGCACGGATTGATGGCGTATTGCAAGTGAATGCTCTTCAACGAGCATCACAATCAGCATCCTCAAGGAGCGAACCATGACCACACAGACAAGCACCCATTCATTTGACATCCGCGAGCTCAATGATGAGGACAAATCTTGGGTCCAGCGGGTCTTGGTGCAGTATTGGGGCTCGACGGTGCAGATCACCCGTGGGCAGAGGCTCCAAGCCGACGAGCTGCCCGGGATTGTCGCGGTGCGTGACGGGTCCGAGGTTGGGCTCTTGACCTATCACATCGCGGGCGAGGAATGCGAGATCATCACGCACAACTCGATGGCGGGTCACGGCGGGATCGGGTCGTGCCTGCTCGATGCGGTGCGCGACAAAGCGCGTGAACTCGGGTGCAAACGATTGTGGCTGATTACGACCAACGACAACACGCCGGCGATGCGGTTTTATCAACGCCGGGGGTTTGATCTGGTGGCGTTGTATCGCAACGCGGTGACGGAATCGCGCAAGCTCAAGCCTGAGATCCCCAACGCGGGGTTTGACGGGATCGCGATTCGGCATGAGTTGGAAATGGAATACATGCTCTAAAGCGGGGCGATGAGAAACGAAACTGAGAAACGAGAAGATTTATGAGTGAGCGAGTTCCCATCATCAAGACCTACAAACTGGCCATCGGCGGCAAGTTTCCACGCACCGAATCGGGACGGACGATCGAGGTGCATGACAGTGCGCAGAATCTGGTCGCCCATGTCTGCCGGGCATCGCGCAAGGATGTGCGCAATGCGGTTGAAGCCGCGAGCAAGGCGCAAGGGGCATGGGGCAATGCGACGGCGTATCTGCGCGGGCAGGTGCTCTATCGGCTTGCCGAGATGATGGAGGGCAAGAGGCTCGAACTCGCCCACGCGATCGGTCAAGGCGGCGAGGATGAAGTCAACGCGGCGATTGACCGGGTGGTTCACTTCGCGGGGTGGACGGATAAATACGCCCAGGTGATGGGCGGCACAAACCCGGTCGCGGGGCCTTACCATAACTTTACGATCCCGTTTGCGATGGGCACGGTGGGCGTGATTGCACCCGATGAGCCTGCGCTACTCGGGTTGGTGTCGTTGGTTGCTCCGGTGATCGCTGCGGGCAACGCGTGTGTCGTGCTCGCGAGTGAGAAGAACCCGGTGCCCGCGATGATCTTGAGCGAAGCCATCGCGACGAGTGATCTGCCCGGCGGGGTGGTCAACCTGCTCAGCGGGTATCGCGATGAACTGGTTGAGCATTTCAGTTCGCATCGTCAACTCATCGCGATTCATGCTGCGGGGGTGAGTGATGCGCACCGGACGCTGTTGCGATTGGGCGCAGCGGATAATCTCAAACGGGTGACCATCCGCGAGGATGTGGATTTCTTCGATGATGCCCAGTGCGAGGGGCCGAACTGGATTGATCCGTTTGTGGAGTTCAAGACGATCTGGCATCCCAGCGCGGTGTGAATCTTTGGTAGAACGGGCTTCCAGCCCGTTTCTTTGGCCTTGAAGATATAAAGAAACGGGCTGGAAGCCCGTTCTACCGGGGACTATACCGCTGCAAGCACCGGGGCGGTCTTGAGGGCTTTGTCCACGATCATGCGAGGTTGGTGGGCGATGGGTTGTTCGCGCCAGTGGATTTCGAGTGAGCCTTCGAAAAGCTTGGCGATCGAATGGAGCTGGCGCTCGATCGCGTCGCGGGCCTGGGCTTCGTAGCGATCATCGTTTTTCTCGAAGAGCTCGGCTGCTTGGGTTTGGGCGGTTTTCATCAGCAGCGACTGTCGCTCGGCGTTCATGTTGATGACATCGACCAATCCGAGCACGCGTCCTTGTTGGATGTCGTAGGGTTCGACATCGAGCAGGCGGAGCGAGCCGACGATTGGGGGGAGGGTGACGCGGAAACGCCCATTGCCCAGGTCTTCGACATCGGATTCGGTCAGTGCGCCCAGTTCGACCGCGTACTGCTTCTCGAACTGAAAGATCATCGCGATCTTGGCTTGCGAGAGCACAATCGGGGGGAGCCAGTTGAGCCCGGTGGTGGCGGTGGCGATCTCTTTGGCGTGGACTTCGAGCCCGACGAGCTTGCCGACCGCGCGGACACGCTCGGTGAGCATGCGGAGGGATATCTTGTCTACGCCCGTTCCCTTGCGGGCGCGTTTGAGCGAGGAGATGAGGAAGAACACGATCCCCGCGCCGATGACGGCTGCGAAGAACAAAGCGATGGCGAGAAGGAAGAAGTCGGTCATGCCTGGTTATTGGCAGGGCGGACTTGCCTGTTTCACCGAGCGTGGATTCATGGCCTGAATCGTGGTTTTTAGGATTTTTTGGGTGATTTTTTCGGGCTCGGCTCGGGCAGGGCGATCTCGTAGGAGCGGATCAGCAGGTGCCCGCTGATGGTCACGAAGATGCCCAATACGAGCCCGCCGAGCAGGACGATGATCATCGAAGCCGGGCTCGGTTCGCTGGCACCAGTGCCGGGGATTCCCTTGAGCTTGATCCATCCCATCGCCCCCACCACCGGGATGAGGAAGAGGATGGATTTGAAAACGAGCCCCCACGAGCGTGCGTCTCGGCGGTAGACATCGAGCGTGCCCAGCAGGCACAGGACGAGGATCATCAGCAGGCGGAACTTGAGTGTCCGCATGACCCAGGGGGCGAGACCGGGGTTGTCGCCGACCACTGCGCGGGCATCGACATAGAGCCCGAAGACGGCGGTGACGAGCAGCGTGCCGGCGAGGCACGCCAGGGCGAGCGGGAAGGCTTTGCCCACTTGGACTTTGCCCAGAGCGACGAGTGCGGTCATGATGCACCCGAGCAGGACGATGAGCTCGAACCCGAAGAGCCCCCAAGCGAACCCGCCGAACTCGCCGATGGCCATCCATACCCAGGGCAGGGCCGATGCGCCGGTCAGAACGCTCAAGACCAATGTGAGGGTGCGCAAGAGCTTGGGCGTCTGGTCAAGATTGGTCGGTGGTGTGGTGTTCATGTGGGTGGTTGGGGTATGGTCCAAGGTTTGGTTGAGATGGAGGCTCAGGATGGTACGGGCGGGCTTGGGGTGGTGATCGGCATCGTGGGTAGATTTGTTTGATGATTTGTAGGCATCGAGGGGGATGTTGGCGGACGATGGTTCTGATTCTGGTGATTGGCCTTGGAGCGGGCGGTTTTTGCGCCTTGCCATGCCGGTTTTGTGTAATTAGAAGCACAACTCGGTTCTCTCTCGGCGACAACCCGCCCAATGGTGCGTTCGGACCGGGTTGGGAGTCCAGAGCGGCCCCTTTTCTAGCCGATAGATGGGGGAGTGTGTACTTTATCGCCCGGCATGTGCCCGGGGGGTGTTCGGCGACGGACGACGATGGGTGCATATGGATTAAATGGGCTGCTCAAAAGGAGTTGAGCTATGGGTGGAATCACCACAGGCGTCGGGTTGTTTTCGGGGATTGATTCGGCCTCGCTGATCGATCAGCTTATCAGTTTGCAGTCTCGGCCGCAGGTATTTGCGCAGCAGCGGATTATCCAGCTCAAATCACAGCAGTCCGCGTATCTTGATATCAACTCGCGATTGAACAACTTCAAATCCGCTGCGGCTGCGTTTCGGACACAGGATATCTTCGCATCGCGGAGTATCGCATCGAGCAATGAATCGGTGCTTACAGCATCGGCGAGCTCGGCAGCGGTGCCTGGGAGCTATAACTTCATCGTCGATCGGCTCGTCTCGACTCAGCAGCTGCTCACGCGTGGGTTTGCGGATCTCGATACCACAGCGCTCGGGCTCTCTTCGATCACCTTTGAATCTGAAGCCGCCCGGCTTGATGCAAACACTGCGCTGGCGGATCTCAACGATGGCGCCGGGATCACCCGAGGCAAGATTACCGTCAATGGCACCGAGGTCGATCTCTCTCGCTCGGGCACTGTGCAGGAAGTGCTCGATTCGATCTCGTCAGTCACCGGCGTGAGCGCACGGGTCGAGAACAACAAGATTGTGATTGATGGGCTCACTTCGATCTCCGAAGATGCCGGGGCGGGAATTCTTTCATCCCTCGGGCTCGACGGCACCATCAGCAGCGGCACGCTTACGGGCACCGCGATCTTCCAGATCAACGACAACACCTCGCTCCAATCGCTCAACGACGGGCGGGGCGTGGCGATCCGTGAGACATCGGGCATAGGTGTCCAAGATTTCACGATCACCATCGATATCGACGGCAATGGGGTTGGAATCGGGACTGACGACACCATCGACATCCGCATCGGCGAGATCGAAGGCGATGACGGAGATGGAAATACCGTTGTGCTCCAAGGGGCCGTCTCAACCATCGGGGGCGTGGTCGATCGGATCAACACACAGCTCAGCGACGCCGGGTATTCTGAGTTCACTGCGTCGATCAACACCACCACCGGCGGGATCGATATAATTGATTCCAGCGGGCGCGACTTTGATGTTGATAACTTCTCCAACACCAGCGGCGAAATCACCACCGCCCGCGACCTGGGGATCGAGGGGAGCTACACCGGGGGCACCGCCAACGGGACGCGCGTGCTGGCAGGATTGAATACCAAACTCATATCAAGTCTCAACGGCGGGACCGGGCTCGGATCCACCGACGGAATCCTCAATATCCAAACCCAAGACGGGGCGGCCCCGCTGGCGATTGATGTTTCGGGGCTCAGTGATGTCAATGATATTATCAACAAGATCAACACCGATTCTGCGGGCACTGTGACGGCTTCGGTCAACACCAACGGCACAGGGATTCAGATTGTCGATAATACAGCTTGGGATAGCTCGACCACATTTAGCATCACTGGCACGGGCGGCAGCGATGCCGCGGCGGCACTGGGACTCTCGGGTTCGTACACCGACGGGATCGCTGACGGATCGAACCTGCAACTCGCCTACATCGGCGAGGCATCGCTCTTGAGCGAACTCAACGATGGCACGGGGATTGGTACGGGTACCTTTGAGATTGTCGATGCCAACGGCATCCGTGCCGAAATTATCATCGCGAGTTCGGACAAAACCATCGGCGATGTCCTCAAGGCCATCAATACCGCTACGCCATCGCTCGATATCACCGCGCGGATCAACGACAACGGTGACGGCATCACCATCGAGGACACATCGAGCCCCGCGGGCGGTGCAGAAATTTCGATCGCGGATGTCTCGGGCTCGGTCGCGAGCAAGCTCAACATCGACGGCACCGCGGCTGATCTCTCCAACAACTTCATCACAGGCTCATTCGAGAAGGTTGTCACCTTCGCTGTGACCGACACGCTCGAAGATGTCCGCAACGCGATCAACGCCGCCGGCGTTGGCGTGAGCGCGTCGGTGATCAATACCGGGATCGGATCGGCACCGTTCCGGCTCAACCTCACCAGCGAGCTCACCGGCGAAGACGGGCGATTCCTGGTCGATACCGGCGGGTTTGATCTCGGGCTCACGACACTCGACGAAGGCAACGATTCTCGCGTGTTCTTTGGCTCGGACAATGCCGCCACGGGTGTGCTGTTGACGAGTTCGTCAAATCAACTCGACGGCGTCGTCCAGGGCGTGACCATCGACCTGTTGTCGAGTTCAACGGATTCCGTCGAAATCTCGGTCTCGACAGACACGGGGACGATCGAGTCCAAGGTCCAAGAGTTTGTCGATGCGTTCAATAATGTGATCGAGGGCATCGACTTCAGGACGCGCTATGACGACGAAACCGAGGAGCGAGGCATCCTGCTCGGCGATGGCACACTGCTCAATCTTCGGAGTGCGATGTTCTCGAATATCCGCAAAGAGAACGACGGGTTTACCGGGGCGGTCGATTCACTCTCACAAGCGGGGATCAATGTAGGATCGGGCGGCAAACTCGAGTTCGACGCCGAGCGGTTCCGTGAGGCCTACGCTGCGGATCCGCAGGCGGTCGAGGACCTGTTTTCTAGGCAGACACTCGACACCATCGATGATAATGATCCAAACACCATTGACGAACCCTTCTTCACAGAGCTCAGTGTGCTCGGACAGATCGAAGCGTTCGCTGAGTCTTATGTAACAAGTATCGGAGGCGTCCTCCAGAATCGGTCTGATTCGCTCGATGCACAGATCAAGCTTCAAGAAGATCGGATCGAGTCGATCCAGAAGGGGCTCGACAACAAACGAGTGATCCTCCAGCGCCAGTTCTTGGCGATGGAACAAGCGATCGGAGCGTTCCAGTCGCAGGGATCTGCACTGGCACAAATCGCAGCGATTGGATAAATACGGGTGAAGTCGGGCTACCCAAGGACCGATACCCATCGTGATGATTGAGAACACCACCGCCAACGCGTATCTCCGAACCAAGGTCATGACGGCTTCTCCCGAGGAGCTTCGGCTGATGCTCCTCGATGGAGCGATCAAGTTCGCCAACCAAGCCAAGCTTGGGCTCGAAAAGACCGATCACGAGATGATCTACGAGGGGTTTATTCAGTGCCGAGACATTGTGCTTGAGCTGCTCAATACGATCAAAACCGAGCCCGCTCCGCAGATCGCAAAGGCTGTCCGCGAGCTCTACACCTATATGTATGGCGAACTCATCAAGGCCAGCACCGAGAAGGACATTGACATCCTCGCCGGCATCATCGGGCTGCTCGAATATGAACGCGAGACTTGGATCATGACAATGGATCAACTCGCCAAAGAACGCGAAGCAGGAATCGTCCATCAGATCCCCCAGCCGACCAATCAGTCCGCTCAACAAGCCCCCCAGCAAGCTCATCAGCCGATCAGCTTCCAGGCCTAAACGCCCAATCCCAAAGCCTATACCGGTTCGCTGAGCCCCGCAGCGAGGTGTTCCATCACGAACTTCACCTGCACATTGGTGTTGAGTTCGATTTTCGCGCGCTCGACACAATCAATCGCGTGCAGTGCCCGAGGCGTGGCTGAAGGATCGCGCAGGCCCTTGCGGGCACGCTGGGCAATCAACGCGAACATCTGGTCGGCACCTTTTTTGTTGGCAGCCTCTTTCGAGCGGTTTTCGCCGATCTTCTCGCCTTCCTTAACCCACTTGCTCGCCCATTGATCGACCAGTTCGCCCATCGTCGGGCCCAGCGAGATCGGATGCACGCCTCGCTCGGCTTCTCTGCACATCGGGTCGATCTGCTTGTGCCAGTGGTATAAGCCGCCTTCGATGGCGCCGAGGAACCGCCCCGGCGAGCCGGCGGCGTATTGCATGAGCCAGTGGTGCTCGTCAGGGTCGAGATTCAAATCCTGCGTGTTGACCCATGCCCGCATCGCATCTTCATCGAGTGGTGTAAAGGCGACCCGCTGGCATCGGGAACGGATCGTTGGGAGCAGCCGATCTTCGCTGGAGGTGACGAGGATAATCACCGTGCCGGGCGCGGGCTCTTCGAGCGTTTTGAGGATCGCGTTCTGCACCGGGGCATTGGTCGGCGAGCGATCGAGCAGCTCGGCTTCATCGACAATAAACACCTTGCCCGCGATCGAATCGCTCTTCATCGTCGGGGCGACTGTCGCGGGCACGATCAGGTGCTCTTGAACGATGGCTTTGGGGATGGTCGCGAGCTTGGCATCGCGGACTTTTTTCTCTTCGTGATACCGCGCGAGTTCTTTCTTGATGACATGCAGGTCCGGGTGCGTGCCCGCTTTGAGCAGTTGCTGGACATGGCTTTCTGGATCAGGCGCGATCTGCCCACCCAGATCGGGGGCCGAGCTTGGATCAAGGATCGTCGCCGCCCACGCGATGGCCGCGGTGAACTTGCCGACGCCTTCGGGGCCGTGGAAGATCCACGCGTGATGCACCCGCCCCGAGTGCATCGACTGCCCAAGGATTTCAACCGCCCGCGATTGCCCGAGGACTGATCCGAGTGCGATGGGCGGGTCATAGAGCCGAATCGCGGGGGCGGCATCGGTGACGACGCGCTTGCGAGGGGTTTTTTTCGTGGTTTTCTTTTTGGTGGTGCGTTTGGGCATTAAGAGGAGGGTAGCCGAGTTGGCTCCTTGGGTCAGGAGAATATGTTCGCTGATTGGCCAAACCCCCTTCTGTGTGCCGATGAATATTTCTGTTGAGTAGCCCAGTCTTCGCTGTATATGTCACACGAAACGGAATGAATATCATGAACAGCCGTGCTTCCTACAGGAACTGCATTTTTTTCACAACACTCATTGGCATATCTACAGGTGCCGTGCCCACAGCAAGTGGGCAAGTAATCAACGAAGACTTCAAACTGCAAGCGAACGATCCTTCTGGGAGTGATTGGCTTGGCACTTCCGTTGCCATCGACATCGACATCATCGCAGTTGGCGCAAAATATGACGACGACAATGGCGAAAACTCCGGATCTGCATATCTTTTCAATGCGCTTTCCGGTACTCAACTCGCCAAACTTCTCCCCAGTGATGGGGCAATGGATGATTTGTTTGGCACCTCACTAGACATAGACAATGGAATTGTCGCGGTTGGTTCACCATTTGATGATGACAACGGCGACGATTCTGGATCTGCCTATCTCTTTGATGCCACAACAGGCACTCAACTCATCAAGCTGCTTCCAAATGATGGAACTGAGGGGGATCAATTTGGCAAGTCTATTGCTATTGACAACGGCATCGTTGCAGTTGGAGCATGGTTCGATGACGAAAACGGATTCTCTGCTGGTTCGGCATATTTGTTTGATGCAAACACGGGCACACAGATCGCCAAACTACTCCCTATCGGTGGCAGGGTCGCAGATTATTTTGGATGGTCAATTGCTATCGACAACAACATTGTCGCCGTTGGGTCAATTGGAGATGCTATTTCTGGCTCCGCGTATCTTTTTAATGCTTCCACAGGGACTCAAATCGCGAAGCTTCTTCCAAGCGATGGGGGTGGCGACTTCGGCTGGTCCATTGCCATTGCGGATGACCTCGTCGCAGTTGGCGCCTTCACTGACAACGAAAATGGTCCTTCCTCCGGCTCCGTGTACCTGTATGATCTATCCACGGGCACTCACTTCCAAAACTCCAAGCTCCTGCCAAACGATGGGGCATACGAAGACCGATTTGGGCATTCAACTTCTATCAACGATGGCTTAATCGCTGTTGGAGCGATTGGGGATGTAGACAATGGGTTTCTGTCTGGGTCCGCGTATCTATTCGATGCGTCCACTGGTGTTCAACTCACCAAACTCCTTGCAAGCGATGGTGAGAGATACGATTACTTCGGCTGGTCTGTTGCGATCAACAACGGCACCATTGCAATTGGAGCCGCTGGTGATGACAGTGCCGGAATGACCAGTTCTGGTTCCACATATATCTTCGACATCAACTGCGCCGCTGATCTTACTAACAACTTTGCACTTGACTTCTTTGACATCTCTGAGTTCCTCAAACTCTTCGCAGCCAACGACCCTGCAGCTGACTTCAACAATGACGCCCAGTTCAACTTCTTCGATATCTCCGCCTTCCTCGCAGCCTTCGCTGAAGGATGTCCGTGAGTTGAGTCAACCGCGCCGTCGGCGGGCACCGAACATCAATCCGCCGGCCAGCATTGGCAGGGTTCCCGGGGTGGGGATTACGGAGTTGATCCAGGCGGCGTAGTCCGAGACGCGGGTGAAGCCGTTGGAATCGCCGTAGTCACCGTTGGGGGAGCCGTCGGTTGAGTTGATGAATGAGCTGATCCCGGCGATCTGCCATCCGGCATCGGTGAGGATGAACATTGCGCCGCCCGAGTCTCCGGGCGCGATGGAGTATTCGAGATCGAGCGGGGTTGAGTCGCCGTAGTTTGAATCGTCGGGGTTGGTGGGGTTATCGAAATCGGTGAGCAGGATTCGTTCATCCCACCCGCGTGCGGCGCCCAGGACATCGATGATGTTGTTGCCGGCTCGGAGCGTGCCTCCGGTGCCGGGGAGTTCGCCGGTGAGCCCGGTGCCGGTTCTGCCGAACCCGACGATGGTTGCTTCGGAACCGAGTTCATCGCGTCCGGTGTAGATTTGTGCGGGGGTGATGCCGGTGATAGGTGTGCTCAATCGCAGGAGCGCGAGATCGCCGCCCCCGAGCGGGTTGTTGCGTTGCCAATCGGGGTTGATGATGATCCGGTCGACGAATCCGAAGCTGGCGTCTCGGAGAAAGGCAGCGGTGCTGGCGGGGCGATCGACGCAGTGGGCTGCGGTGAGCACCCATTGGTTGGCGACCACGGTGCCCGAGCAGCTGGCTGCCCCGCCTGTTGGGCCGGTGATGCTCAGTTGTCCGACCGCGCGGAACTGGTTTTCTTGCCCGAGTGCTTGGTAGAGGGCATCGTTGACATCATCACGGATCACGCCGGCGGTTCCGGCCCCGGCCAGGATGCCCAGCAGGGTGATCGCTTGGATGGTGTACGGATAGCGCATCAGATGGTGCTCCTCGGCTCTTTGGGAATCGCTCGGCACTCAAGCAGACTCCGAAAACCGCATCGGTGCCAATGAACTGAGCCAATTTGTGTGCCTTTGGGACCTTGTGAATCGGCACAACACGATCCCAGAGCCCCTATCATGTCTGTAGCGCGTCACTGATTCGCCATTGCTCACCAAACAGAAATGGAACACCCGTATGTCCCCTACTGCGATTGATACCAACTCGGCTGCTGCGGTTCGTAGCGCGTTTATCAAGTTTTTTACCGATCGTGGGCACCGCTTCGTGCCCTCATCGACGACCTGCCCGACGAACGATCCATCGCTGCGCGATACCTTTGCCAACGCGGGGATGAACCAATATAAACCCATCTTCCAAGGCACGCTCGATCCCAACTCGCCTTTGCAGGGGCTCAAGCGGGCGACCAATACACAGAAGTGCATCCGCGCGGGCGGCAAGCACAACGATCTCGATGATGTGGGCAAGGATACCTATCACCACACCTTCTTCGAGATGCTCGGCAACTGGTCGTTCGGTGATTATTTCAAGGCCGAGACGATCGCGTGGGCGTGGGAGTTGATGACCGGGGCTCGCGAGAACGGGTGCTTTGGGCTTGATCCGTCGCGGTTCTACGCGTCGTACTTCGGAGGCGACGAAAAGGCCGGGCTTGATCCTGATCTCGAAGCCAAACAAATCTGGGAGCAGTTCCTTCCGCCCGAGCGAGTCATGCCATTTGATATGAAGGACAATTTTTGGGAGATGGGCGATACTGGGCCGTGCGGGCCTTGCTCGGAGTTGCACTACGATCGCGTGGGGAACCGCGATGCTTCGCATCTGGTCAACGCCGATGATCCGGAGGTCATCGAGCTTTGGAACCTGGTGTTTATCCAGTACGATCGACTCGAAGGCGGCAAGCTGAGCACGCTGCCCGCCCAGCATGTCGATACGGGGATGGGGCTTGAGCGCGTGGTGTCGGTGCTTCAAGACAAGGACTCGAACTACGACACGGATGTGTTCACGCCGATCTTTGACAAGCTTCAATCGTTGACCGGGTGCCGGGCGTACACCGGCAAGCTTGGCGATGAGGATACGGATGGCGTCGATGAGGCGTACCGCGTGATCGGCGATCATATCCGCACGCTGGTCTTTGCGATCACCGATGGCGGGATGCCGAGCAATGAGGGGCGTGGGTATGTGCTGCGCCGGATTCTTCGCCGAGCGGTGCGTTATGGTCGGCAGAAACTCGGTGCGCCCGAAGGATTCCTAACCGGGTTGGCCCCCACTGTCATCGAGACGATGGGCGAGGCGTTCCCGGAACTGGTGCCCAATGGCGAGCGGGTGATTGGGATTATTGCGGAAGAAGAGGCGAGCTTTGGGAAGACGCTGGATCGCGGGATTAGAATATTTGACGAACTAGTAGCAGCGCTAGTAGGGCCACACACTCAAATTGAAGGCCCTCTTGGAAATCAAGCGTTCAAGGAAATTCTTGATATCGAAGTACCAAGGCTTCCTCGGCTTCCGGAAGACAATACGGTGTATGAGATCATTTACCTCCGTGTCGATGGAACCGAACAACGAAGGAGTATACCTGATTGGCAAGTCCGTAAGACAGCAGAGAAACACAGCCTTGTTCTCACTGGAAAAGACGCCTTCAAACTCTACGACACCTACGGCTTCCCCATCGACCTCACCGATCTCATGGCCCAAGAACGCGGGCTGACGGTTGATCTTGCGGGGTTTGAAAGAGCGATGGAAGAAGCCAAGCAACGCTCGCGTCAAGGCGGGCGCAAGGATAGCGGCGAGCAGAAGATCGAACTTCGCGCGGAACAGGTCGCCAAGTTGGGGCATCTCCATGTCAAGCCCACCGATGACTCGTTCAAGTTCAACACCCGCGATATCAAAGGCACCGTCAAGGCGATCTGGAACGGGCACAACTTTGATGACCACGCGGACAACTCCAACGCTGGGATGAAACGGGTCGGGGTGGTGCTCAACAAGACCAACTTCTATTCCGAGATGGGCGGGCAGGTCGCGGACATCGGCGAGCTGCAGTGCATCAAGACCGGGGCGCACTTTAAGGTCGAGGACACCCAATCCTTCGGCGGGTTCGTCCTCCATATCGGTCGCATCACCAAGGGGAAACTGAGCATCAACAATGATGTGATGTGTCATCTGGGCAACAATCACCGCGCAGCCGTGTCTTCGAATCATACGACGACGCATCTCTTGAACTTTGCGCTGCGTGAGGTGCTCGGCGACGGGGTCGATCAGCGCGGGTCGCTCGTCAACGACGAGAAACTGCGGTTCGACTTCACGCACAATCAACCTGTAAACAGCGACGAGATCGCCAAGATCGAAACGATGGTCAATCATGAGATTGTTCAGAATCTGACGGTGTATGCAGAGTTGTCGCCTCTGGATCAGGGGCAGAAGATCAGCGGGTTGCGGGCGGTGTTTGGGGAAACTTATCCCGATCCTGTCCGTGTGGTGTCGATCGGGATCGAGGTCGGGCAGTTGTTGGCGAATCCGGAGAATGATGCGTGGAAAACAGCCTCGATCGAGTTCTGTGGCGGCACGCACATCGAATCCACCGGCATCGCCAAACGCTTCGCGCTCTTGAGTGAAGAGGGGATCGCCAAGGGCATCCGGCGGATCACGGCGTTGACCGGACAGGCGGCGATTGATGCCCATGCACGGGCAGCAGCAATCTTGGCACAGGCCAACGCGCTCGATGCGATTGGCAGCGGCGAACTGGCAAGCAAACACCAAGAGATCGTCGTGCTCCTCGAACAAGAGACACTCCCCGCGACGGGGAAGAACGCCATCCGCACCAAGCTCGGCGAGGTGCAGAAGAAGCTCAAAGAGGCGGGCAAGGCGGCAGCAGCGGAGAAGGCCAAGGCGGCGCAGGGGTTGGCGGCAGGGATTGCCCAAGCGGCGGCGAGCTCGCCCGAAGAAATCGTCATTGCCTCGCTCGAACTCGGTTCAGATCGCGGCGCTCTTGAAGCGGCCCTCAAGACGATCACCTGCCACTGTCCAAATAAAGCCGTGATGCTCATGAGCCCCGACGCCGAAGCCGGTCGCGTGGCGTTGATGGCGTGCGTCCCTTCATGCCTGGTCACCAAAGGGCTCAAGGCGGGCGATTGGATCCGCGAGGTCGCGGGGATCATGGGCGGCAAGGGCGGCGGGCGACCCGACAACGCCCAGGGCTCGGGCTCGGATCTCTCCAAACTCAAAGAAGCCACCGGACACGCGAGGACTTTCGCTTTCGGGAAGATTCACTGACCAGATCGACCAACCGATGCCGATTCTGGTAGGATAGAGCCATGCCCCCACAAGACAAAACATCCCGAGGCGATCGTGCCCGCCAAGCCAAGGCATGGAGCATCGCGCTCGATCCGGTCTATGGAATGATCGGGCTGGGCGCGATCGGATACGCGATCGACACCCTCATCACCGATACCGGGCTGCTCTGGACGATTATTCTTGCGATTACGGGGCTTGTGGTCGGGTTTTACCGGTTCATTCGCGAGGCGATGAACCTCAATAAGGAGCAAACCAAATCCTCATCAAGGACCGATGGCGATCTGGAGAGCTGACCCGATCCCACCCCGATTCCTGCCCGACGGAAACTTGACAAGAAAGGGTGCAAAACTGTCTCTTTTTGACTCGCCGATCCGGTTCGTGCCCCCTATCCTTCTCGCCCGGCAGGATTGGGGTTCGACGATGAACGCCAACGGGCACAAGACTGTTTCTCACGCACACCAGACCACACGACCAACGAATCTATGGCTCACGAAATGACAGACCATGCAGTCGAGTTGCCTTTGATCCGAACAGGATCAATCGCGGTCGTTGTGTCCGTCACAATCGCACTGCTCGGCGGGATCATCTCCGAGCAACGCGGGGGCATGATGAGCGATGGAATCTGGACACTCGTAGCAACCATCCCCGGCATCCTGATCCCCATGAGTATCTTGCTGATGATGCCCGCCAAAGACGATGCCCCTTCGTGGAGCGTCCCGGTGCTCGCGGGCACCATGATCCGGGCGTTGATTGTGCTGAGCATCGGGCTGGTGATCTATATGACGATCGAGCCTGCCCGGATTGTCTTTTTCCTGACCATGCTGATGGCATTGATGGCGACGCTCGTCGTTGATGTCGCTGGTGTCCTTTCATTGATCCAGAAGCACACGCCCGCCATGATGGCGAGCGTTGACGCGGAGGGTATTTCCTGATGTCGACTTTCCTACTTGCCTCTGCTGACCCGGTGGCCCATGTCATCAATCACCCGTTCTGGATCTCTGAAGGCGGATGGTGGCTCTGGTCAACCGCGCAGTCCAACATGGTCATCACCTCGCTGATCATGCTCTTCGGCGGGCTCATCGTTGCCAAAGCGGTCGCGACGGGCAACGAAGGCGATGGGCATGCACGCTGGATCACCAAATCACGGTTCGCCCATATGATCGAGGTGATCTGTGGGTATCTCCGCGAGAGCACGGTCCGCCCGCTGCTCCATGAGCGGACCGATCGGTTTATGCCGTTCTTGTGGACGATCTTCTTCTTTATCCTCATCAACAACCTGCTCGGGCTCGTTCCGTTGCTCGATGCACACGATATTCTTGCTCCCGGGATGGTCGCCGAGCACCGCGCGTTTGTCGGCGGCACGGCTACCCAAAGCATCTACATCACCGCGGCCCTCTCGCTGCTGGCGGGACTCATGATTAACTGGGCAGGATTGCGTGAGCTCGGGCCGGCTGGATACCTCAAGCATCTCACCGCCGACGCACCGATCTTTGTCTGGCCGATCATCATCCCGATTGAAATCCTCGGCACCTTTATTAAACCGATCGCGTTGTCGATTCGTTTGTTTGCCAACATGACCGCGGGTCATATTCTCGTGGCGGTTCTCTTGGGGTTCGCAGCCGACGGCTTTCGCAATCTCGGATTCATCGGGTTGCCTGTCGGGGTCATCTCAAGTGTCGCGGTGATTGCGATTTACTTCCTCGAGTTGTTTGTCGCCTTCTTGCAGGCGTTTGTCTTTATGTTCCTCACCACCGTGTTCATCTCGCTGCTTGCCCATCATGGCGAGCACGAAACCGCACATGATCTCGCCGAGGCCGGTCTCGCGTGATCCGTTTTTAACAATAGTTGGGCCTGGGGCTACCGCGGGGAGGCACCCAAGGCCATTGCGATCCGAGTTGGATCGACAGTGGATTCTTCCCGCATTTCCAAGGTTCTGGCCGAATAACAAAGAATCGGCCTCTGAAAGGAATTTCCGAAATGAAGCTCACCAAGAAAATCGTTCTCGCAGCTGGCACCGTCGCACTCCTCGCACCAATGGCAATGGCACAGGACGCGGCAGCCGCTGAAGCCCTCGCCGCAGCAGGTACCGAAAACATCGGCAAGGGCCTGGCAGCAATCGGTGCTGGTCTCGCCGTCGTCGGTGGCGGCATCGGTATCGGCATGGTCGGCAAGGGTGCGCTCGAGTCAATCGCGCGTCAGCCTGAGGCATCGGGCACCATCGGTACCAACATGATCCTCGCTGCAGCACTCATCGAAGGTGCGACCCTCTTCGCGGTCGTCGTCGGTTTGCTCGCAGTGTTCGGCTAATCGAACAACCACCAACCCCGGGCTGAGACATGCTCGGGTTTGGCTTTTTACTGATCCTCAAAGGACTCCCACGACGGGACTCTTACTCGGAGAACTTCTCATGAAGCGTTTCACACTCATGATCGTCCTCGCCTTCACGGTGATGACACTCGCATCGCCCACATTCGCAAGCCCAGAGACCGACGCCTCTCACGCTGCTGATGTTGCGACCGGCACCGATCACGCAGCAGGCGATGCCAGCAACGGCGGCGAACACCATGCCAAAGCCAAATCAACAGTGATTGAGCCCAAAGAGGCCGGGCTGATCCCCGCAGCGACGGCGATCATCCTCTTTATCATTGTCTTTGGCATCTCGGGGACGATGATCTGGCCCAAGATCGTGTCCGGTCTTGATGAACGCAACGAGAAGATTGTTGGCGAGATCGCCGCTGCCGAAGCCGCCCGCAAGCAGGCCAAGGAAGCACTCGACGAGTACGAAAAGAACCTCGCCAGTGCCCGGGCCGAGTCGCAGAAGATGCTCGAAGAAACCCGTGCCCAGCAAGGCGCCCTCGCGGCCCAACTCAAAGCCACCGCTGACACGGAGCTCTCTGCGATGCGTGAGAAGGCTGTTGCTGACATCGACGCAGCAAAGAAGCAAGCCCTCAACGAGCTCTACAACGAGTCGGTCAACCTCGCCACCGTCATGGCAGGCAAAATCCTCGCCCGCGAGGTGACCGTGGACGATCAGCAGAAGCTGATGGACGAATCACTCGCCGAGATGAAGTCGGTCAACTGCTAATCACCTCAACTGGAGCCCACCATGCCTTTGATCGAAGCACAACCCAGCGCCTTGGCGAATGTTTATGCCAAGAGCCTCTTTGAGCTCGCAGCGCAATCTGGCGGGCAGGAAAACGCTGAATCAATCCTCGCCGAGCTCGAAGACATCGTCGAGCTCGCCCGCAATGACAGAGCCTTCTCCGAGCTCCTCGCCTCGCAACTGATCGACTCGGGCAAGCGCGATGCTTCGCTCGAACGCATATTCAGCGGCAAGGTCTCGGACCTCACCCTCAAGTTCCTTCGCCAGCTCAACCGCAAAGGGCGGCTTGCGAATCTTTCGCAGATCGCGGTGGCGATGGACAGCCTCGTCCAAGATCAGTTCGGTCGCGTCGAGGTCGATGTCTTTACCGCGACCCCGATAGGGACGGGCGAACTCGATTCGGTCCGTGCCCAGCTCAGTGCATCGCTCGGCAAAGATGTCATCATGCACCCCTACACCGATTCGTCGATGCTCGGGGGCATCAAGCTCCGCATGGGCGATCAACTCATCGACGCGTCGATCCAGGCCCAGCTCCGCAAGATGCGAGACGGCTTGCTCGACACCGGCTCCGCTCAAGTCCGCGGGCGATCGGGCGAGATGCTCGAAGACTAAACCCTTCACAAACTCTCTTCTTCCAACGGGCATTTCGCCCGTTTTTTTATGCTTACGGGTGCCATGCAGGTGACAAAGTCTCCTGCATGTCTTCGTTCGATTCGAGAGCCAAGATCATGGAGGAATCGAAGACGACACCTCCTCGGCACCCGCTTTTTTCTTGGTGCGCGCATAGAATAATGCAACCAATAGGGAGTTGAGAGATGCCAAAGCAATCAATCGCCAATACCGATGTCGCCGGAAAACGAGTCCTGATCCGGGTAGATTTTAATGTCCCCCTCGACGGCTCGACCATCGCCGATGATCGCCGAATCCAAGCGGCGCTGCCCACCATCAACTCGGTCATCGAACGCGGCGGCAAGGCGATCCTCATGTCGCACCTGGGTCGCCCGGCGGGCAAAGGCTATGAAGAAGCCTACTCGATGGCTCCGATCGCCAAGCGATTGAGCGAACTCTTGGGCAAGGATGTCAACATTCCCGCACAGAGCTGCAAAGCACCCGAGGTCAAACAAGTGGTCGATGCGATGAACGAAGGCGATGTGATCCTGCTTGAAAACCTCCGGTTCCACGGGTGCGAAAAGCGAGGCGAAGCGGACTTTGCCAACCAGCTCGCCGAGCTCGGCGATGTCTATGTCAACGATGCCTTCGGCACCTGCCATCGCGAACACACCTCGATGGTCGCCCTGCCTTTGGCGATGGGCAACAAGCCTAAGGTCGCCGGGTTCTTGGTCGAAAAAGAAATCGCCTACCTCACCGAAGCACTCGCCGATCCCAATCGCCCCTTCACCGTGATCCTCGGGGGCGCAAAGGTTTCCGACAAGCTCCCCGCGATCGAACATCTCTTGCCTAAAGCCGATCACATCCTCGTCGGGGGCGCGATGGCGTATACCTTCCTCAAGGCGCTCGGGCACAGCGTCGGCACCTCGATCGTTGAGGAGGACATGGTCGGTGAAGCCAAGCGGATCATCGAACTCGCTGCCGAGTCCAAGACCGACCTGCACTTCCCCGAAGACCACATCTGCTCGACGGTCTTCGCTGAAAAAACAGGCGATATCGAAATCTTCGACGATCAGATCAAGGACGGATTCATGGGGCTCGACATCGGCCCCAAGACCGCTGCGCGATATTCCCAGATCATCAAGGCCTCGAAGACCATCGTCTGGAACGGGCCGATGGGTGTGTTTGAGTGGATGCCATTCAAAATGGGCACCAAACTCATCGGCGAAGCGGTCGCCGATGCCACCGATGCCGGCGCAACCTCCATCGTCGGCGGCGGCGACTCGGCTGCAGCTGCCGAAATCTTCGGTGTCGCGGATCGCTTGTCCCATGTCTCGACCGGAGGCGGCGCGAGCCTCGAAATGCTCGAAGGCAAACGATTCAAGGCGGTTGACCTGCTCGATGATGCGTGAGTCAAACTTGTGCTATGGACATTGAGTTGTGAACGCTTCGAGAAAAACCGAGATATCGAAGAAGTTGTAATTCCCATCGCCATTCAGATCGGCATCTGAGCTTTGGTCCGCCAAGAGCGAAAGGAATGCAGAGACATCAAAGAAGTTTCGGACGCCGTCACCGGTGTAATCTGCTCGGAGACAGTTGAGTTGATCATACATGAGCGAAGTCAGATAGAGGGTTGCCTCTTGAGAAGGGTGAGGCCCTGGCCCGTCAAAGGCAGGATCGATATTCGTGAGCGAGTTGCCAACAAGCGAATGCAGGTCGATGTGCCCCCACCCTCGACGATTTGCGATCTCCGCAAGGGCGTTATTCATTGCGGAAAAACGAACATTGGGAAAATCACCATCTGCCAGCGGCGGCGTAACCAGAACTGGTACCGGAATCACCTGTCCTCCCGCATCAATCGAAGCCTGAATGGCTATTTCTGCGATCGATTCGATCCGCTCACCCCACGCCGGTAGAAGCGTGCCATTCCATTCGTCGATTCCTGCATTCTGCCCGAGCCAAATCAGTATTGTACTGTATGGGCGAGGTGCTGCAGCGAAGTAGTCATCGAGAATGAGCGGATCCAATGTCAGAACATGATCCTTCGCTGTAAAGCCACCGATTGAGATGCTATCGAAATAGACCCCTCGATCGAGTTGAGCCCGATTCTGATCGAACAAAATATGGTCACACCAGGCAACCATTTTCCACGGCTCATCGCCATCATCATCATCAAGGTCGCCAGAAAATCGGACGCCGATGCGGGTTGTTGGTGGGTTCACAAAGACAGCATCGACCATCTGCAATCCGAACCGGTCATTCTCGAAGTTGATATCAATCCCCACACCAGCATCAAATCCACCAACCCAAGTCCCAGCAGACCCATCATGATCGTTGAGCAATCGCATCGAAATCGAAGGGAGCATCGTTTGATCGCTGGCAATAAAAAATGGCGTTCGAAGCACAAGCGTTGCCCCCTGTCCCCACTGTTCAGCGTTTGGATAAATCCCCGACAAGTTCACCAACCCCACAGACGCAAATTGCCCGATTGAGGGCAACGCCCCGCCCGGAACAATCCGGAGCTCCTCTCGATACCCCGGAGGCGCATGCCCTGTAAATCCAACGAGATCGTTTGGAGCAAAGAATCCAATACCTCCTTCAAAGAGTTCGGATGTCGATCCCCCTGAAAAACTGATGTAACTATTGACCGATATGCCCCCCGTAGACCCAGAGACCCGAAACCCACAGAGCTCAACTTCTTCTGGCAAGGTCTGGAGAAAACCCTCATAGTACGGAACAAATGCGCCCGCCCCCTGCGGCGTGTTCGTTGAATCTCCGATTATCAATATTGATGCGCGAGACGCATAGAGATCTCGAGCAAACCGAGCGGTAGCCATCGCCGCATCCCCATCCGCGAATACAGACCCCGACACCAGAGCTGTACACACAATGGGACTGATTATTTGATACATCGCTTTCGAATTCATGATTACAGTTTAATCGACAGAACAAAAAACGCAATGAAATTATTTTTAAATAATCAACGCCGATCGAAAAGCTTTTCGAGTTCTTCGATGGTCAGGCGGACGGTGGTCGGACGCCCGTGCGGGCATGAAGCCGACCGTTCGGTTTGGCTTCGTAGTTCCATAATCGCGTTGAGTTCGTTGTCGCTGAGCACATCGCCCGCCTTGATCGCAGCCTTGCATGACATCATGTCGAGCACCTCGTGCAGGGCTTCTTCCGAACTGGGGACGAACCCGCCTTGGTCGATCTGCTCGAAGAGCTCAGCCAAGAACGGCTCGGCATCGACATTGCGCGAATGCAAGAAGCTCGGCACCGCGTGAATCCCGACCGATCGCGGGCCCATCGGGGCGCACTGCACACCGATGCGTTCGAGCAATGCATCCAACTTATCGAACTGGTCGATCACCGTGCTGGGCACATCGAGCATGATGGGCATCAGGAGGGCCTGTTGTTCGAGCGAGCCGTTGCCGGTGACGCGGGCGAGGAGTTTGTTGAACATCACCCGCTCGTGGAGTGCGTGCTGGTCGATGATAAGGACGCCTTGCTCGTCTTGGGAGATCAGGTAGCTCGAATGGACTTGAAGCACCTTGTCCACCCGCTGCACTGTGGGCATCGGAGTCGATGGGGCAAACGAAGGCATCGGCATGGGGATCGGCGACTGGGCAAGGACCTCTTTGAGTTCTTGCTTGAGATCAGGATGGGTCGGGCTTGATCCCTCGGCTGATCTGGGTTTGGCTTCGAGATATTCAACAAGATGGTCGACCTGCCGATCGAGCTGTCGGCTAATCTGCTCGGGTGAGGCACTGGGCATGATCGCACTGCCCGCGTCGAACCCTGCCCCGGGCAGGCGTTGCAAGAGGGTGGGCGTGACATCGGCCCGTCCCAGCGCGTCCTTGACGCCATGATAGATCGCGCGGTGAACCATCGACTGATCGCGGAATCGGACTTCGAGCTTGGCGGGGTGGACATTGACATCGACCGCGGTGGGCGACATCTCGATCATCAAGGCGGCGGTCGGGTGCTTGCCCGGCTCGATCAATCCGCGGTAGGCCTCGCGGATGGCGTGGGCGATGGTGCGATCGCGGATGGTTCTGCCGTTGAGGAAGATGTGCTGGGCCTTGCTCGTCGCGCGGGCGATCGCGGGGAGTCCAACGAGCCCCCAGACGAGAATCCCTCGGGTGTCATCGAACTGATCGACGGAGACTTCGATGAGTTGTTCTTCGAGTTCCTTGCCTAGGATCGAGACGACGCGCTGGCGGGGGGTCTGGTTGATCGGCAGGTCGAGCTTGACCTTGCCATCGCCAACACAGCGCACGGCGATGCTCGGATTCGCCATCGCCAGATCGCGGAGCCATTCGATGCACCGGGTCTGCTCGGTCGTTGATGTTCGCAGGAACTTGCGCCTCGCGGGGGTGTTGAAGAAGAGGTTCTTGACTTCGATGGTTGTGCCGATTGGGCATCCGATGGGTTTGGGCTCCCCCACTGTTTCGCCTTGGGCTTGGATGACCCTGCCTTCGTCAAAGTCCGCAGTCCGTGATCGGATGGTCATGCGCGAGATCGAGGCGATGGACGCGAGTGCTTCGCCTCGGAATCCCATTGTGGCGATGCTGTCTAAGTCTTGGGATTCGATGATCTTGCTTGTTGCGTGAGGGGTCAGCGCGAGTGTCATCTGATCGGGCGCGATCCCGTGCCCGTCGTCGGCGATGCTGATCCGCTCGATCCCGCCTTGTTCGAGTTCGACCGTGATTCGGCTCGCCCCGGCATCAATCGAGTTCTCGACGAGTTCTTTGAGCACTGATGCTGGGCGTTCGATGACTTCGCCCGCTGCGATCTGATTCACCAACAAAGGCGAGAGCTTGCGGATCAAGATGGTGGACTCGGTGGTGGACATACACCCAATCGTACGCTCAAAACCGAGTCGGCATGGGCAGATTTGGGTTCAGCAAGATCAATGTGAAAAACAGGGCATCGGAGGCACATTGGACGCTCCCAAACGCTACGATCCTTGCATGACAGACTCCATCTTTTCCAAAATCATCCGAGGCGAGGTCGATTCACACAAGATCTACGAAGACGATTTCGTCATCGCGATCCTTGATATTGGCCCGCTCTCTGAGGGGCATGCCCTGGTCATCCCCAAAGAGCCCGCTGTCACGATTGATGAGCTCTCCGACGAGCATGCTGCGGCGGTCGGGCGGGTGCTGCCTCGGATCACCCGGGCGATCAAGAAGGTGACGGGCGCCCGCGCGATCAACATCCTCCAGAACAACGGCTCAGACGCTGGGCAGGCGGTCGAGCATGTCCATTTTCACATCATCCCCCGGTTCAAAGACCGAGGCGAGAATGTTGCGGGCAAGCCTGATATCAAGAACGGGCCGGGCTTAGAGATGAGCTGGACCCCGGGCACGCTGACCGCTGAGGAAGCCCTTGAGCTCGGCAAGCACATCAAGCGTCTGCTCTGAGATGCGTCGTCTGCGCGATGGGCAGGCGATGAAGACCTGATGCACACCGCACCGCGATCGAGCCGAGCGGGTCAATCGCTTCGACTAAACCTTCATAGCGATCGTTGTCATATTGGAACGCTCGGCGGGTTCCGACCATCGCGTTGTTGTCTTGGTAATGTGTTTGGATCTGTGCTCGGATCTTCTCCAGATCGGCGAGGCACGATGACCATGCGCTCAGCCGACGGATCAGCGAGCCCATCAGTTCCAACCGATCGGCTGATGCCTCGATCTCGCGCAACGATGCAGCGGAGCCCTTGAGTTCTGGGGGCCAGTCGCTTGGAGACTGCGTGCAGTTGATCCCGATCCCGATCAGTGCGCACCCATCGGCTCGTTGTGTTTGGTGCTCGATCAGCATCCCCGCGATCTTGCGCTCGCGGAACCCTGCGTCCACATCACGATCTCGCACGACAATATCGTTGGGCCATTTGATCATCACCCTGCATGACGCGGGGGCTCGTTGTGCGATGGTTTCGTGCACGGCACAGCCGACGGCTGCTGAGCGAAGGCACGGATCGACCCCAGGTGCACCGATGGTCTCTGCACCGATCGCAAAGGTGCACGCCAACGAATGCCCGGGGGCATCGACCCATCGCCGGCCGCGCTGCCCGCGTCCGTGGGTCTGATTCAAGGCCACGACCACCACGCCCGCCCCGGGCACGGCTGGGGCATCGGTGATGATCTGGGCTGCGGCATCCATCGTGCTCGGGGTTGAATCAAGCACCACCGCCCGCTCGACGCAGCATGATTCGAGCCGATCAATCTGATATTGAAGCTGCGAAGTCCAGGCTTTGGCGATGGGTGATTGGGCTTTGGAGCGGAACATTACTCCTCCATCGCATCGAGCCCGATGTCGAGGCTTTGGGCTTGGTGTGTCAATGCGCCGATGCTGATTCGATCGACACCTGTGCGGGCGATGGCGCTGACGGTGTTCTTGTTTACGCCTCCGGATGCTTCGAGGAGCAGTGTCCGCCCCGAGGCATCGCGGAGGCTCACCGCTTTGGCGAGTTGATCTGGATTCATGTTATCGAGCAGCACGATATCGACGAGCCCGTCATCAACGCTGAGCATCGACTCGAACTGCCCGAGCGTATCGACCTCGACCATCACAAAGCTCACCCGGATATCCTGCGTCTGAAGGCGATGGGCGCATGAGCGGATCCGATCGGCGAGATCGCCCGGTTCCACGCCCGCGAGGTGGTTGTCTTTGATGAGCAGGGCATCGCTGAGCCCCATGCGATGGGTCGTGCCCCCGCCACAGCGCACGGCGTATTTCTCGAAGGCGCGGAGCCCGGGGGTGGTCTTGCGGGTATCGCAGATGCTGGCTTTGGTGCCTTCTGCGAGGGCGACGAAGGATCGGGTCAGCGTGGCGATCGAGCACATGCGGGCGATGAGATTGAGCATGGTTCGTTCGAGTCTGACGATGGTTCGGGCGTTGCCCGTAAACTCGGCGAGGACGGTGCCCGGCTCGATCGGCTCGCCATCCTTCAATGCCAGTTCCCATTCGATCGCTCCCGGATCGGCAAATGCTTCGACCAGATCGGGCACGAACGCCAGACCCGCTGCCACGCCCGATTCGCGGGATCGCATCACCACCCGGCGACGCTCATCGGGGGCAAACATCAACTCCCCGGTCCAGTCGTGAGGGTCCAATGAGAGGTCCTCATCGCGTGCGAGTTCGATCAGGCGACGGGGGAAGCCCGAATCTCGGAGGAAATCGGCAAATCCTGCCAATGAAAGCCCGTTGAGTTCTTGCGTATCCGTTCGTTCCATGCCCAATCGTACACCACCCGAGGGTTTGGCCCTACTATACTTGTGAGAGAATCGGCAAGAGATTCGGGTTCCGTGATTGAAAGGTATTGCATATGAGTCTGTTGGATGGCAAAGTTGGTCTTGTGGTCGGGGTGGCCAATGACCGCTCCTATGCCTGGCACATCGCCAAGGCCCTCACCGAGCACGGGGCCCAGTGCGCCTACGCACACATCCCGGGCGAGAAAAGTGCCCGCAGAACCGAACGGGCTGTATCCAAAATCCAGGACGATGCGAGACTCTATGAATGCGATGCGGGCTCGGACGATTCGATCGACGCGCTCTTCGAGCACTACTCCAAAGACCATGACCGGATGGACTTTCTCATCCACTCGATCGCCTACGCCGATCGCGAATGGCTCAAGATCGGAAACTTCTCGAAAACGCCGAGGAAAGCCTACCTCGACGCCATCGACATCTCCGCCTACTCCTTTTCCGCCATGGCAGGACGGGCACAGGACATCATGATGACCCACGGCGGGGGCTCGATCATGGCCATGTCGTACTACGGCTCAGAGAAGGTCATCCCCGGGTATAACATCATGGGGGTCGCCAAGGCGTGTCTCGAAGCGACCACGCGGTACCTCTCGTATGAACTCGGTGAGCACAATATCCGCGTGAACACCATCTCAGGTGGGTTCTTGCGCACGCTGGCGAGCTCGGCGGTCGGTGGGATCAACCGGATCGAAGAGGCCATCGAGCAGGTTGCCCCGTTGAGGCGCAATGTAGATGGTTCCGAGGTCGGGAAGACGGCGGTCTATCTCGCGTCCGATCTCTCAAGCGGGGTGACGGGCGAGAATATCTATGTCGATTGCGGCGTCAATGTCATGGGCACCTGATCGAGAATCAGCCTCAAACCACGCCCCGACCCGACCAAAGCACAAATAAAATGAGTTTTTCTTGCGCATCGGGTGGCGAGAAGTGCGTGGTGTATCCGATATATACACTATGACCGGCGCGATAAACAACTTAGCATCAAGCCTTTCGGGCGCACCCGTCTCCTCCGCAGCTTCATCGAAGGCCAAAGCGGAAGAAACATTCAAGGCCACCTACAAGCGCAAACTCATCAAAGATGAGTACAACACCCAAGTCGAAGAAGTCGAGCACATCGACGCGGTTCGCTCGCTCGCCGACGCGGATCAGGAAGATGCCAAAGAAGACCGCGAGGAGCACCAGACCGGGTACCCCGCCTATCAGCGTTCACTCCCGTCTCGCCCAAAGCGGCTCGACCTCAATGCCTGAGCCCAATGCCTGAGCCCAATGCCTGAGCCCAACACCTGAGCCCGTCACTGAGCCGACACAATGACGATTCCATCCCGAGGACGCAGAGAGGAAACCGTCCTCTTTGTGTGCATAACTGTGCGCACAATGGTTGCGATGAAGAATGCATCCCTAGGACCCAGGGATGCATTCTTCATTTTGTGTTCGATGAGGGTGTCGGGGATTGTGCGCACAGAACCGTCCGTGGCTAAAAATCTTCAAGATTCTATCAAACAGTTTTTAGTCTTTGGATTTCAAGGGGTTGCTGCGATTTTTCGAGATCGCACCGACCGGGATTGTGCGCACAGATCGTGTCCGGGAGGGGGTAAGTAGAGGCACACGCAAAGTGCGATGCCAAAGCAAAGCCCGTAAAACGGAGAAGAGAAATGGAACAGAATCAATCACAAGAACCCACACTGATTATCAAGAAGATGAATGAGTATTCCCCTCGCCCGATCTCTTGGCTCGAAGAGGGGCGGATCGCGTTGGGTAAACTCACGCTCATCGCGGGTGATCCGGGTTTGGGCAAATCATTCCTGACGCTCGATCTGTGCGCCAAAATCTCGAAGGGGGAGCTCGGGCGGACGCTGTGGGAAAGCCCGGGCAAACAATCCTTCGCCCGAAGCGTTATCCTCAGCGCAGAGGATGACGCGGACGACACCATCACCCCGCGTCTGATCGGCATGGATGCAGACCTGGGGCTGATCCACTTCGTCGAAGGGGTCAAACGCGGGGCGGGTCGGGCGGACGATCTCATCGAACTCGATAAGCATTTCGACATCCTCGAAAAGACCATCGCTTCGCTCGCCAATGTGTGTCTCATCGTCATCGACCCGATCAGCGCCTACATGGGCAAGGCGGACAGCAACAACAACGCCGAGGTGCGTGCGGTGCTCGCGAGGCTCGCCGCCCTCGCCCAGAACACCGGCGCAGCCGTCGTGTGTATCACGCATCTCAACAAAGACTCAGGCAACAAACGGGCGGTCTATCGGGCGATGGGCTCGCTCGCATTCACCGCTGCGGCGAGAACCGTTCACCTGGTCACCAAGCATCCAAACGACGACAACAAACGCGTTGTCTCGATGGTGAAAAACAACATCGGGAAACCGATGCCCCCACGCGTCTTTACAATCGATCAAGACCAACTCAGATGGCTCGACGAGACCGTCGATCTCTCCGCAGATCAACTCGACGGCAACGACAGACCAATCATCGAAGAAGATTCAATCATCGATCGTGCGATCGCGTTGATCAACGACGAAATCACAGACAAACCAAGACTCGCCAACGAACTCATCACGCTGGCCAATGAACAAGGAATCAACCAAGCCGCACTCAGCAGGGCAAGGAGCACCCTGACCATCATCTCAGAGAAGATCGGTACACACTGGTACTGGAAACGCCCGCCCGCACCCGGGCAGTACGAGCATCCCCAAGCCAACAACCCAACCCAAGAGCAACTCTTCGACGATGGGTACGAGGGATATCTCTAGTCCGTGCCTGTCGGCTCGTTTATCAATCCGAATCCGGGTGCCACGACTCGCCCGAAGGGCGCAGTAGTGTCTTGAGAATCATGAACAACACAAGACACTACTGCGCCGAAGACGGCGAGTAGTGGCACCCGATCCTCGGGGTGAAATCTTGGTTTCGACGAGCGCATCGGGTGCCGCAAAATGAAGATTGCATCCCTAGGACCCAGGGATGCATTCTTCATTTTGGTTGGTGCCACTTGGTTGGTGCCCCCCCACACCCCCGCCCCCCCGTTCGCAGCGAGGGGTCGAGGCGCGGGGTCTACTTCTTGCCTTGGAAGAACTGCTTGATCGCGTGCATCGTTGCGCTGCGTCCGATCGCCCCGATGCTCTCGGTCAGCGGGATGCCCTTCGGACAGACCTTGACGCAGTTCTGGGCGTTGCCGCAGTCGTTGATCCCGCCTGCGCCCGAGAGCGCATCCATCCGCTCGCCCTTGAGCTCCTTGCCCGTCTGGTGCTCGTTGAAGTATCGCGCCTGTGAGATCGCATGGGCACCGACGAAGCTGCTGTCCCACTTGGACTCATCTTCTTCCTTGGTAAACTGCGGGCACGCATCAACGCAGCACCCGCAGCTCATGCACTCCGAGAGCGCATAGCGCATCTGCTGCTGCTCGTGCGATTCTTTGGGACCTGCGCCCATGTTGTAGGTGCCGTCGATCGGGACCCAGGCCTTGACCCGGGTGAGGTTGTTGAACAGGCGGGCACGATCAACCCAGAGATCACGGATGACCGGGAACTTGCTCATCGGCTCAAGGGTCATCACATCACCCTCACGCGGGGCGTATTCATTGATCAGGCATGAGCAGGACTGGCGGACCCTGCCGTTGATGACCATGGTGCATGCGCCGCAGACCTCTTCGAGACAGCTCGACTCCCACACGATCGGCGTGGTCTTCTTGCCATCGACCGTCACCGGGTTGGCAGCGATCCAGTTGAGCGAGGAGATCACATTGGCGCCCTCTTCGATGGGCACCTTGAACGATTCCCATCGGGTCGCCTTGCCGGGCCCATCGCACCGCTTGATCTTGAAGATCACACTCCGCCCCGCGACGGCCTTGGCGCGATTGGCTTTGCGCATCTCTGCGTCGTAGCTGTAGGCTTCTGCTTCACTCATTGGTCGTATCCTTTACAATCCTGTTCTTCACAGGCAATACCATTGCTCTTATGATGCGCCGACGGCTTCTTTCTGGGCGGGTGCTGCGCTCGATTCGGTCTTGCCATAGTCTCGCGGGCGGAGCTTGACGAGCCCAGCCTTCACATCGACAAACTCGATCTCGCTCTTGCCTGAATCCTTATTAAACTTGGCAACCGATGCCTTCCAGAACCGCTCGTCGTCGCGCTGGGGGAAGTCGGTCCGGTAGTGACTCCCACGCGATTCCTCGCGGAGCAAGCCGGCCTTGGCGATCGCCTCGCCGATGATAATCATGTCGCCCACCGCGCGGGTGAAGCTCAATGATTGATTCGTCCACATCGCCCCATCGCCGAGCTCGACCTTGGAATAGCGATCTTTGAGTTCGTCGAGCCTGCCCAGACACTTCTCAAGCCCCGGGCCGGTCTTGACGACCGTCGAAGCCGCGTTCATCTCTTCGCCGAGCTCGAAAGCGATCTGATACGGGTTGAGCTTCTGATCGCCCGAGCCGGTGCTCGTCGAATCCATCAACCGATCGTGCTTGCCCTGCTCTTGCTTGGCCGCGTTGTCGAACACCGATTGGTCGATTTCCGAGACAGGCTGATGCCCGCCCTCGCGCACATAGTTGACCACCGAGACACCGTTGCACAAGCCATCGAAGATACAGCTCAGCAGCGCATTGGCCCCGAGCCGAGTCGCCCCGTGGTAGGCGAAGTTGACCTCGCCGAAGGCGTACAGCCCGTTGATGTTGGTCATCGCGTTGTTATGCGCCCCGACCTCCATCCCCAATCCGGGCTCGCTGCCCACCGGGATCGGATCGCCGGGCTTGAACCCCGACATCGGCGCATCAGGCTGATAGTCGCCCGCCGTATAAGTCGTCCACAGCCCGCCCATCGAATAATGCACCGCCGGGAAGATACGCATCGGCGTGAACCGAGGATCATCGCCGACGAACTTCTCGTAGATATCGAGAATCCCGCCGAGCTTCTCGGTGAGGTAGTCCGGGTCCATGTGCGTCAGGTCAAGATACACCTGATTCGTCCCATTGATCCCCATCCCCTCATTGACACACACATCAAATATCTCCCGCGTCGCGATATCCCGAGGCACAAGGTTCCCATACTTGGGATACCGCTCTTCAAGAATGTAGTACCGCTCATTTTCGGGAATGGCCTTTGGAGCCCGGGTGTCGCCCTTCTTCGCGGGCACCCAGACGCGTCCGCCCTCGCCCCTGGCGGATTCGGACATCAATCGACATTTATCCGCGCCGGGGATCGCGGTCGGGTGGACCTGGATCATCTCGGCGTTGCCATACCATGCCCCAGCCTGATAGCAGCGCGAAGCCGCCCCGCCGGTGCAGATGACCGAGTTGGTGGACTTGCCGAAGACCAACCCGCACCCGCCCGTCGCCATCACGACCGCATCGGCGCGGAAGGACTGAATCTGCATCGTCCGCATGTCCTGGGCAACAATCCCGACACACCGTGCGTCTTCCCCCTCGCCCTCAACGATCGGCCAGAGGAACTCCCAGAACTCTCGTTTATTGATCTTGCCCTCTGAGGCGAACCGCCTGGTCTGCTCATCAAGAGCATAGAGCAGCTGTTGCCCGGTTGTCGCGCCCGCGAAATGGGTGCGTTTGAAGAGCGAACCGCCAAAGAGCCGAAGGTCGCGGAACCCCTCATGCGAGCGATTGAACGGCACACCCATCCGATCGAGCAGGTCGATGATCTTGGGTGCCCAGTTGGTCATCTCAAGCACCGGATGCTGATCGTTGAGGAAGTCGCCCCCGATGAGCGTCTCGTCGAAGTGCTGATACTCGGAGTAGCCCTGTTGGCGGGCGACATCATTGCAGGCGTTGATCCCGCCTTGGGCGCACACCGAGTGTGATCGCTTGACAGGCACCATCGAGAACAGATCGACCGCCATCCCCGCTTCTGCGATCCGGATGCTCGCTGCGAGCCCAGCGAGCCCTCCCCCGACGACAATCACGCGTTTTTCATCAGCCATGGTTTTCTTCTTCATCTCTGGGCGTCGTGTTTGACGCTGAGGTTGATCGTGTGGTTCTGGTTCTCGATACACTCAGCCATCGGTCTCTTCGTGTGCCTTGAGTGTCACCGCATCAGTTGGTTCGTCCGCTTCAAGATGGATCGGCTGGGAGGATGGATCATGCAGGGTACTCTCGACCTGCACCGCATCGTGATAATCCAGCGTGGCGAACCCGATGACAGACATCCACGCCATCGCCATCAAACTCGCCCCGAGCCCAGCACAGACCACGCCCCACCGCTTCTGGGCAGGGCGGGAGATCGTGATCCCCCAGGTGATCGCAGCCGACCAGAGCCCGTTGGCGAAGTGGAAGACCAACGAACTAACCCCGAGGAAGTAAAAACAAGCCACCAAGAAACCAACCGCGGTGAACCCATCGGTCGAGCCTTGGATGGCTGCTGCGAATGTTGATGAAGCCGCCTCATGTGACCAAACAGCATCGCCGGGGATAAGCCAGGTCCATCCCCATCGCAGGGTGGCGACATGATAAAAGATGAAGAAGATGCCGAAATACCCGGTCGCCCGCTGGAGAGCATACCGGAGGTTGCCGCCATATTTATACTGCCCGGTGTTCCCCTTGCCGCTCATGGCGTAGTAGATCCCCAAGATCGAATGAAACCCAATCGCAGCCCAAAGGGTCACTTCAATAAGCAAAAGCAAAGGCATGTTGTTGATAAAACTCACCTCATGCTGAAAGGTCGCGATCGATCGATCCATCCACCCAAATCCCTCAGCGTCCGCCCGGGAGTTGAGCCCGCCCCACGCGATGGTGGAGTTGGTGGTCAGGTGGACAATCAAAAACACTCCAATCGGAACAATGCCCGACAAGGAGTGCAATCGCCTCAAGAGGAAGTGGCGTGTCTGCATGGAATCTGCGTGTTCACTCACCTGTATGCTCCGATGTATGTGCTGGTCATCAAATCCGTCGATGACGCTGGTCGAATGAGCAAAGCTGCTCGGTCTATCTTCTCACAAACCCGTCTTCTGATCTCTATCGGCTCAAGTACATGAACCGGTGTAGAACTTGGGCTTTTCTAGATACTCAGGCCCGGTCCGCCACCCATTTGCGGGGCGTTGGGGTCCATCGTCATCTGTTCGAGCGTGCCATCCTCCGCCGCCTTGGCGACGGCTTTAGTCACCTCAACAAACTGCATCCGCAGCTCGTTGACCGTGCCATCGATCATTTCCTGCTCTTCGGTGCTCAGGTTGCCTTTGGATTTCTCCTGAACAACCCCAAGCAGGTCAATATTGAGCTTGGCGACCTCCAGCGAGACCATCGCCCGCCCGGATTGATCGGGGATCGCACCGAGATACATCAGCGCCTGGGTAGCAAAGAGCGAAATGAGTTCTTTGAATCCGATGTGCTCGGGGAGCCCGCCGGGACCAGGCTCGGCCGCCTGCTGGGCCTTTTCCTGCTCCGCTGCAGCGAGCTTTTCTTTCTCCGCCTGTGCAGAGGATTTCCAGTCATCGTCGATAATCAGTTTCGGTGCTTCTGAGTCGGACATATTGGGCTCCATTTGGTGTACAATACATCGTAGCGCCAAGACCACAAAGAGAACACACGATGCAGACCAAACCATACCCAATCTCTCCAAAAGCGATCACGCTGGGTGCCTCGCTCCTCGCCGTCTCATTGGTCATCGGCGGGTGCGCCAAATCCAAAATCGCCGACCCCCGCACCTCGAACCCTGATCGCGTCACGATCAACGACTTCGCCGAGTCTGCGCCCCCGAGCATGGATCAATCCAACCCCATCGCATCGGCTGCTGCACCAACGACTCCGCCGCCCCGCACACCAACACCCGATCAAGGGGGGGGCGATGATGGAATCATCCTGACCGGTCGGCTCAATCCAACACCCTCCGCCGCCGAGCCTACGACTGCATCGACACCGCCCCCCTCGCCCTCGCTCGATGCCTCACCATTGACCCCATCAGCCGCTTCGGATTCGCTCGCCCTGCTCGATGCCAAGATCGGCGATGTCAATGGCAAACCCATCTTCACCAACTCCTTCTTCGATCCGATCCACGATCGGCTCATTGCCGAATCCGCTCGGCTCTCTGGTGAGCAATGGCGGATCAGCGCAGGCAGAATCATCGCCAGCCGACTCGATGGAATCATCGCTGACGAACTGCTCCGGGCTGAAGCGCTCACCGCGTTGACCCCCAACCAGCGCGTGGGGCTCCAAGCATTCCTGAGTAAGTTCCGCGACAATCTGCTCTCCGAGAACCTAGGCAGCGCCCAACTCGCCAACCGGCGGATGCGCGAAGAAAAGGGCATCACCATCGACCAAGCCTTGCGTCAGAAAGAAGTGGACACGCTCGTCCAACTCACGCTCATCACCGAGATCAACCGCCGAGTCAATGTGTCTTGGCGGGATATCAAGCAACGCTACGAGCGCGATATCGACCGATTTTCACCGCCTCCGACCGCCAATCTCCGGGTGATCCGCGCGTTTGCTGATGATCAGGAGAAGATCGACGAGATCACAACCCAACTCGAAGAAGGCGTGCGCTTTGTCAAGATCGCAGCGGGCAAGCTCAACAACTTCTCGCCTGAGACCGACGGATTCAAGAGCGTGCTCATCGAAGACACCTTCGAGACCACCGAGTTCTTCGGCTCCGAGGAACTCAACGAGGCGATCCGCAAGCTCTCAATCGGCGAGACCGCCGGGCCCATCGACCGGGGATCAACAATCTACTGGATCAATCTCGAAGATATCGAGCAGGAATCCATCTCGCTCTATGATGCCCAGCTCCAGATTCAACGCGAGCTCAACTTCGAGCGCCGACGAGAAGCCCAGGCACAGTACCTCGAAAAACTAATGGAACGCGCCCGTGTTTCAAGCCGAGAGCAAGTGTTCGCGAGACTCCTCGACATCGCCGAGCAACGCTATGGCCCACAGGGATGATCTTCTCGTCGAGATTCGGTAATAGATTCAGAAAACCAAAGTCCGTCTGGATCCGAGGCGAGGACGCCGCCGCCCGGTTCATGAAAAAACAGGGATGCAGAGTCCTCGCTCGCAACCTCCGCCTGCCCATCGGCGAGATCGACCTGCTCTGCCTTGACCGGGCATCGGACAGCATCGTGATTGTCGAAGTCAAAGCCCGAGTCCGCACATCCGACGCGACGCCCGATCCTGAATCAAGCATCACCGCTGCCAAAAAACGCAAACTCGTCACCCTGGCCAAAGCAATCTCCAAACGAGATGAGTACCAAGGCAAGGGCATCCGGATTGATGTCGTCGCCGTCGTGTTTGCGCCAGATCAAACCAAACCCATCGACATCCGTCACTATCACTCGGCGGTGGGTTCCTGAGCTTCACCATCAGGATCAAAGGCTTGAGGCTCGGTGAGCATCACCGGCTCATCGGGTACATCGGTTACATCGGGCTGTGGATGATGAAGGGTGCCCCGGAACTTGGCTTCGAGCTTGACCTCTTCAAAGGCCACCTTGTCGATCGCCTTGGGGATCATCACCGAGAACATCGACCCGGACCCGATCTCGGACACAAGCTGAATCTCGCCTTGGAGCAATCGGGTGAGTTCGAGCACAATCGCAAGCCCGAGCCCGGTGCCCGTGTGCGAACGGGTGTGCGATGAATCAACCTGCTGGAACTTGTCGAATATCCGTTTCTGGTCATCCTCAGCGATGCCCTCGCCGTTGTCGATGATCGAGATGCGGATGTGATCCACCCCCGAACTATCATCACTGATCGGCTCGGCCCGCAGAATAATCTCGCCCGGCGTACCCTGCGGGTCGTTGCCGGTGAACTTGACCGCGTTCGAGAGCAGATTGAAAATAATCTGCTGAAACTTCTTCGGATCAGTCTCAATGATCGGCAGCTCGGGCGAAACATCGAGCTTGACCGTGATGCCCTTCTTGCGCGCGAGCGGATGGATCAACCCAACAAGCGCCTGGCAGTTCTCCGCCAGGTTCATCTGCGTGATGTTGAGCTCAACCCGCCCCGCTTCGATCTTGGCCATCTCCAAGAGCGATTCGATCATCTCGAGCAGTGTCCGCCCGGCAGAAACAATGTTGACCAGATACCGCTCGCGTTTGCCCAGTTCGTTGGGATCAAAAACGGGCTCGCCATCGCACTCGGCGTTGATGGCCACCTCTTTGCGGGCGATCTCGAGGAGGAGTTCAGCGAACCCAATAATCGCATTGAGCGGCGTGCGCAGCTCATGCGATACACTCGCCAGAAACTCGCCCTTGAGCCTCGCCGATTCAAACAACGCCGTGTTCGCCTGCGAGAGCTCGGAAAGCTTGATATCCATCGCCTTGTTGGCATCGCGGAGCTGATCCCGCTGACGCTCGAGCTCAACGAGCATCAGGTTGATCGTCTCCGAGAGCTCCTCGAACTCATCGCCGGTGTCGATCGTTGATCGGGTTTCGAGATCACCATCGCGGACAAGCTCAGCGGTTCGTTGCAAGGCTTCGACCGGACGCAGAATCAACCGATTGATAATCAGGGTGTATACCACCAACGCCACCGCGAGCACCACCGAGCCCGCAGCGAGCACATAGAGTAGATTCACCACCAGCAACAGCCCCGCCCCGTCGGCCCGATGCTCGAGCAGCACCACCGAGGTGATCTGCGCGTTGGCATCGCGCGTGGCGCGGGCGTAGCGGTAGATCCGGTTCCACCCCGACCAGTCGGCATCGAAGAACTCGACTCGGGTGGTCGATCGCTCGAACTTCCCCATCGCCCGCGCTAAGAACCGATCTTCGTTGATCGTCGCGTCGATCTGATTGCGCGAGAGCGGGCGGATGGTCGCGCCGCCAGCGGTGATCTCATCTTTGGGCGCCGGGTGATCCTCGAACGAGGCCCAGGTCGCATACACCGTGCGGGCGAGTTCAAGCTCGCCCGATCCGACGAGCCCGTTCATCCGCAACAGCGGCAGCGAGAGGGCGATGGTGATAATAAACGCCGACGCACCCCCGAACAGAAGCAAACACTTCGTCGCCAGCGAGAGCTCGCTGAACCAGGCCCGGATGTCATGGATGGTCGTCACGCACAGAGTGTATCCCAAGAGCAGCAAAGTTGTTGGGCCTTTGAGCGCTCTTCGCGTACACTTGTTGCCCATGAGCAATCAATCCACCAAATCCATCTACCTCGAAACCTTCGGGTGCCAGATGAACGAGCTCGATTCCGAACTCATCGTCGGCTCGCTCGGTGCCCTTGGATATCGCTTCACCGTCGATGCTGACCAAGCCGACATCGTGCTCTACAACACCTGTTCCGTCCGCGAACGGGCCGAGCAGAAGGTCTGGTCGCGTCTAGGCGATATGAAAAAACGCAAACGCGATCACCAACCCGATCTCATTGTCGGCGTCCTCGGGTGCATGGCTGAGCGCGACGGCACAGACCTCATCGCCCGGATGCCCGTCGTCGATGTGATGTGTGGGCCCTCCGAACTCGACAAGCTCCCCGAACTCATCGACAACGCTGTCCGCACAAAGACCTCCCTCGCGGTCAACGACCCCGCGATCGCCATCCGGCGCTCGGCCAAACAGGTGGCGCTCCAGGGCAACGCATCGCGAAGATCCTCGACCCTCGCAGCAGCAGGCGATTCGCTCGAATCGCTCGATCTGGGTCGGATGCTCTCTCCTGTAGATTTCGATGGTCGGCGGTCCGCCTATGTCCGCATCACCCGCGGGTGCAATAAGTTCTGCACCTATTGCGTCGTGCCTCATACGCGCGGGGCCGAGACCCATCGCCCACCCGAGCACATCATCGACGAGATCAAAGCACTCGCCGACACCGGGATCATCGAGATCACCCTGCTGGGGCAGACGGTCAATCACTATCGGTTCGAGCATGACTCGGCGGTGAGCGTGGACGGGATCGTGCAGCCTCAGAAGGGGCGGACTTATAAGGGCTCGCACAACCGCGATGCGTTCGCGGGCAAGAACACGACGACCTTCGCCGATCTGCTCTATCGCATCCACGAAGAAGTGCCGACGATTCAACGCCTGCGATTCCTGACAAGCTATCCACGCGACTTTGGCGATGATGTTTTACAAGTGATCCGCGATTGCCCGCGCATCTGTCGGTTCATCCATGTGCCCGCCCAAACCGGGTCGAACCGGATGCTCAAGATGATGAATCGTGGGCACAACATCGAGGAGTACGACGAGTTCATCGCGCGGTGCAACGAGTTTCTCCATCAGCCTGAGATCGGACGCCCGCTCATGCTCGGCGGCGACATCATCATCGGCTTCCCCACCGAAACCGACGAAGACCATAAACTCACCAAACAACTCCTCACGCGCACACGCTACAAAAACTGCTTCATCTTCAAATACTCGCCCCGCCCGGGCACGGTGTCGTATGACAAGATCCCTGATGACATCCCCGACGAGATCAAGAAACGCCGGAACAACGAGTTGTTGATGATCCAGACCGACATCTCGGATTCGATCGCCCAAGAACAAGTCGGAGGCGAGTTCGACATCTTCGTCGAAGGGCTCTCCCGCCACGAACACAAAAAGCGAGGCACCGACACCAAGCCCGGCTCGGGCATGGTCGGCATCACCATCGCCGGCTCGGCGATGCAAGCACAAACCGCCACCATCGACCCGATCGCCCAAGGCCCAACAGTCCAACTCTCGGGCCGAACCGACGGCGACCTGATCGTCTTCTTCAATGTCCCCGCTGTGGGCGTCCGCTCGCCCAATGATTACATCGGCAAGATCGTGCGAGCAAAGATCACCGGCGCGGACAAGCTGACGCTGGCGGGGGAGCTGGTTGAATAAATATGGCACGAACAGCACTCATCAGTGACATTCACGGCAACGGCGAAGCGCTGCGGGTTGTCCTTGATGACATTGGCCAACTCGATAGCGACCGAATCATCTGTCTGGGTGATCTTGTTGAGGGCGGGTCTGAGAATGACTGGGTGTGCGATACGCTTCGATCACGACAAATCGCCTGCGTCCGAGGAAATCATGATGAAGATCATGATGTAGAACTCACACAAACAAACGAACAGTGGCTCGCAAGTCTGCCCGAGAGTATCATCGAAGACCAGATCGTGTTCACCCACGAATCGCCCGCAAATCCGCCTCGCAAGATATCCAGCAGCTACGAAGCGTGGCGTGTATTTGATGAAACCCCGTATCGCCGTGTATTTATCGGCGATTCACACATCGCAGCAATCTACACCGATATGGGCATGACCATAGGCGAAGCAATGCGAATCTCATTCGACTACGAAAACCCCGTCTGCCTGAATCCTGCTCATCGCACAGTCGTTTGTCCTGGAGCGGTTGGTTATCCACGCGATGGACTCGCCAAGCCTCGCTTTGCGATCTATGACTCTGCAGATGATTCGATCACCTTCTACGCAAGCGATGCGCCGGTCTTGGATTTATAAATCAATCCTCCCCCATCCGCTCCCGCGCTCGGCGTTTGGCAGCCAAGAGCGGATTCGAATCGTCGGCAGCCTCTATTTTTGCAGGCTCATCGACCGATTCGCTCGGCTTCTCTTTGACCATCCGCATCGGACTCCGATCCATCTCGGGCGTTTCAGGTTGCTGCTCTTGGGCAGTGGTTCTTGAGGCTTTGATCTGCTCGATCTGCTCGGCTCGCACCGCGCGAGAGGCGGCGATCGTTTCGTCTCTTGCCTGGGCGATCCAGCGATCGAACGCCACGCGCCTGGCTGCCAGATCAAGCACGAACAACGCGAAGGCGATAACCAAGAGCATTGTCCAGATCGGCTGCAATGATTGGCGCTCGATCAATCCGGTTCGATCGAAGAGATTCGCAAAAGCAGGATCGCCAAGATCGAACACCCGCCCGCCGGTGCGGTTCGCGAGGTCGATCAAGGCTTGGGGATCGGCGCTGAGATGCTTGAACTCATCGACGCCTGTGATTTGCAACCCTGCGATGGTCGGGTGCATCGGCTGACCCGCTTGCTTAGGGCTTGCGATCACGACATGCACACCCGCGCCCAGCGCATCGACCTCGCCGGTATACCGACCCGATCCGACCTGCACAAGATCAACCGTTCGCGCTTGCCCGCCAGCGTCAAACACTTGAACCGAGACATCCAGCCCATCGATCGGGAGCCCGTCTGAGTCGATCGCGTTGTACTCAATCTGGGCCTGCGATCCATTGACCACCAGCGAGAGTTCGCCGGGCTCGTTCTGATCGGTGCGCATCGTCCAGCTCGCCGCGTTGGTCCAGAACGATGCGAACACCTCGGACTCGATCCACTTGCGTGACCACCGCGCGACATCGGAAGTGAACACCGCGACGCGCCCGAGCTCGACCTGATGAAACGCGAAGATCGGTTCGGCTCTCGATGAAACGATCGGCGTGGAGATGCGCGGGTCGTCAGTGATCTGCTCGGTGATGACCAACCCGCCGAGTTCGGGCAATCGCCCAAGGAACCCCGTCGCGGGCGTGTCGTTTTCAAGCACAACGGGCAGAACCGTCCCTTCACGAACCATCGGCGTGCGCACAACGCGGATGGCCTTGAGAAAAATCCTCGGCAGCACGCTGGGATTGCGCACGCGGTAATACACGCCGCCTGAGTTCTTCGCGATCTCGCGCATCGTTTTTTCATCCGCCCCATCCCCCACCGCGATCGTCGAGACCTTGATGCCCTGCTCACCGAGTCGCTTGGCCAACTCGGGCAAAAGTTCAGGCGTCATCGATTCGCCATCGGAGAGCAGCACGATGTGCTTGGTGCCCGCATCAACCGCAGCGAGCATTTCGCCCGCCATGTTCATCGCCGGCCCGATGTTGGTGCCGCCGTTGCTGGTGATCGAGTTGATCTTCGAGCGGGTTGTCTCAGGCTGATCGTTGGGCCCGATGGGCACGACTCTTCGCGCGGTATTCGAAAACGAAACCACGCCGATGAGATCTTTCTCGTCAAGGATTTCGATCGCCCCCGCTGCTGCATCATTGGCCACCGCCTGCTGCGATCGCGACGAGCCCATGACCTTGTATCGCATCGAACCCGAAGAATCAAGCACCAGAACCACCGCGACCATCGGCACGACCAGATCATCCGCCACATCAAGTTTCACAGGCAGGATATCCTCGATCGCTGAGCCTCTCCATCCGCCCGCGCCCAGCGCATCGCGCCCGCCGACGAAGAGCACGCCGCCGCCAAGGTCTTGGACATAGGCGTTGATAAGTTCGTCCGCCTCGATTTCAAGAGCATCGCGAGGCGTGTTGACCAGCACGATCAGGTCGTAGGCTTCGAGTTCGAGCAGGTCGGTCGGGAAGGCGCCCGGCAGGGTTGCGTCGATGGTCCACTTGGCCCGTTGCAAAACGCGCTCGAGCGCATCAGCCTGCGAGACACCGGCCTCATCGCGCTCGGCGACGACCAGCACCCGCCCCTTGCCCGAGGTGAGCGTCACGCCCCCGGCATCATTGTTGCCCAGGCTCGTATCGCCCGCGTAAGTACCATCGCGCGTTTCGTCGGGGATGTACCGTGCTTCAAACCGATGCACCCGCCCGGGCCCAAGTTGTACCGGAAACACAAGCACCCGCTGACCAGCATCGAGTTGGATCCGTTGCATGACCCCGGGCGCATCGCCGTTGAGATCCACCGGCTCGGCGTTGTAGTTCAGGAGAATCTCGCCGATTGAAGCACCCAAGCTCCGAAGCACCACGCGGACATCGACGATCGAATCCGGGATCGCCCGCGCGGGCAGTTCGACGGCTTCGACAATCACCTCACGCTCCACCGCGTACCGGATCGGTACGACATCAATGGGAATATCCGATGGAATCTGATCAAGCCCACCCGCGGTTGATCGTCCGTCGGAGAACACGATCAACCGAGCGTTGGCATCGGGGGGCAGGAGCATCCGGGCTTGCTGGATCGCCCCCGGGAGGTCAGTCCCTTCGATCGGTTGCATCTCGATCGCCCGGTCGAGCACCTGAGCCTTGGTGGGCAGGGCGATGGTCTGCACGCGCCCATCGAAAGCGATGATGCCGAGCCGATCGTCGGGCTGGCGATCGGTGCTTGCGCCCGCGAGGAATCCGCGCGCAGCCCGGTCGATCGTGATGGGCAATCCGAGTTCATCATTGCCAAACGATGCGAAGCTCTGCACAGACGACGAGGTGTCGACCACCGCGATGATGGCGAGGTCATTGGCTTTTTCGACGCGGTAGACGCCGCTCATCGCGATGGCGAGGATCACAAACAGCATCACCCGAAGCCCGATCGCCAGTGCACGCCGGAACCTTGGAATCCCCTGCATCCATCGCCACCCGACGATGCCCGAGATCACCCCGACGAGCGAAAGCATCAGCCACCACGGTTGATCGATCGCGATATTCACTCGTCGGCACCTGATTTGGATGAGGATGTTTTCGATTTGGGCGTGGCATCTTTGCCTTGGGGCGCGACCTTGCCGCCCGACTCCATCGCGTCGGCCCGCTCTTGGACGCGCTTGAATGCCTCGCGCACGACACGCCGATACTTGCGTGCCACCTTATCCCCGATGACCGACTGCCGGGCTTGTTCCGCAGCCTCGTTGAACCGCTGGGCAGCCTGCTTGGCGCTGCCGGGGTCGGGTGCTTCTCCATCAGGCGCGTACCACTTGCCCACAGGCTTCGCATTGTCGGCTTGGTCCGTGCCCGACGCATCAACAGGCACAAAGTCGCGCACCGCGTCGGGATCATCAACCACGCGCTCACCATCGCTCGTTCTCGGCCCATCGCCGGGGGAGCCTTGTTGATCGCGTTGATTTTCATCAGGCTGAGCCGTGCGTCCCTCGCCTTCTTCGCCCTGCTCTTGGGTTTGGGATGGCTCTTGTGATGGATTCGGCTCGATCAGTTCGCGTGCCTGCTCACGAATCTCGTCGGCCTGCTCTTGCCCTCGCTGGGCCTGCTCCTTTCGGCGTTCCATGTCTTGAAGCGTCTCGTCGAGCGATCGTTGCCCCCGGCGTTGTTGCTGTTGTTGATCGGATTCGCCTGACTGTCCCGACTCACCTTGCTGTTCTTGTCGTTCTTCACCGGGCTGTTCGTTGGGTTGCTCGCCGGGCTGATCTTGCCCCGGCTGATCTTCCTGTTCACCTTGCTCGCTCTGCTCGGGACGCTGGCCTTCTTGCTTTTCCCCTTGCTGCTCTTGTTCGCTTTGATTCTCGCCTTGTTTTTGCGTTTGCTTTGATTGATCACCCTGTTCGCCCTGATCGCCTTGCGATTCCTGTTGCTCGGTTTGTTCTTCGCCGGATTGATCGGACGGCTGTTGCTCTCCAGATTGCTTCTCCCCAGATTGTTTTTGCTGCCCTTCTTTTTCCTGTTGATCCGCTGCAGACTGATCCTGCTGACCCTGCGTTGACTCGCCCCCTTGAGGCTCGGATTGCTCTTCGGGCTGTTGATCAGATTGCTGATCCGATTGATCGGATTCAGGCTGAGGTTTCGGCTCGGGTTTTGACTCAGGCTCGGGCTCACGAATCTGCTCCGCTTCCTCACGAAGCGAATCCGCCAACTCCTGCGCAGGCTCATTCGCCGACTCATTGGCCGATTCCTCAGGCAGCGACTCATCGGCCACCGAGTCAGGCTCCACCGCATCGGCAAGCTGCTCCAACTGGTCGGCCAACTCCTCGCGCTGGGCATCGCTCATCTGATCGAGCTGCTCACGCAATGACTCAAGTTCCTTCTGCGCATCGGCGTACTCCTGCTCCTTGATCGCCTGGGCGAAGTCATCGAGCTGCTGATCCCCGAGTTGTTCGTCCTGATTCTGCGCCTGCGCAATCCGGTCGGCGAGTTCGTTCGCATCGGCCTGGTCCTGCTGGGCCTGCTCATCGAGCGCATCGGCCAGTTCCTCAAGTTTGGCAGCCGTCCGCGCATTGGCCTGCTCAGGATCATCCACCCCCTGCGCCAGTTCCTTTTTGAGCGATTCAAGCTCCTCGATCGCCTCTTGCACCGCCGGCGATCCTTCTGCCTCGATTGTCTTCTCAATCGAGCCCTGAGCCGAATCAATCTGAGCAATCGCCTGCCCTGGAACCGCCGGAGCCGAACCGCGCACTGCTTCATCCCGCATCGGCATCCAGATGCCGACAGCTGCTGCCAAAGCGAGCACCGCCCCCGCCCGCTTCCAGTGCCTGGTCTCGACTGGATCCATCGCCCGCTGAACCTCGACCCGACCCGCAGCCGACTCCGCCTGCGCGATCGCAAGGGCCACAAAGCCCGGCATCTGCTCCTTCGTCTCCCGATCCCCGTCAAGTTCGATCGCCGAGCGAATCTGACTCTTGAGCCCGAGCCGATCATCAAGCACCCCCGCCCCCTGCGCATCGCTGAGCCGAGCCCGCATCGCACTGATTCCGCTGGGCACCATCGCCGCTGCGCCCGCTGCGATCAACCACCCCCACCACATCGCCGAACCCGAGTCCCACCCAATCAATCGTGAAAAAACAATCAGCACCAGCGCCCCGCCGAGCGTTCGCACCAACCAATACCCTGTCTCATCGACAAAGCGTCGCCGAAACACCGCACCGGCTGCCCGATGGGCCACGCTGCGCAGCGACTGACTGGAATGGTTGGATTCCGTACTCATTGCGATGATTCTACATCTTCCATACGCCCAACGATGCGTTTGCGTTCAAACCCATGCCCGATCGCTCAATCTCGGCTACCCTCTCATCGTATGAACCCAGACCAAATCCATCAGATTTCCGCAACACTCCTCGCCAAGCACCCCCTCGATCAAGCCCAGGCAGAGCAAACCTTCCTCGCGTTGCTCAATGGGCAGCTCGATGAGCCTCAGATCGGGGCCCTGCTCGCGCTGATCCAAACGCTGCCACCCAGCGCCGATACCCTCACCGGGGCTGCCCGGGCGATGCGGGCCCATGTCGAGCGTGTCGAATACACCGCTCAACCCGGCGAAGCCCTCATCGACACCTGCGGCACAGGCGGCGCCCCCAAATCCTTCAATGTCTCCACCGCCGCCGCCATCGTCGTTGCGGGGGTGCAACTGCCCAACGATGCCCCGATCAACCGCATCGTCGTCGCCAAGCATGGCAACCGATCACGCACCGGACGAGGCTCAGCCGAAGTCCTCCAAACCCTCGGCGTCAAGGTCGATGCTTCGCCTGCAGTTCAATCTCAATGCCTCAAAGAGGCGGGCGTGTGCTTCTGCTTTGCGATCCACCATCACCCCGCAATGAAACACGCGATGGGCCCGCGAAGATCGCTGGGGTTCCCCACCATCTTCAATGCCCTCGGCCCGTTGACCAACCCCGCCGGGGCCGACCGCCAACTCATCGGCGTCTACGACAACGCCCTCGTCGAACCCATGGCCCAATCCCTGGCCAATCTCGGCGCAGCGCACGCCATGATCGTCCACGCCCACGACGGGCTCGACGAACTCACCACCACCGCCCCCACCCGCATCATGCACATCCGCGATGGTGTGCTCTCCGAAGAAACCATCGACGCGATCGACTTCGGGCTCCCCCGCGCGACGCTCGATCAACTCCAAGCCTCAAGCGTCGAACACAGCGCCGAGATCATCACCGACATCTTCGCGGGAAACCCAAGCCCCTACGCCGACATGGTGATCCTGACCGCAGCCGGCGCGCTGCTTGTCGCCGATGCGTGCGAAGACTTCACATCGGGCATCGAACTCGCCCGCGCAACGATCCAAGCCGGGCATGCAAAGACGACACTCGATCGGCTGATCGAAGTGTCGCAGGGGTAAACGAATCGTTTATTTGTTCAATCGCGAGCATACCCATTGGCATTGAGCCGTTCGAGCAGGAAATACACCGTCCGCTCCGAGATCGGCACCGCCGTCACAAACTCATCCATCACCAGCATTGCCGTATTCGCCTGCTCCGAGCCCGGCTCGGTCCCAAGCACCAGCACGCCATCGAACTGCTTGGTGCTCAGCCACTGCTGGATCTTGACTGTAAACGCTGGCGAGTCTACAGGCACCGAACCGATCGCATTGGCCAACTCCGCGGTCAGTTCGATCGCTCGATCGTCGCTCGATGAAAGATCGCCGATCAACTCCATCCCCATCTCGCGTAACGATGCGAACCCGGTTTCGATCTCGCTCAAGAGTTCAGGATCAATCGGCTGAGCCAGCATCGGCACCACCAACACCTGGGCATCGACCTGCCCCACAGTATCAAGCCCGCTTGCTTGCGCGACAACCAGATGCCCTTGGGCCCCATCAGTCACACTGGGCACACTTGCGATCGCTGGGATCGGCGGAATCGATGGCATCGGTGGTTGTGGGCGATGGAATGCTGCGGTGAACATTGCCAAACCAAGAACCGTTCCAGCACCCAGCACCATCAGCCCCAAGATCCCCGCAAAGACCACCGCCACGCCCGGCGTGTTGTTATAACTTGACCTGCCCCGGCGCGTCGAACGAATCCGATTGCTCGCCGATGTCCGGCGTGTGTGCGCCCGCTTACGAGCATCCTTCACCTGCTGAGCCGCGGGTTTGCGATCATCCGCATCGCGCAACGGCCGCTGCACACGCCCAACACGACCAACATGCTCCTGCACATTGGCCTTCGCCTTGTGCAAACTACTCATCCCCCGAGGGGTAGGCCGATCACCAGCCTTGGGCATCACCCCGCCCACCGAATACCGCCCAGACCACCAGCTCGTCAACCGAGCCCGAGGGCGACCCACCCGTGCGGCATCGCTGCCCGGATTCATCGGCGCACCAACCCGTTGTGGCACCGGCGAACCCGCCGATCCACCAAAGCTCACGGGCTCATCAAACGACTCATACCGTTCACTCTCGACCTGATTCGCCGCCGCCACATCGCCCTGCGAAACACTCGGCAGATCAATCGGCTTGATCTTGAACGGATCATCCGCAGCCATCACAACGCGCAAGTCTGCCAGCATCGCCGCCGCGCTGGGATATCGACGGTCATACTCGGCCATCGACCGACGCACGATCCAACGCAACGCCTCAGGACACCGCTTGGTCAGCTGCGAGAGCCCACCATGCGCCGGGAACGAGTTCTCGATCATCGAGAACATCACCGCGCCCGCGCCATACACATCAAACTTCGATCCATCAATCTGATGCACCTTCACGCCCCGCAACGCCTGGCGGACAAGCTCAGGATCACGGAAGTATTCAGTCCCGTGTGTCGTCAGCGTCATCGCCGAACGCATCGGCGTGACAAGCCCAAAGTCCACCAGATGCGCCTTGGCATCTTTGTCGTGCCCGTCGATGATGATGTTGTCAGGCTTGACATCCTTGTGCCAGAGCTCGGCGTTGTGATAAGTATCAAGCGCGACCAACAAATCCTCGCCATAGTTCATCACCGAATGCAGATGATCGTCCCCAAGCCCTTCGATGCTGCTCAACGCGTGCAATCGCTGTGTCACCACCGAGAGTGATTCGCCCGGCACATACCGCATGACATAGAAAAACCGCTCCGGCGCCATCTGATGTTCGAGCACCAACCCAAGCGAGCGAGCAGCATCAAGAGCCCGGCTCTCCCGAACGATCTGAGGCAGGCTCGATCCATCCTTGAGCGAAAATACCTTGATGACCACCTGATCCACAGGCCCAAGCTTGCGCTTGGCAAACACCGCTTGCTTGATCTCATCGGGCTCGGCGATATAGAGCTTCCCGCCCGAGCCCCCGCCCTTGAGCGAGCCGACAATGGTGTAGCCTTCAAATATCCCGGTCCGCTTCGAAGGCTTATCGCGCGTGGGCGCAGCCGCCATCACCTCGGGCACCCGCTGCTCGACACCCTCGAGCGCCTTGGACAATCCAAAGAGCCGAGCAAGGTTGCCGATGAATAGCCGATACACACACCGCCCCGCCGAGCGAAGCTCGGCCATGAACGCCCCGGCATAATGCTTCGACGCCGACCACCGCCCGATGACAATACTCAGCACCACCAAAGGCGCAAAGAGCACCGACGCAAGAACCGCCCCGACGAATCGAAGCGTATCGGTGATCTCCTCGCCGATGAATCGGAAGATATTGCGAAGCACCACAAAGGTCATCCCGAAGAGCTTGATAAACAGAAAAATCACCGCAGCCAACACAATGGCCCCGATGAAGACCGCTGCGAGAATCGAAAATATAGTAGCGATAGATGTCATGATCCGCTGCCCCTATCAGCTTCTACCCGTGGACGATTACCCCAAAAGGGCCTGCTCATCCTGGGCTCGAAGCTGCATCTGCCGGTGATAGATCTCCGCGATCGCGTCATCAAACATGACATCGGCGGCTTTATCCGCAGGGCCGACCTCCCCGCTGCCCTCACTGTTGGGATTCAAACTCAACCCATTTCGCTCAGCCTCGGCGAGTTCATCCTTTGTAAACGAATAAGTCGCAATCACCTCACTGAGCCGAGAACGGAGCACCGAACGCACCTTCGCGAGCTTCCGACTAATCGTCGGCTCCGATACCCCAATCGACAACGCCACATCCTTGCCCGACTGCCCATCGAGCACCCGCATCCGATAAATCGAAAAATCTGTAAAATCTGTCTCCCGTTCAACCATCCGGATCGCCGCTTCGACCTTGGCGCAGAAGACCGACGCTTCATAAATCTCATCCACGCCTTGGGTTGCATCCGCCTTCATCCAGGTCTCGTCGAACTGCGCATTCGCCTTGCCCCCGCCGCGTTTGAGCGCCATCCGCCGATCAATCTCGTCCCCGAGCACATGCTTGGCGATCGCCAAAAGCCAGGTCGAGAACCGCGCCCCCCGCGCCGGGTCATACCGCTCGATCGAGTTCGACAACGCCGCGAGTGTCTCCTGCGACAAGTCCCGCACCGTCTCCACCCCGATCCGCCCACGCCCCCAGCGCGAGAGTTGAATCCGGATCACAGGCCCAAAGGTCTCCCAGAGCTCAAACCACGCCGCCTCGTCATTGGCGCGCAGCCGAGCGATAAAACTGGTTGTCATATTCGTAAGCATGGACCCTCTTTTCGTATTCGTACCACTGACCAGACACCCGTTCTACCACGATCGCCCGAACGGGGATCAGTATTCTTCGGATTCTGCCCCATCCCTTTTCAATAAGACACACCAATGAGGATACCCGAAGAACCCCCGTAAAGTTGCAAAAACCGAGTTCAAGATGTCCGAGAACCACCCCAAGTACCCCGCCGAAGCATTTCTTCACATTTTTTCTCCCCCAACATGAAATCCCGCAACCCAGATTCCCAGATAGACCCTGTCGGCCAAATCAAACCGACACGAACGAAACAAACCCCGATCCACTCTGATCGGGCACACAAGACCCCGTCGATTCTCAGGAAGATCGACAACAAGTACGGAGAAATATCATGGGATGCATTGGTAAAACAGTAGTTCGCGGCGTCGTGATCACCGCCCTCGCCGGTGGTGTCCTCGTTGCAGTCGCAGGTCCACAACGAGCAAACGCATTGCTCAGCCAGACCCGAGGCGCACTCACAGATGTCATCGACAACAACATCGACGACCCCATCCTCCTTCGAGCACAGGTCAAAAAGCTCGAAGCACAGTACCCCGGCAAAATCGCTGAGGTCCGCGCAGACCTGAGCGAGGTCCAAACCCAGATCGCCCAGCTCGAACGCGAAATGCAGATCGCCACCAAGGTCGTCTCGCTCGCATCAAACGATCTCGGCGTTGTCGATTCCCAAATCGCCCAGGCCCGCGTCACCCAGAGCGCAAACCCGGGTGCGATCGTTCGGATCAGCTTCAATAATAAACCCGTTGACCTCGACGATGCCTACGCCAAGCGTCAGCAGATCGAGCAGACCCAAGGCTTGTACGCCACCCGCGCCCAGGACCTGAGCATCGACCTTGGATACCTCAATGACCAGGAATCCCAGCTCGCCGACCTGCTCGACCGTCTCGTCGGCGAACAGTCCGAGTTCCAGGCCAAACTCTTCCAACTCGATGCCCAGATCGACACCATTGCACGCAATGATCGCCTGATCGAGATGATGGAAGACCGCCAGGACACCATCGATGCCCATAGTCGATTCCAGGCCAACTCCCTCGATCAGCTCAATAGCCGACTCGGCAACATCCGCACCGAACAGCGTGCCCGCCTCGAAGCCATCGCTGGCAAAGATCAGGACATCGACTATGCAAATGAGGCCAAGTACCTCATCGACCAAGAAGGACGCGTCCAGAGCTTCGATCACCAACTCGAAGAGTTCAACATCGAACCCACCATCATCGAAATCACCCCAGAAGACGCAACCCCTTCAGGACCAATGGCTTCGAACAACTAACCCGGTGGAATACAGACAAGACCCACACAGGCAATCCAACAGGATACCCGCCGCCCGAAGAGCCCCCCGGCTCCTCGGGCGGCTGCCGTTTTGGGTTGAACCACACAAGAATCGCGGGAACCTATTCATGCGAAGCTTGCGCAAGTTTGATAATCGAAGATCATGCAAAAGCGGGCTTTGCATGCGATGAGCTCGCCCAATGCCATTCTTCGGGCTCTATCCGACGCGGCTTGTCGAATAGTCCTCCGCTCTCTAGGTAAACATCACCCGCACCAACGCCCATCGGATCTTTTTCCAGGTCTCCCCGTCAACCATCTCCCCGGTCCCCGATTCGAGCCGAGCCGCTCCGAGTCGCTCGGCGTGCAACCAGTACCCACACAGCATCGCCCATGACCATCGGATCGAGCGTTTGGGATCATACAGATTCGAAGGCTCGCTCGTAAGCCCATTGAGCTCCACAATCCCGAATCCATCGCCGAGGGTAAGTTGCTCAAGCGATTCGCAACGGAGATCGAACCGTCCGATGTCGAACCCTCGTCCTTGTTCATCGACGAACCGATCCACGATTTCGCCAATCCGGGATGATAACTCGTCGGTAATCAGTTCCTCACCATCGGTAAACATCGCCCCCTGTGCATGATTCCCCGCGACCCCGAGCGCGACGCGCTCGCCCGCGTCGGGCACCGTATCGAGCAGTTGCCCCATGCGATCAAAGAACATTCGGCTCTGCGCTCGGTAGCGTGTGTGCCCGAGGATCAATCGGCGGAGTGTTTGTTTTCCATCGCCGACGACAGCCGGGAAGTGTTTGATGGTGATCGCGTAGATGAACCCAGACGGGCCGGTGTAGTTTGGATTGGTGATGGACTCCACATGACGAACCCACAGCACCCCGACCTCCATCTCGCCGTGGTGTTGTTGCTGGATGACGAACGGTTCATCGTTGCCCTCGCAATACGAGACCAGTTCGTCGTCGGTGTGAATCATCTCGACAGCCCGCCCGCGCTCGCCCTGGTCAGGTTTACAGAACACCGGATATCCCCCAAGCCCAGCGTCGGTTCGCATCGCGTCGATTGCGCGATCAATGCGTACTTGTGTCTCTGCATCCTCTTCGATCAGCATGCAGTGCAGGATGGCTTGGTCATCGACATTCCCATCGCCGAGTTTGCGGTTGATGTCCATCTTCGATTCGCACATGATCCCAGCGTCGTAGGCGTATCCCGGATTCACCGAGGTGAGTTCGATCAACCACCGCCGAGCGATCATCCGCTTGATCCCCCACCAGAGCATCGGGAGATACACCAATCCCGTCACCCAATACTCATGGTAGATCAGGCGGCTGTACTGTCCTCGTATTCGGCGACGCCCTTCCCAGCTCACCACCAGCCGAGCACCCGCGAGCACACCCATCAGCCCGGCGAGACCAAGGACAAAGCCGACGAGCCCGAGCGATTCACTCAGCACAAGCACCAGCGGGCTGACGATCATCCCGATGATAAAGCCGACGAGCCCAAACCCAACCCCGCGTGCCCACCCGAGCTTGGTGATCGGGCGATCGATCACATGGGCGCCGCGCATCAGCCACCACCCACGCCCGAGCATCATCCCCAAAATCGCGACGCCGAAGTCGATTTCGTGCATCGAGACGAGGATCATTGTGATCGCGAAGCCGAAGATTGTGCCGTAGCGAATCAGCACGATGATCCCGATGAGTTGTGCCCACCAGGGGACTGTTCGTGTCCATTCGCCAAGCCGATGGAGCAGCGCATCGAACCCGGAGCGGTCTTTGCGCGGGGCGAGGTTGAGATAGTCTGTCTCAGGCGAGACACCGGGCACATCATGGCGAGCGAAGAATGCGTTGAGATACCCGGCCGTCTCGTCGGCATGAAGAAACGGCAAGAAATGCGATGCGTCGAGCATGATGAGTTTGGAAGTCGGCATCATCTCATGATGCTGCTCGGCTGCCCAGTCCATCACGAGGAAATCGTGTCGCCCTTGCAGGATCAGCGTCGGCGTGGTGATCGTGGGCATGATTCTGGTGAGTTCGCGTTGGTCGGAATCCCAAAAACTCCAGAGCCATCCGATCCTGAGATCGCGTGTGCCGAGCAAGCCAAAGTGTGGGATCAGATCAGGCACATACCCCACGACTCCGAGCCCGACGGCATATTTCACATGCTCGAAGAAGTGCGAGCCGCTCCCCTCGGTTTCCTGTGCGCCAACTGATGCGAGCATCGTCAGCGATGCGACGCGATCGGGATCAAGGTCAGCCATTCGGATCCCGACCCCGCCGCCGTTGGACCATCCGACAAGGTGGACCCGATCAACGCCCATCTGATCGAGAAAATCGAACATGTACCGTGCCTGCACTCGGTAGGAGACATCGGCGCCCATGTCCGATCGGGCAAAGCCGACCAGATCGGGCGCGTAGATTGTTCGATTCCCTGTGGTGAGCAAGCCGCCGATGCGCGCGAAGTCGGTTCCCATCCCTGGTGCCCCGTGCATCAACAGCACCGGAGTTTTCGCGTCTGGATCGTCGGCTGCCCATGCGCCCCATTGATTGAAGACGACCTTGATCGTTTTTCCTGAGACTGCTTGGCCGTCATGCCCGCGATCGGTAATCTCGGCTGATTGATGATCTCCTCCGGGCAAGAGCCGATCGTTCATGCCGCCGGTGAACCCTTGATAGAGGTGTGACGCGAGGAGAAGGAAGAGATACCCGCCGATCATCAACCGTTGGCGCGTCCTTGATGACCGTTTGGGTTCATTCATGTGGAGTTGACTGGCCTTTGTCTGCTGATACTTTCATCGTCACCAGCTTGCGTTTGCGAATCTCCGCCGTGCCGAGCTGCCCGCAGGCGGCCATTGAATCTCGCCCCTTGGTCCGTCGGCAGTTCACAAATACGCCGTGCTTCATCATCCGACTCACAAACCGATCGACGAGTTCATCGCTGGGCGCGTCCCAAGGCGAGTCTCTTCTGGGATTATACGGGATGACATTCAACAACCCGCTGTGCCCCTTGCCCTTCTTTCGTGAGGGGTCTTTGAGGAAGGGTTGCATCCACTCGGCGAGTTCGTCGGCGTGGATATCTTCGCTGTTGACACCCGGAATCAAGACATATTCGATCATGATCTTGCGCCCGCCTCGGACCTCGCGGAGTTCAAGGAGCATGGTATGGAGGGCTTGCATATTCCATTTTTTATTGATCGGCATGAGCGCTGAGCGCACCTCGTCGTTTGATGCGTTGAGCGACAAGGCCAAACCCAATCGTTTCCATCCCGGCTTCTGCACCTGTTCTTTGATGCGTTCGAGCCCGTCGATGCGGCCGACGGTGGAGATGGTGATGCCGCTCATGGGCAGGCTCGCGCCGTTGCGATCGGTGAGGCAGGCGATCGCCTTGAGGACCTCGTCAAGATTATCCATCGGCTCGCCCATGCCCATGAATACGATGTTGTCGATCTCGATCCCTTCGATGAACCGGGCTGCCCACCACTGCGCCACGATCTCGGCTGCGCTGAGCGAGCGGATCAAGCCCATCTGGGCCGTCTCGCAGAAGTCGCACCCGAGAGCACATCCGACTTGCGACGAAACGCAGAGCGTGTGCGTTTTGCGTCCTGACCTGCCGATCATCGGGATGATGACCGATTCGATATCATCAAAGTCGATCCCCCGATCGGCCAGGCGATGCTCAGGGTTGGGCAGGCGCTGGACAAACTTAATCGTCGTCCCCTCGTCGACAGCCTCTTCCTGCCTCGTCACAATCGCGGGCATTTCGATCTTGGCCGGGGGCGAGGCGGTCAATCCATCGCAGAAGATCGCCTTATACGCCTCCTTCGCCCGCCCGGGCCCGACACCATCGCGGGCGCAGCGTTCCTGATACGCCTTGAGCGTGAGCCCCATCGGGGAGATCGGGTCGATTTGGTCAGCGATGGCCATGCGAAGAGGATAGCCATCTGATCTTTATCTGGTGGGACGGGCATCCTGCCCGTCTTTTCTCTTGCGTAGCACAGGCGTCCCGCCTGTGTCTTGCTTGACTTGAGATATATAAAAAGACACAGGCGGGACGCCTGTGCTACGGGTTCTATGAACTTTAGAAAGATCTACTTCTCATCCTCCGCATCCTTGACCATCTGATCGAGCATGGTGCCGATGAGCGCGACGGTCTCGCCGTTGGACTTGCCATCGCTCGACCCCGTCACCATCACGCGAGGCGTGATCTCGATCCCGTTCTCGCCAATCACACGCAAGACCTCGATCATCGCGGCGTTGGCCTTGCCAATCTGATCTGCGATCAGTTTGTACGCGTTGGCCTGAGCCGTCGCTTCGATTTCGACCGCTTCGGCGTTGGCCCGTGCTTCGATGATGCGTTTTTCTTTATCCTGCTCGGCGATCTTCACTTCATACGAAGCCGTCGCGAGCCGTTTCTCTTCCTCAGCCTCCTGTGTGGTTTTGGAGAGTTCCTTCTGCTGCATCGCGGCTTTTTGCTGCTCCTGGAAGGTGATCTGTTCTTGCACCGCGATTTCACGGTCGCGCTGGGTGTTGAGGAGTTTGCCGAGTGTTTCTTCGTCACCCACATCGCCGATGCGCACGCCGGTGATCGTCACGCCCATCCGTGACATCTCCTTGGAGATCATCGCCAATGATTGCGATTCCTGAATCGATCGCTGATTCACATAATCAAGCGCCTTGACGCCCTCAGCGTTGTTCCTGAAAATCGCACGCACAGTCGAGTTGAGCTTTGCCAGCAACGGCTCACGATCCGCTCCGAGCTTCGCCACCACGACCGGCGCATTCTTGGGCTCGATCTTGTATTCAACACGGACATCGACAGGGAAGGTAAACCCATCGCTCGTGCGAACCGTAATCTCGCGTTGCTCGTTGTTGTTTGCAGAATCGATGCGAGCGCGCTGCCCCTCGGCGGCATACCCCTTCTCACCCGCAGTAAACCGGATAATCGTTTCGCGCGTCGAGATGATCGACACCGAATACGCCTTGGTATTGACCGGGTACTTCCCCGGCTGCAACGGCTCGGCCTGAATCCCTTTTTCGCCGGCATCGGCGAGAATCACGGGCTCGTCGGTCTCGCCAATCTTCACCGAAAGCGTGGGCTCGGTCCCGAAGTTGCTCTTGAGCACCGCGACCGCAGCAGGCGGCACCTCGGTTGTGTCCGTCATGGTCACCGTGAACAACTCCGGGTTCAAACGGTACTTCCCGGGGGTCAATACATTCGATTGAGGCCCTTTGCGCCCCTTGCCTGTCGTCAGGAAGAACTTGGGGTCCTCGATCATCTTCTTGAACTCGGCATTGGTCACCTCGGGGGCAAACACCTGACCCGGGTCCAGAGGCAACCCATCGCGTGATTCGACCAATCCGATTTTGTCCGCCGGGATATCAACCAGAGCCTTGGTCTCCACATCAAAGATCACAGGCCAATACCACAGATGCCAACCCGGGGCGAGCACATCGGCCTGCGGGCCCATCTCGCCATTGGTCGCCAGAATCATCCCAGGGGACATCGCAGGCCCGAGCGCATTGCGCTTCACAACGCCCACCTGCGTCGATCCGACATACCGGATCGAAGAGAGCGCGGTGGCGACAAAGAGCACCGCGATCCCCAGCGAAATCAGTAAAATCCGCAGCGATTTCTGAGGCACACGAATCGCGCTCATCACACACATCCCCGCGATGATAATCCCTAACAATAGTGCAGCGTTTGACATTCGTCCTCCTTCATTGAGACCATGCGCCCCATAAGACGCCTTTATTATAGGACGCGCACGCTCGGCGCGCACAAATCCACTCAAGCGAGCTAACATCATCACCCGCGATCCACTTATTGGGATTCAGGCACGATTTCTTTCACCAAACGACCCTCACCGAGACTTACCCATGCCCTGGCTCAAAATCAAAGACGCCTTCGCGTCCAAACCCGGCACCCAACTCACCATCAAAGGCTGGGTCCGCACCAAACGCGACTCCAAAGCCGACGGCGGGCTCTCATTCATCGCCATCAACGACGGCACATGCTTTGACCCCATCCAAGTCGTCGCACGCCATGACCTGCCCAACTACGAAGAGATCGCCAAGATCAACACCGGGTGCTCCGTCGAAATCGATGGCGAACTTGTTGAATCCCAAGGCAAAGGGCAAACGGTTGAGATTCAAGCAACCGCTGTCCGGGTGATCGGATGGGTCGAAGACCCAGAAACCTACCCAGCGTCGAACAAGCGACACTCGTTTGAGTACCTCCGCGAGATCGCCCACCTCCGCACCCGCACCAACACCTTCGGCTCCGTCGCCCGCGTCCGTCACGCCCTCGCTCAGTCCGTCCATCGGTTCATGGATGAGCAAGATTTCTACTGGGTCCACACCCCGATCATCACCGGCTCAGACTGCGAAGGCGCTGGCGAGATGTTCCGTGTCTCGACACTCGATTTCTGCAACATCCCCAAGACCGACGAGGGCGATGTCGATTTCAGTAAGGACTTCTTCGGCAAAGAATCGCACCTGACCGTATCCGGTCAACTCAATGTCGAAACCTACGCCAGTTCGCTCTCCCGCGTCTACACCTTCGGCCCAACCTTCCGGGCAGAAAACTCCAACACCGCCCGCCACCTCGCCGAGTTCTGGATGATCGAACCCGAGATCGCCTTTGCTGACCTGCACGACGATATTGACCTTGCATCAGGCATGCTCCGCGCCTGCGCTTCGGACCTGCTCGAAAAGCGGATGGACGATCTCAAGTTCTTCGATCTGCGGATCGAAAAGGGCATCATTGACCGCATGAAGATGATGGCCGAGACACCCGTCAAGACCATCACCTATACCGATGCCATCAAAATCCTCGAAACCTGCAACGAAAAGTTCGAGCACCAGGTCAAGTGGGGCATCGACATGCAGACCGAGCACGAGCGGTATCTGAGCGAAAAGCACTTCAAGCAGCCCGTCGCGGTCATCAACTACCCCAAGGACATCAAGGCTTTCTATATGCGGATGAACGATGAGGGCACGGATGGCGCGCCGGGTCGAACCGTCGCCGCGGTCGACATCCTTGTGCCCGGCGTCGGCGAACTCGTCGGCGGGTCACAGCGCGAAGAGCGCCTTGATGTGCTTGACAGCCGCATCGAAGAGATGGGGCTCGACAAAGCCGACTATTGGTGGTACCGCGATCTGCGGAAATATGGCACCGTCCCCCACGCTGGGTATGGCTTAGGGTTCGAGCGATTGGTCCAGTTCTGCACCGGCATGCAGAACATCCGCGATGTCATCCCCTTCCCACGCGCCCCCAAGCAGGCGGAGTTCTAATGCACCCCATCTTCCCCCTCCTCATTATCTTCCCCCATTGCCTACTGCCCATTGCCTATTGCCATTCTTCCGATACCCCACTCCCCGCCGACGCGATCGAATCCATCCGGGTTCATCAGGTCATCGACGCGATGGAGTCGGCGGTCCGCGATGCTGACGCGGGCGCCTACATGGCTTTGGTGGATCCAACGGACCCGTTTTTCACCCTCGAGCAGCGGGCTTGGATTACTGATCTTCAGGTTCATCCGGTCGAAGATGTCGAGATTGCGATCGCGTGGAACGAGGCCATCGCCCTCGAAGACGACGGCTCGGCCGTCGCGCCGATCGAAATCTCCTGGCATGTCGCGGGCGAAGAGCTCGATCGGCACTTCGCCTACGAGGCGAGATTTATCCCGCTGGGTCAGCCCAACGGGCAATGGGTGTTCGCGGGGCGAGCGTGGGAGATCGAGGACGATCAAACCCCGAGCGTGCGGGTCTATGCTGATCTTGTGCACGAGGACCTCGCGTATCTGGCTGCCGATCGCGTCGCGATTCTGCGCCAGATCATCGCGATGAATCTTGGAATCGAGCACAACGCGGACGAGCCCGGCGAGATCGTCGTCAAGGTGTATCCCGATATGGAATCGCTCCAGGCTTCGATTTCATTGGCCTACACCGATCCGCTCTCAGGCTGGAATGAGCCCGGCGAGTCGATCAAAATTCTCGGGCGAGCGAAGTTTACACAAGATCGGCTCGACCCGTTGCTCGCCCACGAGATCGGGCACGCGGTGAGCTTTGAGTATGGGGCGGCGATGAATGATGCGCCGTGGTGGACGCTCGAAGGCATCGCCGAGGTGGCTGCCGGGTTGTTCCGTGATTCATGGGCAACCAAGCACAAACGCATCGCGGGGATGGCCAAGAATGACAATCTGCGTGAGTGGCCGTTGTTGGCCGACTTCCGAGGCGAAGCCAACAACCACGCCCGCCATGTTTACATCCAAGGATGGTCGATGATCGACTACATCGGGCGAACCTTCGGCGTCGATAAGCGCAACCAATGGTTCACGGGCTTGGGCGCGGGCGACTCACTCGATGAAGCATCACAATCGGCGCTGGGAATCACCTTCGATCAACTCAATGCACAATGGCGGGCATGGCTCATCGAATCGTCCGAGCCTTGATCCGTAATCGGATGCGATCGATGCCTAAGGCGTCTCGCCTTGGGTTGCCATCTGATGCTCGATGGGTTCGAGGTTCTCGCCGGGGGTCACGACGCGCGAGGGGGCGCGTGTCGGAATCGGCGTGGGGGTGGTCTTGAAGAACATGACATAGATCCAGAGTACACTCGCGAGGAAGAGCGTCCAGATCGCGATGTATCCGATCGAGTTGCGGATGGCGGCGGGTTTGTCGGCGACGGGCTTGGAGAGGGCCAAAAGCCCCCGCGCAGCCATCGGCTTGCTCTTGATTTTGAACGCCTCGGCTGCTGCTACCAGTTGTGCCTTGCTTGTCGATGCGATGCGATGCCAGATCGAAACGATCTCTTCATCGGGCATCGACGCGTCATCAATCCCCTCGCCGACGGGCCCGGACTTGATCGCATCGGGGACCTTGACCTTGGCGTGCGATGCCGATGATTCTGTCTGCGCAGCGGGCTCGCTGGGTGCTGGTTTCTCAGCTGCGGGCGATGCCTGAGAAACTGGGGCTTTCGCGGGTTGAGGGTGTGGCGTTTCCGGTGCATCACCCTCAGATTCATCCGCCGAGCTCAGATTCAACTCATCGAGGAGCAGTGATGAGTCGATCGAGCCTTCGAGTGAATCCGAGTCGATCATCTCGCCGTTGGCATCCTCGAAGTCGCCCATCATCAGCTCATCGCCGACATCGGCGAGCGCATCATCAAGGCTCCCGAGCAGATCGTCAGGGTTGATCTCCGCAGCGTCGGGCTCGTCGGGCTTTTCCGCGGGTTCGGGTTGAGTTTCTGGTTCAGTTTCGGCGACCGGTTCAGGGTTTGCCTCTGCTTCAACCGCTGCTTCGGGCTCTGGCTCTACTTCGGTTTCGGGTTCGGGTTGGGCTTCGGGTTCACTCTGGGCCTGGATATCTTCGATCAGATCTTCATTGATCGATTCGAGCATTTCCTCGGTGATGATCTCATCTTCCGGCTCCGATTCGGACACCGGCTCGGGTTCTGCTTCGGCATCTGATTCGGGCTCAGGTTTAGGCTCGGGTTCAGCTTGGGCGATCGCATCCACCGCTTCATCAACGGCTTCATCAACAGCCTCATCCACGACATCGGCTGCTGCTTGGGGCTCAGCATCGTCCGAGGCTTCTTCGGGTGTTTCGTCGGGTGTTTCAACAACAGGTTCGTCGGCTGCCTGCGCCGGCGGAGAATCCTCATCGAGCAACGCGCCGATTGTGTCTTCGAGCAACGCCTCGGCGCTCTCGCTCACCGCATCGAGTGCCTCGAGGGCCTCGTCCCCGACTGATCCCGCTTCAGCTTCGGCTATGGGCTCGGGTTCTGCTTCGGCATCTGATTCGGGCTCGGGCTCGGGCTCGGTGGTTGTCGGCGTCTCGATCACGGTGCCATCATCGGAGATCATCCCGCTCGCCGGATCAGGCTCGGGGTCTTTTTCAAACTGCGCGCATGACTCATCAATCGAGCCCAGCAGCGCGTCGATCGAGTCACCCAGGTCAAGTTCCTGTCCATCGGATTGGGGGTCTTTTTGATCCAATACAACGCCATGATCGGGAAATTGACAGGGAAACTCAAGAGATATCGGCCGTAATCTCTGCAATACCTTTGTTCCCCACCCAACCTACCCTTGTTCAATGTCCAAAGCGCACCAAATCCATCATTCCATCGCCTTCTCGGACCTCGAGGCTCAGGTCCCGGGCTCGGTGGTCCAAATCGACGGGCACGAGGCCCACCATGCGGTGCGGGTCAAACGGGTGCGCGTGGGAGATCATATCCGCCTGCTCGATGGGCAAGGGCGGATTGCGAGCGGGGTTGTTCGGGATATTGGCGGGTCGAAGTCCAAGCCAAGGTTCGATCTCGAGCTGCGCTGCATCGACACCTATCCCCCGATCACCCCGGTGGTTGAGGTGTATAGCGCACTGCCCAAAGCGGATCGGCTTGATCGGATGATCGACCAGCTCACCCAGATCGGGATCACCACCTATCGCCCGCTTGTGTGCGATCGCTCCCAGCGCAAGCCCGCCACCATCCGCCCCGACAAGCTCGCCCGCATCGCCACCGAGGCCTCCAAGCAGTGCCATCGCCCGTGGGGGCTCGATATCGGCGATCCGATCGCATTCGACGACGCGATCAGCGATCCAGACGCCCTGCTGGCGGATGCTTCGGGCGATCCGATCGGTAATAGCTCGGCTCGGGCGCGGACCGTGGTACTTATCGGCCCGGAAGGCGGATGGACTGACCGGGAGCGCGAACTCGCCGACGAGCGGGGCGTACAGACGGTACGGTTCGGTTTATTCATATTCCGCATCGAAACTGCAGCGTGCGCGATATCATCCGTCGTGCTTGCCCACGCCTCACCGATTCAAAGTTCATCCGCATCAAAGCCAACCTGAGGGACCCATATGAAAACGCTCTGCATCTGCATCACTCTGCTCTGTGCCCAGTTCGCCCAGGCCCAAACGATCTCAGGCGAGCACAAGCGCAAAGCCGAGATCGCCATCGGGAAAAACATCGAATACCTCAGCTCACGCCAGCACATGGGCACCCTCGGGTGGGACGACGATCCCGAGGCGCCCGCGATGCCCGCGATCACCGGATTGATCCTCCAAGGGCTCATGCTCGATCCAGGCATCGACGAAAATCATCCCCTCGTTATCCAGGCTACCCGGTACATCCTCAAGTTCGTCAACGACGATGGGTCAATCCATGATGGAGTGCTCCCGGGATACAACACCGCGATCTGTGTCTCGGCCTTGGCGAGCCTCAAAGATCAACGGGCACTCAAGGCTTCGCTCGATGGTCTGCGATACCTCAAATCGCTTCAATACCACAAGGGCAACACAGCCAATCCATTCAATCCGGGCTTTGAAGAAGCGATCGGCATCGATCATCCATATTTCGGGGCGGTCGGCTTTGGCGAGCCGACGCCTCCGAGTCTCAAGAGCCTCTCGGTTTTTCTTCAGACGCTCCACGACTCAGGGGTTTCGACCAATGACCCCGCATTCCAACGCGCTCAGGTCTACCTCTCGCGTGTCCAGATGCTCGATCGGGTCAACGAGATGCCCTTCGCCGACGGGTCAACCCAAGGCGGGTTCATCGACGCGATCGCTTCCGATGTCCAAAGCCTGGCACACCCCGATGGACAATCCGAAGCCGGCGAGATCACCGAGATCGCGCCCGATGGATCGGAGATCACCCGCCCGCGTGCATCGGGCTCGATGACCTACGCCGGGTTCAAATCGCTCATCTACGCCAACATCGACCCCGACGACCCGAGGATGGTTGGCGCATGGGAATGGATCAAAGCGAACTACACCCTCGAAGAGAACCCCGGGCTCGAAACGCAGGGGTACTACCACTACCTCTTCACCATGTCCCAAGCACTCGACGCCTGGGGTGTCGATGAGATCAACGGGCACAACTGGCGCGAAGAGATGATCGACAAAGTCGTCGAACTCCAATACACCAGCGGCTCATACAAAGTCATCAACCCCCGATGGGAAGAAAACAACGATATGCTCATCACGGTCTACGCCCTGATCGCCCTTCAGCACGCGACCCACTGATTCGGATAACCTGATTCAAACAAACCGATTCGGACACCGAACCATCGAGCACACTCAAGGCTCAAGCCGAGTGGCGAACCAGTCGCCTGTGCTCACTTGGTCGCCTTCAATCTGCAAATCTCGCGTCCACCGGGCGCGGTCGTGGATGCGCCCGGTGCCGGCGGACCAGAGTTCGAGGGTGTGGGCCCAGAGGTGGTACCCGCCCCAGTGCGGCGGGCGGGGGATGGTGATGTCTTTGTTGTTCATCAGGTCGGCTGCGTCGATGCCCAGATGGTCGATCACCTCGACGACCTTTTCAAGCAGGGCCTCGCGGGACTCAATCGGTTGGGACTGATCCGAAATCCACGAACCAAGGCGCGATTCGAGGGCTCTTGAAGCGAAGTAGGCATCGGATTGTGCTTCGGTGGCTTTGATGACCTGCCCGCGGATGCGGACCTGGCGTTCGTAATGATCCCAATGGATGACGGCACTGACAAAGGGCGACTGAGCAAGCTGTTGCCCCTTGAGCCCGTTGTAGTTGGTGTAGAACATGATCGAGCCCTGCTCGATGTCGATGGATTTGCACAGGACAATCCGAGCATCGGGGTGCCCGTCGCTGTGCGTGCTCGCCAGGGACATCGCATTGGCGTTTGGGCTCAGTCGCTCGCTCCAAGCCTGATCGAACCACGCTTTGAAGAGCGGGAAGGGGGAATCGGGCAGGATGTCCGGGAGCCGTTCGCCCTCGTCGTACAGATGAACGGGGGACTCAGGCTCATGGTCGTTGGTGCTCATGGATGAGTATAGAAGATTCGCACCCAGAAAATGCTCAATTCGATGGGGACAACTTATCGGTTCTCCCCAGAGACACGGGAGATCGCTTACTATGTCTCCGTGAACGAAAATACCCTCTATGAACCCAAGCCGGGCAAAGCCTGGAAGAACCGCAAGCCTGACATTCCTGATGTCGGCAAGCTCTTTGACCGCACCCCGCCCCACCATGTGGATGCGGAGCGATCGCTGCTGGGATCGATCCTGCTCGATCCCACCGTGCTCAATGATGTCGTCGAACTGATCCCCAACGGCGATCAGTTCTACAAAGAATCCCATGGCGTTATCTACCAAACACTCGTCGATACCTACGAAGCACACCAAACGGGCGATCTCGTCCAACTCACGGAATCACTCCGCGCCAAGGGGTTGTTCGATCAGGTGGGTGGATCGGCGTATCTGATGGAACTCGCCGAGGCGGTGCCCAGCGCCGCCAATGCGCCGTACTATGCCAAACTCATCGCTGACAGCGCGAGGCTTCGCAAGCTGATTGATGCTGCCGGCGAGATTCTCTACGACGCCTACAACCAAGGCGGGGGCGGGATCGACGCGGCCAAGACCGTGATTGATCTTGCTGAGAAACGAATCTTCGATATCGCTTCCGAAGACATCAACGCCGAGCCCGAAACACTCAAAGAACTCTTGCTCGCGGAGATGGAGCGAATCGAGATGGCCGACGGGAAGGCCGTCGCGGGAACAGCGACAGGGTTCACCGATCTCGACGAGTTGCTCTCTGGTTTGCAGCCCGAAGAAATGCTGATCCTGGCGGCTCGTCCATCGATGGGCAAGACGGCGATCGCGCTCAATATCGCCGAGCAGATCGCCTTTGGTGGCGCGACGCCTTGGGCACCCAAGCAGCTCAACAACCCGGTGCCCGTCGGTGTGTTCTCATTGGAAATGGCACGCGGGGCACTGGTCCAACGGCTGCTCTCATCGCGCTCAGGCGTAGACTCGAATCAACTCCGCACCGGACGCGTCAATGGGGGCGAGTGGGAAAAACTCACACGATCGTCCGCCGAACTCGCCGATGCACCGATCTACATCGACGACACCCCCGGCATGACCGTGCTGGCGATGCGGGCCAAAGCCCGAAGGATGAAGCAACGCCACAACATCGGGTGCATCGTGATTGACTACTTGCAGCTGCTCTCCTCCCCCACCGCTGGGCGAGAGTCGCGCCAGGTTGAGGTGTCGGACATTTCGCGTTCGATCAAGGCGTTGGCGCGTGAGTTGAAGCTGCCGATTATCTGTCTGGCGCAGCTCAATCGTGGTGCCGAGCAACGCGAGGGCAACCGCCCGAAAATGTCGGACCTGCGCGAATCGGGTTCGATCGAGCAGGACGCCGATGTCGTGATGCTGCTGCATCGTGAGTCCTACTACCATCGCGGCGACCCGGCGTGGGATCCAACGAGCCCCGAGTTCGACGAGGACAACCGCGAAAAACTCAACATGACCGAACTCATCATCGCCAAGCAACGCAACGGCCCAACGGGAACCGTCAAGCTCATCTGGGATGCCGGGACGGTGCGGTTCAAGAACCACGACGGGCACCATCAGGGCGGGAGCTACGGGTTCAGCCAAGAGATGGACGGCAAGTCCTACGGCAGCCACGATGCCGGCGGCGGATTCGACGGCCCAGACTTCGCCCCCCCACCGAGCGGCGGCTCAGACTTCGCGCCAACTCCCCCCGTGCAAGACTTTGCGCCGGGCAAGAAGAGCGGGCCCGAAGCGAACTTCCGGGATGGGTCCGGCGATCGAGATGAAGAGATGCCGCCGTTTTAGGACTTCGCTGACACAGATAGGCGATTTGTTTAATTATCATCAGTTACTCAATTTATTGCTTCGTTCACAAACCGCTCGCCGCTTTGGTGCGTATCTCTGTGTGCGATGCTCAGGGCACACGCTTCGCAATATCAACACGATGGCTGTGCCGTTCAATTGGGGTTTACTCTCATGATTATCTCTCGCAATGCTTGGGCATTCGTTGCGCATTCGTCTTACGGCTTGATGCGTCCTTCAAACTTCACTGTTGCGGCCATGCTCTTGCTGGGCATCGGACACTCTACAGCATTCTCACAGAGTGAAGGGGTCGCGTGTACTTATCAAGGATACATCGGGTCATTTGACTTTTTTTTGGATGGTGAAACGGCATCTGTGTTCACAGAAGGAACGACAGCATATATTTCGTTTTATAATGATGTATTCACAGGCGTGAGCGTGATGGATGTCAGCGACCCGCTGTGGGTGGTAGGGCTTGGTGGCGTTTCGATTGAAAATATGCAGAGTTTGTTCGTCGAGAACTCCCTCGCGTATGTCGGCCATGATAACACTACACTTGATATCTATAACATGTCCGTTCCATCTGCGATCGAGTTGGTCGGCATGACCCAACTCTCATTTCAGGCTATGGACTTCGAATCCCAAGGCGACTTGCTCTACACCCACGATGAATCCCACGGCTTGAGCATCATTGATATATCTGATCCGAGCAATCCAGATGAGATTGGCACTTATGAAACAGCAGAATCAATCCGTGATATTTCGGTCTTTGGAGATACTCTGTTTCTCTTGCTCTCTGGCAAGCAACTCGAAATAGTCGATGTTGTTGACCCTACAAGTCCAGTACCAATCGGAGTGTATGGCACGGGGGAACTCATTCAAAGATTTGCGCAGACAGATGGAGCATTGATATACCTTGTAGGCAACGGGTTCATCGAAGTTGTGGATGTGAGCGTAGCCAATTCACCAATACAGGCAAATATCGTTTCGATCGACGCGTTGCTCGATGGATTTGTTTTTGAATCACTTGCAGATGTGCGCCTCGCCGGCGATGTTCTCTATCTGCTCTACGAGGAGGGCGGGCTATTCGAGATCGATTTTTCAGACACGGCCGAGCCGGTGCTGATCGGACAAATCGATTCTCATGGGTATGGATCTAAGTTTGATATCGAAGATGGCATCGCGTACATTGCCGAGCTTTCACATGGCTTAGCCTTTGTTGATTTGAACGAACTCAATACATCATCATCGCAAGTTGGCATGATAAACGGGCTCGGCGGGTATCTCCGGCGGGTTACGGTTGTAGACGACATCGCTTATGTCACAGATTTAGGGGATGGGTTGTTTATTTATGATGTATCCGATCCATCTCAACCGGTGTATCTGACGGGATACTCTGTTCAATCAGAGACCCTGCTCGCCACTTCGATCAATAACGGCATCGCGTATCTAGCCGCTGGCGAAAGCGGGTTGCACATTGTTGATGTGTCTGACCCTGCAAACCCTGATCTTCTTGTGGTGTATAACTCGTTGGGGGATGTGGCCAATGTCGTGGTTGATGGTGATCTTGCGTGCTTGATGACCTCCAATGAGGTGTTTATTTTCTTGGATATTTCCAATCCTGCATCGCCGACACTTGAAGGAATACTGAGCTTTGATTTCAATATCAACCATGAGAGCCTCGCCCTATCAGAAAACACGCTCTATCTCTCAAGTTCCGACTTTGCGAACGCGAAGTTGATCGCTGCCGATCTCACGGATCCGGTTTTTCCTCTCATCGACACGGAAGAAATATGTAGCCCGCTCAATCGAATTGCGATCGATGGCGAATATCTCTATGGGATCAACAACGACTCGTCGCCCAGTCTGTCTATTTTCGAGCGGGTTGGGCTCCGCTTCCGGAGATACTCTGAGGCGGCGACGAATGCCGTATCAATCACAGTCTCGAACGGACGGGCATATATCGGAGATTCAAAGCAGTTGATGATTCTCAATGTCGAGAAGCCATCAAATCCATTCCTCATCGGTACGGTTGAGACACGCTCGCCGATCTTGGATATCTCAGTCGATGGCTCGATGGCATACTTGGCGAGTCAAGACTTTGGGCTTGACATCATTGATGTCGGCGAAAACTGCACCGTCTGTGCCGCTGATTTCGATGGGGATGGCTCGCTCGATTTCATGGACATCTCAGCGTTCATCGCGTTATTCTCAGCACATGATCCAAGGAGTGATCTGACTGGTGATGGCCGATTCAACTTCTTCGATGTCTCCGCATTCCTCAGCGCGTTCAGCGCCGGATGCCCATGAGCCGAATCAATACCCCGCTGCGCAAGACTTTGCGCCGGGGAAAAAGACCGGGCCCGAAGCGAACTTCCGGGATAGGTCTGGCGATCGTGATGAAGAGATGCCGCCGTTTTGAGTGATCTTCATTTGAGTGATCTTCACTGATAGAACGGGCTTCGGGCCCGTTTTTTTCTGACAACTCCGAGTGAGTAATCAACGCCAGGAGCCTCCAATAGGCGTTTTTGAGGGTTCATATGCTTGAGAGACAAGAATATTTCCTGTTTGGGGACATTTTTGTCTTGTTTTACGGCGCACGCCATGTATCCTTTGGATAACTCTATATTTTTGGGCAGAGTTGTTGCCCATTGCAGATCCAATGGAGAAGAAGATGAACCCGAAACTACGCGCCAAGCTCATTGTTCCCACTCTCTGTCTCTTTGCAAATGTGGCGATGGGCGACATTACGCTCACCGGCGTGATTCGCGATGGTTCAACCAATCAACCGATTGGCGATGCGATGATCACGCTCCAAGCGACCACCATCCGTGCGATCTCCGCGGCTGATGGATCGTATTCGTTGACGATCCCCGATACCAACTCAGCGGTGATCGTGGCGGCCTACCAAGGGTACTACAACCAATCGGCATCGTACAACACCGGGGACTCGACCGTGATTGATATTGATGTGCCGATGGTTCCTCATGGGGATGATCCGACCTATCAGTTCAAATCACCCGAGTCGTGCTCGGTGTGTCATCCAAAGCAGTACAACCAATGGATTGACACCCCGATGGCCAAGGCGGGGCTCAATACTTGGGTGCATGATATTTACAATGGCACCGGCACGCCCGGAGGCATGGGCGGGTTTGTCTACACACGCGACTCGGCATTCCGAAAATCAAACCCCAATACAGAATGCGCCTCGTGCCATCAGCCAGAGCCTTGGATTCAGACGCCATTCTCAAGGCTTGAGAGCCCGACAGATGCTGGGTACCCATCATTGGGAACGATCCACGGGATCTCGTGTGAGACCTGCCACAAGGTTGCCAATGTGGATATTGAAAAAATCAACTTTCCGGGCATCTTCCCCGGGGCTGTCGAATATACCCGCCCGGAAGGGCCGCTGTATAACCAGGTGATGTACGGCTTGCTCGGCGATGTCGATTTCGCGCTCCCAACAACGATGCGTGGATCATACAACCCGCAGATGGTCGCCGAGACCTGCGCTGCATGTCATCAAGACGCTGCCGACCCTGACGAGAATCACACCTACACCGGCGTGATCTCCGAGCCCACCTATCTTGAATGGGCAGCATCGGAGTATTCTGATCCGATGTCGGCGAACTTTGCAACCTGTCTCGATTGCCATATGCCTGCGGATACAGACACGCAGGTGAGTATCCTCATGGACCTTGGGCGCGAAGCGGGCACGGTTCGGAACCATACGATCCTGGGCTCCACCCCCGAGTTCCTCGAAAATGCCGCCGAGATGGTGATGGCGACTTCGATCGTTGGCAACCAACTCCATGTTGATGTCGATATCATCAATCAATACACCGGGCACCACCTGCCGACCGGCGTCACCGTTCGCAACATGATCCTCGTGATTGAAGCAACCGATCAACTCAACGGCGAGGCACTCGTGTTCACCGGCGATCAGGTGATTCACGATCTCGGCGGCATTGGTGATCCCGCCCAAGGGTACTACGCCGGGTTGCCCGGGCGGTACTTCGGCAAGGTCAACCACGATGCCAATGGCAACGGGCCGACCTTCTTTACCGATGCGACCGGGATCACCTTCGATAACCGGATCCCAGCGTTGGCGACCGATAGTTCGAGCTATACCTTTGAACTCCCTGCCAACGGCGATGTTCAGGTCCGGGCACGCTTGATCTATCGCAGGGCGTTCCGCTCGCTGGTCGATGCCAAGGGATGGACCCAAGATGGGCATGGCAGCCCGCTGGCCGATGTCGCAGCACCGGACTTTGGGCACCTCATGGAGTCAGCCGACATTTCCGTCAGCTTCTGCCTCGCAGACCTCACAGGCGACGATCAGTTGAACTTCTTCGATGTCTCCGCATTCTTGAACGCGTTTTCAACGATGGATCTGGCTGCCGACTTTACCGGCGACGGGCAACTCAACTTCTTCGATGTCAGCGCGTTCTTGAGCGCATTCAGCGCCGGGTGCCCGTGAGCCGAATCAATACCCGGCCAACACGGCATCGACATGGGCATTGGAGTTCGCCCGGCGGGTCATCAGTCAGAGGGTGAGGTCAGGGATGAAGCGATGCCGCCGTTTTGAGTGATCGGTGCTGATCCAATTATCGGGCGAAGAATGGCCAAGGCTTGTCCATATTTCATACTCTTTGGTCGTTTATCTTGCTTGGAACGGAGGCGGCTGTATACTTTGGGTAGAACCGCCCTCCATCTGGGCCTTTGAAAGGACAAAATCATGAAGCGTCTCAATCCCGTATTCTGCGGGGGTTTTTTACTCGCCCTCCCGCTTTTTTCATCGCATGCACACGCTCAGGTGTGTGGGTTTGAGGATCTCAAGATTCATGCCAGCGACGGGGGACCCGATAGCCGGTTCGGAAACGCAATCGCGGCCGATGGCGCGATCGCAATCATCGGCGCACCCAAAGACGATGGAAACGGGATCAACTATGGGGCTGCATATCTCTTCGGGATTTCGAGTGGAAACCAAATCCGCAAACTCACCGCAACCCCGGGGGCAGGGGCGGCCTTCTTTGGCAGCTCGGTCGCCATCGATGGGGTTCAGGTGGTCATCGGCGCAACGAACGACCGGCTCCCCGGCGGCCCATCAACAGGCTCGGCGTATCTCTTCTCGACGATCCTGGGCTCCCAGCTCCGCCGATTTGACCCCAATGATGGCGCATCGGGCGATCGGTTTGGGACCTCGGTAGCGATGAACACGAGTTTCGTTGCGGTGAGTTCACCCGATAATGGGTCAACCAGAGGATCGGTCTATATCTATGACCGGGGAACCGGTGCCCAGATTACAAAGCTGATTTCTCCTGACTGGGCCAATGGCGATCAAGCGGGAACCTCGATCGCGATTGATGGGAACACGCTTGTGATCGGTGCGCCGCGTTTGGAGGTTGATCCGCCGAACATCTTCGCTGCTGCGAGTATCTATGACCTGAGCACGATGACCCAAACCGCGTTCATTATTTCGCCCAGCGTGTTGAAAGGGTCCGGGTTTGGTGCGGCGGTTGATATTTCTGGGGGATGGATGGTCTTCGGTGCACCGCTCAATGACGATGATGGGCCCGATGCGGGTGCCGCCTATGTGTATGACGCCGCGACCGGCGCTTTCCTCCGCGAGCTTGTGCCCAGTTCATCACTGACTCTCAACCACAGTGAGTTCGGATCCTCCGTGTCGATTGATGGCGACCGGGTCATCGTGGGTGCGCCCGGGATGGGTGCTGGCAGCGGCGAGGCGTTTGTCTTCGATCTGAACACCGGGGATCAGATCGCCGAGCTCAAAGCATCGGACCCATTCATCAATGATGCCTTCGGCGACGCCGTCATGATGTCCTCATTTGGAATCCTTGTCGGGGCAGGTGGCGAAGATGATCTTGGTGCCCAAGCCGGGGCTGCGTATCGGTTTGATCCCAACCCCGCTTCATGCCCGGCGGATCTGACCAACGATTGCTCGCTCAACTTCTTCGATGTCTCCGCCTTCCTCAGCGCATTCAGCGCAAACGACCCCATCGCCGACTTCACCGGCGACGGGAGTTTCAACTTCTTCGATGTCAGCGCGTTCCTCAGCGCCTTCAGTGACGGGTGCCCGTGATCCGAATCGTCCGAATCAATACCCGGCAAGCACGGCATCAACACGGGCTCGATGGTTCGCCCGGCTGGTCATCAGCGGGATCAGGATCAGGTCGATCAACTGCCCGATGTAGAGGAACCCGAAGGTGAAGAGGTAGAGGAGCCCGGTGATCCATTTGCCGTTGTAGAAGCGGTGTATGCCGCAGACGCCGACGAGCCCGAGCAGCCAGAGCAGGTATGAGATGGGTGTTGATCGCATGGGAAACCTCCGGAGAGGTTATTGGGATTTTGACTCGCGGCGTTTCGTCGAATAAAAAAGCGTGCCCTCAAGTGAGAGCACGCTTGTAAAAAACTGAGTCGCTAGAAAAACCTCTTACTCAAGTATCCCTTCAATGACCATCGTCACATCAGCACCGTCAACCACGCCATCGAGATTGGCATCTCCATTTTCTACACCGATATTTCCTGCAGTGTTGAGGTTCTGAGCCACGATTCCAAGATCAAGAATATTGACTTGTTGATCGAGGTTGAGATCACCCTTCACGCCAAGATCGACAACCTCGAAGCGTGTCACAATGACATCACGAAGTTCGAGTTGGAACATGTCGAGGTATGTTCCAAATGGTAATCCATCCGCCGGGCGCACGATTGTGAACTCGTATCGACTCACGGTGCCGTCGATCAGTATTGGAACTGAAGGCGTGGGCTGGATCATACCATCAACGCCAAACCCTACGCCCACTAATGGCTGGGTGCCAATCGGATATGCTTCAACCGTGACGCGCATTCTCTCTGCAAGAAGAGAGTTTGGATGAACAGCGAAATAATATCGGAGATGGGTATCTGCAAGAACATCTGGCGACGGATCAACTCTGGGATCAGCAAGTTCAAACAATGCTCCTGCAAGATCATCCCATTCTTGAATGTAGGGCACGATGTCAATGAGCGATACACTTGGCTGTCTCGCGATCAGCGAAAGGTCTTCCATCCCTAAGAAATGCTCAAACCCGAAGGGGAGCATTGCATGTGAAGTCCTGACCGTGGTGCCTCCTCGCCCATTATCGCCATTGCAACCATTATTCCCAACCCCGCGCCGACCGCCACTCCCGGGACGATATCCATCTCCACCCTTCCCGCCATCGGCACCACATCCCCTGCCTTCGGAATCTCCACCACATCCGCCATTGCCCCCTCTTGCTGCTTGCGAGTTGCCACCCTTGCCTCCATCGCCGCCTCTAGAGTCACCGGTTGCATTTCCCCCGCAACCACCATCACCACCCCGGCCGTCCTCTGCGTTGCCGCCTTCGCCACCAGCCCCACCGCCATCTTCTCCTTTGCCGCCCTTGCCGCCATCACCAGCACGGGTATTCCCTGTGGAATCCCCTCCACGCCCGCCTTCGCCGCCATGACCTCCACCCGAGTTTCCGCCGTCACCGCCGTCACCACCGGGTGCGCCTACCCCGCCCTGCCCGCCATCCCCGCCGCCCCATCCATCCCCCCCATCGCCGCCATTTGGCGGATTTGGATTGCTCGGATGATCTCCAGGATATCCGTCATACCCATTTGGATGTCCTTGATTCCCATTGGCCCCAAATGGATAGTCTGGCGGATAGTTCGGACCATCATACATCGCAATGGTTGAGGACACGCTCGAAGCAAATGCAAATATACACAGATATTGAATCATCTTTTTAATGAGGACTGACATGGAAAACTCCAACACATTCCACCAAGCCGCCCACATGCTGGTGGGCTGGTGGGCTGGTGGGCTGTTTAGACAATAACAGATTTCATAGAAAGATGGAGAGCAAATGGGATAAATATTGACAAAACAACTTGCTGCCACACATCGAGTGTCACTCAATCACCGAAGCTGGTATACACGCTTCTCGCAGCCGTAATCAACGGGTGATCCTTAGGCACCAATCGCTGCTTGTCGGCTGCGCTCTGGATATCGACATCACCAAGCACCCCGCCTTGCATGACGACGAGCCGGTTGGTCTTGCCCATCTTCAACAACTGCATCGCGTGATGCCCGAACTGGGTCGCCAGCACGCGATCGCCAGCCGTCGGGGTGCCGCCGCGTTGGGTGTGCCCGAGAACCACATACCGTGATTCGATCTCGGTGCGGGTTTCGATTTCGGTCGCGAGCCATTTGGCGATGCCGCCGAGCCGAATCGGGTCTGGAGATTTTTCAATCACACGATCGACGATCTGCTCGCCGCCTCTGGGGCGGGCACCTTCGGAGACGGCGATGATCGTGAATCGCTTGCCGCGCTGCGATCGCCAGAGGCAGTATTCGCTGATCTTATCGAGATCAAACTCGATCTCGGGGATCAAAATCACATCGGCCCCGCTCGCGAGCCCGGCATAAAGCGTGATCCACCCGGCGTTGCGCCCCATGAGCTCGACGACCATGACGCGATGATGCGAAGCAGCTGTCGAATGCACCCGATCGAGCGCCTCGGTCGCGACATGCACCGCCGTCTGAAACCCAAAGGTGATATCGGTGCCATAGAGATCATTATCGATGGTCTTGGGCACGCCGATGCAGTTGAACCCGTGATCGGTGATGGGTTTGGCGACCGACATGGTGCCGTCGCCGCCGATGACGATGAGGGCCTCGATTTTTCGGATATTGAGATGCGTGACGCAGACCTCGGTGAGGTCCTTGTAAATTATGTCGCCGTTTTCATCCTTGCCCATCGGATATTTCTGCGGATTCGATCGATTGTTCGATCCCAAAATCGTCCCGCCCATCGTGAGGATATTCGAAACATCATCGAGCAACAACGGCTTGATGCGATCCTCAATGAGCCCAAGAAACCCATCCTCGATCCCAAAGACCTCGATGCCACAGTTGATCGCGTCCTTGACGACCGCCCGAATGACGGCATTGAGCCCCGGACAGTCGCCGCCGCCGGTGAGGACGGCGATTCGCTTAATTTTGGAAATGGGAACGCGATCGTTGATTGTGGCCATGGTGTAGATGATAGCGTGGGTGAGGGGGTGGGTGAGGGGGTGGTGTTTTGTGGATTGTCCTTGGATGTATCCTTGCGTTTCGTATCGCCGCCCGAAGAGCCCCCAGGCTCCTCGGGCGGCTGCCATTTTGGGAGAAAATGGCAAAATCAAAGGGTGCCACGGCTTGACCGTTCCCGGCAAGCCGTGTCTTCTCTGGGTGCCCTGCTCATGCGAAGCATGTGCAGGTCTACGCATTCCCCAAAGCATGCAGGTGCCGAAGACGCCACCAGCATGGCACCCGACATTCCGATGCTCCTTCGGGTTTGGGTCATCATCTTCCATCTCCAAAGGAGCCGAAGACGGCTCCGTCGGGGCACCCGGCATGTCTTTGACTACCGACACCACAGAGCCCAACTCACGGACACCCTTCACCAAAGGCTTGCAAGAATGCGCTCACATCGAAAAAGTTGAACTCGCCATCTCCCGTAAAGTCGGCACTTGAATCGCTCGCCCCAAACGCCGCGAGGAACGCGCTGACATCGAAGAAGTTCAAATCGCCATCCCCCGTCAGATCCGCTGGGCAACCGATCTCATTGCTCAGATCAAACACATACGCAGCCCCGGCATCGCTGGCTGTTTCATCATCCTGGATCGCACCAACATATGCTCGATCTCCGGATAGCGATACACTCCACCCGAGCTCATCGCCAGCCCCCGCATCAGAAGCGACGAGTTCAAAGAGTTCAGTCCCGGTCGCCAAATCAAAAACATATGCCGAGCCTGATTGAGCACCGCTATCGGCGTCGCCACGCGAACCGATGAGCACCCTCGAATCAGAAATCGCAACCGACAAACCAAACTGCCCGTTGGCCGCCCCATCCGAAGCCGTCATCCGAAAGAGTTCCAGCCCAGTGTTCAGATCAAACACATACGCCGACCCCGAATCGGCCCCTGCACTGTCAGACAATGGCGCGCCAACAACCGCGCGATCACCCGAGATCGCGACGCCCAACCCAAAGTTGTCTCGGGTCTGCCCGTCGGATGCGAGAAGCTTATAAATCTGTTGCCCATTGCTCAAATCAAACACATAGGCCGCCCCTGAGTTAATACCGTTATCATCCACGCCCCACGCCCCAACGATCGCCAGATCGCCCGAAACCCCAACCGAAATGCCAAATCGTTGTTGAAAAACAACATCCGAAGCATTGAGTTTGTAGAGCATCTCCCCAGTAGTCACATCAAAGACATACGCCGAGCCTGAGACAAAGAAGTCTGTGTCTTCAATCGGTGCCCCAACAACCGCATAGTTGCCAGAAATCGCAACGGAGAACCCAAAGAAATCAAACTCGTTAAGCGTCGTCGCATTGAGTTTGAAAAGCTCATTGCCCGTCGTAAGATCAAACAAATAGGCCGCTGTATCAAAGCTGCCAAAATTTGGAGCACCAACAAGAGCGATATTGCCCGAGATCGCAACAGATGTCCCAAACTCCTTCAGTGCCGCAGCATCCGACGCGATGAGCTTGTGGAGCACCTGCTTTGAGTCCAAATCAATCACATATGCCGAGCCAGAGTCCGATCCTCCATCATCGTCTGTCATCGCACCAACGATCATAATCCCCCCATCTACAGCCACCGCAGAGCCAAACTGGTCCCCTGCCTCACCATCAACAACAGTTATCTTCGATTCTTCAGTCCGAACCTGACCACTCGCAGCAGACACCCCGAAACTCATGATACCCAACCCGACAATCGTGATACGACGCATAGTGCTCTTCCTCCAATAGCTCTAAATGAACATTCCAAATTCGCAACATTCTACAAACCATACACGAAATAACTCCGAAAACAAGAAAAACTTTCTACCCCCAACCCCCAATGACACCGCCCTCGGCAAGCCGCCCCTTCTGTGGGTGCCCTGCTCACGCGACGCTTGAGCAGGTTATTCCACAAAGATCATGCTTAAAGCTTCGCCGTAAGCATGGCACCCGGCCGTTTTGGGGAGAAATGTACATCTCTGGGTGCCGTTTGGGGGAGAAAATGGCAAAATCAAAGGGTGCCACGGCTTGACCGTCCCCGGCAAGCCGTGTCTTCTCTGGGTGCCCTGCTCATGCGAAGCATGTGCAGGTTATTCCACAAAAATCATGCTTAAGGCTTCGCCGTAAGCATGGCACCCGGCATAAGATTAGACTCTTGAGTTCATCAGCCAGAAGAGGTCGCCGCATGTTCACAAAAAACAGCGTGTTAAAAAAGTATTTTTTTATTTCAATAACAACAACAGGACTAGTGATATTCATAACACTGAACTTCGCTGGATGTCGTAAAACTAGCCGGGTGCCCCGACTCGCCGTCCCCGGCGCAGTCGGGTCTTCGATCACCATTTTACCATCATTCCCACTCGAACAAACCCCGCCCATCCCCATTCTTCTCCCCATTTGCTACCCCGCCTCCCCGCTTCTCCCTTGATTCCCCCATTTCCCCGCCTATCATCCCAACCCAACGCCCAAGATGGGCACCGATATGTCCTTACGGACCAGACTGAGGTTAGAACAATGCCATTTGAATGCCACTACACCGGAAAAAAGACAACCTACGGCAACAGAAAAGCCTACGGCGGTGCCAAAATCTCAAAGGGTGGTTTCGGCCTCCAGACCACGGGTAAATCCCGACGCAAGTTCAAGCCAAACCTCCAGAAGGTCACCGCTGAACTCACCAACACCGATGGTTCAAAGCGCACCAAACGCGTCTACGCCTCGGCCCATGCCATCCGCTCGGGCTTGCTCACCAAGCCTTTGAAGAGAAAATACGGGTACACCCGCCAGCAAAAACTCTCTGCTGCCCAGGGCTAAACCGCTGCCCACCCCCTGTTTTAGGGCGTTTTGAGCCGCGAAGCCGAAAAAAGACCAAAGAAAAGCCTGCATCATCCGGTGTAGGCTCTTTTGTTTTTGATGCAAATCCTGTATACTCATCGGGTTCAACACGAATGGAATCTGTAATGGAGGGCAACGGATGCTCTGCGAATGTGGCCTACACGAAGCGACGATCCACGAAACGATCATCACCAACGACAAAAAAACCCTCGAGAGGCACCTCTGCGAGCAGTGCGCCCGCGCCCAAGGCGTCAGCGTTGACCCCTACATCCCCATCAACCAACTCCTCTCCACCGCCAGCTATATCATGGGGCAAGTCATCACCGACGAGCACGCCCAGCCCGACGATGACTTTGTCGCCGACCCACCGAGTTCTGCCACACCCCGCCCAACGATCAAAGCCCACACTTCATCCTCCACCTGCTCCGCCTGCAATCAAACCTTCGCCGACTTCAAAAAAACCGGGCTCTTAGGCTGCCCAAGGTGCTACCAAGACTTTGAAGACCGCATCGGTCCAATGATCGAACGAGCACACGAAGGCGGGTGCAACCATGTCGGCAAAGTCCCCAAGCGGGCATTGTCCGAATGCAAAGGCGACAAAGACACCTCCCGCGTCGAAGCGCTCCTCGGCGACATCCGCCAACGCGAAGCAAGGCTCGGCTCGCTCCGCTCGCAGCTCTCCAAATCCATCCATAATGAAGAGTACGAACAAGCCGCCATGCTCCGAGATGAACTCACCCGCCTGACCTCGCTCGCATCATCCCAGATCGAACCCGTCCCAACTCCAACAAACTCGCCCTCCTCGCCCTCGCCTTCCTAGACTCCTCACCGTCACTCTTCGCTCGGCCGCCCTCCACGATTCTGGGAGTATCCCACATGCAAGCATCCGACGATGCCCAACGGGGAGAAAACCCGATGCACGCCGGCGCGTTTTCAAACAACGCCCAATGGCTCAGAGGGCTCGGCGAAGCCAACGATGTGGTCATCTCGTCGCGGGTTCGACTCGCACGCAATATCTCAGGGTTCCCCTTCACGCCTCAGGCTTCGCGCATTGACCGCGCCCAGATCCTCGACGCCTGCAAACGCCGAATCCTGAGCATGTCCACCAGCACCGATTCGCAGTTCATGTGGATCGACCTGCACCACGCCGGGCGCGAAGACCGCAACCTGCTCGTCGAACGCCAGCTCATGTCCCGCCAGCACGCCAAAGGCCGGCTGAGCACCGGGCAAGGCGGGCTCGACGAGCCCCGAGCGGTCGCGGTGCTCATCCCCGACGAGCGCGTGAGCATCATGGTCAACGAAGAGGACCACCTCCGCATCCAGACCATCCGCTCCGGGCTCGCCCTCGAAGCCTGCCTCGCCCAAGCCAACGAACTCGATGACCAGATCGAATCTGGCATGGACTACGCCTACCACCCAAGGTTCGGCTACCTCACCGCCTGCCCCACCAATGTCGGCACCGGGCTTCGGCTCTCGGTCATGCTCCACCTCCCCGCGCTCAAACTCACGGGCGAACTTGAAAAGGTCCGCCGGGCTGCCAACGACATGGGGCTCGCCGTCCGCGGGTTCTATGGCGAAGGCTCCGAATCGCCCGGCGAGTTCTACCAACTCTCCAACCAAACAACCCTGGGCAAATCCGACGACATGCTCCTGCGCGAGATGGAACTCGAAATCATCCCCAAAGTCGTAGGCTACGAACGACATGCACGCAAAAACCTCCTCGCCAACCGCCACGACATGCTCGAAGACCAGACCTGGCGGGCGCTGGGCACCCTGCGCCATGCCCGGCGGATGAAAGCCGAAGAAGCAATGGAACTCCTGAGCCTTGTCCGCCTGGGAATCCTGACCGGCATCATCACCGCAGTCCCCCTCGATCGTATCCACACCCTGCTCCTGAGCATCCAACCGATGCACCTCCAGCGGACGCTCAACGCCGTGCTCACCCAGCAGCAGCGCCGAATCGCCCGTGCAGAGATGATCCGCGCCTGCCTCAACGCCGAGCAATCGAGCGAATGACCCCCCGCATCGCAAATCCTTCGCCCCCCCAACCAGACCAGCCCTCATTCGCCTGGCCCCCCAAAGAATCTATCTCCGCCGAGCCCATCCTCACCCCATCGCCTCCAACCGAGTCTTCATCCTCGGCCCGACCCATATTCGATTCGATCGAAACACACCTCCTCGGGCGGACAGGACTGGCATTCGATCAGTGGGCCCAACGCAACAACTGGCAACGCGACACCCAAGACGCCTACTGCTGGCGTTGCGGCTCAAGCATCGGCCCCCACGAGTCCGATGGCGAAGGATGCGCCCAATGCCGATCCAAAGCCCTCCCATGGGATCGCACGATTCGGCTCGCCCCCTATAAAGACACCCTCCGCACCGAAATCCTCATCCTCAAGTTCCAAGCCTGGCGACCCACAGGACAAGGGCTCGGCAAACACCTCGGGCTCGCCATCGCCGAGCAACTCGAACTCGCCCAGATCGACCCAACCCGAGCACTGCTCGCCCCCATCCCCACCCATCGCTTCCGCCGAATCGCCCGAGGGGTCGATCACACCATGGTCCTCGCCCGCGCCGCAGCCATAGCCAGCAACACCAAAGCCGCCCCGCTGCTCAAAACCCGATACCGCCCCGAACAAGTCGGGCTCTCGATGACCGCGCGGGCCAAGAACATCAAGGACGCCTTCTCTTTGACCCAACGCGGACAACGAATCCTGAATAAATCAAAAAAAGCCCCCCCGCTTGTCATCATCCTGATTGATGATGTCCGCACAACGGGCGCAACCTTCGTCGCTGCCAGCAAAGCACTCAAATCCGCGTTTAAGGCCCAATTAAAGGCTAAATCTTGGCAAGATGATCCTCCCCAACTCTGGATCGCCTGCCTAGGCGTCGCAGGGGAATCCCGCAGAAGAGACATTGAGGCGCAGAGTTGATCGTCAAGAAGACGAAAACTGAGAAATTGGTCAAGATGTTTGCCCTCATGGATTGACTAACCAACTCTTGAGCCTACACTCATCCCCGCCACCAAGTACGGTTGGCAACGACAAACGAACGCTTGATGCGTTCACCGTCGGCCTCTTTGACAAGTGAACAGTTGGGTCCACCACGAGAATGTGAGACGCCATAAACCGAAGCATATCGGGCCCTTGACAGGGTATTGGTCGTCAAATAAGTTGGCAAGCAAGGTCACACTTGTTTGCCTTTGCATTCTTGTGCAAGTGGAAGCCCCAAATATTATATTTGGAACGAACACTAAAGAGTGTAAAGCTTTTCGAGGTTTTGCCACCTCGATCATGACTGGTTTGAAAAAGAGCAATCTTTGAGAATCAGTTGTGAAGACCGGCCTATTACGCCTCCTTCGGGAGCACGGATAGGTTAGTCGGATCGGCTTCTTTTGATGCGAATCAGTCCTCGATGCAAATCGTTGACTGTGCAACAATATTCAACTGAAGAGTTTGATCCTGGCTCAGATTGAACGCTGGCGGCATGGCTAAAACATGCAAGTCGAACGACCTCTTCGGAGGGAGTGGCGAAAGGGCGAGGAATATAATCGAATGTACCCCAAGGTAAAGGATAGCTTCTGGAAACGGAAGGTAATACTTTATGTGCTCTACGGAGGAAAGGTTTACCGCCTTGGGAGCGGCGATTATCCTATCAGGTAGTTGGTGAGGTAAAGGCTCACCAAGCCGAAGACGGGTAGCGGGTGTGAGAGCATGACCCGCCGCATCGGGACTGAGACACTGCCCGGACTCCTACGGGAGGCTGCAGTAACGAATCTTCCGCAATGGGCGAAAGCCTGACGGAGCAATGCCGCGTGTAGGATTAAGCATCTTCGATGTGTAAACTACTGTCAATGTCTAGAAACAATGATCAGACATAAAGGAAGGACCGGCTAATTCAGTGCCAGCAGCCGCGGTAATACTGAAGGTCCGAGCGTTAATCGGAATCACTGGGCTTAAAGCGTACGCAGGCGGATTTGTAGGTATTTTGTGAAATCCCACGGCTCAACCGTGGAACTGCAGAGTAAACCACAAATCTTGAGACAAGTAGGGGTCAGTGGAACTATGAGTGGAGCGGTGAAATGCGTAGATATTCATGGGAACGCCAATGGCGAAGGCAACTGACTGGGCTTGTTCTGACGCTCAGGTACGAAAGCGTGGGTAGCGAACGGGATTAGATACCCCGGTAGTCCACGCCGTAAACGATGCACACTAGGTCGCGGTACCTCTCATGGTTTCGCGGCCGAAGGTAAACTGATTAGTGTGCCGCCTGGGGAGTACGGTCGCAAGGCTAAAACTCAAAGGAATTGACGGGGGCTCACACAAGCGGTGGAGCATGTTGCTTAATTCGAGGCAACGCGAAGAACCTTACCTAGACTTGACATGTATGGATTAGCTCTTGGAAACAGGAGTGACGCCCTTGGGTGGAACATACACAGGTGCTGCATGGCTGTCGTCAGCTCGTGCTGTGAAGTGTCGGGTTAAGTCCCTTAACGAGCGCAACCCCTATCGTTAGTTACTAACGCGTCATGGCGAGGACTCTAGCGAGACTGCCGGTGTCAAACCGGAGGAAGGTGGGGATGACGTCAAGTCCTCATGGCCCTTATGTCTAGGGATGCAAACGTGCTACAATGGTATGGACAAAGCGATGCAATACCGCGAGGTGGAGCAAATCGCAAAAACCATGCCCCAGTTCGGATAGCAGGCTGAAATTCGCCTGCTTGAAGCCGGAATCGCTAGTAATCGCGTATCAGCTACGACGCGGTGAATACGTTCCTGAGCCTTGTACACACCGCCCGTCACGTCATGGAAGCTGTTAGTGCCCGAAGTCACCTCATTTCAGGGGTGCCTACGGCAAGAATGGTGACTGGGACGAAGTCGTAACAAGGTAGCCGTAGGAGAACCTGCGGCTGGATCACCTCCTTTCTAAGGGATTTCCTTAGACTTGATCGTATGAATACCCCCATGAGACCTCTAACGAGGAATCAAATTGGTGTTCATCTCGGTGCGAACCGAATCAAGATCTATGAGCACTTTCTCGTTCGTCATCACATTGATCTCTCGCGAGGTTCAATGGACGAATAGCTACTCAGTAATGAGCAGCGAAGTATGGACCCAACTGTTTGCCGGTCAAAGACCATCGCAAAAAGCCTGTTCTCACGAGCAGGCTTTTTCGTGCGCACAGATATATCCCACCCTTCCGGGACTCACTCTTGCATGCTCATTCTGAACACGATGCCGGAACAAATTCATTCTTTGGTACAAGTACCCAACCAGATGGTTCCTGATCAATGATCTTGATTGGAACATTCTTCACAACAAACTCTAAATCAAGCACCCGGTCAATCCCCGGTGTCTTCTCTGCAAGTGATGGGTCTGTCCGAAAGAAGAGATCAATGGTTTCTTGCTCAAGGATGCGTTGAAGCACCTCTCTCGCTGCATCGATATCTTCGTTCCGATCCGGAATCATACTCCAACTCACCGTTGCCCCTTGCTGCTTTTCTGGATCAGATGGAGAAACCCATGAGCCGAACACAATCTCCTCTCCATCAATCAAAGCTGAAACACTCAACGCAATCGATTCTGGCAACCCCTGGCTTCGACATTCAAAGGACAATAACGCAACAGGCATATTGAGAGATGGAGTCTGCACGGCCCGGGATGCCCGAACGGGCGAAACGGATATGCCCTCGCAAGCATCTCCGGGCAACTTTAAGTCTGGAGCCAACCGAACCAACGGCTCTGTTGAATCAAAAATATTAACCAACTGAAGCGTTCGCACACTTGCTGAGAAAACGACAATGCCAATCGAATCCTCAAGCCGCACAGCGTAGTCTGCGTAAATCGGCACCTGCGTTCCGGGCGCTGCGCCGAATACAGATTCAAGATTCCACAACTCGCTTGATGTGCCCACCCAGCCACCTGCAGAACGAGATGCCGCACTCAGTTCCCCTTGGAAACCTGCCCCTCCTCCCTCATTTCTATAGGCAGGTTCAGCATCCACAACTCCAAACTCGCTGAGCCCGACACGATACCGATACCCAGTTGTCCCCGTAGTGATTGCGTTGTTTCGCACGGTCGAAAATCTTGTTGTATACGCAACAGCTTGTGCACCATGATGAACCCGATCACGGATCTGCACATCAAGCACCATGCTTGTCATAAAATAGGATTCAAGTTGTTTAGCGCTCATTCTTTGACTGAGACTCGCTTGATACAGCACCTCCCCCCACCGCACATCCCAAACCAGCGTTTTATCCGCCTGAAACGCCAGCCCATGCTCGATCGCGTCATCCCAGCTCTTCGCCGACATCGTGCCCGGCACCTTCGACACCCGCACCACCAACTCATCGAGGGCTTCATCGACCCCAAAATCCGTCAGCCACAACACAACCGGGTCGGGCATCGCTGCGATCATCGAACCAGTCTTGCCCGCTGCTCCAACCCAGATTCCCCCACCACCCGCGAACATCAAGATCGCCGCAGCCACCAATCCAACCCGCGATCGCTGACGAATCAATCCCCGCCGGGCCGACGCAAGAAAAACCTCGGAGCCGCACTCGGGACACTTCGCCCCGTCGGCCTCAATCTCAAGCCCCGCCAAATCAAACCGACACTTCCGACAAAACACCCCCCGAGCAGCCACCCGCCCACGAAAAGCGAGCAGAGAAACGAGTAGGCCAACACCCAGCAGGACGATACCAATGATAATCATAAATGAAGTATACCAAACCCGTCAACTCAAGGTTGCTTTGAATCCTCACCGTCATCCTGCTCGATGATCTTGCCTTTGATCCATTTGTCCGCTGTCGAAGATGACATCCTCGACAAATCATCCACCAGCCCGATCGGCACATCTGCAAAGATCATTGTCAGATCAATCACCTCTTGAATCTCAGGCGTGGACTCGGCAAGCGAAGCGTCCGTTCTGAAAATCACATCCACCCGCCCTTGCTCGATCATTTTATCAAGCGTCGCCCGCGTCTGCGCGTGACTTTGGGCATTGCTATTGTCCGCTGCCCATGAAATTCCGGAGAGAAAATCACCCCCCGTCCCCTTGGTCGTCCATTGCCCAATCCGAATCTCTTGCCCATCATCGAGCCGAGCATACGCCCGAAACGCAATATTCGTCGGCAAGTTCAGGCTGTGCGTGCTCATCGAAAGCACCGTTGTCCGCCCCCCCGCTTCCGGCTCAGGAAGAACCTTGATCAGCCGAATCGTCGAGATCCCCATCGCCTCGCTGGTACGCCTGGCGAGTTCTGGATCATCAACCACAGGCACGATCGGTTCATCACGATCAATAATCTCCACCTCATGCTCAACACGAAAACGCCCAAGCACCAGCTCGTCTTCGAGTTCCTGAGCCGGGATATTGAGCGATGCAGGATACTGATCAGAAGCCGCCGAGAGGATCAAATCGTACTCGGCATAGACCACAAGTTTCGAGCCAACCTTGCCATTGAGCGCGCCGCCAGTAGGGACGATCGGCGTCGAGGCCGAGTTCGTCCACCACCCTCCGTTGGGCGCACTGACCAACGCCGAAGGGCCAAAGGAGGAAGACCATTTTCGCGCCCGCTGATCAACAACGCCATCAGCGACCCATTTTCTCGACACGGAGTATCCAGTGTATCCCCCGGTGATCGCGTTTATTCTCGCGGGAGTAATCTTCATCAGCGCATCGACTTTCTTCGCTCCTTGATGCACCCGATCACGGATAAGCACATCGCTCGATACGCCGAGGAGCATGTATTGCTTGAGTTGCTCGCCGCTCATATACCTTTCGACGCAAGCGACATAGAGCACCTCGCCCCATCGCGGATCGAACGCAGCGACCACATCCGCCTGGTGCGCCAACCCGGCCTCGATCGCCTTGCTCATCTGCGAACCCGACATCGGATTGGGCACCCGCGAGACCCGCACGACGAGTTCATCAAGGGCCGCGTCCATGCCCATTTCCGTCAACCCCACCACCGCCCAGTCCGGCATGGGTTTGAGAATCACAGACGCATTACCCGATGCCCAAAATCCAAGTGTGCCAACCCCGCCGAGCAAAAGAATCGAAGCCAGCCCAAGCCCCCACCGCGATTTCCGCCGAAGCACCACCCGCCGATCGGCTCGATCACCAACCCCCCGCCCACACTCGGGACACTTCGCCCCGTCGGTCTCAATCTCCAGCCCCGCCAAATCAAACCGACACTTCTTACAGAACGCCCCCCTCACCACCACGCGCCCGCGCATCGCCAAGAGGAAGATCACAAAGCCCAATACAACCAATACGATGCTGAAGATAATCATGATACCAGTATACAGACTCAACCCCCGCCCGGTTCATCGGCCACAGGCGGATCCATCGGCTCGCATCGCCCATTGAAATAAGTGAGCGTATCAATCTGCGTGTAGGGTACAAATCGAACCTGCCGCTTATCCGCATACACCTCCACCGGGATATCCTCGAACCGCATCGACAAATCAAGCACCTCCTCAATCCCAGGCGACCCATCCGCCAGCGTCGCATCGGTCTTGAAGAGCACATCCACCCGCCCCCGCTCGATCATCCTCGCAATCACCTCGGCGTATCGAGTTGAATCCCGTTTTTCATACGGCTTCATCACCCAGCTCGCCTGGCTGCCTGTTGTTTCGGAGGGGCCTTGCTGGACGAGTTGACCGATTATGATGATCTCGCCGTCGCCCAGATCGATATAGGCGTTCAGCGCGATCGAAGCTGGGAGCCCATCGTACTTGATTCTCATTGCAAGCACCTGCATCCCAAAGTTATCGTTCTGCTCGGGGATTTCTTCAAGCACCCGCACCGCTGAAATCCTGAACGATTCACAAAGCGATTGAGCAAGAAGCGGGTCATCGAACATAGGGACAACCGGCTCATCACGATCGATCACCAGCACCGGCTGATCCGTGCGATAAGTCTGGGCAACCCCGAGCCCCCGGAAACTCAACTCGCACTCGGCATAGACCTCCACAACACTGCCGGGTTGAACACCAAACCCAATGCCCGTAGGCACCACCGCAAACTTCTGAGACCACCGAGAACCACCCGTACGGTTCGAGATCATAAAGTTTGTCGAGAGTCCGCCATGCTCTCCAATGAACTGCCCTGCCTCCCCCACCACCCCAGCAGCCGATGGGCGAACAGTGTACCAATACCCCGTGGTCCGAAAGTTCAACGCCGACATCCGAACCGATGACACCGTATATTCAACATCCACACGCTGATCCCCCGCATGCACCCGATCGCGAACTTCGATCTCGACCTCCATCCCATTGCGAAGATACTGCAGCATCTGCTCATCCGTCATCACCGGATTCCCAAACATCTGTGCCAGCACCTCCCCCCAGCGAGGATCCCACACCTGCTCCAAATCCGCCTGATGCGCCAATGCCCCCTCAATCGCCCGGCTCAAATACACATCGTCCATCGGTTCATCAACCCGCGAAACACGCACCACAATCTCATCGAGCGCCTCGTCCACCCCCAAATCGTGAACCCAGAACACCGCTGAATCCGGCAACAGCCCCAGAAGCAACCCCGACTTGCCCGAAACCCCAAACCCGATGAGCCCCACACTCACCACCACCATCGCAATCGCAACCACAACCCCCACCCGCCAAGGGCGACGAAGCATCACCCGCCGAGCCGACACATCATGCACCACTCGCCCACACTCAGGACACTTGGCCCCAGGCTCGCCGATCGCCAACCCCGCAAGATCAAACCTGCACTTCTTACAAAACTGCCCGCGAGCAATGACCCGCCCACGCCAAGCGAGCACGAAGAGCATCGAAGCGAGAAAAACCAATATCATGGATGTAGGGATCATGGAAGAGAGTATACAGGATTAGTCGTCGTCGAGGAACTCGCCATAAACCTCATCGTGTTTTTTCCACTTGCCAACGGAATCCCATCGCCATTCATTCCGACGATTCCCATCTGAATCCTGAACAACCCCATAGTGAGGCTGATAGCGTTTGATCGGTACATCCCGAAAGACGATCGGCTTCTCAAGATATGCACGAACCTCTGGATGTTTGAAGTATGCTTCCAAATTTGGCGTGATCACAACATCCACCTTGCCATTGAGTACCACCTGCATCCAAAACAAACGGTTTTTCTCGAAATAACTCAGATTCCCCAAACCATAACCAACAGAATACCTCCCGGAAAACTCGCCTTCTTCGTTCGGGACTATAAACACAGCCTGCTGAATCGGATCTATCTCCACATTGCCGAGCCGAAAATGAATGTTGCCAATCAATGAAAGATTGTGTACATCCTCCACGCCGAACTGCATCGCTGAATACCCAAACTGTTTCGTTCGGCGATGCTGCTTTGCTTCTTTGAGGTTGATCGGCACCCCTACACGGTCAACAAAGATGGACTCAACAAATGCCTCGATCGCGTCACGATCTTCTGCCGGATATACACGCACGATTGGATAGTCCACACGCTCAAAGGTATGAACCATCTCCTCTTCCCATGTGTGAAGCAGTGTATCCCCTGATTCGACTTGGTATTCCACCACCATATGCAAATCGAGTTCTGTATCGGTGAGCGGAAAATCCTCTTTGCTATGCGACGAACTGTTATTTCCCGAGTTCAACGAAAAACTTGATTCACCCCCAAACCCTCGTCTTGGATTCCGAACGACTGGCTCTCCATTCACCGCAATAGAGAAATGAAAAATCGAAATCCGAAGTTCAAGTTTGTTCCCTGTACTCGAAAAACCTGTCCCTGCGTTTTTCCAGTTGTATAGGAAGCCTTGATCGCAAGCAAACACTCCCGTTGATCGAGTGCCAACATGAAAATACACGATCTCTTCATCCGAGCCGACCTGTTCTGGCCCCTTGAAATTGATCGAGTATGTGCGTCGAAGGTACGCATCAAGTTGCTCCGGCGTCATCTGCTCCTCAAGCAACCCATACAAAAGCACATCCCCCCACCGCTCATCCCAAACCACCGACTCATCATCCACCATCGCCAGCGACCGCGAGATCAACTGTTGCAAACCCTCATCGCTCAGCGTCCCCGGAATCAACCGATTGTGCAACGCCTGCAATGCCTTCTTATCCCCGCCCTCTTCGAGCCGCAGCAGCAACCCCTCGGGGAACTTCGCATACCAATCCATATTCTTGATCGCAGGCATCCTCGAAACGCTCGGCCACGCCAACCCCCCGCCGCCAACCAACATCAACAGCACCGCACCAACCGCCAGCCGACGCCGAAAGACTCGCCGACCATCCATCACCGTAGGCGTGCCCGGAATCACCGCCCGTCCGCACTCCGGGCACACCGAATCACGCGAAAGCGTCAACCCATGCAAATCAAACTTACACCCCCGGCAATGCGGATGCACCGAAACCACCCGCCCACGAATCGCATGCGCAAGCAACACAACCCCAAACAAGAACACTGCCCCAGCAAAGATCAAAAACATCATGGAAGATGATAGCCCAAACGACAATCGCCAAACGATTCGTCAAACTAAGTTTCTGGCTGATCCTTCTTTTTCTTAGGCTTGGGCGCGTGCCTCACAATGTCGCCCGTTACCAGATACACCACATCCTCCGCGATATTGCCCAGCAGATCCCCCACCCGCTCAAGCTCACGCGAAATACGATACATCAGCATATATTCCGAAGCGTTCGTCGGGTTCGCCTCGATCTTCGTCGACAAATCTTTGAAGGTCTGCTTGTCGAGCCGATCAATGATCTTGTCCCGCTTGACCACTTCCTTCGCCGCCTGGGCATCCGCACCGATCACCGCCCGCAAAAGCTCCTGGCACATCATCGGCAGCCGCTCGCCCATCTCACGCAGTGATTCAGGCCAATCCGGCGATTCGCTCTCGATCTTCTTGCTGATCTTCGCGATCGAACTCGCGTGATCCGCAAGCCTTTCAATATCCGAGTTCGCCTTGAGGCTGAAAGTAATCAGCCGAAAGTCCGCGCCGAACGGCTGCTGCAACGCCAGAATCCGAAAACACTCCTGCTCGATCCGAACCTCCTCCTGGTCGATCTGCTTCTCGATCCGACGAACCTCCTTGGCCCCCTCACGATCCGACGCCCAGAGCACATCGAGCGATTGCGTCAGCAAATCCACAGCCTGCGACGCCTCACGAATCAACCGCCGCCGAAGCGCGCCGAGCTGCTGATCAAGCTGCGTCGCCCCCGCAACCCGCTGCATGGGCAGCGTCTCAACAGGGTTCTCGCTCGGCGTTTCATTCGGCGTATCACTGGTCTCAGGCATTGCCCATCCTTCTCTCTTCGGTCGTTGTCGTACCAATCAAGTCTATCACACCGCCCCGCCCCCCGCCCCGCCGATCGTGTGAAAGTTCGGTTATGAAACCCAAGAAAGCACTGCTTTTGCCCGCTGCATCGCCGATTGGGCTTGATTTTTTGGGCGAGCATACACCTCGCCCAACTGCTCGCCCGCGCTCGTATGCGCATTCGTCTGCGCCAAATCCCCAACAAGCACCCGCACCTCCACCGGCGCACCTCGCAACGCGTCGGCCACCCGATCGGGCATCGCGGTCAAAAACACCACATCCTCGCCCCGCTGACTCACCCCGCGCACAAACAACGCCTGATACAGGGCCCGCACCCGCGCCCGAAGCACCAATCGCCTCACCAACTCAGGCGGATCCCCATACGCGCTCGTCAGATCCTCCACCACCAGATCAATCTCCCCTTGCGTCTTGGCCGTACCCAGCCGACGATACGCCTCGATCCGTCGCACATCGCTCGGGATGTACGCCTTGGGGATATACCCAAAGATCCCGATATCCACACTCGTATGTGTCACCTGCTCGGGCGCGCCGACTTCGGTCAACTGATGCACCGTCTGATCCAACAACTGACAATACATCTCGTATCCCACCGCTGCGATATGCCCCGACTGCTCCGCGCCGAGCAAATTCCCTGCGCCGCGAATCTCCAGATCGCGCATCGCAATCTTGAACCCCGCCCCGAGCATCGAATATTCCTCGATCGCCTTGAGCCGCTTCTGCGCCACCTCCTTGACCGTCCGATCCTCAGGCAACAACAAATAGCAATACGCCCGATGATGCGATCGCCCAACCCGCCCACGCAACTGATGCAACTCCGCCAACCCAAACCGATCCGCATCATTGATAATCATCGTGTTCGCTGTCGGAATATCAATCCCCGATTCAATGATCGTCGTCGAGACCAAAACATCCGCCTGCCTCGTCATGAACCTGTGCATGACCTCTTCAAGATCATGCCCCGCCATCTGCCCGTGCCCAATAATCACCTTCGCGCCCGGCACCATCTGGCGCACAGTATCCGCCACCGATTCAATATTGTGCACCCGGTTATGCACGAAATACACCTGCCCCTCACGCGCCAACTCGCGCTGAATCGCCCGCTGGATCCGGTGCGTGTTATACGGGATCACCTCCGTCACGATCGACCTCCGATCCACCGGCGGCGTCGTCAAACTCGAAATATCACGCAATCCAAGCATCGACATGTGCAGCGTCCGAGGGATCGGCGTCGCGCTCAGCGTCAGCACATCGACCGTCAATCGCAGCCTCAATAACTTCTCCTTGTGCTCAACACCGAACCGCTGCTCTTCGTCAATCACCACCATCCCGAGTTCAGCAAACCGAATATCCTTCGACAACAGCCGATGCGTCCCCACCACCACATCCACCCGCCCGAGCTTCAAATCCTCGATCGTCCGCTTGATGTCCTTGCCCGATTTGAACCGCGACAACGATTCCACCCGGAACGGATAATCCGCAAACCGCTGACGAAAGGTCCGCTCGTGCTGCTCGGCGAGCACCGTCGTAGGCACCAAAATCGCCACCTGCCGACCCGCCTCGACCGCCTTGAACGCCGCCCGAATCGCTAGTTCGGTCTTACCGAACCCAACATCGCCACAGATCAACCGATCCATCGGGCGCGACGATTGCATGTCCTTCTTGATCTCGATCATCGACGAAAGCTGATCCTCCGTCTCGTCATACGGAAACTCAGCCTCGAACTCTTTGAACATCGTGGTATCACTCGGATACGAAAACCCGGGCACATGCTCGCGCGCAGCGCGCACCCGAAGCATCTCCGAAGCCAAGTCCTTCACCGACTCGCTCACCCGCTCCTTCTGCGCCTTCCACTTCTTCCCCCCGATCGAACTCAAAGGCGGCTTGCCCTTAAACCCACCCACATACTTCTGCACCAACGAAATCTGCGAACACGGCACATGCAATCGGCTCCGCCCCGCAAACTCAAGCGTCAGATACTCCTCCTGATCTTCCTTCCGCTTTTGTTCCTTCAGATTGAACTGCCGACGCTGCTTAGCGGTCCCCGACGCATCCATCACACTCATCCCGACAAACTTCGCAATCCCGTGCTCCGCATGCACCACAAAGTCATCGACCTGGATATCCAAAAAAGTATCCATCGTCCGACCCGCCCGGATCTTCTGAATCCTTCGCCGAACACTCGAACGATGCAACAACTCCCCCGCGGGCACGATCGCAAACCGCCCGATCCCCGCGCCCTTATCCGATCCCTCCCAGATAAACCCGCGCCGAATATCCAAAATCTCCCGCCGAACATCCACCCCGGGCGCGTGCAAACTCAACAACTCCCCAAGCCGAGCAAACTCGCCCTCCGAACCACACGCTAGGATCACCGTATCGACCTGCTCCTTGAGCTCGCCCAGTTCCCGGATCGCCCCCGCCACCTCCCGATCAAACGGCGGCAGCGTCCCCACCGGCAACCCGACCAACGAATCCGCCCCCGACTTGCCCGCCGAAAACTGATTCACCTCCGCCAACGCATGAAACCGTGTCTCCAAAATCTTCAGCACCGCAGGCGGCCCAAAGATCGCACGCCCATCACTGATCCGCTCGAAATACCCACGCCCCTGCTCGACGACCTCAAAAGTCTCCGCCAACAACACCACCGATTCCCTCGGCAGATACTCCAACACCGATTGATCGTCCCGACTCCCCGCCAGCTGCGCATCACCCACCGCGCCGAGCAACACCGACCCGACCTTGCGATCCGACCCCATCGTGTCGATGTCGATCTCGCAGATCGAATCGATCTCATCACCAAAGAAATCAATCCGAACGGGAATTGGATTCCCCCCAAGCCCCGATCCAGAACCCGTCGGCGGGAAGACATCAAGAATCCCGCCTCTTGAAGCAAACTGCCCCGGATACTCAATCGTCTCGACCCGCTCATACCCGGCATCGCTCATCCACTCGATCAAATCCCCAGGCGAGAGCTCCGCCGAATCATGCACCTCACGCACCAACGCGCCAATCCGCTTCTCGCTCGGCACCGGCTGCATCAACGCCGCGATCGGCGCAATCAACACATCGGGCACCTCCCCAGCACGAAACCCCGCGATCATCGACGCCCGCTGGGCAAACAACTCCGCGCTCACGCTCGATTCACCCGGCGAAAGCTCCAATGCCGGGAACACCACACACCGCCTTGCCTCCACCGCTTCGATCTCGGCAAAGATATCCTCCGCCTCATCAAGATGAGCGCACACAATCACCACCGGACGCTTAACCCGTCGGCTCAGTGCCAAACTCACCAACGAAATCGAAGCCCCCACCGACCCCGTCGCGATGCACCGCTCCCCGCTGTCCAAACCCTTGCCCAAGGCTTTGAACGCGCGATCTGCAATAATCGGCGTCAGCAAATCCACAATCAACCAATCCTTTCATTCGCGCAGCGCACACCCGGGCCCAAGATCATCAGCCTCGCCGATCATCCGGAACACACTTCGTATACCAAAGAGTTTACCCGCCCTCATCCGCCGATGCACTCGCCCGCTGTTCCGATTCCTCGCCCAAAGTCACAAACGCCCGAATCTTCTCCACAGTCTTAGGCCCAATCCCGCTCACCCGCTTGAGATCATCCACCGAGTCATACCGCCCATTTTCCTTGCGATCCACAAGAATCCGCTCCGCCAGCGCAGGTCCAATCCTGGGCAACAAATCCAACTCCCCAGCCCCCGCCGAGTTCAAATCAATCAACTTCACCACACGCATCGCCCCCGCCGAACCTGGCGCACCCTGTGCCCGATGCCCCACCAGATTTTCTGTCGCAGACGCCGCCAAGCCTGATTCATCCACCAGCGCAACCACCGAATCCCGCTCCATCGCCCGATTCAACGACCACCCCAACCCCCCAAGCGCCGCAATCCCAAGCACCGCACTGGCAAACATCGCCGCCGGCGTACGCGACCAGTCTTCACCCTGCTTTGATGTATTCGTTATTGATCGCTCAAAGAACTTCACGACTTCGCCTCGGTCCCCACCGATTGCCCTTGCTCAGAATCAAAGAACCCCGCCGACATCAACCGATCGGGCAGCACACCCTCACCAATCGCCCGGCGCAACTCAACCATCCGCTCAAACACCTCGCGCCGTTCGAGCCTCCGGTCCAAAAGCCCGCCCGTCCGCATCTCCGTCACCCCACTCGGATCCGCAAACTCATGCCAACAGATCGACTCAACATAAGGCTTCGACAACGCCACCGCCCCAAACGCCGACATCCAATCCGCCTGCGCCCCCTCGCTCCACCGCCGACGCCAATACCCCGCATCAGGATGCACCGCTCCATCACCCTCCCCATCGAGCTCCGCCTCAGGATCAGCTCGAGCCACAACCCGCCCCGCTGGCGCACCAAACGCCGAGATCGTAATCGGACGATCCAGCATCGCATACTGATCCAACATCGCACTAAACGCCATCAAATCCCGCGTGCACAGCCCCGGCTGATACGAACCCATCTGCACCCGCAACGAAAATGAATCAATCGGAATCCCGGACTGCGTCACCATCTCCGCGTACAACACCGGCGGCAACGACTTGCGATCACGCGTGTGATACTCCCCCCAAGGCTCCACAATCTCCACCTGCACCTTCGCGCGAGGATGCAGCTTGCGCACCACCAGCACACAGATCCGCGTCAGATCAATCATCTGCTGGAAATCAAGCTTGAAATGCTTCCCGCAATGCAACCCAGAGCACACCGTCCATCGGCTCACCGTCCGCCGATACCGCGTCACAATCGACTTGAGATGCTCATACACCAACTCGCGCAGCGTCTCGTAATCGTTCTCCCAGATATACAGCCAATCAGGCACACTCGACGGGCGAAAATCAATCACAGGCCCTGCAACCACAGGCAGCTTCGCCGAGCGGATCGCCCATTCAATCCACTTGTCCGTAGGCGTATACGCATACTCCCCCTCCATCGGCTCCATCTCAACCCATCGCATCGGGAGATTGATAAAATCACACGCCCCGACCACCGCCGACTTGGTCTGCTCATTGAGCACCCCAGGCGAAACCAACGACCCAACCGCAGGCTTGGTCGGCAAAACCACCCCACCACGCGTTGGGTGAAGCACCGGCATCGCCCGTTTGCTGATCCCGGACTCCTCCGAAACCGACAGATAGAGTTCGCCGTTCATCCGAGCCGTAAAATCCCGCTGAGTCTGCATCAGCGTCAACCGCTCAGATGCTTCGATCGCGATCCACAACGCCAAAAGCCCTTGCCGCGACGCTTCCTCACTCGCCTGCCCATGCTCACTCGATGCCACCAACGCCTTGGTAAAGGTCTGCCGAGCAACCTCAAAGAGCCTCATCGCCTGCGAATCGGGCGCGATATCAAACGCCTGCCAATCCTCGAGCTTGGTCAAAAACAACATGATCCGATGACGAGCAAGCTCCAACGCCAGCATATACGGGCGATCCCGGTCGGGCAACAAACAAGTCCGAAGCCCAAGCACACCCAGAGGCTTCAAGCACACGCCCTCGATCTCCGCCCCAGACTGCCCAAGCCCCTTCAACTGCGCCTCATCAAGGCACACCCCAAGCGACAACGCCGCCGCCTCGCGCGTCCCCTTCTCGCAACGGATCACGCCATCCTCAAGCACAACCTCGCCCGCGATCGGAACCGAGTCAGGCCCGATCAGGTACGCACCCGGAAGGATCGGTTTGGCCGACACAGAAATAAAATCAGGGGCATCAAAGCGAAGCATGGGGGATCGCACTCTCCTCATTCGATCCTGGCAAGCACCGTGCACCCCAGGAACCCGACCGGTTCTCGACCAATAGGATATAAGATCAGAAACCAACTGGCGACCCCAACCCCCGGATTCCCACCAGTTTCTCACCCACAGACCAATTCATCCCCATCCACGCTCGACCACCCCCGTTTCCCTAGACTATCCTCAAGAAGGACACACCCCACACCCAGATCCACACCCGATCCAGAGTCCAATCCATGACCAAAGCAGCCAAAGAATCAACATCCGGTGCATCACCCGAGTCTCTTTCCGATTTCGGAGCCCCCCTTTTCGACACCAACCTCAATCTCCCCAACAAACGCACCGGAAAAGTCCGCGATACCTACACATTGCCCCCAAGCACAGACCAAGACGACAACCACACCCCCGCAAGAATGCTCATGGTCGCTTCAGACCGCATCTCCGCCTTCGATGTCGTCCTCCCCAACCCAATCCCAGGAAAGGGCAAACTCCTCACCCAGATCGCCACCTTCTGGCTCCGATGGATCGAAGACCAAGAACTCTCCCCCACACACCTCATCACCACCGAGCTCGACCTCATCCCAGACGAAGCATTCACTCAATCCTCCACAAGAGCACTCCTCACAGGCCGAACAACCATCGGCAAACGCTGCAAGGTCATCCCCGTCGAATGCGTTGTCCGAGGGTACCTCGAAGGCTCAGGGCTCAAAGAATACCGAGAAACAGGCTCAGTCTGCGCCGTCAAACTCCCAGAAGGACTCAAGCAAGCCCAAAAACTCCCCGAACCCATCTTCACCCCCGCCACCAAAGCAGACACCGGGCACGATGAGAACATCGGCTTCGACCACGCCTGCCAGCATGTCGAATCCCTCGGCGGGCGCGCACTCATGGAAACACTCCGCACACGATCACTCAACATCTATGTCGCCGCCAGCGCCTACGCCAAAGACCACGGCATCATCCTCGCCGACACCAAGTTCGAGTTCGGGTTCCCCATCGACGACCAAGGCAACATCACCTCACACGACCCCATCCTCATCGACGAGGCCCTCACCCCAGACTCCTCAAGATTCTGGCAAGCCGACGAATATCAACCCGGACAAGCCCAGAAAAGCTTCGACAAACAGTTCGTCCGCGAATACCTCGAATCACTCGTCAACGCAGGCAAATGGGATAAAACAGCCCCGGGCCCAATCCTCCCCGACCACATCATCGCAGGCACCCTCGAACGCTACGCCCAAGCCCGCGACCTCCTCGTCGGCCGACACTAACCCACGCCATCGCCTCCATTCCTCCAAAAAACAACCCGGATGCACAAGCACCCGGGTCGATCAAAGCTCATCCACTCAACACGCCGATCAGTTCTTGATCGCGCCCTCATCACCCTGCTTGGCACGGGCGTCGAGCTTGCGTTGATACATCTTCCTAAACGCTTCCATCCCCTCAGGCTCAGGGAAGATCACATCAAAGTCATCCCCATCCCCACCCTTGGCCAACTCGTCGATATAGCCCTTAAACCGGACCACCAGCCCGTCATACGCATACTTGCGCAAGTCCTCGGGCGCATTGCCATAGAGCAACTCCGCCTCGGCAGGCCCAAGGCTACCAAGCACATTCACAAAGACCTGCCCCGCAAAGAACGCGAAGTCACGATCCATAAACTCCATCCGAGCGTTCCCAGATGACGCGACCACCACATTAAACTGCTCGCTGAAAAAGTACGCATGCGCCTTGCGGGCATACGCCCACTGCGCGTTAAACACATCAATATCCCCAACCATCAAACCAGTATAAAACGCCGCCTCCAAAGCACCAACAACCTCCGACACCGCAACCTGAGGCGACCCCATCGAGTCAAACCGCATCGTCTCGGCGAAGTCCTTCAAGGACTGCGCCCAAACATCCACGCGCGTCGTGTCATTGATATTGATCCCATCCCAGTTGCGCCCGATGTCATACCAATACGCCGCCTGCTCAAGATCACCACGCCGATACAAGAACCGAATCGCGTCCGACAAGAAGTTCATATACCCCGATGCAAACTGACGGTACGCCTTGCGCCCAGACTCAAAGATCCCCGAGTTATCAATCACCTCACGCACCATCGAACCATAAGTCGGAATAAAGTACGGGTTCGGCACCCCCTGGTAGTACGCCACGCGATGCTCATGCACATCGAGATAGTTGAAATACATATCCCCATGCCGCCACAGGTCCTGCACCGACTGCATCACCAGCCGGAACGCATTGACAAAGTCCAACGAGTCCGCATTGTGCTCATTGACCTCCATCCGACCAACATCTGTCCCCCGCGCACCCCAATACAACGCATGGGCCGCCGGCAGCCGATAGTCGATGGGCCCGAACTTATAAATCTGCTGCACCATCCGCACAGGCTCCATGAAATACTCATCTTGGAGCACCCGCTGGCGCACATAATTCGCCAGATCCGTCCACGCCTGCTCATCACCTAACTGATCACGCAGCGCCATAAAAGTCTTCGTCTTGGGCCCAGACTTCAACGAAATCTCCCCAAGCCGACCCGAAAGCTTCACCTCTTCATAAAGCGTATACCGCTCAAGGAACCGCACCCCGAGTTCCTCACCAAGCTCAGATTCATACGCCTTGGCGATCTTCTCGGCCTCAGGATTCGCATCGGCTAACCCGCGTCGAGTCGCAGGCGCATCCACAATCGCCTGAATCCAATCCGCATACTGCTTGATCACACTCGCTCGATCCCGATGCTCAGAATCAATCATCGGCTTGCGCCCAAGAATATTGTGCCACTCATACGCAAACTGACGCTTGTAGTACTGATTCGCGTCGTCCGTATACCCCGCGACCTTGTGCAGAAAAATCCACGCAAGCTCTTTATGCATGTGCATGTCGTTGGGATTCGCACGGATCCCCTCGTTGCGCAACAAACGAATCCCCGCGTTCACCCATCCCCAACGCTCCTCGGGCGTCTGCGTCGTCACCGAGATGTTGTACGCCAGATTCCACGCATGAAATGTCCAGACCTGAGGCAACCGAGGCTGCAACCTGGTAATCCACTCCGCGAGCTCCACCGCCTCGTAATACTCCCCGTCCTCCTTCGCGTTGGTCGCACGAATCCACAGGTAGTTCACAAAGATCCCACGCAACGCACCCATCGCCACCCCGAGCGCAACCATCGGCGGATCCCCATCCTCCGCACGATCCGTATACGAAAGCTCGTTGCGCCCAGAAGAGTTCGTGATCGCCGTCCCAAAGAACCCAGACCCGACAAACCCCGCAAGCATCAAAAAGACCGCAATCAAACGAACACGATTCACATGTGACATAGACCCGTCCTCCTTCCGCTTATTGCCCAGAATAAATCGCCAGCTGGCGGCGACGGAATATCAAAGTACCCAAAACAAAGAACACCACCGAAATCCCACCAAGCGTAAACACGCCCCGGCTCACACTCCCCCAAGACAACATCCGACCATCAGCAAGCCGACTCGTCGGGCGAAGATCGTTGTACACCTTAAACGCCGAGCTGATCCAATCCGCGAAGTAGTAAATCACCGTGCGATACACCGATGGATCACCCTCCACATTCGTTTTCCCCCACCCCGGCAACGCATCTTGCACAAACCCCGCGCTCTGACCAATAAAGAACAATCCACCCGCGATCAAACACGCCACCGGGAAGCTCGCAAAGGTCGATGCCCACACCGCGAGCATCCCAAGCATCGCAAGCTTCACCCACAGCACAAAGAACACACGCACAAAGTTCGCACGATACCCACCAACCGAATACGAAATCTCTAACCCATCGGGCGGGATCGTAAATGTATTCACATTCGTCTGGATATCAAACATCCCGTCCTCAGAAGCGAAGAGCTGACCGTTGAAAATCTGAAGCCGAATCCGACCATCCGAATCAATAAACTCCGGCGAGATCGTCATCGTGTGCGAGAACCCGAGCCCAGTACGACGCGGGGGCAACAAGGTCCCATCCGAAAAACCAAAGGTCAAGATATAGAACATATCAGGACGATTCCCCTCCGCATTAATCTTGTATCGCAGCGTCAAAGGCAGGTTCTTTGCCTTCGCGTTCCCAAGCCCCACAAACACAAACTCCTCATACTTCTCCGTAATCGGATCAATCGAGAGATACTTCGTCACCTCGTCCTGAAACAGCTTGTTCTTGAGCGCCTGGCGCTCGGCATAGTTCGGGTTATACCCAGGCTGAAGCTGACGCTCCTGCTGAATCTGAGCCTCAAGCGCCTGCTCGATCCCAGGACTATTCATCGAGAACGGCAGCGAAGGACGGACCGATTCACGCGAAACCAAAACCTGCGTCTCTAGAATCAACCGATCCTCAGTGATATCCGACCCATCGCTGGGCTTATACGCCACCGATTCACCCACCGCGGGTTGGTTCCGCAGATACTCCGTAAACAAAAACACACCCGTCGCCGAAACCGTCAGCAGAATCGCCGCCAGCGTCACCACACCAACCCACTTGCCAAACAAATACTCCCACGCCGCCACCGGCTTGGTCATCGTCTGCCAAATAACCTTCTCACGCTGCTCATAAGTCACCGTCGCCGCCCCGAAGAACACAACCAACAACCCGATGAACAAGAAAGTAAAACCCGAGGCATACTGCAAAAAGTTCTGCACCCGATACCGCAAAGACTGATCATCATTGAGCAGCATCGGCAACGCCGCGAGCACAAAGAACAGCATCACAATAAACACCAACGAAATCTTCATTCGGATCGCTTCGGCCAACACATTCTTCGCAATCGCCGGCACCGGATGCGAAAAACTCAATACCATCCCCGCCGCACGCATCAATACCATAAAACTCAGCGTCAGGATTATCATCCCCACCGCGATCGACCCCACCAGCTCAAACGAACCCCCACGCAGCACAAAATAAACCCCAACCGCAACACCCGCGAGCAAAGGATACACGATCCCAAGCCCCATCCACACCACCAAAATCAGCATCGTCGAAACAACACCAGTCCCCACCGCCAGCAGCATCCCGGGCTTGGCATTCTTCACCAACTGCTGAATCTGTTGAATCTGCGCCAGCTGTGGATTCTCAATCTCATCGCCCGCGTAGTTCGTCACCGTCGCGGGCAGCTCGTTGATCATCTCCGTAAACTTGCTCGTGTCGGCCGTGTTGTTCACCAACGCGTACCCAATGAGCAACACCGCCGCCAATGCGATCAGCGAACTCACCACGATCTTGAACAGCTTACCCTTCTGCAGATGGTCGAGTTGTGCAGCCCGTTCTCGAATGCTCACTGCCCAGACTCCTTCTCATCGCCCTCTTCTTCATCCTCATCGAGCAACGAGCCAATCACCCCAAGGTCAACATCCTCACCCGCAGGCTCCTTGCTCCCCGAGTCTTCATCGCCACCGGCGTCGCTATTCATCAACGAACCGATCAACGAATGATCCTCACCATCAGGCTCGCCCGCATCCGCGACCGATCCGCCTAAATCTTCCTGTCCAGAGACCTCCGCACCCGCATCCGAACCCGAAGAGTCCGCCAGCAGCGAATCAATCAATGCCTCGCCCTCTTCATGCGCCTCTTCATCGCCACGCAAGAACGCCGCCGTCGATCCGCCCTGCATCGCACCCGATGTGGAAGCCTTCTCGACCTGTGCCTTCTCGACAATCCCCAAGAACAACTCTTCGAGTTTCTGACGCGGCGCAGACACCGTCCGGATCGCCTTCTCGCCCCCGCTCCGCCGACGAATCACTTCATCAATCTCCGCGACCGTCGCATCATCAAGCTCGTCGGCCTCGATCAGCGTCCGCTCCTTGCTCGAGAGCAAGTTCTCGCAGGTCCCCTCATCGCGGATCTTCCCGCCATACAAAATCGCCATCCGATCAACCACATCCTCAACATCGCTCAGCAGATGGCTCGAAAGAATAATCGTCTTGCCCCGCCGACCAAGCTCAAGAATCAGATCCTTCACCTGCCGCGTACCAATCGGATCCAACCCAGTCGTCGGCTCATCCAAAATCAACAAATCCGGATCATTAATCAACGCCTGCGCGATCCCAATCCGCCGCTGCATCCCCTTGGAATACTCACGCACCGGACGAAACTGAGCATGCTCAAGCCCCACCATCTCGAGCAACTCATCAATCCGACCACGCCTCATTTTATGATCGAGCCCGAACAGCTTCCCATAGTAATCAAGCGTCTCCCGAGCATTCAAAAACGGATACAGATAGCTCTCCTCAGGCAGATACCCAATCCGATTCTTCGTCGCCACATCCGTCGGCGGCTTCCCAAACACCACCACCCGACCATGCGTCGGTTTGAGCAAACCCAATATCAACTTGATAATCGTGCTCTTGCCCGAACCATTGGGCCCGAGCAATCCGAACACCTCGTGCTCATAAATCACCAGATCAAGCTTCTCGACCGCCCGAGCCCGATCGCGCATCCAGAAATCCTTAAAGACCTTGGACAACTGCTGACACCCCACAACCGCCTGGCGGGAATCATCCCCGCCGGGCCCAGGCGCATCACCCGAAATCAAAGTCTCCGATGGAGTCGCTACATCTTGCATCACTCGGCATCCTCCATCTTGATCCCGCGACGAGAACGGAACATCTCACGCTGGAAGTCATCGCGCCGCTGAAGCATGTTGTCAAGCGATTCCTTGCGCCGCTGCGCCTTGAGCCGCTCAGCCTCGATGTCGGGATCATTATTAATCAACAACTCCGCCTGTGCCCCCTCAGGCAGATAAATCGTCGTCACAAAGTCCTTCTCCAAGAACGCCGCCATCGCCGAAGACCAATCCCGAGCAATCATCAGCATCGGATTCGCCTCGAACTGCGTCTTCTTAGCACGAAACTGCTCAAGCCCCGCGATCGACTCCGAAACCCGGGTCGTCGCCTGCGAACGAGCCTCGCTCAAAATCTCCGATACCTCACCAGAAATCAACGCCAGCGTATTCTGCCCCTGATAATCCACCTCGCCGCCAGCGAGCACCGTATCAATCTGCACAAGCATCGCCGCCGCCTCGTCGTCGGCTCCAAGCTCAATAAACCGCTCATACTCATCAATCATCGAGATCAGCACCGAAGCAGCACGCCCCGCCACATCATTGAGCATCTGGTCTCGCTCAAGCAACGCATCCTCGCGAGCCTTGCCCGCATTCTGAGCCGCAGACTGCACCGACGCAAACAACTCACGCAAATACAACGGCGGCGTCTTGCGCACCAAAACCACACGATCAATCGTGATCCCAGACTCAAAGTCATCAAGCGTCGATTGCGCAATCTCACGAACCCGCGCCGAGATCGACTCCGCAGATTTCTTCAAAAGATCATCAATCGTCGTCTCCGCAATCGTCCGAACAACACCCCGCCGAACCGCAACCACAACCAGCGATCGCTCAAGCTCAGGCAAAACATGCTCGACATACCGAAGATGATTCGAACGGTGATAGTTCGCCGTCCATTGTGTATGCGCAATATTCAAATCCGCGGTAATCAAAGACCCATCACGCAAGGGCGAAAGCCGACCACCCCCCGCGAACTGATCGAGCGGCGCATCGAGCAACTGATTATCCGAAGCCGCCCCCGTCCGGTTGGGCATGAACACCCGAGAAATCGGGACCTCCGCAGAGCCCCCGCCAACCCGGATCAACTCACCAATCGGGTACGGCCATGTCAGCCGAGCACCGGGCTCAATATTCACCCGAACAGGCTTACCAAGGAACACCGCGATCCCGGTCTCCCCTTCTTGAATCTTCTGAAAACCACTGAGCACAAACAAAATCAAAAGCACGACCATGCCGAGCTGCAAAAAACGGTAAGTAATCCGCAACGCATCGGCAAGCGACTGATTCGCAGTATCCATCCGCGCCTGATTCGTCGTCCCCACCGCCTCCCGGCTGCGCGAAAAACGCACCGATGCAGACCGCCCAGTTATCAACCCCGCACCTGCTTCCTCAGACGCACCATCCCCCGCCGCGTCGAGTCCATCGACCAACCGATCGACATGCTCGTCCCCATTTCCATCGCGTTCAATATCTCTGGGTTCATCAGCCATCGATCAGCCCTCCGCCCCGTCGTTCGACTCATCCCGAGGCGACGGAATCCGCCCCTGAGAATCTTTGAGCACATCAGGATCAAACAGCTGCATCCCATAATCCGAGGTCGAGAAGATCAGCGTAAACTTCTTCGCCATCGCTTCACGCATCAACGCAATATTCTGGATAAACACCGCCAGATCAGGGTTCACATTCTGCTGCGCCAAATACGGCGCCGCCTCCATCTCACCCTTGGCAACAATCTCGTCCGCCCGGCGCTGCGCAAACGCACGAATCCGGTCCGCGTTGTTCGCCGCCTCCGCACGAATCGCCCGCGCCTGCGAACGACCCTCAGACTCATACCGCTCGGCCAAACGATCCCGATTCGCGCCCATCCGGTTAATCACCGCAGAGGTCGTCTCCTCAGGAAGAACGATCCGGTCAATCCCAACCGAAGTCACCTCGATCCCATACCCCTCCATAGGCTTGCCCCCGCTCCCGCCGTTGGCAAGCAAGTCAAACACCTGCTCCTCAATCTGCGGGATCACCGACGCGTCGCCCTGCGAAGTAAACAACTCGCTCATCTTGTACTTGCTCGTCTCCCCGAGCGCACTACGCAATAAGTCCCGGAGCACATCTTCCTCAGCCTTGCGGAAATGATCCTCCGCACGATCACCCGCATTCGAAAAACTCCGGAAGAACAGCAACGGATCCTTCACCCGATAGGTCAGGTACGACTCGATAATGATCTGAAAATCATCCGCCGTCTGCACAGTCTCAGACCGTGTCTGCACAATCCGAAGCCGCTTGTCATACTTTGTCACACTCTGCGCCGGATATGGCCACTTGATGTGAAACCCGGGCTTGGTAATCACCGACTGCTCATTGGCCGACCCAAAGGTCGTCTTCACCGCAGTCTCCGTAAACCGCACAGTAAAACTCGCACTAAAAAGCACGATCACAAGCAAAAATAGCAACGCAAACACCGGAATCGCATGTTTCTTTAGCCTAGACAAGAGCGTCGACATGACTCATTCTCCATTACGCCATCCCGGCGTTCATCACCCATTTCAAGGGCATTCACAAACCCATCGTGCTCGCCAAAGCGAGCACAACGAACATTTCTATACAACTACTGCATCTCAGCGCCGGCCTCGGCATCAAACACATCCGTGCCCGCCTGCTTATCCTGCAACTCCAAACGAACCTTCAACGATGCCAAATCCGCAGGCGTCAAAAACACCCGTGATTCCTTCATCGCATCGAGCAACGCTCCAAAGTACATGTTGCTCCGATACAACTCAGGAGCCGCCATATACGCCTCCTGCTGACCAAGCAACAAACTCGCTCGCCCACGCTCAGACATATGACGAATCCAGCGAGAAGCACCCGCAGCAAGAATCAACTCCCCCGCTTCGCCGCCCGCACCCTCAAGCAAACGCTGAACCTCGAGCTCGGACTCAATATACTCAACCGCTTCACGCCCAAGCTCACGACGCACCCCCTCAAGCGTCACAAGCTTCTTCCCGATCTCGCCAGCAAGCTCAACACTCCCCGCAATCTCCGTCAGAGCCGTGATCTGAGCCTTCTTCGCTTCTTCCACAACCGATTCTTGATTCTGTCTCGCGATAATCACCCGCTCAAACGAAGGCGCGACCTTCGTCGGCGGATGCACACCATTGACACCCACAAACAACAGCTCGATCCCCGCGCCCTGCCCCTCATTGAGCCCCCCATAGGCCCGCTCAAGCCGGCTCTTCAACTCAATCGGCATCTCCGTCCGATGCGTCGCGAGCACCTCATGAATAGACAACTCGCCAAGATACTGCATCACCACACGCCGACCGATCTGCGTCAGCATCGTCTGGCGCTGACCAGGAGCCGCGAACTCATCAAAGAGCTTCACATTCCGGATCACAAAGTGCACCGGCACCTCCACCGCCAACAGCGACAACTCCGCCACCGACGACCGATCATGCCCGTTCCCCTCCCCATCTTCGCCCTCACCCTTGCGATCAGGCTGCACAATATTCAATCGTTCACGACCAGTATGACTCTCAGTCCACAAAATCGGTTCCATCGCTGCCGATTTCGAAGGCGGATTCGATGCCAACTGCAAAATCCGAACACCCGTCGTCGTCCGAATCTCCGTCCGACCCCGACGCGTCTTGACCACAGGCGTCTCATACTTTGAAATCGGCCAAGGCCACTTGACATGCAACCCAGGACCAATATCGCCTTCGCCCTGCTCACCGCCAAGACTAAACACCGGCTTGCTGATCCGACCATTGGTCAAAATCAAACCCCGCTCATGAGGCTCAACCACCACCAGCGTCGTCATCAACCAGCTTATCCCAATACCCAACGCGATAAACGCCAAAATCGAGCGGCTCAAAAGCTGATAGAACCACGAAGAAGTCACATCGATCCCGAACTGATAGTTCACCGCATCGCCGACATTCTCGGCAATCCGATCAGGCGCCGCGAGCAAACCCAAAAAACGAGAATCAAACGCCGGGCGAGGCATCTCCCCAACCTTGCGAGGGCGATACAAATCCAAAAGCAGATTCAAACCAATCTCGACACCAAACCCAATCATCCCAATCGAAACAATCAGCGGGCTATACAGCAATACCGTGTTGATCCCCAGAGACAGCTCCAAGAACCCACCAACCGCAAGCACAACACCGACCAACGCGCTCGCCACAGAAATCGCAGACCCCGCACGCAGATTCGACCACGCATCGACCTTGCCCATCCCAGAGACAAACCGAGCGAACACAAACCCAACAACCGCGAGCGATAAACCAATCGCAAGCGTCCACCCCACAAACCGAGGCTCAATAAACGCCAGATCAACCCCGGTCCAATGACGAACACGAGAAACACCAACCCAAATATTCACCCCACCGATCAGCACCGCACCCGCAGGCATTATCCATTTATAGATAAACGCCAACCGCCGAGCCGCGACCCGAAGCTCATCCCCCACCGTGTCAAACGCACTCGCCGCAGAGGCGCCAGAAACCGCAAGCTGGTCCGCCTCCATCGACTCCATCCGCTCACGCCGATGCTGGTCAAACACCAGCAACAACAAGCCCCAAGCAATCAGCCCAGTCGCCAGAAACACCGATGCCGCACCCGCCGCCTGGTCGCCAGCGATTTTTCCGTAGAAAAACACCACAACCGTCAGCAAAAGCTGAAGCACCAGCCCGACCACAGTGATCGAAACCGCTTTACGATAAGTCAGATAGTCGCCCTTCATCATCGGGTACATCTTTCTAAGCAAGTCTGTCGAAGCAAACCTGATAAGGTAAATCTGCGAGTCATAGGCTCAGCCCTGCTTACGCAAGCACAATGAACCCCGTGTGTGTGTCCCCGGCTCATCAAAGCCGAGGGGCCCAGTCGTCCCATACCCCGCCTACGCAACGCCGAGCAAAAGCCCGAGGGCTATTGTGGGCATCCCATCGCCCAGTGTCCACCCCAAACACCATCACAATCCCCCCCCAGACCAATCTCATAGCCCCTCAGTGCTACACCCTACGCCAAACACACCCAACCGGTTCACACCCACAACAATCATTCCGCAACTTTGTGCACACAAAGACCGAACCCATCCCCGCCCACCCCGTATACACCAAAGCCTGTGAACATGGGCAATCAATCAACCTCCACCCAAAGCGCACAACATGCGCTCACAATTCCTCATCCAACCACCCTACCATCACCCCTCAATGATCACATCAGCACTCCCCATCGCAAGAAACGCATTCAAAGAGAGCATCCGCCAGCCGGTGTTCTTTATCATGCTCCTCCTCGCCGCATTCATCCAGCTCCTCAACACCTGGATCGTCGGCTTCTCAATGGGCACAAGAAACACCCCCGGCGAAGTCACCGCAGACAACAAACTCCTCCTCGATGTCTCCATGGGAGGCGTATTCCTCCTCGGAATCATCCTCGCCGCATTCATCGCCACCGCCGCGGTCTCAAGAGAAATCGAGAACAAAACAGTCCTCACCGTCGTCTCCAAACCCGTCGGCAGACCAAGCATTATCTTCGGCAAGTTCCTCGGCATCGCCGCCGCGATGTCCGTCGCCATCGGGATCATGGTCGCATTCCTCCTCCTAGGCATACGACACGGCGTACTCACCACCGCCGCCGATGACCCAAACATGCCCGTCATCCTCCTCACCGTCGCCGCAATCTTCGGCTCAATACTCCTCGGCGGCGTCACAAACTACATGTACGGCTGGTCCTTCGGCCAAACCGCCTCCCTCCTCCTCCTCCCCCTCATATGGATCGCCTACATCGCCGTCCTCTTCATCAACGAGGACTGGTCGCTCATGGCGCCAACCGAAAACTTCAAGCCTCAGATCATGCTCGCCATGGTCGCCCTCTCCATCGCCATCATCGTCATGACCGCCCTGGCCACCGCCGTCTCAACACGCCTAGGCCAAGTCATGACCATCGCCATCTGCACCGGCGTCTTCGTCATCGGGCTCCTCTCAAACTACTGGTTCGGTCGAGGAATCTACGAAAACCAACGCATCGCCCAGGTCGCCATGACCGATTCCCCACTCAACGCAGACCTCTTCGACTTCTACCGCGACCAAGTCTGGGACCTCGCCGCCAAGCGAAACCACATGACCCTCGAAGAGTTCGACGATTCAAACCTCGACCCCCGCCAATATATCACCCTCCGAGAAATCCTCGGCTTCGATCACTCCGAACTCAAAGACGACGAAGCATTCAACGAAGTCATGCTCAGAGCCCCCGGCTCACGCATGATCCTCACCCTCGTTGGCCCACCAAAGGTCGATCTCAAAATCGGCAACTCAATCTACTTCGGCTCATCCCCCTCAGGAATCGGGCTCGTCACCCCACCCTTCGCCCCCCTCGATCCATCCCTCACACCCGCCAAAGACATCCGCGATCAACCCGCCCTCGTCATCACCGCCATCAATGACAACCGCATCGTCATCCAGCAGGTCGGCAAAGAACCACTCAAAATCGCCCGCCCCCCACTCGCCGGCGACTCCCTCTTCCTCCAACCAACCGTCCTCCACAAAGCCCCCCTCGTCATCTGGTCCATCGTCCCCAACATGCAAGCCTTCTGGCTCCTCGACGCCGTCACCCAGAACCAACCAATCCCCCCCTCCCACATCGCCCTCGTCTTCCTCTATGGCCTCTCCCAAATCACCGTCTTCCTCTCCCTCGCCGTCCTCCTCTTCCAAGGCCGAGATGTAGGCTAAGCCGTATCTGGCAGCCGGGTGCCACTACTCGCCGTCCCCGGCGCAGTAGTGTCTTCAATCACCCCCTCCGCGATCTGGTCATTGACCCAAGCAACCCCCTTGAGCAACTCAACAAGTTCATCCCCCCGCTCAAACTCACTCGGCTTTACAAACCGCTCGATACAGTTTGCCGCCAGAAAACCCCACTGATCACGATAGAGAGCCCGCATCAGTGTCTGCCCATACTTGTACGATTCTGCGGAATCAGGATCATGCAGTTTCAAATACAACTTCCGCAAATCCGTCGGCTCGCCTTCGCCCCAATCCAACCCATCCTCGCGAATAACAATCGCCCTTCTCCGATGGGTATAAACCTGATAGCCCAAAGCCCAAAAAAACGCAAGAAGAGATACCGCAGCGCAGTAAACAAGCAGATACAGCAACAACATATACACCGGATCTTGCATATTGATCGTGCCTAAAACCCCGTTGACAACAAATGCAAACAACGAAGCCACAACCGCTAAGGCAAGAACAATCAGAAAAGCGATCCATCCCCACTTCAAGGCACCACGAATAAGCAATCGCCAGTTTAGTCGGGTCGCCCACTCGCCCTGAAGTTGCTCAATAACTTCATCCCGCTTGGCGACTAACTCTTCCTGTGTCGGCTCCGCTTCTTCCCTCATACCGCCCCAATCGCCCGCCCATACACCTTCACACACTTCTCCGCAGCCCCATCCCAACTCAACCCCCGCAACTCAAACCGCCCCTGCTCGCGCAGCGTCTGCCCCAAAGGCGGATACCGCAAAACGGCTACAATCTTGTTCGCCATCTCTTCGATATCCCAAAAATCAACCTTCAACGCATGCGTCAAAACCTCGGACACCCCAGACTGCTTCGACACAATCACAGGCACATCGTTCCGCATCGCCTCCAAAGGCGCAATCCCGAACGGCTCAGAAACACTCGGCATCACATAACAATCCGCCATCCGATACACCCGGTCCACATCCCGACCACGCAAGAACCCCGTAAACAAAACCTTGTGCCCGATCCCGATCGCGGCCGCATGCTCGATCATCCGTACCGCCATGTCCCCAGAGCCCGCAACCACAAACTTCACATGCTCTTCCTTCTCAAGCACCCGCTTGGCCGCCTCGATGAAATACTCCGGCCCCTTCTGCATCGTGATCCGACCCAAAAACAACACAATCCGATCCCGCTTCTCAATCGCCGCATCAACATGAGGCTCAACCCCATCCTGCGCCACCCCGTTATACACCACATCAATCCGATCATTCGCCACACCATACCGCGTATTCACCACCGCCTTGGTCAGCCGAGAAACCGCAACCACCCGATCCGCCCCCTGCATCCCCGCCCGCTCGATGTCATACACCCCCTGATTGATGTGCTCACCAGACCGATCAAACTCCGTCGCATGGATATGACAAACCAAAGGCTTCCCCGTGATCGCCTTGAGCATCAACCCCGCAGGATAAGTCAGCCAATCGTGCGCATGAATCACATCAAACCGCTCCGTCATCCCCATCGCCGCCACCAGCCGGGCATACTTCTGCGCATCGCCAAATAAATCAGCCCCATACCCCCCGCTCCCCGTCCCCATCTCGCCGAGCGATTCTAAAACCGACTCGATCACCTCCGCCAGCTCATCCGCCGAAGACCCCGCCAACCCTACAAACCGCTGGGCATCGGCAGAAGAAACAATCGAATCGCCCCCCTGCGCACCACCACCCCCACCACCTTCAACGCGCCGCTCTTGAATCGTTTCGATCACCCGCCGAAGCGCATCATTCGAATCAACCCCCGGATACGAACTCGGATACCCACTCCCCACCGACGCCTGGAATGCTTCAAGCTGCTCCATCACGCGCTCGCTGGCAATCGTATCGCGCACCTTCTCACCAAAGCCAGCCCCCTGTGCGCCCCCCACCGCCGATGCCGAGTGCTCGCGTTGCCCCGCCCGCAACGCCGCCGCCCGCTCACCAAGAACCCGAGGCCCAACCAAATTCACATGCGAAACATGCCCCTCTGGTACAGGGTGAGGCAACACAAAAACAACCTCATGCCCAGAAGACACAAGCGATCGCGTCAGCCCATCAACCGCTGTACCAAGCCCCCCAGACATAAACGGGGGAAACTCCCAACCAAGCATCAGAATCCGCATTGTTCAGATCCAACCTTCCAGGCTCGCATCATCACTCGTCCTGCGTGTCATCCATATCACCCAACTCACGAAGCACGATCTCATACCCCAACAACCAGATCAACGCCCGCTCACCCACCCGAGCATCCTCGACCGAGCCCGAAAGCTTCGATCGAAAAACATACATCATCTCAGGCGATCGAAAATGCTCAAACCCCACCTCCGCATCAACATCCCCAAGGTCAATCACCTCTTCCTCGATCAACTCATCGAGCTTGTCCCCCGTGTTCACCAAATCCCCCTCGATCGAGCCCGAAAGCCACCGATCCTCAGTCTCAAGCGATATCCAGACCCCATCATCCTCAACACTCACCCGATAAAACGCAGGCTCCGCCGAGTTCTTCGCCGAGCACACAACCCCCCGTTCATCTATAGACACCGCGCCAAAAACCCCCGCCTCATTCGCGCCCCGCTCAACATCCTCGTAAATATTTTGTTTGGTATCCATCGCCTTCGCCATCATCATCGACCTCACAATCAAAAAATCGATCCTCCCCCACCAGCCACCAACCAATCCGCTCAGAATCTGCCCCCGAACCAATCCTAGCGTCCCGAATCACACCATGACGACGATCGCCAAAGAGAATCAATCCCCCCTTTTCCCTTTCCATGCCCCCACGGGTCGACTCCGAGCAATTCGCGCATATACTCCCCCTCGCTATACCTGCCCAGGTGGCGGAATTGGTAGACGCGCCACCTTGAGGTGGTGGTTCTCGCAAGGGAGTGGAGGTTCGAGTCCTCTCTTGGGCATTCAAAGCTTGAAAAAGCTAAACAGCACCGGAAAACCCCGGTGCTGTTTGTGTTTTTGCACAATATAACCCAATCCCCATCCAACACCCATACTTTTGAGCCACTTCACATCCCGGGTGAAGCACACGCACAATCCGACCGATCACACCAGATAATCGGATCCGATTCACACCTGCGAAAGGGCGAACTGTGCGCGTATTAGTTGTCGACGACTCCGCATTCATGCGGAAAATAATCTCTGAAATGATCGCCTCAGACCCCGCATTCAAAGTCGTAGGCACCGCCCGCGACGGGATCGACGGCGTCGAAAAAGCCCTCGAACTCAAGCCAGACCTCATCACACTCGATATCGAGATGCCACGCCAAGACGGGCTCAGCGCACTCCGCGAAATCAAAGCGAAGAGCAAAGACTTCAACCCCGCCGTCCTCATGTGCTCCTCCCTCACCGTCGCAGGAAGCCACGAAGCATTCAAAGCCATGCGCATCGGCGCAGCCGACATCATCGGCAAAGACCCAAGCACCGTTGGCAAAAAGGACGCCGGGTTCAAAGAAGAACTCCTCGCAAAACTCCACGCAATCGGTGGCCACCGCAGAGACTTCAAACAAACACCGACAGCAAACAAATCCAAGCCCATCGCAGCCGCAGACCACAACCCAGGAAATGAAATCGACTTCGATCGCGTAAAAGCCGTCGTCGTCGGTTCATCCACCGGCGGCCCACCCGTCCTCGAAGAAATCTTCTCCAAACTCGGCGCAGACCTCCGTGTCCCCGTCATCGTCGCACAGCATATGCCCGAACTCTTCACCAAGAGCCTCGCTGTCAGACTCGACCAGCACTGCAACTGCTCGGCAACCCTCGCAACCCACGGCACAATCGTCTCCGAACCCGGAATCTACATCGCACAAGGCGGAAGCCACATCAAACTCACAAGAGTCGCCGGACGAAAACTCGTCACAAGGCTCATCGATTCCGTCCCAGGCGCAATCTACCGCCCATCAGTCGATCTCCTCTTCGCGATCGCCTCCGAACTCTTCGGCAAAAACCTCCTCGCCATCCAACTCACCGGCATGGGCGCAGACGGAGCAAAGGGTGCTGTAGATGTCAAAAAAGCCGGCGGACAAATCATCGCCCAATCAGCCTCATCATGCGTCGTCTACGGCATGCCCAAAGCAGTCGTCGATCAAGGGTTAGCGGACCAAGTCCTCTCACCAAAAGAAATTCGTGATCTAATCTCCAATCTAAACGCTTCAAACCAATCACAATTTTCTACCGAATCAACTGACAAATTCGAAGAACGCAAATCCGCCTAATCCCGTCTTCACACACACAGTAAACTCACGATCACAATCAAACGATAATCGGAAGTGTCAATATATACGCCCTTAGGAAAGAGAAGCATCTCATGCATAACCAGACTTCAACAAACGGCCAAACACCAGACCAGCTTCAACTCGTCAGTTTCACGGTCGGCAAAGAACTCTTCGCTGTAGACATCCTGAGCGTACAAGAAATCAACCGGATGCTCGCGCTCACAAAGGTCCCTCAAAGCCCAGAAGGCATCGAGGGAGTCATCAACCTCCGGGGACGCATCATCCCAGTGCTTGACCTACGAAACCAGTTCGGAATCGAAACCCAAGAACTCGACGACAACACACGAATCATCGTCGTCGAAGTCCAGGGCAACACCGTCGGATTCATCGTCGACTCCGTTCACGAAGTCCTCCGAATCGATCAGTCAATCATCGAAGCAACCCCACAGATGAACACTTCCATCAACGCAAGCTATGTCGCAGGCGTCGCCAAACTCGAAGATGATCTCCTCATCCTCCTCAACCTCGACAACCTTCTCTCCCCAGACGCACTCAACAAACTCTCGAACATGCAACAAGCCGCCTAATCCACGCCATTGGTCAATCCCCCCATTCATTTGAAAGCAGATCATCACCATGAGCACCACGACCAACAAAATCACAATGACCACAGAGCAGTTCACCCGGATGGCGAAAATTATCTATGACCGCTCAGGCATCCACTTCCCAGAAACAAAGAAATACATCATCGAATCAAGGCTCTCTCACAGAGTCGCCGAACTCGAAATGGCCGATTTCGATCAATACATCGCCTACCTCACCATGGGACCATACCAGATGGAAGAGTTCCAGGAGATGTTCAACCGCATCACAATCAACGAAACAAGCTTCTTCAGAAACGACGCCCAGCTCTCCGTCTTTGAAGATCAAATCCTTCCACAAATGCTCGAAGCAAGAGCATCAACCAAACGCCTACGAATCTGGTCCGCAGCTTGCTCGACAGGCGAAGAACCATTCACACTCGCCATGATCCTCCACAGAACCCTCGGCGTCCGGCTCAGCGACTGGAGAATCGAAATCCTCGGCACAGACATCTCCGAAAAAGCACTCTCAGTCGCACAAGAAGGCTCATACACCTCCTACGCAATCAGAACTACACCAAACCTTATCAAAGACCGCTACTTCAAAACCGAAGGCCGAAACTTTATACTCGACGACACCATCCGCTCGATGGTTAACTTCGAAAAGCACAACCTCAAAGACAGAATGGCCGCCAAACGCCACGGAATCTGGGATGTCATCTTCTGCCGTAATGTACTCATCTACTTCGATGACGACATGAAAAGAGATGTCATCTCCATGTTCGACAACCAACTCGCACCAGACGGCACACTCTTCATCGGCCACTCCGAACGCATCAAATCACTCACCGACAAGTTTACACAACTGCAAATCCCACAGGGCTTCTGTTACCAAAAAAACGAACACCTCACCAACTTGAAAGGAAGCTAATCATGGATATGAATGACTTTGATCCAGAAATCCTCCAAGACTTCCTCACCGAATCAGGTGAACTCCTCGAACAGCTCGAGAGCGATCTCGTCGATCTCGAATCGACCCCAAACGATCTCGAACTCCTCAACCAAATCTTCAGAGCCCTGCACACCATCAAAGGCAGCGCATCATTCCTCGCGCTCACAAATCTCGTCGCCATCGCCCACTGTTCCGAAAGCGCACTCAACACCGCACGCAACGGCGATCTCGTCATCGGCAAAGAAGAGATGGACCTCCTCCTCGCCGCAGTAGATATCCTCAAAATACAGTTCGATCAACTCGCCGAGGGAAATACTGAACTCACCCCAGCAGACGGCGAACTCATCAAAAAACTCACCATTCTCGGCGACGGCGGCTCCCTCGAAGCAGATGGCTTCGAGCCAATCGCACCCGTCGGTTCGTCATCCCCTGAATCATCTGAACCCGCTCAAACTTTCGACGACGGGCGATCCATACGATCAATCTCTCTCGACTCCTCAAAGCTCGATCTCATCGAGCACATGGCCATCGATATCGAGGATTCAATCAACCAGGCCATCGCCAAACTCGATGATCTCAACACACAACCCACCCGCTCAACCGCAGGATGCAACCTCACCGAACTCTTCGAAGACATCGCACGAACAGTCGATTTCTTCGAAATACCGGAAATCGCCATTCACGCCAAAGCACTCTCGCTCGCACTCGAAGGAATCGATTCCCTCGAAGAGAAATACTTCGCCCAGATCACACCACGCCTCCACGCGATCTGCATCCTGCTCAACGAGCAAACCAAAGAACTCGTCAACGAACAAGTCATCTCTTGGGACACCGAAACAATCGTTGACAGACTCAACAAATCATCAAACGCAATCGATCTTGATGATGGAAACCTCGAAACCGGCGCAACACCATTCGATGCGTTTCAAACCGATGGTATCGACTTCACCAATCCAGATGCTATCTCTGCAGACCATGCAATAGACATACAAGCCACTGATTCCGCGACTCAATCCGCTACAACAATCACCGAATCCAAAGCCCCACCCGCCGCCGCTCAGGCACTGGCTAAAAAGAACACGATGGCCGCCGTCGAGCAAACCATCCGAGTCGAAGTCTCACGCCTCGAATCACTCATGAACCTCGTCGGCGAACTCGTCCTCCAGAAAAACCGCATCGGGGCCATGTCAGAGGACATCGGCAAAATCGTCAATGATCCCGATATCATCGAACAGATGGAAATCACCGCATCCACACTCGATCGTGTCACCGGAGATATCCAGGTCGCCGTCATGCGAACCCGAATGCAACCACTCGACAAGCTCTTCGGCAAGTACCCAAGGCTCATCCGTGACCTCGCCACCAAAACAAACAAAAAAATCACCCTCGAAATCATCGGAGGCGACACCGAAGTCGATAAGTCCGTCATCGAAGAACTCGGTGATCCGATGGTCCATCTCCTAAGAAACAGCGCAGACCACGGCATCGAAATGCCCGCAGATCGAGTCAAAGCCGGAAAAACAGAAACCGGCACCATCAAACTCATCGCCGCACACGAAGGCGGACACATCAGCGTCCGGATCGTCGACGACGGAAAAGGGCTCTCAAGAGAAGTCATCGGCAATAAGGCCGCCGAAAAAGGGCTCGTCACCAGGGAACAACTCCCATCACTCGCCGACGACGAAGTCTTCCGCTTCATCCTCGAACCAGGATTCTCTACCGCCGATCAAGTCTCCGACCTCTCAGGCAGAGGCGTAGGCATGGATGTCGTCCGCACAAACATCGAGAGCAAGCTCAAAGGCGGAATCTCCATCGAATCCGTCGAAGGCGAAGGCACAACGATCAACATCTCCATCCCGCTCACCATCGCCATCATGCCCGCGATGATGGTCGCGGTCAACGATGAAGTCTTCGCGATTCCACTCACAAACATCACCGAGATCGTCCACCCAACACCCGACATGATCTCAGAACTCGGCGACGAACCAGTCATCCACCTCCGAGGATCGGTCCATCCACTGATCAGCTCCCAGGAAGTCTTCGTCGTCCCCGAACACCAACGACAAGACGAGAACTTCGTCGTCGTCATCGGGTTCAACCAAAAAATCATTGGACTGCGCGTCACCCGTGTGATCGGGCAGCAAGAAATCGTCATCAAACCACTCGATGGCGTTCAGCGAGAGGGACCGATCTCCGGTGCCACTGTACGAAACGATGGCGGCGTGAGCCTCATCATGGACATCGCAGAGCTGATGAGAATCTCAAGAAATCAGCGAAGCACCGTGAGCGCAGCTCATTAATCACCAACGAAAAACGATGGACCGTCTTTAAGGAGTACTCAAATGGACGCCAGTTATATCACACCATTCATGACATCTATCCAGAATGTCTTCAGCACAATGTTCCAACTCCCCGTCGAAATCGGGGAGCCAAGACTCAAAACAAGCTCCACGACCACCCATGATGTCTCAGGCATCATCGGGGTCTCGGGAGAAATGGTCGGAACAATCGTTCTCTCCATGCCATCGGATGCCGCCGAGGCAATCGTCGCACTCTTCACAGGAATGCAAATGGACGCTGACTCAGATGACTTTGCAGACGCTGTCGGCGAACTCATCAACATGATCTCAGGAAACGCAAAGGCAGAGTTCCAACGAAAGGCTGTTTCCATCTCATGCCCCTCAGTCGTCATCGGAGCAGGACACCGCGTCGCATCATCATCAGGCACCCCATGCGTCGTCATCCCCTGTAACACAGACTGCGGCGAGGTCGTACTCGAAGTCGCACTCCGTGAAGCAAACGAATCTGCTGAAACCACAACAAAAGCAGCCTAACCCAAAGCACACTCACCACAGAGCACTCACAGATATTACCAGGAGCATCATCATGCGAATCCTTTTGATCGACGACTCAAAGACTATGCGGAACATACAGAAATCAGTACTCAAGCAGCTCGGATACACCGAACTCGAAGAAGCATGCGACGGCCAAGACGCGCTGAGCAAAATCGGAGCATTCAAGCCCGAACTCTGCCTCGTGGACTGGAACATGCCAACAATGGACGGCCTCACATTCGTCAAAACATTCCGCCAGCAAGACAAAACAACACCACTCATCATGGTCACCACAGAAGCCGAAAAAAGCCGAGTCATCGAGGCAATCAAGGCCGGTGTCAACAACTATGTAGTCAAACCATTCACACCAGACCTTCTCAGTGAACGAATCGCAGAAACACTCGCAAAGTGTGGCGTAAGTTCTTCCTAACCACACACTCCACCACCATGGTCCTCCACGCCATGATCTACAAATAGGATATCGTAGTGAGCAATCAGAACTGCGACATCGACAGCCTACTCAAACTGAGTATCAACAAGCAAAAGCTCAGCGCTATCCTACGGATTGAACCAAACCAATCCGGTGGAGTAATCACCACCGATGCACTCCAAGCATTCCTCGAAGGATCAGAGATACACCCAAAGTGCATCATGGGAAAGGAACTCGAACAACTCCTTGATCTCACAACCGCAAACCCCACCAACGCACATGAAATGGTCGTCGTCAAAGGAATTCCTCCAGTCGATGGCCAAAACGCGGGGTTCGAGTTCTGCACTGATATTCAAACAAAGCTCGACAAAATCGCTCAAAGGGAAGAAGCATTTGTCAAGGCTGAACAAGAGTGCACACTGGGCAACACAGATGATGATCCTGACCAACCCAGCGAAGGAGCAATCGACTTCTACAACGAAAGTCCATTCCTCATCGTCGCAAAGAACAACCTCATCGGTAAAGTCGCCGCCGCACTCCCAGGTGAAGACGGCGTGAATGTCCTCGGCCAAGCAATACCAACAAAACCCGGAAAAGATCTCGCAGACCTTATCGACCATTCATTCAAAATGGATGACACCGGAAACATCCATGCACTCGTCGATGGACACCTCACCTACACCGCCGGAAAACTCCGCATCAACCCCATCCTCGAAATCGCCTCAAATGTAGATTTCTCCACAGGAAACATCGAGTTCCCAAGAGAAGTCATCGTCAAAGAAGGTGTGAGAGATCGCTTCTCCGTAAAGGCCGGCGAAAACATCGAAATCCGGAAACTCGTCGAAGCATCCGTCCTCGAATCATTACAAGATGTCATCCTCCACAACGGAATGGCAGGAAGAGAAACCGGGACAATCTCAGCAGGCCGAGACCTCAAAGCAGGATACCTCGACGGCGTCCACGCATCCGTCGCCGGAAACTGCCAGGTCAACAAAGAAATCACAAACTGCCAAATCAATATCGCAGGAATGCTCCAAAGCCCAACGGCAGCACTCAGAGGCGGAGTGATCTCCGCCTCAAAGGGCGGAGCAGTCGGCTCCATTGGATCAATCCAAGGCATCAAAACTGAACTCATCATCGGATCAATCCCAGATATCGAAGCCAAAATCAGACTCGCACAAACACTCCGCCCAAAGGTCGAAGAGTCCATCACAAAGCAGCAAAGAGCACTCGACACACTCATCAATAGCATCGGCAAGCCGAACAGAGAACAGGCCACCGAGATCGAGTTCATGAAGTTCGAGACAGGCATTCTCGAAGAAAAACTCGTCGACCTCGACAACGCAATCGACAGGCTCGCCCAAATCGTCCGCGAACACGCATCCTACAAACTCGATGTCAAATCGATGATCTTCGCCAAAACAACCATCTGGCTCCCAGGATTCAAGCTCACCTTCGACAACGATGTCAAAGGCGAACTCTCACTCAACCTCAACAAATCCAGAAAACCGATCGTCATACGCAACGGCAAGTCAGAACCCGCAAACACCATCGCAAGGGTCATCGCAGACGACCGCGTGCTCCCCTTCGCCCCAGGCCCCGTCGATGACACCCTCTCCGACGAATCAGACGAAGACATCGCACAAGCCGCCTAATCAACCAATCAAGCCCATTGCCACCAACACCGTGGAACCGCCCAAGGCAGTTCATGGTATATGCTCGTATCCTCACCACACAGGTGGACTCCGCCCGATACGACATACACAATAACGCCATGATCCAAAGCACCCCCAAACAAAGCTCGATCCCCCTCTACACAAAGGCCGCCGCCCTGCTCGCCATCGCCACCGCCATCGGCTCGGCAAATCTCCACGCTTCAACACAACCAACCAACCCCAACCCCAACCCCACCCCCTCAAAGACCCAAACCCAAGACGACACCATCAAAGAGTGCGTCGTCACGCTCATCTCAGGCAGAAAAATCACCGGCGAGCTCGTCCGAGAAGACGACCTCATCGTCGTCATCTCAATCAACGGCATCGACACCACCTTCCAGCGAAAAAATGTCGCCTCCGTCAATATCCTCCCACCCGTCAAACAAAGATACAAAGAACTCAGAGCCGCAATCCCAGACGACGACATCGAATCAAGGCTCATCCTCGTCGAATGGCTCCGAACACGCAAAGCCTACACCCTCGCCATCGAGGAACTCGATTCAGTCCTCCTCATCGACCCCGCAAACCCACACGCCACACTCCTCCACACCTGGCTCACCGAACACGACAAACTCGCACCCGCCAAACCAAAGCCAAAGAGCTCAATACCCACAAAGAACCGCTCAAAGCCAACCAGCACAAGATCACAGAGCAAACTCCTACGAAACAACATCCCCCCACTCACCCCCGAGCAAATCAACCTCATCAAAGTCTACGAAATCGACCTCCGAGACCCACCAAAGCTCAAAGTCCCCGATGAAACCATCGAAACACTCATGCTCCGACACCCACAGGCATTCTCGCCAAACAAAGAAGACCGAAACGCCATCTTCAAACTCCCAGAAGTCGAAAAACTCAAACTCCTCTTCACACACAAAGCAAGAGACCTCTACCACCAGGTCCGTGTCCTTGAAGACCCAAAATCAATCAAATACTTCAAAGGAAATGTACACGCACAAAGAGGATGGCTCCTCAACGCATGCGCCACCACAAGATGCCACGGCGGCATCAACGCCGGCAGATTCCAACTCATCAACTCAAAGCCAAACACCGACCAGACCGTCTACACAAACCTCCTCATACTCGAAAAATTCAAACTCAAAGACGGCTCACCACTCATCAACCACAACGCACCCGAAAGATCTCCACTCCTCCAGATGGCCATGATCCCCCAAAATACACTCACCCCACACCCCCAAATCCCCAAAGGATTCCCAGGAAAAGGGTTCAGACCAATCTTCCGATCCACCCGCGACCGCAAATACCGCGACGCCATCGAGTGGATCAAATCCATGTACCAACCACGCCCAGAATACGACTTCATCCCCAGCCCCCTATCAAAAACAGAACCGCCCACCCCCGCACCAGACCCAACACCATCCCCATAACCCCAAATCACCCCATCAACGGGCTACGATGGGGTGCCGATCTCAGATCCATCCCAAGCAATCAATTAAACGCTCCAACCAGACATCGCCAATAGACTGCCCAATCCGCTGATCAAACACCCCAATCAGGCCGATAATACAATCAGACAATCATCTCCCAGAGCAGACGCCCAGGAAAGACACCAATGACCACCCCAACCTCCCCAGCCCCAATCAAAGCATCCAACCCACTGAGCCAGACCATCCAGATCGTTTCCGTCTCAGCCTTGATTGCTCTGACCGGAATCGCAGGGTGCTCAAAGTCTGACGACGCCCAGGCCGCCGTCAAACAGGCCGAACGCTCCTTCTCCACCGTCGCCGCAGGCGACTCCACCGCTTCGGCATCCTTCGCCGAAGCAACCTACAAAGAAACCGAGCAACTCGTCGCACCGCACGCCGGCTCAGAAGACGGCTACGCCGAAGCCGCCGCCGTATCGAGCGCATTGGCCAAACTCGGTCAAGCCTCCCTCGCCTCCTCACAGGCATCAAAGATCGAAACCCAATCACTCCTCAATGCCCGCGTCGTCCGAGGCATGATCAACCAATGGCTCACCATGTCCGCCATCGAACAAGCCGCAGGACTCTTCGACCCATCAGCCGAACTCGCCGAGATCAACAACCTCATCACCCTCCGCCAAGGCGATGTCAAAGCCTACACCAAAGAACGAAAAGAAGTCGAAACACGAATCGCAACCCTCGAATCACAAGTCGAAGACCTCCGCACCAAGTCCGCCGCCGAGCGAAACGAATCCGGTGCGCTCGAACTCCAGATGCCCCGCGTCAGCGCCGCCAAAGCCGCCAAAATCGTCGTGCAAGTCCGCGAGCACACACTCAAGGCAGACAACTACGAACTCGAAGCAATCCGCATCGAAGGCGTCGTCGGCCAGCTCCGCCCAGGCGCCAACGAAATCCAGCTCAATGTCGAGAAAGCATCCTCACAGATCGAGCTCCTCGAACAAGCACGCATCGAACTCGCTCAGCGTGAAAAAGCAAGCAAGGCCGACGCGACCCAAGCCGCCAACGCCGCAACACAAGCCGCCGCAACCCTCAAAGACGCCGTCGCCCAATACGCCGAGTTCAGAAGCTCACAAGTCGATGACGCAAACCAAAGAGCAATCGCACTGACCAGATCATCCATCGGTGCACTCCGCGATGCAAACCGCGCCGTCAAGCAAGTCGCCCAGCTCACCAAAGCTTCCGCACAACAATCACTCGCAGAATCCTACTCAAGACAAGCCACAGGCCACGCCGAAGCAGCACTCCTCTACCAAGCACTCATCGAAGCCAATGTCCCCGGCTCCTGGCAAACCCTCGCCCAAGAAGCACAAGCACTCGCCGCCCAATCCAGACAAGACGCAAACGACGCATACCAGGCCGCCGCATCAGCACTCAGAAGCGCACGCGTCACAGGCGACGAAAAAGATAAAATCGAAGCAACCGCCCAAAGACTCGAAGCCCTCGGAGGCCTCGAGCCAGAACCAGACTTCGACGACATGGAAAACATGAACAACATGGACATGGACCACTCAAACGACATGGACATGGAAAACATGGACCACTCCAACATGGACATGGACTCCTCCACCCAAGACGACGGCTAACCCCCCCCAAAAACCACACGCAAACACCATTCCGCGCCAAAAGCGGAACTTTCACCACAACCACACCTAACATCAAACCATGACAAACGCAGAAACACAACCTGCTGACCAAATCCCAGGCACACCAACCATCCCCGCGGTCGATCAGCACATCGTCAGACCCAACGATCCCATCACCGCCAAGGTCCACGCTACAAGAATCTGCACCGCCTCAAGAAAAGCCGCCGGATTCGTCAGACACATCGAAATCGATGTCTCAAACACACCCCTCCAAGACGCATGGCACGCCGGTCAATCCTTCGGCGTCATCCCACCAGGCACCCAACCCAACGGCAAACCACACAAACTACGCCTCTACTCCATCGCCGCCCCAACCCACGGCGAAACCGGCGACGGCACAATCATCACCACCACCGTCAAAAGAGTCGTCGACGAACACTGGGACACACACAAACTCCTCAAAGGCGTCTGCTCAAACCACCTCTGCGATCTCAATGTAGGCGACGAAGTCACCCTCACCGGCCCAGTCGGAAAAAGATTCCTCCTCCCCCAAAACCCCGCAGACCACGACTACATCTTCATCGCCACCGGCACCGGAATCGCCCCCTTCCGATCAATGATCCTCGACCTCATCAATCAAGGCATGCCCTCGCGCGTCGCCCTCCTCATGGGCACCCCCTACGAATCAGACCTCCTCTACCACCAAGACTTCACAGACATCGCAGACCAACACCCAAACTTCACCTACCACACCGCGATCTCAAGACACCTCACCCCAACCCAGCCCAAAAAGCTCTATGTCCAAGACCGCCTCAAAGAAGATTTCCAAACCCTCGAACCCCTCCTCACTTCTCAACGAACACTCATCTACATCTGCGGCATCGCCGGAATGGAACTCGGGGTCTTCCAAACACTCGCCAAACTCCTCCCCAAAGACCAACTCGCCCAATACCTCACCCCAGACCCCCAAATCGCCGAAGACATCGACCACTGGGACCGAAAAATGATCCCCAAACAACTCAAAAAAACAAAACGAGTCTTCCTCGAGGTCTATTAGCCAACCTTTCCAAGACCAAACCAAACCAACGCGATAAACTCACCAACCAAACCAATCACCATTTTTCAGAACACAGCGAGAACGACCGTGATCCCAACCACCAAAGCCAAATCCTTCATCCAAGCACTCACCTGTGCCCTCGCCCTCTCCGCAGCTTCCCCCCTCGCCCACGCCCAACTCGGCGCAGACCTCCCCCCATCAACCACCGAAGCAATCTCCATCAGCCCCTCACAACGAACTCAAATCTCCAAGTTCGTCGAGGCATGGACCTCAAAGGCCCTCTCAGACAACCCACAAGACATCAAAAATGCCCTCGAATCACTCACCGAACCCCTCCAGGCAAGAGCCGTCTCCGTCGCCTTCCGCCAGTCCTACGCCCAAGCAATCACCCCACTACTCAACGAACTCCAAGCCAAAGATTCCATCGCATCAACCCTCGCCTCACTCAGAATCGCAGCCAACCTCGCAACCCCAAACACAACCGCCAGAGTCAAAGCCGCACTCAATCACGCTGACCAAGGCATCCAACTCTTCGCCGTCTCAAGAGCAGGTCAAATCTTCAAAACCACAAACGCCCATGGCCCAGCAATGGCCCCAAACGACGCCGTCGCACTCATCAAAGCACTCGAAACACTCGCCTCCGACCCACAAATCCAAGATGAACTCCTTAGAACAACCGTCAGAGCACTCATCGCCGCGACCCAACTCCGCTCCAAGGACATGGGCGACACCCGCTCAGATGCCATCATCGCCCTCGCCAACATCATCGGCGCACACCTCCGAGCCCTGAACACCAACGACGACCCAGCATTCACCCAGAGCATCGCACTCGACGCCGCAAGCGCAATCACCGCTTCCATCGCCGATATCAGCTCACAAACAACCCCCGATGCAGTCAAATCCTCCGTCGGGCTCGGAGGCGACATCATCTCCGTCGCCCTCCGACGCGTCCTCGCCAACACCATCAACCCCGTCTCAAACCGCGACCTCACCGTACGCTCGGTCCAAGCCGGCGAGACCCTCCTCTACTTCGCCCTCCGCAAAGACGCCGAGACAACCCACCGATTCACCGGCTCAGTCAAACAAACAAACTTCGCAGACCTCCTCAGAGCCGGCGACGACAAAGCATTCCGCAACCAAGCCTCCCTCCTCCTCGCCCCCGGCTCCCCAATCGTCAAAGACTTCGGCTTCCAAACAGAACGCTTCTTCCGCTAACCCCCCCTCCCCCCCCATTGCCTACTGACTACCGCCCATTGCCCTCTTCCCCCCTCCTATCCTCTCCCCATGTACCGCATGCTCCTCCCAGCCCTCCTCCTCCTCGCCCTCGTCGCCATCTCCGTCCTCTCAGACAAACCCCTCCCAAGAGCAGACCTCACCTACATCAACTCCACCGAGGTCAACACCCTCGACCCCCAGCGCATGACCTGGATGCACGACCTGCGCACCGCACGCCTGCTCTACCAAGGGCTCGTCGCCAACGATGTCCTCGACGACAACTTCCCAATCATCCCCGCCGTCGCCGAATCCTGGACCATCTCACCCGACGCCAAAACCTACACCTTCCACCTCCGCAAGAATGCCAAGTGGTCCAACGCCCAGCCCGTCACCGCCCACGACTTCCGCTACGCCTGGCGACGCGCCATGCTCCCCGATCTCGTCTCAGGCTATGTCAACATGTTCCTCAACATCAAAGGCGCACAAGCCTTCTACGACTGGCGGCAACAACAACTCGAGGACTTCCCAGACCGCACCTTTGACTCCCCCGCCGATCGACAAGCCGCCGCCTACCAACTCTGGGAGCAAACCAAACTCAAGTTCGACAACCTCGTCGCGCTCTCCGCCCCCGATGACCACACCCTCGTCGTCACCCTCGAACGCCCCGTTCCCTACTTCCTCGAACTCTGCGCCTTCGCCGTCTTCTCACCCGTCTACGAACCCCTCGTCGCCCCCTACGAACGCCCAGACCCAACCACCGCCCGCCTGCTCCGCAAGCCCGGCTGGACCAAACCAGGCACCCTCATATCCAACGGCCCATTCGTCCTCACCCGCTGGCGCATGAAACGAGACATGCGCTTCGAGAAAAACCAACACTTCTGGGACAAAGACAACATCGCCATCGACTCGATCGACATCCCCTCGATCTCCGATCCAAACGCCGGGGTCCTCGCCTACCAGACCGGAGCCATCGACTGGATCGCCGACATCGCCGCCCCCTACCGAGGCGATATGGTCGCCCAAAAGCAAGCCTTCCTCAACGAACACGCCGAGCAAGTCGCCCAGTACCGCGCCCAAGGGCTCGACCAGTTCACCATCGACCGCCTCCTCCCAAACGATCCCCGCGCCCACACCCACGCCGTCTCATCCTTCGGCACATACTTCTACAACTTCAACTGCAACCCCACACTCCCCGATGGCCAAATCAATCCCTTCGCCGATCCCCGCGTCCGACGCGCCTTCGCCCTCTGCGTCGATAAACGATCCGTCGCCGACGAAATCCGCAGACTCAACGAACCCACCGCCTCCACCCTCATCCCCCCCGGCTCCATCGGAAACTACACCTCCCCCGCCGGGCTCCCAAACATCGGCGATGCCAAAGACCAAGCCGAGCGCAACGCCATCATCGCCCACGCCCAGCAACTCCTCAAAGACGCCAACTTCCCCGATGACTTCATCGTCGAGATCGCCTTCAACAAAGACTCCGGGCACGACCTCATCGCCCAGGCCATCGCCAAGAGTTGGCAAAAACACCTCGGCGTCAAAACCAAACTCGAACAGAACGAACTCACAATCTTCAAAGAAGACCTCAAAACCAAACAATACATGACCGCACGCGCAGGCTGGTTCGGAGACTACGGCGACCCCACCACCTTCCTCAACATCAACCAATCAACCAACGGCAACAACGACCGCGCCTACAACAACCCCATCTACGACCAACTCCTCGAACAAGCCGCCATCGAACTCGACCCCATCAAACGCATGGCCATCCTCACCGAAGCCGAGCGCATCATCGTCGAAGAAGACCTCCCCCTGATCCCCATCTTCCACTACGCCACCATCTACATGTTCGATGCCCACAAACTCACCGGACTCTCCACCCACCCCCGCACCAAGCAAAACGCCTACCTCATCGACATCCTCACCGACACCAAAGGCCCAAACCAACCCAAGCCCATGCACCGAGCACAGACAACGGAGGCCCCATCCCCATGATGACCCTCATCCTCCGCCGACTCCTCGCCCTGCCCATCATCCTCATCATCATCTACACCCTCACCCTCACCCTCGCCTGGGCCGTCCCCGGCAACCCCCTCGAAAACCCCGAAAAACGACCCAAGCCCGAAGTCATCGAGCAGATGAACAAACAATACAACCTCGACTCCTTCCCAAAGTTCTACATCTCCTACCTCACCAGCGCAACCGGCATCAAATACGCTTCCGATCTCGTCTCAGGCCAAATCCAACGCGAACGCGACGCGGCCCAAGCCCAAGGCACCCCACTCCCCGCCCGCCCCATCTTCGACCTAGGCCCATCACTCAAATACGACGACCAAACCGTCAACGACATCATCCGCGACACCCTCCCCGTCTCCGTCACCCTCGGTGCCTCCGCCATCCTCATCGCCCTCTTCGTCGGCGTCGGTGCCGGGGTCATCGGAGCCGTCAAACCCAACTCCTTCGCCGACCTCTCCACCCTCGCCATCTCCATGATCGGCATCTCCCTGCCCAGCTTCGTCATCGGTACCGTCATGCTCCTGACCTTCTCGCTCTGGCTCGGATGGTTCCCCATCGCCCAATGGGGCACCCCCAAGAGCATCGTCCTGCCCGCCTTCACCCTCTCGCTCCCCTTCGCTGCCTACATCGCCCGCCTGACCCGCATGGGCATGATCGAAGCCCTCGGAGCCGACTACATCCGCACCGCCCGCGCCAAAGGAGCCCCCGAGCGATCCGTCCTCTTCAAACACGCCCTCAAAAACGCCTTTCTCCCCGTCCTGAGCTTCCTCGGCCCCGCCACCGCCATGGCCATGACCGGCTCGTTCGTCATCGAACGCGTCTTCACCGTCCCGGGCATGGGCGAGCACTTCGTCAATGCTGTCCAGAACAAGGACCTCTTCCTCATCATCGGCGTGGTCTTGGTCTTCGCCACCATGCTCATCGTCTTCAACCTGATCGTCGATGTCCTCTACAAATGGATCGACCCCCGGATCGAATGATCGCTGCCCGGGTCAAGATTTCCTGATATACTCCCATCTATGGACCCAAAGCCCCCCCAGCCTGTGCGTGTAATTGCAATGATGAATCAGAAGGGCGGCGTGGGGAAAACCACGACGACCGTGAATCTGGCAGCCGCCATCGCGCGGATGGGGCGGAAGGTTTTGATTGTAGATTTGGATCCCCAAGCCCACGCGACGCTCCATGTGGCGGGAGAGCGGGAGGATGACCCGGATCAGCCTACGGTGTATGACTTGCTGCTCGATCCCGACTTTGAGCTTTCGGATTGCATCCGGAATGTGGATGAGTATCTCGACATTGTGCCAGCGGAGACGGATTTGGCAGCGGTCGAGACTGAACTGGCTGGGCAGGGGGATCGGAATCATCGGCTGATGCGGGCGATTGAGGCGGGGACGACGGATCATGAGTTTATTTTGCTCGATTGCCCGCCTGCGCTTGGGTTGTTGACGCTCAATGCGTTGGCGGCGGCGCAGGAGGTGATGATTCCGATGCAGGCGCATTTTTTGGCTTTGCAAGGGGTGAGCAAGTTGCTTGAGACCGTGGGGTTGGTGCGTGAGCAGATGAATGCTCGGCTTCGGGTTGCGGGGGTCGTGCTTTGTATGCACGATTCGCAGACTTCACATTCGAAGGAAGTGGTGGCGGATTTGGAGCGGTTCTTTGAGAGCCAGCGGAATACGGCGACGGCTTGGAGCAGTGCTCGGGTGTATCACCCGGCGATTCGACGGAATATCAAGTTGGCTGAGTGTCCGAGCTTTGGGCAGACGATTTTTCAGTATGCGCTGTGGGCGCCGGGGGCGATGGATTATCAGAAGTTGGGCGAGACGATTGTGGCTGAGTGGGATCGGGCGTTGGCGGTTGCCAAGGCGAGCGATTTGAGCGAGGCGGAGATTCGCGTTTTGCGTGGTGCGCAGGGGTTGCTTGAGCGTGGGGCTCGGGATGGAGAGCGGGATGAGGCGGGGGCTGTGGTTGGGTCGGATGAGTAGGCGTTTGAAGAGTTGGCAGAATGTGTTTCGGGTTGTTTTCGGCTTGTATACCAGTGCTTTGCTCACGGCGACGCATTGGCCTGGGTTGGTTGTGAATGGGCCGATTGATCGGACGGATTTAGTGATCCATGCCGGGGTGTTTTTTTGGTGGACGGTGCTGCTCTTTGGGTCGGGGCTGGTGGCGATGGGTGGGTGTGGTTGTTTTGCTCGGCGGCTTGTGTGGACGGTGGTTTGTGGGATGGTGTTTGCGGGGTTTGATGAGTTGACGCAGCCTATGTTTGGGCGGGTGGCTGATCCGTTGGATTTTTTGGCGGACTCGGTTGGGGTGTTGGCGGCGGCGGGTGCGATTTGGGTTTGGTGGCGGAGAAGGGGAGGGGATGGCAATGGGCAATGGGCAGTAGGCAATGGGGGAGAAGGGGGAGAGGGGGGAGAAGAGTTCAAGGCCCCCTCCGTCCGCAGGGGCGCGGACACCTCCGCTGGAGGCTCGGGGGAGGAGAAGGAATGCAGAGGGGAAGAGGAAGAGGGGGAGTAGGAGGAAGAGGAAGACACCCCTCCGTCACGCTTTGCGTGACACCTCCCCGCGGGGAGGCTTATGCATGAATCATGTGGTTCCTGGTGATTCTTGCAGCGTTGATGATGACCTTTGCGTCGAGCCAGTACCTTACGCGATGGAGTCGGCGAGCCCAGATTGGCAGATGATCGCCGCTCACTATGCCGCTGCTTAGCCCAGAAAAATAACGCTCCACACCGATCCGCAAACTATAGAGCATCCGCCACATCCATCCGCCACGCCCCTCAGTCAAACGCACACTCGACAAACGATCACGATCATGCTTACGCCATCCCAAACCCGTCCCAGGCTTACAACGCGGAGCAATCAAACGCAAGCCGACATCCCGGGCTGCACAAAATAACGCGTTCGAGTTGTACCCCGCATCAGCGAGAAGAAAACGACGCCCTCGGCTTTGATCTTTGCCGAGTTGCTCAAGCAATGATCGACATTCGGGCTGCTCTGCATGATTCAAAGGCTGAATCGACCACGCGCACACACGATGCCCGTCATCCACAATCGCATGGAGTTTGTAGCCATGGAAGTATCGGCCCGCCATCCGTCCCACCAATGCGTCAGGATCGCGTGTACTCTCTTTGAGCGTAAATGCTTTTCCATCGGTCAACATCAGCCGACCCTCTGGCAAGCGACGCTGAAGATGTTGAACCAGCTTGCGCATGATCCTGGCCATCGCCGGATCACGCAGGCGTCTGCTCATCGTGGATTGATCTGGGAGCACTCGCCTCCATGCTTGGGCGGGCCAGTTTTTCCGCAGGCAGGCCCAGTTCACAGGGCGGTGATGCAAAGCTGCCCAGAGCAGCACAGCGAGGATCTGCGAATCAGTGTATACTGCATTTCTCATCGACCTACGCGGTAGGCTTCGCAGCGATGAAACGATAAGAGTCCAGAGTTCGCGTTCCATAATGTATCTCCTTGGTAAGAGCACATTGTGGACGCGAACTGCGCAAAGCGCAACCGCCTAACATGCGCCGAATGGCGCATAAACCTCCGGAGGCCCGGGGGAGGAGAAAGAGGAAGATGGGGAGGGGGAGACGGGTTGCTGGGGACGGTCAAGGCGGGGCACCGGGGATGATTCGGGGTAGAGGGTGGTGAAGTCGTATTTTTGGAATCGCATGGTTTGTGTCTCCCTTTGGTTTGGTTCGGGCGGGGCATAAAAAAGGCCGCCTCTATAAAGGGGCGGCTGGACGGGTTTGTGCGCATGGATGGGGTTGTTAGTGAGGGTGGGTTTTGGCGTAAGTTGTTGGGGGGGAGGGGGTAAAAACTGTTTTGGGGATTTTGGAGATTTTGGGAGGGAGGGACTTGTGTGCGCACAGAGTGGGATGTTGGGGTTTGTGTTCAATGAGAACAGAAAACCCAACTATTCTTCAGTCATTGATTGGATAATCGAGTTGCATTTTTGATTGAACAGCAAGTCTTTGTCGAATTCTGAGACAAGCCTCTGGATCAAAGGCATCCAAATTTTTAATATGATCCCCATCGCAATGCGCTTGAATATCAGAATGCGAATAGTTTTTCTTTTTCGGTGTATGATCCAACATGATCTCGATCATTTGACTACCACTATGGATATTTGAAAAAATACAATCATCTTTTTTCAAATAAGCAACTGCAAAATTTGGAAAATCAATGCGAACCCATTCAGGCTCTTTGCATATTGAACTGCGATTCACAGAAATATCAGGCAACTCAAACGCTGCTTCTGTAAAGCGACCTCGACGAAACATGTTTTTATAAGGAGGAACCCTCCGGTACAATTTCTCATCGCTATCTAAAAATGGCAATGCAGGCCGACCGTTCGTCATCATCTCTGGGGGGGTGTTTGAATGGGGCATAACTATTTAGCAGATAAATAAGCATCAATTTTAAGGGCAAGCTCAATCAAATCACGCTCACTGAAAATGCCATAAGTCTCTATGTCTGAATCCCCATCATCTTCTCGATAAGACACCAGCGTCACGCCAGAGTTGAGGCATTCCACATAGACTTCTCTGGCAGCATTTTCAATAAAAACACCAACACCTCCAGCAGCGGTCGGTCCTAAGTCCAAGCCGTAAACACTGATGGCTTGAAAACATGTCAATATTCGACGCATTAATTCTATCGCTAAATCATTTGGCGGCAATGCCGTATACCCGTTCCATCCAACATCGGTAGGCAAACCATCAAACCCGGTACTGTTTAAGCCCGACGATATTGTGCTAGTACCAGCATCAGTCCATTCAATCGGCAAAACAAAATCTTGAACTATTTGACCTGGCTGGCGATGATCACATGTGTTCGACAAAGAATCAATTGCGGGCAGACCGACAATAGGAGGAGCTACAGATGCAACGCTTTGTGCTACATAGAGTGTGGGAATTAATACTGTCATTTGTGTATTCCGCGATGCCATTTAGTCTTCTCTCTTGGCACTTGAAACAAGATCTTCAATAGCATCAGCTTTTTGGTTTAGCCATTCAGCTAAACTCCTTGCTGTATTTGCAGACATCCGAAGTTCCGCTTCTACTTCTCTCACAAAGCCAGATCTTGTAGACCTCTGTACTTCGTCCCCCAAGCCTGTACCAGTGACCTCTTGGACTATTTTCAGTGGAATCGGGGGGCGCTCACTATAAATGGCCGCTGATATCTGTCCCATAGGTGTGGGGCCACCAAAGGCACCATCTACATGGATTACCCGAAAATTATTTGCCTTGATCATATGAAATTCGACGGTTTGTTTTTCGTCTGCCATGTGGAGCTCCGTAGGGCATCATACTCATTTAGAATCACTTATGTTCGATGATTCGATCTACTATCGCCTACAATTCGACCAAATCGCATCTATATGTTTGATTTTAAGCCAAATACGGATGTTTTTCCATCAATCATTCAACCGCTTACTCCGCTGAGTATTTGACGATCATCCCATATGGCTGATGATGTCGTCGGCGAACTCGGAGCATTTTCGTAAAATTGCCCCTTCCATTTGGCGTTCAAAGTCGTAAGTGACTGTTTTGGCTCCGATGGCCCCATTGATCCCTTTGATAATCAAATCCGCAGCTTCGTTCCAAGCCATGTGGCGGAACATCATTTCGCCCGACAAGATGAGGGAGCCGGGGTTGACTTTGTCTTGGTCGGCGTATTTGGGGGCTGTGCCGTGGGTTGCTTCGAAGATTGCGGTGCCGGTGTCGTAGTTGATGTTGGCTCCGGGTGCGATTCCGATGCCTCCGACGCAGGCGGCGAGTGCGTCTGAGATGTAGTCGCCGTTGAGGTTCATGGTGGCGACGACGGAGTATTCGGCGGGGCGGGTGAGGATTTGTTGGAGGAATGCGTCGGCGATGACATCTTTGATGGTGATGGATTCGCCGGTGTTTGGGTTTTTGAGTGCGTGCCAGGGGCCGCCGTCGAGGGGGGTTGCGCCGAAGAGTTCGCGGGCGGTTTCGTAGCCCCATTCCATGAATGCCCCTTCGGTGAACTTCATGATGTTGCCCTTGTGGACGAGGGTGACGGAGTCTCGGTTGTTGTCGATGGCGTATTGGATGGCGGCTTTGACGAGGCGGGTTGTGCCTTCTTTGGAGGTTGGTTTGATACCGAAGCCTGAGGTATCGGGGAAGCGGACCTTTTTGAAGAGTTCGGGGAAGTTATCTTTGAGGAGTGCTTTGAACTTGGTGTTGTCGTCGGTGCCGGCTTCGAACTCGATGCCGGCGTAGATGTCTTCGGTGTTTTCGCGGAAGATGACCATGTTGGTGAGGTCTGGGCGTTTGACGGGTGAGGGGACGCCTTCGAACCAGCGGACTGGGCGGAGGCAGGTGTAGAGGTCGAGGACTTGGCGGAGTGCGACATTGAGGGATCGGATGCCGCCACCGATTGGGGTGGTGAGTGGGCCTTTGATGCCGACGAGGTATGTTTTGAAGTCTTCGAGTGTTTTTTCGGGGAGCCATTCGCCGGTTTCGTTGAATGCTTTTTCGCCTGCGAGTGTTTCGTGCCAGTGGAGTTTTCGTTCGCCGTGGTATGCTTTTTCGACAGCGGCGTCGAAGACGCGGACGGAGGCGGCCCAGATGTCGCGTCCTGTGCCGTCGCCTTCGATGAAGGGGATGATTGGGTTTGCGGGGACATTGAGCTTGCCGTTGGACATGGTGATTGGGGAGGCGGTGGTGGTCATGGCTCTTTGATCCTTTATTGGGGAGGGTATGGTGATGTTTGGAGATGGATGATAGGCGCGTGGGTGAAAATTGCTGTAGGATGGGGGGATGAAGCATACTGGAAAACTATTTGTGATCGGGGTTGGGGTTGGGTTGTTGGGCTTGTTTGTGCTTGGGGGGTGTGTTTCGGGGGTTGGTGTTGACCGGGAGGTTGAGATGTCGGTGGCGGATCGGCTTGAGGCTGATGTGCGGGTGTTGAGTGAGGGGTATGGGGGGCGGAGTGCTTGGGATCGGGGGATGCTTGATGCGGCGGGGATGTGGGTGGCGGGTCGGTTCGAGGCGATGGGGTACTCGGTTGCGTTTGAAGCGGTGCCCAATGGGGATGGGAGTGAGGGGTTTAATGTGATTGCGGAGTTGGTTGGGACGGCTTTGCCGGATGAGATTGTGGTGGTTGGGGCGCATTATGATGCGGAGGTCAAGACGCCCGGGGCGGATGATAATGCTTCGGGGGTGGCGGGGATGTTGGAACTTGCGAGGCGGTTTGCGGGTCGGCCGATGGGGCGGACGGTTCGGTTTATTGGGTTTACCAATGAGGAGGGGTCGAACTCGCGTGGGGGGAAGATGGGGTCGCGGGTGAGTGCGGCGAACTCGAAGGCTCGGGGGGAGAACATTGTGGCGATGATGTCGATCGAGATGATTGGGTACTACAGCGATGAGGCGGACTCGCAGCGGTATCCGTTTCCGCCGGGGATGGCGGAGCAGTTGGGGCTTGAGTTGCCTACGGTCGCGGATTTTATTTCGGTCGTCGGGCGGTTCGCGGACCGGGCGTTGATCGAGCGGATGGGGGGTGCGATGATTGAGGTCGGGGGGATTTCGGTGGTGCCTGTTGCGCTGCCGGCGCAGGTGCCGGCGTTGTATCGGTCGGATCATGCGAACTATTGGTTCGAGGGATATTCAGCGGTGATGGTGACGGATACGAGTGAGTATCGGTTCCCGCATTATCATCAGATGGGTGATGTGGCTGAGGTTTTGGACTTTGGGCGGATGAGGGGGGTTGTGGATGGGTTGGAGGGGGCGGTGGTGAGGTTGGGGGGTGGGGAGTGAGGAAGAACCTGCTTTGCCATTCGGGTCAAAGCTGGGCACTCCGCTCGATTTCGTGTAGAATCAACCAGAAGTCTTTGATTGGTCAGAGACACCAGGAGGTTAATGGATCTTGGGAAACCGGTGTAGCATCTACTCCCTTAGGGGACCGAATAAAAGGCAATAGTATCCGCAATTCTCAGAATGTACGCATTACAGCAAACAGCGGAGGCCCAGAACAGGCTGGATGTGATTTATATGGAATTCAGTATCGAGTAGATAGAAAGAATGTGCAGCATGATTCGATTCCCTTACATGTATCAGGAATGACGGATGATTTTTTCAAATAAGTCGGTGATTTTTCTTATATGCCTACTGTGCCTCGGCCTGCTTGGAGGGTGCGCTCGCTTCCATTCGAGAAGTCTTTCTGTCGAGCGTAAGTTGCCCGAAATGTCATCGATGGTATATTTCGATGTGTCAGACAATCGACGGATATTGTTCTATTATTCTGAAACGGCTCAAACGATCCCGGTATTAATTGTAAACTATCGAGGAAACCCCTTTGTTGAATTTGTTGAAAACTATCGCGATTTCGCGGGTACACGGGCGATCGCTAGCACTGGCTTCATGAGCACCACTCTCAACAAGAAAGACAAAAAACTTATATATGAAAAAATGCTAGAGTATGGTACGGCAAAAGAAGATGTTGCCATGCTGTATATGTGGAGAAAAAAGAAGAATCTTCCTGTTTTTGTGGTTTACAAAATTTTAAACGAATGACAATTTTGTAGAAAATAGTTGTAAGCCGTTTTGAGACAAAGAATCGTCGGGGGATTTACCCGGAGATCGAAGAACCCGAAGGAGCATGGGAATGCTCCGTCGGGGCACCCGCACCTGCCTAAGAAGGGCGAACAAATACATGAGAGAAGACCCCCTCCGCCCTGCGGGCACCTCCCCCGCCCCCCGGGCCCGGGGGAGGAGAAAATGGGGAGGAGAAGATGGGGTGGGAGAAGGCACGGCTTGGCGGGGACGGTCAAGGCGTGGCATCCACCGAATCGATACATGCAGGAGCCGGGGACGGCACCGGCGTGGCATCCGGGCGTACGATGTGATGGCTGAGCGATCGAGTCACTTGAGGGTCGCTGGGTGAAAATGAGCGTTCGGGATGTTTACTGAGCGAAGCAGTTTTCTGTGAAGAACTGAGAAAGGTATTTTATGGCATTGCGTGTAGTTGGAGCGGGGTATGGGCGTACAGGGACGGCATCACTGAAACTCGCGTTGGAACGGGTTGGTCTTGGGCCTTGCCATCACATGAGCGAAGTGCTACCAAGCCGAGAGCGCGTCGAGCTTTGGACACGGATCGGGGCTGGGGAGACAGATAGGAATCCTGGTCTTTGGGACGAGGCGTTTGCGGGGTATGAATCAACAGTGGATTGGCCGAGTTGCACGCATTGGCGTGCGCTGATCGATCACTACCCCGATGCCAAGGTGATCCTTTCTCGGCGGGATGCCGGGCGTTGGTTCACCTCTGTCAATGAGACGATTCTCAACCCTGAATCGAACGCGATGGTTGAAAAATCACCGATGGGGCCGATGCTTGATCGCAACATCTGGCAGCTGTTTGATCATCGGCTTGATGATCGAGAGCATATGATGGCGTGTTTCGAGAAACACTGTGCGGAAGTTGTCGAGGGGGTTCCTTCTGATCGGCTTTTGGTCTTTGAAGCAAAGGATGGATGGGCTCCGCTGTGTGCATTTCTTGGAGTGGATGTGCCTGATGAGGATTATCCGCATGTGAACTCGATGGAAGAAACAAAGCGTTTTATGAAAGCGTTGGCACAACAGGCAAGCGGCGGGGCGCAAACGGCAGATAAGAATGAGATCGATGCCATCTTTGATCAGGGTGATGGTGGCTGAAGGATCTTGCTTTGGCCGATGGCTGGTGGGCCGATGGAGGCGTCTTCGGCTCCTTCGGGAGATTCACCCGGAGATCGAAGAACTCGAGGGAGCATGGGAATGCTCCGTCGGGGCACCCGCACCTGCCTAAGAAGGGCGAACAAATACATGAGAGAAGACCCCCTCCGCCCTGCGGGCACCTCCCCCGCCCCCCGGGCCCGGGGGAGGAGAAAATGGGGAGGAGAAGATGGGGTGGGAGAAGGCACGGCTTGGCGGGGACGGTCAAGGCGTGGCATCCACCGAATCGATACATGCAGGAGCCGGGGACGGCACCGGCGTGGCACCGGGAGAAGAGGGAGAAAAAGAAGGATTCTTTAGGTGAAGAAGATGAGCCCGCTTCGACACACCCCTTGGCCCCCAGAGACGACGACTCACCCCATCGCAACAAGCTTCTCAAAGCCTTGCTTATAGGCCTCGATGAGTGCATCAATCTCGGTTTCGCTCATCGGTGTCGAGAGGGTCGCGGTGCTGGTGTTAATCATCACCATGCCCGCATCAAACATGTGATCGAGCAACATGCTCAGCCTGCGGTTTTCGTCGGGTGTGAGATACGCCTGTCGGAAGTTGCGAGGCGGGTTCGCCTTCATATGCACCCGGAACATCGCGCCCCCGCCGGTGACGCACGCGGTTGCGCCTGTCCGTTCGATCGCTTGCTCGATCCCCTTGATCGCGCGATCGGCCAGCGCGTTGAGCCTTGCCACCGCGGGCGCATCGAACTTCTCCATCGCGACAAGCCCAGCGGTCATGCTGATCGGGTTCGCGGAGAAGGTCCCCGAATGGGGGAACAGGAGTTTTTTCGAGCGCGGATTCAAGACCTCCATCACCTCGGCTCGCCCGGCGACTGCACCGATCGGGAACCCGCCTCCGATCATCTTGCCCATCGCGGTCAGATCCGGCGTGATCCCATAACGCGATTGCAACCCGCCGAACTCTGTTCGGAAGGTGATGACTTCATCGAGCACGAGCAGCGCGCCGTTGCGCGTGGTCCATTCACGGATGGCCGAGACGAACACTTGATCCGCCGGGCGCAGCCCAACGCGGTGAGGCATCAGATCCAACAGCACACACGCCAACTCGTCGGCATGCTCATCAAGAATCGCGATCGCCCGCTCGACATCGTTGAACGGGAGAACCACCACATCATCGAGCGCCGATTTGGGCGTCCCATGCGCGAGCGGCACACTCTTGGGATGGTCGATCTCGCCCCAGGTCTCCGGGTTGGGCGCTTGGCTGACCTCGGCGTAGTCGTACCCGCCGTGATATGCACCCTCGACCTTGGCGATTTTCGCCCTGCCGGTGAATGCACGCGATGCCTTGAGCATCACCATCAGCGCCTCGGTGCCCGAGTTCACAAATCGGATCTTCTCGAACCCCGCGTTTCGGCTGCACAGGTGCTCGGCGTATTGCACCTCGATCTCGGTCGCCATCGTAAACGCCGAGCCTTTTGTGAGCTGCTCGGTGACGGCCCGGACGATATCCGGATCGGCGTGCCCATGAATCAGCGAGGCCATATTGTTCGCAAAGTCAAGGCGTTTGACGCCTTCGATATCGGTCAGCCAGCACCCCGCGCCGTGATCCGCATACGCCGGGTGAGGCTCGCGCAGCACCGTGTTTCGGCTCACGCCGCCGGGGAGCACCTTGAGCGCCCGTTCATAGATGGCTGCACTTTTACTGATCTGCGTTGGCGTACTCATTGCATGGATCCGTTCAGTCACTCTGTTGAGGCAACAACGCTGCGCCCGTTCGTTCTTGGACATAGTCAAACTCAACGCCGGGGCTCAACTCAACAAGTTGGAACCCGTCGTCCGTGATATCAATCACCGCAAGGTCGGTATACACCCGCGAGATCACGCCGAGCCCGGTCAATGGGAAGGTGCACCGCTCGACGAGTTTGGGATCGCCATTCTTTGTGCAGTGCTGGGTAATAACAAACACCGATTTGACACCTGCAACCAGATCCATCGCCCCGCCCACCGCCGGGATCGCTCCGGGCTTGCCGGTGGACCAGTTCGCCAGATCGCCGTTGCACGCCACCTGCATCGCGCCGAGCACGCACAGATCAATATGTCCGCCTCGGATCATCGAGAAGCTGTCGGCATGATGGAAATACGCCGCCCCGGGGTTCGCGCTGACCTGGCGTTTGCCAGCGTTGATCAGTTCAGGATCACCCTCGCCCTGTGCCGGCGTCGGTCCCATCCCAAGCAACCCGTTCTCGGTGTGATAGATCAGCGTCCGCCCCTCGGGGACAAACTTGGCCACGAGTTCGGGGATACCGATACCGAGATTCACGAATGAACCATTGGGGATATCGTGCGCCAGTCGGCTCGCCATTTCTTCGCGGGTCCACCCGACGGCTTGTGTGTGCTCGCTCATGGGTAGGACACTCCTGCTGCGACGAGTTCCGATTCATAGACCGGGCTTGCGATCTCGACGACGCGATTGACAAAGATGCCAGGCGTCACCACGACCTCCGGGTCAATCCCGCCGGGCTCGACCACCTCGTTGACTTGCACAATGCTCGTCTTGGCAGCCATCGCCATGATGGGCCCGAAGTTGCGTGCGGTTTTGTTGTAGATGATGTTGCCGTGCGTATCGCCGACGCGCCCTTTGATCAACGCGAAGTCGCCCTTGAGCCCGTGCTCCATCAAATAATCCTGCCCATCGAACGAACGGGTTTCCTTCCCCTCCGCCAACGGCGTTCCGACAGCTGCCGGGGTATAAAACGCTGGAATCCCCGCCCCGCCAGCGCGAATCCGCTCGGCGAGCGTGCCCTGAGGCACGAGTTCAAGCTCAATCTTCCCGCTGTTGTACAAATCCGGAAACACCGTCGAGTTGGCAGTCCGCGGGAATGAACAAATAACCTTCGACACCCGCTTCGCCTTGAGCAATGCTGCCAAGCCCACTTCGCCTGAACCCGTGTTATTGCTCACCACCGTCAGGTCTTTGGCGCCCTGGTCGATCAGCGCATGGATCAACTCGATCGGGCTGCCGGCTTCTCCGAACCCGCCGACCATCACCACCGCACCGTCAAAGACATCCTTGACCGCATCGCCAGCACTCGATACTTGCTTATTGATCATGGCTTGTGCTTTCTACTGCGCGTCTTCGATCACTCGGGTGTAATCATACAGCCCGGCCTCGTCGAACAGAACACGGTCCTCGTAATCATCGAACCACGCAGCCTCTGGATTGCGCCCGACGATACAGACCTTACCACGATCGGGCGCACTCGCCGCGTTTCGCAGCAGCTTGAAGATCACCACGCCGTGCTCGCTGCCGGCAAGCCCGGGAATCGGCTCACTGGTCACCGCACACACTTCGGTCTTGCCTTTGTAGTGCGTGATCGAGAGTTTCGCGTGATTCTCAACACCCGACAACCCCTTCTGCGATTCGTTCAAGATGCGCCACGATTCTTCGATGGGGATATTGAACGCCTTATAGGCAACGATGTCGCGCCCGCAGAAGAAGTAGTGGTTATCCGCGCCCACGCGTTTCATCTCCCGCTGCATGATGCGGAGCGCGTCGGCATCGTCGTTGATATCTTTGATGATCGGCGTCTGGTTCTCGACGGTGATCCACCCACGATCCAGAAGCCCCCGCATCGCTCTTCCTGTCTCAGGAACCCACGCAAAGAATCCTTTGTCATCGCGGATGTATTCGCCCGAGTCGTCCTTGGCGAGGAACTCATCGGGGTGCTCGAAGTGGACCATGAAATGCACGCCGACTTCTGGGTAGGCGTTGTGGAACCCGTCGAGCATCGCGAAGAAGGTATCCTCGAACCGCTGGGGATAGAACGCCATTTCCTTCGTACCGATCCGGACCGACTCGATCCCCGCCTCGGCCAACGCGCCCATCCAGGCTGCGAGTTTGGCATTATTCAATACCATCGGATCGCCGCCCGAGAGCAGGATCTCGCGGAGTTTCTCACGCCCACATTCTGGATGTCGCCCGCCGTTGGCAGCCACAGTTTCGTTGAACTCATGAATGTACGCGACGATATCTGGAATCTTGGCGAGCCCCTTCTTGGCAACCGACCCGTCGGCTCGTTCGATTTCCTTGCGAGCAATCAACTCTTCGCGATAGCAGAATCGGCAGTGGGCCGAGCAGGTCGAGACGACATACATCAACCCCATCTCGTACTTATGCAAGAGCCCTTCCACCGGCGAGTAGTCCATCTGATTTCCCGGATCTTCCGACCCGGCAAGGTCGAGCGTTTCGTCCGGGCTCGCCTTGACGAGCTTTTGAATCGCGGGGCTGGTCTTGGCCAACTCGGCAAAGTGGCGTGTCACCTTTACAGGCATCCGATTCTCGACATCGCGATCCGAATCTTTGAGCACGCTCAACTGGACGAGTTCATCGGAGCTATACAGGCTCATCAGGTCCTCGGGCGCGCTGCCTTTGAGGAACGGCGCGAGCCCGTTGATGATCTCCCGTTTGTGAGGCACATCCGTGACCGTATCGAGAAAAGCCTGTTCTTTCGCTGTGGGAACATATTTCGGTGCTTGGGACATCAACTCAACTCCATAAAATGACGACAAGGGCCATGGCCGCCTCTGAAACACGGCGTACACTTTACACGCCTGATTGTAATACGATGAACAGCAAAGTGCCACCCATGTCCATGAAAGATTTAATCGCGACGCTCAGTGAAAAACTGACCCCCACCGAACGCCGAATCGCCGAGCTGGTCCTCCAAGACCCAACCCTGCTGGCTTTCGGCACCGTATCGGACCTTGCCGAGCTCGCCAACACCAGCAGACCTTCTATCGTCCGTTTCGCGACCAAGCTTGGATTCGAAGGATACACCGATCTCCAAAGCTGGATTCGAGCCCAGTTATCGCTCCAACTCTCGAGCCCGAGCCAGCGGATCCGTCAGCAAGACGGGCAGGCGGCCCCGGTGCAGAGCGCGATCGAAGACGCCATCGCCCAGGCCTTTGAAGCCCTCGACCCCGAGCGTCTCAACGCCTTGGCTGCCCCGATCGCCAAAGCCAAAAACATCTGGATCATCTCCGGCGAGACCTCCATGGCCGGCGCCCATGTCCTCCACTCCGGGCTCGCGATGATCCGACCCGATGTCCACCTCGTCGTCGAGCACTCGACCGGGCGCGAACTGAGCAGTGCCGCCCCCGGCGATACCGCTGTGGTTTTCGACTTCGCCCGGTACCGCCGAAACTCGATCACCACCGCCCGCGCCTTGACCAATCTGGGCGTCGAGATCGTCGCTATCACCGATGGCCCCCTCTCCCCGCTCGCCGCTTTGACCAAAAACTGGTGCGAACTCAAAATCCCCGCTGTGGGCCCGTTTGACAGTTCCATCCCCGCCGTGATCGCTGCCGAACTGCTCGTCAACGAGGTCGTCCACCATCTCGGCGACCAAGCCCGCCAAAGAATCGACCGCCTAGAGTCCCTCTGGCAAGCCACCGACACCTTCCTCAACTACACGCCGAGACCAGATCGGTGATTCTGAGTGCCGGTTGCCCTTAATCGCCGGGTGCCCTTACTCGCCGTCTTCGGCGCAATGAGGTCTTCTCTTGCGATGACATCAGATCCCGACGCACCCAAGAGGGCGAATCGGGGCACCCGGCGCGTGAGGTCTCAAACAAGAATATCATGCACGCATGAATAGAACCCAGCGCTCGGTGGTTCGTACTATGCAATGCCAAGAGCGACCTTCGCTCGTGCGAGTCGCTCGCCACACAACAGGAGGTTCAAAGTGCTCTATACCAAAGAAGCAAACGGCTCGTTCACCGAGACACTCGATCGACTCGCCCAAGCCGTCACCGATCATCACTTCGGCGTCATCGAAACCATCGACCTCAAAGGCAAACTCAACGCCAAAGGCGTCGAGTTCGAGCGTCGATGCACCGTCTTTGAAGTGTGCAACCCACACCGGGCCAAGCTGATCCTCGAAGAAGACATGGCCCTCTCGACCGCCCTCCCATGCCGAATCTCGGTCTACGAGCAGGACGGGAAGGTCTTCGTCGCCATGGTCCGCCCCTCAGCCATCCTCGGGCTCTTTGACATGTCCAACGAGGTCGGCCAAGTCGCCAGCGAGGTCGAAAAGGAACTCATCGCCGTCATCGACCAAGCCTGCGCCTTGACCGCCGTTTAAATCGCCCCCGTTTGCCGGTGCCCTCCTTCGACCGCCTTGGGCGAAGGATGTCTTCTCCATATCTCTATCTCACACCAGATCCCGACTGCGCCCAAGAGGGCGAGTCGGGGCACCCGGAACCTCAATCCACATCATTATCTTGGATAGGTGTAATGTGATTTTCGCTATCTTCATTGCTATGCACTGGGTCAAGTGTGAGCTGCCGACTCTTCCAAGATTCCCCTGCTGTAGCATCCGTTTCAATCATTTTTTCGATCGCGAGCGTTTCTCGATATTCACGAGCTTCAGATGCCATAGTCCATTTGACTTCGATGCCAAGTTCGTTTTCGATTTCATCTCGTATCTCGGCCAGCTTTGCCCTAAAAAACTCTTTCCGATGATTTACTTTATTGACCTGATTAGAAACAAAATGTTTGTGGAGTCTGGATTCAAGGGCAGGAGCATCTTCGCTAAGAATCATCGCATGAACATCGAATGTAAATGGCACACTAGAATCACCGAGTTCTTTCACTCTCTCTAGAGGCTCAAGCCGTCTTGTCAGTCCAATTTTGAATACATCTTCGCCAAACGAACCGATGTTCGAGATGATGTAAACATGCCCTCTCCGGGTCATTTGAGCCATCGAAACTGCTCGCTGATTTCGATCTTCTGCCTCGTTTAATTTCCCTTGGAGTTCGGCAAGTTGTGCTTCAAACTCTGATCGCTGCTCTTCGCTCGCTGCCTTCATCTTTGCCTCTGCCTTCGCCATTGCTTTCTTGAGCACATCCTCTTCTTTGACAGCTTCCTTGATAGCTCGCTCATATTCGCGCCTTGCTTTTTCTTCTTCGCGGATCTGCTCGCGAATTCGTCTCTGTTCTTCTCGCTCTTGCAACTTAAGTTCTTGAGTGATCGAAGCCCATTTGAGTTCATCTTGCCTTGATTGGTAATACTCCTTTGTAATCCGAGCGTTTCGAAAAGCCTTGCCCCCATAGTTTACGAGAATAAAAGCATCATGAACCGCCTGCTTGAGCTTGCCCCCGTTGTCATGCTTCACTTTCGAAAGTATCGAATCGACTTTTCCGTTAAACGCATCAAGCACGAAGTTCTCGGCACCCTCCCGCCGATTATCCTCCACATACTCGCACTTCGCTGCCGATCCAGCTTTGATTAGTAGCTTGGTATGCTTCCTCGCAATTTTCAGTTGCTGGCCAGCTTCCTTATGACCGTACTCTTCCGCCAAATCTTCGAGCAAACTCGAAGAAGGCATCAGATACTCATCTCCATACCCATCAATAATGTTCCGCATTGATATCACTGTACCCTGATACAAATCCGCCTCTGCAGCAATCTTGCGTGTGTCACTTGCGATTTCATTCGCGTGCCCAACCGCTTTCGCAATCATTTCCTCGCATTCTTGTTCTGTCACGGATTTTTTTAGATCGATTTCATCCTGAGCAGTCCTAAACATTGCTGCATATTTTTTCTCAAGAGCAGGCTGCCTTGCCTCAACCTCAACCAGATTCTTTGTTGCTTGTTTTAATGCTCGAAAATTCAAATACCAAACCACTGCAAAGCACACACAAGCTGTTGCCGCGATAAAAAATAAAAACCATGCCATTTGATTCCCTCTCCATTGTAATTGAATTATGACCTGCCCTAATTATACCCAAACGGAGGCGTGGAGTCATACCCCTCCCAATTGACCTCCCCTCCTCCCCCGCCTACAATCCCGGCCCTCCGGATGGAAACCGGCGGCACACCAAGGATTTAGACATGAAAAGCGATACACACCCAACCTACTACCCATCATGCAAGGTCTACTACAACGGCGAGGTCGTCATGACCGTCGGCGCGACCGTTCCTGAGATGAAAGTCGATGTCTGGTCGGGCTCGCACCCGTTCTTCACCGGCAAATCGGCGTTTGTGGACGCTGCGGGACGGGTTGAGAAGTTCCAGAAGAAGTTCGCAGGCAACTACTTCCAGAGCAAGAAGAAGTAAACCCGCCGATCGAGCCAAAGCCCAATGGGATCATCGAAAAATCGATGGTATTGCTGCGCCGATCGTATGCCGAACAAATCAAGGTCCTATTACCTGAGAACCCCCGTTTCTTGGGTGTTTTTTTGTTATTTCGCTCGAAATCATGCCCAGATCGGGTACAAATGGATCCAAGGCTTATTCTTTGCGTATGAGAATGTAGTCTCATTCGGTGCGCTGGAGTTGTATCGGCGTTTTCGGATACCTGTGGGTCTCTACTACAGGTCAACTCATTTTTACGCAACAGAGCTCGCTCTGATCGATGCCCACCCATTTGTGGGATCATTGACCAGAAGCTGGTTCGTTGTCGGTCGGTCTTGGTGTTCTGCAATGGTGTCTGTCGCCAGAGCAATGAACTGAATCATCACAGGCGTGGGTCCACGCCTTCGAATAACCACCGCTCTCACCCAACAAGAGCGGCTCATAAGGGAACGCAATGAAAACCACACAAGCACTCCTCTCCACCTGTATGACCCTCGCTACGCTCAGCGGCGTCGCGCTGGGCGCCCAGCAACAGTACCCCGTGAGCATCGCAAGCCACGACGAACTCGCAGTCCAAGAGATCGCCCGTTCACTCATCACCTCGCTGCCGCAGGAGCAGCAGCTGCTGATCGCCGCCAATGGCGGAATCGGTGCTGAAGCGGTCAATCCCGCAGCCTTCACCCGCAACTTCGAGGATCGCAATCTGGGACACATCCCCACCGATGTCACCGCAATCAAATACCTCGGGATGCTCATGGGCGATCAGATGCGTGCCGAGCTCACCGAAGCTCAGATCGCGGTCGTCACCAACATCGCGACTGTGATCGACGAAGGCACCACCGTCCCTCTGATGTGCTTCGCACCAGACACCAATCCAAAGTACGCCTACCTCATCAACGAACTGCTTGATTATCAGTTCGTCGCTGACAAAGACGACAACTCCCGGTTCCAGATCGGCAATCGCTGGTCACGCACCGCGACCAATGGTTCAGGACTCACCCAGGGCACCCCAACCACCGTCACCTATTCATTCGCTCCCGACGGCTCATTCATCCCCAACTCCGGACTCGGATCAGGCAACTCGACCCTCTTCGCGTGGCTTGATGCGAAGTATGGCAGCACCGCAGCATGGCAAACCTTCTTTCACGATGTATTCGCCCGCTGGGGTGAACTCTCAGGCTTGTCCTATGCCTGGGAGCAGAACGATGACGGCGTGCGGATGAGCTCGCAGCGAGGCGTGCTCGGTGTTCGCGGTGATGTCCGCGTCTTTGCGTTCAATTATCCTGGCGATGGCAACGGCGGCGTGCTCGCATACAACTTCTTCCCCAACGATGGCGATATGGCACTCGACGCCTTCGACTCATTCTACAATAACACCGGCGGCAACTCGATCCGGCTCCGCAATGTGATCTCCCACGAGCATGGGCACGGCATCGGAATCTTCCATGTTTGTCCTGCAAACCAGACCAAACTCATGGAGCCATTTATCTCCACGGCCTACACCGGCCCGCAGCTCGATGAAAAACTCGCAGCCCAACGCCACTACGGCGACCCACAAGAACCCAACGACTCAATCCCCTCGGCGACCGATCTGGGAACATACAACAGCAGTGGAATCGCAGTCCTCGAAGAAGCGAGCATCGACGACAATAGCGATATCGACTTCTACACCATCACACTCACCGAGCGGGCACAGATCCTTTTCTCGATCGCCCCGAACGCTGCTCAGTACAGCCAGGGTCCACAAACCCAGTCGTGCAACTCCGCTCCAACCACAAACTACAACACCATGCACGATCTGAGGATCGAGATGTTTAATATCGCAGACATCTTCAATCCTGTCGCAATCGCTGATGATACCGTCGCAGGCGGGAGCGAAACCGCGACCTATGCGGCTGAGCAACCCGGTGACTACCTCATCATCGTCTCGACAAACTCGTCAACCAACAATGTCCAACGATACCAGGGCACATTGTTCATCTCTGCACTTCCACCAGTTGAATGCCCCGCCGACATCAACGGTGACGGACAACTCAACTTCTTCGATGTCTCGGCATTCCTCTCAGCTTTTAGTGCTCAGGATGCTGTTGCAGACTTCAATGGCGATGGAGATTTCAACTTCTTCGATGTATCCGCATTCCTGACCGCATTCGCTGAAGGCTGCCCATAATCGAACCTGAAATCCTGTTTCAACACCAAGCCGGGTCAATCTGACCCGGTTTTTTTCATAATCTTGGCGGATTCATTCTTTTATTCACATAATCGGATATAGTACCGCCATGACCTCTACCCATCGCCCATCCCTGCTCGACACACTCAAGAACACCGTCCTCATCTGGGACGGCGCGATGGGCACCCAGACCCAAGGCTACGAGCTTGACATCGAGACCGACTACATGGGATGCGAGAACTGCCCAGATGTCCTGTGCCTCTCGCGACCGGACATCATCGAAGAAATCCATGCCAACTACTTCAAGGCCGGCGCGGATGTCGTCACCACCAACACCTTTGGTGCCGCGGCCCATATTCTTGGCGAGTTTGATCTGGCGCACCGCGCGGAAGATGTCGGATTCGCAGCGGGCACCATCGCCCGCAAAGCCGCCGACGCATTCTCGACGCCCGACAAGCCCAGGTTCGTCGCCGGGTCGCTGGGCCCGGGCACCAAACTTATCACGCTCGGGCAGATCAGTTTCGATGTGATGCGCGATTCCTACGCCGACGCCGCCCGTGGTTTAATCCGAGGCGGCGTCGATACCATCCTCCTCGAAACCTGCCAGGACCTCCTGCAAATCAAAGCCGCGATCGCTGGCATTCGACAGGCAGCAACCCAACTCGAACTCGATCCTGACACGGTTCCGATCTGCGTCTCGATCACCATCGAGCAGACCGGCACGATGCTCATCGGGACTTCGATCGAAGCCGCCATCGAAGCGCTCCGCCCGATGCCCATCGCATCGCTCGGGCTCAACTGCGCCACCGGGCCCGTCGAGATGCTCGCGACCGTGCGCACGCTCGCCTCCAAGTGGGATCGGCTCATCACCGTGATGCCCAACGCCGGGCTCCCCGCGCTGGTCAAAGGCGAGACCATCTACCCGCTCACCTCGCAAGGGTTCCACGACGCGATGGAGATATTCCTGCGTGAGGGGCTCATCAATGCCGTCGGTGGATGCTGCGGCACCACACCCGAGCACATCAAATACCTTGCCGAACTCGTCGAGAACACGCCTCCCGGCGAGCGACCCACCACCGCCATCATCCCGGCCTGCTCGTCACTTTACTCCGCGGTCGAATATCGCCAGGACGCCTCATTCCTGATCGTCGGCGAGCGGTGCAACTCATCGGGCTCGCGGGCCTTCAAGCGATTGCTCGAAGCCGAGGACTACGAGGGCATCTGTTCGCTCGCCAAGAACCAAGTCAAGGATGGCTCGCATGTGCTCGATGTCAATGTCGATGTCGCCGGGCGCAATGGGCCAAGCGATATGCACCAAGTCATCTCGCGCCTTGTCCAGCAGGCCGACGCACCGTTGATGCTCGATTCGACGGCGCCAGAAACCATCGAAGCCGGGCTCAAATCGGCGGGCGGCAAGTGCATTATCAACTCGGCGAACTTTGAAGACGGCGAAGATCGATTCGATCAGCTCTGCAAACTCGCCAAGGACTACGGCGCTGCATTGGTCATCGGCACCATCGACGAAGACCCCCAAGAAGCGATGGCCCGCACCGCCGATCGCAAGGTCGCCATCGCCAAGCGAGCCATCGAACGAGCAACAACACTCCACGGGCTCGCCGAATCCGACCTGTTCATTGACCCACTCGTTCTGCCCATCTCGACCGGGCTCGATTCCGATCGACGCAGCGCCCACGCCCTGATCGCAGGCACCAAGCAAGTTGCCCAAGCATATCCTACTCTCCAGCTCACCTGCGGGCTCTCCAATGTCTCCTTCGGGCTCAAGCCCATCGCCCGCACCATCCTCAACGCGGTGTTCCTCCATGAACTTGTGCAAGCGGGCATGACGAGTGCGATTGTGCATGCCTCGAAGATCACGCCGCTGAATCGGATTCCTGAAGAACAACTCAACGTGGCCTTGAACCTGATCTATGACCGGCGCGATCCATCCATCGGCGGCACCGGTCTCCCCGAGGGCATCACCGATGTAGGCTACGATCCGCTCGATGTGTTCATCGAACTCTTCGCCGACGCGACCGAGGAAACAAGCACCACCTCATTCCTTGATCTTGATCTCGATGATCGACTCCGCAAACACATCATCGACGGGCAATCCGAGTTTCTTGAACAATCACTCGAAGAAGCACGCACCAAATATTCCCCGCTTGATATCATCAACGATCATCTCCTTGATGGCATGAAAACCGTCGGCGAGCTCTTCGGCTCAGGACAGATGCAGCTCCCCTTCGTGCTTCAAAGCGCAGAGGTTATGAAAAAATCGGTCGCGTTGCTCGAACCGTTCATGGACTCGGCCGACACCCAATCCAAAGGCTCGATCGTCCTCGCCACCGTCAAAGGCGATGTGCATGACATCGGCAAGAACCTCGTTGATATCCTCCTGACCAACAACGGCTTCACCGTCCACAACCTGGGCATCAAGCAACCCATCGACAACATCCTCGAATCCTTCAACCAGACCCAAGCCGACGCGATCGGGTTGTCAGGGTTGCTCGTCAAGTCGGTCAATGTGATGGAAGACAACCTCCGCGAACTCAACGACAAGGGCGTGGATGTCCCCGTGATCCTCGGCGGCGCGGCACTCACGCGAACCTACGCCGAGGGGCACCTGCGTTCGGTCTACGAAGGCGATCTGCTCTATGCCAAGGACGCCTTCGATGGGCTCGACACGATGAACGCGATTGTCACCGGTCAGACCGCACCACTGCAACAGGCAGCCGACGATCGCCAGTCGAATCGAAGGGAAACCGTCGCCAAGTTTGAAGCCGGCGAGATCGCCTCGCCCATTGCGACCGAAACAAAGACTCGGTCGGAAGTTGACCGATCGAACCCTGTCCCGACGCCTCCGTTCTGGGGCAGCACCGTCAACGAACAGCACAACCTCCGCGATCTCTTCGCCTACATCAACCCGACCGCCCTGTTCTCGATTCAATGGCAGCTCAAGCGAGGGGCAAAGTCTAAAGCCGAGCACGAACAACTCCTCGACGAAGTCGCCCGCCCGAAGTTCAAGGAACTCTGCGATCGGTGCCTCGCTAAACCCATCCTCGAGCCCAAAGTCGTCTATGGCTACTTCCCCTGCACCTCGGCGGGCAACGAGCTGATCATCTTCGATCCCGACGATCACGATCATGAGATCGAACGCTTCAACTTTCCGCGCCAGAAGGCCAACAAGTTCTTGTGCATCTCGGACTACTACAAAGACCAATCCGAGTGCGACGCGATGGGCAGCCGAGATGTCATCGCGATGATGTGCGTGACGATGGGGCCGCAGATCACCGAGCACACCAAAGCGCTCTTCGAGTCCAACCAATATCAAGAGTACCTCTACTGGCACGGCATCGGCGTCGAAACCGCAGAAGCACTTGCCGAGTTCTGGCACAAACGCATTCGCACCGAACTCGGATTCGGGCATGAAGACTCGCCCAATATCCCTGAGTTGTTCAAGCAATCCTACCGAGGCTCCCGCTACTCCTTCGGCTACCCCGCCTGCCCAAACATGGCCGACCATGAAATCCTCTGGCGGCTGCTCGATCCATCACGCATCGGATGCGATCTCACCGAAAATCACCAGATCGACCCAGAACAATCCACCTGCGCAATCGTGGCCCATCATCCAAATGCGCGATATTTCAATGCCTAGTTTGATCGCCTCTGTCGAAGCAACAGCACTAAAAACACTGGGCCGCCGATGAGTGAGGTGACGACACCGATCGGAATCCGTCCGGCGTCGGTGCTGACCAACCGCACAAAGGTATCGGCCCCGACCACCAATGCGAACCCGCATAGCACCGAGCCGATCACCAGCGAGCGGTGCGATGGGCCCGCCAGCACCCGCACGATATGCGGACACACCAACCCCACAAACCCGATCGGCCCTGCGAGCACGATGCTGATCGCGGTCAGTGCGCCCGCTCCAACAAGCTGTCCGAATCGGACTGCCCCAACCGGCACGCCGACGGATCGGGCTTCGTCTTCGGAGAGGGCCATCGCGTCGAATGAGCGGGCTGCAATAAAACTCCAGATCACAATCGCACACAAGATTCCACCCGCGATCCAAACATCCCGAAGTTCAATATCCTCGCGGAGTAGTCCCATCATCCATCGCGAGATCGAGAACCCGCGATCAGGCATCATTGACGCGATGAGCATCGTCGCCGCCCCGAGGATCACCGAGACGATCACGCCGATGAGGATCATCATCACCGGGTCGATCAGCCCCCGGCGTTGGCTCAATGCCCACACCAGCACCAAGACCGCAATCGCCCCGGCAAGAGCAGGAAAGGCGGCCATCGACGCGCCGATTGCCGCACCCGATATCCAGGTTGTGAGTGTCACCGCGAACCCCGCGCCGGCGCTGAGCCCCATCAACCCCGGAGCCGCCAACGGATTACGCAGCAGCGATTGCAACAACGCCCCGCCCAACCCGAGCGAGGCCCCGACAATCCCGCCCACCGCGACGCGGTTGATGCGCAGTTCCATAATCGCCTGACTATCTGAAATCCCGAACCCGTGACTCCCAACCATAAGCCGAAGCACCGCGAGCACAATGCACAGCACCAACAACCCCGAAATGGTCAAGATTCCCCGTCGATTCATACCTGAGCCTAGCCCTGCACCATTCCAAAAACTGATACACTCTCCTTATGACCGAATCTACAATCCTCCGCCAAGCCGAGTTCGACCCGAAGGTCAAGACCTACTGGATTGTCGGCCCGTTCATCGTGCTCTCGCTCTTTATCGTGACAATCCCACTTGCCAAGATATTCATCCAGCGATACCTCGACAACATGAGCTGCGAACTCACCAATCGCACGCTCAATATCAAAAAAGGCATCTGGAACAAGACCGAGTCCACGATTCCACTCGAAAAAATCACCGACCTCCAACTCTTCCAAGGCCCGCTCATGCGCCACTTCGGGCTCCACGGGTTCAAGGTCGAAACCGCAGGGCAATCCTCCCCGACCGGAGGCTCGCTGGTCAATATCGTCGGCATCATCGACACCAAGGGCTTCCGCCAAGCGGTCCTCGACCAACGCGATCAAACCGCGACCGGGGCAACTCCAATCGCTCCAATCCCGGCTCCTGCAGCTGTCAGCAGCGACCAAACAACCGAACTCCTGACCGATATCCGAAACGCCCTCCACCGCATCGAACAAGGGCTCGCCGAGCAATAACGCCCTCTCTTTCCCTCTCCCGCCCCTCTTCCCCCTCTTCTCCCCTCTATTGCCCATTGCCCACTGCCCATTGCCTTCTCCCCGGGCTATCATTCTCCCCCGCCAGAACCAACTCGCATATGGATGCGATCTGGTCACTTGGCGTGCCTTTGGAAGGATTGTGCGTTGGCTGACAACACCATCACCTGCCGTCTCGTCACCCCCAGTGCCGAGTTGCTCAATGAAAAAATCACCTATGCCTCCGTCCCCGCATGGGACGGGTTGATCGGGTTCCAGCACGGCGGCGCTTCGCTCGTCTCTCGCTTGGGTCTTGGCAAGCTCCGGCTCGACTTCCCAGCTGAGGCAGGTTCAGGCTCGCGCGAATACCTCGTCGAAGGCGGGTTCCTCGAAATGGGCGACAACGAGCTCGTCATCCTCGCCGAGACCGCGATCGCTGCGGAGGAAATCATCGAGACCGACGCCCGCGCAGCACTCGCCGAAGCTGAGGCTCGCATTGTTCCTGAGGACGCGCCCAACAAGCTCGAAGCCGTCGCAAGAATCACCCTTGAGAAAGAACGCGCCAAGCTCATGCTCACCATGGCGCAGAGCTCCAAAGTCAACGGCATCTAACTCTTCGGTGGCCCGGCTCGCCGAGCCGGGTCTTCTGCATCATTCATCGTTCAAGAACCCGGCTCGGCGAGCCGGGCCACCGACGAGGACTCAGTTCGAAAACTTTGACATCGCCCGCTGAAGATCGCGCTGGTTCTCGCGATCGGCGATCGCTTTGCGCTTATCGTGCTGGGCTTTGCCCTTGGCGATCGCGAGCTTGATTTTCACGAGCCCCTGCGAGAAATACATCTCCAAAGGCACCAGCGTGACACCCTTCTGATCCACCTCACGCGCGAGTTTGAGCATCTCCCTCTTCTTGGCCAGCAGGACGCGATCCCGCTTGGGGATATGGTTCAACTGACCGGCGGGCTGATAGATCCCGATGTCGATCTGATGCAGGGTCAATCTTGGCGGGTCGAGATCGACGCTGATATACCCCTCTTTGAGCGAACAGCTCCCCTCGCGGATCGCTTTGACCTCTGAGCCTTCGAGCACGATCCCCACTTCCATCGTGTCGATGATAAAGTAGTCATAGAGCGCCCGCCGATTGTTAAAACTCGGCGGGCCCTGCTTGGATTTCTTGTTGTGCTTGTTCTTCTTGGCCATATTCACTCCAAGCATAGCCATTTGGCGACGAGAACTCATGAATCCACCCGCTGAGCCGTGCGTATGATGCCCTATGCGCTCCGCCCTGCTCCTTCTCTTGTTCACGCTCCCACTGCTTTATGGGTGCGCCCAGCCGCTCAATAACCGACCGACACTCGGAGGCTCGTTCCTCCCCCCCACCTTCAAACCCGCGCCGCCTCCGAGCATCCCACTCGATCGCCCCGCACAAGCACTCTTCGCCGATCCACCCCGATCCAGACTCGACTGGACACCCCGACAGTACATCTCCCCGATGGACGCTGTCGTCCATACCCCGCTGCTACAAATCTTCGCCCCGATCCGCAAAACCGATTCCGCTCGCGTGTATGGGCGATACCCCACCCCGACCGACGCCTTGGATTTTCAATCGACCAAGTGGCCCAAGGACCTCGCACTGACCATCGACGAATACGGTCGCTCGTTGTTGGGCCTGCCCTACGCCTTGGGATATTTCACGATCACCGGACAACTCAACACCCCGATCGGCTCGCCGATGCGTCCCTGGAAACGAACCAACACCCAAAACACCTGGTCGAGCGGCTACCCAACCCCGCCCGCCCACAACACCCCCACAGACAAGGAACCAACCGATGACTGATGCCAATCCACCCCGCTGGCGGTTCCAGCCTGAACTTGAAATCTCCGTCCCCGACGCTGCCGCCCTGCACAAAGATGCCGGCGACACCTCTTTCCTGCTCCTCGACATCCGTGAGCATCACGAACTCGAAACCGCATCGATCGAGGGTGCGTTGCATATCCCGATGGGCGAGGTCGCCTCGCGGATCAACGAACTCGATGTCGATGAGGACACCACCATCGCCGTGCTGTGCAGATCCGGCAAACGATCGCTCGATGTCACGCTGTATCTCCAAAAACAAGGGCTCGACGGGGCCCGATCCATCGCAGGGGGGATCAACTGGTGGTCTCGCAAGATTGACCCGACCATCAAGCAGTATTAACCATCGTGTCTTGGTAGAACGGGCTTCCAGCCCGTTTCTTACTTTTCGAGTCTCAATCGAGTGGTATTGAAGAAACGGGCTGGAAGCCCGTTCTACCGGGAGCGGGACTACCCTTAGATATGCCCACGACACAAACCATCACCCTCAACCTCGCCCATTCACCCGATTCGGACGATCTGGTGATGTGGTGGCCACTCGTCGGCGTACGACACCCCGATGGCACTCCGTATGAAGGCGATCTGGGCAAGCCTCAAGTCGAGACCGGGCGATTCCGATTCAACCTGCTCGCCCGTGATGTCGAAGAGCTCAACAAACTCGTGATCGGGGATGATTCTGCCTACGACATCACCGCGATCTCGTGCGCGACCTATCCCAAGATCGCCAAGCACTACGCCATGACCAACGCTGGCGGATCCTTCGGCGAGAACTACGGCCCACGCATCGTCGTCGCGGCGGACTCGCCGTTCGAGACCCTTGACGATCTCAAAGACGCGAACTGCACCATCGGCATCCCCGGGATCAATACCTCGGCGCATATGGGTTTACGCATGGCGATCGGAGCGTTTGCGCATCAAGAACTGCTCTTCTCCGATATCCCCGGCGCGGTCGCCGATGGTCGCGTTGATGCGGGATTGCTCATCCACGAAGCCCAACTGACCTACGCCGAGCAGGGGCTCCGCGAGATTGGTGATCTGGGCAAGTGGTGGCACACCCAGACGGGCAAACCCTTGCCTTTGGGCTTGAATGTCATCCGCCGAGACCTTGACGAACGATTCGGACAAGGCACCTGCCAGGCACTGGCCGATGTGCTCAATGCCTCGGTCCGGTGCTGTGTCAAAATGGGCGAAGCGTCCCGAATGTATCTCCAACTCAACAAAGGCGATCGAACCGAGTGGGATGATCCCAAACTTGTCGATCGGTATTTGGCGATGTATGTCTCCGGATTGACGCTCGATATGGGCGAGGTCGGGCGCGATGCGATCGCTGAGTTCCTCGGGCGTGGTGGCGATGAAGGATTGTGCGATCGGGTGGAAAATATTGACCCGCTCTAGCGCGAAGTTTTCTCCTTCGCGCTAGACTCGTGCTCTTGCCCGAGTGATCCACGCCTCCCCGTGATCGGAGCCAGTTCATGCCGACGAGTTTTTCTCTGCCCGTCTCATCGAATCAGCCAACACCGGGGACGCGCGCGTGCTTCAAAGACGATCAGCCCGAGGACCAACCCAAAGACCAACCCAAAGAAAAGTGCGGGGTCTTTGGCATCTGGAACCATCCCAACGCCGTCCGTAAAACTTATCTCGGACTCTTCGCCCAGCAGCATCGCGGGCAGGAGGCTGCCGGTATCGCGGTCTGTGATGGCCAGAACATCGAAGCCCACACCGGGCAAGGGCTCGTCGTCGATGTCTTCGACACCGACACCATCGCCAAGCTCGAAGCCATCTACACCAACGCCGGCGACGCGGACTCGCTCCGGGGCGTCATCGGGCACAACCGCTATTCCACATCGGGGGGCACCAAGTCCTGCAACGCCCAACCTCTGGTTGAGACCACCTTCGCCGGGCCCGTCGCGATCGCGCACAATGGCAACCTCGTCAACGGGCAAGCATGGCGCCAAGAACTCTCGCGCGTCGGGCGGCTCTTCCACACCACCTCGGACACCGAGATCATCGTCCACCTGCTCGCTTCACCCGAGCAACGCGACTCGCCCGATCCGGTCGCCGCGACCCTGCGTAATCTGCTGGGCGCATTTTCGGTGGTGATGCTCTTCCCCGATCGCATCGAAGCGGCGCGTGATCCGTGGGGGTGGAGGCCTTTGGTTTTGGGCGAGTTGCCAACGGGTCAGCCCGTCGTCGCGTCGGAGACCGTCGCGCTCGATGTCATTGGTGCGAAATACATCCGCGAAGTCGAGCCCGGCGAGATCGTCACCCTCTCCAACGCCGGCGTATCCTCGCGCCGGTTCGCTGCCCCCTCATCGCCACTCGCCCAGTGCGTTTTCGAGCATGTCTACTTCGCCAACCCGGCGTCAAATGTCTTCGGGCAGAATGTTCAGATCTCACGCGAACGCTTCGGCGCCAAACTCGCCCAAGAAGCCTTTGTCGAAGCGGACTTCGTGATGCCCATGCCCGACTCAGGTCGCAGCGCGGCCAACGGGTACGCGATTGAATCCGGAATCCCCTACCGCGAGGGCATCGTCCCCAACCGCTATGTCGGGCGGACCTTTATCAAACCCACGCAAAAAGAACGCTCGGCTGCGGTTCGGCTCAAACTCAATGTCATCTCCGAGGTCGTCCGCGATCAACGGCTCATCATCGTCGACGATTCGATCGTCCGAGGCACCACCACCCGGCTCAAGATGATCCAACTCCGCGAAGCGGGCGCGAAGGAAATCCACCTCCGCATCTCCTGCCCGCCGATCAAGCACCCGTGCTACTTTGGGGTCGATTTCGCAGACCGCGACCAACTCATCGCCCATGAGCGATCGGTCGAAGAAATCCGCGAGTTCCTCGGCGTGGATTCGCTCCACTTCCTGAGCCAAGAAGGTATGCTCTCTGTGATGAACCAATCGCCCGAAAACTACTGCACCGGGTGCTTCTCAGGGCAGTACCGCGTGGACATCAACCACCCCGTGGCGTGCGAGGTGGCGACCAAATCACAGATGCAGATGTTCAAAGAGACCTAAACCCAAAGCCTGAACCCAAAGACTGGACCCAAAGACCTCAACCTGCTCACCCGCCCCAGGATGAATCAATCGGGATATCTCGGCTCGAGCCCGCCGGGCGGAAGACGAATCCGAAACTCGTCTGCCCACGGATATTGTCATAGCGGATGGTCGCCCCGAGCGAACCGATCTGGAATCGGCGGAGGAACTGGGTGCTGAAGGTCTGGAAATCGTCAAGCCGAAAGTTGTAGTTCATGCTCGTGCGGAGTGCGTACTTGTCCGTCAGACGATACCTCGCCGCCAGTGTTGCAAAGGTCGCGTCGAGCGATTGAACCTCGCGGTATTCGACGGTTGTCATCAGCCCCGGGCGGTGCTCGATCACCGCGCCGATGCTCGCCCGCGCGGTCTGATCGACATCAAGGTCATAGATGATCTCGCCGGCAAATCCGAGCACCTCGGTGGGTTTCCAGATCGCACTGGCCCCGACATAATCCCCCGGGTTCGAGAGCTCAGGGCGCGACGAGAAATACTCGGGGATCGTTCGCTTGCCTGCGCGATCGGAGGTGTTGACATACTCGGTGCGGATCTTGAGCACATCGACATCGCGCCATCGCCCGACGCCGCCGCGTTTGGTCTGCCAGGTCTGATCGAGCACCGCTCGCATGGATGTCCCCGTGATGAGCCCTTCGACATCATCATCGAAGATCGGCACATCGCCCGAGTCGTAGTTTGAGTCCGCCCCCCAGATCGTGATCGAGGGCTCGACGATATGGCGCAGGCGATGGATATCGAAGAACCGACTCTCGGCGTTGTTGTTGACCTTCGAGATCGTTGTCGAGAGCGTCACCCCGCCCGAGCCCCAGAACCGGGTGTTGTCCTGCTGATTGGGGCTATACGCATCGAACGAGTTGTCGTAGGCGGTGAGCCGCCCGACCGCGAAGGGGACGATCCGGATCGGGCCAAGATCAAATCGAGCGGTGAGCTCATGGCGGGTATCGACCCGGGCAACCGTCGATTCATCGAGCCCCATCGCCCGGAACTTATCCCCAAGCGAGGTGCTCGCCGTGGTGCCAAAGGCGTCGTCGGCGAGCGAGTTGCTGGTCATGCCGTAGTTGCGGGCGTTGACCTCGGAAAACGCCAAGCGCATCAACCCGGCGCGGGCTTCGAATGAGTAGGTCAAAAGCCCGGGCTCGTAGTCGGGCAGCAGATCCTTGCCCAGCGACACGAACCGCGCTTCGGGGAGTTTGCTCACCTGGTACCCGGGTGATTGGAGCAGGTGCTCGGGTGCGATGAAATCATTGAACACCGCGCTGAGCTCGAAGGCGAAGTAGGAATCATCGGTCAGGCGTTCGAGTTGGAGCCGATTGCGGAAGTCTTCGGTCGTCCGCCCGCGCTGATCGAACAATGCCGAAACAAACGCCTCGTCAGAAATATAACTCAGCTCGGTGACGAGCGTCCACGCCTTGGTGAACTCCCAGACATCATGGAGCGCAAAGATCCCGCGATTCTCCCCATCGCGTGTCAGGCTCCGCCCCGAGGGGGTGATGTCGGTGCCGTTGTCGCCGATGAGCAGGTAGGAAAAGATGCCGCCGCGATGCTCAGCAGTTTTCCAGCTGCTCCGGATCCCGGTGCCGAACCCTCGATCGGCGTAGTAGTCCAGATCGAGATCGACCTGCACCCCGGGCGGGGCATCAATCTTGAGCAGCGAGAGCGCGTTCCATCGGGTTTTGATCGCGGTGCCCGAGCGGTTGGTGTCTTCGACGGTAAAGAGTTTGAGCGGGAACGAACTCGGGTCGCCTTTGAACCCCGGGAGCCAGAGCACCGGCACCGGGCCGACATTGAGCGTCACGCCTTTGGCTTGGACCTGCACGCCCGGCAAGGGGCCCGCATCAGCACCCACCCCGCCCCGGTTCTGGGGCGCATCAAGACTCACCTTGATATCGGATATCCCGATCGTCAGATCGGGCTCGAAGAAGGCGGTGTTGGATATCTTGGCCTTCTTGGCTGCGAACTCGCTCTGTGCGGTCTGGCGGATGCTCTGGGCTCGCATATACAAGGGCATCGCGGTTTTCTGATCGGTCGTCCAGAACACGGCATCGAGCATCAGGGCTTTGTTGTTCTTGACATCGAGATACATGCGAGGCGAGCGCATCGACCATTGCTCATCGCCCGCAAACACCCCGCCTTCGAGATAGATGCCCTCGATCTGATTGGTGCCCAATCGCGACACGCCTGTGATTGGTTCATCGCCTGCGGTGTAGATCACGACCCGCTCGGCTTTGAAGTCGATGGATTGTCGATTGGCGGGGTCTTGGTATTGGATGCTCACGCCGCCGTCGGCGGTGATGACCGAGCCGGTGCCCGATGATGCGCCGTCGATGACGATCCGCCCGCCGATGGCGACGGAGAACACACCCGAGGGATGAAAAATAGCCTGAGGCCGATCTTCGCCCTGCTGAGCCTGCGATGCGTGGGCACCGGTTGAAGTTGAAGACTCAGGCTTGGGAGGCACCCAGCCCGATGACCACGGACGGATCGCTTGTTGCTCGGGCGCAGGGCCCGATTCGCCGAGCACGCGCTGGGCGAACATGGTGTTGGTATGCTCGAAAAAATCATGGACGGGGAGTTTGGAACCCGGCGGGCCTTGCAAGCGGGCATCGAGTTCCATCGAGATCGGGGTGTTGAGTTCGATGACCCCACGCACGGGGATGCGTTTGCCCTTCATGGTGATCGTGGCGTCGGCGGATCGCATGTCCTCGAAGATCGCGTAGACCTGATATCGGGCAGTGCCCGCATCGGGATCGGACGAGAGCTTGCGGAGCCAGAGATTCGCAGACGCTGCGAGGAATCGGTGGTTGGCCAGGACCACATCAACATCCCGATCGAGCACGATGCGGTGGGTCTGCCCGTGCGTCCAGATCCACCCGGCCTGGGCTTTGAGCCTGATCTGCCCGGCGATGGGCTCGATGGGGAAGTTGATCGAATCGAACGAGCCTGCGATTGAATCTGGCTGACTGATGGCTGAGCCTGATCCGATCGAATCGGCAGCCCAGGCCTGCGCCCCGATCGCCAGACACGAGCCCGCGAGGGCGGCGATCAATCGAATCCCGAGTTGGTATCTGCCCTGCGCCTGAGCCATGTACACTTCTGCCTTCTTGCGTGAAATCCGGATCCCAAATCTGAGCCTCTAGTGTACCCCATTGGAGATCGGTGCTGGCGGAGATGGAGAATCAATCCGAGCAGAACTATGCTCTCTCTATGAGTACACACACCGCCAGACGCACCCTCGCCGAGATGAAACCCTCTGAACGGCTCGATGGAATCTACTCCATCGCCAATGCCCAGCTCGGAACCACCCAGAAGGGCAAGCCCTACCTACGGTGTTTGCTCGGCGATTCGTCGGGCTCGGCTGCCGGGCGGATGTGGTCGATCGAGGAATCGACCTTCCGCAGGCTCCCCACCGACGGGTTCGTCTGGGTCGAAGGCGAGACGCAGGCGTATCAAGGCGAGTTGCAGATCATTATCCACCGGATTGATCCACACGAGCCCACCCCCGACGAGCTTCGCCACATCCTCCCATCGTCCAAACGCGATCCCAAGGAGATGTTCGAGCAGGTCGTCGCGTTGCTCGACACGCTCAAGCACCCCGCAATGCAGGCACTGGCCAAGACTTACCTCGCTGACGAGCATTTGATGGACGGGTTCCGCACCGCACCGGCTGCGGTTCGGCTCCACCATGCGTATCTCGGCGGGTTGCTCGAGCACACCTTGACCCTGATGCAGCTCTGCGATGTCATCACGCCTTTGTATCCCAAGATCAACCGCGACATCGTGATGATGGGGCTGTTCCTTCATGATCTGGGCAAGACCCGCGAGCTGTTCTTTGATCGTGGGTTTGGATACTCCGATCGGGGCGAGCTGATCGGGCACCTGGTCGAAGGGGCGATCATGCTCCACGACAAGGCCCAGCAGATGATGGCCGAGACTGGAACGCGTATGCCCGCTGGCGCGTTGACCATCCTCCAGCACATCATCATCTCGCACCACGAACGCCCAGAATATGGTGCAGCCAAGATTCCATCATCGCCCGAAGCGGTCTTGGTCTCGCTGATCGACAACCTCGACGCCAAGACCATCATGGCCTTGTCGGCTGCCCGTCCTGACCGGGACGAACAGTTCTCGCTGGGCGGAAACTTCACGGAGAAGAACTGGGCACTGGGTGTGAAACTCTACCGCCCGGACCCGCTGGCCGAGTAAGGATTGCATGATCCCCATCACCGGGTGCCCCGACTCGCCGTCTTCGGCGCAGTCGGGTTCTTCAACACATCGAACCCTTTCAACGGCTTCAAGACCCGACTGCGCTCAAGAGAGCGAGTCGGGGCACCCGCCCAACTCCTGGGTACCTAGGAGTTGGTCTTGATATTTGGTCTTGATCGAAGCCCTTGGCCCGCTCGCAGGCCGGGTGCCGGTTTTACCTCAACCCCTCGACAAACCCCTTGAACCGATCCATCCCCTCGTTGATCTGCTCGTCGGAGCAGGCGAACGAGATGCGGAGGTGGTTGCCCGAGACGCCTCCGAAGTCGTTGCCGGGGACGAAGGCGATGTGGGCTTCATCGAGCATCGCTTCCGATAGGCTCGGGGCATCGGTGATTCTGGTGCCCCCCTTGCTGGTCTTGCCGAAGAGCGCACTGACATCGGGGAAGACATAGAACGCGCCGGTGGGGGTGGGGCAGGTGACGCCCGGTATTTCGCTGAGCCGACTCATCATCAGCTTGGCGCGAGAGGCGAAGGCTTGGCGCATTGTTTCAACCGTCTGGGCGACCTCTGGATTCGTCAACGCCTCGCGGATGGCAGCATAGTTGAAGCTGGTGATATTGGTCGTCATCTGTCCTTGGAGCGTGCCCATCGCCTTGATGAACCGCTTGCCGAACGCGCCGGGCATCGCGACATACCCGATCCGCCACCCGGTCATGGCGTAGGCCTTGGACATCCCGTTGAGCGTGATGACCCGATCGGCGATCTCGGGGATCGACCCGATCGAGAAATGGGCGTGCTGCCCATAGACAATCTTCTCATAAATCTCATCGGTCAGCACGACCAGGTTGGGCGCGATGTCGATGGCTTCGTGGATGACCTTGGCGAGTTCGCGCAGGTCGGACTCGGAATACATGGTGCCGCAGGGGTTGGAAGGCGAGTTGAGAATCACCAACCTCGACCGAGGCGTGATCGCGTCGGCGAGCTGCTTGGGTGTAATGCGAAAGTCAGTCTCAGGCCCGGCGTTGACCTCGCGGACCACCCCGCCGCTGAGTTCGCAGATCGGACGATACGACACCCACGCGGGCGTGGGCAGGATCATCTCCCACGGGTCTTCCATCGGACGATGAAAATCAAACAGGCACTGCATCGCTCCATAGAGCACATGCTTGCCCCCCACCCCGATGGCGATGTGCTCGCCGGTCAACCCTTGGATGTTGTTCTCGCTGACGAGTTTATTGGCGATACATTCGCGGGTTTGCATGTCGCCGAGCGTTGGTACATACTTGGTTTGCCCATCGAGCATCGCCTTGATCGCTGCGTCCTTGATGGGTCGAGGCGTATCAAAGTCGGGCTCCCCAGCAGCAAACCCGAGCACATCAACGCCCGATGCTTTGAGCGCCTTGGCACGATTGTTGAGCGCAACGGTAATCGAAGCCTTGAGCCCCGAGACACGACGGGAAAGGGTCGGTGTGCATGTCGGTGTGGTCATGACCAAACTCTAGCACATCTGATGCCGACGCCCGCGCTGCGCATCACGGGAATCTGACCCAAGCCAACCCCAGATCGGCCAGTTCTTTCACCACCATACCACACGCCCCCCACACGCCCCCACCACACGCCCCACCACCCCACACAAAAGACACCCCCAAACGCCCGGCATATCCTTCCACATGCCCCCCACCACCTCCAACCCAACCACCAAAGCAAGCGACGAACTCGCCTTCATCGCCCGGGCCTTGGCCCATGAGTCGCAGGCGATCGCTCGCCTGAGCGAAACCGTCGATGAGCGGTACACCCAAGCGATCGACCTGATCGTCGCCTGCGCCGACGCGGGGGGCACCATCATCGTCTCAGGGCTCGGCAAGTCCGGGCACATCGGGGCCAAGCTCTCAGCCACCCTAGCCTCGCTGGGCATCACCTCCCACGCGGTCCATCCCACCGAAGCAGCTCATGGCGATCTGGGACGGTTCCGAAAAAACGATCTCGCCATCTGCCTCTCGCATTCGGGCGAAACAACCGAACTCGTCGCCCTTGCCTCGATCCTCCGCCAGGACAAACTCCCCATCATCGCCATCACCCGAGGCGGCACCAAGGACAAAGCCTCCTCGCTCGAACGCATCGCCACGATCACCCTCGACGCCCTTGTCACCGATGAAGCAGGCGACGGCGACTTCCTCGCCCCCACCACCTCAACCACCGCCGCCCTGGCCATCGGCGATGCGCTCGCTCTGGCGGTTGCTCGCCGACGATCATTCACCAACGAAGACTTCCACGCCCGCCACCCGGGAGGCACGCTGGGCTCGTTGCTCAAACCCGTCAGCGAACTCATCCGGTTCCACACGGGCAAGAACCTACCCATCGCCAACCAAAACCACACCGTCGCCCACGCGCTCCAAGAGGCTTCAAAGACCAAACGCCGACCCGGCGCCTTGCTCATCACCAATGACGCGGGCGTCCTCACCGGCATCTTCACCGACTCCGATCTACGCCGACTCGTCCTCCGCGACGCCAACGAACTCCAAAGCCCGCTCGCCAAGGTCATGTCCAAAGACCCCAAAACCCTCACCAGCGACGCCCTGGCCCGAGAGGCGGTCGCGATGTTCCGTGAGTACCGAGCCGACGAAATCCCCATCGTCGATGCCGACAACAAACCCGTCGGGCTCCTCGATGTCCAAGACCTCATCGCGATGAAACTCGTGGAGGACGACTAACCATGCCAACTCCCCCCACACCCGATCCTGCCCAAATCGAACTCTTCATCTTCGATGTCGATGGCGTCCTCACCGACGGCTCAATCAACATCAACGACGATGGCTCAGAAACCAAACGATTCAGTGTCCGCGATGGATACGCCTTCCGCCTCTGGCAAAACGCCGGGCTCAAAATCGCCATCATCACCGGGCGATCGGGCAGCGCGTTGATGCACCGGATGCGCTCGCTCGGCGTCGATGAATCGCTCATCATCCAAGGCTCAAGAAACAAGTCCGATGCCCTCGATGTCATCATCGAACGCACCGGAATCGACGCATCACGAATCGCCTACATGGGCGACGATTGGCCCGATCTGCCAGCGATCACGCGCGTCGGGTTTCCAACCTGCCCCAGCGATGCCGAGCCCGAGGTGCGCAACGCCTGCACCTTCATCGCCACCAAGCCCGGAGGCAACGGGGCTGCACGCGAAGCGATCGCCCACATCCTCTGCGCCAAAGGGCTCCATTCCCCCTCCTGACCCACGCCCTACAATCACCCCATGCCAAGACCATCCGGAATCTCCGTCAAAGCCATCGGGCTGCTCGCAGCCGCCCTGCTCACACTGATCTTTGGAATCGTGATCTGGATCAGCATCTCGAGCACACCCACGCCGACGAGCACCAATCTTTTCCCCGCTGACCCGGATGAAATCCCCGACATCACCGACACCCAGACCGGCGGGGCGATGTTCATCACCATGGTCGACAAGAACGATCCCACCCGGATCGCGGGCACGCTCAAAGCCAACCGGTTCGAGCCCATCGGCGAGGGCCGACGAAGGCTCGATCAGCCTGAATCATGGGTCTATCTCAAAGACGGCGGCGCGGTCAAAATCACCGCGGACGCTGCCACCATGCTCATGCCCGATCCCAATGAGCCCCCCGAGTCGGGCACGCTCGAAGGCAACATCCGCATCGAGACCTACGATTCCACCCCCGCCCCGGGCACCCCCGCCGGGTCCGATGCCACCCCCGCCATGACCGCCCGGTTCGTCGAGCCTGTCGAGTTTGAACGCCGATACCTCCGCCTGCGATCCAAGGGACGCTTCGAGATCGAGTCCGATCAGTTCGAGTTCTCAGGCACCGACCTGACCGTCATCCTCAACGAACTCCGCGATCGCGTCGAGCTCGTCGATGTCGTCCAAGGCGATCGGCTCGTCATCCACACCAAAGCCACAACCTCGGCTTCTACTTCAGTTTCAACCTCGGCTTCAGCACAAACCACCGAGCCCACGCGCCCGGATCAGGCTGCCCGATCATCCCAGCCCGGTGGCGATGCCCAAACACCCAAGCGCACTGCAAATCAATCATCAATCCCCTCCCCTTCCCTCTTCACCCGCTACCACATCGTGCTCGACGATCAAGTCAACGCCGCCATTGCCTCATCGGGCTCAGCAACCGGCGATCGGCTCGAACTCTGGGCTGCACTCATCGGCGGCTCGCTCCCCGACCAAGCCATCAAGCCAATCACCCTGAATCAGCCAACCCAAGAGCCTGTCTCATCTCCAGCCAAACCCTCACCCCGCGCATCAGGCTCGCCCGCAACACCATCAGACAAACCCACGCTCCGCGCATCGACGACAAAGACAGGTGACACCGGCGAGATCGTCATCACCTGGGCAGGCAAGATGACCATCCGCCCGCTCGATGCGCAGACTCCTGACGAGCTCCCCGACGAGCTCGTCAACAATCACCTCACACTCAAGCTCGCTGCCAACGAGGGCTCGGGCGTCACCTTCGCCATGCCTCAACGCAACTTCACTGGGCAGGGCTACTCAATGACCTACCGCGCCACGCAGGCTCGGCTCACACTCGAATCCAAACAAACCCTCCCGGGCATCATCAAACTCGAAGCCCAAGATGTCGGCACCCTCGTCGCGACCAAACTCGATGCCGATCTCGACACGGGCATCATCACCCTCGATCAACGAGGCAAGATCGCCATCGCATCGGATGACCCATCAGCACCCGACGCCGGCGCGAGCATCCAGTGGACCAACTCGGCCAAGCTCACCCTCGCCAAAGACAAGCCCACCAACGCCCTGACCGATCGGCTCACCAACGCCCACTTCGAAGGCTCGGTCATCGCCAAGCAATCGGGCAACTCCGTCGGCGCCCGCATACTCGACGCCAGACTCAACCCCGAACTCCCGAGCGCAAACGCGCTCAAGACCCTCACCCTCACCGATGGCGTCCTCTCGAGCGCATCGAAAAGCCTGCTGACGGGCTCGACGGTCAAGATCGACTTTGTCCCGGGCTCTGCGGGCGATCCCATCGACCCCATTCGGCTCGAAGCGAGCGGGCAGGTCCTTGGGCGCAACCCTGAATCCATGCTCAAAGCCGATCGGCTTGTGGTGACGCTCCAGCGGGACCTGACCAACGAGATCGTCGTCCGCACCGCCGACGCCCAAGGCGACATCCGATACACAGGCGTCGATCGCACCACCGCCCAGGGCGTCGCGCTCGCTGCTGACGGGCTCAACGAAACAATGACCCTGCTGGGCACCGCGGCCCAGCCCGCCAGAGTCACCCAAGGCGGCTCGCGTGTCACAGGCGCTCAAATCAACATCAACGCCAGCACGAAAGCCATCGAGGTCCCCGCTGCCGGCTCGTTCGATCACGACATCGCACTCGATGACCAACAAACCGATCAAACCCTAGGCACATCCAAACCCGTCATCAAAGGACATATCCGGGCGACCTGGGAGGGCTCGATGCGCTTCGATGATGCGCTGGGCTTGATCGTCTGCGAGCGGGAAGTCCGGGTTGTTTCAACCCCCGACGCCTACACCCGCGACACCCTCACCGCCCACCGCGCCCAGATCAACCTCACCCCGATGCCCACATCGGACCCGATCGCAGGCACCTCGCACAGTACCAAAGACCGCCAGCTCCTAGGCGCCCGCATCACCGGATACGCCCCGTTCAACCAAGACCCCATCCCCGCCAAAATCGAATCACGCACCTATGACCAGAACGACCCCGAGCGGGTCATCTCCCTGATCTACCTCGAAGGATCGGAAATCTTGGCTGACAACCAGAGCCAGACCCTCGCCGTCCCCGTCCCCGGGACGCTGCTGATCCTCGATCGGGCCGAATCTCAGCCTCAATCCCAAAGCGACACCCCGAACGACCAACCCGAATCCGTCCAAAGCCCGTCGGCTCCCGGGCTCACCCGATTCACTTGGCAAGGGGATATGCAACTCGACCGCGCCCAAGGCGACGCAACCTTCACCGATCGCGTGATCGTCCGCCAGAAGACGATCGCCACCGGGGCAACCGCCCAACTCGAAACCGACTCCCTCGTCGCCAAGTTCGAGATCGGCACCCAAACCGAAAACCAAACCGAAAACCGGAGCGAAGACCTCAACCCAACCCAATCCACCCGCCTGCTCAGCGCTGACGCAACGGGCGCAGTCCGGTTCCTCTTCACAGGCAAAGAACTCCTCGCCGACTCCGCAATATACAACGCGATTGATGACTCCCTCTTCGCATCAGCCCTAGGCAACAAACTCGTCACCCTCTACGATGAATCCCAGCCCGCCCCGCTCTCGGCCCGCACCATGAAATGGAATCTGGGCATCGACCGCATCGAGATCAACGCACCCACCCCATCACGCGCACCAACAAGCACGCCATAGACTATGGCATCGCCAAGCAGAACCATCTGCTGGTTCAAAATAACTCAATAAATCACGAACTCGTGCGATCAACCACACGGTACGACTCGCGCTCGCCTCTGCCTCGCAGCGGGTAGTCCTTGCGGAGGGGATGGGCGGGAAAATCTTCCCACATCAGAATCCGGCGCAGATCAGGATGGTTCTCGAACCGGATCCCGAACATATCAAACACCTCGCGCTCGGCCCACTCGGCGCTGCTCCACAGATCACACGCCGAATCGAGTTTCAGCCCGGGGTCCTCTTCGATCCCCTCGGTCGAAATCGTCGGCTCAAGGAACACCTTGACAAAGAACCGATCGTCGCGGCTATAGGAACACAGGTTGTACACCACCGCGAAGCGTGCCGGCATCTTGGCCGGGTACCCCTGGTAATCAATCCCGATCACATCGGAGAGGAAGTTGTAAGCGCACTCTTCATCGTTGCGCAAGAACGCGAGCACCGCGTGCAGATCATCCTTCGAGACCACCAGCGTCGCCTGCCCGAGATACTCGCTCGCTTGGAACTTCGACGACGCGAATGCTGCTTTCACACGCTTGAAGGTTGGATGTTCGAGTGGGGTCGTCTTGCTCATCGGGTATCCTCGCACGATTGACCAGCCGGGGAATCCGTCTGATGCCCAATCGTAGCCTCGAATCCGGATTCATGCGTTCGATTCGTCCACGAGATTCATCTACAAAAAAGAGTCCAGATCCGCCCGATCGAGCACCGCCAGAGCCGGGGCCGATTCGATCACCCCGCTCAATGCCTTCAAAATAACATTGGGCTCGATCGCCCCCTCCCCCCGCTCTGCCTCGAATAGGCTCGCCTCGACCAGCCCGCCATGCTCATCGACCACCACCGAGCGGATCAGCACCGCGAACACATTGGGGCACTGAGCACAGAACTCGTCGATCCGCTGGAGATGATCCTGGGCATCGTGCATCATCGACCCCACCAACCACCCCACCGGATCCAACAGCACCGAGCACCCGAGATCCTCAAATCGGCGAGCCCACGCGAGCGTGCAGATCGCGTCAGAGAGCATCCCCTCGCTGCTCGGGCGGATAATGAGCTCCTTGCCTGCCTCTTGAACCATCTTATTGAGCTCGGCGACCTGCTCATCGAATCTTGTCCACCCCTCTTGCGACCACCGGGTAAGCCAACGGGCAGCATCGCCCGCCTCATCCCCAGAAGTATCTCCTGAAGTGCTTGCGAGGGGCTCGCCGCAGCGCACCACCACCCTAGGCGATTCGCCGATCGCATCAATCCACCCCGCCCCAAGAGGCTCATCCCCGACCGATCCGTCTACCAATGAGGCGAAGAGTTCGCCAGTATCGGCGCACCGAATCTGCGCGCCCACAGCCCCGGAGACATCAAGTTGTTCAAGGATCAATCTCATGACCAAGTGTAGCGTCCATCCATCTCCCCCTGAATGCCAACACGCCAATCCTGCGCCCGGTGCGCACTTTTCTGACCCGATCATGGGTCCGCATATGTTATCCGCTCTTCGTTGGCGCACAAACCTCCCGATATCGAACCGGCACACGGGAGAAAGCAAGGCTGCTGCCTCGATGCGTGTGCCTTGATAACGAGTACGGAGACTCACCGATGACCGACCTCTTTTCCTGGACAAAGTCCACCCACAATCCTTCGCACACCCACGCCGACGATCTCCCCGATGCCCCCCCGGTTCGGCTCTCGCGTGAACAGGTCGTCAGCCAGATCATCTCGATCAACCGCTCGGCCACCGCTCAATACCTCGATCAGTTCGAGCAGGAATCGCTCGATACCTACCTCGATCACCTCATCTCCGCCCAGCAACCCCGAGGCAGGAATGCCCGGTGGGACCGCCCGGGCGATACCCCCGCGATGATGTCACGCCGACGGATCCTCTGATCGGCTCTATAGATAGTTTGAGGGATCTCGCATCTCTCTCCCGTTGGGCGGATCTGTGGTGGGGTCCGCCCAACCTTTTTTTGCTCATCTTTTTGCTCATAAATTTGCAAGTTCTCAAGATATTCGTCCCCGCGGGGTTATCTCCTCTCAAGCCGGGGGGGAATCCAGTCCGATAAAGGACACTGACGCGGGAGAGCTTTGTCGTGGATCGGAGATCCGCATGGCCAATCCCCATCGCCACCACCACCAACTGCGATCCCCTTCATTCGGATCAATCGGCGGGGGCAACGAATGGACGACCGGGCGGAGCCCGCCGACCAAGAACGATCCGCCACGCGCCCAAACCAGAGGCCAAAAAATGACCACGCAAACCGCACGCAAAATCAACACCCCAATCCTCATGCTCACACTCGCCGGCACCCTCGTCGCCTTGCCTGCATGCACCACAGCAAGAACTGGGCACTTCGATAAGAACAAGCAGTCCCAGATGCAGGCCCAACAAGCCCACGACGAGGCACAGGCTGCTCGATCCAACTCCTACTTCGTCGCCAACGACACGGACGCGGATGAATCAACCCTCCGGAGCAACTCAAGCGCAACGCTCGAATATGCCATCGCTGCCGAATCTGACACGGGCTCATTCACCGCTCCAGATGAGCACCACGCCCACAACTCCACCACCATCCAAGAAGCACCTGCCCCATTGGCATCCGCTTCGTTTGAGAGTGAACCTGCATGGGAAGAGCCTGAGCAAGCAACATCATCCGACGAGTTCGAGATGAAGCTCGGCACCGCTGACCAAAGCGAGCCCGCTCGCAGAGCGCCATACTTCACAGACAACACCAAAGCACCCGCAGCCCTCCAGTCCGGCGATATCAGCGCATTCGTCTACGCCAACGCGATGGGCATCGAACTCCCCTCCGAAACCAACGGCGATGCTGTCCGCGCAACCATCAATATCCGCCAGGTCACCTCCTCATACGCAGGATCAGACTTCGACCCGATCGTCACACCCGACGGCAAGTCCCTCATCTTCGCTTCCACCCAGCACCGTCCGACCGCGGACCTCTACATCAAATCAGTCAACGGCTCAGTCGTCACCCGCCTGACCGATGACCCTGCACAAGATGTCATGCCCGCCGTCTCACCCGACGGTCAATACATCACCTTCGCTTCAGACCGCAGCGGCACATGGGACCTCTACATCATGCCATTCGAAGGCGGCAAGGTCGTCCAACTCACCAGCGAATCCGCCAATGACCTCCACCCAACATGGTCGCCCGACGGGCGCCAGATCGCCTTCTGTCGGCTCGGGCAGCAATCAGGACGATGGGAAATCTGGGTCAAAGATGTCCTCGCCGACACCGGTGCTCAGTTCATCGGGTTCGGGCTCTTCCCAGAATGGTCACCCGTCGCGGGCACCGGCGTGGGCGGAGCGGATCAGATCCTCTTCCAACGCTCACGCGAGCGGGGCGATCGGGCATTCTCGATCTGGACACTCGATTTCAATCCAAACCCAGGCACCGCAAGCCGAGAGACCGAAATCGCCACAGGACCAAACCAAGCATTGATTAATCCATCTTGGTCACCCGATGGCAACTTCGTCACCTTCGCATCGGTCCCCAACTCCGAATCATGGTCCAACGGGCAGGCCGCCCGCCCGGAATCATCCACCATCTGGATGGTCTCGACCAAAGGCACCGGCAAAATCAAGCTCACCGATGGCGACACCATCGACCTGATGCCCGTCTGGGGCCGCAACAACGACATCTTCTTCGTCTCGAACATGGACGGGCAGGACCACCTCTGGTCGATGGAACTCTCGCAGGCCATCCGGGCTGCGAGCGTGACGATGCCCGACCTTGATGATTCCTTCGCCACCGTTCCCACCACACCATAACACCCACCATCGCCGCTGCCCACGCCTACCCGCGTGGGCAGCGTTTTCGTCCTTGGCTTGGTGCCGAGGGCTGATTCCTCTTGAAACTCGTTTCTTGAGACCAACTTCGGACGGGAATGGATGCCCGTCTCTGTATTCGGCAGGACGCCATGACAAGTGCACAGACCATGCTTGCTTCGGTTCTTCTCGCAGCCATGATGCTGATCTCCTCGATCAGCACCACCGGGTGCGCCATGTTGACCAAAAAGCGCGAGCCGATGCTCCCCCCGGGGACCATCGTCTCACCCTATGACACCACCCAAGGCGATGTCCTCTGGGCCGTCATCCCCCCGATGAACGAATCGGGCACCTCGATCGTCGACCAACTGGCGATCGGGGATGCGATCGTCGCCGCCGCCCAAGGCGTGCGAGGCGTGCGATGCCTGCCGATCAACCGATCCATCGACGCACTCCGCACCTTAGGACTCACCAGCGGCATCCAATCCGCAAGCGATGCCCACCGGATCGCGGAATACCTCGGCGCTGACGCAGTCCTCGCCGGCTCGATCACCGCCTACGACCCGTACGACCCCCCGGTCCTCGGGCTCGCCCTCGCCCTCTACGCCCGTCCGGGCGCGATGGCCAACGCATCGCAGGCCAAACTCGATTCACGATCGCTCACCATGGCATTCTCCGACTTTGGCACATTCGACAGCCTCTCCTTCGCGGGTCGCCCGGTCTCGGTGGTTTCCGAGCATCTCGATGCACGGAGCCATGAAGTCCTCATGGCGGTCCGCAACTACGCAGAAGGACGCAGCGATCAACGCTCGGCACTCGCCTGGAGAATCTACACCGCAAGCATGGAACTGTACACGCAGTTCGTCGCCTACCACACCATCGGGCGATTGATCGACGAGGAATGGCTCAGGATGTCGCAACAACAGCGGCAATCACAGGCCCCAAACCCCTGACTTGGCACCGATGCCTCGTTAGAACGGAGCGCATCGGTGAATCACAAACAACAGCATCCAACCAAGCCCTGCCGAACCGAATCCGACATGGTTTGCGTCACGCTCCAGCGCCCGCCTCACTTCTGGCGGTTCGCCTGCACGCCCGATCAAACCGCGAACCTGCTTGAGCGATTGGCCGAAATTGCCGACGATCCCCAAGCAACCCTCACCTGGAACGATGCAGAACTTATCGCATCAGAAATAGTTGTGCATCATCAGATAGATACCCCTTCAGCCGGGCCACCAAACGACCGATAGTGCACAAGACATCATAGTAAATCGCCCCCTCGCCCTGCCAAGCCTCTTTTTCTCCCGGAGTTCGCGGATGACCACCATTCCAATCACACAGCATTTTTCCGAGTATCTCACCGATGAACGCCACTTCTCGCCTTACACCGCCCGGTGTTATGGCGCGGATTTGCGTCAGTTCATCGAATATCTCTGCGAGGACACCGGGGTCTCGATCGATCAGGACGCCGAGATGCACGCGTTCAAATCGTGCTCAACGCCCGGCTCAGACATCGCGGGCAAGATCGACCGCCCCACCATCACCAACACCATCTGCAACGCCGACGCGGATCTCATCCGCGGATTCCTCGGATTCCTCGGCGAACAAAACTACTCCCCCGCGACCATGGCCCGCAAGATCGCCACGCTCCGCTCATTCTACAAATGGGGCAATCGGCTCGAGTACACCGTCACCAACCCGATGACCCTGATCCGCACGCCTCGCCAGTCCAAACGGCTCCCCAAAGCCATCACCATCGAACAGATCGAACAGCTCCTCGCTGCTCCAAGCGACACCGATGTGCTCGGACGCCGGGATCGCGCGATGCTCGAAACGCTCTACTCCACAGGCATCCGTGTTTCCGAACTCGTCGGGCTCAACTACGACGATCTCGATTTCGAGAACGAAGCCATGCATGTGCGAGGCAAGGGACGCAAAGAACGCATCGTCCCACTCGGATCACACGCCTTGGGCGCGATCCGCAAGTACATCGAACTCATGGCCAACGACATCAAGTTCGCACCCATCTGGGCTGCCCGCGATGCTGGCAACGAGCCACTCTCGCTCTTTCTCAACAAGCACGGCAAGCGTTTGTCCTCACGATCGGTCCGCCGAAAGCTCGACAAATACCTCCGGGCGGTCGGGCTTGACCCAACGATCTCGCCTCACACGCTTCGCCACTCGTTTGCAACCCACCTGCTCGACAACGGCGCCGATCTGCGATCCGTCCAAGAGCTCCTCGGACACCAATCGCTCTCGACGACTCAGGTCTACACCCACCTCTCGACCGCACGGGTCGAAGATGCCTACAAGGATGCTCACCCACGGGCCGAGGCAGGGTAAAGCACCCGTTCTGTTTTTCTGATTATGTTTCTCCGAGCACCCCGAGCATTGCCTGGGGTGTTTTTTTATACCCGGGGATCATCAGCATCGGTGCCAGCTCGCACAAGGGCTCAAGCACGAAGAGCCGTTGGTGCAGGCGAGGGTGCGGGATGGTCAATCCGGGCTCGTCGATCTCCCGATCACCAAAGATCAGGACATCAAGATCAAGCGTCCGCGCCCCCCACCGCTGCTCGCTTGCGCGATCCCGCCCAAACAACGCTTCGATTTCGAGCAGTGATTCGAGCAGCATTCTGGGTTCGAGATCGGTCTCGATCAAGCACACCCCGTTGAGATACTGGCTCTGCTCGCCGGGCCCGATGGGCTCGGTCTCGATGATTGTCGAGCATCGGAGAAGCGTGGTGGATTCGAGCGCATTGATCGCATCGAGCCCGCCTTGGATGTTGGCGCAGCGATCGCCCAGATTACTCCCCATCGCGATGTAGGCTTCAATCGGCATACGCCACTCAAGGCAACCGACACCGAATCATCAACCCAGAACGCCGAGGTTCTCTCTGATGGCTCAAAATAATGCTCAACATCATCATTCTCCTCCCCCGGGCTTGCGGGGGAGCACCCAGAGGGTGGTTGTGCCGAACGAAGAGAGGCGGAGGGGGCCTTCTCTTCTCTTCCCCATTCCCTATTGCCTAATTCCTAATTCCCTATTGCCTATTGCCTTCTTCTTCAAGCCCCCCTCCGTCCGCGAAAACGCGGGCACCTCCCCCGGAAGCGCGGGGGAGGCGGAAGAAACGGGCTGGAAGCCCGTTCTACCAGAGGGTCACACTGCAACTGTTGCTTTGATGTGGGGGTGGGGTTCGTAGCTTTGTAGTTCGAAGTCGTTGATGGTGAAGTCGAAGATATTTTTTACTTCGGGGTTGAGCTGCATGGTGGGTAGGGGGCGGGGGTCACGGGAGAGTTGTTCGTCAACCTGAGGCAAGTGGTTGATGTAGATGTGGGCGTCGGCGAGGGTGTGGATGAAGGAGCCGGGGCGGTAGTTGGTGACTTGGGCGATCATCATGGTCAACAAGGCGTAGGAGGCGATGTTGAAGGGGACGCCGAGGAAGAGGTCGGCGGAGCGTTGGTAGAGTTGGCAGTTGAGGAAGTCTCGGCCGCCGTCGGTTGCGCGTTGGACATTGAACTGGAACAAACAGTGGCAGGCGGGAAGGGCCATCTGGTCGATCTCGGCGGGGTTCCAGGCGGTGACGATGTGGCGGCGGGAGTTTGGATTAGATTTGATGTTGTCGATGAGGTTGGAGATTTGGTCGATGGCTGAGCCGTCGGGTGCGGTCCATGAGCGCCATTGTGAGCCGTAGACTGGGCCGAGATCGCCGTGCTCGTCTGCCCATTCGTCCCAGATGCGGACCTTGTTTTCTTTGAGGTAGGCGATGTTAGTTTGGCCTTTGAGGAACCACAATAACTCGTGGATGATTGAGCGGAGGTGGAGTTTTTTGGTGGTGATGGCGGGGAAGCCGGCTTGGGTGTTGGATTTGATGAAGGCTTCTTTGGCGCCGGGGGAATCTGGGGTGAGGTAGTAGCGGGATTGGTGGCCGAAGATTGAGATGGTGCCGACGCCTGTGCGGTCGTCGCAGGGGGTGCCTTCGGTGAGGACTCGGCGGAGGATATCGTGGTACTGGATCATAATGGAAGAGGATACACTGAAATGGATTTGGATGCGAGCCGGAAGAGGGGGATGCAAGGGAAATAGATGGGCGGGGATGATCTATACTGGTGGTGATGATTCGATCTGGGGAGAGTCTGGTGTGTCGGTTGCGTGGGTCGCGGTGGTTCGTGCTGCTTGGGCCTGCGATGGTGGTGGTGTTTTTGTCGCTGCCTGGGATTGGGCAGGGGGATTTTCGCACGGATTCACATGTGTTTGGGCGGTGCGTGAGGGGGATGCGGTGCTTGGTGAGTTTGGAGTGTGGGTAGTGACTCGGGTGGATCGGGTTTGGGATGGGATTGAGTTGGGGGAGTAGTGACACCCGAGTTTAAGACATGCAGGAGCCGGGGACGGCACCGGCATGGCACCCGGATAAGAAGAAGACCCCCTCCGTCTCGCTGCGCTCGACACCTCCCCCGGAGGCCCGGGGGAGGAGAATGAAAAAACGCCTCGTCATTTGGACGAGGCGTTCTTTGGATTGGTTTGATTGTGCCTGAATCAGGCTTTGATTGAGGCGACCTTGGCGCGGGTGTAGCGTTGGCGATGGCCTGTTTTTCTTTGGTAGGTGCTCTTGGTGCGGAACTTGTGGATGAAGAGTTTGTCGCCTTTGAACATTGGTTCGGTGATTTCGAGGGTGACGGTTGCGCCCTTGACATAGGGCTCGCCGAGGGTTGCGTCGCCGCCGACGGATCCGACGACGAGGACTTTGTCGATGGTGATGGTGTCGCCGGCCTTTGACTCACCTGATTGGTAGAGGTCGATGATGATATTTTCGTTTTCGGTGACCTTGCGTTGGCCTCCGGATTCTTCGATGATTGCGTAAGTGTCTGCCATTGTTGGTGCTCCGTTCAGCTGCCGCATGCGTTTGGGGGGTCCCTTTGGTGGGATGTCCTCTTTGGCCCTTCGCATATCGGGGTGCAGAGTATAGGCGGGGAAGTTGGGGGAGGCGATTGGGGAGGGAGGAGTTTTGGGGGTGTGGAGGGGGTTTCAAGATCGGGCTGAGCCTGGGGGGGGGGGCGGGGTTGTTCAGGCTTATGGGCAGCCAGCGAGAAAGCCTTCTATGAATGCGCTGATATCGAAGTAGTTGAAGCTGAGTGTGTCATTCCAGTCCATCCGGGCCTGTATGAACTGGTTGATATCTTCTGTGTCGAGCGAGCCATCGTGATTGATGTCTTGAGGGCAGTCTGTGAGTTGATACTGATGAACAATTCCTGGCCCTGTTGGGCCTTCGATACCACTGGCCATATGACCAAAGAAGAGTTGGTCTGTGTAGTCTAAAACTGGACTGATATACACCTCTGCTTGAAAAACTCGATCTGTTCGGATCACCTCAATGAGCGAGAGACTTTGCAAGTCGTATACAAAGATGCCCATCGTCCAGTCCAAGTGGCCAAGACCCGTTTGCCCATTCAGTACAATGTACTGATCGTTCAATGCTATAGCGACGCCAAATCTTTGGAGATTGTATATTGTTTCAGGCATCTCAATAACGGAATAGCTCGGCGTTTGGTCGCTCGGATCAGTTATATCGAAGAGTTGAATAGAATAAACCTGATTATTGATGTCTGTTATATCGAATACTGATCGACTGACGGCAAGCGTATTCTGTTCAAGCCTGACAGAATACCCAAACGAGGTGTTATCATCCGTAACTTGATTGTCGACCAGCATATTCAACTGCTGTCCATTGTCCCTATCGAACAAATACACAGCTCCGTAATCACGACCATTGGGTTTTATTCCTGTCGCAGTAACAACGATGTGTTTGTCGTTGATTTGAACCGAACTACCGAAGCCCCCCCCGCCATACTCGCTTCGCGTGATCTCTTGGAGGAGCATTGCGGTAGGCGCATGATAGAGCAATGCTTGACCTGCGCTGAGACCATGTACATCGCTAAACGGTAGACCAATGAGTAGATCAGCCCCATCGAGATCCATGCTGATGCCTAAGCTGTATGATACCTTATCAGAACTAAGTTCTATCGTGGCAATGAGTTCGAAGGTGACAGGGTCATGCACAAAGACCAGTGAGTCTGCCGAGCCAGAGGCTGCCGAGATCACGATACAATCATCGCTGATTGCTATGTTTACACCGTACAAGCGTGACTCAACCACATCGTCATCTGGATGAAAAACATGTACAATCTCTTTTGTGTTCTTATCGAACAGGTAGACCATGCCGGAGACCTGTGAATCGAAGGCCGGAGCGGAAATCAGCAATCGGTCATTATATTCGACGACCTGATACCCGAATGCATCCCACTCAGCAGGCGTGAGTGAGAAATAATCGGCTTCGGGCAGCCGACCTTGGGCGGATGCTGCGGGAATGAAAACAAGTACATGAATCAACAAGACCAGTAATCTACTCTTTGATAAAAATCGAATTTGTGTCATTGGCAAAGTCCCCTGTGTCCATGAGCACCTACGCAGCATCTGTACGATGAGTTGCATTGCAATTGTTTTTTGTCCCATGGAATCATATCTGGCACCCCTACTCGCCGCCTTAGGCCTGGTGCCCTGCTTACGCGCAGCATAAGCAGGTTCTTCGATGATCAACTCTTGATCCTGCCTAAACCCGATGAAGACATCGGGCGTAAGCAGGGCACCCGCTGAGTAAACTCCGTTTGGGTATCTCGAAGAGCACTACTGCGCATGAGAATGCGAGTAGTGGCACCCAGATTGGAGACATGCAGGAGCCGGGGACGGCACCGGCATGGCACCGGGAGGATAAGAAAGAGAAGACCGCCTCCGCCCTTCGGGCACCTCCACCGGAGGCCCGGGGGAGGCGGGAGATTGGGGATTATGTAGTTGCCTGTATGGTGCTTGGGCCTGATCGGGAACCTTGAAATGGCTTCGGTTTTGATCTGATTGAACAAATTGTCTCAAAATAAGACAAACTTGTCCTTGTTTATCGGGCCCTTACACATCATACTGGGTGTAGAGAAACTACGATGAGCGTGGGAAACAACATCAGAATAAAAAGGGGTTCAGATCGTGAAACAGATCACTACAGTGTTGGCCGTTGTGACGGCTGTGTCCGTGTCGAGTGTGTATGCCCAAACCAGCGCATCCGACGGCGTTGCGAGAAGTTCAACGGGGATACCCGTTCGGCAGATGGGATTGATTCCTGATGCGAACGCAAACCCGGCGGTCGCGGTTGGGTTGGGGTTTACTTATCAGGGGACGCTCGATGAGGGAGGCGTGCCTGCCGATGGTGAGTACGACCTCGAGTTCACCCTGACCGATGAGATCGGCACGGTGATGGCTGGGCCGATCTGTATGGACAATGTGATGGTCATCGAAGGGGTGTTCACGGTTGAGCTTAACTTTGGGGATCAGTTCAATGGCGATGCCCGTGAGTTGGAGATCGCTGTTCGGGCTGGTGGTGCGTTGGGTGATTGCGGTCTCGGCGGATACACGACATTGAGTCCTCGCCAGAAACTCAATGCGACGCCATATGCGCTGGGGCTTCGGCTGCCGTTTTCTGGATCGCAAGCGATCAATGGCAATGCCTTCTCGATTTTGAATAGCAGTACACTCGATAATGATACGGCTATTCATGGAGTTGTGGGTGGGCTTGGTGCCTTTGGGTTTGTTGACCTCGCGGGCATTCGCGGGGAATCAAACGGCGAGTTCAGCGCTGGGGTGCTTGGGATAAGCGATCAGTATGTTGGTGTGGTTGGATTTTCGAGTGGTGACTTTGGCATAGGATCATTCGGGCGTGCGGATGGGATCGGTGGAATGGGGATCTATGGAGTGGCATCTGGTGAAGATGGCAGAGGTGTGTATGGGGGGGCAAATGGGCTCAACAGTTGGGCGGGGTACTTCAATGGGCGTTTGTTTGCCGATGGACCTGTGGGGATCGGAACAACCACACCCACAACGGATTTGGAAGTGATTGGAACGACCAAGACGGATGCCCTTGTGATGACGACCGGCGCGGGGACGGGCAAGGTGCTCACGAGCGATGCCTCTGGGAATGGAACTTGGCAGAATATCCCCGATACCGGCACCTTTGGGATTTACCGGGCAGGGGGGGGCTTCAATCCCCAAGCAACAACGGGGTTCCTTTCCACGACCGTGACCGTCACAATCAGCAGCGGGCAGCAGATCTATGTGAATGTCAACCAGACCTTCGGTAGCGTGTCTGTGGGCGGGGCAGGAAGCTTGGATTTGTTTGTTGGATATCGGGTAGCTGGGAGCGGGGCAACTCCTACTCTCCTCGGTGCTGGCATGTTCAACATCACTATTCCTCAGGGCATGCGTATGCCCTTCGGAATTAGCGGCGTGATCTCAGGTCTCCCAGCGGGGAGCTATGAGGTTGGTATGGCCGGCGACGATGATGGGAACGGAAACTGGAACAACGGCGAGTGGGGCTATGTCTCGGCCTTGGTGCTCGATTGAACTGGTGATATTGGAGGGGATGGCTTGCTGGGGATGGGAAGTAGTGGCACCCCGGCTCAAGACATGCAGGAGCCGGGGACGGCACCGGCATGGCACCCAGAGGATAAGAAAGAGAAGACCCCCTCCGCCCTGCGGGCACCTCCCCCGGAGGCCCGGGGGAGGCGGGAGATTGGGGATCATGCAAGAGATTTCGCTACCTGCATTGCACCCGGCAAAGACCCGACTGCGCCTGAGAAGGCGAGTCGGGGCACCCCGGCGGGAAAGGGGATGGGATGAAGCCACGGCTTGCCGGGGACGGTCAAGCCGTGGCACCCGAACCGGCGGAAGGATTATTAGTTGCCGAGGGCTTTGGATTTTTCTTGTCTTGCGGTGCGGCGGCGGAGGGATTCGTTGAGTTCTACTTTGCGCAGGCGGATCGACTTGGGGGTCAGTTCGACGAGTTCGTCGTCTTCGATGTATTCCAAGGACTGTTCGAGGGAGAGGTCTTTGGGTTGTTTGATCGAGACGGTGGCGTCTTTGTTGGCGGCTCGCATGTTGTCGAGCTTTTTGACGCGGACGGCGTTGACTTCGATGTCGTTGCCTCGGTTGTGCTCGCCGACGACTTGGCCGGCGTAGACCTTGGTGCCCGGACTCACGAGCATGATGCCTCGTTCGTGGAGGTTGATGACGGCGTATTCGGTGATTTGACCATCGGCGGTGTTGACCATGACGCCGGCTTGGCGGGTTGGGCGTTCGCCGGTGACGGGGACGAACTCGAGGAATGTGTGGTGCATGATTGCTTCGCCTTGGGTGGCGGTGAGGATGCGTCCACGCATGCCGATGAGTGCTCTGGAGGTGATTTTGAAGATGCAATGGGTGATGCCGTTGCCACGGGGATCCATCGAGACGAGTTCGCCTTTTCGTTCGCCGACGATTTGCATGACGGAGCCGACGACATCATCGGGGCAGTCGATGACGAGTTCTTCGAGTGGTTCGCACTTGACGCCTTCGATTTCGCGTTCGATGACGATCGGACGCCCGACGGCGAGCTCGAAGCCTTCGCGGCGCATGGTTTCGAGGAGGATGCCGAGATGGAGGAGCCCGCGACCCGAGACGATGAACTCGTCCATTGTTCGGCCGGGCTCGATGCGGAGGGCGACATTGTGTTCGAGCTCGCGTTCGAGTCTGTTTTTGAGTTGGCGTGAGGTGACGAACTCGCCTTCTTGGCCTGCGAATGGGGAGTCGTTGACTTTGAAGGACATGGAGATGGTTGGTTCGTCGATGGCGACTTCGTCCATTGCTTCTGGGTGATCTGGATCGCAGATGGTGTCGCCGATGTCGATGGTGCCGAGCCCGGAGATGGCGCAGAGATCGCCTGCGGATATTGATTCTTGATCGACCTTGGAGAGCCCTTCGAAACCTTGGAGGGTGACGACCTTGGCTTTGACTTCTTTGGTTTTGCCGTCTTCGAGGTGTTTGACGATGACGACGGGTTGGCCGGATTTGATGGTGCCTTGGAAGATTCGCCCGACGCCGATGCGTCCGACATATTCGGAGAAGCCGAGGGTCGTGATCTGCATGCGGAGTGGTTTTTCGATGTAGACATCTGGATGGGGCACATGAGCGACGATTGCTTCGAATACGGGGAGGAGGTTTTCGCCTTTGGTTTGGCCGTCCCATTCGTCGAGTGCCCAGCCGTCGCGTGCGGAGGCGTAGACGACTGGGAAGTCGAGGGAGTCGTCGTCTGCGCCCAGTGAGACGAGGAGGTCGAAGACTTCGCCGATGACGCGGTCTGGATCGCCGTCGGGGCGGTCGCACTTGTTGATGACGATGAGTGGTTTCAATCCGGCTTCGAGTGCTTTGGTCATGACGAAGCGGGTTTGAGGCATTGGGCCTTCGTAGGCATCGACAACGAGGATGCAGCCGTCGGCCATTTGGAGGACGCGTTCGACCTCGCCTCCGAAGTCGGCGTGACCCGGGGTGTCGATGATGTTGATGCGATAGTCGGTGTCGTCTTGTGCGTGGTAGTTGACGGCACAGTTCTTTGAGAGGATGGTGATGCCTCGTTCGCGTTCGAGATCGTTGGAATCGAGGATGAGGTTGTGCTGCCCGCCTTCGAGTTTTTCGAGTTCGCCTTTGCGGAAGTTTCCGGACTGCTTGAGGAGGTTGTCAACGAGGGTTGTTTTGCCGTGGTCAACATGGGCAATGATGGCGACATTGCGGAGCGAGGAGACATTTGATGCGGGTGATGAGGGGGGCATGGGCTCTCCGGGGTCAACGACAGCGTGATGGGGCATTCTATCCGCTGGATTGGATTCTTCAGTGATGCGCTTTGCGCGGGGGTAAGTGTATCCATCTGCTTATCGGAACGGGATATATGAGCCTTGGGAGTTGTCTATTTTCACTGATCGGCATGATTGGTCGGGTTGGGAAGGGATCAAGGGGGATGAGGGGGGATTGGTGGGCGTAGGGGCAGGATTGGGGCATGCTGGGGGTGTCTGCTCCCCCACTGCTGGGGCGGCGGAAGGCGAAATCCATTGAGAGAGACGAAACCATGTCGAGCCAAACCATGTCGAATCAACTTCTTCCAATCTTCAATATTCGTTGTGCCCGGTTGATCGCTGTGGGCGGTTTGGCGCTTGGGGCTTCGATGGCGAATGCGGATGTGGTCTATCAACAGGACTTTGAGAACTGGACGAATGAAGCGGGGCTGTGGTCTTCGAGCACGCAGGCGTCGCTTGGTGGGCCTTATACGACGGTCTTGGGTCGGTTTAGCTCGAAAAATGTATCGCTCAATGTTCGCGCCACGGCGGCGAACAATGGTGGGTATACCGGCGGGAATACGAGTGGGCCTTCGAATATCACGGTGGATCAGTTTGATGCGGATCGGGATCGTGTGCCTTACCCTGATAGTGGTGGCGGCGGCGGCTCAGGGGGCGGGTTTAGCGGTGGTACACCCGATGTGCCGACGCTTGATCTTGGTCAGGCGATCCGTGATGGCGGGAACACTGGGCCCGCGATGTTTGGGCCCGGGATGTATGCGTTGAGCTTTGATCTCATGCTCTTTGATTCATGGGACGGGAACTCTGCACGCAACGGGATCGATTCATTCGGCGTTGCGGTCAATGGTGAGAACTTGTTTAATGAGAAGCTGTATTCGAGCGCGTATGGAGCGGGGAGAAACTTCCGTGATCCTGATGAGACGCCGAGCGTCAATGCGTATGACGGGCGGTGGGTGGATTCGATCTATCGGAATATCACGCTTGAGTTTGAACTCACCGAAGAACGCGAGAGCTTGTCGGTGAACTTTATCGGGGACCCGTCGCAGTCGATTATTGATGAGAGCTGGGGGATTGACAATGTGCAGATCGAGATGCTCACTGCGCAGCAGGCTTCGGTCTCGGTACCTGATGTGCCGGCCCCGGGGTCGCTTGTGCTCCTTGGGAGCGGGTTTGGGATGATGCTTCGTCGCAAGCGTTGAGGGTGATGGGAGATGCAGTTGAAAGACAAACGGGCATTGGGCCCGTTTTTTGTTGGGTGCAAGTGAAGAGGGGGTTGAAGAAAGACCCCCTCCGCCCTTCGGGCACCTCCCCCGGAAGCCCGGGGGAGGCGGGTTTGGGAGCGGTGAGGGGTCAGTAGCCGCCGAGGGTTGAGTTGAGTGGGGAGTTTGAGAAGTTCAGCGAAATGGAGCCTGCGATGCCGGTGGGTCTGTTTGTGATTTTCCAGGAGATGGTTTCGACGAAGTTGGAGAAGGCTTTGTCCATCGGCGAGGCGGAATCGAGCAGGGCGGTGGCCTGGGCGGGTTTGAAGAAGCCCATGGAGATGACGGGGGCGTACTCGGGGAGTTGGTCGGGCTGACTTGCTTTGAGGGCATCGAGGGACTCGGCGGCTTCGGCGATCCAGCGGAGCTGTCGGACGGTGTCGCCGGTGTGGGGCGCGAGCGAGACGATCATGATGGGGTGGGTTGGGGAGTCTGATGTGAGCCAGGAAAACTTGGGAGCGGAGCCGAGCCATGATTGGTTCTTTTTTGTGCGCCCGGTTGGTGAGGCGGGCTCGAACTTGTAGGTGCGGACGGCGGCTGGGAATCGCCCTTGGTGATTTGGGGGGGTGGATTGGGGGAAGGAACCGATCAGGTCGTGCATGATGCGATCGGCGCGAACGGCTGGGGATTGCTGTGCTTGATCTTGGTTGGTGGGGAGCTCGGCGAGCATGGTCAGCGCGACGGGGAGGTTCTCGCTGGCAGAGATCGGCGCATCGGGCGCAGAGGCGATTTTGGAGAGCAGGATGAGCCCGGGGGTGGCGGGGAAGGATGAGGGGGTGGATGGAGCGGGCTCGTTGGTCGTGAAGATAGCGAGTTTGTTGAGCAGCCCGGTGTTGGCGAAGAGGTTGGGGGTTGTTGACGAGGCGATCGCGAGGATGGCATCGCCCCCCACCGCGTTGAGGAGCCCGACGGGGGCGGGGCGAGGCGTGGTGCTTGGTTGATAATCGGTGGCGAACTCGACACCGATGGCGCGGGGTGAGGCGGTGATGAGCCCGACGATTGCGTTGGAGAATGCAGAAGCATCGGATTGGTTTGCGAGGAGTTCGGCAGGCTGAAGAATCCAAGCGACGGACCAGTCGGGGGTGATGGCCAGGGTGTCGGCGAGGGCGTTGCGGGCGTGCATGATGGATTGATCGTCAGCGGAGGGGTTGGTGTTGGCGAAGGTTTCGAGGACGCGGTCGAGGAGCTTTGAGCCTGCCTTTGGGGCGAGGATGACAGCCGCGTGGCGGTTGTTTGAGAGATCGGCATCGACGAGGACGATTTCGTAGCGTCCTTTTTCGATGGCGTAGACGGCGTGCCCTTGTTCGATGCGCCGGCGGACGGGCTTGAGATGGGATTTTAAGGCCGAGAGGTATTGGGGATCGACCTCGCAGACGAGGGTCCAGTGGGTGTCGATGGCGTTGGTGAACTTGAAGACCGAGTTGGAAGACTCGGCGATGTCGTCCCAGACGACCATCACGCGGCGCGAAAAGAGGGATTCGATGATCTGATCGGGCTTGGCGTTGAAGGTCGAAGCGAGGGCGTCGAAGGCGTGCTCGGTGTGGGCGAAGAGCCCGGCGAAGGCGAAGAGTTTGCGGATGGATTTGCCCGAATCGCTCAGGAGGAACTGCTCGGCGGGATTGTTGAAAACCGCAGCGGCATCGACCTGGGCGGGGATGGACTCGAAGAGGGCGAAGGGGGTTTGGGGCGAAGGTGCTGGAGTTGGATTCGCGAGAAGCGGAGACACAAGGAAGAAGGGCATCGCGGCGAGGAGCAGGCGAAGGCGTGCACGAAGGCGGGATTGGGGGGGCGTGTTCACGGCAAGGCTGCGATGTCGAGCTCGGTTGAATCGGGTTCGATGGCCGATGGAGTCGATGATGGAGTCGATTGTGCGTGGAAGCGTCGGGTTGATGAATGTGGCGAGGATGCCCAGGTGTTCATTTCGCTTGAACCAAAGAGACAGAGGGGGCTTGTGGTTGAGGCGTAGTTGTGTTGGTCGTTTGATTGGTCGTAGACTGCGGAGATGGTTCTGGTGAATCCGACAAGGCGCATCCCTGAGGCGAGGGTGATTGACGGATTGGTTTGGGCAGTGGGTGTGGAGATTTCGAAGCGGTGGTCGGATTGTCCTGGGGCGGTGAGGAAGCCGATGATCGGGGTGGCGACAGAGGCTCGGACTCTTTGGGCTTCTTTGGTGATATTGGCTGCGAGTTGCTGGGTGTCTCGCTCCATCGCGATTTCGATATCGAGCACCGGGGTTGGGTGCGAGGCAAGGGTGGTCAGGCGTGGGTAGAGGCGTTGGAGCCCGGCGACGGTCATCAGGGTCAAGAGCAGGGCGGCGGCGACGCCTAATCGCCCGGCGCGGACATGCTTGCGCCAGGTGGCGGGGATGAATCGGCGGTGGCGATCGGCGCGGGTGAGGATGGCATCGGAAAAATCTGGGGTAGCGATGGGCATCTGGAGCGCGTTGATCGCATCGACGGTGTCGATGAGTTCTTGCTTGCGTTCGGTGTCGTAGTTGAGGGCGTGTGCGATTTCGCGTTGGATATCTTCGTTGAGCTCGCCGTCGATCGCGGCGTTGATGAGGGATTCGGGGATGCGCCCGGGTGCATTGGTGCGAATGTCGGGGTGTTCGCTGTCGTTGGATTGCTTATTGGGTTGCTTGTTCATCGCGCCACCCCCGCGAGTTGGTCGGCGAGGCGGGATTTGTCCTTGAACATGACCCGCAGGCGTTTGCGCCCGCGATGAAGATGGCTCTTGATCGTGCCTTCGGGCATTTCGAGATGCGAGGCGATCAGGGAGATGGACCAGTCGAGTTGGTGGAAGAGGATGATGATCTCGCGCTGTTCGTTGGTCAATGCGAGGAGCGCTTGTTGGAGTGCGTCGTGCTGGACGCTCTGGCGTTCGTCAGCGAAGACGGTTGATTCGGAGTCGTGGTTGGATCGCCCTTGCGAGCCGCCCATTGAGCCGACGAAGTCGGTGTCGTAGACGGGTTTGTTCTTGGCCATCGCGTTCATGTAGAGTCGGCGGGCGATGGTGAAGAGCCAGGTCGAGAACCGGAACCGGAAATCGAACCGATGGAGATTGCCCAGCACACGGACGAAGGCTTCTTGGACGATGTCCTCAGCGACTTCGGGGCGACCCGACATGCGGAGGATGTAGCCATAGACTGAGCGTTGGTGCGCGCGGATCAACTCGCCGGCGGCTTTTCGCTCGCCTGCGATGGCGCGTTCGATCAGGTCTCGTTCTTGTGCACGATCCATCGGGGCTCCTGGGACTCCCCCACTGCCCGCACAGAATGCGAATGAGCGAGCGGGGTGTCCAACTACTATACCACAGCGAGGGCGGATGGTTGCGAAGGAAATGGGCGAGATGGGGAGAGAAAGGGGGAATTGTGGGGTTTGGGTGCAAAAAAGACCACCCCGATGCACAGATGTGCACCGGGGTGACGGCAGAAGAGCAAGAGATGATGATTTGCTCTATGGGTGTCGTGTTGTGCGCCGTGCCGAGGGTTAGGCGGCTTTGGCTGCGGGCTTGCGGGTCCGCCCGACGGTGCGCTGGTCTTCGGTGGCGCGGACGGTGGCTTCGTCGATCATGCGATCGACGAGTTCGAGGGGGTGCGAGGCCCAGAGGTCTGCGCCGATTTCCTCAGCGAGTCCTTCGGCCCGGTTGAAGACGCCGCCGCCGACGATGATCTGGGTGTTTGGACAGGCGCCGATCTCGTGGAGGGTGTCGATGAGGACACGGATGTCGGGGAGGTCGGATGGTTCCGAGCAGAAGAGGAGGAGCGCGTCGGGCTTTGATTGCTGGACGGTCTCTTGGATTTCGTCGATGGGGACTGACCCGCCGGCGAATCGGACATCGAACCCGGCGGCTTCGAGGAGATCGACGGCCATTTGCCCACCGAGTTCTGATCCTTCGGATGGGCCGCAACATGCGAAGACGGTGCGGTTGACTGTTTCGGCATCGGAGGTCGCGAGGAGTTCACGCGAGCATTGATCGACGAGCACGCGGAGGAGTCTTGTCGAGAGGTTGTGTGCGAGTGTGGAGATTGAATCCTCGCGGTGGAGTTTTTCGATCATTTCGTATGCTGGCCAGAAGAGGTCGGTGAGCATGATCTCTTGTGAGACGCCGGCGACGATCTGTTCTTCAACAATCGAACGGGCATCGTTTCGATTGCCTGAGATGAGTGCTTCGAACAGGCGTTCTGTGAGGATTTCTGTGGACATGGTTTGAACTCCGATTTGTACCCCGCACGAGGAGCGGGTCTAGCGATTTTGTTGCACACACGACGCGTGCCCGAGTAAGGAGTATCGAATAGTTGACAATCAGGACAAAAGGGCATGTTCGTGTGGAGCGCACGAGTTGCAGGCGGGCCCGTTTTGAGGCTATGAGAGCGGTTCTTCTCGGACGCGAGGATGATTTCGTATGGAGAAGGTCCGAGAAGTCCGAAGGATCGAGGCGGAAGTTGGGCGGTTGTTTGTGGGGAAAATTCCACTGTCTCGGGGTGTTATATATGACGGATGGGGGTGGGATGAGGGGAGAATGGTGTCATGGAAGACACGGCTTGCCGGGGACGGTCAAGCCGTGGCACCCGACAGACAGTGAGATTAGCGGGTGGCTTTGTAGAGGTTGCAGATGCCCATAGTCATGGGTTTGGTGGTGACATCGGTGAAGCCGGCGCGGATCATCATGGTTTGCATTTCTGCCTGGGTTTTGAAGGTGGCGACGGAACGGGGGAGGTATTTGTAGGCTCCGGAGGTGTCTCTTGCGATCCAGGTGGCGGTGTGGGGCATGATGTGGCCGCAGTAGAAGGTGTTGAACCAGCGCATGGGGGGGAATGATGGTTGCCCGAACTCGAGGATGATGAGTCGCCCGTTGGGTTTGAGGACGCGGTGGAACTCGGCGATGGCTTTTTCGGGGGTTTGGACATTGCGGATGCCGAAGGCGATGGAAACGACATCGAAGGATTGGTCGTCAAATGGAAGTTGCTGGGCATCGGCTTGTTGGTAGGTGATGCGGTCGGCGAGGTTGGAATGGAGTTTGGATTGTTTGTGTTTGGCGATGTCGAGCATGCCTGAGGTGAAGTCTGAGCCGACGATTTGGGAGGCTTGGGAATGTTTGGCGAAGGCCTGTGTGAGATCGCCTGTGCCGCAGGCGACATCGAGGATGCGCTCGCCGGATTGGACATCGGCCGCGATGACGGCCCGTTTTCGCCAGGCTTCGTCGCGCCAGAGGGAATGGATGCGGTTGTTGAGATCGTACGAGCGGGCGATGGCGTTGAACATCGCCTGGACTTTGTCGTGTTTGTCGGCGTTGGTATGGAGGGAATCGAGCTCGGATTCGTCCCAGGCGGGGGACCCAGTTGATTCGGGGGTCGATTCGGGTTGTTGTTTGGTCTCGGGCATGGAACAATGATGGTAGACTTACGCTCATCGAAAGGGATACGAATGCGATCACACTCACTGCTCAAAGTTGCTCTTCTGGCCATGCTCGGGCTCATGATGCTTGGGGGGGTTGGGTGTACGACCAATCCGGCGACGGGGAAGAAGTCGTTTACGCTGTATTCTTGGGAGCAGGAGAAGAAGATGGGGGCTCAGGCGGCAGCCGGGCTCGCTGAGCAGTTCGGCGGCGAGGTCGATGAGGTGATCCCGTCGCAGTATGTCCGCGAAGTGGGGATGAAACTCGTCGCGGGGGTCGAGGACGCGGTGCCTGATCTGGATTGGGAGTTCACGCTGCTCAATACAGAGGTCATCAATGCGTTTGCGCTCCCGGGCGGCAAGGTGTTCTTTACGCGCGGATTAGCGGAGAAACTCGATTCGGAAGCGGAGATGGCGGGCGTGCTTGGGCATGAGATCGGGCATGTGACCGCTCGGCACGGGAACCAGCGGATCAGCAAGCAGATCGGGTTCACCGCGGTGATGAGCGGGGTGGCCGTGGTTGTTGGCGCGTCGGATTCGGACTCCAAGACCCGTAAGTATGGACAGGTGGCGGTGCCTGCGATGGCGATCGGGGGGAATGTGGTCTTGCTCAAGTATGGACGGAGCGATGAGTCGGAATCGGACATGCTCGGGATGCGGTATATGGTGCGGGCGGGGTATGACCCGATCGGGCAGCTGCATGTGATGGAGGTGCTCGAAGCGGAGTCGAAGGGTGGACGCAAGCCTGAATGGCTCTCGACGCATCCGTATCCTGAGTCTCGGATCAAGGCGATCAAGGGGTATCTTGCGGGGAAGTATGCCGACACGCAGGGGAATCCGGCGTTTGTGACCAACAAGGCAGCGTATGAGCAGCGGATGTTGTTGCCATTGCGGAATCTGGCGAGGCCTGTGAAGGATGGGGAGCCGGTTTCGTTTTTGGATGTGCCTGCGCTTTGGTGTGGGGAGTGCCGGGCAATGGCGATGCGGTAAAAGAACATGCAGGAGACTTCGTCACCTGCATGGCACCCTGAGACTATGAGCCTGACCAGAAGCGGTTCCAGTTGGCGTGGGCGAAGCCTGCGATTTCGGGATCGGACCAGCCTTGCTCGGCGAGGGCATCGGTGAGGATGGTGAGGTCGGCGGGGGTATTGATTCCTTCGGGGAGCCCGTCGGCGCCGAAGCCGCCGTCCATGTCGGAGCCGAGAGCGATGTGGTTGCGGGAGTTGGTGAGTTCACAGACATGTTCGATGTGGCGGATGCAGTCTTCGATGGAGGCGCGTTCGCCTTTTTTCTTCCCCTTGTTCATGCCTGGGGTGATGAAGTCGCCGAGGAGGTTGAGCCCGATGACTCCGCCGCGTTTGGCGATTTCGATGATGGTTTCGTCGGCGAGGTGGCGCTGGTTGGATTGCGAGTTTGGATCGCCCATCAGGGCTCGGCTATTGGAATGCGAGGCGATGACAGGCTTGTCGGTGAGTGCGAGGAGTTCGTCGGTGGCGCGTTGGGAGAGGTGGGAGAGGTCGTGGACGATGTTGAGTTGGTCCATGCGTTTGGTGAGTGCGCGCCCGAGATCGGTCAGGCCGTTGCCGGGGCTCTTTGATGATTGGGTGTGGTCGGTGCCATTGCCCCCAGCGTAGCGGGATTGGTGCCACCAGGCCATGCCGATGGCGATGACGCCCAGGTCGGCCCATTGTTCGAGTTCGTCGGGGGTGGTGATGGGATCGGCGCATTCGATGAGGACGCCGAGTTGTAAGGGGGCATCGGATTGAGTCGCGGGCTCGCCCCGCTTGGGCATGCGGGCGATCAACCCGGCGTCGAACCAGGTGCGGTAGAGGAGGAGTTGGCGCATGCCGGCGCGATAGGCAGCGTCGGCGTCGCCGAAGGGGTAGGTGAAGGCGCCGGTTTCAGAATCGGTGCTTGAGGGGTCGATGGCTTCGGTGAAGATGGTGGCGAGGCATTGGGTGACCTTGCCTTCGATCAAGGAGGGCAAAGTGACGGCGGCGGGTTGGTAGCGTCCTCGGCAATCGGTGAGCGAGGCGTGCATATCTCGGCCATTTTCAGCGAGGTAGGCAAGATCAAGATGGGCATCAAAGAAGTGCATGGGTGGGCTCTTTTCGTGAGTCTGGGAGGAGGATGAGATGCCGGATTGTATTCTTGAAGGCAGCGGATTGGGGGATGTCTACGATCTGGGGTGAAACTTGGCGGGGCGTTTGCCAAGAAGAGGGATAGCCGAGCAACTTGAAAACCAACCCGAAGGGGATAGACGATGAAAACGATGCACAGACGAAACACACTGCGGCCCAGATCGAGCCGAGACGGGAATGTACTGGTTGGGTGCCTTGTCGCGCTCGGGATCGCAATCATTCTGGTGATTCTTACGACTGTTTTCGTCATGAACTCGTGGCGTGGATGGGTTTCGGGCGGGATCAAGCAGGGGTTGACAGCGGTGCTCAACGAGACGCAGATCGAACAGATCGAGAAGGATGAGATCAATGCCCATATTGAGACGCTGATGACGCGGTTTGTGGATAAGAATATTTCGACCGAGGATCTGTTCTTGATTACCGCGGAGATTTTCGAGGGGCCTTTGCTTCCGATGGGGATTGTGGAAGCTTCGTATGAAGGCTACTTTGCGAATTCGGAACTCGACGATGACGCCAAGGCGGATGCGAAGATTCAGCTTGGGCGATTGGCCTATGGGATCTATGCGGAGGATATCTCGATCGACGATCTCGAAACGATCCTCGCACCGATCGAGGCGCCTGCGGGCACAAACAACGGCGCTGTTCAAGTGGAGTTTAACAATCGCGAGTTCAACCTGAAAAACCCTGATGAGACGAGCGTCGAGGAACTGCTCGAGGTCATCGCCAACGCCAAGGCGGCTGCCGACGAGGCGGAGGTGGACGAGACGCCAGCGACGATTGATTTGTCTGACGAGGTGGGCAAGGCGATCGCGGAAGCGCTCGGGGAAGACTTGGAGTTATGGGTTCCCGGTGCAGATAATGACGCAGCCGATGGAGAGGATGAGCCTGATGACGGTTCTGACGATGGGCCTTGAGTGCTCAGAGCATCGCGATGAGGAAGTCGGCGGCCCGCGCGAGCATCAGGGCGGCGAAGACCGAAGAAGTGATTGTCAGAAAGGGATGGTCGAAGAGGACCGAGCGGGGGTACTGGCGTTCGATGCGTTGGGCTTTGGCTTTGGTTGGGGCTAACGGGTCCGCGTAAAGGAAACACTTCATGTCCATCATGAGCATTTCACGCTCGGAGAGTGAACGCAGTTTCACCTCGGTGATGCCTTGCTCGGCTGCGGTGTATTTCGCGTCGTGATCGTTGCGTGCACTGATACGGAGTGTGCGTGGCTTGTGGGTGCGGGTGTCGTGTCCGTCGACTTCGTAAAATGGCATGCGTGACCTCCGTGTCGGTATGGAGATCGTACCATATTTTTGTAAGGCGTGCAGGGATAAGGGTTTTACCCCTGATTCCGGGGGTGTTTCCAGCCTGCAAGACTGTAGTTAGGGCTGGGTGCTTGGGGATTCAATTGGCTCAAATCCGAGTTCGATGAGCAACTCTCGTTGATGATCTGGGTCTGTTTCTTTGTCGAGGGTGTTGAGCGGCGGATTACTCTCGACTAAATCTTGCTCATAAGCTGAGAGGGCGGCCTTCAGAAACTCAAGCGGATCTGGGTCTGTCTCTTCGGCGATCAGTTTCTTAAACTCTGCGATCGAATCCTTCGTTGATTGATATCCTGAGAACCGGCCACAGAAATGTTTTGGAGATTGAAAGAACTGACCATCTTTCGTGCGAGCAACTGCTGTACTCACGATCCACTCGTTATGTGTATCTTTGTAGTCAATCACGACCCATGAGCCCTCCGCATCACCGAGCACTACTCCGAGGTGTGAAATCGAATCTACAGCTTCGTCGTATGATTGGATTGAGGTTAGCGAAGAAATGAGTTCTGATCGCCATTTATTTTCGAGAGTTGACCTTCTCACTTCGTCGACGATCTCGATAATCAGGATAAATGCGAAAACTGCAAGAAGCCCGTATAATGCGTACTTGATCGGCTTGGAGCGAAGCAGGCTCACACAGTCACCACCGCAGGGGTGTCGGAGGTGATCAACTCGGCGTCGGTTTTTTCGATGACTTCTTCGACACTCACACCCGGGGCGAGTTCGGTGAGTTTGTATCGCTTGGCGGCGTGATCCATCTCAAGAACACACAAATCCGTGATAATCATGTCGATGCACTGCTTGCCCGTCAGAGGCAGGGTGCATTCTTTGAGGATTTTGGGTTCGCCTTTGCGGTTGCAGTGTTCCATCGTGACGACGACTTTTTTGACGCCGGCGACGAGGTCCATCGCGCCGCCCATGCCTTTGATCATCTTGCCGGGGATCATCCAGTTGGCGATGTCGCCCTCTTGGGAGATTTGCATGGCTCCGAGGATGCACATGTCGATGTGCCCGCCTCGGATCATGGCGAAGGATTGGGAGGATGCGAACGAGGCTGCGCCGGTGCGGGCGGTGATGGTTTGCTTGCCGGCGTTGATGAGGTCTGGGTCGATCGTTTCCTCGGTGGGGAATGGGCCGATGCCGAGGAGCCCGTTTTCGGATTGAAGCCAGACATCCATCCCATCGGGGATGTGGTTGGCGACGAGTGTCGGCATACCGATCCCGAGGTTGACGATGTAGCCGTCCTGCAGCTCTTGGGCTGCCCGTTTGGTGATTTCTTCGCGGGTGAGTGGCATGGGGGAGTGTAGGGGAGAAGAAGGCAATAGGGAATAGGGAGTGGGCAATGGGGAAGAGAGAAGAAGGGAAAGAGGGGGGGAAGAGGGGAGATCAACGCAGAGGACGCAAAGATCACGCAGAGGTGCAGAGAAGAGGGGAAATGTGGAAGAATGGGAGAGGGAGATGAATGGGTGCCACGCCTTGACCGTCTTCGGCAAGGCGTGTCTTCTGCGATATCTACCGCCTCCCAAGGCACTGCTTGCCGAAGACGGTCAAGCAGTGGCACCCGGCACTACTGCGCCGGGGACGGCGAGTAGTGGCACCCGGCATGCGGAGTTCAGCTGCAGCCGCAGTCTTTGGATTTGGGTTTGCTCTTCTTGGCGACGGGTTTGCCCCCCACTGTTAGGGTTGCTTTGGTGCCTTTTTTCTTGGGGGCGAGGACGCGTTTGACGAGCACGAGAGAAACGAGGGTGATGAGGGTGACAACCCAGAACTGCCAGTCGTTGATGGGCATAGTTAGGCTCCGATGGCTGAGAGGGTTTGGTAGACGATCAATGCGCTGGTGTAGGCGACGAAGGTCATCCATCCGAACTGGAGCAGCGACCACTTCCAGCTTCGGGTTTCTTTGGCGGTGATGACCGAGGTTGCCAGGCACAGCGAGGCGAGGACATAGAAAGTCAGAAGCGACCAACTTGTTGCAGCGGTGAAGACGAGTGAGCCGTCGTCTCGTTTGGCGTTGGCGATAGAATCGAGGACGGTGTCATCCTCGACATTATCCGACCCGGCGACCTGCACCGCCATCGTGGAGACAAAGACTTCACGCGCCGCAAATGACGCAAGGACGCCGACGGTGAGTTGGCGGTCGTAGCCGAGGGGTGCAAAGATCGGCTGGATGGTCGAGCCGATGCGGCTGAGGAAGGAGTGCTCGGCGTCTGCCCGGGCCTGGATCGTCTGGGCTTGATCGATCAGGCGTTGAGCTTGGGCGGGGTCTGCGATGGATTCGCTCTGGGCTTGGAGAGCGACGGCTTCATCGACGGGCTTGGCATGGGGATAGGACCCGAGCCACCAGAGAATGATCGAGATGGCGAGGATGAGCGTGCCGGCCTTCTTGAGGAAGACCATCCCGCGATCGAAGGTGAGCAGGAGTGCTGATTTGAGATCGGGGATGCGATAGCTTGGCAGTTCGAGTGCCATCGGGCGGGACTTGCCTCTGAGTATTGTTCGGCGATACAAAAGCGATGTGAGCAAACCCGCTGTGGCCCCGACGATATAGCAGGCGGTAAACGCGAGTGCCTGCATTGATGGACGATTCGGGAACAGGATCGTGGTGAGCAGAACATAGACGGGGATGCGGGCGGTGCAACTCATGAACGGGGCAACGAGGATTGTTGCCAAGCGATCGCGTCGGTCTGGAATGGCGCGGGTGGACATGATGCCGGGGATGGCGCAGGCGTGGCTCGAAAGCAACGGCACAAAGGCGTGCCCGGATAAGCCGAAGGGGCGCATGGCGCGGTCGATGACAAAGGCGGCGCGGGCGAGGTATCCGGTGCCTTCGAGCAGTGCGAGGAGGAAGAAGAGCAGGCAGATCTGAGGCACAAAGACAACGGTCGCGCCGACGCCGGCAAATATGCCGTTGACCATCAGATCATGCACCGGCCCGGGGGGGATGATCGAGCCGACCCAGCCGCCGACGGCTGATATCCAAAGATCGATCCAGCCCATTGGATAGGCAGCGAGTTTGAAGATGACCCAGAAGAACCCGGTCATGACTGCTGCGAATGAGATCAGGCCGAGGACTGGATGGGTGAAGGCGCGGTCGAGTCGATCGGTGAACTGATCGTCGCCAGTGTGCTCGTTGGGCATCGAGACGGCGCTGTAGATGTCCTGCGCCCATCGCTCGATGGCGAGTTGGTCGGTGGGTGCGGAGCGATCGGGGACTCTGGCTTTGGAGAGGGTTGTCGTGAGTTCTTCGATGCCCTCGCCGGTGCGTGCGCTGCAGAGGACAACGGGGCAGCCCAGACACTCGCTGAGTTTGTCGGGGTCAATGTGGATGCTTCGGCGCCTGGCAGCGTCGATCAGGTTGACGGCAACGACGGTGGGCAGGCGTTTGGCGAGGGACTCGCCGACGATCGAGAGGTTGCGCATGAGATTGGTCGCGTCGATAACGACCAGCAATGCGTCGGGGATATGGGATTCTTCGCCTGCGGGCGCAGCCGTGCCCGCGAGGACATCGGCGCAGACTTTGGATTCGGAGAGATCGAGGTGGAGCGAATAGATGCCGGGGAGATCAATGAGGACGGATTCGATGTCGGCGTGCTCTTGGTTGAGTCGCACATGGGCAACGCGGGCGTCTTGGGTGGTGCCCGGGAAGTTGGCGGTTTTGGCCCGGATGCCTGCGATGCGATTGAAAAGGGTTGTTTTGCCGACATTGGGATTGCCGAGAACCGCGATGGTGCGCTTGGTGGGAACGATTTGTTGAGCGGTTGGAGTAGACATCACGGTGGTCTATTGGTGGACTTATTCGTCGATGTGGACCATGACGCGTGAAGCGATGCCTTTGGCGAGCCCGATTCGGCATCCCCCGCCGCAGGCTCCGGTGAGGGAGACGATGCAGGGTTCGCCGAGCCGACACATCTGGATCGAGGCGTCCGGTCGGAGCCCCATCGCGCGGAGCACGGAGCAATCATCGGACTCGGCATCGGTGCAGTCAATCCGTCCACGCTGCCCTCGGACCAGCTGCGTCAAAGGGACGGCCTTGCGGGTGGCTTTGTGTGCTGATGGTGTGTTGGTCTGCATGGCGGTCACGGGGGGCTCCAATATCGGATATCAGGGTGTGTAGATAATACTGCTGTTGAGACCGATTCGCAACACCGCGGGTTGAGAAACTTGGATTTGGGTTATTTGGTGCTCTTCGCGTGTGTTTTCGGACGCTTGAGGAGCCAGCCGACGATGAATCCGATGAGGGAGAAGATCAGGAAGAGGGCTGCTGCAGGGAGCTCGGCTTTCCAGAAGAAGATGTCAATCGGCATCGAATCCCAGTTCTGGAAGATGAGGATCAAGAAAATCACCCCGGCGATCATCGAGGCGATGAACTTTGGGCGGGTGTAGAGTGGCTTCTTGCTTGGCTTTGGGGGATCGGGGAGGTCGGTCATGATTTGGCTCCGTCACGGATGGCGTCGGCTATAAGTCGCCCGACTGTCCACATGGGTAATAGGGCCGCGATAGTTCCAAAGCCGAACGCCCCGAGATTCAGAAGAACTGGAAGTGCTCGTCGAACAAAAGAAGCCCGATTCGGATCGGAAGAATAATCCATGATTCTGTATGAACTTGATTGCCATTGTTCGTATGACGCATTCAAGTTCCACCCCGAGATGACCTGAAGACTCGCGATGCCGCATAGGCCAGCCAGAACTACAAACACGGCACACCAAAGCAGGAGCTTTGCGGGTTCTGTTTCCTTGAGAAACCTGAGAACTAAGCTTTGAGTCTTGATCTTATCACTCATGATGCACTCACTGTTCGTTGTTCGATCCGCTTCTCGGATTTGGTCATCACCACGCGGTCGATGTAGTTGCCCGGCGTGTGGACATCATCGGGATCAATCGAACCCGCGGGCACGATCTCGTCGACCTCGGCGATGACGAACTTGGCAGCCGTCGCCATGTCGGGGTTGAAGTTGCGTGCGGTGCGGTGGTAGACGAGGTTGCCGAACTCGTCGGCTTTGGCAGCCTTGACCAAGGCGAGATCGCCGAAGAGCCCGGATTCCATGACGAACTCTTTTTCGTCGCCGCTGTTGGGGACGGAGAAGGTGCGGGTCTCTTTGCCCTCAGCGACGATGGTGCCCACGCCGGTGGCGGTGTAGAAGGCGGGGATCCCTGCGCCCCCGGCGCGGACGCGCTCGGCGAGGGTGCCCTGGGGATTGAACTCGACTTCGAGTTCATTGTTGAGGTATTGGCGAGCGAACTCGTCGTTCTCGCCGACATAGGACGAGATCATCTTCTTGATCTGCTTGGTGGCGAGGAGCAGCCCAAGCCCCCAGTCATCGACGCCGGCGTTGTTCGAAACGCAGGTGATGTCTTTGACGCCGGTATCTCTCAATGCGATGATGAGGTGTTCGGGGATGCCGCAGAGCCCGAACCCGCCGACCATGCACATCATGTTGTCCTTGAGGATGCCCATCTCGGCAAGGTCTTTGAAGCAATCGACGGGGGTTGAACAGACTTTGTTTGCCATGGGGGTGCCTTTCGGTGGGAGGGTTCGATTTATTGTATGCAAAGAACCCTCCCCGGTAGAACGGGCTTCCAGCCCGTTTCTTCATGGGGCATTGAGAGTTCAAAGAATAAGAAACGGGCTGGAAGCCCGTTCTACCAGAAAGTCATTTCCCCGCGGGTTTAGCGAAGAGACCTTGTTGGTCGGCGTTGGTGGTTGGGCGGGCCGAGAGGTCATCGAGTTCTCTTTGGATATCTTCGAGGGTCGAGAGTTGGAGGTGCTCGGTGGCGAAGCGGATGTAGGCGATCTTGTCCACATCGCGGAGTTTGGTCATGACGCGCTCGCCGACGAGTTGGGTGGGGACTTCTCGTTCGAACTCGGCGTGGAGTTCTTCTTCGACGAGTTCGGCGAGTTTGAGTTTGATATCTTCGGAGATGGGTCGCTTGCCGCAGGCGTTGGAAACGCCCTTCATGATGTTCTCAGGCGAGAAGGGCACCCGCGAGCCATCGCGTTTGACGACCATGAGGCGACCTGCGGGCTCGACGCGTTCGTAGGTTGTAAATCTGCGCTGGCACGAGAGGCAATGTCTGCGTCGGCGGATGACCCCCCCGCCTTCGGTCGAGCGGGAGTCGATGACCTTGTCTTGGTTGTGGCTGCAGAATGGGCAGATCATGTGGTGGCTCCGAGATGATTATATCAAGGAACCACACCGCCCGCTGGGCGTTTAGTCGTTGGCAGCGGAAATGATGATCTCGTCGTCGGCGAAGATGACGATATCGCTCCATTGGCCGGTGACGACCTCGCGGAGGGTTCCGAGTTCACGGGTCGATCCGAGGCGCTTGAGCGATACTCTCGCATCGCCTGCCGCGTCATATCCACCCGCCGAGGCGATGAACCGAGAGAGTGTCAGCCCTGCGGGAACTTCATACTTGCCGGCTCGCAAACCATCGCCCGATATGGTCGCTGTGTGGCGTCCCGAAGCCGATGGCTGATCTTGTGGCGAGGTTTCTGAGAAGTTGATCAGGGCTTCGTACTCGCTGTCGATAAGCAGTTCCCGTAGACGAATGTGACGCATTTCGAGTTCTTCGATTTGGAAGCCAAGCTCGTTGAGGCGTTCTTGATAATCGACGATCTTCATCTTGATCTCGCCTTTCATCTCTTTCGACATATCACGATCCAGTGATATCTGAAGTCTGAGTGAACTCTGAGCGTTCCCCTCAATACTCTTCTCCTTCTTCGCTGTGACTAACTCGCTCTGTACGCGCTCGTACTCATCTTTGATCCGAGCAATCGTATACTCACGATTGGTTGTCTCTTTGAGTACTTGGGCTTCATATGCCATCTTTGCTTTGGAAATGATTTCCTCAACCTGCTCATGCGCCTGAGGCCTGGCATCGACAACCAACTGATCTGCAACGAAACTCATTGTGAAAAACTGTGCATACTGCCCGCCGCCAACAACAGTTTGCAGGGTGTGGGCTATATTTTCCGCGTTCTCGGAGTTTGACCAGCTGATCGAATATGTTTTTACGCTTGTTTCTCGGCGGAAAACTTCGTCATGAGTGAGTAGTTCGATGACATCGCCTTGGATTTCCGTGGTCAGTTCGGCGGCATACTGAAGCGACTGCATCTTCAGTACTTCGATCGCACGATCGAGGGTGAAGTCCCCGACAACTGATACTTGCTGACGCTGAAGATTGCTCGCAATCATGTTATCGAGCGTATGAACATCGGCGGTGTATCCGAATGCGTTGGCGATCTGGTCAAAGGCCATCAAAAAGGACACATCCTTGACATAAAGATCTAACTCTGGCTCTTCCTGCTGCGACTCCGCCCGTGTTTCTTCGGGCACAACCACCGGCGCCGCCCCACCATTGCTCGGCGTCGCGCTTGGGGCGGCGGGGCCGTTGAAGAGGGTGAATCCGCCGAAGGACATGCCTCCGAGGGCGACAGCGATCAGGGCAGCGTTCATGAGTTTTCTCCTTGGGTTGGTTCGTGTGTGGGCGTGGGTAATCAGTTTGGCGAGTTCGGCCGTTTCGCCGAGTTCGGCGACGGCGATTTGGATGGCTTCGGGTTCGGGCTTGCCGACGATCAGGAGGTCATCGACACGGGAGCGGAGGTGGTCTTCGAGTTCGTCGCGGACTTGGAGGCGTTGAGCATCGGGCACGGCGAGCATCGAGGTCAACACATCGAGCCACGATGAGATGGAGTCTCGGGATGAGGGCTCGATCTTGATCTTGTTTTTGTGCGTGAGTTTGGTCATCCGTTGGCCAGTTCTGGGGCAGTCGATTGCGCAACGAACCCGTCGAGAATGGATTGCGTCTGGCGGTGGAGTTCGATGCGCCGGGCGAGTTGTTTGTGCCCCTTTGGGCTCAGGGTGTACCACTTGCGCCGGCGTCCGGTGGAATCTGGATCAGCACCGGCGGCTTTGACCTCTTCCCAGCCTGTGGTGACTAAGCCGTTCTTTTCGAGCTTGGTGAGCAGGGGGTACATGCCCGAGGGGGAGAGCTTGAAGTGCCCATCCGAGCGGGCAGCGATGTCCTTGCTGATCGCGTAGCCATAGGACGGGGCGATGGCGAGCACGGAGAGGACGACGAGTTCGGAGTGGTCTTGTTTGAGTGTGAGCATGGTTGGTTCCTCGGCTAAATGGTACCCGGAAGAATATATCGAGTTTCGATATATCTCAATTATTGTCAAACTATTTCCATTTTCATGTTGACGAAAACGGAACTTCGCAGTATTCTTATTTTCCGAAATGAGAAACCATATGAACCAGCTGACCGACCTCGCCAACTCACTTTCTGATCCCAATCGTGTCCGATTGCTCGCTGCGTGCCTCGATGGCGAGCGGTGTGTGTGTCAGCTAGTGGAACTGATTGACCTCTCGAATGCCTCGATCTCGAAGCATCTGGCAGTGCTTCGGCGGGCAGGGCTGCTCGAATCGCGCAAAGAGGGCAGGTGGGTGCATTATAAGGTGCCCGCGTCCCCCGATGCGATGGTGGGCGATGCGCTCGGGTTTGTTTGTCGCCATGCGCTCGATGACGAGGTGATCGTGGCCGACCGGATCAGGCTTAAGCAGATTGATGCGATTGACCCAATCGAACTCGCCAAAATGCAACGCACCGGGTGTTGTTTGCCCAAGTGCTGTCAACCTAAATCAACAGGAGAATCATCATGAAGACGAATGAAGAAATCCGTGAACAGATCCGTTCGGACTATGCGGGCATCGCAACAAACAGCAACTCGAGTTGCTGCGCCGGGGCGTGCGGGGTGACGGAATCGATTGATGCCGGGGAGCTTGCCCAGCAGATTGGGTATACAAAGGAAGAGCTCGAAGCGTTGCCCAGCGATGCGAATATGGGGCTCTCGTGTGGGAATCCGACGGTGATTGCAGCACTCAAAGCGGGTGAGGTGATTCTGGATTTAGGCTCTGGGGGTGGGTTTGATGTGTTTCTTGCGGGGCCTAAGGTTGGGGAAACCGGCAGGGCAATCGGCGTGGATATGACGCATGAGATGATTGCCAAGGCCCGCAAGAACATCCCCCACTACCAGCAAACCACCGGGCTCGACAATGTCGAGTTTCGACTTGGGGAAATCGAGCACCTGCCCGTCGCCGACGGCTCGGTCGATGTGATTGTCTCGAACTGTGTGCTGAATCTGTCGATGGACAAGCAGCAGGTGTGGAACGAGATCGCGCGGGTGCTCAAGCCCGGTGGACGGGTGGCGGTGTCGGATATCGCGCTGCTCAAGGCGATGCCCGAAGCGGTCAAGGAGATCGTGGAATCGTGGGCGGGGTGTGTCGCGGGGGCGGTTTTGATCGAAGAGATGCGCGAGCAGATGGGCAAGGCGGGGCTGGTGGATATCCAACTCACGCCCAAGGCGGATTATGTCCAGGCGTTGATGGGGGCGGATGATCCGCTCTATCAGAAGATCGAGAAGTTGTTCCCAGCGGGTGAATCGGTTGGGGATGTGGTGACGAGTGTGGATATCCAAGCCTCAAAGCCCGATGAAAGTTGTTGCAGCGATGGATGCTGCGACTGAACCTTGCTAGGATAGATCAACATGTCCACAACCACCACCACCACGACCCAAACCACGACACCCCCGCGATAGGCTGGCTGGATATTGTTGCAAAAACGCACCAAACGCCCAGCCAACGCTGGGCGTTTTTCATAGGATAGGCGACCCATACACCACTGCCCGGGCAAAATGCCCGGCTTGAGATAGAGCGAGCAGAATATGCCTGAGATTACACTCCCAGATGGTTCCATCAAATCCTTCGACAACCCGATCTCCGCGCATGACATTGCGATGTCGATCGGCGAGCGGCTTGCCAAGGCATGCGTCGGGTGCTTGATTGACGAGGAACTCTCCGACCTCAACACCATGATCGAAAAGGATTGCACACTCTCACTCGTCACCGAGAAGACCCGCGACAAGCAGGATGACCCTAACGCGTTGTTCCTGCTTCGTCACTCGACGGCTCATGTGATGGCCGAGGCGATTCAACGGCTGATTCCGGGCGCGATGCTGGTCTATGGGCCGCCTTTGGAGAATAGTTTTTACTACGACATCGCCTTCCCTGATGATCGCCCATTGCGTGATGGCGACTTCGAAGCCATCGAAAAAGAGATGGCGGCGATTGTCAAAGAGGATCGCCCGTTTACACGCTATGAACTCGAATACTCCGAGGGCATCAAGAAGGTCGAAACGGAAGGATCGAAGTACAAGCTCGACAACGCCCATCGTGCACACGAAGCGGGTTCTTTGTCGCTGACTTTCTATGCGACGGGTGAGCCTGGGAAGGACTGGGAGGATTTGTGCCGCGGCCCGCATGTGCCCAGCACCGGGCGGATCGGTGCGTTCAAGATTATGTCGCTGGCATCGAGCTACTGGCACGGCGACGAGAACTCGGATCGATTGACCCGCGTCTATGGCACGGCGTTTTTCAACAAGAAGGACCTTAAGGCGCATCTCGAACGATTAGAAGAAGCCAAGAAGCGCGACCATCGGGTGCTGGGCAAGAAGCTGCAACTGTTCCATATCGACGAAGCGGTCGGGCAGGGGTTGATTTTGTGGACACCCAACGGGGCGGTGATCCGCAAGGAGCTGCAGGATTTCATCTCGGCAGAGCTGACCAAGCAAGGGTATCACGAGGTGTTCACGCCTCACATCGGGAAGCTGGATCTGTATCGCACTTCGGGGCATTTCCCGTATTATGCGGAGAGTCAGTTCACGCCTTTGATCGAGCGGGATTTTATGGTCAAGCTCTCGGATGAGGGGTGCAGCTGTTCGCACCTCTCGAACTTCATCAACAAGGGCGAGATCGACGGGTTCATGCTCAAGCCGATGAACTGCCCACATCATATTAAGATCTACGACTCCCAGCCACGGTCCTACAAAGACCTGCCGGTGCGGCTCGCCGAGTTTGGCACCGTGTATCGGTGGGAGCAATCGGGCGAACTCAACGGCATGACCCGCGTGCGCGGCTTCACCCAAGACGATGCTCACCTGTTCTGCACGCCCGATCAGATCGGACAAGAGATGCAGGGGTGTTTGTCGTTGGTGAAGACGATTTTCAATATCTTGGGGATGAATGATTATCGTGTGCGGGTTGGATTGCGCGACCCCGACAGCGGCAAGTACACCGGTGAGCCTGAGAACTGGGACAAGGCAGAGCAGGCGTGCCGGGAGGCAGCTCAAACGCTTGGCGTGCCGTTTACTGAGGAACCTGGCGAGGCCGCGTTCTATGGGCCCAAGATCGACTTCATCGTCAAGGATGTCATCGGACGCGAGTGGCAGCTCGGTACCGTCCAAGTAGACTACAACCTGCCCGAACGGTTTGACCTTTCATACATCGGGGCCGACAACGAGAAGCACCGCCCGGTGATGATTCATCGCGCCCCGTTTGGCTCAATGGAACGATTCATTGGCGTCTTGATCGAACACTTCGCTGGCGCATTCCCGGTCTGGCTTGCTCCCGAGCAGGTGCGGGTCTTGCCGATCTCGGAGAAGAGCAACGAGTATGCCCACGAGGTGATGAGTGCGCTCCACGCGGTGGGTATCCGTTCGACGATGGACAATCATGACCAGCGGGTGCAGGCGAAGATCAAGAATGGTTCGGAGATGAAGATCCCATACTTGCTCATCGTCGGGCCACGCGATGCCCAGAGCCGGGCGGTTTCGGTGCGTGCGTTTGGGACGGAGAAAGACCTTGGACAGATGCCTCTGGATGACTTTGTGTCGGCGATCAGCGAAGAATATCGCACGAAGGGGCGGAGTTGCGTGAAGGATCGGTTCACGGCGGCGGCGGTTTAGGTTCGGTGTAGATTCTATGTGCAATAAGGCATGGAGTCCGTCGTATACTCAGGTATGAATATCTGGGTGATTTTGATGTGGGTGATTGCATCGTTGATGGCGTGCTGGAGCTTTTCGCTGTTCGTGCGATGGGTTTCGGAAGCGGTTGCCCGAAAACGCAAGCGTTTGACCTCACAGCGATCGACCAAATCCTTCTGGCTTGGGTTGGTGTTGATGGTTGTGTGCGCGGGGGTTGCGGTTTTTGCGGGATACATGGCGGTGTATCTCGAAGGGCTGTTCACAAGCCGGAATGTGAAGTGGACGACGCCGATCGCAATCATCGGGGGGAGTGTCGGGGTCTTCGGAATTTTTCTGCTGATCCTCGGCATCATCGGCGATCGCGCCCGCGGACGGGTGCGGTGCCCCAAGTGCTGGTATGACATGAGCAGTGCGGTCGGTCTGCAATGCCCTGAATGCGGACATTGGGCGAAGAGTGAGGCGCAGTTCGGACGGACTCGGCGACGGCGATGGGCGATGGCGATCGGGATTGTGCTCGTGGTTGCTGGTGGATACCCGGTCGTGCTCAACAAGAAGACGGTGAAGTACGGACCTTTGGCGATGATGCCGACCTTGGTGTTGATGAACTGGTGGGAGGAGTTGCCCGAAGGGTGGATTGTGCGGAGTTGGGGGAGTGGTCGCCCAGGGGCATTGCAGGATCGGATTCGAGGCAAGTGGATTCCCACTTCAAAGCTCGCAAAGTTTGGCGATCGGCTCATCGAACCAACGCTGACGAACAAGGATGCCCGATGGGATACTCGGCGCACAGCCCTGCTCGCTGCGGTGTACCGCAATGACCTGCTCTGGCTTGATTATCGCGATGACTTCTATCCGCTGCCGTCAGTTGCCGCCGATCTCGATTCATTGCTTCGATTGTGTGCCCTCGACACACTGAATGCGATGATTACGAAAGCGCCGAGCACACTTGACAATGAGATACTCACCAGCTTTGACGATGTTGAACTCAGTATGTACAAATTGACTTGGTCTTGGATTCTCCGTAAGGGGGGGCGTTCCTTTGAGAGTGACCAGTTCCCAGGCCAACTCTTTTATAACGAATATATGAGATCGCCCGAGATTCACACCGAAATCTCTCGAGCACTTTCGGATGTCGTTCCCAAGTTCAATGATGAGCGGTTCATCAAGCTGATTACAGATCAGAACAAAGATATCAGCAGGCTCGCCTTTCGGCTTACGATTGACACCGGGCTGATTGATCTCAAGCCTGAGGTCTTCTTTGTGCCTGATGACGAACTCCACCTCCAACGATCAAATCTCCGTTTTCACCTTGGGCGTGTGCTTCACCTGCTCACGCCCGATGCGCAGGAGCGTGCCTTTGGGAAACTCTCGCAATGGATACGATCGGATGACCCCGCCAAGCGGGCGTATGCGGTCAGTTCGATTCAGTATCTCCAGAACAACATCGGATATGGACAAACTACCCCCGACGAGCCTTATCAGCGAGTCATTGCAGATATTATCGAGTATGCCATCCACGATGATCGAACACCCTATACCGATCGCCCGAAACGAAGCATCGGGTGGATCGCAACGGGCGTGATTACCCGATACAACACCACCGGCGAAATCGCCTTTCCGATCCTGCTCGACCGGATCGCCAATGGGAAAAGCCCCACGGGGTGGGTCCGCTGGCCAACCAATGACCCGGATGCCTATGAACAACTCATCGGGTATTGGCTTGACTCATTCGCCGAGTTTGCAAACGCCGAGAACGCCTCCACCCGCCAATGGATCATCAACAATCTCCCCACCCAGCTCGGCACACCCTACGACGATCAACTCGATACCATCGCGGGTACATTTCTTTATGATGCGGACAAGCGTGTGCGCGAAACAGCATTGCGGAGACTCAAATCTCGCGAAGCCTTCGCGTTCATCCCCGAAGAGTATGACACGAATGCCCCACCCGACAAACCCTAGGAGTTCCCGTTGAGCTTTGCCTGGGCTTTGGCGATGATCTCGATGACTTCTTCGGGGTCGTCGGTGAGATGGAAGAGGTCCATGATTTCGGGGTAGACGGTTTGGTTGGCGACGAGGGATTCTTCGATGAAGCGTTCCATGGGGCCCCAGAAATCGGTGCCCATGATGATGATCGGGAACTTTTCGATTTTGCCGGTTTGGATGAGGACGGCGGTTTCGAAGACTTCATCGAGCGTCCCCAGCCCGCCGGGCATGACGACGAAGGCGTCGGAGTATTTGACGAGCATGACCTTGCGGACGAAAAAGTATTTGAAATCGACGAAGAGGTCTAAATATGGGTTGGGGTGTTGCTCGTGGGGGAGTTCGATGTTGCACCCGATGGATAGGCCTCCGCCTTCGCGTGCGCCGCGGTTGGCGGCTTCCATGATGCCCGGCCCGCCTCCGGTCATGGTGGCGTACCCGGCGTCGGCGAGGTTCTTGCCGAGGGCCTGGGCGAGTTTGTAGTATTCGTTGTCTTCATCGAAGCGGGCCGAGCCAAAGACGGTGACGCATGGGCCGATGAAGTGGAGTTTGCGGAACCCTCGGATGAACTCGCGGAAGATGTTGATCGCGGTGTAGAGTTCCTGGCGTCGCAGGCGCGGGCCTTTGAGCAGATGATGCTCGGAGCCTTCGGGCGGGTGCTTGCCCCAGTCGCAGCACTGGTCTGAGTCAGAGCCGGGGAGTGGTTGATCAGGTTTGGTTGGTTCGTTTGTAGACATTGACCGGTATTCTAGGCGTGAGATTGATCGGCTGCGGATCATTGGGGGTCTGGTATATACTTGTGAGGAAACGGGCATCGAGGAGTTGAAAATGAATGACTGGACCATCACCAATGGACGCGGGCTTGAACTCTTGGGCAATACGCACACGCCGAGCGGGGCACCCGCTGCGTGTGTGATTTTGATGCACGGGTTCAAGGGGTATAAGGACTATGGGTTTATCCCGATTCTTGCGCACGATCTGTGCGATGCGGCGATGGTGGTGCATCGGTTCAATTTTTCGACTTCGGGGATGACCAATGATATTGACACCTTTGCGCGCCCGGATTTGTTCGCGCTCGATACTTGGACTCGCCAAGTCGAAGATATTGTGCGGGTGGTCGAGGCGGTGCGCTCGGGCGAACTTACAGGCGGGGGGCTGCCGATCTATCTCGTTGGACATTCGCGAGGCGGGGCGTCGGCGCTGCTCGCAGCGGGTCGGCATGGGAACGCGCTCGACTTGAACGGCGTAGTGACGATCAACGCGGTCGATGCGTGCAGCCGACTCTCGGATGAAGAACAACAAGCGATGCTTGATCGCGGGTACACGATTACACAAAGTGCGCGAACCAAGCAGGAGCTGCGCATCGAAAGCAGTTGGTTGCGCGAGCAGTTGGATGATCCCGATGGGCATGATGTGCTCTTGCAAGCATCGAAGATTGCGTGCCCGGTGTGTGTGATTCATGGCGATGCCGACCAAGCGGTGGACCCGAGCGCGGGCGTTGCGATCGCGCAGGCATGCAGGACGGAACGCCAGTTGATCGCAGGAGCGAACCATGTGTTGAATATGCCCAACCCAAGTTCGATTGATAGTGATCGCTCACATCAACTTGTGGAGGCTACAGAGGCTATTACCCGATTCATTTCCAAACACGAAGTGTGATGTCGAGTTGACATCTTCACTTGGTTGGGAGACAATTGCATCTATGGATCGCATCCACACTATTCTGTTCTGCTCGAGTGTTTCTGTCTTTGGTGCTGGCGCATCAGGACAAGAAGCGTTGAGCATCGACGATTCGTTTGTTGATGAATCGCCTTTGGTGGAAACGATTCTGGACGATTCAAGCACACCCGCCGAGCAAGAACACAACGCCAAGGATGATGGCGGATGGTTCGAGCCGATCTCGTATGAGCTGCTCTCTGCGTTGCGGGCTGCCGAGATTGACCCTTCGTGGATTTCGAATCGCGATGAACTGCCAAGCTTTGATCCCAACTCGCTCCATCGCACAACCCAAAGCGACGACCCGCTGTTTGTTGAATCATGGGCAAGACGCTACGCGGGTGATCGAGGGGTTCGGCTCACGGACACGCTGAGTTTTTCGGTCGGGCGGACAACTTCGCTTCGGGATGGGAACATCTCGGGGAGCGCGGGCACGCTCAACGCGGACTCGACAAGTTCAACCGGAAGCGACGATCATGTGTCGAGCCTGACCCAAGCCGAAGGCGAGTACGATGTCTATGACCTCTCGCTCGAATGGGAAGCGGTGAAGGCGGGGCCCGTGACGATTTCGGTGCTCTCTGGGCTCAAGGCAATCGAAGCAAACATCGGCAAGCTGGTGACGAACAACGGCGACACCACCATCGACCGCGTCAATCGGTTCGCAGCGATCCCGATGATCGGGTCAGGCGTCCGATGGGAGATCAGCGACTCGCTCTCGTTCTCGGGCGCTGCCCTGACACAGTCGATCGCGACAGGCGATACGCTGATGGATTTCAATGCTTCGACGGATCTGCGGATCTCGCAGAATGTAGGACTCAGCGCCGGGTACCGGATTATCCGCTCGTCGTTCGAGGTTGGGTCGGTGAATACTGAACTGAACCAAGAAGGGCTCTTCGCCCGGCTACAGATTCAGTTCTGATCCCCCACCGCCTCTTGCCTACTTCCCTTAAGCAAGACCCCCTCCGCCTCACTTTGTTCGGCACCTCCCCCGGAAGCCCGGGGGAGGAGAGTTTACGCGTAAACTCTCGGATCGCAACTGTATCAACTCGGCCGATCGTTACTGCATCAACTCGGCGAGGATATCGAGCCCCTGGGTGAGCTTTGTGCGGTTGGTGGCGAAACTGATACGGAAGTGGGTATCGCGCGAAGAGAAGGCTGCGCCGGGGATCGTGAGCAGGTTGCGTTTGATGGCCAGTTCGGCGAACTCGGTGCCGGTGATGCCCAGATGTTCGGGGACTTTAATGAAGGCGTAGAACGCGCCGCCGGGGGTCGCGATCTCGGTGAGCGAGCCGAGTTTTTCGAGCACGAGATCGCGCCGGGATTGATACTCCTCGACAAACACGGACATGTCCGTCTCGAAGCATGCCTGGGCACCGGCTTGGAGCGGTGCGGGGGCGCAGACGAAGGTGTATTGCTGGAGTTTGGCCATCTGCTCAACAATGGCGCGTGGGCCGGCGGCGTATCCGAGTCGCCACCCGGTGCAGCCATAGGTTTTGCCGAACCCGCGGATGAGCAGGACATCGTCGTGCGAACCTTTGATGCGGGCGGGGCTAGGACAGCGGGGTTGGGTTGGATCCGCAGCACATGAATCAGTCGTGGCATCACTGAAGGCGAACTCGTCGTAGATTTCATCAGTGATCAGCAGCACGCCTTTGGATCGGCACAGATCGCGGAGTTTGATGCACTCGTCCTTGCTCATCACCACGCCGGCGGGGTTCGAGGGGGTGTTGAGCAGGACGAACTTGGTTTTTTCGGAAATCAAAGGCTCGATGCGCTCGGCGGTGAGCTTGAAGTCTGGGTAGGTATCAACCGTGACGGCTTTGGCGCCGCACAAGGTTGCCCAGTGCGGGTAGGCGACGAAGTAGGGATCGGGGATGATGCACTCGTCGCCGGGGTTGAGCAAAGCCATGAACGCGAGGACGAGCCCGCCCGAGGTGCCCGAGGTAATCAATGAAACCGGGCCAGTGTGCTCGGGGGTGTTGACCGTCTTGGTATCCCATCCCAGATCATGCTTGAGCCAGGCATTGACCTTTTCGAGCAGGGATGGGAGCCCTTGGGTGAGGGTGTAGCCGTTGATGTTGTTGTCGATGGCGTCGATGGCGGCTTGGCGGATGGGCTCGGGGACAACAAAGTCCGGCTGACCGATCGAGAGGTTGATCGGGTCATCGAGCGTGGAGGCGAGTGCGAAGATTCTGCGGATCCCCGAGGCGTCGATGGCGTTTGTGCGATCGGAGATGAGCGATTCGAGTTCGAACCCGTCGAGGTTGGTGGTTGCGTTCATGGCGTGGGCTTCCAATGAAATAACAGGTCTCGATGAATGACCGAAACCTGTCCGTGTGCTTATGTATGCAGATCGTACCGTCTTGGTATAAACAGCCCGTGATGGGGTTGATTATTCTTTGACTTTGGTTTTGGGCAGGCCGTGGGCGGTGTTTTTGCCTTCGACGAACTTGCCTTCCTCTTTGAGTGCCGCGATGCGCTCTGTGCGTGTCATCACATTGCGTACGGTGGTGAGGTTGCCTTCGGTTTTGAGTGAGGAGTCGATGCTCATGGGGTGCTCCGGTTGGTCGGGTGTCTTGCTGATATCTGGTCGCTTGCTTGACCAGCATGGTTTATCTTACGGCTCGTATTTTTCCCAGTTGGTCTTGGAGAAATCTGAGCCCCCGCGTCGTTCGCGCTGCCAGCGGGCACCGAGTTGTTCGATGAGCCGTTGATGCTGACTCCGTTCGACACTCATGGCGCTCCACTGATTGCCCGGGATCGCAACCCCAAGGGAATACAGCGTATAGCGGGAGGGATTGTTGGCGCTTGGGTTGCCAGAATCCAGCACGGGGACCCCGATGACGGGCACGGAGTTCAAATACATGAAGGAAATCGCGTCCGCTGCCTGTTCGGTATTCAGGGTGGCGAGCACTAAGTAGTTGAGCCCGGGCTCCCTTGGATCGGCCGCGATGAACCCTGAGGGGGTCAAAATACTGCGTCCGTCTGGATTCGCCGGGGTGGTGCTTGGCTCAGGCTGAGCCTGAGGCTCTGACTCGGTGACGATCGGTTTGGGCGTGATGATTGGGAGAGGGTCGGCGTTCGTCGTTTCCTGCGGGCGAACGACGGGTTGATCACGGACATAGGGCTCGATGGCTTTTTTGCCCGCGGAGTTGCCGCGTTGATACCCGATGGTCCAAGCGCCGATGATGAGCACGAAGGCGACGACGATCATGGTGTAGAACATTGGGGAGGATAGACGGATTCCCGAGTCGGTCGTTGTCGGCTCGTCGAGCATCGCCGCAGCGGATCGTTCGGCGCGTGAGACGCCGCCGGAGGTGTCCCAGGCGGTCTGCTTTGTGGATACTTCAGGCCCAGAATCCGATCCGCCCGGGGGAGGCGTCGCGGGCTTGGCTTGCGACGGGGAGGGCATGGGTTTGGGGGTGAGTTTGGGCGCGTCGGGATTCTCCCCACGCTCACGCATGAGATCAAACAACGGCGGCCCTGAGCGACGATCGGTCATACCCTATAGTATGCACGAAAACCAATGCGAAGTGGGCCCGATCCACATACTTCATACCCATATTGACGCTATACTCGATTGATATGGCTATCAAAGACGCAGACATCATCACAATCACCCCCCCGCCGATGAGCTCTTCCGAAGCGATGTATATCCCAAGCATCGTCAAAGGGTTCGGCACCACGATGAGGCATTTCTTTACCTCATTCGGGCAAGGGCGCACGAGCCGAACCCTCCAATATCCCGAACAACGGCGAGAAGACTACACGCCTGAGCAGGGCGGGATGGAGTTTTCAAACTTCCGAGGCGTGCATCGGCTCAACCGGGATTCCGCCGGGCGGGTGAAATGTGTCGCGTGCATGATGTGCCCGACGATCTGCCCTGCGAACTGCATTCATATCGAAGCGGCGGAGTCGCCTTGGGATGATCGGGAGAAATACCCGGCCAAGTTCGAGATCGACGAGCTCCGGTGTATCTTCTGTGGCATGTGCGAAGAGGCATGCCCGGTCGATGCGATCGAACTGACCCCGATGTACGACATTGTGGGCAAGTCACGCCAGGAGATGGTGTTTGACAAGAACAAGCTGCTGCATGTGTATGACATGACAATCGATCAAAAGCCGATGTGATTTGATCTGAATCAGACGAAACCCAACTCCCCGCGCGTTGAACGCATTGGGAGTTTTTTTATGCCCATCATTTTGTACAATTATCGAGATCGAACCATCAAAAAAACAAACCAAGCCCATGAAGGACTTGGTTTGTTTGAAGTACTGTTTGACGATTGGTTGCTTGTCGATTTAGCGACGGCGACGGGTCGCGGCCAAGCCGCCGAGCCCGAGGAGTGCCATTGCACTCGGAGCAGGGACAACCGTGAACCCCAAGTTGATCTTGTATGCGAACGCTTGATTGTGGCCAACGCCATCGAAGAGTTCGTCGGTATCAACCGAATCGGAGAAAGCATCACCAAACCCGGAGAATCCGAGGTAGTAAGTGCCTGCGTCGAGGTTGGTCATTTGGATCGAAGGCATGAGCCCGCCGTTGGCGTCGTCGTTGAATGCGAGGACATCGCCACCAGCACCAACGATTTGCATGGCACCATCGCCGCCACCGACTCCGAATGCGGAGAAGAATGCCAATGCGGTGTTTTCGGTGAGCGTAAAGCTGTACCAGTCAACATCGTTTACATCCAAGACACCACTGATGGCCATTGTGCCACCGGGGAAGCCATAGGTTCCTGCGTCATTGGCGAATGCCAATGTGTTGTTTGGTTCGGATTCGCTCATAACGCCAGCGGATGCTGCACCAGTGAGTGCGGCGGCTGTGATAAGGAGTGCGTACTTCATTTCTACCTCTCTCAAAGTATTTTTTGCCGGACTCCGGGGTAATCATACCCAGAAGAACGGCTCTCTCTTCCACTACGATACTGGGTTTTGCCCGTCCGGTCTACGGAATAACCCGAAATTGTGAAAAAATCTTTCGATCCGAACATAGAAAAACCACCAGACTTCTCCGTTTTCACTCGGTTTGAGAACCGAATGGGGTGAGAAGCAGGTGGTTTGAGGTTGAAATCGCTGTTTTTGAGCGTTTAAGCCCGACGACGGCGGGTCATGACGATCCCACCCATGCCGGCTAAAGCTAAGGCACCGGGTGCGGGAACGATCGAGAAACCGATGGTCAGTTTGTACCCGAAGTTTTCTTGGTGCCCAAGCCCGTCTGCAAGCTCATCGGAATCGACCGAGCCAGCATCAACATCGCCGAATCCTGAGAATCCGAGGAAGTAGGTGCCTGCGGTGAGATTCAATACTTGAATAGCGGGCATGAGATCAATGCCTGAGTCATCGTCGAAAGCGATGACATCGCCTCCATCTGCGACGAGTTGCATCACGCCGTCCCCACTGGCGCCAAAGGCACTAAACACGGAGAGTGATGCGTCATCGGTGATGGTGAACGAGAACCAGTCAACATCGTTGATGCCGAGCACGCCATCGATCAGGATGGAGTCTCCTGGTGCGCCGTAGGTGCCAATATCATTGGCCAAGGCGAGGGTGTTGTTGTTTTCGACCTCGCTGAAGATCGCCCCGTGGGCGGTCCCGGCGAGCGTTACAACGGCGGTGCAGAGTATTGCGTACTTCATATATTCTTCTCCTCAAGAAGATGGATTCATTTCTTCGAGCACTGAAAAACGGGGCTCTGCATACAACATGCGCCAGATCCGCCCAATAACCACCCGTTTTCAAAAAACTTCCCGATTCCCGCCCAAACCAACCAGCAATCCATGCATCGCGAGGGGAAAACCCTGCGATGTGGAGATATCGCCCGAATTTGCTACGAAATTCCATCTGAGCTGGCAACGGGCGAGAAGTTGGTGTATTCCTTGTATCGGACTCGGCATCGGCCGAGACGATGGTCGATCGGGCAGCGTCCGATAGGGAATTGGGGCGATTTGAACCGATTCTGACCTGTATTTGCTCGAAGGGGACCGTTCAGTCGTCCAATGCATCCACTGGACCTGTGTGACCCACAACTTGAAACGACACGCTTTTTTGTGTGTGACGAATCAGAGAGAGGCCGCTCGGTGGGTGCAGAACCCGGCGGCCTCTTTCCTTTTTTGTAGAAGCGAAGAAGGAAAGACTGTTAAGAGGTGAGGGATTGGAGTTCGGTGGCGAACTCGGTCGCGGCAGCCTGGATCGCATCGCACCAGGATTGATCGCCGATCGGCTGGGCGTAGATCACCGAGCGCGAAGCATTGACGATCACGCCGAGCTGGGCTGAGGTGGTTGCGCCAGGGCGGGTCATGGGTTTGACATCCCCGACGGTGCCGCCTTGGGCTCCTACGCCGGGGACGAGGAACATCTGATTCGGCATGAGTTCCCTGAGTGTGCGTACATCATCGGCGCTCTTGGTCGCCCCCACCACTGCTCCCAGATTACTCATTCCTGAGTCGCCGAGTCGATCGTTGCCCATTCTGGCGATCATTTTGCTGATGCTGTGGGTGACATGCGAGCCATCTTTGAGTTCCTGAATCTGCACCTCGTCCGAATCCGGATTACTCGTTCTGGCAAGCACAAAGACCCCGAGCCCAGCATCGAGGAAGGGCTCGATCGACGAGGGGCCCATATACGGCGAGACGGTGATGAAATGGGCACCCATATTGGCAGCCCCGATGGCGTAGTGGGTCGCGGAGGACCCGATGTCTGCTCGTTTGGCATCGAGGATGACGACCAAACCGAGATCGCGGGCGTGGGCGATGGTTTTTTCGAGAACGGCGTAGCCTGCTGAGCCATAGCGTTCAAAGCACGCGCTCTGAGGCTTGACCACCCCCACTGCCCCCCCCACTCCCCCGGCTATTGCATCGAGAACACCGATCGAAAACCGCTCGATGGCTTCGAGTTCGGGCAGGTTTTTCAGTGCTGAGGGGAGTTTGTCGAAAACCGGATCGACCCCGATGCACGCGGGCGAGTTTGCTCGCTCGATGGCGTGGGCAAGGATATCAATCGGCGCTTGAGTCTTGGGCATCGGCTCGGTCTCCGTCGTGGTTGGGCTCTACACTTTAGCAGCCATGAAGCAGACGCATACGCCGATCAATCTCGATCTCAAAAAAGACGAAGCCCTGACGATCATCTGGGACGATGGATTGACCTCCATCTACCCGATCGCCTATCTCCGTCGGCTCTCGCCCAGCGCCGATATGCGAGAACTCCGCAAATCCATGGCCAAGAACCCGCTGACGATCCTGCCCGATTCGATGGGATCGTCAGGAACGCTCGCCGCGACGGGGGCCGAGTTGGTGGGCAACTACGCGATCAAGATCAGTTTCTCGGATGGGCACGACACGGGGATGTATACCTGGGATTACCTGCGCCAGATCGACCCGGCGACGAATACCACCGGCCGAGCCCCGGGTGATGACGCCTCACCTCACGATGATCCCCTTGGGTTGGGGTCCAAGCGGTGAATGTGTCGCTGACTACACCGGTTTATGATCTGCCCAATGTGGCTCGGGCGCATGTCGAGAAGCTTGAGGTTCTGGGCGTTCACAATGTCGGACAGTTGTTGGTGCATCTGCCTCATCGCCATGAGTGGATCCGGGCGCAGTCGGGGCTTGGGGATTTGGAGGTCGGGGTGATCGGGTCGGCGGTTGGGGAGATCACCGCGACCAAGCTCTCGGGGTATGGCCGCAAGAAGCGGTTCCAGGCGGTGTTGATGGATGAGACTGGGCGGTTGGAGCTCATCTTTTTCAATCAGGCGTATTTAGCGAAGAAGTTGCATGTGGGGATGCGCCTGCGGGTGCAGGGCAAGCCGAGTCGGCTTGGGCCCGGGTTGCAGATGAACTCGCCGAAGTATTCGATCGTGCCGATGGACGAACTTGAAACGATCAATCTGGATCAGGACGATGAATACCGCCCGGTGTACCCGGCCAGCGAGGGGATTACTTCTGAGCAGATCCGCACGATTGTGCGCACAGTCTTGGATCAAGCGTGTGCGTTGCTCGATGATCATCTCAGTGATGAGTATCGCAAGGAGCGCGAGCTGCCGACACTTGGGCAGGCGTATCGGATGATGCACGCGCCTGAATCGGAATCTGATGTCGCTTCGGCCCGTCGGCGATTGGCCTATGACGAACTTTTGATGCTTCAGCTCGGGGTGCATATGAAACGGGCGCATCTGCGAAGAACGCTCAAAGCCCCCCCACTGGCAAGGACAGCCGAGATCAACGAGCGGATTCTGGCGCGGATGCCGTTTGCCTTGACCCCTGCCCAGCAGCGGGTGGTCGATGAAATCTCCCGCGATCTGGCACTCGAAACACCGACGAATCGGTTGGTCCAGGGCGATGTAGGCTCGGGCAAAACGGTCGTCGCGCTCGATGCGATGCTCTTGGCGATCGCCCACGGGCACCAGGGGGCGTTGATGGCCCCGACGGAACTGCTCGCGGAGCAACACTACTTGTCGATCACCGAGATGCTCAAAGGATCGAGCGTGCGGGTGGAGCTTTTGACTGGGTCGATGCCGACAGGTGATCGAGAACGGGTGGTCGAGCGGATCGGATCGGGCGCGTGCGATCTGGTGATCGGGACGCATGCGTTGGTGTCGGAATCTGTGGGCTTCCATTCGCTGGCGGTGGCGGTGATCGACGAGCAACATCGCTTCGGGGTCGAGCAGCGGGCCAAGCTTCGGGTCAAGGGTGGGCAATCGGTCAAGAGCGACCAGGCATCGGAGACGCCTCATGTGATTGTGATGACGGCGACGCCCATCCCGCGGACGATCGGATTGACGATCTTTGGCGATCTCGATATCTCGACGATTGACCAGCTCCCGCCCGGGCGAACGCCTGTCGTCACCAAGCATGTGACGGCTGAGAAACGATCGACGGTGTACCACTGGGTCAACGAAAAGATTCAGGCGGGCGATCAGGTGTTTATCGTGGTGGCCGCGATCGAGCCGGGGGGGAAAGAAGGCTCGGTGCGGGATCTGCGGACGCTGATCAAAGAACTCGAAGGCGGCGAGCTGAACGATTGCCATATCGCAGCCTTGCATGGTCGGCTCAAGCGCGACACCCGCGAGCACATCATGCACCGATTCCGCGCGGGGAAGATTGATTGCCTGATCGCCACGACGGTGATCGAGGTCGGGGTGGATGTGCCCAACGCGACAGTGATGGTGATCGAGGATGCGGATCGGTTTGGGCTTGCCCAGTTACACCAGCTGCGCGGGCGCGTGGGGCGGGGCGAAAAGCCGGGCGTGTGCGTGCTGATCGGGAATCCCAAGACCGAAGATGGGATTGCTCGATTGAAGGCGATGGTCGAGACGAACTCAGGCTTTGTGCTCTCGGAGAAGGATTTGGAGATTCGAGGGGCGGGCGATGTGTTCGGGACCAGGCAAAGCGGGGCCCCGCCGTTCCGGGTGGCGGATCCGCTCAAGGAGTTCGAGCTTTTGCAGATGGCTCGGCGGGATGCGGGGCATTGGATCGGGGAATCGCCCACTCTTGACCGGGCTGAGGACGCACTGGCTAGGCGCCGATTGCTCAAGGCGCATGGGCAATGGCTCGGGCTTGGGGATGTGGGGTAGGGCGTGCTTGTGGGTGATGAAACACAAGAATGTGGATAAGCGGCGATGAAGCCTAAAAAAAGGAATTATCACAATTCCACATCTTTGGGTCAGGGCTATTTTCACACGGGACAAATTTGGAGGGGCGACTCATATTTGGGTCGCAATGCTCTTTTTTGGTCGTATGGGGGGTTCTCCTCGGGTCAAGCATCCGGCCGGGCACCAAACAAAGTGGTATGCTTCGCATATGAAAACACAAACATCATCTGCATCGAATGAATCTGGCGTATCCAATGTAAATGCAAGTCCCACAGCCACGAGCCCTGATCTGATGGATTTTCATGGGCGATTGAACGAAGCTGCGGGGGATGTATCGTTCCGCAAGCTTGGTCGGCTGACGGATACGCACCCGGAGACGGTTCGTCGATATATGCAGGGGCAGGCGCCGAGTGCGACATTTTTGACGAATCTGTGCTCGGTGATGGGGATTTCGGGGGAATGGTTGCTCACGGGCAAGGGGCCTATGAAGTGTGCGCAGATGCGTTCGCATGCGTTGAATCAGGCGGATCCATCGGAACTGATGACCGCGGTGGCCAACACGCTCACGGACCTGTGCGACCGGATGGATCGGCTCGAACGGTTCGTTCAAGGGATGGAAACGCGTATTCGTGGGGGATCAGGGGGGAGCAAGGCTCAGAACAGTGTGAAGGCTCGGGCGACAAAGTTGGGTGCGAACTCGGATACAATGACTCAAAGTCTACAAGTACCCGAGGGCGATCATGAACGATCCACGCAATCTATCGAATCCAAACCAGGACAACCCGCCAACAACACCGAGCAACTCACCGAGCAGCCCGCCGAACAACCCGCCGAACAACCCGCCGGGGGAGCAAGCCAAGGAGCTGAGCCCGGTGGAAATCGGGCCCAGCGGATCCGAGACGCTATTGCCAAACGACCATCTTGAGCTGCTCATCGAGTTGATGCGCGCGGGGTCGATCGAGCTGGCTCGGCGATGGGTCAGCGTGTTGATGCTGGTGCCTGAATCGGAGCGCGAGACGATTGTCGAAGCGGTTGAGGCGCAGATCGTGGCGGACTATTGCTCGTCGGGATAAAAACGAAAGGCTGCTCGCTCGATCGCTCTTTGACATGAGGTGGAGGGCTGGAGGGGTAGTGCGCGAAAGAGGAAGAAGAAGATTTTACCACAGAGCACACTGAGCACACTGAGCACACAGAGAAAAAAGGCAGAGGAAGAAAAGGGGGAGGATTTGGTGAAGAGAAGATCAGCACCGATTGATCCTGATTTTCATCAAGCAAAGCGCAACCCCAGACACCATGCCCCCCTCCCCCCCTCCCCCCTTCTCTTTCCCCCTCTCTATCTTTTTCTCTGTGTGCTCTGTGTGCTCTGTGGTTTCCGCCTTTTCTTTCCCCACATGGTCACTCGGGCAGCGACCTACAGTTGGGTATGTCCTACCAGAAACACGCTTCGACGCTCTTCCATACGATGTCCCAGATGCTCGAACTCCTCGGAGGCGATCGGTTCCGGGTCAATGCGCATGCCAAGGCTTCGCGGATTCTCAAGGAGACAACTGCGGATATCGAAACGCTCGCCAAGGCGGGCGATGTCAAAGCGCTCACCGCGATCGAAGGGATCGGCAAGGGCACAGCGGGCAAGCTTGTCGAACTGGCGCAGACGGGGACGATTGAAGAATGCGAAGAACTCAGCGCGAAAGTGCCCGCGGGGGTGATGGCGGTGCTGGGGATTCAGGGGCTTGGGCCGAAGACGGTGAAGCTGATGTGGGAGCAGAAGGGGGTGGAATCGGTTGATGATCTCAAAGGGATCATTGCGGATGGATCGATTTTGGACTTGCCGAGGATGGGGAGCAAGACGGTCGAGAATATTTTGAGCTCGATTGCATTCCTCGAATCGAGCGGCGGCCGGCTGCCGATTGGGGTGGCACAACGCGTGGCGGATCGGTTTGTCGCGATGCTTGAATCAGTCCCGGGGACGACAAAGGTTGCGTTTGCCGGGTCGCTTCGGCGGGGGAAAGAGTCGATCGGGGATGTGGATATATTGATCGCGACGGATGACCCCCAAGCGGCCCGCGAGGCGTTTACTTCCAGCGATGGGGTGATGCAGGTGCTCGCCAAAGGGGAAACGAAGTGTTCGATTCGGACAGCGATTGGGGATTCGGCGAGCCGATGGGGGAGCGAGGAGGGCTCGGCGGTGCAGGTGGATCTGCGGATTGTGGACGAGTCCTGCTGGGGGTCGGCGTTGTTGTATTTCACGGGGTCGAAAGAGCACGGGGTTCGGCTGCGCGAGCGGGCGATCTCGATGGGGATGACGCTCAATGAGTATGGGTTATTCAAGGATGATGGGTCGGATGCGTCACCGCCTCAAACCAGAGGGGTCGAGCCGATCGCGTGCGCGAGTGAGGAAGCGATTTATTTGGCGCTCGAGATGCCTTTCATCCCCCCCACCATGCGCGAAGACCGCGGCGAGATGAAACTGACTGAGCCGATCCGGGTGATTGAGGTCGCGGATATCAAGGCGGAGCTGCATTCGCACACCATCGCTTCGGATGGGAAGATGACGATCGAGGAATCGGCAGCGATCGCCAAGGCACGCGGGTTTCATACGCTGGCGATCACGGACCATTCGCAGAGCTCAGCCGTAGCGGGCGGGTTGAAACCCGATCGGCTCCGCAAGCACATCAAGGCGGTGCGCGAGGCGAACGGGCGGATTGATGGGATCACGCTCTTACCCGGGAGCGAGGTCGATATTCTGGTTGATGGAACGCTTGATTATGATGATGACCTGCTCCATGCGCTCGATGTGGTGGTGGCTTCGCCTCATGCGGGGTTGCGGGCCAAGCCCAAGCAGGCGACCAAGCGGCTGCTTAAGGCGATCGCGCATCCGTGTGTGCACATCATCGGGCATCCGACGGGTCGGCTCATCGAACGGCGTGAAGGACTATCGCCTGACATGAACGAGATCATCGCGGCGGCGATCGAGCATGATGTGGCGTTGGAGATTAACAGCCATTGGATGAGGCTGGATCTGCGTGATACGCATGTGCGGGCGGCGGTTGAAGCAGGGGCGTTGATCTCGATCAACTGCGACGATCATCAGCCGGGCGACTACGAAAATCTGATCTTTGGCGTGATGACCGGACAGCGAGGCTGGCTCAAACCCGAGCAGTGTATCAATACCTGGGATGCGGGCAAGCTGCACGGGTGGTTGAAGTCCAAGCGGTGAATCGGGTGTAATCTATCCACAATTTGAGATTTTCTACGAAACTTTCTTGGCCTTGATGCGGGTTGATGAGGCAGGCGATATTTCGGACAACCTCTTTGTTTTCAAGTAGATACCCAGAAGCGACGGTTCGCACACCCGGATTTTTGCGCCGAAAAGCGTACTTGCATGAGCGAATATAAGAAAGTAGATTCTGGAACGGCACCTCTTCAGGAGCCTCCCGTTTTCTGCACATCTGAGAGAAAGGAATCAGTCCATGTTTAGTCGGTCTTCAACCCTTGGCATGTTTTCGCCTATATCCATCGCGGCGACCACCGCGATTGTTTGCGCCTCGCAGGCGCTCGCTGCCCCCACCTGGATCGGGGTGTATGGCTCGTTTGCAAGGCACGATGGTGCCAATCCGGGCACCCACACAATTCTGATGAATCAAGACTATGTTGGTCTCCACGCCGAGGTCGGTGTACAGGTCAATGGTGGGTCTTGGGCGACCTATCAGATGTCCTATGCGGGCAATGACAGCGGGAACTCGAAATGGTCTTACACGCCTGCAGCTTCGTATGCACCGGGAAGTACGGTCAAGTACTATTTCCACGGCTACGACGACTGGGGATCGAATATCTATGACAACAACGGCGGAGCGAACTATTCGTTCACCGCGTCGTTGGTTCCTTCGAGCAATCCCGGATTTGGTGCACAGGTCATCGGGGGCGATACGACCTTCCGGGTCTGGGCACCCAACGCGACGAGTGTTTCGGTCGCGGGGACATTTAATAGTTTCTCCGCGACGGCGAATCCGCTGGCGAGTGAATCGGGCGGGAACTGGTCGGTCGATGTGGCTGGTGATCAGACCGGTGATGAATACAAATATGTGATTGATGGGACGATCTGGAAGAATGACCCGTATGCTGAGGATGTGACCAACTCGGTGGGCAACTCGGTGGTGGTGAGCCCGGCTGCGTATGCGTGGTCGTCGTTCACGACTCCTGGGTGGACGGATATGGTGATCTATCAGATGCACACCGGGACCTACAACGATGTGCCGGGCGGGAATCCGGGGACCTGGGCGACTGCGATCACCAAGCTCGATCATATCCAGAACATGGGATTCAACGCGGTCAAGCTGATGCCTGTGGCCGAGTTCGCGAGTGATTTCTCGTGGGGGTACAACCCGGCGCATCCGTTTGCACCTGAGAGTATCTATGGGACGCCTACCGATTTGAAGGACTTTGTTGATGCGTGTCATACGCGTGGGATCGCGGTGCTCATTGATGTGGTGTTTAATCACATGGGCCCGAGCGATCTGGATCTGTGGCAGTTTGATGGGTGGTCAACAGGCGGCATGGGCGGGATCTACTTTTATCAGGATTGGCGATCGAGCACGCCTTGGGGCGATACACGCCCGGACTATGGACGCACCGAGGTGCGGACTTACCTGCGTGATATCGCGATGTACTGGTTGACTGATTTCAATGCCGACGGGTTGCGTTGGGATTCGACGATCAATATCCGCACGCAGAACAATGGTGGCGGCGGGGACATCCCCGATGGTTGGTCGTTGATGCAGTACATCAATAATGAGATTGATGCGTCGATGCCTTGGAAGATTTCGATCGCCGAAGATTTGCAGAAGAATGCCTGGATGACCAAGAGCACCGGCGCAGGCGGGGCCGGGTTTGATTCGCAATGGGATGCGGCGTTTGTGCATCCGATCCGTGCCGCGATTATCGAGCAGAACGATGCGAACCGGGATATGAACGCGGTGCGTGATGCCATCGCGACGATTTATAACGGCGACATGGTCGATCGGGTGGTCTATACCGAGAGCCATGACGAAGTGGCCAACGGCAAGGCGAGAGTCCCGGAAGAAATCTGGCCCGGCAATGCGGGGAGTTGGTTCTCGAAGAAGCGTTCGACGCTCGGGGCGGGTTTGGTGTTTACTTCGCCGGGCGTGCCGATGATTTTCCAGGGGCAGGAGTTCCTCGAAGACGGGTTCTTTGCCGATACCGATCCGATCGATTGGGCCAAGGCGACGACCTATTCGGGGATTGTTGATCTCTACACCGATCTCGTCGGGCTCCGCAAGAACAGCGGCGGCAAGACGGCTGGGCTTGGTGGAAACAATGTCAATGTGCATCATGTGAACAACACGGGCAAGCTCATCGCGTTCCATCGTTGGAAGAATGGCGGCAACGGCGACGATGTGATCGTGGTCGCCAACTTCTCGGGCACCGGGTACAGCAGCTACAACATCGGGTTCCCGTCGAGCGGGACCTGGAAGGTGCGGTTCAACTCGGACTGGAACGGGTATGACTCGAGCTTTGGCAACTGGAACGCCTATGACACGACGGCGAACTCTGGTGCCAAGGACGGCATGGGGTACAACGCCAATGTCGGGATCGGGCCTTACTCGGTGATTATTCTGTCGAAGGATTGAGTCGAAAGCAAGGTTGCTCTCTTCACGCTCGGCGCATTGGCGCCGGGCGTTTTTTTTAGCTAAACATCATCGCGGTGATGAATAGAATTCCGAAGATAATTGTGGCAATCACGCCGATGATGGCGAAGAGCCAGAGTAACGGATGAGCCTCCTCCGGATTACCAAGGATATCTGGGTTCCACGCAACGAGCGGCTGAGGATAGGAACACTCTGGACAGATCACCGATGCGGATTCGATGGTTAGTCCCGCGAGTTGATAATTACACCGAGCACAGACGAGAGGTGCGAGCGTTGCGGGGCGCATCGTGTCGGGTTGAGCTGAAACCACCATTGCAGATGGGAGGGATGTTTCGTAGCCATTGCGTCTCAATATAGCCTCGGCCTGGATCACAGAACGGGCTTCGACTCGCATGACGCGCCAAGGCTCGTGCTTGGCACCGATGGGGCGGGCATGGAGTTCCCAGGTGTGGTAGCCGGGTTTGGTTGGGGGGTCTGGGGGCATTGTTGTGTAGTGTATCAGATGAGTTGGGGAAACGGGCTGGAAGCCCGTTCTACTGGGGAGGGAGGGCTAGAATATCGTGGCTGCGGTCATAGCCTTGAACAACTGGAATCTGTTTTGGAAGACACAGGCGAGACGCCTGTGCTACGGGGTTTGTGTATGTTCGATCGAGTATCTGATGGGTTCAATAATGTGTTTCGCAAACTGAGCGGGAATGCGGAGATTTCCGAGTCCAATGTGCGCGAGGCGATGGACGAGGTTCGCCAGGCGTTGCTTGAAGCGGATGTGCATTATGAGGTGGCGGAATCCTTCTGTGAAAAGGTCATGACGGATGCGGTTGGGCTCCAGGTGACCAAGGCGGTCAAGCCTGGGCAGGAGATGATCGGGATTGTGCATCGTCGGCTTGTTGAGTTGTTCGGGGGGGATCCTGAAGCAGAAGAACAGCCAACGCCGCCGGGGATTATGAAGTTATCACCGGGGCCTACGGTGATTATGATGTGTGGGCTTCAAGGTTCGGGCAAGACCACGACCTGCGGCAAACTCGCGGGGATGCTCAAAAAGCAAGGGCGATCGGTGATGCTCTGTGCGGCGGATTTGCAGAGGCCGGCGGCTGTTGAGCAGTTGGAGACGGTGGCCAGGCAGGCGGATGAGGATCTGCCGGGCGGGTCGCAGGTTCATTTTTATGGCGAACATGACCAATCGGCAGCCTATGGCAAAGCCGTCGGGGTGGCGGTGAAGGTGTGTCAGCATGCGCTCAAAGAGGCGAAGAGCAAGGGCGTGGATGTGTTGATTCTTGATACGGCTGGGCGATTGCATGTCAATGATGAGTTGATGGGCGAGCTCAAAGGTGTGCGCTCGATGCTGAGCCCGCATCATATATTCTTGGTCGTCGATGCGATGACCGGGCAGGATGCGGTGAACAGCGCCAAGGCGTTCCATGAGCAGCTTGAGGTTGATGGGATTATCCTGACGAAGTTTGATTCCGACACCCGAGGCGGGGCTGCGCTTTCGGTCAAGGAAGTGACGGGGGCACCGATCCGGTACATCGGGGTGGGCGAGCATCTCGATGCGATCGAGGTGTTCCATCCTGAGCGGATGGCTGGGCGGATTTTGGGGATGGGTGATGTGGTTTCACTCGTCGAAAAGGCGCAGCAGGAGGTGTCCGAAGACGAGGCGGCGGCGATGGAAGCGAAAATGGCCAAGGGGGAGTTGGATATGGACGACTTCCTCAAGCAGATGAAGATGATGCGTCGGATGGGGTCGATGAAGTCGTTGTTGGGGATGCTGCCTGGGGTTGGGTCTGCGCTCAAGGACCTTGATGTCGATGAGAAGCAGTTCGATCGGACGGAAGCGATGATCGAGTCGATGACGGCTGCGGAAAAGAAGAAGCCTGAGATCATCAAGCACTCGCGCAAGCTTCGGATCGCGAAGGGGTCGGGGACGGATCAGGGCGAGGTGGGCAAGCTGACCAAGCAGTTCTCGATGTTGTCGAAGATGATGAAGCAGATGGGCAGCATGGGCGCGGGCGGGAAGATGGCGGCGGCCAAGGCGATGGCTGGGGGGATTGGTGGCATGGGGGGCATGCCCGGGATGGGTGGCATGGGGGTGCCGGGGTTCTCGATGAAGAAGTCGACCAAGTCGGGTTCGGGCGGGGGCAAGAAGCGCAAGCCCAAGGGGAAGAAGCGGCGATGAACGGGCTTGTGATGGTGATGGGTTCAGGTATCGGACGCTCCAGATGGTATTGTCAACAGAGCCGGAATGTCGGGGCGTGTGCAATGGGCGGTTGATTGGCGTGGGGTGGTGTGTATGGCATGATTGGGTGTGCCTTGCGTGGATTGTCCTCGCTGGGCGTGCTCTCTTTACTGGGGTTCCATACACGAGGTGCCGATCATGAACACACGATCAATCGTTTCTATCGCTTTGTTGGGTTTGGTTGGTGCTGCGGGTGCTGCCAGCGGGGATGTTGTTTTCAGTGATAACTTTGAATCCGGGCTCGGGCAATGGACCGGAAAAAACGGCGGCGGGCACAAAGGGATCTTGATCGCTGATCCGCTCAGAGACAACAACACGGTGCTTGGGTTCAGCGGGCTGACCTCGGCGGGTGATCTGTTTATGGCGGATCCGATTTTGCTTGATTCTGGGCAAAACTATCGCATCTCGTTCGAGTATCTCGGGCTTGCCCAGGCCAAGAGTGATTTGTTCAACACGGGCGGGTATGTCGGGTTCTCGGTCGATACGCCTGGGCTTCATCGTTGGAAGTGGGCGACGGGGAATGTTTCGGGCGCGAGTGATGTGTTGATTGATGATGGGCAGTGGAATGCGTATGAGTTTGATTTCAATGCTGCGGATCTGGGGATTGGCAGCTCGGTTCGGCTGATGCTCGAAGACTTTGTCGGGTCGAAGGGGCGATCAGACGATGCGTACTTCGACAACTTCCGGATCACGACGGTGCCTACACCCGGGGCGGCGGTGCTGCTGGGGATGGGCGGGCTCTTGGCTATTCGTCGACGACGATAAGCACCTGATTTACAGTATGAATTTTACAAATTGACAAGGGCGAACTCTTCGGAGTTCGCCCTTTTTCTTCGTTGGCTAGGTTTTGTCTGACGACTCATTTTCGCCTCCCCCGGGCTTCCGGGGGAGGTGCCGAGCGAAGTGAGGCGGAGGGGGTCTTGCTTCGCTTTTTCATTTGCTCTCAACACAAATACGGTACCGAAGACCCCCTCCGTCTGCTGCGCAGACACCTCCCCCGGAAGCCCGGGGGAGGCGATTTATGGGGAAGCATGAGCCGTCAGACACAGCCTGGTTGTCGATACTCAGTTATCAATCGGCAGCGGATCGGCGGCTCGTCCCTCGGCCCATTCTTTGAAGCGTGGCCAGAAGATTTCTTGGATGAGGATTTTGACGCACGCGGCGATGGGGATGGCGATGAGGAGCCCGAAGATGCCGAAGAGTGCGCCGCCGGCGAGCGAGGCGAAGAGAATGGTTGGGGTATCCATGCCGGTGCTTTTGCCCTGGATGAGCGGCGTCCAGACATAGTCGTCGAGGGCTTGGCCGAGGAAGTAGAGGAGGGTTGGGGCGGCGAGGACCCACCAGATTTCGCCCCGCAGTCCGGTGTGTCCTTGGAGCCAGAGGAGCGTGACGGCGATGGGCACGCCGACGAGTGCGAGGTAGGGGACGATCGAGAGGATCGCAACGACGGGCCCGAGGATGAAGGCACCGGGGACGCCGATGAGGAAGAACCCGATCGAGAAGACGATGGCCTGGATGAAGGCGATGGTGATGCGCCCGCGGATGAACCCGGAGATCACACGATCGAACTTGACCAAGAGGTCGATGATGGTGTCGCGGTTTTTGTCGGGGAGGAGATTGGTGCCGAAGCGTTGGAGCCCGACCCATTCGGTGGCGGTGAAGAAGAAAAAGAAGGTGGTGACGAAGGCGAGGAACCCGAGCCCGAAGAAGGCGCCGACGAGCGAGAGGGCGGAGTTGACGGCACTGGCCCCGACGCCTGTCGCGGTTTGGGCGACCTGATCGTGATTTTCATTTACCCATTGGGTCGCAGCGGTGAAGGCGTCGCCAATGGCGGTATCTTGGGATTGGGAGAGTTGGACCTGCTCGTAGACCCATGCCCACGGGCCTGTGGTGTTGTCGGCCATATAGGCTGAAGCATGTTCTGGGCTGGCCGTGCTCATTTTCATCGCGGTGTTGACATGGTCGATGCCATCGACGGTGTTGGTCGCGAAAGTGACAAGTTGGCCGACAGCATAGGTGGTGCCGAGGAATGCGGGGATGACGACGAAGACGACGACGCTGACGATGATGGCGATGACGGAGGTTCGGCGGGCGAGGTTGAACTTTTTCATCGACCAAGCAATGACGGGCTCGAAGAGGTAGGCCAACAAGATCGCCAAGAGCAGCGGGACGGTGACGACCGAGGCGCGTTGGGCGAGGAGGATCAGAGCGAAGATGCCGAGCCCGAGGAGGACATCGCGGACGGGCTGCATGTGCCAGAGGTGCAGTGAGGCCCATGCGGGTGCGGGGTTGGAATCGTTTGATTGATGTTCGTCCATGCGATAAGCATAGCACGGAACGGGGAATCTTGCGGATCGAGAGAATCAGGATTCGAGAGGGACCGGGCGGGTGGTTCTTGCGGGGTCGGCGAAGGCGTCGTCGAACTCGAAGATGGAATCGAAATCTTCGATCGAATCTTCGTCAGTCGTGCGCATCAGTCCGGCTTCGACCATCGCGAAGATGATGTTGCCGAAATCGCGGGTGTGGTGGATGCCCCAGCGGTTGAGTACGGACTTGGCCATCATGCCGTAGCGGTCGATGGCGTAGTCTCGGAGCCCGATGCAAAGTTCTCTGCCGCACACATGGCGGGAGTCTTCAGCCAAACCGAGTTCGAGCATGGTTTGGTCGGCGGGGTTGCCGTGGACCATTTCGACGGTGTGTGCGAGCCCTTCGCGGATGAACCCGAAGCACGCGGGCGAATAGCCTCCAGCCTGGTCCATGATATCCTTGAGATCGATTTGTAGTTCACTACTCATAACGCACACTCGGTGGGACTTTTTCGCAGATCGGTGTCTATCAGACGATATGCACGGAATCCCGTCTTGGAAGGGTATCCCTACAAACTCCTTCGGGAAGACGAAGCCCTTTCCTTGATCTTTTACGCATGGAGGCGGGGTGGGGATGCAGGAATCTGGGGGAGAATGGGGGGCGAGATGGCAAGATGGGGAGGTTAGGAGTGGTAAGACAAAGAGGTTTTCTTGGTGCCACTACTCGCCCGAAGGGCGCAGTAGTGCAGAGTTCAACGACGATCGAAGACACGACTGCTCCGAAGACGGCGAGTCGTGGCACCCGGAGATGAGATTATTTCGTTACCAGGAACACCCACTCCGGCGGCTCATTGCTCTGCATCGCGCCTGCCCACGAATCTGAAGCCCCCGGCTCGATGGGGACGGCGAGGAGGCCGAGGGGGTGGGTGTTGGGGGTGAGGGTGAAGTTGGAATCGTCGAGTCCTAAGGCTTTGGCTCCGTTGGTGGTGGCCAGTTGGAGGAGGGTCATCGCGTCGGCCCCATCGCGACGATGGAGGAGGCGCATCTCGTCGAGGATCGAGATTCGGCCGGGGGTGTCGAGGTTGACGATGGAATCGGTGCCTAAACACACATTGACACCCGCAGCGAGCATGTCGCGGTAACGGTGCGGGCCGAAGTGGTGGTCGGCGCCGAAGTAGGTGCTGGCTCGTGGGCAGTAGGCGACGCTGGTATTGGTTGATGCGAGGATTTCGATGGCGGCGTCGGTTGCGTCGTTGACATGGGCGACGAGGAAGGGGAGCAACTTTGGTGGCCCGGCTCGCCGAGCCGGGTCTTTCTGTGGTGTGCTTGCCAGCGACGAAGAACCCGGCTCGGCGAGCCGGGCCACCGGGGAAGTGAGCACCTCGGCGAGGTGCTCGACGGGGTGGTTGGATTTGGCGATGTGGTCGAGGATGGAGTCGTGCCAGATGCCGAAGCGTTCGAGGAAGGTGCGCTGGGGGCCTGTGCCGTCGGCGATGAACTCGCGCTCTTCGGGGGTCTCGGCGAGGTGGGTCGAGAGTGGCATGGATCGGGCGCGGGCCGCGGCGGCGGCCCAGCGGTACACAGCGAGATCGACGGTGTTGGGGGCGTGAGGCTGGAGCCCGATTTTGACGCCTGAATCTGCGATATCGGCTTGGGATTGGGGATAGATGGTGGAGAGGTAGTGATTGATTTTGGTGATCGCGGCAGATGCGGTGGTTCCGATGCCGAAGAACTCGAGATAGGACACCCCGATCAAGGGGGAGGCTGCGAGTTCGTGGGCGGGGGCGTCGGTGATTCGGCCCATCGGCGCGCCGGCGATGTCCCCCACTGCGATCGAGCCTCCGGCGAGGGAGGCTTGGATGCCCAGTGCGACGGCTTCTCGGATATCGGTGTCATCGGCCTTGCGATTGGCTCGGATGTGATCGACCCACTTGACGAACCCATCGGCGGGGTTGTGGGCGATGGGGCCGATGTGGGTGAGATCGAGGTGGGTGTGGGCGTTGACGAGGGCAGGGATCAGCATGCGATCGCGGAGGGTGATTTCCATGATCGAGGCGGGCAGATCCATCTGGTCGATTTGTGATTGGGTGCCCGAAGCAAGGACTTCGTAGCCTGTGATGGTGGGTTTGAGGATGATCGAAGCGGGTTGGTTGATGATCTGGGTCGCGTCGGCGAGGGCGGAGGCGTTGACGCGGACAAGGGGCGCAAAAGTGTGCTCAACTGGGGAAGAAGTTGACTGATTGGGGACAAGCAGCGCATCTACTTTGTAGCGGGTGGGTTGGGGAGAATCGGTACTCATGTGTGTCAATCGTATGGTGCCAATCGTGAAGAAGGTTGTGGAATCGCCCGCCGAGTTGGGTTCGATACGATATGATGGTCTAGGACAACGAAACAAGACCCAGCAGGTGCTGGAATGTACGCAGACTTGAGAGTAAATTAGGAGCAAACCATGAACATCACACGGATTACCAAGCCAGGACGCGCCGTTGCACTCGGTGCGTTACTCGTCGGCTTTGCAGGGCTGAGCACGGGTTGTGTCAGTCAGCAGGAGTTCGATAAACTCTACGACACGAACCAATCGCTTCGCAGCCAGAACCAAGAACTGACGAATCTGCTCGGTTCGTCGGAATCGACCAACTCGCAGCTGCAAGGCTCGGCGGGCGATGCGCAGGGCGTGATCGGGTCGCTTCGGTCTGAGAATAAAACCCTTCGCGATGCGCTCGCGGGATCGCAGGTATCGTTTGCGAATCTTGAGGATCGGATGAACTCGCTACAGATCGTGCATCTTGATGCGGCGACGGATCAGGCGTTGTCTGATCTGGCTGGGCAGTTCCCGGACATGATTATCTATGACGCGGACAAGGGGATGCTTCGGTTTGTTTCGGACATGACCTTTGGGTCGGGTTCGGACTCGGTGCAGGCGTCGGCGGGGGCATCGCTCACGCAACTCGCGGGGGTGCTCAACTCGGGCTCGGCGGGCAAGTATGACATCCGGATTGTCGGGCATACCGATGACCAGAAGATCAGTTCGGGCACGCAGAAACGCCATCCGACGAACATGCACCTCTCGGCCCATCGCGCTATCGCGGTGCGTGCGGCTTTGGGCAAGGCGGGGATTGATTGGGATCGGATGTCGGTGACCGGGTGGGGCGAGAATCGCCCGTTGGTTGCCAACAACAAGGGCAAGGGGACCAAGGCGAATCGTCGGGTAGAGATTTATCTGGTTCCTTCGACACGCAGCGAAGTTGGTGCTGCTCCTGAAGCTGCACCTATGAGTGAGCCCGCACCAGCAGCGACCACTCGGCCCAAGATTGATCCGACGAAGTAAACAAGCAGACTTGCTGAGATTGAACGAGCCGCGACCGTGAGGGAGCGGTTTTTTTCTTGGGTATGTGCAAACCGAAGTCACGCAGAAGACCCCCTCCGTCCGCGAAGACGCGGCCACCTCCCCCGGAGGCCCGGGGGAGGAGAAAAAGGGGAACTCTTGTGTAAAACAATGTCGTCGGATCTATAGCCCGAGACTTATCTATAGCCCGAGACTTATTGAACGGTTCGTGCGGGGGCGATGGCGAAGAAGAAGGAGACAAAGAAGACCAGGATACTCCCAGCGGTGACGGGGAGGGTCCACCCGGCGACGAGGAGGGGTTGTTGCTCGAAGGTGATGGCGGGTGCTCTGGGCATGATTTTGAGGGCAGCGCCGCGTTGCCAGGAGTATTCGTCGAGTTCGCCTTCGCTTCGTTGGGGGATGGGCTCGCCTTTGAGCTTGGCGTAGTTCTGTCTGCGGAGGAGTGATGCACCGCTTTCGGGGAATCGTTTGACTTCGTGGACGATTGAGCCGTCGCGGAGGAACTCGTAGCAGTCGAATCGCCAGAGGTCGCGTCGGATTTCGCCGGTGCCCCAGTTCTCGGGTTGCTCGAGGCTTTCGTGGTTTTTCTCTTTGAGGGGCTCGACGCCGAAGGGTGTGCGGGTGACGAGGGCGAGGCGGGGCCTGATTTCGTCGGCTTTGAGTTTTCGCTGGAACTCGCTCATCGAGAGCCCCGAGCGGTCGGCGAAGAAGGAGAGGGTGAGCCAGTCTTTTTGGCGTTCGTAGAGCGAGGGGAGCGGAACGAGGGGGGGGATGGAGACATCGAGGACGAGTTCTTCATCGCCATAGCGAACGCGGATGACAGCTTTGTCATCGACGGTATCCTCGATCAGTTCGACGGGGCGATTGGCGAAGGTGAAGGTGGTGCTGGCGATGGGGATGTAGGCGTAGAGGGCATGGTCGGATTCTTTGTTGTAGTTGCCGATGCGGTTGCCCAGCGAGATGCCCGAGACGATGATGGTGACAAGCGAGACGCCGACAAGGATCCACCAGATCCGTCGGCTCCCTTTGGGGGAGGGGTTGGAAGGTGGTGAGGTTTGTGCTGGCGTAGGGGTTGGCGTGGGGTCAGTGTCCATCGTCGGCTTTGTCTGCCTCGCCATGGGAGGCGTCGTTTGATTCTGAGGCGTGATCTGTTGTGTGGGATGGTTCGACATCGGAGAAGAGCCCGGGGGTGAGCCCGTGGCGTGGGTGCGAGGCGTTGGCGGTCGAGACTTCGTTGTGATGTCCGATGCCAAGTTTTGAAAAGTAGTCTTTTTCGTCGAGTGGATCGCGATGGGTGGAGTGTGGGGTGTAGAAGTGCTCCCAGAACTCGGCTTCTTTGCCTTGTTCTTGGTAGTAGAGGAGCCCGTGTTCGTTTTTGTTGCCGTTGAGTCTTGCGAACTCGACGATGTTCTGCCCGGCGGTGTTGACCTTTGGACTAACCGCGATCGCGAAGTCATTGTCGGCCGAAGCAGCGTTGAGCCCGACGCCGGTGCCGCCTTCGATGAGGGCTGGGGCTTTCTCAGCGTAGACCCAATCCCGCGATTTGAGATCGATCATGGAGAAAGTTAGGAAGAGGGCGACGCAGAAGAGGCAGAAGAGCATGACGAAAGTGTTGAGGGCTTTGTCGTATTTGAGTTGCATGAAGAAGGCAGCGACGAGCAGGGCTTTGATGGTGGCGATGGACATCGCGCCGGCGATGTTGATCCATCTGGGCAGGGTGATCTCGAAGGCGGTCTCGACCCATTGTTCGAGGTTGTAGAACCCGACGGTGAGGGCGGTGAAGAAGAGGAGGATGACAAGGATCGAGACCTGCATGCGCCAGTCGGCGACGAAGTGACCCTCGTGGGCCTCATCGTGGGGGTTGATCCCGTGAGGATCGGTTGGGTCCCATCCCAGATCGTTGGCGGCGGTTGATGTATCTTGGCTCATGGCGTTATCTCGTATCGGTGATGAATCGGTCAATGAACAATGGATCAGTGGATCAGGTACAGGAGGGGGAAGAGGAAGATCCAGATCAGGTCGACGATGTGCCAGTAGAGGGCGGAGTTTTCGACGAGGGTGTACTGGGTCGGGCCGAACGCCTGCCAGCGGTGGGCCCGCCAGAGGACGACGGCGAAGAGGATCGCGCCGACGATGACATGGAAGGCGTGGATGCCGGTGCCGATGTAGTAAAGCGACCACCAGAGCGGTTCGTGGGGATCATGGGCGAATGGATAGGAGAAGAAGGTGCCCGGTGCTTTGCCCTGCGGGAGTTTGATGCCGTACTCGAAGGTAAACTTGATACCGACGAAGAGCAGGGCGCAGATGATGGTGATGAGGATATTGACCTTGAACCAGAACTGCTTATCGAGTTGGGCAAGGCGGACCGAGTTTGCAGCGGTCCATGACGAAAAGAGCAGGATGGCGGTGTTGGCTGCGCCCATGCGCCAGTCGAGGTAGTGCGAGCCGTTGGCCCATGCTTCTGGATAGAGCATGCGGAAGACGGCGTAGCCACAGAAGATGCCCGCGAAGAGCAGGACTTCTGTGGAGAGGAAGAGCCACATGCCGAGCTTTGAGGCGTCGAACTCTTCATCGCCCGATCTCCAGTGTGAAGCGTATTGGCGATTGCGCCAGTGCTTTGGGCTCTGGAGGATGCGAGCCGGTACTGCTGAGGTGTCTGAGGTATCAATCATGGTCATTGGTCAGTCCCTTTTCGAAACCATGCCTATGAAGCGGTGTCGTTGGGTCGAAAAATCGGAGTCATTGCCCGGTCAGTGTTTGCCCGGGTTTTCAGGGAGTGGGTAATCCTTGGGGTCCCAGTGTGGTGGCACGGTTGTTTCGAAATCGTATGGGCCGTGCTTAAGGATTGGTTCTTTGTGGAAGTTGTGCTCGATGGGTGGTGATTCTGCTTCCCATTCGAGTGTGAGCCCGCCCCAGGGGTTGGCGGGTGCTTTTTCGCCCCACAGAAGTGAATAGAAGAACACGCAGAAATGGACGAGGAACCCGACGAGGAGGATCACCGCCCCGGCGGATGATATCTGGTGGAGTGTCTGGAACTCATCGACATAGTTTGCATATCGGCGGGGCATGCCTTGGGTGCCGAGGAAGAACTGGGTGAAGAAGGTGAGGTTGAACCCGATGAAGACGAGTGCTGCCCCGAGCATGGCGCCCTTTTCGGAATACATCTTGCCGAACATCTTGGGCCACCAGTGATGGAGCCCGGCCATGAACGCGATGACGGTGCCGCCCATCATGGTGTAGTGGAAGTGGGCGACGACATAGTACGAATCATGGAGGTGGAGATCGGTCGCGAGGGTTGCCAGAGGCAGCCCGGTGAGTCCGCCGATGGAGAAGGTGAAGAGGAACATCAAGCCGTACATCATCGGTGCGTTGATGACGATCGAACCTTTATAGAGGGTTGCGATCCAGTTGAAGACCTTGATGGCTGTGGGAATAGCGACGAGGAAGGTGAGCCCTGAGAAGAGGACCGCAGCGAGTTCGCCCATCGCGGTGAAGATATGGTGTCCCCAGACGAGGAACGAGACGCCGGCGATGCCCAATGATGAGAACGCGATGGCGCGGTAGCCGAAGATGTGCTTGCGGGAATGGATCGCGAGGACTTCGGAGATGATGCCCATTCCGGGGAGGATCATCACATAGACGACCGGGTGGGAATAGAACCAGAAGAAGTGTTGGTAGAGGACCGGATCGCCGCCCATTGATGGATCGAAGATCCCGATGTGCATGACGCGTTCAAAGATGAGCAGCAGCAGGGTGATGCCGATGACGGGGGTCGCGAGGACCTGGATGATCGAGGTGGCATAGATCGCCCAGATCATCAGCGGCATATCGAACCACCCCATGCCTGGGGCACGGAGTTTGTGGACGGTGACGACAAAGTTGAGCCCCGTAAGGATCGAGGAAAACCCAAGGATAAAGGCGGCGGAGACCATCAGCACGACGCGCCAATGGTCGGCGTCGGTGGTGGTTGAATAGGGGGTGTAGAAGGTCCACCCGGTATCGACGCCTCCGAGGAGGATCGAGAGCACGCCGAAGGTACACCCGATGACATAGATGTACCAACTCATCAGGTTGAGCCTGGGGAAGGCGACATCTTTGGCTCCGAGCATGATGGGGACGAAGAAGTTGCCCAGTGCTGCGGGGATGGCGGGGATGATGAACATGAAGACCATGATCGCGCCGTGGAGGGTGAAGAATCGGTTGTAGATCTGGGTTCCTGAGACATTGTCTCCGAACATCCCGCCCATGAGTTCTTTGAGACTCTCGCCGGTGACGACGGTGACAAACTCGGTCTCGCCGGTGGCGGCGTTGATGACCTCGGTGGTTTGTTCACGGATGGGATCGAGGAGTTCATAGCGGACCGCCATGGCGGACATGCCGCCAAGGAAGAACATGAAGAGGACGGCGAAGAGGTACATGACCCCGATCTTTTTGTGATCGACGGTCGATGCCCATTGCCAGATCCGCGCGATCATCCCTGGGGGGCCGCTGAGATATGACCCTTCATCGTGATGTCCAGCGTGTGCGTCAGGCGTACTCATGAATCACTCCCGGGTGCTTCTGTATTTGTGTTTTCGGTGTCTTCGTTCGCTTCGCCGGTGTTTGGATTGCGGTCCGAGAGCGATTGGATGAATGCGATGACATTGTCGATGTCCTCGTCGGAGAGGATGCCCTGATAGCTTGTCATCGCGGGGGCGAAGCTCTTGACGACCTTCGCGTTTGGATCGAGGATGGACTCGCGGTAGTAGTTTGCATCACGCATGACGCTCGAACCATCTTCGAGGACGGCTTCATAGCCGAACCCGAACTGACCATCTCCGGTTTTGACTGAGTTCCATGCGGGGCCGACGAGTCGGGCACCGCTGGTGTCGTGGCATGTTTTACAGACCTGTGTCCAGATCTTCTTGCCGGCGTCGATTGGGCTGAGTTTCACGCTCCAGTCGGCCATTTTTTGGTCGTAGATTTCTTGTGGAACCACGCGGATGGTGGCGGCCATGCGTGAGTGGTCGTCGCCGCAGTATTCGGCGCAGAAGACCCACAGGTCCCGACCTGCGATGGCGGTGTTTGTGTTCTTTTCTTTGTCGTGGTAGATCACGGTTTCGTCGGGTGTGAGTTTGGGTGTGCGGAGCCCGAATCCGGTGTAGCGGTTGGGGACGAGGTCCATTTTGGTGCGGAACGCTGGGATCCAGAAGGCATGGAGCACATCGGTCGATTGCATGCGGAGTTTGATGTCGGTGTCTTCGGGGACATAGAAAATCGGATATTCCCTGCCTTGGGTGACGGTGCGTGTTGTCGGGTCTTCGACCTTTGAGAGCCTCTGAGATTCGGGCGAGGTTGCGCCGTTGGGGTAAGTGGCGACCCATGACCACTTTGAGCCTCGGATGTTGAGTTCCATGGCGCTATCTGGCACGACCATTTTCTGGGTGTATCCCCAGAACCCGAGGACGAACATGACAAGCATGCTCGACGAGGGGACGACGGTCCAGAAGATTTCGAGGAGCATGTTGTGATGCGGACTTGGTTGGGCGGGCACGCCGGGGCGTCGTCGGTATTTGATGACGAAAAACACCATCAGCCCCATGAGGAACACGAAGAAGATGATCGAGAACCAGGTAATCATCAAGAAGAGCCCATCGGAATACGCCGCCGCTTCCGAGGCGGCGGGTTTGTCGCCGAAGATCAACTTCTGGAGGATGTCTGGTTGTGCGCTTGCCAGCGTTTGCATTGTCATGACACATGACCTGTATGTGCTCGGGCGATGTCGCCCGAGGAGGTTTTCGATGAATGTGAATCGTGATTGTGCTCGTCTGTCTTCTGTGCCTGCTGAGCAAGGTACAGTTTTCGGCGGACGCGATCGCCCATGAACAGCACGGTGAGCCCGATGATGATGAGCACGACGGTGAGCAATGCACCGACCTGCATGACACGGAATGCCTGGAGTGAGTATGAGCCTGCGAGTGGGTCGTAGCGGTAGCAGAAGTGGAGCAACCGATCGCCCAGGCTCGCAGCGATCTTGCCCTGCGAGGCGTCGAGCAGCGAGAGCTTGAGTTCTTGAGCGGGGTAATCAAACCCGTACATATAACGGGTGACCTTGCCCTTGGGCGAGAGGACCATCAGGGAGATCGGGTGGGCGTATTCGCCGTCGTTGAGGGGGTTGAAGTTGAACCCGACGGAGTTGACCAGGCGTTTGATGTTGACGGCGTCGCCGGTGTGGAACTCGATGCCTTGGAGGGCATCGGAGGACTCGCCTCGGTTGTAGAGCCCGAGGAAGTTCGAGCGTTCGCCCATCGCCATGGTGGTGGTTTCGGTGTGATCGAAGCTGATGACCAAGACACGAAAGTCTTCGCCCGCGTCGTAGTCGAGTTCGCTCAGCGATGCGGCGAGCTGGGAGAGCACCACCGGACACACCACCGGGCACTCGTAATAGACCAGGGCGAGGATGACGGGGGTTGATTCGTCGAAGTAGACGCCGAGTTCGATCTCTTCGCCTTTGGAGTTGGTGAAGGTTGCATCGAGGGGGACATGGTTGCCGAGATGCTCGGTGACCTCTACGCCGTTGAGTTCTTTGATCTCATCTCGATCAAGAAGCCGCTGCGCCGAGGCCGACGATACGAAAGGCGCGAAGGATAACACATACGCGAGTGCGAGGAGTATGCCCTTTGTGCTCTTCGAGATGGTTGGCGTTGAGTGGCTCATTGGTCGTGTGAGGATTATGCTCAGTTGCTTGCGTACTCGGCGATGACGGCTTCGATGGCGCCCTCGACGGGTTCTTTGATCTTGGCGAGTTCGGATTCGCGATAGACCGAAGCGGCAGCGGCGCCTTCGGTGTCTTCGTTAATCATGGCTTTGTACCCGCTCATGTAGTTCTGGAAATAGATGACGAGAATGAAGATCACGGCCAATACGCCGAGGGTCATCCCGATGATGGTGAGCCCCATTGCCTTTGCGCTCGCCTGGGCGGCGTGCTCTTGCTGGGGTGCTCCTTCCGAAGCGTCGTGTTGGTGCCAGTCGTCGTGGCCTGCGTGTTCGTCAGCGCTCATCGCCTACCCTCCGGGGGTTGGTCAGTGGGATGATTCCCATTGACGGTGCTTTGTGTTCACGATTGCGTGTTCAATCGTGTGGTGTATTCGACTTTTCGATCGCCGATTGGTCGATCGGTTTAGACATAGTTCTTGTGCTTCAAGCATTCGTGAAGCATCGGGTCCTTGAGTGGGAGCAGCGGGCTCTTGGGGATTTTGAGGGCGACAAGCCCGCCAAAGATTCCAAGCACCCCGACCACGCCTGCGATATCGAGCCAGATCAATGAAAGCCCTGGGTCGGCGTCGATGGAGTTGAGATAGACCATCGGGCGGATGATCCAGACCATATCCAAGACGACCATGCCCAGCATGTAGAGCGCCATCACACAGAGAATCGTTGTTGCCCGCTTGTTGTTGCGCCAGATCAGGAGCAGGAACGGGAGCAGGAAATGCCCGAGGGTCATGACGATGAAGAGCCACTGCCAGCCATTCTGCTGGCGGTTGGTGTACCACGCGGTTTCTTCGGGGATGTTGGCGTACCAGATGAGGAAGTATTGCGAGAACCCGATGTAGCCCCAGAAGACGACGAAGGCGAAGACGAGCTTGCCCAAGTCATGGTAATGCTCCTCGGTGACGAGCCCGTCGAGCTTGCCAGCCCGGCGGAGGAAGGTCGCGACGACGGCGACCGCCGAGACGGATGCGAGCCCACACGAAGCGAAGTAGTAGACGCCCCACATGGTTGAGAAGAACCGGTAGTCGAGCGACATCAGGAAATCGAACGCGGCGAAGGTCATGGTGAAAGCGAAAACGGGAATCCCGAACCCAGCGAGTTTGCGGGCCTTGCGCCCGAGGTACCGATCGCCGGTTTCATCGCTCTGACGCGACCACTTGAGCAGGGTGCGTGAGATCATGATCCAGGCGAAGGCATAGATCAGCACGCGGACCATGAAGAAGGTCGAGTTGAGGTATGGAGCCTTCTTTTCGAGGAGGTGGTTGTATTCTTCGGAGTGCCCGAGCCATTCGAGCAGCACGCCGCCTTGGGTGATCTCGATCAATGCGATGACGATCATCAGCACAGCCGGCACCCAGACAAGCGAGGCGAGGTTCTCGAACTGCCTACGCAGGGTGATCGCCCAACTCGCGTTGAGTGAGTGGAAGACCATGATCCAGAAGAGCGAGCCGAGCGAGATCGCCAGTGCGGTGAACACGCCGACCTCGAAGGCACCGAGTGCATGGCGAAGATTCACCGAGAAAGCACTGATGAGGGTGACAATGAGCCCCACGATCCCCGCAAAGAGCAGAGGCATCGCGAACTTCTTGGCGCTCGAAGCGGAGAGGGTGGTGTTCTCTTCGCTCATGCGTGGGTCGGCAGCGATCCGGTCGAGCCGGGCTTGCCAGGCGGCATCGGACAATGCGGTTGATGCTGGCGCGGGTGCGTTTGGGTGAGGCGGTTTGGTTGCGATCTGGGTCATTCGTCACCCCCGTTGTCTGAACTGGCGATTTCCTGGGAGTCGCTTGATGTTTCAACCATCCCGAGCCTGCGTCCCTTGGCATCGAATGCTTTTTGGAGGGTTCGGATGTAGGCGACAATCGCCCATGCGTCTTGTTCATCGACCGCGTGCCCATAGGACGGCATGCGGTTTGAGCCATCGGGCGACCAGAGCCCGTTGCGGATGATGTGGAAGAGGTACCCATCGGTTCCGAACTCACCCGAGCGATCGCGGTACTTGGCATCGAGGAGGTTGACCGGGCGGACATTCATCAGCTTGCCGACGGTGCCGGTCTCGTTGCCCATCGCTTGATATCCGTGGCACATCGAGCAGTAAATGTTGTAGCGTTCCATGCCTCGGGTGATGAGGTCTTTGTTGACCTCGACGGGCATGCGATCGACATACTTGGGCGAATCCTGCTCACTCGAACCCGCGACGAGCCCGAAGTAATAGGTTTCGTCGGCTTTGAGCATGTCGTCGCGGTCCTTGGCGTAGGAGCCGACCCAAGCCTGATCGCCAACGGGGACCAACGAATCAGACCCGAACGCAACGGTGCCCTCGACGGGGAGTCGCTGGGAGTGCCCGTCTTCGAAGAAGGCGGACTCGCTTTGAGCCTTGAGCTTGGGCTGATCGTCCATGTCGGGGAAGAACTGTCTCGGGGGTGCATCGGTGCGATCGCCCCGACACCCGCCCAAGGCTGCCATGATGGTCATGGACGCCAATGCTGAACCGAGCACCGCGATCGCGCGCACGCCTGTGCGTGGCGATCGGGGGGTGGTCTTGGTTGTGTTGCCTGTTTGGATCATGCTGAATCCTGTTGGTCTGTCTGATCGATTATTTGTGTCGGCTTGAACAGTGAATGGTCTGGTATCTGATTAACTCACATCTTCGACAAGGGCGATGTCAGTCCCGCCGGCGTCTTCGAGGAGTTTTTTGGTCTTGATGGGATCAAAGTTTGGATCGTTCGCTTCGATCGCGATAAAGAAGCGATCGTTGCTGACCCGTGTGAATCGTTCATGGGAAAAGAGCGGATGATGGAACCGGGGGAGTCCGTTGAGGGCAAGCATCCCGAAGATGCACATGAAAGCGGTGATGAGCACACCGAGCTCGAAGATGACGGGCATAAATGCCTGCCATGCACCGGCGGGCTTGCCCTGGACGACGACCGGATAGAGCCAATCGATGCCCCATTGGAGGGAGATCGCGATCGTGACGCCGGTGAGCGCGGCCCCGGCTGCCATCAGAGGCAGCTTGGTGGTCTTGATCCCCATCGCGGATTCCATATCGTGGATCGGGAAGGGCGTATGCACATCCCACTTGGAGTACCCCGCGTCTCGGACCTGCTTGGCCGCCTTGAAGACTTTGGGGGTCTCGTCGAACTCGGCGATGATGCCAAAGACCGCGTTGCCTGATTCGGTGACGAACTTGGGCGCGGGTTTGCGAAGGAACATCGGGAAGTAGTCTGCGCCGAGTGATTTCGCATCATTGATCATGTCTTTGATATCCATTTCGATCTCCCCTTTCTTAGTGGTGGTCATCCGTGTGCGATTGAGGCATCACGAGCTTGAGTTCTGCCAGAGCGAACACCGGGAGGAACTTGAGGAACAGCAAGAACAGGGTCAGGAAGATCCCGCACGAGCCCACGAAGGTGAGGATATCAACCCAGGTCGGGAAGAACATATGCCATTCGCCCGGCAAGAATGCGCGATGGATCGAGGTGACGATAATCACGAATCGCTCGAACCACATCCCGACGGTGACCGCCGAGGCGACGATCCAGATGACGAGCGGATTCTGACGCATGCGCCTGAACCAGAAGACCTGCGGGAAGACGACATTGCAAGTAATCATCGTCCAGTAGGCCCACCAATAGGGTGCCTTGGCTGGATTCACACGGTTGTTGGCGAAGGCGGCGAACTCGAACTCGTTGGCGCCATACCAGGCGATGAAGAACTCCATCGAGTAGGCGAACCCGACCATCGTGCCCGTGAGCAGGATGATCTTGGCCATGTTTTCGAGATGTCGCAGCGTCAAGATATCGGAGAAGTTCGGCAAGAACATCCGCAACGGGATCAAGAGCCAGAGCACCATCGCAAACCCGCCGAAGACTGCACCGGCGACGAAGTAAGGCGGGAAGATAGTCGTGTGCCAACCCGGAATCACCGAGGTCGCAAAGTCGAACGAAACGATCGAATGCACCGAAAGAACCAGAGGCGTCGAGATGCCCGCGAGCATCAGATAGGCTTTTTCATAGCGATGCCAATGGCGGGACGAGAATCGCCATCCCAGCGCCATGATGCCGTAGATCAGCACGCGGATCTGGTCGGGCTTGGGCATGAAGTGCAATGCCAATCCATCGCCCAAAGGCATGGGGAGCTTGAAGACTCGTGAAACGCCCTTGTGCAAACGGAGCGATGCGCGATCTCGCAGCGTAGCGACATCGGGGATCATCCCCATGTACCAGAACAGGAGCGAAACCGTCGCGTAGGTCGAGACGGCGAACACATCCCAGAGCAGAGGCGAGCGGAAGTTGGGCCAGATACCATTCGAGTTGGGAACGGGTGCTAAGAACCATGCCATCCAGACGCGACCGACATGAATGCCCGGGAAGATGCCCGCGCAGATCACGGCGAAGATGGTCATCGCCTCGGCGGCTCGGTTCACCGCGGTTCGCCAGTTCTGCTTGAGTAAGCACAGAATCGCCGAGATCAGCGTCCCGGCGTGACCGATCCCGATCCAGAACACGAAGTTGGTGATGTCCCACGCCCAGTCCACTTGGTTGTTGAGTCCCCAGACCCCGACGCCGGTGATAATCAGGTACAGGATCATGCCTGTGCCCAGCGCGGCGATGGTCGAGGTGATGGTGAAGGCTGTGAGCCAAATCTTGGGGATCGGCGCTTCGGCGTACCCACAGACGATATTGGTGACTTCATCGAAGGATCGCTCGCCGAGCACCAATGGTGCGCGGAGTGACGGGTCTTCGACAAGCGTGCCGTCGTCGTGTGTGCCCGGGATCAGGGGCACCCGGCGTGCGACAGGCTGCCCCGAGGCGATGCCCGATGCTTGAAGCGCGATGGTCTGGTCAGGATGCATATCACTCATTGCTGTATCAACTCCGCTGACTTCTGCGTGAACTCCGATGAACACTGCGACTGTAAATCACTCATGAGAGCACCTTGAGGCTCATCGAATATCCCTGATCGAAGTACTGTTTGGCACGGTCGATGTATGACGAACTCTGTGACGAGCCATGGGTTTCGCCATGCCCATCGTTTGAATCTGGTTTATGCTCGCCTTCGAAACTGTTTTCATGCCCGCCGCCGCCTTCGGTGCCGCCGTGGTCGAAAGGATCATGGGCGTCGAACTCGTGGATCGCAGGGTTCGGATTCCGAACACGCATCATGTAGGTGGTGCGTGGGCGTGTGTTGAGATAGCCTAGGAGGAGGTAGCTCCGCCCGGATTCTTTCTCCGCCGAGACGCGAGCGTTTGGATCGAGGATATCGCCGAAGCTGATGGCATCACTCGGGCATGCCTGCTGACAGGCGACATTGAAGAACCCATCGGGGATCGGTCCGACCTGCTTCTCATCGTCCCAGATGCCCTGGATCTTCACATCCTGGCGAGCCTTGTGGATGCGCTGGATGCAGAAGGAGCATTTCTCCATCACGCCTCGCGAGCGGACGGTGACATCGGGGTTGTACTGCATCTTCGAGATTTCATCGAGCTTCTTGCGTAGGCGAGGGGGGATGAAGTTTTGGTTGAAGGTGCGATCCTTGGCGATGGTCTCTTCGAACTTTTTGTCGGCTGCGACCGAGGCGTAGTTCGGGTTGAGCCCGCCGTTGAACTTGACGACGCCGTAGTCGAAGAAGTTGAACCGACGAACCTTATATGGGCAGTTGTTGGCACAATACCGCGTGCCGATGCACCGGTTGTAGGCCATGTCATTGGTACCCTCGTCGCCGTGGACGGTCGCCGACACCGGGCAGACGGTTTCGCATGGTGCGTTTTCGCAGTGCACACACGCGACGGGCTGGATGAGCATTTCTTCGGGGTTGTTGAGGTCGTCGCCGACGAAGTAGCGGTCCATGCGGATCCACTGCATCTCGCGCCCCTTGGCCACTTCGTTCTTGCCCACGATCGGGATGTTGTTCTCGCTCTGGCAGGCGATCGTACAGACATTGCACCCCATGCACGAGTTCATGTCGATCGACATCCCCCACTGCGGGCCCTGCGTATAGCGCGGGGGCACCTCGCGGTTGAGCGCGTCGTTGGTGTGGATGTTGCTCGGATCTGGATTCTCGTATGAATCGTTGAGCGGGTTTTCGTAGACACTGACATTGGGAGGCGTGTGTGCCAGCTCGCCGAGCCGCTCGGCGGCGTTGAGGGTTGAGCTGTCTTTGCCATAGATAACATCGGTGACGGTCTGGGTTTCGTCAGCGTACTTGTCCCACCATTTTTTATCCATCGCACGAACAAGCGAGTGTCGCCCTTCGAGTGACCAATGATTCTGGGTCGAGGCGATGGTGTAGGTCCCGCCGGCCTTGGCGATCTTGGCCCCGCGTGTCACCATGCCAGTGTTGGCGGGTTTGATCGCGTAGGTGTTGTGCCCGACGCTATATCCGACCTTGCCGACGATCTTGCGCCCGTACCCGAGTTTGACGCCCAGCGTGTTGTCGGCCATGCCCGGCAAGATCCACGCGGCGCCGGTCATGGTCTGCCCGTTGAGCGTCACGGTGATTTTCTGCGCCTGAGGCATCTGCTGCTTGGTATACGGATTGAACTCATCCTGCCAAGAATGCTCTGGAAGAACACCCATCGCCTTGGCGGTGTTGGGGCTCATCAGGATCGGGTTATCCCACACAACCGAAGGCCCGAACTCGGGGAGTTCTTGAAGCCATCCGTTGTTGGCGCATTGCCCGTTGTTGTGATTCGAGGTGTAGAACACAACATCCATCGAGCCTTGCCCCGGGGCTTCATTCACACCCGAACGGGCGGCGGCCATCAGCACGGTGCTCATCGAGACACTGCTCGCCGAGCCGCTCTCTTTGCTCGCCTGCACGCCGTCGTGGAGGGTGCGTTTCCATGAACGATCGAACCCGTCGGACCCGAGCGAGCCGTTGCCCATCTTTGCCCATGATTCACGGACAATTTCATAGCCTTCGGAGTGCTCGAACCCGGCGAGCATCGCGAGGAGTTCGATGTCCGAATGCGCCGGCTCATAAAGCGGCGCGATCATGGGTTGGATGATGGACATCGAGCCATCAATGCCCGCCGCGTCGCCCCATGCTTCGAGGTAGTGTGTGCCGTTGAGTGACCAGGTGGAATCGATCTCGGTCTCTGACATCCCAACGCAGAGCGTGATGGTGGTCTTGGCTTTGGCGAACGCATCGGCAAAGTTGAGCGAGCCCGGAGCGTCATAGACCGGATTACAATCAATCGTGACGAGCGTGTCGATCCGCCCGGCGTTGAGTTCATTGGTCAGCGTTGCCAGTTCATCATTGGCGTTGCCTGCAAGTTCGGGAGCGACCGAATGGGTCGTCACCTGATTCCCCATCGCGCCCAATGCCTGGTTCATCGCCATGCACAGGGCCCAGTCTTCGGGCGAAAGATCGTCGGAGGGGACGATCACCGCATGATTGCGATGATCGGCCAAGTCCTTGGCGATCTCGGCGATGTCTTTGTGGCTCACATCTGTCGTCGAGGCATCGGGGAGCCCGGATGCGTTCACGCCGGTGAGGGCGAAGACGGCTTTGGCCAGCGCGATCGTCAGGTTGTGCATCTCGGAGGGCGAGACGCGGAACCGGTGGTCAGCCATCGAGCCGGTGGATGTTGGCTTGGACTCAAACGAGTACAAACGGGACATCGGATCGCCGCCCTTGAGCACCTTGCGGGTGGCGGCGAAGGTGCGAGCGTTCTTGAGCGATTCAGCGCCGGCGGTCATGAAATCAGCGTCGATCGTGACGACACGCTTAGCCGAGGCAAAGTCATAACTGACCGTGCGGGCGTTTCCAAAGGCCAGGGCGGAGCCGTCGATCGCACCACGCGATTCAGCGGGGTTCCAACTCACGAACTTGGCTTTGGACCATCGCGCTTTGACGGCGTTGATCATCCGCTGGCGGGTTGGGCTTGATTTTTTCTCGACGATGAAGGCGAGCCCATCGCCGTTGTTGTGATCGAACTTGGCGAAGTGTGTTTTTTGCCAGGCGTCGAAGTCGTCCCAGGTCGCGTCGAGTTTGCCTCGGGTCGGGTTGTTGTAGACCGGGAACTTGAGCCGATCGGGGTCATAGAGCCCAAGGACGGATGCCTGTGCGTAGACGCTGGTCTTGCCTTGGTTGTTTGGGTGCAGCGGGTTGCCTTCGACCTTGGTCGGGCGCCCGGTGTGCGTTTCGATGAGCAGGCCTTCGACGCCCCCGCCGGGCAGGGCGAGTGCCGTGGTGTAGTAGAGCGCGTTGCCGGGGATGATGTCCTCGGGAACATTCTTTGAGTACGGCAGAATCTTGCGATCCGGGCGTCGGCAACCCGGCATGGTCGCCGCGCCGGCGATGGCAAAGCCCGCGCCCATGATCTTGACGAAGTTGCGCCGTGTGGACTCGCCGAGCATCGAAGCACCCTTGGGGAACTCGCGGTGCACGAACTCCGTGAATGCCTGCGTGCCGGTGTACTCTTCGAGAGAACGCCAGTACTTCTTCCCGCTGACCTGCCCGAGCGCAACCGAATCGTCACTCGGCGCAGTTGGGGTGGGGGTTGGGGTCTCGTTTGTTTCCTTCGTGGAAGGACATTGATCGAGGTTGCTCATGGTTTCGTCTCTTTGATCACCCGCGTGGTGCGGGTGGGTCGTATGCGAATGCTCTGTTTTTCGTCGCTTCTTTTCGTCGCTTTTTCATCGCTCGTCTTGATGCGTTGACTGATGTTCTCGCACTCAGTAGTGACACGCTGCACAATGCAAAGGCGGGTTCCGCAGAAGAGTATCAGTCAACTCCTGAGCGCTCATCCCGTCATGCGATCGTTCCGATGCGGGCACCGGGATCAGCACCCCGTTCTCGTCGAGCCGATTGAACCATTCGGTCTGCACCCAATACAAATCCGTCACCTTGTCCTTGGGCACCAGGTTCTCGGTCGGATTGCGATGGCAATCGAGGCACCACCCCATCGAGAGTGACTTGGCCTGTGCGACGACGGGCATGCTCTGGATCTGCCCGTGACACGAGAAGCAACTCACGCCGGCGTTGATGTGTGCGTTATGTGGGAAGTTGGCGTAGTCGGGCACGACATGGATGTTGCGCCATTGGATCGGATTATCGAGTGCGTAGGCGTCGCGGATGAACTGGACTTTGTCATCGGTCGCTGAGGCGAGTTCGACATTGAGCTTGTTCTCCGCGTGGCACCCCATGCAGGTCGCAACCGGAGGCACATTGGCGTGCCAAGACTTCTCGACATTGGAATGGCAATACCGACAGTCGAGCCCGAGTTTGCCCGCGTGGATCTGATGGTTAAATCCACTGCCCGGCTGGGTGGGCATGTATCCAACCTCAAAGAACTTGGGTGTCGCGTAATACCAGACCCCGGCGATCACGAGCAAGATGCCGGTATGAACGACGACGAACACCATGGTCGGGACCGAGTTCATCCACTTAGGAAAAATGGGTTTCAATGCAAATACTCCGCCAAAGGGCTTCACAAATCTTGCTTGGAGACCAAAACAGCGCGGACCAAAGATGATCCACGCCAACAAGTGAGCCAAGCCTAGCATCTATCTTGGCAGGATGTTGTGCTGCCACGCCGAAATTTTGTTCGTTTTCGCATACACTACCATCGACGAAACCGCCCACACCGGAAAACCAAACTGCGACTGAGTTTCATTTGATACCCAAGAAAGCACAAAGCATGACCAATCAAGAACTTCCGAATACTGGACAAGACGGTGCGATATCTGGAGGGCTCTGGGGAAGCGCACTCACCATTGGGTTTGGGGCAGCGACCTGGATGTGGATGCTCGCATGGCTTTTTCATATGCCCGGGGTCAATATCGCTCCGCAGATCACCATTCCGATCCTCCTCGTCCCACTCTTCATCCTTTGTATGTGGTGGGTGCGCTCGGTTGAGCCGTCGGCCCGACTCAAGGTCGGCGCGCTCGGTGGGTTCATCGCCGGGCTGGTGAACCTCCTTATACTCGGATCCAACATTGTCGAGCAACCCGAATCCACCGCCCAGATGGCGGATCAGGCCAACACCCTCGCCCCCAACGCCCTGCTCGTCGTCGCTGGCTCGATCGCCATTTCAATGATCGTCGGGCTCCTCGCCGGGCTCGCTGCGGGCTCAAAAACACCCGCAAACACTGCAACAGCAACAGCTTGGCGATCTCGCTTTGCGTGGATCACTGCGCTGACCTACCTCCCACTCATCGCGGTGGGCGGCGCGGTAACGAGCACCGATTCGGGGCTCGCCGTGCCTGATGCCGTGACCACTTATGGAGCGATTTCGGTGCTTTTCCCGCTCAAACTCATGGCTGAGCCTCGCATTTTCCTCGAACACTCCCACCGGCTCTTCGGCACGCTCGCGGGGCTCACGACCTTGGTGCTCATGATCCGGGTGTTGATGGGCGAATCGCGCATGCTGCCTCGGGCGCTGAGCGTGGTGCTTTTCGTCGCTGTTGCGCTCCAAGGCGTGATGGGCATTATCCGCGTCGCCGACCAGAGCACCTTCTTTGCGATCATCCATGGAATCTTCGCCCAACTGGTCCTCGCAGTCGCGTTATCCACAGCGATCATCCTTTCCGACCGCTGGACCAACGCCGATCCGGCTCCCGAAACGGTGGTCGCGGCCAAACGGGCGCGGACGGCGATGCTCATCACCGTGCTGATCTTGATGATCCAGTTGACCCTGGGCGCGGTGACGAGACATCTCAACTCGCCTCACGCGATGATGGCCCATATGGGATTCGCCTTCATCGCGATGCTCGCCGTGATCGTCAGCGGCGCGCTGTGCATCCGCACCGGCAAAGCCCACCCCAGCGGCCAGCCCATCCGCCCGTTCGGCGCAATCCTCCACGGACTGGTCGTGCTTCAGTTCTCGCTTGGATTCGCGGTGCTCGGGATCGCTTGGGAGGGCAAAGATGCGCCCAAGCTGCCCACTTCGGCCAATCTGAGCGACGCGCCCGCAATCGAGCCCTTGGCCGCACTGGTGACTACTTCGCATCACATCATCGGGGCGTTGGTGCTCGCGACAGCGACCGGTGCGCTCGTCTGGGCGATTCGATTGGCATCCAAACGCAAAATACTGTAATCTGCAGGCTGAGAATCCCAAGGATTCCTGAGTCAACAAGGCATCGAGCAGCCCAAGCGTGCATGCAATAGCACGGGCGTTGGTACGTTATTGATGTACGCACAACAGGACCGTTCGCGAGGGAGACACCGATGCAACGCACACAATCCAAGGCTCGCCCACCCAAACGGGTTGAAACATCCCTCACCAAAATCCAAGATCGCGACTTTGGATACGCCCAGGCGAGACACCTGCTTCTCAGGGCGGGGTTTGGAGGCACCGACGAACAGATCCGCACGCTGGCGGAATGGGGCCCAGAGGCGGCGGTCGATCACTTGCTCGACTATGAAGACATCCCCGCAGCGACGGACGCACGCGGGGCCTTTGATGCCAACATCATCCGCCCGCGCAACGCTGTCGAGCAACGCGAGATCAAACGCGCCCAGCAAGCCGGTGATGAAAATGTGCTCTCCAAGTTCCGCACGATGCGCCAGCAGGCCCAGCGGGCCGATCGCAACCAGATGCGCAAGATCCAGAGATGGTGGGTCACGCGGATGATCCAGACGCCTCGCCCGTTCGAGGAAAAGATGACCCTCTTCTGGCACGGACACTTCGCGACGAGTTTCCGCAACATCGAAGATTCGTACCACATGTACGCCCAGAACCGGATGCTCCGCGCCAACGCGATCGGCAACTTTGTCGACCTGCTCCGAGGGATCATCCGCGACCCGGCGATGCTCAAATACCTCAACAACAACCAGAACCGAAAATCAAGCCCCAACGAGAACCTCGCCCGCGAGATCATGGAGCTCTTCTCCCTCGGCGAGGGCAACTACACCGAGCGGGACATCAAAGACGGCGCCAAAGCGCTCACCGGGTACACCTACCACGACGATGTTTTCTCATTTAACCAGAACGCCCACGACAACAACTCGAAACGCATCCTGGGCTCGGTCGGAAATCTTGATGGCGACGGGTTTGTCAATGCCATCCTGCTCTCGCCTGCGTGTGCCCCGTTTATCTGCACGAAACTCTATAAGTTCTTTGTCGCCGATGTCCCCACTGACACCCGCAGACTCAAAGGCCCGCAGCGGACAGTGATCCGCAACCTGAGCAATATGCTCCAAGAGCAGCGATACGAACTCAAGCCCGTGATGCGCCGATTGTTTTTGAGCCGACACTTTTATGATCCATCGGTGATGGGCAACATGATCAAGTCGCCGGTGGATTTGGTGGTGGGTTCGATCCGAACGCTCAACTCGCCGCCCCGCAATATCAGTGTGCTGACCGACGCGATGGACATGATGGGGCAGAGTGTGTTCTTGCCTCCGAGTGTGAAGGGATGGGACGGCGGGCGATCGTGGATCAACACCTCGACCCTGTTCATCCGTCAGAACACGCTGGTCTATATGCTCACAGGCAAACGCCCAAACTTGAACCATACCGACCCGACCAAGTATGACCCAACGCGCCTGGTGCCTTCGATGAACGACCCTCGGCTCGATGGCAACCCGCCGCCCGAACTCATCGCCAATGAACTGCTCGATCTCGTGCTCGGGCATCGCCCAGAGGGGGCTGCCAAACTTTTGGTTGACGCTGCCGAGAAAGTGGACAAGCCCAACACCGCCAAGGGCATTACGACGATGCTGATGCTCATTACCTCGATGCCTGAATACCAGTTGAGTTAGTCCAGTTGAGTGAATATTGACTCTGGGAGATTTTCGATGAACCTGCACAACAACCCCGACGACACCAACGCCTACACCCGCCGGGCATTTCTTCAGTCTTCCGCCATGCTCGCCTCGGCTGCGCTCACCGTGCCCGCGTTCATCCAGTCCTCAGCCTTCGCGCTCCCGAGCGCACTGCCCGGGCTCTCGTCGATCGCAGGGGTGAACCAAGACAACATCCTCGTCATCGTCCAACTCTCCGGCGGCAACGACGGGCTCAACACCGTGGTCCCCTATCGCGATGATGCCTACCACCGCCTGCGTCCATCGCTTGCGCTCAATCTCGACAACCTGCATATTTTGAGCAAGAACGGGCTCAACGGGGCTTCTGACCTCGCGTTCAACAAAGCACTCACCGGGTTCCGCGAGCTCTATGACGAAGGGCAATGCGCCGTCATCCAAGGCGTCGGGTATCCCAATCCCAACCGCTCGCACTTTACCTCGATGGACATCTGGCACACCGCCGACACCAACGGGACGGGCGATGGATGGATCGGGAAATATATCGACGCACAGTGTTGCGGGTATGGCAAGGGGCAGAGCGGGCAGCCCGATGGTTCACACACGCTTGAGCCTCCGATCGCGATCGGTCGCCAGGCACCGCTCGCGCTCTCGGGTCGCCACATGATGCCGGTGTCGTTCGAGTCGCCCGATCTCTTCGAGTGGGCGGGGGGCAAGGTCTCGAAAGAGATCATCGAGAACCACGAACAACTCACCACGCTCGAAGAAAAGAGTGTGGACGAAAACTCGAACAACGCATTCCTGATGCGGACGGCGATGGATGCGCGGATCTCATCGAAGACCATCCGCGATGCGGTGGGTGCCAAGCCTTTGGTGAAGTATCCGCGATCGGATATCTCGAAACAACTGAGCATGATCGGGTCGATGATCCGCGCGGGGATGAAGACTCGCGTGTATTACGCCTCGCTCGGCTCGTTCGACACCCACGCCAACCAGCCCGGCAACCACGCCCGATTGCTCGGGCAACTCGGCGATGCGATGCGCGCGTTCCAGGGCGATCTCGCTGCCCAGGGCAACGCCGAGCGGGTCACGACGATGTGCTTTAGTGAGTTCGGTCGGCGAGTCGGGCAGAACGCATCCAACGGCACAGACCACGGCACCGCAGCCCCCATGTTCCTCTTTGGCCCAAAGGTCCAGCCCGGATTCCACGCCCGGCATCCGTCGCTTACCAACCTCGACAATGGCGATCTGAAATACGGGGTTGATTTCCGAAGCGTGTATGCGGAGATTTTGGATAAGTGGATGGACGCCAAGAGCCGCGATGTGCTTGGGGGGAGCTATCGGCATCTGCGGGTTTTGGATGTGTGATTAGGATTTGGTGAGGCGTGTTGGGTCGATGTCGGCTGGTGTGAGCCCCATCACCTGCAAGACAATATGATGTCCACACTCCGGGCAAATGACCGCTGGATCAGGGGCATCTTCGGCCAAGGCGAGCCCGATGAGCGAGTAGCCGCAGGCACCGCATTTGATGCCTGAGAGTTGTTTGCGGACGCAGCGATTGAGCCAGCGATCGCGAACGAGGAGCATACAGAGCACCGGAAACCAGATGTAGCCTGTGATTCGAACTGCCATGAACAGATCGGCCACAATGCCACTTATAAAGTCAAAAACCTCAATATTATACCAATCCTGAAGATAATACACAATCGCGTCATAGTTGAACATGAGCCCAGCCCACACCACCACACCAACGAGCATGACCACGACCATCTGAGCCATGCCTTTCCAGAGATTGCCCAATCGTTGCGCGTGACGAATATACCGCCGACATACATCGTCGTCGTACTTGTCGAGTTCCGGAAACGCTCGCCAGATTTTTCGGCTCAGAATCCTCAAGGCGACTCCTCGTACACCGATTCCATCCGAACCTCGATCACCATCGGTTCCGATGTTTGCAGGTTTCGATCAGGAATTTGAGGCTCAAGTGAGATCGGCAGCAGCGCTCGCCCGTTTGCATCGATGGCTTTATTCCCATAGAGCGTCGGCTCGCTGGTCGTGGCGTAGAAGAAAAAACCTCGGGCATCTGCCTGTGACACATCGAATATTGCAAAGCCATCGCCATCAGTAATCATGTCTTGAGCGAACACTTCGAGCGATTGATCGTCCACAAAGACAAGCATCGGCGATTCCGGTTGCTCACCAAAGGCCGACAACGGAATCCTGACTGTCACCCCCCCTGGCCAATCCCTCGGATCAATCGCCAGCCCCTCGCGCCTTGCCTTGACCGCCAGCGAGATCGCGTTGGCGTTGTTGCCCGCGAGCCATTCGCCGATGGCGTTGGCGTTGCCGGTGTCGCCCGCGCCGGCGCCGTAGGGCACCGCGTCGTCCATCAGGCGGTCCTTATCGAGCGAGTAAAAAATCCAGACCATCAACAGCGACACAATCGTGATCGGCAACGCAAGCCAGATGGTCAGGAAGATGTTCTTTTTGCTCACAGCCAATAGTATGGCCACCAACCAATGAAAGCCGTTCTTTTCTCCTCCCCTGACCTTCGCGGGCGGAGGGGGTTTTTCTTTTATCTTCCCATTGCCCATTGCCTTCTTTCAGAAAGACCCCTCCGCCCTTCGGGCACCTCCCCCGCAAGCGCGGGGAAGGCGAGCCGGGTCTGGCATAAAAAAACACAGGCTCGACGCCTGTGCTCCTGAAGATTTGATTTGAAACGGCTGAAGAACTCAGCTCTTCCACTGGGCGAAGTTCTTGGCGACTTGCTCCCAGTTCACGATCTCCCAGAAGGCATTGATGTAATCCGGTCGGCGGTTCTGGTAGTTGAGGTAGTAGGCGTGCTCCCAGACATCGAGCCCGAGCAAAGGCTTGTGCCCGAACATGATCGGGGAGTCCTGGTTGGCGGTCGAGCCGACATGGAGCTTGCCTTCGGAATCGAAGCCCATCCATGCCCATCCGGACCCGAACCGGGTGGCAGCAGCATTGGCGAACTGCTCTTTGAACCCATCGAATGAGCCGAACGCCTCGTTCATTGCATCTGCAAGTTCACCTGTTGGCGCTCCCCCACCGCCTTTGCCTGCGGGGGCGAGGATGGTCCAGAAGAGTGCGTGGTTGGCGTAGCCTCCGACATTGTTTTGGACAGCGGTGCGGATGTTCTCGGGGACTTGTTTGATGCGTCCGAGGATTTCGCCGAAGCATTTGCCGTCCCATTCGGTGCCTTCGAGGGCGGCGTTGGCCTTGGCGATATACCCGGCGTGGTGCTTGGTGTGGTGAATTTCCATGGTCCGAGCGTCGAACTGAGGCTCGAGTGCGTCGTATGCGTATGGCAAGGCGGGGAGTTCAAAGGGCATGAGCGAGACTCGCTTTCTAATTTAAATCCAACCCTTGGTACCCACCTGATTTGGTGTGCGTGCGTGGGTCAGAATTGTGGATGAAATGTGAACAATGCTGACCAGGACAGGCATAATCCGCTCTTTTTTCATAAACTCGATCAGTTTGAGCATGAAATAAGAGTTGCTGGTTGCTCCCTAGGCCTGATTAGGGTATACTGGCGGCCCGGATGAGGGCAAACCGAAGGCGCGAACAAGTCAAGCCTCGAAATGCCCGACAGACGACACTAGGCACCGTTTTATCGGTCGTCAACCGTCTTCTCAAAGACCGGATTTGGTGGATGTCAAGGATGACACCCGCTTGGCAGATTGACCCGAACAGGGTTCATCTGAGAGTGACCAAGGACGCGTCGAAGCGATTTGTTGGACTTCTGGTTTGTTTTTCGAGCTGTTTTTCCTGACTTTGGACCTGATTTTGATGAATCCGGAGCATCGAGGGGTTGAGCAAACGAAAAACCGATGGGTTTGATCAGATCACTTGGTCGGAAAAGCGTTTTAGCCGGCAGACAACCGAAGAATTTGTGCATTTCACGAGATTGAATCGAAACATTCACCCCCCTTTATTCGTATAACAGGGACGCGGGTGAGATTCGGCTGATGCGGGCCAGGCAGGTTCGGCTCAGTTCGGATAAGCCCGGCTCAGTCAACAGGTTGGTCGGCAACCGACTTGCACGCGAAGACGCGGGAAACCCCGCACCATGCTTGAGGCCAATATGGTCCAGAAAGCATCGTGATCGTTGATGATTCCCATGCGAATCCGCTCACCATCCTATCGATGCCTGGCCAAACACAATCGGCACTCCAAGCAACCGTCGTACCCTCGCACACCGGATGTGCTCGGGATTCACATGTAGGAAATGGGAAAAGACAACCCGTTGAGACTTTACCCCCAGAGCGGCTTGGAAACAGGCTTTATGCAGGGTCAAGCGAAACGAGTTGTGACGGCGATGCCTTCTTTGGGCATCTTGGACAGAACGACACGCCCGATGAAATCGGCGCGTTTGAAAACAGAAAAAGACCGCTGCAGGATCGTGGCGGTTGGAGAAAGCATGATGCAAGCTACGAACAACAACCCAAGTCCACTCGAGCAGATGCGTCGTCGGCATCGCGTGGGGGTGTCTCGTACATCCACCCGCGCGGGCAAGACCGCGCGTCAGCTCTCGCACGAGGACGAGCGTTTGCTCAACCAGATCCTCGTCAAGGAGCAGGACTTTATCGACTCAGAGGTCTTCTACGAAGAGGACGCCGAGCAGAGCATCTATGACGATGCGCCCGATATCCCACTCCCCGACACCATCTGGTATCACCCGGTGATGGACGATATCTCGTCGATCGCGCGGACGCGGACGGTAAAATCGTCGCAGCAGGTGATTTTGACGGGTGCCCAGGAGCGGGTGCTGTTCCATCAGTTCAACTACTCGCGGTATCGGGTGTACAAGCTTCAGATGGAAGTCTGGGCGACGCCTTCGAAGAAGCCGAACCCTGAGCAGGCCGACCAGCTTTTGCACTGGTACCGCAAGTCTGAGCGGATCCGCGAGCAGATCGCCGAGACCAACCTGGCGCTCGTTCTGGCGATGGCCAAGCGGACCCGCATGAGCGAGGTGGACTTTGCCGATCTCGTCTCCGAGGGCAACATGGCACTCCTTCGCGCGGTCGATAAGTTCGATGCCGGGCGTGGGTTTAAGTTTTCGACTTATGCCTGCCGGGCGATCCTCAAGGCGTTCTCCCGTCAGGGCATGAAGCTGAGCAAGTATCGTCAGCGATTCCCGACCGATTTCGATCCCAAACTTGAGAAGTCCAACTTCCTCGAAACCAAGCGGGCCGACTTCGAAAAGGACACCGCGAGCGAGGTCCGTGAGATCGTCGTCGCCAACCGGGCGGATCTCACCGGCGTCGAGCGCACCGTGCTCGAGCACCGATTCGGGCTCGAAACCGGAGGCATGGAGAAACCCATGACCCTCGAACAGGTCGGTCAGATCATCGGCGTGACCAAAGAACGCGTCCGGCAGATCCAGAACAAGGCAATGGAAAAAATCCGCGTCGAACTCGAAGCCAACTTCCTGGGCACAGTTGACCAGGAAGCCGAGGCGGTTGGGGCAAGTTAACCAGTGCGGATGATCGCCTGATCTATCTTCTGATTTCCACACAAGCGGGCACGATGCCCGCTTTTTTTATTTCGCCTATGTTCACATTGGTACACATCGTCAAGAGCAGAACCGCTGCAAGATCGAATATCTGGTGCTCGGGCATTGAATCCTGCGCCCGGTGGGAACCGCCGAGCGATCTACGCCGAACAGTCTCGACGCACCATCCCATTCGGGGTCTGCGTACTGATCCCCCCAAGTTTCCCGGCGTGAATCACGGTTCGAGAACACCCACAAACACGCCATGAAGCACCGCTGCGTGCCTAGAATGCCCCGCAAATCAATCCATCCATGCTGTCCACGCCAACACCCACGAAACAGCGTTGTGCATGCACATCGGCATGATCGAAAACAGAGCACCCGCTCCAACGAGGATTCCGTACAATGACCGCGACCGATACACCGCCCGCCGACACCCCGAGCGAACTGAGCCTCGATCCCAACTTCGCCAAGAAGGACCCGCACGCGACGCGTTGGGGCGACTTCCTCAAAGCGACCATCAAGTTTGGCGCTTCGGACCTCATCATGAAGTCCAACCAGAAACCCAAGATTCGGATGCGGGGCACGCTCAAGGCGATGGATGTTGATCCGGTGTCCGCTGAGGAGTTCTTCAAGATCACCGAAGAGATTCTCAATCCAGCGCAGATCCAGGACCTCAAAAAGTTCGGCTCGGTGGACTTCGCGTACAACTACGACGCCAAGCATCGTTTCCGTGTGAACCTGTTTCAGGCGCGGGGGACGATCTCGGTCGCGGCTCGAAACATTACCTCTGAGATCCTGCCCTTCGAGGGGTTGTATCTCCCTGAGGTGATGTCGGATGTGGCGTTGCAGCCTCAGGGCATTGTGCTGCTTTGCGGCGTGACGGGTTCGGGCAAGTCCACCACCATCGCCTCGATGATCGACTACATCAACGCCCGCAAGAGCGTGCACATCCTCACGCTTGAAGACCCAATTGAATACATCTTCGAGGATCGCAAGGCCACGATCAATCAACGCGAGATCGGGCTTGATTGTTTAGACTTTAAGACCGGGCTGCGAGCGTTGGTGCGTGAGAACCCGGATGTGGTGCTCATTGGTGAGATGCGTGACCAGGAGACTTTCGAGGCGGCTCTGCACGCGGCGGAAACCGGTCACTTGGTGTTCGGGACGATTCACTCGTCGAGCACGACCCAGACCTTCTCGCGGATCTACGGGCTCTTCCCGCAAGAAGAGGTCGAGCAAGTCCGCAAGATTCTGGCGTATCAGATGCGGGCGTTTGTGTATCAGAAACTGCTACCCACGCTGCACGAGAAGATTTTCCGCATCCCCGCCCTCGAGATTCTCATCAACAACGGCGTGGTGAAAAAATACATCCTCGAAGAACGCGAGGGCGATCTGCGTGATGTGCTCAACTCGATCGAAGCCCGGCAGGTCGGGATGATCGACTTCAACGACTCGCTGGTGAAACTCGTTGAAGAAGAATACATCCACATGCGGACCGCGCTCGATGCGTCGCCCAATACGGATGAGCTGCAGATGAAGCTCAAGAAGTTCAACTAACCCTCGATCGTGAGGCATGGGTTCGGTGGTTTGATCCATCGAAGGCTCAAACCGCGAACGATGAAATATGGTGTTTGGAGGCATGAGCCTCTATACTCATGGCTGACTCAGATATCTGGACGCGGCGAATCAAAGCCGATGCGTTCATCTCCCCCTACCCCACGATGGGACGGGGGCACACGACCTTGGAGAGGATACGACGGTGCTCGATTCCATACTCATTTCATTCCCCCCACCTATGGGAACCACGACGCTGGGCTCGGCAACACTGGGCTCCACGATGCTCCTCGCTGATGCACAGACCTTCATGCTCATGTCATGGTGGAAGCCGATCTTGCTGATGCTCCCGTTCCTCGGATGGGCGTGGATGCTCTCGGCGATCCTCGACAAGCATGCCAAGCGGTTCTTCCTTGGTCAAGAAAAATGGAACGCGATCCATATGATCTTCGGGCTCATCGCCTTGGCGTATGTGGTGATGCTCCCCGTGGGTGGGATCGCGGGGCTCGCAGCCGGGTTCTTTGGGCTTGTCGCGATCTTTGCGGTTGATATCGGGATATTCACGGTCATTGCCAATAAGGACGAGCGGATCCCCGAGCATGCCAAGCTCACGATGGACTTCTCCGAGATGTCCAAGCGACGCGATGACAAACGCGAAGCAAAGAAGATGGGCAACTCGGAACTCACGATTGTGGGCGCGAACAAAATGAAGATCATGCCTCCAGAGAAGGAGACCACCGCGTACGCCGTGCGGGTGGCTGCCGAAGAGATCATCATGAAGGGCTACACTGCCCACGCATCGCAGATTGATATCATCCCCGCCAACGAGAGCACCTACGCCGCCTCGATGCTCATCGATGGCGTGCGCCAGGCGAGCGAGCCGCTCGCCAAGGCGGATGCGGTGCAGGTGATTGACTTCTGGAAAAAATGTGCCGGGCTCGATCTTGAAGATCGGCGACGCAAAATCACCGGCGAGGTCTCCGTCTCGAGTGAATCCATGTCGAGCATGACCCTCAAGCTTATCTCAAGCGGGTCCAAAAATGGCATGGTGCTCTCGGTGCTCTTCAACGCAGACGAAGCGGTTCGGCGTAAGCCCGAAGACCTTGGATTGCTTGAGAACCAGCTCAACGAACTCAAATCGTGGACAGAAGAAAACACCGGAGTCGTGCTCCTCGGTGCCCCGAGCGACAACGGGCGAACCACGACGATGTACTCGCTCTTGCAACTCCATGATGCGTACACCTCGAACATCCAGACCATTGAATACGAAGTCGAAGACGCGATCGAAGGCGTCAAGCAGGTCGTCTTTGATGTCACCGACGAAAGCACCGACTTCGCCACCCTGATCCGTTCGACGCTCCGGCGCGACCCTGATATCGTGGGTGTGTGCGATCTCCCCGATGCAGACACGGGCAAGAACATCGCCAAGGCAGACCTTGATCGGTCCCGTGTGTACCTTTCGGTCAAGGCCGACAGCGCGATCGCGGCGATCCAACTCTATGTTCGGGCGGTTGGCGATCCCAAACTCGCAGCTGAGGGGCTCCGGGGCGTGGTGGGCGAGAAACTCATCCGCATGCTCTGCAGCAACTGCAAAGTGGCGTATCAGCCCACCCCCGAGATGCTCAAAAAACTCCGATTACCCGCTGATAAGATCAAACAACTCAATAAAAAGGGCGGACAGGTGCTTATCCGCAACAAGCCTGAGGTTTGCCCCGTATGTAATGGCGTGGGATACATCGGTCAGACCGGGTGCTTCGGGGTGTTCCCGATCGAGGATGAGGAGCGGGCGATGATCGCTGCTCAGGACTGGAACGGGCTTCAGACCGCGATGCGCAAGCGCTCGCTGCCCACGGTCCAGCAGACCGCTTTGCGCAAAGCGGTCGAAGGGCTTACAAGCATCGAGGAAGTCTCACGGATCTCTGGCTCGTCGAAGAAGAGTTCCTCCTCACGCTCATCATCTTCATCGTCGAAACCCGCCAAGGCATCGAGCTAAACAAAGACCACCAACGCCGACGACGCCCAGAGGGGCAAGTTCCGGAGAATCAATCTTATGATTACCAACATCATCGTCCTCATATTCGTGCTCAGTATCGGCTACGCATGGATGAACCGGGGTGCGTTTAGCGCCCTGATCCATCTGCTCTGCGGGCTTGTCGCCGGGGCGATCGCGTTCTCGGTCTGGGAGCCGCTCGCCCTGATATTCATCGGCATGAGCCCAGAGCGCGGGTTCCTTTCGTTCCTCGAAGGGGCCGCCTATGGCATCGCGCTCATTGTCCCATTCGTTGTCGCATTCATCATCTTGCGAAAACTGACCGACAAGCTCATCCCCAACAACATCAACAACGCCGCGGCTGTCGACTACGGCGTCGGGGCGATCTGCGGCTTGGCGGTCGGGGTGCTCAGCGCGGGCATCATGGTCATCGGGATCGGCACCATGCGACTCTCGACGGACTTCCTTGGGTATCGGCCTTTGAACTATTCGACCGACCGCGCCACCGGGGGGGGCTCGCTCGTGCAGGGCGACAAGCTCTGGATTCCTGTCGATACACTCACCGCGATGGTCTATGGCAAACTCTCGACGGGCACGATGAGCACCGGCGAGCCTTTGGCCAAGTGGTATCCTGAGCTTGAACTCGTTGGGACCGCGTCGCGGATCTCGCCGAACAACGGCGGCGGACGCAACGCGATCAGCCCGGACGATTTCAAGATCAAATCCACTTACATCGTTGGCGATCCCAAAGGGACTACCTCACTCAACGAGTTGCTCGTTGATATCATCAACGATCGCCCTCAAAAATATGTCACGATCGAGAACGAGTCCGTCCCGAAGGGCTACCTCGCGGGTTATGTTGTCGAGTTTGAACCCGGCGCCAAAGAACGGGGCAAGAAGGGCGGGCAGCTCATCGTCTCGAACGGACAGTATCGCCTGCTCGTCGGCGATAAGGACGGCAACACCGCCACCGCCTTCCCCGTCGCGGTCATCTCCGAATCCTCGAAGCCAGATATGTACGGACGATGGAGATTTGATACACCCGATGTGTTCATCACCTCCGTCGGCGGCAAATCGCGGGCGACCATGGCGTTCGAGTTTGTCGTCCCTGAAGGGTACACGCCTTTGGCTTTCCAGGCCAAGAACATCCGTGTGCTCACCGACACACTCCCCGATCCGGTTTCATTCGCGACCCCCGCCCAACGCGACCTGCTCGTCTACACCGGCGCACTGCTCCGAGGCGATTCATTCAAGGCTCGTGAGTTGATTACCACCGACACCGTCACCTTTGACCCCAGCGAAAGGCCAAAAAACGGGTTCTCAATGATTTCTAAAACCATTAAGCTCGGGAAGATGATGTCCACCCAGGTCGCCCGCCGAGGGTTTACAATCGATGATAAGAACCAGGTCGTTGATGGCGAAGGGCAGTGGCTTGTCAAAACCGAGGTCGGACGCAAAAATGCGCCCATGGGCAAGAACCTTCGCGTCGAAAAGTATGCCGTTGCTGATGGGCAATCATTGATCCGTGTGGATGTCGGGCAGAATTCCCCGTTTGGGTTCCTCTCCGATGCTGCACGCGATGCGCCGCTCGATCAACCGATCCTCCTCATCGACACCAAGGGCAACGAGTACGAGGCGGTTGGGTTTGAATATACCGACACCGAAAACTTCCACGCCCGGCTCACCCGAGGCTCAACAATCAATGGCATCCAGGATGTTCCGGGCATCACCCGAAGCCGGGGCGATCAAGACCTCAAACTCCTCTTTGTGGTCACCAAGGGCGTTCAAATCTCCCACCTTACGGTCGGCGATATCGCCCTCGTCGAGTTTGTGCCCGCGATGGAAACCAAGTAACATCATCCCCACATTCAATAATAAAGGCGCCCGTCCGGGCGTCTTTTTTTATTGAGACACATCTGTTCTCACGAAAAATTCGGCTTTAAAAAAACCGGCCCAATGGGCCGGTCGGTGTTGGTGATCGGTGCTGATTGGCGCCGCTTATTCCGCAGGTGCGGGCTCGGCAGGTGCTTGGGCCGCTGGCTTGGGTGCCTTCTTGTCTTTGACGACGAGCTCGCCCTCGTTGTCGAACTCCATCTCTTCATCTTGGTCGAGATCAAGCTCGCGGTCGGCGACAACCCAGAGCTTGATGTCCGCTTCGAGGTCTGAATCCACCTTGATGTGGATGTCGAAGGCATCAATGCGTTTGATGGTCGTCGGCAGGCGCACCTCGCGGGGAGCGACGGTGAATCCGACTTCCTTGAGTGCATTGGCGATGTCCTGCTGGGTGACCGAGCCGTAGAGCTGACCCTGGTCGTTGCAAGCGCGGGTGAGGGTGAGTTCTTGCCCGTTGAGCTTGCCGATCATTTCTTCGCGTTGTGATCTGCGTGCCGCGACATCCTTCTCGGCAACGGCGCGCTTCTCGGCGAGCGATGCGATGAGTTCGTCGCTTGGCGTGGTGGCGTAGTTGAATGGGAGGAGGTAGTTGCGGGCGAACCCGAGTCTGACATTGACGACATCGCCGACGATGCCGAGGTTGTCTACATTTTCGGTGAGGAGAAGTTTAACTGAGCGTGCCATGGAATGGTCCTTTCGCTGTCCTGCTCCGGGGTGTCATCAACACGATGATCCCGGAAGAGTTGAGGAGTGTTGCACGGTGCAGCACCCCAACAAAGGTCGATTGGTGCTGAATCTCAGCGATCAATCGGGAGAGGAGTCTAGGCGGGCAACTGGTTCGTTATCCATTGTCTCACAATGAATTACAGAATGAAAAAAGCCCCTCCAGCGTTGGGGGGCTTGAAAAATCTGGATTTGCCCGGTTTAGAACGGGATATCGTCGTGGTTGAAGTCGCCTCCACCGCCACCGCCTTGATTTCCACCACCGCCGCCGCCCCCACCTTGGTTGCCGCCGCCGTAGCCGCCCTGGGATCCCCCGCCGCCGCCCGCGTTGGCTTGGGCATATCCGCCGCCCCCACCACCGCCGCCGGAGTTGCCTCCGCCTTGCCCGGAGTTGATGAACTGGAAGTTTTCAACCACGATGAGGTGCTTGGAGCGTTTGCCGCCGCCGTTTTTGTCTTCCCATTGATCGAGCTTGAGTCGCCCTTCGATGAAGATCGGGCTGCCTCGAGAGAGGTACTGCGCGATGACCTCGGCGGTGCGTCCCCAGGCTTCGCAATCGACGAAGGTGACTTCCTCGCGTTGTTCGCCGGACTGGGTCTTGAACTTGCGATTGACCGCGAGCCCGAACTTACCAATTGCGGTGTTGCCCGAGGTGTGTCTGATCTCGACATCGCGTGTGAGATTGCCCATGAGCATGACTTTGTTGAAACTGGCCATCTGTATCTCCATTCCCTGCACCCATCTGGTGCTGATTCAATAGTGTAGCAGAATACCAAACAGATTCCGCATGCAAGCACACGGAATCTGCTGGATTTTCAGAGGGTATGACGCCAATCACTCAGGAATCGGCTGGTTTCTCATCGGCTTCCTCAGCAGCGGCTTCGGGAGCTGCTTCTGGTGCCGCTTCTGGTGCGGGCTCGGCGGGGGCTTCCTTGGCTGGGGCCATCTCGGAAGCGACCGGCGCACCCAGGTGGACCTTCTTGCTCGCTGAGGATTCTTCCGCCTCGCCGGCCTCGGCTTTGAGCTTGGCTTCGGTGGCGAGCCCGTCCATATCGTTGAATGATGCAATCTCCTCTTCGCTCAGGTGATCCGCCGAGGTGACGAGCACACGCAAGAGCTTATCCGAGATCACAACATCGCGCTCGAGGTGAGGCACCATGTCGGTCGGGCACTTGAAGTAGGCGAGGATGTAGACGCCTCGTTTTTGCTTGTCGATCTCGTAGGCAAGCCGACGCTCGTCCCATTTCTTCATCGAGATCACCTGAGCGTCTGCACGCTCGAAGAGTGAGTTGATGTGATCGATCAGGTCGCCGAATGAGGCGGCTGCCGTCTGTGACGCGAGGAACATTGCCTCGTAGACGCCGGTGCGGACTTGTGTTTCAGTTGACATTGTTATTCTCCATGTTTGTATTCGCCTCGGTCGAGGCGGGTGTGTTCTCTTGTGACTTGTTCTTTGTAGCTGAATCTGAATCTGATGACTTCGGCGACGCTTCCTTCGATTCGGGCTTGGGTTCGGGCTTGGGCTTGACGAGTTTGGTGTTGAACGCGTTCATCGCCTTCGTCACCCCCTCTTCGAGCATGCACTCCGTTGCATCGGCCGCCGCCTTGAGGCTGCGGTCAACATCGGCGTGCTCTTCCTTCATGAACCGGCTCAAAACCCAGTCCGACTGGTTCATGAGCTTGGGCACATTGCCGACGCCGATACGGATTCTTGGATAGTCAACGCCACCCAAGAGCCGATCAATGTCGGACAACCCATTGTGCCCGCCTGCGGATCCGCTCTTACGAACACGGATAAAACCGACGGGCAATGCGATGTCATCGACAAGGACGATCAGGTCTTCGACCGGATCGAGCTTGTAGAACCGGAGCGCTTCGCCCACTGATTGCCCCGACAAGTTCATGAACTTGGTCGGCTTGATCAGCAGCACCTTGTGCGTCCCGATGATGGCATCGAGTGTCACCGCGTTGAACCGGCTTTTGGGAATCTGCCCGGCTGCGTGCCGATCGGCAAGCAGATCGAGCGCCATGAACCCGGCGTTGTGCCGAGTCCGCTCGTATTGAGCCCCAGGATTGCCGAGTCCAACGATCAGTTTCATTACTCAGCGTCCTTCTTCTCTGCGATGACCTCTGGGGAAGCGCCTTCGGCACCAACCTCGGCGGCTTCGCCTTCTTCTTCCTCAGCAGCCTTCATCACGATCTGCGCGATGATCGCACCGGGATCGGTCACCAGCTCCATCGTGTCCTTGGGCAGCGTGACATCGCTTGCCTTGAGCACATCGCCGATCTTCATGTCCGTGACATCCACAACGATATCGCCGGGCATGTTGGTAACGGTACAGTTAAGCTGGAGCTCGGTGATCGGGTGCATCATGATCGCACCAGTGGTCTTGAGCCCCTCGGCTTCACCAACAAACTTGAGATGAGCACGGGTATCGACGCGCTCGTCCATATCCACGCGGGCAAAGTCCACATGGATAATGTTGGTGCCCAGGTAGTCATACCCGATGTCCTTGAGCAGCACATACTGCTTGGCGCCTTCGAGTTCCATGTGGAAGACCTTTTCACCCTTCGAGATGTACCCGATCGCGGTGTGCGCATCGAGTGTGATCGAAACGGGTTCTTCTTTGTGCCCGTAGAGCACGCCGGGGAGCCCCCCGGTTTTACGGACGCGTTGGGCATACCGGCTGCCGGTGCGTTCACGCTTGTCTGCGCTGAGCGCTGTTGTTGTGTCACTCATTTTCATTTCTCCTTTATCTAAATGACTCTTTGTTTTCAGTTTTGTTCTCAGAGTTGTCTGAGTTCATTGTTTAAAAAGACTCATCGCTTTGCACCCGCGGTGCGGACGAAGAGTTCGCTGATTGATTCGTTTTTGTGTATCCGTTTGATCGCCTGCCCGAGCATCTCGCCAATCGAGAGCACGACAAGCTTGTCCTTGATCTTCTCGCACCGATCGCCGGTCGGGATGGTGTCCGTCACGACGATCTTGGAGATCGGCGCCTCGGCGAGCCGCTCCATCGCGGGCCCGGCGAGCACCGCGTGGGTCGCTGCGCAGATCACATCCTTGGCACCCTCGGCCATCACGAGTTTGGCCGCCTCGACCACGGTGCCGCCCGTCGAGATCATGTCGTCGAACATCAAAACGGTTTTATCCTTCACATCGCCGATCAGATGCCCGACCTTGATGGTGTCGCCGGTGAGTCGGCGTTTGTTGATGATCGCCAGATCCGCATTGAGCAGGTTGGCCATCGACTCGGCGACCTTCACATTGCCCACATCGGGAGACACCAGGCACAGATCGCCGAGCTCTTCACGCATCGAGAGGAAGTAATCAAAGAACACAGGCGTCGCTGAGAGATGATCCACCGGGATATCGAAGAACCCCTGAATCTGGGCTGCGTGCAGATCCATCGCCAGCACGCGATCGGCGTTCGAGGCGGTGATCAGGTTGGCGACGAGCTTGGCCGTGATCGGCACGCGCCCTTCATCTTTACGATCCTGACGCCCGTACCCATAATATGGCATGACCATCGTCACCGTGTTCGCGCTCGCCCGGCGGAGACAATCACAGAACACCAACATCTCCATCAGGTTGTCATTGACGGGATCGCAGGTCGAAATGACCACATAGCAATCGCGCCCGCGGACATCATCATCGAGCTTGACGAACACCTCGCCATCAGGAAAGAGATTCGTCCGGGCGCGTCCGAGTTCGACATCCATCTCGGCGCAGATGCGATGGGCGAGGTCCTTCGAGTTGCGTCCTGCGAAAACTTTGATCTCTGCCGACATTACACTGCCCCTTGTGTGGATGATTGGGAATCAGATGATTGGGAATCGGGTAAATGTGACTCGGATGAAAGCGAATCGGATTGGCGGGCCCGGTAGATCGCATCGACCGCAGCGAGGTGTTCGAGCGTATTGATGCTCAAGATATCCTGGGCCGGTACCGCGTCGATGACCTCGACGCGCTTGCTGTCCTTGAGCATGTGCTCGAAGACATCAGTGATGTAGTACTCGCCGGTGAGTTCGTTGCGATTGAGTTTCTTGAGGGTTTCGAACATCGCCTGAGCGTTCATGCAGTAGTAGCTCGGGTTGACCTCGTTGATTTTGAGTTCATCCTCGCTCGCGTTCTTCTGCTCGACGATCCGGGCGAACCCGTTGTCCGCATCACGAACGATCCTGCCGTACCCATCCGGATCATCAATCACACTCGTCGCCAGCGTTGCATCGGCGCCCGTCGAGCGGTGCTTTTCGAGCATGGTGTGCAGCGTCGTCGTCCGAATCAAAGGCCCATCGCCACAGAGCACAAACACATCGGTCTCGGCTCGTTGCTCGCTGGGGAATGCGTCCATCGCGCTCACCACCGCGTGCCCGGTGCCGAGTTGTTCGTGCTGGACCGCGAACTCGACCTTGTCGCCATAGCTTGCGAGTGCTTCACGGACGAGTTCTTGCTTGTAGCCAACCACCACGACCACGCGCGAGCAGCCGCTCTCAAAGCATGCATCGACCACCGCGCAGACCATCGGACGCCCGCCGACGGGGTGACAGACCTTGGGCAGGTCGGACTCCATCCGAGTCCCCTTGCCGGCGGCCAGGATAATCGCTTCGAGTGCTTTGGGTGTGGTGGGTGTGGTTGCCATCGCTTGATTGGCAACGCGGATTCGATGAAACGAGAGAAAACGAAAGCAAGAGAGAAGAAAAATTACCCCACCGAGATTTGAACTTGGACCGACTGGATCAAAACCAGCTGTGCTACCATTACACCATGGGGCAGTGTTTTTCGATTTTCTATTGCTCTATTCGTCTCATTGCGAGCCCGTGTTGCTCATTCTCCGTCGAATTGATCCGATCAACTGTTTATTTCAACTGATCAAATCGGGTGTCCATTCCGTCATCAACACGGCTTGAACACACCAGACAAAGAGCGTCAGGCATGGAGAGCCGCAGCGTGTTCGTTTCATGCCTCAGCATGAAACTTGGAGCGAGACTCACTCGGCTGCGCAGTCAAAGAAGCAAAAACGCCCTCATGACCACTCGAATGACCCCATCGATGCGCCTCTGCTGATCGCTCAGCATCCGTCACATCGGGCTCCGCATATCGAAAACAAGTGTAGACACCCCAGAAGACGGGTCAACAGCCCCGCGAAAGACAGTTTTTCCATCCAAATCAACCAATCGGCATATCTTGCGTATAGACGCTCAACAGAATCCTGTATGATGAACCAGATACAGGTTTATTCTGCCTAGAGGCCGATTCCGGCCGATTGGCTCAATGTACTCAAGCCATCCTAACCCACGAGAATACATGATGGGCCCGCCGCCCGATATGAAAGGTTGACCATGACTCACGAACCAACCAAATCCTGCTCCCGCTGGGCAGCCCCGCTCATCGCAGGAGCGATCAGCCTGATCGCGATCAGCGGGTGTGCCAACCAGCCGACGAGCACCGCCGCCGATGCGGGCAACTTGACTCCCCCGAGCTCATTTGAGCCCACCGGAACACCCCAACAAGCGGGATCACCAGCTGCAAATCTCCCAAGCCCGATTGATCTCACCGATCCAACCAAGTTCGTCCGCACCACGGTCGAAGCCGCCATCATTGATACACGCGATTTCCCGATCCAACGCCAGCTCACCGGGCCGTTCGATGGCGAGATCAGAATGATCAAGCACGAACTCCCCAAGCACTCCCGCGATAAGACCCTCCCCCAAGGATCAACAAATCGGACGCTCCCAGTTGGCCAAGCCATCGAAATGGACCGCGTGAACACTGGTGCCGGGACTGGATTCACCGGCATCCCCCAGACCGAATGGTCGCCGCCAGATCCGACGCTGGCGGTAGGACCGAATCACATTGTCACCACGGTCAACTCGGCGATCGCGTTCTACGACCGGGACGGCAACCAGCTTTTTTCATCGCCTCTGGGCGAGCCGGGCTCGCCCGGGTTCTTCGAGACGGTGGGCGCAGACTCAAACTTTGTCTTCGATCCCAAATGCTTCTATGACCAAAGGACCGACCGATTCGTCGTCATCGCCCTCGAACATCGCAATGGAGAATCATGGATCGACATCGCCGTCTCCGATGACTCGGACCCCAACGGCATCTGGTACAAATACCGCACCTTCTCACTCATCCAAGCAGGAGCAAGCACCTACTGGGTCGATTATCCAGGGCTCGGGTTCGATGAGAACGCGATCTATGTCACCGGCAATCTCTTCATCGAAACCGGAGGCGGCAGCGGATTCAACGGGCAGCTCTTCCGTATCTTCGACAAAGCCCCGATGCTCGTCGGCGATCCGATCACCTTCACCGATTTCGCGCCCAACACCGGCGCATCGCTCCAGGTCGCCCAGACCTTCGGCTCGGCCCCCCAGTGCTACTTCGTCTCACGCCAGACCAACAACTCCCTGCGGGTCTGGACCATCAACGATCCGCTCAACAGCCCCAGTGTCCAATCCTTTGAAGTCGGACAGATGGGCGGGGCGTTTGGGCCTTCGCAGGATGCACCAAACCCGGGCGGCGGGCTCATCTCCACACTCGACGGGAGACTCATCAATGTCCATTATCGCGATGGCAACCTCTATGCTGCCCACGGGATCGATGGGCCCCCCGGGCTCACCGTCGCGCGGTGGTATCACATGGAACTCAACGGGTGGCCCAGCTCGGGCAACGCCCCAACCCTCGCCCAGCAGGGCGAAGTCACCGGCTCGGCGGGTCAGCACTACTTCTTCCCCGCGATCTACTCCGACAAGTTCGACAATGTCGGGCTCATCATGGCCCGATCGAGCGCAGCCGAGTTTGCTTCGGTGCAGGTCTCCGGGCGGACCCCGTCCGACCCACTTGGGACCATGAGCACCCCGATCGAACTCGCCATCGGCGATACCGGGACATCGGGGCGATGGGGCGATTATCTCGACATCGCGATGGATCCAAACAATGATTCAACTTTCTGGATCATCGGCATGTACGCCAAAGACTTCGGGTGGCAGACCTACATCGACACCTTCACCATCGGATCTGGGTGCATCCCCGATTTCAACGGCGACGGCGCACTCAACTTCTTCGATATCTCCGCCTTCCTCACCGCATTCAACAACAACGATCCCATCGCGGACATCAACAACGATGGCAGCTTCAACTTCTTCGATATCTCCGCCTACCTCGCCCTCTTTAGCGCTGGATGTCCATAAGCGTTTCGAGTCCAATCAGTACAACACACCCCGCCTCGGCGGGTTTTTATTGATTCATCTGATTGATTGCTTACTCGATCTCGTCCGACTCTTCCGCCTCGATCACCGACTCGCCGATCAACTGATAGCAGGTCGCCATCAATCCGATCAGTGGGAACTGACCATCAACAAACGGGCTGGGCCCGAGCCGACGCAGCAAGACACAGTTCACCGTCGGGGGCGCGATCGGCGTATCCAACTCATCGAGCTCCGCGCCGACCTCCCAGAACGATTCAATCGAATCCTCCAAAGGCGGCGACGAGATATCCGAAACCCCGGGCACATGCTGGTGCAGCACCGGCGATGGGCCAGGCCCCTGCACCCCCACCGCTCGTTTTTGGCGCAGCCCATCAATGAGTTCTTGCCCGGGCATGCCTCGCAAGCCGAAGATCGCCATCGGGTCTTCGCCGAGTTTTTCCGCGAGCAATGCTGTCAAACAAACCGTGTGCTTGCACCAAGGTTCCTCGGCGGACCAATCCGGGCACGAGCACTTGGGCTCGAAATCCTCAGGCTCCGCAGGGAAAAGCTTGAGCCCTAAAGGCGCGAACACATCTTCGATATTACTGGGCAGCTCGCCGGCCAAGAGCTTGGCAGCATACCGAACCTGATCCGCCATCGCCGCGATGATTTTTTCTTGCGACTCGGCGCAGAACTCGCCAAGCCCAAGCGTCGCGGTGTAGGGCTTATCGCTCCGCCCCTGGATGATCCCCTCGCAGAGAGTGTCTTCAATGGTCAACCGTTTGGTTTGCCCAAGCCGGGCGTATTCGATGCCGTCTTTGTAGATCGTGTTCTGGGCCCCCGTCTCGGCGACACGCAAAAGCCTCTGCGTCACCCAACTCGCCGGGGTCTCGCCAGCTTTGAGCTTGAGCTTCACCCCGCCCCGCACGCGCCGAGGATTCACCAATGACTTGCGCGACGAGCGGAACGATGCATACTGAGGCTTGATCTTCTTGGGAGCCGTCGGCACCGACGCGCTCAGGGTCGGCTTAGAAATCACATTGACCACCCGATCCTCACGCGGCGGCGGAGCGGGTTTCTCGGCAACCTTTTTCGTGGTCTTCTTTGCCGTTGTCTTGGCAGCCTTCTTCGTAACCTTCTTGGCTACGATCTTCTTCGCCTGCGGGTCGGCCGAACTTGGTTTCTCTTCGTCGCTCATCGTTCAACCTCCCTTCACATATCATCGGCAATGGTGTCCGCACGAAGCGTCAACAACTCGCGGAGTTTATCGGTACCCAGATCAGTCAACCAACGCTCGCCATGACCAATAATGTTCTCAGCGAGTTCCATCTTCGATTCGATCATCTCGTCGATCCGCTCTTCGAGCGTGCCTCGGACAATATATTTGTGCACCTGCACCGTGCGCGTCTGCCCGATGCGATACGCCCGGTCGGTCGCCTGATTCTCGACCGCTGGGTTCCACCACCGGTCGAAGTGGAACACATGCGTCGCGGCGGTCAGGTTCAGACCCACACCACCGGCCTTGAGCGACAACAGCAGGATCGGATTCTTGCCCGTCGCATCCTGGAAGGTATCAATCATCTTCTGGCGCTTGCCCTGAGGCGTCCCGCCGTGCAAGAACAAAATATCCCGCCCAAGCTCATGACTAAGCATCGTGCTCAAGATATGCCCCATCTGACGGAACTGCGTGAAGATCAACGCCTGATCTCCCTCGCTGATGAGTTCCGAAACCTGTTCGAGCAGCCGAACACACTTGCCCGATCGCATCGGGTCGATCGTCATGCCGAACTGCGGGTCGTTCTCTTTGAGCATCTGGGCCGGGTGATTACAGATCTGCTTGAGCTTGATGAGTGCCGCGAGCACTAAGCCTCTGCGATGAATCCCCTCGGACTCATCAACATCGGTCAGCATCCGCTGGACGCACCCTTCGTAGAGCTTGGCCTGCTCTGGTGTGAGGGCGCACCATTCCTTGCTCTCGATCTTCTCGGGCAGATCGGACACCACCGTCGGATCAGTCTTGACCCTTCGCAGAATAAACGGCGAGACCATCGAACGAAGCTTGCCCATCTTGTTCTGATCGCGATGACGCTCGATGGGGAGCGAGAACTTCTTGCGGAAGTTGCCCGCCGAGCCCAGGTATCCAGGGTTCAAGAAATCCATGATCGACCACAGCTCGGACAACCTGTTTTCCACCGGCGTACCAGTCAAAGCGATTCGGCGGTGGACATCGATTCCACGCACCGCCTGCGACTGCTTCGCAGCCGGGTTCTTGATGAACTGCGCCTCGTCGAGCACCATCCGCGCCCAATTCACTGTATTAATTAGTTCGTTGTCGCGATGCGCCAAGGCGTAAGTCGTCAGGATCAGGTCTGATTTCTGCGCCTGCTCGGTGAAGGCTTCATCGAGTTTGCGATCAATCCCGTGATGCACCATCACCTTAAGCGAAGGCGTAAACTTCTCGGCTTCCTTCACCCAGTTGCCGATCACCGACATCGGCACCACCAAAAGCGTCGGGCCGACTTTTTCGTCGCCCGCTTCGAGCCGCTCGTACATCATCAGCGCCAAGAGCTGGATCGTCTTACCCAGGCCCATGTCGTCTGCAAGACACGCGCCGAATCCGAACCGTTCCATGAACACCATCCAGCTCATGCCGCGTGCTTGATACGGGCGGAGCGTGCCTTGGAATGTTTCGGGAGTATCGAGTTTGGGCAGCTCGATTGATGCCCCGCCGGTGTCGCCGCCGAGCAATGACGCGACCCACCCGGTCGCTTCCACACCCGTGACCGCGAGCCCGGTCTGGGCTGCATCCGAAGCGAGCGCAAGCTGCATCGCCTCGCCGAGTTCCATCTCGCCGCCCGGGTTCTCGCCGATGAACTTGATCGCGTTCTCGACATCTTCCGGTCGCACCTCGACCCACTGCCCACCGATCCGCACCAGCGGCGCGTTCTGCTGGGCGAGCTGCTCGAACTCATTGAGCGTCAGCGTCGTATCGCCGATGGCAATCTCCCAGTGATATCCAATCAGCGTATTGAGCCCAAGCTGCGGGCCCGCAGCATCAGGATCACCAGACTCATCGCCGAGCATGTCCGCCGAATCAGATTCAATCTGAAGCCTCGCACCAAGACGCCCGCTCTGCGATTCCCACCAAGGCGGGCTCTGCACCGCGAAGCCTTGCTCCTCAAGGATCGGCTTGATCTCACGCAAAAACTGGTACGCTTCTTGCGAGTTGAGCAGAATCTCGATCGGCTCGGAGCTATCAAGCGCCTCTTCGAGTTTCTTATAATGCCGACTCGCCCGCCCGAGTTCGGCCATCAAAAGTTCCTGGGGATGCTCGAGCGTTAAGCCGCTAATCACGACCCGTTCGCGCGAGATCAACCAGATATCCGATGCCCGCAGGATCACATCCTCGTCATCGACACTCTGGATATAAAAACTCATCGACCACAACACCGTATCGTCAGGCTTGGCGATATCAGCGGGCAATCCGTCGGCGATCGGCTCGGCGAGCCTCATCCCGAATCGCCAGGCGCTCGACTCGCCCCGGTCTTCAAGTTCCGCAATCCAGCGCCGAACCTTGCGCGCGATGTCGGCCCGCTGCCCCGTCACGCTCGGCACCTCTTCGGTCCCATCGAGCAACCCGTGGAGCCAGGCGACCTGCGGATCCACATCAGGATCAGCATCCTCGACCGTATCGAACATCTCCTGAGCGATCATCGTCGCTCGGCACCGCGCATCGGTCATCGCTGCGAGGAACTCGGTCGTCATGCTCCACGCATCATGGGCGTGTTCGTCGGCGGGCGCACGCGCCACGCCGGGCATCGAACGGATCAGCTTGTTCACCCGCTGGGCGGTCATATCGTCGGACAACCAAGGATGCCACGCCGCCGTCAGTTCACCCTGCGCATCTTGAAGCAACATCGGCACCACCCGATGACCAGCCATCAGATGTGACGCCAGCCGAGACGCCGCGACGAAGTAAGTGATCCCGGGCCCGATCGTATATCCCCCCGACCCATCCTCGTCATGGACAGCATGCTCGATCAGCGATTCAAGCACATGACCCACATCAACCGCCTCGACCTTGATCGTTGGGATCGAGAACTCCACGAGCACCGCTGCGCTATCTTCGTCTGTATCGCGCCCCATCACCCGCGACATCGATGGGCTTGGAATCGGGTGCCCTTCAATCGCAGGCAGCCTCAACGCAATCGTCGAATCTTCGCCCTTGATCCCCATTGGCCTGCACGCAAAGGAATGAACCGGCGTCGCCGACTCCCCATCCCCCCGTAGCACAGGCGTCCCGCCTGTGTCCCGGTTATTCAACAACTCCCCCGACACATCACCCTCGCACCAAAGATGCAACGCCCCCCCCGTCCAGTTCGCATGGATAACCATCGCTGAAAGATCAACCTCTTGCACAGGCATATCGATCAAAGTACGGCTCCCATCTAGGGCGGGTGAGTTGAAGAAGGGGGAAAAATAGGAGAGCAGAGACTTGAACTCTGAACCTGCGGCTTAAAAGGCCGATGCTCTACCGATTGAGCTACTCTCCCAAATACGACTCGATCCCCCGGCGTGCCGAGTTCTCAAGAGAGTCATAGTACGCCCAAACTTCGCACAAATCACGCCCACGCGAAAGACTTCCCCCATGATTTCAACCTGATTCACCAAGTTTTACCCCATCGAGGCCGAATCAAGCCCGATCCCGAGCATGATCGAGCAGAACCTCGATATGCCTTTGCGATGCCCCCTGCTGACCCAAAACACACGCCCGAGCCCGCTGCCCCATCGCTCGGCGGGCAAGATCATCCCCGAGCAACACCCCCACAGCCTCCCCAACCCCTTGCCGATCAACCACTTGAATCGCCTGAGCCTCAACCAGCACTTCCATCGCCTGCATGAAATCAGAATGCGCCGGCCCAATCACCACCGCCTTACCCAACGCCGCCGGCTCGATCGGGTCCGAGCCATACAAATCAAAGAACGATCGCCCGATGATGACCACATCGGCGAGTTCATAGACCGCTGACAACTCCCCGATCGTGTCGAGCACAAACCGCGTCGCACCCGGTCGGCACTCGCCGCTCGATCGCCGAACACATCCGCGCACAGCATCGCCCGCCTCATCAAACCGTTCGACCTTCCGCGGCGCAATCACCAACTGAACATCATCGCCGATTGCCTGATCCAGCATCGCCTCTTCGCCGGGCCCGGTACTCCCCGCGACCACGATCGGCTTGTCCAGATCAATCCCCATCGCCTGAGCGATCTCGATCGCCTTGGCACAAGGCTCGGCATGCACCGACGCATCGACCGAATCCCACTTCATCGACCCCGTGATCGAAACCCGATCGCTCGATACCCCCATCACCCCGATCCGGTCGGCATAATCCTGATCCTGCACGCACGCAAAGCCCAGCCTCCGGAAGGTGGGCCCGATGAAAAAACGAAACCGTCGGTAGCCTTTGAACGAGCGGGCCGAGAGTCTGCCGTTGACGATCCCGACCGGAACCCCCCGCTTCACACACCCCTTGATAAAGTTCGGCCAGACCTCAAGCTCAACAAGCCCCACGACATCAGGTTTGACGCTGTCCAAGAATCGCCGAACCATCCACGAGCAATCCAACGGATACCGCACGACTTCGCAGTGCTCGATTTCGCCGAACAACGACTGGGCCTGCCTGAGCCCGGTATCGGTCGTCACCGAAACAATCACATCGCAATGCTCAACCATCATCGGCACCAACGCCCGCAGCGCATTGACCTCCCCCACCGACACCGCATGAAGCAAAGCCCGCGCACGAGTCGATTCGTGCGCGGGCTGACGAAGCATGGCTTGTACATGCCCAAATCGCTGATCCCACCCCTCGCGCTTCTTGCGCATCCAGATCGGAGCACTCAACAAGCCAAGCGGGATATAGAGCAGATCAAGCAGGTTCACAGTGCAAGATCATAGGATTCCCAATCCCGGCATATGCCCTACGGACACCCGGCAGCGAAGGCTTCGAGGAATGCAGAGATATCAAAGAAGTTCCATGTCCCATCGCCATTGAAATCCGCGATCGGATCGTTGTCATTGAAGAGCGTGAGGAACGCGGAGATATCGAAGAAGTTGAGCGTCCCATTGCCGGTCAGATCCGCCGGGCACGACGCGGGCGAGCCCCAATGGATCATCAGCGAGCGATCAAAGTCGCTCACGGTCAAAATATCCATCGCCCCATCATTGTTGACATCGCTCGCCGCGATCCCCGGCGCCTCCCCCGTGGGCAAGGCTGCAACAATCTCGAAGACCCGCGGGCTTGTCTGCTCCCAAACCATCGGCGAGGGTCCGCTGTTGATGAAAGACCCGCCCGAAGTCGCCACCGCGAGATCGGGCAATGAATCACCGACAAAGTCTTCCGCAACCACTTCGACCATCTGGAGAACACCAACGAGTTCCACCGCTTGGTCTACCTGCCCGGCAGCATCAAGGAAGTAGATATTGAGGAGAAACTCATTGTTCACTACAGCGATATCAATATTTCCATCGAGATCAATATCTGATGCAGTTAGCCAATAGGGCGAGTTGCTCGCGAGGGTGTCCGTGAGCGAAAATGTCCCGTCATTGTTATTCTGATAGAACCGGATCGCGTCATTTGATCGATCACCGATGACAATATCCATCGAGCCATCAGTATTGAAATCCATCACTGCGGGCTTCACCGTTGAGAAATCTTCCACACCATCGATTTGTCCCCAGAGTTCAAGCCCCGGGCCTTCGATTCCACGCAGAATCTGGACTGAGCCGGTGCTCAGACTCGAAACCGCCAGATCATCCCGCCCGTCGAGATCAAAGTCCGCCACCACCACCGCCTGAGGATCGGTCAAATCAAGATCGTTGAACGAACCCCCCACACCAATCGTGCCATCAGGCTCGACCGGAAACACCTTAATCCCCACAGTATTCCCCACGATCACAAGCTCGGGCGATCCATCATTTTCAAGATCGGCCATCACACTCATGAACGCTCCGGCGGTGCCATTGATCGGGCTTGATGTCCCATCACTCAGATCATACACCCAAGCCCGTGTGCCGCCAGTTATGATCGCCTCATCAACCGAATCCCCATCGAGATCGGCAGCGAGCACATGCAACGGCCCAGATCGCCCCTGCATATAACTTGCACCAAACTGAGGCACCCCTTGGACCCCAGTCTGATTGAGTGTCACACGAGCCTGATTTCCTGCAAACAGATATCCGAACCACAGCAGATCAAGATCGCCGTCGTTATCAAGATCGATCGAATCAACTCTTGGGGTCTGTATCGAAAAAGAAAAGACCGATTCTTCGTCGAATGGAACGCCGATCACCATCGGCACCAGTTCCGACCCGCCCGCGAGTGGATCAACAAGCAGCGCACCTTGCATACCAGCATCAGCAGCCGGGTGGAGCACCGAAGTCCGCATGACCACAATGTCGGGAGCACCCGATCCATCAAGATCGCCCTCGGCACCGATCGGGATGATCGGTTCGCCCACAGAAATATCGATCAGTGTCTCGCCAGGATTTGCAAAACCAAGCACAATCCCCGCGGTGCTGACCGATAGATCATGGATCACCATATCCATCGCAGGATCATCATCAAACTGCCCAAAGAGCGGACGATCACCGACAGCAACCCGCGGGTACGCCTGATCAATCACACGGACCGCCCCCATCGCATTTGTACCGTTCCCTTCGATCAAAATAAACTTGGTCGAATCCTCATCGTAGATCAGAATATCGAGATCACCATCACCATCATAATCTTCGATTGGGAAGATTGCGTTCTGATCCCCAAGGGCTGGAACAAACACCGTTTCGTACGGATCACTTTGATCCCTCGATGACCACCGCACGAGCACGCGTTGTCTCGTCGTGTTGAACACGAAATCGGTCCCGCCGTCACCATCAAGATCGCCGCTATTGACCTGTGCCCGAAATGTTGAATCAGACAAAAAACCATCAATATACTCGATGCCTCCCTGCTCTTCGGTCTCGACAATACCCGAGTCTGACCAAAGCGTCCTCACCTGAAAATTGCTGCGTGCAACAAACTCAACCGACCCATCGCCATCAATATCGCCAGCACTCAGTGCATCGTAACTCGCACCAAAGGTAAACGGCCCGACGATCTCAAACTGACCGCCAACCTGACCCAGAGCAACCATGATCTCATCAGCACCAATATCATACCCGAAGAGATAATCCTTCAGCCCATCATTGTTGTAATCCCCAGAATCTGCAAGAATCATAAACCCACTCGCATTGGACACACCAAAGTCCAAGACCCCCGCCCCCATCCCGCTCTTGAAAGAAGATTGACCAAAGGCCGTCGATGCAAACACGATTGGTGTGATGATCGCCAATCCGGCAAGGCGTGCGCATGTTGATGGGTTCATCGCGAGAGATTTCCGAGTCATGGTGTGTTCCTTTATATGAAAAATGTGATCAAACGGGACGGCCGCGGCTCGCCTTCTTCAGGCGTCATGGCACGCGGACCCACAAGCCCCTCCATAGGCGTCCATACGCCAAATACGCTCCCCAGTTCCCACCAGAGCCACCCTTTCTAAAAATAAAGAACCCATCGCTGGCCAATTTATTCCGTAAAAAGTCCATTTAAAAGCAAGATTGGCTCCTCAGCCAATCTTGCTATTCATTGCATATTTTTTTCAATCAGTCCGCAATATCCGGGCAATGGGCGAGGAGGGACTCGAACCCACGACATTTCGCGTGTAAGGCGAACGCTCTAGCCAACTGAGCTACTCGCCCGGAAGTGCATAGAGCATAGCACCAATCTCAGCCATCATCCCGATTGATGCTCCTCAAAAATCGCTCCAAAAAGAGATCGTCCCGCCAAGGAGGGAACTTGGCGGGACGAGTGAGCGATCACTCAGATGTCACAGTGCTCAGCACAAGGCCAAGCCAGAATCAAATGGTCGCTCAACCCGAAACGATCTCGAGAGGGCAAGCTGATACACGCAATATACGCGATCGCCCTCACAATTGTTCCCCTAACTCTTCACCTCGCCCGAATCTGGCCCACATATGGGTAATATGGGTAGTTTCCTCCCCCTCATATGCCCAGAAAGCACGCTCAAAACAACCGAGTTTTCCACAACACGCACACCCCATTTCCAGAACCCGCCCGCCTAGCCTTGAATATGAACCGAACCTGCACCGTCGCCAACCATTCCATAGCCCCAAATCAGCCCCTCGCCATCATCGCCGGGCCTTGCACGCTCGAATCGCTCGAACTCGGACTCGTTGTGGGCAAGCACTGCAAAGCCGTGTGCGAATCGCTCGGGCTCCCCTACATCTTCAAAGCCAGCTTCGACAAGGCCAACCGCTCTTCGATCTCCTCGAAAAGAGGCATCGGGATCGAGCAAGGGCTTGAGCATCTCGCAGCCATCAAACAAGAGCTCGGCGTCCCCATCACCACCGACATCCACGCCCCCGAACAAGCCGACGCGATCGCCGCCGTCGTCGATCTGATCCAGATCCCTGCATTCCTCTGCCGACAAACCGACCTCGTCGTCGCCTCGGCCCGGGCATGCAAAGCACACAACCGAGCACTTAACATCAAAAAAGGCCAGTTCCTCTCGCCAACCGAAATGATCGGACCGATCCGCAAAGCCACCGAAGCCGGGTGCGAAAACCTCATGCTCACCGAACGGGGCACATTCTTCGGCTACCACCGCCTCGTCAACGACTTCATCGGCATCGCCGACATGATGGAACTCGACTGCTCCGCCTTCACCGACCAAGGCTCCCCACCCGTCTGCTTCGATGTCACCCACTCCACCCAGCTCCCAGGCTCCGGCGAACAAACCGGAGGCCGACCCGACCGCGCCCTCCAACTCGCCAAAGCCGCCACCGCGATCGGTGTGCATGCGTTGTTTGTGGAGTGTCATCCGAATCCCAAAGAAGCGTGGTCGGATGGGGCGACGCAGCTCGGGTTCAAGGCGTTCGAGCAAGTGATTTACCAGGCATGCCGTATACGCAATACGAAGGAAGTATAAACTATGGGCTACGAAATACGGCTCGTTGCGCTCAATGTCAATCATCGTACAACTCACAAACCCCTTCCTACAAAACTTACCAACAGTCTCCTTCAACTCAAACCTGATGTACTCATCTTGACGGAGTTTGTCGAGGCAACTCCTCGCACAGAGTTGCGAGAGCAACTCAGCGGTGCTGGCCTTGAGTACATTGAGACATCTCAGCGAATCGAATACTCTCCAAACCGTTTTACCAACCAAGTCTTGATCGCTTCACACTGGCCGATCATTCGTGTGGATATGCTCGAAAAATCGCCTGATCCACATGCTGAAGCAAACCTACTTGTGATATCTACAAACCTTCTCACCGTTGCTGGCATCCGAGCACCATCGTACCCCAAAGAAACCGCTCGCAACTGGCGCCGATATTGGGAATGGGTGAGCGACAACTTACACGCAGATGTTGCTGCAGGAGATTTCAACTTTGATCCCGAGAAAATTGGCTCGAAACATCAAACCCCAGTCAAGTTACTGACGAACGCCGGCTGGAGCTTTGAATCCCCTCGTGGCGAATGGAGTTATCAAGGGCACGGTGGCGCAACCACAAGAATCGACCATGTAATAACAAATTCAGGAACACAGGTGGTTGATGCGCATTATATTCATGCCGGAATCGTTCCAAATTTTTCTGACCATTCTGCTCTATCGGCGTTGATCCGATTCGAAAAATCAAATTAGCCCAGAGCTGCACATGCAGCATTCAATGTTACCTAGAAGCCGCACGAATCACAGAAATTATACTTACCCGACATAAACGACACACCCGGCTCCGCCTCTGGCATCGCCGTCGCAAAGAATCTAATCTATGTCGCAGATGATTTTAAGGGCCTCCAAATCACTGATGTCGATGAGTGGTGCCCCCCTTGCCTCGCCGCCTTCGGTGCCGGGTGTCCATAGCCGGATGTCCATAAAAAAACCGCCCGCAATCGCGGACGGCAAGTGATTCAATTCGACGACCAAACTCAAACCAACTCAGCCGCATGAGCAGCGCGGTATTCACGCAACCACTGCGGACGAGCAACATCGGCCTCGTACGGATCAACATGCACGCGCCCGTTCTTCTGGAACACACCTCGCCGAGGCGACCATCACCGATAAAGTTCATCTGAACGAGTCTCTTAAACGGACGAGAACTAAAGGACGCGAAATCAGCATGCCAATCAGTATTTCTCTTGTGTGAGAAACAGGATTACGATAGAATGTCACTTTCATTCGACATAACCCTGATTTTTTTGGAGCCAGACCATGCACAGATGTCTCTCCCAAACAACCCGTATCTTCCTTGCTGCAATCGCTTCGACCATAATCGCGCCTCCCACCATCGCCCAAGTCATCAATGAGGATAGCAAAATTCTCGTCAATGATGGACAGACCGGCGATCAGTTCGGGCATGCAATCGCAACCTACAGCGGCCTCGCAGTCGCTGGAGCAAACACTGACGACGATAACGGAATCCACTCGGGCTCGGCCTACCTCTTCAACGCGGGCACCGCGATCGGTGTGCATGCGCTGATTGTCGAGTGCCACCCAAATCCGAAAGAGGCGTGGTCGGATGGGGCGACGCAGTTGGGGTTTGAGGGGTTTGAAGCGGTGGGTGCACAGGTGGCAGCAATAGCGAATACCCGATAATCTTTCTAGTGACGGCTGGCTGTAGGGAAATCTCTTCCGATAACCATGCATGATGAATACGAGCTTTGTAGCGAATAGAGATTCTGGCTTGAAAAAACGGGATAAAAAAAGAATAAGACGGTGCTTTTGCTTTTATCGGGATCGGGATTCCTATATCATTTGTGTGTCGTTCACGAATGAAAATACCAAACAAAGGGAATCCGGCTATGAAAGTCCACGCAACACGACCAACACCTTTCTTCATTTTATTAGCGATTTTGGGATTCGCCGCGCTCTGTACAGCGGCCAATGGACAGTATATTGCGCAGGATCGCAAACTCATCGTAAGTGATACAGGGGTCAACGCTTTTGGGGAGGTGATCGCAGTCGACGATGAGGTTGTAGTCGCAAGCAGCGTGACGGCTCGTAGGGTTTTCCTCTTCAATGCAATAACCGGGGATAAGATCGTCGAACTTGTACCAAACACTAGTCCCACTGGTTTTTCTAGCTTTGGCCTTTCGCTCGCGGTACAGAACGGTGTTGTTGCTGTCAGTGACTATGAAGATGACACGAATGGGGTAGATTCGGGTGCCGTCTACCTCTTTGATGCGGTCACAGGTGCTCAGACCGCCATCATCCATCCCGATGATGCAGGCCCGGGACAGTTCTTTGGATTCTCAGTGGCGATCGATAATGGTTTGCTTGTCGTTGGTGCTCCAGGGCCGAATATTGGTTCTGGATCAGCGTATGTCTTTGATCTTGTTTCGGGGATTCAACTCAGCAAGCATGTGCCTTCGGACGGCCTGCTCGGTGATCTGTTTGGATTTGCGGTCGATATCGATAACGGGATCGTGCTCGTCGGATCAACAAGTGACGATGACAATGGAAACAGCTCTGGATCAGCATACCTCTTTGATCAACCAACTGGTATCGAGATCGCGAAACTCCTCCCGGACAACGGAAATGCGGGGGACGGCTTCGGGAATAGCGTCGGTCTCGACAGCGGGCTTGCGGCTGTCGGCACTGAGGGTGGTAATACAGCGTACATCTTCGATTCAACCGATGGGACACAGCTCTTTGAACTTGTGTCTGAGGATATTAGTTTCGGTGATCAATTTGGAAGAAGCATTGGTATCGACGACGGGATCGTTGCAGTTGGGGCTAGATTCAAATCCGATAATGGGATTTTCTCTGGTGCCGCATATCTCTTCGATGCTGGCTCGGGTGCCCAGATCGCTAAACTTCTGCGAGAAGACGGGTATGACGGTGATCGATTCGGGCACTCGATCACCATCAGCGGCGGCGTGGTCGCTGTTGGGGCTTATCTCGATGGCCATTCAGGTATTGTAAATGCGGGTTCCGTGTATCTATTCAGTGCACCTCAAGAGGCGTGTGTCCCGGATATCAATGGCGATGGCACCCTCAACTTCTTCGATATCTCAGCGTTTCTCCAGGCGTTCAGTGCTGGATGTCCATAGGCCATCATTCTGGACTCTGATTCTTTGTATGAACCCGCTTTGTTGAGGCAGGGTATTTTTTGAGTGCCGCTGGCGGTCTGATGGGGCGGTGGACGAAGTTGCCGCCGCAGTTGGGGCATGTGTTGTTTAGCAGGCCTTCGACGCAGGCCCGGCAGAAAGTACATTCAAAGGAACAGATCATCGCGTCGGTTGATTCTGGCGGCAGGTCACAATCACAGCGTTCACAGTTCGGGCGAAGTTCAAGCATAGAAGAAGTGTATCCCGCCGAATTGTTGGTACGACACGAAAAAACCGTCCGCATCTGCGGACGGTTTTTATGTGATTCGTTTGCCGCTGGTTTAGCTGGCGTGAGCAGCGCGGTATTCACGCAGCCACTGCGGACGAGCAACATCGACCTCGTATGGATCAACATGCACGCGCCCGTTCTTCTGAAAAACAACTTTACCCGTCGTCACCGAGTAGAGCGTGTCGTCCTTGCCGATGCGAACACCGAACCCGGGCTTGAACTTGGTGCCACACTGGCGGATGATGATAGAACCGGGCTTGGCCGATTCGCCGCCGTAGAGCTTCACGCCGCGGTACTGCGGGTTCGAGTCGCGACCGTTCTTGGTTGAGCCTTGGCCCTTTTTATGTGCCATAACACAGTTCTCCGTCAATCTGATCCAAAGCCATTGGCTCTGGATCGGTGTTTTTCATCTCTGCGACACAAATCGGTCGCGGGGGCAAGCGTAGGCCCGAACTGGGCATTCGTCTAGCCAAATCCTGCTGCTGACTGCTCTTGGGGTCGAAATTACCGCATCACCCATCGTTTTTCAGCCAGTTCAAACGGCGTATCGCCCTGCTGGGCGAGTTCGCCCGGCGTCGAGTACCGCAGCATCAGGGTCTTGCGGAGGGTGTAGCGGTGCGGATCATCGGTCTCGCGTCCGACGATGTAGGACTGGAACTCGCCGCTGAGCCCAGCGAAGAAGACCGTCACCTCGTCGGCTTCAAGATCACTCGCAGGCCAGATCACCACCCCATCGCGGGCATGCTCGACGCCTTGGAGCACATTCGACACAATATCAATCTGCGATTCCAGAAGCGGGTTATCGAGCCGCTTCATGATCTCTTCCGTCACCGCACTCGACACATCGCGCCCAGAGCGGAGCACATTGGCGTTATCGCTCATCAACTGGACATCAGGCGCAAAGAGTTTCACCCCGCCCCAGTGATTGGTCACTCTATAAGTTAAATAGTAATAAGGCTTGGCCCCATCGCCCTCATCCACCCACGCCAACCGGAGCGGCCCATTCTCAAAGGTGAACTCCCACTGCGTCGCCACCGGCGAAGGCTCGGGCGCTGCCAGAGCCTGCGGGACAGTGCTCAAAAGCGTGCCCACCCCGATCGCACCCGCTGCGATCACCAACGAGCATCGTCGAAAAATCCGATTCGCATCGTGGGATGGTGTCTGTTCTTTGGAGTCAATCGAGCTAATCATGCGGCTTCCCGTTCTCTGGTGATGGTTCTATTGGCTGGGTCTGCTGTCGAGTTCTTCTTGGGCAGTAGTGTAGTGTATGCCCGGTGGGCGTCAAATGTATTCGCAGACAACACCCCCAAGTTCCATGCGATCCCCTCAAATCTCCACTATCATACCAACAACCACCAAAGCACCACCAATACACACCAATGACTCAGACCTCCCCCATCCAAACCCAACAAATCCCCCACGAACTGCGCCTCTCCGCTGCCGAGCGACTTGTCTCTGCCCCGGGCCGGCGCGATGCCGCCCGTCGGCTCATCGCCTCCGCCTCATCCCACGGCATCGACCTCAACCTCATGTGGGGGGTCATCGAAAACCCCGAACGATCATCCCCAAATCCCAAAAAAGCCCGCCCACGCGTCCGCCAGACGGTGCTGGCGGTCCTCGGCGCAGGGCGCACCGCGATGCTCTTCCTCCCAACCCCAGACCCCGCAGATCGCACGCTGGGCACCGCCCAAACCCAAAGAAACGAGATCGCCGCCTCCATCCAGGCCTGCCTCGAAGGGCTCCGGGCCTGGGCCCCCGCCAAGGTGACGCTCGGGCAAACCCTCGTCAGCGAAAACGAGCAATGGGCACACAGCGCCTGCATCGAGGCCGGGATGCGCTCAGTCGGCACGCTTGACTACCTGCGCAAGCCCGTCACCTTGGCCGACCTCACGGGCCCGCCTCCCAACTGGCCCGGCGGGATCGAGGTACGGGCGATGGACTCGATCCAGGCAGACCGATCGCTGCTCATCGAGGCCCTCGAAGGGAGCTATGAGCAAACCCTCGACTGCCCAGAACTCTGTGGGCTGCGTTCTATGGAAGATGTTGTTGATTCCCACATGGCTACGGGCGAGTTTGACCCATCCCGCTGGCATCTGGTCTTCAAGGACGGGCAACCCGCCGGGTGCTGCCTGCTCTCGCATTGCCCGCCCAACAACACCGTCGAACTCGTCTACATCGGCATCGCCCCCATCGCCCGCGGGCTCGGGCTCGGGCAAAGCCTGCTCACCCACGCCATCGGCTCATTGGGCCCGATGGACATCACCGAGGTCACCTGTGCTGTCGATAATCGCAACGCCCCGGCCCTGCGAATCTACGACGCGATGGGGTTTGAGCGATTCGATGCGCGGGTTGGATTCGTCTCGTCAATCACCGCTCGGGCGTAAAGTGCTTGGGCGCATGGAAGAGCGGCGTTGTGCACATTTTGATCGCAGACTTGTGCATAAGTTTGAGCAATGGTGGATGAAAAAAACTTTCTGCGCCTAAGTCCATGACCCACCACGATCAGCATCTTCGCACCACTTTTCACACGCGATTGTCGGTTGCGAAAACGATCGAGAGACTCTATGCTCTGCTCTGCCCGTTAGGATTGACAGGCATGTTTGACTCGATCGCTGGATCACTCTGAGGGGACACTCAGAACCCACTGCCGCGACGCCAAAGGCTCTTTACAGGGCATGCTCTTTGCGAGCACTTGGCTGCGTATGCAACGCTGATTTGTTTGTTTGACAAACGCTGTGCGAGGGCACAGGGGCGCGATCGGTCTGCACGATTGAATGGACTCGCTTGAAGAGTACTGAAGAAGAGAAGCATTGCTCGCTCAGCAGGACGGGGTGCACGGGGCGCGATCGGATCGCGCCGGCACAACTGCAATGAGCGGTCAAGGACGACAAGAGGCATCGGCGTGCAGAATCCACCAAACCACACAGACCACGCACCATTGAGCATGAACGCGAGCATGAACGCGCACGCCGGGCTCAAGGCGCAATCCCACTTGCACCCCGGAATCCAATCCGGGCCCGAATCCCATCGCATGGACTCCTTGCGCGGGGCGGGGACTTCCCAAACGACTACAGATCACCCCGTCGGCCACCTTGCCGATCACGCCATCGACCCGCGCCGCTCGATCCCCAATCCCCCGACGAATCTCAATGCCCAGATCGACGAGCCTCAGGTTTGCGCACGAATCGGCGACGAGCTCACAGCGGGCGTGGTCGATGTCTGCGAGCAGATCCGCCATCGGCTCTGCGAGAGCGTCGGGCACAACCGCGTCCGGCGATACCTCTCGGGCACCGTCTCCATGCGCTACCTCGAACCCGATGGGATACTGATCACCGCTGGCGATCAGTTCACCCTCGACATGATCGAACGCCGACTCGGCGATCCGCTCCGCGTGGCGGCCCAGTTTGTCCTCGGGACCATCGCCCCCCGCATCCGCTACGAGGTCGATCCATCCCGACACGATCTCCCGGGGCATCCCACCGACCAACGCAACCAGACCGAGCAGAAACCCGGACGCGATGCCCATGCCTCTGCTTCAACCCAGGCATCAGCGCAGGCATCCACCCACCCCCTGGCCAACCGATTGCCCGCCCAAGCCGGGGCTCGGCGGATCACACGAACCCAGAGCAAGCTCCCGGTCTGCCCGACACTCGAACGCTTCATCGTCGGCGCATCGAATCGGCTCGCCTATGAATCCGTCAAGCGGGCCATCCAAGCCGGCACCGACACCGTCCCCGTCTTCGTCCACGGCTCATGCGGCGTGGGCAAAACACACCTCCTCCGGGGCGCGACCCACTACGCCCGATCCATCCGACCCGGATGCAAGGTTCGCTACACCACCGGCGAAGCATTCACCAACGGGTTCGTCACCGCGATCCGCACCCGTTCCGTAGAAGCCTTTGCCAAGAAGTTCCGCGGGCTCGAGCTGCTGTGCATCGACGACATCCACCTGATGGCTGGCAAGCAGGCGACCCAGCACGAACTCCTCCAGATCTTCAACACCCTCTCGCTGGGCGGGTGCGCGATCATCCTCGCATCCGATGCCCACCCCCGCGAGATCGCCCGGCTCGACCAGGCGCTGGCTTCGCGCTTCTCCGCTGGGTTGGTCGTCAAGGTCGAAAACCCTGACCACAATCTCGCCCGTCGGCTCGTCGCGCAGATCGCGGCCGACAAAGGCATGATGCTCGATCAGGCAGGTGTACAAACCATCGTCGATCGTGTCGGGATCGGGCAAGGCGCGACCGTCCGCGATCTCGAAGGCGCGGTCATCCAGATCCAAGCGGTCACCCGCCTGATGGACCAATCGAGCCGAGCCCAGACGCCGACGAATCCCCATGGGCACACCTCGCCCCGCACCCCCACGATGAACCACATCCGCCGGGCCCTCTCGCTGCGCGATGGCAGCGAAGACCAACGCTGCTCGGGCCCAATCGCCCTGAGCACGATCATCACCCGCATCTGTCAGGAGATGCTGGTTTCCAAATCCGATCTCACGGGCAAGGGACGCCAGAAAAAGGTCGTGATGGCCCGCGAACTCATCGTTCACACCGCCCGATCCCTCACCAGCAAGAGCTTCCCCGAGATCGCCTACGCCATCGGTCGCCCAAATCATTCAACCGTCATCACCGCTGCCAAGCGATTCAAAGACCGGGTCGCCAAGTGCCAACCCGTCGCGGTCGATTGCCCCCACGACGGCATGCCCGCGGGCGAACTCGCCGAACTCATGGCCACCCGAGTCAATAGCTCCCCATGACATTTGGCGATTTGAATACCTACAATCCATCCATATGACTGACCCTTCGCCCTCACCTTCGCCCGCACCAAGGACTAAAGCAATCTTCTTTGATGATGCCAAAGGCATCCTCTCGCCGCTCAATGACCTGCGCCCGACCTATGCCATCCGCACGGGCCCGCTGACCATCGCCGAGCGATTGACCCTGGCATTCGATCTCGATGTGGTGGGTGTTATTGTCCCCCAGCCTATCGCCGAACTCACCGCTGAGGGCACGACGATCCCGGTTAATACGCCACCCGAAGAATCGAACGAAGAGATCCTGCTCATCAACGCCCGGTGCCCGCTCCCCGTCCGCGCCATCACCGAGATCACCCTGGGGCAGGTGCTCATCGAAGAAGACACCCAAGACATGATCGCGGTTCGGCTCAGCGCAGCCGATGTCCGTCGGCTCCTCACCGGCGATCACCCAGACATGACCCCCATCGCCATCGCAGGCAAGCACCTGATGAACCGCCCGTGGGACTGGAAACACTTCCGCGATGCATCGCTCGAGTTTGATCTCCAGGTCATCGCCCAGCGGATGCGAAAAGTGGACACCGCCCCACCGGCCGTCACGCTCATTGGCTCCGAAGGCATCGCTATCTCACCCGAAGCACAGGTCATGCCCGGGGCCATCCTCAACTCAACCACAGGCCCGATCGTCATCGAAGAAAACGCCACCATCCACCCCGGCGCGATCATCACAGGACCAGCCTACATCGGCCCGGGCAGTTCCGTCCTCGAACACGCCAACATCAAGCCCAACACCGCCATCGGCCCGGTCTGCAAAGTCGCTGGCGAAGTGGGCGGCTCAATATTCCAAGGCTACGCCAACAAAGGACACGACGGGCACCTCGGCGATTCATGGATCGGCGAATGGTCCAACCTGGGCGCGGGCACCACCAACTCGAACCTCCTCAACACCTACACCCTCATCAACGCCCGCGCAACCGCCGATGCGAGCATGGAAAAAACCGCCGAGACATTCCTCGGCGTCACCATGGGCGATCATGTCAAAACCGCCATCTCCACCCGCATCATGACCGGCGCCATCGCCCACCTCGGCACCATGTTCGCCGCCACCGCCCCCCTCGCCGGCACAACCGACCCCTTCTCATGGCACACCGACGCAGGCATCAAGAACTTCCGGCTCGGCAAGTTCGTCGATGTCTCCCTGGCCATCATGCAACGCCGAGGCATCCAACAATCGCAGGCCTATAGCCGAAGGTTGACCGTGCTCCACGAAACCATCACCGGGCAAGAAGCCTTCAGTTGGCCCGGCAAGGATTTGAGCCATCTCAACAAGCAGGACGAATAATGTGGCTCTGGATCATCAGCCTGTCATTGATCGGATTTTCAACGATCATACTTGTGTCTCAGTATGTCTATGTGATCTTCTTCCACAAACTCGAACGCAACGGCTCATACACATTCCCACCTCCCCTCTACGGGCTGATGATCTTCGTCGGCGTGCTTATCCTACCTGTTGAGCTTCCGATCAACCGGTTCGCCCTCGCAACACTGGGTCTGCTTTTCGATCCTTTTGTCCTCAGTCTGCTCTATCTCCCATTGCATTTTCTACTGGGGAAGCATCGCCGTACCAAAGACGATTGAGCCAGTCCCGGGTGCCACTGCTTGACCGTCTTCGGCAAGCAGTGTCTCCATCCCCACGAATCCCAAAGCCTCCCATATCCGATTTTCTTGAGATTCTCGCAGGAATCCCTTGCCAGATCGAGCCCTGATCGCCGACAATGCGCTCTATGTCCAATCAAGATATCCCGCTCTCCAAACCCAATCTCTCAACCCTTGAAGAAGAACTCGTCCTCGAGGTCCTCCGATCGGGTCGGCTCTCCATCGGCCCCATGCAGGAACGGTTCGAAGAGCTCATCGCCCAACGCTGCGGCACAACCCATGCCATCGCCTGCTCATCGGGCACCGCCGGGCTCCATATGATCCTCATCGCACTCGGGATCGGCCCCGGCGACGAGGTCATCACCACCCCATTCTCATTCATCGCCTCGTCCAACGCCATCCTGTATGTCGGTGCCAAGCCGGTGTTTGTTGATATCTGCCCGACGAGCCTCAACGCGAACCCCGAGGAGATCGAGCGAAAAATCACCCCCCGCACCAAAGCCATCCTCGCCGTCGAAGCCCTGGGCAACCCCAAGCACATGGACACCTACGCCCGCATCGCTGCCCGATATGAGATCCCCCTGATCGAAGACTCATGCGAAGCCCTCGGCACCGTCTACAACGAGCAGCGGGCCGGGGCGTTCGGGCGGGCCGGGGTCTTCGGGTTTTATCCCAACAAACAGATCACCACCGGCGAGGGCGGGATGATCGTCACCAATGACGATCGGCTCGCCGACACCTGCCGATCCCTACGCAATCAAGGACGCGCCATCGCGGGCAAGGGCTCGGTCGCCACGGGCTCACAGAGCGGGAGCTGGCTCCATCACGATCGGCTCGGGTTCAACTACCGCATGTCCGAGTTCGCCGCAGCCATCGGCGTCGGGCAGATGCAACGGCTCGACGAACTCATCGAAGCCAAGGGACAGGTCGCCGACCTCTACATCGAGCGGCTTCTGGCCATCCCCGAACTCATCCTCCCCACCGTCGACGACGCCTGCACCATCATGAGCTGGTTCGTCTTCGTCGTTCGGCTCGCAGCCGGATACACCAGCGAAGAACGCGACCGCGTCATCGCCGGGCTTCGGCTCCACGACATCGGCGCGGGCGACTACTTCCCCTGCATCCACCTCCAGCCGATCTACCAACGCGCCCTCGGGCTCCCCGAAGGCAGCTTCCCGATCGCCGAGCGCGTCTCCCAACGCACCATCGCCCTGCCCTTCTACGCCGGGATGAATGCCCGCGAGGTAGACCTCGTCGCCCAGACCCTCGAACTCATGATCTCCCGCGAAAACCTCTCCCGAAGAATATAAATCCCAAGCCGTCATCCCCACTCCGGGTGCCACTACTCGCCGTCTTCGGCGCAGTAGTGTCTTCACGCCTCACACCGGGTGCCACTGCTTGACCGTCTTCGGCAAGCAGTGGCTTCATCCCCCCGACACACACGCCCGCTCAATCAACTCCACCGACCCCCTGGGCACAATCATCCCCACCGACCCCGCATCATCACCAATCACCACAAAGTACCGATCCCGCCCCCACTTCGTCATCGGCTTGACAATCACCCGCGTATCTCCCCACCGCCCACTCTTCTTCAACCGCTGCGACCACCCGCCCCACTCCCAGCCCTCGGGATCAACCGCCAGCCGATTGATCCCGCTAAAGAGCCCATTGCCCCAGATCGCCCACCGCAAGAGAATCACGAGGAACAACGACCAAATCGCCAATCGAACCTCGAAATAGCCCACTTGCGAAGATGATTGCATAATCAATGTCAGCCCAAACATCAGCAGATAAATCACCCCATCTGCCGCTGCAACCAACCGGACCACCACCCCGCCCTGATCGCTCAACGACACCATCTCCCGCTCACCCGAAGCCTCAACCCCATCATCCAACAACGCCCGCTTCACCCACCCATCAACCCCCACCCTGTACCATCCCGGCGCAAGCTGGGCGATGATGTTGTTGCGATAGCGCACATAATAATCCCGATCGCTTTTGCACACCCATGCCGCGTAGCAAAGCGCGAGCAGGAGCACACCCAAATGAGCCCATCTTGCTGTTTCAAGGGGGAATATTTCAAAGAATATCCCGCCGACAACAAAGTCAAACGCGATCACCATCGCCCCGACCCGCTTGATCTTGATCTGCTCAAACATCGCAAACACCTGAAGCGCCGGCGTGCTCGGCGATGTCCCTTTTCCCTCATTCATCATCCCCCCCATCGCGCAACTCAATCGCCTCGCCCCACAACTCGCTTTCTCGCTCTCTGAGCACCTGTGGATCAGGCTGATACCCTCGATACGCAGATTGATACAGATTCACACATATATCCTTGCGATACCCCGCCCCACATTCCGGACACACGCCCCGATCTTCCAACCCAACCAACGAGTATCGACACCACGGGCACAAGAACCAATCGCTGCGAGCCAGCCTCGCCTTAGTGCGTGCCTGGATCCCTCTGGGTAAGAACCAGACCAGAATCAGCACGGGGATCACCAAGAAATGCAGCCACGGGATCGAGATCAGGGACCCGATACCGACGAAAACAAACAACGAGATCAGCATCCCATAGCGGAGCGTGCCAAGTTGCTTGCTCACCCCCCGCCGAGGGTCCCACCGCTTGTCGATGAGCATCTTGAGTTCTTTCTCCGATTGTTCATTCATCACGGCTCCGATCCCGCTCGCGAAGTGCCCGAGCCCAGAGTTGTGCTGACCGAGTATTCACAACTTTGCTCGCTGCGGTATATGACGCAGGTTGAAATATCTGTTTCAACAATGCTTGTGACACGGCTCTATCAAACCCTTTTCCACATTCTGGGCATATACCACGATTGGAAAGTCCCGTGATGGAATGATGACACCAAAGACACAACTCATAATCACACTCTTTTCCAGCCAACTCAACCTTTGCTTGAATCCATGTGGCGCGAAACACCCAAGCAATAAATACGACCATCCCCGCAATAGCACCAGCCGCTTGCCCTTTCCAACCTGCGACCAAACCGCCGAGATATCCGAAAGGAATAGCGAGTGGAGCTGATAATAACAAAATCAGAATCCATCCGACAAAGTCCGCCAGAACTAATACACCAACGATTTTTCGTACAATACCTTGCGCAGTACCAAACCCTCGACGAGGATCTTTCACTCCCAGTACGAGCCTTCTGATTTCGCGTTTCGTTCTCTTCTCCATACCAGAATCATAGCCCAACCACCCCTATCCTCCCTCTAATGAAAACCCTCTACCTCATCGACGGCTACGCACAGTTCTTCCGCGCATACCACGCCATCAGAACACCCATGACCTCCCCGGTCACCGGCGAACCCACCAACATGACCTATGGCTTCGTCGGCATGCTCCTCAAACTTCTCAAAAACGACGGCATGCACATGCTCGGCGATGGTAAGGCCGACTACATCGCCGTCACGCTCGACATCTCAGGCGACAAAGGCACCTTCCGCACCCAACTCTACCCAGACTACAAAGCCAATCGCGACGCCCCGCCCGAAGACCTCTTCCCTCAAGTCAACCGCGCCATCGAAATGCTCGAAGCCATCGGCGTGCCCGTCATCGGATGCGAAGGGTTCGAAGCCGACGATGTGCTCGCGACCATCGCGACCGACTTCTCATCCAAGCACCCCGACATCCGCGTGCGGATTATCTCCAAGGACAAAGACCTCAAACAACTCCTCGGCGAGGGCACGCCTCCTACTCTTCCACCGACCGAGATGTACGATGTCCACAAAGACCAACTCATCACCGAGCAAGACCTGATGGAAGACCTGGGCATCCGCCCCGACCAGATGATTGATCTGTTGACTTTGATGGGCGACACCGCTGACAACATCCCGGGGGTGCCCGGCATCGGGATCAAGACGGCTGCCAAGTTGTTGGTTGAGTTCGACACCCTCTCAGGCGTAATCGAGGCTGCAAAACAAGGACAAATCAAGGGCAAGCGCCAAGAAAACATCCTCGCCTCCGAGCCTTCATTGCCCTTGTCCAAAGAACTCGTCACCCTCCGCCACGATGTCCCGATTGAACTCAATCTCGACAAATGCAAAGCCGACACATTCGATCTCCCCAAACTCATTGACTGGTGCAAAGAGTTTGGATTCAACCGCTACCAAGACGACATCAAACGCATGATCGCAGGCGATGAACCGGTCGAATCAAAGCCAATACAAAAGAAAAAAACACCCGAGCCCTTCGGCCTCTTCAACCAACCCGAAGCCACCGATGCGCCCGCGGTCGAAGTTGATGGCAACTACACCATCGTGCGCACAAAGGATGCGCTCGACAAACTCACCAAAGAACTCAAAGCCGCCCCACTCATCGCTGTGGACACCGAGACCACCCACATCCGCCCGATGTGGGCCGAGCTCGTCGGCGTCAGTGTTTCCATCAAGTCCGGCACCGGCTACTACATCCCCACCCGCTCGCCTGATCCATCGTCGCACCTCGACACAAAGACCGTCATCGACGCGCTGCGTCCAATCCTCGAAGACGAATCCATCGCCAAGGTTGGGCAGAACATCAAGTACGACTTGTTGATCTTCCAGAACGCCGGCATCACCCTGCGCGGCTTTGTGCCTATAAACGAAGCCTCAAATCCTATATCATGCGCAGGCGACACCATGATCGCCTCCTATGTCCTCGACTCGTCCCGATCATCACACTCGATGGATAACCTCGCCCTCGCCTTCCTCGATCGCACGAATCTTTCCATCAAAGACCTCATCGGCACCGGCAAGAACCAAAAACGATTCGACGAAGTCCCCCTCGAACTCGCCGGCCCATACGCAGCCGAGGACGCCGATGTGACGCTCCAACTCAACGAGCAACTCGCCCCGATGATCCACAGCGAACCATCGCTCGAAAAACTCTATCGCGAGGTCGAGATGCCGCTCGTCGAAGTCCTCGCCGCCCTCGAACACAACGGCGTGCTCGTCTCCAAATCCGAACTCAATAACCAAGAAGCCCGTCTCCAGAAACGCATCGACGAACTTGTGCGCACAATTGATGATGAATCCAAGAGCACCATCGCCCGCACCTTCGATCTCAATAGCCCCAAGCAACTCTCGGCTGCCCTCTTCAACAAGCCCGACGACGAAATCGAAGGCTTGGGCATCAAACCCATCAAGAAAACCAAGACCGGTTTCTCCACCAACGCCGAGGTCCTCGAAAAGCTTGCGCTTGATCCAGAAATCGAAACAACCATCCCCGCGCTCATCCTCGAATACCGCCAACTCACCAAACTCGTGAGTACCTACCTCAAAGCCCTCGCTGACGATATCCACCCCAAAACAAAGCGAATTCATGCGAGTTTCAACCAGACCGTCGCCGCGACAGGCCGCTTGAGTTCGTCCGATCCCAACCTCCAGAACATTCCGATCCGCTCCGACATCGGGCGTGAAATCCGCAAGGCCTTCGTCGCCCCCGATGGGCACCAACTCATCTCCGCCGACTATTCCCAGATCGAACTCCGCATCCTCGCCCACCTCTCCGACGACCCCGCCCTCATCGAAGCATTCCTCGCCGGCGAGGATATCCACCAGGCCGTCGCGGCGCAGATCAACAACATCCCACTCGATCAAGTCACCAAGGAACAACGCTCGGGCGCCAAGATGGTCAACTTCGGAATCGTCTACGGCGTCACCCCCTGGGGGCTCGCCCGTCGGCTCAAAGTCTCGAACACCGAAGCATCCGAGATCATCGACAACTACAAAGCCAAGTTCGCCAACATCACCTCGTTCCTCGACCAGTGCGTCACCTTCGCCCGATCCCACGGCTATGTCGAAACCATGCTCGGACGACGCCGACCGATCAACGACATCGACGACCGCAACCCCCAACGCAAAGCCCTCGCCGAGCGCATGGCCATCAACTCCGTCGTCCAGGGTTCCGCAGCCGATCTCATCAAACTCGCGATGATTGATCTCCACCAACGCATCCAAGCTGCTGACGATTCATCGCCATTGCACAACACCAAGATGATCCTCCAAATCCACGACGAACTCGTCTTCGAAACCCCCACCGACCTTGCACCAAAGGCCAAAGCCCTCATCGTCGAACGCATGGAAGCCGCGATGGATTTGAAGGTGCCTCTTACAGTCGATGCGCATGTGTCGAGTGATTGGTTTGGGGGGAAATAAGAGACTCTCCTCCCCCGGGCTTCCGGGGGAGGTGGCCCGACAAAGTCGGGTCGGAGGGGGTCTTTCTTCTCCCCATTACCTACTGCCCATTGCCTTCTTTCAGAAGGCCCCCTCCGTCTCACTTCGTTCGACACCTCCCCCGCAGGCGCGGGGGAGGAGAGAAGAGCATACACTTCCACCGTGACCACCACCCGCCCCCAAACCTGGACCACCCGCGATCTGCTCGCCTGGATGAGCAACGCCTTTGAATCGGCGGACCTCGATTCCCCCCGGCGCATGTCCGAGATGCTCCTCGCCCATGTCCTCGGGTGCAACCGACTCCGCCTCTACATGGAGACCGACCGCCCGGCGTCGCCGCTTGAACGCGACACACTCCGCGATCTGGTCAAGCGAGCCCTCGCTCACGAACCCATCCAATACCTCGTCGGCGAAGAGGTCTTCTTCACCATGCACTTCAAGGTCGATCCCCGCGTGCTCATTCCACGCCCATCGACCCTGACCATCATCGAAGAAATCCTCCAGCACGCCCGCAACAACCCGGCTGACAATGCGCTGCGCGAATCCGACGCGGGCACCGGGATCATGATCGCCGACATCTGCACCGGCAGCGGATGCATCGCTGCTGCCCTGGCCAAGAGCCTGCCGGGCGCTCGAGTCATCGCGACCGACATCTCCGAAGACGCGCTCGAAGTTGCGCAACACAACATTGCCAACCACAAACTCGAAGACCGCGTCGAACTCATTGCAGGCGATCTGCTCGAGCCGATCAACACCCACCCCATCGCGGGCAACAATGCTTCGCTCCACTACCTCTGCTCGAACCCGCCGTATATCCCTGACCATGAATGGGACGCCATCGAACCCAATGTCAAAGACCACGAACCCACCCTCGCACTCCGCGCCAACAACCACGGCATGGAGTTCGTCGCCAAACTCATCGAAGATGGCCCACGCTTGCTGACAACTGACGGCATGCTCCTCATCGAGATCGCCTCATGCAATGCCGAGCAATGCCTGCAACTTGCAAACGCACATGAACTGCTCGAAAATGCCCGCATCGCCAAGGACAGCGACGGGCTTGATCGTGTGCTGGTCGCCATTCGAAAATAGCCCTACACCCGTAGCACAGGCGTCCCGCCTGTGTCTTTTTTATACTGTTCAAGTCAAGGAAGACACAGGCGGGACGCCTGTGCTACGCGCTTTAGGCACTCTCGATCCCCAGCGCCTCGCGCACCTGCCCCATCAGCAGCTCAATCTCAAAGGGCTTAAAAAGCACACTCTGCAGCCCATCTTGCGAGGCACGCACAATCGAATGATGCGGATCATACCCAAACCCCGTCATCAGAATCACAGGCACATCCGGGCAGTGCTTGCGTGCAGCACTAAACACCTCGTACCCGTTGCGATCGGGCATCTGGATATCCGAGATCACCAGATCGAATGGCTCGGTATGATTCGTCGCGATGGTTTCGAGCAATCCGATCGCCTTGGCGCCGTCGGCGACCACCATCGTTTCGCATCCGCGATGCGAGAGCACCTCGCCGATGATCTTGCGGATCCGAGGGTTGTCGTCCACAATCAGCACCCGCTTGCCGATCAACGCCGGGTCTTTCTCCCGTTCGAGCATCGCATGGTCAACCCCGAGCAATGTCTGCGGCCCGCTCGCCACCGATTTCACCCGGTTCCGGATCGATTCCACATCCACCATGATCCGCTTGATATGGGCCTTCGTCTCGGGATCAGCATCACTATCGTGCTCGGTCAGCCACCCGATCTCCTGCACAATATCATCCAGAGGCTCATTGATCTCCCCCGTCACCCGATCCGAAACCACCAGGTTCGTCTCGGTCCGCTCAGTCACCAACAACTGGAGCATGTGCAGCGCCATCGCGACATACCGACCAAATATCTCGGCGAACATCCGGTCCTGATCGTCAAACGCGCCGGGCTGTTGGGATTCGATGTCCATGATCCCGATCACCCGATCCGAAACCCGCAGAGGCACCGTCAAACTCGAACGCGCCCCGCAGAGCCCGGGCAAGAACCGCTCGTCTTGCATCGCATCATTACAGATATAACTCTGCCCCGTCGAAGCGACATGACCAGATATCCCGCTGCCATCTTCCTCCAGAAACAAATCCAGATCATAGATCTCCGATGGAAAACCAGACTGCATCACCATTTCAAGCTGATTTGTCTGCTGGTCGATCAGGAAAATCCCGAAATGATCGAAGTTCAACAGCTCACTCGAATACCGCACGATCCGCTTTTCGAGCAGCGCAAGGCGCTCCATCGCGTTCATCTCGCGGATCTCTTTCACATCGAGCCGAACCAGTTCAAACCCCGCACGATCCAGAGCATTCATTTTTTTCTGCGTGTGCTTGGCGATCGTCACATCGCGGACAATCGCTGCCACCCGACCCGCGTGCACCCCCGCGTCATCCCGATCCGTCAACCCGGTGATGTAGATGTCATACACCTGCACGCCATCGCCTGAGACCAACTCGTGCTTGGTCACCACCGCCCCGCGCGCGTCGTGGTGCAGTGAAGCCACCGAATCCGCTGCCTGGACACACAGCGATTGAACCTCCTGGCGTGTTTTATCATCAAGCCCTTGGAAGAAATCGTTGCTCCAGCTCACTTCCCCGTCCGTATCGACAATACAGATTCCCTCGCCGAGCGCCCTGAGCACCGCACCGAGCCCGGCTTCATCGGGCTCTTCGACAATCTCGAACCGATCGCCCACGAGCGCTCTGATCTCTTGGGCCATCCCGCGATGGGCTCCAACAATGACAAGCTTGGGTTGCGTTTCTACCATGAATCGGCAGCTTCCAAACAAAGTAGGGCGTCACCTGATAACATATCATCGCCCATCGTGTATATCCTCTACCTCTTCGCACAGTATCCCGGAGGGATTCTTCCTGAGTCAACCTTTCTGAATCTTTCGGCCGAAAGACTCAATAGATGCCACTTATCGGCTAACTGACCCCAAAGGCTGTGAAACACGCATGATTCTCGTTCGAGAAATCTCAAAATCGTTCGGCTCGCTCAAAGCGGTCAAGCAAGTATCCTTCGAACTCCCAGAAGGACAGATCGCAGGATTATTGGGACCAAACGGAGCAGGCAAGAGCACCACCATCCGCATGATGACTGGGTTCCTTACCCCAGACCAAGGCTCCATCTCCATCGTCGGGCACGATATCCAAACCCAACCCGACAAAGCCAAGTCCCTCATCGGCTACCTCCCCGAAAGTGCCCCGATTTACCCGGAAATGAGCGTCAAAGGGTACCTCAAACACCGCGCTAAACTCTATTGCGTCCCCGGAAGAGACATCGGCCCGGCCATCGACAAAGCCATGGCCACCACCCGGATCACCCAGGTCGCCAAAAGACGCGTCGGGCACCTCTCGAAGGGCTACCGCCAACGCGTCGGGCTCGCAGCTGCCTTGGTCCACAATCCGCAGGTCTTGATCCTCGATGAACCCACCAACGGGCTCGATCCCACCCAGATCCATGAGACCCGCTCGCTCATCCGCGAGCTCTCCGAGCACCGCACCACCCTCGTCTGCTCGCACATCCTCCCCGAGGTCGAGCGGACCTGCGATCGCGTGATTGTGATGGCCGGCGGCGAGATCCGAGCCGACGGCACCCCCCGCGAACTCATCAACGCCTCGCCCGGCCCCGTCCGCTACATCGTCGAGATCCGCACCAACCCTTCCGCCGGGATCGAGCACGCTTTGCGCCTGCTCGCGAGCATCCCAGGCGTCGCAGCCTCCAAACCGGCTCCAGACCAACCAATGGACGCCGCAGCGGGGTGGTCCACCATCGCCATCGAAGCGGCTCCGGGTGAATCGGACCTCCGCGAAGCGATCGCTGCCAAAGCCGACGACTCAGGGCTCTTTATCCGCGAACTCCGCAAGATCGTCCCAACCCTCGAATCCCTCTTCATCCAGCTCGTCGATGCCCCCGAGCCCGCCCAGTGCTCACCGACCACCACCCAAGGCGGTGACGCATGAGCCGAACCATCACCATCGCCCAACGCGAGCTCAGTTCGATGTTCCGCGTCCCCGCCGGGTGGATCGTCATCGCCCTCTTCGCCTTCCTCACCGCGGTGCTCTTCGTCAACCAGACCATCGTCCCGGGTCAGCCCGGCACGCTGCGCTACTTCTTCGCCTACTCCGGGTGGCTTTTGATTCCCATCGCCCCGGCGATCTCGATGCGTCTGATGAGCGAGGAATACCGCTCGGGCTCGTTCGAAGCCCTCCGCACCGCCCCGGCGGGCGACTGGGCCGTCACGATCGGCAAATACCTTGGCTCGCTCGCCTTCCTCATCCTCATGCTCGTGCCCACGATCATCTACCCCATCGTCCTGATGCTCGTCTCGAGCCCCGCGCCCGATCTGGGCCCGATCCTTGCTGGGTACCTGATGCTCATCCTCGTCGGGATGCTCTATCTCGCAATCGGGATGCTCGCCTCGTCACTCACTGCATCCCAGACCCTCGCCTTCCTGGGCACCGTCATGACCCTGATCCTGCTGATGGTCATGACCTCGGTGGTCTCGAAGCAGATCGGCGTCGAGACCGGGATCATCCTCGAATCGCTCTCGATCACCGATCGCATCAACGAACTCTCCAAAGGCATCATCGACACCGCCACCATCGCCTTCTTCATCATCGCGACCCTTTGGATGCTCGTGCTCGCTTCGGGCGTGCTCGAAGTCCGTAGGCTCGGCAAATCTCGCCCATTGACCATCATCACCGTGAGCGCCTTCATCCTCGTCACCGGCGTGTGTACGCTCCTCGCCAGCTCGATCACCAATACCTACCACTACCGCATCGATGTCACCTCCACCGGGTCGCACAAACTCTCCGCCCGCGCCACCGGCATCGTCGATCGGCTCACCGACCCCACCGAGATCGTCCTGGCGATCCGCATGAACCAGGCTGACAAACGATCGGTCGATCTCGTCTCCGATGTGCTCGATGCCTACGCCCGATCAAGCGACCAACTCAGCGTCCGCATCATCGACCTCGATTCCCCCGACGGACTCAAACAAACCCAGGCCCTCCTCGCCGAGCTCGTCGAACGCGACGCCCAAGCCATCGCCTCGAACATGGAATCACTGGGATCGAGCATCGACATCCTCCTCGAACTCGCTCCCACCCTCAATCAACTCGCAACTGCCCTCGAATCCATCAGCAACACGATCGACACGACCGACCAACGCCAGCTTAACAACCGTGCCGTCTTCGAGCAACGCGCCTCGATCCTGCGTGTCTACGCCAACGACATCCTCAAGCAGGCCCAGCAGGTCCAGTCAAAGATCGACGCCATCGCACCCACCGACATCTTCCCCTTCGACACCGCAGCCGAGCCCATCGAACGCACCCTCTCGCTGCTGATGAACCAGCTCGACGATCTGGCAACCCAGCTCCAAATCTTCGCAAACGACGAGCCCGATCCTGAACCCGTCGCCATCGCCTCGCCCGCCATCAAGACCATCGAAACCCTCCGCGACCGGGCCGCCATCGCCCATGATCGCATCACCCGCATCGAGCGCATCGACGCGTTGCTCGTTGGACGCGCCCTCGAAACCGGCGAAGCCCTGCTCGTCATCGCCCCGCCCGACCAGGGCGTTGCTGCGGTTGATCTCGATACACTCTTGCCCTCAGCCGATGCCCTTGAGCGGGCGGGCATCTCGGCGGCGGGCGTGATCGGCCCGCGCGCTCAAGAGCTCATCGCCACCGCCATCGCCCGGCTCGTCGCCCCGGTCCAGCCCATCCTCATCTTCGTCCACGGGCACAAGCCCGGCGAACTCCTCGACGGGTCAGCCCTCTTCACCAGATCCGTCGCTCGGCTCGCATCCAAAGGCATCGACACGCTCGAATGGGCCGCCATCGAAAACCCCACCCCGCCGGACCTTGACCAACTCGACCCGCTGGGCATCCGCCCGCTCGTCTTCGCGCTCATCTCCGTCGATTCCTCCGCCGGGTCGGGTCAATCCGGGCTCTCGGGGGTCAATCGGGCAACCGAGATGGGCAAAGTCCTCGCCCGGCTCATCGACCAAGGGCACGCTGTGCTTGTCTCGCTGAGCCCCTCGATCTTCCCCTCCTTCGACGACCCAGACCCCATCGCCGACGCCATCGCGCCCTTTGGGATCATCCCGGATTCTGGTCGTCCGTTGCTCCACAGCAAAGTGGCCACGATGGGGCGCGTCGCTGACCCGTTCACCGCTGTCATCTCTGATCTCAATGACCACCCCATCGCCGACGCCGTCTCAGGACTCAAAGCCATGCTCCCCTGGGTCGTCCCCCTCGAACTCACCGCGATCGAAGATGGAGAAGTCTCGCCGATCATCGAACTCATAGCCGACGACGAAACCTGGGGCGAACAAGACTGGCTCACCCTCTGGCGCACCCCCGCCAACACCCGCAACCTCATGCCCAATCAACCGACCTACACCCCGGGCAAAGATTCCAAGCCTGACACCCAATCCAACTCATGGATCCTCGCGGCGGCTGCCCAGCGAACACACGCAGGCACCGACCAACGCATCGTCGTCATCGGATCCAACGGCTGGTCCACCGACGCCATCACCACCAACGCCGAACAACTCGTCGATGGACGCATCATCACCCTCTACCCCGCCAACCAAACCCTCTTCGATTCATCAATCAACTGGCTCGCAGGCATGGACGATCTCATCGGACCGGGCACCCACGCCCGACCGATCGCCACGATCAAAAACCTCGATCCCAAACAACTCTCCATGATCCGCTGGCTTCTACTCGCCGCCCTGCCCGGGTTCATCCTGATCCTCGGCGCCGCTGCCCGCCTGATCTTCGGCTAGCCCCTGTGCCTCTTTCGCCTCACGCCAGATCGAAAACCGACGGGCGACAAGCATCGTGCACACCATCCCAAGAGGAATCACAATCACCGTCTCGGCGATCCGATTAATCACATCAGCCCCGATCGCTGTCCTCATCGTGATCGTCGCGCCCGACGAGCTGAGCCCCGCAGCAATCCCCACCCCCCACTCGCGGAACCCGAACCCGCCGCCGGTGAATGGAATCAGCTGGGCGATCTGCGACGCAGCCGTAATCAGCACAATCTGCATCGGCGTGATCTCGATCCCCAACATCGCAAACGCACCAGCATACCGCACCATCCACACCACCACATCCGCGTTGCGGAACATCAACCCGAGAAACAAATACCCCACCCGGTGGCTCTTGGCGAACCCGCCGATCGCCAAGAGCAGGCTCAGCCCGATCGGGATCATCAGATACATCACCAGCACGCCCAGCGAAATGTCCTGAGGCACCACCAGCACCACCACCAACGCCCCCGCGCTGGCGATCCCCGCGTACACCATCGACCAGACACTCGCCTCGATCGAATCGCGCACACGGATCTGATTCACCTTGCTGTGATACCCGATGCGCCCGACGAGCCCCGGGCGCATCGGCAGATGATTCAAAAGCCACGCGCTGCCCACCAACGCGAGCATCTCGCCCCGCCCGACCATTCCATGCCGACGGATCAACGCATGAAGACACAACCCCACAAACACCCAGTTGACCATCGGCCCCACAAGCACCACGACCACCGCCCACATCGGCGCATGGCGGATCTGCTCGACAAACCCGCGGAGTGTCTCAGGCTCAGAAAGCAGATACACCCCCGCCCCGACGAGCAGCACCAAGCCAACAACAAACCCGATCCGCTTGCCCGCGCCGCGTCCGACCCGTTGCCCTGATTCATTCGTACCCTCTGCCATGCACTCCCCGCAAACTCAAATCAACCAATCAAGGCCCAAGGAACTGCTTGTTGGGGAACATCGACTCCATCCCGGGCCCGATCAGCCCCAGCGTTGGGGTATTAGTCTCAAGCCTCGCCCGGATGATTCCCGCGATGCTCAGCACCCGCGGATCGCTCACCTGTTCGAGTACCTCAAAGATCGGCGAATCCGCAGCATCGGTCCGTGTCAACAACGCAGACACCAGCACCACCGTATCGACCTTCGAATCAATCAACGCATCCGAGAGCACCAACCCCACCACATGGTCATCAAACGCCATCATCGCGGGCACCTGATGGCGGTGAGGCAGCAACAGAATCATCCGTGCCCGCTCATCGCTCTTGGCATGGGTGTAGGTCTCCATCAACGCCCCCACCACCGCTTGCTGCTCTTCGGCGGCCAGTTCATTGCCCGCAACAGGAAGCAACAGCCGACCCGCACACGCGAGCACCGCCCGCCGACGCGCCAGCTCGTCATCGCTGCTGAGTTGTTCAATCAACCTGGGAACGGGAAACGAAGATTCCTCAAGCACCACCCGCTGAACAATGCCCGTCTCGGCGGTCAGTCCCAAAGGCGAGTTGACAATCCCATAGATTGACGCCTGAGAATCGACCTGGATCTGCGCCAGCGCCGCATCGGACCGACGCGGGCGAAACCCCTGAAGCACCCTCCACCGCTGGCGGATCGAGCTGTTGGGCTGCATCTTGAGAAGCCACTGTGTTTCGACCGAATCCACCGGGACCCGCACCACCATCTCTTCTAATGGACGAAGCCGAAACCGATGGTTCAGCTCCACCACCTTGGGACGGACCGCCCCAACAAACCCCGACGAATCGTCATCAATCCTGGGCACCACCAAAAACCGCGAATCCATAGGCTGCGACGGGCCCACCGCCAACGCGATCGGCGCCAGGTTCTTCAAACGAATCTCGATCGTCGGCTCATCAAGCACCCCGATCCGCTTGCTCGGCTCACTCACCGACAACGCGATAAAAGTCGACGGGCGGGAGTTCATCTGATCGATCCAGTTCGGGATCGTCCCCGAAATCTGCACCATCTGCTTGCCCGCGCCCGTGAGCGTCTTGTCGCCCACACCAAGCTCAACCATCCGCGAACGCGCAAAGGCCCCATACGCATCGAGCGCATACATCCGCGTCAGCCGGGCATACAGCTCGATCGCCTCCTCCTGGCGACCCAGCTTCTCAAGCGAGAGCCCGATCACGACTTCGAGCACCCGAGAATCTGGCAGTTCCCGCGCTAACTTAAGCGCCTGCTCATAGTTTCCCTCAGCATACAACGCCATGGGTTCGATTGGCTCAAAGTACGGCTCGAGCGCAGGCGCCGATTCGACAATATTCTTGATATCGAGTCGAATCTGATCCCCCTCAAGCCCGACGATCGCGCGCATGATCTGAAAATCTGAAAATATACTCACCACCCGCAGCCGAAGCGCGTTCTGATCGATCCCTCGATTGCCCATCGCTTCCGCCGTTCGGATCACATCCCCATTCACCGTCTCCTGGATATCGCCAAGAATATCCTTGATCATCACCTCATCATGCAGATTGTACGACGCGAGCAATCGGAGCTTGTCGATCGAAATGTCATACCGAATTTCCTCGGGCGCCATCAGATCATCCGTAGGCAGATCCGCCTCGATATACGCATCAATCCGTGACTGAGCCTCGGCCCGACGATCATTCAGAATCGGATTCAACTCATCGAGTAAACTCGAAGGCCCATCGAGCTGCCAATCGAGCGCAAAGCGGATCTCATCAATCGACGAGGGCACCCGCCCGGATTCAAGCTTATACAGATTGATCGCGTTATCTAAGAATCGGCGAGCCGGCGCATACGCCCCTTCGCTCGCCAGAATCCGCATGATCGTCATATGAACATTGGGATCAAGCGGATCGGCAAACAACAGCTTGAACTGATAATCCAGAAGCGTCACCGGATCAAACGAAGTATTGCCATACAACTGCGCCGAGAGCGACGCCGCCCCCTTGTACGATGGGTCAAGTTTCGTCGCAAGGTGCAGCCGCTCGATGAACCCGGTCGTGTTGCCCTGCTCGCGCTCGAGCAACGCCGCATCAAGCGCAAGCCGAGAACGCACCGATGGATCAAACGACTTCCCCGCCTCCCCAAGGAACCGTTCATAAAGCTTGAGCCGCCCCTCAAGCGTCTGCTGACGATTAATCACCGAACTCACCAATCGGAGCTGCGCCACCGTATCGAGCGGATCATTGGCGATCACTCGGCGCGTCGCCCGGATCATCATCTCCTGATCCCCCGCCGAGTACGCCGACTCAACGACCGAACGCGCCAGATCAGCATTCGTCGGATCCAGATCCGATGCGATCGAGAGCAGATTCGCCGCAAGCAAATAATCCGTAGGCGTCGGCGTGAGCCTCAACCCAAGATCAAGCACCGCGCTCCGCGCCAGATGCGATGAAACCACCGGATCGGGAACCATCGCTTGATCCCCAGCCGGTTGCCCCCCAGCCAAGCTGGCGATGCCCAAAGCCACTACAGCCCCCAAGCACACCCTGCGCGGCAACCTCACCAATGAATACACAACACCATGAACCATCGTTGACTCCATCAAGTTCCCCATCAATCACGCACTACCCAACCCAAACACCAACCGACGACACCGCAAGTACGATGCTCGATGCGAAGAAGATCGCCCCGAGCCCCCCTTCGATCCGCCGGGCCAAGGCCCTGGGCGTCTGGGGAAAAAGCCGATCAGCAATACAGCACAAAAACACAATCTGAGCACCGCACAACACCGCCACGCCCGCGCTCAGCGAGACCGCCCTCGCCCCGAGCAGTCCCTGATGGTCCTCGCCGATCAACCAAAGCCCCATCACCCCGAGCGCCAAGCTCCAAGGCAACGCCGTCGCGATCACCAGCAACATACTCAACCATCGCCGCGTTGGGGGACTGGGCACGGAAATCTCCACGAAAGGGAACACTCCAAACGAACCCCATCATAGAGCATCTAGGCGATGAGCGTACACCCCTCGCCCAACCGATCTGCCCGGCTTTTTAGCCCAGCGCCATCGCCATCAAGAACTCAGCATTGGTCTTGTGCTTGCCCAATCGCGTCTTGAGCAGTTCCATCGCCTCGACGACATTCATATCCGCCAAGACCTTGCGAAGCCGATACACCAGTTCGAGTTCCTTGGGATCCATCAGCAGCTCCTCACGGCGCGTGCCCGAAGCCGCCACATCAATCGCTGGATAAATCCGCTTCTCGACCAATCGACGATCAAGATGCAGCTCCGAGTTGCCCGTCCCCTTGAACTCCTCGAAGATCACCTCGTCCATCTTCGAGCCCGTATCAACCAAGGCCGTGCCGATGATCGTCAATGAGCCGCCCCGCTCGATCGCACGCGCAGAACCAAAGAACTTCTTCGGCCGCTGGAGCGCATTCGAATCCAAACCACCCGACATAATCTTGCCCGAGTGCGTGATCTCGTTGTTGTACGCCCGTGCCAGTCGTGTGATCGAATCGAGCAGGATGACCACATCCTCGCCGAACTCCACCATCCGCCTCGCCTTCTCAATGACCATCTCGGCCACCGCGACATGGCGGCTCGCCTGCTCATCAAAGGTACTCGCGACCACCTCGACATCCTTGCCCACATTACGCTTGAAGTCCGTCACCTCTTCGGGTCGCTCATCGACCAAGAGCACAAACACATGCATATCCGGATAGTTCTCGTTGATCGCCGCGGTCATCTTCTGCATCAGCACCGTCTTGCCAGTGCGAGGCGGCGCGACAATCAACGCCCGCTGCCCCATCCCGATCGGCGAGACCAGGTCCATGATCCGCATCTCGATGCTCTCGGGGACCGTCTCCAAGAGCAGCCGCTTCTCGGGGTGCATCGGGGTCAGATCCTCAAAGTTCACCAGCTCGTGGAGCTCTTCAGGATTTCGCCCGTTGACCTTATCCACCTTCAACAACGCAAAGTACCGCTCCGATTCCTTGGGAGGCCGAATCGCCCCGCGCACATTCATCCCACGCCGAAGCCCGAACCGACGGATCTGGCTCGGCGAAACATAAATATCATCGGGCCCGGGCAGGTAGCTCATCTCGGCGCTGCGCAGGAAACCAAACCCATCAGCCATAATCTGAAGCGTGCCGTCGCCAAACATAATCCCCTGCTTAGCAGCACGGGCTTTGAGAATCTTAAAAATCAAGTCCTGCTTGGGCAATTGATGGAACTCTTCGAGCCCCTCCTTATCCGCGATTTCGTTGATCTCGTCATGATCCATCCGCTGAAAGTCCGAAATCGTCAGCCCATCGTCCTCCATCTTCCCGCCCGAAGCCGCCACGATCCGCTCGAGCTCTTCCGCCTCGCGTTCGAGTTGCTCGTCGGTCGGCAGCACATGCGATGGGTACATATTCGATGACGATCGCTGGCGCTGATTGCTGCGCTTTGGCCCGTTGTTGTTCGAACCCGAATCGCCCCCGCCCGATGACCCACGCCGCTTCTTATTACGATTTCGTCGCCGACCGCTGCCATCACCCTCCCCGCCGCGTCCTTCGCTGCTTCGCCCATCGCCGCCGCGTCCCTCACCGCCGCGATTCGACGAGCGAGACTGCCCATTATTCGACTGGCCGCCGCTCGATTGGCTGCCATTCGACTGGCCAGAGCTCGACTGCCCGCTGCTCGACCCGCCTTGCGCCGAGCCTGAATCCCCGCCGCCATTGGTAGGCTTGCTCGATTCAGCAGCCTTCGACGCCGGTTTGGGCGAAGGCTTGGACGCGGGTTTAGATTCAGACTTGGGCTTAGGCTTGGATTCAGATTTGCTCACCGCGATGGTCTCCATCTTTGATACCGGCTTCGAAGCAGACTTGCCCTGGGCATTCGCCTTGGCGCGAAGCCTCGAGACCGCTTTGGACTCAGGCTTGGATTCCGCAATCTTGCCAGACTTGTCGCCAGCACTCTTGACCGGCTTCTTCGTCGTGCGCTTCTTCTTGGTTGTCTTCTTCACCGCTGCATCGGCAGCCTTCTTCTCAACAACCTCGGTGGACTTCGCCATAGGAACGATCCTCTTCTGCTGCGTCCATCCCAAGAAACACTCCGGGCGACCCAACTTTATCTCGTACATGTTTTGAAAGGAAAAAACAGGAATGCTGTCTACTGAAACTGGTCAAAGCTCTGAGAATCAAAGCCGGCGTTTTCATATCGGTAAGCAGGTATCGGTTGACTGAGCCCGATGTGATTGGGCCGACCCATCTGGTCGCCTCCTCAATCACAAACACCCAGATGCTTCGTGGAAGATGAACAAGTGCAAGATCAATCGGAAGATCAAGCCGATCCCCCCAGCGTCCGCTGACCCATATCTTTCTGGATCGAAGCGAGCACCCGAGCGACTCTGCCTGCGAGTTCATCAGGTAAGCCAATATTGGCTACTACATAATCGGCCCGTTTCCGCTTATGTTCAAGTCCAAGCTGCGCTTTTTCTCGTTTATCGAGCTCTTGAGCATCCCATCCACGCGAAGATTGCACCCGCGCACGCCGAACATCAGCAGGTGTATCAACAAAAACCACCGCATCACACTCACTATCGACCCCGGCTTCAAACAAAAGCGGCGCGTCAATAATCACCCCCGCCGCCCCGGCTTCGATCGCCTGCGCGATCTGCGCCTTGCGCCGCTCATGCACCAATGGATGGATCAGCCCCTCGAGTTTTCGCCGTTCGTAAGGCTTCTCGAACACAATCTGCGCCACCGCTGCCCGATCAATCCCCCCATCACGCCCCACAACCCCATCGCCCCACCAATCCACCAGCTGCGAAACCACCCCCCGATCACGCATAATCTCCCGCACACTCGCATCCGAATCCGAAACCACACACCCCAGAGCCTCAAACGCCCGCGCCACGGTCGATTTCCCCGATCCGATCCCCCCCACAATCCCAATCACAGGCGTCATCTGCTTCCCCTTGCCCCCAACCGCCATCCGATCCGCCTGGGCCCGGATCATATCAAGCACCCGCTGGGGATGCTCAACCCCGCGCCAGACCAGATCCACCGACCCCGTCCCCGCGCTGGTGATCCCGAGCGACCCGATCCCAAAGAACCGCTCAGCAGGCGGGCGCACCATCACAATGTGCTGAATCCGCCGAAGCGGGATATCTGTCGTCACGCTCCGCAGAATCCCAAACCGGGCAATGATCCGCGCATCGGTCAAAATGTGCCTTCGTGCGCTCCAATCGAGCAATCCAAGCACAAACCGCCCCCCCACAACCACCAACGCCCCGTTGGCCCCCGACACCAACGCCGGCTTATTCATCCCCATCCCAAACCACCGCATCGCCCCCCACGCGATCAAACCCACGAAAAACCACCGCCACATCTGCGTAAACACAAACACAATGTGCGGGCGATCATCAATCAACACCCGCTCCCCATCGGGAACAAGCCCAGCCCGTGATCGCTCACGAGTGGTTGATGCTGATATCTTTGAGAGTTCTTGAGTCATTCACCCAATCATATCGCCTGCAGGAACCAGAACCCATACCGGCCTCAAGTCCAATAAAATCTACAATTATCCCTTATTCACCTTGCTTGAAACCCCTCTATCTGGGATACTTTGCTGTGCGTGGCCAGTTAGGTAACCATGACTGGCCACGCACGAGGGACGCCTAACCACCTCGCTTTGAGCGAGGAATATCGGCCGGGGCACAACACACATTGCTACAAAGCAGAGAGAAAAGAAAGAAGAGAGTGGAAAATGAATATCATCACCAAACTCGCAGCTGCGGCTGCCGTCGTAGTCGCAACTGTTGCACATGCAGGCACGACCAACTTCAATGATCCAGACCTGAGCGCCTGGACCACCGATCGCTACACCCCCGCCGTCTTCCAAACGACCATCTTCGATGGCGACTCAAGGCTCCAGCAAGGCGTCCGGGCTGCAGACAACCAAGCCAATCGCGCAGCCTCATTCGCCTCAGGCTTCTACAACTATCAGGGCATGCAGCAAGATGTTGATGTGGGTGCAACCGCCATCGGTATCGACCTCTTCGTCGATGGCAACTGGGATAGCGGCACACGCGCAGGCATGTGGGGCGTCCTCAATGACGGGCTCGGCGATCTCACCTACCCCATCCTCGAATATGTCGTCGATGGCGAAAACACCCCCGGCACCGGAGGCACCTTCACCGGATTCCGCTACTGGGACTCAAGCTTCGGCTGGACCGCCATCGCCGGAACCTTCGGCACCGACGCCTGGTACACCCTGGGAATCACACTCACCGCAACCGATGTCATCTTCTCGATCAACGGCACAGATGTCGCCACCATCGGCAACCTCGGTGCTGTCCAGATCGACAAGACCATCCTCAATGTCCACAACCAAGGACTCGCAGGCGATTATGATGTCTACTGGGACAACTACACCGTCTCCGTCGTCCCCCTCCCGACCGCTGCACTCGCCGGGCTCGGGATGCTCGGTGCCTTCGCAGGCGCCCGCACCATCCGCAGACGCGCCTAAAAAACCAACACAAGAATCACCACCAAAAAACAACCGCCCGAGCACAATGCTTGGGCGGTTTTTTCATTTCAATACAATCAATCTCACCGCTTAGGAATCGCCGCCTGATCCAGCACCGCGATCTGCGGGTAGTTCCGGTAGTACCCATTATAATCAAGCCCATACCCCACCACGAACTCGTCAGGAATCTCAAACCCGACATAATCCACATGCACATCGACCGTCCGATCCGTCTGCTTGTCGAGCATCACCCCGAGCCGAAGCGAAGCCGGGTTCTGCTTCTCGATCATCGACTTCACCAGCGCAAGCGTCTGCCCTGAATCCAAAATATCATCGAGCACAATAATGTGCATACCCTCCAAGTTATTGGGCAGCTCGGTTGCAAAGTGCGCCCCCTTGGACCGCACCGATTCACCGGGATAGCTCGACACCGCCACCAACCCAAGCGACAACTTCATCGGCAGCTCCCGCACCACATCAGCGACAAAGATCATCGCCCCCGTCATGATCGGGATAATGATCACCCGATCCTCATCAAGCTCCGTCTGCCCATCCTTGGCCAGGTCCACCTTGAGGTCCGCAATCATCTCCCCCGCCAATGTTTTCACACGGTCGGCGATCTGCTGACGGGTATAGAGCACGCGTTGAATTTCTGGAAACATGCACAAGCGTAGGCAGCGGACATGCACAGACACCAGCGAACCCTGTCCGATAACTTGATAGAGCAAACAGCTGCATCGTGTGCTTGATGCTCAAAGCGAATAATGATCGCGAATCCGTAAAAAATCACAATCTCCCACTTCTTACTCGTCAAGCCCATCACAATGCGGTACATTGGATTGACCCATTCGTTGTCCACAAGTTTTTCCCGAATTGAGCAGAGGAGCTCTGTCATGCTACACATTGCACGCCGTCCACGCACCCTAGCCGTTCTTACCCTCGCGTTCTTCGGCGTCCTACCCGCAATGGGCCAAACACGAACCGAGGATCTCAAGTTCTCAGACCAGTTTGATACAGGCTGGTCTGTCGGGATCTCCGGCACCACCGCCATCGTCGGGTCGCCATCCGATACGCCAGACGGTATTCCTTTCACGGGCTCGGCCTTTCTGATCGATACAACAACCGGGGACATCCTCTTCAATCTCGCCGCTTCCGATGGTGCAGATGGTGATCGGGTCGGGCAATCAGTCGGGATCTCGGGCACCACCGCCATCGTCGGGGCGCCATTTGATAATAACGCGATGGGCTCGGCCTATCTGTTCGATACAACAACCGGCAATCAACTCTTTAAACTCACAGACCCCGATGCAGTCGCAAACGATATCTTCGGCAACTCCGTCGCGATCTCGGGCACCATCGCCATAGTCGGAGAGCCCCGCGATGACGATTTGGGAGGATCCTCGGGCTCGGCCTTCGTGTTCGATACAACAACCGGCAATCAACTCTTCAAACTCACCGCTTCCGATGGTGCAGGGGACGATCAGTTCGGGTGGTCAGTCGCGATCTCCGGCACCACCGCCATCGTCGGGGCGCCCACTGATGATGGTATGGGCTCGGCCTACCTGTTCGATACAACAACAGGGAATCAACTCTTCAAAATCACCGCTTCCGATGGTGCAGGGGGTGACCAGTTTGGCACTTCTGTCGCGATCTCCGGCACCACCGCAATCGTCGGGGCACCGAATGATGACGATGCGGAGAACGATTCTGGTTCGGCCTACCTGTTTGATACAACGACCGGGAATCAACTCTTCAAAATCACCGCTTCCGATGGTGCTTTAGCTGACAAGTTCGGCTGGTCAGTCGCACTCTCAGGCACCACCGCCATCGTCGGAGGGCAGAGAACTGAATCCGCCTACCAGTTCGATACAACCACCGGCGACCAACTCTTCAAACTCATCGCCTCCGATGGAGGGCCAACTGCGGGTCTCGGGTACTCCGTCGCGTTTTCGGGCACCACCGCCATCGTCGGGGCACCATCCGATACGAACTCGACGGGCTCGGCCTATCTGTATCACTTTGCACCCAACATCCGGCAACAGCCGCAAAGTCTTGTCGCGACCGATGGCGAAAGCGCCATCTTCAGCGTACAAATCGCGGACGAAACCGATGTCAACTTCCAATGGCGTCGCAATGGAGTCGATCTTGCCGATGCCGGCAACATCAGCGGAACCCAGACTCCAACACTCCAGATCGACGCCACCCAGAGCGATGTGGCTTATTACGATTGTGTGATGACAACCATGTTCGCGTCAACAACAACCGATCAGACAGTCTTGGGCATCTTGGCAGACCCCGACGCATGCATCGTCGATCTCAACAACGACGGCACCCTCAACTTCTTCGATGTCAGCCTCTTCCTGCAACTCTTCAGCGCAGGCTGCCCATGAGTGACATGAGTGACCCCATCCCACGAAAACAACACGCACTCGATTTGTGAAACATGCGGATAGAAGTAAGCAAACTGGATCTCACGGGATCTACAACATCCGCGCGCACCACCCGACCATCGGGCTAAACTACCTCCATGGTCAATCGACTCTTCAAATTTATCATAACCCTCGCCGTGTTGACCTCAACTTGCACCGCACAAGACGCACCAAACACCAACCCAGATATACTTGCCAAGGAGATCGAGAAAATCATCGACCGTGCCGAGCTCGGACGATTCTGGGGAGCCGTCGTCGTCCGTGTGGGGGATGAAACAATCCTCTCAAAGGGATATGGATACGAAAACAACAAACTCCACAAAATCGAACCCGAAGCAAGCCTCTTTGATATCGGGTCAATTTCCAAATCCATCACCGCAGCAGCCATCCTCAATCTCATCGAACAGGACAAGCTCAAACTCTCAACAACAATGCAAGAAGTGTTCGGCCCCGATGCCCAGAACCTCGCCCAAGTCACCGTCGAAGAACTCCTAAGCCACCAATCCGGACTCGGCGCAGGCGGGGGCATGATCTCAAGGACGGGAGCACTCGACTCAATCGATTCGCTCATCAGTGCCCTCGGACAAGCAAAGCTCGGCTCAAACGACTTCGCCTATTCCAACCCCGGCTACTTCCTACTCGCAGCCGTCATCGAACGGGTTGGGAACGATTCATTCGAGAATATCACACGCCGACTCGTCTTTGAACAAGCCGGACTCACCGGCGTCGGTTTCGTAGGCGATGGACAAGTGGACAACGCCCGACCAACCGCCCGGATCAAACAAACCCGCTTCGGCGCCACTTCCCAAGGCACACTCTTTGAATATCCTTGGAACTGGGGACAGCGCGGAGCAACCGGTGTGGTTATGACCGCACAAGCCGCGGCGGATTGGTTCGAAGCTATCGAATCCGGTACCTGGCTCGCCGATACCTCACGCAAATCCATGCTCACTCCAAGCGAATCCGGCTACGGGTTCGGGCTCTATGTTGATCTCAACGAAACCGCCCAAGTGACCCGCTTCTGGCACAGCGGATCAACCCGAGGCTACCTCTCCCACGCCGCCAGATACCCACTCGCCTTCGATGGCCAAGGCGCAACGGTCATCCTCATGACCCAGAGCACCATCAACCTTCGCCCAATCACCCGCCAAGTTCACCAACTGATTCAGCCTCCAATATCAATGCCCGCATTTGCAGGCGTGTACCTCAACAACCTTCAAGCCTCCCAAGACGACGGCATCTACACCATCGACCAAGGCTTAAAGTGGAAAGGCATGCCCCAATACATCGGCTCCGATGGAACGAAACAAATCATCGATCAGCGTCCCACACTCATTCTCGAAAATCAAACAATGGGAATGTGGAGACTCATCATCCGAATGGACCAAGAACGAGCCGAGAACCTCATCGAAGAACTCACCCGCGTGAGCACCCAGATCGCCCAAGACCCCATCGGTGGCTCAACCCTCTGGAGCAAGGGCACCACGCTCATCATCAATGTGCACGACCTGCCGCTCACCGAGCATGACTCCTACCAGATCGATGCAGGCGCAATGCTGAGCATACACGCATCAGCCGATCACCATCTCGTGCTCGTCGTGACCACCCCCGACGCCAAGCATGAACTCGCCCGAGTCCAGATGGGCGGCGCAGAAACCCGCCAACTCCAAGCCCAAATCCGCTCGGCACTTCAATAAGTCCAAGAAATCAAACTCAAAGCTCCCCAGACTGCCTCGCCTCGGAATACCGCCTGAGTGAATCCTCGATGATCTCATGCGCCCGCTCGGCAGGCTGAATCTCATCGACCTCCACCTGCTTGCCCTCGAGCTGCTTGTAGTCCTCGAAGAACCGCTTGAGCATCTTAAATGTATGCTTGGGGAAGTTCTTGATCGTCTGGTATTCCTCGAACTCTGAGTCATTGATCAGCACCGAGATAATCTTGTGATCCGGGTGCCCGTCGTCGATCATCGTCATCACCCCGATCGCCCGCGACTCACAAATACACATCGTCGGCACCTTCTCCGCACAAAACACCAACACATCCAACGGATCATTATCCTCCGCCAGTGTCTGGGGGATAAACCCATAGTTGGCCGGGTAATAAACTGCAGAACTCAGCACCCGATCAAGGCGCAGCATCCCTGTCTGCTTATCAAGCTCGTACTTATTGCTCGAGCCCTTCGGAATCTCGATAATCGAGCGAAAATGCGAGGGGAGTTCGAGTTCTTGGATACCGGGTCGGACATCGTGCCAGGGGTGAATCATGCCCAAGCCTAGACCCCCGATCACCGACTTCAACACCCCGCACCAACCTTGACGAATGATTGTCCTTTCGCCCACAAAGTTTGTGAATCGGCATACCCTATAACCATGCTCACACTCGACTATGCCAACTGCCTCTCCCCACGCGTAGGCCCCCACGGGCTCGACCCCGCCCGCGTCCACCCCGAAGGCGACCAAGCCAAAGGCATCGCCGCCCTCACCAAAGCCCTCAACCAATCCAAAGGCACAGGCTGGGAACGCTGGCGAACCCTCGCCGACGAGCCCATGCGCTCATCCCACCTCAACGCCATCGAACCCCTCGCCTCCAAGTGCAGAGCCAAGTTCGAGAACATCATCGTCCTGGGAATCGGAGGCTCAGCGCTGGGCAACATCGCTATCCAAGCCGCCCTCAACGAACCCACCTACAACCTGCTCCCCAAACCCGACCGCCCCGGCCCACGCCTCTTCGTCGTCGATAATGTCGATCCATCGAACCTCAACTCCATCCTCAAAGTCTGCAACCCAAAGACCACCCTCTTCAATGTCGTCTCCAAGTCCGGCGAGACCGCCGAGACCGCCTCGCAGTTCATGATGATCCGGAAAATCCTCGAAGAAGCCGTCGGTAAAAACTGGGCCGAGCACATCATCGCCATCACCGACCCCGAAAAAGGCACCATGCGCACCATCTGCGATCAGGCAGGCATCACCACCCTCCCCGTCCCCGAAGGCGTCGGCGGACGATTCTCTGTCCTCTCACCCGTCGGGCTCTTCTCCGCCTCAACCTGCGGCATCGACATCAAAGCCCTCCTCACCGGCGCACAAGCAATGGACCAACGCTGCGCCAACGAAAACCTCGCCGAGAACCCCGCCGCCATGCTCGCCCTGCTCTTGGTCGAACTCGGCACCCGCAAAGGCAAAACCAACCATGTCCTGATGCCCTACGCCAATAGCCTCAAACTCCTGGGCGACTGGTACGCCCAGCTCTGGGCCGAATCCCTCGGCAAGAAGTTCGACAAAGCAGGCGAAACCGTCTTCACCGGCTTCACCCCCATCTCCGCGCTCGGCACCACCGACCAACACTCCCAAGTCCAACTCTACCGCGAAGGCCCAAACGACAAAGTCATCGGGTTCGTCGAAGTCCAAGACTTCGGCGACGATCAGAACCTCACCATCCCCACCGGCATGGGCGTCGAAGCGATCGAATACCTCGAAGGCAAACGCATGGTCGATCTCCTCAACGCCGAGAAACGAGCCACCGAATATGCCCTGATCGACTCCCAACGCCCCAACTACACCATCAAGATGCCCAAAATCGACGCCCACCATGTCGGCGAGTTCATCATGCTCTGGCAGATCGCCACCGCCTACGCCGGCTCGATGCTCAACATCGACGCCTACGACCAACCCGCCGTCGAAACCGGCAAAAAAGCAACCTTCGGCCTCATGGGCCGAGCCGACTACAAAGACTGGCTCACCAAAGTCAACACCACCCTCAGCGATACCGAGTTCGTGATCTAACCCCCCCACAGGGTGCCACGGCTTGACCGTCCCCGGCAAGCCGTGTCTTAAACCAAATACAGATCCGGGTGCCACTACTCGCCGTCTTCGGCGCAGTAGTGTCTTCGGCCGGGTGCCATGCTGGCGCCGTCTTCGGCTCCTGCATGTCTTCAGCCCCACCAATCCTGCACATACTCCACATGAGCAAGACACCCTCCCTCCAACTCTCCCTTCTCTTCCTCTGCCTTCCTTCTCTGTGTGCTCTGTGTGCTCTGTGGTAAAATCTTCTCCCCCACGACCTCACTTTCCATTTTTCTTCCACCCCCTCTACAATCCCCCCATGAAACCCAAAGCCTCCAAAGCCATCCCCTACATCGCCGGGTTCTTCCTCCTGCTCATCCTCGCCGGGTTCTCGCTCGGGCTGCGCACCAAAATCGAGTTCGACCCCATCAACGCCCAGATGAAAACCTCGAAATACATCTTCCTCCACCTCCCCATCATCCTTCATAAGCAAGAACTCTGGTTCTCCGATGGTTCAGAGCCGATCACCCCGATCGACTGGCAGCTCATGCACGCCTTCCACCAGTCCGCCGCCGGCTCAGACATCAAACACACCCACTGGGGCTCGATCGCCGACACCATCATCCTCTGGGATCAACTCGATCTCGAGCCCGAGACCAAAGCCCAGCTCGCCGAGCGTGTCCGATCCTTCATCACCTCCGATCGCCCGGTCAAATCCATCCGCGTCTACCTCCTGCGCATCGACTCGATGCTCAAGTACGACATCCAAGCCTCCGAGTCCCCCCTGACCCCCGAACAGATCGACGCCCTCTTCGAAGAAGCCCTCATCAAGCCCATCGACGCCGAAGCCTCCAAAATCCCCGACCCCTAATCCCCAATCCCCAATCCCCAATCCCTAGTCCCTAGTCCCTAGTCCCTAGTCCCCAATCCCCTCCCCATCTGGCACGCCATTTGTGTACCTCCCATCACGGGTGGCTGCTGTTCACGGATGAACAGGGCCAATGCCCGAAGATTGGACCGCACATGGACTACGGCTTACAGATCTCCGCATCAGGCGCACTCGCAGGGATTTACCAGCAAGACGCACTCACCAACAACCTCGCCAACGCCAACACCATCGGGTTCAAACCAATCCTCACCGGCACCATGCAACGGCTCGCCGCCCGTGCTGAGGACAACCTCCCCTTCCTCCCCTCCGATTCACTCCTCGAAAAACTCGGCGGAGGCGTATTTTCTGCGCCCGCAAGAATCAACTTTGCGCAAGGACCACTCGAAACCTCCGACAACCCCTTCGATCTCGCCATCCAAGGCGAAGGGTTCTTCGTCGTCGGCGATCCCTCAAACCCATCGCTCACACGCGACGGGCGATTCACCGTCAACGACACCGGCGAACTCGTCATGACCACCTCAGGCACACCCGTCCTCTCTACCCAAGGGCAACCGATCAAAATCGATCTCGCACAAGGCCCAATCCAGATCCAAAACGACGGCACCATCACCCAACGCGGCGCACCAATCAACCAAATCCAGATCAGCGATGTCCCCAACCGCGATATCCTCGCCAAAATCGGATCAGGCATGTTCGCCTCCCAATCCGGCTCGCCCCTCACCCTCATCGCTGCGACCGGATCACTCAACCAATACATGCTCGAAGGCTCAGGAGTCAACGAGATCGACGCCCTGATGCAAATCCAAGAGGCATCCAAATCTGCAAAGGACAACATCGGGATGATCGATCTCAAAAACCGGCTCATGGAACGAGCAATCAACACCTTCGGCAGACTCAGCTAACCCATAAGCAACTGACACACAAAGGATTATAAATATGGCCGTTCTCGCAATGCAGTCAGCAGCTTCTGGGCTCAGAGCACTCGACACCCGTCTCGATGTCATCGCCAACAACCTCGCCAATGTCAACACCGAAGGATTCAAATCCTCAAGGGTCAACTTCGAAGACCTCCTCTATATCGAACGACAACAGCCCGGCGTCGAAAACTCCAACGGCGACCAACGACCAACCGGGCTCTATGTCGGGCTCGGGGTCCGCGCCAGTGGCACACAACAAGACTTCTCACAAGGCGCCCCCATACCGGGCACCTCGCAGATGGACATGATGATCGAAGGCAAAGGGTTTTTCAAGGTCGCCGTCGAAACAGACCTAGGCCAAGGCGGCTTCGCCTACACCCGCATGGGCAACTTCACACTCAACGCCCAGGGCACCGTCGTCCTCGCCAACTCCGACGGGCGAGTCCTCGATCCCGTACTCACCGTCCCCAACAATGCAGAATCATTCACCGTCAATCCTGATGGGCGAGTGTTTGTCCAACTCCCAGGCCAAGCCGTCCCATCGGAAATCGGACAAATCCAACTCACCAACTTCATCAACGAAACCGGACTCACCCAGGTCGGCACCAACCTCTGGACCGAGAGCGTCGCTTCGGGTCCACCAATCGAAGGCATCCCCGGAACCGATAACTTCGGCTACATCCGAGGCGGATCACTCGAGAGTTCGAATGTCGATCCTTCACGCGAACTCATCGACCTCATCCGCACCCAGCGCGCCTTCGAAATGAACTCGCAAGCCATCCGAGCCGCCGACGAAACACTCCAGTCCGTCACCCAACTCCGTCGATAACACCTTGCCAAACAAGCAATAAGAGCACCGCCATGCCTATCCAACGACTCATCTCAATCCTCCTCATCGCCATCGGAAGCATCGGGCTCGCGGCTCCCTTGGCGATGGGCAGCACACTCGATGAGCACATCACCACCGTCTCACTCCGCCCCACTGTCCGCCTCGCCTTTGATCATTCCCAACTCACCATCAACGACATCGCGACCATCGAAGGCCCGCAAGCGACTGCAATCAAAGCACTTCCGATACCTACCGATGCCCCGATCGCCTCTGGGCAGTGGACGCCTCTGGCTTGCAATACGGTCCGCACGCTGATCGAACAGGCACCGGGCGTGCAATCAGGATCAATCGTGATCTCCGGCGGCGATCTCTCCATCACCCGAAGACCAACCACCAAGCCCAACGCAGGCAACACCCCATCATCGCCCGCCTTACAACCCAAGGCTGCCTCAACCCTGCGCGATCAAATCGAACAATGGGTCTACACCCTCCCCTGGCTCAAAAGCACCCCCGAATCCACCAGAATACAGTTCTCGAACACCCAACGAGATCAGAACCTGCTCAACACCCCCACCCGCGGGCGAACCGTCATCCTCAAAGAGATCGGGCGATCAAAGAACATCAGCGTCGAAATCATCATCTACGAGCACGATCGGCTCATCACCGAAACCACCATCCGCTTCGAAGTCCAGGTCCAAAGACCCGTCCGGGTCACCACCGCCCTGATTATGCGGAGCGAACTCATCACCGCGGAAAAAACCGTCGTTGAAACCCGCTGGCTCTCGCCGATGGACCCCATCGTTGATCCGCAAGCCGCCCTTGGGCAGGCGAGCAAAAAATCCATCAACGCCGGGAGCCAGATCATCAACTCGATGATCGAGCAACCCCTCCTGGTCAAACGCGGACAAATCGTCTCCGCCCGAAGCCTCTCAGGACGCGTTTCGATCACCATGAGCGTCCGCGCCCGATCCAACGGGCGGCTCGGCGAAATCATCGAACTCGAATCACGCGATCACACCCAACAGTTCACCGCACGCGTCGCAGGACCAGGACGAGTGGTGATTCTCAAAGACAAACCAATCGAGCCTCACGATGATTAACCACAAACCACTCCACATCCTCCTCGCCTGCCTCCCCCTCTTCGCGACCCCAGCGTTCGGGCAAAGCCTGTTCCTTGCGCAAGATACAGATACTGAAGACTCCGAGCCCGCGATCGAACTCAACCAGATCTCCGCGATCTTCATCGAAGGCCCAGAAGCCAGAGCGCTCAAAAAACACGACATCGTCACCATCATCATCGATGAAACCAGCTCACAGGTCAGTTCGCAATCGCTCAACACCAAAAAAGAATACAAATCACAAGCCACGATGGACGCCATCCTCGACCTGATGCAGCTCCTCGAACTCCGCGCCCGCTCGGGCGACACCGAAGCGACCGATCTCATCGACCTCACCACCCGCCGAAAGTTCAAAGGCGAAGGTGACTACGAACGCACCGACCAGTTCTCCGCACGCGTCACCGCCACCGTCCTCGAAGTCAAACCCAACGGCACCATCCTCCTCGAAGCAACCAAACAGATCGCCAAAGACGACGAAATCTCGATCCTTGTCCTCTCGGGGATCATCCGCGAAGAAGATGTCACCGCCCAGAACACCATCCTCTCAAGCCAGATGGCCGACCTCAAAATCGTCCTCGAAAACACAGGCTCGCTCAAGGATGTCGCCAAGAAAGGGCTCCTCACCCGCATCCTCGACTCCGTCTTCGCCTTCTAAATCCCACTCTAAAATTCACTCAAAAACACCCGCCAGCGGGTGTTTTTTCATGCCCTGAACACGCCCAGATCCCCGCGATTCATTTGGCACGCCCTTCGCGTAGTGACCATCGGAAGGAATCTACACATGAGACGATGGATCGTCATTTGCTTCGCCACACTCACCCTCTTGGTCATCCCTGCGCACGCGGGCAAGACACTCCGCGATATCGCGCGGGTCAAAGGGCAAGGCGCATCAGTCGTCCAAGGGCTCGGGCTCGTCATCGGGCTCAAAGGCACCGGCGACAGCGGCTCCGAACTCGTCATGGCGCGCCCCCTGGCAGTCGCACTCGAAAAGTACGGCAACCCCGTCTCCATCGACGACCTCTCATCCTCCAAATCCGTCGCGCTCGTCATGGTCACCTGCCAGATCCCCCGCGCAGGAGCCAAAACCGATGACCAGTTCGATGTCACCGTCTCGGTCATCAACTCCGCCAAAAGCCTCGAAGGCGGCGTGCTCCTCGTCGCCCCCATGGTCGCCAATCCCAGACCCGGCGCAACCGTCTACGCCATCGCCCAAGGCATGCTCAGCGTCCCCAACCTCGACCTCCCCACCGTCGCAACAATCAGCCTAGGGGCGCAGATGCTGCGCGATGTCAACACCACACCCTCCATCGCAGGCTCGTTCGATCTCATCATCGACACCAACTTCTCCGGGTTTGCAGCCGTCTCGACCATCGCATCGGAAATCAACCAGCAATACCTCCTCACCGCCAATCGGCTCAACCGTTCGATCGCCGATCCCATCGACGCACGAACCATCCGCGTCTATGTGCCCACAACCGAACACTCCCAGCCCGCCTCGTTCTTCGGCGACATCATGCAGACCGACATCTCGAGCGCACTGCGAAAACTCCCCGCCCAGATCCGGTGCGACACACGCACAGGCATCATCGTCGTCACCGGCGAGGTCATGGTCTCACAAGCCACCATCTCACTACCCAATCTAAGCATCTCCACCACCGCGCCCCCGGTGGCTGATCTGAATGCTCCGCCCGATGCTCCGCTGCCCCAAGCCCCGGAGAGTTCAAAGCTTGAAGATCTCATCACCGCTTTCGAGCAACTCGATCTCCCGCCGGCCCAGCAGATCGACATCCTCAGGATGCTCCACAAAACCGGCAAACTCCACGCAAAGCTCATCATCGACGGGCAGGAATAAGAGCAGGAACACCAAAGGAACACACCATGAGCACCATCCCCAACACACCGTCCTTCCGCCCCAATACCCCTACCCCACTCAACCCGTTCAACAAGAACAAGCCGCCACACAAAGACACCGGCCCGCTCACCGATCCCAACGCCAACTCATTGGCCAAGGCAATCAAGCCCACCAACGAATCCGAGACCGTCTCGGCCGCGTCACAGGCAAGAGAAGCCGCCGAGGGGCTCGTCTCGACGACCTTCATCGAACCCATCCTCAAGCAGCTCCGCGAATCGAACAACACCCCCCCACCATTCGGGCCCAGCAACGCAGAAAAGCAGTTCTCCGCCCTTCTCGATACCAAGCTCTCTGACGAAATCGTCAAGGCTGCCAACTTCCCGCTCGTCGAGCGGATCATCGAGAACATCCTGCGCAACGCACCGTCAGACGAACAAGCCTCCCCATTGCCACGCGCCAATCGCCCCCAGACCCCATCACTGGACATCAAGGGATAACCCCAAAGGGCTCGACCAATGAAACTCGCCGACCACACCCAGAGATCACGCACACAACGCCCCGCCGGGCGTGTGGGCACCCGCGCGATCAACACCGATCGGCTCGATTCAATGCTCGGGCAGCTCGAAGACGAGCACACCACACTGCTCGAACTCGCCAAAGCCCACAAAGATGCCCTCTCCCACGCCTCGATTGAAGAACTCAACGAGATCACCATGAAAACCTCCGAGGTGCTCATGCGGATCGCACAGATCGAGGATACCCGCCGAGAGATGATTACCAAAGACTTCGGCTCGCTCGCCTCGCTCGATCAACTCATGGAGCACTTCAACACCCAAGACCAAGACCGGATCGGACAACGAAAGACCCGCCTGCGTGAGCTCATCGCCCGGATCAAAGAAGAACAGGCCGCGGTGCAGGTCGCGAGCGAAAACCTCGCAAGCCATATGAAGGGGCTCATCAAGCAGGTCAGCGCATCATTATCCCACGCCGGGACCTACTCCCGCGTCGGATCCGTCAGCCCTTCACGCACCCAGGTCATCAGCTCATTGGACCTCGTCCAGTAATCCGAGAAAGGAGAAGCACATGAGTCTTACATCCACCATGCAGATCGCCCGCTCGGCGCTGATTACCTCCCAGCTCGGGCTTCAGGTCACCGCCCAGAACATGGCCAACGCGGCCAATCCCGGGTACACCCGCCAGATCGCGCTCCTCACCGCCCTGCGAGGGCGGGCATCGGATCCATACCAGATCGGGCAAGGCGTCGCGGTCAACGAGGTCCGTCGGCAGATCGACGATGCCCTCCAACGCCGACTCTGGAACAGCAACTCGCAAGAGTTCTCGAGCGCCCAGCAGCTCAATGTCCTCTCCCAGCTCGAAACCATCCTCAACGAGGGCACCGAGTTCGATATGTCCTCCGAACTCTCCAACTTCTTCAACTCCTGGACCGAAGCAACCACCCTGCTCGATTCGCAGGCAACCATCGTCAACCAGGGCGGCTCGCTCGCCTCGTTCATCCGCAACATGCAGTCCGATCTCGTCGTCCAGCGACAGCAGCTCGAAGAACAGATCGACGCCTCGGTCGTCCGGGCGGATTCGCTGCTTTCAGAGATCGCAAGCATCAACTCGGTCATCGCCTCCAACGAGATCGGCGATGCCGAAGCGGGCTCACTGCGCGACCGCCGAGACCAGATCGTCACCGAACTCGCCCAGCTCATGGATGTCACCGTCGTCGAGACCGACTCGGGCGGGTACGACATCTACTCAGGCTCGACCCCGATCGTCCAAGGCGGACGCAACCGAGGGATCGAAATCTCCCGCGTCACCGAGGGCGAAACCCTCACCGTCCGTGTCGAGCTCTCCGCAGACTCAACCCCCCTGCCCATCACCAGCGGCTCGATCGGCGGGCTCCTCGCCTCACGCGATGGCGCGATCGACGCCACACTCGAAAAACTCGACGATCTCGCTTCCCAACTCATCTTCGAGGTCAACAAACTCCAGGCTGTGGGTGCCAATACCGATTGGCTCACCACCACTTCGAGCAATCTCCAAGTCGGCTCCACCGACCAGACCCTCGCCCTCAATGATCCCAACAACGCAACCTTCGCCAACCTCCCCTTCAGCGCATCGAACGGCTCATTCACCATCAATGTCAGAAATGGAGATGACCCGGCCGATACCATGACATTCCCCGTTGATCTCGACGGGCTCACCAACGCCGGGCTCCCGGGATTCTCTGATGATACCAGCGCCGAGGATATCCGCGCCGCCATTGATGGCGTCGACGGCGTCAACGCCTCGTTCGATCCCTCCGGTCGATTGGTCATCGAAGCCGACCCCGGATTCTCCTTCTCCTTTGCTGACGACACCTCCGATGTGCTCGCCACGATGGGCGTCAACAGCTTCTTCGAGGGCACCAGCGCCAGCACCATCGGTGTCCGCGACAATGTCACCGTCATGCTCGGCAAAATGGAGGGCGACAAGTTCATCGCCAACGGCACCGCCCTGGCGATTGGCAACCTCACCGAAGAAGCAGCCGACGGGCTCGGCGGGTTGTCGATCTCCAAGTTCTGGGCCCAGCAAGCCCAAGAAGTCGCGGTCAAAACCAGCTCCGCCCGCACCAATGCAAACGCCGATCGGATTGTCCGCGAGAGCCTCAACGGGCAACGCGCCGCCGTCTCAGGCGTGAGCATCGACGAAGAATCAATCAATCTCCTGAGCTACCAACGCCAGTTCCAGGCATCCGCACAGGTCATCACCACCGCCCAACAGATGTTCGACACCCTCATTTCGCTCGTCTAGTTCTCACCGGCCTCGATCACCGTATCCCAGAGAGGGATCACCATGTCCACCTTCCCAACAAGCTACTCCCGCTCGCCAACACTGCTCTTCACGCAGAACTCGCTCAATGCGCTCACACGGACCAACTTCGATATCTCCCGGCTCAACGAACAGCTCGCCACCGGGCTCGATATCCTCCGCCCATCCGACGACCCCATCCGAAGCTCCACCATCTCGATCCTCGATAGCCGACTCGAGTTCACCGACCAACTCCTCAAAAACCTCGAGTTCGCGGGCAACTCGCTCGGACAACTCGACAACGCCCTCGGCGATGCCAAATCATTGATCGACGAGGCATTCTCGATCGCTTCCGAACAACTCTCGACCCCCAACGATTCTGAAACACGCGCAGGGCAAGCCGTCATCATTGATTCGCTGATCAACACCCTCTTCAACATCTCCAACACCGAATCGCTCGTCGGGTATGTCTTTGGAGGCTCGGCCCCGGGCACGCCTCCGATCGAGTTCACCAACGGCGGCTACCAGTTCGTCGGCGAACGAGGCGGGCTCTTCGCCGCCCTGGGCACCTCCTCGGATGTCCCCATCACCCTGGGCGCAGATAATGCCATCGGCGCACTTTCCAACCGAATCGAAGGATCCGTCGATCTTGATCCGCTCCTGAGCCTCGACACCCGCCTGAGTGATCTCAACGGCGCCCGCCAGCTCGGTGTCAACACCGGTGCCTTCAATATGAGCTTCAACTCAGGTGCCACCATCTCGATCGATATCAGCGAAGCCGACACCATCGGCGATGTCGCCGACACCATCGAAGCCGCCATCATTCAATACGAAACCGACAACGCCGTGACCATCCTCGGGCCCGGAGGCGTGGGTGTCTCAGGCGGAGCACTCGATTTCGACATCGCGGCCGGCGGCTCGCTCGAGTTCATCGACCCCGTGGGCTCAACCGTCGGGCTCGATCTGGGAATCGTCCAATCGCCAGTCGTCCCATTCACCCCATTACTGAGCTCCGGGCTCGATCTCAACCCCAATCTCACTTGGACCACCCCAATCGCCGACCTCACCGGGCTCGGAGGCTCGGCGCTCGATTCCATCGCCCTGACCTCGGCAGGACAGAGCGTCGATGTTGATCTCTCGGGGGCCGCCACACTCGGCGATATCCGAACCCTCATCGAAGCATCCGGGACCGGCATCCGCGTTGAACTCGGCGAAGACGGAAGCGGGATCAATGTCATCACCGAAATCGCAGGCACGAGCGCATTGGCGATGTCCATCGCCGAAGTCGCCGGCGGCAACGACACCGCCACACTCCTGGGAATCCGCTCATTCGCTGCCGACACCCCCATTTCGGTCTTCAACGACGGCAACGGCGTCGAAATCGCATCGGGCAACGCCGATCCAGCGCAAGACAACGACTTCACCATCAACCTCGGCGATGGATTCAAAATCCTCATCGACCTCCAACCAGCAGACATGGCCAACATCGGCACCGTCATCGCGGCCATCAATACCCAAGCAGACGCCCAGCTCACCGCTGCCGGGCGACCAACCACCCAGTTCGATGCCCAGCTCGGCGCCACAACCAACGGCATCGAGATGACCCAATCCTTCCCATTGATCTCGGTCAACTCGCTCTCGGTCTCCCCGGACAACTCACCCGCTGCCGAGCAGCTCGGATTGTTGGACTCCACCGCCTCCAACGGGGGCAACACACTGACCTCCCAAGACCGGGCAACCGTCCGCGTAAACAACCTTTTCAGCAATCTGCTCGACCTCGCAGAGGCTCTGAGGAACGACGACACGATTGGCATCGGAATTGCGTCAGGTGAGATGAAGGAATCCCTCGGCGACCTGATCCAATCACGGGCGCTCGTCGGCGGATATGCAAGAAGGATTGATTCAGAAGTGCTACGCCAAGAAGACAAGAAAATCTTTGACCTCGAGATCCGCAGCCAGCTCCGCGATCTCGACTACGCCCAGGCATCGTCAAGGTTCTCCCAGCTCCAGCTTCAGCTTCAAGCAACCATGAGCGTGATCGCCCAGACACAGTCGCGATCACTGCTCGACTTCATCGGCTAGCCGATGGAAACACAGGCTCGAAGGGTGAAAACCCTCTGAGCAGATTGGATCGAGGTACTCGCTTGTCGGCCATGCGAGATACCAAGACAGGATGTCGCCCGGCTATGGAGGTCGGCGTCGATCCCGAACTTCACCGGCCGAAATGATCGGAGCGCACACATGGAAGTGCGGACCACAAGATTTGGGGTAATCGACATCGCGGAGGACCGCGTGATTACCTTCCCTAACGGGTTGCTTGGCTTTGGAGACAGGACCGCGTTCTGTCTGCTCCAGCCTGGCGACGACGCATGTTTCTTCTGGCTACAGAGTGTTGATGATCCTGATCTCGCATTCGTGGTCACAGACCCCACATTCTTCGAGCAAGATTTCTCGGTGCCCATCCGCCCAGAGCAGATGGAATCACTCAAAATCGCCAAACTCGAAGATGCACAGGTGTTTGTGATTGTGAACAAGATCGGCGATCAACTCACGGGCAACTTCCAGGGGCCCTTGATTATCAACACGCTCACAAAGGTTGGTGAACAGATGATTCTGGCGGACAAACGCTGGACCACCCGTCACCCGCTGATGCGTGTTGCATCGAACTCAACGCAAACGGCCACGGCCTGAGCGAACCGGCTCGATCACGCAGACTCGTTCTTGTGTACGCGCACCCGTTGCGCAGTGTGATCGGTCTATTCACGATGACCCCGGGTTGAACGATCCAGGGTCTGAAGAACTCAACCTCCGGGTCCGCGAGCACACGCGGATACGAACCGAGAGCAAGGAGTGAACGCATGCTTGTGCTCTCAAGGCAGCGAGACGAAACAATTATGATCGGCGATGAGATTGAAATCTCAATCGTTGATATCCGAGGGGACAAAGTCCGACTCGGGATCAACGCGCCGACCAGAATCGCGGTACACCGCAAAGAGGTGTACGACGCGATCAGGCGTGAAAACACGCAGGCAGCCAAGCTCGGGGCAACCGACCTTGACTCCCTGGCGCAAACAATCAAACCAGGACCGGCAAGACGCGCAATGCGCAACGACGCCAAGTCCACTGCAAACCATAATCCCGCGGCTTCGCTCGGAGCGACCACGGTACAACCATTCTCATCATTGACATCATCATCGAAGTCACAATCTCACGACAAGGACAGCGCTTAAACCCATCGTCCCCACTTCGATGGGGTATGAGCAACGCAATCACGGAGGATTGCCATGACCAGAATCAACACAAACATATCAAGTCTGATCGCACAGCAACGGCTCAACCGTTCTGGAATCGATCTCCAGACCCGACTCGAGAGACTCTCGACCGGGCTTCGCATCAACCGAGGCAAGGATGACCCCGCAGGGCTGATTATCTCAGCAAGACTGGGCACCGACATCTCGAGCATCTCGCAGGCCATCAAAAACGGCGAAAGAGCCAGTGCCGTCATCGCGACGACCGAAGGCAACCTCACCGAAATCACCGACCTGCTCAACTCGATCAAGGCGCTCGCCGTCGAGGCGGCAAACACCGGGGCAATCTCCGACGAGGAGCGGGCTGCAAACCAGCTCCAGATCAACTCGGCGATCGCTTCGATCACACGGATCTCGAATACGGCATCCTTCGGCGGGCTCAAGCTCCTCAATGGATCGCTCGATTATGTCACATCAGGCATCGACTCGGCCGACATCTCGCAGGCGAAAATCACCGCAGCGAGTTTCATCAGTTCGAGTTCCATCAATGTCGATGTCGATGTCCTCTCATCCGCCCAAAAAGGCAACCTGTATCTCTCAGGAGATAACAGCGGCGTTGGCGATGGGACAATCCTCTCAAGCACAACCATCCAGATCCGAGGCCCAGAAGGCGTACGAGAACTCGTCCTCCAAGCTGGACAAGCGTTCTCTGCAGTGGTCGCAGCGGTCAACGGCCTTACCGCCGTCACCGGCGTCGAGGCATCACTCATCAATGGCAATGCGGCATCAGGGATGGCATTCAGTTCCGCTGATTATGGGTCAAACGCGTTTGTCGCCGTCAAACGGATCGATATCCCAGACCCTGCATCCCTCGGCAACTTCTCACTCGTGAAACTCGATGGAAACGAAGCAATCGCGACCAACGGCGTCCCTTGGGCAAGCTCAAACCTCGTCGCTGCAGATCAGGATAACGGGGCCAATGTCTCGGCATTGATCAACGGCATCCTCGCCACCGGCGATGGGCTCAATATCTCAATCAACTCCCCAACCCTCGGGATGGAGTTATTGCTCAACGAAACCTTTGCCATCGATCCTACAATCGCGGCATCCACATTCGACATCACCGGCGGCGGTGCACTCTTCCAGCTTGGTCCGGATATCACCGCACTCCAGCAGACCAACATCGGGGTGCAATCCACCTCGGCGGAAAATCTCGGCGGGGTCTTGGTCGGGGGCAATCTCGAGTTCCTTTCCTCGCTCACCACCGGGAATGTCAACTCGCTGGATTCTGCCAAGGGGAGAAGCGACTTCTCCGTACTTTCCAAGATCGTGGACAAAGCAATCGACGATGTCTCGATTCTGCGTGGTCGATTGGGTGCCTTCGAGCGAAATGTGCTCGATACCAACCGAAGATCACTCCAATCCGCCTTCGAGAACCTCACCGCAAGCCGATCCGTCATCCAAGACGCCGACTTCGCAGCAGAATCCAGTGCCCTCACCAGAGCGCAGATCCTGCAGAGTGCAGGCATCAGTGTCCTTTCACTGGCGAATCAGCAATCACAGCAGGTTCTCCAGCTATTGGGCTGATTCGCTGGCTCTTTGGGAGGAATCCTCCCCAACCATCTATATACAACACCCCCAACCCGCCGATCGGCGGGTTTTTTTCTTGCCCCCACGCCTGGGACTACCCCAAGCCGTGCTCGAGCGTCCGGATAAAGGGAACTACGCAGAAAGTGACAAGAAAATGAGAGCATGACTTCATCCGCCCCCGGTTTTCGTCGATTCCCCGATTGTTCGCTCAGGTGTGTATCTGATCGAGCACCGTTTCATGCGAAGGAGCAGTGAAACGAACAAGCCAACTTTGGCTTGGTGAAACTGGGCACGACGCTCAGAATCACGGGAATGCCGAGCGATGAAAAATCGTTTCGGTGAAAACACGGAGGTTGTCAGCTAATGAGTCGCATTAATACAAATGTATCGTCCCTGACCGCACAGCGCGTGCTGGGACAGAACAACAAATCACTCGGAACTTCACTCGAACGCCTCTCGACTGGTCTTCGGATCAGCCGTGGTAAGGATGACCCCGCGGGTCTGATCGCAAGTGAAAACTTGCGTTCAGAGAAAGCCGCGATCGGTGCCGCAATCGGTAACTCGCAGCGTGCCGACCAGGTCGTCAACATTGCTGAAGGCGGTCTTCAGGAAATCTCGTCGCTCCTCACCGAGCTTCAGGGCCTCTTGACCACATCAGCAAACGGTGCTGGCTTGGCCGATTCGGAAAAAGAAGCGAACCAGCTTCAGATCGATTCGATCCTCCAGACCATCGACCGTGTTGCGGGTGCAACATCGTTCCAGGGCACCAAACTGCTCAACGGCAACTTTGACTATCAGGTCGGCACCATCAACGCCGCCGTCACCGATATCGAAGTCCGTGGTGCCAAGTTCAATGGTTCATCGCAGGTCGTTGACACCATCGTCACCTCCTCAGCCCAGCAGGCTGGCTACTTCCTTTCAATCGGAACTTCAACTGGCATCGACCTCAACTCATCGGGCAACCAGTTCACCTTTGAAATCTCCGGTTCATTGGGCAACCGTGAACTCCAGTTCGATTCTGGTGCAACCATCGCCAATATCGCCTCGGCAATCAATGCCGTTGCAGATGTGACCGGTGTTGACGCCGCTGTCTCAGGCACGGGCATTTTGCTCAGCTCGACCGAGTTTGGCTCAAACGAATATGTCTCAATCAAGATCGTTGATGATGCAAGCATCGTCACCAATCAGGCAAACGCCGCAGTGGTCGACCTGACCGCGACCGACTTCGGAACAGCGAATACCGGGAGTACCACAGCACTCAACGCTGCCGGTGCAGCAAACGGCCTTCGCGATGACGGACAAGATATCGCAGGTACGATCAACGGCTTGCTTGCTACAGGTCAAGGCAAGACCCTTTCGGTCAACTCCGACTTCCTTGATGTCGAGTTCACACTGACAACCGGGGGCTCACAAACGCTCGGTGCTTTGGGTAGTGGTGCATTCACCATCACCGGCGGCGGTGCTGACTTCCAGCTCGCTGCGGATGTGAACATCTCGGGTAAGGTCTCGATCGGTATCAGCGATATCTCGGCTCGTAAGCTGGGAAACTCAACGCTCGGATTCCTTGATGACCTTGCTTCGGGCAAGTCATTCAATGTGGTTGACGGCAACAACATCGACACCGCTCAGGACATCGTTTCTGCAGCAATCGATAAGGTCTCATCCACTCGTGGTCGCCTTGGTGCGTTCCAGAAGAATGTCGTCGGTGCAACCATCCGGTCGCTCGGCGTCGCTCTCGAGAACACCACCGCTGCCGAGTCTGTCATCCGTGACACCGACTTTGCAAGTGAAACCGCATCATTGACACGAAGCCAGATCTTGGTCCAGGCTTCGACCAATGTGCTCTCGCTGGCAAACCAGCAGCCACAGCAGGTCCTCGCCCTCCTCGGCTAAGACCCGCCCCTTCAACTCAAAGAGCTGACACTCCCGCCTCGGATCTGAAATGATCCGGGGCGTTTTTATGCCCTGTTTTTGCCTCAATCTCCCCATCGAACCGATGAATACACCGTGCCCAACGCCTCCCAAACCAGAATCAACCAACTCACCGAGCCGATGAAAACACATCGCCGGGCATTCGTCATCTTCCTCCGTATCGAATGCGGGCTCATGCCCGCCTCCATCGAAGCCTACACCCGAGATCTCGAATCCCTCATGCTCTTCCTCCAAGCACGCGACATCAACGACATCAAAGACACGCCACCCGACGCGCTCATCGCCCATGTACGATCCATGACCGCAAACAAAGGCTACGCCTCGGCCACCATCTCAAGACACCTCGCCACCATCAAAATCTTCTTCCGCTGGCTTCTCGCCAATAGTAAAATCGACAACAACCCCGCCGACCACCTCGACCAACCCACCAAGTGGAAAAAACTCCCCGGAGTCCTCACCCCAGGACAGATGCGCCGGCTCCTCGAAGCGCCGTCCCCACCCGAAAAACCAATCAAAGGCATGCCTCCACTCTGGATGCGCGATCGCGCCATCCTCGAACTCATGTACGCCTCAGGACTCCGCGCCTCCGAGGTCGGGCAGATCGGCAAGATGGACATCCTCGAAAAAATCGGCGTCGTCCGCGTGCTGGGCAAAGGCGACAAGCATCGCCTCGTCCCGATGGGCAAGCCTGCAGTCAACGCACTCGACACCTACATGAACCAGTGCCGACCGCTGCTCATCACCGCCGAACGCGCCGGCGAAAATCGCGATCAGGGCAAACTCTTCCTCTCACGCACCGGGCGACCCCTCGAGCGCGTCCGCGTCTGGCAGATCGTCAAGCACTGGGCCAAGATCGCCGGGCTCCCCAAGACCCACCCCCATATGCTCCGCCATTCCTTCGCCACCCACCTGCTCATGGGCGGGGCCGACCTGCGAATCGTCCAAGAACTCCTCGGCCACGCCGACATCACCACCACCCAAATCTACACCCATGTCGATCGAACCAAACTCCACGAAACCATCCGAACAATGCACCCCAGAGGCTAAAACACCCTGCGATCACCCCAAACAAACAACTGCCCCCCGCATTCAATTTTGTAATAAATGACGATCCGCATTGATTCCCCCGCCAATTTCCGGTACATTATACACTGGACTTCATCCCAAACGCCCACAGGGAATCGCCCATCGTGGACGACACGGGCACAAGCACATGCCCAATCATGTGCTGCGGGAGAGATCCATAGTGGAGAGAAAGACATGAAAAGAACACTGATTTTCGCAGCCATCGCTGCCGCTGCAACACTCGCAAACGCAAGCGACATGGTCAACCCCGGAGTGATCTTCGGCTCAGGAAACGCCAACGGTGACTTCACCATCGCAACCGGAGGCGGGATCGAACTCGGGCTCCGCGCAAAGAGACGGTACAACTCCGCAGGTGTACCCGACGGCGTCACCAACTACGACGGCGTAGATTCCTACACCTTCAACCCCGCCAACGGCAACCCACCCGCCAACCGCGCAATGTGGAACTTCGAGTTCTCCATCAACTCAGATGTCGCCGGCACCACAGGCAGCAACCTCGCTGCCTTCACCTATGAACTCGCCATGTTCACCGTCGGCGCCGATGGCACAGACATCAACGATGCACTCGCATTTGATCCCATCAACACACTCTACGCAGACCACTCCATCGGCGACAACTCAACCACCTCCGCAACAGACTCCATCGCAACCAACGCCACCAACTACGCAGACCTCATCACCAACAACAATGTCGCTCAAAACTCATGGAACTACGGCTTCTTCAACGGCGCAGGCTCCGGCGCACTCGAAGGCATCAACCCCGCTGCCAAGGGCACCTACATCGTTCGCCTCACCGCCTTCGATGAAGCAGGACTCGAAATTATCTCAACCGACATCTATGTCACCGTCGTCCCCCTCCCAACCGCTGCCTTCGCAGGATTGGGGCTCTTAGGACTGGGCGCGGGCGTCCGCACCATCCGCCGACGCAGCTAAAATAACACCCCAACTCCTCAACCGCCCCAACGCTTTCGGGGCGGTTTTTTTACGCCTAGCCCCCTCGCCGCCGCACACCAACCCCAGAATCTGCTATCGTGCTCGTTCATTCAATGCTGACCATCGCCCGGAGGTGTCCCATCGACCCCAACGCCCAAAAAATACTTGCCATCGCCCTCTACGCCGCCATCCTCCTCGCCATCGGCTACTTCGCATCCAAAAAGATGCACGACATCAAGGACTACTTCGCCGGCGGCAAGAACATGGGCTTCCTCGCCGTCGCATTCTCGGCGAGAGCAACCGGAGAATCCGCATGGCTCTTGCTCGGACTCACCGGCATGGGCTTCGCACTCGGCGTTCAAGCATTCTGGGTCGTCCTCGGCGAACTCGTCGGCGTCGCCGGCGCATGGCTCTTCATGGCCCGCCGATTCAAACGACTCACCGACCAATACGACTCCATCACCGTCCCAGACTACCTCGAATCTAGGCTCCGCGATCACTCCCACGCCCTCAGGATGGTCGCGGCATGCGCGCTCCTTGTTTTCGTCCCCATCTACGCCGGATCGCAAGTATTCGCCTCGGGTGGCGCATTCAACAACTTCCTCGGGTGGAACCACTACTGGGGCGCAGCCTTCGGCTTCGCCATCGTCCTCATCTACATCACCCAAGGCGGATTCACCGCTGTCGTCTGGTCCGATGTCTTCCAAGGCTCACTCATGTTCCTCGGGCTCGTCGCCCTCCCCATCGTCGGGCTCATGGAAATCGGAGGCGTCACCAACATCATCGACACACTCAAATCCATCGACCCACACCTACTCGCACTCCACGGCCCAGGCGAAGCAACAGACGGCATCGTCACGCCGGGCACCGGAGGATGGACAACACTGAGCATCTACCATGTCATCGGGCTCTCGGTCATCGGGATCGGTTTCTGGGGCTCCCCACAAATCTTTGTCCGCTACATCTCCATGAAGAGCGAGAAATCAATCCTCCCGGGCACCATCACCGCGGTCATCTGGACACTCCTAGCCGATTCGGGCGCAGTCCTTGTCGGCATCATCGGACGGGCATTGATGAACGACCAGATCGCCCTGCCAGACAAAGAAAGCGTCCTGCCTCTGATGTCCGATGCCTATCTGCTCCCCTTCATCTCCGGGCTCTACATCGCGATGGTGCTCAGCGCGATCATGTCCACAATCGACTCGCTGCTCGTCCTCGCCTCGTCCGCTGCGGTCCGCGATTACTGGCAAAGAACACGCCACCCGGACATGGATAACGCCCGCCTCATGAATATGAGCCGCCTCCTCACCCTCATTCTCGCACTCATCGCCTTCATGGTCGGCATCGGGCTGCTGATGCACAACAAGGACAAGCCGATCTTCTGGGTGATCCTCTTCGGGTGGTCCGGCATCGCCGCCACCTTCTGCCCAACCATGATCCTTTCACTCTACTGGCCCAAGTTCACCGCGCGCGGCGCCATCGCGGCAATGATCGCCGGGATGCTCAGTGTCCCCTTCTTCAGTTTCCTCGCCGGCAGAATCCTCAAATCCCTCGGGCAAGAGGACTACGCCTCCTACCTCTCCAAACTCGATGTCATCCTCCCCTCATTCATCATCGGCTTCACCGTCGCCATCGTCGTCTCACTGCTCGACAAAAAAGGCCAAGCCAAACTCGAAGGCGTCAAAGAAGACCTCAACTTCGCCAAAACAGGTAAAAGCTAACCGGGTGCCACGACTCGCCGTCCCCAGCGCAGTCGTGTCTTCGATGGTTCCCAACGCATTGCCACGCTGATCTGAGCACGCTATGATTTCAACAATCATTGAAACCCAATAGCCGAGCCATCAGTATGCCCACCATCTATCACCCCCTCCCCGAGCACCCAACCCTCGACGCCACCGACCCCGGGCTCCTCGCTGCCATTGCATCCGGCCACGCCCGCATCACACCAGAACAAGCACTCGAACTCCTCACCAACGCCCCCCTCCACACCCTGGGCCGATACGCCGACGCACGCTGCCGCGACTTACACGGCGATCACATCCGCTCATACATCATCGACCGCAACATCAACTACACCAACATCTGCACCGCCAAGTGCATCTTCTGCGCTTTCAAACGCAAGGGCGACGAGCACGACGCCTACACGCTCGAATACGAAGAACTCTACCAAAAAGTCCAAGAACTCTCCGACATCGGAGGCACACAAATCCTCATGCAAGGCGGCATGAATCCAAGCCTCACACTCGATTGGTACCTCGACCTCCTCGCCGGCATCCGCGAACGCTTCCCCCATGTCAATATCCATGCCTTCTCCCCGCCCGAACTCATCGAGTTCGTCAACTTCTTCGATCCCCCCGGCAAGACCTTGATCGACAAGGTCCGATGGGTGCTCATCAAACTCAAAGAGGCCGGCATGGGCTCGCTCCCCGGCGGCGGCGGCGAAATCTTCGCCCCCGCAGTCCGCACCAAAATCGGCATGGGCAAGTGCGATATGGAAGCATGGCTTCAAGTCATGTACGCTGCACATTCCCTCGGCATGTTCACCTCCGCATCCATGATGTACGGGCACATCGAGGGCTACAGCGATCGCATCCACCACATGCACCTCGTCCGACACTGGCAGGACAAAGCCATCGCCGACTTCGGCACCGGCGAAATCCCCGACCAAATCGCAGGCGACCCCACCGTCAAAAACCCAGAAACCGGAGGCCACTACCTCGGGTTCCACGCCTGGCCCTTCCAACCCGACCACACCTCGCTGGGCCGACTCCCCCACTACCCCACCCAAGAAGACCTCGACAACGATCTGCCATTCCCGGGTGATGTCGTCGCCCAAATCGACGGCTCGGGCACCAAAGAACTCGATGAACGCTTCGGCCGCCGCCTCCGCCTCGCCGGCGCGACCGAATACCTCCGCACCCAAGCCGTCAGCCGATTGATGCTCGACAACATCTACACCATCGGCTCATCATGGGTCACGATGGGCCCCCACATCGGCCAAGTCGCCCTCCAGTTCGGCGCAAACGACATGGGCAGTGTCATGATGGAAGAAAATGTCGTCTCATCCGCCGGCACAACCTACTGCCTCGACGAACCCGTCCTCTGCCGACTCATCCGCAACGCCGGATACATCCCCGCCCAGCGCGACTCCAAATACGACATCATCAAAGCCCACACCACCCCAAACTCCCCAGACCTCGGAGTCAAAGACTGGTCCGAACACCGCACCAAACGCCTCCATATCGAAACCACCAAGCCAGAGTCAGCCGCCGAACTCACCGTCGGCGCAAGCGACTAGGCGTATCTGACGGCTCGTCAATAGGTCTGAATCTGGGTGCCACTACTCGCCCGAAGGGCGCAGTAGTGCGGGGCAAATGCCGGTCACCCCGTCGGAGCTGTCTTCGGCTCCTTCGGGTGAAAAGCAATACCCCAGCCTTCACCAGCACCAAACCATCAAGGCCTCTTCTTCGCCTCTTTGTGGAACACAATCCGCATCGAAATCTCAACCACCGATTCCGGATCCTTGCGATCGAGCGCATCAATCTGCTTGCCCTTCGCACGCCATTGATACACCGCGCTCATCAGAGGCTCATCGACCCCCACAACCCCCGTGTCATACACACGACGACCCTCTTTGAAAAAATACGCCTTGCTCACCCGCCCGCTCGCGTTGAACCGGATCATCAACACCGGATTCCTCGGCATCTCCGTAAACCGAACCGACGCCGGGAACTTGGGCTCGACCGTAATAATCTCAAGCCCCTTGCCCACGATCGGCTTGTTGAGTTTGCTCGCATCCACCTTGATCGCCCGCTTGATGATCGACGCCGCAGACTCCTTCTCCGAAACCACCCCCGCCTTGCCCGCAGTCTGAGGCGACACCGCTTCCGAACTCGCTGCCGGCTTCGCAGCCGGGCGAACCTCATCCGCCGGATCTACAGGCTGCGAATCTGAAGCCTCAACCGCCTCTTCAACCGGCTCTTCAACCGGCTTTTCAACAGACTCCTCGACCAACTCTTGAGCCGTTGACTCCGCCGGCTCATCCACCGCTTCAGGCTGAGCCTCGATCACCACCGGCGCAACCTCATCGGGCTCAACAACAAGTTCCACCTGCTCAGGCGTAGGCTCGGCCACCGCCTCAACCACCTCTTCAACCGGCTCTTCAACCGACTCTTCCACGGGCTCAGGCTTCTGCTCAACAATCGGCTCTTGCACATCGACCACTTCTCGAATCGGCTCCCGGATCGGTTCAACAACCGCCTCCTCAACCCGCTCCATCGGCTCAACCTCAGGCGTAGGCGACACCGCAACAGCCCCGTCCCCCACCTGCTTGGTAAACGCCGCCTGCTCAACCTCCGCCACCGGCGCATCACCAACCTCCGGCTCCTCCACAACCCCGAGCCAGTTGATCGAAGCCCGCGTCGCCTCTTGCGCCCCAAGGTGCACCTCATCAGGCTCAGACAACGCCGACACCGCCGGGTCCATCTCAATCGCCCGCCCGCTCGAATCCAACCCATGCGAAACCGACGCAAAGTATCGCCCCGCGCCAACACCAACACCAAGATGAACCAACAGACTCACCACCACCCCGATCACCAGCGTGATCGTCGAGACCCGGTGCAGGGAAGCATTCGATGATGGTACAGTTGCTGTGCTCATGGCGTCGGTATCACATCCTCCATCCCCGAATCCCCCTCGGGTTGCCGATGCCCAATAATCGAAAACTCACCAAGCCCCGCCCCCGTCAACACATCGGCCAACCCGATCATCACCCCCGCCGGCGAATCCGTATCCACCGCCAGCACCAACGCCCCCTCCCCAAGTTCCTGTCTCAATGCCTCGACCCGTTCAACCACCCCATCCATATCTACAGCCTCCGAGTTCACAAAGATCGCCCCCGTATCCGAAATCGCGATCGTAATCGGAATCACCGATTCCGCGCTCCGCCCAGACCCAATCTCAGGCAGATTCACATCAAGCACATCCGCGCGCACCATCAGCACCATCGTAAACACAAAGAAGGTCAACAGCAAAAACACCACATCAATCATCGGCGTCATCTCAATATGCACATCGCCCGACATCCGTCTCACCCTACGCATCATGAATCCTCCGCCTTGCGAACATACGATTTCCCACCCCACTGCGTCGGCGTCCCCCGCACCAAATCACGCGCAGCCGCCTTGAAAATCCGCCCCGTCAAATACGCCCCGATCATCGCCCCCCACACATCACGCAACGGGCTCCGACCAAGCCGATACACCGATCCCACCCCAATCAACCACCCAATCACCCCCGCCGATCCAATCGCCACCCCGCCCCACCAACTCCCCGAATCACCAAACAACGCGCTCAACACAATCAACCCAACACTCCCCATCGGCAGCCCAATACAAAGCATCGGCGTCCGGATCGCATACCGCTTCAATCGGCGCACCTCACGATTCGCCGACTCCGTATAAATCCGCTTCCACCCCCGCACATACTCCTCCCAGTTCTCATACATTCGGCACTTGAGCATATTGTCAGCCAACAACAGTCCCCCCCGACGCCCATCACGCATGACCCGACGCGAAAACGCAATATCCTCGAGAATCGCCCCCCTCACCGCCTCATGCCCGCCGATCGCCTGATACACCTCACGCGTAAACATCATAAACTGCCCATTGGCAAACGCCCGCCTCTGCCCCCCATCACAGTTCACCCGCAGCAACGGAAACTGCCTCGCCAACTCAAACGCAGTCATCGGCTGCACAATCCGCTCAAACCAACTCTGCGCATTCAGGGTCGAAAGCAGACTCAAAAAATCCAGCCCTCGATCATCAAGCAACGCCACACACGCCCGTACACACGCCGGATCAAGCCAGGTATCCGCATCCGTAAAGATCAGCACCTCCGCCGACCGCGCATGCTCGGACTGCTCATACCCGCTATGTGCCGCATACACCTTGCCCGCCCAATCCTCCGGACATTCCACAATCTCCACAATCTCAAACCGCGCATCATCCCCGATCGCGCTCCGCGCCACCCCCAGCGTGTCATCCGTGCACCGATCCAACGCCAGCACCACCTTAAGCCGATCGTAATCCTGCTCCTTGAGCGATTCGATCAGCGTCGCGATGTTCCCCGCCTCATTATGGCAAGGCACAATCACACACACATTCTGCGTCGGCACATTGAGTTCCGCAAGCCCGATCCCATCGCGAGCTGTGGGCAATCCTCTTCGAGTCATCGACACATGCACCGCCACCGCGATCCAATACGCCCCCGACCCGATCGAGCACCCGATCAAGACCACAAAAACAACATCAAGCAAAGTTTCAAACATACCCCCAATCCTAGGTCAAGCACGCCACCGGGCAGCGCGATACCATCAACACCATGCCCGATCACCCAACCCCATCCACCCCCCCATTCCGCGTCTCTGGGCCAGATTCCCCTCCCCACCCCTCGCCGCCGACTCAACCCATCTACGAAATGTCCGTCGCCAACTCCCGAGCACTCGACCACCGCGCCACCACCGACTTCGGAATCCCCTCGATCCTCCTGATGGAAAACGCCGCCATCGCCATCGCCAACCACGCCCTCGACCTGCTCAAATCCGCCCGCTCCCAATCAATCCTCATCGCCGCAGGCCCAGGCAACAACGCAGGCGACGCCTTCGCCGCCGCCCGACACCTCGCCACCCTCGGCTGCCCCCCCACCATCGTCATGACCACCCCCGCCGAGCACATCACCGCCGATGCCAAGATCAACCTCGACATCATCACCAAGATGAACATCCCCACCATCGACGCCCAAACCTACCTCGAATCCGCCCCCCCTCAACCCGGGCTCATCATCGACGCCCTCTTCGGCACCGGCCTCACCCGCCCGATCGAGGGGATTGCTCAACAACTCATCACCCACATCAACGCCGCCCGAGCATCGGGCACCCTCGTCCTCGCTGTCGATGTCCCCTCCGGACTCAACGCCCAAACCGGCGAGCCGATGGGCGACGCCGCCATCCAAGCCGACCGCACCCTCACCTTCGCCGCCCTCAAAGACGGCTACCGCAACTTCAACGCCCAACCCCACCTCGGCGAAGTCCACATCGCCCCCCTCGCCATCCCAACCCAACTCCTCAAATCCCTCGGCACCCAAATCCACCCCCCCCAAGACCGCCCCCAATAACCCCTCTTCTCACGGGTGCCACTGCTTGACCGTCCCCGGCAAGCAGTGTCTTCCCTCGCTCAAGCGGGTGCCATGTTGGAGCCGTCTTCGGCTCCTGCATGTCTTCAGCCGGGTGCCCCGACTCGCTGCTTTTGAGCGCAGTCGGGTCTTTGAATACCCATTGTATCGTCAATCCGACTGCGCGTTCGGCGGCGGCGGTGAGACAGCTTCGGCGGACGGGCGTGGAGTTGGGGAGGGGGGTGGTCATGGGTGGTGAGATCGATTCATTCGCTTGTGTGATCATTGTGTTTTTCGCACGACTACTCTGCTGGGTAGTTTCTCAGTAAGCACAAATCGGAACAATTATCCAGCTTCTCAGCCACAATCTCGTCATCTAAATTTGTATGCAACGATACAAGTATCGCATCTGCTGGAGCCCCACTCGTACACACCTCGCCTGGCGTAAGCTCCTTGTTTACATAGACATGCATCATATATCCAGATGCTCTGCCCAACAATTTGTAGTAATACCCTTTGTCCATAGACTCGCGGGGCTTCAATTCTGCATCAAACTCTACAGACATATCTCTAGACAAATCGCCTAAAGCCTTTTCTCCGGTATAAATATATATGATATTCATGTCTCTTCACTAAGGCCGGGTGCCCCGACTCGCTGCTTTTGAGCGCAGTCGGGTCTTTGAATACCTATTGTATCGTCAACCCGACTGCGCGTTCGGCGGCGGCGGTGAGGCAGCTTCGGCGGACGGGCGCAGAGTTGGGGAGGAGGGTGGTCATGGGTGGTGAGGTCGATTCATTCGTTTGTGTGTTCTTTGTGCCGGGTGCCGGGTGCCGGGTGCCGGGTGCCGGGTGCCCCGACTCGCCGTCTTCGGCGCAGTCGGGGCTTTGAATGCTCATTGTATCGCCAACCCGACTTTGACCAATCATTTGAATACCTTTTCAACTTCCCGGCCTTCTTAACTCATCAATCTTGAGTACGCCTTCCCGTTGTCCATCATACCATCTCGCCGACGACCATGCCCAGTCTTGAGGCCGATCAACAAGGCCTCTGCGAACCGGGTTCTGATGGATATATCGAATTTTTTCATTCAACTCATCGAACGAATGGATATTCCGATCATACCCCCCGCCTCGCTGCCAAAACCGAGTCTGGTTTTTCCGGGCTTCAAGTTCCTTGAGTATACTTGCATCGAGTTCACGCCATCTTTCGATAACACGCTGCGCCAAATCCCGTTTGATTATCCATGCGACCTTGGACACTGGGTACTCGGGCAATCTAGGCCAAATCAACAAATGCACATGCTCAGGCATCACTACCCATGCCAGCAAATGAAATCCTGTTTGCTCGCGTGCGAATTGGATCTGATCGACAAAGGCATCTTTGATCCGGTCATTTCCAAAGAGAGGTAGCCGACGATAGCATGAAAAAGTTAAATACCGCGCATGGCCAGCTTGTTCAACTCGTTTCATTTTTCGAGGCGGTTGTGACATTGGAACATTCTAGGAAGACCCGATTACGCCGGGTGCAGGGTGCCCCGACTCGCCGTCTCCGGCGCAGTCGGGATGGCGATGCAATGAACGCTCAAAGACCCGACTGCGCCAAAGACGGCGAGTCGGGGCACCCATTCCTCCATCCTACCACAAAAACACCCCCCAACCCCCTCCCCCACTCGCTTTCCCCCCTTTCCCCTCCTTCAATTGCCCCCCAAACAAAGGCACACACCATGCGCATCGAGATGGAACTCGCACGAATACTCATCCGCGAACTCAACCCAGCCCAGCTCATCGAACTCCGCGAAGTCGGCGTTGACCCGGCACACGCGCGGTCATTCCCCATCGTCATCGGCATCTCCGAAGCCATCGCCATCGACCGCCGACTCACCGGCGTCGAAATCGGTCGCCCAATGACACACGACCTCCTCGCCAACACCATCGAACAACTCGGCGCAACCCTCGACTCCATCGCCATCACCAACATCATCGAAGGCACCTTCTACGCCACCCTCAACCTCACCGACCACACCGGCCAACAAATCGAAATCGACGCTCGCCCATCCGATGCAATCGCCTTAGGAATCGCAGGCCAAGTCCCGATCTTTGTCGATGAATCGGTGATCGAGCACGCGACCCTGCCGCCGATGGATGACTTCGAGAACCCAGATGGGTTTGAATAACTGAATCTTGTATAGATGGATTTGAATACATGAATACCGCATCAGAATCAACAAACCCCTTCACCACCGGCGCCCACGCCCCGCGCTATCTCACGCACGAAATCCCGGGCATCGCAGGCACCCTCAAAGCCCGCCCCCAAGACTTCCTCGTCGAGGAAATCCCCCTCTACAACCCGGCTGGCGAAGGCGAGCACATCTTCCTCTTCGTCGAGAAGCGAGAACTCACCACCCTCCAACTCCGCGATGCCCTCTCGCGTCACTTCAAGGTCAAACGCAACGCCATCGGGCACGCCGGGCTCAAGGACAAGCACGCGATCACCCGCCAGGTGATCTCCATCCACACCCCCGGCAAGACCCCCGAAGACTTCCCCAGTTTCATCCATGACCGTGCCAGTGTGCTCTGGGTTGACCTGCACACCAACAAACTCCAACGCGGACACCTCGCGGGCAACCGGTTCTCGATCAAGGTACGCGATGTCGATCCACTCGCTGTCCGCAACGCCAAGCAATCGCTTGACTTGCTGAGCAAGCACGGCGCGCCCAACCGCATCGGCGAGCAGCGGTTCGGGTTCCTGATGAACAACCACCTCGTCGGGCGCGCGATGATCCTCGGCGATGCGCAGGGCGCACTCGACCTGATCCTCTCGCCCAAACCCGGCGCACCCAAAGGCTCGGCTGATGCGCGCCGGGCGTATGCTGACGGGCGGTATCGAGATGGGTTTGAGTTGATGCCCAAGGTGTTCAAGATTGAGCGGAACCTGCTTCGGGCGTTGAGCAATGACCATCCGCCGAGCAAGGCGTTGCGGGCGATTGATCCGACCGCGGCCGGGTTCTTCATCTCGGCGTTCCAATCGGCGGTGTTCAACCGGGTGCTCAATGATCGGATCGAGGCGGGGACGATGGATCGGTTGATCGAAGGCGATCTCGCATTCGTGACCAAAAACAGGTCCTGCTTTGCGGTGACGGGGGAGGAACTTGGGCGGGATGGATCGACACTCGCCGGGCGGGTGGATGACTTTGAGCTCTCGCCTTCGGGGCCGATGTGGGGGACGACGATGGCTCGGGCGAGCGGGGATGTTGACGGGCACGAGCTCCAAGCCCTTGCCGATGTGGGGGTTGCGCCTGAAAATCTTCAAAACTGCGAGGATTCAGGGGGGTATCCGATGATCGGAGGGGATCGGCGTCCGATGCGGATGGCGGTGATTGAGCCTGAGATTGAAGGCGGGTGCGACGAGCATGGGGGGTACATCCGGTGTGCGTTTGAACTGCCTAGGGGGGCATTTGCCACAACGGTGATGGATGAAGTGATGAAATGCCCGTCGGCTGGCGTATAATCTGGGCATGGGTGAATCGGTTCAAACAGATCATGACATTCGGCTCGTCTGCTTCGATTGGGGCGGGGTGATTCTGCGGATCTGCCGAACTTGGCAGGAAGGGTGCAAGGCGGCGGGGATCAAGGCGCCCAACGCCAAGATTTCCAAGAAATGTCTCGCCAAGCAGGACGCGATCGCCAAGCGGTTTCATACCGGGCAGATGAGTGATAAGGCTTTTTGCCGATCCATCGCCAAGGAATCGGAAGATTTCCACACCATCGAGGATATCGCTGCGGTGCATGACGCATGGTTGATTGAAGAGTATGAAGGGGTCGAAGAACTGATCGAAGAGCTGAACAGTTTTGCCGATCTTTCGACGGCTTTGTTTTCCAACACCAACGAGTCGCACTGGGCTCGGATGGAGGAGGACTTCCCGGCTGCGGGGTTGATCGAGCATAAGCATGCGAGTTTTTTGTTTGGTCTTGCCAAGCCTGATGAGAAGGCGTTTGCAGCCTTCGAGCGGCGCGTCGGGGCGGCGGGGAATCAGGTGTTGTTCTTCGATGATTCGAAGGAGAATGTCGAGGGGGCCAAGGCGTTTGGGTGGTGCGGCGAGTGGATTGATCCCAAGGGCGATACGGTGGGACAGATGCGCAAGATTCTTGAGCGGTACGAGATTCTTTGATTTGTGATTTTGAGTTTGTGTTTGTAGCCTCGATTTTGCGGGGTGTTTTTTTGGGGGAGGGGGAGGAAGCAAGAGGTACGCAGAGGGCGCGAAGATCACGCAGAGGTGCGGAGGGGGGAAGTGAGGAAGAGGGGGGAGGAGGGGAGATGGGGGAAGAGCCCCTCCGTCTCGCTGCGCTCGACACCTCCCCGCGGGGGCGCGGGGAGGGGCAAGAGTTTGGTGGGGTGGGGTTTGAGGCGGTGTGTTTGAGGAGGGTGGTGGTTGCTTTTCTTGCGGTTTCTTGGAGGGGGGCGGCTCGGTTTGGGTTGTCTTGGGCGGCGAGGGTGGCGTTGTCGACGATGTCGCGCAATGCAGCGAGGGATTGGGTTCTTAGGTTTGAGTGGATGGTTTGTTGGCGGGCAGAGTTGATGCGCTCGATGGCGGCGGTGGCATTTTTGTAGGCGTGGGATTCGGTGATGGCTTGGAGTTGGTCGAGGGTGAGGTTGTGGATTTGGCAGATGATTGGTGGGGTGAGGGCGGGGTCGAGGAGGGATTCGAGGATCGGCTGGGAGAGGGGAGGGGAAGGGGGAGAAGCAGGAGGTACGCAGAGGTCGCGGAGATTTCGCGGAGGCGCGGAGAGGGAGGGTGAAGGAGAAGAGGAGGGAGAGGGGGAATCAGAAAGACCCCCTCCGTCAGCTTCGCCGACACCACCACCTTTGGGTGCTCCCTCGGAGGCCCGGGGGAGGAGAGTTGGGGGTTCGGGTTGGTCTTTGAGTTGGATTGTTGGTTGGTTTATTGATTGCATGGCACGCCTCCGTTTGGTGAAGAATTTGGGGCGTGGTTGTGCGGGTTGGGGAATTGTAGTGTGGGGGGAGGGGCGGCTCAAGGGGGGATGTTGGAGGGCGTTGATTTTGCGCACGGATGGGGTTGTAGGGGGAGAAGAGGTACGCGGAGGGGGCGGAGAGCGCGGAGGGCGCAGAGGGGGGGATGGTGGGCTGTTCATGCGGAGCATATGCAGGTTTTAGGGTACAAGGTTGTTGTCATGCAGGTGCCGAAGACGCCACCAGCATGGCACCCGGCGGATTACCAATCCGATTCATCTGGGCTGTCCACCGGAGGGTTATCCCTGTAGATGGCAAGAAGCGCTTCCGGAATTTCGGTTTCCGGGTCGATTGACCAGACCCATTGCACGATTCCGGATACTCCTGCTGCGCCCATTGGCAAGAAACCAACGAGTTCACTGCCGGCGATCTTGGTTGACAAGTCGTATGCCTCTGCTTTGAACTCAAACCTTAACCCGCAGGCGCATGTCCAGATTCTGATGTAGATGGCGCTGCCCCCGCTCTGATCCTGTTCGAGCATCGTCATGAGACCGCCAAGATTCCATTGTCCGTTGGTGCCAGCATACGCCTTGAGATTGTCAGTATCGTAACGACCGACTGTTTGTTTCCATACGAGTTGGGTAGTAGCGGAGCCGCATGATTCACAGAACGGACGATCTCCTTCGTCGGCGGCCGCTCCAAAGAAAAGGATCAGCAGCAAGAGCATCTTCAATACATAACACACTGCCCAAAGCCACCCGCCGATTGCCCATGATCCGCTCCCGAACAGGGTGAGCCCGGATTGCCAGCGAGACACATAAAACCCGGCGAAATCTGTGCCCATCAGCGATGCCGAGATCTGCGTCTCCGCGAACACATACGAGGCCATCATCGCCAGTGCCATCGCTGCACCAAGCGCGAAGCTATGGATACGGGCCTTGCGCAGGAAGAACTTTGTGCTCTGTACGATCCAGTATGCGATGGCCAGCAGTGCCAGAAGTGAGACGATGCCCCATGCGTGGGAGACGGAGATGAGGGCGACGGCGCTGCCATTGATCGCGGAAACGATCGAGCCCAGGAGTGTGATCATCAGGAGTTGAGCGGCACCTGGCCTGTTTGAAATTTGCATTGTTTCCCCATCGTGCGAAGTCACCGGTATCAATTGATTGACAGGATCTTAGCGTACACGGGGAAAGTCATTCGAATCACACAGTGGCATTTAGATATTATTCTAGGAGCACTCAGGGGAACTCGCAGACCCTGCGTATCTAGGAGGGCCAAAGAAGGGCACCAGCCTGTATCTTATTTACTAAACTCTCTACACTTTTCCTACCAACATATTATGTTGATATTGTAGTCTGCCCCAAAACTTACCCCACTGTTGCAACAATTTTGGGGATCGAGGCGGCTTGGAGCATTGGGAGGTCGGCAGTGTTGGGATAGCACTCTACTTGTTGGGCGATGAATTGGAGAAACTGGGGTCAGAATAGAGGGATTATTGGCAATAGGGGAAGATTGAGGTACTGTTGAGCCGGAACTGGTGGGTTGTGGTGCCGATGTTGGGGCTGGGCTGGGCTGGTTTGGAGAGGTATTGAAGAATGAAGCGTGCAATGAATCGGCGAATCGGGTTGATGGCGGGTGTGGGGGTTGGGCTCTTGTGTGCTTCGGCGGCGGGGCATATCACGCTGTTGGACCCCAATGGGGGCGAAGAGATTCTGGCGGGGTCGAGTTTCTCGATGTCGTGGCGGATTGATATCAGGCATAATCAGCAGAACTGGGATATCTGGTATTCGACGACGGGGCCCAATAGTGATTGGATTGAGGTGGCTGTGGATTTGGATCCGGGGGCGACCAGTGCGGGGAGTATCCATAACTTTGATTGGACGGTGCCTGATATTCTTGCGGAGAATGTGTGGGTGCGGGTTCGGATGGACAATGTGGGGACGGATTACTTTGATGTGAGCAACTCGAGCTTTGCGATTGTGCCTGGGCCTGGGGTGGTCTCGTTTTTGGCGGTTGGATCGCTGGCGGGGATTCGGCGGCGGCGCTGAGGGTTGATGGATTGAACTTGAATCAACAGGCACGCCCGGCATTTGTCGGGCGTGGTTTTTTACTTGGAGAGTTCGTCGTAGGTTGCTTCGATGGCGCGGGAGCGGATGGACTCGAAGCCTAGGTTTTGCATGAAGTCCCAGGTTTTTTCGGCGGATTCTGACTTGGGGACACCGGCGTCGATATCGGCTTGGACATGGGTGATGAGTTGTTCGAGGTAGTCGAGTTGGGTTTGGACGATTTGTGTGGTGCCGATTTGGCCGTGCCCTGGGATGATGGTGGTGTGTTTGTCACAGAGTTTGAGAATTGATTTGAGGGATTTGGTCCAGCCGATGGCGGTGGCGTTGGCGGAGGGGTCGAAGAAGGGGTGGAGTTTGTTGAAGACGAGGTCGCCGGTGTGGATGATGTTGTGGTCGGGGAAATGGATGACGAGATCGTTGTCGGTGTGGCCGGGGCCGAAGTGGTGCATGGTGAGGGTTGTGTCGGCGAGGGTGAGGGTTTGTTGGTCGGCGACTTGGTGCTGGGGGGTGATGTCGGATTGGGTCCAGGCGGCTGAGGCGTCGGCGGCTTGGGCGGCGAGGGTGCGCGTTGTTTCTGAGTTGAATGGGGAACCTTTGATTCGTTCGGGGGCGGATTTGGCGCCTTGTTTGTAGCGGTCGAGTTGGGACTTGATGCGGTCGATGGCGTTGGTGTGGGCGTAGGTGGTTGCGTGGGGGACGATGAGGGCGTTGCCTCCGGTGTGATCGCCGTGGTGGTGGGTGTTGATGAGGGTGAGGTTGAAGTGGTCTTGTGGGGCGGCGAATGTCTTTGCGTCGGCGAGGAGGGCGCCGGCGAGGTGGGCGAACTTGGTGTCGATGAGGAGGGTTTGGGACTTTGAGGTCATGAGGAGGGTGTTGCCGCCGGTGTTCTGGTCGGCCATGACATGGAAACCGGCTTTGTCGATGGTGTCCCAAGACAGGATCGGACCGACAGCGGGCTTGGCTATGAGTTGGGCGAGGGCGGGGGTTGTGAGGGCGGCGGTGCCTGCGGCTGCGCTGAGGATGGCGAGGAAGTTTCGGCGGTCGAGGGTGGGGAGGGGTTGCATTTGATGGATTCCAGTTTGTTTGTTTGGGATTGGGGCGGCGGTTTGGATCGAGTATACTCGATTTTGAGTGCTATGATGGATGCCTTGGGTCGATGGCCCTTGTGGCAGAAGAAACTGAACACTCCCCCACTTCATTCCCTGGAAATCACCATGAAAGCAAATGAAATCCGTCCTGGCACAGCACTCGAGATGAACGGCAAGTTGTATATTGTGACCAAGATTGGTCATGTCAAGCCTGGGAAGGGGCCGGCGTATATTCAGGCGAAGATGCGGGCGGTCGATGGGGCGGGGATGAAGGAACAACGGTTCTCGGGCGCGGAAGTGGTCGAGGGGACGAATCTCGATAAACGCGAGATGGAGTTTCTCTATGATGATGGCGCGGGCGGGGGGACCTTTATGGATCTCAAGGACTACGACCAGATCGAGTTGAACAAGGATCTGCTCGATGACACGCTGTTGTATATGGCTCCCAACTCGTCGTGCACGGTGTTGTTTCATGGGGAGAACCCGGTGGCGATTGAGCTGCCGAGTGCTGTTGTGCTGACGATTGCGGATACGGCTCCGGGGATCAAGGGCGCGACGGCGACGAACCAGTTGAAGGAAGCGGTGTGTGATACGGGATTGAAGACGCGTGTGCCTCCGTTTATTGCGATTGGTGAGATGGTGAAGATTTCGACCGAGGACGGGTCGTATATGGCGCGGGTGAAGGAAGAGTGAAGAAGAAGGGACTAGGGATTTGGGACTAGGGATTAGGGGAAGAGAAGATGATGAGTGATGCGAAGCCCAATCTGATTTTGATTGGGCTTCGTGCGTGTGGGAAGTCCACGATTGGGCGGGTGCTGGCGCAGCGGCTTGGGCGGGTGTTTGTTGATCTTGATGAGGTGACTTCGGGGTTGCTTGGGGCATCGGGAGCGGGCGAAGCGATTGAAGAGCATGGGATTGAGGGGTTTCGAGAAGCGGAGGGTAGGGCGCTTGGCTCGGCGCTTGAAACGACGAATCAGGTGGTTGCGCTTGGGGGGGGGACGCCTACGGCTCGGGGATGCAGCGAGATGCTTCGGGATGATTCATGCCGGGTGATTTATTTGCGGGCGTTGCCGGGGACTTTGCGCGAGCGGCTCCGGCATGCGGATAATACGGATCGGCCTGCGCTTGTGGGGGGGGATGTGGTCGATGAGGTGGAGACACTGTTTGAGCAGCGGGATGGGTTGTATCGGGAGATTGCTGAATCGGTGATTCATGTGGATGGGGTGTTGGAAGAGTCGGTGGTGGCTGCGGCTTTGGCGGTGGTGAAGGCGGGGGCTTGATTCTGGTAGAACGGGCTTCCAGCCCGTTTCTTTTCATGTTCTACATACTCACCAAAAGACAACGGGCTGGAAGCCCGTTCTACCGAAGGATTATCTATCGGCGGCGCGGACGGTGGCGCAGAAGGTGGCTATTTTTTGTGGGTTTTTTATGCCGGGGGCGTCTTCTACGCCGGTGGAGACATCGACGGCGTAGGGGCGGAGGGTTTGGATGACTTCTTCGACATTGGTTTCGTCAAGCCCGCCGGCGATGATGATTTTCTTTGGGTAGTCGATCAGATGCGGGGCAAGGCTTTTCCAGTTGAAGGCTTCGCCGGTGCCGCCGGTGGAGCCGTCGATGAGGAGTGCATCGACCTCATCGACCTTGGCCCATCTTGTGAGTTGTGAGTTGATGGTGGCGTCTTCGTATTTGAATGCTTTGATGACGCCTGGGCCGCAGGCGGCGACGACATCGACGGGTTCTTTGCCGTGGAGTTGCATGGTGTGTGCGGGGCAAGAATACTCGAGGGCGCAGAAGGCATCGACGCTCAGGTCTTGAACGACGCCCACCGCGCTGACGAAGGGGGGCAATGAATACATAATCGCTGCGGCTTCTTCGGGGTCGATATATCTGGGGGTGTCTTTGACAAAGATGAACCCGATGGCGTCGGCGCCGGCGTCTACAGCGGCTTGGGCGGCTTCGGGGGTGGTGATGCCGCAGACTTTGATGCGGGTGCGGGGGTGAGTGGTCATGGTGTGGCTTTCGGAAAAACGAAGAAACGGGCTGGAAGCCCGTTCTACTGGGGGATGGCTCGGATGGTTTCGAGTTCTTGGTTGATGAGGGCTTTGGTGTCTTGGTCGATGATTTTGTTGTCGAGGTCTTCGAGGAGTTCAATAGCGCCGATGGGGTCGCTCAGGTCGTTGGCGCGGATGCGGGCGAGGAGGATGGTGATGATGTGGCGTTCGGGATCGTTGGGGTAGGTGTCGAGGAGTCTTGCGAAGGCATCGCCTGCGGCTTGGCGGTTGCCGGATTGGTAGAAGTGGTTGGCGAGTTGATACTGGGCGTCGCGGTGGAGGGTGAGGGCTTTGGATTGGTCGGGGAACTCTTTGAGCATTTCGAGGTAGAGTTCCGCGGCGGCGGGGAGATCAGCGTTGGAGATGTGCGAGCCGATTTGAGCGCGGAGTTCGGCGATTCTGGCGGCTTGGGGGTCGAGTTTTTGGTCGGCTTGGTAGACGCCTGCGAGTTTGTGCATCTCGTGGGCGACGCGGAAATCGGCTCGGCGTTTTCGGTGTTTGGCGAGCGAGAACATGTCGTATTGTTCTTTGGGGAGGATGCCGGTGATGAGGAGGGTGAGGGCGGTGACGATGCCGAAGGCGTAGCCTCCGAGGTGGGCCATGTTGGCGATGCCGTTGGCGGGGGTGAAGACCTGGGCTCCGAGATCGAGGACGACGAAGAGCCCGATGAGCCACCATGAGGGGATCATGAAGATGCCGATGATGAAGAAGAAGACGAAGCACTTGATGCGGGTGCTTGGGAAGAGGACGAGGAAGGCACCCGAGACGGCGGCGATTGCGCCTGAGGCTCCGACGGCGGGGGCGGATTCGAGGGCGATGTGGGCGAACCCCGAGGCGATGCCGCCTGCGAAGTAGAAGGCGGTGAATCCGATGCGTCCGAGTCGGTCTTCGACGGGGGGGCCGAAGACCATGAGGAAGAGCATGTTGCCGAAGATGTGCATGAACCCGGCGTGGATGAACATGGAGGTGATGGGTTGCCAGGGCTCGAAATGGAGCCTGGAGATGGCTCCGTAGTACCCGATACGGTCTGCAGCGTCTGGATCGACCTTGGTGAGGATGAGCATGAGGATGAAAACACCCAGATTTATGCCTATGAGTGTGGGCGTAATCAGGGCTTTTCGTTTGTTTGGACGATCTGTACCAAGGGGGATCAACACGGGCAGATCGTACGCCGATGAAAGGGTTGATGCCTATAATCCCATCCTGCATCTTTTGAGGGCGATTTCTTCTTTGATTGCGCTCGATAACCGCTTTTGGACCCGAGATGGGTCAAGTAAGGACTGAACGATGAGTACCGCAGAAAAAACATTTTCAAAGGGCCTTGAGGGCGTGGTCGCTGCCCAGACCGAGATGTCGTTTATCAATGGCACCGAGGGGATTCTTGAGTATGTCGGGATCGCGATTGGTGATCTGGCCTCGCGGAGTTCGTTCGAGGAAACGGTGTTTTTGCTCTGGAACAAGCGGCTGCCGACCAAGAGCGAGCTTGAAGCGTTTACGAAGGATCTGCGATCGCACTATGCTTTGGGCGATGCGATCAAGGCACGGATTACGAGCTGTCCCAAGGACGCCGAGCCGATGCATGTGATCCGGACGATGATTAGTTCGATGGCGATGGATGACGCGAGCCCCAACGAGAACTCGGTCGAGGCGGCGCGGGAGAAATCGTTGCGGATTTTGGCCAAGGCGCCTGCGATTGTGGCGGCGTTTGATCGGCATCGGCGTGGGCTTGAGGTTGTTGATGGGGACCCATCATTGAGCTTCGCGGCCAACTTCCTTTATATGCTCAACGGCGAGAAGCCGACGGATGCGATGATCCGGGCGTTTGATATCTGCATGATTACGCATGCGGATCATGGATTGAACAACTCGACCTTTGCGGCTCGGGTCGTGATTTCAACGCTTTCGGATGTGTACTCGGCGATTACGGCGGCGGTTGGTTCGTTGCGTGGGCCACTGCACGGCGGGGCGAACGAGGGTGTGATGAAGATGCTCAATCAGATTCCATCGGTGGATGACGCCGAGGCGTTTGTGATGAACATGATTCAGAACAAAGAACGGATCATGGGATTCGGTCACCGGGTGTATAAGGCCAAGGACCCGCGGGCGAGTGAGCTGATGACGCTTGCCAGGCAGCTCGCTGAGGATACGGGCAATATGGATCTGTATAACAAGTCGAGCGCGATCGAGAAGATCATGGAGCGGGAGTATGCGTCGAAGGGGATCTATCCCAATGTCGATTTCTACTCGGCGACGACTTATCACTGTATTGGGCTCAAGCTTGATCTGTTTACGCCGATGTTTGTGTTGGCGCGGATCGCAGGTTGGAGCGGGCATGTGATTGAGCAGCTTGGGGACAATCGTTTGTATCGTCCGACGACTGATTATGTTGGGCCTCACGATGTGGCGTATGTGGCGATTGAAGATCGTTGAGATTGATGAAGGAATGACAAAGCCCCATGCGTTTGCATGGGGCTTTTTTTATGGGAATGGGTTATGGGGATGGGTTATGGGAATGGGTTATGGGGATGGGTTATGGGGATGGGTTATGGGGATGGGTTATGGGGGTGAAGACATGGCTTGCCGGGGACGGTCAAGCCATGGCACCCGGCACCCGGATTTATGGGCAGCCTGCGGCGAAGGCGGTGAGGAATGCGGAGACATCGAAGAAGTTGAATGAGCCGTCGCTGTTGAAATCTGCGATCGGGTCTTGGGCAGAGAATGCTGCGAGGAACGCGGAGACATCAAAGAAGTTGAGTGCTGCGTCGTGGTTGAGGTCTGGTGGGCATGGTGCGCATCCAAGATCGAAGGCGTATGTAGAGCCTGCGTTGATCCCGAGTTGGTCTTCGAAGTAGGCCCCGACGAGGAGGGTGCCGTTGTCATATGCGACTGAACGCCCGAATCGGTCGTCTGGGCCTAGATCATCGGCGAGGGCTTTGGGCTGATGGGCCCAGATGCCGTCGTAGCGTGTGTAGGCGTAGACTGCGCCTGAATCGACGCCTGTTTCGTCCGCCCTGGGTGCTCCGACGACGACGGTGTCGGCTTCGACGGCGACGCTGACACCGAAACGATCGTTTGGTGCGCCGTCGAATGCCAGGAGTGTTGCCTCTGTGAACCAGGTGGTGCCAGTGCGTGTGAAAACATAGGCGGCTCCGGAATCCTCTCCGTTGTTGTCTCTCTTTGTTGCCCCGGCGACGATGGTATTGTTGTCGATTGCCAGTGATATCCCGAGCCAATCGCCATCGGCGGCATCGGAGGCGAGGAGTTTGGCTTCGAAGGACCAGATGCCCGCATCGCGTGTGTAGACATATACTGCTCCTGCATCGGTGGCCCGGTCGTCATCGTTTGGTGTTCCGACGGCGAGGGTATCTGCTTGGATGTCGATGGCGGTGGCGAAGAAGTCTGCGGGGTCGCCGTCTGCTGGGAGCAGTTGTGTTTCGAGGGACCAGGTGCCTGCATCACGGGTGTAGATGTAGACGGAGCCAGAATCTTCGCCGTTGATTGTGTCGTCGTTATCTGATGCGACGACGAGGGTTTGGCCATCGATTGCGACTTTGAACCCGAAATGGTCGAGGTCTTCTGGGTTGGCGGGGACGAGTTTGGTATCGAAGTTCCATGTGTTTCCGGTGCGTGTATAGATGTAGACGGCACCGGATTGGATGGCGTTGTCTGTTGCTAGGAGTGCGCCGACGGCGGCGATATCGCCATCGATCGCGACACTGTATCCGAAGAACTCTTGAGGCTGGCCGTCGATTGCGGTGAGTTTTTGGGTTTGGCTCCACTGCCCGTTTGCGTCTCTGGTGTAGATGTATGCGGATCCTGAGTCGAAGCCATTGTCGTTGTCGAGGTATGCACTGATGATGGCGGTGTCAGCGTCTATATCAATCTCCCAACCGAACCGATCGCGTTGTGCGCCGTCTGTTGCGAGGAGTTTGGTGATGGGCGTGGGGTCGCAGACCTGCGCGTTGGCCGGAGATACAAAGGCGATGGTGCAAGCCATTGCGAGGGTTGCCAGCGGGGTGGCTTTGGTGATGCGTGGGGGCTTGGGGGTGGTCATGATGTGTTCTCTTGATTCATGGAATGGGGGGGGGGCGATCGCGAACTGTGAAGGTACCTGATTCGGAGGTTGAAAACAAGGGATTTTGTTCGCAACGGGCGGTATCTGATGAAAAACTGCATGAAAAACGGCGCGTGGAGAACGGGGGTGATGTCCGATAGAATCTTTGATTTTGTGCCCACTGCACTTGCTGGCGACTCGTATTTTTGTTGGCTGTGGGTCGCCGAGGGGTCGGTCAAAGCACCGCATGACACGACCAACGCGGGGGGGGGGAGCGGGTGAGGCGCGGATTAGATGCCGAGGGCTTGGAGGATGGATTCGAGGACGACTCTGGAGCGGTTTTCCTCGGCGGGGTCGATGTTGATGACCATGACGATGCCGGCGCCTTCGAAGGAGGTGGTGATTTTGATTTTGTCGTAGGTTGCTTGGCGGTTGGCGAGGGCGACGATTCGGCCGCCTTGGGGGGAGACGGAGGCTTCTTCGATGATGTGTCCTTGGCGGTAGAGGACGGCTTTGGTGGCGGCCATGACGGATTCGATGGATTGACCCGGTGGGAGTTCGGTGCGGAGGAGCCCGAATCGGTAGGTGGCGTAGATGGGGGTTGAGCCGTGCCATGCTCGGGATTCGCGCAGGGCGGGGAGGGATTGGCAGGCCGAGACGGGGAGGAGGATGGCGATGGAAACGAGGGCGAGGAGGGCTGGGGATATGTATTGATTTCTGGCGTTCATGGGGGTTTTTATCGGTCAGATTGTGTTGGTGGCTCGATAAGTGGAATGTGGGGGTTTGTGCGGGGGTTGAATATGAGTCAATTCGTTTGCGGGCTTGACCTTGCGGGTTGATGCGCCTTGGATAGGGACCCGACGCATCGGCGTAGGAGTCAATCTTTGTCCTTGTATTCAACGAACTGAGGAGTTCACATGGCGATCCGGATTAAATCTCGTGGAAATGAAAGCGCGGAGCAGATGATGCGTCGTTTCAAGAAGCTTTGCGAGAAGGAAGGGTTGACCAAGGATATCAAGCGGAAAGAGTATTACGAGAAGCCTTCGGAGCGCAAGAACCGGGCGGCCCGCAAGACGGCGCCACGGAGCGACTGATTCGGCGGATGGGCCGAGGGATCAGATCTGATTGAAATGTTTTCAAACCCCGCGATTCGCGGGGTTTTTTGTGTAGCAGGAATGGTGGGTCTGCGTTGAGATAGAAAGTGCTTTCGGGGTTGTTTCATCGGATTCGATCCGTTTGGCCGATCTATAGTTGCGACCCCATTTGGGGTTGTTTGGTCCATATAGCTCACCCGCTGGGGCGTGGGCGATGGATTTTGTGTCGGCGAGTGGCGCACAGTGAACCCGCTCGTCGATGACTTTCAAAGAGCACACCACAGTCTTCACACACCGCTCAATACAAAGAGGTTGAACACAATGAGTATGCAACTCATGCCAACATTGGCATCGATGTCGGATGTCACGCCGGCGTATTACTTGGCACCTGTCGGGGGCATCATTGCCTTGCTGATGGCCAAGGTTTTCCAGGGCTCGGTCATGAAAAAGTCCGAGGGCACCGAGGACATGATCGAGATCGCTCAGGCGGTCCGCGATGGTGCGATGGCGTACCTAACGCGTCAGTATAAGGTTGTCGCGGGCGTGTTCGTCCTGCTGGTGATCTTCCTTGCTGGCATGTATGCGTTGGGGCTTCAATCGCCATTCGCGTTGATCGGCGTGCCGATCGCGGGTCTGTTCTCGGGGCTCTGCGGGTGGTTCGGGATGAAGATGGCGACCAACGCCAGCGCCCGAACGACCTTTGCGGTCAAGGACTCACTCAACGAAGGGCTGACCGTCGCGTTCCGTTCTGGTGCGGTGATGGGGCTCAATGTTGTGGGGTTCGCGCTGATTGATGTTTCGGCGTGGTTCTTTATCTTCAACCAGTTCGATATCGTTGGCGGCGGGATCACCGAGATCACGACCATCATGCTCACCTTCGGGATGGGTGCTTCGACACAGGCGTTGTTCGCTCGTGTTGGCGGCGGGATCTACACCAAGGCCGCTGATGTTGGTGCTGACCTGGTGGGCAAGGTTGAAGCGGGTATCCCCGAAGACGACGCACGCAACCCGGCGACCATCGCGGACAATGTCGGCGATAATGTCGGTGATGTTGCGGGCATGGGTGCTGACCTGTATGAATCATACTACGGCTCGATCTTGGCAACCATGGCACTCGGTGCTGCGGCGGCGATGACGCTGACCAGCGGCAGCGATGCAAGCAACGCATTGGGGCTCAAACTCGCGGTCGCGCCGATGGCGCTCGCTGGTTTGGGCATCTTCTGCTCGATCGCGGGGATCTTCGCGGTCAAGGCCAAGGAGAACGCGAGTTTCTCGCAACTGCTCAAGGGCTTACACAAAGGCGTGTATGTTGCTTCGGCGTTGATCGTCTTGGGCTCCTTCGGGCTGCTCTGGTACATCTTCAATGGCGCAGCCGAGCTCGAGGGCATCACCACCTGGTGGGGCTTAGGCTTGTCGATCTGCTCGGGTTTGCTCTCAGGCTTGGTGATCGCGCACGCGACCGAGTATTACACCTCGTACGAGCATCCACCTACCCGGCGTATTGCTGAGCAGGCACTTACTGGGCCGGCGACTGTGATTATTGCTGGTATCGCGGAAGGCATGAAATCTACTTGGGCATCATTGCTCGTTGTTGTTGTTGCGATCATCGCGGCGTTCTCGTTTGCCGGTGGTGGTGATTCATTCCTGATGGGTCTCTACGGCGTGGGTATCGCGGCGGTCGGGATGCTCTCGACTTTGGGTATTACACTCGCGACTGATGCGTATGGCCCGATCGCGGACAACGCGGGCGGGAATGCGGAGATGACACAGCAAGACCCGATCGTTCGTGAACGCACCGACATGCTCGACTCATTGGGCAACACGACTGCTGCTACCGGCAAGGGCTTTGCGATTGGTTCGGCGGCACTCACCGCGATGGCGTTGTTTGCAGCCTATATCCAGATTGTCCAGGTCCAGATCGGCACACAGGCCGCGAACTTCTATAACAATGGATCATTTGTAGAATATGCCGACTCACCGATCGGTTTCGCGGTTCATCAGGGATACGGCAAGTTTGCTGTGGTGACACCCGATGGCGAAGCCGAGGTTGTCGATGGCGGGATGCTTCTTGATGTTGTGAATGATGAAGGGCACCATAGCTCGAAGATCAAGGGAATCTCCAAGGGGGATCAGTTTGCGTTGACCGCGAGCCATGACTCTCAGTATGAGATCGCGGGCGATGGCTGGCACGCGACACTTGCTTCGACCAAGCGCGGACGCGTCAAGGATGTGTTGACATTCTACGATGTGACGCTCGCCAACCCCAAACTCCTCGGCGGCGTGTTCATCGGTGCGATGCTCGCGTTCCTCTTCTGTGCGTTGACCATGAATGCGGTCGGGCGTGCGGCGTATGCGATGATGAACGAATGTCGGCGCCAGTTTGGGTTTATCCGTCAGGCACTGCGCAATGGTGGCATGTCCGAAGAGGACCTGGCCAACCCGGATAACTGGCCGATGAAGGGTGTCGATCTTGATGGACATCACTACCCGGACTATGCCAACTGTGTTTCAATCTCGACATCGAGCGCTCAGAAGGAAATGGTTGTGCCTTCGATCCTGGCGATCGTGGTTCCGATCGGCGTTGGGCTGACGCTCTCTGTCGCCGGCGTGATGGGCATGCTTGTCGGCGGGTTGACTTCGGGCTTTGCGCTCGCGGTCTTCATGGCCAATGCGGGTGGTGCTTGGGATAATGCCAAGAAGCTCCTCGAATCCTACGGCCCCACCACCGCTCAGGAGATGGTCGATGGCACGGGCAACTCGGGCAAGATCCCCGATATGGTCCGTAGTGCGATCATGGATCGTGCCAAGGACGCGGTTGCAGCCGGGCATGGCGATGTGATTGTCTATGGCAAGGGCTCGGACGATCACAAGGCGACTGTTGTTGGTGATACCGTTGGTGATCCGTTTAAGGATACCTCCGGCCCGGCGCTCAACATCCTTATCAAACTGATTTCGATTGTATCAGTTGTGTTCGCGGGGCTGATCGTTGCGTATGGCGATGTGCTCGGCGGCATCTTGGGGATTTGAATCTCGGGTAAATGTTTGACTATCCAGCCGCCCCCGGTGATCCGGGGGCGGTTTTTTATGTGATGTGATTCGATGAGGCAGGTGTAAAAAAGCCGCCTCCGGTTGGAGGCGGCCGATAGGATGCGCTGTGGCATCTGTCAGATTGAAGGGTTGCGCGATGGGCAACACCGTCGAGCTGCCGCTCTAAGGGCGCAACCCTTTCGTACATTCATACTTGTTCACTGAATCACCTCCTTGAAGAAAACTTCCAGCCCAGCCGTCACGGGAGTATGCCCGCCGCCGGAGTATTGTTCCCCAAGCCGTCACTCGGGGCTCATCGCCCATGGGTGCATCGGATGTCCTCCGGAGCAACATGGTCGTCGCAGGGCGTTGAGGCGTTTGTGATGGTTTCCATCAGTCGCAACCGCTCGGCCTTTGCGATGGCTTCATTATCGGCATATTCGGATGGATCGCACGAGTGGTTGCGGAATTGCTGGAGAATTGGGAGATATGAGAGAGGCGCGGTGATCGAGAAGACCCCCCCCGTCTGCTTCGCAGACACCTCCCCCGGAAGCCCGGGGGAGGCGAGTTGAGCGTTAGTCTTCGAAGTCGTCGAAGGCGCCGCGTTCTTTTTGGTCGTCGAGGTAGGCTTGGAAATCGCCCATTTTGTAGGAGATGAAGCAAAAGGCGTGATGCAGGGTGAGCCATTCGATGTCGGATTTGTCTTCATCGAGGTCTTTGCGGATGTTGTTGAACTCGGCGAGGATGGTTTCGGCTTTCATAAGGATTCTTTCGTATGCAATCGTGCCGGTCAGGATCGTACGCGGGGTGACACGGCTTTGGTGATGTGGGTCAGGAGGTAGATCGCGCTTTGGGTGAGCACGATGCTCGGGCCCAGAGGGTAGTCGGCTTTGAACCCGACGAACATGCCTAGGGCTGCGCCGATGACGGCGATGAGGATCGAGTAGATGAAGACGGGTTTGAGTTTGGTGCTTAGGTTCAAGGCCCCGGCACCGGGGAGCACGAGCATGGCGGCGGCGAGGACGACGCCTGCGATCTGCATGGCCATGACGATGGCGATCGCGAGGATGACCATGAATGCGTTGGTGATGCGGTTGGCGTTGAGCCCGAAGGCATCGACGACGGGTTCATCGAAGACCCAGAAGATGAGTCGGCGGCGCATGAGCCAGGTGAGGAGCACAATGCCCAGGGCGGTCGCGATGGTGATGGTGGCTTTGGGCCAGTCGGTGTCGAGGATGTTGCCGAAGAGTATTTCTTCGATGAGGTGGTGCCCGCCTTGATGCTCGGCGGCCCCGGCTTGGTCATGGGCATGCCCGGATTCGGCGATGGTGAAGAGGATGAAGCCCAAGGCCATTGATGCGGAGAGGACGACGCCAATGGCGGTGTCGGCTCGCCCTTGGTGGGTGCGGGTGAGGGCGGCGATCCAGAGGGCGGCGAGGACGGAAAAGACGACGACGATGCCGAGTTGCCCGATTGCGCCCGCGGCTGTTGCGCCGTGGACGCCGAGGACGAGGGCGATGCCGACGCCTCCGAATGCGGCGTGGGAGATGCCTTGGCCGATGAATGCGAGGCGTTTGAGGACGACGAAGACGCTGAGCGCGCCGCCCATGAGTGAGATGACGAGGGCGGCGATGATGGGCGGGGCGAGTTCGTTCATGGTGCGCCCTCTTGCTCGCTGGGCGTGTCGCAGCCGCAATCGTGTTGGTGTTGGTGGGCGTGGGATGGGTCGTCGCATCCGTCGGCGAGGTGGGCGTCGATGTGGATGCGGCCGAAGACTCCGGCGACATCGTGGGCGAAGACCTGGGCGAGCACGGCGGGGGTGAGCCCGTCGGGGGCGGCGTGGAAGTGGAGCGTGCGCGAGAGGCAGGCGACGCGATCGGCGACGGCGGCGATGGCGCGCATGTCGTGGGAGACGACGATGACGGTGAGGTCGAGTTGGGTGTGGAGGGTTTCGATGAGCTGGCCGAAGCGTTGTTGCCCGGCGATATCGACGCCTACGGTGGGTTCGTCGAGGACGAGGAGTTTGGGATTGCCCGCGATGGCGCGGGCGATCATCACGCGTTGGAGCTGCCCGCCTGAGAGGGCGCCGATGGGTCGGTTGGCCAAGGCGTGGAGATCGACGAGTTCGAGGGCGTTGTTGATCGCGGCGTGGTCGTCGGGGGTGAGTTTTTTCCAGGGCTTGGTGTGGCAGGATCGCCCGAGCCCAACGACTTGTTCGACGCTGATGGGGCATGAGCGGTCGGCTTGGATGCGTTGGGGGAGGTAGCCGACGAGCCCGGACTGGCGGGCTTGGGTGGGGGATTGACCGAAGACGCGGACGGAGCCGATGGTTGGTTTGAGGATGCCGAGGATGAGTTTGATGAGTGTTGATTTGCCGCCGCCGTTGGGGCCGAGGATGCCGAGTTTGGTGTGTTGGTCGATGGTGAAGTGGACATCATCGAGTGCGGGGGTGGATGGGGTGTCGAGCCCGGTGGCGGGGTAGGTGTAAGAGACATGGTCGATTTCGACCGCGGGTGATTCAAGAGGGGGCATGGTTGATTATTGAGATGGCTGCATCGAGAAACAAGCGTGGGGATTGATGCGGGTGGTGATTGGAGAGTTGATTGGGGATAGAATGATCTTGATCGGGGCGGTAGCTCAGCTGGTAGAGCATTCGGTTCGCAATCGAAAGGTCAGGAGTTCGATTCTCCTTCGCTCCATTTCCCTTTTTAGAAATTATGATTTATCGCTAGGCAGGTGCTTGGGTGGTTGTGGTGTGCGCGGGAAGACCCCCTCCGTCTCGCTTTGCTCGACACCTCCCCCGGAAGCCCGGGGGAGGCGGTTAGGCTCTGTCTGACGGCTCTATTTCCCGGTGGCCCGGCTCGCCGAGCCGGGTTCATTTTGTTTGCTTTGCCTAGATAAGAAGACCCGGCTCGGCGAGCCGGGCCACCGAAGATGATCTCATCGAGCCATCAGACACGACCTAGGCGGAATCTTGTTTGGTGCCTTGGCTGTCGCTTTGGGTTGGCTTGGTGGGGGTTTCGTCGTCGTCGAAGACGGCGCGGAGGGCGGGGGTGTCGAGGTCGTCGAACTGGCCTCGTTTGACAGCGATGATGAAGGCACCGATGCCCAACGCGGCGAGCAAGAGGGCGGCGGGGATCATGATATAGAGGACGGACACGGGGTTATCCCTTCCATTTGCGGGTGCTCATGGCGACAACAGTGAGCGAACTGATGGGCATGACGATCGCCGCGATGAGGGCGTTGATGATGCCGGTCATGGCGAGGACAGCGACGAAGAGATTATAGCAGATGGAGAAAACGAGGCATGCGTGGATGGTGCGCATGGTGTGGGTGCTGAGTGAAACGAGTTTGACCAAGGGTTCGACACCCGGGCTCGTGAGGTAGATGTCGGCGGCTTCGAGCGAGGCTTCGGCGCCGCCTTGGACGGCGATGCCGACATCGGCGAGCGCCAACGCGGCGGCGTCGTTGACGCCGTCGCCGACCATGACGATTCGGCGGTCGGTGGTGGATTGGAACGCGCGGACGCGATCGGCTTTGCCTTCGGGCGAGACGGCGCCCCATGCTGTGGTGATGCCGACCTGCTCGGCGATGGTCGAGACGATCTTTGGGTGATCGCCCGAGCACAGGCTCAGGTCCCACCCGGCGCTTTGAAGGGCTTGGATGGCGGCGGGTGCTTCTTGGCGGATGGGATCGCCGATGCCCAGAACACCTAAGCCGAGCCCGAGCCCGAGCCCGGTTGAATGGATCACGACGGGGGTGAGGGCGCAGACGATCATCTGTGTGATTGTTGCTTGGGTGTTGGGATCGAGGGGATGGATGGATTCGATGAAGTTCGGGGAGCCGATGGTGACTGTTTGGGCATCGACGGTGCCCGAGATTCCTGAGCCGACGGCTTGGATGATGTTGGTGGCGGTGGGTCGATCTTGCTCGTCGATCGAATCGGCGATCGCCAACGCGATGGGGTGGTTGGAATGGGACTCGACCGCGGCGGCCAGCGCGAGGAGTTCATCGGGGCATCGGGATTCGACGATGGTGGTTTTGGATTGGGTGATGGTGCCGGTTTTATCGAGGATCATGATGCCGGGCTTGGCCAGGGATTCGATGGCGGCGGCGGACTTGACCAAGATGCCGGCTTTGGCGGCCCGTCCCATCGCGATTGACATCGACATCGGGGTGGCTAAGCCCAGTGCACACGGGCAGGTGACAATGAGTAAGGCGGTGGCGAGTTCGATGCCGGTTTGGAGATCGGCAGCGGTGGTCCAGTAGATCAGGGTGATGATCGAGAGGGTGATGACGATGAGGACAAACCGGGCGGCGATGCGATCGGCGAACTCGACGATCGGGGCTTTTTCGCCCGATGCGCTCGCGACGAGGTGCATGAGTTTGCCGACGCGGGTTGAATCGCCGACGGCGGTGACGCGGATGCGGATTGGGGAGCGGAGGTTGGTTGCGCCGGCGGGGGCTTCGTCGCCGATCTTCGCTGGCATGGGTCGGGACTCGCCGGTGATGAAGGAGGTGTCGAGGTTGGTTGATCCGGTTTCGATCAAGCCATCGGCGGGGATTGATGCTCCGGCTTGAACCTCGACGAGCATGCCGATCTCGATGGCTTCGATGGGTACGCGGGAGGTTGTGTTGTCGTCGTTGACTTTGAGTGCGCTCGATGGGGTGAGGGTGAGCATGAGTTCGACATGATCGGATGCGTTGCGTTGTTGACGGTGCTGGATCCATCGCCCGACGAGCAGGAAGAAGACGAGCACGGAGAGGGAGTCGAAGTAGATCTCGCCGGTGCCTGCGATGGTGTTGTATGAACCCCAGAGCCCCCCCACCGCCAGGGCAAGGGCGATGGGGATATCGAGATGGGCGACGCGCATGCGCAGGGCGGCGAGGGCGCCGGTGAAGAAGATACGCCCGGGCCAGAGTAATGAGAGCACGCCCAGGGCCATTGAGTACCATCGGAAGGTGGTCTTCCAGGTGTCGGCCATGCCTTCGAGTGCGCCCCCGTGCAGGGCGATGGCCAGGAGCATGACATTGCCGGCGATCGCGCCGGCGACGCCGACGCGGATGAGGAACTTGCGGTCTTCTTTGGTGCGGGCTTCACGGGCGGCGGCCCCGCGGGCGGGGTGGGCGGCGTAGCCGATGCGATCGAGGGCAGCAGCAACATCGGAGAGTTTGACCTGATCTGGGCGGTATCGGACGGTGGTGGTTCGGCGGCGGATATTGGCGCGGGATTCGACCACGCCTTGGCATACGGTGGGCAGGCGTTCGATGAGCCAGACGCAGGCGGCGCAGTGCATGCCCTCTAAGAGGAGTTCGGTTTGGGCGTACCCGCCGGGGAGGTTTTCGACGCAGGTGCTCTGGAAGGCGGGGTCGTCGAGCTCTTCGTAGGAAGATTGGGTCGAACTGACACGCTGGGCATCGGGGTTGATGGCGTCGCGGACCGCGTAGTAGTTTTCGAGCCCGGAGGAATGGAGGATGTTCCAGACGGATTTGCACCCGGTGCAGCAGAACTGGTGCTCGGCGTCGGGTTCGATGAGGCCTGCGGGGACGGGGAGTTTGCAGTGATCGCATTGAATGTCTGCTGGCGACATATCATCCACCATCTGCATTATCCGCTTTGTCAGTTTCGTTTATTTCATTCGTTTCGCAGAGCGGGCAATCGACCTCGCCGGCGGCGGGGACGCTCGGTTCGCCTGTTGTTGGTGAATCGGTGAGGCCGAGGGTTGCGCGGGTCATCGCGGGGGCTTGGAGCCGACCCATCGCGGTCATGAGCCCGACGATCACGACGACCGAGGCGGTGATGATCGGCAGGCGGGCGTGGAGCGGGGCGGTGAGGAGTTGGATGCCCGCGCCCAGCGAGACCATGACGGGCAGGGTGCCGAGCCAGAAGATGCTCATGGTGATGCCGCCCCAGAATGGATTGGCGGTGCCGGCGGCGGTGAAGGCGAAGGCGTAGAGCCAGCCGCAGGGGAGCAGGGTGGTGAGGAGCCCGATGGTGAGGGCTCGGTTGAACGGGGCGAGCCCGAAGGCTTTGCGCTGGGCGTGTTCGACGAATCGGCGGAGGAACCCGGGGACACCGAGGTGTTTGATTTTGAGCCCTTTGATCCGGGCGATGGTGATGAGCCCGAACCCGATCATCATCACGCCTGCGAAGATGGCGGCGGCGCGTTGGACGCCTACGAATCCGCCTCCGAAGTCGATGGCTTGCCCGATGGCGCCGGCGGCGATGCCCAGGATGGTGTAGGTGATGAGGCGCCCGCCGTGGTAGGCGATTTGGAGGCGGATGCGGGCGTTTTTGGAGGTGTCTTTGTCCGAGCCGAGCGCGAAGAACATGAGCCCGCCGCACATTCCGGCGCAGTGGAGGCTGCCCAGGACCGAGGCGGAGAAGACCGCGATGATGAGCGGGAGCAGTGCGTGGATGTTTGGATCGTCGAGTTGAGGCATGGTGTGCGCAAGTGGAGGCGGCGTGGGCGGGTTAGTTGACTTTGATTTCTCGCATCACGATCGCCTCGATGCCTTGGTGGCGGATGGAGAGGTTGAGTTTCCAGAATCCGGGCTCGTTGATCGCGATGGTTTTCTGGTAGTGCCCTTGGCCCTCGCCGATGAGGACGAGGTTGATGCGGTTGTTGGCGTGGGCAGGGTGGACGGCTTCGAGTTCGACGAGGGCACCGTCGATGGGTTGGTTGTTGCGATCCATGATCGAGACGAGCATGGAGCGGGGGGTTTGGGTTTGTTCCGTTGGCGAGAGGGCGATATCGACGGTCCAGCCCATTTTGTCGGCCATCTCGCGCATCTCGCGTTGGTTGTCCCAGTCGATTGCCTTGGCGTAGTAGTCGGGCTCGACATAGAGATCGTGGCGGGCGGAGACGACGGCGATGGTGCCCAGGATGAGTGTGGCGTGGAAGAGCAGCATCCCGACGATGACGAAGGGCCAGTGCTTGCCGCGTTTGAAGAACCCGCCGGTTGTGCTTTGTGATTCGGTCATCTGCTTTAGTCCTTTTTCCATGTCATCGGGCCGAGCATTTTATAGGTGTGCACGAGTTCAAAGTTTCCCTGGTCATCGGTCACTTTGATGGTGACCGGTGCTTTCCCGTTTTCGAATGCTGAGAACGGGACGATGAGCAGGATGTTTTGCGATTCCATCGCGGTTGGTTCGACCTCCATCGGGGTGAAGGCATTGATCCGCGCGCCGGGAGGATCGGTGACGGTGGCGGTGTAGATTGCTGATTCTTCGGTGCGGTTGGCGATGGTCATGCGGACTTGATTGGTGACCTCTTTGGAATCGAGCGCGTTAAAAATCTGCCCTTGCCCTCGGATAAACTGCACATCGGCGGTGGGCTTGGCGGAGAGCAGGAACACGAATGCGATGATCGCGCCGATGAGGATCAGGGGGTAGATGATGATTCGTGGGCGCAAGAGTTGAGGCTTAGAGCCTTGGACTACCCGCTCGGAGGAATAGCGGATGAGCCCGAGGGGGCGACCGATTTTTTCCATCACGGTGTTGCACGCATCGACGCACTGGGCGCAGCCGATGCACTCGAGTTGGAGCCCCTCGCGGATGTCGATGCCTGTTGGGCAGGTCTGGACGCACATGGTGCAGTCGATGCAGTCGCCGAGGACTGGGAGTGAAATGGAGGAGTCGGGTTCTTGTTTTCTTTTCTTTTTCCCGCGTGGCTCGCCTCGTTTTTTGTCGTAGGTGACGATCATGGAATCTTGATCGAGCAGCGCGCTCTGCATGCGGGCGTAGGGGCACATGACGCAGCAGACCTGTTCGCGGAGGTAGGCGAAATCGAGCATCATCAGCCCGGTGGTGGTCGCGACGATCAGGAAGGCTGCGGGATGATCGGCTGGGGAATGGAAGATCCACTGCTTGAGATTCTCAACGCCGACGAAGTAGGAGAGGAAGGTTTGCGAGAGGTGCACCGAGATGACGAGGTAGGTTGCGTATTGGAGGAACTTGCCGAGCCCGAAGAAGCGTTTGGTCTTTCGCTTGCCGGGGGCACCGACAAAGAATCGTTCGATCGGGCGGTAGAGGAACTCCATGTAGACCGTCTGCGGGCATGCCCACCCGCACCAGATGCGCCCGAAGAGGGCGGTGATGAGGAAGACGGAGATGAAGATGATGATGAGGAGGATCGCGAGCAGGAGGGTGTCGGTGGGGAGGAATGTTTTGCCCAGGATCGTGAACTCGCGGTGGACGACATCAAGAAAAACCAGAGGCTTGCCGGCGAACTCGATCCAGGGGATGGCCGAGAAGATCACGATGAGGATGTAGGCGACGATACGCCGGGCGCTGAGGAACTTGCCCTTTGAGAGTTTGGGGTTGAGCCATCGGCGCGAACCGTCCTCGTTGAGGGTGGAGAGGACGCGCTCTTCTGGAGCGAGGTTTTGGACATCTTCACTCATGGCGTCTCCGATGCGGTCCCTCTTCGAGTTGTCGATTCAGCACGATGGATGGGTCTGGTGTGCTGATGGTGATTGATCCTACTCTTTGATCGGCTCAGGGAATGCGGGGATGGGCATGCCGATCTCGGTGCCCTTTGGGCCTTCGATGTTGGTGCCTCGGAGTGAGGCGACATAGGCGGCGACGAGGGCGATCTCGTTTTCGCTCAGCAGTGTCTGAGGCGGCATGAGTTTGTTGGGTGTGCCGGTCTTGATGAGATCGACGATATCCATCATTTTTTTGATGTGGAGGTACTTCTCATCGGTGAGGTTGAACCCAAGCCCGGTGATGCCTTGGGCTTGGGTGCCGTGGCAGACGGTGCATGTGCCGTTGAATATGCTTTTGCCCGAACTGAGCCACGCTTCGTTTCCCATGATGGTGCGGAGTTTGGTTTCGTCCAGTGGCATGTCTTTGAGTTTGCCGAACTGCGCCTCTTCAGCAGCCGCGACAGTCTTTGCGTAGTGCTCCTCGCGTGAGGGGACAATGGGCGTGAAGTGGACGACAACCACATAGAGGACTGCGAAGACGATGGACCCGAGGAAGATCGCGTGCCACCATCCTGGGATGGGGTTGTCGTATTCTTGGATGCCGTCGTAGTTGTGCGACATCAGTTCATCGTGTTGGTCGGTATTGTAATCAGCCATGGGTTGTTCCCCTGTCTGTCTGGGTGTCTGTTTGGGTGTCTGTGTGGATGTTTGTTTGAATCCCGGTGCGAGGGGTGAAGACCGTATCGTCATCGAGGGGGATGCTTGCCTGTGCTTGGGTCTGGGCTTTGGAGGTAGTCAGTGTGGTCCAGACGATCGCGATAAAGGCGATCAAGAAGAACACCAGTGCAACACTTGGGAAGATCGAGAGATCAAGAAATGAAACGATTTCGGTCATTCTCATGGCGTCACCTCTTCAATCTCAGCCTTGACTGCTGATTCATCGGCGGGCTCGGGTGGTGTTTTCGAGATGTCGATGCCGAGTCTTTGGATGTAGGCGATCAGGGCGATGACCTTCTTGTCCATTGTCTCGTCGGCGGGTGGGCCGCCTTGGGTTTCGAGATCGACCGCGATATCAATGGCTTGCTGCTTGGCATGCTCGACGGTTTTGCCTTCGAGGAGCAGTTCGCCATAGGGCACGCCGAGGAGCGCCATCGAATCGACCCGTCCTCGGATTTCATCGAAGTTGATGGTGCCGGTGAGCAGCCAAGGGTATCTTGGCATGATCGATTTTCCGTCCGTGAGATCCTGCGGGTTCTTGAAGTGGCGGTAATGCCAGAGGTTCGATCGCAGCCCGCCCTCGCGGGCAAGGTCTGGGCCGATTCTTCGTGAACCCCATTGGAAGGGATGGTCATAGACGAACTCGCCGGGCTTGGAGACCTCGCCGTAGCGCATGGTTTCCCAGAGGAACGGGCGGATCATCTGCGAATGACAGTTGTAGCACCCCTCGGCGATGTAGATATCGCGCCCGGCGAGCTCCAACGGGGTGTAGGGCTCGACGGTGGAGATGGTTGGTACATTGGATGAGACGAGGAACATGGGGACTGCTTCGACGAGCGTGCCGATGGCAATCGCGACGAGGACCCAGAGGGTGAACTTGACTGGTTTGCGTTCGAGGCTGCGGTGCCACTTGCCCTGGAGGAACCGATCGCCGGCATCGCCCAGGGCGGTGTTGGCACCCAGGCGTGACTTGGCGGGTGGGCCGTCGTCGTAGTGCTTGCTGAGCGCGGGGGCGTAGTGGACGGTTTCTTCATACTTGGCCGGGCGTGTTCGCCAGGTCATGTAGAGGTTGTAGAGCGCGATGAGTGCGCCCGAAAAGTAGAGCAACCCGCCGACCACGCGGATCCAGTACATGGGCACCAAGATGGTGACGGTTTCGATGAACCCTGGGTAGGAGAGACGCCCGTTGGTATCGAAGGCACGCCACATCAACCCCTGGGTGATGCCCGCAGCGTAGATGGCGAGAACATAGAGCACCATCCCGATGGTGCCGACCCAGAAGTGCAGGGCACAGAGTTTTTTGGAGTAGAGTTTGGTCTGGAAGAGCCGAGGCATCATCCAGTAGAGCATGCCGAAGGTCATGAACCCGTTCCACCCGAGCACACCGGCGTGGACATGAGCGATGGTCCAGTCGGTGTAATGCGAGAGGGAGTTGACGGATTTGATCGAGAGCAGTGGGCCTTCGAAGGTGGACATGCCATAGAAGGTGATGCCGACGACGAAGAACTTGAGGATTGGATCGGTCGAGACGCGGTGCCATGCGCCGCGCAGGGTCATGAGCCCGTTGATCATCCCGCCCCATGATGGCATCCAGAGCATGACCGAGAAGACCATGCCTACGGTCGATGCCCATTCAGGCAGCGCGGTGTAGTGGAGGTGATGCGGGCCGGCCCAGATGTAGATGAAGACCAATGACCAGAAGTGGATAATCGAGAGCTTGTAGGAGAACACAGGTCGCTCGGCTGCCTTGGGCAGGAAGTAGTACATCAACCCGAGGAAGGGCGTGGTGAGGAAGAAGGCGACGGCGTTATGACCGTACCACCACTGCATGAGTGCGTCTTGGACGCCGGCGTAGATCGGGTAGGACTTGAGTGCGAGTTCGGCTGAGGGCATCTCGCCGTGCTGGAAGAGGTAGACCAGGCCGGCGGGGATCCAGAGGTTGTTGAAAACATGGAGCATGGTGACGGTGACGATGGTGGCGATGTAGAACCAGAGGGCGACATAGATGTGCCGTTCGCGCCGGTGGAGGAGGGTCATGAAGAAGTTGCCGCCAAAGAAACCGAGCCAGACGACGGCGATGGCGATGTCGATTGGCCATTCGAGTTCGGCGTACTCTTTGCCCTGGGTGATGCCGAGGGGGAGGGTGATCGCGGCGGCGACAATGATGAGTTGCCATCCATAGAAGTGGAGTTTGGAGAGCAGGTCAGAATACATGCGGGCTTTGCAGAGTCGCTGGGTGGAGTAGTAGATCGCTGCGAAGATGCCGTTGCCCGCGAAGGCGAAGATGGCGGCGTTGGTGTGCAGCGGGCGGAGGCGTCCAAAGCTCAGGAACGAGATTCCGAGCCCGGCTTGTGGGAAGGCGAGTTGGAGGGCGATGATGACGCCCACGAGCATCGCGACGATGCCCCAGATGACGGTCGCCCATGCGAACATGCGGACGATTTTGTCGTCGTAGACAAAGGCTTCGAGCCCGTCCTTGTCAGGATGCTTTGGGGCATCGGTCCCGCTTGATTGGTCATTTGCTTGGAGTGCTTGTTCGGCCACGGTAGATACCCTTTTCAACATGTTCATGCATGGAGTGCCATGCGTCAACAAGACGCTTTGTTCGCTTGATCTTGACCGCACAGTACCAGAGATCGAGTCTGGTGCGTGAGAAACCGCCAAAATTATCGCCCAACCGAAATATTCCCGGCCAGACAGAACGAATCGTATCGAGTTACCCACAACGATCAAGTGAGCAGCAGATTTCTTTGTCCGGTATGCCTCGACATGGGCACGATACGAACAGCGTCCGATAAGCCTGGGCTTGATCGAACGCTGTCAAATCGGTCATCGGCGATTGGCGTTGTTCAGGAGGAATAGTTCTGGGCCATGAATCGGCGGTACTCGCCGGTGCGGACATGATCCGACCATTCGCGGTTGTCCTTGTACCACTGGACCGTCGCTTCGAGGGCCTGGGGCCACGCCGAGCGGGTGGGTTCCCATCCGAGCTCGTCGCGGATTTTGGTGGCGTCGATGGCATAGCGCATGTCGTGCCCGAGTCGATCGGGGACTTGTTCTATAAAGGATTCATCGCGGCCACAGAGGTTGATGAGCATTTTGGTGAGTTCAAGGTTCGAGCGTTCGTTGTTGCCCCCGATGTTGTAGGCTTCGCCGGGCTTGCCGTCGTCGAGGACTCGGCAGATGGCTTCGCAGTGATCGAGAACATGGAGCCAATCGCGGATGTTGCGTCCGTCGCCATAGAGCGGCACCTTCTTGCCTTCGAGCAGGTTGTTGACAAACAGCGGGATGACCTTCTCGGGGAACTGGTATGGGCCGAAGTTGTTTGAGCATCGGGTGATGCCGATGTTCATGTTGTAGGTGTGGTGGTAGGCGCGGGCGAGCATATCGCCTCCGGTTTTGGAGACGGCGTAGGGCGAGTTGGGCGAGAGGGGTGTTGATTCGGTGAACAACTGCGATTTGTCATCGAGCGGGAGCTCGCCGTAGACCTCGTCGGTGGAGACATAGACGAACCGTTTGATGTCATGCTTCTTGGCGGCGTCGAGCATGCACTGGGTGCCGATGATGTTGGTCTGAAGAAAAAGCGAAGGGTTGTGGATCGAGCGATCGACATGCGACTCGGCAGCGAGGTGGAGCACGACATCGGCCTTGGGCATGATGGTGTCGAGTTTTTCCGTGTCGTTGATATCGCAGTGGACGAACTCATGGCGGGGCTCATCGACGAACTCGGCGAGGGATTCCATATTGCCGGCGTAGGTCAAGCCATCGAGGTTGATGACGCGATCATCGGGGCGGTTTTCGAGGATGTATCGGATGAGGTTCGAGCCGATGAATCCGGCGCCGCCGGTGACGAGGATGGTCTGTCCCATAGTGGTGCTTCCCGTTGAGTTAGACTTTGTTCGCGCCCGACTCGGCGATCAGATTCGATGCGCGGTGCAGGCTCTCGATGGTGCCCGCGTCGGTCCACCATCCATCGAGCGTTGCGCTCGTCAGGTTGCCGCGTCGGAGATACTCGGTATTCACATCGGTGATCTCGAGTTCGTTTCTCTTTGAAGGCTTGAGGGTTTCGCAGATGCTGAACACATCGGCGTCGTACATATACAACCCGGTGACGGCCATATTGCTTGGCGGGTCTTTGGGCTTCTCGATGATGTTGGTGATGGTCTTGCCGTCGTCGCCAAACTCGACCACGCCGAAGCGTTCAGGGTCGTGGACTTCTTTGAGCAGGACTTTCGCGCCGTCTTTCTGATTACGGAAGTCGGCGACGGCATCGTTGATGTTGTGCTCGATGATGTTGTCGCCGAGGATCACGCAGACCTTGTCGTCGCCTACGAAGTGCTTGCCGAGCTTGAGCGCATCGGCGATCCCGCCCTCGCCGACCTGGAAGGCGTATTCGAGGCGGGTGATTCCGAGCTCTTTGCCATCGCGGAGGAGTTTGATGAAATCGCCTGCGTTTTCTTCGCCCGTCACGATCATGATCTCGGTGATGCCCGCGTTGATGAGGCATTTGAGCGGGTAATAGACCATCGGCTGGTCATAGACCGGCAGCAGGTGCTTATTGGTGACCAGTGTCATGGGGCGCAATCGCGTCCCGAGTCCACCTGCCAGAATCATGCCTTTCATGGATCAATCCCTCCCTATCAGGCGTGTATAAATAGCCTGTGCATCGAGTGTATCCCCCATCGGCGAGAAAACCGGGTTTCTCCAGCATCATGCGCGATGAGCGGGTGTGGAGCTTGGGGAAATCGGTGCAAATATGTGTCGCCGAGGATAAATCCCCGCAGGACGGGCGTTTTCCACCGATTTATGGATCACGGCGTGTTTTTATGGGCGGCAGCCGTACATTGCCCTATCATGTATCGGCGATATTTGCTAAACCGCTTGTCTTGAGCCGCTTATAAAACATCCAATAACGCAACAATCGGCAATAATTACCTGAAGTTCGCTGGCACAGTTTCTGGATCGCTGTATATTTCTGGTGTCCACACCTGTTGTGGCATCAGAACTACAGAGGAGATATGTTATGAACCTTTCACAAACACTCGGTGCAGCAATCATCATGGCATGCGGCTCGGCCGCCTTGGCAGGACCCGTGGTTGATCTTGCTCCCGGCGAAATCACCGGCGGACTCAGCGGCATCACAAACACCACCATGGGCGAGCTCATCGGATCTGTCCAATCCGATGTCTACCAAGACTTTGCCATCTACGCCAATCAGGACCAAGGGCAAGGGCAGCAAGCCCTTTACGAAGGCACGCTCATGACCCGCGTTGTTCGCTCGAATCAGACCGGCAACCTGCATTTCAACTACCGCATCCTCAATGCCAACTCAGAACTCGCCGGGATGATCTCTCGGATCGAAGTTGACGGATTTGAAGGATTCCAAACCCGCGTTGAGTATCGCAATGAGCTCTCCTCGCCTGGAGTCCAAGGACCAAGCGATGCGTCACGGAGTGGAAATGGCAATATCCTGAACTTCGAGTTTGATGAACTGCTCGATTCTTCGGCTGATTCACGCTACTTCTTCGCGATGGTTGATACCGACACCTTCTACGAGAACGCGGCCAACGCGACAATCTTCCTTCAGAATGGCGAATCCGTCACCCTGAGCGTTGCCGGTGCAACCCCATCGGTTCCAGCACCTGGTGCTCTTGCATTGCTCTCTGCGGGCGGACTGATGACTATGCGTCGTCGCCGATAAACACGCAGCCCTCCCACGACTGCTTTCAGGACACCGAATACCGTGTGACCTTGAACTCACCGAAGGCCATCCAGCAATGGATGGCTTTTTTCTGCGCATAACCCCCATACTTGGGGAGGATTCGGAGTTGAGTTAGAATTATCGGCTGGACCAATAATTATCTTACAGTTCGATGGCATCGTACGAAATCTGATGTATTTTCCTCATAGCCACCATATTTGTGGTGAAGAGAACTCAAGAGGAGATTCGGAATGAACTGTATTCAATCGATCGGTGTCGCGGTTGTGATCGCGGCGGGGACGATCGCTCAAGCGAATGTAGCCAACCTGGCTCCCGGCGACACCGCTGGCGGGCTCTTTGGTATCACCAACACTGAACTTCCTGAACTCATTGGTCCAACTATTTCGGATATCTTCCAGGATTTCACGATCTATAGCGGCGGAAAAGGGGCCCAAGGCGGCGGCGGTGTTCTTTATCAGGGAACATTGATGACCCGCGTGGTTCGATCGAACCAAACGGGAAACCTGACCTTCAACTATCGCATCATGGACCCCGCACCTGGGTTTGATGGCGTGATCTCCGACATCGACCTCACTGGGTATAGTGATTTCGAGACACGGGTTGAATATCGAAGCGAGGCCAGCGGGCTTGGCGATGAGGGCCCGGTTGATGCGTCGCGGAGCGAAGACGGCGATGTGATTAACTTCGACTTTGGTTTGATTCTTGACACTGACAAGACATCACGGTTCTTCTTTGTCATGACCGATGCGACCGAGTTCGGCCAGCCCGGTGGCGATGCTGCGAATGGACTTGGGGGCTCACTGGCAACGATCTATCTCCAGAGCGGCGAATCCGTCACGCTCAATGTTGTTGGTCCATCCCCATCCATACCCGCACCGGGCACACTCTTGCTGCTCTCAGGTGCAGGGTTATTCGGCACGCGGCGGCGGCGATAAGCGGAGCACGACAACCATTCTGATTCACTCAAGCCGCCCGTATACGGGCGGTTTTTTTGAAGCCTCACATCGTCGCCGAGCCGTTCTCGGACGCTTCAGGCTTGTTGTACCGATCTGCCGAGCGTATCTTGTCAGCGCCGATCGGCTCATCTGATCTTTCTTGCCCGGCAAGTCGATGATCGAGGGATGAGTGCACTACCGAATGATCCTCATTCTTCGCCCCCGCCGCTGCGCATGGGGGGGGATGGGCCCGCCCACGAAACCCAGCCGCCTTTGGGCGATCGTGATTTCGATCAGATCAGGATGGTGGTCCAACGGGCCAAGCCGATCGAGAAGGCGGTGCGGTATGCGCATTTCTCTGGGTGGACGACGCTGCTGGCGGGGGTGCTCTCGATCCCGTTCGCCTTTGGCAATACGCCGATGCTGATCTTTACGGTTGTGCTCGCCGGGATCGGCACGCGTGAACTCACGCTCCGGCGATCGCTCAAATCACTCGATCAAGCTGCACCGACCAAACTCGCGATCAACCAGCTCATGCTCGGGGGCGTGCTGATGATCTATGCCGTGTTCATGCTTCTCTCAGCACCGGCGGAGACCATGGTTGAATCGGCGATGAACGCCGACCCGATGATGCAGAGTGCGCCCGAGCTCAACGGGATGATGGACGATCTGATCCAGCTCGAACAGGTCGCCACGGCGTTGATCTATGTCGGGATGATCGTGATGGCGGTGTTCTTCCAGGGGGGGACGGCGCTCTACTACTTCTTCAAGGGGCCCAAGCTCCGCAAGCTTCATAATGAGACCCCTGATTGGGTGATCCGGGTGTACCAGACTGTTCATGGGTGATCCGGCCCCTGAAATCGCAATTTGAAGCCTACAGCTCGAAAAACTGAAACTCGGCGGCTCGAATCCGATAGACCTATTCTTAGACATCATCTTCTCCACCCAGCCCGATGGAGGGCGGGGTGCCAATGCAGACTCGATCTCTGGAGTTCCTTGTGGGTCAACACACAATCAAGCGTCTTTCTCTCTCGCTCGCACTCTTTGGTATCGGTTCATTGGGCTCGCTGCCAGGATGCACGACCAGCACGAAAACAGTCGAGGTTCAACGCACCATCACGACCGAGGCGGCACTGAGCGACTTTGATCGGATGTGGGAACTCATCGACACCACCCACTACGACCCCGAGCACAATGGCGTGGACTGGGACAGCGTCCGCGATGAGCTTCGCCCCCAGGCACAAGAAGCCCGGAATCGGCGTGAGATTCGTTCGGTGATGCGCGAGGCTTTGGATCGGCTCGGGCAGTCCCACTTTGGGATCATTTCTGAAGCGGATGACGAGGTGTCCAAAGAATCTGATACATCTGAAACTTCCAACGACTCCTCGCACGCCGACTCGACCGATCAGGCTCAAACTGCTACAGAAACGATCGCCAGCGAGGACTCCCCCGCTGACGATTCGGCGAGCGATGGCACCGGCGATGGGGACACCGGGATCGATCTGCGCATCCTTGATGGACAAGCGGTGGTGACGGCGGTGCGGGATCAGAGCCCGGCGCAACGCGCGGGCGTGGAGACCGGATGGGTGCTCACCGATGTACGATCTCGGCCATTGGCAAAGGGGCTCGATCGGCTGCGCGAGGCGCTCGATGAAATCGAGTTTGATATCAACGCTCGGCGGATGATCTTGGGCAACAACCTCCAAGGGCCTCCCGGCACCACCATCGACCTGACTTTCCTCGATCGGAATGACGAGGTGGTCGAGCTCAACATCGCCCGCGAGCCGATGCCCGGAGAGTTTGTCAAGTTCGGAAATCTGCCTCCGATGAGCACGCACCTCGAATGGGACCGATTCACGACCACGAACCCCGATGGGCAATCGACGGAGATCGGTGTGATCGCGTTCAATGTTTGGATGATGCCGATTATGCCTCAGTTTGAAAAGGCGATGTATGAGCTGCGTGATGTTGATGGATTGATTATTGATGTGCGTGGCAACCCGGGGGGCATCGGCGGGTTGGCCCCGTCGGTCAGCCGATTCTTGGTCTCGGAGAAATCATCGCTCGGCACCATGTCCATGCGGGGCACCGATTTGCAGTTCAACGCTGAGCCTGTGATTGTGACAACCTGGGGCGAGCGGCTTGATCCGTTCACCGGGCCCATCGCGATTTTGATTGATACGGGGAGCGCGAGCACTTCCGAGGTGTTTGCTGGAGGATTGCACTCACTCGGACGCGTGGAAACCTTCGGCACCCGCTCGGCGGGGATGGCGCTGCCCGCAGCGATGGACAAGCTCCCGTCGGGCGATATCCTGCTCCACGCGATCGCCGACTTTGTCACTTCGACTGGGTATCGGCTCGAAAAAGATGGTGTCCAACTCGATCATTATGTGCCGCTGACCCGCGAGGACCTCTCGAATGGGATCGACTCGCCCAAACAGGCCGCGACGGAGTGGATTGCACAGGAAACCGCGGAATAATCAATCACGAACCAAAACCAGAGAGATTTTCTAGAACCAACGAATAAGGAACCCACCATGAAACCCAAGTCATTGCTTCAATCGGCAGCCATCGCGCTGAGTATCGTCACCCTCTCGGGGATCCCCGCGAGCCCGTTGAACTCCGTCGCATCAGCGGATATCACCCTCGATCGTCATCTGGATCAGGATGAAAAAGCGATCAAGGTGATCGAAGACTCAATCGAAGCGCTCGGAGGCAAAGAAGCGATCAGCAAAAACACTACCGTCACCCAGAGCGGCACGATGTCGATCCCCTCGATGGGGCTCGAAGGGACCATCGAGATGTATATCGAGAGCCCAAAGCGTCTGCGTCTGATCATTGATATCCCGATGATGGGCAAGACCGTGCAGGGGCTCAATGATGGGGTCGTGTGGTCGACCGATGCAATGAGCGGCCCGCGCATCTTCTCGGCGGAAGAGTCCGAAGACCTCATCAAACAGGCCGACATTGGATACCTGCTCCGGTTCCGCGAGAACTACACGACCATCGAATATGTTGGCGAGGTCGAGTTCGACGGGCAGGCGGCGCACAAGCTTCGGCTTGTGGATCAGAAGGGCAAAGAATCCATCGAATACTACTCGGTCGAGAAGGCCTTCCAGATCGGGTCTGAAACAACCGCCGACACCGCGATGGGCAAGATCAACGCCATCACCAAACTCCAAGACTACAAAGAACTCGGCGGGGTCATGCAGGTGACCCGGATCGTCCAGGCCATCGGCCCGACCGAGGTCGTTATTAGCTTTGACAATGCGGACTATTCCAAGATCGACGATTCGGTCTTTGAACTCCCCGCAGCGATCAAAGCCTTGATGGAAGCGAAAAAGGAAGATGCAGCGCCATAATCCTTGGCTGACGATTTGATCCTTCGATCATTCAATCACCCATCGGCTCGGTGTGCGTCCCTCGGATGCGTACCGAGCCGTTGCTTGTTTCGAGCCTTGATTCTTCACTCGAATCGCCGATCTGGAGTTCGGTGGAGTTTCTCGTTGATTGGATCAGGCGGGCGTCGAGGTCTTTGACGGTGATTTTGCCATTGCTGTTGTAGGCTTTGAGGATGCCCATGAACCCATCGCCGAGATCAAGGTCGAGCCTCCCGTTGGAGGTGCGTAGGTTGATGGGCCCTTCGTTTCCATCGGTGGTCGAGGCGTAGATGTTGCCGTTGGATGTTTCGCCCCAGACGGTTCCAAAGACATCGGTGATGACGAGGCTGCCGTTGGTGGTGAAGAGTTCGATGTCGCTGCTGATATGTTCTGCGGTGATGTTGCCGTTGCCTGTTTGAGCGAAGACCGAGCCGTCATGGCGATCGACGGTGACCGACCCGTTGCTTGAAGTCAGGTTGGCGTGTCCAGAGAGCCCGGTGATGAAGATGTTGCCGTTGGATGTGTGGGCCTCGATGCCTTGGGCGTTGGGGATGTCGAGGATGAACGAGGCGCCCTCGTCGTTTTTGATGAACCCGCCGGGCCAGTTGACCGAGACGCTCAGGGTGTCGTCTGCGAGCCGATCGGCGCGGATGATCGCGTGGGAGACGCGATCGTGGTCATGCCCGTGGAGATCAACGATCAGGGCGACATCACGCCGATCGGACTGGAGAATCTCGATTGATCCGTTCTGGGTGACGATATCGAGCGGGGCGTTTGAGACATGGGGGATGTAGAGTTGTCGTTGCTCGTGGATCGAGTGGAGGCTCACGCATCCGCCGAGGGTCAGCGTCGTGAGCCCCAAGATCAGTGCGGCCCGAACGGAGGCAAAGCGAAGCGTTGGCATTGGAATGAGGTTCATCGTGGTGCTCCGTGATTGGTGCGGGTTTGTGGGTATGGGCGCAGTATACCAAGAAGAACGCCCCGCCCGAAGGAATGATTCGGGGGCAGGATCATCAAATTGTGATTGAATGGAATGAAATCAGATAATTTCGAGAATCTCGAAGCGTTTGACGCCTCGGGGCGCGTTGACGCGGACGGTCTCGCCCACGCGAGCCTTCATGAGTGCTTCACCCATCGGGCTTGTGGCCGTGACTTCGATGATGTCTTCGTCATCGCCGCCATCGGAGGACTCGCCGACGAGTCGGTAGGTCTCGATCTCGTCGTCGTCCTCTTCACGGAGCTTGACGGTCGAGCCAATAAAGACCACGCCCTCGGCTGTTTTGGTGCTATCGACGACCTGCGCATTAGATAGACGCTCTTCGAGCCTGCGGATCTCGGCTTCGTCCATGCCTTGCTGCTCGCGGGCGGCGTGGTACTCGGCGTTCTCCTTGAGATCACCGAGCGCGCGGGCCTCGGCGATCCGGTCGGTAATCACTGGGCGATTGGCGATCAGCGCATCGAGCTTGCCCTTGATCTTGTCTTTTTCGTCCGCGGTGATCACATCCATGACATCGGCTCCTTTGAAAACATCTATCCCCCGCCTTGCGGGGGCACAGTGTGTATCCTAAGCCCGAAATCGCCCGCGTGCCACCTCAAGGACGCGCGTGATGAGCAGCAGGGCCGATCCGGCGAAGAACAGGGCGATGATCATCCGCCATTGCTCGTGAAAAACCCGGGCAGCGGTGCCGAGTTCGCGTCGATCGCGGACAATTTCGAGGAATCCACTCACCGGCGAGAGCAGCCATCCGACACGGGGACGGTCTACCCCGACCATCGCGAGATCGGGGCGCAGGCTCAGCTGGAGGCTGGCGATGATCGGTGCGCCGAAGACGATGAGGATCACGATGAGCATCCAGAGGATGCGGGGGGTGTCCTTGGAGCCGTTGCGTTCGATGGATGCAGAGCCCAGCGCGACCACCCCGGCGAGGATGGTTATCCAGGCGAAGCAGAACGCAGAGATCGCGGCAACAACCGAGATCGGCCACCCCGCGAGCACCGGCAAAGCCTGAGGCCAGAGCACCGCCTGCAACGGGACAAAGATGACCAGGGCATCGCGGATGGCGAACCGGACATGCTCGGTATCGCCAAAGGGCAGCGCCGCCTGCGAGAACCGGACCATAGGCCAGAGCACACTGAACCCGATGACCACGACCAAGAGCATCGAACGGGCAGCCGGGCGGGTGATCTCGGGGCTGATCGAATATGCCATCGCCATGGATGAAAACATGAGCACCGTCGCGCCCATGAGATAGACCATCCACAAGAGCGTAAAGACCCGAGGCTCGCCTCGGCGGTGGGCCCAGTCGGCGTGGTGCTTGGGCGGATTGCCAAAGAGATCACGGTCATCGCTCGGCGGGTGCATAAACGCCGAGCCGGGATCGTTGACTGGTTGCTCTGGTGGGATATCCATCATCGAACACTAGGACGAAGAATCACCCGTCGCCCTCTCGGCGTTGGAGGAGGATATCCGCCGGGCGGATGTCGATCAGTGCTGCCCCGGCATCAATGAGCCCGGTGCGATCGAAAAGGGCCTTGAGCCGATCAATCTTGACGCTTGTGGGTTGCTCGCCGGGGCGTTCGCGCCCCGGGCCTGCGCCCCAGATGATCCGAGCCCCGCGGACGGTGATGATCTTGAGCGTTCCCGACTCGGCCCCCTTGCCCAGATCAAACCCGGCGACCTGTTCGAGCAGATTCTCCCGCTCGAGCCGATCGAGCAGTTTGAGCCCGTCTTGGAGATCTGTCCCGAGCCATTGCTCGCCGATGGCAGGCTGACGGGCATCGACATTGGAGAAGAACAGCAGGTTGCTCTGCCCGATCGCATAGTCCAGAGGCAGCGCGTGGCGATCACGATCAAGAATGATCTCTCGATTGCCCACACGCACCGCAGCAACCGGCACACGCCAACGGGCAGCCACCGTGATCTGCCCATCACTCGTCCATGCGATCGTCGGCGTGCCTTCGACCCATCCCGTGTTCATCAGGGTGATCCCCGCTTCTTTGAGCGGGGCCTGGGAGAGGGCTTGCCCGCCTGAGACCGCGTGGGCGAGTTGACGCTCGATGTGCTCGCGTTCGTCGATGGGCATCCATGTCGAGCCTGTTGCGTTGATGGGCCAGTCGATCACCACTGTGAGTTCATTGGGGGCGATGAACTTGGCGGCGCGTCGATCGAGTTCGCCGATGCCCATTGAGGCGCCGACAAAGACCGAGCCGCCGGCGAGGATGACTCCGGTGACGATCGCGATGCGTTTGTTGCGATCGAATCGGTCTGCGTCGTGCTTTGATTTCTTCTTCTTCGGCGTTGCTTTGCGGGGCATGGTTGGTGTCTCTCTATGTATTCGCGCCGGCGCGGGTGCGGGTCTTGGGATGAGTATCGATTGCTCGCCTCACGAGATGGGCGCAGAGCGCGGGCATGTCGAGCCCATGGGCAGAGGCGGCCATGGGCAACAATGAACTTGGCGTGAAGCCGGGCATGGTGTTGAGTTCGAGCATGAACCACCGCCCGGCATCATCGAGGATAAAATCGACCCGCGCGAGATGCCTCACGCCGATCGCGGCGCAGATTTTCAACGCATGAGCCTTCATCCCCGCGTCTTCATCATCGGCGATCTCAGGGTTCGAGGTATACACCGTATCAGTCCGGTCGTACTTGGCTTGGTAGTCATACACGCCCTGAGCCGGGGCGATTTCGATGATCGGCAGGGCTTCGAGTGCGCCCTGCGCGTTGCTCAGCACCGAAACAGTGAGTTCACGGCCCAGGATCATCTGCTCGATCATGTACCCTCGGCGTGGGTGCTTCTCGATATCGGCACAAACCTTGGCGTGCGCCTGCTCCCATTGAGATTGATCCATGCAGATGTGGAGCCCGACGCTCGAGCCCTCTGCGATGGGTTTGATGACCACGGGCAATCCGAGGGGGGATTCAGATTGGACGGGCTCAAAGATCGCAGCCAGAGGGGTGGGGATTGAGTGCTCGGTAGCGAGGAGTTTGGTGCCCATTTTGTCCATCGCTCGCTGTGATGCCTGCGATCGGCTCCCGACGAATGGGCGCCCGCAATGTTCGAGCCGGGCTTGGAGCACGCCGCCCTCGCCGAACTGCCCATGAAGGACGGGGAAGATGACCTCGGCTCGCCAATCTTTGATGTCTTCGACGGTTGGTTCATCGACGATCATCAGCGTGGCGTCGATCCCGTGGACGGGGTCGGCTTCGAGGCAGGCGCGATGGACGGCTGCGGCGCTGGTGATCGAGATTGTTCGCTCGGCGTCGGGGCCGCCGCCGAGGATGAGGACGCGGGTCATGGGTTCGCCTCCGATGCTGAATCGCTCCAGATCACGAGTTCGCGTTCGAGCGACACGCCATAGGCAGCGAGCACACGCGATTGCACCTGCTCGATAAGTCCGATGACCTGGCGGGCTTTGGCATCGGGTGTTGTGGTGATGAAGTTGGCGTGGAGATTCGAGACGGTTGCGCCCCCGACGGCCATGCCTTTACAACCGGCGCGGTCGATGAGCATCCCCGCGCCCGCACGCTCGCCCGATTCGGCGATGCCTGCGATGGCTTCGCTCAGCACCGGGTTCTTGAACACGCACCCGGCGGATTTTTCGCCGAGCGGCTGGGACTTGGCTTTGTAATCCATGCACTTGCTCAGCGATTCCTTGACCGACCCGGCATCGGCTTTGGTGAGCCCGAAGATGACCTGTGTGACGATCAGGTGATTCAAATGCGATTGGCGGTAGCCGAAGTCGATCTGGGATCGTTCGTACACATGCTCGCGCCCGGCTCGGTCGATGGCCGAGACCGCGAGCACGACATCGCTCATCGCGCCAAAGGCTCCGCCCGCGTTCATGATCGCTGCGCCCCCCACCGTCGCGGGGATGCCCGCGAGCACTTCGAGCCCGCCGAGCCCGGCGCGGACGCATCGGTTGATCAGGCTCGGCAAGGCTGCCCCTGCGCCGGCGCGGACGATGCCTGTGACGGTATCCATCTCGACCTCGCGGAAGCCTTGGGTTTCGAGTGAGACGACCAGATTTGAGACGCCGGCGTCATCGACGAGCAGGTTTGCACCCTCGCCGAGGACTTTGAACTCGTCGTCGAGCTCAAGGCACGCGATGAGTTCGCCGGCGGATTCGGGTTTGGCGAGCTGCGATGCCCGCCCTCCGATGTGGAACCAGGTCGGGATCAAGGCATCGTGTTTGATGGCGAGTTGAGTCGTGGGCACACTCACGCGATGCCTCCATCCATCTTGCCGTCCAGATTGCCATCCAAGTAGCCTTTGCCGATCTTCCAGACCGGGCCCGCGCCCATGACGACCAGCAGATCGCCGGGTCGGCAGAGGTTTTCGAGTTGTTCGATGATGGCTTCGAAGGGATAGAGGTGCATCGCGCGGACTTTGCGGGCGCGGAGCTTATCGACCAGATCGGCAGAACTCACGCGGTGCTTTTCGATCTCGGAGTCACGCACAAAGTAGATGTGAGGCACGATCACAATGTCGGCGTGCTCGAAACTCTTGGCGAACTCGTCGAGGAAGAACCGTGTCCGCGAATGCTGGTGAGGCTGAAACACGCAGATCAATCGCCCGCCGACCTTGCGTGGGTTCTCACGCTGGGCCAGTGCGCGAAGCGTCGCGTCGATCTCGGTGGGGTGATGCCCGTAGTCGTCATAGACGCGCACACCATCGCGAATGCCCAGGAGTTGCAAGCGTCGATCGAGCCCGGCGAAGGATTGGAATGAATGGGCGAGTAGTTCGCCGTCGCTGCCCACCGATCGCCCGAGCGCGTAGGCCATCGCCGAGTTAAAGGCGTTGTGCTCGCCGGGCATGGTCAGGGTCCATGATCGCTCGGTGCCGTCGGGCTCGCGGATGTTCACCAACCCGGTCGTCGGCTCATACCCGATCACCCAATCCGCAGCCGGGTTGAACCCGATGGTTTCGACACTGCATTCGAGCGAAGCCGTCACTTCGCGCCGGTGGGCGCCGTCATGGGCGATGATGAGCTTGCCGCCCTGGTCTGCCGGGGCGATGAGTTGGGCGAACTCGGCGAATGCTTCGACGACGGCGTCGAGTGAGCCGTAGATATCGAGATGGTCGGCTTCGATCTGCGAGATCGACGCGATGGTGGGTCGGAGATGATGAAACGAACGGTTGAACTCGCAGGCTTCAGCCAAGAGCACACCCGATCGACCCGTCCACGACCCAACCGGGATCGTCGATGACCCCACGCGATAGCCGACCGGCGATTGATTCTCGGCGCAGGCTCCGTTGGCGAGTTGCGGGCAGGTTGCGCCGACGATGACGGAGGGTTCGATGTGTGCGTCGGTGAGTGCGCATCCGAGCATGGCGGTGGTGGTTGACTTGCCGTGGGTTCCGGCGATGGCGATGCCGGTGCGCCCTCGCATGCACACGCCGAGGGCTTCGGGGTAGCTCATGATCGTAAGCCCGCGCCGGGTGGCTTCGATCATCATTGGGTGATCTGGTTTGATGGCAGCCGAGGCGATGACGACATCGGTGTCTTCGGGGAGTTGGGGTGCCGATTCGTCGAATCCGACCGAAATATTGGCGTTGGTGAGCGCGTCGGTGACGGGCGAGGGTGTCGAATCACACCCTCGGCTGGTCAATCCCGCCTCGCCGATCAATCGTGCCAGCGCAGACATCCCGCACCCGCCGATGCCGATGAGAAACGGGCGTTGCCCGCCGAGTTCGATCGTCAGGCGTGATCGGCTAGGCTCGTTGGGTTGATTCGTCGAGATGTCCGCGTTTCCGGGCGTTTTCACCATATCAGTGTATCGACCCAACCGGGGATTGGACACCAGAATGCGCATTCGATCACCCGAATCCTGGTAGCACAGGCGTCTCGCCTGTGTCTTCATTGGAAACTGAGATATAAACCAAGAAAAGACACAGGCGGGACGCCTGTGCTACGGGAAGACTCATCAACTACGCGGAGGGCGGGGTGAGCGCATCTGGGCCGAGCGTCTGAATCGTCGGCTTGCCGATTGCTCGACGGGTCAAATACGCGTTGAGCTCATCGAGCCCGATGGCGTTGATCTGGTCGATGATCTCGTCGAGTGTTCGGGTTCTCCCCAGATTGAGGAAATCGGCGCCGATCGCGCCGGCGCGGGCGCCGGTGGATTCGCCTGAGAAGATCAGGCGGCTCTTGAACCCGGTCTTGGCGCGGGTGAGTTCTTCGTCGGTGACATTGCCCTCTCCGATGCGCAAGATTTCAGCCATGAGTACATCGAGCGATTCCTGGGCGCGTTCGGGGGTGGTGCCGACATAGTTGCTCACGACGCCTCGGTCTTTGTCCGCGCGGAACGATGCGCTGACCGAATAGCACAAGCCTCGCTTCTCGCGGACTTCGGTGAAGAGCCGACCCGACATGCCGCCCGAGAGCACGGAGATGGCGAGCTTTTCGAGCATCGAATCTGCGTGCCCTTCGCAGGGCCCATCGTGGACAACGAGAATCTGCACCTGGCTCGAATCGTCCTCGATATGGGCGTATCCGCGCGATGGTTCGTTTGTTGGCTTGGGTTGATCGACGCTTCCAGACCAGTCGGATGTCAACGATTCGATCTGCTCGATAACGCTTTGCGTGTCGATGTCGCCTGCGATGGCGATGACCGAACCCGTCGGCTTGGCGTGCGCTTTCCACCATTGTGTGAGTGCTTCATGGGTGAGCGCTTCGACGCCTGCGATGGTGCCGAGTGTATCGCGGCCGTAGGGCGTTGGCAGGTGGCGAACACGCGCCGCCAACGCGGTGCGCTGCTGGGGATCGTCAGCTAACGATGCGATCGCTTGCGTTGCCAGCTCGCATGATGGCGCGAATGAATCATTCGACATCATCGGGCTGCGGATCATGTCAACGAGCAAGGGGATTGCTTCGTCGATGCGTTTGCCGATGGTCGAAGCGGAGAGCTGGGTGTACCGAATCGAGTTGCTGATATCGCGCAACGCGCCCGCATGATCGAACGCGTCGGCTTGTGCTTTAGAATCGAGGTTCGCAGCTCCGCGCATCAACATCTCTGCGCAGACACTCGAAGTTCCCAAATTGTGGATATCTTCAAACACCGCGCCGGCCGGGAGTAGCCAACGGATTGCTGCGGATTGCACGCCGCTCATTGGTTCGGTGATGATGACCAACCCGTTGGCAGTCATGTGTGTGTTGATGGTGTTGAGTGCGCTTGGCATGAAAACTCCTGGTCGATTTCGATCGCGATTCATCGGCGAACATCATCGGTGATGATGTGTCTGTTCGGTGTATTGTTCGCATTGATCGAGCGAAAAACAGGGTGTCGCGCGAAAAGAACGCGAAACGATCGCGCACGAACTTGGTGCGATCGTGTCGCGATCATGGTACGAACTGCATCGAACTGCATACGAAGTGACCAATTCAACGCATTCACGCGCGTTCTTCGTGTGAATCACTGCGTTTGGATTGTTGAAGCATCGTGGCGCATTGAAGAACATGATTTGTGCGCACAGTGTTTGCGATGCGCATGCTCGTCGTGAATCAATCACGACGCACTCAAGCGATCAACGGATGCGATTCGCTGCGCGCGTTGTGGGTGTTCATCGCTTTGTTTTTGATTTGTTCTTGGTGTTGATGAGCGCGTTGTTGATGTGATTGAAGAGAAAAAGTTTGTGCGCAGAGGCACGCGATGAGCGCACTTGGTGTTGAAGCGCGCATGTGTTTTTGTGTTCGTGTATGCTGATGATCTCTCGAAGTTGCGCAATGTTCGCGCAGTTCTTCAAGAAATACTGCACAACACACCGATGTGTTGAGTAGTTTGATTGACAAGCGTTTGTAGCGGGCCGATATTCACTGTGAACAAATCGGCTTCAATGTGAAGCAACCCTGACCAACGAGGAGACTCGCAAATGGCAAAGAAAAAAGCAACCCGTAAAAAAACCGCGAAGAAAAAAGTAGCCAAGAAAAAGGTCGCTAAAAAAGCAACCAAGAAGAAGGCTGCAAAGAAGAAAGTAGCGAAGAAGACCACCAAGAAGAAGGCGACCCGTAAAAAGACCGCCAAGAAAAAGGTAGCCAAGAAGGCAACCCGCAAGAAGACCGCCAAGAAGAAGACCAAGAAAAAAGTAGCCAAGAAAAAGGCCACGAAGAAGAAGGCGACGAAAAAGAAGGCCACTAAAAAGAAAGCCACCAAGAAAAAAGTAGCCAAGAAGAAGACGAAGAAGAAGACCACCAAGAAGAAGGCTACGAAAAAGAAGGCTACGAAGAAGAAAGCCACCAAGAAAAAGGCAACCAAGAAGAAAGCGACCCGCAAAAAGGCAACCAAACGCCGTGCGACTCGTCGATAACATGCTTGCCTGAGCCGGGTAAGCTGTTGGACCCGGTGAATTCAACAAACTACAAACGCACAGGGCTGATCGAAAGATCAGCCCTGTTTTTTATGCCTTGCAACCACCAAACACTGCTCATCCAATCGGGCTTGGGTCAGGCAGCTGAGGTTTTTCCGACCATCTGATCCATCATCCCCGGATCCATCTGAGTGATTGGATAGTGCATCGCGAGCCCGCGCTTGAGGGTGTGCAGGTCACAGATTCCAAACGAGCACGCCCCGGGGATTCGCCACCCGACAAATCGCAGCGCCCGTGCAAGGCATTCCATCGAGGTGACGAACTCGATCTCGCCATCGCGCTCTTTGATCGGGATGAGCCCGAACTGCCATGCTTGTCTGCTTGTGACCAGCTCATGGGCTTTGGGCGCGATCTCGACGAGCATCGGGTCGATCCGCGTCGCGATCATGGCGTACTGCGCAGCCCACGCCTCTTCTATGATGCTTGGCGCGAGCTCGAATCGTTCTTCAGCGATCACGCCGAAGGGGCGAGGGGATTGGCTCTGTATTTCAAGAATCTCGTCGCGCTGCGCAGGGCTCAACGCGCCCATCTCGACTAAGAGTTCTCCGAGTTTGATGCTCATCCGTGTTCCCCTTGCGTGATTGGTGCACACCGATCCGTCCGTGTGCAGCATGCTCGACTGCAACAGATTCGGATTCATCCGCGCAAGAATCGAGCACCATCATCGCGATGGCGGGCTTTGTGTCGATGCAGACCAGACCGATCAATCCAGCCGGCGCATGGCAATGTCCGCGTGAAGATATCAAGAGAAAACTTGAAACTCGCTTGCACGCGTTCCCCGGCTCGGAGGTGGCGATGCGTCCGAAAACGCGGTCGATTCGGGCTATTTCCCCACGCAGAAGGTCGCGAAGACCCTGCCGAGCACATCGTCGGGGGAGATTTCGCCGATGAGTTCGCCGAGGGCATCGAGTGCTGATCGTAATCCGATGGCGACGAGTTCGGGCTCTTCGATGATGCGTTTGTCGGCATCGAGTCGAGCGAGTGCGTCGGCGATGCCCCGAGCAGCATCCGCGAGCGCCCGTCGATGTCGGGGCACGAACACCCCCACGCCTGCGCCTCGCCGACGGGTGGTCGCGTCGGCAATCGCTCGACGAAGAGCACCCAACGCGGTGCCATCGAGGGCGCAGACCGCCAAAGCCTCACTCTGGCGAACATTGCTCGGCAGGTCCGATTTGGTCCGCACGCGGATCACGGGCGTTGATGCGGGCAAGGCGATGCGCGCAGGATCGAACCGCCCGCGTGGATCGCACCAGATGATCGCGTCGGCTTGATCGATCATGCCCATTGCACGATCCTGAGCGAGCGCATCGAGCTCGTCGATTGGTTCGTCGGCTGTGTCGAGCCCCGCGAGATCAACCAGCTCGACGGTGCCCGCGCCGGGGACAAACCGCGACAAGTCCATCGGCTCAACGATCGCATCGCGCGTGGTGCCCGCGCGATCCGACACCACAGCCCGGCGCTGCCCGATGAGCGCATTGAAGAGCGAACTCTTGCCCGCGTTGGGGCTGCCGACGAGCACGGCGCGGGCTTGTCCGGTCTCGACACGATCGCCTCGAGCCGATCCGAGCTGATCGGCGATCTGTTTGCCCAATGCTTCGAGCCGATGGGCGAGTTCGATCGGTGCGATCGGGATGACATCTTCCTGATCCGAGAAATCGACCCCGGCTTCGACCAAGGCCAACAGCGTCGCGGCTTCTTGGGCCCATCGCTCGCACTGATGCCCGTAGGACCCATCGAGGAGCGAGGCAGCGGCGGCGAGGGTGTCTTCGTGCTCGGCCGCGATCCGCAGGGCGATCCCCTCTGCCTGCTGGAGCGTGAGGCGATGATTCAGATACGCCCGCGCACTGAACTCGCCGGGCTGGGCGTGGATGATGTCTTGGATGGAGAGCAACCGATCGAGCACGCGGGTGATGAGAGCAGGGTTCCCGGGGAGAATAAGCTCGATGGTGTCCTCGCCGGTGTAGCTGGTGGGCGCGGGATACCAGAGCAGGATCAGCGGGAGCGATCGGTCATCGCCTAGATCGAGCCGGGCATTGAACACGCCTCGATGGGTCAGTTCAAGATCGCAGCATGTGTGCGCACAAAGGCGGGCATCGGGCCCGGACACCCGGATCATGGCGCGCGTGCTGTGCCCTGGGGCGGTGCAGTTGGCCGCGATGGTTGAACCTGTGGGCACGGATGCACCTCCATGATGGATTACATCTTGCCGCGCCGAGAGTTTTTCGAGGCTGGATTGATCTGGGCGGGCCCTTTTTCCTTAAGTTGCTTCTGGGCATCGGCTGCTTCGGTCATCCGCTGGAGGAACCCCGGGCCTTTGTCCTTCTTCTCGGCTCGGATATTCTCGATTTCGAGCATGCCGTGCTTCTTCATGTGGGCACGGATCCACTTGTTCTCGATGATACCCATTGTCGAGTTGGTGATGAAGTAGAGCGCCAAGCCCGATGGGGCTGCGTACATCATGACGGGGAAGAGGAAGACCATCATGACCTTCATCATCTTCTGCTGGGATTCCTGCTCGGGGGTCATGGTTGCCTGGGTTGGAGGCGTGAGGTATTTCTGATGGAGATAGAACACGACCCCGAGAAGAAGGGGGAGGATATTGATGGATTCGACCGAGCCCCACATCGCGAAGCTGAAGTGCATGGATGCGGGCAGGGGGATCGCGCCGTCGGGGGCGGAGAGGTCATTCATGAACTGCCAGTTGAGGGCGTTCTGGAAGACGCCATAGAACGCGGGCTCGTGGCGGAGTTCTGACGCGAAGAAGAGGGTGGCGTAGAGCGCGATCCAGACCGGGGACTGGAGGAACATGGGCAGACACCCGAGCATGCCCGCGGGGGAGATGCCTTCTTCTTTCCAGAGTTTGCCCATCTCGGCTTGGAGCTTTTTGGAGTCGTCTTTGTACTTTTCCTTGATGGCTTTCTGCTTGGGAGCCATCGCCTGCATCTGGACGCTAAAGCGTTGGACGCGGATCTGGGACCATCGGGTCACCGGGTGGAGACAACCACGCACGAGCACCACCAGCAACAGGATCGACACGGCCCAGTCGCCGACGATCGCGTGGAAGGTTCGCAGGACGCCGATGAGGATATCGGTGAGCCAGCTGAAGGTACACGGGGCGCAGATGCCGCCGAGGTTCGAGACGACCATCGCGGGCATGTTGAGTGCGGCGATCTCAGGCTCTTTGTTCATCATCGGGCGATTGCGAGGGCCAGCATAGACGCCCAGGGTCGTCGTGACGGATTCGCCGGGGACGATTTGTACCGGCTTGGCGATGAGCCGAAGGATCTGGGTTGCGTCTTGGGCATTGGCGTAGGGATTATCGACGAGCCGATCGATCATCATGATGTCATTGAGGAGTTTGTCCTCGGGCACCGTAGTCAACGGATCGAACTTGGGGTGCATCGCGACGACGAAGTATCGGTCGGCCATGGCGAGCCATGAGAGCCTTGTCGCGCCTTCGAGCATTTCGTCATTGGGCCAGACGACGAGCGTCGTGGGGTAGACCTTGCCATAGGGGGAGGCAACTTTCTTACCCAGGAGCTTGGTTCGGCTTTTGAGCTCTTCATCGACCTGCACACTCAGCGAGCTGCCCTGTATTTCGGGTGCTTGCATGAACCCATACCGGATGCGTCGGCGATCGCCGCCATAGGACGAGCCTGCTTTGGGCATGTCGATCGGGCCGGTGGTGATAAGCTGGGCGGTGATGGGCTCTGCGCTGAGGTTCTCGACGGTTTCATCGAGGTAGAACCCGTGCTGGGTGTTTGGCTTGAGCGTGAATCGGCGTTGGATGCGGAGCACGGGGTTGCCCGCGATGTCGTCGATGTAGGCTTCAAAGACACCTGTTGCCAGTTCGTTCCAGATCGGGTACTTCCACCCGGAGATATCGACCGCTTCATCGTTGATCTTGACGGTGATGGCGGCGAAGGGCACGACGGATTGGGTGGTGCCTTCGATGTCGTGGCGGGCTTGGAGGGTGACATGGACCTCGCCTTTGACGGTCTCGAAATCATCGGGGAGTTGGATGGATTTGATCCCCGCGCCCAGATCGGAGAACTCGAGCGCAGCGAGCTGGGTGAGATCATCGAGATCGCCTAGGGTCGTGAACCCGGTGCCGGTCAATGGCGCCGGGCGGGGGGAATACTTGGGCGCGGGCTTGGTCTGGTCTGGACTTGCTTGGTCTGGAGTTGTAGCGGGCTCATCGGATGGAGATTGCGTCTGGAGCGAGACGGTCGACCAGTGCGCGTGCGTCCCGCCGGGATGACGAGCATCGGCTTGCGTACCGGTTTGCGCATTGGTGAACGCGAGAACGAGCATCACCCCGAGCACGAGGACGAAGCTGCCCAATGCCCAGAGGGACGGGCGGAGGGTTCGGGCACGAGAAGCGAGGGGGGTTGCAGGCATGCTCAGAGATTCCAGCGTGTGTATTGAATACTTGGTTCAGACAAAATCGACAAACATGATCGACATTCAGATCAACAGTGCAGCTCGCCGACGGGCGAGCGAACGGGCGGGGAACGCAGAGTCTATCGCCCTTCGTAGAGCCGATCGCCAAGCCAGTCGTTGAGGGCAGCGATCGCCTTGATTTTTTCGGCGGTTTCCTTGATGTCATACTCGACCCGGCAGAACTCGACCTGCCCCGGTGAGAGGAGCACATAGCTCGCGCGGGGGTCGTGATCGCGGGGCTGACCCACCGACCCGACATTGATCACCGCCTTCTCGTCAGCGATGAACTTGAAGATCGGCTCGTCGCCGATCTCCGAAGGCGGATAAAAATCGGGCTCGTTCGAGAACACCCCGGGCACATGCGTATGCCCGACGAGGGCGACCCGGTCGACCCGATCAAAGATCGCTTCCATTTTGTCGGGCGCGTCGTTGACATCATCAGGGAAGATATATTCGTTGATCGGCCTGCGGGGCGAGGCGTGGACCGCCAGGATCGGGGTTTGATCCTCGCAGAGGTCCTCGACCACCCGGACGCGGAGCGAGCCGAGGAAGGCATAGCGGTTGGCGCGTTTGGTTTCGTCGGGCTCGGCGTCGAACTGCTCGCGGGTCCAGTAGGCGGCGTCCTCGGCGACCTTGTTGAAGTTGGTGGGCTCGTAGAGCACGCCGAAGTCATGGTTGCCCATCAGGGCCCATTGGCAGTGTTCTTGGACGAGGTCCACGCATTCGAGGGGCTCTGGGCCATAACCGACAATGTCGCCGAGGCAGACAATTTTATCGATTCCCTTCGATTTGATGTCGGCGAGGACATTCTTGAGGGCGGCGGCATTGCCATGGATATCACTGATGACAGCGGTGGGCACGACGGATCTCTCGGGGGGATAAGGATTTGCGTAATCCACCAAAGTCAGTGAATCCGGGTCAGGCGTGAACTGTAGATCCGCCGCATCCGATGGGCAATACCTTCTTTGGAGATCGGGAACCTTGATTTCTCTTTCCGATTCGTTGGTGGGTATGATGAGAGAGGCCAAGATGGCCGATGAAATGAAGGATATACGGGCCCCCGGAACAGTCTTCGGGGGCATAAAAACCGGTTCCTACGACTGTAGACGCATGTCAGGGAAAGACTTATGGCTTCAGCATCAGTAAGTTATCAACGAACCCGCGAGATGACCATCGACGAGCTTTTGCTCGAAAATCGGATCGTTTTCCTCGTCGGAGAGATCAATCACGCCTCGGCATCACGGGTGATGATGCAGATGCTCTATCTCGAGAATCAGCGCCGAAATCAGGAAATCAACTTCTATATCAACTGCCCTGGAGGCGTCGTCGATGACACGCTCGCGCTCTACGACACGATGAGGTTCCTGAGTTCACCGATTGCGACCTACTGCATTGGCCGGGCGTACTCGGGCGGATCGGTCTTGCTCACTGCGGGGACCAAGGGTCGGCGGTTTATTCTGCCTCACGCCAAGGTCATGATCCATCAGCCCTATGGCGGGATCACCGGACAGGCCGAAGATATTCGGCTCCAGGCTGAGCAGATTATCAAGACCAAGCAAACGCTCATCGACATCCTCGCCAAGCACTCAGGGCAAGACCCTGCCAGGGTCCGCGAGGACTCGGAGCGGGATATGTATTTCGACGCTGAGGAAGCCAAAGCCTACGGGTTGGTGGACGAGGTGCTGACCGAGCCCCCTGAGGTCCTCACCGGCCCGGCGAGCTGAAATCTTTTCCCGTTTGATTGAACACGCAACACACCCACCAAAGAAGGTGAACACGATATGACCAACCCAAGCGCACATCTCGTTCCGATCGTGATCGAGCAATCCGGTCGAGGCGAACGCTCGTACGATATTTTCTCGCGTCTGCTCAAGGACCGCATCATCTTCGTCACCGGCGGCGTGATGGACGAGATGGCCAACCTCATCGTTGCCCAGCTCCTCTTCCTGGCCAATGAAGATGCCAAGGCGGACATCCATTTGTATGTCAACTCCCCGGGCGGCTCGGTCACCGCGGGGCTCGGCATCGTCGATACCATGAACTTCATCAAGCCCGATATCTGCACCTACATCATCGGACAGGCCGCGTCGATGGGTTCGGTGATCGCGTGTTCGGGTGCCAAGGGTAAACGCTATGCGCTCAAGAACGCCCGCAACCTGATGCACCAGCCTTTGCTCTCTGGAGTGATGGAAGGACAGGCGACGGATCTGGAGATCGAAGCGATGGAAATGCTTCGATTGCGGGATCGGTTGTACCGGATTTATTCCGATGCGACTGGGCAGGATCAGGACAAGATCAAGAGCGACTGCGATCGCAACCTCTGGCTCGATGACCAAGAGATGATCAGCTACGGCTTGATTGACGGCGTGCTTGAATCCATGCCCGTCTCGGGGGGATAAACCGATCCCCAGAACGACTCAACCCTCAAAGCCCGCAAGAATGCGGGTTTTTTCGTGCGTCTCAGGAATGATGGATTTGTGGTATGCTGTTCTCAACGCACACACTTTGAAAGGAACCTACCGATGGCTGAAGTTGCAATCTCTCAAATCTGGCTCGCGATTTTGATCGCGAGTGTCTCTGTGTTTTTCGCCAGCGCGATCATGTGGATGGTCTTGCCTCACCATAAGAAGGACATGCTGTTTCTCAAAGACAAAGAGCCCGAGTTCCTTGATGCGATGAAAAAACTCGGGCTCAAACCCGGGTTTTATATGTACCCCGGATGTGAACAGAAGGACATGAAGGATGAAGCGGTGATGACAAAGTGGAACGCGGGCCCTTGGGGGACGCTGATTGTGCATCCCTGCAAGCCGACCTTTACCAAGAACCTCGCCTTTGCCTTTTTCGCCTACGCACTCATCACGGTGTTTGTCGGGTATATCACCGGGCTGAGCATGCCCGCGGGGAGTGACTATATGGAAGTGTTCCGTGTTGCGGGGACCACCGCGATCCTCGGGCATTGCATGGGTGGATTGGTCAACGATGTGTTCATCGGTAGACCCAGACGCTTCATCATCACCAACTTCTTCGATGGTGTCGTCTATGCGCTCATCACCGCCGGGATCATCGCGTCGATGTGGCCTGGGGTCAGTGCGCCTGATGTGGGCGGGATTCTGATCCCGTCATAAGCCGAGCATCAGTCCATTGTCACCATCACGGCGATCTGTTCGTTGTCCTGCGCGGTGCGCAGGGCGTTGATCGCGTCGTCGAACTTGAAGCGTTTGGTGATGAGCCCGGAGAGGTCGATCTCGCCGGTGGTCATGGCGTTGAGTCCCTCGGCGATGTTGCCGCAGCGTGAGCCGATGACTTGGAGTTCGTTGGTGATGATCGGCGAATAGTCGATCGGGTCGGCAGCGACCGATTCATCGAGCACCGGCAGCGGATTGGCTTTGAGCACGATGGTGCCTCGGGGGCGGACCATCTTCATCGCCAGCTCGAGGCTCTGTGGGTTCATCGTGGTGTCGATGACGACATCCTGATCGTGGCGGCGGCCCACATCGTCGAGGTGGCGGTGCTTGATGCCCCACTTGGCGCAGAGTTCGAGCCGATCGGTGTTGGTGCCCAGCAGGCGGACCGATGCGTTGAGTTTGGTCATGACCTGCGCGCATAAGAGCCCGGACAAGCCCTCGCCGAGCACGGTGATGAATGGTTTGCCTTCGAGGTGGACGATCTGCGAGGCGTGGACGGCGGCGGCGAGCGCCGAGGCGAACACGGCGCGATCGTCTTCGATCTCGTCGGGGACACGGATGAGATTGCGGGTTTCGAGGATGAACTTTTCAGCCAGGCATCCATCGCGGTTGCGCAGGCCCAGGATCGCGCGATCTGGATCGTGATTGGCGAGCCCGCGCCGAGCGAGCGTGGAGTTGAGATCGGCGATGTTCACATTGCCGACCACGCGGGCACCGATCCATGAATCGTCAGCAGCGTGTTCGACCACCCCCACGAACTGGTGCCCGAGGATGCCATCGTGCGTGATCTGTGATCGGCACGCGGCGATGTCGGCCGAGCCGACGAGCACGCGGGTGGGACGGATGAGGGCTTGGGCATCACTCGGCACCGGATCGGGTGCGCTGCGATCGAGGAAGACCTCTGATTTGGACATACGAACTGCGAGCAACCTGAGACTCCGGATACGGACACATCTGCGGGGCACCGTGCACAGCCGCTGGGATGGATATCGAACGGATGAAGATGCGGGTGCATGCTCATCTGGAAATCGGATGATTTTCGGACACTTGGATGCCTCAATACGAAGAATTAGTCTTCGATAATCGGATCCATGCCCACCGGGGTCGAGGTGGTTTCGTTGGGTGGAGGCGGGATCAGCGGGAGGTATTCGACAAGCCGTTTCTTGCGGTTGAAGACCGGATAGGTATACGGCTGGGCGGCGGCGAAAAGATCAGTGGTCGAATCGTGCCATTCGATCCAGGCTCGGCGATCGAGCCCGAAGTTCTGACCGGTGAGAATCAAAAGAGAGTGGAGCACGCGGTCGTTGACGACCAGACGCGAATCGCGCAGGGCGCTGATGAGGGCCTGGACGACGATGTTCTCGCGGTACTGCCCGAGCGCGTCGGCGGCGGCGGCCCGGACATCGGCATCAGGCTCGTGCTCGTCGCTGATGAGGTCGATCAGAGGCATGATGGCTTTGGCGCTGTGGACGCGTTGGAGGGCGCGGGCGGCTTCGACGCGGACGATTTTGTTTTCGTCAGCGAGTGCCCCGAGGATGATCTCGACATGCTCAGGATCGCCATGCCTGCCCAGCGCACGAACCGCAGCACTGCGCACCCCGGGATCGGGATCATCCATCCGATCGAGATAGAGTTCGATGTAGACACCCTCGCCTCCGAAGTCGGCGTTGGAGAGCAGGGTGGTGCCTCGGTATCGGTTCTCGGCGCTGTATTGATCCGTCGCCATCTCGGCTGCTTGGGTCGGCGAGGTGCTCGAAGTAAAGACATCGAGCAGGCTTGTAGTCCCTCGGGGGACATCGTCGAAGGTGTTGCACCCGGCGAGGGGGAGCAGAGCAACCCCAGCGAGCAATGCCGACGCGACGAGTTGGTTTGAAGCGGTGGTGCGCATGGGTAAGTATATCGAGTCAAACCGGAGATCGGCATGAAACTGTGGATTCTGATGTGAATCGGTGCGGGGCGCGGGGCTTAGGAATAGAGCGAGCCCGAAGCGATGTCCTGATTGCGCAGGGCGATCGGGGTATCGAGGATTTCACGCAGGATCATCGCCTGGCGGATCGACGAGCGGGACCGGAGCATCTCGCGGGCGGAATCGATCTCGGGGACGAACCCGGTCGATTTGGAGAGCCCGGGGCGGGCGGATTTGGAAGCCCCGCGGATGGATTCGAGCTTGGCAGCGGTGCGTTCTGTAGGTTTAGGTGCTTTGGGTCGTTGTGCTCCGGGTTGTGCAGATGGTGCGATCACCCGTCGGCGGCGCTGCTGGGGAGCCATCGGCTGAGCCGGTCTTGGCTGGGAACGATGCTGAGGCTGGGCTTGAGGGCGGGGGCGGGGTTGGACGGGGATCGGTGGGAGTGTTGGATGGCTTTGCCCGACGGTTGTTGGGGCAGCGGTTGCTGTTGGAGAAGCGGTTGGAGGCCCAGCTGGAGGCGTGGGTGAGCCGGCGCGTTTTTCACGCAGGGCTCGGAGCTGGGCCATGCGCTCTTGGCGGAGGGCTTCGATGCGGTCTTTGGGGCTTTGCTGGGCTTGCTGGGGGGCTGCGGATCTGGGCGTGGCGATGGGGCGTCCGGTTCGGAGTGCTTCTTGTTTTTGGCGGGCCATCTCTTGGAGGGCATCTCGCTTGGCGCGTTGTTCTTTGGCTTTTTGAGCGACCCGGACGGTGACATTGAAGAGCCCGCCGAGGACGATGATGAGGATCCAGGCGTTGGCGAGCACGAAGTTGAGTATCTGTTGGAACACGAAACAAGTATATCGGCTCAGCCGAGCCCAGGCGTGTGAGAACCGGGAGAATCATCATCTGGAATCAGCACCGGGTGCCCGGAATCGAGTTGATGCCTGCGGATTTGGACCTCGAAGACCGCTGAGAGGACTTCATCGGTCAATGCCGACTCCGCTGAGCCCTGCTTGGCGATCTGCCCATGTTGATCGAGCACGATCGCATGGTCGGCCCATCGCGCTGCGCTGCTCAGGTCATGGATCACCACCCCCACCCCGACCCCCGACTCAGCGAGCGATTTCAAGGCCCCCATCGTCGATTGGGTGTGCTTGGGATCCATCGCCGAGCAGGGTTCGTCAGCCAGCAGGTAGCCCGATGGATTGTGGGCAACTTGCAGCCATGCCCGGGCGATCGAGACGCGTTGTTGTTGTCCCACGCTCAGGTGGCCAAAGGGTTTGGAAGCGATGTTGGCGAGTTCAAAGCGTTCCAAGGCTTCATCGACCCGGTTGGTGTCTGAGCCTTGGGCATGGGCTCCGAACTCGACGACCCGGCGCGTGGCGAAGTCAAACGCGAGATTGGGGCGTTGCTCGATGAAGGCGATTGATCGGGCCCGGTCTTTGGGCGCGATGGATTGGATATCACGATCATCGAGGGTGATCGTGCCCGATTCGGGTGCTCGGAGCCCGGCGAGGAGTCGGATGAGGGTGGATTTGCCCGAGCCGTTGGGCCCGACGATCGCGGTGATGGTGCCCGAAGCGATGGTGCAGGAGATGCCATCGAGCACCAACGGGGCTTTGGAATATCGAAAACAGAGCTCATTGGCCGAGATGGGCATGGATAGAATCGTAGCCAAGGTGCGATTGGTTCACCAAAAATGTTGACAAATGCCGATCTACGCTACGATTACGCCAAAAGAACACAGAGAAACAGAACGAAACACGATACAGAAGCAGGATTTCTATGCCAGGACGATTCAGAGACCGATTAGTCTCCCACATTTCACACGATACCTACACCCCCAAACCGATCCCGCTGGTCGCCAAGGAACTCAACATCGAGGATGTCAAAGAGTTCGGGATCGCGGTGCGCGAGCTCGCTGAGGAGGGCGTGATTGATCTTTCCGAGACGGGCAAGATTCAGTTGCCGTTCCGCCCCGACGAGGGCGAGTTGATCGGGCAGTTCCGAGGCACCGCTTCGGGCGTTGGGTTTGTGATTGCTTCTCAGAAGATGCACGGCTCGGATATTTTCATCCCGCCTCAATATACCTTCAATGCACTCACCGGCGACACGGTCAAGGTCTACTTCGAGCGCGATCAGCGCCGCGAGCATCGCCTGGGCACGATGGAACGACAGTATGCGGGCGAGGTGCTCGAGATTGTCGCGCGCAAACGCGCAAACTTCACCGGCGAGATCGACAAACGCGACGGCAGATGGATCGTCTATCCAGACGGACGCGAACTCACCGAGCCGATCGTGATCCGTGATGCGGAATCGAAAAATGTCAAACCCGGCGACAAGGTCGTCATCGAGATCGTCGAATATCCAGAGAACGGACGATTGGCCAAGGGCGTCGTCACCAAGGTGCTCGGCGAGGCCGGCGAGCCTGATGTAGAAACGCAGGCGGTCATCGCGGCGTATTCGTTGCCGAGCAATGAGTTCCCCGAAGCATGTGTCCAGCAAGCACGCGAAGCGACGCGCCGGTTTGACGAGGAGATGGCGTTGTATGAAGCCGAGGGGATCGGTGCGCTCGATATGCGTCGCGATCTCACCGGCGAGTTCATCACCACCATCGACCCGCCGGACGCGAAGGATTATGACGACGCGATCTCGCTCAAGAGGCTCGATAATGGCGGGTGGGAGCTTGGGATTCACATCGCCGATGTGGCGCACTACATCGAGCCGGGTTCGGTGCTTGATATCGAGGCGAAGGAACGGGGCAACTCGGTGTATCTGCCGAGGTTGGTGATCCCGATGCTGCCTGAGGTGTTGTCCAATGGGATCTGCTCGCTGCAGGAGGGCGTGCTGCGCTATGCCAAGACGGCGATTATCCGGTATGACCGGATGGGCAATGTTGTTGGGCGGGGCGTGTGTCAGTCGCTGATTAAGTCGCGTAAGCGGATGACCTATCTCGAAGCCCAGGCGCTCATTGATGGCGATCTCGAAGAGGCGCGGGTGCATGCCAAGACGGACACGGCTCATACTGAGGAACTCATCGAGGCGGTCAAGAATATGGAGACGCTCTCGCGTTTGATCCAGGCGCGTCGCCACAAGGCCGGGATGATCCATCTTGAACTGCCCGAGGTTGATCTGGTCTTCGACGAAGACGGCAAGGTCATCGACGCCCAAAAAGAAGACGACGCCTTCACGCACACGCTCATCGAGATGTTCATGGTCGAGGCGAACGAGTCGATGGCGGTATTGTTCGAGCAGCTCGATGTGCCGATCTTGCGAAGAACGCACCCGGAACCCACGCCCGGCGATGTGGATGATCTGCGCAAGACCGCCAAGGTCGCGGGGTTCACCATTCCCAAATCGCCCACGCGCGAAGAGCTCCAAACCCTGCTCGATACGACCGCTGGCACACCGGCCTCGCGGGCGGTGCATACGGCGGTGCTTCGCACGATGACCAAAGCGGTCTATTCGCCCGCGCTCATCGGGCACTATGCGCTCGCATCACACGCCTACGCCCACTTCACTTCGCCGATTCGTCGCTATCCTGACCTGACGCTTCATCGTGCGATGTATGCGTATCTCCAGCACACAAACAACGGCGACAAACGCCCCAAGACCGATGGCGAGAAGAAAGCACTTGGCATCAAGTTGCGTGATATGGACCTGTGCCCGTCGCGTGAAGAGCTCACCGAGATCGGCAACCACTGCTCGAACACCGAGGTCAACGCGGCCCAGGCCGAGCGCGAGCTGCGGGCGTTCTTGGTGCTCCAACTCATGGTCGAGCACATCGGCGAAGAGTTCGAAGCCTGCGTCACGGGGATCTCGCCCAAGGGGATCTATGTCCAGATCGAGAAGTACCTCGCCGACGGCATGATCGCCAAGAAGGACCTCATCGGCGACACGACAAGAACAAAGCGCCCGCCGACCTGGAAGATTGACGATCGGACTGGGGCGATGGTCGATACGCATTCCGGGCGAAGCTACTCCATCGGCGATCGGCTCACCGTGATGATTGCCAATGTTGATTTGCAGACGCGCCGGATGGACTTGACGGTCGCTGATGGTGATCGACGCGCCGCGGGCAAGCGCAAAGGACCGGCCGCCAATCTGACCCTCGGCGGCGAGTCCTTTGGTGGGCTCGGCGAGACCGAAGGCGCGGGATTCAAGAAGGCGCCGGGCGGACAGCGAAGAAGCCGAAAGTCGAAGTCGCGGGATAAAGGGAAGACGGATTACCGACGCGATGCCCAGGGCAAGGCCGGGCCGGGGCAGAAGAAAAAGGGCGGCGGTAAAGGAAAAGGCAAGAGCAACGGCAAGCCCAAGCAATAGTCCCTCCCGGTAGAACGGGCTTCCAGCCCGTTTTCTTTGAAATACGCAGAAAAACGGGCTGGAAGCCCGTTCTACCGAAGATTAATGCTCCCACCCGAGTCGCTCGGCATCATGCGAAACTCCACCCGGATCGACAATGGTTGATCCGGGTTTTTCATTGGGTTCGCAAGCTCGGACGGTGCCGATGGGGCCGAAGAGTTGGGTCGGCGCGTTGGCGATGGATGCTTTAGGATCCAGCACAACCAGGAGTTCGTAGTCCTCGCCTTCGCTCACCGCCTGCTGCCAATCTTTGCATCCGGGATTCATCGGTACTGTCGCCGCGTCGATCTCGATACGGATATTTGATGCTTCGGCGATACGATGCGAATCCCGCCCGAGCCCATCGGATATATCCATCATGGTGTGGGCGTTGATCTTGGCCGCCCACCGCCCCACTTCGATGCGAGGCTCAAAGTTGAGGTGATGGTTGCTCTTGAATGAATCACCAAGGGGCCCAGTGACATAAAGCAGATCGCCGGGCTTGGCTCCGCTTCGCAAAACTGGTGACGATCCTTGCGGCATTGAGCCGCCGACGGTGATGGTCAGGGTGAGGGGGTGATCGGGTGAGGCGTGTGCAGCGATGTCGCCGCCGATGAGTGGGCAGTGCCAGTGCTTGGCCCATTGGCTCAGGGCGTCGAAGAGTTCGTCGGCGTGTGGGTAGTCTTTGGGCAGAACCCCGGCGGCGAGTGCCCAGCTCGGTTGCCCTCCCATCGCCGCGATGTCCGACACACTCCGCGCGACGGCTTTGCGGGCGATGAGGTTGATCGCGGTGTCGCTGGTGAAGTGTCGCCCTTCGATGAGTTGATCGACGGTGAGGAGGGAGAGGTCGCCGCTGGCTGAGCGGATCACGGCACAATCATCGCCGGGGCCAACGATGATTTGGTTGGAACCGCCAGCGATAAGATTCGTCGAGCGGGCGTAGATATGGGAGTGGAGATCGGATTCGTTCATGATCGCTTGGTAGTCCCACTCGCTGAAGAGCAATCACTCGGGTTTACTACACCCGCACGATTCCCCGCCGCCACAGCATCCTGTTTTTTTGCAGGTGCCCATGCCGAAGATTGCATAGCACGGGCAGAACCCAACGAATCCGGTGATGAGCATGATCGCGCCCAACGCGGCAACGACGATGCCCCAGATATTTCCGTCCATCACTGCGAGCCATTGGTATGATGCAGCCAGTGCGATAATTCCAATGATAATCCGCACGGCACGGTCTGCTCCGTTCTCGTTTGCTCTCATTTTTCTATCCTTTCCTGTGTATCGACTCACGCACCTGCGTGTGTGTTGGAATCTTCTAATACTCGATTGGCATAGTCATTCATCGCATCGCGCAGCTGCTCGAAACTGTCGAGCACATAGACGATGTCCTGGAAATGGTCGATCTCAAATGGTGTGTTGATAACGCGCTCAAGATCGAACTTGCGTCGTTCGATCTGCCCCGCTTTTCGACCGGCGGTGCCTTCGGGGGCATTGAGGGCGTATTCGGATTCGGCGTGGGAAGAGATGGTGCCTGAGCCGTAGATTTTGAGTCGGTTGTCTTCCGAGATCAGCCCGAACTCGACGGTGAACCAGAACAACCTCGCCAGTGCTTCTTCATGCTCAGGCCCGGCCAAGAGGGCGGCCTTGCCGTAGGTCTGGAGGAAGTCGGCGAAGACCGGATCGGCATGGAGAGGCACATGCCCGAACACATCGTGGAAGATATCGGGTTCGGGGAGGTAGTCAATTTTGTCCTTCGGGCGGATGATGACCGTCGAAGGGAACTCGCGTCGGCTCAGGCACGAGAAGAATGCTTTGGCGGGGAGGTAGCCCGGGACGCCTCGCGATTGCCACCCGGTGAGTTCTTTGAGGTATTCGTTGATGCCTTTGATCTTGCGCCCGGGCTCGAACGGATCATCCACCTCTCCAAAGAGCAGAGGCACACGATCTGGAGTGAGCCGAATGGCGCGGAGCCCGGTGAGGTAGGTGTTCGAGGCCTGCTCTTCGAGCACCGACCAGCGTTTCTCCCACATGGTTTTCCAGACCTGATGGTTCTCGTCGGTGTACCGATCGTAGTGCTGGGTGACATAGAAGGATTCGGTGTCGATCTGCTCGGGCGGGAGCCCGGCGGAGTCGTCGGCAGCCTTCTGTGCCCGCTTGGCATCGTCGCCATCGATGATGTTGTTGTAGGAGATATCTGAATGGATCATGGTCGGCTCCTGATAGATAGACAGCGTGAATCGTGGGTTTCAAAGGATTCAGGCTGACAATCTCCTTTATTGTACGGAATGGAATCAAAGTTTGCCCAGTTCCCCCCCTCATTTCCATCTGAATCCTGATTCTGGGATCGGGGAGGGCAGCGGGTGCAAAATCAGGGGCTCTCGATGGTCGAAGATCGCCCGATTCATGGCTATACTCACGACCCGAAGGGCCCGTAGCTCAGTTGGTAGAGCGCACCGCTGATAACGGTGAGGTCGACAGTTCAAGTCTGTCCGGGCCCATTAAAAGCATTCCGCAAGGAATCGCGATTGCGTATCTGCAATCCCCACCCCCCTCAAAAACCCTATGGCTTGCACGGATATCCATTCTTGGGCATATCCTTATCCATACAGACATTGTGTATCAATCGTTGAGGATTTGAACTTAAGTATAACCGAAGTGAATGCGGCTTTGTCGAAAACAAAATATGGCTCGACGGGGCATCGCGCGTCTTGTTGACCGACTCATCGCGTGTTTCTCTATGAAAACCGTGTTTATTGTCTAAACTTGGAGATGTCCAAGCGGGGCTCTGCTTCAATCCGACGATCTCCTATATACTCATGCGCAGTCTGCAAGCGAAACTCCTCATCCAGACCTGAAGTTTTTTGAAAGCATTCAAATGTCTGACAAAGCTCGGTTTACTCAGGTCTTGCAAACATTGGGCGTGAACGCCGATGGGGATCAATCGCTCGATCTTGATGCGTTGCTTTCGCAGATCTACGACGAACTCCGCTCGATCGCGGGCTCATACCTTCGCCAAGAACGGGCAGACCACACACTCCAGCCCACCGCACTCGTCCACGAGGCCTATGCTCGGCTCATCGACCAAACCCAGATCCCTTGGTCGGACGCGGCCCACTTTCGAGCGATCACGGCCAAGGTTATGAGGCAGGTTCTCATCGATCACGCACGCAAGCACGGCGCACTCAAACGCGGCGGCGATCGGATCAAGGTGACACTCTCCGACACCGACGGGGCCGCCCAGATGAATGTGCTCGACCTGATCGCGCTTGATGAAGTCATGAACAAACTCAACGAACTCGATGAGCGCAAAGCCAAGGTCGTTGAGCTGCTATTCTTTGGCGGGATGACGCACAAAGAAGCAGCGATGGTCATCGGGGTCTCGCAAAAAACCATCGAGGCCGACTGGTACATGGCCCGGGCTTGGCTCGGCAAGCAGCTCAGAGAAGAGCACCCAGAATGAACACAGACCGATTCGGACGAATCTGTGAACTCTTTGAAGCGGCGAGATCGCTTTCAAAGCAGGCGTGCGACGAGTATCTATCACACGCCTGCGCCGACGATGCCGAACTTCGCAAAGAGGTCGAGGAACTCCTCGCCGAGCACACCCGCCAGGGCCCGCTCGACACCAACACCCCCGGCGAACTCGCCGAGCTTATCACCCGCGAAGATATTGAAAGCGGCGTCGATACCCCGACAAAGATCGACCGCTACACCATCGTCGAGCACATCGGGCAAGGCGGGATGGGCTCGGTCTATGAAGCCCGCCAGCAGAACCCTGATCGATCAGTCGCGCTCAAAGTAATCAAGCGGGGGATGGATTCAAAGCAGGTCATCGCCCGGTTTGAAGCCGAGCGTCAAGCGGTGGCGATGATGGACCATCCGAATATCGCACAGGTTTTCGATGCAGGGACAACCGAGGACGGGCGTCCGTTCTTTGCGATGGAGCTGGTGCGGGGCGTGTCGATCATTGAGTATTGCCAAAGCCAGAAACTCGATCTGGCATCTCGGCTTGATTTGTTTGTTCAGGTATGCCGAGCAATTCAGCACGCGCATCAGAAGGGGATCATCCATCGGGACATCAAGCCAAGTAATGTGCTCGTGACAGAGATTGATGGCGTGGCGGTGCCCAAAATCATCGACTTCGGAATCGCCAAAGCAACCGATGCCGGGCTCGATACAAACTCAACGATCACACTCCACGGGCAGCTTGTCGGCACACCGGCGTACATGTCGCCCGAGCAAACAACGCTCAACAGCAAGGATGTTGACACCCGCACCGATATCTACTCGCTCGGCGTGCTGCTCTATGAGTTGCTCACCGGGACGACGCCTTTTACGGATGAGGACCTGCTGAGCAAGGGCTTTGCCGAGATGATGCGGGTCATCAATGATGATGAGCCCGACAAGCCAAGCACTCGGCTCTTGACACTCGAAAAGCAAGGGGCTGCCGCTTCGCTTGACCATCCCACCCGCCATCGCACGGTGGTCTCGATGCTGCAGGGTGATCTGGACTGGATCGCGATGAAGTGCCTCGAAAAAGATCCCGATCGAAGATATGAATCTGCCAGCGCCCTGGCTCAAGACATCGCGCGGTTCATCGGGAACGAGCCAGTCGAGGCCAGGCCACCAACTCGGGTCTATCAGATGCACAAGTTTGTCCAGCGGCATCGCGGACAGGTCATCGCGGGAGCCGCCGTCTTGGGTGTGCTCCTCTTGGGCATCGCAGGAACCACCGGCGGGATGATCTGGGCACTCGACGAACAAGCCAATGCCAAGCAGAGCGCTCAAGATGCTGAAAACGAGGCCAGTACCGCACAGGCCACGGTCGAGTTTCTGCTCTCCGACCTGCTCGGTGCTGCGGACCCGGCAAGGATGGAGGATCGTGATCTCACGGTTCGCCAAGCGGTATCGATCGCATCTGAATCCATCGAGGGCAAGTTCACCGATCAGCCTGAGGTTGAAGCCCAAATCAGGACAACGATTGCCCAAACGCTCGAGCAGCTTGGTGTCTTTGACGAAGCCGAGCCGCACCACCGCAGACGCCTCGCTATCTATGAGTCTATCGAGGGCGAGTCCGGGATCGACACCATCAATGCGATGCATTCGTTGGCATCCAACCTGATGTACCAAGGGCGATTCGATGAAGCGATTGAGATCACCATCGAAGAAATCAGTATCCTGCGCGCTGCGCGCGAGCCCGGCGATGACCAACTGACCAATGCGCTCAGCAGCCTCGGCGTCGCGTATCTCCAGACCGGGCAATACACCAAAGCCGCGCCGATTCTTGAAGAAACACTCCAAGCCAAGCGACGATCCCTCGGCGATCTCGACCCGAGCACCTTGTCCTCGATTCACAACCTCGCCGGGCTCTATGGGCAGAACGGGCAGAGCGAGCGAGCGCTCGAACTCGCGCGCGAAGCCTACCGGGGCAGGCTCGAAGTGCTCGGCCCGGGCGATCCACGAACCTTCGGCTCGCTCAATCTCGTCACCTGGATGCTCAACAGACTCGAACGATACAACGAATCCAAAGATATTCTCGAAGACGCAATCGCCGATGCCCAGTCCAGGCTTGGCCCGGCTCATCTCCAAACGACAGCACTCATCCGAACACTCGCGACCCAGCACCGAAAACTCGGCGAGTATCCGCAGGCCGAGCGACTGCTTGCTCCGCTGCTCATCATCTTGAAAGACACACTCGGCGACGACAACATCAATACCTTCTCGGCGATGCGATCACTTGCCGACACAATCGCAATACAAGGGCGTCAGGAAGAATCGCTCGCCCTCTTTGCCCAAGCATTGAACGCTGCACGAAACACGCTCCCGCCGACAAGCGTCGACCTTACCCACTTCATGAATAGCTACGGCTCCTCGCTCACACAATCTCAACGCTTTGAAGAAGCCCAAGCGGTGCTCACAGAGGCTGCGGCTATTCTTGAACAGGCCGGCCCACCCGGAGAGAATATCAAGGCGGCGATCAACAACTCGATGATCGAGCTCTACACCGCATGGAACGACCAAAGCCCCGACGCCGATCACCAAGCCGTGCTCGAAGCCATGCTTGAAACATTGAAAGATAATGACCAATAGCCAATACAGATCGCCGCCGGCCTTTCGGTGCCGACGGCGATCGTTGTGGTTTCATCTTGTGATTCAATCAGATTTGAGATCTGTTATGGGCATCCGCTTGCGAACTCGCTGAGGAACGCGGACACATCGAAGAAGTTGAGCACGCCATCGCCGTTTAAGTCGGCAACACACGGATTCGGGCTCGCCACTTCAACCACACCAAACACCGACGCCCCCCAGTTGTATTCAGCATCAAACCAAACTGTTGACCCTCTCCACATCGCAACATAGTTCTGGAAGGCTCCGCCATTGGGCTCGTCGCTGATCCACGCGTTGTAGCTTGAAAGGGACTGATCATCCCAACGGAAAACACCCTCAAACGATTCATCTGTGAGCCCTGTCCATGAATGGCGGATCGTCCCATCAAACTGAATCACATTATCTCGAACCCAGCTCGCCTCCTGAGCATCGTTGTAGGTCACGAGGAGCCCGCCCAAGAGCCGCGCCGCCGCGTCGGCCTGATGGCGATTGGATTGATCGAGCAGGTAGTAGGTGTGCCCGTCGTAATAGAATGGCCCGGCGAGCGTTTCGGGGATATCGAGTTCGACAACACCATACACTGGCGTAAACTGATCGCCCCAGGTATCTGAGAGATCATACCAGTAGAGAGACCCATCGAGCATCGCTGCGTAGTTCTGGCTTGCCCCGCCGTTGGGTTCGCCGTTGGGAGCCCAGTTTCTATAATCGGATGACTCATTGTTCATCCAGACAAAGTCGCCTTCAACATCACGATCAGTCAAGCCCAACCACCCATTGCGCCCATTGCCGTCGAAATCGAGCACACTATTGCGGATCCATGAGTTTTCGCCCGCGTCATTGATGGTGACGAGGTGCGCACCATAATTGGCAACCGCTGCCTGCTCGCTGAGCTCCCATGTCGATGATTCGAGCAAGTAGTACGCCTTGCCATTGAACCCGAACGGCCCGGCGATCGCTTGGGGAAGACCTGTATCGCTGGTCGCTCCTGACTCGACTGTATCGACCAGCATCGGAGAACCTGCCATTGTATCTCCGCGTTGATTTGACTCTCCAGCCGCCATCGCAAGTCCTGATCCAGCCATTACCGCGATCATCCCAACCCGAACTCTCTTTGCTGTTGTTGCCTTGTACATCTGTATTCCTTTTCTGCATTGTTGGTTCTGTGTGAACTCACTGAGCGGCCTGAAATCTCAAGCTGCTCAGGGCTGGGCATCAAGACCCCGCACTTACTCATGCGCAATCCATCCATCACACTCCTAGTGCCAATCTTCAGAAAAACCATTTTTTTAACTTTCCCCCACACCATCCCAGGGACCTGATCCGAGCAGATCGCCCGAGAACATCACGGGCATCTTGAATAATGCTTCAAGTTGCCCGTGCTTCTCGGTGCTTTCGCAGCCGGTTGTCCATGATCGAGAATCACTCAGATCGCCACACCGTTTCGAAATCCTCAGCCTGAGCCCCCAGCGGGTTGGCGAAGAACTCGGCGTCGGATTGGGACGCGAATGAGGCGATGCCCGAAGCCATCGGGGAATGCACCTGATCCGAATGGACGAACCAAGCGTCCGCAGTATCAATCCAATCCCGTGTCAGGTAATCATGGCTCCACCGATCCAGAGGCGTCAGTTCGGGGTGCTTGGCTTCATAGATCATCTGACAGTTGAAATCATCGAATACAAGTGATTCTCTCCCCCGGTCGGCGTTGATGGACATCGCCGTGGCGAAGCGTTCGTCGGAGACGATCATCCCGCACTCGGTGCAGACCGAATCACCATACCGAATCATCGGCGGCCCAATGGGCGCGTCGCCGCCGCACCCGGTAAGGGCGAGCGCACCAACAATGCTGAGCATGCTCATGACCTGGCTTTGGGTTGGGCGTGTCATACCGCGCCTCGCTTTCGGAACACAAGCACCGCGATGACCATCGGCACAATCGCCCACACCCCAAGCACCAAAGCGAGGAGCCAGGGCAGCCCGCTTCCAAAGGTCCGCGAGGCGTACATCCCGACGGGCCCGAGCACATCGAGCGAGGCGTTCATATTCACAATCACCGCCATCTTGAACGCCTGGAGCGGGTTGAGCACCCCGATCGCAAACACTTCTTGCACACGGAGTTTAAAGAGCACCGTCCCGGCCATCAGCCCAAGGTCGCTCAAGAAGACGAGGATCAACCACGCAAAGAGCCCGAGCCCCGTCGCGACCGAACTCCGCCGAGACATCACCGAGAGCAGCATCCCCACCGAGAGCATCGCCAGCGCGAGCCCGCAGGTAAAAAGCACCAGCATCGCAAAGGCGCTGAGCCCAACGCCTCCGACGCGCCACGCGAGCACCCCGGCGCTGAGCCCGAACCCGATGCACATTGAACAGCACAGCGCAAACGCGAGCCCGATGTATTTCCCGATCAACAACTCAGTGCGTGAGATCGGCTGAGCCAACAGATAGAGCAGCGTCCCGCGCTCACGCTCACCCGCGATCGTCCCGACGCCGGCGATCAACGCCATCAAAGGCACCACGAGCATAATCAGGTTCAAAAGCCCCGCGGTCGTTCGGCTGAACCCCGCGAACCCGTGCGAGCCCGAACCCGCCAGCGACATGAACGACACCGCAACCGCCAGCACCGTGAAGGCGACGGTGTACAAAATAAACCATCGGCTTGAGATCGCATCGCGGAACTCACGCCTGGCAAACCCGATCACGCTGCCCAAACACGAGAGATGCGCCCCGGCATTGCCCTGCGATCGTGGGTTTGAATCGCTGTTGAGCGGATTTGATTTTCTATCGACGCCGAGCGTGGTCATTTCTGGGCTCCTCTCTTTGGCTCGGCGCAATCTGGCGCATCGCCGAGCACCTCGTCAAGAATTTCGAAGTCGCGGACCTCGATCTCCGCTTTGGCCAACACCGACACGGGCTCGCCCTTGCGATTGCGAGGCACCGAAACGCACAGCCCGTGCCCGTTGAGATTCACCGCATGCCCGGCATCGCGGAGCACCCGAGCGGCGGATTCATCCGTGCCCATGCTCAGATACAATCTCAGTGTCTGCACCCGCGACTCGCTCGGCCAGAGCCCTTGAGGCGTGGTGTCGTTGATGAGCTTGCCCTGCTCCATCACCAGCACCCTGGTCCCCAAGGCGAGCACCTCATCAGGGCGATGCGAAGCAAAGACCAAGGTCTTGCCCAGATCGCGGAGCGAGCAGAGTGTTTCAACCACTTCGCCTCGACCCGATGCATCGAGATTCGAGGTTGGTTCGTCGAGCACGATGATCGGCGGGTCGGCCAGCAACGCGATCGCCAGGGCGAGCCTTTGCTTCATCCCGCCCGACAAATCACGCACCCGTTTGCGTTCGTGCCCTTGCAATCCGACCTTACCCAGCGCAATCGCAGCGGCCTGGGCGTTCACCTTGCGGAGATGCGCGAAGAAGAGGATCGACGCGCCAAGCCGAGCGTCATCGTGGAAGGCCAACTCCTGAGGCACATAGCCAACCAACGAACGAGCGCGCTTGCCGTGCTTGCGGACATCAATATCCATGATCGACACCGATCCCTCGCACGGGAAGATGCCGAGCATACACCGGATCAGCGTGGTCTTGCCCGCCCCGTTGCTCCCCCAGAGGGCGATCGATTCGCCTTGCTCCATCGAGAAGGAAAGATCATCGACCGCGACGACTGTGCGAAAACGCTTGGTGACATGCGATACACGGATCATACCAGTGCCCTCCCTGTTGGGTTGGTGCTTTCGATTGTTGGCAATCGGTGCTGATGAGCGATCAAGAACGCCCCCACCCCTGAAAAACCGAGCAGCCCGAGCGCAAAGAGCACCATCGGCGTCCGATCGATCCGCCCGCCTGAGGTATCGAGCAGGGAGAGCTCGGGCACCCGGGTCAAAGGCGAAGAATCAACAAAGATCGGATCAGGGCTCAGCTCAGGAAATGCCCGGGCGGTCAGCTCGATCGCCTGCTGAGCCGGGCTATGAAGAAACAAACGCAGATTCGGCTGACGCGCAAGCAATGTCCGGAACAAGCTCCGAGGCGCATGAGGAAAATCACCGATCCCGTCATGGTCCCGATCAAATCCTACATAGCTCGACCAGAAGTTCCCCACGCCATCGGTTGAGAACGAGTTGAGATTCAGATTCCCGCCCCCATGCACCGTCACCTGCTCCTCGTTTTCGAGAAACGCATTCTTGGAAATCACATTGTCATGCGTGATCGGCGTCGCGAGCAGACCGATCTCGTTGAACGCGACCTTGTTGCCCGTGATGATCCCGTATGAATCCACCGACGAGGGCGAGTTGTCGATGTAGATCCCCACCCGGTTGGCCAGCAGCGCGTTGTCGGCCACCGTGATCCCATCGCAGTCCTTGAGCCCGATCCCATACCCGCTTGTCCCGCGATTATTCAGGATGCTGTTGCCGATGAGGTGGATGTTGTTCGAGTACATCAGGTAGATCCCGACCGAGTTGCCCACCAGATCGTTCGCCTTGAGCACGGTATTGTGCGAGTACATAAAATGAAGCCCGTACCGCGAGTTGGTGACGGTATTGCGAGCGACCGAGAGGTCTTCGGAATACCAGAACACCATATCACGGACCGAATCGATCACATTGTCCTCGATCACGCAGTTGTGACTCCACCACAGCCGAATCCCATCGCCTCTGCGTCCGAGTTCGAGTTCCTTGCCCACGATCGTGTTGTTGCGGATGATCGACTTTGGAGATTGGCGCAGATCAATCCCGAAATACACATCCTCAAAATGATTCCCCTCAATCACCACCGGCCCATCAAAGGCCCGAACCCCCGCGGGCTCCTGGTCCACCGTCGAGCCCGACCCCCGAATCGTCATCCCCCGCAGGGTGATCCCCGCGACACCAAGCTCGACGACCGAGTCTTGCCCGAGCCCATCGAGCGTGACGACGCCGTTGCCTTCGAGCACGATGGGTTTGCTGATTTGAAGATTGCCCTCATAGACACCCGCAGGAACGACCACCGTCGCCCCCGGCTCGCTCGCGTCGATCAACGCGACGATCTCATCGACCGATCGGCGTGATTCGTCAGCGTTGGCATCCAAGCCCAACACAAAGACCACACTGAAAATCAAGATGAGTCGAAGCGTGTTCATGCGATCACTCCGGATTCGAGTTCGACTTCGCAGCAGATCGCTGGGCCTTGACCAAAGGCAGGTAGGCCCGGCGGTGGAAGTATAACGCGACCACCATCACCACCGAGGCCATCGTCGAGAGAATCAACCCCGGACCGGCAGACGAAATCGTCTCGAACTGCCCAATAAACCCGCTCCCAAGGATCGGAGGCACAAACGGATCCACCGAGTTCGAGAGCGGTGCGCTTGGATCGAGATTCATCCCGAAATGGCTCATCCAAAGATACAAATCAATGAGAAACACACCCGGGAAGGTCAGCACCGGAAGAACCAGCAGCACCGCCCATCGGCTATGAATATACCCCGCAAACTCAAGCATCACCACAAACAAGATCAACACATACACCCCGACCGACCGCTCGATCTGAGCCGCCTCTTCGAGTGGACGCATACCGATATAGTGATTCAGGCTATTGATCTCATCAACATCACCAGCGAGATGATTCACATACGCCGTGAGTTGAAGATTATTGGGATACTGCGGCGCAACGAGTTCCATGTGCCAGAAGGGCACAAAGATCGCGACCAGCAAGAGCACACGGGCAATCAGCAACAAGAACCCGGGCGCACCATACTTCATCCCATGGCGTTGCAGGTCTGACTGGTCTACGCGCGGGCCGATGATGTGGTCGATGAATGAAGGCATCGGGGTTCTCCTTTGAAGATTCAGATCATCTCAAACAATCGGACACAAACCGCAACACGCGCTCTCACGCGTGCGGCGGGAATGGGGAATACTTATTCGTTCGGCTCAACCATCAGATACCCCATCATCTCGAGATGGAGCGCTGAGCAGAACTCGGTGCAGTAGAACGGGAAGGTACCCGCAGTGTCCGCAATGAACTCGACCGTGGCGGTCTCGCCGGGCTCAAGGCTCAGCGTGATGTTGTACACCGGGATCGAGAACCCATGAGTCGCATCAACCGCCCGCTCGGTATTCGTGATCCGCCAAGTCACCTTGTCACCCTGCTTGACCGTCACATGCTCGGGCGTGAAGTGGCTGCGAACAGCGGTCATGAACACTTCGACCTCGTGCTCGCCCTTGCGCTCGACGCGCTCCATCTTGGGACGCGGGGCCCAAGGATCAACCGCCTGCGTCATTGGATCCCAACCAATCTCTGGATAGACCGCCCAAGGATGCAGCTTGTCTGCCTTGATGATCTGCGCATAGTGAGGCTCACCAACGCCCATCGGCATGTCATAGATCACAGGCATATTTGTGCCCTGCTCAGAGATATCAAGCAGTTGGAAGTTCTGAGGAAGCAACGGCCCGGTCCCGATAAAACGGTCCACTGACCACTTATTATACGCAACAAGGAACTTCCCATCAGGGCTCACGGTATCGCCCTCAGCAACGCCGAGGTGACCGATGTTGTAATGCACAGGTGTCTTCTGCACGAGTGTCCAATCTGGCTCAGGATTCAGATCCCCATACGAACCGCCAAGCGTCCAGCGGGCAACCGCTGAATCAAGGAACAGCGAGGTATACGCATATCCATCAGGACCGAACTGCGTATGTAGAGGCCCAAGCCCCACTTCAACCTGGGCTTCCATCACCGCATCAAAGTCGAGCACAGGCACGCCGAACTCGTCATGGCCAGAATAGGTCTTGTTCGCGATCGCGTTCTTGATCTTGTCAAACGAATACACCGTTGTATGCGGATCAAGCTTGCCAGAAACCACAATGAAATCACCCTTGGGCGTCACATCGACCCCGTGCGGGCTGCGAGGCTCGGGGGTCACATGGAGCAACCCGTCAGCGATCGCATCCTCCAACGAGATGACCGGGAACCCCTTAATCATGGAATATTTACCAGCCTCAAAGAGTTTCTCGGCCTTCTTCCAGTTGATGATGTGCAGATAGTCCGTCGCGTTCATACTCACGCCGGCTTCAAACGGAGGCTTGCGCTCGCCGGGATCGCCGATCCCGCCGACTGCCAGTTCCGTATTGATCGAGTTGAGGAAGAAGTATCCATCACTCACGAGTTTGCCACAATCGGCGATGTCCTGCCAATACGGAGGCAGCTCGATCGCGAATGATTTGTTCTTATCGATCCGACCGGCCTCGCGATCGAACTTCCACATCGTCACCGCGCCGCGGAAGTTCTCTTTGTACTTACTCATCGGCGAGTAGTCCGCACCCCAAGGCACATTGTACTGCGCGGTCTCGAACACATAATCAGTGTTGGGCGTCACAAACGCCCCGCCGTGGTCATTGATAAACAACGGGTTCTTGATGATCTGCTTGGTTTCGAAGTCACGCAGATCAATCACCGCCATGCGGGCATTTGATTTGTCATTGACAAAGAGCCAATCCCCGTCATAGTCGCCGTTGGTTTCGGAGAGCGCAGGATGATGCGTATCGCCCCACCGATTCTCCTTGCCCATCACATTCCCCTCGTCGAGAATCTCATTCCCAACACCAAACCCATATCCCTGCCAGGACTCGGGGGTAAACACCGCGATCGAGCGGAGCATCCTCATCGAAGGCACACCGATGACAAAGACCTGCCCAGAGTGCCCGCCCGAGGACATGATGACATATTCATCCTTCATCCCGGTGGGTGTGTAGGTCTTTGCTGCAGCGAGCAGGTCCTGGGTTGTCAACCCACGCTCCTTTGCAGCCTTCTCAACATCATTCATCGACTGCGCCATCGCGGTCGATGCTGTACCGAGCGCTACAAGCCCAGCAACAAGTACAAGTTTGGAACCAAATCGCGTGAGTGCCATTTTCTTTCCTTTCAACTATTCCTCTATGGAAGTCCTATGTGTGGTTTCTCTGGGTTTCGCATGCACACCAAAGCGCATGCAAAGATCAATCCGCATGGTCAATCGAGCGGATGTAAGTGATAATTTCGTTGAGTTCATCGTCGGAGATCGCGGGGTTGCCGCCCTTCGAGGGCATGTCCACACCCGTGGTGTTGGCTGCATCCCAGATCGGACGCCCCATCTTGATCATGGTCAGCAGATCTTTATCCGAGGTGTCCTTCACGAACTGGCTCGTGGTGAAGGGCTTGCCGAGCCCCTCCATCCCCTCGCCGTTGGGCCCATGGCACGCCGAGCACGACGCGATGAACAGATCACGCCCGAGACTCGAAATCACAGGCTCATCCGTTGGCTCGGGCTTGGGTTTGATCCAGGCCTCAATCGAAGCCACAGGCTGCGATGGATCCTGAAGCGTCCGCAAGTACCCAACCACCTCATGAATCTGCTCATCGCTGATCCCCTTGGCCCCACGCGCTGGCATGAGCATCCCCGAGGTGTTCGCGGGGTCATCTGGAAGCCGACCCTCAGCGATGTTGCGGAACAACTCCTCGTCATCGCTCGCCTGCACATACGCGCTATTGACCAAAGGCTTCCCGAGCCCAACCACACCCTTGGCATCTGGCCCGTGACACACCATGCAGGTATCGCGGTACACCATCTCGCCCGCCGGGATCGGTGGCGTGATGAATCCGACCGATAGAGCAGCACCAGAATCCGATGCGGGGGGCCCGGCGAGTATGACGATTCCGATCACCACGGGAAGCGTGAGCATGAAGACCGAGAGCATGCCGATGGCGCTCCACTTGTTTGGATCTGCGTTGAGTTCGATTTGAGTCGTTTGATGTGTCATCGTGTCTGCACTCCTAAGAGGTTGTCGATTCCGGTCAAACAGATGCCATTACCGCCATTCAGTATAATTTACAGTCTTACAGAAATCAACCCCCGATTGTTAAATATTTCTACTCTATTCCACTCGGGCACAATTTCTTGAGCTCCCAATTCCCAACCATCATGCACATACCTATTTATGCTCCCCTCAAAGCCTTCAAAGCTCTTTTCAGGTCTCCCCGCGCTTGCGCCCACATGCTCTGTTTCCGCGGGCAGACGCGGCGTTCAGGTGAAGAACCCACCAATTCCAAATCCTGTATGGCAGGATTCGCCGCATCGCCAATTCCAGCATATGAGGACTCTTTCTCGTGCCCAATCGCCGACCTGGTCACCCTTACCGGTCCGGATATCTGTTCTGGGCGAGCTGGGAATGTGGGTATTGTGCGCACAATGGGTGGTGATCCGCCCCGATCGAACGGATTGTTGTATCAACACACATTGGCTACACCCGCTCGGGCGACACACGAGTCATTCTGACTCGACACATGACTCTGGGGAATGGAGATCGAGCCTTTGCGTTCAGTACTGCAACGACCGTTTTTCTCACACTCAAAGACATCAACCACCCTCGCCAGCTCGCTCGCTTTGAGGCCTGCGCCATCGCAGGGCAGGCATCAGATCTCGAACTGCCTATCCCGACGAGCGAAGGATCGCAATCTGGCAAGACGATTACCTCACCTGGGCGATGGGGTACCTCACCGATCTTGGTTTCGACAATGCCCAACCTGTTGCTGCATGGAAAGGTGTCTTCCCCGCCTCGCGCATGACGGCTGCGGGATACTGCTGGATCATGGGCGCGCCCTACTTCGTGCGCATCCGCGATTCAGACTCTGATCCGGAATACACCGACTTTGCAACGGTCTACGACGAGAGCTTCACGACCCTCGCCGGGCTCGAATGTGCCAGCCAAGAACTGGCCGACGCCCTCGGGCTCTCGGTCGGGCAGATGGATGGATATTCAAGCAGCGTGCAAGGCTATCCATCCTACATGCAGCCCGCGCTCGCAGCAGCGGTCCAGAACTGCGTGCCCAACGCGGCCCAGGCATGGGAGGTCTTTATGAATCGCACCGTCCAACCCGACTACGGGCTCATCGGCCCAGAGTTCGCCATCGTCCCCCGATTCGACCGGGCCGATCTCGATGAGAACGGATCAGTGAACTTCTTTGATGTCTCGATCTTCATCAATGATCGGATCGATTTCAATCACGACGGCAGCTTCAACTTCTTCGATGTCTCCGCCTTCCTCGCGGCCTTCGCACAGGGATGTCCATAAACACAACGAGAGAAATCACTGCGACACTGAACAAGCATGGGCGGGTTGATCCATTTCCAGCCAAGGAATCGGATATCCCAACGCACCCATCGCGGGGGCGCAGAGACGCTCGAAGGCTTGTCGATCGGCATCGCTCCATTGCTGCCAACGCGGGCGTTCTGACGCTGGGGTAGGATGAAACTGTCGGTTCTCAAGCACCGCTGCCGGTGCGGGGTGCTCGACGAGCCCAAGAAACTCGATCACCGATGCAATCGTGGAAGCCGGGCCTGCCACGAGATGCTCATGGCGGATAATCAGGCAATCGTCCCGATTGAGCATCCATTCATAAAGCAAGTTCCAACTCGCCCACTCCTCGCACTGCGCCTCAAACGCCCCTTGTTTGAGCGTGTGGTGGGCGAGCCGGGATTCGATGGTGGCGATGCCGTCGCGGACAATGAGCACGATCTTTGATCCTGGAAACAGCTTCATCGCACACTCGGCACTCTCTGGAGTCAGCCAAGTCGAAAACATCAGCCGATGCTCATCGTGCATTTTCACATCCGGAAATACAAGATCAAGGACAAATCGAGCAAAGAGCAACTCGTAATCATCCTCGCTCACCTGCATCGCTATCCGCCTGCTCTCATATTTCGCATTCCGATCACAGGTGAGAAGCAGATCGCCGACGATGTTGTTCTCGGTGTTTGCGGAGACGAGGTTGGGGTGGGCCGAGAGCGAAAATCGCATCGCGGTCGTCCCGCTGCGCCCGCAACCCGTCGCAAAGACGACTCGTTTTCTACTTTGATCTTGATGAGACTCCGACACATCACGCAGTATCGTCGAGACCAAAAGAAAGGCTACATATTTTCAGAAACTCAAAGCTCCACACGGACAATGACCCCGCTTCACGGAGTCATTCGACTTCATTCTGTGGACATCTTGACAGATTATGTAGCAATGGCTACACTCTCTTGTAGCCTTGGCTACATTTCACTTCAACACTCCAGAGCCTCGTCTATGCACCAATCAGCCTGTATTCTTTCACTTGTTCTTGTCCCAGCTTCTGCCCTTGCCCAGCCCGACCCCGGAACTGACCTGCCCGAGCCCGACAAGAACAGCTACTCCCTCTTCAACCCAACCCCGCGTGAACTCTGGAGGCCGATGAGTGCCGATCGCCCGGACTTCACCGAAAGCCCCTATACCGTCGATGCCGGGGCGGTGCAGATCGAGATGAGCTTTGTGGACTATGCCCGCAACGGGGTCGAAGATTCCTGGACCTATGCCCCGACCAATCTCAAGATCGGGCTCCTCAACAACATGGACCTCCAGCTTGTCTTCACGCCTTACGCCACAGTAGATGATGGAACGCAGACCAAAGGCGGGCTCGGCGATACCCAGCTCCGATTCAAAATCAACCTCTGGGGCAACGATGGAGGCGAGAGCGCATTGGCGATCATGCCTTACATCAAAATCCCCACCGCTTCAAACGACCTGGGCAACGATCGCGTCGAGGGCGGGGTGATCTTCCCGTTCGCAGCCGAGATCAGCGAAGGGGTTGGGCTGGGACTGATGTTCGAGACGGACTTTGTCTATGACGCGGACGATGACGACTACGACGCCGAGTTCATCACCACCGGCGTGCTCGGCTTGGATGTTGCAGAAAAAACAGGGGTCTATATCGAAGGTATCGGGATCTCAAGCACCGATTCCGATGTCGATTTCAGGGGCATCCTCGGACTCGGGACGACCTACGAACTCACCAAGAACATGGTCCTCGACGCCGGGATCAACATCGGGCTCACGGGAGAAGCTGACGAGTTCAACCTGTTTACAGGGATCACGGTTCGGTTCTGAGCACGCTCGATCAGTTCGACGATGATTCTGATGATGTCGGTGAATCTGAAGCTGCTGACAACTGATCCGCAATCACCGAGAGGGTCGGGTCTTGCTCCCCGCTCTCGGGGATCACCCCCGGCGCGAGCACGCCTGCGGTGATCACAAAGCGCAGCGCCTCTTCGATCGACATCGAAATCTCGATCACCTTGTCCTTGGGAAGGTTGATCGTGAACCCCGTAAAAGGTGTTGGCGAGGTCGGGATGAATACCGAGACGACCGTCCCGCCTGCGGGCCCGTCGATCTCGCGGATCGAGTTGCCCGTCAAGAATCCAACCGTCCAGATTCCGGCGGATGGATACTCAACAATCACGACCTTGCTAAAGGCGAGCTTGTTGTCGCCCATAATCATGTCTACGACCTGCTTCACATGCGGGTAGACCTGTTTGAATCCGGGGATGCGGGTGATGAGCCTCTCTATGCGCGCGTAGACCGATTTGCCCATGATGTTGCCCAGCAGCACACCGGCCAAATAGATCAGCATGATCGCGATGAACAACCCGGTCAGATTCAGGTACGAATGCTCCCGCCAGAACTTGGCGAGGTATTCCCTTCGCAGATCCCAGCGCACGGATTCATCCGAAATCGTCGTCCGAATCTCTCGGCTCGCCCGCGTCTCAAGCACCCGCTCATCGGTCACCTGGAACCACTCGGGGAGTTTGTCCTCGTCCATCACCTTGGGCACCACCCAGATCACGGCGAAACGGGTCGTTCGGTTGATCGGCTGGGCGACATTATTGTAGATAAACCCGAACGCCTGCCAGAGCAGCCAGAGCGTCACCGCGGTGGGCAGCAAAATCGCTAAACCCCGCGTGAAAAAGCGTTTAAAGTCAGATGTGAACGAATCGGCCATTCTACTCCTTGCCACAATCGAGTCCGAGATGTCCATTGTATGGATTTGGGACTCCGTTCGTTCAGATCATCGGCCACTTTCCTGAACCATCGGTACCCCATTGCTGTAGAATCATCACGAATTGGGCGATATACAGCCCCTCAGGAGCACACCATGCACATTCTCGTCACCGGCGGCGCCGGATACATCGGTTCCCACGCCTGCCAGAGACTCCTCAAAGATGGACATACCGTCGTCAGCCTCGATAGCCTTCATCGCGGGCACCGTGAGCCTATGGATATGCTCAAATCGGCCTATCCAAACTCGTTCAACTTTGTCCATGCTGATCTGGGCGATACGAAAACAGTCCTCGATACCCTCAACACCCACGAACTCGACACCGTGATGCACTTTGGAGCACTCGCCTATGTCGGGGAATCGGTCGAGGACCCGTTGTGGTACTACCGCAACAACATCGGTTCAGGCATCGGGCTCCTCGATGCCTGCGACAGTGCCCACGGCGGCAAGGGCATCAAACGATTCATCTTCTCCTCCTCCTGCGCAACCTATGGCGACCCGCCAGAGGGCATGATCCCCGTCCCCGAACATTGCCCCCAATCCCCCACTTCCCCCTATGGCTACACTAAACTCCACTTCGAGCACATCCTCAAGGACTACGCGACCAAGCGCCAGATGCAGGACAACCCGATCGCATTGACCATGCTGCGGTATTTCAATGTCGCCGGGTCGGACCGCACCGGGATGCTCGGCGAAGACCACACACCAGAAACCCACCTGATCCCCGTGGCCATCGACGCGGCGCTGGGCAAACACGAGTCCATGTCGATCTTCGGCACCGACTACCCCACGCCCGATGGCACCAATGTCCGCGACTATGTCCATGTCGAAGATTTGATCTCGGCCCATGCGCTCGCGATGGATTCGACCCAGATCGGACAAGTCGAAGCCTTCAATGTCGGGATCGGCAAGGGCTATTCCGTGCGTGAGATTCTCGATTCGGTCAAACGCGTCTCGGGGGTGGATTTCACGGTCCACGACGCGCCCAAGCGAGCCGGCGATGCGATTGCGTTGTATAACGATCCGACGAAGATCAAATCGACGCTCGGGTGGGAAGCACAGATCACGGATATTGATGAAGTGGTCGCCAGCGCGTTCAACTGGCTCAAGGCCCATCCCAATGGATATGGCGATGCCTAGCGCCCGTAGCACAGGCGTCCCGCCTGTGTCTTTTCCCCTGACGATGACATTGATAAACGAAGACACAGGCGGGACGCCTGTGCTACGGGTTCGGGATCAATCATTGAGTCTTGGCGATGCGCTCGCGACGAGCCGAATGATCGGGGCTTCGAGTTCGGACCCGATGGCCACATCTTGCAGATCATCGGGCTGAATGATGAGATCGACCGTGACGCGCTTGAGCTTCGGGCCGACATCATATTCCATCGTGAAGATCACATCGTTGAGATTGACCAACAGCGGCGCGTGGAGGTCTTCGACATACGAGCCGTTGACATAAGTAGTCACGGTGTACCAGAGCTCGAACGGGCCCCCGCCGTTGACCGCAGCCCGTTTGTCGAGCCGGGTGATGCGTTCGGTGTTGGTTGCCGGATCACGATAAGACACAAACTCGATCCAATCGGATTGGAGTTCGGGGGTGGTGATGGGGTTGATGGGGTATGGGCCGAAGGAATCGCCGGTGCGGATCATGGCGGTCAGCCGTTGCATGACGATGCGTGCAACGACATTGGTCGATGCGCCCTCGGTGACGACTGTGTAGGCTTTGAACGAGCCATCGAGCGCGGCGAGGGTGGCGGTGAGCAGGGTGGCCGAGATGGTCAGCGAGATGAGCACTTCGACCATCGAGAACCCGCGTCGGGCGATTCGCTTCGAGCGATTCATTGGATTTTTCATATCGACCCCTCCTGGTAGGTGCCTCGAACCGGAGGCATCGAGAGCGGGAGCAGCAACCCGGAGGGCAGACGCATATTGGGTACATGACGGAGACGGATTTTTCCGAACCCGTTGAACGGCACGGGGATCGATCCCGGTGGTTGTGCTTCGGTGTAGGACACATCGGCCAACCCATCGCCGGTGGTGTCGTACCCGACGATCCGTTGCCCGTTGATGATGGGCAGGTCGTTTGGATCGACTGATTCGAAGTCGCCATCGGCGCTGCCGAAGTATCCCAATGAGGCATTGAACCCGGCGGGGTTGCCGATCGGGTTGCCCGATGAATCGACCAACGGGCCTTGCCCATAGGTCGGATCAAATGTCAGCAGCAACGATCCGTCGATGGTGGTGTTCCCACGCGCATCGAGCACGCCTGCGATGATCGCACCCTGGAGCACGATGTCCTGCTCGGGAGGCGAGTTGAACGAACCCAGATCAACCGAGTAGTTGGGAAGCATCATCGAACTCGTCAGGATATCTTCAAGGTCCATCGGATCTGGATTCAGGAATGCATTCTCAGGCTCGAACGGATGGACCGTCGTGAACTGTGTCGCGCCCGTAAACTGAAGCTTGTTGCGGACCTGGGTGTAGTTGAGTGGGGTGTCCGAGACAACCGAACCAACGAAGAGGCTGTCGTGGAATCGGATATTGTTCGAGAATTTTTTCGAATCCATCACGCGCTTGCCATCGATGATCACCGCATCAGGGAGCAGGGCATAACTTGCACCATAACTCGCAATCTCATCGGCAGGAACATCACCAACATCGAGCGGCGAGATCGCCGCGGTGGTCATGATGATGAACTCGGCTGGCGGAATCGCTGAGCCGGGCAGGGTCGGAGGCGAGTTGGCCGCGTCCTCGCCGGCGTCATCACCATAAACATAGCGTGGGAACTTGGGCGTCGGACGGCCCGCTGCATCGAGCAGATTCGTGCCATATTCCGACCAGAGCGGATGGGTGTTATCAGGGGTCGTACGGATGTAGGTCGAGCCGACGAATGTGCAGTTCACGAAGAGCCCATTGAGCCCGATGGGGATCTGCACATTGCGAAAGACCATGTTCTCGAACACCGGACGCCAGTAGACATCGGAAAAACTCGGCGAGTTGAAAGGCGATTTTTCGAAATACGCCGTGGCCGAGTTGTCGGGCAGACCATCAAAGTCCAGATCATCCCAGACCGGGAAAAGATGAGGCTGATCGTCGGCAACCGGGTTCTGGCCAAGCGTCCAAGTTTCGAGGCTCGCGACATCTGTTCCGAGCTGGTCGGCGACCTGCTGCCAGAACGGATCGCCATCGGCAGCTGCGATCAACGCGTTTTCGGTGTCGGCGAAGCTCGCCGAGCTGATATCGGGGAGTTCGTAGTCATCGGCGCTGAAGGTCAACGCAGGATCATCTTCATTGGGGTCGATCGGGCCTCGGAGCCGTTCTTCGATGGGCCCTTGCCCGTTTTCCCAATCGCTTGATGAAACCTTAAAGATCAGACCGCCTCGCACTTTGGCATAGCGATCGAGCGCGTCAATATACCCATCGCGCCATCCCAGTTCGGCATCGGGGTAGTTGCCATAGATCATGTCTATGTCGGCGGGGTCTTCAACATCAGGCTGAAAGATCCGGTCGCCGTTGAGGTCGATGAACCCATAGACCCCATTCTCGTTCCGGTCTGGGTACCCGCCGTCGATAAGCAGTGCCAGATCGGCGTCGATCTCTTCGCCGCCGGGGGCGACGAACTCGGGTGCGCTCCCATCGAGCCCGGCGCGGGTGCCCAGGATCAGTGGATCGGAGAGTGTGACGCGGTTGTCGCCGTTGGTGTCGTAGTGACGGATGAAGATATCCATCTCGTCGAGGTATCCATCGCCGGTCGCATCGTTGTATGCCCCGTCGAGGTCGCCGTCGTTATTGAAGTCCTGATCCATCGGCAGATTGGCAGCCTCGATGGGATGCCCGAGCCGGAGCCGACTATCGCCATCGGTGTCCGACGATGCGACGGATGCCCAGAAATCCATGATCTTCTGATCGAGGATCGGATCAAGCCCCAAGAAATCTGAACGGATCACAAGCGGATCGCCATTGTCGAACTCTACCTCGTCAAAGCGTGCGCCGATTTCCCCTTCGATCTGCACATTCTTCCCGATGAGAATCTTTGAATGCGCGATGATGGCCTGATCGACAGATTTGATGATCTCGAAGTCTCGTGTGATGGTTCGGCGGATGGGCTTGTTGTTGCGTTGGAAGTCGTAGACGATCCCCTCGACAATCACACGGATGTACCGCCCGCCCGCGAGCGGGGCGTAGCGAATGTGATAGGCCGGTGGCGGGTTGGTCGTCTGAGGATCGATCCACTCGCTGACGAGCACGGCGGGGGTGTTGACCCATGAACTCGATTCATAGACCCCAACATCAAGCCCGCCGGGCGCCGCTTCGATCGCGGGATCATCGACAAACTCGAATCCAGTGAGGATATTGACATCGGCGTTGTGCACATTGACCAATGCCTCGGCGATGCCGGTGGGCAAACCAGGTTCGACATACCCGTCTTGAGGCGGCGTCACCTGATACTGGCCGATCAACGCGCTATCGCCCGTCCATAATGCCCATGAGATATCCGCATCGATCTTGCTCTCGGCAATGACAAAGCGTTCGGCAGCCTCGTTGAGCCGATGCTCGGCAACCGCCAAGCCCGTCTCGGCTGCGCTCATCGCACGCATCACATGCAGATGCATGCTCGCGGTGCGGATGTTGCCCGTCGATGAAACCGCCATCGCGGCGACGAGTGAGCCGAACATAATCAGGAACATCATCGCCAAAACCGACGCCACCCCTCGTCGAGAGACATGGATTGGGCGCTTGGGCGATGGCCTGTTGGACACAGCAGGGTTCTGTAGGCGACGGGCGCTCACTCGTTGATTCATCACGGCAATACCTCTCAATCCAAACTCAAGGCACAATCCAGGACACGGTGGTCACCAGATCCGCTTGGATATCATTCACCCCCTGATAAAAAACAAGCACACTCACACGGAGCGGATACTCATCAACCTCCCGCCCGGCGAATGCGCCATCGGGCGGCTCAAAGTATGCGTCGTTGCGCATGATCGATGTGTCGAATGGATCAATCTTCTCGACAAAGACCGTTTGATACCACCCAAACATTGCCTCGCCTGCGAACACATTCTGTGAATCGGAATACCCCAGGTTGTACCCCTCGTTCGAGAGCGCGGGGATGACCTCGCCGAAGGAGTTGATCGGGCCCGGGAGATCGTTGTCGTCGAGCCCGGGGGTGCCGATGTATGAGAAAGTGACGCCATCGAAGTCATCAATATCGTCGAAGTCATCGACCGTGACCTCTCCCGGATTCACACCCCACCCAGAGACCACCATTGACCCCGACCCATCATCGACAAGGGTGATGCCGTTGACCGGATCATGCTTTGGTAGATTGCGTGTGAACTCGCGGATTTCATTGGCGAGGAAGGTTGCACTCGCCGCGTGCGATGACCATTGGTTCGAGACGATGAATGCGGACTGGGCATCAACCATCGCGAGCACCCCAACCCCGATAATCACGGTGGCCATGGAGGTTTCGATGAGTGTGAACCCGCCTTGCCCTGCTCGCCCCCGCGATTGAATGAGATTGGAGATTCTGGTCCGCATCGCCACACCTTTCGATTTTGCCTTCGGATGGGACAAATAGCCTCACCCGACCTGACAAGCATTCATTACGACACGAGTTGGCTCATCTTGAAGATGGGAAGGATGATCGCCATGGCAATAAAGCCGACGATTGAACCCATTAGGATGATCATGATGGGCTCGATCATTCCGGTAACCGCTTTGATGTGGTCTTTGAGCTGGCGAGCGTAGTACACCGAAATCTCATCGAGCACCTCGCCGAGCTTACCGGACTCTTCGCCCGCAGCGATCATCTGGATCACCGACTTGGGCAAGATCGCGCTCCCTTGGAGTGGTTCAGCGATTTTGCGCCCCTGCTTGACTGAGCCGTGAACCTTTTTCCACATGCCCTCGAAGATCTTGTTGCCCGAGATCTCCGAGGTGATCGTCAGCGTATCGAGCATCGGCACGCCCGCGTTGATGAGCTGGCCCATCGTCTGCAACGAGCGAGTGATGTACAACGAGCGGAACATGCTCTTGAGCACCGGGATCGAGAGCTTCATTTTGTCCACCCAGAACGATCCAACCTCGGTTTTGATGAACGCAAAGCCCGCCCCGCCGACCACCACGACCCCGCCGAGGAGGAACGGCCATTGTTCGGTGAGGGTCTGCGAGAGCATCATCAGGAAGTTGGTCGCCCAAGGCAAAACATCTTCCTTGCCCTCGAAGATGGTATAAAACTTGGGCAGCACAAAGGTAAGCAGGAAGATCGTCACCGTGACGGCCATGCCGCCGATAATCGCGGGGTAGATCGAAGCACCGATGACCATCTTCTTGGTCTCGATCTGCTGCCCGATATACCCGCCGATGCGATCGAGCATCTCGGAGAACGAGCCCGACATTTCTGATGCCCGGACCATATTGACATACAAAGGCCCAAAGAGCTTGGGATAGCGTGCCAATGCATCGGAGAACTGCTTGCCGCTCTCGACATCGGCTTTGAGCTGGTTGATGACCTTCTTAAACATCCGGTGATCGGTCTGATCGGCGATGCCGTCGAGCGCAGCGCGCAGGTTGATCCCCGCGCGGATCATCACCGAGAGCTGGGTCGTAAAATCAAGCACATTCTTCTGCGTAGGCTTCTTGTTGTTGATCTCGGCGAACCGGTCTCGCAGGCTCATGCCCTCGCCCCGACCGGATTTGTCCTGATCGACCGCCATGACATGCACGCCCTGATTACGCAGGATCGCGGCAGCAGCCGACGCGCTGTCAGCCGCCATCGTCCCCGATTGGAGCTTGCCGTCCTTTGATCTGACCTGGAAGCGATAGTTTGGCATATAAACTCCTACCTACACACGAATATCATTATGCAACGAGCTGACGCTCGAGCTTGTCGGGGAATACAGCCTTGGCGATCGCATCTTCCTTCGAGATCGTCCCGTTAAAATACAACTCGGCGATCGACGAATCCAAAGAACTCATCCCGATCGCCCGCGAAGTCTCGATCACATTGGGGATCTCAAAGATCTTGTTCTCGCGGATCAGGTTGCGCACCGCGGGCGTGCACAAGAGCGTCTCCACCGCGGGGACCATGCCCGGACGATCCGATCGCGTGAAGAGTGTCTGCGAGACCACCGCCTGCAAGGTCGTCGAGAGCATCGAACGGATCTGGCTCTGCTGACCCGATGGGTACATATCAATAATACGAGACACGGTCTGCGATGCGTTGACCGTGTGAAGCGTGGACAACACCAAGTGACCCGTTTCACCAGCCGAGATGGCCAATGAGGTGGTCTCTAGGTCACGCATTTCGCCCACCAGAATGATGTCCGGGTCCTGACGCAGCGCGTGCTTGAGCCCAGAGGTAAAACTAATCATGTCCCGACCCAGTTCACGCTGCTCGATCAGGCACTGGTCCGAATCAAACATATATTCAACCGGGTCTTCGAGCGTGATGATGTGCTTGGAATAGCGTTGATTCATCGACTGGATCATCGCGGCGAGCGTGGTTGATTTCCCTGAGCCCGTATCGCCGGTGACGAGCACCAATCCACGCGGGAGATAAGTCAATCGGGCGATGACCTCTGGCAGCCCGAGCGCACTCAAAGGCGGCACCTTGGTCTTGATCGCACGCATCGCCAGCCCAATCACACCCTTTTGCATGTGCGCATTGACACGATATCGCGCAAGCCCGGGGATCTCATACGAGAAGTCGGCGTCCTTGTCGCGCTCGAAGATTTCGAGCACTTCCTTGTTGGCGATCTTCCTGAACATCTCAGCGACCACTTCCGGGTCCATCATGATGTCGCTGATGGGCTTGATCACCTGATGCACACGCATCGCGGCGGGCTCACCCGAGACAATATGAATATCCGAAGCATCCGCTTCATGAGCTTGACGAAGAATGGCATCGAGTTCCACAGCTGAATCTCCGGGGTTGACTTTCACCGATCAAAATCGCCACACAAGGCTCACGAGCCGCGGGCATCCGCCCTGTTCATCGGTGAATCCAACGCATGGATTCAGAACCAAGGCATCAGAGCATGCCAAATCGAGGCCGGTTGTGCGGGTCAATCCGGGCAAGCCATTCCATGAGTTTTCAGTGCTTCTTCCTACAGGCTCTACAACCGATACAACCGGTCATCGCAGGCATACGGATCAACTCCGGGAAAACTCAGCTACCGCCGGGCGTACTCATCGCGTGCCTGCACCGCCAAATCGTCGACCCGCTCATTCTCCGCGTGCCCGTCGTGCCCCTTGACCCAGTGAAAATGGATCGTGTGGTCTTTCTTGAGCTCATCGAGCTGCTTCCACAGATCAACATTCTTCACAGGCTGCTTCGAAGCCGTCTTCCACCCCTTGCGTTTCCAACCGGCCATCCACTCTTTGAGCCCCTTGAGCACATACTGCGAGTCCGAGAACAGCTCGACCGTGCTCGGGCGCGTCAGGGCGGTCAGTCCTTCTATAACCCCCGTGAGTTCCATCCGATTATTGGTCGTGTCCTTCTCGCCCCCATTGCGTTCGATGGCTTTGCCGGTTTTGGGATGCCTCAACAAAAACGCCCACCCCCCCGGGCCAGGATTCCCCGAACAGGCCCCATCGGTGTAGAGTTCAACAGTCGGACGATTCGGTTCTGAAGCATTTTGGTCATTCACGCCCCCATCATACCCCGCTCCTATCTGGGTGCCACGCCTTGACCGTCTTGGGCAAGGTGTGTCTTGAAAAATGCTGGGTGCCATGCAGGTGCCGTCCCCGGCTCCTGCATGTCTTCGATTCGTAAATTTCATCAAGACATGCAGGAGACTTCGTCACCTGCATGGCACCCACAAAGAAGAGCCCCCCCCACCGGTCTACCATCGCCTATGAGCACGACCACCGCCTCCAAATCGTCCGTCTCATCGCCTGATTTCGCCGACCAACCAACGGTTCACCGCGTCGAAATCCACCCCACCGCCCATGCTGGCGACCCGCGGGGGCACGCGCTCATCGAAAACGCCAAATCCATAGGCGTCGCCCTCGAAGGAGCCCATTGGTGCCGGGTGTACCTCATCGAAGCGTGCCTCACCCAAGCCCAACTCGACCAGATCATCGCCGGGCTCCTCACCAACCCGGTCGTTGAATATGCCCATGTGGGAGCCTCCGAACCCCGAGGCTCGCTCGTCGAGATCCACCCACTCCCCGGGGTCATGGATCCGCCCGCCCAGTCCGTATCCGATGCCATCTTTGCACTCACCGGCATCCGAGCAGCCGTCACCACCGGCGATCGCTACGACATCCTGGGCATCTCCGATGCCCAAGCCCAGACCCTCGCCAATCGGCTCTTGGCCAATCCGGTCATCGCCGGGGTTCATGCCGTGCCGTTCCACCCTGAGCAACTCCCCCACGGGCACACCCACGACTTCAAAATCACCCATGTCCCCATCCGCGATCTTGATGATGCCGCCCTCGAAGTGCTCTCGCGCGAGGGACACCTCTTCCTCGCCCTCAACGAGATGCAGGCGATCCAAAGTCACTACCAAACCCTCGGGCGCGAGCCCACCGACATCGAACTCGAAACCCTCGCGCAAACTTGGTCCGAGCACTGCGTCCACAAGACCCTCAAATCCATCATCCACTACACCGGCGACGGCACTGCTGATGTCGCCCCCGATTCCCGCCCCGGCGTCACCATGCACGACGATGGGTCGTACACCATCGACAATCTCCTCAAATCCACCGTCGCCGCCGCCACCTTCGAGTTGATCGACGAAGGCATCGACTGGACGCTCTCCGTATTCGTCGATAACGCGGGGATCATCAAGTTCGATGATGACCATGCCGTGTGCATCAAGGTCGAGACGCACAACCACCCCTCCGCGCTGGCGCCCTATGGCGGCGCAGCCACCGGGATCGGCGGGTGCATCCGCGACATCATCGGCACCGGGCTCGCTGCCAAACCCATCGCGAGCACCGATGTCTTCTGTGTCGCTTATCCAGACATGCCCGACATCCCAGCCGGGTGTTTGCCGCCCAAGCAGATCCTCACCGAGGTCGTCGCCGGCGTGCGCGACTACGGCAACCGCATGGGCATCCCCACCATCAACGGCGCGGTCTCCTTCGATAATCGCTATGTCGGCAACCCCCTGGTCTACTGCGGGTGCATCGGGATCATGCCGATCGATCTGATCTCAGGCGATGCAGCCCCCGGCGATCGCATCATCGCATTGGGCGGTAAAACCGGACGCGACGGCATCCACGGGGCGACCTTCAGTAGTGCCGAGTTGACCGATACCCATGCCGATGAGTTTTCGCACGCCGTGCAGATCGGCAACGCGATCGAAGAAAAACGAACCCTCGACGCCATCCTCCGCGCAAGAGATTTCGAGGGCGGCCCGCTCTACCGCTCGATCACCGATTGTGGCGCGGGCGGATTCTCATCAGCTGTCGGCGAGATGGGCGAGAAAACCGGCGCGTTCGTCAATCTCGAACAAGCCCCACTCAAATACGCCGGGCTTTCGTACACCGAAATCTGGATCTCCGAAGCCCAGGAACGCATGGTGCTGGCCATATCTGAAGAGAACCTCCCCGCACTCCAGCAAATCTGCGACGAAGAGCATGTCGAACTCGCCGACCTTGGCTACTTCGGCACCGACAACACCGAACTCGTCTTAAACTTCGAGGGCACCGAGGTCGGTCGGCTCCCCATGCCCTTCATGCACGACGGCATCCCCACACCCACACGCTCGGCGACATGGAAGAAGAAAGAACTCACCACAGAGCACGCAGAGCACACAGAGAAAAAGTCAGAGCGTGGACCAGATTCCTCCCCAACACATCCCTCTGATTCATCTTCCTCTGTCCCCCACTCTGTGTGCTCTGCGTGCTCTGTGGTCAAATCCCCCTCTCCCCCCTCTTCCCCCTCTTCTCTCCGCGATGCCCTCCTCACACTCCTCGCCCATCCCAACATCGCCAGCAAACACTGGATCGTCCGCCAATACGATCATGAAGTACAAGGCAACACCGTCATCAAACCACTCGTCGGCCCCAAGGGCATCGGCCCCGGCGACGCATCGGTCGTCGAACCCGTCCCGGGTTCTGGTCAAGGCTTGAGTGTCGGGTGCGGCTTAGTCACCGGCTTGAGCGACGATCCATACACCATGACCCTCGCCGCCATCGACGAGTGCATCCGCAACCTCGTCTGCGTCGGCACCGACCCATCGCGCATCGCCATCCTCGATAACTTCTGCTGGCCGAGTTGCACCAAACCCGAAAACCTCGGCTCGCTCGTCCGGGCTGCCCAGGCGTGCTACGACGGCGCCAAAGCCTACAAAACGCCTTTCGTTTCGGGCAAAGACTCGCTCAACAACCAGTTCACCACCGACGCCGGCGAGACCATCGAGATCCCCCCAACCTTGTTGATCACCGGACTCGGCATCGTCCCCGATGTCAACAAATGCGTCACGATGGATATCAAGCGGGTCGGCAACTCATTGATTTTTATTGAGCCTCAAACAATCAAACCCGGCGGCACCATCACAGACTGGATGGACAATATCTTAAATCTTGGCGGCTCGCACTACGCCCAATGCTTCGGTTTCCCCGAAGGCACATCGACGGCACAGCCAAAGTTTGATATTCAATCTACTGCAGCACTCGCCCAAGTGATCCACAAAGCGCTTCAATCAGATCTCATTGTTTCAGCACACGATGTTTCTGATGGCGGGCTGAGTTGTGCGGTTGCTGAAATGCTCATCGCCGGCTCAAATGACCAACAATCATTGGGAATCAATCTTGCATACTGCGCGTATGGAGAAGAACATTCGATTGGATACTGGTTCGGTGAACGCCCAGGCGGATATGTTCTTGAATGCACAGACCCGGTGAAAGCACTTGCGCTTCTTGTTGAACTCAGTGATATCCCATGCGTTGGCAATATCATCAGCGGCCCGATCAACGACTCGGGAAAAGTCCATTTCGATACTGATCAAGGCGCATCATTTTCTATTGAAGAACTCACGACTGCTTGGCGATCAACACTTGATTGGTAATCAATCCCGGCTCATGCCGCAGCCTCCATCGCCCCGAACACCTCGTCGAGCCATTTGTTCACATTCGCGCAGAACTCGTCCTTGCTGATGAACTTGGTCGCCCCGAGCCGATGGCTCTCGTCGCGCATGTCCGTATCCGTGCTGCCCGTCAGCATAAAGAAAGGCACATCGGCAACCCCGGGCGTCCGCTTGGCGACCTTGAGCACCTCATGCCCGTTGCACCCGGGCAAACTGAAATCGCACAGCACCAGATTCAACGCCTGATCCCCCACAAACTTGCCCGATTCGAGCAGCATGCACGCCTTGGTCCCGGATTTGACCCACTGGATATCCACCTTGCTCCGGCGTTTGATGAGCGAAATCACCAGCGTCGCAGCCAACGCATCATCTTCAACGAACAATATCCGCCCGAGCGATTCGCCGGGTTTGCGAGGAGCCGGAATCACCGGCTCAAGCGTCGCGTCTTTCGCATTCCCAGATGGTGCGCCGACGGAACCTACCTGGTCTTTACCAAGTCGCCCATAGACCTTGACATTATTCCGCCCGTCATCCTTGGCAGCATACACACATTCGTCAGCCTCGGTGACAATCTGATCGCCGCTGGCGAGCCGGGCTGCGGCGCCCGCATCGGTGCTCGATACCCCCACGCTCACCGTCACCGCGAGTTCATCGGGCACGCCATCAAGCGCAGAAAGATCAAACGGCGTCTCGCAAATTTTCAATCGAACATCCTCTGCCATCGCGGCGCTCTCGTCGAGTGTCGCCCCGGGCAGGATCACCGCGAACTCTTCGCCGCCGTATCGGCACACGATCCCTCGCTCAGCGATCACCTTGCTCGTCCGCCGAGCCAGATCGACCAGCACGGCGTCGCCCGCAGCGTGCCCATGGGTGTCGTTTACATCTTTAAACTTATCCGCATCGAAGAACAGCACCCCAAACTCGATCCCGATGGATTTGTGCTCGTTGAACACCCGCTCAAGCTCGGCATCGAACCGCTTGCGATTGGCCACGCGGGTCAAGCCGTCGATATGGGCCTCGCGTTCGACCATCAACTGATGCTCGAACACCTGTTCCTGCGCCTGGGCCATCAAGAGCGCCGGGTCGGGAAGCGTCCCGATATCTTGCTCGAACACCTTGGCGAGTGTTTTCGATGTCTCGGAGACTTCTTCGAGCAGATCGCCCACTTCGGGTGCTTTCTTGGCATACCAATCGCGTGTCAGCCGCTCGATCTTGCGGATCGCAGCGCCGGAGGTCGATTCATCAAGCGCATCGCTGATCATCGCCCCGATCGACACCACCCGCGCCAAAGCTTGATGCTCAGGATCGACCGAATCCGTGTCGTGATGGCACCGGATCGCCTCGCAGATTTCTTCGGGCAGTTTCCACTTGTTGGCGAGTTCGCACCCCACCAGCGCGTGATCGAACCCGAATGAATCCGTCTCTGACTTGCATAGCGCATTGTGAGCCTTGCCTTGGATCGCATGGGCATAATCAGTCTTCATCGCTGCGAATGACGCGAGCATGCCCAGATCCTGAAACAACGCTGCGGTGAACGCCTCGTCAGGATCAACCCCCCCAATGAGCTTGGCCACCGCACGCGCCCCGCTTGCGCCGATGATTGCCCTTCGCCAATGCGCACTCAAATCAAACCCTTCGTCTCCTGCCGACTTGGTCGTCTCGACAAGACTAAACCCGAGCACGAGTGATTTGACGGTATTGAGCCCCAGGTAGCCCATCGCCCGGTCGATTGACCCGCAGGACGATGACAAACCATAAAAACTTGAGTTCACGGTCTTGAGCACCTTGGCCGAGAGCGCCTGATCTTGTTGAACCAGGCGCGCAATGTCGCTCATCGCGACATTGGGATCGCTGGTCAGTTCCATCAGCTGCACCGCAATCGCGGGCAGCGTGGGCAGATTTGGACAGGTGAGAATACTCTGAAGCTGGGATTGAGACATTGATAGCTCTCCGGAGATTAATCTCCAAACTCCCCACAATAAGGAAGCATGTCCCCACAATCGGTGATTCTGAGAGGGGAATTGACCCCGACAACGCTCAAATGATGAACTTTTTATCCCAATCAACGGGTCGATTTGCACCATCGCCCGCATGAGCCTGTAAGTAAGAAATTACACAGTTCTCGGGCCTTATCGCAGTCCATATTCTTTGAGCTTGCGATACAGTGTCCGCTCGCCGATACCCAACAACTTCGCCGTCTGCTCGCGGTTTCCAGCCGTCAGCTTGAGCGTTTCGCGGATCGCCCGCTTTTCAAGCTGTTCGAGGCTCGTCCCGGCAAGCGACCCCCCACTTCCGGTGGAATCGTCACCCAAACCATCCCCATCACCCATCTGAACCTCCGCCGGAATATGCCCGACATCAATCCGCACCGCGCCCCCAGCCGCATCCCCGATCGCCATCACCACCATATTCTCAACCACATTGATCAACTGGCGCACATTGCCGGGCCAACCGAACGCGGTCAAGCGAAGCATCGCTGCGTCGCTGATCTCGGGGATCGGTTGACCAGCCAACAACTCGCCTCCGAACCGAGCGATCGCATGGCGGACAATCCGCGGGATATCCTCACGCCGATCACGCAAAGGCGGCAGGTGCACATGCGCCCCGTTGATCCGAAAGTACAAATCCTGACGAAAACTTCCGTCAGCGGTCTTCTTCGTGAAATCCTGATTCGTCGCGCTCACCAATCGAACATCGACATGTCTAGGCTCATTTGAACCCAGCCGAACCACCTCGCCGCTCTCCAAAACCCGGAGCAGCTTGGCCTGCATCGATAAAGGCATGTCCCCGATCTCATCGAGGAACACCGTCCCGTTGTTGGCATACTCAAACAACCCCTCGCGATCCTTCTCCGCGCCCGTAAACGCCCCGCGGACATGACCGAACAACTGATCCTCGAGCAAGCTCTCCGCCTGCCCGGCGCAGTTCATCGTGACGAACCGTTTATTCGATCTGGGCGAGTTTTCGTGCACCGCTTTGGCGATGAGTTCCTTGCCCGTCCCGCTCTCGCCGGTAATCAACACCGGGAGCTTCGAGGCGGCCACCGTTTTGACCGTCTTGAGAATCTTGCGCATCACCTCCGAACCCGCGATAATCCCCTCGAACCCGTCGTGCTGGATCAGTTCCTTCAACTCGTTCGATTCACCCCGAAGCACCGCCTGCTCCGCTGCCCGGTTCACCACCGATCGAAACACCACCAGATCCAAAGGCTTCTCCACAAAGTCAAACGCCCCATGCTTAAAGGCATCACGGGCTGTGGGCACATCGCCATGGGCGGTCACCATGATCGTCTCGGCATCAGGCTGAAGCTCGCCCGCCAGATCGAGCACCCGCATCCCCGCGTTGCCCCCGTCGGGATTCACCCCAAGTTTGCCCCCGCTCTCAGGCATCCGCAGATCGGTGACAATCACATCGAACGACCCGTGCTTGAGCTCCTGGGCTGCAGCTTCGATCCCGTTGACAATCGTACAGATATGCCCCGGGCGACGCAAAGCCTCAGCCATCACATCGGCGTGCTCGGGCTCGTCCTCGACGATCAACACTTGGGCAACAATCTTTTCGGGGGGTGTGCTCATGGAGTGAAGTCTAGGAACCCTCTCGGTAGAACGGGCTTCCAGCCCGTTTCTTCATTGAGCGTGTTCAAATGCAAAGATCAAGAAACGGGCTGGAAGCCCGTTCTACCAAGATGCCCTACACACCCAGCCCCGCCTGGGCTTCATATCGACGCAACCCGCACACCCCGATCGCCAACGCATCGGCGACATCCGCAGGCGTGGGCAATGATTCCAACCCAAAAAGCACCTGGATCGACTCCTGCATCTGTGTTTTCGTCGCCCTGCCCGAGCCCGTCGCCGCCTTCTTCACCTCGGCGGGCTTGAACTCCATGATCGTCAATCCCATCTGTTTGGCAGCCAACAAAATCACCCCGCGCCCGTGGGCCATCTTCACCGCCGTCTCTGGATGCCCATAGTGCGCAAACAACCCCTCCACCGCAATCACGCTCGGCTCAACCCGCTCGATGAGTTCCCGCAGATCCCGATCCAACTCCACCAGCCGATCCGCCACCGGCGGCACGGGCGAACCCGAAACCAACCGAAACACCCCGGCTTCGACAATCTTGGGGCGAATCGCATCCCCCTCGACGCACCCATAGCCTGTGATTCGTAAGCCGGGATCAATGCCGAGGATTCTCATGATTGAATCATACCTACCAATCGTGTCTTATGTTTTTTGTACGCCGCCGTTCGAACAACAAACGGGATCACAACAAAATATCCGCCAAGCACAACCACCGAAGCACAAAATAGCAAGAACATATTGAGCGTGCCATGACCCTGAATAATCTTGTATAGTGCGATCGAAAACACAAAGCATGACACAACTACAAGAAGAGCTCCGACTATCTTAAATGCCTCGGCCGCCATGGCAAATAAGCCAATAACAACAACCAAAAACGCAACTTTCCCATACACCCTCTTCGTTATTGGCTTCCGAATGGTCTTGCCATCTGATGGTGGTTCAGATTTGTCCATCAACTCACTCCATCGCCTGCTGATAATTTTCCATCGTGTGCACGATCGTCTTGACGAGCACATCGGCTTCGATATTCACGCCGTCCCCAACCGCCCGAGCACCCAGATTCGTCCGCTCTAAAGTCTCAGGAATCAACGCTGCCTCAACCCACCGAGCACCCACATCAAGATCAGCAATCGTCAGCGAAATCCCATCAATACAGATTGAGCCCTTGGGCACCATGAACCGCATCAACTCCGTATCGAGCGAGATCCGAACACGATATCCATCGCTCGAATCCACCAGCGCCACCGTCCCCACGCCATCGACATGACCCTGCACCTGATGCCCGTCGAGCCCATCGCCCATACGCAGAGGCCGCTCCAGATTGACCTGATCCCCGGCTTTCCAACTTCCCAGCGTCGTTTTCGACAAGGTTTCAGGGATGGCGTCGAAGGTCATCAGCCCGCCCGCGTCGGCCATAGGCTTGACCAGTGTCAGACAACACCCGTTATTGGCGACCGAATCGCCGGGGTTGGGCTCATAGCCCCATCCAAGCGGATCAACCACCACCCGAACACCCGAATCCGTCGGCTCAACCGACTTCACCACCCCAACTTGTTGGATAATCCCGGTATACATCACCGAACCGTATGCAATCTGCTGCGAACAGTCGCCTACCGACGCGTCTCGTCGGCAGAATTGCCCCCCAGAAATGCCGCCCGATCCGTGTAGATCATCACCTAGGCGGATATCATGCTCCTCCCCGATTCGATCCCGATTCGGACGAAACCATCCTTCGGGGCACACAGGCCCGTTTGCAACCCACTGGAGATGACTCGATGTTCGAGAAGTCCAAGACTCGCTGTTCTTTGTTCGCCATTATCCTCGCCGGATCGGCAGCCTTCATTGGTGGGTGCTCAACTTCTTCGAGTTCTGCCCGAACCAACAGCCAAGCCGCACCGGCAGGCGATTGGACCATCAACCACGCCGACTGGTCGGAGATGGGGTATCAATGGCAGTGGACTGGATCGCCCCCGCTCCAACCGGGCGCACTGATCGACCACGCCACCGCCTATGACGATCTCCTCGTCTTCCAAGGCTCGGGCTCGACCCTTTCAGTTCTCGAATCAAGCACAGGCAAGGTCCGCTGGTCCCGCCAGATCGACCGACCCTCAACCCGGTTCCAAGAATCCGTCCGCGAGGGTGACACCCTTTATACCGCTTCGGATACTGAGCTCTGGGAACTCAACATCCGCAACGGCAACACCATCGACCGCGATGCCTTGGGCACCTTGGTCAACACCTCTCCGCTGATCATCGACAACCTCGCGATCTTCGGCACGCTCAGCGGCGAACTCTTCGCGTGGCAGATGGAAAACGACTTCAAACTCTGGAACTACAAGTTTGACGGGCCCATCCATGTCCCCGCGATCGCTGTCAATGATGGGTACATCGCAGCCATCTCCGAGAACGGCGATATCCGCACACTCGAAACCATCAACGCCCATTCGGGCATGAGCGCACGCATCGCCGGCGGCACCGAAGCCACACTCTTGGCGGACGAAATCGGGCTCTACATCGCCTCCAAAGACCAATCCATCTACGCATACGACCTGATCGACGGGTTCCGGTTCTGGCGCAAACGCTCGAGCGCACCGATTACCATCCAGCACACCCTCCACGAGGGCGTCATCTACGCCACCACCGAGGATAACGGGCTCATGGCCATCGACTCGGCGACCGGCGACACCCTCTGGGAAACCGGCACCATCGGTGGGTGGGTCCTGACCGTGCTCGATGGCAAAGAACTCATCGTCTGGTCTGGATATGAACTCTTCGCGATTGATAAAGATCGAGGCGACATCATCGCACGGATGCCTCTGACTCAGATCGCGGGCATTCGGACGAACTCGATCGACGACGGCGATCTCTATGTCATCACCCTCGAAGGCACCGTCGCCAAGTTCAGCCTCAAGTAAAATATCTGATTTTCTGATCCCCCACCACCCCAAGGGAACATCACAATGACATCCCCGGCAAACGCCTCGGCGATCGCTCCAGACCTTGACCTCGTCAAGGTTTCGCGGGCGCTTATTTCCGTCTCCGATAAATCTGGAATCGTTGAACTCGCCAAATCGCTCAGCGAGCGCAACATCGAGATCATCTCCACCGGCGGCACCGCGAAAACCCTCAGCGATGCGGGCATCCCTGTCATCCCGATCGACGAAGTCACCAACTTCCCCGAGATGATGGACGGACGCGTCAAAACGCTCCACCCCAAAATCCACGGCGGGCTCCTCGCCCGACGCGATCTGCCCGAGCATGTCCAGTCCATGACCGACCACGACATCAAGCCGATTGATCTGGTGATTGTGAATCTGTATCCATTCGAGTCCACCATCGCCAAAGCAGGTGTCACGGAAGCGGAAGCCATCGAACAGATCGACATCGGCGGGCCATCAATGGTCCGCTCCGCTGCCAAGAACCACGCCAGCGTCGCCATCGTCACCGATCCATCGCAGTACGATTCGCTGCTCGATGAACTCAGCACCAACGATGGGCAGACCTCGTTCGCCCTGCGCAAAAATCTCGCTGCACATGCATTCGTCCAGACCGCGAGTTACGACGCGATGATCGCCCAATGGATGACCCGCAACGAGACCGATACCCCGGATACCCTCACCCTGAGCTATCGCAAGATCGACGATCTCCGGTATGGCGAGAATCCGCATCAATCCGCTGCGTCGTATCGCGCCATCGGATCACCATCAGGCACGCTGCTCGATGCGAAGCAGTTGCACGGCAAGCCTCTGAGTTTTAACAACCTCAACGACGCATCCGCTGCACTCGAAACCTGCCGAGCGATGGGCAGAGTCCAAGGCACCGCCCACGCCGCGATCGTCCTCAAGCACACCAACCCCTGCGGGGCAGCGACCGCCTCGACCAATGCCCATGCCATCGACCGCGCCATCGCCGGCGATCCGATGGCTGCCTTCGGCGGCATCTTGGCGAGTTCCACCCCGATCGACCTTGCCGGTGCCCAGCGTATCACGGCTGAGGGTACATTCTTTGAGGTCGTCATCGCACCGTCGTATGCACCCGATGCCCTCGAACTCCTCCAGCAACGCTGGAAGAACCTGCGCATCTTGGCCCTTGGCGATGATGTGCCTTGTATCACCACCGAGACCAAGTTCATCCCCGGCGGCTTGCTCGTCCAAGATCGAGACTTGACCATCCCCAACCCAACCGATTGGACCCACGCAGCGGGCCCATCGCCGAGCGACGAACAACTCGGTGCTGCAGCGATGCTCGAGACCATCTGCCGGGCACTCTCGTCCAACGCCGTCCTGCTCGGCGGGATAGATCCTGATTCAGATTCCGGTTCAGCCAGACTCTTCGGCGCCGGCGCAGGACAGATGGATCGCGTCGCGTCATGCCTTGGCGCGGTGCGCAAAGCCGGCGAGCTGGCCAAGGGTTCGATCGCCCTTTCCGATGCGTTCTTCCCATTTGCTGATGGGCCTGAGATTCTCATCGACGCGGGTGTCTCGATGATCGTCCATCCCGGGGGCTCAAAGCGCGATGACGAGACCTTTGCCCTGTGCGAGAAGCACAATGTCACCTGCATGACCACCGGCATCCGCCACTTTCGGCATTGATCACCTCCCCCAGTAGAACGGGCTTCCAGCCCGTTTCTTGATCTTTGCGATTGAACACGCTCAAGAAAGAAACGGGCTGGAAGCCCGTTCTACCGGTGCCCCTTGGCTATCGGAAGTTCCTATCGGACACAATCCCGGTTCCAACCCGCAAAGTCCAATCTTGACCGATCCTTCATGCAATACCGGGCGTATGGGGTTGTAGAACACCCTCAAATCTGGTAGATATAGGTATATGGCCCGTCGATCCAAGACAACCAAGCCCAAACGCGCTGGCAAACGAAATAAAGTCGCCCGAGGGATCGGTGCCCAATCGAGTAATCAACAAGACGAGCACATACCAAGCACCGGCCCCCTCGCTGGCGCCGGTGCACTCGATCACCTCAGTGATGGTCTTTCAGCCAAGGTACTCGTCCTCAACCGCAACTACCTCGCCTCGCGCGTGGTTTCCGCCAAACGCGCCTTCATCCTCCTCGCCCGTGAAGCGGCTGAGGTCATCCACGCCGACGACGGCTCATTCGCCAACTACGACCTCATCACCTGGGCCGAGCTTTCCGAGCTTCAAAAAGAGTTCGAGCCCGACAACTATGATTGGGTCAAAACTGTCCAGTTCGATATCGCGGTGCCCCGCATCATTCGGCTCACCGGATACGACAAACTCCCCCAGCAGCGCGTCAAGCTCAACCGGCGCAACCTCTTCGCCCGCGATCACAACCAGTGCCAATACTGCGGCCACCGCTTCACGACTTCCGAGCTCTCGATCGACCATGTGATCCCGCGCACCCAGAACGGGCCGGACACCTGGCAGAATCTGGTGTGCTCGTGCGTCCGGTGCAACTCGCGCAAAGGCGGGCGAACCCCGACGCAGGCGAACATGCACCTGATCCGCAAACCGATCCAGCCCAAGCGGAATCCGTTGATCTCGATCAAACTCAACAATAAAAAATACGCCTCTTGGAAAACATTCCTCGATGAAGCGTACTGGTCAGTCGAGCTGCGCTGAGTGTGGATTAGACCAACCCATCCGCCTTGGTTGCGAGATCAAAGTCTTTGACGGTGATCCCGCTCGCGTCGTGGGTCGAGACGCTGAGCGTCACTTTGTTGTATCGGATGAGCAGATCGGGGTGATGCCCGACCGATTCGGCGTACTCGGCGATCTGGTTCACGAACTTCATCGCAGCGACAAAGTCGACAAACTCGAAGGTGCGTTGGATCTGGCTATTGAGCTCGACCCAATCGCTATGGGTTTCAAGCCCGGCTGCGATTTGTTCTTCGTTCATTTTGATAAGTGCTTGCTCGGTCATGGGCTCCTCCTGAGTGCGTCATTTGGTGATCCGCCGGGTGAGGATACAGATTTCCTCGCTGACGGGTTGTCCCACGCACCGAGTGTACCCACAATCACCTGTGCGTGAGCCCATAATTCCCAATCAATCTGCCCCCACTGCCCCCCCCCAGATCACGCGTCTGGCACCCTCGCCCACCGGATCGCTGCACCTGGGCAATGCGCTGAGCTTTGTCATCAACTGGGCTTTGGCGCGTAAACTCGGATGGGGCATCGTGTTGCGCATCGAGGACCTCGATACCCCCCGCGTCAAACCCGGCGCCATCGAACAGACGATCGCCACGCTCGAATGGCTCGGATTGGACTGGGATATGGGCCCAACCACTCAGACCGATCGGCTCGATCGGTATGCACAATCGATGGAAACCCTCGCCAAGGCGGGGCTGGTCTACCCATGCGCCCTCACCCGGACGCAGATCGAAGCCGCTGCGTCGGCCCCGCATGCGGATGATCCAGACGCCCACGCCCCCCACGACCCCCACGATACCCGATTCATCCCCTCGCTCCGCCCCAAGGATCGACCCGGTTCATTCGATGATTCGGGCACCAACTGGCGTTTTGTGGTTGAGCCGGGCGAGGTTGGGTTTGTTGATGCCCACATGGGCAGGCAGTCGTTCGATCTCGATGGGCTGATCGGTGATTTTCCGGTCTGGACCAAGCGGGGGACGCCGAGCTATCAGCTTGCGGTTGTCGTCGATGACCATGATTCGGGAATCACCCAGATCGTCCGAGGCAACGACCTGCTCAACTCGGCAGCCCGCCAACTGATGCTCTATCGGGCGCTGGGATGGGATTGCGAGCCCGCCTACACGCACCTGCCCCTCGTCCGAGGCGACGACGGACGAAGGCTCGCCAAACGCCACGGCGACACGAAAATCGACTCCTACGCCCAGCGGGGTGTTGCCCGCGAGCGAATCATCGGGCTTCTCGCCTTCTGGGCGGGGATGATCGAACAAAGAGCACCAATGTCGATCGGCGAGTTCAAAGATGGGTTCTCGCTCGATATACTCCCCAGAGACGATCTTGTCTTTACCCCCGAGGATGACGCATGGCTTCGATCATAACCCGCCGACTGTTTCTGATGATGCTTGGGAGCGTGCTGATGCTCTGGATCAGCGGGTGCTCGAAACCTGCGATTGTTGACGGGGTCATGCCCGTCGAGATCGGAGGCAGAACCTTCGAGCTTGAAATCGTCGCTGACGATGCCACGCGGAATCTGGGACTCGGGGGGCGGAAATCGCTCGACGATGACAAGGGCATGCTCTTCTCGTTCAAAGACGCGAAGATCCGCCAGTTTGTGATGCGCGATTGCTACATCGACATCGACATCATCTTCCTCGACAGCGCCGGGCGGATTATCGCGATGCACCACATGCCGATCGAGGAGCCCAAGCAGGCAAGCGAAACCCAGCGGGCCTATGAGAAGCGGCTCAAGCGATATTCTTCGCGGTTCAATGCCAAATACGCCATCGAGTTGGTTGGGGGCATGCTCGAAAATCTCGATCTCGAAGACGGGCAGCACATCAATCTCGATACCGCGTACCTCGAATCCATCACCCAATAAATCCATCACCCAATCATCCCTCTCTCTTGTTATCAGGACCAGAGCAACCCTCTAGACGGATACGCCGGGCTGATCGTTTCCCATAACCTCGCAAGTCTCCCCTTTCTCTCTTGAGCGTCAATATCCCCGCTGGTTCGGGCGATTGGCGGGGTATCCCATAGGTCGATCCTCGTACGGAAACGGGCGATCGCTTTGGAATATCCCAGATCATCTGGGGCAAGGAGATGCGGTGGGACTACGAATTGCAGGATCGACGCCGAGCAAGCCGAAACGGATGGGCCCAAAGATTCTCGTGGCGAGCACGCCCGGGGCAATCGAGCGGGGGTACGCCTCGCACCTGATCCACGCGGTGGGTTCGCACCTGAGCAACCACGGGATCGGGATCGAGCAGATCAGTATCGACGATCTGATCAACACGCATCCCAAACGATCGGTCGTGCAGACGCCGACACTCGTGATTCTTGATGAGCAAGATTCAGACCCGGTCATCAATCGGATCGCGGATCGGCTCGCCGAGTTTCTCTCGCCGGCATTAGTGTTGGTCCACGCCTCACACGCCGGTGCAAGCATGTCGCTTCGGGCGATGGGGATCATGTGCGAGTCAATCGACATCAACCCCGAGCACGCATCGATCATCCTCTGGACCCTCGCTCAGCGCCAGCCTGCGATTCAGCAGCTCTCGACCGAACTCCGCATCACCGAGATGTCGGTCAACTCGGTGCACACCGAGATCAACAAGCTCCACGACGAACTCGCCTCGGCGGCTTCGATCCAACGCGAATACATGCCCAATGCGCTCCCCGAAATCTCCGGGATCGACCTGGGCGTGGTGTATCGGCCCGCGTCGTATGTCTCGGGGGATATCTATGACATCATCGAACTCGACGAGGACCACACCGGGTTCTTCCTCGCCGACGCGGTCGGGCACGGCGTGCCCGCAGCCCTCATGACCATGGTCATCACCCAGGGGCTTCACAAAATCGATGGCAAGGGCGAGCAAGCCCGGTTCGTCCAGCCTAGCGAGGCGCTGCGTCGGCTCAACAACACCATGACCGAGCATCAGGGCGAGCAGGCCCGCTTCGCGACAGCGGTGTATGCGATCCATAACAAGAAGACCAACGAGATCACCATCGCGGGCGCGGGGCATCCGCCTTCGCTCTTGGTTCGCTCGGACACCGGCGAGGTCGAGCAGATCGAATCCGATGGGCCACTGCTCGGGGTGTTCCCCGATGTTGAGTTTGGACAAGAGACCGTCACGATGCGCCCCGGCGATGTGTTCATCATGTACTCCGACGGGTTCGAGGTCGCCTTCCCCAACGAGGGCGCGACCGGCGACGAACGCAAGCGCCCGACGCTGACCTACATCAAAGAACTCACCGAGGCGGGTTCGGGGATCGAGACACTCGATGACGCGATCGCGACGCTTGAGTCACACCTGGATAATCAGATCGGTTCGCTGCACCAGCCCGATGATATCACGGCCCTGTTCCTCGCCTCGGCGGGTGCGTTGAGCCGGGCGGGGTCTTAACGGGGCTTGCACGCATCGGTAGAACGGGCTTCGAGCCCGTTTCTTACTCGATTGAAACTCAAGAAAACGGGCTGGAAGCCCGTTCTACCAAGATATCTACCCCGCGCGGTCGGTGGTTGACTCTGGGCCGAGGGCTTTGAGGATGGCGTCTTCTTGGCCGTAGACGGTGAGCACATCTTTTTCGAGGATTTCGGTCGTCGCGTGGGGTGCGCCGATGTAGTCCCCAGCTGCCCGCTTAATTCCCAGAACGAGCACGCCTTTGGATCCGAGCATGACGCCGGCGAGGGTTCGCCCGATCATCGGGTGCCCGCATTCGATCTCGAACTGGATGACGGCGTACCCGTCGTTTGATCGCAGGACGGTTTCGTAGTCGATCGCGCGGACCTGGTGGAACTTATCGAGCGATGCCTGGATGGTGCGTTCGAGGATTCGTTTGACGATTTTGAGCCGAAAGATGCCACCGATGATGAGGATGGCGATGAGGATGAGCCCTAGTTTGAGGAAAAATGAGTTCTCGAGCGCTTCGGGGATCAGCCGATTGATCCACTCTGGCTGGTCCTTGGTCAGGGTCAAAATCACGGTGCCCAGCGCGCCGGTGAGCCCGATGTTGCCCGAGATAATCAGGTGCTGGGCGATGCGCCGGCGGGTCGGGTGCCCGACGATCATCTCGGCTTCGTTGGTGGTGAACCCGACGCCGAAGAAACAGGAGATCGCTTGGAACTCGGCGACATCACGCGAGAGCCCGGTCATCATCAGGGCGGTCGCGCCGATGCGGACAATCAGCAGGGCGATTGCCACGATGATCAATAATGCGAAGAGAGGCATCGGCGACCCTCCCATGGATCGTGAGACTTTGGATCAGCCTTGTTCGGGTTCAGGCTCGGGTTCTGGCTCGGCGATCTGGATCGAGGCGATCGCGGTGAGCAGGTCGCCCGCGAATGAGAAGACCTTGTTGAGCCCGGTGACGACGAGCACGCTCATCACCTCGTCGGAGACGCCCGAGAGGATGAGCTGGCGGCTATGGGCTTCGAGGTTCTTGCGTAAGCGAAGAAGCTGGGCGATGTTCGAGGAGTTGACATAACTCACCTCCTGGAACTCGAGCACCGCATGGGGGACGGGCTCGCCCTCGCCCGCTTTTTCGATGCGCTCGCAGATCATCGAGAGCTCGTCCGAGAGCGCGGGCTCGTCGGCGAGATTGGCGATTACGATGTTGTCAGACCAGTCTACCGCCATTATGCGTTCTCACTTGTTCCAGTGTCCGATTCGGTGCCCGTGCTTTTTTCGGGCGGGGAATCGTCGGTTTCATCGACCCGTGCTGCGGCGATGACGGCGTCGCCGTCCTTGAGCCCCACGACCCGCACGCCTTGCGTCCCTCGACCATAACTTGAAATCGAGTCGGCTGCCATGCGAACAAGCTGCCCTTTTCGAGAAATCACGACGACATCCTGATCGTCGCAGATGCCGATGGCCGCGACGGACGGGCCGTTGCGCTCGGTGGACTTGATATCGGTGCGTCCCTTGCCGCCTCGGGACTGGCTCCGCATGGGTCCATTTTCAGGATTCACGCGGTATTCATCCACAGGCGTGCGCTTGCCGTACCCGTTTTCGGTGATGGTGAGCAGGCACAGATTGCGATCGAGCATCTCTTTGGAGGTATGCGTCACTTCTGGATCAGTCTCATCTTGAACCATCGGCACACGCATGATCCCGACGACCGAGGCGTTCTCACGGAGTTCGATCCCCTTGACCCCGGCTGCCGATCGTCCCATCTCGCGGACATCTTGTTCGGAGAACCGGATTGCCATGCCCCCGCTGGTGACGAGCATGAGATCATCGTGCCCGGAGGTCAAACGGACATCGAGCAAGTGATCGTCGTCCTTCAAACCGACAGCGATCAAGCCCGAGCGGTTGACATTGGCGTAGGCCTTGAGCGCGGTGCGTTTGACGATGCCATTGCGTGAGACGAAGGTGAGGTAGTTCGAGCCCGACTCGAAATCCTTGATCCCCAGATAGGCACAAGTCCGTTCGCCGGGCTTGAGGTCGATGTAGTTGATGATCGGCCGCCCCTTGCTCGTTCGGCTCATCTCGGGGAGTTCGTAGACCTTGAGCTTGAACACCCGCCCGGTATCGGTGAAGCAGAGCAGGTCGTCATGGGTCGATGCGCCGAAGAGGTGCTCGATGAAGTCGTCGTCCTTCGAGTCTGATGCTCGGATGCCCTTGCCGCCTCGCCCTTGGGACTGGTAGGTTTCCAATGACACGCGTTTGACATACCCGGCGTGCGAGATCGTCACGGCCATCTCTTGCTCTTGGATCAACGCGGCGATATCAATATCGCCGGCGGCCTCTTCGATGCTCGTCAGGCGATCGCGCCCAAACCGTTGCTTCATCTCTTCGCAATCGGTGACGATGATGTCGAGGATCATGCGATGGTTGCCCAAGATCGCTTCGTACCCTTCGATTTCGAGGATCAGGGCCGAGTACTCCTTAACCAATCGCTCGATTTCGAGCCCGACGAGCTGGATCAACCGCATCGACCCGATGGTTTCTGCCTGGATACGGGTGAGCAGGACGCCGCCGTCGGTGTCCGAGTCGCGCATCGCCTTCATCAACCGCTCGGGGATTTTGGCAGCTGCCGGGTGCCCCGCGGGGATCGTGTATCGACGCTGCATCAGCTTGCCGATCGCCTCTTCGCGGGTCTGCGAGGATTTGATGAGTTGGATGATCTCGTCGATGTCAATCACGGCGTAGATCATGCCCTCTAAAATATGAGCCTTCTTCTTGGCTTCGCGCAAGAGGTGCTGGGTGCGCCGGGTGATGACCTCGACGCGGTGATCGACATAGCACTCGATGATCTGCTTGAGCCCCATCGTGCGAGGCTGACGGTTGACCAGTGCGATGTTGATGATCGAGAATGTCTGCTGCAACGGCGTGCATTGATACAACTGATTCTCGACGACCGCGGGGTCCGCGCCCTTCTTGAGTTCGATCACGATCCGAGTCTGCGCATTGCGCCCAGATTCGTTGCGAACATCGGAGATGTCCTTGATCCGATCATCCTTGACCGCATCGACGATCTTCTCGACGAGGGAGTTCTGGACGAGTGAATAGGGGATCTCGTCGATGACGATCTGTTGACGCCCTTTGGTGCCTCGATCTTCGACATGCAGGTTGCCCCGCACCGTGACGCGCCCGCGACCCGTCGAGTAGGCATCAACAATACCCTTGCGCCCCAAGATGCGTCCTGCGGTCGGGAAGTCTGGGCCTTGCACGCCGCGGTAGATGATGTTGCCGTCGTCGTCTTTTTCGTCGCTCATCAGTTCCAAGAGATCAATCTCAGGATTGTTCACCACGCGGACGATGGCATCGAAGATTTCCGTCGGGTTGTGAGGCGGCAGGCTCGTCGCCATGCCGACGGCGATGCCCATGCCGCCGTTGATGAGCAGATAGGGGAACTTGCCGGGCAGCACCGTGGGCTCCAAGAGCCGATCGTCGTAGTTGGGCTGGAAATCAACGGTGCCGAACTTGATATCAGCGAGCATATCGACCGAGGCATGGGTCATGCGTGCTTCGGTGTATCGCATCGCTGCGGGCGGATCGCCATCAATCGAACCAAAGTTGCCCTGAGGCTCGACGACCGGCGTGTTCATCTTCCATTTCTGCGCCATCCCGACCATCGTGGGATAGATCACCGATTCGCCGTGCGGATGATAGTTGCCCGAGGTGTCGCCACAGATTTTGGCACACTTGAGGTGCTTCTTGTTTGGGCGGAGATTGAGATCATTCATTGCGACCAAGATGCGCCGCTGGGATGGCTTCAAACCATCGCGGACATCAGGCAGCGCACGATCCATGATCGTGCTCATCGCGTAGGTGAGATACGAATCGGCCAGCTCGCGTTCGATCGAGAGATCGACCGCCTTGGTGTGCGTGCTGGTTGGATCGTTTTCCGGCAGCGATTGATCGGTGTTTGGAGTCGAATCGTCGGGCGGTGGATTCTCTGTCATTCGGGATGCTCCAAGGGAAAATCAATCAGTCGTCAGCGTGGATCGAGCGATGAGTGAACGAAAAGAGATCGCCCAATATCCCACGCAAACGGGACACGAAAATCATAGGCGCACCATCAAAATTTAGCATGGATCCCTGACCAGAATCACGCCTAAAAAACACACTCTATGGTCTGTAAAGCACGCTTTTTCAAGGATCAAGCGCAGGCTTGGGTCGGGCGAGAATCGCATCGAATGAACGGGTCGTTTCCGAGAGTGTCAAGAGCGCCATCGCATCGACCTCCGCCGAGATATGCTGATCCCACAGCGCCCGACGAATCCCCCCACTCGCCCGCTCGGACGCGCGGTAGAGATGCAACAACTCGCCTTGAGCGCAGAGCTGATGGACAAATCGCAGCGCGTCGATCTGGCGGGCAACTTGAATCGGGAGTTCGCCCGCTCCGATCGTCCCGGGCGTGAGCCGAGGGTCGCCGAGCATGGTCGAGATCGCTGCGAGCGGCTTGGTGGCAACCCAGCTCGGCAACGGGGTGCTCGATGAGGTGAAGACAATCCCGCCCTCAAGATCACGATCAATCCAGTCCAGATCCGCCCGGGTGAGTTGGTGTTCCCAGACGAGCGAACGCATCGCGAGCAGCGCATCGCCCGATGGAACCTCGCCAGCATCATCAACATCACCCGCGAGTTCAATCGCGGCCCACCCCAGAAACGGCATCTGCCCGACGAGCCCGGTGATCGGGGTTTGCTCAAAGACCAGATCGAGTGCGCTCCGCGCCAGATCCGTGCGATCTTGCGGGTCTACTTTGGCTGCACAAACCAACGCGTGGACCACCAATCCGTGAGCCCCCTCGGGCAGGTCTTCATCGAACCCGGTCGATGGAGCGTACAGACGATCGAGAGCCTCGAGCACCCGCTTGCGCAGGGTGTTGAGTTCTTGATCGCCCAGGATATCAATAAGTTGAATCTCTGCAAGCGCAATCAACGCCATCGACGCGCCCATCGGCTCATCCCACACGGGCTCTTCGCCGGGCTCAACGACCGCCAGATCACGCAAGACTTCTCTGCCTGCGAGCACCGCCCGGCGATGCGCCGGGCCCTCAGCGAGTGATCCAAACCGGAGCAACGCGTATGCGCTCAAACCTTGATCGAAAGGCGAAGCGAAGAGTGAAGCATTCTTGCCCGTCACCGGATCAAGCGTCCCCACCATCCCGTATCGCTCGATCCCCGCCCAGCGCATGCTCATCAGGTGCTCGGCGATCTGCTCGCCGAGCGATCGGATCGAGCCCAGACTGATCTCGGATTCGGGGATCACCCGCCCACCTCGATCGACAAACGCCCCCCCCATCGACTCCCCGGGCTGGGCAAGCACCACAGGCATGAACCGATAGAACACATACCCGGCCTGGGCAAGTTCCTCGGGCAAGCGCAAGGCTGCGCTCCCGTCGTCAGCAAGCGCATTGGCCAGCGCCATCGCGCTCTGGGTCATGTCGGTGTTGCGCATGAGCATGGATTCGGGCCCGCTTGCCTCGATCCGATCCCCGCGCCGAACCGCGACGCCCAGCACGCCGGGGGTGTATCCAAAGCCCGGCAGCGCAAGCTCCGAACCCGAGATCGGGATCAACGCGTCGGCGATTTCGAGCGTGATTGTGACCCGTGAGGCAAGGTCTTCGATGAACTCATCCCAGAGGGCGTCGCGTTCTTGGGTGAGTTTGGCATCGGCGACGCGCATCGCCCTGGCGGCTGCAAGGCGAAGCACATCATGATCGGGCTCGATCGAGGCCGCTGTGCCGCGTCCGAGCACACGCCCATCGACCCGGAGGGTGACGATCGCAACCGAAGCGGCAGGCCCTTCTTGGGCCTGGGGTTCATCTATAGGCGACACCGACCAGTTGCGGACCCATTGATCCACCGTCTGATACGCATCGAGGCTCTGCTCAATGTCCATCGTGGGCTGGGCGAGCCCGAGCGGGCAAAGGAGCAGCAGAGCCAGGATCGACACCCACCTCTGTCTCAACCCGTGCATAAAATGGTTATCGGAACAAACCCGAAGCGTGGTGATTCGAGGCGCGATTTGAGAATTGTGTTGACTCATGGTGGTGTATTCGTGCATCATGATGCTTTGGATCCACATGCTTGTTGGTCCGGGAACAATCCCGACCCGGCTCTGGGGATCATAGGACGGGGCCAGCTCCGCCTAGGCCGACTTTGGCACACCAGTTGCAACTGTTCCTGCAACAACTGAAAAAAGGAGTTCCCAAATGGCAACTATGCAAGAAATCTTCATCATGACCGCTCTTCGCAAACGAGTCGCAGTGCTCACCCTGCTGAGCTTTGTCGCCCTCCTGTAATCCCTGACGACTCCGCTGCCCGTCCCTCGCCCCGGGCAGACCAGATATCAGTTTCAGCGTGGCTGTGCAATCAACGCCGATGAGGGCTGGCAGATTATTGTACACATCCCTGGGACACAAAAAACGCCCCGACCACTCGTTGGTCGGGGCGTTTGCGTTTTTGGTGTTCTCGGCCCATGCCGACGAATCAGCCGGGTTTTAAAGCTCGATCTTGTCGGTGCCCATTGCACCATGATCGTCCATGCCGCCCTTGGTTGGCAGGTTCATGCCGCCCATGCCACCGCCGCCACCTGATGACGATGCGCCGCCTTCGTCGCCGCCCTCGCCGCCCGATGCGTCGCCCCACTGGGCACGCTTGAGCGAGAGACCGATCTTGCGATCGTCGATATCGACGCGGAGGATTTTGACATCCACCTCTTCATCAACGGTGACGACATCCTGCGGGTTCTCGACCTTGTGATCGGCGAGTTCCGAGATGTGGAGCAAGCCTTCAAGATCGTCTTCGAGCTCGACGAACACGCCGAAGTTCGTGATCTTGGTGACCTTGCCTCGGACAACCATACCGGGCTGGTAGGCGCCGGGGATTGCTTCGACCCATGGGTCTTCCGAGAGCTGCTTGATGCCCAATGAGATCCGCTGCTTGTCGCGATCGACATCAAGAACAACACACTCCACCTCGTCGCTCTTCTTGTAGAGTTCGTTTGGGTGGGTGACTTTCTTGGTCCATGACATATCGGAGATATGGAGCAAGCCGTCGATCCCGGGTTCGATCTCCACAAACGCGCCGTAGTTGGCCAGGTTGCGGATGGTGCCGGTGACGATGGTGCCGTTGGGGTACTTCTCGGAGACGAGTTCCCACGGGTTGACCTCGATCTGCTTCATGCCCAGCGAGATTTCCTGCTTGTTCTTGTCGATCTCGAGGACCACGACATCAATCTCTTCACCCGCGGTGACGATCTCTGATGGGTGATTCACGCGACGAGTCCATGACATCTCGGAGATGTGGACGAGCCCTTCGATGCCGTCGTCGAGCCGGATGAACGCGCCGTAGGACATGATGTTGACCACCTCGCCCTTGATGCGTGCCCCGACGGGGAACTTGCCTTCGATCTCTTCCCAAGGCGACGATTCGGTCTGCTTGAGACCCAGAGCGATCTTTTCCTTCTCGCGATCAATGTTGAGCACCTTAACCTCGACCTTGTCGTCGATCTTGAGGAGCTCGGATGGGTGATTGATGCGTCCCCAGGACATATCGGTGATGTGGAGGAGCCCATCGATGCCGCCGAGATCAACGAATGCGCCGAAGTCGGCGATGTTCTTGACGGTGCCGGTGATGACCTGCCCTTCGGTGAGGTTGGACATGAGGTTCTGCTTGGCTGCAGAGCGTTCGTGCTCGACGAGCTTGCGACGCGAGATGACGATGTTGCGTCGTTCGGTGTCGATCTTGAGGATCTCGGCTCGCACCTTGCGCCCGATGAACTCATCGAGGTTATGCGGGCGGCGGATATCGACCTGCGAGGCAGGCAAGAACACCGGCACGCCGATATCGACCAAGAGACCACCCTTGATCTTGCGCATGACGGTGCCTTCGACGACATCTTCTTCTTTGGTAGTATCAACAATGCGCTGCCAGGCGATCTGGCGGTCGGCTTTGCGCTTCGAGAGTTCGATGAGCCCGTCGTCGCCTTCGAGCGATTCGAGCAGCACATCGACCTCATCGCCGATCTTGAGATCGGTCATCGCGGAGAACTCTTCGCGTGGGATGAGCCCTTCGCTCTTGAGCCCGACTTCGACGACAACATCGTCGCCTGCGAACCCGATGACGGTGCCCTTGATGAGCTTGCCCGGGGAGAGATCAGTTGCTTGGTCGGAGAGGATGTCGTCCATCCGTGATTCGGAGTCGGCGCTCTGCCCAAAGGCCTCGCCGAGCAATGCCATCGTCTCGTCGTCAGCGATATCGAGGGATGCGATCAGATTCTCATCGATCATAGTAGTTATGTCCTTCCATACTCTTGCGAGTATCGCAGGGGCGCTCCCGATCCTGTCGGCCGAAACAGGATCGTGTGCCTCTGCATCCGAGCAACAGACCGCTCGGATTGCACCATTCATACGGTGCGGCTTGAGTCAAAATATGCCTGCAGACCCGGACCATCCGGATGCAAGATTCGGCCACCTGTTGCTGATCCTCAGGGACCAAGAACAGGGAGAGAAGGATAGAGCCTCCACCCACCCCAGAATAGCCCAAACACTCAGGAATTCGCTCTATTCATGAATCTTCACTCCTCCCGTCCGCTCGACCCGGATCAGGGGAATGAAAATTACTCAGAAATTACTTTCGGACACCGGACAAACTGGGCGAGCACCTCATGGCCGAGTATCATTCCGGCTCAATCGGCTTTAGTGGAAAGTCGATCGTTCGGCCAATGCAGCGACCGGATGACTCCCCGCCCCAAACCGGGCACCAGGGAGGGATGAGCTGCGAGTCGCCCGCGGCATCCCCGGGGGCTATTGAGATTGGGTGCCACGCATGACCGCAGCTGCAACCGCGACCGAACTACCCAGAGGTTCGGTCACCAAAGAACTCGGATTCCCGAATGATCCAAATAATCTGTACCTACAGACCGTCAACACCATGCTTGACGCGGCGGATCTGATCAACCTCAAGCATCGCACACGAATCATCCTCGCTCAACCCAAAAACGAGTTCATGGTCCACTTCCCCGTCAAAATGGACGACGGGCACCACAAACTCTTCAAGGGGTACCGAATCCAGCATAACAATGCCTGTGGCCCATACAAGGGCGGATTCCGGTTCCATCCAAATGTCCATCTCGATGATGTCAAATCGCTCGCATTGCTCATGACCATGAAATGCGCCGTCGTCCGCATCCCATTCGGTGGCGGCAAGGGCGGGGTCAATGTCAATACCCATGACCTCTCCGCTGGTGAACTCCAAAGACTCACCCGCCGATACTGCTCGGCAATCATGGACCAGATCGGTCCAGATGTCGATATCCCGGCTCCAGATGTCGGCACCAACGCGCAGATCATGGCGTGGTTCGCCGACACCTACATGATGTCCTCCGAACATCAGCATCACGACGCGCTCCGCTGTGTCACCGGCAAGCCCGTCGAGTTTGGCGGCTCGGCAGGACGCGAAAAAGCAACCGGGCAAGGCGTCGCCGACACCCTCGCCGAGATGCTCCCGGGGATCGGAATCCCCGTCGAAGGCATGCGCGTCTCGCTGCTCGGGTTCGGCAATGTGAACGGGTGGGGCGGACAGATCCTCCAAGACATGGGCGCCAAGATCGTCGCTGTTATGGATCACACCGGCGCACTCTACAACGAGAACGGCATCGACTGCAAAGCCCTCTACGCCCACAACATGAAGACCCGAGGCGTCGCGGGGTTCGAAGGAGCCGAGGCGATCGACGAAGAAACCTTCTACCGCTCAGAGGTCGAAGTCTTCATCCCCGGTGCCCTCGAGCAGATGATCCAAGAAAAACAAGCCAGCTGGCTCAACTGTAAGGTCATGGCCGAGGCCGCCAACGCTCCGTGTGACCCCTCCGGCGATCGCAAGCTCGTCGAAAAGGGCATCGAGGTCATCCCCGCAATCCTCGCCAACGCCGGCGGCGTCACCGTCTCGTACTTCGAATGGGTCCAGAACAAGAACGCCGTCACCTGGTCCGCCGAGCAGGTCGACCGCGAGCTCAAACGCCACATGGTCGTCGCGGCCCAGCGTGTCCTCGCCCGACGCAACGATCTCAAGTGTACCCTCCGCGAAGCCGCCTTCGCCTCAGCACTCGATCACATCGGCGATGTCTACAAAGTCCGAGGCATCTTCCCGTAAAGCCTCTATAACACACAATGAAAAAGACACCCTTCGGGGTGTCTTTTTTTATGCTCGGTTCCGTGTTCAGGATTAAACGAGACTCACCTCTCAGAACTGCTCGCCTTCGCGTATCGCCTCAACAACTCCACAATCCTCGGCTGTTTCCGCTCGAGTTTGAGCGATTTCCGCATCGCTTCAACCGCCCGTTCACGCGCCCCGCCGTCGGCCTTGGAGGACCAGAGATACGCGTTGAGTTCGCACACCGCGATGCCATTGAACGCGGGGTAGTGGTTGGGGTCAATCTCGGCGGATTTGCGGAAGGCGTCGAGGCTCTCCTCGTAGCGTTTGAGCCGAAAGAGCCCAGAACCCAGCCGCTCGTAGGCGATCGCGTTGGGATCGATCCGAACGAGTTGATCGAGGGCCCCCACCATCTCGGCGTAGCGACCAAGCGTATTGAGTGAGTCCGCCATGTTGAGCAAGAGCCCAGCGGTCGGCGCGTCCATCAACTCGGCAGCCTGCTGATACTCGATGATCGCCTCTTCATGGCGATCAATCGCGGCGTACACATTGCCAAGGTGCATCCGCGCCCGCCCGCTTGGCGGATCGGACTTGACGGCTCGTTGACCGTAAGGCAACGCTTGCTCGGTGCGTCCCATTTCGAGGAGCACGATCGAGATGCCGAGGTTTGCATCGAAGTCCGCCGGGCGGATCGACAACGCGCGAAGATACGCACGGTTCGCTTCTTCAAGCCGACCGAGCCGATGGAGCACCTGCCCGTGGCGATACTGGGCCATGAAACTCCGAGGCTCGGACCGGACCGCCAGGGCAAACTGCCGCTCGGCCTGCTCGTACTGGGCGAGTTCGAGATAGATATCGCCCGCTTCGAGAAACGCCCGTGTGAACTGCGGGTTGATCGCGATCGCTCGTTCGAGTTCGCGCAGCGCCGAATCGAGATCACCCGATGCGTGCATCTCCACCGCTTTGTCGTAGCTCTTCTCGTCCTTGGTTCGCCGATCAAACACACGCCGGGGTTCGGGTTCGATGATTTCGACAGCCGGTTCATCCGATTGCGCGTCACTTGTTTTCTGACGAGCCGACGGGCGATCATCGACGATCTTCATTCTCGGCTCTTCGGCTTCTGGTGCCGATTGAGGAACGGATTCTGAGATTGGTTCCGAAACCGGCTCTGGGGTTGGTTCAAATGCGGGTTCTGGGGTTGGTTCTGGTAATGGATTGGTCTGGGCAGGAGCTTGGGCGACCTGCTGGCGCTGCATCCACTGGGCTTGCGTCTCATCGAGATTCGCATCGGCATTCCCATTGGGGAGCGTGCGCCCGGACTGTTCCTGCGTAGACGCGGACGCCTGTTTGTCCGCCTGCCGATCCGCAGCCCGCTGGGCCCGGCGTTCGCGGATCACCTTGCAGCCCGAAACCGAACCAAGCATCGTTGAAGATACCAAGAGCACCCCCGCCATAGCGATCAGGCGGGTTGGTGTGATATGATGTGCTGTGCGTCTATCCATGCCCTATCCTATCGGCATTCGTCCCCCCGTACACGCAAAGAACCCTCGCAGGAGTCAACTATGTCCACCCACACACCACTTTCCGACCGCGTGGCCATCATCACCGGCGCCAGCGCAGGGATCGGGCAGGCGATCGCCCTTGATCTGGCAGCCAAAGGTGCCCGGATCGTCCTCAATGCCCGAAGAGCCGAGCGGATCGACGAACTCGCCCAGCGCATCACCGATCAGTTCGGCAGCGTCGAAGGCAAACCCCGGGCCGTCTGTGTCCCCGGCGATGCATCGGACGATTCCACCATCGACGCGATGCTCAACGCTTCCAAAGACCACTTCGGGATCGCTGCCGATCTCATCGTCGCCAACGCCGGGCGCGGGCTCGACGGCTCGGTCATGACCTCCGACACCGAGCAATGGGAATCCATGCTCAAAACCAACATCCTCGGCGTCGCCCGCCTGATCCGCAAAGCCGGCGCTCAACTCCTCGATCTCCAAGCCAACCGAGACTGGCAAGCCCACCCCGCCGATCTCGTGATCCTCGGCTCCACCGTCGGCAGGCACATCTCCCCATTCTCATCAATGTATGGCTGCACCAAGTTCGCTGTCAACTCGCTGGCCGAGGCTGCAAGGCGAGAACTCGGCCCCTCGGGCATCCGCGTAAGCCTGATCGAACCCGCGATCGTCAAGAGCGAGTTCCAAGAGATGGCCGGCTACGACCCCGAAGGCTTCGCCCAAGTCATGGCCAAGTTCGCCCCGGTCCTCGCCCCCGAAGACATCGCAAGATCCATCGGCTTCATCGTCACCCAACCCGCGAGCGTGCATGTCTGCGATGTAGTCATCCGCCCGACAAGGCAGGATTATCCGTGAACCATACCCAAACCATTTGGAAGATAAGTTCTATCAACCCTTCTTGGGAAGTGTGTGCTGAAGGCTTCATGCGGAGAATCAGTGACAAGACTCTGATAGCACCTCGCATCACAACATCTACAAATGGCCAACAATATCGGTTTTCTACTTTTCGCAACAATAAGACAGGGAATCGCACATCTATTCCGATCGCTCATTTCATCTTATTCGAATTTGTCGAGCAGCGACCATCGCCAAAACATGTAGCCGTACACATCAACGGAGATACAACTGATGACGCGGCTAATAATTTGAAATGGATGACCCGATCCGACGCTGCTCACTACTCAACAAACTGCCGATATGGAAATGAAAAAGCTAGCACTGTTCGTAGTCGTGGCGGAAACTCTAGCATTCCTGATTCGACAGTTCGCCAAATCTGTGCCGATATTAAAGCCGGAACAATGCCATACTCCAAAATTGCGAACGAATACAATGTCAGCAAAGCTTTCGTAACGCAAATCGCAAATGGCCATCGCCGCGCCAAGATCGCCATTGAATCAGGCCTGGTCTTTAACAATGCGAATATGATCGTAAATGCTTGGCCATATCTCGATGAAAATACTCGTTTGCAAATTCAAAACCTTGTAGCGAATGCTCACCGCCCCAAAAAACACCCCGGTACATCCCCATAATCCGCACGGATCACCGAGCGGATCCCCCCACGCCCCTTCCAGTTCGTCTCGATCTGAAGCCACGCCGGATCAATCACCTTGACCAAATCCTCCCGGATCGTGTTCGTCACGGCTTCAAAGAAACTGCCCTCGTTGCGATACGAATGGTAATACAACTTGAGGCTCTTGAGTTCGATGCACTTGCCCCCAGCCTTGGCGGGCTTGGGCTCGTAGCGGAGGGTGACGATGCCGAAGTCTGGATGCCCGGTGATGGGGCACACACTCGTGAACTCCTCAGCCACATGCTCAATGACAAACGGCGTATCGGAGGGGGTTTCGAAGACTTCAAAGATCGAGGTATCTGGCATAGAACCACCCTAGGCGCGTGGGCGAATGAATTGAACCGCTTGGGGAATCCATGCATGAAAAAAGGGCACCCCGGATGGGATGCCCTTGTGTATACATGTTGACCAACCCGATGGATCAGCCTTCGGTTGTCTCGGCTGCTTCGGCGGTGCCCTCGCCGACGATCACATCGCGGATCTCGACTTTGGGCGTGCCATCCTCGGCTTCGCCTTGAGTTCCGACCTCGACGCCGACCATCTCGTCGCCGGCATCTGCGGATGTCTGAGCATCCTGCTCGGCCTGGGCTTCGACTTCCATCTCGGCTTCAAGGATCATCGCTTCCGCTTCATCCTCTGCCTCGTCGTAGAAGTCATCATCGTCGAACACCATGTCATCGAGTTCCTCAGGCGACACCAGCGTCTTCACGCGGATGTCCTGATACTTACGGAAACCAGTGCCGGCAGGGATCAAGTGACCCAGCAGCACATTTTCCTTGAGCCCGATGAGATCATCGCTCGCCCCGCGGAGCGAAGCCTCGGTGAGCACCTTGGTCGATTCCTGGAACGACGCACCCGAGAGGAACGAATCCGACGAGAGCGCAGCCTTGGTGATCCCGAGCAGGAGTGTCCGACCAGATGCAGGACGCGCCCGCTTGGTCTTGGCGATCTCCCCGCCCTCAGCCTCGGCCTTGGCGTTGGCTTCCTTGACCACATCCTTATGAACGAGATCGTTCACGCGGAGCGTCGTCGCGCCGACATCGGTCACGCGCACCTTGTCGGCGATCTCGATGTTGGTCTGACGGAAGTTGAACTTATCGAGAATCTCGTGAGGCAGCAACACGGTGTCACCCGGATTCTCGACGCGCACCTTGCGGAGCATCTGCGACAAGATCATCTCGATGTGCTTGTCGTTGACCGTCACGCCCTGCGCACGGTACACATTCTGCACCTCGTCGAGCATGTACTGCCAGAGCGATTCCTCGCCCTTGATCCGCAGGATATCGTGAGGCACCAATGGGCCTTCGGTCAACGCATCACCGGCCTGGACAAAGTCGCCCGCGTGCACCAACAACGCCTTATCGTTGGGCACGTGGTGATCCTTCTCGATCCCGGAATCAGAAACGATCTTGATCGTCATCTTGCCCTTGCGCTTGTCGGAGTGGATCTCGACGATGCCCGAAATCTCGGCCATGAATGATGGATCCTTAGGCTTGCGAGCCTCGAAGATTTCCGTCACACGAGGCAGACCACCAACGATGTCGGCAGAACCCGAAGCGGCCCGAGGCTGACGGGCAACCATGTGCCCCGCTTCGATCACTTCGCCATCAGCAACTTCCAGACGAGCCTTCGCGGGCAGGTAATGGAAGTCGAGGATGTTGCCATCGTCATCAACGATGTTCATCTGCGGATGCAGATCGCCCTTGTGCTCGATGACCACAAGCGCCTTCTGTCCACGCCCGGCGTCTTCTTCACGAACGGTCTCGCCGATCTCGATGTCGACGAACTCGATCCGACCCGATTTTTCAGCAAGGATCGGCGTCCGGTGAGGGTCCCACTTGACGAGCACCGAGCCACGCTTGGCCGTATCGCCAGATTTGACATAGATGAACCCGCCGTAGGGAATCTTGGTCTTTTCGAGTTCCTTGCCGTCATCGTCAAGGATCGCCAACTCGCCGTTGCGCTTGAGCGAAACGGTACAGTCGTTGCCGTCTTCGTCCTTGACGGGAACATCGTTGCAATCGCGGATTTCGATGGTGCCGTTGTTGAGCGCACGGTATTCGGTATCAACCACCGCACGCGTACCGATACCACCCGAGTGGAAAGTACGCATGGTCAGCTGGGTACCGGGCTCACCGATCGACTGGGCACCGATGATCCCCACCGCCATGCCCTCTTCGACGAGGGTGCCGGTGGACATGTCCATGCCGTAGTCGAGTGCTGAACACCCTGTTGACGATTCAGAAGTCAGAGGCGAACGCACCAGAACCGCATCAATCCCGGTCTCTTCGACCCGCTTGGCCGACTCTTCCGAGATCATTTCATTGGCCTCGAGGATCTTCTCGCCCGAAACAGGATCGAGCACCGGATTGACCGCGACGCGCCCGAAGAGCTGCTCGCTCAGAGGCACATCGATCTGCTCGCCCTTATAAATCGCCCGTTTCATGATGCCTCGGCGTGAGCCGCAATCATGCTCGCCGACGATCACCGATTGGGCGACATCGCAGAGTTTCCGCGTGAGGTAACCCGAGTCCGCCGTCTTGAGTGCGGTGTCGGCCAGCCCCTTACGAGCACCATGGGTTGACGAGAAGTATTCGAGAATATGCAAGCCTTCGCGGAAGTTCGCGCGAATCGGCGTTTCGATAATCTCGCCCGAAGGCTTGGCCATCAGACCACGCATCCCCGCGAGCTGCTGCATCTGCGAGACATTACCACGAGCACCCGAGTCACTCATGAGATACACCGGGTTAAGGAACTTGGCGCCCTCTTTCTCGGTGATGCTCGCGTACGAACCATCGGGGTGTCGCCGGTCATGCTTGAGTGTTTCGATCAGCACGCCAGTGAGTTCTTCGCGACAGTGCGACCAGATGTCGAGCAACTGGTTGTAGCGTTCGCGTTCGGTGATAATCCCTCGGTCGAAGTTCTTCTCGACGCGGTTGACCTTCTTCTGGGCCCCGTCGAGCAGCTCGACCTTTTCCTCCGGGATACGCAGGTCGGTGACACCAAAGGACAAGCCCGCGAGGGTCGCGTTCTTGAACCCGAGGTTCTTGATATCGTCGAGCAGGTTGATCGTCGCCGCACGCCCGCAATATTCGTAGGTGTCCTCGATCACACGAGCACACCCCTTCTTGCCGATGGCGCAGTTATAGAACGGCATGCCATCACCAAGAATATCGTGGAACAACACACGCCCGACAGTCGTAATCAGTCGCCCGTGCTCGGGCATCCCTTCGATCGGCCCACGCTCGGCGTTGGCGACCTTGTCCACGCCCGAGAGCCGGACCGAGATCATATCATGAATCCCGATCTTCTTGGCGTCATAGGCAAGAATCGCTTCCTGCGGATCCTTGAACCGTGGGATGTCCTTCTCATCGGTCTCGGCGATCACATTGAGCGTCGTCGTGATGAAGTAGATCCCCATCACGATGTCCTGCGATGCGTTGATCACAGGCGTGCCGTTGGCAGGCGAGAACACATTGTTCGTCGACAACATCAGCACATGCGCCTCGGCCTGGGCTTCGATCGACAACGGCAAATGCACCGCCATCTGGTCACCATCAAAGTCGGCGTTGAAACCGCCACAGACCAATGGATGAAGCTTGATCGCGTTGCCTTCAACAAGCACAGGCTCGAACGCCTGGATACCCATCCGGTGAAGCGTCGGTGCACGGTTGAGCATGACGGGGTGCTGATAGATCACCTCTTCGAGGATGTCCCAGACCTCCGAATCACGCCGCTCGAGCATTCTCTTGGCGCTCTTGATCGTGTCGGCCAACCCGTGCTCTTTGAGCTTGCGGATAATGAAAGGCTGGAACAGCTCCAACGCGATCTTCTTAGGCAATCCACACTGATTCAGATTCAGCTCAGGCCCAACCACGATCACCGAACGACCCGAATAATCCACGCGTTTACCCAGCAGATTCTCGCGGAAACGACCCTGCTTGCCCTTGATCATGTCGGTCAGCGACTTGAGCGCACGCGACGATGATCCGAGCACAGGTCGGCGGCAACGGTTGTTGTCAAACAACGCATCGACCGCCTGCTGGAGCATGCGTTTTTCGTTGCGGATAATCACTTCAGGAGCGTTGAGATCCATCAGCTTCTTGAGCCGGTTATTTCGGTTGATGATTCGACGGTACAAATCATTCAAATCGCTCGTCGCGAAGTTGCCCGATTCGAGCAAAACCAGCGGGCGCAAGTCCGGCGGGATCACCGGGATCACATCCATCACCAGCCACGCCGGATCATTCTCAGACAAGCGGACCTGCTCGACGAGTTTGAGCCGCTTGGCCAGATCCTTGGTTTTCTGTTTCGAGCGTGTCGCCGCGAGCGCCTCGCGGATCTCACCGGCCACCGCATCGAGATCGATCTGGTCGATCAACTCACGGACCGCATCGGCCCCCATCATCGCGGTGAACTCGTTGCCGTACTGCTCCAAAGCCGTCCGGTGCTCGTCTTCGGTGAGCACCTGTTTATAAGTCAGCTCCGTATCGCCGGGCTTGGTGACGACATAATCCTGGTAGTACACGATCTTCTCAAGATCGGAAGTCTTCATCGCCAAGAGCGTGCCAAGGCGCGACGGGAGCGATTTGAAGAACCAGATATGAACCGAAGGCGACGCCAGGTTGATATGACCCATCCGCTTGCGCCGAACGCGCGAATGCGTCACCTTCACGCCACACCGATCACAGATGTAGCCCTTGTACTTGGTCCCGCGGTACTTGCCGCAAGAACATTCGTAGTCACGCTCAGGACCAAAGATCCGCTCACAGAAGAGCCCGTCCTTTTCAGGTCGGTAAGTACGATAGTTAATCGTCTCAGGCTTCTTCACCTCGCCGTAAGACCACGCCCGGATGTCATTGGGTGACGCCAGGGTAATCTTGACAGATGAGTAGTCATTCACGCGATCGTATACATTCTCAGCCATTATCGTTTCTCCTGCAAAGGAGTGAATCTCTTCGTTCAATCAACACTTGAAAGCGACAAGCCGGGACATCAACCGATGCCCGACGCCTGCTGAATCTGTTTTTACAACAGACTCCCGCCTTCGAGCTGCTTCTTCTCAAGTGTCAGGTTCATACCCAAACCCTTGAGCTCGTTACAAAGCACATCAAACGCGACAGGCATTCCGGCCTCAAGCTTGTTCGTGCCCTTGACCATCGACTCGTAAATCTTCGTACGCCCTTCGACATCGTCCGATTTCACCGTCAACAACTCCTGCAAGATATACGCAGCCCCGTACGCCTCGAGCGCCCAGACCTCCATCTCGCCGAATCGCTGGCCACCGGTCCGTGCCTTACCACCGAGCGGCTGCTGGGTAATAAGCGAGTACGGCCCAGTCGCGCGAGCATGAATCTTGTCATCGACAAGGTGATGCAGCTTGAGCAGGTACATAAACCCGACGGTCGTCCGCTGATTGAACGGCTCGCCCGTGCGCCCGTCATACAGCTGAACCTTCCCACCCGCAGGCATCTCAGCGAGCAGCTCGCGATGATGAGGCCAGGTGCCCTTCTCTTCGCAATCTGCCCACCGACCTCGCACATGCTCGTTGGCTTCACGAACCGCCGCGTGGATCTCTTCTTCCTTGGCACCGTCGAACACAGGCGTCACCGCCTGGAATCCGAGCACCTGAGCCGCCCAACCAAGGTGCGTCTCAAGAATCTGACCCACATTCATTCGCGATGGCACGCCCAGAGGATTCAACAACACCTCGACCGGCGTCCCGTCATCCATGAACGGCATGTCCTCTTCGGGAACGATCCGGGCGATCACACCCTTGTTCCCGTGACGACCCGCCATCTTGTCACCGGCAGACAATGTCCGCTTGGTGGCGATGTAGACCTTGACCATTTCGAGCACGCCGTTGGGCAGCTCGTCGCCACGCTTCATATGCGCGACCTTCCGCTGCTTCTCAGCCTCGACAGCTTCGATACGAGGCCAGTACTGACGATACACCGTCTCGGCCTCTTCTTTGGTATCCTTTGAGCCCTTGACCCACTTCACATTGAAAGTTTTGATCTGCTCGACGATGACCTCAGGGATATCCGAAGCACCGACCTTCTGACGCGTCATCGGGTCCACCATCTCGGTGCCCACGACCGCATTGATCGCCTCGGTCATCTCCTTGAAGAGCTTGATCGCTGCTGCATCCTGCTCGGCTTCATAAGTCGCGATGTCCGCCTTGAGCGACTTCTTCTGCGCCTCGTTCATATGAACTCGGCGTGAGAACTTGCGGGTGTTGATCACAATCCCGTTCGTACCCGCGCTCACTTCGAGTGAATCGTTCTTTACATCCTCGCCAGCACGCCCGAAGATCGCATGGAGCAGCTTCTCTTCCGGAGTCAACTCGGTCTTGCTCTTGGGCGAGACCTTCCCGACAAGAATATCGCCGGGCCCAACACGGGCACCGACACGGATCACGCCAGACTCATCAAGGTTCCGGAGCATCCGCTCGGAAACATTGGGGATATCACGCGTGAACTCTTCGCGTCCGAGCTTGGTCTCGCGGACCTCGACATCGTACGCGTTGATATGAATACTGGTAAACGCATCATCCTTGACCAGCCGCTCCGAGATCACGATCGCGTCTTCGAAGTTGTACCCGTCAAAGGTGTTGAACGCGACCATCGCGTTGCGTCCGATTGCAAGCTCGCCATTGAGTGTCGAAGCACCGTCAGCGATGACCTGACCCTCCTTGACCTTCTGCCCCTTCTTGACAATGGGGCGTTGGTTCTGGCAGGTGCGCTCATTGAGCCCAACAAACTTACGGAACACATACTCGTCCGCGTTATCAATAATGATCCGCATCGCATCGACATAGGTGACCGTGCCCGACCGTTTGGCCTTGATGAGCATGCCGGAATACTTCCCGACTTCCTTCTCCATACCAGTCGCCACGCAAGGCGGATCGACCTTAATCAAAGGCACCGCCTGGCGCTGCATGTTCGAGCCCATCAACGCACGGTTGGCGTCGTCATGCTCCAAGAACGGAATCAACGATGCCGAGATACCGATAAGCTGCTTGGGCGAGACATCAACATAGTCAATCTCTTTGGCCTTGAGCTCCGCGATCTCGCCATCGGCACGCGCAAGGACCAGCCCGGGCTTGAACTGCCCGTCCTCGTCCAAGACATCCGCCGGCGCAAGCACCGAGCGAATCTCTTCGTCCGCACGCAGGTTCACAACCTTCTTGGTCACCTCGCCGTCCTTGACCACGCGGTAAGGCGTGCGCAAGAACCCGTATTCATCGACCGTCGCATAAATCCCGAGCGAACAGATCAAACCAATGTTCGTCCCTTCGGGCGTCTCAATCGGACACACACGCCCGTAATGAGAAGTATGCACATCTCGAACCTCGAACCCGGCACGCTTGCGGTTCAACCCGCCAGGCCCAAGGGCCGAGAGTCGGCGTTCATGCACAAGCGTCGAGAGCGGGTTGGTCTGGTCGACCACCTGCGAGAGCTCGGATCGCCCGAAAAAGAAATCAATCGCAGAAGAAATCGACTTCGAGTTCACCAGATCCGCGATCTTGGCGACCTCTTCCGGGTCCTTCACACTCATCCGCTCTTGCACGGTTCGGCGCAACTTGAGTAGGCCCTTGCGGACCTCTTCAACGGCCAACTCATCGAGCGTGCGCAAACGGCGGTTGCCCAGATGGTCAATATCATCAATGTACGCGACAGGACGCTGAGTCTCTGGATCAAGCCGATTGCTCCGCAGGTCGAGCATGTACTGCACAACCTTCAAGAAATCGAGCCCGAGCAGGAACAACTGATCCGGCGCGATGTCCATATCAAACTTACGGTTGATACGGAAACGACCGACCTTGCCCAGACGATACCGGTTCTCGTCAAAGAACTTCTCGTGGAACAACTGCTTGGCCTTCTCAACCTGAGGCGGGTTCCCCGGACGCAACCGCGAATACACCTTCAACATCGCGCGATCATAATCACTCTCGACATTGGGCACATCGTCAAACTGCTCGAGCTTCTCTTCCGCGATCGTATTGAGAATCAGCGAATCCGACGGGTTCTGCACCACGCGGATCGTCTTGAGCCCCGAAGCCTTGATAGCCTCAGCGCCCTCTTCGCCGACCTGGCACCCGACATGGACGAGTTCTTCGCCCGATTCGGTGTCGATAATTGAAGCCGCTGCCCAATCCTCAGGATGCACATCCTTGGCTTTGATCTCGGAGACTTCATAGAACAGCCCGATGATCGCATCAGTCGATGCCACCGATTCGTCGAGACAGCGCAAGAAGGTCACCGCGGTGAGCTTGGTGCTCTGGTCGATCCGCATCGCCAGCACATCCTTCTTCGTGACTTCGAGCTCGATCCACGACCCGCGCTCAGGGATAATCCGCGCGCTGTGCAGCGGGCGGTCACCCTCGGACGACACAATCGAGAAATCAACGCCCGGCGAGCGATGCAACTGCGAAACAATCACACGCTCAGCACCGTTGACGATGTACTCGCCCCCGCCCATAAGCACAGGGAACTCGCCGAGATAAATATCCTCTTCGGGCAGATCACCGTGCGTCTCGCGCTTGAGCCGAAGACGCAACCGGAACGGATGACCATAAGTCAACCTCAACTCGCGGCATTCATCCGATGTATACCGAGGCTGCTCGAGTGAATAACTCACATACTCGAGCGACATCGTCTCGTCGTAAGATTCAATCGGAAAAATCTCCCGCAAGAGCGATTCGAGCCCAAACTCGAGATTCCGCTCATCGGGATTCTTCTGTGTCTGCAGGAATCGCTCGTAAGCAACCTCCTGAACCTGCCAGAGATCGGGGACTTTCGTCGCATCGCCTCGCTTTGCGAAACTCCGAACATTCCGAACACGCTGCATTTCGCGCACTTTAGTCGCTGCCATCCAAGCACCTCGTGATGGTTCTGAATCGCGGCTTGTGATTGTTGATCTCGAATAAGATCGCCAACCCTCAACCGGATTACTTCGTGAAAATATTTGGTAAAATGTGTTTGCCCATGCCGCTCAAGTATGCCGCCCGCTATGCCGATACCAGATACACCCGACCCTCTCAAATCATCCTCCGATGATTTCATGAGAACCGAATAAATATTCTAGCCTACGACGCGCAATAAAGCCACTCGGCACCGGATTTGCACCCAACACCGAGCCTACTCAAACCCGATCATATGGAACCGTCTGCCCCATCGATCTCCTCAAACGCGATCTACCAAATCTTAAAAACTCGTTCAACGCTCACCACCGCCCGAACAACACCCTAGTATCCCCTAATGTGCTGGACAAACGGACATTTACGCTCGACTCGTATCATCCCAGAATAAGCACCGCACTCACGCTGAGCCAAACGATTACCCCGCGTTTCCACGGGGCAATCATATTTTGTACGCCATCGGCATTGACCGACAACGAATAATCTCGATTAGGCGATTTCCATCTCAGCGCCAACCTCTTCGAGCTTGGTCTTGACTTCTTCGGCCTCTTCCTTGCTGGCGCCTTCCTTGACCTTGCCGCCGGCTTCTTCTGCCAACGCCTTAGCCTCTTTCAAGCCCAAACCGGTGATCTCACGGATCGCCTTGATGACCTGGATCTTGTTGCCCCCTGGGCTCTTGATGATAACATCAAACGCGGTCTGCTCAGCAGCCCCGCCGCCTTCATCACCACCGCCAGCAGCCATCATCACAGCGCCGCCCGCAGCAGCTTCGATGCCGTAGGTATCCTTCATGTAATCGCCAAGGTCAACAGCCTCCTTGAGGGTCAAGCCCGAGAGCTCGTCGCCGAGTTTGCTGATCTTCGCGTCAAATGTCTTTGCTTCGTCGGACATCGCCCAACTCCTTCATTATCTATGCACTCGCCGGAACACTCCAGCACTGTGCTTATTCGCTCATCCAAGAGGGGCCGAACGCTCGACTCTTTAACCCACATGCCTTTGATCTTGCCGATCAAATCACACGCTCATAGGGCCAGTCAGATGAATACGGATGTCTCGTAAACCGCCCAGGCGAATCTCTTTCAAGACCCGCCCGAACGGCATGTATACTTCTTACACCTTGGCGATCGCTTCGCCGCTTTCGAGCTTCTCTTCGATCGCTTTGAGGATCCCAGCAAGATTCGCGCCCGGCCCCTTGACCGAGGCAACCAACTTGCCACCAGGACCAAGAATCAACGCCACATCCTGCGCAATCGCTTCGTCGCGGGTTGGATACTTGCTCAACGCCTTGACACCCGCGTCGCCCTCGAAGAGCACGCCGCCAAGCACCGCACCCTTGAGTTCAACATCCGGGAACTTCTTGACAATCGAAACGATCTCGCGGGCAACCTCGACAACCGACTCAGCGCCATACGCCAGAGCATTCGCCCCGACAAGCACTTCTGAGAGCGGAGCCAAGCCGGTCTCGCCAAAGGCCCTGCCAAAGAGCTTGTTGCGAACAACAGTCACCTTGATTTCCTTCTTGGCCAACCCCGAACGAATCGCGTTGTTATCAATCGCCGCGACCCCACGCATACCAATCACCAAAGCGTCTTCATGATCGCCCAGCAAATCCTGGTACTCACGGATCATCATTTCCTTTACAGGCTTACTCATTCGATGACCCTTTCTTATTCAGCCGCTGCAGAAGCAGCGATTTGTACACCGGGCGTCATTGTGCCGCTGATGGTGATGCGTTTGACATACTCGCCCTTGACCGCTGCCGGCCGGGCCTTCTCAATCGTGTCGATAAAGTGCCCGTAGTTCTCAAGCAGATCACCCTCGGAGAAACTCATCCGACCGATCACCGCATGGACATTGCCGCCCTTGTCTGCACGATACTCAACCTTGCCCGCTGCGAACTCGCCGACCGCATCAGCAACCTTCGGGGTCACCGTACCGTTCTTAGGCGATGGCATCAGCCCCTTGGGACCAAGCACCCGACCGAGCTTCGAGATCACCCGCATCATATCAGGCGATGCGATCGCGACATCAAACTCGAACCAGCCGCCGTTGACCTTGGTCATCAACTCTTCGCCGCCGGCTTCAACAGCCCCGGCTGCAAGGCAATCCTTGACCTGATCCGACGCACAGAACGCGATGACCCGCTTGGCCTTGCCGATGCCCTTAGGCAACGAGACCGAACCACGCACCATCTGATCCGCGTGCTTGACATCAACCCCAAGGTGCATGCACACCTCGACCGCCTGATCAAACTTCGTCGGGATAAACTTCTTCAATGCTGCAAATGCTGCGTCTGCTTCGAGCGGAGCCGAAGGCACAAGCTTTGCATTTTCCTTTGCACGCTTACTTTCTGCCATCGTTTAGCCCTCCACCACAACGCCCATCGAACGGGCTGTACCCGCGATGATCCGTGCGCCTGCATCAATATCGTTCGAGTTGAGATCTTCGCCTTTTTCTTCAGCGATCTTCTTACACTGCTCGAAGGTGATCTTGCCGACCTTCTTCGAGTTGGGCTCGCCGGATCCTTTTTCGATCCCGGCCGCCTCCATAACCAACACGCTCGCGGGCGATGACTTGATCTCAAACTCAAACGAGCGATCGTTGTACACCGTGACGATACACCCAACGACCTTGCCGTTGAGTGCGCCAGTCGCCGCGTTAAACTGTTGAATAAACTGCCCCGGGTTCACACCCTTGGCACCAAGCACAGGACCCAAAGGAGGAGCAGGCGTCGCCTTCCCTCCCGGTGCCATCAGCTTGAACACTTCTGTCACTTCTTTTGCAGCCATAATATCTCCACCTCCCACATACCGCCCAAGCTTCTCTCTGATCTCTCCAAAGAGATCGCTCAAAGAGTCGCCCAAACACGCTGCCTCGGCCAGAAACAGCCCACCAAAGCAGCCCAAATGTGGTTCGTACGGTTAACCCAGACCCAGGCACATACCAAAATCAGGGCCCCGACTCTAGCCCACCCGAATCTCGCCATCCACAAATCTCATCCCAAATTGACACAATTCCGGTACTGCACAGCATTTCCGTCCCCCCGACATCATGCGAACAATAAAAAAACCAGCCCGTCGGCTGGTCACACAAGACAATCTGAATAGCTCCCCGAGCATCAATCCTCAGTCATATACCCCGCCCGGATCCAGTCCGAAGCCGCCGTCCCCGTCAACGCCGAATCCCAGTTTGATCGGCTTTGTTCGCGGGCCGCTGCTAAGAACGCGTCCGCGTCGGCCAACCCGAGATGCTGAGCATACGAGTCGAGATTTCGGCCGGGATCAGGAAAAAGCGATGTTTCAAGCTCGTCACCATCAACAAAGTCTTGATCGACCCATTCAGTGAAGTCGAGCCAAGAGCCATTCATTCTGAAAATATTATCATCAGACCCAAACCCAAACAATCTATTATTCTCGAACTCGTATCTATCAGAGTCGTCCACTTTGACCAACTCGAACGCCTCTCTCGATTGCCATAAGTTATCGTTAAATCGAACAAAGCCCTCAGTGTCGGTGTTTGACCGAATAGCTATGCCCCATTCGAACACCGCATTCCCATCAAGCTGAACATCACGAGCATTCCCAACGATCGTAAATGCCCAGTTCACGCTTCCGCCGTTGAGTTGAGCAACCACATTTTCTTTGAAGATCGCGTTGCTCGCACGCTCAATGTACACACCAACACCACTGCCATTTATACTGTCCGTCGCCAAAGGCCCGCCAAGAATCACATTCTTAGTAAGGCTCCCTGATGCCGCTTCTGCAGGCCAATCTAGGGTCATATATCCAAACCGCATCCCCAGCGGATTGGCATATACGAGATTTCGCGACGCATGCCCGCCGCTCCGCATCTGCACGCCAGCAGAACTCGCGCGAGAAATCACATTTCCATGAAACTCTACATCTGTGGCAGTAGTTTGCAAATAGACATTTTGATTAAACAATGTTGGCTCTGCCCCCGCAACCTCCGTGTTCCACCCGTTGTGATCGAACACATTCTCCTCAATGCGCACACCTATTGTTTCTGAAACAAACAAACCCTGAGAATGCCCCTGGGTACTCCAAGAATCAACAATCACCGATCGGCGAATGGCGAAGTTCCTGAAGTTTCCTTCTCCGCTCGCTTGGCAAACCACATTTACGGGAAACCCTTCTATACGACAATCTTCGATCAGTAGATTATCCCCGCTAGCAAGCCACACAATTCCCTTTGGCACAGCTTCGGTCGTGCGATCCGCGACCATGCTGATCCCAATAATCGCAACATTGCTTTCCTCTATCTGATACCCGCTGTTGAAAGCTTTTCCGCTTGAAACAACAAGCTTTGGCCGTTCGTCGCTCTCTCCATAAGAGGTAATCACCACCCGCTCTTCCTCGCTACGCCCAGATTTCGACCAATACCCGATCCCTTCATTCCACACATCACCCCGCTTGAGCAGCATCCAGTCCGCCGAATCATCCCGTATTAAACTCTTGGCATAGTCCAAACTCCGAACCGCTTGCGCTGGCGAAAAACCGCTGTTGGTATCGCGCCCCGTCGACGCTGATACAAACACAAACCGCGTATCAACGCTCGGCTCAAGCACCGACCACCCCTGATCGTTGATCTCCTGGGCCTGGGCCACCGAAACGCCCATGCCGGCGCAGAGCCCCAGTGCAGCGATCAAGCCCACACCCCTCTTCCCAAGAAAAGGTAAATCCTCAGAACCGGTCAGCGTGTTGAATATCGACATAGCTCGTATCCTCATTCGCGCCGGGGAACTCCAGACGCTCTCTCAACTATCAAAATCAGAAATCAACCAAGCAAGCTCAAAGATCAAATCGCCCGACTTCTCGACCGATTCATGCCCGCACAACCTGCCCTGCTTCACATCCGTATTCTCGGACCCTCCCAAAGGTATCCCATCTTCACACCAAAGCCATCAACTCCATCCTTGATTCCATAAAAAAACCCCACTCAACGGGGGGATTTGGCTCTAGACAAGCAGATTTGGCCAACAGCGACCATTCTATCGCCGAATCAACGCCGCCCGCATCTCGGTCACCACCATCGGATCAAGCCCATACCCCGCAGCTCGATCGATCATCTTGAGCGCAGGACCATTTCGCCCCTCCGCCTGCATCAACACCGCCACAGACAACCAAGCGCTCGGCGACGGGTTCCGGTTCCCCCATCCAACCACGCTCACCACCGCGTCACGCAAGGCTCGCTCAGAATCCGCAAAGATGCTCGTAGGCACCACGCTCTTGGCAAGCTCAGGCTCCATCGCATACGCATAGTTCACCAACGCAGCCCCGTCGCCCCGGTTCCCGACCCGGATCTTGGCGATCCCAAGCTCACGCACCGCGATCCAATCGTTGGGATACTCGCTCAGGTGCGCCCGATACGCATCGACCGCGATCTCAGGATCGCCGACCGACATCTCCAACCTCGCCACCTCTAAAGCCGACAAAGGCATCGCTTCAGGCAAAGAATCCGCATCCACAGGCGTCGTCGAATAGGAAGGATCAGTCGTCAACCCATTATTCGTCCCATAGATCGGCCCGCGATAATGCCCGGGCAACGAATACCTCCACCACGAATATCCAGACCCATAAAACCCATACCAAGGCGTCGCCCCCCAGTAATACCCAGACCACCCGTACCAATACACCGAATGCGATCCATTGGTCACGACATAATCCGTATACCCGTCCCCATCAAAGTCGCCATAGATATACCACCACCCGTACGGGCTCGAGTAATGGGTGTAATACGGATAATGCTGGTTATAGTAATGATGATTGCCCAGGTGTCCGCCATCGTGGTCGTAATCCCCGTCATCATCATCGCCGTCATGATCCGGGTCGTGATCGTCGTCGTGGGACTCGTCACCATCGCCGTCGTGATCCGCATGCCCGTCCCCATCCGTATGGGCCGAGTCATCCGACCCGCTGCCAGACCCATCATCAGCTGCGCCCAGCCCACCAACACCCGACTTGCCTCCATCAGTACTCCGCCCCTTGACACCGGTATCCCCCTTAGGCTTGGTTCGGCTGATATACGCATTCCGCGCCTTCTCAATGTCAAAGCCTCTCGGCGTGTCGTTCGAGCGAACCACAGGCCCACCCGTCAACCCCGATGCCGCCTGACGCCGAGTGCCCTGATTCACCACCCCGCCAGTCCCGCTGCCATTGCCCACACCAGGCAGCGTCGTCACGCCCGGCGAACGCGTCGGACGCGTTGTCGGCCTCGTGCTCGGCGTCGACCCAGGATTCACCCGTGTCCCCGGACGAACACCACCAGGTCGAGTCCCAGTACCGGTTCCAGGCTGTGTGCTCGGACGCGTGCCGGGCTTTGCCCCAGGCTTCGTGCCCGGATGCGTGCTCGGTCCAGTGCTCGGCTTTGTGCTCGGACGCGTGCTTGGTCGGCTCGGTTGACGCTTGGGCTGATGGCTCGGCCCGCTGCTGGGCCGACTGCTTGGCTTACTGCTTGGTTTCGTGCTCGGGCCCGATCGCCGACCCGAACTCGAGCGCGTCGCATGACTCGATGACCGACCCGATGAATGACCCGCCGAGCGACCCGACGAATGACCACCAGACGAATGACCGCCTCCATGACCAGAAGTCGGCCCCGATGCCATCGCAATCGGTCGGCTTGGCCGCTGAGTCCGCTGGGCAGGCACCGGGCGAGGAGCCGACGACTCGACCAGCTTCACAGGCTTGCCCTGCGCTTTCTTCGTCTGCTTTGTCGACCGCTTTACCGGCCGCTTTACCGACCGCTTCGCGACTTGCTGCTTAGCCCGCTTCGTAACCCGCTTGGCTTGCCTGCCCGTCGGCTTGGCCTGCTTGCGCACCGGCTTGACCGATTGTTTGACTGATTGCTTGACCGATTGCTTGGCCGACCGCTTGCGCACCGCCTTCGCAGGGCTTGCCTTGCCCTTATTCACCTTCTTAGGCGACTCTTCCCGAACCCCAATCGACTCACCGCCCGCTGCCAATGCGCCCGTAGGCACCATCGACAAAAACACACCCGCGCCAAGCATCATCGAGATGCCAAATCGTGAACCGATCGACATTTTGTTCATTCTGTTCATCTTCCGCTGCATGATGTGCTCCTATCTTGATCTATTCGTCCATTTTCACCGTCGGTTCCATCGAACGCCGACTCACGATTCTGCCTCAACCCACCCTCAACGCCCCACAACCCCCATCTTTCCCGCTATGCTCGATCCATGAAGATCACGAACCACATCGCGCTGCCCGCCATCCTCGCCCTCACGCTCGCCCTCCCACTCATCGGGTGCAACGCCATCCGAGGCGGCGGCGGCTCAGGAGGCTCATCGACCATCTTCTCAGATGCCAACCAAACCCGCTTCAAAGCCTCGTTCCCCATCAAAGCCTACACCTTCCACGACGATAACACCGCCGACATCTACCTCACCGACCTGACCGACCAAGAACTGACAACATTCTTCGCCCCAGACGCAGATTGGTCCTCGATCTCAGGCACCCTCGTCCAGATCCATCTCTTCCTCGATCCCAAGCCCGGCAAAACCCCCATCGAGCACACCGCCGCCACCGCAGCCATCCGCTACGCCATCATCGCCCAAGGGCAGATCGGTATCTACGACGGCGCAGGATTCATGCTCCCGGGCGCAAAGCCCGGCAAAGATTCCATCTCAGGCACCATCCACGCTGCCCCCCTGCGCCTCACCAGACAAACCCCCCAGTTCGCCGATTTATTCGGTGCCGCCAAGGCCGATCTCTCCTTCAAAGCCAAACTCAACGACGCCCAAGCCCCCGAACTCCGCGCCCGCCTCGACGCGATGGCTGCAAAAACAAGGCCCGTGCGTGAAGTCTCACACACGGGCCCATAAGTTCAAATCAGATCAAGTGCCGCCCTGCCCTTACGGGCACCCAGCACTAAACGCACTGAGGAACGCCGAGACATCGAAGAAGTTGAACTGCCCATCGCCTGTGAAGTCCGCGATCGGATCCTGAGCACCGAACGCGCTCAAGAACGCCGACACATCAAAGAAGTTGAGTTGCCCGTCCCCAGTGATATCCGCTGGGCATGCCGCCTCATTGCACAACTCGCTGGCGATCTGGAACGCATCGAACCCGCCTTCGACCAGCGAATCCGCACCCCCATCGCTCACCACAATCCTCGCCCGGAAGATCGCGCTCGGGTTCACAAAGTCAGCAATCACATACGACACCTCTTGCCATCCATTGGTGTTTTCGAATGTCTCAACAACTGTCCAAGTAATCCCGGCGTTGCTTGTGAACTCAACGCTCATCGAATCACCCGCAGACCCGACCATCCAGATTGACGCCCGGAACACCGCCGAATCCACAGCGCTGACATCAAGCAAAGGCGACAGCAGCGTCACCGAACCGCCATCAACATCCATCCCGTTGTTGTTCGAGGTCACATAGCACTTGCCCGATCCATCCGCATCCTCAGCAGGATCACCAAGCCCATGATCCGCAGGCACCGAACGAGCCCAGTTCCCCGCACTCGCGTTCGAGAAGGTTGACCACCCGCCGACAAACTCAAAGTCATCCTCAAAGACAACCACCAGATCATCAAGCGCAATCGTCGTGAACGCCTCGCTCGCCCCACCCGCAGGAACCGTAATCACCGTCCCCTCTTCATCCTCGATCGAAAAATAGTACGACAGGTCCGAACCACAATCCGAAGCCCCGAAGTTCCCCTCGTAAGTATCCCCGCCGGCATCACTCATCGCAGAGCCCACAAACCCCGACCCGCTGTCCACAAACATCGTCGGCGTCCCCTGCACGGTATGCCCCTGCAAGTTATCCATCACCAGCGTCGCCACGCTCGAACCCGTTGGGCTCACAAAGCTCGGCTCAAGCAACAGCGAAGCAACAATCGTCCGCGGCGCACAAATCCCAAGCGGATTCGCCAACGCAATCTGCAACCCACTATTAAAAATACTCGTCCCCTGATTCGAACCACCACCCGAGAAACAACCCGCGTTGGTATGAATCCCGAGCGACACATTCGCATTCTCGTCCACAATCGCAGAGCCAGAGTTGCCCCCGCTCGTATCCGTCTGATACCGCACCGTCGTCCCCGCCGTGCTGATCAAAGGCCCGACATGCGTCTTCTGCACCTGATTCCAGGTCGCCGGGATGGGTGACGAAACCGTCCCATACCCCGTAATCCGGATCGGACGCCCGTCAGTCACCGGCGGCGTCGTCGCCAAAGTATGACTCACACCCTGCGACTGTAACGGAGACAAACCCGTCGTCGAGTTGTCAAACACCCCAAAGACCGTCCAGTCATTCCCGATAAACACGCTATTGGTCGTCTGCACCGAACTCCCATCAAGCACATACTGATCCTGAGGCGGCGGATTCCGAGTCCCCCCACCACTACTCGACAAAGGCACATTGAACTGCACCACCTGCCCAGTGCCCGCATTGCAATGACCAGCCGTCAGAAAACAACTCCCCTGATCGCCAAACAACCACGCCGTGCAGCCCTGAGGCATCAGCCTCGCGTCCCGTCCATCAAAGGACAACACGCGATCATCCACACCAAAGCAGATCGAACGATCGGAAACCCGATCAGAAATCTCAAGCCCAATCACACGCACACGATTATTCTGATTCGAAGCATTCGGCGAGGCCATCAACTCCACCAGCACCGCATCCCCATTGAAGTACGCACTCGTATTGCCCCACTCAGCGAGCGAATCCACATCAAGATACTGCTCGTACCCATCCTCAAGCGAGGAAATCCGCAGATAACTCTCACGCACCTGATCCGTCGACTTGGCCAACAAAATCTCGCCAAACCGCACACGCACCCAGTCCGTATCCTCCGCCCGGAAGACCTGCGACCAGATCGGCACCTGCATCGCCCGCGCACGCATCTTGTCCGAGCTCATCGACACCTGCAAGTTCCCAGAATCCACCCGAAGCTCAACCTCGCGATACTTGGGCGCATCGACAAACACCTGCCCCCAGTCCACGCCCCCATCACCCCCATGGACAGCCTGAGGCTGACCCACAGCCAAGCCCGAACCCAACACGGGTCCCGCCAAACCCGCAATACAAGACAACGAAAGACCCAAAGCGCACACAAACTTCATTGCTGTTCCGATCTGTTGATATTCAACATACTGATATTCTGATTCTTTGATTCTGCACAACCTACGCACAACTCAAACACAAGCCAAACAAACCGCCCGTGTCGCACTTCACACGCACCACAGGGCAAGGCCACATCAATTATACTAGAAATCCCTCAAACCACAACCACAAATCCCACCATCATCCGCTCAATCTGCCCAAGGATTGTCCCCGCGATACCAACGATCAAGCGTCCCCTCCACCGCCCCCCGATAAAGCATCACCAACCGATCCTGATCCAGCCCATGCCCTTTGAGCGCGGGCCCGCTCATCGCATCGAACCCCTCCGGGTCCACCATCATCAGATCAGGATCCGCGATATTCGACTCCCCCCGATAATCCGTCTCGAACATCGTCCGCAGCGCCCAATACCGCGAGGCATACAACTCGAAAGCCTCCGCGTCCGAACTCGCCAGTTGATCCCCAAACCCCGGATTCGCCGACTCCTCTGGGCTCATATGGTCATCGCTCGTCACGATATCCGACCCAAAGAGAATCCGCCCGCTGTACCGATCCAGAAACGCGATCAACTCCGCCGAATCGTGCTTGCTCAACTCGCGGATCATCCACTTGGTCGCGCTCGTATCGAGAATCAACTTGGGATGCCGATCCAACAGCCCGCTCAAGAACCCCAAATCCTCAGGCCATCCCCCCATATGCGCCGCCAAACAAGGCATCCCCGTCGTCTCGATCAGCCGTTCGAGCGATTCGTACTGCGACGCCTTCGTCCCATACCGCCCTGCATCCTTATACATCGTCTGGAACCAGGTGTCGGGATCGGCGCAGTGCACCATCAGCATCATCCCCAGCCCCTTGGCCTTCTCCGCGATCCGGAGCTTCCACTCGCAATCAAACGGCACAATCTCCTGGGGCTCAATCCCCATCGTCGAGGCGTAGTCCAAAAGCCGAGGCGCGCCCCAGAACTTGAACATCCGCGCCCCGAGTTCATGCCAGCGATCCAGATTCTCCAGATACCCCTGCGTGTGTGCCCATTGACGATCCGCGTGCATGTATTCCGGGATCGCGACAAAGTGAATCCGATCCCCCATCACTTCCTTGACCGCGTTTGCCTGCGCGAGCTGTGTTTGCGAATACACGCGCTCGATGCCGTACAAATCGCACACCCGCCGATATACTTGCGCAGCCCGCGCCCCATTGATGTGCGCATGCCCATCGACAATCGGGCACACCGGTTCCCCAAGAACCTGACTCTGGGCGACATAGTCAAGCCCAAGCCGATTCGCTGCTGACGGATTCACAACCTTCTCTTGTTCCTTTGCCAATGCACACACTCCCAAACCACCCGGCTTCCTCTACAAACCGTGCTCCCCAAATGATAGACCACCCAACACCAACCCCACCCATCACGCCGAGCCACCAATCGCTCAACATCGCTCTCGCCCACGACTGGCTCGTGGGCCGACGCGGCGGCGAGCTCGTCCTCGATGCCATCATCAACACCATCAACCAAGACCAACACCGCATCACCAGCATCTATTGCATGTTCGACACGGGCAAACCCATCACCGACGCCATCGACGCGCTGCCCAAATCCGTCTCCAAACTCAACAAATACCCCCCCGCCCTCCGCCGATGGCTCCTCTTCCGCTACCCCAGCGCCGTCCGCGCCCTCTCGCGCCAACTCGCGAGCGATCACGCCAAATCTCCGATCGATCTCATCATCTCCACCCACTCGGCAGCCATCAAAGCCATCGAATCCTCACCCAAACCAGACCAACAAATCCCCCACCTGTGCTACTGCCACACCCCCGCCCGGTACCTCTGGTCCCAAGGCTCGCTCTACAACGCCCCCGGACTCAAAGGCTCGCTCCGATCCCTCGGGCTCTGGGCAGCCACGCCAACCCTGCGCGAATGGGATCGAAAAACCGCCGACGCGGTCACCCAGTTCATCGCCAACTCGACCCACACCGCCCAACAAATCAAAGAACACTACACCCGCGACTCGATCGTCATCCACCCACCCGTCCGCACCGACTTCTTCACCCTCCCCGACCCTGAATCAACCCCCGCCCCCGAGCGCACCGATGCCCTGCTCCTGGTGAGCGCACTCGAACCCTACAAGCGCGTCGATCTCGCCATCGACGCTGCTGCCCTGGCCAATCGCGAACTGCTCATCGTCGGCTCAGGCTCGCACAACGCCCATCTCCGCAAGCACGCCCGAAAAGCCCGCGCAAAGCACGGCTCACGCGCCCTCATCCGATTCCTCGGGCAACTCACCGACTCCCAGCTCCGCACCCAATACCAATCCGCCAGCGCCTTCCTCTTCCCCCAGATCGAAGACTTCGGCATCACCGCCGTCGAAGCACAAGCCTCAGGATGCCCGGTCATCGCCCGACGAGCCGGCGGCGCCCTCGATACCATCGAAGACGCTTCAACGGGCACCTTCTTCGACGAACCAACCCCCGAAGCCATCGCCCATGCCATCGAGCGGGTCCCCGCATCCCAAGACACACCACAGCACTGCCGGACCAACGCCCTGCGGTTCAGTGAATCGGTTTTTATTCAAAGAATGAGCGACCTGATTCATCAGCTGGTCAACCAACAAATCAGTCAAGCCCATTGAGCGAGCTATCCCGCTCGATCTGCACCTGCTCGTTGTTGTGCATCACCGCGACCACCACCCCGACGAACAACTCCATCTCCGATTCGAGATCAATCCGGCGCAGCACCTCGCAATCGAACCAGGTCATGCACCGCATCAGAATCGGCGAACCCGTCACCAGCTTCTGGGTCTCCACCGCATCAAACGGATCGTCCTCATCCACCGAGAGATACTCTGTAGGCACCGAATCCGTGCTCCGGAATCGCCGGGCGACGAGTTTATCGCTCGGCTCAACGATCCCGATCGCAAACGAACGAGAATCACGGATCAACGGATCAATCTTGTGCCCCTTGCGAGCAGCAACACAAATCAACATCGGATCAGCACAGCACTGAACCACCGAATGCACCAGCATCCCGCTGCGCACGCCGTCGTTGGCTGCCGTCATGAGATAACACCCACTCGGCAATCGAGTGAGCGCGCCATCGACGAGTTGATTCTGCTGTTCGTCCATACGCTCAGAAACGCCCGGCTGGGCATCGCGAACATCCCACGATCTCCAACTGATTCGCCCCATCCCCACGCGGAGATGCCTTGAATTCCCATATTGGGGATGAATCAGAGAGATCATCGACGCAATTTTTTCCCGACTTGGGATTCATTGACAATCTGAACAACCCAGGCGCACCCCTTGCGCTCCAGCCTCTAAGTTCTTGTCCAACCAAGCCCTATCGCTCCGATACGCCCTATACACATGGTGGATCACCAATCCAACTATCCACACCCGATCCCCAATCTCTCAAAGAATGGGTCGAACGGGTTGCGTTGTGGGTCATTGTGGGCGATAATCCCACCAATGAACACCACAGGGGTCACAAGCCGTGCCATTCACCGGACAAGCAGAAGCCAATATCGATGCGAAGCAGCGTCTGGCGATTCCTGCAAAGTTCCGCAACAGGTGGGATCCCCAAACCGAAGGCACCACATGGTTCTGCATCCCCTGGCCTCAAACCGGCTCGCTCCGACTCTATACCCAGAAGATGCACAACGAACTCTTCACCGCGGGTCGGCGAGACCCGAGCCTGACCCCCAACGAGGACCAAGCCGAGCTCGATGTGATTCTCCACGCAGTCACCGAGGAAGTGGACATCGATGCCAACAACCGAATCCGCTTACCCAAGTGGCAGGTCGAGCAGCTGGGCTTGCCCAAAGAAGTGATTGTCCTCGGAGCCGGCGATCGACTCGAGATCAGAGCCCGGGATCAATGGCAGGCAGAGTTCAACGATCGGCTCGCCAAGATGTCCGATCTGGCATCCAAACTCGCCAAGAGGAATCCTTCCTGACCCAGAACACACAAAACACGCGTCCCTTGGACATCCCCGGAAGGGATGCCCAGGGGCGCACCAAGCAAGTCGAAACCGAAACCCACAGACGGGAATCCAATCGACCCACCATCGTCCCAATGAGCCACCACTCAACCGGACGAGACAATCAGAACTGAGTCCACGCTGGTGAGGGGTGATTTCGCCCTCTTGACCCACCAAGGACGGGAGCCGCGGCAAGGACGCCGCGAACTCACAGGATCATGCTTCCGACGGGAGGCACCCAAGCACCGACCCAGTTCACTCCGCAAGACCCGGCTGACCCACCACCAGCCGGGTTTTTCTCTGCCCCCACAACTCAAGCAGGTGCCGGGTGCCGTGGAGGTGTCGTCCCCGACTCCTCCACGATCTTAAGCCTCAGTACAAATACCAAAGAAATGCAGGAGCCGAAGACGCCTCCAACATGGCACCCAGAAAGAGCGTAGGATGATGATTCACAATCCCCATGTCCAGCGAGTCCGGCCATTAGAGAACCCGCCGGGTGCCCCGACTCGCCGTCTTCGGCGCAGTCGGGCGAGAAGAACGATCGGAGGGCGGATAAATAAATCATTCCCCAAAACCAAAATGGAGAACCGATGAACGAACAGAGCCGAACAGGCAAAGCCCCGACTGCGCTCAATGCAGCGAGTCGGGGCACCCGGCTGAACAAACATCTGAGCCTAGGAGTTTCACTGATGAAGACAATGAATCCATCTTTATTTTTTCTTCTTTGTAAAAGCCTCGTGAATCGCTGCAAACGGCAAACAAACTAGCATTACTACACAAATGATTAGGGGAATTCCAATGATGAAAAAACTCGCGACACCAGTTACAGTACCAAATATATTTCTTAGAGTTTCCATATAAACGCCCTTTCAAAATCAAATAAAACTCTGACTCTACTTAAACTCTCATCTTGTACCCATTAGCTCAAGGGATTGAGTTCACAACCTTGCCGCTTTTGTCTATCAGTTGAATGGCAGGGACTTGACTATTCACTCCTAATCCAATTCTCAATTGTTTATTTTCATCATACACAAGAAACTCTGAACCTTCATCAATGGCCCGAATTGCGATTCTTTCTTGCCCATTCTCATCAAACTGAATTACCCATGAACCTTCTGCGGTCACCATAAATCCCTGTCGTACTACCCCGTCAGAACCAGCCTGAACAAATGATGATTTTTCACCTTGGACATACATGGCCATTCGTCTTATCCCATTCTCATCAACAAACTCTATATTTGAACTGCCGGGCTCTTCAGATATTGAAAGCCTTTCCTGTCCACTTTTATCAATCTGAATTATCCTTGGCCCAACATCAGTCACTCCCATCACCATTCTTGGCTTGCTCTTCTCATCAAACTGTACTATTCCTGGACCGTCAGAATCTGTTGCAATTCCAATCCTCTGTTTTCCATTATCATCGTATTGATTTATTGCCGTTCCATTGGCATCAGTTGCAATTCGTAGCCTTGGCCTACCCTCACTATCTGATTGGTAAAAAACTGGCCCCTCATCACTTGAACTCAACAGCGTGCTTGGATTGCCCAACTCATCAAACAACGAAATCACAGACCCCTCTTCATTCGCACCCAAAGCCAAACGCATTTTCCCATCTTTGTCAACTAGCAACACACCTGCCCTGTTATCTGCTGACGCTTTAATTTCTACTCTGAGAATTCCATTCTCATCAATTTGTTGGAACGCTGGCCCATCCGAAGAGGCGACTAATGCATTTCTTATCTGACCATCAACATCCCGTTGGCTGATGATTGATCCATTGGCCCCACTCGTGATTGCTGTACGAGCTTCTCCATTTTCATCATACTGAATTAATTGAGAACCATCAGCATTCACTGCGAGCAATAACCTCTTGCCCCCCCCCTCGTCCATTTGATAAAACCTAGGCCCACTGGCTTCCACTTCCATTACCATTCTTACCGTACCGTTTTCATCTACAACCTCAAACTTCTCAGCACGAACAACCTTGGACTCTGGTGCTGTCAATCCAATAGACAGCCCAACCCCAATTATCGCCAATGAAGCGATAGCTATCCCCCGCCATCGCTTCGCCGTCTTTTCAATGCGAGTCAAACGAGCATCCAATGCCTGTAAATCTGTTGTTATTTTCATACACTGAGTATATCAGTTGGCACAATATGAATGGACAAGAACCCTACAAAATTCACATTGGATAGACTGAAAATGAACGGAATCCCACAATTCTCTTTGCCGGGTGCCCCGACTCGCCGTCTTCGGCGCAGTCGGGCGAGAAGAACGATCGGAGGGCAGACAAATGAATCATTCCTTCAAACCCAAGATGGCAAGCGAATGAACACAGAAAACCAAGCACCCAAAGACCCGACTGCGCTCAAGGCAGCGAGTCGGGGCACCCACCCCCACCAGACCCAAGACAGCACCCAGTATGGTCAAACACGCCCTTGCTCGGGATTCGCCCTTCGAGCCGATCACGATAGAAATCTGGTTTCGATCGGTAAAGCTCGGCGCAAGGTGGGCAATGGCAGAAATACACCTCCTCGCCCTCGACATCAATCGCCCGCGCCCGAGACTTGGGCTTCTCCGCCAAGCATGTTGGGCAGACAATCAAATCGCCGGTTTCTGCCAGATACCTCTCGGGCTCTTCCAGAAACACATCGACACACCCCCCACAACAAAACGGATGCGTTTCGCCCTGATAGGTGTGCATGCTCGCATCACCCGGTGCAATCCCAAGCCGCACCAAAGAACACCCGCAAGTTCGACAAATCAGTGTACCCATTCCATCCTCCCGCCCGGCTGCTTATCGCGCCGTGCTGACCAATCCCGCATTTCATTCATCGCCAACATCGCCGAGCACAATCGCACCCGCCTGATACCCAACCCGCGACACCACACCCGACAACTCATCGGCCGATGGTGGATTGGAGGTGTCGTAGCGAACCTGAGCCGTACCATCCTCATACGAGATCGCGATCTCAAGCACGCCGGGCACCTTGACCAACTCATTGCGAAGCGAGATCGTGCACGCCTCGCAGGTCATCCCCTCGATCCCAAATGAGGCAACCGCGATCTGATCACTCGCGCCAACATCTCCGATCGCCTGATCCTTGGGCAGCAGATACCCAACATACTTGGGGAACGACGCCGAAGCGATCACAAACACCGTCGCCACCCAGAGCATCGACCGATTGAACCGCTGCATCTTCCGATTCGGAACCGCGCACGCCGCCCCTTCCGCGCAGTGAGGCTTGCGGAAATACACCACATAAAAACTCGCACCAAGAAGCACCGTGGTGATCCCCAAGAATAGCCAACGATAGTGCTCGAACCACGCCGAAACCCCGCCCGCCGACATCCCGAACACAATCAAACCCAGCGGCAACCAACAGCACGCCGACGCCGCCAATGCTGCCGCCATCGAGCCGCCCACCGCGAGCACCCCGGTGCGCTGCCTCGCGATCTCACCAGCATCACACGATTCCTCGGCTGAATCCCCATGCGCCCCGCCCCCACAACAATCCTCGAACGCCTCGTCATGCCCATCAGCATCATCACCAGAACCATCGCCCCCATGCTCCGCCAACGCAATCTTGACATACTTCCCCACCGTGCCCAAGCAGCAGGTCCCCTTGGGGCTCTTGGTATCACACCAGCACGCAACCTTCATCCGCCCCTTGATATCATCAAGCACCGTGCTCTGCCCGGTCTCTTGCACCTGGGCGTTGATCTCTTCGATCGTGTGATCGAAGCAATAGCACACATGCCTCGGCGACGATCGCTCCTTGACCCCAACACGCACACGCAGATCATCCTTCACAAAGATCGTCCCACCATCCCCAAAGTACACCGTGTCACAATCAATCGAATCGCAAAACCGAAACTGCTCATCGGTGATCCGATCAACAATCCCCTCCTTGAGCAACGACTCAAGCGTGATCTGCCCGACCTTGCTCCCCTTGTTCCCACACTGCGGGCAGTTCAATCCGCCCCCGTTCGATGTCGTATCAGTCATCCAAAGTTTCCTTTCAGTCCGAACTATTCATTCCTAACTATGCTTGAGCATCGAAGACAGCGCCTTCATCGCCGAACCCATCCGATCCTCCGCATCGGGCTGCCCGCAGCTCGTCAAGCAGTTCAACAACTCATCCTCGACCAACTTCACCGTCACCCGATTGAGCGCCGAGCGAATCGCAGCCGTCTGCGTAAGGATGTCATCACAACACCTCCGCTCCTCAACCATCCGCTTGACCGCCCGCACATGCCCCTCGATTCGGCTCAACCCATTGACGATGCTCTTCATACTCTCATCAGAGAGATAGTCATGCTCAACAGCGTTCCTGCATACCTTTGATTTCATCATGGCACTCCCTTTCACCAACCAATATCCCCCCCGGGGGGATTATTCCCTTCAATCTTCAAAACTCCGAAAACACCCCCCTACGCCAACAGACATTCAATCAACGAGGGCCTCGCCATAAAAAAACCGACGCCCAAGCGTCGGTCAACTCACCGCAAACATTTCCCAAACCACTCACCCCGCCCGACGATACTTGCGCTCGCGTCGCCCATCAATCCCGATCTGCCCGGCTCGTCGGTTCACGCCGCCGGCCTGCTGACGAATCGGCCTGCGTCGACGCGTTGGATGCACCACGCCCCCGACAATCGTCCCCGGCATCCGAGCAAGCATCGTCGCAGCACACACCGCGCACAACGCAACCCACCGAGAATGCCCACGCTGATCATTCACCACACGCACACGCATCACACGCTTGGCACCATGCCCGCAGCAAGGACACGCATACCCGCCCCGCCGACGCTGGTTCACCCCGTCAAGCCCTAGGTCTCGATCAACCACCGAAACCCGCCTGGCGGGCTCGCCGAACTCCTCGTGCGCAGATTCACCCATCGGCTCAGCCATCGGCTCAGCCTTGGGCATCGGCTCACAAACCGTCTGATCCACAAACGCATACCCTGTATATGAATCTGGTTCGATTGATAACTCGTTCATCTGCTGTGTCCCCAAAATGGAATCCTTTCCGTCGATAGACCCACTTCGTCTTTCGGCTTCAATCCCCTCCAGTTTCACCCCCTCTGCCCGATCCCCACAGAATCGCAAGAGTTCTCGGACCTCCACACAAAAAACCCGCTGTCACACAGACAACGGGTCATTCATAAACAAACTGCAAAGTCCGAAAACCGAATCAGAAAACCAAGAAAATCAGTCCTCCGCTTCGACCAACTCCAACGCCTCGACCTGCTCGTCATCAAGTTCAACAACCTTCTCGATCACAATCGGCTCGATCGGCACATCGCCCATCCCCGCCCGTGTCCCGGTTGTCACCACCCGGATCTTGTCCACCACATCCATCCCCTTGACCACACGCCCGAACACGGCGTACGCCGCCCCGCCTCGCGGGGTGTCAAGGAACGGGTTATCAACCACATTGATGAAGAACTGCGAGGTCGCCGAATCAGGAGCACTCGTCCGCGCCATCGCGATCGAACCCCGCACATTCTTGAGCCCATTGGTCCATTCATTCTCGATCGGGCTCTTCGTCTCCTTGCGGCTCATATCCGCCTCGAACCCGCCGCCTTGGATCATAAAACCCTCGATGACCCGGTGAAAAATCGTCCCGTTGTAATACTCCGACTCGACATACCCCTGGAAGTTGGCCGTCGAAATCGGGGCCGCCTCGTTGTTGAGTTCAAGATAGAGATCACCCTTCGATGTCGTCATTTTGAAATACACAAACTTCTCCTCTTCCTTCGAATCGCTCTTCGAATCATCATCCCCATGCCCACCAGCGTGCTCATGACCAGAAACCGCAGGCTGCGCCTGCTTGCCGCCATCACCCTCAGGCTGCACCGCAAACGCCGCGATCACCAACATTGTCAACACCAACACACCCGCAACAACAGATTTCATAGCCATTTCTCCTGAGTAAAAAAGTCCCGTTGCACTACTCTAGCACACCGAGACCTCATCGACAAACCCCGCCATCAACCCAACCCCCGACTCAAGGCCCCTTCGCCCGTGGCCCACGCCCAGGCACCGCCAAGCCATAGTCCACCCCCGCCAGCCCCCGGAAAGTCCACCGATACCGCTGATTCACCAGCGTCGGATCACCCAACCCGCCCATCGGCACCGGAAAAGTATCCAAAGGCTTATAAGTCTGTTTCCAAGGCTGCAGGCCATATTCAATCACGACCGAAGGATTCGCATCACCCGAAGCCCAACTATTCACCGACCCATCAAACATCAACTTCTCAGCCCGAGCATGGTTGTACGCAAAGTAAGGCACCGGTGCCTGCTCGCGATCAAACTCCTCAAACATCCACACCTTCTGCGATGGAAAAGCAACCTCATCAATCGTCCGCCGCCCCAATGGCACCGAGCTACTCCCTGTAAACAAATGAGGTGAATCAGAGACTGGAAGATATCGATTCCCAGCGAGTCCGCCATTCCAAGAATCGGGCACATTCTGATAACTCGTCGCAAAGGCCCAACGCTGAACAACCGCTGGGAGTGGCCAGTTCCCATCCGTGTCATACCCACTAGCAGGCGGCTGACCATCTGCATACGGAAAGCCGCTGCCATCCTCTTGATACGCCAACGGATTCGCCGACCAATTCAACTGATTCGCATCCGCAGGATCTATAAACCGCGTGCTCTCCAACGGCTCATTCAGAAAATCAACCAACACCAAATGGTTATACCGACGGTGCGGCAGCCTTGAGCTAAAGGTCCGTATTTTCGTCATTCCAAAAATTCGCCCTGTCCGGCGCATGAGAATTTCTGTACTCTGATAAGCCGCCGCCTGCTGGTCTGAGCCCGGCGTTCTTGTCCCCCCCCAAGGCATCACATAAGTCTCCCCCGCCCGCCACGAATAGCTAAACAGGTTCCCCTGATTGAAAAACCCATACGCCGCAGCCCCCTGCCCAATCGACATCAAGTTCGCCGTACTCCCCGCACCACGCATCTGCCCCCGCACCTGCCTCAAAGTCGGCCCCATCGTCATACCAATCATCGAAAGCACCAGCACCACCGCCGCGCACTCGACCATACTAAAACCGCGTCTATTCTGCATATCTTGACTCCATTTCATAAAACTGAACCGACCCTAAAACTGAATATCCAAATGATTGCCGAACGATTCTTTCACATCAAGGACTCTTCGCTTGAGCCCCACCAGGAGCCATCAGCCGATAGTCCACCCCCGCCAATCCACGGAAAGTCCACCGGTACCGCTGGCTCAACAAGGTCGGATCACCCAACCCGCCCAGAGGCACCGGGAAAGTATCCAATGGCACATAAGTCTGCGTCCAAGGCTGTAGGCCATATTCAATCACCACCGATGGGAGCGCATCTCCGCTCCGCCAACTATTGACCGACCCATCAAACATCAACTTCTCGCTCCGAGCATGGTCATATCCAAAGTAAGGATTCCCCTTCTGCTCGCGATCAAACTCCTCGAACATCCACACCTTCTGCGATGGAAAAGCAACCTCATCAATCGTCCGCCGGCCCAGTGGGATATTGCCCCCCCCCTGAAAAAGATGTGGCGTTGAATCAATCGGTCGGTACCGATTCCAGACAGGACCATTCCACGCATCAGTCACCACCTGATAACTCGATGTAAAGGCCCAACGCTGAACAACCGCTGGGATTGGCCAGTTTCCATCCGTGTCATACCCCTCGTCCGCAGGCTGACCATCTGCATACGGAAAACCACTGCCTTCTCCTATATATGCCAACGGATTCGCCGTCCAATACAACTGATTCGCATCCGCAGGATCGATGTATTTCGCAGTGTCCACAGGCTCATCGAGAAAATCAATGAGCACAAGATGGCTAAATCTTTTATGAGGGATACGCGCAGTGGATCTCCGAATTTTCGTCGCTCCATTAATCCGCCCTGTCCGACGCATCAGAATCTCTTGATTCTGATCCGCTGCCGCCTCTTGATCTGAGGCCGGCCTCCGAATCTGCCCCGTCGGCAACACATAACTCCCACCCGCCCGCCAAGAATAACTAAACAATCGCCCCTGATTAAAAAACCCATACGCCGCAGCCCCCTGCCCGATCGACATCAAGTTCGCCGTACTCCCCGCCCCGCGCATCTGCCCCCGCACCTGCCTCAAAGTCGGCCCCATCGTCATCCCAATCATCGAAAGCACCAGCACCACCGCTGCACATTCGACCATACTAAAACCACGCCGACACTCGGCACGCCGCACATTTCGCGCTGTCATATCCAACTCCAATATAAACAAAAATAACTTCGGCCCGTCCACTTCACCAGCGTCCGCCTGAACCAATCGGCTCCACAGCGATATCCCGACGCAAGAGACTATCCGTCTCAAACGCCTCGCAAGTTGCATTCATATCTTATAAATTCACGCCCAATCGGCGACAGATTCAATCAAGCCCGTCCGAATCGTCCATTTCCTGCGTGAAATCAATCAATAACTCCAGCGCACGCTCCGCAAAGTCCCCCGGCACCAAAACCTTGACCACCCCAGGCGTCTCCGCACGAAAACCCGCCGTCATCGCACCAACGACCTGCGCCGGGATCCCCGCTTCGCTCAGCATATTCTTGGTCAGCACCGCCTCGAACTCTGTCGGATACCGCGCCACAACCACCGGCTCATCATGTCCCTTGTTTGTATCACTCATACAGTATTCTAGGCAATCCCAATCACTCCAAGCCCACACCACGCAATTCCTCCCCCCGATCTCCAATAACCTATCAAAACCAAGCGAACTTCAAGTTTCGCCTTTCACCAAACACCTACTTTGATTAGGATACACCCAATGCCACGCACACCCAGCCCATCCCGCTGCTTCTCCCTCGCGCTCCCCGCCGCCCTCGCACTCATCACCTTCGTCTCCCCGCTGGCAGCCCAGCAACCCGAAGACGACCGCAAACACACACTCAAAGGCCCATCCGTCCCCGTCGAAACCCAACACACCCTCGGCTCAACAACAATGTCCGGCGAGTTCATCCCCGTCGAAGGGCGACCAGAACTCGCCGCCTTCGCACTCGTCACCAACGACCCCAACGACCTCGCCAGTGCCCGCGATCTCGAAAACAAACGCATCTTCGACCTCACCGTTTTTCTCGTCGATGAAATCGACGCCGTCCGCGAGATCACCGACGCCAACGACGCCGGCAACGAAACCCAAGCCGCCGTCCTCCTCGCCCAGCTCCGCCAACGCTACGAACCCGATCTCCCCCGCGACCCCTTGGCCCCCGAACTCGAAAAAATGCTCGACGCCGACCAGATCGCCGAGTTCCACCGCATCATCAACGACTACTGGCTCCGCTGGGCCGCTGCCGAATCCGGCTCGATGAATCTCACCCCCAACTCCCGCACCTACAAAAAAACCGAGCACAAACTCAACAACCAACTCTTCCACCAAGACATCGGCGAAGCCTACGGCTCCTCCCTCAAACGCTACCGCGATACCATCGACGCCATCACCACCGCCGTCCAACCAACCAAAGCCCAGCAGGACCAAATCCGCGAGATGATCATCGAGCACATCAAACAAACCCGCCTCAAAGCCACCAACAAGCAACGCCTTGACCTAATGACCGATATCTATCATCTTTTCGACGAAGATCAACAAGAAACATTTTTCCGATTTATGACCTCTCTTGCAATCGACCGAAATGGATAACCCAATCATGCCCACCATACTGATGCCCAACTCATTCGCCCGCTCCCTCGCCATCACCTTGCTGGCGTTGGCCCTCTCCACCTCGGCCAACGCCGACGATCACGACAAATCCTGCTACGACCCCCAAATCCTCGACTCAAACGACCAGTTCACCAACCCCACCTTCCTCAAAATCAACAACGGGCTCGCCTACATCATCGACAACAACCAAAGCGATCTTGTCGTCGTCGATCTACAAGCCCTCGGCTTCCCGACCCTCAGCCGAACCTCCGAGTTCAATAGCCTCAACAACATCACATTCAACGGCAACACCGCCTACCTCTCCTTCGGCTCACCAGACACACTCAGCGACCAACACTTCGCCGTCTGGGACATCGAAGACCCCACCGACCCCTGGTTCATCCGCCCCTACGACACCAGCTCATCCTCCACCCGCCTGCTCGTCCACAACAACACCCTCTTCCACTCCGCCAACCTCGCCCTCAATGTCGCCCGCCAACGCGCACCAAGAATCGAACAATCAATCTTCCCCAACCTCCCCGGCACCATCCTCCACACCATCAACAACACCGCCTACACCAACCGCCTCGCAACCCTCGACATCACCGACACCGCCAACATCATCGAACTCACCCCCCCACTCTTCGGCATGTTCGCCGACCAGATCATCTCCCACTCCAACATCATCTTCGCACGCTCTGAATCCCTCATCACCATCTACGACCACTCCAACCCCACCAACCTCATCGAAACAAACACCATCGACCTCCCCGGCGTCACCGACTTCGTCCTCCGAGCCTTCATCCTCTTCGCCACCACTCCCGAGGGCATCCAGGTCTTCGATGTCTCCAACCCAAACTCCCCATTCCAAATCGCCACCTACCCCGTCCAGTTCGGACTGGTTTCCCCCACCCAAATCGAACTCGTCGGCAACACCTTCTACACCCTCGACTCCCTCAACAACCTCGCCTCATTCAACTTCAAAACCAACCCCGTCGCCACACACGCCACCACCGACGCAGCCAACGAAATCAAGCTCGTCGGCAACCTCGCCCTCCTCGCGACTGACGCCGGCATGGACATCTTCGACATCTCCAATCCCCAACTCCCCACCCTGCTCTCCACCTTCCCCACCAACAACACCGCTGTAGGCATCGACGCCGTAGGCTCCACCGCCTACATCGCCACCCACCAAGCCGGGCTCGACATCGTTGATTTCTCCGATCCATCCAACCCAACCCTCATCACCAACTTCGACTCGGGCCGATCCGCCCAGGATGTCCAGATCATCGACAACCTCGCCTATGTCGTCGATCGAATCGACGGCCTCAACATCCTCGACATCACCGACCCCGCTGCCCCCCAACTCATCTCCATCACCAACACCCCAGGCTGGGCCAGCGACATCACGATCTACCAAAACGACACCCAACGCCTCGCCATCATCCCCCACGGACGCTTCGACCTCCAAATCCTCGATGTCACCAACCCATCAACCCCCACGATCATCTCCACCATCACGCCACTGGTTCCGACAACCGCCGATGGAATCCGATCTGCAACGGTTCACGACAATCTGCTCTATACCAGCGAAAACTCGTCAGGCTACCGCGTCTTCGAGTTCTCCGACCCTGCCTTGCCCGTCGAACTCGCCACCATCAACACCGACATACCAGGTGCCGCCGGGCGAAGCAATCACATCGCCATCCAAGGCTCACGCCTCCTCCTCGCCAACGGCTCCGCAGGCTTCTCCATCTACGACAACACCGACCCCCTCAACCCCAACCTCATCCTCAACCACCCCGGAGGAGGAGGTTTCTACCAAAGAATCTCCCTCCGCGACAACCTCGCCTACACCGCAGTCTTCAACGGCGGGTTCCGCATCATCGACCCCCTCGGCTGCTTCGTCCCCTGCACCCCAGACTTCAACAACGACGGCACACTCAACTTCCTCGACATCTCCGCCTTCATCACCGCCCTCGATTCACAAGACCCAACCGCCGACATCAACGCCGACGCCCGATGGAACTTCTTCGACATCTCCACCTTCCTCACCCTCTTCGCCCAAGGCTGCCCATAAACCAAACGACGCAACAACTCGGACTTAAACAATGATTAAACTCAGCAAGCTTCCAGAAATATGCTTTCATTGAGCACCACCCATCGTAGAATGGTCGCATGAACACATATACACTCGCAGGCAAGATTCGCCACATCATTAATCTATGTATCTTCTCGCTCCTCCTGCTCACAACCACCCATGCAAGAGCGCACGACATCGTCTGCCCCCCTCCCGAACTCATCGGCAGCGTCGGTATGCCCGCGACCGCAGCCTACTTCGTCTTCGACCAGACCACCGCCTACATCATGGTTGAAGGCCCCCAACTCATCCTGGTCGATATCGCCGACCCCGCCAACCTTACAATCGTCGGCTCCACCGACATCCCCCAAATCTCCACATGGATCGCCGCAGAAGTCTACCAAGACACCCTCTACATCTTCGATGACAACGCCTTCCTCATCATCGATGTCTCCGACCCAACCGCCCCACAATACATCGCGACCTACACCACAAACACCCCCGCCACCGATGTCGCCACACTCCACAACGGGTACATGTACATCGGAACAGCATCAAGAACCTTGGAGATCATTGATCTCTCCGATCCCCTCGCCCCAGCCTTCGTATCAATCGAATCAGACCACGAAGGACTCCTCGCCGTCATCGATGGCATCGGGTACACCACCCAAGCCCAAGCCGTCGACCTCTCGGACCCGCTCAACCCAACCCCACTCGCGACCGCACCCCAGAGCACAAGGTATCTCCGTTACCACAGAGACCAAAATATCTTCTACGCCCTGAAGACTGATCGCGGCGCGACGATTGATATCTCAGACCCACTCAATCCGACGCTCCTCCTAAACGGCGCGGGTATATCGTCCCTAGGCCCGCAGACCTTCGCCTCCCACGGCTCGCTCATATTCAGTATCAGGAACGCGAGCTCGGATGTCGGAGTGACCGATATCTCCAACCCATTCCAATCCGATTTCATCAACAGCATCAGCATCGGACTCCAATACCCTCAGTCTCCAAATCAAATCCACGCCATCGGCGACCTCACCTATGTCCTCACCGACTCAACGCTCCAAGCCTTCAAAATCTACTCCGAGCCGCTCATCGGATCACGCCGTACCATCGGTGCCGCCAACGACATCGCCATCAAAGACAACCTCGCCATCCTCGCAAACAATGGCGGCTCGCTCCAGTTCTTCGACATCTCCCTCATCAGCGACCCCGCCCTGCTCTCAACATTCAACCTACCCGACGACGCCTTTGCGATCGACCTCGCAGGCACCGTCGCCTATGTCGCCACCGAACGAAACGGGCTCAACCTGGTTGACTTCTCAGACCCCTCCAACCCATCACTCATCCTCAACATCGACACCGGCAGACGAACCCGCGATGTCGTCATCGTCGATTCCCTCGCCTATGTCACCGATCGAATCTTCGGATTCTTTATCTACGATGTCTCGAACCCCTCCTCGCCCCAGCTCCTCTCCACCATCAACACATTTGGATGGGCCGGCGACATCACCATCGATGCACCCAACAACATCGCCTATGTCTCCCACGAACGATTCGATCTCCTGATCATTGACATCGCCGACCCAGCATCACCAACCATCATTGGATCAATCACACCAATCAATACAAAAACCAACGGCATCAGCACCACAACAATCAACAACGGACTCCTCTACACCGCCGAGAGCCTCGACGGATACCGCATTTTCGATATTTCATCACCCACAAACCCCGTCGAACTCGCACGCTTCGACGCGGTGGCAGAGACAGACAAATTCTTGGCCTTTGGGTTTACACACCAGATCACCATCGACCAAGACCAACTCTACCTCGCCAACGGCACAGGCGGTTTCACCACCTACGACAACACCGACCCCCTCAACCCCGTACAAACACAATGGGTCGCGACAAGGGTCGGGAATGGCACGCCTTCAATCAGAAGGATCCAACTCCGCGACAACATCGCCTACACAGCCGTCTACGACGGCGGATTCCGAATCTACGATTTCTCCCCCTGCTCGTTCTGTCCAGCAGACCTCAACTTCGACGGCACACTCAACTTCTTCGACATCTCCGCCTTCCTCACCTTGTTCAATGCCGGCAACCTCGATGCAGATATAAACGGGAACGGCACACTCAACTTCTTCGATATCTCCGCCTTCCTCACCCTCTTCGCCCAAGGCTGCCCATAAACCAAACACCCCGCCCCAGCCAACAGCCAATAAGCCGAACGCTTTCGCCTCCCCCGGGCCTCCCCGTGCGCTCCCCGGGTGGAAACTTCTCGTTCGAGGCAGGCTATCGCGTCGGCGGGCAGGTAAATCGTGCCCCGCTTGGCTTGTGGGTCGATCTCGATGCGATCGACGAAGGTACTCACCAGCCTCCGGGCTTCGGGCGTGGCAGATCGGCCAGTGATGATCTCGTCGATCTGCTTGAATCGGTCCATGGCCCATTTGCGGAGATCTGCTTCGGTATACGGTGCGGGTGATGCCGCCTTGCGTTGGATAATCTGCGTCCGCATGACATCGCGGCGTTTGGTCAGGTCGGCCAGCGTGGCTTTGAGTTCATCCAGATCGGTGAAGGCCGGGTCGGCGAGCATGGCGACCATCGACTTGATCCGTCGGCTCAGTGCGTCCACATCGCGTTGCGTGGCTGCTGCGTCATCCACGCCGGGGTTCTTCTGGTGGCAAGCCATCGCGGCCTTCACAAATGCGTCCACGGCTTCAGCTGCCCCGTCGGCATCGCCTCGAAGAATGTCGCGAATTTTGCCGACAACAAAGAGATCAAGAGCATCGGCCGGGATGTTGGAACCGACGCACACGCTCTTCCCGCCTCGGTTGTACCCGCCATCGGCGTAGTACCGATACCGCACACGCTTGCCGCCAAGGGTCGAGTTGGAATGCCTTTGTAGGAAGTGATGCCCGCAGTTGTTGCAGATAATCATGCCTGAAAGCAGCGAACGATGAACCGGCTTGGCTCGCCCGCCCTCACCTCGGCGTGATCGCACCGTGTTGCGCGCCATCTCGAATCTCTCGGGCGATACGATCGGTTCATGGACATCCTCGACGACGAACCAATCTTCCTGAGGATTGTTCTTTGAGAGCCAGCCCCGTTTGGGCCGCAGGGTTCCATCGCGGGCTACGCCGTTGATCTTGCCCATCGTGCGACGATTCCAGGCGATCGCGCCGCGATAGACGGGGTTGGACAGAATGCGGCTGATCCGGCTGCTCAACCAATACCCGCCATTTGGGCATGGAACGCCTTCATTGTTGAGGCGGTTGGCGATGTGGTAGTAGCCATAGCCCTCGATACACAGGTCGAAGATCCGCTTGACGACGCCCACGCGGTCGGGGGAACTGTGGACGAAGCGCACGATATCACTCTTGGCTTTCTTCACCGATTCACCTGTTTCAAGCACGCGGATGAGTTGGCCGTCCGGGCCAAACTCCTGCTTGCGGCCATCGGGCAGCCAGCGGAATGTCCGCAGCACCTGACCAGCGGCCGTGCAATGCTGCTTGTCGAATCCATACGGCGCGGTGCCGCCGGGGGCACAGTGCTTGTCCATGATGTGCGAGATCGAGCCTCGGATGGAATCGCGTGAGAGTTTGACGCTGTACTGGCGGGCCTGCCAGGACTTCACGCCTTGGAGCAGTTCACCTTCCTCGCCCTCGGGGATACCCTCGGCACAGAAGATCGCGTCCACGCCGGTGACATGCAAGCGATGAAGATAGAACCCCGTCTTGTTGGTGCCGCCGCGAGAGAAGCGGGAGATGTCGTAGCAGAGGACGACGGCGAAACTACCGCCGCCCTCTGCGTCTGCGATCATCCGCTCGAATGAAACCCGGCCCTTGACGCTGGTGCCACTGATGGCGTCGTCGATGTACCACTGCTCGATGTGGTAGCCGTTTTCTTTGGCCCATTGCTCAACGAATGCTTTCTGGTCGGGGATGGATCGTTCCTGCATGTCCGTTGAACGCCGGGCGTAGCCCACGGCTTTGATGGTTTGCTTGCTGCTCATTTTCGGCCCGCCTTCGCTGCGGTGAACAGACCGCGATCGACTTTCTTGAAGCGTGCGTCTTTGCCCCTCTTGGCGATCTCACGGATGATGGCGGCGTAGAGCGTGGCCGATGGCGTTTGGCCCTTTGTTTTCCACAGCCCTTTCTCGATGGCGTGCTCGACGATTTCCTTGCAGCCCATCGGCTTCTTCGACTTGGCGAGCATCTCGGCGGCGATGTCGAGGATGCCCTTCTGTTTCGGTTTACCCTTGGCCGCCTGCTTGGCCCGTGTCGCATTCCTGGCGGGCGTGGCATTGGCGGCAGTCGCCGTCGTGTTGGCTCGTGTGGCCTTCTTGGTTGTTTTCTTGCTGGTCATGGTGTTCTCCTTGGAACGGGTTTCGTTTTGCCCGGCAACGCTGCCGGGTCGCGTCACACTGAGCCAGCTTTTCGCGCTCAATGCAAGGCGTGTCTTGGAAAGTTTCGAGAATGTGGGCAACTTCACGCAGAATGTGGGCAAGTGGAATCAAAAACCGGACCGGACGAAGAAAGTCTCTCTATACCGGGCGCTGTTCCCGCTGGCGTCATCAGATCGCTCATCGCCCGGGAGTACCTATTCCATGGGCATGGGGGTAGGGGAGGTCGCTTCCCCCATCCCCCGGGCCGTCGTCGGCCACGGGGGGGTATGGGGGGGAGCGTGTATACCCCCCTCCCCCCCTCTGACCCCCTCATGATGTCTCCTTGAATGCGGGTTGGGGTTTGGTTGAGAATCGAACGGGATCGGAATATCCATCCTGCCAACGATGAATCAATCCGTCTGCTTCGGCCACGCTGAGCAACTGCTTGGCTTGGGTCTTGGGGAGTTCATTGGCGGCACTCAGGAAAATCTTGTCCCGGCGTTGAGGTGCTTCGGTGATGAATGCTTCGACAAACCGCTCAGGCGTCCACGGCTCGGGCTTGGGCTTTGATGGCGTGGTTGATTTGGAACGCCTGGATCGTGGCCCAGCGAGTGATGCCGGGTCGAGCGTGTCGTCCGGGTCCCAGACGGGGAAGTTGCGGCGCAGGCACACCGGCTCAATCGGTGGCCATGATCGCACAGCGGCATCGAGCACGATCACATCCTTCTCTTCGTGGGCGCGAAGCACAAGATGGGCATCGGCCGCCCGGCTCTGGGCACCGGCACCTGCTCCCACATCGGTGACTGCCTTCGATGCTTGCCCGCCCTTGGATGAGTGGTGGATGAGGATAAAGCAGCACTCAAGCCGAGCCGCGTGGTGATCGAGTTGGTTGTAGAGCGAGGCCATGGTGCCGTTGTCGTTCTCATCTGTGCCAGCGGGCATATAGCGATACCACGCATCGAGTACGATGACACGGAATCGGCCGGGTTTGAGCGATTGGAAGTAGGGGCCGAGGGAAACGATGTCAAGCAGCCCGCCTCGCAGGTTGGCGACGAAGAGCGAGTCGGCAATCTTGCTCAGCGGGATGTGCCGAGCCGCAGCGACCTTGGGGATGCGGTTGGCGGTGGTCTCGGGATGCAATTCATTGTCGATGAGCAGGACATCGCCGCGATGCGTCTCGTATCGGCCCAGCCAAGGCGTGCCCGTCGCCACGGCAATCGCCAGATCATTGACAAGCCAACTCTTTCCAGCCTTGGCTGGTGCGATGACATTCATTGTTTCGCCCTGGCGAAGCAAGCCTTCGATCACGGGAGGGCGGAGATGCGGGTGGTCGGCGAGCAACTGCCCGACGCAGGTGTGCGGCACCACACCGTCTGAAACTGCTCCGGGTGGTGCATTGGGAACGATCCCGCTGATGTCCACATCTGCGGCTTGGACGGTCGGCGTGAAGACTTCTGAACCGTTCTCAACGGCTTTGTTGATCGTCCAGTTGCGGTAGTCGGGCCGCTCCCACTTGTCGCGGTACAGACCAGATGCCCGAAAGAGGCGATCCATTCGATCGGGATCACGCCCGGTCCAGAAGGCCAGCATGTTGCACAGGGCCAGGTCGGCTCGGCTGTGGTCATGCTCGTAGTCGGAGGTGTCGCCGTTGAGAAGCCGCTCGAATCGGTCGCCGTGCTTTGACGCGATGCCGATCTTGATGAGTTCATCGTCATGGCCATCGAATCCGCCGGCGGGGTGATGGGGGGATTCCGTTTGTTTCTTTGGCCAGAGCCGATGGCAGAGTTCACCGATGGCTTCTTGGCACTTTCCAACAGTGGTCGGCGTGTCTAGTAGGTGTCTACCAGTGATCGTAAAGAACCGTCCGGCGTCGTAGATTTCGATCTCCTTATACCCGTCGATGGCCTTTGATCGACACCCGACCCCATCGGGCTTGGTGGCTTGGCCGATCAACTTCACGCCATTCCCGCTTGGGGAGATTTCGGTGTAGGTGTTGAGCGAGTCGATGATGTCTTGGGCCTCGGAAGCGACTTGGCCATCAACAATGCACTCGTCGAGATCAACGCCCACGAATGGATCGTCCTGTGTGAAGACAAAGCCGATCCCCGCGATGGAAGCGAAGTTCCTTGTCGCCGTGAGTGCGTCGTCAAAGGATGTCCAAGTGGAGTTGTCCGTGCTGCTGGCATGGCCGCCGGTGCGTGGGTCGATCGGCATCTTGGTCGTCTTGCCATCACGATCGACATACTTCCACAGCACCCATTGAGGGCGAAGTTGAAGTTCATCGGGGACAATCGTGCGGAGGTGTGTTTGGTCGAGAGACATCAGCATGCCTCCTTGCCCGTATGCTCGCGTTTCCATTCATCGAGCAGCCAGGAAGACAACGCCTCGGTGCGTCGAGCCCACCTGGTCGTCGCTTCGGGCGTTGATGCCCCTCGGTCAATCCGAATCTCAAACTTGCCGACGCGTTCCATCGCGTCCCTCTCGACCGTGTCCGTGGTCATGCTTACTCCAATACGATCGCGCGAGCCGATCTGGCGGCCCTTGGTCCATCATGAATCTCATTGCTTCGCTTCGTTAGTCTGCGGTCGGCCTTATGCCTCGCCCTTCGATCGCACCGCAGCCCTCGGGTCGATCAGAGCGGCTCCGAAGTCGTGGTACACACGCCACGAAGCCGCCAGCCGGTTGACATTTAGATCGAGCCCGAAGAACTCAACCGTCGGCGATTGCTTCCCCTGCAAGAAGGCTACGACCATCGCCGCGTTGCTCGGCGAACTGAACAGATACCAGTGCTTGTTGCTCGCAGCAGCCCCGTATTTGGCGGCGTTGTTCAAGCGGGGCTCGACCTCGATCGACACCGCACGCCGAAGGCTGTTTCCGGTTGGCTGCTTCTCGGCGATCTGCTGGATGAATTCGCTTTCCAAGATCGCCTTGGCGGTTGTCTGCAACTCGGGAGCCACCAGCAATGTCCGTGGACGCAGGTCAAGATCATTGCCCTCGCTGTCGCGCTGGGTCAGCATCGCGGTGATGGCCTGGCCGAGCGAGTCAATGCTCAACGCGGTGTTCACGCCCTCAATCAGGTTGCCATTGCCCGCCGAGAAGAATCCGCCCGCATTGGCCAGCAGCACCTCGAACACCAGATCATTGAGCCGACGCATTGCGGCCTGCCCAAACGCACGGGCCGTCTGATCAAACACCGACAAATCATCGTTGACCAGATCACGCCGATCAATACTCAAGACCTTCCCGAAGGTGTCGATCTTGTAGTTGGCCGTCCACTCGCTGACGCTTGAATGCTTGAGATCTCCACCGGGCGCAACTTGATGCAAACCACCTGTAAATGACGGCCGGATCGCCGTCTGATCCTTGAAGTCGCTCGCCGACCGGATCGACGAGAACGCACGCCAGGTCGATGGCGCATCGGTGTAGGCATCGAGCAGCACCTTGTTGGCCACATTGCCAAGGGCAACGGGCAGGCTGTAGGTGCTCAGCGCCGCCTTGACCATCTCCTCGCGCCCGTGGGGTTCATCCACGCCGTCGAGCCGAAGGGCCGCCCGGCACAGATCCAAGGCATGGGTCGCACGAAGATCATCGCCATGTTCCATGGCCAACGCGCCGAGTGACTTCTCGCCGAGTTCAGCCAGCCCCATGCGATTGAGCAAAGCAGCTTCGAGCATGGTGATGCCGCCGACCGAGGTCTGGCGACGAACACCGCTCATCGTTGGGCGCGATTCACGCAGCAGATTGAGCAGCTGCGCCGAAAGATCAGCGACCTCGATCTCGCCGGCGATAGCCGAGGCCTTGAGTTCGTTGACCTTCTGCTGGTTCGTGCCCCAGCCGCTTCCTGGGCTGCGGCAGATGTTCTCAATCTGGGTCAGGCGTTCGCGTTCGTCGGCCCGGATAGTTTGTTCGTTGACTTCATGAACTTCCATGTTCATCTCCTTTGTGATCTTCCGTGAGGCCGCGATGGCGACCGATGTGCTCGCGTCCGCCCCTAGCGGCGTAATACTGACTTCCCTGAGTGTGCCCTTGCGGATGAGTGTGAACCCGCTCGCCGCCGAGAGCGTCCGCCCGTTGATCTCGATGCTTTTGCCCGGCTGAATCCGCTCATGCTCGACCGGCACCACGCCAACGCTGGCCTGAAACTGAAACCCGCCTCGAGTCATCTCAACAATCTGTTTGGCCGAATCACCTACGCCCGAAAGCACCCCTTCGATGATGAGTTTGCCGTCCCGAACATGAGCATCCCCATGCCCAACCACGCCCGAAACCCGGTTGTCGTGATCGGCTAGCAACGCCACCTGACCCGAGGCATCAAGCCCGTCGAGGTCGATCGCCACAGCACCCCAACGACCCACCGACATAATCCCGCCGCCATAGGCCATGACCGAAACACGCGGCTGCTTTCGAGTAGCGGACGCTTCGATTTCTACTTCCGAGGCCGTGAGAAGTAGGTCATCCTTGACCATCGTCATTGTCATTTCTGCCCCCCATCTTTGGCGTGCTCGATCCGCTCACGCCAAGTTCGTTCCTCAGTTTGAGTCATGGGGCGATAGCGCACCTGCACCCGCATACCAACGCCCGCAGCACCAGGAAGTATCTCCATGACGAAGAGGTCAGGATTCGGCGGCAGGTGTGGATTGGCATCGAAAACCTCCCGTTGAGCCCGTAGGTCTTGAGCAGGGTCGATGTTGTAGAACATTCGGGCGACCGTGCCGGGGACATAGATCTGCTCATGATCGAGATGCGCAGCCGCCCGATCGATGTCCTCGCGGGTCCACCGTCGATTGCGGCCGGTCCCTCCCACTGGTTCAGGGATGCGTCCCTTCTTGATGAGGTAGTCCAGTCCGGCCGGATCGGTGTCGAGCCCCCGGGTTCGCAGTTCGGTCACCGATGCTGGAGTAGTCTTGGGGTATTCTTGGGCAAGTATCTGCTCTCTTTCCGTTGGGGAAAGATCGCCATCGGGGAAGAGGAACAGTTCCTCATAATCGGATCGGTGTATGGCGTAGTTCATGGGGGCCCCTGCTGTATTGAAAGTCTGTGGAATGTCTACATACATATTACCCCGTGGACACTTGTGTCTGCCGAAAATCTACAGATTTTCTGTAAAATAAACAAAATTGCCATATGGGATTGCCTATGTATGCGGGTCTCGACCCGGATAACTCCCAAGCAATCAGGCGTTTCGCTGAAATGGTGTCCAAAGATCGTAGCTGAGTAAGTTTCGGATCCGGCCAGACAGACTCGCTTGTCAGCCCTGATTGCTCAAACCAACAGCCCTGTTCACATAGTCCCACAGCATCCACTGAGATACAATGTTCAAGTGGCACTACATGATCGAGTTAAACAGATTCGGGAACGAGCAATTGCAGAAAAGCGAGTTCCCATTGCTCCATCGCTTCAGGGTGTCACTAGGGAGCGAATAGCCAATGTGCTTGCGATGATTGATCGCAACACACCAGACACCATCGATGTGGTGTTTGCATTGATGGACAATCACAATTCAAGTTGGTTCCCCAAAGCATCGAATGGCACTGTTTTTTCGGACGGAGCCACCACAGCCCACATCGGGTGCCATGTAGGAATTCTCCAGCGTGGAAAGGGCAAGCTTGATCGCGAGGGTCGTGACTACTGGCTCAAGCCGCTATGGGAGATCGGGGCTGTCGAAAAGGTCTTCCTCGATACCACAACAGGATCATTTCTTCTGGGGCATCCAATTGCGAAATCATCAAACTCTGCTTATCGCCTTTCCGAGAGTTTTGTGAAGATATTGAAGGCTCCTGCGAATGAATGGAAGGAATTTCTTTCGACTTGGGTAAGTGAGGATGCTGTTCGAAGCAGGCTCAAGCAGCAGGCCTTTCTGGCATCCCAAACTGCCATGGAAATCGATAACAAGCATGAGCACCTTATCCAAGCGACGATCGCGCACTATGCCCCAACATTTTTACATGGATATCAAGTCCTCTACACCGACTTGACGGATGGCGATCGGATCACGGAAGCTGACAAAATTTGCATGGCAAAAGCCGGAGTACAGATAGATCTTGAAGATGCGATGCCGGATGTACTTCTGTGGAACGAACCGGGGAACCGCTTGTGGGAAATTGAAGCGGTGACGAGTGATGGAGAGGTGGACTATCACAAATTCCAACAGCTCACTTCATTGGCGCAACGCTCGGGAATGAATGGCATTGGATTTACGACCGCTTATCGCACTTGGATCGAAGCGGCTCGGCGACAGGCTCGCTTCAAGAATATACATCCCGAGACATATATTTGGATTTTGGAAGATCCAACGAAACATTTTTTCGTCTCTGCATCTCCCCTTCCGGATTCTCAGCGTTAATCACAAGTTGGCGAATACCCGCCATTAGACACGCAACCAGACACGATGCAGCCCAAGGCCCAAGGCTAGAGAATCTGTTCAACAGCCGTATCAATTTCATCTTGCTTAGCCAAGGTATCACACGACTGTGACAATGTCACGAGCCGGTCCTGCGAAGGAAACGGAAGCCGTCGCATGTCAGATGCGTTAACCTGCGTATGGCCACTGAAAATCCGGAAGTACTCATCCAAAACGGTCGAGTTGAGGTAGATAGTCACACCTCGTGCAATGTGAATATCGAGGCCTCTACCACTCAAATGTATGTAGTTGTTCTTGTTATCGAATCCGATCCGCTCGGCCGAAATAGTGCGAGGATCGTACATGGCGGCGACAATCCTGCGTCGTTCTTCCTTAGTCGAAAACCGACGAATCAAAACATAAAAACCACTTGGTACTAAGAGGCGGTCTGTCTGAGAGTTGATGGCAATTGCGTTGGGCTTACGGGATAGTTGGATCGGCCAAACGACATTGCCATCCTTTAGGTGAAGCGGATAGATGAGAGGTCCTGTCTCATGACTTGGGTTTTGCCTAAGGTGTTCACGGGCACGAAAGCCAACGACGCGGCCAGTGGAAACTGTCAACCCCAAAGTTGCAAGCGAATCCGGCAGCTTCGATAACCGCTTACTGATTTCGTCAGCACGATCATTTGCTGGTAAATGAATTACCGCATCTCCATCACCGGGTCTCAGCACAGCATCAGCCGATACTTGACGACATTTGATTTGACTGGCTAAAACTGTCGAGGATACCCGCAGCTTGGGCGATTGACCCGATCGCCTGCGGCCATAGAGGATCACATTCTCTTGGAGAACCGCGTCATCTTTAAATGCCTCGGTGCGTGATTCGAAAACATGGATTCTGCGAAGATCGAGAAGTTTGAGCAACTCCAATCTAAACCGCCGGAAATACGGACCATTGCAGAAGCTGCGAGGGCTTATTGAGATAAAAGCACCTTTCTCGGCAAGCTGGCGTATGGCAAGGAGCATGAATGCGGAGTACAGGTTTGAAGTCTCGATCCCAAGTTCACGAAGTCGGTGTCGATCCAGCGAATTGCTTTTAATTTTCCGATACGGCGGGTTCATGATTACGAGGTCAAAGAGAGCGTGCCTTTCCACGAACATACCTGACTCTTCGAGTTGGGCGGCAATGTAATCACCTACTCGGAGATAGGACTGAAACTGAACACCGGCAGCTTCGCACCTGCGGCGGCATTCCGTAAGGGTACTGGCGAGGTGTTCGCAGAGAAGGGGATCAATCTCAAAACATGTCACATGAATCAAACGCGGCGGTTTGGAGGATGAAAGTAATTGGTCTACTGCCGCAGCTGTAAGCGATCCGACTCCGGCACCTGGATCGAGCAACCGGACTGTTGAACGGCGTGTGCTGATCATCGATGCCATGAGCTCGGCCACTGGTGTTGGGGTCATAAATTGGCCCAAATGGGCACGAGTGTCGGCCAATGAACCGTTGATAACCTGCCGAGCATTATCCGCAACATGTAAAATGGTAGTTTCCATTGTCGCTGAGACGATATCCCGATCCATTGCCAAAGGCACGATGCTTCCCCGCAAATACCCCTAACCGCCATCGATATTTGGACACGCCTAGCCTTGGTGCCGTAGGCATGCATCCTATTCGCCTATGCGACAACCACGACCTTCCCCCGGTGCCAGGCGAACGGCACAATCTCCACTCGGGTAGCGCACCCCTCCGGGGGAGGTGCCGAACGAAGTGAGGCGGAGGGGGGTCTTTTCTCCGCCCTCCTTACCGCCCCCCGCCCAACACACTCCAAAGGCGAGCATTCGGTAAAAACCAAGCCTTTTTACACAACATAGACCACCGTTCTATCCATATTCCCCCCAGATACCCTACAAATCCCTTGACACCCGTCCCACTCTCCCGGTATGGTGGACTTGGGATATTTGTTGTGCAGTCCCAATTCAATCGCCCCACTCGGGGCCCACGAGCCAAACGAATGCACATCTGAGCACCAACGAGCCAGAGGTTCTGAACCCTCAGTTCTGCGCCCGACAATGCCCTGCTGTGCCGATCCACTCGTTTGGAGATTCAAAAACCCGCTTTTTAGAAAGGCCAAGAATGACCACCAAAGGACTATCCACCCTCTGCATCGGCGTTGCGTCGCTCGCGATCTCCATCGCGCCCGCATCCAACGCCGAGCTCATCGAAGCAGCCGGGCAACCCGCCTCGGTTTCACGCGCCCAAGCCGTGACCGCCTTCGAAGCCGCCAACCCGCGCTCGTCGCTCGCACTCCGAGACGACGGCTCAATCACCCGAGTCTACGGCAAAGCATTCTCCACCGGCCCAACCGGTGAAGTCTCCGCCCAACGATTCCTCGATCAGAACCTCGACATCTGGGGCGTTGATGCGGGCGATCTGATCGCCCAGGGTCCATTCGATGACGGGCACCATGTCCAGCCCATCGGCTACCTCCCCGACACCAACACCTACAAGTTCACCGGGTACTACTACAAGCAAACCAACCAGGGCATCCCGGTCTTCCGTTCCAAGCTTGTGCTCATGACCCGCAACGAGGCTGACAACCAGCTCGTGCTCGCCTCATCGCAGCTCTACGACCTGCGCGAGTTCCAGATGGACGCTCAACTGATGCGCTCGACGGTCAACGAAACCCGCATCATTGCCAACGCCACCAAAGAGTTCGATAATGTCGGCGTCTTCATCCTCGACACCGAACGCGTCGTCTTTGCCGGCGTCAACGACACCCCCGCGACCCCAACGCTGGCCGACGCATCGACGCTGCTCGTCAACGGGTTCGAGAAGTTCCTCGTCCTCACCGACGCCGCCACCGGCGATATCCTTTATAAGCAAAGCCTCATCCACACCATTGATGTCGCTGGCAATGTCTCGGGCATGTCATCCGATGGCCCGGCAGCCGACTTCTGTGCCCCTGAAATCTCCAAGCCTCTGCCCTACCTCAGCGTCGGGATCCAAGGCGGCAACTCGGTCTTCTCGGATATGAACGGCGACTTCACCATCCCCAACGCCGGGACAAGCCCCGTCACCGTCAATGCGACACTCACCGGGCAATGGTTCCGCGTCTTCGACTTCGTCGGCGCGGTCAGTTCCGAATCCGACACCGTCACCCCTCCGGGCCCGGCCAACCTCTTCTTCAACGCGGCCAATAACTCCGCAGCAGTCCGGGCCCAGGTCAATGCCTATGTCGAAGCCAATGTCGCCCGCGACTTTGCACTCTTCGCCAACCCGGCGTACCCATCACTCCAGGCCAACGAGTTCCAGATCACCGTCAACCGCAACGATGGATTCTGCCCAGGCAACGCGTGGTATGATCCAGGAGACAACGGCGGCAACGGGTCGATCAACTTCTGCTCGGCGGGCGCCTCGAACCCAAACACCGCATGGACTTCGGTGATCTATCACGAATATGGACATCACCTGATCCGCGCCGGTGGCTCTGGGCAGGGGCAATACGGCGAGGGGATGGGCGATGTCATCGGGCTGATCCTCCTTGATGATCCTCGGCTCGGGGTTGGGTTCTTCAATGACTGCGACACCTTCTTGCGTGATGCAACCATCGGCAAGCAGTACCCGTGTAATGAGGCGATCCACATCTGTGGGCAGATCATCTCGGGGTGTGTCTGGGATACACGCAATGAGTTGATCTTGACCGAGCCTGATGATTATCAGGACATTCTCAACTTCTTGGCGATCAACTCGATTTTGGTTCATAATGGGGATTTGATTACGCCTCAGATCACGATTGACTTCTTGACCCTCGACGATGACGACGGCGACATCGGCAACGGGACGCCTCACTATAACGAGATCGCGATCGGGTTTGGTGCTCATAATATGGATGCACCTGATCTGAACCTTGTTGATATCTCGTACCCATCTGGTCAGCCTGAGTTCATCTCGCCGATGGGCGGGACGACGATGGCGGTGAATATTGACGATCTCGCCGGATCGGTTGATCCATCGACGGTGATGCTGATGGTTGATACTGGTGCAGGCTTTGTCGCTTCGGCGATAACCCAGTTGAGCCCGACCGAGTTTGAAGCGACCTTCCCGGCTTCGGATTGTGGTTCGGCGATTTCGTACTTTGTCACCTCCGAGACGACCAGTGGGCTGACGGTGAACTCGCCTTCGGATGCGCCCAATGGGTCCACCTTTGCGGCGATTTCTGCCTTCGGGCCGCCTGCGGTTGTGTTTGCCGACGACTTTGAATCCAACCAGGGTTGGACGGTTTCGGGCAACGCGACGGACGGGCAATGGGGTCGGGGCACGCCTTTGGCTGAATGTGCTTTCCGTGGTGCTCCCGGTGTTGACGGGGATGGATCTGGACAGGCCTATGTGACCGACAACAACGCGGGTGCTTCGTGCAACTCTGATGTTGATGGCGGGACGACCATCTTGACCTCGCCGGTGATGGATGCTTCTGGTGATTCAACGGTGATTACTTACAGTCGGTGGTATCACAATACCTTTGGCGGCGCACCTGCTGCGGACATCTTCGTTGTTGAAGTTTCCGATGACGGCGGTTCGAGCTGGGTGAATCTTGAAACTGTTGGGCCTGCAGGTGCTGAGGTTTCGGGCGGCTGGATCACCAAGCAGTTCTCCCTCAATGAGATTCCTGGTTTCATCCCGACCAACCAGTTCCGGATCCGGTTCAGTGCTTCGGACCTGGGCGATGGTTCGGTGGTCGAAGCGGGCGTCGATGGATTTGAGCTGGCAAGCTTTGATTGTTCCAACCCGTGTGTCGCTGACATCAACGGCGACGGCGCACTGAACTTCTTTGATATCTCGGCGTTCCTCACCCTGTTCGGTAATGGTGACTTGGCTGCGGATATCACGGGGGATGGGGTGCTCAACTTCTTCGATATCTCGGCGTTCTTGAGTGCATTCAGTGCTGGTTGCCCATGAGGGTGATTGACATTTGATTCGATTTTCGCAGAGGCGTCCGGGAACGGACGCCTCTTTTTTATGGGTACAGGATTGGGGGGAAAGATTGGCCGTGAGCATGTGCGGGGGAAGGCTCCCTCCGTCACGCTGCGCACATCACTTCCCCCGGAGGCCTGGGGGGGAGGGGATGGGGGAGAAGAGCACGGCTTGGCGGGGACGGTCAAGCCGTGGCACCCTGAGGCGAGGACTTTGGTCGCGGCTTTGCGCTGGGTCTCGACATGGGCGGGGGTTTCGGGGCGGTCTTTGAGAAGATCGGCGAGGCGGGCGGTTGCGAGGGTGCGGGCTTCGGGTTCGATGATGGATCGGCGCGCAGCGTTGATGCGCTCGAAGGCTTCTTTGGCGGCAGTGAAGGTTTCGGATTCGAGGGTGGCTGCGAGTTCGGGGAGGGATATCTCGTGGAGGTTGCACAGATCCAGCGTCGAGATCGAGGGGTTGAAGAGGTCCTCGAGCAAGGCGTTGGTGATGGTGTGGATTGATTTGGTTGTGTCTGTTTTTTCGTGTGTGTTGTTCATGCGGGAATTATCGCATGGCTGATCTGAGGCACAAGGGGGAAGTGGTGCATCGCTTGGATTTTGCGCACGGGGGTGGTGATGGAGGGAAGATTTTTGTACGCAGAGGGGGCGGAGGGGGCAGAGGACGCGGAGAAGAGGGGGAATTTTGAACGCGAAGATCACGGAGGGCTCGAAGGGGTAAGGGGAGTGTGAAGGGGTGCCCTGCTTATGTGCAGGTGAAGCGGATTGTGGGGTGATCAACCCTGACTTTGTCAGGGCGTAAGCATGGCACCCAAGCATTGCTCATAGAGAATTGTTTGTGTACGCTAGCTAATTTATAGCGATGTTTGTCTTGTTATCCACATTGACTAACTTGTCAAACATGACTATATTTCGCTATGAATCCAATAGATAACCCATATGCACCTGGTGCCGGTTCACCGCCGCCTGCGCTCGCTGGCCGAAGCGATTTGAGAGAAGAAGTACGAGTTGCACTCGCAAGAATTAAAATCGGTCGATCTGCAAAGAGTGTTATTCTCACTGGGCTCAGGGGTGTAGGGAAAACTGTGCTTCTCGACAAGCTCAAGGATGACGCTGAACACGCTGGCATTCACACACTCAGAATCGAAGCTCCCGAGGATCGTTCACTTCCTGGAATTCTTGCCCCACAACTGCGCCAGGCCCTGCTTCGACTGAGCCGAATCGAAAGGGCGAAAGATAAAGCTGACCGAGCTCTGCGTGCACTTGCAGGATTCGCGAGCTCGCTCAAGGCGACCTACGACGATGTATCGATCGGCTTTGATTTCAAACCTGAGGCAGGGCTTGCAGACAACGGAGATCTGGAGCATGACCTTCAAGCCTTGCTTGAGGTTTCAGGAGAAGCCGCAAAGGCATCGGGCACTGCATTAGTGTTGTACATCGATGAGATGCAATACATCGAAGAAGATCAGCTCGCTGCATTAATCACTGCGTTGCATCGAGTGAGTCAGAAACAACTGCCACTGACTCTGGTAGGTGCGGGACTGCCTCAGCTTCCTGGGCGATTCGGAGAAGCCAAGTCGTACGCGGAACGATTATTTAAGTTTGTCACCATTGGCCCGCTCGATGATGCAGATGCGAAGTACGCCCTAAGCAAACCAGCTCGTGATGAGGGTGTTGAATACGACGAGGAAGCGCTTAACAAAATTGTAGCTGAAACCAAAGGCTACCCGTATTTTATTCAGGAATGGGGAAAGCATACTTGGGATGTTGCTGACGATAGCCCATTCACTCAGAGTGATGTAGAATCGGCATCGATTACGGCTATTGCAGCGCTTGACGAGAGCTTTTTCCGTGTACGATTTGATCGCATGACCCCTTACGAAAAAGAATATCTTCGTGCAATGGCCGAACTTGGCCCCGGACCACACCGCTCCGGTGATATTGCAGCCATACTCGACCGGAAGGTATCCTCCGTTGCACCCACCCGAAGCAAACTCATTCACAAAGGGATGATTTGGAGCCCTGCGCACGGCGACACTGGATTCACTGTCCCTCTCTTTGATGAGTTTATGAAACGGACCATGCCAGATGACGATTGGAAAAACTAAGTCCACGAGAAGCAGTTAAACTCTCTAACCACATACTCAAATCAACCGATCTTCGCTCGCGATGCCGTGGGCGGGGGCGGTGTTGAGTTGGACGAGGACTTCGGTTTGGGCTTGTTGGGCGGCTTCTGGGTCGACATAGTCGGAGTGGCAGGAGGCCTTTGGGGGGACCCCCTCCGTCTGCTTCGCAGACACCTCCCCCGCAGGCGCGGGGGAGGCGTTGGGAGACATGGCTTGTTTGGTTTTGGTCGCGAGTTTGTGGATTTCTTCGGGGCTTAGGTAGCCTCGGGCTTCGAGGATCTTGGTTTGCTCTTCGGTAAGGGCGGCGGACTTGACGGCGGCTCCGCGTTCGAAGCCTTCGGCGTTGCCGGATTGGAACTCTTTGATTTCCATGGAGATTCGGACGGAGCACCAGTCGTGGCCGCACATGGCGCAGAAGTCGGTGTCTACATCGAGGTCTTCGTCGTGGTAGGCTCTTGCGGTGTCTTCGTCGAAGGCGAGTTCGAAGTGTTTGTTCCAGTTGAGTGCGGCGCGGGCTTTGGTGAGTTCGTCGTCCCAGTCTCTTGTGCCGGGGATTCCGAGGGCGACATCGGCGGCGTGGGCTGCGATTTTGTAGGCGATGCAGCCTTCTTTGACATCGCCCTTCTTTGGTAGGCCGAGGTGTTCTTTGGGGGTGACATAGCAGAGCATGGATGCGCCGTGGTAGGCGATGCTTGTTGCGCCGATTGCGGAGGTGATGTGGTCGTAGCCGGGGAAGACATCGGTGACGAGGGGGCCGAGGACATAAAACGGAGCGCCGTGGCAGAGGGTGCGTTGGAGTTTGGCGTTGTATTCGATTTGGTCGAACGGGACATGGCCTGGGCCTTCGACCATGACTTGGAGGCCGTGGGTCCAGGCGCGTTCGGTGAGTTCTGCGATGACTTGGAGTTCGGCGAGTTGTGCGAAGTCGGTGGCGTCGGCGAGCCCGCCGGGGCGGAGGCCGTCGCCGATGGAGAAGGCGACATCGTGTTGGCGCATGAGTTGGCAGATCTCATCCCACATGGTGTACATGATGTTTTCTTGGTTATGGACGAGCATCCATTTGGCGAGGAGTGAGCCGCCGCGGGAGACGATGCCGATGACTCGGTTTTTGACGAACTTGAGGTGGGCTCGTTTGATGCCGGCGTGGATGGTGAAGTAGTCGACGCCTTGTTGGGCCTGTTTTTCGAGGGTGTCCATGATGAGGTCGTGGTCGAGGTCTTCGATTTTTTTGCCGATGATCATGGAGTAGATGGGGACGGTGCCGATGGGGACGGTTGCGTTTTCGATGATGGCGGCTCGGCAGGCGTCGAGGTCGCCTCCGGTGGAGAGGTCCATGACGGTGTCGGCGCCCCACTGCTCTGCCCATTGGAGTTTTTCGACTTCTTGTTCGGTGCCTGAGGAGATTGGGGACGCGCCCATGTTGGCGTTGACTTTGGTTTTGGATGCGCGCCCGATGGCCATGGGGTCGAGGTTTTTGGCGAGGTGGTTTTTGTTGGCGGGGATGATGAGTCTGCCGGCGGCGATTTCGTCGCGGATTTGGGTTGGGGTGAGGTGTGGTTCGCGCTGGGCTACACGGTGCATTTCGGGGGTGATGATGCCGAGGCGTGCGGATTCGAGTTGGGTGATGGGGGTGAAGGAGGAGGGATAGGTGACGGTGCGGAGTTGAACTGATCCATCGGCTTTGGGGGCTTCTTGGAAGGAGACAGAAGTGAAGTCAGAAGAGGGGACCCCCTCCGTCTGCGGGGATGCAGACACCTCCCCCGGAAGCCCGGGGGAGGAGAGGGTTGTTGTCCAATCGGCGGGGAGGAAGTTCCAGGCGGTTTTGGTGGATGGTTTGGGCATGCCTGGGGTATCGGGGGAGGAGAAGGTGTAGGGGCCTCCGATGTCGGGTTTGTGGGCGAAGGAGCCTGGGGTTGGGGCGGTTGGGTCTGAGCCGGGGTTGTAGGCGCCGTGGACTGGGAGGGGGTAGTTGGAGTTTTCGATGGCGGGGCCGGGTTGGACTGTGCGGAAGGCGGCCTTCATGTCCGATGCTGATTTGTATTTGGTTGTTAAGGCGACGGCTTTGCCTGCGGGGGAGGTGATGGCGAGGTGGGCTGGGGTTGTCTTTGGGTAGATGGTCATTTTGATACTCCCTTATGTGTTGGCGCAGGGAGTATGCGGGGCTGTCGGTTGGACGACAGTCTGCATTCCCTCCGCCGGTGTGAGCCGGATCAGGTTCTACGGGTGCTTCTCAGCGGCTGGTGCCGCGCCCCGAGCAGTTGGGGGTATTGTAGCGGATTGGGGGAGGGGAGGAAGAGTTCAACGCAGAGGGCGCGGAGATCACGCAGAGGTGCAGAGGGGGGAGGGGATTGGGTAGGGAGAAGACATGCAGGAGCCGGGGACGGCACCGGCATGGCACCCGGCGACAAAGTTAATGATTGTGCCTGGGTTGGACACGATCGTGTAGCAACTTGCAGGCCTCCTCGTACTGGAAACGGTCGAATTTCCATGGCCCAAGGTTTGGATAGGGTTCGTATTTGGTAATCCAAGTTCGAAGGTTTGACCAAATCACATACATATCGGTGATTTGCATATCGATTTGTGTGCTGCTACATTCAGAATGCCCGCAGCCGCAGGCGAGTAATATCGCACATTTTTTGTTGCTTAGAGGAATCTCAGAGATCGTTTCCTCGCTTTTTAACTCGTGAAATGGAATCGCCCAATCACCCGATGTCTTAGGGGTTTGTCCATCCATTTTGTCTGCTGGATTATTTTTGATCTCGTAGTCGTGAATAATCCCTGTAATTGCTTGGCCGTCTATATAGGCGAGGGCGCCAATGTCGCCATCGCATTCAGAATCTTGAAATGTAAGCGTATGAATCATAAAAAAACCATAGGAGATCATTGTGATTCGAACTCAATGACTGAATGAAAAACCTCCTTCACCCTCTGGGTTGAAGGAGGGCGCCGAAGATAGGGATTAATCTTCTTTGCCGTGGAAGACGCGATCGAAGGTTTCGGCGAACTCGGACCAAGGGCGGGCGTTGTCGGGGGCGTTTTCGAGGGGGTGGAGTTCGATGAAGCCGATGCCGCAGATCACATCGTATTCGCCGATGGTGTGATCGAGCATGATGAATGCTGGGCCGTCGGTATCGGTGCCGTCTTCGGGTTTGCGCCAATGGGCATAGATTTCCACGCCAATCTTTGAGCCATCTTTGAAGGCAACGAACTGGACGGCGTCGGTGTCGATCTTGACATCGCCGTACTGGATGCCATTGCCTGCATTTGAAAAACGTGGGCGGAATCGGATGATTTTCCAGTTGGGGATTTGGGGTGCTGCATCGGCGAGAATTTCGACGGCGTCAACATTGGCGGAAATACCATCGGCGCTGATGATAAACTCACGAGGAAGAAGCAAACCATGACTCACAAGAACCACTAAGCCATCGTGGTACTTGGTGAGTTCTGGTGATATTGCATCAAGGAGTTGTTCCCCTTCGATTTGGAGAAGTTTGTTGCTTCGTTTGCTGAACCATTTCCAGAATGATTCGGTGGTGTGGGATTTGGCCTTGTTGAACATTGGAGAAATCGTAGCGTCTGTTTAAGGTTTAGTGAGGTTGGATTTGAAGAAGTCTATCAAGTCTTGGCGGGCGTTTGGGGTGGATTGGAGTAAGGAGTTGTGGTCCCCGGCGTAGGAATGGAGGGCGGCGGTGAGTTTGGCGGATTCGGCGGCTTGGTAGAGGGTGACGGCGTGGGTGAAGTTGATGACTTGGTCGTCTTTGCTGTGGATGATGAGGTAGGGTTGGGTGAGGTTGGCGACTGAATCGACGGGGTCGAAGCCGGGCTTGATGAGGAAGGGGCCCAGGGGGGAGGCGTCTTTGGCGATGGCTTGCCAGGAGGAGAAGGTCGAGACGGTGGCGACGGCTCGGACTTGGGGGTTGTTGGCGGCGGTGCTCAAGGCGAAGGGGCCGCCGAGGGAGACGCCGAGGATGCCGATGCGGGTTGGATCGACGGCTTGTTGAAGATCGGGGTGGGTTATCAATGCGTCGAGGGCGGCTTGGGTGTCGATGGCGAGGTTGGCGCGGTTGATTGGTCCTTGGTCGTCGGAGCGTCCATAGCAGCGGTAGTCGAAGAGGAAGACATTGAAGCCTGCGGTTGTGAGGAAGTTGGAGAATGATTCGTGGTCGGCGAGATTGCCGGCGTTGCCGTGGGCGTGGAGGATGGAGGGGGCTTTGGTTCCTTCGGGGATGTTTTTGGCGGGCATGAACCATGCGTGGAGGGTGAGCCCATCGGGTGTTTGGAAGGTGATGTCTTGGTAGGCGGGTGGGGTGGTGAAGGAGTTTCGTGATGGCCAGTAGGCGAGTTGCTCGGCGAGGTTGGTCATGCGGAGCATGAGCAGGGCGATGAGGAGGAAGGCGAGGGTGTAGCGGAGGGTGCGGGCGATTCGTTTGAGGGGGGTTGGTTTTGGTTTGGTGGGCATTGGTGATTGTATGCAAGGAAGAGCACTGCTTGGCGGGGACGGTCAAGCAGTGGCACCCGGCTCGGTGGATTGTATGGGTAACTCCTTGATTTGAAGTTTATACGATTTGTGACGCTGGCGGGGTCCGATTGGTACCACATTCTGGGCAGTTGTGGACATCGTCGCGGAGGTCTTTGAGCCAGTAGCCACAGTGTGGGCAGACATCGAAGCCTTTGATCCGAAGTTGGGCGTAGATGCATGGTGAAAATCGGAATCGCATCGTAAAGTAGACGAGCACCAAGAGCATTCCAATGTATACCGTGAAGGTGATTGCGGTGATGTGCCAAGCGCGGCCTCCGAGCATGCGCTCGAGCATTCCGGAGAGCAGTTGGAAGACGATCATCGAGATGCTAAGTCCAAGGATATAGATCGTGAAGTTGAGTTTATCTTTGAACCACTGCTTCTGCGCCAGCCGAAAGACCCTTCTGCGTTCGCGTTTATCCAGAGGGATGGCGGGCTCAATCCAATATCCAATAAAACGATCGATCAAGAACATACCAGCCTCCGGAGTTGCGTTCTGGATAAACCCGTTCGATTTGGTCGTAGGGAAAGAGGCGAGCGGGGAGCGGGGAGCAATGGATTTGGATCAAGGGTGTTCGGGGAGTTTGAAGCGGACGACGGTGATGGTGGGCATGATGGGGTATTGGATACAGCAGCGGTAGACATCGAAGTCGTCGCCGTTCCAGCCCATGCGGTCGAAGGCGTATTGTGTCATCGCGGCACTGTTGGGGTTTTGCGGGGTGTGCATGACACTTGAGCCTTTGCCGAGATAGACGACGGATTCTTTAACTGGCAGGGCGGGGCGGTCGTGGGCGGAGAGGGGGTAGTTGCTATTGAGGAGCCCGTCGCCGTGGACGACGACTTCTGGATTGACGCCTGGGTAGGTATCTGATCTCAGCAGGAGGTCGATGAAGAGGTATTCGCAGGGAATCTGGTTGGCGACTGCGTGGCGGGCGTAGAGATCGTCGCGTTGTTTGTATCGCGGGGCGATGTGTTCGAGGTAGCTTCCTTCTACGCAGGTGATTCTACCGAGGCGTCCTACGCCTTTGGATTCGACCTCGGCTTGGATAAAACTTGGGTAGATGGTGCTGCAGAGTGTTGGGAGTGGGTCGGAGCAGAACTCGGGGATGAGCGAGAGCCCGTGCTCTGTATGACCCGAATCACTGAGCGGGATTCGTTCATATTGTTCGCCATCTTCTGACTGAGGCTGTTCGAAGGTTGTTGAGATTCTGGAGATGACGGAGGTGGATTCGGGGTTGATCTTTTGGAGGTCGATGAACCCGTGCATCGCGGCAAGATCGAGCCAGTTTGGGTCTTTGGACGGTTGGATGATGAAGGTGTTGAACCGGGTCTTGGCATGGACGCCCCAGAGGTGGCGGTTTGCGCGGAAGGCGGCTCGTTTGTGTGCGAGGTCTGAGCCGGCGAAGCCGGTGTCAGATCCGAATGCGCTGACCATGGAGTTGAATGTCGCGCGGTCGCCGGCGTGGACTTTGACGAGTGTTTGAAAATCATCGGCGGCCTTCTGAACCTGCTTGATGATTTGAGGCGTGGCTCCGTTGCGCGAGGCGGCGCTGAGGAATCGCTTCATACTCGCGGGTTCGGGGATATGGGTCCCTGCATCGAGTGGGTTGGGCGAGATTGATGATTTGTGTATGTTCCAGCTGATGTTGCGATCGACCTTGAGAGTCCGGGCGAGATCGGCAGCGGAAGCGATTGAGCCGGGGAGTTCGGCGAGGAGTTCGGCGAGGGCGGTGCGGAGATTGAGCAGCACCGTCTTCGCTTCGTGCTCGAAGGGCTCGATCCCTAGCTCAAGTTCATCGTGAGTTTGTGTGCTCATTGTGTGCATTGTAGTCATGGGGGGTGCATTTCATGGATGGGATGTGGCGATGGCGGATGTCGCCTGGCGAATAAACATCAAGGCTTCGGACCACGAATGGGATCCGAAGCCTTGAATAAATAGAGAGTTATGAAAATGAATATGTGGAGTATTGATTTCAGTTTCGACGACGGCGCGATGCGATTGGGAGCATGCCCATCGCGAGCAGGCTCAGGGCACCCGGGGCGGGGACGGTGGCGTAGGTATAGGTGACTGTGACATCGAGATTGAGTGCGTCGAGGGTGATGGTGAGGAGTTCGGGTGCGAAGACGAAATCCTTGCCTGGAAGATCGATTTCGAGATAGGTGAGCTCAGAGATTTCGAATGCTCCGTTGAGGAGCATTGGATCTTCGCCGGTAAAGCTATCGAGGGTTGCTTGATCGGAGATAATTTCGGAGAATCCGAATCCGCCTCCGGTGACGGTTGATTCGAAGCCTTGAACGAATCCGCCTAGGAAATATCCATGCCCCATGTTTGCTTGGACAGAGGATCCGTCGCCATTGGCGAATACTTGGTCTCCTTGGCTGTTGGTTGCGACCCATGAGCTTGCCCATCGAGTGTCACTGGCGACGAAGTCGGGTGTCAGGTTGTCGTCGACTTGTACGGTGTAATCGTTGCCGATGAAGTAGCTGACACGCATGCCCAGGAGTTCTCGGGTTCCACCCATGTCATCGAAGCGGTTCATTTCCATGGCCATGGAGTATGACGAATCGAAATCGACGCTGGTGAGGGACTGTGAAACTGTATAGCTCACTTCTGCGGCTTGGGCGGAGATGGTCATTGTTGCGAGCAGGGCGGCACCGAGCATTGCGGTTCCTTGAGGGGTTGTCAGTTTCATGGGGTTCTCTCTCTTTCGATCGGATAGGGATGCGCCGTGCTCATCGCACGGCTTTGGGATCGCCAACCTCTGGCATTCGATGTGAATATACCAGAAATACTTGCCTGTTCAAGTGTTTATTCAGATATTTATTCAGATATTTCTGGAATCGCATAACTCCTGCTTACTGAGGCACATAAATGAACCGCCCGGGCAACACACCCGGGCGGTTCGAGAGGAAACGGATGATTTTGAAACGCTCTGGCGGGGTTCATGAGAAAATGAACAACTTGAACTTGGCCGCCAGAGCGATGAGGGTGGATTTTGATCCGATGGGTTTATGAATCGGTTAGCCGGTGACGAATCCGGCGGTGGCGCCGCCGCCGACGGTGAGGGAGTGGCCGGTGATGTAGCTTGATTGCTGCGACGCGAGGAAGACGACCGAGGGGGCGACTTCATCGGTGGTGCCGGGGCGGTTTTGGGGGATGATGGCGTTGAAGCCGTCGGTGTTGCCTCCGGTTGCGTTTTCGAGCAGGGGTGTGACGATCGGGCCCGGGGCGATGGCGTTGACGCGGATATTGTCTTTGGCGACTTCGAGGGCGATGGACTTGGTGAGCCCTTCGACGGCGAACTTGGAAGCGGCGTAGGTGCTCATGCCGGCGACGCCTCGGGTTCCGAGAACGGAGGAGGTGTTGATGATTGAGCCGCCGCCTCGTTTTTGGAGTGCGGGGATTTGGGCGCGGATGGAGTTCCATACGCCTTTGACATTGGTATCGAAGATGGTGTCGTAGGCTTGTTCTTCGACATCGACGATCGCGCCGGACTGGCCATCGGTCCCGGCGTTGTTGAAGGCGATGTCTAAGCCTCCGAACTTGGTGATGGCGAGATCGACGAGTGCTTGGGCCTGGGTTGCATCGGTGACATCTGTTTTGAGGAAGACGGCGCGGCCGCCGGTGTCGTTGATGCGTTTGGCGACGGCTTGCCCTTTGTCTTCTCGGCGGGCACCGAGGACGACGGCTGCGCCGGCGTCGGCGAGTGCATAGGCGGCGGCTTCGCCGATGCCTGAGTTGGCCCCGGTGATGAGGGCGACTTTGTTTTCGAGGAGTTGTGTCATGGTGGATGATTCCTGCTGGGGTAAATGATTGAGATCGTGGAACTGTTATACGGCAGCGGGTGATTCGGGGGACCATTCGAGGGGTTTGAATGCGTCGTCGAGGTCAATATCTGCGAGATGGTTGGTGTAGTTGGTGAGGGTTTTTAGTGCAACCAGCAGCAGCACTTCGAGGGCGGACTGGCGGGTCCACCCGGCGTTGATGAAGGTGCTGAAATCCTCGACGGAGATTTGGGCCCTTCTCTCAACAATCTTTATCGTGAACTGGCGGAGCGCTTCGAGTTTTGGATCCTCGAGCGGGCTGTTTTTGCGAAGTGTTTCATCAATATCAACGGGAACGCCACCTTTGCGAGCGTTCGTTGAATGGGCGGGGACGCAGTAGCTGCATTTGTTGACTACATTGACAGCCTGAAAGACGACATGGCGTTCGGTCGTTGAAAACTCGGTTTCGTTGGCTTTGTTGTAGATTTCACGGACTGCTCCGAGGGTTGCAGGTGAGTTTGCGAGTGTCTTGAACATGTTTGGAATGAACCCCATTGCTTGTTCAACTTGATCGAACTGTTCTCGTATTTCTCCGGTGGTGTTCGCTGGGTCGATGATGGTGTAGCCGTTGATCATTTCTGGATTCCTTTGTGCTTGGGAACTTGGACTCAGGTGGTGACTCGATGAGAACTGCGGTATCCAACTGATTGTTCCGAAACAAACCAGAAATATCAAACTATTTGGTTAGTTATTTTTATTTAGGCTCGAAAGCCGTCAATCAGGACCTGAATCGCGGCTCTTGCCTGCCCTTTGGGGAGGGGGGCGGTGGCGAAGCTGGTGAACCCGGTTTTGGCGATCATGATGAGCCAGGCGGCGTCGTTGGTGTTGATCTCGGGGGTGATCTGCCCGGCGGCTTTGATGCGATCGAGGGCATCGAGAAAGGCACCGTGGATTTTGGTGCGGACGCACTGGACGCGTGATCTGGTTTCTTCGTCCATCTCATCGAGCGAGATGGCAGCGCGTTGCATCATGCAGCATGGGGAGGGGGTGCATGCGCTCTGACATTCGAGAATCATCGAGAAATAGGCTTCGAGATCGTCGATGGAGTTGATGGCGTTGATTTTTTCGACCATCGGTTCGACGAAGCTTTTGCAGTAGGCATCGAGGGCTTTGAGGTAGAGGTGGTGCTTGTCGCCGAAGGTGTCGTAGAGGGAGAAGCGGTTGATGCCCATCGCGGCGGTGAGATCTGAGATGCTCGCAGCGTCGTAGCCCTTTTCCCAGAACACACCCATCGCCTGGGTGAGTGCGGTATCGGGATCGAAGGACTTTGGTCTGGGCATAGTTGTGCTCGGTGTAATGGTACACGATGGGGGAAATCTTTTTATTCAATCGGGTATTTTGTCTTGGTGATGAAAACGGGCAATAACCCTAAAATACACCTGAATTCTGCGTTGTTTCGTGTGACTTTTGCATAATCGGTCGGGGGCGGGGATGAGTTGAGCCAGGGCATTGAAGAGGATCAAGGAACGGTGACTGCTTTGTTGAGGCGGACATCGGATTGGCGTAAGAAGAGAGCGACGATGACTTCATCCCCGGATTGGGTGTTGGTGAAGGCGAACTCGCGGGTGACGCGTTCGCCTGGCTTGATGGCGTTGATTGATCGGCGGAGGCGTGATTCGTTTGGTGGGATGGCGACGACTTCAAAGTCTTGATTGGAGTCGAGTTGATTGGTGACATGGACGCCGATGATGGTGACGCCGTCGGCTCCTCGGCGGGCGGTGAGTTGCATATCGACGCCATCGAGCCCGAGGGTGATGGTTCTTTCGATGCGCATGAGTGGGTAGTCTTTGTCGGCTTCGAGTTCGATATCGAAGGTGAGTGCTTTTTCGCCTGCGAGTTCGCCTAGGGAGTAGGCGATGTCGATGGGGACTGCGCGGGTTTCGTGTGCATCGAGGACGAAGGGGATGACGCGGGGGTTGATTTCCCATGATCGGTCGATGTTTTCGAGCGTGTCGGTGTAGCCTCCGGGCTCGACGATGTAGATTCGGCCTCGGATTGTGGAGGGCCAGGGGTTGGCGAAGTGGAGTTCGTGCTTGTGGATGCCGGCTTTGGCTTGGAGGGTGTTGGGGGTGAGGTTGAGCGAGGCGAGGAAGCGGATGAGTTGGGTGTTGACTCCGGTGATGATGGTTGGGGAGCGACCAACAGCGATGCGGTGCATAGGGAGTTCGAGATCGCCGATGCGTTCGAGTTCGATGTTGGTTTGGTTGTTGAAGACATCGTGCTGATAGACGGGCGAGGTGGAGAGTGGGAGGTTGAGGATGACGGGTTCGATGGTGGGTTGGTCGAGCCAGAGGATGAGGGCGCCCGAGTTGTCTGATGCGGACTCTTCGGTGAGCTTTGGGCCGGCGACAAGCATACGCACGCCGGGGATGAGGTGGAGCTCTTCGATCGCTTGCCTTGATCCGAGGTGGGTGGCCAGGGTGTTCCAGACGACGAGTTCGGGGGCGGGCATGACCTGCCCTCGCTTGCCCGGGGTGACCCACCATGCGTCCTTGAGTTCGAGTTTGAAGCGATCGTTGCCCAGCCCGGTGTCGCTCGCGGCCCACCAGAAGGCGATGGCTTTGCGTGCGAAGGTGCCTACGGATGACCAGACCTGCACGCCCGACCATTCCTTTGATGCGTGCATCGGCGAGAGCATCATGGCGAGTTCTGGGGGGTTGCTCGATGCGTTTGCTGAGGCTGCGCTTGCCCACTGGGCCCAGTCGTCGACGACGATGGACATGGTGTCGGCGGTGGTTGTGTTGTTGTCGATGAGGAGGAGTTGCTGGTTTGGACGAACGATCTGTTGTTCGATTGGGCGGTCGATTGCCCAGGGGGTGACGAGCATTGGGCCCGGGACATAGCCTACGAGTGAGGCGTTGATTTTGTCGAGTTGGGCGTTGAGGGTTTGGGTGTTTTCTTGGGTGGGGTGATCGCCGAAACGCCAGGTGTTGATGGCTTGTCCGAACTGATCGAACATGGGTGCGCCCCAGGGGATCCATGCAGAGGATGGGCCTGCGAAGACGGGGAGGACTTCGTCTGGATCGACGGCGAGTTTGGCAGCGAGTTGTTCGGGGATTTCGGCGATGACGACGCCGAGGTCGATGCCCATGAGGACCAGGCGGCTGATCGCCTGCATGGTTGGGGAATCGAGATTGGTGTCTTGCTTGGTGGTGTTGAGTGTCCATGCCTCGACGGAGGCGGAGGTGACGCCTGAGCCTTGGATGAGGGCGTGGGCGGAGCCAGCGACTTTGGGGTTGGTGAGTTTGGTGTGGATGGAGAACATGCCCGAGTTGGGTTTGGATTCGACGGGGGCGGTCCAGATGAAGTCGAGGGTTCGGATGCCGACGAGTTGGTCGTTGACGACGATTTCGAGCATGGCGCGGTACCACCCGAACCCGGGGAGATCGGGTGTCCAATCGCTTCGGACTCGTCGGGAGCCGTCGGCGAGGAGCTGGGTGTCGACCTTGTGCCCGTGGACATCGTAGACGGTGATGCGGGCGGTGATGTCGTCTCCAGTGAGGTCGCGAACGAGGATTTGGAGGGGGGGGGTGGATGCGGATTCGACGATGTTGCCCGGGGTGCCTGTGGTGAGTTCGAGCCTTGGGAGTTGGGCGATGATGAGGTTGTCGAACCAGGCGGCTCCGGCGAAGTCTTCCTCCCAGACCTCGAATGGTTTGACGAACTGGGTTTCTTGCTGTTGCTTTGGCTGGAGGAGTTGGAGTTCGAGTTGGATGAAGGCGGCGTTTGGATAGACGCCTTCGATCTCGAATGAGATTTGGGTCCATGAGCCGTCGGTGCTGGTGAGTTGTGAGGCGGCATGGGCGCCGTCGATCTCGTTGCCTTTTTGGTCGAGGAGTTTGGCGTAGACGCGGGCTTTAGCGTGGTTGAGGTTTTCGGTGCGGATGTGGGTGGAGATGAGGTAGTCTGCGTTTGGGAAGATGTTGATCTCGCCTCGTCGGAGGATGAGGCTTGCCGAGCCGCCTTGGACGGGGAGTTTGACGGTGCCGACGCCTGAGACTGCGGGGGATGTGTAATCAAGGGCGGCGTGGTTCCAGAGGGGGAATCCGGGTCTGATTCTGGGGATGGCGGGGTCTTCTTGGCCTCGGTACCACCCGAGGGGGACGGGGAGGGGGTTGAAGTCTTGCTCTTCGAAGTCGAAGGCTCGGACGACGCGCCCGGCGGAGGCGGGGCGTTTGCCTGTGTCGGCTTGGTCTTGGGCGTGTGCCGACGGAGCGATCAAGGCGAGGGCGCTGAGCAGAGCGAGCTTGAAGGGCTGTTTGTATGCAGGGTTGAAGATGGAGCGATGGCGCATTGGCATTGGGGGTTGTATCGGCTTTGTGGGGGGAATCTGTGCATATCCGGGGGTGTTCCATCTGTGAATCGTTGCCCCTATGATTGGGCCACTTCCTCCGGGGCTCCACACACTCCAAGCATCACGGGCACACACTATGGGCGATCACGCGGATCAGATTTCACACACCGGGTATATCCCTGAATGCTCCTCGATCGAGGCAGCGCGGGGGTTCTATGAAATCGCTGACCAGAGGCGGACGGTTCGACAGTTCTCGGATCGCCCCGTCCCACGCGCCGTGATCGAGACGATCATCAAGGCGGCGGGGACGGCTCCGTCTGGAGCCAACAAGCAGCCTTGGCGGTTTATCGCGATCTCGAACCCGGAGATGAAGAAGAAGGTGCGGGTGGCGATCGAGGGGGTCGAGCAGGCGTTTTATGAGGAGAAGGCTTCGGATCGGTGGCTTGAGGATCTCGAAGATTTCGAGACGACGCCGAACAAGGGGTATCTCGATACGGTGCCTTGGATTATTGTGGTGATGGCATTGCGGACGACCGACGATGGCGGGCAGGTGTATTACCGGAATGAATCGGTGGGTTTGGCGACGGGGCTTTTGGTGACGGCTGCGAATCATGCGGGTTTGGCGACGGTGACGCAGACGCCGAGCCCGATGGGGTTTTTGCGCGAGCTCTTGGATCGCCCGGAGAACGAGCGGCCTTATATGGTGATCCCGGTGGGATATGCGGCGGATGATTGCACGGTGCCGAATGTTGAGCGGAAGGGGTTGGGGGAGATTGGGGTGTTTTTGGAGTGAAGAGGGGGGAGGGGGAGATGGGATGCGGGATTGATTTGGCACATATATTGCGGTTCTAGAGTGCACATCTTGAAAAAATCGGTATGATGAAGTTGACAATTGCCCTGCTTACTGATAGGCTTTTGTTAGCCTGGAGAATCCGCATGAACAAATACTTCTTGATGAAACTTATTGAAGCATCAGGGAACGATGGTTTTCGTGGCAGAAAACGACTTCAAAAAGTGGTTTTTTTCTTGAAATTTGAAGGGCTTGCTGTCAACGCCGAGTATGGGCTCCACCGTTTTGGCCCGTATTCGCATGATCTTTCACAGGCATGTGCAGATCTAAAATCACAAGACTTGCTCAACGAAGAAATATCCTCAACTACTATGGGAGGAATCGAATATTCGTATTTGCTTACTGAACCTGGCAAGGAAGCGATTGCACACTCTGAGGCAGCATTTCCAAGCATACAAAAGGCTTTTTCTTCCTCCGAAAAAACTGCGGAGAAGCTCATCAAGTCCGGTTTATGGGATCTAGAGCTTGGATCTACGATTCTGTTTTACTATCAAAAACACAAAGACTGGGAAGTAGCTTTCAATAATGCTTGCGAGTTTAAAGGTAAAAATTCAAACTCTGCCTCGTCAATAAGCGCCTTGAATTTCGCTAAATCATTTGTAAAATAGGATCAGTGGCTGAAGGAGAGATTCAATGGGAGACAAGTTATTTCGTGATCCGTTGTATAACTATGTTAACATTGACCGGAATGACAAATGGCTCATTGATGCAATTGATTGCCCTGAAGTCCAACGGCTTAGACGAATACACCAACTGGGTGTTAGCCATTTCACCTACCCAGGCGCAGAACACAATCGATTGGCTCACAGTATGGGCGTGCTTTATTTAATGAGCAAGGCACACTTCCATCTTCAAAACACTGTGAAGGGTTCTCAAAAAGCACAAGTTGAGCATTCAAAACATTCACTCCTAGCGGCTGCGCTCTTGCATGATGTTGGGCATGGCCCGTTCTCTCATCTATTTGAACCATGCATGGGAATAAATCATGAATACTGGTCAGTTAGAATAATTTCTGATCCTAACTCCTGCATCCATCGCAAACTCGCAAAAATTTATTCAAACTTACCTACTGATGTTTGTGATCTCATCGAAGGCGATAAACCGTCACTTCCTCGCTGGGAAAAATCTCTCATATCAAGCCAACTTGATATGGACCGCATGGATTACCTTCGCAGAGACAGTCTGTTTTCTGGAGCAGGATATGGCCATTTTGACTGGTCTCGCTTGATCACGACGATGGAACTTCATGAAAATGATAATGAGGGCATTGACCTGGTTTGGCCTGAAAAAGCATCAATGGCAATTGAAGAATATATTTTTGCTCGTTATTACATGTACCAGAATGTGTATCTTCATAAAACTACACGAGGCTTTGAAGTATTGCTCCAAGCGATATGGAAGCGAGCAAAGACTCTGATAGATGAAGGCAAACCCCCGGAACTAATTCCCACAATTGAAAAACTATGGCTTAATGAGCCAGAGGATATTTCTGTTTCTGAATATCTTGCAGTTGAAGAACATAGCGTTTTATCTCAAATGCAAGACTGGACAAATTCAACTGATTCTGTTCTAAAAGACCTTGCTACTCGGTTTTTAAACAGAGATGGCTTTGCAATGATCGATCCGCCACCAGTAAGCGATCCATTAACTGAGGATCGATCAGAGTGGGAATCTAAAGTTGCTGATGCACTCAAAAAAAACGGCTTTGAAAACGCATCCTGCTACTGCCTCAAAGATGAACTCAAAGCAAAATATCTTTCTCCATATCGCCCGGAACCTGAAAAAGGGCTTCAAGACACGACAAACGCGATATTCATCAAGAGTGATGATGGGCAAGTACTCGAGGTATCTGAATCGTTGCCAAGACTCAAAGCCGTAATTGAAATGGGCAAGCCATCAAGTAAATTCAGATACTATGTACCTAAATCCATTCGCAAAACTGTTCAAAGCATCAAGAAAAACGGGCTCGTTGAAGATATGACTGAAAAATAGAAAAGGCCCATTAAAGGTACATCTTTTTGTTATAGACCCACCATTCGAGCATGAGGATGAGGAGGGCGGTGGCGAGGAGGTAGGGCCACCAGTCTTTGATGCGTTTGCGCTCGGTGTTGGAATCGGCGGTGACGATCTGGTTGGCGAGGGCGATGGTTTTTTGGGTGCTTACATTGGATTCGGCGGGGTTCAAAAGATTGGCGGCGAAGGTGCGGTAGTTGGTGTTGTCGTCGACGATGTCGGTTGGGGCGGCGGTGCCTCGCCAGCGGAGGCGGTAGATTCCGGCGTTGGTGATTGGGCCAAAGACTACGCGGCCGTCGGCGGAGGGGATGATTTCTTCGGATCGTGAGCCGTCGGGGAGCAGGACGCGGACGCCGGTCGCGTCGGGCGGGAGGCGGTCGGCGAGGACTCGGCCTGGCGTGATCTGGCGTTCGTCTTGGTCGATGGCGACGATCGAGCCGGTGGCGAGGTAGTCGACGGTGCTTGCGAGGAAGACGACGAAGGAGACATCGAAGGGCCAGTTGGTTTTGGTGATTTTGAAGGGGACGAGGATGGCGCGGACATCGGCGTCGGAGGTTTCAAGGATGGCTGGTCCTGAGGCGGTCTCGGCGAGGGAGACGACGCCCGAGCCTTTGGGGATTTCGATCTTTGGTGTCTCGGCCATGAGTAAGGCATCGAGGGTGAGATCTCGGAGGATGGGGTGTGTCCTGCGCCAGTCGATGATGGGGCCGCCGGGGCCGGTGCCGTTATCAATGACGCCGAGTTTGCCCGTCAGGGTTTGGCCGATGATGAGGTATCGGCCGGGGTCGAGGATACTTGCTGTATCACCTGTATTATCTGTATCATCGAGTCCGTTTGGTTTGGGGAGGTAGCCATCGAAGATGACGAGGTCGTAGACATCGTTTGCGCCCGATTCGCGGTTGGATTCGTATTGCGATGGGGAGAGGGTATCGAAGCGTGAGAGCGGGAGGCCTTCGAGCACGGAGCCGACGAAGAGGTTGCCGGTGGAGACTAAGGCGACGCTGGCTTGTTTGGCAGGTGGGACGACCAGGACGCCTTCGTTGTCGGTGAGCAGGACATCGGCTTGGGGGTTTTCTTGGCCGGTGGTATTGAGTTTGACGCGGACGATGACGCCTTCGGGTTCGGTGAGTTCGAAGACGACACCGCCGGAGGCTGGTGTTTTGTAGCCTGTGGTTGAATCGGTGGTGGCGGCGGGGAGGTCGATGGCGCGGACGGAGCGCGTGACGCCGGCGACGATGAGTTCGGCGTCGACGGTGCGGGGGATGGTGTCGGTGGATTGGACGCCTACGAAGATGGAGAGTTTGGACGGGGTGTCGTAGTCGCGTTCGGATCGGAGCGCGACGAGCCCGATGTTGTTGGAGGTTTGCGAGCCGATGGCGTGGTATTCGAAGGTGGTTTGGGTGTCGATTTCTTCGGCGCGTACGGAGTCGATGTCGGCGACTCGCCCATCGGAGAAGAGGTGGAAGAAGTAGGGCTCGCCGCCTTTGAGTTCGTCGAGTTCGTGGGATTCGGTGATCTCGCCGAGTTCGTTGGTGGCGTTGACGATGCGGTTTGGGCGTTGGGCTTGGGCGAGGCGGTAGGCTTCGGCGATGGATGAAGTGGCGTCGGTTTGTTCGATGGCGTTGATGGCGTTGATGAGGGTGGCTTGGTCGGAGGTGAAGGAGGCGACGATCTGGGCGTTGGCATCGAAGGCGATGACCATTGCTTCGTCGGCTTTTTCGCCAGCAGCGAACAGGCCGGGGGCGCGCATGGTTTCGATGAGTTCGATGGCTTGTTTCTTGGCGGCTTCGAGTCGGGAATCTTTGCCGAGGCTCTCTTCATCAGCCCCTTCGCCATCGACAGCGGCCATCGAGGCGGAGCGGTCGATCATCACGATGTATTTGCGTCCCATCTCGGTGGTTGAGGCTGAGCGTGGCTGGGCGATGGCGAGGATGATGAGGCTGAGGATGATGAGCTGCAAGAACAAGAGCAGGTTTTTACGCAGGCGTTGGAATGGGGCGTTGGCTTGGAGGTCTTGGATGGCCTTCTTCCAGAGCAGGGTCGAGGAGACCTCGCGGGGGATTCGGCGGAGCTTGAGGAAGTAGAGGATGATGAGCGCAGGGATCGCGATGGCGGCGACGAGTGCGGCGAGGGTTGGGGTGGCCCAGGTCATGGTAAATACCTCGAGTTAGTCAAGTACAAGCTTCACCCCTTCGGAATTATGATCCTGAAAAATACTAATGAGCCAATCAAACACTGTCGGGCCTTTGCCTCGCTTTGCCAGTTCGAGGTCTGTCGCAACTAGATCTCTTGCGGTAGGGTCACAACCTACGAGACGATACTCAAGTTGTCGAATCGTTTCGGAATATCCTAATCCGGCTCGAGAAGCTTTATGGTTGGTCCATACGAACAAGCATGGTGGCTCTGCTCCGCATCCACCTGAAAGACAATCATCTAGTGCGTCAAGATTTGAGCCGAAATATCCGCCCGGACCACCAACGGCTTCGCCGATCGCGCGATAGAAATCTTCAAGCGATTGAATGGATGAGCCATCAATCTCAAATCTTGAACTTTGCATTGAATCGGATTGGGTCACTGCAGCACCCCGCGCTTTCTGAGGTAGTCGAGAAGGAGGGTGCCGAGTGCGGCGAGGGTTGGGGTGGCCCAGGTCATGGGGTGGCCTCCATTGTTTGCAACAGTCGCTTGGCGGGGCCGTCGTGCGGGGTACGGTTGAGGATTTCGTTAGCAATCTCGATTGCTCGCCTTCGTTGGGCGATGTTGGCGAGGAGTTGGGCAAAGTAAGCGGCGATCTCATTGCGGCTTGGCGCTCTCGCGTAAGCGTATCCTGCGGCCAGCAGTGCATCGGCATGCTCGCCGAGTTGTTCGTGATATTGAGCAAGCCGGAAAGCAATGGATGCTTCTGGTGAGGTAGCGAGTGCTTCGTGCAGAAGTTTGATTGCGCCGGACTGATCGCCTTGATCCCAAAGTTGACGAGCCTGACGATCCATCTCGCAGGCTGCGTGTACGATTTCTTCGTGTTGGTCATGCTCATTCATCGCAGCACCCCGCGTTTTCTGAGGTAGTCGAGGAGGAGGGTGGTGTGTTGGATGCTCAATGGAATGATGTGATTCATACAACCTCCGTCATGATATACGGGCCCATGAGGTAGCCCGCGACGAAGCAGATGATGACGATGAGTAGACTGATGAGTGTGATGCGTCTCGCCCTGCCGGAGATGACATCTCTACTCAGCAGCATTGCAACCGCAGCGAGAACCAATCCGGGGATGCCGATCATCGCTAGGCCTAGGCCGCTGGTGTATGAATCGGATTGATCGAACATGAGGCCACCCCAGAGCGCAAAGATGAGTGTGAGAAGTGCGATGCTCAAACCAAAGCCCAGCCGAAGTCCCCAATGAACAGGAACAACGGCGTTTTCTGAGTTGGACTCTTCCACAACAACGCGGTTCTGGCAGATAGCAAATACGAGAAACTCGTATGTCAAAATCGCAGCCAGAATAACGATGAAAGCGGTCATCGGAGCACGCCTCGCTTTCTGAGGTAGTCGAGGAGGAGGGTGTCGATGGGGGTGTCGGTTTGGATGGTGAGGGCGGTGATTTCTCGGCGGGCGCAGAAGTCTCGTAAGCCTTGGCAGTAGGCGGACAAGTTCTCTTTGTATTTTTTGAGCAAGGGGGCGGAGATTGTCACTTCGGCCATGTCGCCGTCTTCGATGTCGCGGAGTTGGAGATCGCCGGCGAGGTCGGGGTTGACTTCTTGAGGCGAGAGCGTTTGGATCGCAAAGACATCGTAGCCGCGGCCGACGAGTAGGCGGAGGCCGGTTTCGTAGCCTTCTTTCATGAGGAAATCGGAGAGGACGATCATGACGCCTTTGCCTCTGCGGGTCATGGCGATGCGTTTGCAGGCTTGGGCGAAGTCGGTGCCGGCTTCGGGTTCGAGGGTGCAGAGGAAGCGGGCGAGATCGTGGGTTCTGCGTCGGCCTCTTAGGTCACGGATGTTGCCTGCGATTGATTTTTCGCCGCCGGGGATGACGAGTTCGTCGCGCAGGCCGACAGCCGTCACTTCGACGCGGTTGAGGTTGACTAAGCCGATGTAGCCCATGGCCATGGCGACTTGTTGCATGTAGTAGAACTTGTTTGGTTCGCCGCAGTCTGCGGAGGCGGAGGCGTCGATGACGATGTGGAGTGAGAGGTCTTCTTCTTCCATGAAGAGTTTCATGAAGAAGCGATCGAGGCGGGCGTAGATGTTCCAGTCGATATGGCGGAGGTCGTCGCCGGTGGTGTATGGGCGGTGGTCTGCGAACTCGACGGACTCGCCTCGCTTTTTGGATCGGCGTTCGCCTTTGAGTTTGCCGGCGAAGATTTTTTTCGATGAGACATCGAGCTGGGAGATCTTGGCGATGAGCGACGAGGAGAGGAGCTCGTCGATGGTGGTTGGGCGGGTTGGGTTTTCTGATCGGAGCATGGGAGGGGGATTTTTTGTACGCAGAGGTCGCAAAGGGAACGCGGAGGCGCGGAGGGGGAGAAGAGGGGGAGAAGAGTGGAAGAGGGGGAAGAAGAAATAGGGAGTGGATGTGTTAGGGTAGTGCCTTTGAGTTGATTCTGCGGTAGGTTCCTTTCTTGATTGTTGGGGCGTGGAAGTTGATGAGTAATCCTAATGGTTTGTTTGCGAGGTAGAGATAGCTGGTGAGTTGGGCGAGGTGATTGTCTTCGATTGCGCGGATGGCTTTGAGTTCGAGGATGAGTTGGTTTTCGATGAGGAGATCGAGTCGCTGTTGGGGGAGCGGTTTGCCTTTGTATTGACCAGTGAATGAGACTTGTTGCGTATACCGAATGTTCGCGAGTTCCAACTCATGGCACAATGCGGATTCATACACAGATTCGAGCAATCCTGGGTCGAGTGTTCGATGCACCTCGATCGCGCACCCAATCACTTGATGGGTCAACTGATTCAACTCTTCTGGCACATCAACACGATCCATATCTTCTCTTTCTTACCTCACTCTTTCCTCTGCGCCTTTGCGTACCCTTTGCGTCCTCTGCGTACCTCTTGCTTACATCCCCACCATCGCGGTTGGTTGGGTTGGGGTGAGTTTGAGGATTTCTTGGACGAGTCCGTCGGTATCTACGCGGTCGGCTTCGGCTTCGAAGTTCAACAGGATGCGGTGGCGTAGGCAGGATTTGGCGACATCTTGGATGTCTTGGTAGGAGACATGGAATCGCCCATCGACGAGGGCTCGGACTTTGCCGGCGAGGATGAGGGCTTGGGCGCCACGGGGGGAGACGCCGCAGCGGATGTAGCGGTTGGTTGGGCCGTTGGGGCCGCCAGCGGCGGAGTCTGTTTCAGGATGGGTCGCGAGGACAAGGCGGGCTGCGTACTGCTTGACATGCGGGGCGACGACGACGGATTTGACGAGGGCCTGCATTTCAAGGATGCGTTGGCCGTTGACGATTGCACTGGCTTGGGGGTTGGCTGAGCCGGTGGTGCGGTCGATGATTTCCATGAGGTCTTCGAGCCCGGCGTAGCCGACATCGACCTTCAAGAGGAAGCGGTCGAGTTGGGCTTCGGGGAGGGGGTAGGTGCCTTCTTGTTCGATGGGGTTTTGGGTCGCGAGAACGAGGAAGGGTTCGTCGAGTTTGTAGGTTTGACCTGCGACGGTGACGGAGTGCTCTTGCATGGCTTCGAGCAGGGCGGATTGGGTCTTTGGTGTTGCTCGGTTGATTTCATCTGCGAGGAGTATCTGCGCGAAGATGGGGCCCTTTTGGAACTCGAAGGCTCGCTTGCCGGTTTCCGCGTCCTCCGAGACGATGTTGGTCCCGATGACATCGGCGGGCATCAGGTCTGGGGTGAACTGGATGCGGTTGAAGGGCAGGGACAAGGCTTGGGCGAGTGTGCGGACGAGGAGGGTTTTGCCGAGTCCGGGGACGCCTTCGAGGAGGACATTGCCGCCACAGAAGAGGCAGACGAGGACGGAATCGACGACTTGTTGTTGCCCGACCATGACCTTGCCGATCTCTGCTCGCAGGTCGGCGAAGGTTTTTCGGAAAGCCTCGCATTCGGCTTTGACTTCTTGGGGGGTCTCGAAAGATTCATTGGTTGCCATGACTAGCTCCTACGCGGTGCCGATTGCACCGATTGTGTTTGTGTCTTACGACTCGTCCATATCGTCTCGGGCTCGTTTTTTTGCAGCCCGCAGTGCGCTCAGCGCGTCCATTGGTTCGGTGTTCTCTTTTTCGATGGTTCGTTTGGGCTTGCCGATGCTCGGCTTGGTTGATTCTTCTTCGCCCGCAAGCGCGACGGGTTCGGATGACGCTGGTGCGTCTTGGGGCGCGACGAACTTGCGTGAGGCGGCTTTGCGTTCGTCTTTTCGTTCATCATCGCCGGTGCGTGAAGATGCCCGTGATCGGGCTGCGGACATCGCTTGCATCGAGCCGGTGGATTTCGCAGCTTCCTTGCTCGCCCCTCGGCGCAAGAACGCAGCGATCATCGCCGGGTCGATCCGCACTCTTCTGACCGCGACATCGAGCAAGAAGATCCCGATGCCGATCATCGCGAACATGAGCCAGATTGGAGTCAGCGCGAGGGGGACTTTGACGCCATCGCGTGCCCAGAGATCGGCGAGGGTTGGGTCGGATGGGAGCACGCGCCCGCCGGTGATCGAGGCGACCTGTTGGAGCAGCGGCAGGTTGGTTTGGAGGGCTTTGAACTCGTCGGCGAAGGGTCTTGTGACGGCGGCTTGGGCGGAGCCTTCGAGGACTTGGCCCTCGGAGCCCGGGGCGCGGTATTGGAGGTTGACGACATACGCCCCGGCGTCGGCGGTGCCGAACTCGCCTTCGTATCGACCCGGACCGACTTGTTGCATTTCGATCCCGCCCCCCTTGCCGTCGGGTGTGGAGGTGCGGGCTTGGAAGTCGGCGAAGTTGAGTCGCTCGCCTTGGGAATCGAAGGCTTCGACGATGACGCGGGTTTTCTCGCCGATGTTTTCGGTGCTCACGCGCAGGGTTGCGCTGCCCGAGGGGCGCATGGTCCAGCGGATGTGCTGCTCCCAGAACTGCGTGAACCCGGACCACCCGACCCACGACGATGCCCACCGGGTCGAAGCATCAGAGGTGAAGGTGATGACGCGTCCGAGCCCGTATTGCCATTGGGCAGCGATTGGGTCGTTTTCTTTGCCCCGCAGTGTGACGAGACTGAGCCCTTCGCGTTCGGCCGCGACGACATAGCCGGTGATCGCCGGGACGCCGGTGATGCCTCGCATGGTCTCGGTCGGTACGCCGGTGCGTGCTGGTGTGAAGGCTTCGCCCTCCCAGATCAGTGCTCGGCGGATGGTCTGGGCCTCTTTGATAAAAATCTGAGGCAGCGTCGCCAGTGCATTGTTGTTCACCGCGTAGTAGGTGCCTCCGGTGACGCGGGCCATGGTGCGCAAGGTGTTGGTGTCGGCGGGGGAGTGCGGGTTCACGCCGACAGCTGAAATCGTGATGCCGTTCTGTTTGAACTTGCGCAAGAGTGAGCGAGACATCGAGGGGTCGCCATCGGAGATCACAATGCAGTGCTTCTGTCCTGCGCCAGCGTTGATGAGCCCGGAGAGGGCGAGTTGGAGCGAGGGATCGAAACTGGGCATGTCGCCGAAGGTCAGGTTCTGGATGGCTCGTTTGACGGCTGTTTTATCGCCGATGGGCGCGAGGGGGTAGATCCAATCGGTGCCTCCCATACCTTGATATTCGATGATGCCGACGAGATCGAGTCTTGACATGGCATCGACGGCGGCGTTGCAGATCTGCTTGCCATAGAACACGCCTCGGGGGATTTCGACGGAATGGATCACCAACGCGAGCGCACCGCGGGGCATCTGTCTTTTCTGAGGCGGGTCGAGTCGAATCGGGAGCGCATCGGCGAGTGGGGAACCGATCCAGCCGCCGGCGCCGAAGGATTCGGGCCCGCCGATCATCACGAGCCCGCCGCCGGTGTCTTTGACATACTGGCGCATGAGTTCTTGCTGGGCCTGCGAATAGGAATAGGAGGACTGATTGAGCAGCACGACGGCTTCGTATGAAGCGAGTTCGGGGAGGTTGGTGGGAAACTGCGACGAGGGGATACGGACGGTTTGGACCTCGGCTTGGTGGAGCACATCTTCGAACTTGACCGCTTCGTTTGGATCGTCAGCGACGATGAGCACGGAGCCTTCGGAGCCGACGAAGGTGATGGCGCTGCCGGTGTTGTTTTCGGGGATTGAGTCGCCTCGGGTGGCGGTTGAGCCGCCATCTTCATTGAGCGCGGTGATGGGCTCGAAGACCGCTTCATAGTTGAGGGCGCCCGGGCGGGTCACCCCGACCGAGACCGCGAGGACATTGCGCCCCTTGGTAAGTTCGACGATTTTGCCCAGTTCGTCGGCTGCCGGGTTGAGATCAATAATGGTGCCGTCTTGGGAGATCAACAATCGCCCCGCAGCCGGGACGGTGGAGGTGAGCACGACCTTGAGGGTGATGGTCTCGCCGACGCGGACATTGGCGGGGGCTTGGAGCGCCTCGACAACCACTTCCTCGGCGTAGGCGAACTCGACGGGGAGGACATCAATCGGGATGCCTTGTGCCTTGGCGGCTTGGGCAGCGCGGAGGAGCGAGCCGTCGGTTTCGTTGCCGTCGGAGACGAGGACGATGCGGTTGGCGACATCTTTGGGCGATGAGGCGATGCCTAGGCTGACGGCGGCCATCAGGTTGGTGCCATCGGTCGCGCCGATGAACTGGCGATCGACGCGGGTGGTGGCGCGGGCGACCGAGGACTGGACATAGGCATCTTCGGCTGCGGTGATGATGCCGAGTTTGTCGTCTGGCTGACGCGAGCCTTGCTGGGCCTGGGCGATGTATTGATCGATCTGCTCTTGAGCACCAGCAGGGATCGAACGCGAAGCGTCGATGATGACGGTGACGCCGACATCGTGGGAGGTTTTGCGGAGTGAGGGCTCGGCGAGTGCGCCCGCGATAAGCATGATGGCGAGGATTCGGATGATGATCGCCGCGATCCGCGAGCCCTTGCCGAGCCCGGAGATGCTTTTGCGGGCGATGAAGATGGTGAGGAGCCCGAGGACGGGGATGAGGATGAGGTAGGCTTCGATATCGAACTGAATCGGGCCCATCCCCAGGCTCGCGGGTTGGAGGATCATGGGTTCGATCCCCCGTGGGCGCGGGCGTATTGGGCGCCAATGCGTGTGATGCCCTTTGGCAGTTCACAGATTTGTATTCGGCTGTTGCCTGAATCGAGTATCACGAGCTGGTCCCCATTGACGCCAACCGCCCAGGGTTGGGCGAGCTGTCCTGTGCTTCTTCCACCCACACCATACCGCCAAAGGGTCTCGCCGGATTCAAGATTCATGCATCGGACGCGATTTCCTCCAAACTCGGCGATCAGGGCGGTACCGTCATCGAGAATCGTCAGCCCGTAGGGAAACCGATAGGCCAGTTCGGTGGTATCCATCGGATCGCCGAACCATTTGACGAGTTCGCCTTCGATCGTGAATCGTCCAACACGGTGATGGCTCGCATCGGTGACGATGAGTTCTTCGACGCCTTGGGGGGTGGTCCAGAGGGCGATGGATTGCGGGCGGGCGAGGGCGTTGGGGAAATCGGACGCATCGACCTCTTCGCCGACCACGCCGATCTGGTATTGATAGATCGGGGTGATGGTTTCGCCCGAACGATCAATAGAAAACCGGGAGATTCGGTCATTGCCGCCGTATTCGGAGACATAGAGATCGGTGACGACCCCGTTATCGTCTGTGTTGATGGCGACATCGGTGGGGTAGATGAACTCGGCGGGGTTTTCGCCGAAGGATCCGAAAGCGAAGTCGGGCTCGGTGGGGACGGGGACATCGACATCCGGAAGCGGGAGTTCGTACATCAGCACGCGGTGCTCGTGGGTGTCGGCGACATAGACGGCTTGCTTGCTCGCATCGAGCACCGAGGCGGCGACGGTGATCCCGGTGGGTTTGCCTCGGTCCCATTTGGGGGTGTGGACTGAGCCGAGGACTTTCCCGGTGGAGAGATCGAGGACCTGAAGGCGGGCGGTTTTATCCACAATCACCGCCTGCACCTGCCCTGTAGCGATGCTGTGATAGATATCCATGCCTCGGGGATAGACAAACTGCCCGAGCTGGGTGCCCGATTCGCCGAGGATCTCGGTGGTTTCGAGGGTGGCGGGAACTGATGTCGAGTCGGTATTGTCCCCGGCGCACCCGCTCAGCGTGAGCGCAAGCATGCACAGCGGCAATGCGGCACCGAGATGTATCAAGAACTTGGAATCCAACATCATATCGGGGATCATACGAACGGATACCGCCCGGAGTTGGATCGGTTGCTCATTCATGGCGATCTTTGGACTCGCGCTAAGAACACGCTGGCGATGATCGAAAGGATCAGTCCAATGGCGAGCAGGTTGATCCCGGCTGCGGAGAGCTGCTCGAGGCGGGCGTAGTGGAGATCGGAGAGGATTTGTTGAGGCAGGTTCGCCATCCCGGGCGGGCGGATCATCACCGATGCCTCAATCTCGTACATAGAATACAAAAACCCGACAAGCCCGACGCCAAGGACAGGCAAGGCGATGCCCGGCAGGGCTGCGCGGGTCCATCCACGGATCGACCCGCCGGCGAGCTGCCAGCGGAGGGATTTGCGTTCGATGGATTCGCTTCGGGCGCAGAGTGCCCCGATGATCGCGCCCAGGAACCCGACCCGGATAAATGACCCGAGCACCGCGCCAGCGATCGAACCAGAGAGCGATGCGTGTATCCCCGAGATCGGCGTTCGGGCGATGGCTGCGCCGACGAGCACGCCGGGGATCAACCCGAGGATGCACAGCACCAACACCGCGCCCGCTCCGGCTCGGCGGATTCGACGGGCTGGGCTGCCCAGTGTGATGGCGACGAGCATCGCCAGAATCATCGTAAACCCGCCCGCGAGCAACGCGACGAACCCGGAATCGCGCAGCGCGTCGGCTTCGAGTGTCCAGAAGTACAGAATCGATCGCCAATCATCGAGTGAGACAAGCATCGCTGCCATCGGCACGATGGCTCCCAAGATCCACACACCGATCGCCGAGCTGCGCACCGAGCGGGGCAATCGGACGCGATGGTGCCCGTGGTCTTCAAGCGATGACGATTCTTTGTCCGCGATGAGTGTATGGGTGAGCATCCAGGCACCCAAAGCCGCAACGATGACCATCGGCCAACTGCTCAGCCAGACCACCCCCCACTGCTCGATCGGGGACTCGGCGAGTTCGCGCCAGATGACGATGGACCATGTTTCGAGCTGCGCCAGGTGCATCGGGACGGCTGATCCAAGCATCAACACCGTGAGCAGGGCCCATGCACGGAGCAACGGGGTGCGATTGATCCCCACCCAGAGCCGCGCCCGGCGGACTCGCCCAATGGGCTCGAGGGCGATCATCTCGTCGTAGAGGCTCGATCGGTGCCCGAGCCCCGAAGCGATCAGGATGGCTGCGATCGGTGCGCTCCAGATCGCAAGCCCGAGCACCGCGACAGCATACCCGACCCAGATCGTGACCCATCGGAGCGATTCGTCGCTCGTCGAGAAGGTGACGATCGCCCTGCCGACGATCGTGTCGGGAGCGCGGAGCAGATTGCCCGCAGCGTAGACCATCGTCGCGGGGAGCCAGATCGGCGAGATCAAAACCCCGATGAGTAGTGCGCCCCGCCGAGTGATCCCCGCCCCGATGACCCGGGCCAAGGGGATACCCATGCACATCCCGACCAAACCGATCCCCCCGGCGATGGCGAGCGAGCGAACCAGCAGCATCAGGCGCGGGGTGCTCAGGAAAATCTCGCCAAGGGATACCCCGGATTGATCGCTTTGGAGCACAAAGAGCGAGCGGATGAGTTCGATCGAGATCGGCAGCGCGAGGGCTGCGACCATCACGACGAGCGCGATCGCGGGGAGCGCAGAACCAATATCTTTGCGAGGCACCTGTTCGGGCATCTACCAGTCTACCCCCCCGACATCGACGAAGATCGGACCAGATTCGGGTAAGTTCGCGTTGGAACCCGTTTGAGGGTATGATTAGGATCAATCCCGCTCGGCATCGTTTGTGATGCACCTCTTTTCATACTCGAACGGGTATACACTCGACACGCTTTGTTCAACACGCACGACCGACACACACAAGAGCACAGACCACACACCATGATTGATATCCGCAAACTCAAAGAACTCGTCCGCTTGATGGTGGAGAACGAACTCACCGAGATCGACCTCCACGATCAGCAAGAAACCGTCACCATCAAGCGAGGCGCCGATCAGGGCACCGTGATTCAGCATCAGCCTGTGATGTATGGAGCAGGCGGAGCCAGCGCACCAGCTGCCGCTGCTCCTGTTGCACCCGCCCCGGCCCAAGCGCCCGCCGCACCACCAGCTGCGCCGAGTGATGAGGGCCTCAACGCGATCGAATCACCGATGGTCGGGACTTACTACAGCAAGCCCAACCCGGATGCGAAGAACTTTGTCGCTGTGGGTGATTCCGTTGGGCCAGAAACCGTTGTCTGCATCGTCGAGGCGATGAAGGTTTTCAATGAAATCAAAGCCGAGCAATCAGGCATCGTCGAAAAAATCCTCGTCAAAGACGGCGAAGCGGTTGAGTTCGGACAGAAACTCTTCCTCCTCAAATAAACCCTCCATCTATGCTCCGATCGAGCACTGATGAAAACGAGAAACACCACCATGTTTAAGCGTGTGTTGATTGCCAATCGCGGCGAGATCGCCCAACGGATCATGCGGGCCTGCCGCGAACTTGAGATCGAAACAGTCTGCGTGTATTCCACCGCCGACAAGGACGCGCCGTACCTGCGTGATGCCGACGAAGCGATCTGCATCGGGCCGGGCCCGTCGAAAGACTCGTACCTCCGCATCGACCGGATCATCTCGGCTGCTGAGGTCGCCGATGTCGATGCGATCCATCCTGGATACGGGTTCCTCGCCGAGCGTGCTGATTTCTCTGAAATCTGCCGAGAGTGCAAGATCGAGTTCATCGGCCCATCGCCCGAAGCAATGGGCAAACTCGGCGACAAGATCGAAGCCAAGCGATACGCCCGCGCCGCCAAGGTCCCCGTGTTCCCCGGGACCGAGGGCGAGATCGAAGAACTCGACGAAGCGGTTGAAGTCGCTGCGGAGATCGGGTACCCGGTCATCATCAAAGCCTCGGCGGGCGGAGGCGGTCGCGGGATGCGGATCTGTCGAAACGAAGCGACGCTTCGCGCCAATGTTTCCAAGGCCCAGCAAGAAGCACTCGCAGCCTTCGGCAACGGCGGCGTCTTTGTCGAGAAGTTCCTCGAACATGCCCGACATGTCGAGGTGCAGGTCATCGGCGACAAGCACGGCAACGCAATCCACCTCTGGGAACGCGATTGCTCGATGCAGCGCCGACACCAGAAGATCATCGAGGAAGCACCGGCTCCGGGTGTCGAACGCAAGAAGATCGAAAAGGTCTGCGAGGCGGCGGCCAAGCTCATCAAATCCGCCGAATATAGCGGGGCGGCGACGGTTGAGTTCCTGATGGACGAAAAACAGAACTTCTACATGCTCGAGGTCAACACCCGCGTGCAGGTCGAGCATCCGATCACTGAGATGATTACCGGAGTGGATATCGTCAAGACCTCGATTTTGGTGGCTGCGGGCGAGAAGATTCCGTACAAGCAGAAGGATATCAAAGTCAGCGGGCACGCGATCGAGTGCCGAATCAACGCTGAGGACCACACCAAGGACTTCCGCCCGGCTGCCGGGCTCATCGAGACCTACCGCGCCCCGGGCGGGTTGGGTGTTCGGATGGATTCACATGTGTGTGCCGGGTATCGCGTGCCGCCCAACTACGACTCGATGATCGGCAAACTGATCGTCCACGCCGAGACGCGCGAGGCCGCCATCACACGGGCTTCGCGGGCATTGCACGAGTTCGAGGTTGGGCCGATCAAGACGACGATCCCGCTGCACGCTGATCTGATGAACAACACCGACTTCAAAAAGGGCGGCGTGGATATTCATTATCTTGAGCGATTGCTCAAGGGGTGATCGCATCTATTCGATGCCCACGCAGGTCAGGTGTTGAAGGTGTAAAGATGGCCGAGTTCGCGTTTGATGGTGCGCTCCAACTCCGCGGCTTCTTCTTTGGTTCTCAAAGCACAGGTACGGTATTCGATGTCATTGCGGTGGCGAGCGACATAGTTGCGTTTTCGGCTATTGTTGCGAGAACCTGAGCCGCCTTTGTCAGATGGGAGCAGCGATGTCATGCGCTTGGCACAGTTGCCCCCGATACCAAAGAGGACGGGTTTTTTGGTAGAGATTCGCCGAAGATCATAAAGCCCGGGGCCGAAAGGGGCATGGAGATATTCGGCTTTGCGGGGATTGGGGAAGGGGCGGTATTGAGTAAAGGGTGACATGGGAGAGTTTAGCATGGGTCAAGTACGGCTGCGCCGGGTGCCTTGTTCATGCCAAGTATGTGAGGCTTTGGTTGTCTGATGGCATGCAAGTGCTCAATCGCTGCTCATCGCTGACATTGGCAGCGCGCCGACGCGTTGTCCGTCTTGGTTCACGATCACAAACGCGGGCTGACCATCGAGCGAATCGAACCCGCCGATGGAGAGCGTCTGGGATGCCTGGGCGGCGACTTGGGCTTGATGGATCGAGAGCATATTTGGCTCGGTGCTTGCGCTCGCCGAGCTGGGCCCGGCGTGCGAGGCGACGGCGACGACAAAGCCCACGCCGAGCACCATCGTGCAGAGTTTCCAATACCCGGAGGCATCATGATAGAGATCGTTGGTGGCCGTGGTGGTGGTTGAATCTGACATGGTGCGCTCTCCCTCGATGAGTGGTCCAGAAGCCTGGATATCGACGAGAAGTTATCGACGAAAAAGAGCGATTCTTTGAGCCTGAGCGGCACAAGAGCACCAAAAAAACAACAGCCCGGAGGGTCGTCCGGGCTGGGTTTGCCTATTGGCAGAGAGAGAAAGAGAGTTTGTGAACGCCGATCTGATTTTCGCTCAAATCAGCGTGGATTCGTGTTTTTTATCAGCGATTCTCGCTAACACCTAGAAAGTACATCAGGAATCAAGATATGCCAGCCAATGTGTCTGTTTTTTTCGGGCGTCCCACCCGATCTCTCCGTTTTTGCCCATAAGAAGGCGGTTTTTGGGAATGAAAAAGTGTTTCTTTTTTCGAGGAGTCCGATCATTTATCGTCGGATGCAGAGTGGTCCCAAGATCGTCATGCCCAAGAGAAAACCGGCCGGGAGTGATCCCGGCCGGTTTGGTGTTGAATATCAAAGCCTTGTCTTCGCTTATCTTCGATTAGCGGCGACGACGACCGGCAGCGATGCCGCCGAGGCCCAGAAGTGCCAATGCACTTGGTGCTGGGACGACATTCCATGTGCCGAGGATCCGAGCCGAAGGGATATCATCATCCGTGTCGGCAGCGAAGTAGATATTGCCGCTGGTGTTTCCGGCCAGCATATCGGCATAGTCAACAGCGTCGACCGCCCATGTTGCAGAACCAGCAAACGCGACGGAACCAGCGGTGAAGTCGGAATCGCTGTCGGCAGTCCATGCCCAGATATTGAGCCCGAAGTTCCCGCTGCTGTTGAAGATGCCTGGGCTACCGTCTGAAGCGTTGGCAGCGCTTGTGAGAGTTCCCACGCCTCCACTGTCAACAAAGCCCGCCCCGCCTGCACCAGTAAAGAAATCGGCCAGCAGAGCACCTGTGAAGGTGCTGCCGGTCACAGTGACATCTGAGAGCCCATTGGTCGCGGTGATCGTAATCGAGTTGGCGACTGAAAGGTCAACTTCAAGAAGGACCTCTGCCGAAGCGACGGATGTCAGGGCTGCGATTGCGATAATTGCTGTTTTCTTCATTTTTCGTTCTCTCTTTTCTTTCAAAAATGTCTGGCTGCCGGAGCATCCAGTTGACTCAATCATTTTCACTCTATTTACACGCAAATAGATAGAGAATGAGCCAGTTCCTCCTCGGTTCTGTGAGCGGATACAAAACCGCCCATTTCAATGTGGATTGTATGTCTTTCCCAGAATCGACGCAAGCAAATTCTACCCCAAACTCCACAATAAAGGAGATGCCTGTCTCCAGAACAAGGGCGAGGAGTTCTCTAAGCGGATGTTTTCCCAAGAAAACTGATTTATCGCCGTATTCGGCAAAATCACCCCCTCAGGCATACCCTTCCCCTGCAAGCAACCACACCCTCCAAACATCGGCCAATATGCCCACGGAGACACCCAAATGACCACCGCAACCGCATCAGACCTCGCCATCAACGGCGGCTCACCCGTGTTCGAAACCAATGTCCCCTTTATGTCGGTCGGACTGACCGAAAAAGACATCGCCGCAGCGACCGAGGTGCTCAAATCGGGCATGCTTCGGGCGGCATCGAAATGCGCAGCCCTCGAAGAAGAGTTCGCCAAACAATCCGATGCCAAGTTTGGGCTGACCTGTGCCAATGGCACCTGCGCCTTGCAACTCGCCTACGGCAGCCTCCTCGAACGCGGCGACGAGGTCATCACCCCGGCATGGACATTCATCGCGACGGTTTCGATGCTCGTCGCGGCGGGTGCGAAGGTCGTGTTCTGTGATGTGCTCGAAGATTCGTATCAGGCCGACCCAGCGGATATCGAACGGCTCATCACACCCAACACCAAAGCCATCGCCATTACGCATTTGTATGGCATCCCCGTCGACATCGACGCGATCGAGGCCATCGCCAAGAAGCATAATCTCAAGGTCATCTATGACTCTGCTCAAGCACACCTCGCAGAATACAACGGGCAAGGCATCGGCGCGTTCGGCGATGCGTGTACCTACTCGTTCTACGCGACTAAGAACCTGGGCACCGGCGAGGGCGGGATGGTGACGGTCAACGATGAAGAACTCGCCAAGAACATGGGGTTCCTCCGATCCCATGGCGAGACCGGCAAATACCTCCACGAATCCATCGGGTTCAACTACCGCATGAACGACATCACCGGCGCGATCGGCTTGTCCAAACTCGAAACCCTCGGGGCCGAGACCAACCGAAGGCGCGAAGTCGCTGCGATCTACGCCGATCGGATTGATGCGATCAACGGCGTCCATCGCCCAGTCCCCACCAAGGGCTCGAACCCCGCGTGGCATCTCTACACCTGCCGGGTCGATCTTGATGCGTTGACTTGTACGCGTGACGAGTTCTGCGCTGCGCTCAACAAAGAAGGCGTGCCGACCGCGGTGCATTATCCCAAGCCGTTGACCGAGCAGCCTGTGTTCGCGGATATTGCGAAGAACTCCGACGAGCCCAAGGTCGCCAAGATGCTCAGCACCTGCGTATTCTGCATCCCCATCCACCCCAAGCTCAGCGATGAGCAGGCCAATGGGGTGTGTGATGCGTTGGCGAAGGTTGCAGCGGCGTATGCAAAATGAGTTTGAAGGATCAGTTCATCGATCGATTTGGAGTTGAATCGCTGACCGAACGCGGAAAGCACGGGCGGTTGCGATTTGAAATGGGGCTGGGCGATGACAACTTGACTTATTTGATCACCGCCCTGCGTCGCCTGAACACAGTCCTCGATGATTTGGGTTTCAAAAACCAACCGATCGGCATCGCTGCGTATTGCTATACCTTCGATTCCAGAGTAGAAGAGGATGGAGTGGAAGAGACCGAAGACCCACTCCACCAGCAGTTGCTTCCGTTTGCTCGTGAGTTGGCTTATTATGGCCTTGGTCGTTTTTCTAGGTCCGAATATTTACGCCTTTCAATCCCGCCTGATGAGGGAGGTTTTTATGCATACCATTTCTCTGAATCATCTATCGATCTCGCTCCGGGGCTCCGAAAAATGGCGTTGAATGATTTAAACCCTGATGGTGAAGGGTCTCTGTCTCAGTGGATTCTTGAACGCCTGATACAAGATGTGGCCCAGCCGCGTGGTCCCCTGTACGAAGCACACCCAATCTTGTTCAATGTCGATCTCGGTATTATGATGCACCCGTACGATGTCCGTGGCATGGATGTCTTCGGTCCAAACATCGATCTCCTCAAGATGTTGTACAACAAACGGAATACCTGGCTGCTCGATTACGACCGCGAGCGGATGGATGAACTCTATAAAGACTGATCCCAACGAGCCGCGACCGTGAGGGAGCGGTTTTTTGTTATGATTCTCTGACTTACAAAAATAATCGTCCGATTTTTCTGTGGCTCGTGGGTTTCTGCTGTATGTTTAAAAGCAGGAGATACTGGTAATGATGAAAAAAACTACATGTATATTGAGCGTGCTCGCGTTGGTTGGTTTTCAGACGCAGGCGGATGTCTATATCGAAGTTGCACCGACATCGGTCGGGCCCGACGGGATGACCAATGGCGGAGCGGCGATGGGATTAACCCAAGCGATGAGTGTCTGGATGTGGAGCGACACGCCCAACACCTTGATCAGGGGCCTCTCACTTGGGCTTGATGGACGATCTGCCCAAGGAATCCCCGGCTCGGGTGGCGATTACGCATTCACCGGGCTTGGGGTTGCCGACCCCGATGATCGTTTCCCGTTTGTATTCAATAGCGGCATCTTGGTCGATCAGAATACGATTACGGATATCCTAATGGCGGCCGAGAGCTTTTTCGGAAGCGTCGAGATCCCGACCTCAATGGCGAACCCATTCGTGCTCTACACGGACTTTGGAGGCACGCCTTGGACTGATGGCGCAGGGGTGATGCCGACGATTGAAATCGATTGGGGGATAGGCAATGTGCCTCAAACGATCCATACCTATGGGTGGTACCAAACCCCAACACCTTCGGGCGCAATGACGATCGGACTTGGGTTGCTCATGGGCGCTCGACGGCGGCGATAAGTAGCACTGCACTTTGAATCAACGAGCCGCGACCGTGAGGGAGCGGTTTTTTTGATACCCATCGGGCACCACCGCTTGGCGGGGGTCGGCAAGGAGTGGTGCCCGATGGGATATTTTATGTGGCTAGGCTACAAGCACTCAAAGCTCACGGGCAGCCTTTGGAGAATGCCTGTAGGAATGCGCTGATATCGAAGAAGTTGAAGGCCCCGTCGCCGGTGAAGTCTGCGATCAGATCGCCAGCAGCGAACGCGCTGAGGAAAGCCGAGATATCAAAGAAGTTGAGTGAACCGTCATTGGTGATGTCCGCAGGGCAGCATAACTCCGTGCTGAACTCATATGAGAATCCATCGCTGGGTGTGACATACGCGACCGAGTTGAGAAAAAACAGTCTCGCCAATGGAAGATCCGATGAAGGCACCCCGCAACCAACATTCGACAGATAGGACGACACCCACTCCTCATCACTTATCAGCACCGCACGCCCAAGCCCAAAGTCGAACGCGGCAGCGACCACCGAAGTTGCTGAATCGTTGAGCAGCGCCCTTCCATTGGGGCCCAGATCATCAAGGGTTCTGTGAAAGGCAAGGCTCATGGTGCTGCCTTGCACATTGCCAAACGGACCCTGATTGACGATATCGCCCTGGAATGTTCCGGTGTTGCCCCCGGACGAGTTTTCGCCCATCCCGCCGAACATCTCCACATACAAATCAGCAGCATGATTCTCGAACACAAACAACCCGCCACCCTGATTGACAAAGGCTTGGAGTCGTTCAATCTCGCACGCATCGAGTTCCTTTTCTGGATCAAAGAGCGAGAGCAACACCACATCCGCATTGGACAATGAGAAGTTCGTCAGGGCGTTCACACTTGTCAGTTCGATGTTCCGCCCAACGACACCCCCCGGGCCAAAGTTTGATGGAGAGAGCACCCAGCCCCTCGCATCTTCGAAGACATTCCCGGTGAGGAAGTTTGAATCCCACGCGTCGCCGCAGAATCGGGTCCTGGTCTCATCCATAACAAGCACACGAATTGGCGATGTCCCAACCCCGGCTGGTGCGATCGGGGTAAGCGATCCGATCATGACGGGTAAGAGAACGGACAAGATGCTTCTCTGAAAAATCTGTGGTCGTGCACGCATTTCGGTCTCCCTCTTGTGATCACATTCTGCATGGCTCAGTTTGAGCCTATCAAAATATACACGAATATTGCCTCCAGATCAAACAAATGTTTTTCAGGCTACTCGCCCTCAAATCAGCCTCCAAACCCTGCGACGAATCCTGATCCCAATGAGCCGCGACCGTGAGGGAGCGGTTTTTTCATGCTTCCTGTTCGTATCGGATATACTCCACCCTCGCATGGTGTTCTCCTCTCAGACATTCCTGTTTGTCTTCTTCCCGATTGTGCTGTTGTTCTATGCGATCGCGCCTCGACGCGCCAAAAACGCGGTGTTGCTGTTTTTTAGCATGCTGTTTTATCTCTGGGGCGGGGGCGCGTTCATCGGTTGGCTGATCGTCTCGATCATGGGCAACTGGGTCTTTGGGCACTTGGCAGCCAAGGCCAAGGATGCAGATCAGCCAAAAAAACTCCGGTGGGTCGTCGGGCTTTCGGTGGCGTTCAATATCGGGATACTCGGGTGGTTCAAATACGCCAACTTCTTCGTCGATCAGCTCAACGGGCTCGCGTCGGCGATTGATTATCAAGGGATGGACTGGACGCCAATCATGCTTCCCATCGGCATCTCGTTCTTCACCTTCCAGGCCAACTCATATGTCTTCGACATCGCCAAGGGCGATGGCAAGGCGCTCAAGAATCCGCTCGACTTCGCGCTCTATGTCTCGCTCTTCCCCCAGCTCATCGCCGGGCCGATCGTTCGGTATCATCAGGTGGCAGCCCAGTTGGTTTCGCGCACTTTCTCGCTCGAAAATGTCACCGCCGGGATGAACCGCTTCGCGCTTGGATTGTGTAAGAAGGTGCTCATCGCCGATTCGGTCAGCCCCATCGCCGACGCGGCGTTCAACAACTCGAGCAGCATCACCACCAACGATGCGTGGATCGGGGTTCTTGCCTACACGATCCAGATCTACTTCGATTTCTCAGGGTACTCCGACATGGCGATCGGGCTCGGGCGGATCTTTGGGTTCCGGTTCCCTGAGAACTTCAAGCATCCGTACTCCGCCGCTTCGATGACCGAGTTCTGGAGGCGGTGGCATGTGACACTCTCGGAATGGTTCCGTGATTATGTCTACTTCCCCCTCGGCGGATCGCGATGCTCGAAGCTCCTCACCTATCGCAACCTCATCATCGTCTTCTTGCTCACCGGGTTCTGGCACGGGGCGAACTGGACCTTTATCATCTGGGGCATCTTCCACGGGTTCTGGCTGATTGTGGATCGCTGGCTTGATAAAAAGGCCCGTCCGACAGGGTTCAAGCTGGTGCTCAATCGGTTTATCGTCGTGCTTCTGGTGATGATCGGGTGGGTGGTGTTCCGGGCCGAGTCGCTCAATGTCGCGGGCGAATACTATTTCGCACTCTTCGGGGGAAATGCCGGCGACTTCTCGGCAGCTTTGCTTCGGCTGGTCTCGGTCCAGACGATGATCGCCTTGGCGATCGGGTCGTTGATCTTCTTCGCGCCAAGGAATCTGGCGCTGGGACCAATCGTTCAAGAGTCAAACACACGCTTCGCAGCGATCTTGCGCACAATCCTTGTGCTTGTCGCTTTGCCTCTGACCCTCATGCTTATCATCAACGGAACATTCTCCCCGTTCCTGTATTTCCAGTTCTGAGTTCTTCGACAGTTCGCCTTATGCCACCTCGCGGTGCCCACTCCACTATGCCCACTCCACTGACCATCCCGGGATACACCAGTCTTGAGGCGATCTGCTTCGCTGTGATCGTTGTGTATTTCGAGCAAGCGAGCGTAGGTGCATCATGACTCAACCCGCCATCAAATCGCGAACGATCTCTGGGATTATCTGCCTCGCCGCGATCTTCGCCCCCCTTGTGATTGCGCCGTTCCAACTCAGACAGTCGCTTCGCTTTGTGCATGATCTTGAAAACCGCACACCCAACGCATTCCCTGAACTCGAACAGCCCGCCAGCCTGCTTGATTCCGATTGGTGGGCATCGATCTCTCGGGCGTTTGAGGATCGGGTCCCGTTCCGCAAGCAGATGGTGACGCTCGATCGCGCAATCAACCCCGCCAAGGCCGGCGATCGGTCGAGCCGCAAGGTCGAATATGGCGTTGAGAACTGGCTGTTCTTTCGCAAGTCATTGGCGGAGGATTTAGGAACGCTCGACGAAACCAAGCAGGGCATCGAGGCGATCGAACAGTTTATCGAGTCCAATACATTCAAGGCCGACCTGTTTATAGTTGTCGCGCCCAACAAAGTCACGATCTATCCCGAAAAACTCGTTGAGAGCTCACAAGCCAAGTTTGCTCTGCTCAAGGATCAGCGAGAACTGCTCTACTCCTACTTCGCCAAGCCCGATGCACCCTACCTAATCGATGTGTGGACCCCGATGCTTGCACTCAAGGAATCATCGGATGAACTCATCTACGAGCCCGGCGGGTCGCACTACAACTCGCTTGGCGCGATGGTGCTCGCTCGCGCAATGATCGACGCGGTGGACCCAACACTCTGGAATGACGACCAACGAATTGAAGAATGGACAAGGACCGACATCCCCGACATCGCCAAGGTCATCGGCGACTGGGACATGAAAGAAACCCATACCCGCATCCAGCTCCATCGCTCAGGAGTCGAGATTGTCGAGCTCTGGAGCACCAGACCCAGAAGCAATGACCCGAAGCGAATCGACCAACCAAACTACCTCTCGATCAACGATATTTCGTATTATTACGACCGTCATGTAATCAATCGCTCGATCTCCCAGCCCCTGATCCCCGGCAAGACGCTGATCCTGTTTGATTCGTTCATCGGGCACTACCTTCACCCGACGCTTTCGCAGTTTTTTGAGGATGTCAAGATCGTACACATCAGCACGATCGACCCGGCGTTCTTCCACGACGCGCTTGATACTTATGATCGGGTCTACTTCCAGAGCGCAGAGCGGCACATTGTGCCGAGGGCGATTGAGTTCTTTGAGACGCCTGAGTGATACCCGAGGCAACGGGCGTTGCGAATACATCCCAAGGTCTTGCACAAACTGGGCTTCGGGAATCACTCGGTGAATCTTGACGCCGAGTTGCTCGCTTACAACTGTTCGAACTCTTTAACGAATCGCATCTCGGCGTTCTTGTGAAAGTGTGGTTTGCGTCTGCTCTTCAATAAGGCGGATGCACAGCGTTTGGAGTTGCCCAACCGTTTCGGTGGCCGATGCATCCGCATCGGCGATTCGGATCTGGAACTCATCTTCACATTCCATCACCAGTTCGACGCTATCAAGTCCCATATTGACTCCTCAGCACACCCGCGCCACGATCGCCTCGGTGCCTGGACCAGCGCGGAGCGAGGCATCGTTGACACAGCACGCCGGGATCAGCACGGTCTGACCCGCTTCGAGCATCACCTCGTCGAAGGCTTCGGACTCACTCACAATCGACGCCCCCATCGTGTGGAGCATCATCATCACGGCAGGGGTGTTATCCGGATCATCCTCGCCCGCGATCTTCACCGATGTGCAGCTCGCGCTGAGCACATCGACCGTATAAAAAGCCGTCGTCGAGACCCGATCGCGCGTCGAGCCCATCTTGGGAGGCATCGTCGAGAGCATCGCCATGTCGTCGGCCATGAAAGCCTCAGCGTGACAGGCGGTTGGGGGGTGATCGAAGCATGCACACTCCAAAGCCTGCTCGATGTGGAGTTCGCGCTGGGCCCGGTTGTATTCCTCCGCCCAGTCATACACCCGGAAAGTGGTGTCGCTCGGGGTCTGGATCTCGGCGACAAGCACGCCGGCGCCCAATGCGTGGACGGTGCCGCTGGGTATGGTGTGGCAGTGGCCCGCAACCGCGAACTCGCTGCGGAGCAGTTCGGGCACGGTGCCCTCGCTGATCGCTCGCTCTAAATCATCCTTGGTGACCCCCTCCTTGAACCCCTTATAAATCAAAGGCGGGTTGCCATCCTTATCAGGCTCGGCTTCGAGGATCACCCAGCTCTCGGTCTTGAGATGGGCATCGGGGTTCGACTCGGCGTACTCTTGCGATGGGTGGACCTGCACGCTCAGGTGCTCGCTGGCATCGAGGTATTTGACCAACAGCGGGAACCCGCCGTCGGCGCTGAGCTTCGCGTCGCCAAGGATTGCATCGCCCCAGAGCGCGATCGCGTCGGCGATGGTTTTGCCTTCGAGTTCGCCATTGGCAATACACGAATGGGCCGATCCCCCGCCGCCGCCCGATGCGTTGGTCGCGGAGAGGTCGGCGAGTTCCCATGACTCGCCGTAGGACTCATCGGTGGGCAGGTGCTTGCCATATTTGACAAGTCGGCGTCCGCCCCAGACCTTAGGCTTGAGGATGGGCTCGAAGATAATCGGGTACGGCTTGGGTGATGGTGCGCTCATATCTATTTTTAGCCCCGTATATGCGTTTGTTCTTCATCATCGCACCCAAGTTCTACGACGGCCGCCGCCTGGGAGATCGCTTTGATGATCTTTCTTCCTGGACAGGAATGCCTGAGGTCGAGGATCGTGACCCGCCTTCGGCGGGCGCGGGCGGGTTTGGTGAACCAATGCCGACTGATCAATGCAAACCGATCAAGCCACACCTGATTTGGGGGCGCGGGCATGGATGAAGATGCACTCGCCCAACGCTCGATCATCCCTTCAACACCCGCAGCGTCATCTTGGGTGCTGAGCATCGGAACAAGCCCAGAAGCATCAAAGCCCCACACCATCGCCCAGCCTTTGCGCACAGATGGGGTGATGCACACGCAGGCGAACCCATCGATCGCCCCGGCGTGCTCGATCGCCTCGATGGGCAGCTTCTCGATGGCGTCGAGCGAACGCTTGGTGCGCTGAGCCCGCTCGAAATCCATCGCGTCGCTCGCATCGGCGATCTCCGCGCCGAGTTGCTCGCCCCACGCCCCGATGCCAACGCTCGCCGCGTTGAGTGCCTGTGCAAACCGTGCCCGGAAGGCCTCCATAGGCTCGGACCCATCGCACACGCCCGGGCACCGCCCCATCTCTTTATACGCACAGGCGCATCCGTTGGGCGCGAAGGCGAGTTCTTTGGGGTATCGGCAGAGTTCGAAGACATCATCGAGCGTCTCGCCGAGCAATCGGGCAGCCTTGTCTGTCAGGATCGGCCCGATGACCCGCTCGGATGGATCGGCGCTGAGCCCGCGTGTGTCTTCGACGCGCCAGGTGCCCGCCTTGGGATCGAGCACCAAAAACGCTCGTTGATTCTGGTCATTGAGTTTGGCCAAGAGCTCGGGATCGACCCTGCGGGCGCGTTCGAGGACGATCGAGTCTGATTCAAACGCCGAGCCGGTGGGGTAGGCGATGATGCGAGCCGCGATGGGCGCGAGGTTGGCCTTTGGGCTCGATTGCCCGTCTTCGTTGAGCCGATCGGCGATGAACCGACGCATATTGCCCGTCGCAGCGAGGAGGACGGTCGAACCATCATTAGCAACGAACTCGACGACGCCTCGGGATGCGGGGAACCGGGCAGAAACAACAAAGCAGGACGCGCCGCTTGGCGCGTCCTGCTTGTTTGATCTCAATCCCTCGACCGTGATCGTTTGTGCATGTTCGATGAGCGAGCTCATCTGGGCTACTGCCCGGCGTTCTGCTCGGGGCTTGGTTCGATGTCGGCGATCCGCATGCCTGAGATTCGGGCATCGAAGCAGACCTGCCCATCGACGATGCCTTGGATCTCTGAGACGAATCGCTTGGGTGAGGACTTGACGACATCGCAAAGCAGGAAGAGCTCGTCACCAACGGTGACCGATCGACGGAACGCAGCGCGTTCGATGCGCAGGAAAGCCGCGATCTGCGGGTTTTCTTGAAGCCGATTGAAGAGGAAGCAGCTCAGCTGCGCCCCCGCTTCGATCATCAAGACCCCCGGGAGCATGGGCTTGCCGGGGAAGTGTCCTCGGACCCAGAACTCATCGCCTCGGATTTCCATGGCCCCGACGCCGTTGAGCGAGGATTCGCTCGCCCAGACGATGCGATCGAGCAGTGCCATCTCGTGTCGATGGGGGATGAGCTCGAACATTTGCTCGCGATTGGCAAATACGCCATCGAAATCAATCGGGTCGATATCGATCAGGTATGGGCTTTCGCGCGATGACTTGGCATCTTCAGCGTGCTGAGATGATGAACTTGGTGCTCCGGGCATGCCCGTGACCTCCGTTGAATCTTAAGGGATTCGATGTGCGTGCGTGAATGCGGGATCAATCTTCGCGTGAGCCGAGCATTTCCTTGCGGATTTCCTGGGCGATGTTCTTCACATCCTGCATTGTTTTGCGGACGCGTGTGCCGGCAGCCTTGTTGCCGCCCTTGGCTTTGTTGTAATCCTCGCGGCATGATTCTGCGAGCTGCTGGAGTTGTTCGAGCTGATCCATAAAAGACACTCCCTTTCGATTCGCCGGGGGATCTGTTGAGTCCCCGGTCAAGTGCGTATATCCGATTGCGACGATCCATCGCCACAGTGTGTGGGCTATCTTACCCGATAAACCGGGGCAATAATCGCTCAATGACCCCTAAAGCGGCTTTCAAGTACACAGGGTCGCTTTCTGTTCGTAAAAAAGCCGGTGCAGAGGCGGCCATGAGCACTCGGCGGACCTCGGCGAGCTCAAAAGACTCGTCGTCAGCGGGGAGCCCGATCGCCTTGCGCGTCGCTGCGAGGGTGCTCAGGGGGTCGATATTGCACAACTGATCCGATCGCCCCCAGAAGAGCCTTTCCATATAGAGGGCATCCTCGATCCAGCACCCCGGGCTGACCAATGCGAGGTCGATCAGTGCGCAGTGCCCACGGTTTGGGCCCGGGATCGCGGATTCGGGCAGACCGAGCTCTGAACCCGACGCAGGCATCATCCGCCTCATCGCGTTGTGCGGGTGGAGATCATGATGGCACCAGGTATCAATCGGACGATTGGCCCAGCGATCAATCAGCTGATCGAGGCACCCGCTGACCTGCCCAAGGGCTTTTTTCCATCGCTCGCCGTGCTCGATCTCGGTGGTGCTCAGCGCAGCAAGCCCCTTTTCAACCAGACTCACCCAGTCTTTGGCGGGTTGAAGCTCGGCAAGGTCGATTGGCTTTTCGAGAATGGCTGCTGCATGGAACTCAGCAGTGGACTCGAACATCGCCCACATCGACGATTCGGTCTTTTCCATCGCTACAGGGGGATTCTCGAACCGTTCCATGACGATCCACGCCAGGTCGTACCCGCCGAGTTCGAACCCGGCAGCCAGCACGCGAGGCGTGGGCAAAGCGAGCGATCGAGGCTCGTCCCATTCATCAGGATGGACGAGCCCGAGCCGCTTGGTCCAGAAGTATTCGCTATACCCGATGGGCATCTTGACCACGCAGGGGATTTCGCGGTGCCCGCAGGATCGATCGGGCAACGACCATGTGGAGAACCCGGTGCCCGCGCCCCCGTGCTGCCAGGTGGCACGGAACCATGAGATTTTGCCGAGTCGGCCATGACATGCTTTGTGAAGCTGAGGATCGAGCGTGCTGGCGAGGGCTTGTCCGTCGAGCTCAGGCATCAATCGCAGATCCTTTACAAACCGTGGTTTCGAGGCGCAGGGGGTTGTGCTTGCGTACGCATTGTAGTGGCGATGAGTTCTCGGTGCACCATCAAGAACCCCAAGATCACCAAAATTCAGACCCGATTATCCGCTCGTAGGCTTGGGTGGCGTGGAGGTGTCGTCTTCGACTCCTCCACGATCTTGCGTTGATCCAGCGGCGGGTGCCCCGATTCGCCGTCTTCGGCGCAGTCGGGTCTTCGGCACCCCCAAGACCCGACTGCGCTCAAGAGAGCGAGTCGGGGCACCCGGCTTGGGTAGCGTGGGCGATCGCCTTGCACAGCGCATTGGCCTGCATCGGGCTCAGCGCGTCGATCCGATCGTCGGGGGTGACGCCGGCGGGCCAATGGATCGGGGCTTTGGTGAGTTGTTTGACGCTGGTGCTGAGTTTTTTGCGTCTTCGCTGGAACAGATTCTGGACCATATCGCTCATCTCCCCCCACCACGCCTGGTCTTCGCTTGCAGCCATCGCCTGATCGCGTTCCCAGCGCATCATCGCGCTGCCCACCCCGGGTTGAGGCCAAAAGCACCCGGGGTTGAGCTTGGCGATCGTGCTCACCTTGCCCAGGCATTGGGCGATGATCGAGATGGAGCCGAAGGTCTTGGAGCCTGGCGAGGCGGCGAATCGCTCGACGACTTCGTGCTGGATGGTGGTGTACATGCCGGAGCAGTTGGGATGCCCGCTCATCAACGCCAACATCACCGGCGTCGCGGCGTGATAGGGCAGATTCGCGACGAGTTTGAACGGGCGATCCGCGATCTGCTCGATCACCTCAGTGTGCAATGCCCGCTTGTTGGCCAAACAGTCGGCTTCGATCAGGATCAGGTGTTCTGGATATTGCTTGCCCAGCGTCTCGCCGAGCACACGAACAAAGTCACGATCGAGCTCGCAGGCGATGACGATGCACCCGCGTTCGAGGAGTTCAACAGTGAGCGCGCCGGTGCCCGGGCCGATCTCGAGGACGACATCACCCGCTTGCACGCCTGAGGCATCGACGAGTTTTCGGATCAGATTGTGATCGATCAAGAAGTTCTGCCCGAGCGCCTTCTTGGGCTCATGCCCCGCCATCGCGAGGAGTTCTTTGATCTCGGTGAGTGTTTGCATGGGCGATGGCTTTCGATACTGGAATGAAGAACGATTGTACCACAGAGCACGCATGAGGCGCAATAAATGCACGAAGGCGTTGAATCTGATAGAGTGGAGCAAAGTATCTGGATATATCTCTCGAAACCTTATGTTTCTTCTGGAACGAAGGCTACAGAGTTGTTAGGCTCATCGCTGTGTTGTGGATTGACTGTTCGTTTTCTAAGGAACTTACTCATGCTCGCATTCAATGTATTTCGTACTCTCGAAGTTTCATCTTTGATTCTGCTGACCTTGCCGGGTGTTGGTTCGGTGCAGGCCCAGTCGTGCAGCGATCCGCTCTTCCCGGGGCGGACATTCGCTGCGGGCGAGCGTCCGCTGAGTGTGTCGCTTGGCGATCTCGATGGCGATGGCGATCTCGATATGGTCTTGGCCAACCAAGAGAGCGATGACACGAGCGTGCTGCTCAACAATGGGGATGGATCCTTCGCTGCTCAGATTCGTTACGGAGTGGGCGATGGACCAACCAGCGTTTCGCTTGGAGACCTGAACGGGGATGGCGATCTTGATATCGTTGTAGCCAATGAAATCAGCAATGATACGAGTGTGCTGTTCAACAACGGCGACGGAACATTCGCTGACCAGACTCGCTATGAAGTGGGCAACGGGCCATCGGGTGTATCGCTTGGCGACCTTGACGGCGATGGCGACCTTGATATGGGTGTGACGAATGAGGACAACAATGATATGAGCGTGCTGCTCAACAACGGCGATGGGACATTCGCCGCTCACACCCGGTACGGAACTAGAAATGGGCCTCAAAGCGTATCGTTTAGTGACCTCAACGGCGACGGCGACTTGGACATCGCTGTGGCCAATAGAAACGCCGACATAAGCGTGTTGCTCAACATCGGCGATGGAACATTCGCACCCCAGATCAACTACGGAACAGGCTTCGGCCCTCGAGACATTTCGCTGAGCGATCTTGATGGGGACGGGGATATTGACATCGCCGTGGCCAACTTGCTCAGTGATGACACGAGCGTGCTGCTCAACAATGGGGACGGGACCTTCGCCGACGAGACGCGATACAGCGCGGGAGACGGGCCTCGAAGCGTTTTCCTTGGCGACCTTGATGCTGATGGCGACTTGGACATCGCGACCGCCAACATACTCAGCAATGACACAAGTGTGCTGCTCAACAATGGCGATGGGACATTCGCCGACCAGAAACGATACAGCGTGGGCGATCGCCCACGAGGCGTGTCGCTTGGCGACATGGACGGGGACGGCGATATGGACATGATATTGGCCATTGAAAACAACGATATCGCGAATGTATTGCTCAACAACGGCGATGGGACCTTCCCCGCTTATGGCCGCTACGGCGCAGGTAACTCGCCACAGACCGTATCGCTCGGCGACCTCGACGGAGACGGAGACCTCGACATGGCCATACCCAATTACTTCGACGACGACATGAGCGTACTGCTCAATAACGGCGATGGAACCTTTACTGCCCAGGTTCGCTACGACACGGGCGATGGATCGCAAGGCCTGTCGTTTGGCGACATTGACGGGGATGGCGATCTTGATATCGCCGTAGCCAATGAACTCAGCAATGATACGAGTGTATTGTTCAACAACGGCGATGGAACCTTCACCAATCTGACACGCTACATCGAAAGAAATCGTCCAGTGGGTGTTTCGCTGATCGACCTGAATGATGATGGTTTTCTCGATATGGTCATTATCGCGCACGAACTCGGTATGGCCAATCCATCGAGCGTGAATGTACGATTCAACAACGGCGACGGGACCTTTGTGAGCCCAATCGACAACGGAGTTGGCAATCTCCCTTCGAGCGTTTCGTTTGGCGACCTTGACGGCGATGGTGACATCGACATGGTCGTGGCCAATCAAGCAATCGACAACATGAGCGTGCTGCTCAACAACGGCGATGGAACCTTCGAAGACGATGTCTTCTACGATGTTGGCGATTTGCCTAGTAGTATATCGCTTGGCGACCTTGACGGTGACGGCGATCTCGATGCGGTCATAGCCAACAGGCGGTTCAACGATATAAGTGTCCTGTTCAACAACGGGGACGGAACCTTTGCTGCCCAGGTCAACTACATCGCAGGTGAATACCCACAGAGTGTGTCGCTTGGCGACCTTGATGGAGATGGCGATCTGGATATGGTGGTTGCCAACAACTTCAGCGATGACACAAGCGTATTGCTCAACAATGGCGATGGAACCTTCGCCGACCAAACTCGTTTCGTACTGGGCGACGCGCCAATCAACCTCAAGCTCGGCGACCTTGATGGGGATGGCAGCCTCGACATGGTGGTTGCCAACCTATATAGCGATGACATCAGTGTGTTGCTCAATCTGTGCGATCAAGCATCATCTTGCTCTGCCGATTTGAATGAAGACGGCGTACTCAACTTCTTCGATATCTCCGCCTTTCTCAGTGCATACGCAGATCAGAATCCGGCTGCAGATTTCACTGGAGATGGCGTCTTCAACTTCTTCGACATCAGCGCATTCCTCGGCGAGTTCCAGGCTGGGTGCCCATAAGCGTTCAGGACCGAAGCTTTGATAGATCACCATCGAGGATCGCGTCGATGGCGATCGCGACGCCGTGCTCGTTGTTGGTGGTGGTGGTGAACCGGGCATGGGACTGCACCTCTTCGATCGCGTTGCCCATCGCGATGCCGAGCCCTGCGTTTTCGATCATCGGGACATCGTTGACCTGATCGCCGATCGCTGCAACGCGCGACGGGTCGATGTTGTGCTGATCGAGGTACCACGAGATCGCGGCCCATTTGTTGATCTTTGCTGCGAAGAGCTCCAAGATGTGCACAATCTCACCGACATGGTCTTTGGGCATCACGCAGGGGAAGTCGTAGAGCCAGGCGCGCTCGCCGAGGGATTGGGTGAGCTCTTGCGAGAGCGGATTCGAGATCGAACTGGGCGCGACGATCCCGACGCGGACGGTGTGCTCGGGGTGCTCGTCGTGTTCGAGCCGAGTGGCGTATTTGACGCGCAGCTGATGGTCAGCGATCCACCATTCGGTGATCGGATGGATCGGGTGCTCGTCGTCGGAGTTGACGATCAAGTAGTCATACCCGATCTCGGCGGGGTCTTTCATCACCAGCACCGGGCAGGCGACCCGATGGAACATCGTGATGGCCTGATCGACGATCTCATGGCTCATTGCGAACCGATGGAGCGTCTTGCCCGTCACCGGGTCGGCGATAATCGACCCGCCCGCGACCATGACCGGATCACGCTGATCGATCGCAGCCATCGCTTTGCCCGACTCACAGAGCCCGCGTCCGGTGCAGACGAGCACGGTGATGCCGGCGTCGCGGGCGCGATGAATCGCGTCGATATTGGTTTGCGAGACTTGTTCGTCGGTGCCCAGGAGGGTGCCGTCGAGGTCGATCGCGAGCAGGTCTATCGGCAGTGCGGGAGGCATGCAAGAGCGTAGGCACAGAGGTGGGTGCCCTGCTCAATCTGATGGGTCGCAACCACAGACTGTCTCAGCACCCGGGCCCAGGGTCATGGCGTTCTTGCCGTTGCGTTTGGACTCGATCGCGAGCATGTCGGCCTGTTCAAGCAGTGAATCCGCGTCATGCCCGTCCCACGGATACGACGCGAGCCCGCCTGAAACCGTCAGCGTGCCCAGTGCCTCGGCTCCGAGCTTGGGGAACCGATGCGTGCAGATCTGCTGCTGGAAACGCTTGGCGATCTGGTACACCGATTCGAGCGGCTTGCTCTCGGGATCACGCGGGCCTTGAGGCTCGTAGAAGATCACCGCGAACTCGTCGCCTCCGACTCGGCAGACGCGATCGGATGGACGGATGACGGATTTGAGCAGTTTGACGGTCTCGATCAGAATCTCATCGCCCGCGCTGTGCCCGTAGGTATCGTTGTAGTGCTTGAACCCGTCGATGTCGAAGACCATCACGGACAAAGGCTGACGGGCGATGCGGGCCTGCTTGATCGCGGCGTCGAGGAACCGCGAGAAGTATCGCCGATTCCATGCGCCGGTGAGTGAATCGGTGAAGGCAGCGTTGCGGAGTTCTCGCTGTTGGATTTCGAGTTTGATCCATGTGGCGAGCCACTGCGCCTGCTGGGTCATTGACTCGCGTCCAACCCCGGTGCCCCAGATCGGGTCGGCGCAGACCAATCGCCCAACGGGTTTGGCCCCGACGAGCACTTCGACGCTGTGGGTTCCGGTTGTATCGGCGGACTGATCTTGTTGGCCTTGTTGGTCTTGTGGGACAAAGACGATGTCCTCGCGGGCGAGCCGAAGGTTGATCCGGTCGATGGCGGATTCGAGCACGGATCGCCCCGCGAGCATCGCCTCGACCAAAGGCTGATCGTCGATCGCCCGCTGAGCACCCACCTGCTCAACCGAACGATGGATCGACACAGGAGCCGAGTCGGGGCTTGTCGTTTCTTCAGCAATGACTGTTTCAGGCTCAGGCGAGCCAACGAGCACCTGCTGATGAATCTCGGATTCTTCTTCAAATGACTCCTGCGCCCGATGCTCGAAGTCCTCGTTGCGAGCAACGACGACCACTTCGGGAGTTGGCTCAGATTCTAACTCTGGCGTTGGTTCTGGTTCAGGTGCTGGCTCAGGGGTTGGCTCAGGGGTTGGTTCGGGGGTTGCCATTTGCGATGGATCAACAATCCGAAGCCGGGTCGGCTCGACGACGGGCTGGGCGTTTTCGATCGCGTCGATGATCTCTTCGAGACTCGCCTGCCCGTCGATCCACCCGTCATAGAACGACTTGTGCGACCCCACGCCGAGCACGCGGACCTGTGCATCGATCAAACGGAGGCTGGCGATGAAGGCTTCGAGTTCCTCGCCCATCGGCTCGACCGATGCTGCGACAAGCACCACCGCCTGCGCGGGGGAATCGAGATCAATCGGATCGGAAAGCTCGCCGATGGCGTCGATGGTGTCGCGAGCGCGGATCAGCTCGATCGAGCGGTCTCGGCGGAGGATTTGATCGAGCCCGGTGCGCCCGACAAGAATCACCCGCCAATGCGGATGGGGTAGCTTCTGATGTGGGGTCTGTATCAAACTCACCGCTGACACTCACTCTCTTCTGCTTACGCATTGCCCTTGGGACTAGCCTTTGGGTCGATCCATGCCCATCTCACCCGAGAGCAAGGCATTGAGTTCGTCCGCATCGAGCACATCGCTCGAGGAGATCGTCCGCCCGGGTGAAGCGGACGGAATCGACACGCTCGCTCGCTTGGGCTGATCCTGTTCCCGATCCCCCTCGCCCACCAGGCGAAGGCTTGCCGATCGTGATCCAGAAGCCGGTTTGGAAACCACAGGCGATGATTGGGCCAACGCCTGCCCTGTCTCTCGTACGACCGGGACCATCGGCGGGTTCGACCCGGGACAATGTTCCCAGCAGATCACCCCCGGGCTAAACCGATCCAACGCATCGAGCACCCGGTCCACGCCGCCGAGCGTTTCCCGCCCATCGAGCACGATGACCACCCGCCGAGCGGACTTGGCATACTGGCACGCCGCTGCGAATACGCTGTGTCGGCTCGCTGTGGGCATCACACAAAGCCCCCGGTTCGTCAACGCCCGCACGAGCGAATCGCTCGGGTTGGCATCGGGCGCGTGCCAGAGCAGGCAGACCTGCTCAGGTGCGTTTTCGGGATGTGGCTCGGCGGTGCTCATCTGGTATCAGTGTATCGCGCATGGCGAAAAAAACACGCCCAATACTCGGCTCAATCTGATATTCATCGACCAATCTCGGTGTGGGTCCGAGAATGCTGTCAACTAACAATCACGCACCGGGTGCCCCGACTCGCCGTCTTCGGCGCAGTCGGGTTTTCGAGACCCTCGACCACCTTCACACGCCCAAGACCCGACTGCGCTCAAGAGAGCGAGTCGGGGTACCCGGCACTCAACCCTCCATCAACCCCCGGGCGATCGCCCGGGCCCCGTCAGGCTCGGGGAGGGTGTCGAACCCTGCGCTCATCTGGGCTCGAACCGAGTCTGATTCGAGCACGCGGGCAACGCTTTGGTGGTGGGCTTGGAAGTTGCGATCGGGATCGACCAGGTCATCGAACACCATTGCAGCCCCGGCATCAACGAGCACCTGGGCGTTGTGCTTCTGGTGGTTGTCTTGATGATACGGATACGGAATGAACAGCACGGGCACCCGAGCTGCCCAGCATTCGGCGACCGTCCCGGCTCCGCAGCGTCCAATCGAGAGATCCGCAGCTTCGAGCCCGGTGCCCATCTCGTTGATGTATCGCTCGACCCAGGCGTTGATCTTGGCGTCGCGGTAGCTTGATCGGAGCCCGTCGAGCTCGGTGTCGCTCATCTTGTTGCCGACCTGATGGATCACCTGCCAGTTGGCGAAGGACTGGGGGGATTGATCCACCATTGTGCGCACAAAATTGGTGATCGACGCTGCACCTTGGGACCCGCCGGTGATGAGCAGGGTGCTGGTGTCTGGATCGAGCCCGAAGGCTGCGCGGGCGTCTTGCTGGGTGTTTTGCGGGGAGAGTGAATCCGTCGTCGCCGAGCGCACGATCGGGCGGGTGCGTTGCCAAGAATCGAACCCGGCGGCATCAGATAGGTTGGCAGCGGTGAATATCTTGGTTGCTTTTTTCGCGATGAGCACATTGGCCTTGCCGGGCACTGCATCGAGATTCACCAAGATTACCGGCACCTTCTCAGCATGCCCCGCCCGGGCACCCGGAGCAGCCACGAACCCGCCCATCGCCACCACCGTCACCGAATCATGGGATTGCTTGAAGCGTTGAATCTGCTGGCGGGTCGCCCGAACGCTTGGGCCCCAACTTGCGATGAACCTGACCAACCCGCGAGGCTTCTTTGAGACAGGCATCGCGGGGATGGGCGAGAAAGGGACGGCTTCCTTGCCCAGAATCTGGGAATCAATCGCCCGGTTCGAGCACAGGATATGCACGCCGACATCGGGCTCGATCGCTCGGAGTTGTTCGATGATCGCCAACGCGGGGTAGAGGTGCCCGCCGGTGCCGCCGCCGACGAAGACGAAGGCGCGCCGAGCCGAGTTGGAGGCTGACTCGTTCATCCGAACAGGTCTGAGCGTTCGTCGCCGGGGGCATACTCGGGCGCATACTCAGACGAGGACGATGCCGATTTATTCGTCGGGCGGAACCGATCAAAGACCGATGCTTTGGCGGTGCTGCTGTAGACCGCGACGGGGTCGCCGAGGAGTTCTTCCATCTCGGCGTCTTCGATTGCGTGGGCGTCGTAGGCGCTGAAGTCTTCGATCGGCGCGGGGGTGAGTTGGGCGGGCTGGCGCACCGCATGCATCACCGACGCGCCCCACAGCCCGGCCCGATCCGCTAGGCTTGGTTTGAGTTCGATTTCTGAGTCTCGGCGGGCACGCAGGGCGATGAGTTCTTCATCTTCTGAAGCACCGGCATCAACGAAGGCCGCGGCGTATTCACGGGTGCGATCGATCGAAACCACCAGCCCGAGGGCGAAAGCCGTCATGATCCATCCGGTGCCACCAGACGACATCAAAGGCAGCGCGATGCCTTTGGTCGGGCCAAGCCCGGTGACGACGACGAGGTTGATGAGCGCCTGGATCGAGATCGTCGCGACGATCCCCAGGACGGTGAGTTTGAGCATCATCGAGCGTTCGCGCATGGCGATCGAGGTGCCGGCCCATGCGATCCCGGCGTAGCTGAGGATGACGATGAGCACGCCGACGAGTCCGAGTTCTTCCGAAACGATGGCGAAGAGGAAATCGGTGGTGTCTTCGGGGAGGTATCCGAACTTCTGCAATCCATTGCCAAGCCCGCGTCCGAAGACGCCCCCGCCGGCGACGGTGGCGATGGATTGGATCAGGTGATAGCCTGAGTTCGATGCGTCGGCGTAGGGATCAAGGTAGGCCGTGATCCGCTGCATGCGATAGGGCACCGCGACGACGGCGACAACCAACCCGCCAAGCACGGGCGTGACGAACATCCCAAAGTGCATCCACCGAGCACCGGCTGCCAAGAGCACCACGCCCACCGCGACAATCATCAACGCCCCGGTGCCCAGATCTTCGAGAATCACCACGCCGGCGATCAACCCGGCGCACAGACACACAGGGAGCAACCCCGAGAAGAGATTACGAAGCTTGTTTTCTTTGTATGACGCCATTCGAGCGGCGTACCACGCGACGAGGACGATGATCGCCCATTTGACGATCTCGGAGGGCTGAACGCTCTCGAGCCCGGGGATATGGAGGTTGAGCCACCGGGCTGAGCCCTTTTCGACGCGGGCGATGCCGGGCACATAGACCAGCAACAGCAACCCAACGAGCATCAATGAGCCGATGACCAGGATGCCCAGATCGCCTCCGGGTTTGAACCAGACCACACGATCGAGCCGATCGGCGAGTTTGCGGATGGGCAGGCGCGACGCGATGCCCATCGCGGTGACCGCAAAGAGCAAGTAGAGGCTTGTGCGCGAAGTGAGCAGCGATTCAGCACTCACGCCCGAGACGGCTGCCGAATCGGCGGGGGTCATGTCGGCTTGCAATGGACGCACCTGCATCCCCGCGGATTGCACCATCACGACGCCGAGGGTCAGCAAGACCAGGGCGCACAGCATCACAACATGACCAGAACGGACCATGGACAAAGTATCGGCTCCAAACAGATTCGGGATTGAAATTCGGGGCAGAGTTTTAGTCCGCCCAAAGGGGGGAATCAATCCCATTTCTTACATTTGGTGCCCCACGCGTGCCGGCTGCGGGCGTGAAAAACCACGCATCTACACCATTTTCAACAACATACCGGCTTCAGAGTATCGACAAAGAAACTTTGCGATCGAGTTCCTCCGCCGGGCGGGCAATCAGGTCGTACCCGTCGCTGGCGACGATGGTGCATCGGACGAGTTCGCCCGGGGAGAGCGGGTTCTTGGCGATGACATGGGTGGTCGCGTCGATCTGCGGGGCTTGGAAGTAGGTTCGGCCGCTGTAAAGCGTGCCGCCTTCGGAGACGCCGGGGGTTGACTCGACCTGATTGCCGGTGGACTTGTCGATCAGCACATCGAACTGGGCACCCGATTCGGTGGGTTTGGTTGGATCAAACTGGCTCGCCACGAACTCGGCCTGGTCGAATGCGATCTGTTGTTGCAAGGCCATGATCTCGTCGTGGCGTTGCTGCTTGATCTCGGCGGGCACCGCAAGCTTGGGATCGTCTTCCATCCGACCCGCGACGGTGCCGGGCTCTTGGGAATACTGAAAACACCCGACAGCATCAAACTGGACTTCCTCGATGAACTCCAACAACTGCTGGTGATCGGCGTCGGTCTCGCCGGGGAAGCCGGTGATGAAGGTGGTGCGGATGGCCATGCCGGGGATGCGATCGCGGAGTTTGTGGCAGAGTTCGGTCTGGTGGGCACTCGTCACATTGCGGCGCATCAGATCGAGCACGCGATCTGAACCATGCTGGAGCGGGATATCGAGATACGGCAGCAGGTTCCCGCGATCGGCGATCTCGGCGAAGGCGTCGATGATCTCGTCAGAGAAATAGGTCGGGTAGGCGTACATCATCCGCAGCCAACCCTTGCCGATCTCCTCGCTCATCGCGTCGGAGAGGGACTTGAGGAGTTTGGGCAAGCCCGCGCGGAACTTGTCGGCCCCATCAACCTGCGAGAGCCCGACGCCGATGTCGTCGCCATAACTCGTCGTGTCCTGCCCGATCATGAGCATCTCGAACACGCCATCGCGCATGAGTTCTCTTGCTTCTTCGATGATGCGATCTTCGGGTTTGGAGCGCATCTTGCCTCGGATCGAGGGGATGGTGCAGAAGGCGCAGTTCTGGTTGCACCCTTCACTGATGCGAAGGTAGGAATAATGCCTCGGAGTCAGACGCAATCGGGCGTTGTCGGACTCGAAGTAGCCGATGCCCTTGCCGTCCTTGCCGGCGACGGTCAGCCCGACGGTTTCCATGCCTTGCGACTCGGCACTGGTAATCGCATTGGCGTTGATCCAGTACTTGGGTGATTCCCCGAGCGTCTCGCGATCGGACTTGACGCCTCGCACGGCTTCGATGATGTGCTCACGATCGAACACCCCCACCATCGAATCAATCCCGGGTGCCCAGTCAAACATCTTCGCCCGATGGCGTTGCACCAGACACCCCGCGACGACGACGCGTTTGATCTTGCCCTGCTCTTTGAGTTTGACGGCTTCTTTGATGACGCCGAGGGATTCTTGCTTGGAGGCTTCGAGGAACCCGCAGGTGTTGATGACGACGGCGTCGGCGGGTGTGACGCGCCCATCGGCTGCGGATGCGTCTTGTTCGGAGCCCGAGAGCGAAAGATCGTCGTGCTCTTGGTCTTCGATGATCTCGGCGGAGACGGGCATCAACCCGTCGGCGGCGAGGAGCCCGAGCATCTTTTCAGAATCGACGAGGTTTTTCGGGCACCCGAGGGAGACGAAGGAGATGGTTTCGATGTTGGAGGGGTCGGTGGGCATTGGAGGGAATGGTATGCCGGGGGAGGGGATTTCACCACAGAGCACGCAGAGCACACAGAGAAGAAAGACAGAGGGGGGAAAGAAGAAATATTGGTGAAAAGGATGGGTGCCAGTAGAGGGTGCTGGTGCCCGAACGCGGGTGCCATGCAGGTGCCGTCTTCGGCTCCTGCATGTCTTTTAGGTTGTTAGAAACGAAGATCGTGGAGGAGTCGAAGACGACACCTCCACGGCACCCAGCCAGCCTACGGCATCTGTCGCGTGATGAATCGGCTGTCCTTGTGTTCGATGGACTCGACAATGGCTCGGATGGCTTGCCCGAGGGGGATGCCCGCTTGTTGATTCGTCAGGTACAGATTCCGGGCCACTTGGTTGTTGTGCTGGTCGATGGCCGAGTCTTGGGGATCGGTTGAATACTGCTCTTGCTGATCGCCAATCGCTCGGGCGGCCTCATCACCAAAGGCGTGGGTGAGTTGATACTGCCAAAGAGCATGGCGGAGGGCGTTGATCTGCCCTAGCGACCACCCTCGGCGTTCGCCTTCGTTTTTTGCAGCGGCATAGGACATCATGGTCAGCAATGAGAACCGCGTCCAGTCGCACCAGCCGCTGTGCCCTTCTTGAACAAGCACCGCCCGAAAATCACCCCGCCGATCCCGCCATTGATCGCCCGGGCCCGCCTGCGTGATCGACACACACAGCACCACAAGACAGAAGCCTTTGATCGCGTTGTTCATCTGCACACTCCTTGAGTTCTCTTGGTATGAAGATGGTACCACAGAGCACACGCCCGGATGCCGGGTGCCACGGCTTGCCGAAGACGGTCAAGCCGTGGCACCCCGAAGGATTGTCTTCCTCTCTTCCCCATTCCCCATTCCCCATTGCCTATTGCCTATTGCCTATTCCCCATTGCCTCTCCCCCCCTCTCCCCACGCATACCATTGCCCCCTATGGAGCAACAAACCACCCACTATCCCCATAAAGCCAAGGGGCTCGCGTTCGCTGCCGGCGCCTTTGGGTGGTGGGCGTTTGTGGTGCCGAGCTATTTTAAACTTTTGGTGCACTACCACGCCGATCCGCTCGAAGCCGTCGCTCAGCGGGTGCTCTTTGGGGTGCCGATCTTGCTGGTGATGCTTATCGCATCCAAGCAGCTCCGCGCGTTGCTCAAAGCCGCGACGAGCAAGGAATCGCTCAAAATCCTGATCCCCTCGACCGGGTTCATCCTGATCAACTGGTACTTCTTCATCTACGCCATCTCGACCGATCGGCTCTCGCACGCCTCGATGGGGTACTACATCAATCCGCTCTTCTCGATCGCACTCGGGTTCGTATTCCTCGGCGAGCGGCCTCGCCCGGTCCAATGGGGCGCGATCGCGCTGGCGTGCGTCGCGGTGGTGGTCATGGGGTTTGCCGAACTAGGAGCCGAGGATTCCAAGGGGCTGCCCTGGCTGGCGATCTTGCTCCCGTTCAGTTTCGGGTTGTACGGGCTTTTGCGCAAAAAGGTGAATGTCGGCGCGACGGTCGGGTTGAGCTTCGAGATGGCGATGCTCTTGCCTTTGGCGATCGCTGTCACGATCTATCTCAACATCAACGACCGGGGCATCTTCCTCGCCGATGCGACCCCGATGTGGCTTGATGGCGTGATGCTCTTGGGCGGGGTGGTGACGATTGTGCCTTTGATTTGTTTTACCAATGCGGTAAAACTGCTGCCTCTGAGCACGGTCGGGCTTTTGCAATACTCCGCGCCGACGGGGCAACTCATCCTCGCCTACCTCGCCTTCGGCGAGACCTTCACGCCTTTGAAGTTCGCCTCGTTTGCGATCATCTGGGTCGCGATTACGATCTATTCGTGGGATATGCTCCGCGGGCACCGCGAGATGAAATCGGCGAAGGTCGAGTTGCTTGAGTAGCTCGATCCCTCGTAGCACAGGCGTCCCGCCTGTGTCTTCGGTATTTTTCGAAGAGTAAGCAAGACACAGGCGGGACGCCTGTGCTACGGCAACTCGGTGATTTGGAAAATATCTGTTTTTCTGTCAGCACCCGCGCCCGATCGCGGTCATACTCTGATATGAATACACCAAATCCAATCGTCCAATCCACCGAAACCCGTCTTGTCGCCCTTGAACGCTCCGCCGTGCGTTGGAGACTCGCAGCACTCACCTCGATCGCCCTGATGGGCGGGCTTTTGATCGGAGGCATGGGGAATCAACCCAATACGACCGATCCCAAAGCCGTCGTCGGGTTCGCGGGCACCGCCGAGCGGATCATTCGGCTTCATCAAGACGGATCGATGACCTATCTTCGCATCCCCAAGGGCGAGCGATCGGCAGCTGGGTACTTCAACTGGGGCGATATCAACATTGATGAAAGCCGCAAGAGCCGGGCGATCCCTCAATAATGCAGACCAATCACCCGCACGCCCATCGCCTGAGCGATCGCGGGCGATTGCAGCGGGTCGATCACCACGCCATCGGCTGACCTTTCATCGAGCGATATCCCCTCAATCGAACTCCCCCGCAGATCGAGCAGCGATATCCGTGCGCCATCAAGACGCAGCCCGTCGGCCTTGCAGCCGCTCAATGCCAGCGACTCGATTGTTGAGCCCGAGATATCTTGATTCGTCATCTGGCATTCATCAAAGCGGACCCGTGTGAGTGTGGTTTCCATGAATAACGAGTCGGGCATTTTGCAATCAACAAACACCACATCGCGCAGTTCGCTGTGCCGAAGGTCGAACCCGGTGAGCCGACACCCGACGAACCGGGTTCGGACAAGCCTCGCGCCGGCCCAGGTCGCGTTGGCGAGATCGGCGTGATCGAAAACGCAATCTTTGATCGTCGCCGACGCGAGCGTTGAGCCGGCGAATGCATTTGATTCAATCAGCGATTGATCGAGCGAGATTGAACTCGCGCGGATCGGTAAATCACCACCCTCAAACCGCACGCACTCATGCGCAGAACGATCGGTGACCGCTTCGATCGCAACTATTTGCAACCCATCCACCGAACCAATCTCAGGCTCTTCGGGCTCGATGACTTTGATCGGTTTGAGGCTCATTTGAACTCAATGATGCAACGGGAATCGTTCGCAGAGCGATTTGACCTCGGCGCGGACGGTGTTGATGGTTGGCTCGTCACCCTTCGATTCAATCACGCGATTGATCCACGCCGCGATCATCGCCATCTCGGGTTCTTTGAACCCGCGCGTAGTCGTCGCAGGCGTGCCCAGGCGCAAGCCCGAGGTCACCATCGGCGAACGGGGATCGTCAGGGATGCCGTTCTTGTTGGTAATCAGCCCGGCGTCTTCGAGCCATTTCTCGGCTTCCTTTCCGGTGAGGTTGGCGTCTTTTTCAACAAGAGAAACAAGCATGAGATGGTTGTCGGTGCCTCCGCTGGTGATGCGGAAGCCGTGCTCGGTCATCGCCCCGGCCAGTGCCCGGGCGTTCTTGATGACCTGCTGTTGGTAGGCTTTGAACTCGGGCTTGAGCGCCTCGCCAAACGCGACCGCCTTGGCCGTGATGATGTGCATCAACGGGCCGCCCTGCACGCCCGGGAACACATTGCGGTTGATGAGTTTGTTGAGGTCTTCGTCGTTAGTCATAATCAGCCCGCCGCGGGGGCCTCGCAGTGATTTGTGCGTGGTGGTCGTCACGATATGAGCATGCGGGAACGGCGAAGGATGCTCGCCGGCTGCGACCAACCCGGCGATGTGCGCGATGTCGGCCATCAGCGTCGCCCCCACCTCATCAGCGATTTCGCGGAACTTCGCAAAGTCGATCTGGCGCGAATACGCAGAGTACCCACAGAGGATCATCTTGGGTTTGTGCTCAAGCGCCGCCGCCCGGACTGATTCGTAATCAATCTGCTCATGCTGGGGATGGGCTTTGTCGTAGTGCAATGCGTAATGCACAGGATTATAGAAAATGCCCGAGAAGTTGAGGAACATGCCGTGCGAGAGGTGCCCGCCGTCCTTGAGAACCAGTGACAAGAAGGTATCGCCCGGCTCCATCATCGCCATGAACGCAGCGGTGTTGGCCTGGGCCCCCGAGTGAGGCTGGACATTGGCGAACTTGCACCCAAAGAGTTCCTTGGCCCGATCACGCGCGAGCTGCTCGACTTGATCGTGGTGGGCGCACCCGCCGTAGTACCGCCGACCGGGATACCCCTCGGCGTACTTATTGGTCATGCAGGTCCCCGCGGCCACCGTGACGGCCGGCGAGGCGTGGTTCTCCGACGCGATGAGTTCGATGGTATATTCCTGCCGCTGGGCTTCAGCGCGGACAATCTCAGCGACCTGCGGATCGGTGGCGGCGATGGTCTCGAGGATGGCGTGGTCGATGGTTGTGTCGGGGGTTTGGGTGGTGCTTGTGGTCATGTGAGATCATAGACGCATTGGGGCTTTTTCTCAGCCCAACCCAGAAAGCCAACGCCCGAAGGCTCCATACGCAACAATGGAAATGAGGACAATGAATAGACTCCACAGGATCACGCGATCCAGTTTCGTATTCTTCACTTTGGGCACGATGGATGGGCGACCAACCCGAGGCCAGCGGAATGATCGCCCGCACTCAGGACAATCAAACACCTTGACCCCCTCGCCGTCGGCCTCAACGAGCGCATCATGTCCCGAAAGATCGTATCGGCAATGTGGACAGGTCGGAGCACGCATCAATCAACTATACACGATTGATCGGCTCTTAGAACCCATAAAACGAAAGCCAGTCGCCGAGCCATTCCCCAGCCCCGAGGACTGCCCAGGCAAGGATGCCGCCGATCAGAAGCCCGCCAAACGACGCCAGCATCACCAAGATCATCTCATACCACCGCGCCTTGATCTTCCACCCTCTCCACACCGCGCTGATCCAAAACCATTGCAACCAAGCCAGCGTTCCCAAAACCGTCACAAGGGTGATCCGAGACCACACCTGCCAGGTCATACCCTTGAGCCAAGGGACCCAAGATGCAAAGGCTGCAACCACATCGAGCATCCTCCCCAACTCCATCACCAGCATTGGCGTCAACCCCGAAACCACCACCGCGCGCACCACATGAATCATCCGAAGCTGCGATCGTTTGCGTGTCGTTGGGAAAATACTCATCAGAATCAACCACATGCAAGCGATTCCAAAGGAGATAAATGCAAAGCTCAAGAGAACCTCGGCCACCTCTGTATCGAAAAAATGCAACTTCACCAGCGGATACAGAGTCGATTCAGAAAGAACCTGGGCCCAGAAGGCACTGTCCATCTGAGTCTTCATCCCATCAACCATGGCTACAAAGCTTTCAGTCTGCCCAATCTTTATCTGCTCGATTTCATTGTTGTCATAGAGCACATACCCAACCCGAGCACCGACCATCATGCCCGTCCCGATCAGATGGAGCACAATCATCACCATGACCACCCAAATCGCAAACCGCTTGGTCGATCGCCCAGTCTCCATCGTGACCCGCTTCCAATACCGATTGGGGATCATCAACATCCACAGCGTCGGGATCGTCCGCCTCACCATGTCCCACTTGGTTTTGGCATGCTCGACATACCAACCCAGTTCAACCCGATTGGGATCAAGCACATCGGCCCATACAAAATCAAGCCCACACTCGGGGCATCGCCCTTCGAGCGGGCACTGCAATTCCCAGGTTGCGATCTCGCCCGATTGGTCGTAGCCGCACTTGGGGCAGATGGGGCAGATGGGGTGGATGGAGGTATTGGGGGTGTTGGGGGTGTTGGTTTTCATCGTGTACTGACCACCAGAATATAGGTGCCCATGCTGGCGAGCAGCGAGGCGAGGGTGCCGAGGGTGCTCAAGACTCGGCTCGATGGGACAGGCCACTGTGAACGGATCGCTGTGATCCAGAACCATTGAATCCAGACCAAGAGCCCGATGCTTGCTGCTTGGAAAACCATCGGGCTCAGATCGTATCGGAGTCGATCCCGGATCGACCATCGCTGCACATAGGCGATCTGGATCGCCGATTCCATGACGCGCCCGAGCTCGAAGAGCAATGCCGAAGCGAACGCGGAGATCATCAGCACCCGGAATACATGAATCATTCTGATCCCGTCTCGCTTTCGGGTTTGCCGAGTCGCGAGCAGGATTATCACCCAGATCCCCACCGAGCCCAGCAGCGCTAAGGAACGAACCAGTCCGGTGACACCCAAATCGAGCGGGTACATCAGGTTATAGCGCGGATTCCATCCGTAGATACTCTGAAAGGCGCTGCTGCCGGTGAAGTAGTCGATCCGCTGCCAATCGGGCGCATTGATCGGCCAGCACAATCCGTCAGCGATGAAACCAACCCAATCTTGCACACCCACAGGCAGCCCGCTGGCACCGATCGAGCGGTAGTCTTCGATCTCGTAGACCATCTCCATCGCGCTCGTGAGCAGATGGATGCCCAGAAAAAAGAAAGTCAGCCAGGCGATAAGCCGACCCGTCCGAACCCTCGATCCAAGCCCAACCCGGTCCCAATATCGGCTCGGGATCAGCAACATCCACACGGTCGAGGCTGTCCGTTTCGCCATCTGCCCAACACTGCGTGCATGCTCAGCATACCACCCCAGATCATGAATCATCGGCTCAAAGAGCACCCCCCAACTCAACACCACCCCACACTCCGGGCATCGCCCTTCGAGCGGGCACTGCGATTCCCAGGTCGCGATCTCGCCGGATTGGTCATAGCCGCACTTGGGGCAGATTGGGAGTTGGATACTCATGAAATGCTCCCAAGGAATACATAAATGCTCAAAGCCAACCCTCCGAGCAGAGCTGCAACTGTGCCGAGTGTAACCAATAGTTTCCAAGGACGCACTCGCCAGCCAATACCAATCGCACTTGCCCAGAACACAAGCTGCCAGATCACTGCGGCTGGAACCACCACTCTCGATAGCTGCCAATACATCTTATTGATCGTCAACTCGTACACCAAACGGTTCGACCAGGTGAGTTCATAGGTCAACACCAAAATCATTACACTCAGGATCATTGCCCTGATCATGTGAGCCGAGCGGATTTGTGCAATCCGTCTCGATTGAGGAATCGCCAGCAGCACAACGAGCCAGAGCATGATGAAACCCGTCTCAAAGACCAATGGCTTGATGAGATATTCGTACCAAGCACCCGACCACCCTGGGGTTATGTACAGGCTCCATTTGCTCGAATACGCCTGAGGCACAGCATTAAAATAAGGGTACGCAAACCCATCGAATATAATTTCTGCGACTCCGTGCCCCCTATATTCCTGAAGATACTGAGCGAGTGTCCAACTCCTATTGCTCCAGTTGTGTTGGGTCCAAGCGACATACCCGTTGAGAATCGCAACCAAGAGGTGCATCGCTGCGACGATGATCAAAGCCCAAGCAAACAATCGATAAACTGATACTCGTTTAACAACATCAACCTCACGCCAAAACCTGTGCGGCAGCGCCAACATCCACAGCGTTCTCGGCGTGCGCCAAATCATCCCCAATATTGATTTGGCATGCTCGCTGTACCAATACAAATCATTGAGCACCGGATCAAACACATCGCACCACGCAAAATCAAGCCCGCACTCGGGGCATCGTCCTTCGAGCGGGCACTGGGTTTCCCAGGTGGCGATTTCGCCGGATTGGTCGTAGCCGCACTTGGGGCAGATGGGGGTGGTTGGATTCATGTCATCACCGCGATGAAAACACAATTCCGCAACGCGCAGGCACCCAACAGTGCATCCCCGATGGTTTGGATGGCGATTTTGATGGTGGTCATGGTGAATAATAATCTGACGATCCGAGGATCAGGAATAGACCATCATATAAACAAACGGGATCAACCCTGCCAAAAGCGAAGCGATGACCCCCAGAATCCCAATGAGCCAAACGGGCCGAACCCCCCATCCCACCTTGAGGGCAGCGATCCAGAACCATTGAATCCAAACAATGGAGAGAAACACAAAGCCAAGAAACGAGAGCGCGAATAGATCGATGCTACGAGCTCCGTTCACCCAAGCAATCAGGCCATTCGTCCCCCGAAACGCCTCCGCATTGAGAGTAAAAATAAACAGAGTAATAATCCATGCTCGCATCAGATGAGCAGTTCTGAGTTGAATCTTTGATCTCGAAACAGGAAGAGCAAATAAAATAACCAGCCAAATGCTTGTGAACCCGACAAACGCCCCCGCAAAGAGGAGTGTTGTGCTCAGCACGCCCCCCCTAAAGCCGCCCCAAACAAACTGATGCCACCCGCTGTTGTAATCAAAGTGTGCAAAGGGCAACGCGACAGCATTAAACATTTCCTCGGGCACACATCTCACGCCGTGCTGCTCGATGTACGCTCGGAGCCCTAACCCCGTCCCCCAGTTCCCCTGATCCCGCCAGCTGCCCATCCCAACAGGTACCGCAGCAACGACATGCACGATTGAAACTATCAAGAAGAGCCAGAGAACTAAGAACCGAAATCGAATCCGCGTATGCACCCCAACCTCACGCCAATAGACATTCGGAAAAATCAACTTCCTCAGCGTCGGCACCGTCCGCTTCACCATCCCCCACTTCGTCTTGGCATGCTCGACATACCACCCCAAATCCACCCGCGCCGGATCCATCACATCCGCCCATGCGAACCCGAGCCCACACTCGGGGCATCGTCCTTCGAGCGGGCACTGGGTTTCCCAGGTGGCGATTTCGCCGGATTGGTCGTAGCCGCACTTGGGGCAGATGGGGATGTTATTCTTCCTTGCCATTCAATGCCCCTACGCCAGAATCCAGATCGCAAAGATCACCCCGCCGATGAACGAGCCGATGCAGCCGCCGATGTTGATGACCCAACTGCGTTTGATCTGCCAGATCGTGCGCACAGCGTGCGTCCAGAGCACCTGCTGCCAGAAGATCAGCACCAACAGCGAGATCACATACATCACGGGAACCCAGTTGGTTGCACTCGTCATCCCTGTAGCAGCATGAATCCCAAAGCCGAGCCGAACAATCTGGATATAGATTGGAACCGGGAGCAAACTCAATACTATCACGCGCCCGAACAACCCGAGTTCATGCTTCCGGTCGAGATTCTCTCTCCAACGAAGCAAAAACACCGCGCCCATCAGCACCGTCCAGCACAACACCACGCCGACGATGACCCATGCGATCAACATGTAGTCACCCCACTCGTAATATACAAACGGGAATCGCAGATCAATCGCCCCATCCTCATACTGCACGAATGCAGCGAATGGAAAAGTCGCCGCGCTTACAGTATTGCATAGCGAATCGACAAAGCTTACCCTCCAAACCTCGCCGTACCCCGCCTGTGACCACGCGTACTCGCCCTTATTGGCCGGGAATCCAATCAGCGAAACCGCCAGGTGCAGCAGCACGCTCACGACGATCGTCCACCGCACCAGCATCCCGAGCCGAATCGCTCGGCGGTGATTGATCTCCCGGAAGAATCGGCGCGGGAAGATGAGCCGAGCCATTGTTCCCGCCGATCGTTTGAGAAGTTCCCCCCATCCATCGGCATGCTCGCTGTACCAATCCACCCGCGAGCCCCACTGCGCAAGAATCGCATAGACCGCTGCCCACTCAAACTCCGCCCCGCATTCCGTGCATCGACCTTCGAGCGGGCACTGCGATTCCCATCTGGCGATCTGGCCTCTTTGGTCGTACCCACACTGGGGGCAGATTGGAATATGAATCGTCATCGCAACGCGCTCCATCGGCTAGAGCCAGTTCAAGTACACCGTGGGGATAAATAACATGGCAAACCCGCTGAGAAACGACACGATCGACCCCAGAAAGATCAAAAGCCCACACCGACGGATCCGCCACCCGACCTTGATCGCCATCGCCCAGAACACCAACAACCAAATCCCCAAGATCGGCATCACGATCCCGCCAAACACCCCTTGCCATCGGCTCGATATCGTGAATCCAACTCGAGCCCACTCATCCAACCCCATCGCTAACTTGGCAAACTCGAGGCTGCCAAAAACGACAAGCAGACTCATCAACCCCGCCCGAAATACATGGGCCGACCGGAGCTTCGCCCGCTGACGAGTCACCGGAACCACAAGCAACACCACCATCCAACCAGCCGTCATCCCGATCAACGGGATCATCGGCGAGATCTCATGTCGCACCGTGCTGCGATCAAACAAGCTCGATCCAAACGCAACCGCCCCATTATTTGGGTCAACGAACTCATACACAAACGGCGAACCAACGGCATTGACAAACGGAGCCATCATCCCCTTCAAACCGGCCATCTGATATAAGCCTGAGAGCGAACCATAGTAGCGAACACTCATTCCATGCCAGATCCCAATCCCATAGGGGATCGAAACAAACAAGTGGAGCCCCAAAGCGCACAAGATCAACCAAAGGCTCAACGAACCAAGCCGAATCTGAGTCTGCACCCCCACCGCCCGCCAATAGATATGCGGAAGAGCCAGCCGCCTGAGTGTCCCCGGCGTTCGCTTGGCGATCTGCCAGAGCGATGACCCATGCTCGACATACCACCCCAAATCCCCGCTCGCCGGATCAAACACATCGCACCACGCAAACCCGAGCCCACACTCCGGGCATCGCCCTTCGAGCTGGCACTGCGATCCCCAGGTCGCAACCTCGCCGGATTGGTCGTAGCCGCACTTGGGGCAGATCGGAGCGGCGTGTCTGGAATCTTGTTTCATCAACTCCCCCCGGATCAGGGCAAATCGGGCAATGCTCGAATCCTATTGCTACACCATCCAAAATATGGTACCTTCAGGTACACACTACAACCACGAGGGAATAAAGATGCATACAGGAATCACAACAATCGTGCTCGCAGCGCTCGCAGGCGTCGCGTCGGCTTCACCATTCACCTACCAAGGCTCACTCATGGAGAACGGCCAACCGGCCAATGGCACCTACGACATGACCTTCCAACTCGCCGACGCGGCAGACATCGGGTTCTTGCTCGACTCAGACACCGTCAACAATGTCCAGGTCGTCGATGGGCTCTTTACTGTTGAGATTGATTTCGATGATGACCTGATGAACAACGACAGCCGATGGATCGCGATCGTGATCGATGGCACAACGCTCTCGCCAAGAACCCGGCTCCGCGCGATCCCCCGCGCCTACCGCGCGGTGCTCGCCGATACCGCCGGGTCACTCGAAGCACCGGTATTCCTCTCTGCAACCAGCACCACACTCAACGCGCTGGCGACTTCAAGCACAGGCACCGCCCTGCTCGGCTCACACACCAACACATTGGGCAGTGCCCCGGGCATCCAGGGTTCAACGAACTCAACAAGCTCGAATGCTGTTGGCGTGCTCGGGCGGGTCAACACCACGAGCGCGGGCCCGTTCTCCGCAGGAGTGCTTGGTCAAAACAACGGCACAGGCTTCCTCGGCATCGGGGTCATGGGCACACACGATGGCACGGGGTGGGGGGTCTATGGCACCACCCCAGACGGACGCGGGGTCTATGGGCTCAGCGACACAGGGTTCGGGGTCTATGGCCAAAGCGACGCAGGGTTCGGGATCTATGGGCGCACCGACAGCGGCACGGCCATCTTTGCAACCAATGACACCTCAAACTCAACCGTCGCCCTCTCCGATGGAACTTACGCGATCGACGCCCTCCATGATTCGCTCGACGGCGAAGGAGTCGCCATCCACGCCAAGGGCGGCTCAACTGGGCTCTTCGCCGAAGCGACCAACGGCGGATTTGGCCCAAGCCTGACCCGTACCGGCGTCTTGGGAACTGCGGGATCGTTTAACTCTGGGGCAGACACCTTCTACGGGGTCCGTGGATTCGGGCAAGCGCCAGTTGGAGGCGGAAACAGGTTCGCCTATGGTGTCTATGGAGCAGCGCAGTCTGGATCCAATGGTTCTACCGGGTATGGGGTCTACGGCGAGGTCTTCGGCCCGGGCACCAGATGGGCCGGGTATTTCGCGGGCAATGTTCATATCCAGGGCACACTCTCAAAGTTCGCAGGCTCATTCAAGATCGACCACCCGCTCGATCCCGAGAACAAATACCTCTCCCACTCCTTCGTCGAATCACCCGACATGATGAACATCTACAACGGAGTCGTCGTCCTCGACAGCGAGGGCAACGCGATCGTCACCCTCCCCGACTACTTCGAAACGCTCAACAATACCTTCCGATACCAACTCACCGCGATCGGGGCATCGATGCCCAATCTCTATATCAGTTCAGAGGTTTCTGCCAACGAGTTCGCCATCGCCGGCGGCGTTTCGGGTGCGAAAGTCAGCTGGGAGATCACCGGCGTCCGCCAAGACCCCTCGGCACTCACCCACCGGATCATCGTTGAAGAAGACAAAGCAGAGAACCATCGCGGCAAATACCTCGACCCGATCGCCTACGGGTTCGGCGACGACAAAGCCATCAACCCAAGGCCACGCCATGATCCAATGCAAGATCCAATGCAAAATCCAAAGCAAGACCCGATGATGGCCAGCTCACAAACCCGAGGAGATTGATCGGATCTGCCCAACGCACTGCTCAACCGTTGGCTCATCCGAAAGGTCGATCGGCAGATACACCGCCCGCGCATGATCCGTGTTGAGCACGATCGCGTTGGGCTCGACGACGGCGAAGCCATTAGGCGCGTGCTCGTGCCCGAGGATGAACAGATCAACCCCCCACCGCTCGGTCAAATCTTCGAGCTGGTCGTGGTCATACCCGCGCCCCCAGACCATCAGATGCGCCGAGCCAACCCGAGGCTGATAGTCGTCAGGGGTCAACTCACGATCCAAAATCGACGGATCGAACCGCCCCATTGACGCCGGGCCGGGGAGCGAATGGGAGCACAGGATATCACCCTGTGGACATTTGCAACGCAGCGCCAAAGGCAGCGACATCACCAGGTCTGTGATCGCATCGTGGACGCGATGGGATTGATCGCCAAAGACTGATTCGACCCCCGCATTGAAGGCGGCCACGCAGCGCACGCCGTTCTTCATGATCCCCGATCCGATCGCCTGGGCGAGTTCATGATTCGCCAAGAGCACATGGACAAGCTCGGGGTGTTGGGATTTGAGCCATGCGATCCGGGTTAAGCCTCGATACGACATATCCAAAGGCAGCTCACGCGATTCGGGCAAATCAGGATGGATGATCTCGTGAAGGGTGAGGTGCTTTTCTTGGGCTCCAAACTCGCCATCGAGCCCGGCAGCCCCGAGCACGGCTTTGAAGTTGCCGGGATGGTCATGGGTATCGCCCGTCGCAATGAGTTGCCCGGGCGCTTCGATCACCTCGATCGAGCCTTGCCGACAGTGCGCATCACGACATGCAACTGCTCCGGCGCGGAGCGCGTCGATGACTTCGTTGATATCTGAGAGATCGAGCGTATACATCGCATTACGAGTGTAGCGTATCGTCCGGATCTATTCCGCCTGAATCGGCGGGGCCCGCAGGATGCCCAAGATCAGATCAAGCCTGTTGGCAACCTGATCCATGTCCTCGATCCGATCGTCAGGATCCGTCTCGATGCACTGCATCACCAGATCGTTGAGCCGATCGGGGACCTGCGGGTTGATCTCTTTGACCGGCGTTGCCTTGGTAATCAGCGCGTCATCGACCGAACTCATCAGCGAATCGCTCTTGGTGCCCATCGCCGTCGGGATGTTCTTGCCCGTCAACACCCAGTACATCGTGGCGCCGAAGTTGTAGATATCTGTCTTGGCGGTGATCGCCCGGCGATGGACCTGCTCGGGTGCGATGTAGTCTGGGGTGCCTTGGATTCGTTTCTTGATCGTCCCGATCTTGCAGCTCTGACCCAGATCAATGAGCTTGGCGGTATAGACCCCATCGAGCCCAACGCCGACAATCACATTGTGAGGCTTCATATCCGCATGGACAAACCCGCGATCGTGCATCTGCGCCAAAGCCGATGCGGTCTGATGGAAAATATCGACCATCGTCACCAGATCATCGGGCTGCTCTTCATGCAGTGAGATGCCATCGACAAGCTCCATCACCAGGTACAACTCGTTGGTTTTGAGCAGCGAGCCCTTTTTGATGATCTTGGGGATCTTGCGGATGGACTCGTGATCGAGCTGCGAAGCGATTTTGTATTCCGCTTCGGTCTGATCGAGGAATCGTTGCTCCTTTGGATTGTTTTTGACGACATGCTTGAGCGCCCAGACCTGTTTGCTCTTGGGGTCTTGCACGAGATAAATCACCGAAGCGGCCCCGCGTCCGATCTCGGACATGACGCGGTACCCTTCTACGGTGTCGCCCTTCTTCCATATAGCCGTCAGTTCAGTCATGCGTGCAAAGCTCTCACAATCGCCGATAGATCACCCGAATCGACCATGATACCCAACGCAGAACGCGCCGGGTTCATTGGTGTGTGTGATGTTCTGTTTCGGCTTTATCTCCCTCGGATTCCAGCAACAATCGCCACAATCACGGTTATCGGCGACTCATCGTATCCGCTTTGCGCGCCATTGGCTGACCCGGCGCACAGAGACTTCATGTTTTCGGGAGATTATCCGGTTCGATGTTTCGTGGTTCAATCAATACCCCTGCGCGAGAAAGGGCATTCATAGACATCGAATCAGACATGGGACTCTACGCACCGTGTGCCCAATGGATCGGCTCGGCATCAAATTTCCTTGATCTGGGATCAAATCCAGTGTTTATGATCCCGCCCTTACGACCCCATCGTCGCGAGCATCTGCTCGAACTCGGCGCGTGGGAAGTACTGCCCCGGGCTGGTGGTGCCTGCGAGGTCTTTGTGGAGATTGATCTTCTCCGAGGGGATATCAAGCCGATCCGCCAGGGCGGTGACGACCTGAGCGAGCCGATGGAGCTGCTGCTCGGTGAACGGGCGACGATCGCCGTCCCCCACCAAACAGATTTCGATCACGCCTGAGTTCGAGAACCCGGTGCCCACACCTGCGAGCTCGGCCCCATCACGCTGATCGATCCATCGATATCCCACATGAATCTCGCCGTCACCCATCCGGGTGCCGTTGCCGATGACAAAGTGGAACCCAAGCCCGTCATATCCGAGCCCGCGGTGCTCCTGAGCGATATCCGCAGCCGAGCCTGTCGGGGTTCCTGAGTGAACGATCACGATCGAATCCCAACGGGATTCCTCAATCGGGGTGTTGGTCTGGAAGATCGCGTCCATCCCGATCGAACCCGAGATGCCCATCAAAGGCGACATGCTTACGCCGCCTGCGTGGGCGCCCGGAGCGCCGGGATCCAAAATCGATAACGCCGCCACGCCCAAAGACATGCCGACACCGAGCACTGACCAAACAACTTTGGTTCGGATACTGGTTCTTGATCGAGATGTCACTCTGGCTGATCCCACTGGCGTCGCGCTCCTTGCTGCTCTCTTACAGTATCAATATCATTCGGATCATGAGGCGTGTTTTCTTGCACTTTCTCGCGTAATTTCTTCCTCATCGAGCGCATGAATCAACCGACATCCCGCAACCACTTGCATATCCCAAACAAACCAACCCGATCGACTCAAATCACACACTGATCGGACCATCGCCATTCAAGAATGGCTCGATTCGGTGTTGTTCACTCGCCGCGTTCGAGAAGCCGTTGCGAAAGGTTGGGCGTGCGACGACCGAACTCGTCTTCGAGAAAAGGCTGGGCCCGCTGATTGCGCGATTGATCGTACTGATCGAACTGGCTCCGGTTGTCCTTGGGACGCAAGGCCGTCTTCTGGCACCCACCAAACAGCACGCCCGAGCCGATCAATACTATCACCATCATCAAAGGCCCGACGGCACAGCGAGAACTTGAACGCTTATTTGGCATGACTGATCGCTCCTTGATCTGCGTGTGCATCATTGTCCCATCATAGCAACTCGCCCGAGTTGGTGCAGGGCAGAAAAAAACAGTGTACCGCCAAAGATGACGGCACACTGTTCTGGAGAGAGGAGAGAATACGAGTTGCACTTTTCCGTATCTCGCCGCGTCATTTCTGACGCTGAGAAAGAGAGTTTTTCACACACCTGATATACGCACAGTCTCGTCGATCGGTTCGGTTTTTATATACCAAATCTGACGATTGCACAGAAAACATCGCGCCACTCAAGGCTCGACAAGCCGACCGTCTGCATTGAGCTCCACCTCGCCAGACCCGATCATTTTCCGAACCGCCTCGTACACCACCACCGCGACGCAGGTCGAAAGGTTGAGCGATCGCTCCCCCACCACCAAAGGCACGCACACCCGCTGAGCCTCATGCCCCGCATGGATCGAATCGGGCAGCCCCGCGCTCTCGCGCCCGAAGACCAGATGATCGCCCATCGCGATGGGCGCGTCGTAGATGGCCCGGGTGGCTTTGGTGGTCAGGAACCAGGTCTTCCCATTGGCCCGACCAGCCGGCGGATACTTGCGTGCATAGTCCTCATGCGAACCGTGCTCTTCGAGATCGAGCCTGGGCCAATAGTCAAGCCCGGCGCGTCGGCAGGCTTTTTCATCAATATCAAACCCCAGCGGATGCACAAGATGGAGTTTGCACCCCGTCGTCACGCAGGTCCGTCCGATGTTGCCCGTGTTATTGGGGATCTCGGGCTCGACGAGCACGATATTGAGTCGGGGATTCGAGCGTAGTTCAGGCATGGTCCGGGATTGTTGGCACCCAATGAGTCCGTGTCACTTGAGAGCTTCAATCCGAAGCAAACATAGGATCAACCCGGATCACCTCGCGAAGCGCCTTGTCAAAGTCCGGGCTCAGCAGATTGCCCTGCCAGCGGATGACGCCAGGGGTTGTGATGATGATCGCGTGGGGATTCCCCTGAGTTGGATCTGCTGGCAACCCTCTCTTGGCTCAGTTGAATCATCACCGATTCACATACCACATCAAAAACCCGCTCGAAAGCGGGCTTTGGGTGCTGAGTGGGTCAACAGATGGTCAACAGATGGTCAAACCAGAGGCGTGTTCAGCCTTTGGCTTTGATCATCGGGTCGTTTTCGAGGACCTGATTGACAGCCTTCTGGAAGTTCTCATCATGTGGATTGCCGATCCAACGGATCACGCCATCGGTCGAGAGGACGACGACCAAGGGGATGCCTTCGGATTCAAAGGGCTTGAAGACCGATTGCTTGGCATCAAACACATTCGAGATGGATTCTTTGTGCTCCGCGAGGTACTTGCGGACGGTGTCTTCGCCTTCGCTCTGCCCGCCGATGGCGACGATGGCGAGGTTTTCCTTGTTTTCCTTCTGCATCTTATCAAGAATCGGCATCGCGGCTCGGCATGGTGGGCACCAGGTCGCCCAGAAATCGAGGATCACGACCTTGCCTTCGAGACTGATCTTGGGAGAAATCCAAGTCTCGGTTCCGAGCGCAACGGGGAGTTTTTGTCCCTGAAGATCCTTCGCGTAGAGCGCTTCGCCTTTGTTCTGGGCTGGCCAGTTGGCTTTGGTGTAGAGGGCAGCAGCAACTGTTGGGAGTTTGTCCTTGGTGCCCATCGCGTCACACTTGGCGCACGATTCGCCATCTGCATGGGCGTGGGACTTGGCTTGTTTGTCCATCTTTTTCATAGAATCGTGCCCGTGGTCTGGGCTCACGAGTCCGAGTGACATGCCCGCTGAGGCGATGATGATTGAGAGAAGTGTCATGTCCGTTGCTCCTTGAAAGGGGGGGGTTCGCATTGACCCCAGGCTGAGGCTTGCTCATCATGCCGGGGTGAAGTATCTGTGCATACTAACCGCAGCCGACACCGCGATATTCAATGAATCCACATCTTTTGCCATCTCAATCCGCACTCTATGGTCCGCTTTTTCGAGAACTTTATCACTCAAACCCGGCCCTTCTGCTCCAAAGAGCAGCATCGGCTTGTCAAACCCTCGATCGAGGGATTCGTCGATGGTGATCGAATCAACTCCCGGCGTGAGTGCGATCGAGGTGAACCCGAGCCGACTCAGTTCGTCGAGCCCTGACCCCAGATCATCGACGATCGCGAAGGGCACCCGGAGCACATGCCCCATCGACACCCGAAGCGATTTGCGATACAGCGGATCGCAACAGCGTTTGGTCATCCAGACCCCGACGCCCTCGCCTCCGAGCGCAGCGACTGAACGGAACACCGAGCCGACATTATCGTGATTGCTCAGATCCTCCATCACCACCATCGCCCGGCACCCCTTGGCCAGTTCGATCGGATCAGGATTGGGCAGGCGTTTGCCGCAGGCGAGGAGCCCGCGGTGCATGGGGAACCCGACGATTTTGTCGATGATCGCTTGCGAAGCACAGTAGATCGGCACGCCTTCGGGCACCTGATCGAGCACCAGCCCGATGTTCTTGGCTCGGCTGGTCGTCACCAGCACCGAGTGCACCGGAAACTTCGATCGGATCAACTGCTCGACCACCAGAACCCCCTCCGCGATGAACAATCCTTCACCCGAGTCGTATTGGGCACTCGAATCCGTCTCCGGATTGTGTGCTGCCTTGAGCCAGGCGTCTTTTTGATTGAGAAACACCCCGATTCTCGGGTCTTTCGCATCATGGATTTCAATCATTGAGCCGATCATCGTTCAAGCACCGCCATCTATCTATAGAGAGAGTCATCTCATGCCCATACCCGAAACCATGACCGTCGTCCAAGCCATCGTGCTCGGGCTCGTCGAAGGTATCACCGAATACCTCCCCGTGTCCTCCACCGGGCACCTCATCATCGTATCGGACCTGCTCGGGCTTGGCGACTCGGCGATTCAGCGATCGGCGGTCGATACCTTCAATATCGTCGTCCAAGGCGGCGCGATCTTGGCGGTCCTCGGGCTCTACTTCCCGCGCGTGATCCAGATGCTCAAAGGACTCGCGGGCAAAGACCAAGCCGGGCGCAAACTCGCGCTCAATATCATCATCGCCTTCCTCCCCGCAGCCATCCTCGGCGTCAAGTTCAACGATTTCATCGAAGAGAAACTTTTTAATACCCCAGCCGTCATTACTGCACTGGCACTCGGCGGGGTCTTCATGATCGTGCTCGATCGGGTGAAGTTCAACAAGGATGATGAAGATGACGGAGAATCCCTCGACATCACCTCGCTGAGCTGGAAGCAATCGCTCTTCATCGGGTTCATGCAGACCATCGCGATGTGGCCGGGCACGAGCCGATCCATGATGACCATCGCCGGCGGCGTGCTTGCCGGGCTCAAACCCAAGCAAGCAGCCGAGTTCAGCTTCTTGCTCGGCTTGCCCACACTCGGGGGCGCGACGGTGTATTCGCTCGCCAAAAACCTGAAAGAATCTTCGGATGCGGGCACGCCCAATATGTTCGAGGTGCTCGGGTGGATGCCGATCGTCGTCGGGATGATCGTCGCGACGATCTCGGCGATGCTGGCGGTGCGCTGGCTGGTGAGTTTTCTCAACAAGCACGGGCTCGCGGTGTTTGGGTACTATCGTCTGGGGCTCGCTGCGCTGCTCGGGATTTTGATCGCAGCGGGCACTGTCTCGCTCGATGCACCCGATGCTGCACCTGCCTCAACTTTGGATATTGACCAATGAGCCCGCCAAAGACTTCATTCCCGAAAGATCAGATCGAGATTGTGCTCCTCGAAGGCACGCATGAGTCGGGCACCGCTCAACTCGAAGCGGACGGGTTCAGTGTCCGCACGCACAAAGGCGCACTCGAAGGCGATGCACTGCTCAACGAGATCAGACGCGCCCACATCGTGGGGATCCGCTCGAAGACCCAGCTCACCGATTCGGTGCTCGATCAATGCGATCGGCTGCTCGGGATCGGGTGCTTCTGCGCGGGGACGAATCAGGTTGATCTTGAAGCTTCCGCATCACGAGGCATCGCGGTCTTCAACTCGCCGTTTTCCAATACGCGCTCGGTCGCCGAGCTCACCATCGCTGAGATCATCGCTTTGCATCGTAAACTCACCGCCCGATCGCATGCGCTCCACTCAGGCATCTGGGATAAAAGCGCAGCGGGTTCGCACGAAGTGCGGGGAAAAACATTGGGCATCATCGGATACGGGCACATCGGCTCGCAGGTGTCGATTCTCGCAGAAGCGTTGGGGATGAAGGTGCGGTTCTTTGATACGCTCTCGAAGCTGCCTTTGGGCAATGCGCACTCAGTGGGGTCGATGGACGAGCTTGTGCGCACAAGCGATGTCATCACGATCCATGTCCCCGACACCAACGCGACGCGAGCCATGTTCGGCGAATCACAAATCGCGATGATGAAACCCGGGTCGTACCTGCTCAACAACGCGCGTGGATCAATCGTTGATCTCGATGCGATGCGCGAGGCGATTGAATCCGGGCATCTCGCGGGCGGGGCGGTTGATGTGTTTCCTGATGAGCCTGCCAAATCGGGCGAATCGTTTTCGAGCCCGCTGCAAGGCTTGGACAATGTGATTTTGACCCCTCATGTCGGAGGCTCGACGATCGAGGCGCAAGAAGCGATCAGCCTCGACATCGCCAACAAGCTCACGCGGTTCTTGAACCTGGGCACGACGACGGGGGCGGTGAATGTGCCTGAGGTTGATCTGCCCGAGCAGCATCGGGGCGAGATTGGTGATGGCAGCGAAAAACGCTCGCACCGCATCCTCAACTTCCACCGCAATGTGCCCGGCGTGCTCAACAAGATCCATGAGGCAGCAGCCGAGCTGGGGATCAATATCTCCGGGCAGTACCTCCAGACCAACGCCCAGATCGGGTATCTGGTGCTCGATGCGGATCCATCGAACGCGGCGGCGTTGCACGAGCGGATCAACGCGATTGAAGAATCCATCCGCACCCGGATTTTGTGGTGAACATCTTCGGTAGAACGGGCTTCCAGCCCGTTTCTTCGGAAACTCAACAAGAAACGGGCTGGAAGCCCGTTCTACCGGGAATAGGAAATTGTCCGTTCGGCTGCGAACAATCTCCGCATGATCGAGATTCATCGCCCCGCCAGATCGCTCAAACACACCCGGGTCATCGCCAATGACCTGGCTGCGGTGCTCCGCCCGGGTGATATCGTCAAACTCGTCGGCGAGATGGGGGCGGGGAAGACCACCTTTGTGCGCATGCTGGCGCAGTCGTTTGGGATCGCCGAGAATGCGGTGTCGTCGCCGACCTTTGTGATAATGAATATATATGATCGGGGGAAGGGTCACCCGCCGATGGCGCACATGGACTGCTATCGGCTTGGCGATGAATCCGAACTCGATGCGCTGGGATGGGATCAGATCATCGACAGCGGCGCGATCATCCTGATCGAATGGCCAGACCGGATCGCCAATGCCATCCCCGATGATTCGCTCACGATCAATATCGACCATGTGGATGAAACTTCGAGGCATTTTCGATTCGACATCCCCGCGAGCTGGCTTGAGCGGGCCGGGTTCGATGCGATCCGCCCGCGCCCTGATACCACCTGCCCGACGACGGGGGTCAAAGTGCCCGGCGATTGCCTCACCTGGCCTTTCGCTTCTGAACAGGCTCGGATGGCGGATCTCAACGCGTGGTTCGACGAGAAGCACACGATCTCGCGTCCGATCGAGCAGGCGGATATCGAATAGAGCGATTGAGATGTTCTCTCGGGTGCCATGCAGGTGACGAAGTCTCCTGCATGTTTCCTCTTTTTCATGTTATACAAGCCATGCAGGAGCCGGGGACGGCACCTGCATGGCACCCTGAGCGGGGGCGGCGACAAGAAACGGATCATCAAGTGTGATACTGTACCTCTATGCCCACACTTGCCCAATCTGATGTTGAATCGGCTGCCAATGCTTGGACGCTCTTTGTTGATTCGTTTGATATCTTTTCCGTCACCCTGATTGTCGGATCACTCGTCGCGATGACCTACATCGTCCGCATCATCATGGACGCTCGGCGGTCAGTCATCGCGCCCGAGTTGACCTATCAGAACCTTCGCGAACACCTGATGCAGGGGAATCTGGGGCGGTTTGAGAAGGGGCTTGCGGAAGATGATTCGGTGGTCTCGGTCGCGGCCAACGCGGCGTATCGCGCTCGGGACAAGGGGAAGGATGCGATGCGCGATGCAGCCGAACTCGCTGCGTCGAATGCGTGTGCCCGGTGGGTGCGCCCGCTTGATACGCTTCGTATTATTGGTGAGTTGGGCCCTTTGGTCGGGCTGGCGGGGACGGTGTGGGGGATGATTATCGCCTTCGTTCGGCTCGGGCAGGCGGGGGGATCGGCGGGGCCTACGGATTTGTCGCTGGGGATTTCCAAAGCGTTGTTCCACACGATGCTGGGCTTGGTGCTCGCGGTGCCTTGCTTGCTGGTCTATGGGTTGTACCGCTCGATTGTCGAAAGGCACTGCAACACCGCGATGGCGCAGGCGGGCGAGATTGTGGACATGATCCCGGTGGATGAAGGCACGGATCAAGCATGAGAAATCGATCGATTATCTCGGGTGAGGGTGCGGGGGCGCGGATCAATGTGACGCCGATGATTGATGTGGTGATGGTGCTGATTGTGTTTTATCTCTTGGTTGGTCAGTTGGCGATTGATCGCAAAGCGTCGATCGACCTGCCCACTTCAATCATCGGGATTGATGAGACCCAAGAATCCGATCCGATTGTTGTTGGGATCACTCAATCAGGCTCGCTCACAATCAACGGCGTCGATTTCGACACGGACCGATTCGCAGGCGAGATCGAAGGGATGCACGCCCGATCACCCAATACGCCGATCCGTATCCGCGCGCATCGCGATGCGCCCTTCGGGCATATCCGCCCGGTGATGCACCAGCTGCGCGACATCGGGATTTCGGGCGTGGAACTCGTCACGGAGCGGGGATCATGAGCGAGCAGCAAACACGCCCCACACCCCCCACACCCCCCACACGCCGATCTCGCCCGCTGAATCGGCGCAATGTGCTGACGCGTTCGTCGCGGTTTGGGCCCAACATGACGCCGATGGTTGATGTGACGCTGGTGATCCTGATTTTTTTCATGGCCAGCGCTTCGATCGCGGGGCATGAATGGTTTTTGCGTGCCCAGTTGCCCGAGGTGCAGGACCCTGATCTGGTGTCGTCGGGGTTCTCGCTGCCGACGCCGATGCTCAGCGCGGAGTTGTTTGTGCGTGATGGAGCGGTGTATGTGCGCGGGTTTGGCGATGAGCCCCGCCCGATCGGAGCGATCGTCGAACAGATCCGGAGCATGGATGCGGAGTTGGCAGCGGGGTTGATTTTGGGGATTCGCGCCGGCGATGAGGTGCCTTACTCGGCGGTGGTTTCGCTGCACGATGCGGCGGCTTTTCGCGAGATGCGGGTGGCGATTCGTTAGGCGTCGGTGACGAAGATTTGGAGTTTGTGTCCTTGGGCTTTGAGGCCTCGGGCTTTGCAGATCTGGTCGCGCAGGGCGATGAGTTCGGGGAGTTCGAGGGTTTGGACCTCGCCGGTCTCGACATGGATCAAGAGGGTGTTGTCCTGCTTGCCAAAGGCGAGCTGGTAGTGCGATTGTTCGCGATCGAAGAGCACATGCTGGATGATCGAGCAGGATTCGAGGAGTTTGAGCGTGCGGTAGACGGTGGCTTTGGAGACCTGGTGCCCTTTTTCTTTGAGGGATTCAAGAAGCTGCTCGGCTTCGAAGAGCCCATCGAACTCGATGATGGTGTCGAGGATGCGGGCCCGTTCGGGGGTGTATTTGAGCCCCTCATCCTTGAGCGCCCGGCGAAAAACCGCGCACAGGGGCTCGATGATGTCCATAGGTTCGGGGTGCTCGGCAGAAGCGGGTTTGATCGGTTCGAGGGGCATGCCCGATTCTAGGAGCCGAGCGTGTACAATCCGAGTGCATGAGCGATTCGGAACCCGGAAAAACCAACCCAACACGTCTCCCGGGACTCGTCGGCTCGCGGGCGGTGCTTGTCTATGCCTTAACCGGCACGGTTTTCGCCCTGATCCTGCTTTCGATGGGGATGGGCGGGTCGATCGGTGATCGGAGCATCGGGGCGGTCTTCACGATGCTCAATAGTTTCTGGCTGCCTGCGATCTATCTGATCGGGTCGCTGGGGATCGGACGCATCGCGCGCCGATGGACCGGCGCGCTCTCGACGCGCTGGGTGATCGAACTGGGGATCGGGTTGACGCTGACCCTTTCGCTCACGCATGGGCTTGGGGTGTTGGGGGTGCTCAATCCGATCACTGCTTGGATCGTCACCGGGATCGGGTGCTTGCTTGTCGGGTTTGATCTTCGCGCGCATGCCAATGATCTCAACCGCTCGATCGGGCGTGTGACGGTTTCGGTGCCTGGCATTGGGTTTGTGGTTGGGTGTGTGTTGGTGGTGGTGATGAGCCTCAACCCGCCGGGGGTGCTTTGGGATTCGGAGTTCGGCGGGTACGATGCGCTGAGCTATCACCTCGAGCTCCCGCGCGAATGGCTCGAAGCGGGGCGGATCTGGCCCAGCGAGCACAATGTCTATTCGTTCTTGCCGGGGTACTTTGAGAGCGCATACCTGCACTTTGCGTACCTTGCCAATGCGCCCATGATAACCCCAGCGGGGTTGTCGGGGTTCCTTGCCAACGATGCCCGGGTGTTGATGAGCACGCAGCTCTTCTCGGCGTTGCTGGTGATTGTGAGCGCATGCGCTGCCCGACCGGTGGCTCGGCGAGCGATTGAACTCTATCTGCCTGATGCCGATGTTGAAGACCGATCGCCAGGGTTGTGCGCACGGATGTTGATGGTGGGCACGCCTTGGATTGTTGTTGTCGGGTCGTTGGCGTATAACGAGATGGGGGTGGTGTTTCTGGGGATTGCTGCGTTGGCGGTTGCGATGGAGCGCGATCGGTCGGGTTCATTCCGCTCGGTCACTGCTGCCTTGATTGTCGGGGGCGCGTGCAGCGTCAAGCCGACGGCTTTGTTCCTGCTCGGGCCTGCGATTGGTGTGGTGCTGCTTTCGACGATCCCGGTTCGGCGATGGGGCAAGGCGATCGCTCTTGGATCAATCGTCGGAATGCTGACGCTGCTGCCCTGGCTTGTGCGCAATGAGATGGCGACGGGGAATCCGGTGTTTCCTCAGCTCGCCTCGGTCTTTGGCGATGGGCACTGGAGCGATGCCCAGCACGCAATTTATAGCGATGCGCACCGCTTCGATGGCTCGATTGTGGATCGGTTCATGATGCTCTTCGTGCCCGATCCTGATGGGACGGTGCATGTTTCGCGGTATCGTGGGTTGACGAATCTTCAGTGGGGGATCACGCCTTGGATTGGGCTGCTCGGGTGCGTGGTGCTTCTGGCCCAGCAGCGAACCCGCAGGCTCGGGCTGGTCGTCGCCGGGGCGATCGCGCTGCCGATGTTGGCGTGGATGATGCTCACGCATTTGCAATCAAGATTCCTGGTGCCGATGACGCCGATGTTGATCGGGGCGGGGGTGCTTGGGCTGGCGAATGTGCCGAGTGCAACACTTCGGCGAGGACTCGTCGGCGCAGTCTCGATGGTCAGTATCGGATGGACGATCCTCATCGCAACGAGTCAATATTCAGGCAACCCGTTCATGCTTGTTGATCTGGGGGCGGGTGTGTTTACGGGCGAGGTTGAGGTTGGCAATCCGCCTTGGACTGCGACGCTCGACACCATCGCCGAGCCCGGGGAAACAATCTATCTCCTCGGCGATGCGACGGCGATGTATGTCCGCTCGCCGATGGTGTATAACACGGTGTACGATCGGTGGACTATTGAAGAGGCGATCGAAGCGCATCCGAATGATCCTTCGTTGTGGACCCAGACGCTGCGCGAGCAGGGGATTGATCTCGTTGTCGTCAGTTTCTCCGAGCTGGGACGATTCGCGAGTTCGGGGTGGCTGCCAAAGTCGATCGAGCCTGCGCTGCTCAATGAGTGGATCAATACGCTCGGCGAGCCGATATATGTCTGGACAAATCCACAAAGCCCCGAGCCCACCCGAGCAGCCTTCCGAGTTTCCAAATGAATGAATCCATTGATTCCATCCCGAAAACAAATCGCAGGCTGCCGATGATCCTGCTGCAGATCATTGGGTTTGGCGGGTCGATCGCGGCCCTTGGGTGGGCGGTGAGTGTTGCACTGCGTGAGGAAAACCGCCAACAGCTCGCCAAGCTCTCGCAGGCGACGCCGGGCGAGTTGATGATGCTCATGTCGCTCGCTGCGATCTCTGTGGCCTTCAATGGGTTGCTGTTCTGGGTGGTGATGAACCCGGTTCACAAGCTCCGCCCGACCGATGTCATCGCGGTCAACGCGATCTCGACGCTTTTGGCGTATCTGCCGTTCAAGCTCTCGATTGTTTCACGGTTTGTGATTCATAATCGGCGCGACAAGATTCCGGTGCTGACGATCGGCGCGTGGATCGTGGCGGTGACTTTTTTGATGGCAGCCGTGTTCGGGCCCATCGCGGTCGCGAGCCTGTGGCAGCGGGAAATCAACACACTCTGGTGGGTCGTCTCGGGGATCGGCATCTTGGGCTCGACGCTCGTGGGCTCGTTGATCGCTCGCCAACTCGAAGGCGAAATCGGCACACGCCGGGTGGCCAAACTTCTGGGCGAGAAGATCACCTCGACGCAGAACTATGGGCGGATTCATATCGGATTCGAGATGCTCGCCAATAGCCGGGCTGCACTCCTGGGCAACCTGTTTCGGGTGCTCGATATCCTGACCTTTGCGCTGCGGTTCTTTGTCGCGGCCCGCGTGCTCGACCTGCCGATCTCGGGTTCGGACTCGCTGCTCTTGGGCGCGACCTACTTCCTCATCGGCATGGCTTCGCCCGTGGGGATGCTCGGCACCCGCGAAGCCGGGACGATCGCGATCGCGTCGATGGTCGGCATTTCGTCGGCTGCCATCGCGGAGGACGCGACGGGTCAAACCCCGATCATCATCGCGGTGCTCTTCGTCACGGCGATCGAATCCATCGTCAACCTCGCCTGCGCCGGATTTGGCATCGCCTGGCTCAAGGCTCGGCGGGGGCTGGATGTGATAGAATCGACACATGAGTGATGATTCAACAAGCGTTCTGTGCCCTGAGTGCGGGGAAGATGTATGCACCACCCGGGATACGGCCCGGGGGTGGACGCATCGTTCGCGGGTGATTCCACGGATTCTTTGGGCGGTTCTTTGCCTGGGGTTGATTGGGTATTGGGTTTCGATTGGGCAAGTTCTTTTCGTCCAGAACATGAATCAGCCTATTCAGATGCCTTCGATGTGGCCGAGTGGCGGGAGTGGTGGGCGGGTCTTTACATCGCTCAATCCTACCTACCGGGCAGCTGCCGAAGTGTCGTATATATCGAACCGTGATATGTCCGATGCGATCGGTGGCGACAGCGAGGCGATGGGGCGTGTGATCGACAGAGTTGGAGAAGCGGCTGCCCATAACAAAGAAAACCTGGATTCGCTGAGAGCCGTCGAAACTGTTGCGTTCGGATGGAAGGAGCCTGATGGCGTGTTTACCTTCAATCGAGTCTACAGCTTTGGCGGATCGTTGCTGCGTATTCATCAGAGCACCATGGTGAATGATGTCCGTAATCGAGATTCGATCGGCCGAAATACATATCAGGGCGACTACGGAGACGGAGGGTGGTCGTTTTTTCCTTGGATGGGTTATTCAATCGTTACGCACGATGGTGCGGCGTTTCGGTCGTGGGCAATCTATCTACCCAATCTCTTTGGGGTGCTCAGTGTGTGCGTGGTGCTGGCTTGGATAGTCGTCCTTGTCGGTGTTCGGCTTGGGGTCTCGGCAATACGAAAACGGAGTCTTCAAGCAGCTTTGTATCTGACCCTCTTGGTGCTGGCCGGTTTTTTGGGTTCATCGAATGTGTCATTCTTTGACAGAGTCCAGAGCAACCACTCTCAAGATATCGCCCAATCTCAAGCGTATCAGGTTGATGAGTTGATTCAGGCGGCTTCTGATGATTCTGCGTTGATCGCATTATGCCAAGAACTGCTCGATCTTGTGCCTGTTCAAGAAACTGACCTGCTCTTGTCTCAGGCATGGACATTTACCCCTTCACCTGTAAATAGATGGACCAAGCCTACGACCGATCGGCTGCATGTCTCGATCGGGTATCAGGGTATGCTGGTGAGTTATGAGAAGCGGGTCTATCAAGTGCGGGATGGTGAAACGATCCCCGCCCGGCATCGCAAACCGTTCTGGGATGGCATCCGAGATTTTGGGATTGTGGCTGCTCATTGGGGCCCGATTGAGAACCAGAAATCGCTCAGTGTCGGGCTCTTTCATCTGATTTCGATCGGGGTGCTTTTCTGGCTTGCTTGGCGGGTGTCCCATGGGTTGAGTCGATTCGTGTTCGGCAGGATTCAGAAGCGGCGGGTGCTGCGGAATCAGTGCGTTTATTGTGCGTATCCGCTGACACAAGAGGCGACACAGGCTCGATATCCTGAAGTTGGCTCCTAAACACTGCTCCTTTGACCAGTTCCCATCGACCAACGCCAGCACTCGTTTCGCTCCATCGCCCTCCGGTCATCTGCAAACTTAGTGCAGCCAAAGCCTGTTGGCTGGATGGTGACTCTTTTGGCTTGCCGGGAAACACGCCCACGGCCTTGAGGACCATAATGGCGGCGATGGCGACGAGGAAGTAGCCGAAACTTTTTTTGAGGGTTTTCTTGTTCACCTTGAGCGAAAACCGGGCACCGATCTGGGCGCCGATGAATACCGCAACGGCGAGCGAGAGAGCGAGTTTGGGGTTCCAGTGTCCATTGGTGACATGCCCGGCAAAGCCGGTGGTGGCGGTGATGCCGACCATCAGGGCGCTCGAGCCGATGGCGATGTCCATCGGGATATTGAGCAATAAGACCATCAGCGGCACCTTGATGAGCCCGCCTCCGATGCCGAGGAGCCCGCTTGCAAGCCCGGCGGCGAAGGATGCGGGGAGGGCGACGGCGAGGTTGACGGCGTAGTGCTCCTCGCCGAGTTGGCGTTGCCAGTAGGGAAACCCGGTCTTGAGTTTCTTGCCGGCGCGGTCGGTGTTGATCGGGAGGATCATGAAGATGGCGGCGAAGGTGATGAAGATCGCGAACCCGATCGAGAGTTGCGCCCCGGAGAACCTGATCGAGCTAAGCCCGCCGAGGAATGCGCCGGCAGCGGTGATGGATTCGAGCGCGACGACGAGCGGGGCATCGACGCGCTTGCTCTTGCGATAGACAAGCGTTGAAGAAACCGAGACCACCATGATCAGAAACAAACTGGTAGTCGCGGCTTCATGGAAAGGGATCCCGGTGAGGACCTGAATGGGGGTGTAGAGCGCCCCGCCGCCTTGGCCGAGCATGGCGAAGATGATCGCAACGATCAGGAACACGGCGGCGAGGAGGAGCGAAAACATCAGCAGGCGCACCCGCACGCGCATGTGGTTGGTTCGGCGAGCGCGGTGAGTTGCTCATGGCACGGGATGCAGAGTTTTTTATCTTCTGCGATTCGGCCATAGCCTTCAACGACCATCTCATGGCACTCGTCGCAGACGAACCCGGAGTAGGAATGCTTGGGGTCTTTCCAATCGTGGTTGTGGACCTCGCCGATGGTGAGGATCATCTCGTCGGGTGCGCCCATGACCTTTTCAACGAGCGGCTCGACGACCTCGGCGGGGACATGCGAAGCCGGGATGCCTTTCTCGCGGTAGTCCTTGAAGAAGCTTGTCTCCTTGTTGGCGAGCATTGCCTCGGCCTTGGGCGTGACACGCACGGCTCTGCCTGTGCCCTTGTCGATGAGGGTGACACCCCATTTCCCCTGCTGGAGCCGATGGATATTGCCCTTGCCGAAGGTGCACCCGGTGATCATCTGGATGCCGTCAGCGAAGCAGGTGGCGCAGTGGTTCTCGCCGAGTTCAACGAGGGCAACGAGTTGTCCATCGCAGGCGCGATCGACGCCGAGGGCGTTCATCGCGGCGGCCCCGACGCGCAAGCCCATCGGCATCGCTGGGCACTTGTGCCCGTGGAACTGTTGCCCGGATTTGAGGTAGTCTTGTGGGTTGATCATTTGATATGCTCCTTTCGAGAGGCTATTTGTTGACCTGCGTTTGTATTGGTTCATTGGTGAAGTACTTTGTTCTGAGTTTGAGGGCGACATTGACGAGCCCGATGAGAACGGGGACCTCGACGAGTGGGCCGATGACCGCGGCGAAGGCGGCGCCGTGGTTGATGCCGAAGACGCCGACGGCGACCGCGATGGCGAGCTCGAAGTTGTTGCTCGAGGCGGTGAACGAAAGGGTGACACTCTTGGGATAGTCGGCCCCGGCCTTGACGCTCATGAAGAAGCTGATGAAGAACATAATCACGAAGTAGAGCAACAACGGCACCGCGATCAGAAGCACATCGGCGGGCTGGTCGATGATCTTCTCCCCCTGCATCGAGAACATCACGACGATGGTAAAAAGCAAGGCGATGAGGGTGATCGGGGAAATCTTGGGGATGAACTTGTCGTGGTACCATTCTTTATCGCGCAACTTGATGAGCACGAACCGGGTGAGCATGCCGGCCACAAAGGGGATGCCGAGGTAGATGAGCACACTGACGGCGATCTGGGACATGCTTATCTTGACGATCGTGCCTTCGAGCCCGAAGAGCGGCGGGAGGATCGTGATAAAGAACCAGGCGTAGACGCTGTAGAAAAGCACCTGAAAGATCGAGTTGAACGCGACGAGCCCGGCGGCGAACTCTGGATCGCCATCGGCGAGATCGTTCCACACGATCACCATCGCGATGCACCGGGCGAGCCCGATCATGATGAGCCCGACCATGAACTCGGGGCGGTTGTGGAGGAAGAGGATCGCGAGGGCGAACATCAACGCGGGGCCGATGATCCAGTTCTGGGCGAGCGAGAGCCCGAGGAGTTTGGTGTTGCGGAAGACATCTGGGAGGTCCTCGTACTTCACCTTCGCCAACGGCGGGTACATCATCAAAATCAGCCCGATGGCGATGGGAAGACTGGTCTGCGAGCCTTCGGGGTGCAATGAGCCGATCCAGTCGCCGAAGGATGGGGCGAAGTAGCCCAGCGCGACCCCGATGCCCATCGCGATGAAAATCCAGAGGGTGAGGAAGCGATCGAGGAAACCAAGTCGCTTGGGGGTATTGGGGCACACGGTTTCGGATTGGTTAGGCATTGTGGCAGCTCCCGTCTGTACATGGGTTGGCGTTCCATTCGTCGATGGCGTCGGCGAGGGCGTGGAAGGTGGTTGCCAGATGAGTGTTCCTGGCGGTGTACCACATGGTGCGCCCGTCTTTGTTGGCTTCGAGAAGCCCGGCTTTGGAAAGGGTGCTGAGCTGGCGGGCGACGGTGGAAAAATCGACCGAGCAGCACTCGGCGACCTCCGTCACCGAGCACGGGCGGGCGCATTTAATCAGGCAGGCCAAAACCCGGGCGCGGTTGGGGTCGGCGAGGGCCTTGAATAGTTCGGGATCGAGGAGTTTGTCGATCTTGGCCCGTTTCTTCGAGGCGTGCTTGGGAGAGGCGTGTTGCTTGCGTACTTGCGTCATCTTGCAAGTATAGATTGCTCACTTCCCCCTTGCAAGTGGATCGGGAAAAATGTGGGGAAATGTGTGTTTGGCTCCTAAACTCTTCTCCTATGACCGATTCCACGAAAAACACCGGCTGCATCACCCGTTTCGCCCCCTCGCCCACCGGGCACCTGCATATCGGCGGAGCGCGCACGGCGTTGCTGTGCTGGGCGTTTGCTCGCAAGGCTGGGGGCAAGTTTGTGCTTCGGATTGAAGACACCGATCAGACGCGATCGTCGGAGTCTTCGATGCGGGGGATTCTTGAGGATATGGCGTGGCTGGGGATTGAGTGGGACGAGGGGCCGACGCTTGAATATGACAGCAATACTCTCGGCGGCGATCCGCGCGGGGTCGGCCCGTTCTTTCAGGCGCAGCGGCTTGATCTCTACAACAAATACATCCAGCAACTCATCGAAGAAGGCAAGGCCTACCCGGCGTTTGAATCGCCTGAAGAACTCGAAGCGCTCCGCAAAGAAGCGATCGCAGCCAAGACCGGATACAAATACAACCGGGCGGGGTTAGAGATTTCGCTCGAAGATCGGATCGCGCGGATTGAATCTGGCGAAGCGCATGTCGTTCGGCTCAAAATGCCCGACGAGCCGATCACCGTCCATGACGAGATTCTTGGTGAGGTGACGGTTGAGCCCAGCGAGTTCGATGATTTCATCATCCGCAAACGCGACGGGTTCCCGACCTATCACCTGGCCGTCGTGGTCGATGATGCGCTCATGGGCGTGACGCATGTTTTGCGTGGGCAGGAGCATCTGATCAACACGCCTCGGCATATCGCGTTGCAGCGGGCGCTGGGGTTTGATACGCCGAGTTATGGGCATATGCCTCTGATTTTTAATCCCGATGGCTCGAAGATGTCCAAGCGGGATAAGGACAAGCTCGCCAAGAAGGCCGTCAAGGAGCAGAAGATCGAAGCATCGCCGATTGATTCGGTAAGCGATGAGGATTTCGCAGCATGGCTCAAGGACAAGACCCGCCAGCTCGCTTCGGATGATCTGATCGCGTTGGCGAAGGTGCTTGGGATTACGCTGCCTGAGATTGATGTCGAGGATTTTCGGGCAGCTGGGTATCTGCCGGGGGCTTTGAACAACTACCTTGCCCTGCTCGGCTGGAACCCCAAGACCAAGAACGACGACGGGACCGATCTCGAGCATTTCGATATGGACTACCTCGGCTCGCACTTCACGATGGATGGCATGAGCAAGGGACAATCGAAGTTTGATCGGGTGAAACTCCTGAGTTTCAACAGCGACGCGATCGCGGCACTGAGTGATGAAGCGTTCGCCGAGCTTTGGCACCAATGGGCGATGCAGTATGACCCGGAACTCGCCGAGCGGTTTGATGAGCCTGCGATGCTGACGCTTGCGCCTGCGGTCAAGACGCGGTGCAAGACGCTGGCCGACGGGCGAGGCGTGGTGGGCTTTGCGCTCGTGGGCGACGATGCGATCGTCTACGACGGCAAGGCGGTGCACAAAGCACTCATCAAAGGCGACAAAAAAGGGCTCGAACTCCTCAAAGGCTTCCGCGCAGTGGTCGAGGCGATGGATGATTTCTCCGCCGAGGCGATCGAGGCAGCGGTCAAGGCCTACGCCGAATCGCAAGAGGTCGGCATGGGCAAGCTCGCCCAGCCCTTGCGTGTCGCCGCGACGGGCGGGGCGGTGTCGCCGCCGTTGGGGCAGACGCTGGCGATTCTTGGGAAGGAAGCGGTGCTCCGGCGGATTGACTTGTGCGATGATTTTGTTGAGCAGCAGGCGAGTGCCGCGAGTTGAAGCGGGAAGAAGTCATCGCGGCGATTGAAAAGTTCAGTGCGCATCCTGAATGTGACCATTGGCGAAAAGAGTTTTTCCGTGTCGCTTCACAGGCATTGGCCCAGAACCACGCTCGGCGAGCATCGCTGAGTACCGATTTTCAGCGTGCGATTATTTACCTCTTTATTCTGATGACTGGATTGCGGTATCTTCGCAAAGCGGATCGCCGATTTTTACGCTTCAACCTTCGATCGGTCTTGATGGCGAGCGGGCTCTTTGTGGCTCTTCTCGTCGAGATCATCGGGGCGACGGTGCTGGTTGCTCGATTTGGGCTTGGGATATACACCGGCGTTGGGTTTATGTACCTCCTCTTGATGGAGTTTGCCGGCTTGATTTGGGTCTTAAAAAGGATCGAACGCCGAACCAATGATGATGAACTGGGGATGGTTCGGAACTGTGTAAAGTGCCGCTATGACCTGTCGGGGCACGAATCCGTGCTCGGCGATGATATCTGGGTGGGGCCTGCGGTGTGCCCTGAGTGTGGGCAGGCGTATCCGGCGGTGGGCAAATGAAGCGGGAAGAAATCATCGAGGTGATTGATCGGCTGCGATCTGATTCGCTTGAGGTCGGTGAGCGGGCGAGGCTGTTGGGGACTATTCATTTTCAGGCATCGGTCGGGCATATGGCACCGATCTCTTGGGCGAGCGCATTGAAGCGCAGCTGTTTGTATGGGTGGGTATTTGTGTGCCGACTCGGGCGGATGTCGGAAGATGATTTACGCCGGTTTCGACCCGCTGAGCGTTTGCTGGGGGCGAGCTTGACCTTTATTCTGGTGTTTGCAGCCTTGGGAGTTTTCTTCATCCGCTCTGGACCTTCGCTCATCCGACTGATCTCAAGCACAGGCTGGGGCGACTTTGGGATCATTGCCTTCAATGTACTCTTAGGAACTTTTTTTATCCTCTTTCTTCTTCGGATTCGCTATGCGAACAGAGACGATCTCGTCCGAGATGCTCAGCGGTTTCGTCCGTGGTGCATCGGGTGCGGGTATGAGCTTGAAGGGCTTGAATCCGCCCTCGGCGATGAACTCTGGGTTGGCCCGGAGGCCTGCCCTGAGTGCGGGCAGAAGTATCCAGCGGTGGGGTGAGCATTGTTGGGCTCATGATCGGGATCAGGCTCGGGTTGGCGGGGTGCCTTGGTGCTCGATGGGGTCTACCCTTTGGCTCACCCCGAGCGAAAAGGAACTGAGCCCATGCCATACGCGATTGATGAGACCCATGATCCCAAACTCAAGTCTTGGGTGGAGAGTGCGAACGATCCGAAGAGTGATTTCCCGATTCAGAACCTGCCATTCTGCGTGATCACGAAGCATGATAAGGATGGCGAGTGCACCGACGGGCCGTATCTTGGTGTTCGAATCGGCGATTACATTTTTAATCTTCATGTCGCGGATTCACCACCGTTCAATCTCCTGCCAGACTTCAGTCATGATAATTTCTGGGGCTTCGATCGTGAGACCATCAACAACACACTTGAGCAGAGCACTAAGGAAGACATCCGTTATCTTCGCCGTCGATTGACAGAGCTTTTCCGCGAGGATTCATCGGAACTGCGTGACCATGAATATCGCGATGGAGTCATGCACCATGTCGATTCTGTTCATATCCAACACCCATTCAAATGCGGCGACTACACCGACTTCTACGCCTCGCTTTACCACGCGACCAATGTCGGATCGATGTTCCGCCCCGACAATCCGCTCTTGCCCAACTACAAGCACATCCCCATCGGCTACCACGGGCGGGCGTCGTCGATCGTCGCATCGGGCACGAGCATCAAACGACCCGTCGGGCAGCAAGCACCGAGTGAAGAGGGTGGATCGCCAGCGTTTGGGCCTTGCAAGCTGTTGGACTATGAAATGGAGATGGGCGTGATTGTCGGGCGGGGGAACGAACTCGGCGAGCCGATCTCGATCGAGGATGCTGAGGATCACATGCTCGGGCTGTGCATTCTCAACGACTGGTCAGCCCGCGACTTGCAGAAGTGGGAATATGTGCCGCTCGGGCCGTTCCTGGCGAAGAACTTTGCCTCGACGGTGTCGCCTTATATCGTCACGATGGAGGCCCTCGCCCCGTTCCGGTGCGAAGCGATGGAACGCGACGAAAACGATCCCCAGCCTTTGGCGTATATGGATTCCAAATCGAACCGCAAGGCCGGCGGTTTTGATATCAAGGTCGAGGTGCACCTTGCCTCGGCGAAGATGCGCGAGCAGGGAATCGAGCCGGTGCATCTTTCGACGGGCAACTTCAAGGATATGTACTGGACACTCGCCCAGATGCTCACGCACCACACGGTCAACGGGTGTAATCTTCAGCCGGGCGATTTGTTGGGCAGCGGCACGATCTCGGGCACCACGCGCGATGCGCGGGGGTCGATGCTCGAGCTGACCTGGGACGGCGACCCGTTCGCCGAGCCTCCGGTCTTGGTGCCGGGCACGCAGCGGACGCCGATCGTGCTGCCGACGGGTGAGGAACGCAAGTTCATCGCCGATGGCGACGAGGTGATTATGCGGGCGTTCTGCGAGCGCGAAGGATATCGGCGGATCGGGTTTGGGGAGTGCCGGGGGATTATTGAACCCGCGCGAATACTCTAAACTGTAGCTTGAACATCTGGACAGAACGAGCAGCACTCCCCTGCGACATACTCGGGAGCGCATCGGAGTTTGGTCGTCAGGGCGTGCCCACACCCGGGACAGAACTTGGCGTTGTCTGAGGGGGCCAAGTCATGGTTGACCCCGACGCGTTCGTCGAAGACATAGCAATCGCCCTTCCACATGCTCTGCTCCTGAGGCACCTCTTCGAGGTACTTCAAGATCCCGCCTTCGAGGTGGTAGACATGCTCGTAGCCTTGTTCAAGCATCCACGCGGTGGATCGCTCGCACCGGATGCCTCCGGTGCAGAACATGGCGACCTTTTTATGCACCTTGGGATCGTAGTGCTTGTTGACAAATGCTGGGAGTTCGCGGAATCGGGTGATCTCGGGATCAACCGCGCCTTCAAAGGTGCCCGCGTGGTATTCATAATCGTTGCGGGTGTCGATCAGGACGACTTCGGGATCGGAGATCAGGGCGTTCCAGTCTTTGGGTTTGACATACTCCCCCACCGCTTTGTTGGGGTCGGCCTTGTCGTCTTCGCCGATGTTGATGAGCGAAGGTTTGACCTTGACCTTGGCGCGGTTGAAGACATGCCCCGGGGCATAACTCGATTTGCAGGGCAGATCCGCGAGCCCTTCATGGGCGCGGATGATCTCGATGATCTGTTTGATGGATTCGGGCGTGCCGCCGATGGTGCCGTTGATTCCTTCGTTGGCGAGCAGGATGGTGCCCATGATGTCGAGTTCGAGCATCTGGGCTTTGAGCGATGGTGCAAAGGATTCACAATCGTCGATTTTGACGAACTTGTAGAACGCGACCACTTCGTAGGCATCGGTTTTCATAAGGCTCCCCTACTGCTCAACGCTCGGATACTCATCGACCGGGGACAAACCGGCTCGTGGATCTTCACGGAGTCAAGGAAAGTGGAGGACAGGGGACTTGAACCCCTAACTTCCAGCTTGCAAAGCTGGCACTCTACCAATTGAGTTAGTCCCCCAGCAACGATGCGGGCATCGCCATTGGGCCGACATCGGAAAAGATGCCGGGGGCAAGTCTAGCCCATTGACCGTGGCGAGGCGAGCCAAAGCGGGCGAGGAAAATCTTCATCGACTCTGGGCCTCTCTCGGGGTGTCAAAGCCCAGAACTTTCGGTATCATCACCGAGAACGGATGCCATGAAAGGTCTGCACTCCATGAACATGAACCAATCGCTTTCCCCGCTTCTTGCGATCCTCCTGACTGGGGGGACCATTGTGGGAACCGCTGCCAGTTCGGCCCAGGCCAACGACCCGGTCGAACCAGCGACGGGCGATGAGCCCGAGAACCCATTGGATTCTGACCCCCAAAGCCGATTTGTGTTCAGCGCCCGGGTCACGGGCACCAGCACCGCCGATACGGACTTCGATGACGATATCGGGCAGTTTCAGTACAACGCGCTCATCGCCGGGTTCAACGCCAAGCGCAAAATCGGGGATTCGAGCAGCCTCAACATCGACCTCGATGCCGGGTGGTATTCCTACGACATCACCCCCTCGGCGTCATCAGTTGCGGGCGACGCGGCGAGCATCGGCAGCGAGTTCGATGATGTCACCACCCTCTCGCTCGTCACAACCCTCAGCCATCAATACAACGATACCGGCTCGTGGTTCGTCGGCGGAGGTGTGCTTGTCGGTTCCGAAAACGGCGCGGACTTTGGCGATTCAATCGACGGGATCATCGTCGGCGGGTTCAGACACAAGGTCAACGATCAACTCGAAGTCGGGCTCGGGGTCTATGCCCGGACTCGGCTCGATGACAATGTGCTCATTGTGCCCCTGCCTCAGATCAAGTACACCATCGACGAATACTGGAGCATCGAGAGCCAAGGCGCGGGCGCGAAGATCAACTACCACGCAACCGACGCCCTCGACTATGGCATCTCAGGCGAGTACCAATCCACCACCTTTCGGCTCGACGACACCCACAGCTTCGCGCCCGACGGCATGGTCACCCAGCGGAGCTTTCCCATCGGGTTCTATGCGCAGTATCAACCCAACGACACTGTCCACATCACCGGGCGCGTCGGGGGGCTCTTGGCGATGGAACTCGAAATCCTCGATACCAACGGCAACAATGTCGCGACCCAAGACATCGACACCGGGATCTTCGGCTCGCTGAGCGTCTCGTTTGCCTTCTGACAAGCCCGATCAACGATCCGAAACCGCGGGCTGCTTGATGAACTCATTGGTTGCGGGCTCTGCGGTACTGATTGGCGCGGAGCGATCAGCGATCGAGGGCGCGTCGCGCACGATGGCCTTGAGAATCATCGGCGGGTCCAGCGGGCGATCGTTGGCATCGACCGAAACCGAAGCAATATCCAGAATCGCCTGCGCCCCCGAAACCGCCTGCGCAAAGGCGGTGTATCGCCCGTCGAGCGGCATGGTGCCCGATTTGGAGAGACAGACAAACACCTGAGACCCATTGGTATCAGGGTCCGCCGACCGGGCCATCGAGAGCACACCAAAGGTGTGCGCGAGGGTCGATTTTTCAAGATCAATCATATACCCCGGCCCGCCCGAGCCTGTGCCCGATGGGTCGCCGACCTGGATGACAAACGGGCGACCGTCAGCGGTCGTCGCGACGATGCGATGGAAGATGATGTTCGTATAAAACCCGTTGGCTGCAAGGTGCATGAAGTTGTAGGCGGTGTTGGGCGCAGCATCGGGGCGGAGCCGAAACACGATCTCGCCTGCGGTGGTCTCGAAGACCACCTCTTGCTCGACATAGACCCGAAGCCCCGAGTACACGACCTCTTGACGCTCGGGTGATTCGATCTCGCCTTTGGCAAACTGGGTCGCGAGCCGATCGTCTTCAAAGACCACGGTTGCCGATCGCTCTTGCGAAACCTTCATCGTGTTGGGATCAACCTGCGCTGCACGATTGGGCGTGACCATCGGCTGGAGCACCAGCGGAGCACCGGTGGCGCTCGAATCGAGATACAACTGGGCGAGCATGACCTGATCGGACTTGTCGGCCCAAATGGTCGGAAAGAGACTCGTCAAATCTGCCCGTCCTTTGGCAGCCGGTGCGCTGGCGATGGGGGCGAGGGTCGAGCCATTGACGAGTTTGATGGTGAGATCGCCGAGGAAGTCATCGGGTGCATTAACCTGCACCACCACGCGCTGCCCCACACCAACATAGAGCCGATCGGGTGTGAGCTGGGCCCGAAGCCCCGAAGAGAGCGATGCGATCGTGAAGATGACAAGCAGAATACGAACGCGGGTGAGTTCCAAAGACAAGGCATGAGTTGTGTGCATGAAGAAAGGATACGCCTGAGAAGCCCAATGGATGCACTGATCGCCATGATTCAATCGCAACGAACACACCAAGCATGACAAATGCCACTTGGCCAATTGTGGATAACCTTCTGCTTTCTTTTCCGTGTTTTTGTATTCAACGCGCTGAGCACCGCACGCTCGGCATTAAAATCGACCAAGCCCGCGCTGAGGAGATGGATTTAGCCGCCGCCACCAATTCCGTCGGAGCTGTCTTCGGGCACCTCTGGAAGTCCATCAAGCCGATCCCAGACATCATCGAGCCCCGAGAAACTTCCATCATCACCAGACCGCGAGAGGATATCGAGTGCAATGAGATCACCCACATCGTTCAGCCAGTTTACTGCAAGCCCGGCCTGGAGGATGTTGAACCCGCCCTCATGATTGAGATCTTCATAGGAACGCAGGGTATCGGTGACGAGCGAAGCGGTTGGGTTGATGTTGTAGAGCACACGCATGCCGCTGGGGCCCATTCCCCGGTAGAGGTAGTTCGCGATGATTTCTTCGCGCCCATTGAGCTCAATCCATGCGTCAGCAACATCCTCATACCGGAAGTTGCCTTTGTGGCTTGGGCAGTAGTAGATACTTGCTGCGGTGATGTATTCATCGCGATAGAGCAGCCCGATCCCATCCCACAAATCCGACCCCATCTCAGGGAACTCGCTTTTCGTCAAACGAACCGCGTCCATACGCTCAGGAGATGGTATCACCAGATCGTTATACCGCGACTGAGGCAGGAACACACTCCCGGGGAGGCGCTCTTTATGATCTTGCGTGTAGACACTGATCGCCATCCCGATCTGCCTCATATTTGAGCCGCAGATCACTTTTCGAGTGGATTCACGAACCTTCGAGACCGCAGGGAGGAGCAACGCAATCAGGATACTGATGACCGCCATCGAGACCATCAGATCCATCAAGGTAAAACCAGACCGATCACGACCAGACCACGCCCGCCCAGAGGCTTTCGTAGACCAGTTCCTTCGGGATGAATATTTGACCCTATCCAATTGAGTGACCCTATCTTGTTCTCGCGGCGACCTATCAGAGCATTCTTCCGAGTGTTTTAACCCGTCTTAAAGCACCGATATTCCTACGCACAACCCACGGCTGTGTTCCCACAGTGACCCGACGCACTGCTAAGGTATCGAAAATCGCTCAAGAGTGCAACCCGTGATCTTGGAATTTACTGCCTACTGAAATAAATATCGGCTCCTGATAACCGTACGAAACCCTACCTACTTTGATTTATTTTCAAAAACCATGTCAAAGACAAGACTTGCAAGCATCCGTTGAATCTGCTATTCGTATAGACGACCGGTCTGTGGGGTGGTTTCACAGACTCCGGGCGCACTCGTGACCCCGGTGGATAATGAATAAGAACGAACACACTCACCAATCCGCATCTGGAGTACCCCATGGAACAACCCATGGCACAACAGATACGGGCCCACAACGCCCGACTCCCCCGCCTCTGCGGGTCAGTGATCTGGTGGGGCAAGATAAGGTTGACTACCAGTTGATGCAACGCGTCGCTAAAAACCAGGAAACCGCGGTAAGCGAGCTCTTCGATCGTTTCGGATCGTTGATCTTCCGCATGGCCTATCAATCCATGCCCACGCGCTCCGAAGCGGAAGACGCTGTGCAGGAGATCTTCGTTCGGCTCTGGCGCACCGCCGACCGGTACGATCCGCGCAAAGCGGCGCTCGTCACCTGGGTGATGCTCCTGACCCGTCGCCATCTCGTCGATAAGCTCCGCCGAAAGCGTTCACGGATCAAAACCGCGATGCTTGATGATTCATTGGCTGCCGGGATCGGCGCTTGGGATGAATCGACGGCGGGCAAACAAATGGAACACGAAGAGCACTTCGATGCGCTGATTCAGCGTGTTGAACTGCTCCCTGAGCTTCAACGAACCGTGGTGATGCGGGCCTACTTGGGTGGGCAGACACTCAGGCAGATCAGCGAAGAGCTCGGCATCCCCCTGGGGACCATCAAATCAGCCCTGAGTCGGGCACTCGTTCGTTTGCGTGAACGGACCGGAGAGGAAGTAAAACCATGAATACCCACGAACTGATCGAATCAACAATGCTCCACGCGATGGGGCTCCTCGACGATGCCGAGCGCGAGGCCTACGAAGCCGCCTTCGATGCCGCTCCGTCTGCGGTTCAGCTGCGCGTCCGAGATGAAGCACGCCGAATGGCCGACCTTGGTGATCTGATCCCCGAGATCGAGCCCGACGCGAATCTCCGCGAGATGGTCCTCGCGGCTGTCCGCGCCGCAATGCGTGAAGAAGAGAACGAAACCCGCATCGCGCAGGTCGCCCAAGCAAGCCCGGTGATCGGTCGAATCGAGCCGGCGTTGCCTTCGAGCACCAATCGAGTAGCGGCCCATTCCCAGCCCAAGCTCTCATCGAGCCAGCGGGTAAACCGGTTCTGGCGCGTCGCAGCGGTCGGCTTTGCAGCCGCCTCGATCGCCCTTGGCGTGGTCACGGTCAATATGCTCCAAACCTTCCACCAAGCTGAGTCCCGTGCATTGGTGGCGAGCCTCTACGACACCATCGGGGCCCAATACCTCGAATCAACCATCTTCGATGCCAATACCCAGCGCGTCGCGCTCACCTCACAGACCAACACCACCGCGGTCGCTGCGATCTGGACCAATCCAGATTGGAAAACCGCCCGCCTGTTCGTCAAGAACCTCGCTTCTGAGAACAACCAGCCCTACCGCTTGGTCGTGCTCGACAAGGACGGCAACATCGCCCGTGAAATCGCCACCTTCTCGCCCAACGGCGAGTTCCAAGACTTCGATGTCGAGGTCAACCTCGCCACCGAACGCAGCCTGGCGATCTACCCGGCGATGCTCGAAGATATCCAGACTGCCTTGCCGGTGCTCATGAGTTCCGACGGCACACTCTAAAAAACCATCCTCAAAGAGGAACGATGGTCAAATCCAAATACGAAACACGCCGAGCCCAATCGAGCTCGGCGTGTTTTTTTATCTCATTGACTCTATCTACGACGAACTCAGCCCGGCATCTGCCACTGCGAATCATCGAAGAGCGCCTCGACGCTTGATTCGCGTTCGAACTTGGCTTTGGCAGCGCTGAGCCGTTTCCAGATCACCCCGCCGAGGATCAGCGTGAGGAGCACCCCGCCGCCAAAGATCATCCCGGCCGCCTCGATCCGTCGGGTATCGAGCGGTGCATCGCCAGCCGTTGCCTCTTCCTCGATGATGGTCATCGAGCTATCGGCACGACGAGCCCGGGCGTTGTTGGCAGCACTCGAGAGCGCCACCGAGAAGGTGTCGAGCACACGCTCGGTGCGCTCCGCGCCGACCCCGCGATATTCCATCACGATCGTGCCGGGCATCGCCGAGGCGACATCAAGCGATTGGTTCATCTCGGTTGCCAGATCGCCCGGGATCCCAAACTCGCCGATCCCGCGCCGTTTCATCCGGTCGGCTGCCACCTCAAGGAACCGAGGATCGCTCGCGAGCTGGGTGATGTAAGTCTCCCATTGTTCCATTTCTACTTCGGTGAGCTTTGAATCACCAGACGCAGCGGCCAGCGTCACCTTGGCTGCATACATCCCCGGAACAACACGCCCGGAGACAAACCAACTCGTGGCTGCAAGCACCAGTGTGATCGCCGCCATCCCGATGAGCCCGAGGAACACGCCCGAGCGGACCTCGCGGTTTTGATACTTGCGCTGTGCAGACGAAATCTCTTGATATGCCTCTGCGAGCTCGGACCGTTTCGAGAGCACCTGCTCACACTGATCGTACCTCGAGCGGAGCGCATCGGTCGCGAGCCGAATCTTCTCGGCGTCGCCTCGCAAGATCGAGCGCATCTTCTCGAGCCGAGCCCGGCGTTTCTGGGTCCACTCGTCCGACTTGCCCTTGGGCACCGATTGAGTCTCTTCGAGCTTGGTGTTGAGTTCTTCGACCGATGCGATCAATGATGATGATTGCTCTTCGAGTTCGCTGATCCGCGTGTCGGCTTTTTCGAGTTGCACATCGCGCGCGTTGATCTCGTCCTTCATCTTGCCCAGCGCATCAATGGCTTTGGAAAGCTTGTCCGAGACCTCGTCGGCTTGGCCTTGAGCGAGATCAAGCTCGCCCTTGAGTGAAACAAGCTCCTCAGGATCAACATCTGGCTTGGCGTCGATCAGCTCCTTCGTCTGGGCTTCGAGCGAGGCGCTCTTTGAGCTCGCCTGCTCAAGATTCGCGGTCAGCGTGCCAATCTGCGATTCAAGACCTACAATCCGCTTGCGCTCGCTGGTGAGTTCCTCGTCGGCGCAACGGGCGATCTCGTTGACCTGCTCAGAGAGCCCCTTGGCCTGGGCCCGGGTCTTTTCGAGCTCCTTTGTCAGCTCGCCGACCCGCCCGGTGCTCTTGGCATCAAGCTCGGCGGTGCTCGCTTCGAGCGATTTGATCTGCGCAATGGCCTTATTGAGCTGCTCGGTGAGTTTGCTCACCTGCGAGGCGGACTGCGAACCAACCTGGTCTTGTTCGCTCTTGATCTGGTCAATCTGCGTGCGCAGGTCTTGTGCAGCCGTCTGCTCGCGGGCGAGCTGCTCGCTTGTCTCAGCGAGCTGCTTACCGAACTGCTCACGCGTCGTATCGAGCTCATGCTGGATCGCGCCCGATTTCTCCGCGAGTTCTTCGATCGTATGCGCCCGCTCGGCGAGTTCGATCTCACGCCCACGCAGCTTGGACACCACCGCGTCGAGCTCGGCAGCCGTCGCCTTGTGGCTCTTCTGTGACTCGATGAGTTCCTGACTCATCGACTCGACACGCGATGAAAGCTCGGCGAGTTCTTTGCTCACCACCACGAGCTTCGCCGAGGCCTTGTCCTCGCGGTCGATCTTGGCTTTGGCCTCTTTTTCAAGGGATTGGAGCTCGCCCTTGCGCTTCGAGAGCCCGGCGAGCTGATTATCAAGCTCCTGAATCTTTTGTTCGAGCTGCTTGTCCTTGGCTTCGAGCTCCGCCTCCTGGCGTTCGAGCAGCTCGGCCTGCGAGGCGATCTTCGATTCTCGTTGTTCGAGCCCCCCGGCCCGTTGCACCAGATTCATCTCACGCGATTCAAAGTCTTGGCGGATCTCCGCCAACTCCACCTCGCGGGTGGTCAGCTCATTCTCTCGGCTGGCAAGCTCCTCAGCGTGCTCCTCGACCTCACGCCGACGCTGGCTCAAATCCGCCATCACCTGGCGGTGCTCTTCGTGCGCCTTGCGCAGCGCACCGAGCTGCGATTCCACGCTCTCGATCGCGCCCAACACATCGTCCTCAGCCTTATGGACCTTCATCTCGGATTGCTGGTTGGTATCATCCTTCTTGGCACCACGCGCTCGCCGAGAGGCAGCCTCGTTGGTTGGTTGGTCTCGCTTGGGATTCATGCACAACTCCTCTCGGCCCGCAGACCGATGACGCTCCGATGATTGTCCGCCCAGCTTCAATCGGATCGCCTACTTCTACAGACATATCAATCATCGACTTGTCAACCCATCGAGTTCAGAACCGCGCGAAAACTGCGCCTCAACCCGCCCAGATACGCCGACTGAGTTGAATGTGCTATCTGGGTCGATCGTTCCATCGTCCGAGAATCCAACACCAATCAATCCCGCCAAACCCTGTCTCCAACTCTGCCATATCCATTGGGCTACAGTCTTCCATGCCTGCCCGATCGCACGACATCACCCTCGAACTCGAAACCATCAAACTCGTGCTCAACCCCGCCATCGGATGCTCGATCGCATCGCTGATGGTCCGCAATCACCAGCACCAATGGGCCCCCGTACTCCGCTCGATGCCCGATGATTCAGCCTCCGCTTCCGATGCCGGCTCATTCGTCATGCTCCCCTGGACCAACCGCATCAAAGATGCCCGGTTCGATTTCAACGATCAAACCCACGCCCTCAAGCCCAACAACGCCGACGGCTCAGCGATCCACGGCGTCGCCCGCGCCCTCCCCTGGACCATCGCCGACCGATCGCCGATCACCGCCCGGTTCGTGCTCGACTCACGATCCTTCGATGCTGGCACCATCAACTACCCCTTCGCCTTTGGCGCGGTGCAACGCTTCGAGATCGCGCCCGATCGCGTCGAGATTGACCTTTCGATCACCAATCTTGATTCGGTGCCCATCCCGGTCGGATGCGGGCACCATCCGTATATCAGCCGAGGGCTTTTTTCCGATGCCGACGAACTGCGTGTGCAACTCGATGTCTCGGGACGATATCCGACAAGCGGGTGCATCCCCGTCGGCGAGCCGCTCGACGATGAAGTCTGTGCCGCCTTGCGATCAAACGAACCGATCCCCCAATCCGGGCTCGATGATGTTTTTTCCGGGTTCGCAGGCGTCGCCAAACTCACCTGGGCAGCGAGCAACATCGCCATGACCATGCGCTGCTCCGATGAGTTCAACCACCTCGTCATCTACACCCCCACCACTTCCGAAGGCTCATCGACGGGGTTCATCTGCATCGAGCCCACCACGATGGTCAACGACGGGTTCAGTCAACTCGCCCAAGGCAAGCCGAGCACCGGAGTTGTCGTGCTCGAACCCAATCAAACCCTCCGCACCCGCATAAACTACGAGTTCTCCGGGCTCGGATAATCCCCCTCTCCTCTTCATCCCATTGCCTATTGCCTATTGCCATCTTTCCGCTCATACCGCTTGCGGATCGCATCGAACTCTTCTTGTCGAGCAGCAGCGAACGCAGGCACGGGCACCTCGTCGTTGAAGTAGTGCAGGATATAATCGAGCCGACCGGTATGGAACAGCTCGGTAAACGCCTCGACCCCCTCAGGCCAATACCGCGTGCCAGAACCAGCCTGAAGTTCGACCAACGCTCGCCGGGCTGCGTCATCGCCGAGCTGCGAGCGGTACGGGCGCACGCTCGTCATCGCATCGAACGAATCGATCACCGCGAAGAGCCGAGGCCCCATCGGGATATCCTCGCCCTTGAGCCCGAAGGGATACCCAAGCCCGTCCCATCGCTCATGGTGATAGCGCACGATATTAAGGATCGGCTCCTCGGTGACGCCCAGCGTCATCATCCGCGTGAACCCCGTCGCCGGGTGGAGCTGGACGATTTTGTATTCTTCATCCGTCAACTTGCCCGGCTTCTGGAGGATCCGATCGGGGATATCAATCTTTCCGATGTCATGCAAGGCAGCCGCCTTCGTGACGAGTTCGATCGTATCGTGATCCACACCAAAGGATTCGAGGATCGCCCGGGTATAAAGCACCACCCGCCAAGTATGCGCAGCGGTCGATAAATCCTTCTTCTCAATCTCAGCAACCAGGCTTTGCACTTCCTCAGGCGACATCAACACTCCTCTGTGCCGATCAGTGTACCCGATCGCCCTCGGGGAGCGCGTGTTTGTTCCTAAAATCAGGCAGCCGCATCAAACTCGAGCGGCTTGCTGAGCAGGATGCTCGCATCGCTGGTGTACAGAGGCTTCGAGAAATAATATCCCTGCACCATATCGCACCCGTGCGAGATCAGACACGCCACCTGTGCGCTCGTCTCGGCACCCTCGGCGACGACACGCATCCCGGTGTTCTGGGCGAGCGCGATAATCGAATGAAGCACCGCGCTCATATCACGAGATTCCTCCATCCCCTGCACAAAGCTCTGGTCAATCTTGAGGATATCAAAGTCAAACTTGTGCAACAAACTCAGCGACGAATGCCCCGTCCCAAAGTCGTCCATCGCGATCTGCACGCCCAGCTCGCGGATCTGATCGATCACCACGCTCATGTCATGGCGCGGATCAATCGCGGTGGACTCGGTGATCTCGATCTTGAGCCGTTCTGGTGCAAGCCCCGTCGAGGTGAGCACAAACTTCACGAGCGCTAAAAAATCAGGATGGATCAGCTGACGCTTGGCGACATTGACATTGATCGTCAGCGTCCCATCGAGCCCGAGCTCGCGATCCCAGATCACAATCTGATCACACGACTCACGCAGAATCCATGCCCCCACATCGACGATCTGCCCGGTATCCTCCGCGATGGGAATGAAATCCACCGGGCTAATAATCCCGAGTTCTGGATGCTCCCATCGGATCAATGCTTCGAATCCGGTGATGGTCATGTCTTCGAGCTCGATGATCGGCTGGAACATCACCCGGAGCTGGTCACGGATGATGGCCTCGTTGAGATCTTCTTCTAAGCACAGCCTCCACTTGGCATCCTTGAGCATCTTCTCATCAAAGACCACAATCTGCCCCTTGCCCGCGAGCTTGGCTTCGTACATCGCCGCATCGGCATCGCGGATCATCTCGGCAGCCGTGGTGTATCGTGGAGCGGCAAACACGAGCCCAATGCTCGCCGTCGAGACGATCCGGTGCCCCTCAAGAATGTGAGGCTCCTCAAACATCTTGAGCAACCGATCCGCAGCCGCGTACGCCTCTTCTTCTGTATCCGCCGATGCAATCGTCACCACGAACTCGTCGCCTCCGAATCGAGAAGGCAAATCTTCCTTACGAAGCTCAGCCCGGAACCGATCCGCGATCGAGCACAACAGCGCATCGCCCGTCGCGTGTCCGAGCGAATCATTGACCACCTTGAACCGATCAAAGTCAAAGAACAACACCGCGAGCACCTTGTCGGGGTCCTGGTGATATTCCGCGAGTCGATCGCTCAATGTCGCTTCGAGCACATCACGATTGGCCAACCGGGTCAACCCGTCATGCTCTGCGGTATCCTGAAGCTTCTCGTTGGCATACTCGAGCTCCGATGTCCGCTCGGCGATCAGCGCATCGAGGTGGTCGATCTGCTGCTTGAGCGCGACACGCATCGCATCGACCGCCCCTTCGAGATGCCCGATCTCATCCTTGCGCGAAACCTGAATCTCGTGCCAGAGATCGCCATCGGCGATCTGCTCCGCCGCCGCCACCACCCGCTTCAAAGGCTTCCAGAACAAGCGTCCAAGAAAATATACCACCGTCCCAAAGACCAGCAGACTTGTGGTGGCAATCAACAAAAACAGCCTTTGCTGGGCCTTCATCGGGGCAAGCACTTTGTCGCGATCAACCTCGACGCACACGATCCAGGGATGATCCTTCGACACATGATACAGCCCGAGAACATCCCGCCCGTCGCTCGAAGTAAACCACCCGATCACAGGCTCGTTGGATTGCGCCGCCTCGAGCACCCCCTCGCTCACCCGCTCGTCCGCTCGATACGCCGACTTGAGATGCACCACCCGATGCCCATCGAGCGTCGCAAGAAACAACTCCCCGATCTCGTCAGTTTCAACTTCACTCCGCCCGTCCAGATTCTCGAACACACGATCAATCTGATCGATCGCGACCTCGATCGCAACGATCCCGATCGCCTGCCCTGCATCATCCATGACCGGGCTGAGCACGAGTTGATGAAAATGATCTCGCTCGCCAAAGCTTGAGAACCCGGTCGCTGTCGCTGTGGACAACGCACGCTCAAACTCGCCCAGATCCGCGATTGAATCGCCAAGGTGCGGGCCCGGATTGGCTCGCATCAAAGATGCATCGAAGTCCCCATCGCCCCACCCACCCTTGGCCACATTGGATGCATTGGGCGCATTAAGAATGACCCGCCCGCTGAGATCGGTCAAGAATATATGATGGGTCTTCCCCCACAGGCGTTTCTGGAAAACCGCCAGCTCCCCCCCCGCCTCTTCAAAGGCTCCATCATCAACCTCGCCTTGGGCGTGCTGGGTGAGGAAAACTTGAATCGGATCGATGTCCGAGAGGATCAGTGCAGCATCACTCAACGCGGCAATGTGTTCTTTGAGGATATTTTCATGGTCCGCGCCTGCAGCAGCCATCTGCTCGATCGTCCGACCCATGAACAACTTCTCCGAGCGTTCATGGATCACCACCATCGCCACAACCATTGGCAGCGAGCCTGCAAGTAAGAACAGCAGAATCAGCTTGATCTTGATTGATTGTGTGACCCATTGAATCAACATCGGCGTGCCTCGAAGGAAAACGGCCAAGTCTTCCTATCGGAGTTCATCACCGCACGGTCTATCAAGAACCCGGTTTTGAACAGAATCAGGCCCCATCGGGAGTCGAAGACCACGCAAATCCATCAAAACAGACATGTGGTATGACCCACCACCCAAATTTAGGTCTCCATCGCGAGGAAAACATACCTCTCCTGGGCATCCTTTATTTGGCGCTTACTTGTTGAGCATCAAGAACATATCCGCCTGCTTATCCGCCAGATAACTCGACCGGACAAGCGGCCCGCTCATCACCACCTTGAGCCCCGCCGCCTTGCCAAACGCTTCATACTCGGCAAACTCATCAGGGTGCACCCACCGATCAATCGGCAGGTGGTTGCGGGTGGGCTGAAGGTATTGCCCGATGGTGATGATATCGCACGGGTCGCCTCTGGGATCATCACTCGAATCACGCGGATCCCTGGGCCCATCATGATCGCTCGTCATCGCGACGATCTCCCCGAGCAGTTCAAAGACCTCTTCTTTGCGTTCGCCTATCCCGACCATGATCCCGGTCTTGGCGACGCCGCCTTGGGCTTTGACCCTTCGCAGCAGTTCCATCGTCCGCTCATACTTGGCGCTCGGGCGGACAGCCGGATGGCATCGCCGGACGGTTTCAAGGTTGTGGGCGAGGATACTGGGTTGGGCGTCGATGACCATCTGCAGGGCAGCCTCGTCGCCTTGGAAGTCGCCGACGAGGACTTCGACCGCCATTTCTGGGCACGCCTGGCGCGTCAGCATGATGGTCTGGGCCCAGATGCCCGCGCCGCCATCGGGTAGATCGTCGCGATCGACCGAGGTAATCACGATGTGCTTGAGCCCGGCTCCGCGCAATGACTCCGCGACGCGTCGGGGTTCGTCCTTATCGACCGATGCGGGTTTGCCGGTTTTGACATTGCAGAACCCGCAGGCGCGGGTGCAGGTGTCGCCGAGGATCATGATCGTGGCGATGCCTCGGGCCCAGCATTCGCCCATGTTCGGGCACGCTGCCTCTTCGCAGACGGTGTGGAGCCCGTGGGCGTTGATATTGGCTTTGGTGTCTCGAAACCCTTGCCCGCCGGGGAGTTTGGCGCGGAGCCAGTCGGGTTTTTTCTTGGGCGAAAGGTGCTGGAGGGCATCGTCTTGGTTATTGAGGATCATCCCGGTGAGCGAGAAGGCGGGTTTGAGATTGGCGATCGGGTCGCCTCCCAATCGGCGGGGGTGGCGATTGAGTGTGCGCTGCGTGCCCATGTTGATCTGGTGGGCTTTGTCGTGATCGAAAGGTGATGGTGTGGAGGAATCGCTCATAAGGGGTGTCTTATCAAATACTTGAAGCCCACGGACATGGAACCGAAACAATACACGCTCTTCATCGGTTCAACTCGATCTATTCTATGCGATACACCCTCGGGGGCGCATCGGGTGCGCCAGATCGACAAAATCACGGCGAATGGACAATCAATCCGCACACTCTCGGACCTTTTCGCGTATTTTGGGCATGTGAAATCATCTTCATGCCCCCGAGTGGTCGATGGAGTCTACGCATGCAATCACCAAGCCCTGCGGGCTTGTGTTGCTATGATGTTGTGCATGAGTACCTAATCCGTAGCCTATCAAGCGATTGGCTGCACAAGACGAGAAGCAGGAGATGCCCGGTGCGTCAAATCGTCAATATACAGAACCATACCCGATCCACCGATCGGACCACACGCAAAGCCACCCTGAGCCGATTCAAACGAGCAATCGCTTGTGTTGGGATCCTCTCGGCGAGTTCAATGTTCCTCGGCGGGTGCAACTGGGACTCCTTCATGGACCCCTCCACCGTGGGTCGCTGGGAACGCACGCCGACGAGCGTACCAATCCTCGATCACATCGGCGCGATCGAAGACCCCAACTCGCAATGGGTTGATATCTCCGAGATCACCGCGGAAGACCTGATCCCTGAAACCGATATCTATCGCGTAGGGCCCGGCGATTTCCTCGATCTGACGATCTGGGACCTCATCACCCGGAATCAGCCTGAGTTTCTGCCCCGTCAGATCGACCAGAACGGGTACATCCAGATCCCTCAGCTCGGGCGTATCTTTGTCACCAACATGACCGAGACCGAGGTCGCCGACGCGATCGGGATCAAAATGGCCCCGCTGGTCGCCGACCCCCTTGTTTCGGTGGTTGTGCAGTCTCGCCGTCAGCAGATTTTCCATCTCTGGGGCAATGTCACCGGCCCGGGCCCGTACTCGATTCTCAACGCGGATTTCCGGATCCTCGAAGCGTTGATCGCAGCGGGCGGGTTCCCTGAGTTTACGGATGATATCTTTGTCATCCGCCAGGTGCCCCTCGACGAGGGCACCTCGACACTTGAGCCCGAAACACCCGGCGATGAAGATGTGCTCGATGGGCGTGAAGAGCCGATCGATACGCCTACAGGCGAGAGTTTGCTCGATGTGATCGACGATCTGGCAGCCCCCGGCATGGTTTCGGGCTCACGGAGCGGCAACGGAACCGGATTGGTTCCAAGCATGACCAGCGCCCGCGCTGCTCGTCAGCCTGCCGATGAGCCTTTGATTGATTTGATTGATTCCGGGCCGACTTCATCATCAGCAGCGGAGTCGTCCGACCCCAAATCGGCTCCTGCGACCCCTCGCTGGCGTTTTCATAATGGACAATGGGTCCGTGAGTCGGTGCCTGTTGCTGCTCGGCGGATGATTGCAGAGCATGGTCGGATGACGCCTCGGGATTCGAGAGGCGAGTTGTTCACCCAACGGGTGATCCGCGTGCCCGTCGACCCCCTTGTTTCGGGTGATGCCCGGTACAACATCATTATTCGTCCCGGCGATATGATCCATGTCCCGCCTGCGGAGACCGGATTCTACTACATCCGAGGCGAAATCAACCGCCCAGGGGTATTTAACCTGCCTGCGGTGGGTCGTTTGACGCTTTTGCGAGCGATCGCTGCTGCGGGTGATCTCGGCCCGACCGCGGTCCCCGAGCGGGTGGACCTGACGCGGATGGTGGGCACAGACGAGCAGGCGACGATTATGCTCAATCTCCGGGCGATCGCAGAGGGGACTCAGCCTGATATTTATATCAAGCCAGACGACATGATCAACATCGGGACAAAGTTCTGGGCAACCCCTTTGGCGGTGGTCCGAGGCGGTTTCCGGACGAGCTATGGGTTTGGATTCTTGCTTGACCGGAACTTCGGGAACGATGTGTTTGGCGCTCCGCCGACCAACTTTGGTCGCCGATAAACAGTGTTTGGGTGAACAACTCTGCTGAACGATTCGTATCGATCCTTGCCCCTTGGCAAGGATTGTTTCTTTGGTGGTTGTTTGATGGTTTGTTTTTGCGCATCAAGAGCGATTTCCCGGCTTCAAGATCGAGAATCTGGCGACCAAGAGCGGTTTTCGCGCCAATCATCACGCACCTCCCCACCGGGCCCAAAGCGGGCAGGGTTTTGAGTCGAAAATGGGGTACGCATTGCTCGGGATTCACCAGATTGGCGATTCTTGCGCGGTGAGTGCCAGCGGGCCTATTGAGCCCACGGGTGTATGGAAGAAAGTAAAAGGATAGAAAAAGGAGTCGATCCCATTCGATGAGCACAGTCAAAGCTTCAACCCAGCCAACGATACTCGACACCCCCGAGCGGGTGTTTGGGATTTTTACGCGCTCGGGGATGATGCTCACCGGGCTTGTCGGGACGAGTTTTTTGTTCCTGTTCTATCGGTGGTTCTTCCAGCAGGGGACGATCAGCCTGCGGTTCCCCGAGGACTGGGGACATGCGTTTGTGATCCCGCTGATCAGTGGGTACATGGTCTATATGCTCCGCGAGAAGATCAACCGGACGAGCGTGGTGGTGTTCTGGCCGGCGTTTGTGCCGTTTGTTCTTGGGATTCAGGCGTACGCCTACACGATGTTCAATATCCAGAACCACATGCTCCAGGGCATGAGTTTGATCCTGACACTCGGGGCATTGGTGCTCTGGATGGTTGGGCCTGCGATGTTCCGGTATCTCTTTCTGCCGATCGCGTATCTGGTGCTGATGATGACGATCTCGGAGCAGATCATGCTCGCGGTGACTTTTAAGCTTCAGCTTGTCGCCTCGCAAGGGTCATGGCTGATGCTCAACCTGATCGGGAATCCGTTCGGGTGGTTCGAGGTTGATATCGACGGCAACACCCTGATGATGACCACCGCTTCGGGCGAATCGTTCCCGATGAATGTCGCGGAGGCGTGCTCGGGGATGCGGATGGTGGTGGCGTTTTATGCCCTTGCGGTGGCGGTGGCTTTGATGGGCTCGCCGCAGTGGTGGCAGCGGATCGCGCTGGTGCTTCTGGCGGGTCCGGTGGCTGTCTTTATGAACATGATCCGGGTGACGGTGCTCGGGTTGTTGATGATGGTGAATCCTGATTTGGCAGCGGGCGATGCACACACGGTGATCGGGACGCTGCTGCTTATTCCCTCGTTGATGCTGTTCTTGGCGTTTGCTTGGATGCTCAATCGGTTGATCTCGGCGGGCGATGAAAGCCTTGGAAACGATGACTCGGACTCTTCCCCAGCACAGGCGGGCCCCCCATGAGCATGAGCACACAGACTAAGGTCGGGATCCTCGCTGGGGGCGCCATGCTTGTGGGCGCTGGGGCGATCGGTGTGTTTATCAATCTCTACGATATCCATATGCAGAAGATCCCAATCTATCCCAAGGATAATCGCCCGGTTTCTTCGATCCCAAATATCACCGCGGGGTGGGAACAGGTCGGGGCGGATCAGATTTTGAGCGCGGAGATCGTCGAGACACTCGGCACCGAGAACTATGTGTCGCGCAACTATTTGCGGACGCTCGATCTTGATCCGGATCATCCGATCGTGGTCGATTTTCACGCGGCGTATTACACGGGGATGATCGACACGGTGCCTCATGTTCCTGAGCGATGCTTTGTGGGCGGGGGGCTCCAGCAGGGCGATTCGTCGCGGGTGATGGTGCTCCCGATGGACACGAGTTCTTGGCGGGTCGATTCTACGGTGCCCAAGCTCTACGCGGGGTTGAGCGGCGCGTTGTACACGGTCCGGCTGAGCAATGATCCTGACATGAGCGATGCGCCGGGTTCGCGGGTGCGCTTGCCTCGGGGTGTGGGCCCGGATTCACCCATCGAGATGCGGGTCTCAGAGTTCATCGACCCGGGCGGGAGCAAGCTCTACGCGGGGTACTTCTTCATCGCCAACGGGGGAACCAAGGCCAACGCGGATGATGTGCGCCAGCTCGCGTTCAACCTGAGCGATGATTATGCCTATTTTCTCAAGATCCAGGTGACAGGGATCAACCTTGAATCATTCGATGAGTTTGCCCAATACAGCGGCGAGCTCGTCGGCGAACTCCTCGGCGAGATCATGCGATGCGTGCCCGATTGGGTCGATGTGCAGATGGGGCTCTACCCCGAGGACAACCCGCGTGGACAGGCGGGGGCAAGCGAGAATGATTGAACGAACAGAGTGAATGGATCACTCGATTGATTGAAACAATACTTGTCTGCGATTAGTGCAAACTGATCCAGAAGAACAGACTCAACCGGGCAGAAATGATTCTGCCAGACCGCCGGGCGTTGTGCCGGCGAGATAAAGTAAGGACGAACCGATGGCTTCACGCGTAAACACTCGATTTGTGATCATCTTGATTGTGGGCGTCTTCGCTCTTTTAGCAATGGTGCTCCTCGCCTATAGCGTGGCGTATAAGAGTGCCGCTGATCTCTCCAAACGGGGCGATGCGCTGATGGCTGCGGGTGAATACACGCAGGCCGAGCTTGCGTATTCCAAATCGGTGAATAAGGATTCAACGAACCCGGAAACACTTGAAAAATGGATCCAGGCGCTTGAGCTGCGTGTGCCCGAGACGGAGACAGAATATCGAGACCGTTTCTATGGCGATTACATCGGGGCGATCAAAAAGGCGGCGACAATTCTACGCAATGATGTCGATGCCCATGATCGGTTCTTAGCGATCCGCCACGAGATGCTCGCCGCGGCGGGGGGGCGAGACACGCGCTCGCTTGCCGATGCGATTATCGAAGAGGCCAACGGCGCCCTTGCGTTTTTCCGCGAGGATCCTGCGGGAGCGGTCCAGGATTGGGAGCGGCTCAAGCGGTATCGCGGGCTCACGATCGTTCAGATCGCACGCACCGATGGATTGCTCGAAGAAGAACAGTACGCGCTTGCCCAAGCAGATCTTGAGCGGGCGCTCGAGGTAAACCCCGATGATGTGGAGTCTGCGATTGGCTTGATGAATATCAACGCGATCATCAAGAACCGTGATCTGGCGGAGGACGATTATGACGGTCGAATCGGGGTGATGCGTGAAAGCCTCGCGACAACCGAGTTGTTCCTCGAATCCCATCCCCAGAACATCGAGATGATGATGTATCGGCTATTGATCGGTGTGGATATCGCGAGGCGCCAGGTGGTGCTCGAGAGCGATGCCCAAGGCCGTTCAAGCCGAGTCAAGGCGGTGCTTGATTCTTACGCCAGCGATCTTGACGGGATCGCGGGGTCGCTCATGGGTGAATCGCGTGACCAACTCGATGGATCGATGCTTGGTTTGTTCTCTCGGCTTGAAAACTTCATCTCTCCAGATTCAAACTTCATCAGTTCAAGGCGGATGGTCAGGTCGCTCGTTGAATCAAACCCGGAGGACGCTGAGTTGCTCTGGTCTGCGGGACGGATTTCGAATGAGGCGGGCGAACCAGACGAGGCGTTTGATTGGTATGCACAGATCGGCGATCTCGCGACGAAGCCTCTGAGCTTTGAGGGGATGCGTCAGTACGGACTCCAGCGCGAGGCGTTGCTCTCGATGGCAAGTATCCGGGTCGATCAGGCGCAGGGCTTGGTTGAAGGTGACGATCAATCGGCGCTCGACGAAGCGATTAAAAATGCAAAGGAGATCAGGGACCAGTTTGCATCGGTCGTGACGGATGACAATCGGTCTTTGATGATGCTCGACGGTAAGCTCGCCCGGGTCACGGGCGAGCTCGACGAGGCGTTGAGATTGTTCAAGAAGTACAACAATGAAACCCAACGGCTCAGCGCTGAGGGGCTCTGGCAAGAGGGGATCACCGCTTCGCAGATGGGGCAGTTTGGCGTGGCGAAAAAGGCACTCCTCGAACTGATCCCGTTTGATAATACGACCCGCAAGCTCAGCGCGATGCTGACATTGGCGCAGATTGAAACTCGGCTCAAAGACTATGCCGCGGCGGCGTCGCTCTACGAGGATATCCTCCTTGTGAGCCCCAACATGCAGCACGCGCTCGATCGGCTTGCTGAGATCAACATGCTGCTCAATCCTGAGCTCAACGAGGACCCCATCGTCGCAGCAGTGCTCACCGCTCGGCAGATGAAGCTGGGCACCGAGACCACGCCGGGCGACTTCGCGGGCGCGATCGAGTTCCTCCGCACAGCGATCGAAGATTTTAACTATGATCCGATCATCGCCCGTGAGATCACGGCCTTGCTGCTCGACAAGGGCGATATCGCGGGCGCAAGAGCAATCATCGCCAAATCATCTCAGCTCAATCCAGAGGATGAATCACTCAAGACGATGCTCGCGGTTCTGGCATCAGATGACACGGTCGATATCCGGATCGAGCTCCAGCGTCAATCGGACCGCAGTGCGCTCGAAAAGCTCATCGCGATTGCCAAGATCGCCTCGGATAATGACCGCTCAGAGGTGCTCGCTGAGACAGTCGCGGAGCTCAAGCAGATCGCCCCTAGTGACAAGCGGGTGATCGAGTTCTCGTTCCTCGATGCGGTCAAGAATGAAAGACTCGACGAGGCCCGCGCCATCGCGGATCGCTCGGAGAATACACCGGTCGAATCACTCGCATTCAAAGCCCGGATCGAGATCACCGCGGGCAACTCGCCAAAGGCGATTGACCTGCTCGAGCAAGCAACCGCGACGGGGATGGCCGACGCATCGATTTATCGCATCTTGGCCAACCTCCAGCGCGAAGCGGGGATGATCGAAGACTCGATCAAGTCATTTGAAAGCGCACTGGCCATCCGCCCGGACAACCCACAGACCTGCACCGAGTATCTCTGGACACTCGCCCGGGTCGGGCGGTATGAGGAAGGGCTCACCGCTGCGCGTCGGCTTCAACGCTATGGCGCGACCAACCCGACCTTCATGAACATCTGGCTCAATCTCGAATCGGTCTATGGCGGCTCGGAGGGACGCGAGTTTGCGATCCGTCAACGCGAGCGGATGCTCGAGCTTGATGCATCCAATGTGGACAACAAATACCAGCTCGCCCGGATGTACATCACCTCAAAGCAATGGGATGAGTCGCGGGAGTTGATCAACCAGCTCCGGTCCCAAGAGAACATCTTGCCGTATGTCGAGCTCGATGCGAGCTGGTACGCCGAGCAGGGGACCTACAAGAACCGTGATGGGGTCGAGGTCGCCAATCAGATCTTTGCCAAGTATATCGAAGGGCTTGAGGCTCCTGTGGGGGCTGAGCCTTATGTCGCCAACGCGGAGTTCATGCTCAGCCGAGGGCGTCCTGATCTGGCGGTGATCGCTGCCAACGAAGCGGTCAAGCGTCAGTCTCCTGAGACCATGCTCGGGTCGATTCTGCTTGGTGATCTGTACCTACGGATCAACAACCTGAGCGAAGCGGTCAAGGCGTACAAATCGGTGATCGAAAACGATGCCGACCCGGATTCACGGATCCGTTCGCAGCTTGTCACCACCCTGACGAGCCTGGGACGGTTTAAAGAGGCGCAGGAAATCTATGACACACTCCCCGAGAGCATGCGGACCACGATGGTCAATATGCTTCAGGCATCGGACATCGCCCGCGGGCTTGGCGATGATGCTCAGGCATCAAAGATCCTCAACGATGCGGTTGCGCGGTTCCCGAACAATCCGTTTGTGTACATCACGCGTGCGCAGTCGATGATCGGGGATGAATCGCTGCTCAATGATGCCCTTTCGGACATCAGCCGAGCGATTGATCTTCAGGCGGACAACTGGCAGGCGTTCCGTGTGCGGGCGGCTGCGTACTTCGCTGTGGACCGGAAGGACGAGGGGCTCAAGGATTTGCGGGCTGCGATCCGGATCAACCCGAATCATGATAAGTCGATCTTTGCGGTGCTCAACGAGTTGCTCAACATCCCCGGGCGTGAGGGCGAGGCGATGGATGTTGCCCGCGAGGTGATTTCGCGTCGTCCTGATGATGCGATCTTGATGTCACGGATCGGCGGGTTGTTCAAGTCTCGATTTGACTGGGAAAAATCTGCCGAGATGTATGGGATGGCGTGGGAGAAACGCCGGGCGATCAGCGACGGTGCGGAGTATATTGATTCGCTCGTGCGCATGACGCCTCCGGATTCGAAGAAGGCCAACGAGGTCATCAAAGCACTCTCGGAGATGGTGGGCGATATCAACAAGAGCGCCGGATTGCTCGCTGCTCAGGCGTTGGTGCTCCAGTCGCGTGGGCGTGAGGACTTTGCCCAGCAGCAGATGACCAAAGCGTTTGATCTCTCGGTCAATGACAACAAAGAGTTGCTCAACTGGTCGGGGAACCTGACGCGGTATTTCGAGAAGCAGCCGATCGAGAAGCAGATTCAGTATCTCCAAGCGCTCAAGCGCCGGAACACGATCCCCGAGATTCAGTCTTGGCTGGACCTGTTTATTGCCCGTCGGATGGTTTCCGATGCCGAGATCGACCCGCAATATATCGAGATCATCACCGCCCTTGAGGGCGATGAGACCTACCCTGAGATTCAGGTCCGTGCATACCAAATTCATGGATCGGCGCTCTTTGGGCAGGAAAAGTATAAAGAGGCTGCAGCGGTATGGGAAGAGGGGCTCGCGCTCTTCTCGGACGATTGGCAAATGAGCAATAACCTTGCGTATGTGCTCTCGGCGGAGTTGGATGATTCCGAGCGGGCACTGAGTTATGGACAAACTGCGATTGACCAGAACATTCAGCGGAGCGAGGCGTATGAAACGATGGCGGGTATCTATACTCGGCTCGGAAAGTACGATGAAGCCGAGCAAATGCTTGATATTGGTTCGAACTATGTCAACTCGATCCCAGCGCGGGTGATGATCCTCATCACCTCGGGCAGGCTCGAGTTGGCCAGGGGGAACATGGTCGAAGCGAAGTCGAAGCTGACCGATGCAAGGTCCGTATTGCGTTCTTCGCCAACGGCACAACCGTCCTTAGAGAAGGATATTGAAGCATTCGAAACAGAAATCAACTCAGCGGACGGATGATCCGTCCGACGATGAAACAGAACGCGCACCCAGGATGGTCTATTTTTCTCTATCGGACCATCAAGACGAGTACGGAGCATTGAAATGAGTACCCAGCAACCCACACGAGCACCATCTGGCCCGCCACGCGCGGGTGCGGGCGCTCCGCCGTCGTCGTCAGGAGGCGGGGGTGCGTCGTTTGATCCGCTCAAACTGCTTCAGAAGTATAAGTACTTGCTGGTCGTTTCGGTTTTTATGGGTGCTGTGATCGGCGTGGGCGCTCATGTGTTCTTCCTCAAGTTCAGCCCCGGGTTTAAATCAACGGTGCTCTTTGAATGCTCGCCGGTCGAGACAGATCTCAAGGCCATCTCGACAGCAACGATCGACGAGGACGAAATGGCGCGATTCATGGGCACCCAAGTGTTCACGATCAAGGGCGAGCAGGTGCTCTTTGCGGTGCTCGGCGATTCGAGGCTCAATGCCGAGGCGCCGATATGGTTCCGGAAGTATTCAAAGAACGGCAATCTTGATATTGTCGAAGGGTACAAGGACCTTGAAAAAATCATCAAGGCCTACTCGATTCCCAATACCTATCTGATCCAACTCTCGGTCCAAGTGGGCGATCGCAACGATGCTGCCGGGCTTGTTCGGCTGGTGAAAGAAAACTACATCCGCATTCTGAGTTCAGGGACCAACTCGGGGATTACGACACGCAAAGAATCGTTCCGCAAGGCGATCGCCGAAGCGGAGGATTCACTCAAAGAACTCGCTGCCCGCAAGGGACGATTGATCTCAGAATCAGGAAGCGAAACTTCCGAAGTCGACAACTCGGCCCAGGCTGAGGCGCTCCGCCTGATCAACGCCCAGATCATCAACAACCAGCAGCAGATCGAGGCATTCCAGGTGACCCTGGCCAACGATGAAGCGCAGCTTCAGCGCAACACCCCGATTGATTTCGACGCGATGCTCCGCGAACGAGTCGAGCAGATGCCTCTGGTTCAATCACATCTTCAGTCAATTTCTGGGCTCAAAACACAGATGACCGCGATGCTCTCTGAGGGTTTCAAACCCGAGCACCGGACCTATCGGCAGATGATAAGCCAACTCGAAGCAACCGAGCGGATCCTCGAAGACACTCGATCAAAGCTGCTCATGGAATCCTTTGAGACACGAATCGATTCGACTCGGATGGTACTCAGCCAGCTCAAAGCACAGATTGTTGATCTCTCGGCTCAGCAAGAACAGCTTCAGACGGAGCTCAATGAACTCACACTGATCTCGGAAGAGATTGCCGATATTGATCGTCAGATCGACAATACCACCAATAATATGGCGGAGTATCAGAACGGGCTCTCCGAGCTGGGCATGGCGGCCGGGCTTGATTCGGCGAGACGAATCACGATCAAGAAGCCTGAGAACCTGCCCGATCGTCCGTCCTTCCCGATCATCTACATCATGGTTCCCGCGGGGATGTTCCTAGTCACCGCGGTGACCGTAGGCGTGATTGTGATCTTCGAGATGCTCGATCAGCGGATCAAAAGCGCTGCCGACATCGCGCTGATCCCACGCACACGCATCCTTGGGATTATCCCCGATGCTGAGGAAGACCCCGCCAAGCACGCCTCGCTCGACACGCTGTTTATGGATAGTCCGAGCTCGGTGCTCGCTGAGCACTACCGCCAGCTCCGCACCAAGATCACCAAGGACCTTGGTCGCCATGGGCACAAGACGCTGCTCGTCGCCGGCGCGATGCCGGGATCGGGCGCGACCTGTGTCGCTTCAAACCTTGCCCAGGCATGTGTCGCAGCGGGGAAGAAAACGCTTCTGATCGATACCAACTTCAGACGCTCACGCATCCACACCGCCTTTGGACTCTCCGAGAGCCCCGGGCTCGGCGAGGTGCTCGCTGGCGAAAAAACCGTCAGCGACTGTATTCAGGCGGCTGGTGAAAACGCCCCTGATGTGCTCTCGGCGGGGTCGCGGACGCTCCGCGTCGTCGAACGGCTCGGCACACGGGCGATGAGCGAGATGCTCGCGCAGGCTTCGGATATGTACGATGTCGTGATCCTCGATGTTGCCCCGGCGATCGTCGCGGGTGATGCGCTCACGCTCGCGAGCCAGGTCGATGCGACGATGCTCGTGGTCCGCGCGATGAGTGAAAAACGCGGGCAGGTCGCCCGGCTCAAGAACGAACTCGGGGATAACCGCGCCGAGTTCCTCGGGGTGCTGGTCAACTGCGTACGATCCGCTGCGGGCGGGTATATGCGTAAGAACATCAAGACCTCGCATCAGTACCACGCGCTCGATTCCGATCACGCTGCCTGAGCAACGGAGCATTCACCCTTGGCCGATCGTCCCCCAACCAGTGCGCACCGTAATGCCTCCGCGCATGGGAAGGGGCAAACGCCGAGACACGCACTCGTCACCGGGGGCGCAGGGTTCATCGGCTCGCACCTTGTCGAGCACCTGCTCGATCAGGGGGTGGAGATCACCGTCATTGACAATCTCTCGACGGGTCGGCTGAGCAATCTTGATCGAGTGATCGGGTCGATCCGATTCATTGAAGCCGATGTCGACCAAGGACTCAAGGCGCTCGGGAACGACACACCCTTTGACGAGTTGTATCACCTGGCTGCTGCCGTCGGGGTCGATCTGGTGCTCGATGATCCGATCGGATCGATCAAGACCAACATCGCCCAGACCGACGCTGTCTTCGAGTTTGCCATCGCCAACGGGCACCCGCGAACACTTATCGCCTCGTCCTCCGAGGTCTATGGCAAGCCCAACACTGGAGTGTTCTCCGAAGACGATGACCTGCACTTTGGGCCCACCACCATCACCCGGTGGTCCTATGCCCATGCTAAAGCGATCGACGAGCATCTTGCGCTGGGATACTGGCACCAGCACCAGCTCCCGACGGTGATTTGTCGATTTTTTAATACGGTCGGGCCTCGCCAGGTCGGGCGGTATGGGATGGTGCTGCCTCGGTTTGTCGGGGCCGCGATCAAGAACGAGCCGGTGCGGGTGTTTGGCGATGGATCACAGACGCGGTGTTTCTGTGATGGGCGTGATGTGATTGAGGCGCTCCCGAAGATGGTGCGCTCTGAGCAGTGCGCCGGGCGGGTGTTCAATGTGGGCTCGGATCATCCGATCACGATCCTCGAACTCGCCGAGCGGGTTATCGAGACGCTCGGGTCCACCTCCACGATTGAACTCGTGCCGTATTGCGATGCCTACCGAGCCGGGTTCGAGGACCTGCGTCATCGCAAGCCCAACCTTGATCGGATCAAAGAAGCGGTCGGGTTTGAGCCCAAGTTCACGCTCACCCAGACCATCGAAGACCTGGCGATCGAGCTCGCCAATCCCGGGACGATCACCACGCGGAGGGAGGCTTGATGCTTGCGCAACTCACCGACCTGCCGGGCTTTGAGCATTCGATCCCGGTTGATCTGAGCATCCCGTTGCCGACGGAGAATCAGGGCGCGACCGATGCGTTGACGATGACCGCCGACATCGCCCAAGCGGCGATCGACCAGCTCGATGTCTTGTCGGGGTATATTCTGGTCTTTGCGGTGGCGTTTCTGGTGACGGTGCTGGTGACGCCTTTGGTTCGCAAGCTGGCGTTGGCCAACGGGATTGTGGATCATCCGTCGGAGGCGCGCAAGATTCACAAGGCCCCGGTCGCGTATCTGGGCGGCGTGGCGGTGTATCTCGGGATCATGGGCGGGCTGATTTTTAGTTATGTCGGCACCGAGGTCACCGGGCTGATCGATTATCACCCGATGAGCACCGAGCACATGACCGACGGCTTATATCATCCGATTGTGCCGTTCTGGATTGCACTCGGGATGACTTCGATTGTGCTTGTGGGGTTGCTCGATGACATTACAGGGATCCCGCCGAGGGTCAAACTCGGTGGGCAGCTCGTTGCCGCGGCGGCCCTTGCGCTGGGCAATGTCGGGATCAATGTCGCCGCCGGGGTGCTGATCCCGACGCTGGGTCGGCTTTTGCACAATCCTGAACTGATCTATCAGATTCCGCTGCCGATGGCTGTACCGGGGTTTGGATCGAGCATTGAACTTGATCTGATCTACTGGGCGGGCACGGGGATCATCGCGATCTTTGTGCTCGGCGCGTGCAACGCGTCGAACTTCCTCGACGGGCTCGATGGATTGCTCACCGGGGTCACCTCGATCGCGATGGCGGGGCTTTTGGCGATTGCGCTCACGCTGGCGGTGATGGACGACGGGGCGTTCGATGGGCCTCGGATTATCTTTGGGCTCGCGGTGCTCGGGGCGTGCTTAGGGTTCTTGCCTCACAACTTCAACCCGGCGTCGATCTTCCTGGGCGATACGGGCTCGCTGCTGCTTGGATATTGCAGCGCGGTGATGATTTTGTCATTGGGTGATACCGGCAAGACCTGGCTCGTGGCAGCGGGGCTCATTATCTATGCCATCCCCATCATCGACACCGCCCTAGCAATCGTTCGGCGGAAACTCGCGGGCAAAAAAATGTCCGACCCTGATGCGGATCACCTGCACCACATGCTCAAAAGAGCCTTTGGTGTCAAGGGGGCGGTGTTTACGCTCTATGGGATCGGGATTGTCTTCGGCTTGCTCGGCGTGATGCTCAGCTACTTCCGGGGGCGGCTGATCTATGCCTTGGTGCTGCTGATTGCGTCGTATATCGGGGTGTATGCGATCAAGGTCGCTCGCCAATCCCAGCTTGTCCTCGAAGCCAACGCCGCCAAGCCCCGCAAGGGCAGCAAAGGTGCCGAGCCTGAATCGAACCCAGAGAACCCCGCCGATGCAATACCCAAAGCGGACCCGAGCATCGTGCCGGGGGAATCATAAACAACACGCCACCGTTGGCGAGCCCACCACTCAAGATGGAGAACGCGCATGACACAGACCAATCGAAAACCATTCGTCGGCGGCAACTGGAAGATGAACACCAACGCGAGCGATGGACTCGCGCTGGTGCAAGCGATCGCCGATGGGATCGAAGGGGAAAGCGTGGATGTCGCGGTGTACCCGCCGTTCGTGTATCTGCGAGAGATCGCGGGCAAAGTCGGCGGAGCGTCGATCGTGCTGGGCGCTCAGGATTGCTGGCATGAGCCCAGCGGCGCATTCACAGGCGAAATCTCCACAGCGATGCTCAAGGATTGTGCTGTCCGATCCGTGCTCACCGGGCATTCCGAACGCCGACATGTGATCGGTGAAACCAACGAGTTGGTGAATCTCAAGACCAAGGCTGCGCTCGATGCGGGGATGATCGCGGTGCTGTGTGTGGGTGAACAGCTCGAAGAACGAGAAGCCGGGCAGACCGATGCGGTCAATGAGGCACAGATCCGAGCGGGGCTCAAGGATGTGTCCAAGGATCAGCTTGGATCAGTGGTCATCGCGTACGAACCCGTCTGGGCGATCGGGACAGGCCAAACGGCAACCCCCGGCGATGCCCAGGATGCCCATGCCAAGATCCGGGCGTTGATCGCCCAGATGTATGACCAGGACGCAGCGGATGCGATGCGGATCATCTATGGCGGGTCGATGAAGCCCGCCAATGCCAATGAGTTGATGGCGATGCCCGATATCGACGGCGGGCTCATCGGCGGGGCCTCGCTCACGCCGGGTGATTTTTTGGCGATTATCGAGGCCGGGGCCGCCCAACGGGTGTGAATCGCCATATCAGACGATGGATGCAGATTGCCCATCGGGCGTGAAGTAATCTTTCAATGCGCCTAGACTTACCTCCGCCTGTGCCGGGCCCGATTTGTGGGTCAGCACAAGGCTTGTCCACCCCCAAAGCTTGTCCCTCGAGGAGCAGCGCGTGCCGATTTTCGCTCAGATGACCCAATCCATTCCGACCATGGGCAGTATGCCAAGTCTTTCGCTTGCAGCGATCAGCCCGATGTTCACCAACATGCTTGTTGGCGTGTTCTTGGTGATCTCCATCGTCATGATCCTGCTGGTGCTGATCCAACGCCCGCAGGGCGGGGGGCTCAGCGGGGCGTTCGGTTCTGGTGGCGGCGGCGGCGCGGGGCAGACAGCCTTTGGCACCAAGACCGGCGATGTGCTCACCTGGGCGACCATCGCGATCTTTGTCGCCTTTGTCAGCTTTGCGATCATCCTCAACTTCGCAACCAGACCCGCTGATCCGGCGAGCAACATTCAGACCATCACCGCCCCAGCCGGGGCTGGATCGAGCACGGGCGAAGATGGCGAGAGCGAAGAGTCGAAAGCCTTCGATCTCTCGGGAAACCCGCTCGATCTGATTGATGCCAGCGACGATGCAACAGATGGTGCAGCCGACGATGCCCAGGGTGATGCTGCTGCTGCGGACGAAGCGGTTGAAGACCAACCCGCCGAGCCGACGGACATTCCCGCTCAAGACGACTAACCCAACCAGCACGGGCCATTCGCCCATCCAATGATTCTACACAGGAGCTTGCCTTTGATTCGCAGCATGACCGGCTTTGGGGACGCATCGAGCAACGACGGCTCGGCGGTGTACGCTGTCGAAGTTCGTTCGGTGAACAACAAGTTCCTGAAGACTTCCATCCGCATCCCCGACCAACTCGCCTCGCTTGAGCCTGAGATCGAACAGATCGTGCGGGCAATAGTCTCGCGTGGATCGGTGACGGTGACAGTCAACTGCACCCAGACCGATGAGGGTGCTGCCCAGGAAATCAACGGGGCAGCCCTTCGGAAATATGCCCAGCAGATTGCTGATGCGACGGGCGCACCGATCGAATCCATCTCGGCGGCCCATCTTGTCTCCCTGCCCGGGGTGCTTGGTGCTCCCAAGGATGAAGAGTCTCGGCTCGGACGCGCCCGCACATCCATCCGCCCGCTTGTCGAACTCGCCCTCGAACACCTCGTGGCGATGCGGACCCGCGAGGGGATCGCGCTCCATGATGATCTGACCGGGCACCTTGATCTGATCTCGGATCGGCTCGAAGAGATCACCGAGATCGCGCCCAAGGTCATCGCTGAATATGAACGCCGACTCAAATCACGCATGGAGAACCTGATCTCCGAAGCAGGGGTCGATATCGAGCAGTCCGATCTGATCCGTGAGATCGCGGTCTATGCGGAGAAAACTGATATCGCCGAAGAGATCGCCCGGCTCTCCGAGCACCTGATCCACTTCAAGGACCTGCTCGGCGATGATGGGACGCGCCCGATCGGGCGGACGATGGACTTCCTCGCTCAGGAACTCTTGCGCGAGGCCAACACCATCGCGTCCAAGAGCCCCGATGCGAAGATGAGCCGACTGATCGTCGAGATCAAGGGCTCGATTGATCGGATCAAAGAGCAGGTCCAGAACGCCGAGTGATCGTGTGCCCCCCGGGGGGGGGGGGGGTGATTACCCACGAGAAGGAGCCCGATGCCATCACGCCAACAACTGAGTCAGCGTGAGATTGAAGGCGTGCTCGATCAGTATGCGCTTGGCAAGGTCAACACGATCGACGAACTCGCAGCCGGTTCGGTGTACTCGCCCAAAGTCGTCATCAGCGCTGATCGGGGGCGATTCCTGCTCAAACGCCGGGCCCGGGGGCTCGATATCCCGAGTGTGGTCGCGTTTTCGCATGAGGTCATTCTGGGGTGTCTTGAGCGGGGGGTGTGCGTGCCGCCTTTGGTTGGGACTGCTTCGGAGAACAACTCGATGGTCCACTTTGGCGATCATGTCTATGAACTCTTTGTCTTTATCGAGGGGCAGATGTTCGATCGCTCGGCTTCGATGATCGGCACGCACGCACGCCAGGCGGGGGCGTTGCTCGGGGAGGTGCACGCGGTGCTCGATCAGATCCGCCCGGGCTTTGAGCCTCCGGTTGAGCCCGCGACGATTGATCTGACTCGGATGGGTGTGCTTGATCAGCGGGTCGATGCGATCGACGCGGACACCGGTCATCGGCTCAAGCAGATTCTTGGGTATGGCGAGGAGTTGAGCAAGGCCAACGCTCGGCGGCCTTCGATTGTGCATGGCGATTGGCATCCGGGGAACATGATCTATCGCCAGGGCGAGATTGTTGCGGTGTGCGACTTTGACAACACACGGATCGGATCACGGGCCCGCGAACTGGCGCAGGCGATGATTCATTTTTCACTCAAGGCCCCGCAGGCAGGGCAGAGTGCGCACAACTGCGATCCTGATCCTGATCTCGATGGGCTCGCCAACTTCTGGCGTGGATACGCCTCGTATGCTCCCCCGGCGTGCTCGGCGAAGGTTTGCGTTGGATTGATGCCCGCGGTGATGATCGACGAAGCACTCGCGAGCATCGGACAAGATGAATCGGGCAACGCGATGCTTGTCGCGGTCGCGCGCAAAGCGATCTGGATCGACGAGCATCAGAGCACGCTGGTCTCGATGCTTGAAGCGACACAATGATTGTTCTCTGAAAAATAGTCCTACGAATCGGCCTGGAGTGATGCGAGCACCTGGGCGACGGCTGATCGGGCGGTGACGATCGCTTCGTGCTCGGTGTCGTTCTCGGTGAGTTCCAACGCCCGTTTGCACCGTTGGATGCACTTTTTTCGCATGGATTCGCGTGGGATTTCGAGCCCGTTGTCATACACATCAGCCAGCTTGACCAAGCGAGCCTGCCAGGAGCCCTTACTGAGTCGTTTGTCGTAGTCGGCTTCGCGTTTGGGCTCGCGGAGGAGCATGTTCTTTGTCAGGGTTGCAACGCAGTCGGCGATCTCGATGCCGAAGCGTTTTTCGATCGCGTCGAAATCGGTGGGCGTGTCTTCGATCGTGTCGTGTAGAATCGCGGTGCAGATGGCGATCTCGTCGTCGCATTTGAAGACATGCATAACCACCATCGCCACGCGCATCGGATGGGCGATATAAGGCGTCTTCTTGTCCTTGCGATATTGATGCTCATGAGCGCGGGCAGCGTAGGAGGCTGCGAGCTGCCAACGCGAGACGGAAACCGGGGCGGATGGGCTTTTCATACCTATGAGCATACCGGCGTGGTTCTGTGAAAACCAACGCGAAGCGATAGGCAAGTGCATTCATGCGCACAATCGTGGTGATCGAACATCAAGCCAGTGCAATCAGAGGCGTTCGACGATGACCTTGACCTTGCTCGGCGAGGCACCGTGCTCATCGAAGATGGTCAGTTCGTTCTCGGCATCCGCATTGAGCCATGAACTCGGGATCGAGAGCATCTTGCTCTGCTCGATGGGCTTGGCATCGCTTGTCGCGACGAAGTACCGCCCGAGCGCCTTGCTGTTGATATAGACCTGCCCCTTGGTCATGCCCGAGAGATCGAGCAGCAGGGCGACTTTGACATCGGGGGTGTCGAAGGTCGATCGCCACCATGCGGGCTTGTCGGCTTTGGGAACCTTGCCCTTGGGCAGTGCATCAAAGTCGATCTCGGCGGGGGTCTCCCACTTGGCGAAGGCCCACTCGTTGCCACTTGTGATGGCGTTGGAAGCTTCAACAATGCTGCCCTTGTCGGCGATGAGTTTGAGCGCGTCGGCGACATAGGTTTCACCATCACTCGAAATCGCGTTGTCCTCGAAGGCGAGTTCGAGCACATTGTTGCCCCGCTTGATGGTTTCGTGATCGAGCACCAGGCGATGGCGTTGGTTGGCATCGACGAGTTTGAGGGGCTCGTCGTTGAGGATAATCATCGTCCGCACGGTGAAGGCGGGGAGATCGAGGACGATCGAAGATTTTTTGAGGTGCTTGAAAAGCCAGGTGATGCGGCCGGGGAGGGTGGAATCTCCGATCTGGAGCCCGAAGGTCGGTGAGCGGAATCCGAGGATTTCGATCGGTTCGCCGTTCTCGATCTTGGGCTTGGCGACCTTGAACGGGACCTGTTCGATGAGGTGCCCGAAGACGCCCTTGTGGGCGGTCATGTCCGAGCCTGAATCGACGCGTCCCATGTTGTCGGCGAGCATGACGAGTTGTTGCTCGCCCTTCTTGAGCGAAACCGTGAGCATGTCTTGGGCACCCGGGCCCGAGCCGAAGATGCCGATGTGCTCGTTGTCAAGGAAGAGTGAAACACGATCGCTGATCTGTGGGGCGATGAGTTTGATCTTCTTGGAGGCACTGTTTTTGAGCGCGACCTTGTACCACCCGTACCCATAGGGCGTGCCGAGTTGGGAGAGGTCTGCCGGGCCTGGGATCTGGGCGTAGCGTGGGCTTTGGCCATCAACATGCTCTTCGGGGATAGCGCGTTCCCACTTGGCGATACCGACCTTGGGGAGTTGTTCTTGAGCGTAGCCTTCGATGTATTTGGTGTTGTGGGTTTTGGCGACGCCCTTTGGGTTGATGTGGGTGTGGGACTTGCCGTTGGGTGAGGGGATGGGTTGACCATCGGGGGTGACACCCGCGACGCCGACATAGATATGCTCTTCGTGGATATAGGTTTCGTCGGCCATCTCGTCGCAGACGACGATGAGCGTGATGCCCTCGTGATCCACAACCAGAGGCTTGCGTCCCTTGGGGACTTCGACTTCCATCGGTGTGCCGTTGATCGAGACTTCGCCGATCGCGTTGGCAGCGCCGAAGACGACCAGGGCGTTGTCGGTGGCGGTGAGGGTGTTGAGCGAGGTGTAGTCGAGGGTGTGCGACGAGGAAAGGTTGACATCGAACATGCACCAATGAACGCGCTGGTGCCCGAGCCGAACGGGGAGCGATGAGCCATCGGAGAGGAGGAGATTGAGCGTGCCCGCTTTGGACTTGGGCGGGGAGAAGATGAAGACCACCGAGCCCTGTGTGCCTCGCATGTGGGTGATGACATGCCCGTTGATCGAGTTGGGATCAGATGCGGGGTCGATGACGATTGGTGGGTTTTCGTGCTCGGTATGGGCGAGGACGCGCTCGAAGCTTGATGCGAACATGGTCAATCGACGGACACCGGTGTAGACGGGGGTGGATCGCCCGTGCTCGTCGAGCAGGGCGTTGGCGTCTTGGGTTGGGGTGTAGGCGTTGAACTCGCCGACGGGTGACATCCCGGCGTTGAATCCGAATGAGGTGCCCGATGAGAAGTTCGCGAGGTTGAACTGTCCGCCTGCGCAAAGGATCTCGGCGAGTTGGCGTTGGTAGAGCAAGCCATCGAGGGGCTCGGGGATGGGCTTGGCAAAGACCGGGCGGGACTTTGGGCCATAGTCGATGACAATCTCAGGCTGATCCGGGCGGACGGTGGAGAGTTGGCGCATCACGCCGAACATATCGCCCGAGCCTGACCATCCGTCGATGTCGCCTTCGACGCCCTGCCAGAGGTTGTTGGCGTTGATTTTAGGAACGGTGAACCCTGCTTCGCGGAGGTATCGACCGAGTTCACCGAGGTAGCCTTTGGCTGCGATTGGGTCGCCACAGTTCCATTGGGCCTCGTTCTGGATCATGATGATCGGGCCGCCTTTGGTGACGGATGCTTGCAGGTCTTTGACCTGCTTGGCGAGGGTGTTGAAGTATTTGCCGACGGCTTGGAGGTAAGGCTGGTTCGGTTTGCGGACTTCGAGGTTGGGGATATTGAGCAACCATGTGGGCAAGCCTCCCAGATCCCACCCTTCGCCGATGTATGGCCCGACGCGGAGGATGCAGTGCATGCCCGCTTCGGCGAGGAGCCCGACGAAATGGCGGATATCGTTGTTGTCTTTGAAGTTATACGAGCCTTGGCGGGTTTCGATGAGATTCCAAAAAATGGGGGTCTCGATGGTGTTGAGCCCGGCGTGCTTGGCTTCGTGGATGCGATCGGCCCATTGGGCGCGTGGTGTGCGTTGGAAGTGGATGGATCCTGAGACGATCCAGATGCGTTTGCCGTCGATGGAGAGGGTTCGGTTATCGAAGTTTGCTGTGGGCATAAGGTGCTCGCTGATCGGGAGTTGCACGCGGCGATGTCATCTGAAACATCGTGGCGCAGGCTCGATTCGTTGTGAACGAAAACCGTAGGAGCATGGCTGAGAAAGGCAAATTTGTAGGGCATCAACCGCACCCGCTTCCTCTCGGGAAGCGGGTGTTTCAGTGGTTCAAAATCATGTCAAATCGTTTGTTTTGAGCGGTTTAAGCGTGTTTTTGAATGATTATGCAGCCTTGGGCAAATTCGAGCGCAAGACGCGCGAGAACTTTGAAAATTTCTCGGCCGACACATAAACCCAAGGCTCAAGTGTTCGGGTTTTATTTGTATCAGGCGGCGATTCGTTCAAACTCATAGTGAGTGACGAGCGCGCGGTTGATTTCGAGCAAGTCACGGATGCCGGTGTTGGTGAACCCGAGTTTTTCTGCGATGCGCACCGAGCCCGGGTTGTCCGCACAGATCATCGCGCGGATGCGATGGAGCCCGAGCCCCATGGGGTGATCGGAGAAACCCATATCGAGCAGCCCTTGGACCGCCTCGGTGGCGAGCCCATGCCCGGTGAGCCGATCATCGACCCACCAGTTGGCTTCAGCGGTCCATTCGAGCCCGCGTTCGATTTTGATGAGGTTGAAGAGCCCAACGAAACGCCCTTCGTCTGGGCCATCATCTATAAAGGCGGCTCGTCGCCAGGCGGTGCCTTGGACATCGCCTACACGGGCACGGGTCATGGTTCGGCGGAAGAACCGATGGTCGGATTCTCGCTCGCGGTTGAGCGGGATCCATCGGCGAAGGAGCGAGCGGGAATGATTGATCGCTTCAATGAACTGAGATTCGTCGTTTCTGGTGAGATGACGAAAGATCAGCCTCCCAGTCGACATATCTGGTTTAGGCAGCACCTCGACCGCTCGGCGGTTGATGACCTTTGAAGCCACTTTCGTGAGCAGACGCTGGGGTGGTTGCTTGGGTTGGATGAAAACGAGACTCATATCGGACTCCATCGAGACTGTCCGATATATCGTCATCGTGGTTATCGAACTCAAGGTTTGTCGTCCGAAAAGCAGAAGTTTTTTGGATGTCCGATAAAAACTCGAATCCGGGTGCCACTACTCGCCCGAAGGGCGCAGTAGTGAGAGCGCACTGCGATATAGAAGGCACTACTGCGCCGAAGACGGCGAGTAGTGGCACCCAAAATCACATCAAAACCGTGATCGCAGGAGTTTGCACCAGAGCCGGACGCATTCGCGGCGGGGGGCGTTGAGGCCGCACTCTGGGCAGGTGTCGATATCGCGCGGGCGGGCGGAGAGGTCGTAGAAACATTTTGGGCACACTTGCCCCCTTGTACGGATAATCATGGAGCGCAACCGGTTTTTCGCGATTGCTTCAAACATACTTTGCAGAAAAGCCGCACCAACGGAGTATGGAAGGAGCCAGGTAATAAGCCGTATCACCTCATCCCTGTCCAATATCTCAGCCCAGCCCCGTTTTTCTTGGACTAAAACAACCCCTGTCATCGCACACGCCAGCACCAATGCAATCCAAACCGAAGCATAAATCCGCTTGTGCCATCGAAGGAAGAACGACAACTGATAGCTAATTGTGAGACCACCCGAACCTGAGTTCCCTCTGGACTCCGCTCGTTTTGACCATGGAGATTTTTCCATGCATTACTCTACGGCCACTCACTTTGCTCGGTTCCTTGACACTCTAGAACCGTGATCGCAGGAGTTTGCACCAGAGCCGGACGCATTCGCGGCGGGGGGCGTTGAGGCCACACTCGGGGCAGGTGTCGATCTCGCGCGGGCGGGCGGAGAGGTCGTAGAAGCATTTGGGGCACCGCTGGCAGCGACATCCAATGATGCTTGATGCCAATCGGTTTTTTCCAAAATAAAGAGCGACCTCTGCAACACAGAAAACCATAAAAGCCAACCCACCCCATAGGAATGCGATGAATATGACCGTCATTAGAACTTGATCCATTTCCAACTCGAGCCCCCAAGACATCCAAACGCCAAACATCGCGAGCACTGGAATTGCGAGAATATAAAGACGAGAAAGATAGATGAATCGCGTAGGCCATTTCGTCCAAAATGAATGCTGATAAAGCAACTTTGGATCAATATCTAGAGGTGCATATTGCTGGACATCTGATGGTTCCTCTTTCAACCGATCACTCCACCGTCACGGACTTGGCCAGGTTCCTTGGCTTATCGACATCGTGCCCGCGCAGCACTGCCGCGTGGTAGGCCAACAACTGCAAGGGCACGACCGTCACCATTGGGCTCAGGCATTCTTCGACAGCGGGGACATAGAGGACATCTTCGACGATGCCTTTGATTTGCTCGTCGCCTTCGGTCGCGACGGCGATGACATGGCCGCCTCTGGATCGGACCTCTTCGATGTTGCTCATCACCTTGTCGTATTGGTTGCCTTGGTTGGCGATGAAGACGACGGGCATGCCTTCGTCGATCAGGGCGATCGGGCCGTGCTTCATTTCGGCAGCGGGCATGCCCTCGGCGTGGATGTAGGAGAGTTCCTTGAGTTTGAGGGCGCCCTCCATTGCGGTCGGGTAGTTGTAGCCTCGGCCGAGGAAGAGCCAGTTGTCGCGATGGACATATTTTTCGGTGATTTTTCGGATCTGGTCGTTGGTCGCCAGCACCCGTTCGATCTTGTCGGGGACGGTTTCAAACTCTTTCATCAATCGGGCCGAGGCTTCGGGGGACATCATTCGGCGGCGGGCCATGAAGAGCGAGATCATGGTGAGGACGGCGACCTGGCCGATGAATGCCTTGGTGGACGCGACGCCGATCTCTGGGCCCACGCGGAGATACACCCCGGCATCGGTATCGCGGGCGAGCGTCGAGCCGACGACATTGATGACGCCTAAGGACAACGCCCCGCGGTCTTTGGCCTCGTGGAGCGCAGCGAGTGTGTCGGCGGTCTCGCCGGACTGCGAAACCGCGACGACGACCGAGCCGTCTTCGATGATCGGGTTGCGATAGCGGAACTCCGAAGCATACTGGCACTCAGCGGGGATCTTGGCGAGGTCTTCTAAGAGATACTCACCGATCATTGCTGAGTGGAGCGCGGTGCCCTGGGCGGTGAGGATGATTCGTTTGGATTTGACGAGTTCCTTCGAGAGCCCCATCAGCCCGCCGAGGACGATTCTGCCTTCGTTTTTGTCGAGCCGACCCTTCATGCAGGTGCGGAGGGCTTCGGGTTGCTCGAAGATCTCCTTCTGCATGTAGTGGGTGAAGCTGCCGAGCTCGATCTGGTCGAGTTCCATTTCGAGCTGCATCTCCTTGGGGGTAAGTTCTTCGTTGTTGACCGTCGTCGTGCGGAACCCCTCGCGGGTGATGCGGATGACGGAGTAATCGTCGAGCGTGACGGCTGTCGAGGTGTGGGCGACGATGGCAGCCGGATCAGACGCAACGATGTATTCGCCCGCGCCGATCCCCACCAACAACGGCGAGCCCTTGCGGGCGCAGACCATCACATCGGGCTCATTGACACAGATCACGGCGATGGCGTAGGCCCCGCGCACCTCGCGGAGTGATGCCTGGACGGATTTTTCGAGATCCATGCCATTGTCGGGGTCGTAAAAATGCGAGATCAGCATGCCGAGGACTTCGGTGTCGGTCTGGGTGTGGAACTCGTGCCCGCGTTCTTCGAGCAGGGTGCGGATCGAGGCATAGTTTTCGATGATGCCGTTGTGGACGAGGGAGATGCCGTGGTTTTGATCGCGGTGGGGATGAGCGTTGGCCAAGGTGACCTTGCCATGGGTTGCCCAGCGGGTGTGGGCGATGCCGAGGGTTCCGGTGAAGTCGCCTTCTTCTTGGATCTTGGCTTCGAGCTTCGACACCCGCCCCACGGCTTTGATCAGGCGGAGCGAATCGGATTCGAGCATGGCGATGCCGGCGGAGTCGTACCCGCGGTATTCCATGCGTTTGAGCCCTTCGAGGAGCAGTTGTTGGGCGGGTTTGTTCCCGATGTAGGCGACGATTCCACACATGCTTTGGCTCTCCAGCGGGCGCGTTGACCCGGTTCTTGAATCGGCGAAATAGATCGCCTGTCACCATCGTACGGCTACAAACCCGGTGGGTTCAGCAGCCGACCCAACTACTCATCGACACAATCTTTGAGATTCACGCTTTCCTCCCCTTCAACCGGTGCTTTGGGAAGGCTTGGGTGTATACTCATGCGGTTTAGGCTCACACACAACGATAGATATGGGACCCGCTGCACATGCCCAGACGCGACGATCTTTCCACGATCCTGCTCATCGGTTCCGGCCCAATTGTCATCGGACAGGGGTGCGAGTTTGACTATTCGGGTGCCCAGGCGTGCAAGGCGCTGCGCGACGAGGGGTATCGGGTCGTTCTGGTCAACTCGAACCCGGCGACGATCATGACCGATCCGAGCTTCGCCGACCGAACCTATATCGAGCCGATCACGCCCGAAGCGGTTGAGAAGATTATTCTCAAGGAGATCGAACTGGGGAATCCGATTGATGCGGTCTTGCCGACGCTCGGCGGGCAGACCGCGCTCAACTGCGCCTGCGAACTCTGGGATAATGGTGTCTTCCAGAAATACAACATCGAGATGATCGGGGCCAGCCGCGAGGTGATCCATAAAGCAGAAGATCGCAAGACCTTCGCCGATATCTGCGAAGAACTGGATCTGGCGACGCCTGAATCGCAGACCGTCGAAACCTATGACCAGGCGACCGAGTTCCTCAAGCAGATCGGGCTGCCCGCGATTATCCGACCGGCCTTCACGCTCGGCGGGTGGGGCGGGGGGATCGCTTACAACCACAGCGAGTTTGAAGAACTCGTCAATCGCGGGCTCCGCGCGTCGATGATCGGGCAGGTGCAGGTTGATAAATCGCTCATCGGGTGGAAGGAATACGAGCTCGAAGTCGTCCGCGACAAAAACGACAACTGCATCATCGTCTGCGGCATCGAGAACATCGACGCAATGGGGGTCCACACCGGCGATTCGATCACCGTCGCGCCGATCTTGACGCTCACGGACAAGGAATATCAGGTGCTTCGGGATGCGTCGCTGGCGATTATGCGGGGGGTGGGCGTCGAGACCGGCGGCTCGAATGTGCAGTTCGCGATCAATCCGAACCCTGAGCCCGATGAAAACGGGAACAAACCATTCGAGATGGTCGTCATCGAGATGAACCCGCGCGTCTCGCGTTCGTCAGCATTGGCCTCGAAAGCAACCGGCTTCCCCATCGCCAAGATCGCAGCGAAACTCGCGATCGGGTACACGCTCGACGAGCTCCGCAACGACATCACCGGCACCACCAGCGCGTGCTTCGAGCCCAGCATCGACTACATCGTGACCAAGATGCCGCGATGGACCTTTGAGAAGTTCCCCGAAGCCGACGAGACGCTGACGACCCAGATGAAGAGTGTCGGCGAGGCGATGGCGATCGGGCGGACCTTCAAAGAATCATTCCAGAAAGTCATCCGCTCGATGGATGTCAAACGATTCGGATTGGGGCTCGACAAGAACGACAAGTGGCTTCAGGCCAAGCAATCCAAGGACGGACGCACCGCCGACGGGCAGATGATCGAATGGCCGATCGCCGACGACACCCTCACACGCAAGTTGTCCGTTCCATCCCAAGGCAGGATGCACTTTATCCGCTACGCGCTCAAGATGGGATGGGGCGTCGAGCGGGTGTGCGCACTCACGAAGATCGATCCGTTCTGGATTCATCAGTTCGATGAGTTGGTACGGTTCGAGGACGAACTCGCAGCAGTCGATTCGCTCGATGCGATCTCCAAAGACCTCATGCAACGCGCCAAGCAGCTCGGGTATTCCGATGCGCAGCTGGCGAATCTGTACCTCGGCGAGATCAATGACCAGGCGATTCTGCAAGTCCGCGCCAAACGCAAAGAACTCGGCGTTGAAGCCGTGTTCAAGTGTGTTGATACCTGTGCTGCCGAGTTCGAGGCGATCACCCCCTACTACTACTCGACCTATCAGCCCGGATCGAAGCAGGTCGCCGACGAGGGCTCGGTTATCGACATCGCGCCAGAGTGCGAGTTGCGGAATCGGCTAATCGCCGACGAGCACCCCAAGCAGAAAGTCATCATCCTCGGCGGCGGGCCCAACCGCATCGGGCAGGGCATCGAGTTCGATTACTGCTGCGTTCACGCGGCCTACGCGGCTCAGGAACTCGGGCATGACGCGGTGATGATTAACTCGAATCCGGAAACGGTCTCGACCGATTATGACACGAGTGATTTACTGTTCTTTGAGCCGCTGACGCTTGAGGATGTGCTCAATGTGACCGAGCGGCTCAGTTGTTCTTCTGAATCAATGGTGAAAACTCAATTCCCTTGTTCATTGGCCACGACAGAACGCTTAAAAGCCATTCAAACAGATTTACTTGCTGAGGATGTCAAAAAATGCCGTGTATTCGGATGGTTTGAAAGTGGATATTCTGATGGGCCTGATGGATTCAAAGTTGAAGTTGTCACTGATGATGGTCGAATCTTTGGCCTTGCTTATCGAGAATCGCATGAGATATCGCTTGTTGACAAATGGGAAATCCCAACTCCATATATGAACGACAGCACCTTGCTATCGGTTCTCAGTGATGCCCAGTTGGATCTAAAAAACGACTATTCCGGAGACTCCCAACTCCTCGATCTCTCCCACGCAACGAAATCGCTCTCGCAAGAACAATCGGCCCCCGCATCGGCGCGCGAGGCGATCCTCAAAGACCTCTCCCTCGCTGGGCACCGGGTCGGGGCGATTGTGCTGAGCACAAAAACACGCGATCGTTCGGGCCTGACGGTGATGCTGGTCAATGGGCGGTGCATTGAATACTGGTTCGATCATGAGTTCGTGAATCTACTCGAAGTCGATCGCTCGGATCACCGCGCCCATGTCAAAGCTGAGCTTGAAGGGCATGAAATCTCGCAGGTCGAATCGCTCTTGCGCGAGGCTGGTGCGGATTCACCGATTCTGGGCACCATCGTGCAGTTCGGCGGGCAGACGCCTTTGAATCTTGCGCATGGGCTTGATCTCGCCGGCGTGCCCATCATCGGCACCGAGCTCGACGCGATCGATCGCGCGGAAGACCGCGATCGGTTCGATCAGTTGCTCACGAAACTCGATTTGAAGCGACCGGTGTCGGGGATTGCTCGTTCGATTGATGAAGCCGTCACGATCGCCGAGCGGATTTCGTATCCGGTGCTCGTCCGCCCGAGCTATGTGCTCGGTGGGCGAGGCATGGAAATCTGCCCGGATGAAAAAGCGTTGCGCCACTACATGGCCACCGCAGTCGATGCGTCAGGTCTCGACGATGCGCCGATCTTGATCGACCAGTTCCTCGATGGGGCGATTGAGCTTGATGTCGATGTCGTTGCAGATTTTACCCAAACCCGTAGCACAGGCGTCCCGCCTGTATCTTCATCTGGGCTCAGCATTCAGGAAAAGCAAGACACAGGCGGGACGCCTGTGCTACGGCAACAGGGGCAAGCCCTCGTCGCGGCCGTCATGGAGCACATCGAGCACGCCGGGGTGCACTCGGGGGATTCAACCTGCATGACCCCGACCTGTAATCTTCGCCCGGCGATCTTGGAAGAAGTCAAAGACACCGCCCGCAAACTCGCGACCGAACTCGGCGTGTGCGGGTTGATGAATGTGCAGATGGCGCTCAAGGATGACAAGGTCTACATCATCGAAGTCAATCCGCGAGCGAGTCGAACCGTGCCGTATGTCGGCAAGGCGAAGAGCACGCAGTGGGCCGCGATGGCGGCCAAAGCGATGATGGGCGTGTCGCTCAAAGACCAAGACGCCAAAGAGATTCCCGACACCGGGTACTACGCGGTCAAAGCGCCCGTCTTCCCGTTCCAGAAGTTCCCCGGCGTGGACTTTGTGCTTGGCCCAGAGATGCGATCGACCGGCGAGGTGATGGGCGTCGATGCGTCGTTGCCCAATGCGTATTTGAAAGCCATGCTCGGCGCGGGGACATCGTTCCCCACCGAGGGCGGCGTGTTCCTCTCGGTGCGCGAACATGATCGCAATGAAATGATCCCCATTGTCCGCTCGCTCATGGCGATGGGGTTCAAGGTTTTCACGACCAAAGGCACCGGCGAGCTGCTCGCCAAGCATGGGCTCCGCCCAAAGATACTCCAGAAGATCCAAGAGGGCGCGCGTCCCAATGTCATCGACCTGATGCAGAACAACGAGATCCAGCTCGTCATCAACACGCCCACACGCACCGGATGGCAGACCGACGAGGGCAACATCCGTGCGACGGCAGTTCGGCTCGGCATCCCGATGATTACCACCGCGACGGCTGCGGCGCAGGCAATCCATGCGATCGAAGCGCTCAAAGCCGGGTTCTGGGATGTCACGGCGCTCCAGGACCTAGCTTCTATAGAGGATTTATCGGGTGTTCAAAACTCACCCAAGGCGAACCCCGCTCAGAGCGTTGGACAGTAAACGATCGTCATCATTTGGATTTTTTTCATAGAACTGGCGTCTAAATCACTCGTTTTGCAGGCTTTTCTCTTCCAACGCTTCATGAAATCTGATAACTTACCGCCGCGAATAGGAGTATTTGAATCTTCAACGCCAGTCGTTTATGGCAGCCCTATCCGCGCACTTTCAGGGGGCTGATATGTCTATGAAAAGAATGAGCATCGGCACGCATCGGCGTGGTCTTGGACGGATATCCACTTGCGGCGCATTGGCGATCGTATTGTGCGCAGGGATTGCATCGGCACAGACTGCTCCGGCAAGCAAGCAGGCTGCAAAGAAAACCGTTCAGAAACAAGCAACACCAGCGCAGCAGAACACGAACACGCCTGGCATCTCGAAGATTGACCTTGCGCGTCAGTTGATCGAGGCTTCCGATCCGGGTGATCTGACCAACGCCGGGTGGTTGCCGGGCGCACCGAGCGATGATGACTACCGTCCGGTCGATGAGAACATGGCCAACCTTGGCAAGCTGCTGTTCCACGATAAAATCCTCTCGGGCAACCGCAACATCGCATGCGCGACCTGCCACAGCGTCTACACCGACACAAGCGACGGCCTGTCGCTGCCCATCGGCGAGGGCGCAATAGGACTCGGGCCGATGCGTGATACGGGCTACGGAAAAGACGCGGTGCCCGAACGGGTGCCTCGCAATGCGCCGCAGATCTTCAACATCGGCGCATACGATTTCGACAAAATGATGCACGATGGACGCATCGCGGCCGATCCGAACCATCCGCTCGGGTTTGATACCCCGGCGGGCATGGATTTGATCGAAGGGCTCGATTCAGTCATCGCGGCCCAGGTCTGCTTCCCGCCGACCTCGGGCACCGAGATGGCCGGGCAACCCGGCGAGAACTCAGTCGCCAATGCGGCAGCCGATGGCGACCTGCCTTTGGTCTGGGCGATTCTCGCCAAGCGCGTCGCGGCCAATGATGAATATTCCGAGATGATGGCCGAGGTCTATGACGATGTTTCGTCGCCTCAGGATATTACCTTTGCCCATATCGCCAACGCGATCGCGGCGTTTGAGTCCAAGATCGCCCGCTCGGACAACTCGCCATTCGATCAGTTCATGCGTGGGGATTCGGGCGCGATGTCGATGAACGCGGTGCAGGGCATGCTCTTGTTCTATGGCAAGGCGAACTGCTCATCGTGCCACTCTGGGCCATTCATGTCAAACCAAGAGTTCCACGCGATCGGGATGCCTCAGATCGGACCCGGCAAGGGGCACAACCAGCCCGGATACGATGACGGACACGACGACCTCGGGCTCTATGGCGAGACTGGAAACCCGGACGATATGTTTAAGTTCCGCGTGCCTTCGCTCCGCAACATCGCACTCAGTGCTCCTTACGGACACAACGGCGCGTTCGCGACACTCGAAGCGGTGGTCCGCCATCATCTCAATCCGGTTGAATCATTGCTCAACTACGATCCATCGCAGGCGGTGCTTCCATATCGTGAAGACCTCGCCGAGATCGACACGGTGGTGATGAACGATCCGGCGCGGGTGATCGGGATTCTGGCAGCCAACGAGCTGGGCGCAACGCAACTGAGCGAAGACGAGATTTCCGACTTGCTCGACTTCCTCAGCGCACTGACGGATACCGCGATGATTGATCTTCGCCATGCGATTCCTGATCGTGTGCCATCAGGATTGCCGGTCTTCGATTGATTCTGCTCATGTCTGCTCGCATCTTCGCCCCATCCCTCTCGCGGTGAACTGGTGCTCGCAGTAGAATATCCGCCGACAAACTCTCGTGGGTTGTCGGCGGATTTTTCATGCGCCCGCCAAGCACATCGCACACAGGCTCACAGATTCGCTGCGGTAAATGCCTTGCTTACTAAATCCCGCTCCCACAGATGCGACGGCCCGGCCTTCGATTCGTAGTGCTGCCAGATCTCGAACCAATAGCTGCGAAACTTGTGCTCCCCGAACCGGTCGTAGTGTTGGTGGAGTGCTTTGGTGATCTGTGCATCGGTGCCGCTCATTGCGAGCACAGATTTGCCGTGGCGGATGGTCTCGGTGTCAACAGCCAATCGGGAATACCGCCCGAGGAGTTGCATGATGTTGCCGCCCGCATAAGGCCCGATCCCGGGGAGTGAAATCAAAAACTTGAACACCTCGTCATCACTCACCGACGAATCCGTCAGCCATTCTTCATCTATATGCCCGCTGACGAACAGCCGAGCCAGGTCGATGATCCGCTGATCGCGATACCCCACCCGGCAGCGTCCGCGCAGGGTGCCGAGCCTTGTTCTTGCGAGTTTCTTTGCGCTGGGGAATGAATACGCCCCCGAGACCGATTTGCGTCCACAGACTTCGCACAGCCGACGGTTCATATTCACGGTGCTGGGCCAGGTGACATTGCAACTCGTCACGGTCTTGATAACATCCTCGAAGAGCGTCGGCGAGCGGAACAGGCGACCCTTGCCGCTCTTCTTCCAGCGTGGATCGACCCGATGAAACGCGCGCAGATCGGCTGCGCTTTGATCCAAGCACAGCATCCGCGAGATCTGTGCTTTGGCTTGTCCTTGTTCTGTCCGATCGAGTTTGCGATCGAACCGGGCGCGAATCACCCCACCATTGCCTTCGTCGGCTTGATCGATCACGCAGGCGCTGGGTTTGGCATCGAACTCGAGCACGCGCGAGAGTGTCTGGCGTGACACATCCCAATAGTTGGGCATGAGGACGAAATAGCCGTAGCTGCAGACATCGCGGGGGAGCGAGAAGTCGGCGGGCGGGGCGATCTTGAGTGTTGAGCCCTTGAATATCGAACCGCTCATCATTTGCTCCGTATGCTTTATGATATCAACGAGATATCGTGTGCCAACAGGGACAACCCGGGCGCATTGATCCACTACCATAGAGGCATACAGTGTCCACCGCATGGCGTTGCCCATGAGAAACAGATTGAAGGAGTATTCATGCGATTGATCGCCCCCACCGTGCTTGTCGTCTTGGCCGGCATTTCGCTCTCTGCCCCGGCCTTGCTCGCAGCACCCGCTGCACAGAGCACACCCGACCCTGTCGAGACGGCTGACGCTTCTGACTCGGCCCAGATCCGGGATTCGGTCGTCAAAATCTTCACCACGCTCCGCAATCCTGATTATGAATCGCCTTGGACCAAGCAATCCCCCCAAGAAGTCAGCGGCACCGGGTTCGTCATCGAGGGCAACCGCATCTTGACCAATGCCCATGTCGTCGAGATGGCATCGCAGATTTTCGTTCAGCCTCCAAACAGCGCCGACAAAATCCGTGCTCGTGTCGTTGGGATCGCCCAGGGCATCGACCTGGCGGTGATCGAACTCCGCAAGGAATCGGACCGCGACACATTCCACGCCAAGCACGCCCCGTTGCACCTGAGCCAGAGCCTGCCCAAGATCGGCTCGACCGTTCAGGCGATCGGGTTCCCGATGGGCGGCGAGCAAATCTCGCTGACCGAAGGCGTCGTCTCACGCATCGAGTTCATCGGGTATTCACAAGACACCGCCGGGCTGCGCGTGCAGGTTGACGCTGCGCTCAATCATGGCAACTCGGGCGGGCCTGTGGTGCAGGACAACGAGGTGGTCGGGGTGGTGTTCTCGGGGGTCGAATCCGCCGACAACATCGGATACCTCATCCCCGCTGAAGAAGTCATCGCCTTCCTCGATGATCTCGAAGACGGCGAATACGACGGTCGCCCGAGGCTCTTCGCCAAAAACTTTCAGACCGCTGAGAACCCCGCCCTGCGCGATTGGCTCGGGCTCGAGAGCGAGCAGACCGGGCTCCTCTACACCGGCGATGGCGACGAAGATGAATCCATCATCTTCGAGAAATGGGACCTGATCGACTCGATCGGCGACTTCGACATCGACAACGCCGGGATGATTACCATCGCTGACAACATCCGCCTGAGCTGGGGATACGAGATCCCGCAGCTGGCCCAAAATGGCACCGTGCCCGTCACCGTCCTCCGCAAGGGCGAATCGATCGCCCTCGATGTCCCGGTCGCCTCATCACGCGATGACCTGCTCCCGTCGATCGGCAACGACTATCCCGAATACTTCATCGTCGGGCCTTTGGTGTTCTCGCCGGCGAGGCGTGAGCACCTCATGAACTTCTACACGCCTTATCTCGCGATGCAGGGCAACCCGGCTGCGCTGCGGGCCGATGAGATCCGCAAAGAAAAGGGCGAAGAGATCGTCATGATCGTCTCGGACTTCCTCCCCCACCCGATCACCAAAGGGTACGACATCGCCTACAAGCCCGCCCTCAAGTCACTCAACGGCACCGAGATCGAATCCCTCGCCCAACTCGTCGAACTCATCCGCGATTCCGACGATGATTACCTCGAGTTCAAGTTCTACGACAAGGGACAAGAATCTTTGATCTTCGATCGCGAAGAAATCCTCGAAGCCACCGAAGAGATCCTCGAAGACAACTCGATCCGCAAGCAGGGGTCTAAACGCTTCATGAATATCTGGGAAGACGAATAAAAAGTTGTGATATCAAGTATGACCAATAAAAATCTCCCCCGCAGACGATGTCTGCGGGGGAGATTTGTTCTATTTAGGCTATCGGTTAGACACTAAACTTCGATGTCATCGCGAGCAACCGTTCGGATTGTTCCGAGAGGTTGTTCGCTGCCTGTGCCGCTTGGCCAGCAGCGCTTGATGACTCTCTCGTCACGCCTGCAATGCTTTGCGTGGCTTCAGCAATCTGGTTCACAACAACCTTCTGCTCGTCAACTGCGTGTGAAATATCGTTGATCATCGAGTTGAGTGTCCCCGACGCCCCAACGATCTGGCTCAATGAAGTGCCAGCCTTCTGGGCCATCTCGACACCATTCTGAACGCCGGTCGCGCCCTGTTCGATGCTCTCGATCACCTGCTTGGTATCATCCTGAATCTCACGGATCGAAGAGCCGACCTGTTCGGTCGCCTGCTGGGTCCGCTCGGCAAGCTTACGAACCTCATCAGCAACCACCGCAAATCCACGCCCATGCTCGCCGGCACGGGCCGCTTCGATCGCGGCGTTGAGTGCCAGCAGGTTGGTCTGGTCGGCGATGTCGTTAATCACCGAGATGATTTCGCCGATCTGTTCAGACTTGTGTCCGAGCTGGGATACAGCTTCAACCGCCAGCTTGATCTGAACCGCGATCCCTTGAATCTCAGTGATGGTGTCCGAAACGACTTCGCCACCAGAGCCTGCTTCTGACCCAGCATTTTCGGCTGCGGTTGTTGCGTCTACTGATTTCTCTGAGATGCCATTGACCGAGCCAGAGAGTTCCTCAATCGCAGCAGAAACATCATTGGTTTCCGCTTCCTGCGATTGCAAACCCGCTGCCATTTGTTCGGATGACGAGGCAATCTCGGTCGCAGCACTGGCAACTTCGTTCGCGGTGGTCACCACTTCAGAAATCATTGTACCAATCTGGCCCGCCATATCATCCATTGATGATGCGAGCTGACCGATTTCATCCTTCCGCTTCGAGTCAAGCCGAATGCTGAAATCACCAGATGCAAGCTGGCTGTTGTGACTGACCAATCGGCGGATTGGACCCGAAAGCGAACGAGCAAAGAACACCGCAAAGCCAACAATAACCAATGCGGAGACAACTATTTCAATAAACAACATTCGTTGCATTTTTTTCGCTTCTGCGAGCACTTCATCCATCTGGATTTCGCCAACGAGGCTCCACTCAAGCCCCTCGATATCCAGCGAGCGATACACACCAAGAGAAGCAACGCCCCCCATATCTGCACCGACAACATGGCTTTCTTGGCCCTTGAAGGCTTCGTTACTCAGTTCGGTATCCATGATTGTTCCGAGCATCTGATCCTCTGAATCAGGCAATACGGATCGCAATTTGTTGTCCGAGCCGATCAGGTGGGTCGTGCCCGTTTCTTGAATGGAGTTCCCAAGAATCTTATCGAAGAGCACCTGAAGCGGGAGTTGCACACAAACCACCCCAATCTGCTTTCCACCATCAAACATCGGCGAAGCGAAGAAGATCGCAGAAGCACCGTATGACGGCTCATAAAACGCGAAGTCCGACGACACCAACTCCCCAGCACGAGCATTCTTTCCTTCACGGAACACATCGGCAAGGTTCGTCGAGGCATATGGCCCCTTGAGCAAGTTCGTGCCGTAGTCAGCCTCTTTGAACACCGAGTACACAATGTCACCCGAGTTGTTCACGAGAAAAATGTCGTACGCATCAAGCTTGTCCTTGTAGCCCGAAAGCAAACCATGATACTGCGCATGGAACTCATTATAGGACGCCTCCTGCGACGCACTATTATAATCGTGCTTCGATCCTACAGGTGCCGGATTCGTGGCGATGTAGAGCATCTGAGCAACCTTTGCTGAGTCCGAAGTGGGGAGATAAGACCGCGCCCCACGATAAGATTCGCCCTCAGCTTCGAGGCGAGGCTTGAACTCTTGGTCATAGTAGTTCGAAAGACTTGATTCAATCTCAGCCATCGGATAAGCATCGAGTGAGGCCAGTTCCGCGAAACCATTCTCAAAGTCTTTCATCGCTTCAACAATTGTTGCATCCCCGGACATACCAATGACAATGTCTTTGGAAACTTGAAATGTCGATTCAATTCGAGCAGCACGCTCTTCGACAACCGCATCAAGTAATCCGGTCTTATCTTCAACTGCTGAGAGAGCTATCTCAGACGACTGGATGTAGCCCATGATGATCAGTGGGGTCAGTGCGATCCCTAACGAAAATACGGTGATCTTGGTAGCGATATTCCAGCTATTGAACTTCAGGTAACTCATTGCGGTCATAGTGTTCACTTTCTCTTGTACAGATGCGAAAATTTAAAACTCGAAACTGATTCCAGAGTGGATGATCCACTCATTGTCTTCTCCAGCATTCAACGCTTTGTTTGAGTCGCCGAGCAAGAGATAGTCGATACCGACATTGAATGTCCAATCTCCGAACCCTTCAGGCGCAGGGAGTGGGACAGAAGCCGCCAGGCCGGCGGTGAAGTACCCGAATGACTCATCGTCGCCTGCGATTTCGTAATAATCTGAAAGCGAGAACCCCGCCTCGATCGGTGCCGAGAGCGTGATGTCGCCGATTGGTGTTGATTCATAAGTATGTGTTGGTTCAACACCAACGGCGAGGAATGTACCCAAGCTCGTGCCCCCGTCGGCTTGGTTGGCACCAACCTCCATCGCGATCGTGGCGTATGGCGAGAAGGTAACCTGATCGATCCACCCTGAATCATCCCAAGCAACAGTCACAGCGATTTCATCGACCCGCCCGAAAGCATCATTGGGAGAGGTATAGCTGGTGTAGTACAGATCAGTCGTCAGCCGCCCGGTGCTCAAGGATAGCCCGGTGTAAAAATCAATCTCATACCACGAAGCAATGAACTCATCTGCATCTGTTGATCCGGTCTGCTCATCATGGAACGAGTTCCAGACGCCGACATACCCGCTCAATGACCAGTTGTCATTCTCAACAAAATCAAATCCGACCTCAACCGAAGGCTGGAAGATAAAGCCGTTGTCTTCCTGGATAATCCCGCGGAAGTAGTACTTATTGGTAAAGCTCAGATCAATGCTCAAATGCACGCGATCCGAGTTGGACTCTTCAACCATCGGGGTTTCAGGTTCAACCGCCTGAGCAGGTTCCGCAGCACACGCGCCAGAGACGCTGCCTGCGATGATTAACAGTGAGAGATAGTTCATGTTGGGTACTCCAAGAGTTTCTTCAGATGGAATCAGCATCAAACAAGACACTGATCTGGTTATCACTAACAACACCTCAAATGAGGCTGACATGAAATCGACGCAAACTCGTCCGCAATCAACCCAATACTGTGTCGAGGTGGGATTTTTTCTGCCATAGAGGAATCTCACACTCCAGAATTATGTGTATTCGTTGAATTCTGGCGATAATACCCCAGCGCATTTTTTGCGTGTCAATCACGATTTCCACACCACCAAATCCCCTCCAACAATCCGACTCCACTTGGCTCTACCCTTTATATATGCGTAGGACAAGCCACATCATCGACTCTGCACAAACGATTTCCACACCACCAAATCCCCTCCAACAATCCGACTCCACTTGGCTCTACCCTTTATATATGCGTAGGACAAGCCACATCATCGACTCTGCACAACCCCATTTTTACCTCACGAACACGCCGATTAGAAAATTGACCCCGCCCCATTGCTCCTCAATACGGTTTTTCAGTTTCTTCCCTCTTTCCTATTGACATTGTTCGATGTTTGGCTAAATTACGAACATGAATAAGGTATTCAAGGCATTGTCCGATCCAACCCGCCGAAAGGTGCTGGGATTGCTCCGCGAGCGACCCATGACCGCCGGCGAACTCGCCGAGCACTTCGAGGTCTCCAAGCCCACCATGTCCGCCCACTTCGCGGTCTTGCGCGAAGCGGGGCTCATCGAGCCTGTCAAAAAGGGGCGCGTCATCACCTACCACCTGATGATGTCCGTGCTCGAAGAAGCCATGTTCGGCTTCGCCCAGGTCTTCGGGCTCGAAGTCAAAGCCGCTGAACAATCCAACACGGAAACCGATTCAACCACGCCGGAGCAACAATCATGATGAACCCAAAGACCCAAACCATCGTCGCGAGCACCGTCATCGGGCTGACCATAGCCGTCGCGCTGGTGCTCATTCCTATGAAACCAGATGGCTCGGCAATCGTGCTGGGCACGATGGCGGCGTTCATCATCGTATGGAACGGCACAAAGTTCCTGGCCAAACGCAAATGCTCCAAGGACAACTGGATCAACTCCAAGGTCCGCCATGAGATCCTCTTCGCCATCATCCTCGCGAGCCTGCTTCTGCTCGGTTCGATCAGCGCAACCCTCGCCAAGGAACTCGAAATCTTCGATCGTGATCTTGTCAAACGGATCGTCGGCGTCAACATCGGGCTCATGCTCATCGTCCTAGGAAACTACATGCCCAAGAAACTCGCTGGGCGCTCGGAGTCTTGCAGCTGCAACATAACCAAAGCAAGCAGCATGCAACGATTCATGGGATGGGCCTTTGTGCTCGGCGGCATCCTCTACGCCGGCGCGTGGATCGTCTTCGATCTCGACCAAGCCGGCATCGCCATCATGTTCGCATTCCCCGGAGCCATCGCGATCATCCTCGCCGCCCGATTCGCCTACCTCCGATTCTCAAACACAAAATCCACGCCGACCCAATCCGTATAACCCTCTGCCTCAAAGCCGAAGGATTCTCCCCATGCACCGTATCAACACCCTCCTCATCACACTCGTCCTCCTGCTCGCAGCACCATTGGCCCACGCCGACCCTGACAACGCCCTCGGCGACTGGCACGGCTCACTCGCCACACCCATGGGCGATCTCATGCTCATCATCGTCATCGAACAAAATGATGACGGCACTCTTTCTGCCCACATGGAAAGCCCCGACCAAGCACCCGGACAAGAAATCCCGATCTCCGAGGTTGCCGTCGTCGACGATCACCTCATCATCAAAGTCCAGATGATCGGCGCGAGCATCGAAGCCGACTGGGACGAATCATCAAGCACCTGGATCGGCACCTTCGCCCAAGGCATGAACATCCCCATCACCCTCAAGCCCGGGCGGCCCCAAGCCAAACCCATCATCGACGGGCTCGATGGCGACTGGCACGCGACCATCAACCGCAACGGCGTTGACCTTCGCTTGATCCTCCACATCACCACCAACGAGCAAGGCACCGCGGCCAAACTCGACTCACCCGATGCCATGGCCAACAACATCCCCGTCTCGAACCTCACCCGCGACGGCGACACGATCCGCTACACCATCCAAGTCGTCAACGGGCACTTCGTCGGCACGCTCACCGCCCCCGACACCATCACAGGCACATGGACACTCCCCGACCAAGAGCCGTTGGAAGTGATTTATATTCGGACGAACGAGGAACCCGCCGAGCGCCTGCGCCCGCAGGTGCCCACCGAGCCCTATGGCTACGCGGTTCAAGAAGTCACCTTCGAGAACCCGCTCGCCGAGGGCGTGACACTCGCGGGAACATTGACACTCCCCGAGGATGATGGCCCATTCCCCGCAGCCATCTTGATCTCGGGTTCGGGCCCGCAGGATCGCGATGAAACCGTCTTCGGGCATCAACCCTTCCTCGTGCTGGCCGACGCGCTCACCAAGCAGGGCATCGCGGTGCTCCGGTACGATGATCGAGGCACCGCCGAATCCACCGGCGACTATTCAACAGCCACCTCCGCCGACTTCGCCACCGATGCCAACGCTGCCCTCGCCTACCTCCTCACCCGCACCGACATCAACCCCAACGCCATCGGCTTCGTCGGGCATAGCGAAGGCGGACTCATCGCCCCACTGGCCATCACCGATCCCGCGCTCGGTGCCAACGCCGAGCACCCCATCGCCTTCATGGTCATGCTCGCCGGGCCCGGCACCAGTTCGTTGCAAATCGTCCGCTCGCAGGCCCGCCTCGTCGGGCTCTCCCAAGGGCTCGCTGAAGAAGAGATCACCAAGAACGAATCGATCACCACTATCATTCAGCAAGCAATCGCCGATTCGAGTTCCGTCGAGGATGCCAAGGACAAGGTTCGTGCTCTGCTCACATCCGAAACACTCGAAGCCTTGGGCGTGGATGAATCGCAAATCGAAACCATGATCGCCCAGAGCACATCGCCTTGGACCCGCTACTTCCTCGGATACGACCCCGCCGACTACCTCCCCAACATCACCATCCCCATCCTCGCACTCAACGGCCAGCTCGATCTCCAAGTCCCCGCACCCGAAAACCTCGCCGGCTTACGCGCACTCCTCGATGATCACCCCGACGCGACCATCACCGAACTCGAAGGGCTCAACCACATGTTCCAGCACGCAACCACCGGAGCTCTCGGCGAGTACAACGATATCGAAGAAACCTTCGCCCCCGAAGCGATGCAGATCATCGCCGACTGGATCAACCAACGGTTCGGAAACGACTAAGGATTCCCGATGCCCCACACAATCAACCTCGCCGACAAACTCGCGCTCTTCGATGAAACCTGGACTCCAAAGATCATCGCCGAACTCAACGGGCAGCAGGTCAAACTCGCCAAACTCGAAGGGCAACTCACCTGGCACACCCACGAACACGAAGACGAACTCTTCCTCGTGCTTGAAGGCTCACTCACCATCGAGATGCGAAATCACTCCGTCCATCTCGAAAAAGGCGACCTGTACATCGTCCCCAAAGGCACCGAGCACAACCCCATCGCCCAACCCGGCACGGCGGTGCTTCTCTTCGAGCCGATCAACACCAAGCACACGGGCGAAAAAATCATCGAACGAACAGTCACCGACCAAGCTTGGATCTGATATACCCATCACGCTGAGCATCTGAAAGCACATCGCCCTGCTCAGGGAGTGTCACGATCAATCCGACGGATCGATTATCCATACTCCCTGTGCCCATCAGCTTCGTGCCGTCTTCAGAAATCTCTCTGAATGTCGGGTACTGAGCGTCGATGCTGATCCCTTTTCGCTCGAAGAGTTCATCGAGCAGAATAAAGCCCGCCTCGGGATACCACAAAAACTGCCCGGCGAGTTCCCCACCGATAAACGATGCCGACCCGAGCACGATTGATGCGTCATAGTTAATATCAATCACACTGACACTCTCAAACCGGGTTGGGTCGGCAATTTCAACCGTCCCATCTTCTAAAGTCCATATCCAAGAATAATCCCCTATAAAACCCTGGCCTGTCACATGACCGTGGGCCAGACCAATTACCGCGAGCCCATCACCCGACACTCCAACAACCTCGTTCGAGACTTCAAAGTCAAAGTCCAACTCGGGAATATCCATCATGGTGCCGTCGAAATATACCCACGCGTGATTCACATAAGCGTATTGGGTGTCATTGATTGGCTCGAATCGCTCACCACGCCCGGCGATAACTTGACCGTCATAACTCATCGCGCGGGGAACAAACCCCGTATCAGGCTCGTCCCGTTCACGATTCAGATTCACAAGTCCATCACTCTCAGACCAGAACAGCGCCTCGACACGCCCGTCAAACCGCCCCGTCGCAGCCACCGACTGACCATCACCAGAAACACTTGCTCCATAGACTTGACCAATCAGAGCATATTGACCCGATGCCATCTCCCAGATCCGAGGCAATGTCATCGTACCTTGCCCGATTTCAAGATCCGTACTCATGAAATTTGTGATTCCGATCACGCCGCCGTCCAACGAGAGACCGAATGGCCAAATCCCAATATTCGATATTTCAAAGAGCCGGCGCTTGAGCACCCATCCATCACCGCGATCCACATGAATCTGAATCTCGATTCCCGGAAAGCTCTGCGCAACAACCACAGAAGCATCGCCAGAAAAGTAAAAATTCGCTGCCGGCCCAGCTTCCTCCGGCGGCCAAATCACCCGCACCCGAGGATCACCCGCACCCTCCCCAGCAAGCGAGACACTGCCCAAAGCAGCCATTAATCCAAGTGAAAACACGATCGTGAGGTTCTTTATATTGTTCATACAACAATCATCGACCGACCTCTCCAGCATCCATTACAATTGTTGCGTCGTGCCCTCTCAACTTCTTACGGCTGATAAACCGGGATCGTCACGATGAGCGCGGAGGATTGCCCATCAATAAAGGCCGAGCCCATCAGCTTGGTGCCGTCGTCTGAAATCTGATTGAAACCATACCACTGAGCGTCGATCGAAATCCCGAGCCGAGTGAGCAGGTCATCGACGATCACAAAGTCGTTGTCGCCGAACCAGAGGAACTGTTCCCAGTCATTGGTGCCGATGGCTCGAGAATCACCGAGCATGACCGAGCCGTCGGCATTGATGTCGATGACGGTTGTCTCAAGGAATCGGCTGCGATCAATAATCGGCACGATCCCGCCCTGCTGCGTCCAGACCCATGCCGTCCCTGCGCTGTATGATGGTCGTGCCCACCAATCGCTGGGATCAACGAGCGGGCCTGCCCAATAGTTCAATGCCCCACGATCTGGGCCGCCATCTGTTCCAAAGACTGCACGCCCGTCGGCGGTGATGGCTCGAAATTCATGGAACTCTTCGATCGTCGGATCAAGCCGAGGAATCTCTGTTCGCTCGCCGTCTTCCCAAACCCATATCTGAAACTCACCTGACGAGTTGCTCAATCCTGCGCCGAACACGATCACCGACCCGTCTTCATTGGGCAGCCCGGCTCCATAGGACGCTTCTTCTCTGGGCAGCCCATCGCTGATGTTGATGAGTTCTGAGCCGCCTGTCCATACGAGCGAATCTCTTTTATATCGACCTGTTTCGCGCCCACTCATTGTCACCACTTGCCCGTCTCTTGAAACGGCTCCGCCCGCGATCGTGCCAGACGCATACTCATCGTGGGCATGCCCGCCGTCCATCGTCGAATAGTACCACACCCTTGGCGGCATCGAGATTGTTGGGCCCTCGACAACTTCTGTTCGATAAGAATCTGTCAGCACCATAACGGCCCCGTCACTTGAGATGCCTGCGGGCATGATGCCGGGCAAGGGCGTGAGAACTTCTCTGCGAATCAGGACCCACTCACCGTTCTGATAGCGAAAGATCACCGAATCTTGACCCGGCCATGCGTGTACCAACTGAAGCTCGCCATCGGACGAGAAATAGAAGTTCCCAAACGCCCCAGCCCCACCCGGAGGCGCGATCAGTTCGACGCCGATGCCAGGACGATCGGCCCCTTCCCCAGCGAGCGAGACGCTGCCCAAAGTAGCGATCAATCCAAGTGAAAACACGCCGGCGAGATTCTTTGTATTGTTCATGCAGAGAAGATCGGTCTAAACATGTACATTCGTTGAATCTGGAGTTTGGGGCAGTGTTCACTCGCTGATATCAATAATCACCACGAATCTTTGATCGGTATCGTAGTTGTTTCCCCACCCCATCAGCAGGTTGCCGTTATCAGAAAGCGATATGGCTTGAAAGACCAAATCGGTCTCTATCCCTCGTTTGGCGAGCAGATCCTCGACGCTCACAAACCCACCCTTGCGTGTCCAGAGGAACCGACCAGAATCCCCCGCCCCATCACTCACCCCGAAAATGGTCTGCCCATCACCTGATACATCCAACGCAATGATTTGCGTATACCCCTTCGGCCCCACGATCTGCTCTGTGCCCAACTCGGGTGTCCATATCCAACTCAGCACTGGTCCAAAATCAATCGAAACACCTCCAAATGCACCCGTGAGCGGCTGCTCATTCCGCCAACGCCCGCCACTTATCCCAACGACCACCTGCCCATCATTGGACATGCCCATCACCCTCGTAAAAACATCGTATCCAGGATCAAGATTTGGAATGATCTGCATCCCCTTCGCCGACACCACCCATGATTCATGGAAACTGAGGTGGTATCGTATATTATTCATCGGTGCATAGAACGATGATGAGCCGGCAATCACTGATCCATCGCCGCTCATCGCCAGAATCTGATGCCCTGCCTCGTCGCCGGTGAATCCGATATTGAGATTCATCATCCCCTGAGCGTTATTCCAAATCAGCGCATCCGTTCCAGGCACGCTGTCGGACGAACCCGACAAACCCAGCGTTTGCCCATCGCTTGATACCGAACGAACATGCACATTCCCATCCAATACCACCTGCCCCGAATCATCGACCCACACATCGGGAACCTCTGAGATGACCCCATCGCGAGAGACAAATGAACCCGTCGCATCGGTGATCGCAAACACGGAACCATCCGCCGATATACCATTGATTTCAGGCACCCCATGCCGATCCATCTGGCTGTAATCGAGCACCAGTTCCCACACACCATCACGATGCACCAATATCCGCTGATCGACAAACTCATTCTGCTGAATCACAATCGTCGAGCCATCGTCTGAGAATGCCAGCCGAGCGGTGAAATCATCATCCTGATTCGGAAACTCCACCGCCCGCACCCGAGGATCATCCACCCCCTGAGCAAGCGCAGCCCCGCCCAAAGCAGCCAGCAAACCGAGAGAAAGCGCCATCGAGAGGTTCTTTGTTCTGTTCATTGCATACTGATCGACGGATTCAACCAACATCCATCACAATTGTTGCATCATGCCCTTTGAGATATTCATGCCTCAACTGAGCCAGAGCCGAACGCTCGAGAGCCCAATCGAGCATCGACACAGGGTCAAACCGCACCGCAGGAGCCGACGCCGGCGTGCGATCGGCATCATGACGATCAGATAAGAAGTTAAAGATCAGCGTGCCCCGCTTGGCATCGCTCAACGCTTCCCAGAACCGGGCGAGCACCGCCTGGGCCTGCGTCATGCTCAGCGTGTTGAGCGAACCCGAGAACACAAACACCTCAACGCCCGCATCATTGACCAACAAATCCGCCAGCGATTCATCGGCCACGAAATCCCCGCACTCAAAGATCGAGCGGTGCACCCCCAAATCCATCGCCCGCGTCCGCGCATGGTCGGCCATCGCCTGCACGCCTTCGATGCCTATATATGACTTTGGAAAACCGGGCTCGCCCCGTTTTTCGTGCAGCTGATACTTCTCGCACAGATAGATCGCCAGATCACCCTGCCCGCACCCCAGATCGGCAACCACCCGATCCGAGAACCTGCCCATCTCATCGAGCACGGCAAACCGCTTCTCCTGCGCATCGCGGCTCATCCATAACTGAGCCTCAAACCCCGCACCAAGCTCCCGCGTCGCCTGTTCGTAAGGCTCAAGGTAAGGGCGCTCGGGTTGATCTTTGTTGGATGCCATATAGTGTTGTCCAAAGGGTGCCACTACTCGCATTCTCATGCGCAGTAGTGTCTTGGGTGTCTCGAATATACTCCGCTGCTCAAAAACACTACTGCGCCGAAGACGGCGAGTAGTGGCACCCCCACGCTGGTTATCCCAACCGAATCATCTCGGCGTATTCGTCGTAGCGTGCATCGACATCCTTCTTGTCAATCCCACGCATCCGATCGAGCGAGAACGATTCGACATTGAAGCTCGCGATGATCGTGCCATGAGCCAGTGCCTCGCGGACGGATGCAAACGACCCAAGGTCATGCCCGCCGCGAGCCGAGAGCCGACCCATCAAGCCGCCTGCGAATGTATCGCCCGCGCCGGTGGGATCGACGACCTTTTCAGTCGGATACGCCGGGAGCGCACAGATGCCGTCTTTATGAACCAAAATACACCCGTGCTCGCCCTTCTTAATCACCACAAACCGAGGCCCGAGTTCGAGGAGGTGCTTGCCCGCTGTCACCGGGTTGCGATGCCCGGTATACAACTCGGCTTCGTCGAAGTTCAGCACCAACCCATCGACCTTACCGAGCAACTGCGTGAGTTCGGGCTTGGCGATGTTGATCCACAAATCCATCGTGTCGGCGACCGAGAGTTTCGCATCGGGGAACTGCTCCAACATCCCCAGCTGCACCATCGGGTGCGAGTTGGCCAAGAACACCACTTCCGAATCGCGGAACGATTCAGGAACCGGAGGCGGCGCCTCCTCAAGCACACCCAAATCCGTAAAGAGCGTATCGCGATGATCCATATCCTCGTGATACTTGCCGCCCCACCGGAAAGTCTTCGACCCCTTGCGGACCTCAAGCCCAGCCGTGTCGAGCCCGGCGAAGTCATTGAGCGAATCAATGAACGCCTGCGGAAAGTCGTCCCCCACCGCCGCGACAAGTCGCGCCTGGGTGTAGAACGAAGCTGCTGCTGAAAAGTAAACCGCCGAGCCCCCGAGCAGATCTTCATGCCGATCGCCTGCGGGAGTTTCGATGGTGTCGATACCGATGGTGCCTGTGACTATTAAACTCATAGCCAATGATAGCGCCCATTTCCGGGTGCCACGACTCGCCGTCTTCGGCGCAGTCGTGCCTTGAGCCGGGGGTTTGGGTGCCACGACTCTCCTCGCCCGGGCTTCCGGGGGAGGTGTCGAACAAAGTGAGACGGAAGGGGTCTTGCCGGGTGCCATGCAGGTGCCGTCCCCGGCTCCTGCATGACTTTTCAGACCCAACCCCAGATCCCTCACCGCACCGCCGGATACAGCACCCAATCCCCATCAATCCCCGCCCGCCCGGGTTCATCGAGGGCTTCGAGTTTGTCGAGGGTGAGGAAGTCGGGCCAAGGCTCGGGACGGCCGTCTTTATCGAGTATCCGCTGCCCGCCATCGTCATCGCGGTCAGGCCCGACCGAATAAATCCGAGGCTCGCCTTCGATCAGTCTATATCCCATCGGCCCGCCGGTGTATGGATCGGTCGGATCGCCCGCGAGGAGATCAGCGTCGATTGACGCAAGGTCGGCGGGGAACTGCCCATGGCGGAGTTTGTAGCGATGGACAGCGATCAGCACATCAAGAGCCGACTGCTCGGCTTGGTACATCATCCAACGAACATAGGGCTTGCGAATATCTACCGCGACAAGCGCAACCGGCAGGTATTTAAACTCGCTGTCAATGAGTTCGTCCAATGCCGCAGACGACTCGAATGATCTAATTTGATATACCTTCGTGCCAAAATCTGTATCTACAGCTTTGAAAACCCGCGCTGCTGCTTCTTGTTGCTCTCGCTTAGGCAAAACCATTCGCCCTATGAACATGGCCCCGAATCCTGGATCTGAATCATCTGAAGCACTCTTCTCTTCGTCCGTGAAAGAGTCCAAGTTTCGAACCAACCGAGCCATCCGCTTTGAACCATCGAGCGTCAATCGTCCATCCTCTGAGTCTTCGTACAGCCAACTGATCAAATCCTCAAACCCCCATTGCTCGAAAAGCCCAGCGTTCGACAAACGATCTCCACCGGGAGTGCGGGGCATGTGTGACCATCGAACAAGATCGGCCTCCGACCAAGCGGATATCTCCAACTGCTTCTCAAGCACAGGACTGATTGTCGTGCTCGACATGGCAACCTCAACGAGCATCTCCATCATCGCATTGGACAGCGCGACAAAGCCCGAAAGCCTCCGCGTCGATTCCATGCACTCGATCGCCCGATCGAAATCGCCCCGATCGTTGGCGAGGTGCGACTCAATCACAAGAAGTCGGCTTTGTTTCATGAGCATCCCGAGTTGAGGCAACACCAGCCCCATCCCCGGCGGGAACTCATCGCCAAACTCTTCGTCATGCAAAATAGCCTCGGGCACCCCAAGGTATGGCAGGCGTGAAACCTGAATCACCCGCTCCACCAGATCAGGATTCGCCTTGACGAACTCGACACTCCGCGCCCAATCCGGATCATCAGGTTCGCGGGCGAGGCGAAGCCCATCGGTGCGTTCTTTGAGTGCACGATCAATCGCCTCGACCTCGCCCCACGCCCGCTGCTCTGGCGGGATCGTCTCGACCCACGCCCCATACCGATCAAAGTAGTCCGACGCTGGCTCCCCGAGCTCAGGCGAGGGCTGGGCCAAGAGGGTTGAAGCCGCGAGGGCGACAAATATTGCTGCTTGTATCATCATCATTCACTCTAGCCAACTGGGCTTGGGCGTGTATGAAATGAATCGCCGAAAGATTTTTTCAGCCGACCCACAAGCGATGCCCAGATAGACCAAACCGCTGTTTCCGAGGCGCTGAACGGGTTTGGTTGTAATATTTTCAACATGTCGCAACGGTTGAAAACACCTTCTGCCCGCTTTGTTGGCTATTTTTTCGATCACAGGATGAAACAGGGGTTTGGGTTGGTGCGAAGAGAAGAGCAGAGCAGTTGCCTGCGTGTGTTGAGTTGGCCCGGCTCGAAACGACTCCCGTGCTTGTGCTCGGGGACATGAGAAGCGGACAGGATATTTGATATTTGGACAGCGAATGAATCGGCGTATCGAACAGGCGATGCGTACGCGATCGGTGTGGATTGATCGGATCGGTGACGAAGATCTGGAACGAAAAGGGGATTGGAGATTGGGGATGAGTCGGCAGTAGAGGGATTGCCTCATGGCTGGATCGGCGTCGTAGACCCACGAGCCCATGCGCCCCATCTCCACCCTCTTGACAAAGCCCGTGACGAACGATGCCGGGTGGATAGTCGTTTGGATCGAGAAACGGGAAACGCCCAACCGGGCACACAATCACAGCATCGGGAAGGATCGTCATCGTCCCCAACCGACCCGGTGCTGCTCCCGATCGGGCTTGACGCCCGATCGGGGTTTCGGGATGGTTGACGCTTTGACAAGCCGATACCGATGCCGGGCATGGGATTGCGAGAGCCCATGTCCGGTTTTTTGCGCACAGTTCGGTCCGCACAAAAACTGTCCACACAAAAAAACCGACCGACCATCAGGTCGATCGGCGAGGTTCATTGCTTGTAAGCAATCAGGATTATGGGCCGGGGTTGAAACGGGTTGGCGTACGGATGCCGAGCCCCATCAGTGCCAGGTCGGCGTTGTCGATGTCGAAGTCGCCGTCCATGTCGAAGATTTCTTGTCCGGGGACGATCTTCTGCCCCTTGGGTGTTCTCATCGAGATGGCCTGCGAGATTTCGTACCAGTCGATCCGCCCGTTGTCGTTGGCATCGCCAAGACGAGCCTCTGGGTAGATGGTCCAGGTCTGGTTGGCGGGTGCTCCGGTGAGTGAGCGGGTCTCGCCTCCGGTGTAGACAGCGGTGATGACATCAACAACCGCCTGATCGCCCATCCCAAAGTGGACGGTGTATTCGTCTTGCACCTTGTAGTTCACACCCGAGCGAATCTCGCGGGTCTGCGACTTGCCCGCAGCTTTGATATCCACACAGGTCCCCACAGCGTACTGATTCGCGTTGTTGCCAACCACATTGAACCGAACCCAGTTGTTGGTCTGCGCATCGACCGAGTTGTTGATGTAGAGGTGAACCTTGATGTCCGTGCCGCCCACGATCATGTCGAGGTCGTTGTCGCCGTCGATATCGCCCACCGCGACGCTGTAGGAATCGGACATCTCATCGACCCCCGCGGTGGGCCCTTCATCAATCAAAGGCCAGATCTGCGATCCGCGATACAACCGATTCCCGCCCATCATATTGCAGACATACAGGTCGAGTTCGGTGTCGTTGTCGAAGTCGGCAAAGACCGTGCCCCATCCAACGCGATAGCTCCCAACACCCGCTGCAATCGTCTGATCGACATACGCCCCCACGCCGTCGTGCATCAACAGCACATTGCCCTGAGGGACATTGGTGACATAGAGATCAAAGTAGCCATCGAAGTTGATGTCGCCCACCGCGATGCCCATGCAATCGACAAAGGCGAATGCGTTTGCTTCTGCGGTGACCTCGGTAAAACTACCCCCGTCATTGCGATAGAGCCTGTTCCACCGTGCGCCGGCGGAGCCTTTGTCCGTTCCGAGATAGAGATCATCATCGCCATCACGGTCATAATCAAAGAATGAGCTCACGAGTGTGGGATCATTCTCGGCGTCAATCCCCAGCTCGGCAGCACGATCGGTGAAGGTGCCGTCGCCGTTGTTGTAGAAGAACGAGTTACGAGTCGGGTCTCCATCTTGAAGCGTGCGAACGCTTGCGTAGAGATCGAGGTTGCCATCGGCATCAATATCGCCCCAGCTCGAAGCGAATGAAGCCTCGGCAATATCAATCCCTGCGGCTGCAGCGACATCGGTGAATGTAAAGTCCCCGTTGTTGCGGTACAACCGGGTCGGCGTGAGCCAGCCGTTGATGAGAATATCCAGATCGCCATCATTGTCGTAGTCCGCAGCGTTGATCCCGCTGACCTCTGTAGAGGTTGCGATGCCGGTGGTCGCGCTCCGATCGGTGAAGTTCCCTATACCATCGTTTTCATACACCCCGATGGTCTGATCGTCTGCCCCGGCGATGAGAATATCGAGGTCTCCATCCCCATCAAGGTCGGCCAACATCATCCCAGCACCGAACTGCCCGTAGTTCTGCCCGATGGTGTAGTCGATGCCTCGCGCGATCGCTTCATCGGAAAAACTCAATGGATTGGATGCGTGGGCAATGGATGCCCCGCCCGCGACAATGCTCAGCATCAATGCAAATGATGCGGATTTTGTGGTCTGTAAACTCGACATTCGCAACTCTCCTTCGATGACATCTCTGCGCGATTCCAATGGGAAAACCCACCGAAAACCACGCGACAAGATGCACGCGCCCCATTCTTCCAAGAACCCCCCATACGAGTAGGAGCCCTCATCGAACGACTCTAAACTACCCGATTTGAAGTTTTCGATAAAGCCAATTCTTCACAATTCCACTCCCCGCCCCATGAAAACACACTTTTACTGAGTTGTGATTGGCCATTATTGGACAACTTTTATGCTTCTTGTCTCTTTTTAGCCTCACCGATTGCGGATGCGGAGAACCTGAAGTCATGCCTGAGATTCAGTCGCCCGATGGACAACCGGCTGTATAAAGTGTCATCATGAGCACCCCGCCCAAAGCATTCCTCACCGTGATCAGCTGGCCGAGCCAGTTCGATGAGGACCAACGCACCAAATCGCTCGTTGAATGCACGGGGATGGACACCTACCAAGCCAAGCTCGCCTCGCGTCGCAACACCCCCGGGGTGATGAAGACCATCGACGCCGAGATGCGCAATCATGTCCTCGCAGCGATGCACGCACGCGGGATCCTGGCCATCGCCCCGACCCAAGACGAGATCAACGCCTATCCCGAGCCCATCCACGCGCTCGGGATCGAGCAGTTCCCCGATGCCGACCCGCCCCGCTTTGTCATCCGGACCGTATCGCAAACCCCCTGGACCTTCATCCCCGATCAGGTCAAGCTCGTCGTCTGGGGTCGGCTCAAATCAACCAACGCGGTGCTCAAGCCCGGGCAGAGTTCGGGGATGCGGCTCGCGGCCGTCGCGCCCGAGGTCGCACTCATCAAAGCGATGACCAGCGAAGGGGCGTACATCTCCAAAAACATCAAGGTCAAGGAGATCATGGACCTGCACATCGAAACCGATGAAGGCTCCCAGCTCGTTCGGCTCATCGGTCCACGCACCCGCATCGGGATCGTCGGCGACGACTCACGCCCATCGCTGCTTGATCAGACCAAGCCGATCGATCTGGTCGAAGCGCTGATGCCCGATGCGCTCATCGACACCGAGTTCCACGACTTCGATCCCCCGGGCGCGATCCGCAAAGCTTCCAAGAAGAATAATCCATCGGGGAGCAGCGCGACGATCGAGTGTTGGGCTTTTTACTCGCCTTGGATTGGGCTGATCAAGCAGGCGATGTATGGGTGGTGAGCCTGCCAACAATCAGCCTTCATCTGTCCGATCTGACTGGATCACCCGCACGCCCAAGTGGGTGCTGCTCGGCGGGTTCTGGGCAGCGCAGGGAATCGCGTTATATCTTGTCCAGGCGTTGATCTATGAATCTCAGAATGGGATTGATGTCACCATCGACAGCACAGGCGGATTCCGAGGCATCCTCCCCGAGGGCATCTTCGGGCAATGGCCCAGCTTCGAGAACTACACCAACCTGCTGATCGATTCCGAGTTTGCGATCATGATGGGGATGACCATCGCCGCCTTGACGATTGCCCAGATGATCTTCCTGCTCCCGGTTCGTAGGCCCGGGTTGATGGGCAATCGCGGACATGGGCTCAAGCGGAGTTTGTATATCGCCGGGTTCGTCATCGGCGGGCTCACCCTCGCGGCGGTGATGGCGATCGGTGAATACCTCGACACCGTGCACAAAATGGACTTTGGCTTTATCGACCAGTTCCCCGGCGGGGCGTACTTCGGGGTTGGGATCGTCGTGGCACTCGGCTGGTCCATCGCGACGCCGATGCTCTTCCACTTCACCAGACCCGGGCGCAAAGAAGCGGTCCTCGCTCGGCTCTCGAAAAAACTCTTCCTCGGCACCATCATCGAGGTCGCCCTGTTGATCCCGCTCGATGTGATGGTCCGCCGAAAGACGAGCTGTTATTGCTGGGCAGGATCATACTGGGCGCTCACGCTCTGCGGGTTCATCGGAGTGTTCGCGCTGGGCCCGGCGGTGTTCTTGCCGATCCTCGCCAAACGCCGAAAGACTTGGTACGCTGGGCATTGTGGGGTGTGCTCGTATGACATGTCGGGCACGCCCGACGCGCTGCGCTGCCCGGAATGCGGGACCGGATGGAAAAATGTTCGCTCCAGAACCGCGATTGAGACGCAATAGAACAAATTGATGCAACAAAGCCGACTGGTTTTGATAAAATAGACCAAATCATGGCGTCAGGCTGAAACCGGGTTCTCCCGAATCCCAATCAACAGAACACGACACGCCCACAATGCAGGAATATCAACTATGGAAGACATCCTCCAACAAATCGCCCGACAGGAAGAGGTGCTGATCCTCATCATCATCTTCACCGCCGTCACGATCATGTCGATCTTCAAGGCCTTCACCGGCTTGATCGCTCGGCTCGCCAGCGAACGCACCCGGCGAGAGATCGCAGCGTACATCGCAGAAGGCTCGATGACCCCAGAGCAGGGCGAGAAGCTTCTGGCATCGAACAAACAAAACAACGGCAGCTGTGGCTGCGGCTAAAACGAACACAACAACCAACCGATGCCCGCACGCATCAACACAGGAACCAAACGATGCAAGACATTTCCCAATCACTCGCAAATGACCCTGGACTACTGATCCCCATCATCGCCACCGGAGGCGGGCTCATCGTCGCGGTCGTGGCGATTGTCTTTACCTCGATCAAAAACATCGCAATCAGCAATGAACGCGAAAAAACCCGGCGCGAGATCGCAGCCTACATCGCGGAGGGCTCAATGACCCCCGAAGATGGCGCCAAACTCCTGAGCGCAGCACCGACCCCAAAGAACTGAGCCATTCACTCACGCCCGGCAACTCAGCACCAGCACCCGCAACGCTTCGGACACCGACCACGCCTGGGCCATGCACCCTTGGGGCAGATGCCTCCCATCGGTCGGCTCGGCGTCGTAGATCTCGAACAACTGCCCTACAGCATCTGATTCCATCTTTGAAACCAGCCCGAGCATGATCGCTTGGGCGTGTGTGCGTGAGTCGGCATCGAAGTTGTTGACACGGAGCAACGCTTCGCAATACGGCCCGAGCAACCAAGGCCAGGCGGTGCCGTTGTGGTAGGCCCGATCGCGGTCGGTCATCGAGCCGGTGTAGTGCGGGCAGTAGTTGGGATTCCCCGGATCAAGCGTCCGCAGCCCGACCGGGGTCAACAACGCATCGGTGACGGCTGACAATGATCGCTTCTGGATCGCATCGGGCAGGTTCACCATCGGCAGGCTCAGCGCCAATATCTGATTCGGACGCAGTTCGTCCGAACTGATCCATCGCGAATGGCGCACAGCGTGCTCGCGGGTGATGCAATCGACCAACCCTCCGCCCGGGCCCTGGGCCATGCGATTGATGATGGACTGGCGGGCATGGACTGCTCGTTTGCGCAGATCATCGCGGGTGCTGTCCATCATTGATCTCGCTTCGAGGGCGTTGATCCACAGCCCGTTGATCTCGATGGCTTTGCCGTGCCTGGGTGTAAAGGCTACGCCATTGCGGAGCGCATCCATCCAGGTGAGTTGGGTGTTGGCATCGCCCGCGAAGATCAATCCATCGTCTTCGTCGAGCCCGATGTGGTTGATCGTGCCTGCGATGTAGGCATCAATGATCGCATCGCACGCGTCGATCAAGGGTTGATCGAGTGCTTTGCCCGTTGCCTGCGCCCACTGCCAGCACGCATGAATAAACCACAGCGACGCATCGACCGTGTTGTAGTGCGAACTCCCGCCCGCATCATCGAACCGGTTGGGGATCAGCCCGTGCTCGATCGCGCCGGCGAAGGTGTGCAAGGTTTGGTGGGCCTCATCGAATCGCCCGGTGGTGAGCATCAGCCCGGGCAGCGCGATCATCGTGTCGCGTCCCCAATCCGAGAACCACGGATACCCCGCGAGAATCGAGACGGAAGTGCTGGCTTTGCCATCTTCATCTGGGTGCCCCGATGGAGCATTCCCATGCTCCTTCGGGTTCTCTGCTTCTGGGGGTAACTCAAGACCCGAAGGAGCCGAAGACGGCTCCGACGGGGCACCCGGAGAAGATGTGTTTCGCTTAACAATGAAATCATCCGAAGCCTGCGCGAGTTTGGCGATCGCCTCGCGGAGGGTTGGATCACTCGGGTTGCCTGCTGATTCGAGGGCATGGTCGATGGCCGATCGGATGCGGGTGTGCTTGGTGATCGAGCAGGCGTTCCAATCCGTCGTTTCCGACGAAGCCCGCGCCTCGATGCTCAGCGTTCGGGTGGCTTTGCTCGCCACCTTGGCGACGAACACGCCGGGGTTGTACAGGTCTTCGGCATCGTCTTGCCCGCGATCAGTCTCGTGACAATAACGCAGGTTCCTCCAAACGCTCGGCGAGTCCTGCCAATCGAGCCCGATCCCGCACAGCGCAAGCATCCCATCGCACCCATCGCGGGCGATCACGGTGCTCGCTTGGGTTGATTCGGTACGAAAATCGTCGATCTGCACCGTGCCGGGATGGTTGAGTTGATGAAAATCACGCATCGACACCAATGGGCGGATCTCGAGGGTGATCTCATCATCGCTCGTGATCCCCGATTCAATCGCATATTCAACCCGGCACCCGCCCCCACCGTCGGCGATCGTCAGCGTCTTGCGCACCTGCACCCGTCCGATCTGGGTCGGGATCGAATACAGCCAATGGCATGAATCCGCCGATTTAGTGAACTTGCTCAAGTAGGGGTGCTCGATCAGCGGGTCCTGATCGGCGAACTGGAACCCGCTCAGGCGGACATCGAGATCGCACCCGCAATGCCCGCCGCCGGGGATGTGGAGGTGCTCGTCGAGGGCGCTCAAAAGCATCACTCGGCAGACCGGAGGCGAGCGCGAAACGCACAAAAGCCCGTGATACCGACGCATCCCCACGCCCGCGATCGACCCCATCGCGAACCCGCCGAGCCCATCGGGGAGGACCCATTCGGCATCAAAGCCGAGGGCTTGGGGATCGACGGGCTCGCCGGCGCGGAAGCTGGCCGCGTAGATCGGGAGCGTATCGGACGAAATCTTTGGAGAATGTGTCGGCATTGCACAAAGAGGATAGACAGATCAACCCCCCGAGTAGACAGAGCACCATCAGCATGGGATACTCTCCCATGGAGACCACCCCAAAATCGGCTGCTGCTGTTGTTTCATCGAAAATCGTCATGGAAGGGATCACCTTCGATGATGTGCTTTTGATCCCGCAAGCCTCCAATGTCATGCCCGCGACGGCCAGCACCTCGACGCGCCTGACCAAAGACATCACCCTCAATATCCCAATGGTCTCGGCCCCGATGGACACCGTCACCGAATCCGAGCTCGCCATCGGGCTCGCGCAAGAGGGCGGGATCGGGATCATCCACAAAAACCTCTCGATCGAGGCCCAGGCCCGCGAGGTCGTCAAGGTCAAGCGCTCGGCCAACGGCGTCATCACCGACCCGATCACCCTCGGGCCCGACGATGCGGTCGGGCGGGCGATTGATCTGATGCACGAATACAAGGTTTCTGGGTTCCCGATCACGGAGAACGGGTCGGAAGATCTCCGCTCGAAGGGCAAACTCGTAGGCATCCTCACTCGGCGGGATCTCAAGTTCGCCCAAGACGCCAACACCCCGATCCGCGAGATCATGACCAGCGAACAGCTCGTCACCGCGCCCGCCGGGACTACCCTGGCGCAGGCAGAGGGGATTCTCAACCAGCTCAAGGTCGAAAAACTCCTGCTCGAAGACGGCGCGGGCAACCTCGCCGGGCTCATCACCATGCGGGATATCGAGCGTCAGAGCCAGTTCCCCAACGCCTGCGTCGATGATCGCGGTCGATTGCGTGTCGGGGCAGCGGTTGGGCCGAACCAGATGGATCGCGTCGAGGCGTTGATCGCTGCCGAGGTCGATGTGATCGTCGTCGATACCGCCCACGGGCACTCGGGAGCCGTGATTGATGCGGTCAAGGAGATCAAAGCCAAGCACGACATCGGCGTGATCGCGGGCAACATCGCCACGGGCGAAGCCGCCATCGCCCTGGCCCAGGCGGGGGCCGATGCGATCAAGGTCGGGATTGGTCCCGGGTCGATCTGCACCACTCGGGTGGTGACGGGCGTTGGGATGCCTCAGGTGACCGCCATCATGAACGCGGTCGAGGGATTGAAATCCATCGGCTCGGACATCACCATCATCGCCGACGGCGGGATTCGGCTCTCCGGCGATATCGCCAAAGCCATCGCGGCGGGGGCGCATTGTGTGATGATGGGGTCATTGTTCGCTGGGCTTGACGAGTCGCCGGGCGAGCTGGTGATTTCAGGCGGTCGGCGATACAAAAGCTATCGAGGGATGGGCTCGGAGGGCGCGATGAACAACGGCTCAGCGGATCGGTATCGCCAGGCAGACAAACTCGGTTCCCTGACCAAAGGCCCACAAAAGTTCGTACCCGAAGGGGTCGAGGGCTTGGTCGCCTATCGCGGCTCATTGGCCGAGTTCACCTACCAACTCGTCGGCGGGCTCCGATCGGCGATGGGCTACTGCGGGTGCCCGACGATCGAAAACTTCCGCACCGATGCGAAGTTTGTCCGGGTTTCGGGCGCGACCGTGGTCGAGAATCACCCCCACGACATCAAAATCACCAAAGAATCACCCAACTACACGATGGATCAGATCTGAATAAACAGCCCCCCCTCATGAGTGGGGTTCGTCAGATTTGAGCTCCTACCATCCCCCATGATCTACCGCGTCTGCAAATCCTTTGAAATCGAGAACGGGCACATGCTCTCGAAACACCCCGGGCGGTGCAAGCTCCCCCACGGGCATTCCCGCACGGTCGAACTCGTCATCGCATCGGATCATCTCGACAAAAACGACATGGTCTGCGATTTCAAAGCCCTCAAGCTGGCCGTCGAGGACTATCTGGATCAGTACGACCATGCCCTGATGATCAACTCGAACGATCCGTTTTTAGAGACCATCCCCGAGCAATATAAAGCCCGCCTGATCGTTCTGGAGAATGAAGACCCGACGACGGAAGTGCTCGCCCGGCGCATCTACGAGTTTGTGTCGTCCCAGATCAAAGCAGGCGGGTCGTTTGTGGATCCCAATGGAAATGCGTTCACGCTCCCGACCCATCTGGTGCTCGAACGCGTACGAGTCAGCGAGACGAGCTCGAGCTGGGCGGAATATGGGATCGGCGAATCCCACTAACTCCCCGGCTCATGGAATACGCCGGGGTTGAATTGAGTTCTCATCACATCAGAATGCAGACATCAGAATACCTCTATAAGGATGCCCGAATGAAAAGCCCTCGATTGATGCTGACCACGACGATCGCCCTCTGGGCATTGGCACTGATACCCACCTTGGCCATCGCGGCACTTCCGACCGATCCTGATTCAACCCAGAAGCGGGCGATCGACATGGCGTTCAATATCTCCGACGCCTTCGAGTACGCTTCGGAAAAAATCGAGCCTTCGGTTGTGCATATCACCGTCCGCGCATCGCTGCAATCGGGTAAAAATGGTCAGGGCGTGGGCTCGGGTGTGATCGTCGATCCACGCGGATACATCATCACCAATAACCATGTCATCGAGACCGGGCGGTACATCACCGTTCGGCTCGCTGACGGGCGCGAACTCAACGCTCGGCTTGTGGGCACCTTCCCCGAGACCGACATCGCGGTCATCAAAATCGAAGCCGACGATATTCAACCCGCTTCGTTCGCCGATTCAGAAGCCGTCCGCGTTGGGCAGTGGGTCCTGGCAGTCGGTTCGCCCTTCGGGTTCGAACAAACCGTCACCGCCGGGATCGTCAGCGCCAAAGGCAGAGGCTCGGCGAGTTTGCAACTCCCCGGACGCGGCACCAACACCCAAAAACTCCAAGAGTTCATCCAGACCGACGCCGCGATCAACCCGGGCAACTCCGGGGGCCCGCTCGTCGATCTCCACGGCGAGATCATCGGGATCAACACCGCCATCATCTCGCGCACCGGCTCGAACAACGGGCTCGGGTTCGCCATCCCCGCCGACATCGCCAAAGCGGTCATGGAGCAGATCATCGAGACCGGACGCGTCGAGCGCGGGTGGCTCGGGGTCGATATGAACCCCCTCTCCCCAATGCTCGCCCACAAACTCGATATCGATGGCGGCGTGGTCATCAAAGAAATCGTCGGCGACGGCCCAGCCAAACAGGCCGGATTGATCGCTGGCGATATCATCACCGCTGTCGGCGGACGCACCACCGAGAACATCGTTCGGCTCTCCAACGCGATCATGCTTACCAAGCCCGACGAACCCGTCGAGATCGAGTTCATCCGCGACACCAAGCCGATGAAGGCAACCGCGATCGTCTCGAACCGCGACGAAGAAATCCGGATCGCCCAGCGTGTCACCGATGAAGGGGTTCACATCGACATGATCGGCGCCAAGGTCCAGCCAAGACTTCTCAGACGCGAACAAAGCCGACGCCGAATCGAAACCCTTCCAGGATTCCTCGTCAGCGATATCGACTACAACTCACCCGCCGAGCTCCGCGGGCTTGAGATCGGCGATTTCATCTTCCAGATCGACGGACAGGTCTTCGAATCGGCAGCAGAAATCGAAGACTATCTCCGCGAGCTCCCCGATGAGCATCCCATCCGCATCCGGTTCTATCGCGGGCGACAGACAATGTATGTCGATCTGGTCCCCGCTTCCGCCGGCTAGGGTGTACCTGACTACTTCCTCTTTCTCCTCCCTGCGCCCCGCGGGGAGGTGTCGAGCGAAGCGAGACGGAGGGGTGTCTTCCTCTTCTCTGCGTATTTTTCGAACCACCCAAACTCTCAAAGACACCCCTCCGACCGCGAAGACGCGGCCACCTCCCCGCGGGGCGCAGGGAGGAGCAAGAGAGGAGCAAGAGCTCTGAGTGCTCCGATGCGGGCCCAGAGATGAGCGTTGTTTATTACTCTGCCTTCTTCCCAAGCATCACCAACTCAGGATCATCAATCTTCGGGTTCTTGCGCTCAAGATGCACATCCCCGCTCCACATCACCCGCCAGAGATGCACCACATCGTCGAGAATCATCAGCAAGCTCGGCAGCACCAGCAAGATGATAAAAGTCGCGCTCATCAATCCGAACGCAATCGTGATGGCCATCGGGATGAGGAACTGCGCCTGAAAACTCTTCTCCATCATCATCGGCAGCAACCCAAACACCGTCGTGATCGTCGTCAACATAATCGCCCGGAACCGCGCCTGACCCGTCGAGACGCCCGCGTCATACACACTCATCCCCTCGCGTCGTCGCCCGTTGAAGAACTCCATGAAGATCAACGAATCATTCACCACGATCCCGGCGAGTGCAATGAAACCGATCATCGACAAGAAGGTCATCGAGTGCCCCATCAGCAGATGCCCCCAGATCATCCCGATCAGCGCGAACGGGATCGCGAGCATCACGACCAGAGGCTGGGTGAAACTCGAAAACAACCACGCGAGCACCACATAGATCAACCCCATCGACAACACCATCCCGATGGGCAATGAACTCATCGAATCGGCGAAGTCCTTCTGGCGTCCGCGTTCGACGAGCTCAACCCCATGCAGATCGGCGAGCGCAGCGACCAGTTCAGGCTTGATCTCGCGGGCGAGTTGATCCGGATTCGCCATCCCCCGATGGACATCGGCCTGGACCGATATCCGCCGTTTGCGATCGAGCCTGCGGATTGTTGCGAACGCCTGCGACTCTTCGATCGTCGCCACCTCGCCCAGAGGCACCGCGATGCCGGCGGGCGTAAAGACGAACATGTCCTCGATCATCACCGTCGATCGACGCACCCGCTCGGGCACCGTGACGCGGACATCAATGTCCTCGCGGTTGCCCGCGAAGGTAAATGCCTCGATCCCAAACACCGCAGCCTGGATCTGTCGCCCCAGATCCGCCCGGGTGAATCCAAGCTCCGATGCCCCGTCGCGGAGCGTGAAGCGGAGCTCACGCTGGCCACGATCCGAGTCGTCGGCGATCGAATGCACTGCCTTATATTCGCTCAAAATCGCTTTGATCCGCGCGACCGCGAGGTCGAGCTGGTCGATCGAATCACCCACCACTGTAAAGTTGAACGCCGGGCCGCTGGGCCCGCCCGAGACGCCTTCGAGTCGGATATTCTTGGCCTGCGGGATCGGCCCGACGGTTTCGAGGATCTCGTCGATAAGCATCGCGCTCGATCGTTCGCGATTCTCGGCGCTGGTGAGTTCGAGGATGAGTTGTCCCAGGTGTGATGAGGTCGCGTCGCCGCCGTTGCCTTCGAGATCGCCAACCGCGCCGGCGATGGCAAACACGGACTGCACCTCGGGGATGTCCATGCACACGCGCTCGAAGCGTTCGACGATTGCTTGCGTCTGGGCGACGGGCGTGCCGATGGGCATGGTGATGGTCACATTGACCGTCTCGGCGTCATCGGTCTCGAAGAGGATGAACTGCAATCTCCCCGAGACCACCATCCCAACCGACACGATCAGCACCGCCATCACCGTCGCGAGTGACACATACCGAAAACGAACGGTTAACCGGAGCACCTTGGCGTAGGCGGGGATGAGCCTGCCCGAGATCATGTGATCGCGCCAGGCGTCGTATCGCGTCTCGAACTTGGCGAGCCGATGTTTTTTCTTGCCGTTGGCTTTGATCTTGTCGACCGAGCGCAACGAGTGCCCCATGTGCATCGGCAGAATAAACAACGATTCGATCAACGACACCCCGAGCGCACACCCCACGACGATGGGCATGACACTCATGAAGTCCCCGATCTGCCCGTTCATCATCGCCAAAGGCAAGAACGCAAAGATCGTCGTGAGCACCGTCGAAACGACAGGCCAGGCGACCTGATCGGCGCCGTTGACCGCAGCGATCAGCGCGGGCTCACCATCTTCATGGCGTGTCGTGATATTCTCCGCCACCACAATCGCATCATCGACAAGAATCCCGATCACGATAATCAATCCGAACATCGTGAGGAAGTTGAGCGAGACATCCAGAAACGACATCATCGCCAGCGTGCCGAGCAGCGAGACCACCAGCCCCATCGCGACCCAGAACGAAATCCGCCAGTTGAGCAACAGCACAAGGGTGACGAAGACCAAAATCCCGCCGTTGCGCGCGTTGCGGAGCAGCAGATCCAATCGACCCTCGACAAACCGCGCCAGATCCGTCGTCGTCTCCAGATTCCCAGGAGGAGTGGAAATCAACGACCGCTCATACCCGAGTTTCCACGCTCTGTACCGATCAAGCACCTTCGCCGGCTCAGTTCCGGGCTTGGACACCTTGAGCCGCAGGTGTTCATTCATGCTCAGGTCAATCTTCTTGCCGTTGCGCCCTTGTACATAGGCCTTGACCAACTCTGAGATTTTGATCACATCCTGATCGCCCACCCGAAAAACCGTCAGCGTCACCGTGGGCATCGCCTGATAGCGCGTCACCAAATCCGTATCAACAAACCCATCGAACACCTGTGCGACATCGCCCACGCGGATCACCCCGCCATCGCCTGTGGCTTTGATCACAATCTCACGCACCGTATCGGCCCGTTCTTCGACCCCCACCGAACGCACAGAGATCGTGCTCGTCGAGGTGCGGACCGAGCCGCCGGGGAGTTCGACCATCGCCGAGCGGATTTTGTCAGCGATCGTCACCAGCGACACCCCGTACTCGATCGCCCGCTCGGGCGAGACCTCGACGCGGAGTTCGTCGGGGCGCACGCCGCTCTTGGTCACCTCGGTGATCTCGGGGAGCGAGAGCAGGTCGTCCCTCGTCGTGGTGATGAACTCCTTCATCGTCCGTTCGTCGGCATTGCCAAAGAGCGCGACCACAATCGCGGGCATATTGGGTTCGAGGATATCAACCACGATATTGTCCACCGCGTCGGGCAGGTCCTGGATCGCATCGACCTCGCGCTTGACATCGGCGAGCGCCTGCTGAATCGGCATCCCCTCCTCAAACTCGACGACCACGCTCGCCATGCCCTCGCTTACGGTGGAGTTGATCTCTTTGACATCGGTGATGTCGGCGACCTTGTCCTCGATCTTGGTCGCTAGCGCATCTTCGACCTCTTCGGGCGCAGCACCGGGATAGGGCGCAACGATCGTCACGATCCGAGGCTCGACATACGGGAAAAACTCACGCCTCAATGAAGTTCCGAAGATCAACCCCGCGCCGATGATCGCGAACATCACCAGATTCGCCACGACGGGCTTGCGCACTCCAAAGCGAGCCAGACTCATGGCGAGCCCTCGACTGATTCAGGAACAGGTTCAGATTCTGGTTCAGAATCAGGCTCGGCATCGGGGTCATACTCTGATTCAATCTGCACACGCATCCCCGCGATCACCTGATCGAGCAGCGACACCACCACCACCGACCCTTCCACCGGCTCATACCCGATCTCAAGGGCAACCCATTGCGTTTCGATCGGGTCGATCTCAGGCATCGATGATTCAAAGCTATACGCCACACGCACGGGCATGATCTCGATCACCCGCGCCCCGTCCGCCCGCTTGCTCGCGACAAAGACCCGATCCGATTGCACCGCTCGGCGGGGCAGGATCACCCGCTCGTAGGGATCGTCCGTCACCACCTGCCCATGGACAAATTGCCCGGGCAGCAACCGATCGTCCGATTCGGGGTCTTGCTCGACCTCGACAAACACGGTCATGGTTCGGCTTGCGCTGTCGGCTTCGGGCGCGATCCGGGTGATCTGCCCGATCTGATCGGGGTCGCCTCCGGGCTCACGCACCCAGAGCCGAACCTCATCGCCGAGCTCGATCCATGACGACGCAGACGCCGCCACCTTGAGCGGGATTTCAAGCTTTGACAGGTCCACCACCCGCGCGACGCTCGTGCCCAGAGCCACCCAATCGCCCATCCGATACTTGACCGATTGTAGCTCGCCCGACAAAGGCGAGCGGATCGCTGAGCGCGTCACATTCTCCTGAGCAATGCGCTCGCTGGCGCGCTGTGACGAGAGCTGCGCTTCGAGCTGGACCCGGCGCGAAGGGATCAGGTCGAGCTGTTGTTGGAGCACCGATTGTGCGCGTTGGGAGCGCAAAAGCGACGCGAGCTTCACATCCCGCTCGCCCACCGAGCCCGCGCCTGCACTGATCGCCTCGTCGATGCGATCAAGATCGCGCCGGGCGGCTTCGATTTCCTGCGTCGCGTACCGAACCTGATTGCCGAGTTGCTCGGCTTCGATCACCAACCCACCGATCTGTGCTTCGAGTGATTTCACCGCCTGGCGGGCCCCGTCGAGGGCATTGACAAAGTCAGCATCGTCAAGCCGAACGATCAGATCGCCAACCTGAACCCGCGCCCCCGCTTCGATCTTCTCGGGCCGCTCGATTACCCGCCCAGCAACCTCGGCGACGATATCTGCGCTGCCCATCGTCCGGGCTGTGCCATACCCCGACCAGATTCGGCTCGACGGGCGATGCACCGAATCGATCGTCCGCACCACAACCCCCTGCGTGCTCGGCGGGTTCTTCTCGTTCTGGGCCCGCGTGGCGATCAACGCCTTGACGATCCCCGTTGAACCCGCGAGCAACAGCACCACAAGCACCACCCGAGGCAGATAGACCATCGCAAACTTCTTGAAACGATCCGAACTCGATTGATTTCGCTTTGGAGATGACAAAGACGGCTCCCATTGAAAAGTAGCCTCGATCTGCTCACTGCATCGCGCATCGAGGTCCTCATATCTTAGGCCTACCGCCAAGAACACTGGATGGATGCGACCCGAACCACCGATAACTCAACCGTGATCAAGTACATCGGTTCAAAGCGTCTCCTCGTCGATCAGATCGTCTCGCTGTGCGGTGCCGTTGCACCCAATGGAGGCTCGGTCATCGACCTCTTCAGCGGCACATCGCGCGTCGGACATGCTCTCAAATCCGCCGGGTTCGGCGTCCTCGCCAATGACCACAACAGCTACGCCCATACCCTGGCGATGTGCTATATCCAAGCTGATGCCCCCAAACTCATCGACCAAGCCTCGGGCATCATCGACGAACTCAACGCCATTGCCTCGAGCATCCCCTCTGGAACCCCATCAGGATCTGGGAACGACGGGTTCATCACCAAAACCTACTGCCTCGATTCCCGGTTCTTCCATCCAGACAACGGCCGACGCATCGACGCGATGCGCACACACATCGAAACACTCGACCTCTTCCCCGAACTCAAAGCCATCGTCCTCACGAGCCTGATCGAAGCCGCCGACCGGGTGGATTCGACCACAGGCGTGCAGATGGCGTATCTCAAAGCATGGGCCCCCCGCGCCCACAAGCACATCGAGCTCCGGGTGCCCAATATCCTCGCCCACCCAACCAACCACCCCTGCTCGGCCCATCGGCTCGACGCGACCGACGCGGCGAACACCCTCTCTGCCAACATCGCCTATCTTGACCCGCCTTACAACCAGCATTCGTACTTGGGCAACTACCACATCTGGGAAACACTCGTCCGGTGGGACCACCCCGAGGTCTACGGCATCGCCTGCAAGCGCATCGACTGCCGAGAGCGTAAAAGCCCGTACAACTCCAAGGTCAAAATCGCCCAAGCATTCGACCAACTCATCGACTCGATCGACACGGACACCCTGATCGTCTCATTCAATGACGAAGGCTACCTCGCCCGCGAGCATATCGAATCCATCCTGAGCAAACGCGGCCCGCTGGTCGTGCTCGATCGGGATCACCCACGCTATGTGGGGTGCAAGATCGGCATCCACAACCAAGCGGGCAAAAAAGTGGGCAAGGTCGGCAAGCTCCGCAACACAGAATATTTCTTCATCGCGGGCAAGAACGCCGAGCTCATCGGCGCCATGGACCCAACCCTGATCGCTGCATAATCCTCTGCTACTGCCCCGCACCGATTTCTATCCACCGAATCACCCGCACATTGCTGCCCGTTTCATTCAGGGTATACAGCTGCGCGACGGTCTGCGATGCAAAGACCGAACTGATCGTCGAGGGCGTGACTGTATGATAATGAGGTGTGGTCGATCCCGGGACATACACACGCAAAGTATAAGTCCCCGATGCTGCGATCCCCCCAAAGTGAACCCAGAGCGGATTCTGTCCCGCGTATCCCCGAGCGGTGCCGATCTCTCGGCGGGCATAAAACACCGTATTGGTCGAGTCCCAGAGTTCTAATCGAACCCCGACCCCCGCCGCGTTGACGCCGTTGGTGCCCACAAAGCGAACCCGGAGATACGAATCCGATCCGATATCATTGCGCAAAATGGCGGCGGCACCGCTCTCGCGAACCACAACGAGTTCGAGGTTCCCATCGTTGTTCACATCAACAAAGCAGACATCAACCGTATCGCCGGTGACCTCGGGGAAGTCGTACGAACGGGTGAACACGCCGTTGAGATTCTCATAAACAATCACCCCTTTCCCTCCCACTCGTGCGATAGCGAGATCAAGATCGCCATCGTTATCATAATCGCCCCAGGCGCATCCTCGTTGGTGGTCATCATTGGTGATCCCCATCACCGCCGCCACCTCGGTAAACCCATCATTATCGTTTCGCCAGAGCGTGCCGGGCTGGCTTGAATCATATCGACTCACCCACAGATCCATATCGCCGTCGTTGTCATAGTCGCCCCAGGCGGATCCCATCTTGTCAGTATTGCCCGTCACCACCGAAATCCCGCTTGAGTTGAGTGTGAAGGTTCCATCGCCGTTGGAGAGGAAGAGCTCGCCGCTGTTGTAGTGATAAAAGATATCAAGATACCCATCATTGTTCACATCGGCGGTCGAAACATAATCCCCGTTTCCATACGCCCCAGCGACATGAAGCCCGTCGGCAGCGTCTGTGGTTTCAGCGAACACCGTCAAAAGAGACCCCGGCTCGCTCGGCCCGGTGTTGTATCCGATCCAGTTGCCATTTTCCGAGAGCATCACCACATCGAGCAGCCCGTCGGCATCGACATCAATCGCTGCGACATTCTCGTTGTTATACGGCGAGGGCATCCCGACCGCCCCCTGATTCGTCAAGCCGCCGAGCCCGTTGTTCTCCCAATACGCCAGATCACGATGCCAGTAGTCGAGATCTCCATCATTGTCATAATCGCCAATCGCCCCTTGTCGAGCAGCATTACCCATGCTCGCGCTGACAAAGAACCCGCCAGCCGCATCATTCCAGAGCAGGTGGGCCGATGACCCGGTCAGGATCGCATCGAGATCGCCATCGCCATCGAGATCGCCCCAGTGAATCCCGTTCATCCCCGTCCCAAGATCCACATCGAACCCAGAAGCGACGGAGATATCGGTAAAGAGATACCCCTGAACGGCGATGCCCGCAAGGCTTGCAATCGTGGGCGCATCGAGCCGACCCGAGAAGAGTGATACCTCGTCGATCGTTCCCGTAAACGGATAACTCGTTGGTGTCGCAACCAGATTGCCGCTGACATAGGTCCCCGCCCCAATAACCAGAGGCTCATAGTTCCCGATCCCGCCCGAAGTCGTCCCCAACCCGCCCGTGTACGGATCGGTATCGAGCAGCACCCCATCAATATACAACTCCATCCCGCCCGTGCCCCACACAAACGCGAGGTGATGCCAGATCGCTTCGGTGACCACCGCACCGGTCTGAAGATAGGCATCACTCGATGCGCTCTGCAATCGAACATTGACCGTCGCCAATGAATCGACCCAGATCGAGAGGTGCCCGCCGGTGTCATAGCCCGAGGAATCCTTGCTCAAGATATCCATCCGCGTGGGCATCGCTCCGGCGCGAAACCACAGCGCGATCGAGCCTTCATCGATCAAGAATGCATCATCGTGCGGAATCTCGATATAGTCATCAACCCCATCAAACTCCCCCGCAAATGTCCCCGCCGAGACGCCCTTGACCCCGAAGAGCACATCGCCGCGCATAATCCCGTTATACCCCGATGCCGAATCCACCGCGATCGACGAGCCGTAGGCGTCTTCGAGTTCCCAGAACCCAACCACCGTCACCGCAGCATGGGCGAGCGAGATGGGCACAACCAGGCACAGAGCAACTACACAAAACCGCAGCGGGGTGAAGATTCGATCAATCATACCTCTCGCATCGAACAATCCGCTGATTCAGGTCAATCCGGATGACCAAAGCGCTCGGGACAGCCCGATGCCCAACTGATCGTACGATCTGGGATATCCGATCCCGAGCGACGGGTCCGATAGTGTGATATCCAACCGTTCAAGCGTTCTGGTCGCTACGCAATGATTCCGCGATCCCGATCTCCTGCAATCGCATGCTCGCCTGATCGAGCGCTTCTTTCGCTGTGTGAAACGCGTTGGGTTCGACCGAGCGCCAGTCGAACTGGGCCTTGTCAATAAACCCCTTGAGCATCGCAAGCTTTGTGCGCAGTTCATCGCGGTAGCCGTCATCGAGCAGCGTCGAGAACCTGGTCAGGCGCTCGGATATCCACTTATAATCGAGCTTCGAGTTGGTGATGAGATCGACCACCTGATGCTGGGTCATGTCCTCGCGCGCATGCTCGAAACTCTCCACCTCGATCCGATCGACCTCATCACGGGTCAATCCGTGATTGGGCACGATCTGGATCGCTGCCCGTTTGCCCGATCGTTCTTCGATGGCCGACACATTCAACACGCCGTTGGCATCGACGAGAAACTCGACGACCAGCTTGGGCACCCCGGCGGGCATCGGCGGGATGCCCCGCAGCTCGAACACGCCGAGCGATCGGCAATCCGCGACCATCTCGCGCTCGCCTTGGACGACCTGAATCTTGACATTGACCTGCCCATCGACGCTGGTACTGAATCGTTCAACCGCCCGCGCCGGGACTGTGGTGTTGCGCATAATCAACTTGGCCACCGCGCCGCCTGCGGTTTCGATGCCCATTGATAATGGGATCACATCGAGCAACAACGCGTCCGATTGTTTGCCCGCCTGCCCCGCTGCGATGATCTGGGCCTGCAACGCTGCCCCCATCGCCACGACCCGATCAGGGTCGATCGCGGTGTATGGCTCAACCCCAAAGAGTGCCCCGACCTTGGTGCGCACAAACGGGATCCGCGTCGAGCCTCCGACCATCACGACCGAATCAACCCTCAGCTCGCCCGCCACTGCCCCGATCGCCTTGGCTGCATCGCGCATCGCACGCTCGCACGCCTCAATCGACCGATCCACCCACCCCTCGATCAACACCTCGAACTCCACTCGGCTGATGCTCCGCTCGTATCTGCGTCCTGCGCCGAGATCAATCGCCACCGACGCAGCGTTGTCGGATGAAAGCCTGTGCTTGACCGCCCGGGCGAACCCGATCAACGCCTTGCGCGTCGAGCCATCGAACGAATCCATCGCCCGGTCCGTCTCGATCCCGAGTTGCTCGCCGATCTCGGCTATGAACAGGTCGAGAAGCAGGTGATCGACATCATCGCCGCCCAGATGCGTATCGCCCGCGGTCGCGAGCACCTGGAAGAACTCGGTCGCGTTGTGCTCGTCGCCGGGGATCAGTTTCAGGATCGAGATATCGAAAGTCCCGCCGCCGAGGTCGTAGACCGCGATGGTCTGTGCATCTTTGGCATCGCGTGATCGGATCCCATACGCCAGCGCAGCTGCGGTGGGTTCGTTGACAATCCGCACGACTTCCAACCCAGCCAATCGCCCGCTGTCGCGCGTCGCCTGTCGTTGGGCATCATCGAAATACGCCGGCACCGTGACGACGGCTTTGCTCACCACCACGCCCAGAGATGCCTCCGCTCGTTCTTTGAGTGATCGCAAAATAAACGCCGACACCTCCTGAGGCGAGAGCACCCGCTCACCCGAATCAGTCATCACTCGCACCCGAGCCGTATCGTGCTCGCCCGCGATGACTTCGTATCCTAGGTATTTCAGGTCCGCCGAAGCATCGCTCAGCGACCGTCCCATCAGCCTCTTGATCGAGTTGATCGTGCGCTCGGGAAACTCCACAATCCCGTCGGCTGCCTCTCGCCCAACCACCACCGAACCGTCTGAGTCAATCCGCACCACCGAAGGCATCAACTGCTCCGATTCATCCCCCAGCACCCGCGCCCCGTGCGCATCAGCGAACGCCACGAGCGAGTTGGTCGTGCCCAGGTCGATGCCGATGATGGGGTCGGAAGCAGTCATTGAAGGGGATCATAGGGGCAATGAGACCGATTCTCAGCCAACAGGAAAAGAAGGGAGGGAGGACGAGGAACGGCAACCTTGCTTATTGCGCCTGCTCGGCGTGTTCGGCTTGTTCATCGTCGCCTTCGAGTTGCATTTTGAGGAGTTCGGCGTAGCGCCCGTCGCGTTCGAGGAGTTCGTCGTGGGTGCCGACTTCGCGGATGGTGCCTTCTTCGATCACCACGATGCGATCAGCAAACCGGATGGTGCTTAGGCGGTGGGCGATGACAAAGCTGGTGCGATCATTCATCAATGACGCGAGCGAGCGTTGGATCAAGCGTTCGGACTCGGTATCGAGCGAACTCGTCGCTTCGTCAAGGATGAGAATCTTTGGATCAGCAAGAATGGCGCGGGCAATGGCGAGGCGTTGTTTTTGCCCGCCGCTGAGGCGCACGCCGCGTTCGCCGACGATTGTGTTGTAGCCGTGTTCGAGTTCGATGATGAACCGATGAGCATTGGCAGCGCGGGCAGCAGCGATGATGTCCTCGGTGCTCGCGTTGCGTTTGGCGTACCCGATATTGTCGGCCACGGTGCCATCGAAGAGGAAAACATCCTGTTCGACGATGCCGAGCAATGATCGGTATTGTTCGATCGGGATATCAGCGAGGTTGATGCCATCGAGGGTGATCGAGCCTTGGGTTGGGTCGTCGAACCGGGCGATGAGATTGCACAGCGTGGTCTTTCCCGCGCCCGATGCGCCGACGAAGGCGATGGTCTCGCCGGGCTCGACAGCGAGGGAGACATCGTGGAGGACGAGTTCTGGGTGATTCTGCTCGGTTTGCGTCTGAGGCTTCTTCTTCGATCCTGCCCGTCTGGGATAGGCGTAGGACAAATCTGCGATCACCAATCGCCCATCGACGGCTGCGGGATTGATCGGGTGGGTTGGCGCAGTTTCGGCGAACTCTTGTTTCTCGGCCAACAGATCAAGCACACGATCGAGCGCAGCCAAGTTGTTCTGAACATTGGTGGCGCTGGCGACGAGCGCTTCGAGCGGGCCCAGCAGTGCTAAAAGGTACGCCGAGAAGGCCATCAGGTCGCCGATAGTCAGTGTGCCGTCGATCACTGCGCCGCCGCCATAGATCAGGATCGCCGTTGAAGCCAGCGGGATCAACAACTGCCAGACCATCTCGATGCCCCGTGCCCACCACCAGGTGTAAAGCTCTTGACGGGCGAGCAGGTGCCCCTCAGTAGTGAACCGGGCCGCTTCGGAATGCCTCCGATTAAACGCCCGCACCACGCGCATGCCCGAGAAGGCTTCGGCGCTCATCGCGTCGATGCCCTGGCGACGCGAGCGGATATCGCGATACATCGGGCGGATCTTGACGATCCATGTGCGATGCGAGAACCAGATCATCGGCAAGAGCAACAACGCGCCGACGACCAATCGCCAGTCGATGAAGATGAGGATGATGAGCGTGCCGGTGAGCTGGGTGATGGCGCGCCAGGGGTTGTAGATGAGCGAGAAGATCAGATCGCCGACGCCGCCGGCGTCTTCGCGGAGGATCGAGGCGACGCCTCCGGATTTGAGCTGGTGGATGCGGTGGAGCGGGAGTTTGGATGCGTGCGAGAACACCCGTCGGCGGAGCGACACCTGCACCCGCTTGGTGATCCGGGTGCACTGCCAACGCCCCCACACGCTGATGCCCACCGAGAGCACGGAGACGACGAGCATCGCCAGGCCGAGCATCCAGATGAGTTTCATGCGATCGGATTTGTCGGCTGCGAACTCGCCAAGGAACGCGGGGAGCCCGGTTGGACCCGGCGAATCGGTGATGATGTAGTCGATCGCGATCTTGGTCGAGAGCGGCATCAAAAGCCCGAGCGCGACCGAGATGCTCAGCGTGACGAGGGCCATGACGACTGTGCCTCGGAACCCGCCGAGCAGGGTGAGGAATGCGCCGAAGAGCCCGGTAAAGGATCGCTTTGCCCGCTGGGCGCGTTTCGCCTCGGCGGAGGCATCAACGCGCTCGTGAACGATCTGACGATCATTCTTGGCTTTGCGGAGCTTGAGGTAGGTCTGGAATCGTGTTTTGCTCGATGACTTTGGGGTACGCACAGGGGGATGCTACCCGGGAAGGGGGTGCAATTCTGGGCTGAGGATTAGAATCATTCTATTTAGCGTGGGTGTGGGAGAAGATTTTACCACAGAGCACACAGAGCACACAGAGAAGAAAGAGAGAGGGGAATATGGAAAAAGAAAGAGAATGCTTGAGAAAGGGTTTCATCGCAAGTTCCAGCACCCGAATCCCTCTTTCTTCCTCTCTGTGTGCTCTGTGTGCTCTGTGGTAAAATCCCCTCTTCACCCTCCCGAGCAACAATGCTTGCTCTACGGTATCCTTCCTAGAACGATTCATCGAAAGGACACGCATGCCCGCCAAAGCCAAGCTCGCACTTCATTGGAAAATCCTCATCGGGTTGGTACTGGGCATCGGCGTTGGGCTGACGATCAATATGATGTGGACGGCCGACACCTGGGCCGGGATGGGGATTGATGATCCGAGCGCATGGATCGAAGGCGAGACGGCTGAAGGCGTCAATGCCGACCCCACCTTCGTCGCCCACGGGGCCCTCTTCATCCACAACCTCAACTCCTTCGTTGGCGATCTCTTCATGCGTGGGCTCCGATTCATCGCGGTGCCGATTGTGATCTTCTCGCTCATCGTCGGGGCATCGAGTCTCAATGATCTCTCGAAACTCTCCCGAATCGGAGGCAAGACGATCGGGATCTATCTCGTGACGACCGCGCTGGCGATCAGCATCGGGTTGCTCTTTGCCAATGTCGTCAAGCCCGGTTCGTATGTCTCAGAATCAACCCGCGATCAGCTCGCGCTGCAGTACAGCACCCAGGCCGACGCGAAGATCGAAAAAGCACAGGCTCCTGATGTCTGGGACACCGTGCTCAATATCGTCCCGAAAAACCCGTTCAATGCGATTGCTGAGGGGAACATGCTTCAAGTCGTGTTCGCGTCGTTGCTTGTCGGCATCGCCCTCACGCTCATCAAACGCGAAAAGGCGACGGTGGTGATCGCGTTCTTCGATGCGATGACCGATGTCATTATCAAGGTCGTCGAGATTGTGCTGATGATCGCGCCCTATGCGGTGTTCGCGCTGATCGTCGAACAGATCGCCCAACTCGGGCTCGATATCCTTGGCTCGCTCGCGGTCTACTCGCTCGTCGTCGTTGGAGGCTTGCTCACGATGATGTTCGTGGTCTATCCGATCGGATTCAAGCTCCTCGCGGGGCTCTCATACACCCGATTCTTCAAAGCCATCTCGCCGGCGCAGTTATTAGCATTCAGTTCGGCGAGTTCGTCGGCCACCCTGCCCGTCACGATGGAATGCTGCGAGCAGAGGCTCGGGATCAAAGAAGAAGTCAGCGCATTCGTCCTCCCCGTAGGCGCGACGATCAATATGGACGGGACTGCCCTCTACCAAGGGGTCGCTGCGGTGTTTATTGCCCAGTTGTATGACATCCCGCTCTCGGTCATGGACCAGCTCACGATCGTGCTCACCGCGACGCTGGCTTCGATCGGCACCGCAGGCGTGCCGGGCGTGGGGATGATTATGCTCGTGATCGTGCTCCAGTCCGTCGGCATCCCGCTGCAGGGCATCGCGGTGATTCTGGGTGTGGATCGCATCCTCGATATGTGCCGAACGAGTTGTAATGTGACGGGTGATGCGATGGTCTGCGCGGTGGTGGCGGCGTCCGAAGGGGCGATTGAATCCCAAGCCCAGGTCGAGGCGAGGCTGAGCAAGCCGATGGATGAGGACCCGGTTGAGGAAGGGCCATTGGGCGGGTGATTCTTCTCCCTGGTAGAACGGGCTTCCAGCCCGTTTTCCAAACATGAAGCATCGAAGAAACGGGCTGGAAGCCCGTTCTACCGAAAGACTTTCACCTACACTTGCCCAATGAGTACGCAAACCACCACCATCGACCCGGCTGCCATCCTTGATTCACGGTTCAAAGACGCGATCCATGCCGCCGTCCCTGACCTACCGATTGAGCAGATCAAAACGCTCATCACCGCTTCGCGCCAGCCTAAGTTCGGCGATTTTCAGTCCAACTGCGCCATGCCCATCGCCAAGCGGTTCGGGATGCAGCCTCGCGAACTCGCAGCCAAGATCATCGAGCATCTTGATGTCGCGGGCGTTGCCGAACCCGTCACCGAAGCGAACATCGCTGGGCCCGGGTTTATCAATGTGACGCTGCTGCCCGAGGCGATCAGCGATTCACTGGGCGCGATGGACAACGACCAACTCGGGATCAATCCGCCCGAGTCCCCCCCCACCGTCGTCGTCGATGTCTGCGGCGTCAACCTCGCCAAACAAATGCATGTCGGGCATCTCCGCTCAACCGTCATCGGCGACGCAGTCGCTCGGCTCTATGAGCGGATGGGCTACAAGGTCATCCGCCAATCGCATGTCGGCGACTGGGGCTTGCCCATCGCGATGGTGGTCGAACAGCTCATCACGATCGAAGACGAGGGGAGCGATCTCTCGACTTTGTCACTCGCCGATCTCAACGCGATGTATAAGGTTGTCCAAGCCAAGTGCAAAGCCGAGACGAAGGCGCTCGAACTCATCGCCAAAGTCGGCGGGCATGCCAAAGCCGAGATCGAACTCGAAGAACGCATCGCCGATGCCAACGCATCGCTCGAAAAAGCCAAGGCCCGCCTAGTCAATCTCCAATCCGGCGATGAACGATCGGTCAAGGTCTGGCAGCTGATCTACGACATCACCATGTCCGCCTGCCTCTCGACTTGCAAGCGATTGCACGCCAACATCACCGACGAACACTCGGCAGGCGAATCGACCTACCGCGATGAGTTGGGGCCTTTGGTTCAGGATTTGATCGACCGCAAAATCGCGGAAGAAGATGATGGGGCATTGGTCATCCGATGCGAGGGCATCAAAGAACCCACCATCATCCGCAAACGCGACGGCGGGTTCCTCTACGCCACCACCGACCTAGCCGCGATCAAACGACGCGTCGGTAAGCTCGAAGGCGACATCGTTGTTTATGTCGTCGATTCGCGCCAGAGCCTGCATTTCAAGCAGGTCTTTGCTGCGGCCCACAAAGCTGGGTATGACCAAACACCTGCGGGCAAAGATGCCAAGCTCACCCATGCGATGTTCGGGACGGTGCTTGGCGAGGATAACAAGCCTCTGAAATCGCGCTCGGGTGAGAACCTGAACCTGACCGATCTGCTCGACGAAGCGGTCTCGCGGGCATCGGCGACCGTCGCCGAGAAGAACCCGGACATGCCCGAATCCGATCGCGCCCCGATCGCCGAAGCGGTCGCGATGGCGGCGGTGAAGTATGCCGATCTTTCGACCGAGCGGATCAAGGATTATGTGATGAACTTTGATCGGATGCTCGCCTTCGAAGGCGACACCGGCCCGTACCTGCTCTACGCATTGGTGCGTGTGCAATCCATCTTCCGCAAGGCAGCCGAGCAGGGCATCGACACGGGCAACTCTGCGCATGCACTATTCAAGCTCGTCGAGCCGAGCGAAAAGGCACTGGCCCTCATGATCCTGCGGTACCCAGCGCTGATCGAGAGCGCGGGCCAAGCGTGCGAGCCCAACCGGTTATGCTCGTTCGCCTATGACCTTGCCTCGGCGTATGGGCCGTTCTATGACAAGTGCCAGGTGCTCAAGTGCGAGGATGAAGCATTGCGCAACTCGCGATTGCGTCTGTGTGATCTCGTCGGGCGCGTGCTCGGCGATGCGCTCGAGACACTGGGCATCCCGACCGTTGAGCGGATGTGATCGGCATAAAAAACGACACCGGTATGAACCGGTGTCGTTCGCAGAGTCATCCGGAGTGAATATTCTGCCATAGAGATCGTCGTGATTCTTAGTTTAGAAAAGAATCTGCATCTGTGCGGTGATGGCGATCTGTCCGTCTTCGGAATCGGCGAGCAGGTTGTGCCCGTCGGATGTTTTGACGATCGAATCGGTGGTCGAATCAAGGTAGTACGCCAGATCAAGGGTGAACTTGGCCGCGTGTGATTCGGGGATCATGTAGTGGTTCCATCCGACGGTGACAGAATTAAAGTCGTTCCCGGTCGCGCCGTTGGCATCGTCAGGCAGGACCGCGTCCCACCGTGCGAAGAGTTCGTTGTTGTCGGAGACAAACACGCCGCCCTGTGCGATGAGCCCGTAGTCGTTGAAGTTGGTGGTGCCGTTATCCAAGTTGCGCCATACGCCAGCCGCGTAGAAGTTCCACCCGTCAGCGACATATGAGAAGTCGATGGTGCCGGTGGTCATCTCGGTGGTGAGGGCGGTCGATGGATTGGTATCGCCCGCGGATTGAAATGCAAGTGCAGCGCCGAGCATCCCACCGGCGTTTGAGCCTCGCCATGAGGTGAACTGTTTGAACTGGCTCCATTGTGCATCGCCGAAGAGAAACTCGACGCGCCCGTTGAGGGCGTAGTCGGCTTCTGCTGATGAGTTGAACGCGGTGTTGCGAGATTTGAACCCATCGGTGAACCCGACGAGCCCGCGCCAGCGTTCGCCACCGAAGTGGAGCTCCACGCCCTGGGAGAAGTCCTGGTTGAATGTTTCATTGACCGCGGAGCGATCGGTTGCGAGCTGGCGCGTTGACGATATGTTTTCCTCGCGGAGCAAACCCTGCTTGAACTGCCCGACCTTGAGGGTCAGGTCTTCGTTGATCGACCATTTCATGTATGCGTTTTCGAGGCTCGCCACGCCGCCGTCGCGATCGAAGGCGAACTTGATCTCGCCATTGATGTTGTCAGTCACCTTGCCCTTGATCCCGATCTTGGCCCGGCGGATGGCGAACCCGGTGGTGATGTCATCATCGGGCGAAGCGAGGGTTGTGCCGGCATCATCACGGGCGTTGAACTGGTACCGTGCCTGGACCTGCATACTGATTTTGAGATCAGCGAGATTCGATTCGTTGAGCAGCGCGTTGTATTCGAGCGAGGTCGTCGCCAGTTCATACGAGCGGGCGAGCGAGAGATTGGTGTCCGAGCCGGCGATGGCCGAGCCCGATGCTGCAAGTATCGCTCCAAGCGAGACCAGTGCGGTGATTTTCGTATTCATCTGTATTTCCTTGCGAAATGCGTGGCCTTGAACCCGAACTCGACATCGTTCGGGATGTTGAGTACACACTAGCAGCCGATCAACTGCCGATGAGCCATCGAGAGATCATTTTTATCGATCCTTCAACAAACCTTTATCGAACCCTTACAATCCATTGGATAAAAAAACCGACCAGCACCCTGCTGATCGGTCATGTGTATCAATCTGCCCCTGGGTGACTCAGAAGAGCCACTGCATGGTGCCCGAGATCATCAGCTGCCCATTCTCCCCGGCAGCGTCCTTGAGGAACCCGGAGTTGCCGATGAATGAGCCAACCCCCGAGCCGACGGATCCGGTGTTGCTGTTCGAGGCAATGATATCGTTTGTCTCATCGAGCGCAACACCAACTTCAAGGGTGAACTTTGCGGCGTGTGATTCGGGAACAAAGTAGTAGTTGGCACCCAAGGCGATAAAGTTCTGAACATCATCCCCACCCGCCGCAACCTGTGGCCCGCCGGCGACACCATCATCGAGTATCAGCGTGTCCCATCGAACAAATGCTTCCCACTGATCGCTCATGAAGACCGATGCGCCGATCTCAAAGCCATAGTTGTCATAGTCGCGATTGCCGCCGTTGTCGAAACTTCTGCTTGCCCCATAGAAGGCGGCCCGTACAGCCCATCCATCGCCTTCAAAGGCACCATCGACGGTATACCAGATGGTGTCAGAATCATCGGTAGACGATGGGTTGGTGTCGCCAAAGGCTGTATACATGAACCCAGCACCCACTCTCCAGCCGTTCTCTGACCCTCTCCATGATGTCTGGTCTTCGAATCGGGCTTTGTTTGAATCGCCAAAGAAATCGATCCGTGCATTGAATGAGTAATCGAACTCAAGCCCCGAGTTGAACGCGAGCGAAGGCGTGGCGGGGCCATCGTTGAACCCGACGACCAATCCCCAGGTATCGCCTCCGAATCGGGCTTCGACGCCCTGAGTCCATGCTGGGGTGGCGAGAATTTCGTGAGTCGCCGAGCGATAGGCATTCATCATGTTGAACTCGGAAGTGCTCGCCTCGGCGGAATACGCTGGGACAAACTGCCCGACACGCAGCGAGAACGAATCATTCACCGCCCAATCGACAAACGCATCTTCGAGCACCGCGGTGCCCTGCCCGACAAAGGGGTCCGAATCATTGACTCCAAAGTCAAAGCTGATCCGTGCGTGCATGTTCTCGGTCACATCGCCCTCGATCGCAACCTGAGCTTCGGTGAACCCGAACCCGATGGTGGTGTCATTATCACCCAAGGCTGCGCCGTCGCGGGAGTTGAACGCATAGTTAAATCGGATTCCAACAGACACATCGAGATTGCTCAGGTTGCTCTCATTGAGCACGCTGCGCGTGTCTGCGTCGGCCCGAAGATCAGAAGCGTACGCCCGATCGAGTTCGAGCGAGCCTGCTGTTGCCAATCCACCAGCCGCTGCAACGATGAGCATGCCTGTGGTGATCTGTGTGTTGGTGTTCATATTCATTCTCCAGATGCGTTACTCTTCTTCACAGCCCCCCGATGCCCGCATCGGGATCGGTCGGCGACGAGTCGCGCCGACCATTTCTGTCCATTATATCGGATATTCTTGTCTACATCGCCAAAGTTTGTGCTCACTATTTCCGTTGAAATCACAAAGGGCAACACTCAAAAAAAACGCTGCCGCCCCAATGGAGCAACAGCCGTATTCTTTTCTCTCGAAATCAGTTCACACCGCTCAGAACAACCACTGCATGGTGGCCGAGACCATGATCTGTCCGTCCTCGCCGGGAAGCCCGAGGAAATAACCCGACGAGCCGATCGTCCCGCCAGCACCAAAGACCCCGACCCCGGTATCGCCCGCTGTGGGCGAGTTGGTCAGATCACCGGTTTTGTCGAGTGATGCGCCAAACTCGATTGTAAACTTGGCCGCGTGCGATTCGGGGACGAAGTAATAGTTGGCACCGATCGCGATGAAGTTGAAAGTATCCTCGCCGTTGGTCTGGCCCGCCGCGGCTCCGTCTTCAACAAAGAGGGCATCCCACCGGGCAAAGCCTTCCCACTGCTCGCTGACAAAGACAGACCCACCGACCTCGAAGCCGTAGTTCGAGTGTTCTGGATTCAGGGCTGCCGAGTTGGCATTAAACGACGAGCCATAAAACGCAGCCCGGATCGCCCACCCATCACCTTCATACGCCGCATCAACTGTGTAGAACAAGTTTTCTGAATCAAACAAAACCGACGCCGGGTTGGTATTGCCATAGGACCCATACATGATGCCCGCACCGATGCGCCACCCGGCCTCTGACCCACGCCATGAGGTCTGGTCATCGAACCGTGCTTTGTTTGAATCGCTGTAGTAATCAAACCGCACATTGAATGAGTAGTCCGCCTCGGTGCCGCTGGGCGAGGCGTTGAAGGGAGTTGATCCAGTCCCGGGCCCATCGTTGAACCCAACCCACAAATCCCAGTTGTCCCCGCCGAACTGCGCCTCGATCCCCTGCGTCCAGGACATATTCCCGAGCGACTCTTGGGCAACGGATCGGTAGGTATTCATCATCTTGAACTCAGAGACGCTCCGGTTCGCTGAATACCGAGGCACAAACTGCCCGACGCGGAGCGTGAAATCGTCATTGACCGACCAATCAACATAGGCATCTTCAAGAACCGCAACGCCTTCGGTCGCGGTTGAACTCGAATCATTGGGCCCAAAGTCAAAGCTGATCCGGGCGTGCATGTTCTCGGTCACATCGCCTTCGATCGCGACGAGCGCCTCGTTGGTCTGGAAACCGACGGTGGTATCGTTGTCGCTGATCGGGTTCCCGTTGGTGCGGTTATAGCTATATCCGAAACGGACACCGACCGAGAGTTCGATGTTGCTCAGGTTGCCCTGGTTGAGCACTGATCGAGCACCCGCATCAGCGCGGATCGCCGAGGCGTAGTCGCGGTCGAATTCGAGTGAGCCGGCGGATGCCAACCCAGCACCCGCAGCGATAAACAGTGTGGCCGCGGCGGTCAATGTGTTCCTCTTCATGTCGAATCTCCAGGGCGTGTGTTCTGCTTTTCGATTATTCATGCCGACGATCATCACCGGCCATGCGTATCCCCAATATCGGGTATTCCCGTCTGCGCAACCAAAGTTTGTATGCACTATTTTTATGCAGATTCGATTGCCCACAAAAAAGCATCAGCCGACCCCGAAGGGTCGGCTGATGGGAGTTTGTATTTGATTGATCTCCGATCGTCAGCGAACTGATGATGCAGATCAAGTCAGATTAGAAGAGCCACTGGAGGACGCCCGAGACCATGAACTGGCCGTTTTCGCCAGCTGCATCACGGAGGAAGCCCGAGTCACCAAGGAGACCGCCAGGGGAACCCTGTGTACCGAATCCTGTACCGGTGTCGCCACCGATTGTGCCGGAAGAACCAATGTCACCGGTTTCGTCGAGTGCGATTGCAAGTTCAAGGGTGAACTTGGCAGCGTGTGACTCAGGAACGAAGTAGTAGTTGGCACCGATTGAAACAAAGTTCTGGTTTTCTTGGCCACCAGCAAGAACCTGACCGGCACCAGCGGTGTCGTCCAAGAGGAGGGTATCCCAACGAGTGAAGAGTTCCCACTGATCGTCAACGAAGACCGAGGCGCCGATTTCGAAGCCGTAGTTATCGTGGCTGACGCCAGCGTTTGGATCGATGCTTGTGCCGTAGAACGCAGCACGGACAGCCCAGCCATCACCTTCGTATGCAGCATCGATGGTGTAGAAGAGGTTGTCTGATTCAGCAGCAGTTGAAGCAGGGTTTGTGGTAGCGTAGGTCCCGTACATGAGACCAGCACCCACACGCCACCCGGCTGCCGAGCCGCGCCATGATGTCTGGTCAGCGAAACGAGCCTTGTCGGAATCGCTGTACATGTCAAAGCGAGCGTTGAATCCGTAATCAGCTTCTGAAGATGCGTTGAATGCGGTTGAAGCGGTGTTGAGACCATCGTTGAAACCAACGGAGAAGTCCCAGGTGTCGCCGCCCCATGTTGCCTGCACGCCCTGTGTCCATGATGGAGTTCCGAGGAACTCGCTGGTCACTGAGCGATTGGCGTTCATCATGTTGAACTCGGTGGTGCTTGCTTCCGCCGAGAATGCAGGGATGAACTGACCAACGCGGAGGGTGAAGCTGTCGTTGACAGCCCAGTCAACATACGCATCTTCGAGCACAGCGGTGCCCTGGCCTGCGGACGAATCCGAGTTGTTCGGACCGAAGTCAAAGCTGATGCGAGCGTGCATGTTGTCGGTGACATCGCCTTCGATGGCCACGGTTGCTTCGCTGAACTGGAAACCGATGGTGGTGTCGCTGTCGCCGAGGGCAGCACCATCGCGGCTATTAAAGCTGTAGCCGAAACGGATGCCAACGCTGACATCAAGGTTGCTCAGGTTGCCCTGATTGAGCACGGTGCGTGCACCGGCGTCTGCTTTGAGCTCGGAAGCGTAAGCGCGATCGAGTTCGAGTGAACCAGCAGCTGCAAAGCCAGTGGTTGCTGCAGCGAGAAGTGCTGCTGCGGTAATCTTTGTGTTCGTGTTCATTTGTCAATCTCCGGATGACTTACTTGTTTCGAGCCGAGGGTTCCGTTTTGTACCCAAGACCATGTTTTTTGAAACGATTCTTAAACTGTTCCGTGATCCAGATGCTCCAGCATCCTTTTCACACTACACATCGACGGGACCTTTGCATTGCCGCAGGGTTCCATACCCCGTTCGATCGTGACCCTATCATCGGTCGTTTCTCGAAGCCTCGCCAATGTTTGCCCTTACTATTTTACGCTATCGGACGGAAAAACCATTTCTCAAGCGCAAAAAACAGCCGACACGAACCTTAGAGGGGCTCAAATCGGCTGTCAAGTAAGTACAAACTTACTTTTTGCAATTCTGAATATTTTTGTTCGGATTCCGTTTTTTGTGCACAAAATCGTGCGTGACGATCAGAAAACGAGGGTCAACTGACCACGGAGTGCGAACTCCGAATCAGACAAACCAAGAATCCCGGTCGCGCTTGGGTCATTTGACCCCACGCCGCCCATGAGTGCATCCATATTCGTGCTCTCATCGAGGACAAAGGTCGCGTCAAGGGTGAACTTGGCAGCGTGTGATTCAGGAACAAAGTAGTAGTTGAACCCGACGGTGACATTCTGGAACTTGTCATCGGTGCCCGCAGCCACCAAGACATCATCAAGGATCACCACATCGTAGCGAGCAAAGCCTTCCCACTGATCCGAGAAGAACATACCACCCTGAACGATGACACCCTGGTTGGTGTAATCAAGATCGGTCGTTGCGTTGATTTCAACCCGGTGCCCGACATACTCCGCGAAGAAGTTCCATCCGTCGCCTTCGACCTGGGCATCAACTGTCCAGAAGGTAACGGTGGTATCTTCGTACCCAGCGATGCCGCCGCCGGAGTTATCCGCGGGGTTGGTATCGCCCTGGGACTGCCAATGGGCACCCGCACCGATCTTCACGCCATAGTTTGAGCCGCGCCAGCTTGTTGCGTCGGCGAACTGATCCCAGGTGCCTTCGACGAGCCAATCAACGCGACCGGTGACGCCAAAGTCATTCTCGCCGGGAGCGTTGAATGCCGAGTTCGAGACTGTGCCGTAGTTCGTGATGTATTCAGCACCATCAGCGAATGCACCGACGAACTTAAAGTTATCGGAGCCATATGCAAAGGCGACGCCCTGGGTGTACCCAACATTGAAGAACTCGTTGGTGAACGAACGATCAGCTGCGAGTGTTTTCTCAGCGACGAAGTTCTCTGAACCCAGCACTGGGTTGTGCCACTGCCCGAAGAGGAATGTCCAGTTCTCGTTGAGTGCCCATGCACCCTGAGCGACGAGCAGGTTGGCCTGCCCTTCGGTGGTGCCGTTCTCTGCTGCGCCAAAGTCAAAGATGACCAACCCGGAGATATCGGTGCCCTCGACGCCGCCGCTCATGCGGACCTGTGTTCGTGGAGCACTGAACCCGACGGTGGTGTCTGAGTCACCCAAGGCACCCGCGGTGAGTTCGTCACGCGAGTTGAAGGTGTACCGGATCTGGGTCATGATCTCGATGTCGATGTTGGCGCCGTTGCCCGTGCCGAGCAGGCTCGAGCGGGTTTGCGCATCTGAGCGGAGCTCGGATGCGTATGCCCGGTCAAGATCGAGGCTCGTCTGCCCCATCGCCATCCCTGAGAGTGTTGCCAGTGCAATTGTTGCTGCTGCGTGCTGTACCTTGATGCTCATTTGATTGCCTCCTCTATAAAAGCTAAGCATTGTTGTTCTTGTCCTGTGTGCTTATCGAACCCGATCCACACCATGAGTGAACTGGTTATCGGCATATACTAGCACTTACAAACGATCTTATTGTCCTATTTGAAGAGAAATATTCCCCTTAAACAAAAAAAATCATCGGCGGATATCTCAACGAACTTCGACGCCCAGAAATTTGTCACCGAGTGTATACAAAGCAACCTCGCCATGCTGGCGAAGGAAACACCCGACCCGTTTTTAACCTAATCCGCCCGCACCACAGGCTTTAGAACATCAACTGCAACTGAAGTCGAAGCACAAACTCGTGGTCGGTCAACCCCAAGAACCCGGTGGTTGACGGATCGGGCAGCCCGATCGAATCACCCGCACCCACCGCCAAGGCGAAGAGCGAGTCAAAGGCGTAGCTCGCATCAAAGGAGAGTTTGGCAGCATGGCTCTCGGGGACAATGTAGTAGTTCACCCCCACCGTCCCGATCCGGGTGATGTACCCATTGGGAGTCCCGAATCCGTTTCGGAAGGCTTTATCGAGCCAGAGGGTATCGAGCCGGGCGTAGAACTCGGTCTGGTCGTCGATGAACCACCCGCCTTGAAGCACCACCGCGTTCTGAAGCACGCCCAGCGTCGCGGTCGAGAGTTCCCAATCAACCCATTGCCCGATGTAAGCCGCGAAGAAGTTCCACCCGTCGGATTCGTACTGATAATCGAGTGTCCAGGTGATGACTTGCGTGCTTTCGACATTTGAGCCGATGAATCCGGGGATTTGCCCGCCGGGGTTGGTTTGCCCGTGGAACTGATAAAGGAACCCGCCCCCGATTTTCGAGCCCGAGTTGCCGCCTTGAAAACTGGTGAAGTCGGCGAACTGATCCCACGAGCCTTTGAACTTCCAGTCGTATCGGAACCCAACAGCCATATCCGCCTCGTTCACATCGTTGAACGCGGTGTTATCGGTTTCGCGTGAGCCCAGGTATCGCCCGCCATCGGTGATGCTCATCTCCCACGCGTAGGAATCACCAACGAACCCGAACCCGACGCCTTGGGTGTAGCCAGGGCCGAGGATTTCGGAGACCATTGATCGGTCGATCGCGAGTTGGTATTCCGAAGCAACCGCTTCTTCGGTGAGAACGATGTTCTTGAACTGCCCGATTTTGAGGTAATAGCCCTCGTTTTTGCCCGCGAAGTTGTATTGCGCGTAGGCATCGAGCAAGCGAGGCGTGCCGGTGCTGCCGGTCAAAGGCGGGCCGGTGCCCCGTCCACGCGAGAGCTCGGCATCACCGAAATCAAGCGAGACCCGGTAGTTGAACTGCGACGAAACGATCGAGCCATCAAAGCTGATCCGCGTGCGAGGCAGCGAGAACCCATAAGTCGTTTCAGAACTGGGCGAGATAAACCCGGCGTTGCGCTGAGAAACCATGTACCGCGCCTGCGAGAGCACCGAGATCCGCATCGAGGAGTTGTCCGCCCGCTCGACGAACCACGCCGGATCGGACGGGTTGGTTGGTTGATAGGCGGGGGCATTGAAACGCTGGGACCGGAGCTGGGACGCCAGATCGCGCGAGCCGATCGTGTCCAGACTCCCCGCCTGGGCAGAGGTGCCCAGCACCAATGTCACCAACACAGGCATCGCCCGAATCGCTCGGTTGAGTTTTCGATTTCCGTCAGCCATCAGATCGTCCTTCTCCAGAGCGCTTCATGCTCGATGCCCACACGATATCCATCGAGGCGCATCAAGACACGCACACACCCGATATCCGTCGGCAAGTTGGGGGATTGCTCGCCAATCTCCGCGCGAGAACTTCACCCCGGGCATTCAAACCCATGGCAATTGTTCAGATTCGGTAAACTCTTGCCTGCAAGATGCTTGAGCGAACAAACCGGGCTCAATCGGCGATAGAATCACCCAGCAGCAGAGAAAGGTCAATACCCGATGCCCCCATCATCCCCCCCACCGAATCCGAGCACAGCTGTCGGCTCCGGCGCGTCACTCGGCGCGATCGACCCACAAATGACCATCTTGGTGGTTGATGACGAACCCGATCTGGTTGAACTTATCACCTACAACCTCGAACAGCAGGGGTTCAATATCCTGAGCGCATCCGATGGCGCCCAGGCGCTCGAACTGGCCAAGTCTCGATTGCCCGATCTGATCGTGCTCGATGTGATGATGCCCAAGCTCACCGGGCTCGAGGTCGCCAAGCGACTCCGAGCCCAGACCGAGACTGCGTCGATGCCGATCATTATGCTCACCGCCAAAGCCGAGGAAGCCGACGAACTGGGCGGGTTGGGCGCAGGGGCCGACGACTACATCACCAAGCCCTTCTCGATGCAAGTCCTCGTTGCACGGATCAACGCGCTGACCCGGCGGACCGCAACCACCCACGGGCAGAGCACCAAACTCGCGCTGGGCCCGGTCGCGATTGATCTCGATCTCCACCAGGCGAGCGTTGATGGGCACCCGATCTCATTGACCATCACCGAGTTTCGGCTCTTGTCTGCGCTGCTGAGCAATCAAAGCAAGGTGCTCTCGCGCCCGGCGTTGATCTCCAACGCGATCGGGCCCGGGGTCGCGGTCACCGAGCGGACGATTGATGTGCACATCACCTCGCTTCGCAAGAAGATCGCACCCTATTCCTCTATGATTACCACCGTCCGAGGCGTGGGGTATCGCGCCGATCCGATCGCGGCTGATTCATAAATCGCGATCAATCACCACGACAGGATCGCCAGACTGATGACCCGAGCCTCATCGCAGAACCCGACTGCCACAGACAACTGGGGCGTGCCCGGATCAATCGCGATCGGATCGCTCGTCGCCGGGTTCTTTGTGCCTTGGTTCTTCATCCTCGCCGGGCTGATGATCGGGGTGCTCTGCTCGATGCTCTTGCGGGCATCGAAGCGATCCGATCAACTCGAAACACAACTCGCCGACGCATACGACATCCAACGCACCCAAAGCGAGCGCGCCGAGTTGCTCGGCGGGCTCATCGACGCGGCCGACATCCCGATCCTGGCGACCAACGCCGATGGGGTGATCGTGCATGTCAACACCCAATCATTCGAGGTGCTCGGGATCGGGCAGGCGATGCTCGCCCGTCGGCTCGACGAGGTGCTCACGCAAGAACAAATCCACCAACTCGAAGCTGCTGCCCGAGCCGGCGAGCCCGGGCACGCACGATTGTCGCTGGCGATCAACGGGGAGATGCGCGAGTTTGACGCCTCGGCCGACCCGATCCCCGATGTCGGGGGCGCGGTGCTGACCTTCCGCGACATCACCGAACTCTCACGCGCGATGACCCTCAAGGCCGACTTCGTCGCCAATGCCAGCCATGAGCTGCGCACGCCGATCGCCTCGATCCAGGGCGCGATCGAGACACTCGTCGGCCCGGCACGCCACGATGAGCAGATGTCCGCTCGGCTCATCGAGATCATCTCGAGCAACGCGACAAGGCTCGAACTCCTCGCGACCGATCTGATCGACCTCTCGAAGGTCGAAGGCGAGGACCACCCGCCCGCGATCGAACAGGTCCAACTCAATGCATTGATCGATCAGGTCTTCAACGAACTCCTCCCCGGAGCCCACCGACGCAAACTCACCCTCGAAGCCACCCTCGACACCCACCCCATGCCCATCGAGACCGACCCGGCGCTGGTGGAACTCATCCTGCGGAACTTGGTGGGCAACGCGATCAAGTTTGCCCACGAAAACACCACGATCCGGGTGGTCGTCGAGCACGCAAAGATTGCGCTTGATCGCACCGCACCGATCCCGGCGGAACTCAATCGCCCGATGGGGATCATCATCCGGGTCATCGACCAGGGCGTGGGCATCCCCCTTGCCCATCAACAGCGGGTTTTCGAGCGGTTCTATCAGGTCGATGATGCGCGGACAGGCTCGGGCGCCAAACGGGGCACCGGGCTGGGTTTAGCGATTGTCAAGCACGCTGCCCGTCGGCTTGGGGGCTCGGTGACGCTCGAAAGCGTGCATCAGGTGGGGACGACGGTGCAGATCGAGCTCCCTCGATGCGCCCATCAAGACACCACCTCCCCATAGCCCAATCCACCCTGTTTGAGGCTCATCGGGCTCGATGCCGTCAATTGACCTGATGAATCGGCAAATCTGGCTCAGTGGGTTCTTTGATTGGGTCGATCTTGGATGACGGGTTCTCGGGCTTGGTTCGATCCGGGTTGATATCATTGACAGGACAGGGCACAACACGCTTTCGATGGGCACAATGGGCAAAGACGGCAACAAACCAAACTCCAAGCCAACCACCCGGGGCGCGGGCAAGGGGGGCACCAAAGCCGGGGGCAAAGCCACCCGGCGGGTGGTCGTGCAGATCCAAGGCAAGTCGATCAAGCAACAACTCGCCGACCTGATCGCCAACCCGACCCTCTTCTGGGGGATTCTGGCGTATGGATTCTTTGTGCTTGTCGTCGGGGTGACGATGCTCTTTGCGCGCTCGCAGACCAAGATCGCTGTCGGTCAGATCATGCGCGAGACCAAGACCTCGCGGGTGGAGTTCATCACCGAGGACATCGGGCAGACCCAGATGCTCCGCGAGGCGGCCAGGCTCAATGTGCCTCGGGTGTACTCGGCGGATTTGACGGTGCTCGAAGAGATCCGCGCGGATCTGGTGAACCTGCCCAAGACCCTCGCCGGGGTGAGCGCGCTTGATGAAGTCTCGCGTGATATCCGGATCCGGTTCGGGCTCAACGAGGCATCGTTCGCAGCACTTGGAAAGATCGCAGGCGACGATGCCCTGCTCGAACAATGGATCGCGCGGGTCTCGACACTCAACGATATTCTTCGCAGGCGGCCGATGCTCAATCGGCAGAGCTGGCAGAACGCGACGCAAGAAGGGCTCAACACGCAGATCGAGCTTCGGTATCCATCGCCGATCCAGACGCCAACCCCGGAGGATCAACCCGGAACCCAGGCTCAGAGCACGAGCCAACTCATCAGCCGAGATGACACGATCAACATCGACAAGGAAGACCTGCTGGGCACCGAGATCGAGCGGATCGTGCGCATCGCGGGGTTCACCAGCCCGATCAACGAGACAGTCCTCAAACGCCTGCTGAGCACCCCGCGCCCGACCTTTGCCTATGACGAGACCGCGACGGCTCAGGAGATGGACCGGGTGGCGAATCAGATTCAACCGATCCGCCGAACGATCACGATCGGGCAGCGGCTCTACACCCGAGGCGATGTGCTCGAACAATCCGCCTACGCCCTGGCCAAGCGGGAAAACAAGGAATACCAGTCCACCCGCACGAGCCTGCTCCGGCGATGGGTCGCGGTGCTTGCGCTCTTTGGGATGGTCGGGGGGCTCGGGCTTTTGCTCGGCGGGTATGTCACCAACTATTGCCCCAAGATCGCGTCCAAGCCCGGACGCATCGGATGGATGACCGGGCTCGTCACCCTCTCGATCGTGCTCGCCACGCTCATGAGTGTCTACGACCCGCAGCTGATCTGGCTCGGGTCCATCACCCCGATCGTGCTCATGGCCGTGCTCGTCTCGATCAGTTATGACCAACGCACCGGGCTCGCCATCGCCGGCGTGGCGGCGCTCTTGGTGTCGATGGCCCTCGAAACCCATATCGGGCTCCTGGCGATTATGCTCATCGGGATCGCCGGTGCGATTGCGCAGATCAGCGATCTGCGCGAACGGCGGACGCTGATCCGGATGTCGATCGTGATCGCGGTCGCGCTCTCGATCGCAGCGATGCTCGACCAACTCATCAACCTGCCTACGGTCGGGGCGGGGGGCGGAGCCGTCACCAGCGCGATAATCGGGGCGGGGGCGCAGTCGTTTATCGCGGGTCTTTTGGTCGGGGGGATCGCGTTGTTTATCTTGCCGTTCATCGAGCGGGTGTTTGATATCACGACGGGGATGACGCTCATCGAGCTGCGCGATCCAAAGCAACCGATCCTGCGTGAGCTCCAACAGCGAGCACCCGGGACTTATAACCATTCGCTCAATGTCGCCTCGATCGCCGAGAGCGCCGCTGAGAGTATCGGGGCCGATGCGTTGCTGACTTATGTGGGGTGCTTGTATCACGACATCGGCAAGATGAACAAGCCGATGTATTTTATTGAGAACCAATCCGGCGGGCCCAACAAGCACGACAAGCTCACGCCCGCGATGTCGCTTTTGGTGATCGTCGGGCATGTGAAGGATGGATCGGAGATGGCCCGCGAGCACGGGTTGCCCAAATCACTCCGCCACTTCATCGAGGCCCATCACGGGACGACACTGGTCGAGTATTTCTATCGGCGGGCGCGCGAGCAGGCATCGCAAGTGGATGAGGATCGCAGCGCCGAGCAGATTCTCCAAGAGGCTGCCGACCAGTTGCCCGATGAGGTGGACTACCGATACCCCGGCCCGCGCCCGGCGACCAAGGAAGTCGCGATCACCATGCTCTCCGATGCCGTCGAGAGCGCGACGCGAACGCTGACCGATCCAACCCCCGCCCGCATCGACGCCTTGGTGCGTTCATTGGCCAACAAGCGATTGATGGACGGGCAGTTCGACGAGTGCGATCTGACCTTCCGCGAGTTGAGCACGATCTGTGAGTCGATCTCGAAGACCGTCGCGAGTATCTATCACGGGCGAATCCGGTATACGAGCGATGAGGACGAAAAGACGGATGAGGCATCGGAGAAGAAAACCGACGCCGCCCAGACCCGCTCGGCGTGACCCAGTAGCACAGGCGTCCCGCCTGTGTCTTGATTCTGTACTCTAAGAATAAGAAAAGACACAGGCGGGACGCCTGTGCTACGCAAGAAGAGCGGCTACTTTCGGCTCTTGTGCTGGGTCTTGGTGCTTTTCATCTTGCCGGTTTTATGCTTGGTGCCCATCTCGGTGAACATGGCGATGAAGAGGATGATGGTGCCGATGACCACGAGGATCAGAAAAGCGATGAGAATCAATGATGGCATAGTCGGCTCCTTTGTATAAAAGAGCATACCAGATCGGGCCGACATTGCAAGCGATCAGTTCGTATCTTGATCTCTGAGCCAAGAACGAACCCTGCCGGCCTGTGTTTGGGCGAAGTAGAAGAGTGTGCCGTGGTTTCCGAAATGCTTGAGCCGATCGACATGCCCGTGGGCGTTGTTGAGCATTTTGGCAGCGATCGCGGGCACGATGGTGTCCTTGCTCGCGTAGAGATGGAGCACCGGGACATCGCGGATGGTCGGCATGAGCACCAATGGGTCGAGCCGGGTCGCTGAAAGGTACGCTGCTTTGAGCGTCTCGATTTGTTCGTCGGTAGGCTCTGGACCGGCTTTGGGTGTCAATCGCAAAATCCCGTAGCCGAAGGTACTCTGGGTGGAGATGGTGAGCAGGTCGCCGCCGCTGCCTACGAGGATGAGCCGGATTGGGCGATCGGGATAGACCGCTTTGAGCCGAGCGACCACGCCCGGGGCGACGAGCGAGCCGGCGCTGTATCCAAGCACAACAATGGGTTTGTCGGCGAGGGCTGGGAAGCGTTCATCGCTCGCCCAAACGATCGCCTCGGCGGCATAAGCGTGCTCGGCGATTTTGTCATCGACAATCTTGGCGATGACCCGCCCAAGCTCTTCAAGGTCGGTGTCTGGATAGATCTGGAATCCGTTTTCGAGCGCGGGGAGTTCTTCATCGACCTGTTTGTCTATTTCTCGAATGAAAACCCGATACGCTTTATTCTCCGCCTTGGTATACACCCGGTACACGCCTTCGGGCAGATTATATGGATCTTCATCGGCCCGCTCTTCCCTGAGTTCCTCCCGCCTCTGGTTTCGTTGGGCGGAACGGACTCGGCGGGCGTGGGCGTTGGGGCCGTCTAAGAAGATATCCGACTCGATATACGCTGCGGCATACCCGTGGGCCTTGAGCCGATTGGTGAGTGCTTCTTCGTATTTGGTTTCCATCAACCCGGTGATGTGGATAATCAGCCCGGCGGGATCATCAGGGACGAACTCGGGGATGGCCAACTCAAGCCCGTGATTGAGTTGCCATTGTTCTTCGATGCCGGTGGGCTTGAGCCCGTAGATGCTGCTCCGTAATGAGGCCCGTGGGCGTTTGCCCGTCATCTCAAACTCGATCCGCTCGCTTTCTTTCTCCCAAAGCGCAACGGGCCCGGTGAGATAGCTCGCGTTGCGATCGAAGTCCGTAGGCTTCCAATCGGTTGCACCAGGAACCCGATTGAGCGAGTCCCTTTGGCGGTTCTTCCACACACGGATCAACCCATGCTCGTCGAGGTGCGAGATCAAGAGATCATCGGTGTGAAAGTTGCGCATGATCTCGATCCACTCGTCGCTCGTATCGGTCCAATATGACGGGAGATCGTCCACGCTTTCGATATGATTTCGCTCGAGCACCTTTGGCGTCTCGACAAGGGGCTCGAGCGGGGCGGTGTCGAAGCTCGGCCAGGCATCGGGGGTGAGGGGGGTGAGGGAGGTGATGGTCGCTGGGGCGGAGGCCTCGCCGGAGGCTCGGTGATAGGTGAAACACCCGCCGAGCGAGAGCAGGGCGGGGATGATGCCCAGCAGGATCAGAATATGACGACGAGAATGGATGTGATATTTCATGTACAACCATACCGATCGGATGGCCATGGGATGACATGAACTCAAAACTATTCGTCGCCCATGAGCTTCTTATTGAAATCCTTGGTCGCGCCAGCATCAGCGGACGACCTTAGCGATTTTCAGAAGCGTCTCTTTGTTCTCGCCGAGGGTGCAGATCGCGTCGCAATGCTTGCGGAGGTCGGAGAAGAGGATGTAGCAGATATCGACCTTGCTGTTTTTGATCGAAGGCCTGCTCAACTGCATCACCAACTCCTTCTCTCGCTTGTCTGGAACAATCAAGCACAGCAGCGACGGATCCTCGGGGAATGAGAGGTGCAGGTCGGTGAGCCGAAGGATTCCTGAGTAGATCGAGGTGCTCTTCTCGACCTCGAAAGCCCCCGCGATGGTATTGGTCCCCTTTTCAAACCAGACCACATCAATCAGGGCGATGGTGCTCGCGGTATCTCTATCAACTTCAATCTCTGGGAAAGTATCGAGGCTGATAAACGAAAAACTATTCCCCTCGTGACACCGCGAGCGATCATTCGATGCGCTGATGACATCGTACCCGAGTGAATCGCCGATTTTGAGCAGGTGATACTGCATCTCGGTGTGCAGGTCTTCTTCTTTTCTCTCGTTGGTGACTTCCTTGTGGCGTTTTTTGAGCAGCCGATCAATCTTCGCTCGTTCCTTTTCGGAGAGTTCGCCCTCATCGCCGATCATGATCTTGTTCACGCCCACATCGAAGAGGAACCCGGCGAACGCGCCCAGGTCTTTCGAGAGCATGGTGCGATACGCGCTGTTTTTGTCGATGATGACCTCGCGCATCCGGAGGAACTCCGACCACGATCCAAGCTTGACCTTGTCGTTGAAGAGCCGATTGAACCCGCGAACAATCGCTGTATTGAACGGCGGGATGATCTCGGGATGGAGAAAATAAAGAATATTGGCCACCGCCGGGCCGAGCCCTTTGATCTTGCGCTCATCGAGCAGGATGATCTCCTTGATGACCTGCTCCTCTCGGCTCGCGTTGATACAGTGCTCAAGAAACTGCCCAAAGGCGACCTTGTTAGCTTCATTTTCATAGATATCAGGAATCCGCAGCTTGGGCTTCCAATAGAAAGCGTGCGATGCGCCCATGAAAACCTGTTTCTGCTCGGTGATACAGTTGAGCACGAACTCGAGCGACGAGCCTTTGTAGTCATTGCCGAACTCACCAGCCTTGATATCCGCGATGACCTCGAACACACCCCGCCGAATAGACCGAAAGGCCTTCAGCCGCTCATCGTTATTGATAAACCAAGTGTTGAATACCGCTTCTTCATCCGATTTGTACTCGCCGAGCAAGCCTTGCAAATCCATATCGCCCCCATTCCAGAGTTTGTCATCCTGTATTGTGAACCATAGGGGGGAAGAAGGGCGGATGCCCCGCCGGCGGATTCTTATCCTCCTTCGGGTCTTGATACACAGACACGCTTCCAGAAGGGGCCCAAGATGCCACCAGCATGGCACCCGGGAATTAGATTCACTCACAACAATCCGATCCCGACTGCGCCAAAGGCGGCGAATCAGAGCACCGGGCCTCCTTGCGGCCACATTCGGGGCAAGTCGCATCGCCCGAGAGCCCCGCAAGGTCATATCCACAGGTGTGGCACATCCGAATCGGGACGATCTTTCGCCGCTCGATGATTGCCCAGAGAATGAGAGAGCCCATAGTCAATAGATCAAATACGAGCGAAATCGATGTGTAATCAAAATAATTAAACGCCGAAAAGAGCACGACCGTCCCCGGCAGATACACGCCTAAGGCGATAAACCAAATCGTGTTTGCTGAAGCAACCGCGGCCGCCAATGCCCACATCCCGGCGACGAATCTGGATCGAGAGAGGTAAAAAACAACCAGCCCAATCAACACTATTCCAGCGAGTTCCAATAGATAATGAATAAAATAAATAGACCCAAAGTTCGATATGCCAAGGAATGCTTGTGCAAGAACATAAATCTGCAAAGACACGAAAAACCAGCCGGAACAAAGAAGGAAAACCGCCAACTGCCAGAGCGGATGAACTCGGTATGGGGCAATCCTGAAGGCAATCAGAATAGCCGCGCCCGTTGATATACTCGCCGACACATAGAATATGGAAAACCCAACAAACGCGAGATGCCTGACGAAGAACATCATCGCATCGACGCCCAGCGTCGCGATAATGAGTTTGAAGAGTTCATATCGAAGTTCAACCCCGGCGAAGAGGGCCGCGATCAGCGCGAGCAATATCGCAGCACATACAAACCCAACCCAGCCGAAGCCAAGGAGCGGGTTTTTGATTCGTTTTCGGATATCCATTCTCTCACAACCCTATGCGGCCGGGTGCCCTGTTCATGCGAAGCATGTGCAGGTCTTGGTCATTTTAAAGACATGCAGGTGCCCAAGACGCCACCAGCATGGCACCCGTCTATTTGCAAACCTGAAACAGAAAATTAATGCTATCACAATAACTCTTTAAGGAGCAGAGAATATCTTCGATCTCTTCAGGAGACACTGGCTCGCCAGCCCGAACACCAGACCAGTTTTTTAGAAGTTTTGGATAAAAAACATACCCCCATTTCTTTTCGACCTGAACACTTTGGGCTGCCATAATCACATATGAGTCTTTTGCGATAATTTGAAACGACCCTCGATTTTCACTGACGACATCGAATGCCATGGTCGCAACCACCTTTCAAAAATCAATGCTCATACCGGGTGCCGGGTGCCCTGTTCATGCGAAGCATGTGCAGGTCTTGATCATTTCAAAGACATGCAGGTGCCCAATACGCCACCAGCATGGCACCCGGCCCTATTTTCCGCGAAGATACTCAGCATTGATATCCAATACTTCACGCAACTGATCAATATCCTCTTGCTGCCAACCTGTCCGATCGAGCCACTTGATACGAAGCTGATTGAAATGATCTTCAGATGTCATGCCACCAGCATCATCCGGCAATAAATCTGTCAGGCCAAACTGGACTTTACATCGAGGACAAATATCAAAGTTTGTACTTCCATTCAATCCGTATGCAAAATTTTCCCCGTGCGGCATCGCACAAACTGGACAAAAATATTGTTTTCCATCATAAGGCAAAACAATTTGATGACCGAAATCTGTATCAATTATAAATTTTTTCAAAACAACTCCTAGATGCCGGGTGCCCTGTTCATGCGAAGCATGTGCAGGTCTTGTGTTCTAGAAGACATGCAGGTGCCGAAGACGCCACCAGCATGGCACCCGATGATTATGGGCAACCGAGTTGGAACATCTTGATAAAGGCGGAGACATCAAAGAAGTTCAATACCCCGTCCCCATTGATATCGGCAGGAGAGCAAGCACTCGATGGCGAGGGCAACTGAATCGGGATGTAGGTGATCGTGCCCCAAATGAATCCAGATCCAGAAGTCCAGAACACTAAACCTGTCGGACTGTCTGTACCGCCACTATATTCAGTCGTTGCTGGGTCCGGCAGCCAATCGCTTGGATTATCCGGGAGCGAACTCATACCGGAGTGAAAAGCCGAGGGCATATTCGTAATTGATAGATCGCCTCTGTTTGTTCCATCCAGCGCAGAGAGGGCAATCGTATTACCATTCGGAAAATATTGAAGTCGGGCAAACTCGATCTGTGGCAGATTGTTCAGATCTAAGAATAGAAGTGGTGAACTCGAGGTGCCGGTGGAACTGAGATTGCCAACAAACGCACCGATGGGTGTAAACACGAGGGTGTTGTCGGGTCCTGGCGTGGGCGGTAGGGAGGTATCGAATAACAGAACGACATGAGCAAAAGATGGTGGAGCAATTTGATCATAAAAAACTGTAAAATCTACCTGTATCAGTGCCGCATTGGCGGTGAAACTCATCAACGCAGCGGCGATCATGGCTACCAAGGGTGTTCTGTGTTTCATGTTCAACCTCTGTAAAAGCAAGGGAAATGGCTAAAAAGACGACTCTTCCGATTATACAGAAAATCAGCAAATACACAAACGATAAACAACCGATCGCCGCGCAACGAGATGATTATCGGACGCCGGGCGCCATGCTTATGCCGGGTGCCCCGACTCGCCGTCCTCGGCGCAGTCGGGAGATTGCTACCAAACCCCAAGGCCGCACTGCGCCGAAGACGGCGAGTACGGGCACCCATCTTTACTCCCGAATCCACGCCAACTCCGCCATCAGCCCGACAACCCCCGCTGCCGAATCATCAACCACCCACGCCCGGCTCATCTGCCCGGCTCGGATCTCGATCAGGTACCCATCCGTCGGCATCGGCTCATCGGCGATCGGCTCGCTGAGATTGAGCCGCTCGACCATGCTCCAAATCTCATCGAGCTGGGCAGCGCTGAGTCTTCGGGTAATCTTGGGGTAGGTCGCTGCGGCTGACCCATCGCCGACCGAAGCCCGCAGGTTGCCAGCCGGATCGACGATGTACCTCGCCGACCGACGCTCGACCGCTTGGGCATCCGCCTGCCCGAACACCACCACCCCGAGCGTGAAATCCGCAGGGCGACGATCGGGCAGAGCCTGATGGGTCATCGAGGTGGTGCTGCACCCGCCGAGCAGAGCAGCCAAGGCGAGCACGATACTGATTCTGAGCAAATTCATCATCTATACAGTGTATCACATTCGATTTCGGGTGCACGCTCTTCTCTCCTCCCCCGGGCCTCCGGGGGAGGTGGCTGCGAAGCAGACGGAGGGGGTCTTTCTTTGTTCCCTTTGTAAACACGATCTCGAAGACCCCCTCCGTCCCTGCGGGACACCTCCCCCGGAAGCCCGGGGGAGGAGAATGAGAACCGACAACCCCAACCAAATGCACAAACGGGCACAACGGCCCTATCCTTGCTTCCCATGGATATTTCACTGCGCTGGATCAATCAATACCTCTCCCCCGCCGATGTTGCCGTCGACGAGTTTGACGACATCCTCACCAAAGCCGGCATGCCCATCGAGGGGCTCAAAGATGGCATTGATGGCGACACCATCATCGACATCGAAGTGACCTCCAACCGTGGCGATTGCCTCGGGCATCTCGGCGTCGCCCGCGAGATCGCTGCTGCCCAATATGCCACCAAACCACGCCAGTTGATGATCCCCGAACTCAAGCCGATGGATATGGGCCCGCCGATCGGCGATGAACTCTCGCTCAACAACCAAGTCCCCGACAAGTGCCCGCTCTTCACCGCGCGCCTCATCCGCAATGTCAAGGTCGCCCCATCGCCCAAGTGGCTCAAAGACGCCATCGAATCCTTCGGGCAACGCTCGATCAACAATGTCGTCGATATCACCAACTACATCACCCTCGAACTCGGCAACCCGTGCCATGTGTTCGATCACGCCAAACTCGCTGGCGGCTCGCTCATCGTCCGCCCCGCGACCAAAGGCGAAGTCGTCAACACCCTCTACGCCGGCGAACACAAGCTCACCAAATCCGATATCGTCGTCGCCGATACCAACGGGCCGCAGTCCCTCGCCGGGGTCATCGGCGGGCATGATTCGCAGGTCGATGAATCCACAACAGCCGTCGTCTTCGAGATGGCGACCTGGGACCCCGTCACCGTGCGCAACACCGGGCGCAAGCTCAACATCCGCACCGACGCTGCGTTCCGGTTCGAGCGAGGGATTGATCCGCGCTCGATCGACTACGCTGCCAGAAGAGCCGTCCAACTCATCTGCGAAACCACCGGCGGCCAACTCGCCGAGGGTGTCCTCTCACAAGGTGCCCCGCTTCCAGCAGATACAGTCATTACCCTGCGCCCACAGCGATGCGACCGGATCTTAGGCATCCCCACCGCCCCCGAAGAAATGGCCAAGCTGCTCAATGCGTTGTCCTTCAAGACCACGATTGATAGCGCTGGCCTCTTGCAGTGCACCATCCCGCCGTTCCGCTCGCATGATGTTCACCGAGAGATCGACCTGATCGAAGAGGTCGCCCGCGCCCGATCGCTCAACATCATCCCGATCCAGAAGACCCTGCCCGTGACCGCCCGCGAGCCTCAGGAATCCGAACGGGCGATGAGCACGATCGCCAAGACCCTCACCGGGCTCGGGTTCTTCGAGGCCATCACCTTCTCGTTCACTTCGCCCAAACTCGGCAAAATCTTTCAGCGAGCCGGCACCGATCTTGTCGCCGTCGATGACGATCGGCGCAAGGCCGAGCCGACACTTCGCCCGAGCGTGCTCCTGGGATTGCTCGGGTGCCGACACACGAATCAGTCCGCCCGCGCCTCACTCCCCGGCGGGATTCGGCTCTACGAAGTCGCCCAACGCTTCGCCCAAGACAGCGGCACCATCAACTCCAACGAGCAGCGCGTCATCGCGATGCTCATGGATGTGGACTTCACGGGCAAAAAACCCAAGCACGAGGACATCCAGAAGGCCACCCGAATCATGCGAGGCTCGATCGACGCGATCGTCCACGCAACCTTCGGCACCAACGCCAAAACCATCATCACGCCGACCAAACCCGAGCACGCCGGGTTTGATGCCGATGCCCACGCAACCGTGGCTGTCCAACTCGGCGACGAAACCACCCAAATCGGCTCGTTCGGGCTCATCTCCGATGCTGCCCGCAAAGCGCACGATCTCGATCACCCGCTGATCGGGGCTGAGTTGATCATTGCCCCGATGATCGACGCCTATCCGCCGATCTCACGGGCTGGGCGATTGCCCGAGTTCCCGGGGATCGATCGGGACCTGTCGTTGATTGTGGATGAATCTGTCCGCTGGGAGCAGGTCGAGTCGGCAGCTGTCGATCTCAACCTCGACCGATGCGTCGGGCATGAACTCGTCGATATCTTCCGAGGCAAGCAGCTCGGCGAGGGCAAGAAATCCGTCACGGTCAGGCTTCACTTCCGCGACGATGCCCGCACGCTTCGCCACGAAGAAGTCGATCCCCAGATCGAACTCTTCGCGAGCAAAGCCAAGGAAGTGCTCAAAGCCGAGATCCGATCCTGAGTTTGCGCAAATACTGGTAGCACAGGCGTCCCGCCTGTGTCTTTCCATTGACCCATCAAGAATAGGACACAGGCGAGACGCCTGTGCTACGGGGAAAACCCACCGGCTCACAAGAAACAAGCACTTTCGTGCATGTTCGGCACATTTTCGACCCTATATCGACACCATATCGGAACAATTTATCACCCAACAAGTATACCATATTGGGCTGATAACCCACGAAACACCTGCTTTGTTTGGTTTTCGGTCGTACGATTTCGTCTTCCGAGCCATTTCGACGACTCCTGAGATCGATTCAAAAGCTAGAATATACATACTCAACGGAGCCCATCATGGAGGATAACATGACATCAATGACCACCGACCCCGCCATCGCGAGCTCAGAATCCGCAGCGACCACCTGCACACCAAACGCTGAACCCATGATCTGGGTCAACGGGCAGATGCTGCCCAAATCACAGGCATCCGTCTCGGTCTTCGACCACGGGCTGCTCTATGGCGACGGCATATTCGAAGGCATCCGCGTCTACAACGGCAAGATCTTCAAGCTCGAACAGCACATGGATCGGCTCTACGACTGTGCCGACAAAATCTTCCTCGATATCGGTGTCTCGCGCGAGAAGATGGTCCAGATCCAACGCGAATGCATCGAAGCCAACAACATCGTCAACGGGTACATCCGCCTGGTCGTCACCCGAGGCGAGGGCACCCTGGGGCTCAACCCCTACCAGTGCCCACGGGCCGGGGTGATCTGTATCGCCGACACCATCACGCTCTTCAAGCCTGAGATGTATGAATCAGGCATGCGGGTGGTCTTGGCGAATCGTCCAAAGACCCCCATTGAGTGCCTCGACCCGCGCGTCAAGACCCTCAACTACCTCAACAACATCATGGCCAAGGTCGAAGCGATCCACCTGAGCAAGAAACTCGGGATCACCAAGCCCGAAGATCAACTCCTCGAGTGCATCATGCTCAGTACCGAAGGCAAAGTGGCTGAGGGCTCGGGCGATAACATCTTCATCATCAAAGATGGCAAAGTCTTCACGCCTCCATCCGAGGTCGGGATTCTCGAAGGCATCACCCGCCGATTCGTCAAAGACACCCTCTGCCCGGCTTTAGGACTCGAAATCGAAGAAAAAGTCTTCGAGCTCGACGAGCTGCTCAATGCCGACGAGGTGTTCCTCACCGGCTCGGCAGCCGAGATGATCGCGGTGCGCGAAGTCATCAAGCATGACAATCTCGAAGTGCTCAGCACCCACACCATCACCGATGGCGAGGGCCCGATCACCAACAAGCTCCGCATGAAGTTCCGCGAGATCGTCACCTCGGACAATGTGCCTGAGGACTGAGGGACTAGGGACTAGGAAGAAAGATCATTCGACACGCCTGCAACTTGTAGGCGTGTTTTTTCTATACTCCTGCGATGCTTCCTCGAATCGCCATGCTCGCCGCCCTCGTCTTCGCCATGCTTATCGCTGGGTGTGTGAATCTTTCGATGCGTGCCGATGAGCCATTGTCAGTGCCAATGCCAATGACTGAGCCGGTGCCGGTGCCGGTGCCGGTGTCTGTGCTGCACAATCTCCACCAGCTCAACGCCGGGCTCTATTCGGGCAGCCAACCCGCTGGGCGATCAGCCTATGAACAACTCGAATCACTGGGAATCCAAACCGTGATCTCGGTCGATGCGGTTGCGCCCGATCAAGCACTCGCCGACGAGTTCGGCATCAGGATCGTCCACCTCCCGATCGGGTACGACGGGATCTCCGAGGAGCGCGCCAAGCAACTCGCCCATGCGCTCGCCACCCTGCCCCGCCCGATCTACCTCCACTGCCACCACGGCAAGCACCGAGGCCCCGCCGCCATCTGCGCAGGCGCGATCGGTACCGGAGAACTCACGACTCAACAAGCGATCGACTTCATGACCAAAGCGGGCACCTCAGAAAGCTACCACGGACTCTGGCGAGCGATCGACCGGGCCCAAACCTTCGACGATTCGATCTTGTTCGACGACACCATCGAGCTCCCCACCCAAGCCGACATTGGTGACTTTGCCGCTGCCATGAGCGAGATTGATCGGCTCAACGAACTGCTCTGGCTCTGCGCTGACAACGACTTCGTCGCTCCCGAAGATCACCCAGACCTCGCCCCGACATCACTGGCCGGTCAGATTCACAACCTGCTTCGTTCGCTCGGGGATGACCAACTTGTTGCAGCCGAGGGGATCATCTTCGAAGAGCACCTGGGCGACGCGATCGCCCTGTCATCATCGCTCGAAACCCAGATCAGCATGAGCGAGATCGAAAACGCGATGGCTTCGATGAACGCGCTGACCGAATCGTGTGTACGGTGTCATGAGCGGTTCAGGGACTAGGGACCAGCCACGAATGACCGATCAGAACTCGATATCCTCAGCCGGTCGGCGTTTGCGGATCTGAATATTGCTGAACTCGATGATCTCATCTTTCACGAGGTGCCCCCCGATCGCTACGCGGATCAAATCGGGCTCTTTCTCGGGTTTCCAGTTTGGATGCTCGCCCTTGCCCACGAGTTGGGCGTTGATATATCCCTCGACCTGATCACCCTTGATCAACAAGCGATATTCGAACCATCCATCCTCGCCTGCCTCGGGGATCGCAATGTCGTAGTCGTTCCCCGCATAGTGCCAACCCAGCGCGGCCCGCTCCCTGCCAAGGCGAGCCGAGAGGTACCGCATCTGATCCCATCCATCGGTCTTGCGATTTCCTCGGCAGTAGTTGATGCCCATCGTGGTGTATTTTTCCTTTTCATTGATTAGCCTCGCCTTCGCCCTGATCTCATACCAGTACCCGGTGTCGAGATCCGCGACCAGCAGGACCTCATTTTCGCTTCCGCGTTTGGTCGCCCGGATGGTGTGCTCGTCAATGCGCTCCCAGTTGCCCTCGTGTGGATCCCACCCGCTCAGATGCTCATCGAAGCTGAGCGCAACCCATCCCGATCGCTCGTTGTAGGCTGATTGCCATCTCGTCCCCTGGGCCCGATTGCGAACCGCGTTGAACGCGAGTTCGTCCCCTTGTTCATCGAGGATCTTCATGACTCGTTGCCATTGCTGCATTGCGATCTCGAACTCCTGGGCCCCCTCATCGCTCAGCGCTTGGCGTGCGATGTCGGCTGTCTCAGGCACCGAAAGCGGAAGCACGATCGAAGCCAGATTCAAATCATCGAACCGCATCTTTCGGCGGGCATTTGGACTGATCCCCTTCTCGCATGCCCGTATATGGGCTGCGGACTTGGCGTAGTCGCCGTTGTGGCGATACTCCATGAATGCGAGTATCGAATGCTCATAGTCGAGGTCTGGATCGAGCCCTTTATCGATTCGGATCTGGAGCGATTTCATAACTGCTTCGATCGCGTCGGTTTCTGATTCCCAGAACCAGTCTGCGTCGCCGTAGTCCACGCCGTAAGTCCACCAAGATCGCTCGAGCGTGTACAGCCCTTGTATCCCGACCCCGGTGCCCGCCAGATCCTCACGGGCGCACCATTGGGCGAACTCGGCGCGTGAGGTCATGCCGCCATACCATTTATCTTGCAGGATATGACGGATGTTTTTATAGACCGGGTCATAGTCAATGCAAGCGATGAGTGTGCGTCCGAACCATGTCCACCCTTCATCTTCCCACATCGACCCACGCGGGTACACCGCCTCGACCATGAATGACGAGGTTTGAGGGCACATCGGGTCGATTTCATAGGCTGCTCGCAGCTCAGCGATCGATGCATCGAGATGACTATGGAACGCGTTGATCTGTTCTGAGTTGACGGTGTTTATGTACCCACTACCACGACGAATCCATGCAACGCGCTCCTGGTCTACGCCTCGAATCATGTGCACGAACCAGGGATCAACGCCGTCATGATCCGCGACCACTTCGAGCATCAGATCTCGCAGAGGCGTGCTCTTGGTATCGATATACGGGTCGATGAACTTGTCCCAGATATACCGTCGGCTTGCGGTATCCATCTCGAGCGTGCTCAGCAGGTTCGCGAACTGCTCAAAAAGGAACCGTTCGTCATCGAGTGTTGAATCATCAAGCGCGTTGGCCCTCTTGCGATAGTCGTACGCCGCCCCGCAGATGCGGATCATCGAGTATCCACCATCCTCGACCATCTCGATGATATTTGTACGCATTGCCTCGATCATCTCAGCGTTCTTAGGGTCATCATTGAGCACCCGGAAGAGTGCATTGTGACGAAGGAAGAGATCCTCGTTGTCGAGTGATTGCCGAGCTTTGAACTCGTCGTAGAGTTCCCGATCAAACTTGCCACCACCCAAGTACCCAACAAACGAGAGCACATCGGCAAAGCGTGTCCGCACCTCATCCTCACTGAGCCCATACCGGGTAAAGTATGAGTCAATCATCAGCCGTTGCTCAAGCTCTGCCCCGGCAGCCTTGATATCCGCCTCGGTCACAAACTCGCCTTTGGCGATGAACGCTTCGAGTTCGGGCATACGAGGCACCGGATCGGCCATCAGACCCGAGCAGCACGCAGCAATCATGAAAACCGTGTATTTGAGATATTTCATACATTGAGTCTAACCGACAAATCGGTCCAGACCAAGCGGCTTCACCCATTCACATCCATCAAAACCTTGATCCCATCGCCCGAGATCATCGTCGCGAAGGCGGTCTCGAACTCTTCGATCGGGAACTCATGCGTGATGATCTCGTCGAGTTCGAGTTTGCCAGACAAAAGCAACTGCTCCATCTGGTACCAGGTGTCCCACATCTTTCGCCCGTTGATCCCCAGCACCGTACACCCTTTGAAGATGATGTGGTTATTGAAATCGAAGTGAACATTCTTTGCCGGCAGCCCCAAGAGCGCAGCCGTGCCGCCGTTGCGCAGGGCGCGGAACCCTTGGTCCATCGCAGCGGGTGCGCCCGACATTTCGAGGAGCACATCGACGCCCTCATGGGTCTCGCTGCGCACTTTTTCGATCCACGAATCATCTCTGGCATCGAACGCTTCGGTCGCGCCGAGCCGTCTGGCGAGCTCGAGTCTTGGCGGGTTGATATCAGTACAGTAGATCCGCGATGCCCCGGCTGCCTTGGCAACCGTGACCGCCATCAGCCCGATGATCCCCACGCCTGAGATCAATACGGTCTTGGCGCTCACGCCGGCAGCCATCACCGTGTGCACCGCGTTGCCCAATGGATCGAGGATCGCTGCGTATTTGTCATCAATATCAGGATGCACAGGCCAAACATTTTCCTCGGGCACGACGATGTAGTCCGCGAAGCACCCGTCGCGGTCGATGCCAAAGATCGTCGTGTCGGCGGCGATGTGGGCGTTGCCGGTGCGTGAGTTGTAGTCCACCCCCGCCGACATGTGCCCCTCAGCACTCACCCGTTGCCCGACGGAGTACTTCGTCACCGCCGAACCGACCGATTCGATATACCCGACGAACTCATGCCCGGTGATGATCCCCACGGGGATGCGGTTGGATGCCCACTCGTCCCATTCCCAGATGTGGCGATCTGTGCCACAGATCCCGACCTTTTTCACCTTGATCCGTACATCGCGAGGCCCGACGGCGGGGATCGCGTGGTCATCAGCGAAGGCCAAGCCCACGCCGCGGTGGTGCTTGGTCAGGCAGCGCATGGTGCCGGTGGCTTGGGTCGGCGAGGGGGAATCATCGGTGGAGGTCATGGTCATGGATATCTTTCGTTGGAGAGGACACATACATGCAATCAACCACGCACACAGGCGTTTGATATTGTCCCGTCAAACACCCGCAATATCAACGGAATCCGACCAGATCGGGTCCAAACAAGGGATTTCGTGCCCGGCGGGAAAGATCAGGGCAGAATCTGCACCGATGAATCACTCAATTGACCCCAGTGCCCGTCCGAATCGTACAATCTACGGGATTCCATAGGCTTTGATGTCCGATAGAAACCCTGAGCATCACCATATCGCCAGAAGAGAGACCCGTTGCATCCATGACCCGAGCCGCCAGTTCATCCCGTCCGTTCTTCTATGTCGCCAACCGATCTTCGGGCGGCAAGGCGATGGGGATCCGCTCGGCGCGCTCGCAGCGAGCCCTGGCGCAAGAACTCCGCAAAGAAAAACAAATCCTCGTCCGCACCTGGGCCCTGCCGGCATGGGCGAACAACGAATCCGAGATGTCGCTCAAGGACCACGCCGAGTTCGATGCCCAGATCGCCCAACTGGTGTCCCGAGGCGTCACCCTGACCGAAGCGCTCGAAGTCGCTGCGACCGTCGTCTCGCCGGGCAATAAGGAACGCATTGATCGGCTCCGCCATGCTGTCGCCCAGGGCACGAGCTTTGCCGATGCGTGCAAACAAGTCGGCAGCTTCGATTCCGTCACCATCGCGGTCTACAAGGCTGCAGAAAAGACCGGCGATCTCGCGGGCGCGTGCGAGCAGCTCTCCACCGGCGCCCGCCGACGCATGGAGGTCTCGGGCAAGGCTGCCACGCTGATGATCTACCCGGCGATTGTCCTCACCATCGCCTTCGCGGCCGCGACGATCATGATTGTGCTCGTTGTGCCGATGATCGGCAACTCGATGATCAAAGCCGGCATCCCGATCCCGGGCATCACCCGCCTGATGGTGGGATTGGGCAACTTCCTCCAAACCAACCTGCTCTTCTTCGGCGGCGGGTTCGTGCTCCTCATCGTCGGCGCGATTCTCTTCCGATCCGCGCTCGCTAAACTCGCTGTCCGCGTCACCCGCAACGCACCCTTTGTGCGCGATGTCGTTATGGAGCAAGAACTCACCCGGTTCTTCTCGGTGATGAGCTCGATGACCAAGTCGGGCATCCCGCTCGCCGACGCGATTGATGTCAGCTCGGCCGTCATCTCGCATCCCAAGCTCAACGGCGATTTCCAGAAAATGCGACAACGACTGATCGAAGGCGGGGTCTTCCGCACGCTGATCTCCAATGTTGAATCCCTCCCCATGGCCACCCGAAGGCTGCTCGTCGCGGCAGACCAGGCGGGCGATCTCCAGAACGCCTTCGACGGGCTCGCCCGTGACCACGCCCAGGAAGTCGATAAAAAAACCGCCCGCCTGATGGCCATCCTCGAGCCTTTGCTGGTGATTATCCTCTTCGTCGTCGTGGGGACAATCATCCTCTCGATCATGCTCCCGATGTTCAACATGGCCAGCGGGGCACTGTAAATCCTTGACCGATCCCGATAGAATGCAATATCTCAGTATCCCAACCATTGACCAGAGAGTCACTTACGCAAGTGAAACCAGGAGAATAGACATGTCCGCCTTTGCAGCCGATTACCAATCCGACGATTTCCAACCCAACCTCGAGTTGATGACCGACCTTGATGCGCAGATCGAGCAACAAGCCCGCCGATACACTGCCCGCCCGGGGTTCTCGATGATCGAACTCGTCGCGGTGCTCGTCATCCTTGGGCTCTTGATGGCGGGCGCAGCGGTGGCGGTGCCCAAGCAGATCAACCGCGCCCGCGTCCGCGTCACCAAAACCTCGATGGTGACGATCAAGACCGTGATCAATACCTACATGGCCGACAACGCGGGCGATGCCCCACCCTCGCTCATCGCGTTGATCCCAACATATCTCGAAACGGGTTCAGAGCTCGACGCATGGCAAAAACCGTTCCATTACATCGCCACCCCCGGGGGCAACCACGCCTACGAACTGATCTCGCTCGGGAAAGACAAACAGCCCGGTACCAACGACGACATCAACCTTTGGACAATGGATGTCACCAACGGCACCACCAACTAACCCATGCAACCCACCAGCACCAAGCGAGCGAGCCGATCGTGCCCACCGGGCATGAGCCATCGCCGAGGGCTGACCTTCCTCGAAGCGATCCTCGCGGTGGTGCTGCTCTCGATGGTCGCGATGACCCTCTCGAACGCGGTGTCGTTCATGACCAATATGCAGCGCCGGATGGACCAGAAACTCGGGTCGGCCGAGCTGTGCAATCGGTTGATCCTACAATATATGGACGAGCGCGATTCGCTGCCCAATCGCTCGCTGCCCATCGAGTATGACACGGCTCTCTACCGATGGACACTCGAAGAAGCGACCGTCAAGTTTGTCTTCGATGAACAGAGCCTGAGCGAAGAAGATCCGAGCAATGTCGGCTCGGGCGTGAGCCTCGATCGCATCAAACTCATCACCATCAAGGTCTGGCTCGCGGGCGATTCGGGAGGCTCGCTCGCCTATTCCTCCGCGGTGCCCAACACCGTCATCACCCGCCTGATCGACCCGCTCGCGTTCAATAACCCCGACTCACTCGAAACCCTCCTCGCCAAGCCGGGCGGGATTGAACAACTCTTCGAAGACCTGCTCAACGGGCTCGATACGGGACAATGAATCAATCCATGACACCAACCACTGCCCCCATCTTGAAGCGATCCCGCGCAGCTGCCCGTGGTTTTACACTCCTAGAAACAGTTCTGGCGATGGTCTTGGGCGCGATGGTGCTGGCGGGCACGCTGGGCGTATTCCTCGGATTGCGGAACATGGAATCCACCTTCTCGGCAAGGTACGAGCGGACGAGCGAACTCGACATCACCCACACCATCATCACCCGCGCGATGCTGAGCCTGCTCATGGAGGAGCCCTTGGCCAACGCGGTGACCCGCACCACGAATGGCGCAGAGCCCGCCCAAAGCACCGAGCCCGAGCCCCGGTTCCGTATGATCCTCGAAACCGATCCGGGTGTCGCGCCCGATTCGACCGGATGGACCCCCCAGCGATTCGAAATCGTCAACGCGACGCCCCCCGCGCCCCCCGGGCTTGCCTCGCAATCCGCCGGGTGGTTTGTCGCCCAAGACCAACAAGACTCCGTCGATTTCTCCGCGATGGACGGGTCCCAAGGCGTCGTCCGAGGCGTCTTCGAAATGCGCCCCGCGGGCGAACGCGAACGGATTATGAATCGGCTCGGGCTCATCAAAGACGGCGACCCGACGCTCCGCGATGTCAAAAAATCAAACGCCCGGGCTACCCAGCGCACCAATACACAAACCGGCACACAGATTGCCCCTTATGCAACCCCCCTCACCCCCCTCACCGGTCCCAAGCCCGACTGGACACTCTGGTGGCGTCCCATATTGACCTTCGAGAGCGACCAGCTCCGCGCCGGGGCGCAGCCTTTTTCAGACACCCAAGGCACGCCCGAAGAGATCCGCGCCCGCCTCGCTGGGGCGATCCCGCTGATGCGCCACATCGAACGGTGCACCTGGGAACTCTTCAAAGCGGATCAGTTTGTATCAACCTTCGCCGGGCTCACCATGAGCGATCTGCCCGCCTACGCCCAGTTCGAGGTGATCCTGACCAACTCGCAGTACGCATCGTGGATGTTCGAAGTTGATTGGGTGCTCGGCGATGACCCCAGCGTCGTCGCCTCTACGGGCGCGCCGGGCGAAGAAACCGATGATGATGCCAACGCCGGGCCCAACGGGGGCAATGTCAACGGCGGCAACCGCCCCGGACGAGGACCGGGCGGGCTCAGCGACGACGCCAAACGAACCATCGACTTCTCGGGTGATTCATGACCCGCCCCGCCCGATCAACTTGCCCCTCCCGTGCTCCTCATCGGCGTGGGTTTGCCATCGCGATGGTCATCATGCTCATGGTGGTCGTCGGGCTCGGGATCGCGATGGCGATGAACCGGTTTAGCGCACAGACAAAGACAGTCAATCGCCAGATCGCCAAGTATCAGGATCATCATCTCGGGCGCGGACTTCAAGAGGCGATCGGGGCGTGGCTTCGCCAGCAGAACGGGCGCGACCTGCTCGATGTGCTCGGGATCGAAGACGGGCACGCGATGGACATCATCCTCGCCGACGGCTCGGAGGTCTCGGTTTATCTCCGCGATGCCCAGGGCGCGATGCTCAGCAACCTCACCGGATTGTCCGATCGTCAGATCGAAGAGGGCGGGCTGATGCTTCGGAACCTCTCGCTCAACACCACCCGCGAAGAGTTCCTCAAGCTCACCCGCCCGTTTGGTCCAAAGCTCATCAGTGTCGCCTCGGCTTCCGAGACCGTGCTCGATGCTGCTTCCCGGGCGGTGACGGGCGAGTTCGCCGACCGATTCCTTGCTGAGCTCGAAAATCTGCGCGGGCAGGGGACCAAAATCTCCCGCACCGAACTCACCCGGGCAGCCCAGGCCGCCGGGCTCACCAGCGAGCAGCGGGCAGCGGTCCTGCGGACCTTCGCGGTCGATATCGAACTCTGGGCCGTGATTATCGAAGTCCGGGCTGGGCGGGGGATGAACCGGGGTCGATTGATCTCACGCTACGGCGGAATTACCAGAATTCGCGTCAATGCACGCAACAACGGGGGCAATCCCATCGAACTTGGTGCGTTCATCACCTGGAAGAACATCGGGATCCAGTCAAGAGATGTGGATCTGGGTGAACTCTACTGAATCAAACATCGGCTTGCCCAAAGCGGTGCACCGATCCCGGTGAGACTCTCCGCGCGGGGCGATGAATGTCCCGGGCAACGCGTCTACCCTTCAAGGCGGACAGAACCCGTGTTTTCGGGGGGATATCTGTCCCGTTTGGGCCCGCCAGGCCGATAGATAGAGATGCGCCCCCCCGCCAGGGTCTCGGAGCATCGCACGAACGAGAAAGATCGAACATGACCAACGCGAACCACGCGACAAACAACGCCAAGACCATCTCCCGATCGCGGGCCAAAGCCTGGACACTCGGCGCCCAGCTCGCCTCGGCGGGGTTTGTGTTTGGAGCCGTCGCGATCGGCATCCTCGATCTCCCCGAGCCAGCTGTGGGCCCGACGATCCAGATCGCGAACAACGCGGACAACGGGCTGCCCGATGGCTCGTCAATCACAAAGAACGCCACGGGTTCGCAGACAACCCAGCACGGCGATATCGACACCATCGGGCTCGCCATGCGATTGTCACTGCTCGACAACGCCCCCAAGCTCGCTGCCCCCCCCGAGCCCGAACCTGATACCGAGATCGCAACCATCACCCCCACGACCGACTCGGGAGAGATCGCCAAGCGGGTCCGGTATATCGGGTTTATCAATGATCCGTCCGCCCGCCATGCCTTTATCCGGATCGACGGCAAGCAACGGATCGTCGCGCTAGGGCAGGTCGCCAAAGCCGGCGCTGACGGCTTTTCGGATCTGACCGCTGAGCGGATCACACCCAACTACATCGTGATGACCGATGGCGAAAAACGAGCGCAGATCAAGCTCGCCTCTCGATCAGGTGCCTCGATCACACTCATCGGCGGGGGCAAGGTCGATGTTGCAAATGCCGCGAAAAACGGCTCTGTATTGACCGCTGAGGACGAAGCAGCCATCATGGCCCTGCCTCCACGCCAACAACCCGGCGCCCGGCGAAGAAAAGAACGCGAGCTCCGCGGGCTCTCACCTGTCAAGGAATACACCCGCCCGGTCCCCAAGCCTTTGGGCACCAACCGGAGCAGTTTTAATAAAAAGAAAACGCAGCCCGAGCGTGAATAACGCAACAAACGCGACAAGCCGCCGTTGAACATCCGACCTGTATTCAACAAGCCCATCAAACAGGCCCCAAAGAACAAGCCCAAAGAACGCATTAGACAGGACCAGCATTGAATCAGCGTGTGTGTTATATCCGAAGATCCGATCGTGGAGCCGTGTTGCGATCATTGAGGCTCATCGGTGCTCACACCGACGATATCTGGCAGGGCAGCGCGGGCAACAATCCGATACTCGTCGCTCAGTCGATCAGTGAAGGCGCGAAATGGATCCGCGATCGGCTCGGCTCGGGCAGCGACAAATCGCGGACACTCGCGGTGATGTGCCTCGATACCGACGGCTCGGTCTGCTCATGGGTCAAACCCGAAGACGCTGACGAATCGCTGCTCACCCAGGCGACCGACGGGACCAACACCGAGATTGATCCCGATGCGCTCGAGCCCGAGACCCACTCAGGGCTCAGCGAACGATTCCCCCAGATGCCGATGGAGCTGAGCTTTGAGTTTCTCGATGATGATGAAACATCCGTAGGCTCGCGGAGAGCGGTCATGGCGACCCCGGATATCCCGGGTCGGCTGATCAAAGACGAACTCGATGCCATGGGCATCCGTGTGGACAAGTTCACCACCATCTGGCACGCGATCGCCTGTGTCTGGGACCCGGGCGCAGGCAACCCGGCCCACAGCGCCGAGCGGATTGTCTCGTCCGACGCGCCCATCTCGGCGGTCGTTGCCATCGACGCTGACGACGGGCGGCTGATCTGGTCGTGGTCGCGTGCCGGCAGGCTCATCACCGCAGGGAGTTCGCGAATCGCGACCGCCCAGAGCGAGCATGAGCCTCTGGCTCTTGTCCGCCAAGAAGACATCGCCCGGCTGTGCAGCGACTGGCTCGGATGGTCATCCCAGCTCGGGATCGCGCCCTCACGGATCGTCGTTGTCGGGCACCCCGAACAGATCGAAACACTCCCCGATGCTTCGGGTTCGCCGGACGAATCAACCCCGCTCAAACGCGGGCTCAACGCGGGCGAGATCGGACAGACAATCTCGAAAGCCTGGCCCGATGCAACGATTGATCTCATCGAACACGCCGATCCGATCGGCGAGACACTGAGCAAAGTCGCTTCGGGCGCACGGGGCTCGGAGCTGGGCTCGCTCGTCAGCCTTGGGGGGCGACCCGGGCGGGCGCACCGATCGATGTATCGGTGGGCAGGCGTCGCGCTCGTCGCGGTGTCGATCACGATCGGGCTTTTGGCCCTCCAGCTCTTCGCCCAGGCGGGGCAGATTCAAGAGAAGACCAACGTCGAGAAAAACCGCCGAGCCAAGCTCATCAATGAATATGACCCCGCCTTGGTGATGTCGCAGTTCCAGGTCAACGACCTCAACGCCAAACTCGGACAGATCCGCCAAAGCCAGGGCCCGCTCGTGGTCATGCAGTCCAAACCCATCCTCGAAGAGCTCGAAACACTCTCCTTCGTCTTCGGCTCGCCGGGGATCGATATCCTCTCGATGAAACTGAGCAACACCAGCGTCTCGGTCAAGATCAGAACCTCGAACCTCGCCCGGGCGGTGCAGCTCAACCTCAACCTCAACGCGATCAAGGGCTCGCACCTGCGCTGGCGCTCGATGAACCCGACCAATCGCGGGCAGCAGATCGAGGCGACCTACTCGGCGCGATGGGGCGAGCTGGAGGATGAGTCATGAGTCAACTCGGCACCTCAACGGATCGGCTCAGTGTCGATGACCGATACGAGCTCGCAGCCAGGGCCAAGAGCCAGCATCGGCTCAACTATCCCTCGCACCTGATCGTCCTAAGCTTGCTTCTAGTCTTTGTCTCGATCGTGGTGCTGGTGATCTCCTGGCGTGTGCGATCGGCAGCTCTCAAAGCCAACATCGTCGAATCAAACAAAGTGGTCCAGATCGAGCTGATCATCGCCGAGATCCGCTCGCTCGAAGAGACCCAGGCGAACAACTCGTCGACGGACCAATACGCCCCGATCCCCGACATGCTCCTGCGGTTCAAACGCTACGCAACCCAGGCCAATCTCACCAACGAGCTCGGGATCCCGAAGACCGCTTCGCAGCCCGAGGGCAGCGCCCGCAAAATGCGGTATACCTATACCGTGCGGGACCCATCGATCGAGAAGCTGCTCGAATGGGTTCAGATTTCGATCAAGCAGGTCCCCGGGCTCAAGGTCAGCGACCTCTCGATCACGCCTTCGAAGACAGACTGGACCATGACGGTAACGCTCGCGCGATATGAACGGACTCAATAGGAACACGACTCATGAAAAGCACACACCCCATCCCGTCGGCTGTTCTCTTGCTCGCCCTCCCACTGCTCGCGTTGGGATTGCCCGGATGCGCCAGCTCAGGGCCGCGTTCACAGACCAATGACGCCTTCAACGAGATCGACCCGGCGATCGCCTACTCGAACCGTCAGCGTGAACAGGCGATCGAGCACTACACCCTGGCTTCGAAGCTCCACCTCGAAGGCAAGGCCGACGAGGCGTTGATCGAATACCGCAAAACGCTCGAACTCGACAACCAGCTCTACGCCGCGTGGAACAATATGGGTCAGCTGCTCCTCGAACAGGGCAACTATTCCGATGCCGTGTCGGCCTATCGAATCGCTTCGGGGCTCGAGCCCACCGATCCACGCCCGGAATACAACATCGGGCTCGCCTACCAGCGCGTTGGATGGGCTCAAGACTCGCTCACCTACTTCGACAACGCGCTCAAGCGCGATCCCAACTATCAGCCCGCGTTGCGTGGAATGATCCGCAGCGCCGAGATGCTCGGGTTAGCCGACGCGAGAATCATGAGCATTATCCGCAACGCCCAGCTCCGCGAAACCGAAGAGCAATGGCGCGACTACCTCTCGACCCAGTACTACCGCGTGCAGGCGATCCTTGACGACTAAGGCAAGAATAGGCAATAGGCAATAGGATTTTGGGCCTAGAGCCGCTCGGCTGCCAGGCTCGCGAGCGTGCTCCGCTCGGATTTCTGAAGCGTCACATGCCCGACGATCCCCAAGCCTCGCATCTTCTCAACCGCATAACTCAACCCGTTCGAGGACGAATCGAGATACGGGTGATCGATCTGCCCGATATCGCCCGTCAAAATCAGCTTCGTGCCCTCGCCGATGCGTGACACGATCGTCTTGACCTCGTGAGGCGTCAGGTTCTGGGCTTCATCGACGATCATAAACTGGTGCGGGATGGATCGCCCACGGATATAGGTCAAAGGCTCGAGCACCAGCCGCCCGTCAGCCAAAAGTTTGTCCGTCCGCTGCTCGCTCGTTTTGCTCTCGGCGTTCTGATTGGGAGCGCCGCGTGTGGACATGAGATAACTCAGGTTATCAAAGATCGGCTGCATCCACGCGCCGAGTTTCTCGTCCTTATCCCCCGGCAGGTACCCAATATCACGCCCCATCGGCATGATCGGACGAGCAACCAACAACTTATCAAATCGCTCCTCCTGAAACACCTTGGTCATCCCCGCTGCGATCGCCAACAAGGTCTTGCCCGTGCCCGCGCTGCCTAGGAGCGTGACGAGTTTGATGTCGTCGTCGAGCAAGAGATCAAGGGCCAGAGTCTGCTGGACATTGCGGGCCACAATCCCAAAGGTCGGCTTCTTCTGCTGGGCAACCGGGATCAGATGATCCGTGTCGGCCAATCGACGCGCCAATCCAGAGTGGGCATCGTCTTGGGCATCGGTCAGAATAACATACTGATTGGGTGTGAGTTCCCGCGTATACGGCTCGCCATCGGGAGGCGTCACCTCAAGAAACTCTTCAAGCGACTCCACCTCGAGCATCCGATCACGATACAGCGTGTCGATGATCTCCGACGAGGTTTCGAGTTCGAGGAACCCGGTATACAACCGATCGCCATCGACCTGCTGGTTGAGGAAATCCTCGGATTTGATGCCCAGCGAATCCGACTTGATCCGAGCTGCCAGGTCCTTCGTCACAAACACCGCCCGCTTGCCCGCGCGGTGGAGCGCCCAAGCGGCAGCGATGATCCGGTTATCAGGCTGAGGATCAGCAATGATCGCTGGGCGATCGTGATCGTCGATATCAATCGAGAGCGTCCCCGATGCCCCCCCCGCTTTGGCACCCAGATTGGAGAGTTCAACCCCTGTGGTCAGCTTGCCATACTTGCGGAGCCGATCGAGCGAACGGATCGACGAACGGGCAGCCCGCCCGACATCGTCCTCTCGGCGCTTCATCGAATCGAGCTCTTCGAGCACCGGATACGGAATCACCACATGATTCTCTTGGAACACAAACAACGCGTTTGGATTATGGAGCAGGACATTGGTATCGAGCACATAGTACTTGGGCTCGGAGTGCTTTGGCTCAGAACGCTTAGGCGAATCTGCCTGCTCGGGGGTGGTGGTCATGTTGGGAAAATCCTCCAAATGGGGTAACCAAGAGAGTATATCGGCTCAAGGTGGGCAATAGGCGAGAGGAATTGGGGAAGATGTTCTTTACACAATCAACATTGGTACGCGTTTGCCAAGACACCCCTCCGCCCGCGAAGCGCGGGCACCTCCCCGCGGGGCGCAGGGAGGAGCAAGAGGAGGCCCATCTTGCCTATTCCCCATTGCCTATTCCCTATTCCCTATTCCCTATTCCCTATTGCCTATTGCCTTCCCCTACACAAAGGCTGCAACGACGAAAAACATCCCCGCAACCATCGTCAAGCCCAGTTTCACAAAGATCGACACGGTTCGACCAATCGCTGCCCCGGTGCCCGACTTGGCTGAGTCTTTCCAAGTCTGCTGAACAACCGCCCGCTCGATCATCAACGCCCCAGCGCCAGCCCCCAAGATTCCGCCGAGGATCGGGCCGATGACCCAACCCACGACGGGGATGACCGAGAGGAAAATCCCGCCTGCGATCGCACCGATGATGGTGCCAACGATTGCGCCCAGTGCGCCGCGCTTCGAGCCTCCGAACTTCTTAGCCCCCGCAGCCGACGCAAACAGGTCGATGGCTTCCGAAACAATCCCGAGCACGACCAGTGTCACCACCGCCTTCCACGAGATCACCTCAGGCTGCCACCACATGCACAGGGCAGCGATCAGGGTCATGAACCAGATGCCCGGCAGCGCCAAGACCACAAAGACCACCCCGGCGAGCCCAGAGAGCAGCGCGATCGAAGCGATGACCCAGACTTCCCAGATGGGCCAGTTCATGGATAAGCCTCAGGATTCGGTCGCTGGCGTATCGTCGGGATCAGCATCAGTATCTTCATCCCCATCTTCTTGGGAACCAAACGCCTTCTCTTCCATCGCCAGAATCCAGTCTTCAACAAAGCTGTGCTGGTAGGTATCGACCGATATCTCCTTGCCTCCAAGCGTATCGTGGCTGCCTTTGATCTTAAGGAAGACGATAAACTTGTCCCACTTGCGTTTGTCCACTTCTTCGAGATCATCAGGCGTGATCTTCGCCCCGCCCGGGATGGTCAGGGTCATCGAATCAGCATCCCAGGCGTACTTCTTCCCCCGGACGCGGATCATGTGGATCAGCATATACAACGCCACGGTCCAGCAGACCGCCATGATGAGCCACTGGACGATCAGGTCAAACGCATGCAAAGGCTTAGGGATCGACTCACTCGATTTCCACTCCGCCCTGAGCGCATCGAGTTCGCGTTGAGGCGACTCGATCAGCGTGTGCTCCTCATCGAGCTGCCCGATCACATTGAGTGCTTCGAGCCAGTTGAGCCTTGCGATGAGCATCGAGGCGCGGAGGTTGCGGGTGCTCGACGAGTTGGCTGCGTCCTGCATGTTCCTGGCCTTGGTTTCATCATCGCCAAGCCGAGTGAGTTCCTCCGCGGGGTTGGTGATCGATGATTCCCGGATGAAAATCCCGAAGTCCTCCGAGTTGGCCCGCTTGGCCTGCTCGAGGTACTGCCACTGGGCCCATTGGGCGTATCGTGCCCCCCGGTCAGGGTACCATTTGCTCGCATCCATGAATCCCCAGAGCCCAACCACCGACACGATGAGTGTGATGATGGCGAGTTTAAAGATCCACCGCGGATTGAGCGGCGATTTGGCACAACTGGTCGAGGCGATTTCGGTATCGAATGGATGATCGGTCATCGGTGTGGGCACTCCGCGATGGTCGTCTATGGTCTGAATAACCCCTCCGGGCTCAATCCCGGCAGGTAGCATATTGAGGATATCGGCCAACCGGGCTCAGAACATGGATGAAGGTCATGGAATTCGCGTTTGGATGGCGGTTTGTTGATCGAACTTGTCGCTGAAAGAGACTCAGATCATGCTTGGCGATCCGCTCGCGCTGCCCTAGGATAGCCCTCTCCCGACCCCCTCTTGTCGATGCCCGGGCCCGATGCACGGGTGTCCTGTGAATCTGGTCAGGGCTTGACCGCAGCAGCCATAAGCAGCCGATATCCGGTGCCGTCGGTGTCCTGGGCATCGACAAGGGGGGATTGGGGGATGCGGGATCACTCATGGAACTCGCGCATGATCCGTTCGATTTCTTCTCGATTGGATTGAACTGTCCGGATCATTCCAAGATTGCCCGGCGAAAGAGAGCCCATCGGGGTTTGCATTTGCCATTCTGTTATCTGGCCAAGCCCGTATCGCCCACGATCCCCTTCATTGAGCCCTGAAACTTCGTAGGGTTGGTTCAGGCATGTTCCATCAAACCCGTTGATATCGGCGCTGTTGACCTGAAACCAGATGTGCTCAAGGCCATCCCCGGAATCGACCGGGCAGCCCGCCTTGATAAGCACGGGCAACTCCAGCGAAGCAAACTCCTTCATCGCTTTCACAAGAACCGGATATGTCTCCTGAGCACGCTCGGCAAGGAGATCGGAAGATGACTTCGAGAGCGCAAAGACCATGTTCTCGCGAAAACCTTTCATCACAAATCGACTTGGCTCAATGGACGATTCTTTGAGTCTCCAAAGACGCTTGCCTCGCCCAGGCTCACACACAACTGCCCGGTTATCCGTATGGCCATCCTCGATGTCTCGGATACCGGCGAATCGTGATGAAACGGCACGGTCAAACTCCTGAGCTGGAGCCATGCGGATCATTCCCCGGGGTACTGCGATCTGAAAGATCGGCTCATCAATCCCGAGAGCACCTTCGAGAATCGCGAAGACCAACGCTTGAATAAAGGTGTGTGCACAACCAAGCATCTCATCAGATGGATTGATGAGGTCAATGTCAAATCCACCCAATGCCCCGAGCCCGTGTGTGTGCACCCATCTCGACCCATTCGGATTCGAGACCGCATGGATACAATAGAGTGAGTCGATATCAACGGGCGCCTTGGTCATGAGCTCATCGGCAATCGCTTCAAGTGACCACACGCGAATAGACCCGACCGCATAAACACCAACAGAAGTCTGAACAGCTTTGAGCAGCTGTCCGAGCGCAATGAGCGCAGATTTACGGGTCTTGAGCACGGGCCCGTCCCCAGGATCAATCAGTACATGCCAACGACTTTGGCATCGGCCTACACGTTCCTTCTCCTTGTCAGATAATCCGGGTGAGATGCTGATCTCACCCGCCAAATCAACCCGGGGGTCTGGATCACAAAGAATCCGAACCTCGCACCCCTTGAGCGAGTCAAACTCGACGACCCACCCCCCGTCCTCACCCGGCTTTACCCGGGTTGGCTTGAGGCCTGAAATCGCATCCGGACCGGGCGGAACCGTATCGGGAAACAGAACGGAATACTCTGGCGGGACGGTACAGTTCTTCAATATATTCATGATTCCTCAATCCATTCGATCGGTGTGGCAAGTTCGCTTCAACATCCTATCATAAGCCCATGGCCTACACCGCACTCGCCCGCAAACACCGCTCCCGTACATTCGATCAAGTCGTTGGGCAATCGCCTATCGCCAAGACGCTCAAAGCCGCGATTGACTCAGACCGTGTCCACCACGCCTACCTCTTCACAGGCACCCGAGGCGTCGGCAAGACCTCCATGGCCCGCATCTTTGCCAATGAACTCAATAACCCAGAATACAAAGACGACATCGCCGCTTCCATCTTCGCCGGGCAAGATACCGATGTCATCGAGATCGACGCAGCCTCCAACACCGGGGTCGATCACACCCGTGAGCTCATCGCCAACTCCGCCTATCGCCCGATGCGGGGGCGGTACAAGGTCTACATCATCGACGAGGTGCACATGCTCTCGATGCAGGCGTTCAATGCGCTGCTCAAGACGATGGAGGAGCCGCCCGAGCATGTGAAGTTTATTCTCTGCACCACCGAATCGCACAAGGTGCCCGCGACGATCCAGTCGCGGTGTCAACGGTTCGATTTCCGCAACATCCCTGTTGGCTCGATCGCGGAGCACTTGAAATCGTTGGTCGAATCCGAAGGGTTCCAAGCCGACGACGAACTCGTCTTTACACTGGCGAGATTGGGCAACGGCTCAATGCGCGATGCGCTCTCGCTGCTCGATCGACTGCTCGCGTCAGGCGAGAAGAATCTGACAACCACACTGCTCGAAGAGCTGCTCGGCTTGCCCGATCGGGATCTGCTCAGCACACTCATCGACGCGATCGCTGATGGCGATCCAAAGGTCGTGCTGCAATCAACGGGCACGCTGATGAACAAAGGCATCTCGGGCGAGCAACTCCTGGGCTCACTCCTCGAACGCTTCCGCGACCTGATGGTCCTTGGCTCGTGCGGGCAGGACACCGATCTGGTCGATCTGTCCGATGAGGCGAGAAAAACCGAGTTTGAACGCGCCCGGCGCTTCGATGCTGCCGGCGTCGTGCACATGATCGCGCTCTGCGAATCGGTCCAGCGGGCGATCAAATCCTCGCCTGCCCCGCGGGCACTGCTCGATGCGTGCATGGTGCGTTTGGCGATGACGGAGAAGATCGCCGATGTGGCAGCGTTTGTGCTCAGCGGAGGAAATACGCTAAAAAAAGCGTGAGGGCAGCGTCCGAGTCGATCGAGAAACCCGCCCAGGTTTCCAAGCCTCGACCAACGCTGCCCATGAGACCGGTCAAACCCATCCGATCAAGCCAATCCATCAAGCGCGATGAGCCCAGCGAAGCCGCTGCGCCCAGTCATCGGCGGAAGATTCAGGTTGTCAAATCCGAGCCTGCTCCTTCTCAAGAAGCACCACCAGAACAAACCCAGCCCACGCCTCAAATGCGAGCGCCGACGCCCGAAGAGGTCGAGGCTGACCCGCTCGTCAAATCCGTCCTCGATGTTTTCGCAGGCGAGATCAAACGGGTGCATCCAAAGAACAAATAAGAGACTGCTTGAGAAAGAGGCACAATGTTCGACAAACTCAAAACCATGCAGGCCCTCGGGTCGTTGATGAAAAACAAGGAACAACTCGCCGAGGCGGGCGAGCGGATCAAAGCCAAGATCGAGGCGATGCGCATCGAAGGGCAAGCCGGCGGCGGCGCCTGCCGAGCAATCGTCAACGGCAAGATGAAACTCCTCGATCTCACCCTCGACCCGGCATTGCTCGCGGGGATGGCGGTCGATGAGAAGACCCGCGATCTGGCGACGGCCCTTATAAAGGATGCGATCAACGACGCGACCGAAAAAGCCCAGCAGCAGGTTCAAGCCTTGATCTCGCGCGAAGCGGAAGAACTCGGGCTCGGCGACATCGGTTCGCAAATCGGCGGGTTTTTGAGCTGAATCTTTCCCTCGGTAGAACGGGCTTCCAGCCCGTTTTCTTTTCTGAAGGATGTGCAACGACAAGATCAAGAAACGGGCTGGAAGCCCGTTCTACCGAGGGAATCATGATCCGAATCGAACCCATCTCGGAACCACCCACGATCAAGATTGATCGCACGCCTAAGAACCATCCGCAAGCCGATGCGATCGAGTCAGCATGGCAAGGATTGTGCGCACAGAACCCGCGCTACTTCAACGGCCAGATACTCGCGTTCGATTCGTATAACCCAGCCACAGGCGTGATCCGGGCATCGGTTGAGCAATACAAAAACCACGCGGTGCGCGATACGGTTGATGTTGGAATCTCGCTGCTCGCGGTGACGGCGATCTTGTGTGCCCCGGACAATGTCCAGAACACAGGTGTGTATTTGCTGGGCAAACGATCGCCTGAGTTGCACCGTTATGGCGGGCTCTGGGAGTTTGGCCCGTCTGGCGGAGTTGATGTTCCTCGCATTCGAAACACCCTCAATATCAAGCACATCACGGCTGAAGTGGCTCGGGAAATAAGAGAGGAAATTGGCGTGCGCATATCATCCCGGCCCCATGCGGCAAGAACGATTATCCATGATGAAGCTGTCGGATCAACCGATATCGCAATCCCGATCGTGCTCGACCAGGTGCCCTCTCTCAAAACCAACTGGGAATACAGCGAGACCCGTTGGATAACGCTCGATAAACTCTACCAATGGGCACAATCGAGCCCCGACGAGTTGATTCCCACAACCGTTGAACTTGCTCGGTTTCTGTACGAAAACAGAGACTGAACCCCGCTAAGATAGAACCATGAGCATCGAGTCCTGTCCAAACCTCGCCTCCCAGACCATCGCCGGGTTCCTCGATGCGCTCGACGCCAAGATGCCCACGCCCGGGGGGGGCTCAGCAGCAGCCATCACCGGCGCAACAGCAGCGGCGACGGCGGGGATGGTGGTGAGTTATTCGATCAATAAAAAAACGCTCGCTGAGCACCAAGCCTCCAATGCCGAGGCGCAGGAAAAACTCAATGCGATCCGCGCAACATTCCTCTCGCTCGGCGATGACGACGCCAGCGGGTACAGCGTGCTCAATGCGCTCTGGAAGCTCGATCAGGATCACCCAGACCGCATCGCCGGGTGGGAAGCAGCAGTCGATGGAGCGATCGCGCCGCCACGGGCGATGGTGGGGTTGGCTGTTGAGATGCTTGGGCTCTGCGAACAACTGATCTCGACGACCAATCGTCAGCTCAAGTCTGACCTTGGTGTCGCAGCGGTGCTCGGGCAGGCGGCTGCGCGATCGGCAGCGTGGAATGTGAAAATTAATATCCCGCTGCTGCCTAGCGATGACCAGTATTGTGCGCACAAAGAAGTCGATGCGCAACTCGGCGATGCACAGCGATTGTGCGAAGCGATCGAGGCGGGGTGCCGATGAAAAACCACTCGACCAATACCGATTCAGGACCCCGGTTTGTGGACCTCTCTTCCAATCCAAAGATCGCAGCGTTGACACAGGTGTTGCGTGAGGTGAGTGCGGTCAAGGACCCGACGGAGATGCTCAAAGCCTTTGGGCCTTGGGTTGGTCAGCGGTTCCCGCGCGATGCGTTTGTGAGTGTCTCAATCCGCGATCTGCCCGCGGGCAAGTACAAAATCACCCGGGCTGTCACGAGCCCGCAGAGCCAATCGAATCAGCCGAACCCGACGGGGAACCCCTGGCGAGACTGGGAGCAACTTCCAACCTACGAAGGCGGGTTGATCGGCGAGATCATCGCATCGGGCGAGCCCGCGGTCGTGACCGGGCTCGATCTGAGCAAGGATCATCCCTTGTCCAATGCGCTCGGGTCGTATGCGAGCAGGCTGCGATCCGTGACGGCCATGCCCGCCTACGACGACGGCGAGCCATTGAACTGGTCGCTGAGTTTCCACGAAAAATCAGATTGGGAAGACCTCGATACCTTCGTCGCCGGCTTGCTCGATATGAACATGATGGGCACCGCAACGCGGAACCTCGTGTTCCGCAAGCAGGCCGAGGCCCTCAATGAACAACTCATGGAGCAGTTCGAGCAGATCGCCAAGATTCAGCGCCAGCTTCTGCCCGAACGATCGCCCACGCTCGACGGGTTCACCCTCGCGACGAGCTACCTGACGAGCAACATCGCCGGCGGCGATTATTTCGATTACTTCCAAGGCGAGGACGGCCGACTTGGGATTGTGATCGCCGATGTCTCCGGGCACGGGCCCGGAGCCGCGACCGTGATGGCGATGCTCCGCGCGATCCTGCACTGCTATCGCGATACGCTCGATGATCCGGGCTCGGTGGTCGATGACATCGCCGATGTCGCCCAGTTCTGTAATCGCAAGCTCGTCGAGGCAAACCTCAACGGCGAGTTCGCCACCGCGTTCTTCTGTGTGATTGATCCCAAATCCGGCAAACTCCAATGGACACGGTGCGGGCACAACCCGCCGATGCTCCGACGGAACGATGGCACGATCGAGCAGATCGAATCCGCAGCAACGCTGCCTTTGGGGATCACGAGCGAGATCGAGTTTGCATCGGATTCATGCGTCATGGAGCCCGGCGATACGCTGGTGCTCTATACCGATGGCATCACCGAAGCGGCAGCACCCAGGCATCTCTCGACGGATGATGAACTCGATATGTTCGGCACGCCTCGACTCAAAGAAGCGCTCAACGCATGCACCGGCATGCCGATGTGCGCAATCGACTCGGTCCACAAAGCCTTGTACCGGTTCACCCACAAGCTCGAACGCGACGACGACCAGACGCTGGTGGTGATCCAGAGGGACCCCGACGAGTGAGCAAGCCGAGCACGAAAAAATCTGAATGGTTCGACAAACCCGACCCGACCGGCACGACCGACACCGGCCAAGTTGGATTGCGCTTCACCTGCACCCAGTGCGGCAACTGCTGCACCGGACCCACCGGGTTCGTGCTCTTTACCGACGACGAAGCGGTCGCGATGGCCAAGGATTTGGGGATCGGCAAGGACGAGTTTATTGCCCAGCACACCCGCCAGACCATCGTCGGGCGATCGCTCAACGAGATCGAGGTTGATGGGTTCGGGTATGACTGCGTGTTTCTCACACGCGACGAGCACGGGAAAACTGGATGCAGCGTCTATGGCTCGCGCCCTGAGCAGTGCCGAACCTGGCCGTTCTGGAAGAGCAACCTGATCGGCAAACGGGCGTGGCGCGAAGCATCTGCGGATTGCCCGGGGATGGACGCCGGCGAGCTGCACACACCCGAGTTCATCCGTATTACCCGTGACCGGGTCGAGATATAGCCCACCCGGGCTCGTATGATTGCCCCCTATGGACGCTTTTTGGAAGTTTGCCAAACAGATGATGCGGATGCGCGGGTACCTTGTGCTCGGGATGCTCTGCGCGATCATCTCCGCCGGCGGGGTGGGCGCGGGGATCGCCGCGATCGGCCCGACCCTTGGCATCTTGCTCGAACCAAATAGCGGCGGGCTCCAAACCATCGCACAAATCAAGTTCGATGAGAACGAGCGATACGCCGCCGTGCTCTCGCCCGATGTCATTGCATCGCTCCCGACCGATCCCTACGAGAGCATCGTGCTCATCATGGCGACGCTCGCAGGGCTGACGATTGTCGGCGCACTGGCTAACTTCCTGCATCAATACTTCGCGTTGACGGTGGTGCACACAACCGTCGCGCGGATTCGTCGAAAATCGTTCGGGCAGGTGCTCGAACTCCCGCTCAAAACGATTGTGGCTGAAGGCCCGACCGACGCGATCTCGCGGATCGTCAACGACACCGAGGCGCTCTCCGCCGGGTTCGTCGCGATGCTCTCCAAGGCCGTCGCCCACATCACCAAGGGAACCGTCGCGCTCGTCGCAGCCTTTGTCATCAACTGGCAGCTCGCGACCGTGGCGTTGTTGGTGATGCCGATCCTCGCGACCGTGATCCGCAAGCTCGGCAAGCGGATCCGAAAAGCCTCGACCAAGGCGCTCTCGAGCCGGGCCGATCTTTACCGCGCCTCGACCGAAGCACTCCAAGGCTTGCGCGTCGTCAAGGTCCACACCACCGAACGCTACGAAGCTGGGCGATTCGGGCGGATCAACAAAGAGGTCCTGCGTCAACAGCTCAAGGTCCGCACCGCCCGGGCGATCTCGGGGCCCATCGCCGAGCTCGTCACCATGTTCGCCCTCGGCGGGCTGACCATCGTGGCAGCCAAGCTGATCCTCGACGGCGCGCTCGACAAAACAGAGTTCATGTCCGTGCTCATCGCCCTTGCGCTCGCCGGGGCGAGCATCAAGCCCATGTCGGGGTTGGTCAACGATATTCAGCAATCCGGAGCCGCTGCCGATCGGCTCGATAAGCTGCTCGGCGCTGATCCTGAACCCGGGCACGCCCCACGCCTGCCCAAACTCGCAAGGCATCACGACACAATCGTTTTCGATCATGTCAGCGTGATCTACCCCGGCGCGACCAACCCGGCGATCTCGGATATCTCCCTTCGCATCAACCACGGCGAGACCGTCGCCTTCGTCGGGCCCAACGGGTGCGGCAAGACCACGCTCTTGTCATTGATCCCCCGGCTCTTCGACCCTGACGAGGGACGCATGCTCATCGACGGCACCGACATCGCCCGCGTGCGCGTCCGCTCGCTCCGCCGACAGATCGGGGTCGTCACGCAGGAAGTCGTGCTCTTCAAGGGCACCATCGCCCAGAACATCGCCTATGGCAGCCGCCATGCCTCGCGCGAGGACATCGAGCAGGCCGCCCGCGATGCACGCGCGATGGAGTTCATCGACGAGCTCGAAGAAGGGCTCGATACCCCCGTCGGCGAACAAGGGCTCACCATGTCGGGCGGGCAACGCCAACGCATCGCCATCGCCCGCGCAATCCTGCGCGACCCGGCGATCCTGATCCTCGACGAGGCGACCTCGATGATCGACGCCCGCTCCGAAAAACTCATCGGCGAGGTCCTCGATACCTTCTGCACGAATCGCACCAGCCTCATCGTCGCCCATCGGCTCTCGACGGTGCTTGGCGCCGATCGAATCGTCGTGCTCGACGAGGGCAAGGTGGTCGGACAGGGCACGCACGACGAGCTGATGGAATCGTGCTCGGTCTACGAACAGCTCGCCCGCCATCAGCTCATGAGCGCAGACCAATCGTCCAAGGGAAACGCCTGATGCACGAGACAAACGCTGCTGGCGAGTTGGTTTTCAAGTGTGATTTTTGCACGATGGCATGGGATGAGAATCGCCAGATGGTCGAAGGGCATCGCGGATCGCTGATCTGTTCGCAGTGCCTCTCGATCGCGTTCACAGAAGTTGTCCACCTGGATTCTGGATATCTCCCGACACCCAAAGAGGTGTGCATCCTCTGCCTCGAGACCGGGCGGGACGGGTTTCATTGGCAAAGCCCGCTCGACTCATCGGTGCTCGCCTGCCGACGGTGCATCAAGCAGAGCGCCGGCGTGCTGCACAAAGACCCCGAGACCGATTGGAAAAAACCCGCCGATCCAAAGACCGGCGGGAACTAAAATATTCGACTGGTTTTACTGTTTCTGTCCGATTATTCGAGCGGGCACGCAGTGTTGAAGATGTGCTCGATATCGGAAATGAGGATGTACGAACCATCCGTCTGATGAACAAGCCCCGAGAGGAACTCGGTGTTCTCGGCGGTGTCGGGGAGTGTCTCGATCGAATCGTTATTGCAATCCACAACGAAGGATACACCATCGACCGCGATGGCGGCTTTGCGTGATCCTATCTCGGTGATGACGAGCATCGATTCGAGCTTCGACGCAACCGCTTCGAGAATCTGGTCGAAGAGTTTACACATCTCCGAGAGCTCATTGGTTCGCGCAGCCCCGATCCGCTCGGTTGCCTCCTCGACCTGACCAGCATCCTTGAGCTTCATCACCTCATCAGCGAGCGCATGAATCTTGCGATGCGGAGCATCAAACCGTTCGATCAACGATTTCAACACCGGATCGTTTGCGGTCATCTCACTCAAAGGCGACGAACCATCGAGCACCGATTTGTACCATCTGCCAAAGTTACACTTTGTTGGGTCAGTCGCTTTCGTGAACTCAGTACTGGTGTATACCGAATCCTGAAGCGCACTGAGCCATTCCACATGATCGTCCTTGAGCCCCTGGAACATCTCCCCGAGTTTCTCGGCTTCGGCTTCGCGAGGGATAAACCCGAGCAATGAACGCATGTCAATCACAGGGATAATCGTCCCGCGATGATTGATGACACCCGAAATATAGTTCGGGCTGTGCGGCACACGCGTCACCTGCGTCATCGCCCCGCTCATGAGCTCTACCGTGGTATCGGTGGACATGCCATAATGGTTATGGTTGATCTCGACCACCACATACCGAGTCACCGACTCACCGAGTTCTTCAGTGAGCTGATCGGCGGAGAGTTCGGGCTGGGAAGGGACACTCGCGACGGCTTGGTTTGAAGTTGACTTTTGCATAGCTCACACCTTCGACCCATTTTCATCTCGAAATCAATCAAACTCTCCATGTTGTGCCATCCGATCATCGAGCATGCCCTGCCCGTCTGATAACCTTGATTCCATTCTTTCCATCGTATCGAGCACCCCGCCCAAGCCGTGCTAGGATTATGCCCCTCCGACCGAAAAAGCAACGAGAACCCGCCCCACCATGCTCCTCCACGCACGCAACATCTCAAAGACCCATGGCGTGCGCACTCTTTTTTCTGAGATATCCATCTCCGTCGATCGAGGCGACCGGATCGGGGTGATCGGACCCAATGGAGCGGGCAAATCCACCCTCCTCAAAATCCTCGCTGGGCACCAATCCACAGACACCGGCGAACTCGTCGCCCCCAGCGCGGTCAACGCCGTCTATATCCCGCAGGTCGATCGGTTCGACGAGGGAATCACCGTCTACGACGCGGTGCTCAAAGTCGCGCCCGAACACGCCGCCAATCATCTCGATCCAGAGACCATCGCCGAGATCGCGCTGAGCAAGGTCGGATTCACACAAGATCAATGGCCCATGCCCGCTGCGATGCTCTCGGGCGGGTGGCGCAAGCGATTATCAAGCGCGTGCGCCCTCTCATCGAGCGCCAACGAGCCCGACCTGGTGCTCCTCGACGAGCCAACCAACCATCTTGATCTCGAAGGCATCGCCTGGCTCGAAGCGTTCCTCACCCTGCGCCAGGGCGGGCAGGCCGCGTTCGCCTCGGTGTTCGTCACCCATGACCGTCGATTCCTCGAACAGATCGCCACAAGAATCATCGAACTCTCCGATGCGTATCCCGGGGGCATGCTCAGCGTCGATGGCAACTACACCGAGTTCGTCCGCAGACGCGCCGAGTTTGTCGACGGGCAAGCCAAGGCGGTCCAATCACTCGCCAACGAGGTCCGGCGCGATGATGTCTGGCTCGGACGCGGGGCGCAAGGGCGACAGACCAAGCAAAAGAAGCAGATCGACGCGAGCGCCGATCGACGCGCCCAGCTCGGCGAGCTCAAAGCCCGCAACGAGGCTGCGACCAACACGGGCGCCAGGGTTGAGTTCACATCGACCGATCGCCAGACCAAAAAACTCATCGCCGCGGCCGGCATCTCCAAAGCCTTTGGAGAAAACAAACTCTTCTCAAACCTCGATCTCGTGCTCGGCGTCGGCGACTGCATCGGGCTCCTTGGCGCCAACGGCAGCGGCAAAACAACCCTCATCAAAGTCCTCACCGGCGAGCTCGCCCCCGACCAAGGCGAAATCCGGTATTCCGATCCGATGCCCAAGGTCGTCGTGTTCTCCCAGCACCGCGAGGACTTTGACCCGAGCATCCCGCTGAGCGAAGCCCTGTGCCCGGTGAGCGATCGCGTCGAGTTCCAAGGGCGAATCATGCACATCACCGCATGGGCCCGCAGGTTCTCGTTCCGCGACGATCAACTCGAAGGCCCGGTCGGCTCGCTCAGCGGCGGCGAGCTCGCCCGCGTCCACATCGCCCGCATTATGCTCGAAAAAGCCGATATCCTCGTCCTCGACGAGCCGACCAACGATCTCGACATCCCCACACTCGAACTGCTCGAAGAATCGCTCGCCGATTTCCCCGGCGCGGTCATCCTCGTGACGCATGATCGGATGATGCTCGAAAAACTCGCGACCACCATCGTCGTGCTCGAAGGCGACGGGCACCAACAAATCTGCCCGAGCCTTGAACAAGCCGTCCGCGTGCTCAGCCGAAAGGCCGACGAGCAGGCAGAGGCGAACGCGCCCAAAGCCCCCAAAGAAAAGGTCGCCAAGGTCCGCGATGCGAATCAGCCCAAGAAACTCTCGTACAAGGATCAACGCGAATACGATTCGATCGAAGAGAAGATTATGGAAGCCGACGAACAAATCGAGCACGCTCAAAGAGCGTTGTCCGATCCCAAAGTCCTCGCCGATCACGAGAAAATGACCAAGGCGTGCCAAATCCTCGACCAAGCCCAGGCCGAGTCGGCCAGGCTCTACGCCCGATGGGACGAGCTCGAAGCGATGCGCTCTTAACTCCCCGGTGGCCCGGCTCGCCGAGCCGGGTCTTCGAGATTTCTGCAATGGTCCAAGAACCCGGCTCGGCGAGCCGGGCCACCAAAGAACTCACCCCGGCTTGGTTGCAATCATCTCATACATCGGAGGCAGGTGCATGAACGCTGCCGGGTTCTTTGAGAGCTGCGCCCACGCTTCAAAGAACGCCCCGCGTTGAGCCTCGGTGATGTACCCCATCTCGACAAGCTTGGGCACAAACACCGCCCAGAAGCTCGCGGGCCAGTTCCACATCGTCGAGCCCGGGCGAGGGGTCGGGATCTGTGCCCGTGAGAGATGTTCGAGTTCGAGCCCGTGATCGAGGGCGATCTGGGGGAGCCGACCCATGATGTCCGAGTCGCCGCCGTGATCTTTCCAGCTCTTGGCTATCGCCGCGATGACGGCTTCAAAGGCTTCGCTTCTGGGCGCGACGCACATCGAGGCATAGTTAAAATAGTCCTGCACCAAGAGCCTGCCCCCGGGCTTGAGCATCTTGGCGATCGAACCAATGACCGCAGCCGGATCGGACACGAAGCACATCACCCATCGGACATACGCGATATCGAATGACCCCGCTTCCACGCCCTGCGCTTCGAGCACCTGATCGATATTGGTCACATCGCCGAGATAAAAACGCGCCTGCTCCAACTCGCGGCTCTTGGCCTGCCCATTGGCAAACTCGACATAAGGCTTCGACTCATCGACCCCCACCACGCACCCGGACTCGGTGACGAGTTGGGCCATGTCCATCGAGGCAAACCCGGGCCCGCACCCGACATCAAGCACCCGCTTGCCCGCGCCGATCTGTGCGCGTTCCCAGAGCTGATGAGCCGCGACGAACCAGAGCCGATGCTGCAGGCCCAAACGGTGGAGTTCGTCGTCATGAGTGCCCAGGACATATTCAGGCGCGTTGGTCTGGCTCATCTGCGTGCTCCGTTGGGTGTTTGGCGAAGGGATCGCGGATTCGATTCTATTCGCTCGATACCGCTGTGTGCAGGCGATCGGCTCCGCCTACAAAAACACCCGATCCCGGCGTCTGCCGAGATCGGGTGTTGCGTCACAAATATCACAGGAGCTCAATAGACGATGCGCTCAACACCCACTCAAGGGCACCCTGAGCTAAAGGCGCTGAGGAACGCCGATATATCGAAGAAGTTGAAGGTGCCGTCTCCTGTGAAATCCGCAACAGGGTCCTGCGCACCAAACGCAGAGAGAAAGGCAGAAATATCGAAAAAGTTCAGTGCCCCGTCGCCGGTCAGATCCGCCGGGCACGGGAGAGCACACTCGATGGAAAACGCATACGCCGAGCCCGATTCGGGCCCGGCGTCTGCGTCGAAGTAGGCACCGACAAAGACCGTATCGCCAGAGATTCCGACCGAGCGACCGAAGTGGTCCCCGATCGCTCCATCGCTTGCAAGCAGTTCACCAAGTTGTACCCACCCGGCGTCGTCGTGCATGAAGAGATACGCAGCACCAGCATCGAGCCCGTTGTCAGGATGCGCATAGCTCCCCACAACCACGCGCCCGCCAGAAACCGAGACGGAATACCCGAACCGATCGTTGGTCATCCCATCATCGGCAAGCAGCTTGGCTTCTTGTGCCCAGCTCGTCCCATCAAACCGGTAGGCATACGCCGCCCCGGCTTTGAATCCATTATCGCCCTCCCAGGTCGTCCCGATCACCGCGAGATCATCCTCAAGCGCAACCGAGTACCCGAAATGATCATCGAGCTCGCCATCAGCAGGCGCGAGCTTTGCCTCTTCGACCCACGCTGCGCCGTCGAAGCGATAGACATACGCTGCGCCCGAATCGAGCGCATTGACATCGCTCCACTTGGCCCCGACGAGCACCCGCCCGTTGCTGATCGACGCGGACCACCCGAACTTGTCGAGTGTTGCCCCGTCGGACGCGATGAGCTTGGCCGATTCGTTCCATGAGGTCCCGTCGTATTCAAACACATACGCCGAGCCCGAGTCGATCCCGTTGTCGTCATCCCAGATCGCGCCGATGACCGCGGTGTTGCCTTGGATCGACACCGATCGCCCGAACCGATCGTCCATCGCGCCATCGGATGCGGTGAGCTTGGCATCGTATCGCCACTGGGTACCATCAAACCGGAAGACATACGCCGACCCGGACCGAGACCCCAGGTCCGAGTCGTAGACAGTGCCAACGATCGCCACATCGCCATCAATCGCAACCGAAGTCCCGAACCGATCTTCCGGGCCGACATCACCGGGTAAAAACTTCCGGATGCGAATCCAGTTGAACCCGTTGAACCGGTAGATATACGCCGTGCCCGCGTTGATCCCGTTGTCCGCATCGTGATACGCCCCGATGATCGCGTAATCACCGGAGATCGCGACCGCGCGGCCGAACCGATCGAGCGTCTGCGCATCGGCAGGAATCATCTTGGTCACTTCCGTCGTCGTGCAACTCTGGGCGCCCGCCCCCGAAACACACGCTCCAGACACCAATGCCCCGAGGAACATCATCCCAATATGTGAGCAACTGACTTGGATCGGCATACCAAACTCCCTGTAGGATCAAAATCACCTGATTCGTTCGATCAATACACTGCAATCCGTGTACCAGAACGCAATCTTCGATTTCACCCACCCCAGCACCTCCCACACGCACAACCCACCCACGCATCGCGGTGCGCATGGAGCATACTGGCCACCCCGCATTGCTCATCATCCAGATTGGCTAATATTGCCCATCGCCCAGCACCGATTCACTGCGCGCCGAGCCGAACCCGTTTGCTCGCCATCGACCGGGCCCATCGCTTATTCGACGCCACGATGATGAGCCGGGTCTTGGATTCATGCTCGACCCATTGGCCCAGCCCCTCGATTTCTCTGGCAGTGAGCCCGAGTTCAGGCTGGTCGATGAGCACGATCGGCGGGTCATTGACCAGTGCGCACGCCAGGGCAACGCGCAGGGTCGAGCCGCCGATATCTAGATTGGGATGCGCAAACGAGCCGAGCATCTCGAGCTCTTCACTCGCAAGCATTTTCGCCGGGATCATCGCGGTCGATTCAAGCAAGTCCTGAATCCGTTGGTGTCCCTTGCCCATCAGCGTCGCCGGAACCATCAGGCGATGGGCATCGACCCATCCAATCTGTGTCCGGATATCTTCGAGCCTGAGTTTGCGGGCATTGACTCCATCGAGCCCGATCCGTCCCTCGTGGGGGCGGCGAAGCCGAAGGATCATCTCGAAGAATACATTGGTCGATCGTGCATCGCCCTGAAGCACCACGCACCCGGGCCCGAGGAGTGTGCCGGTGAGCCCGCGGATGAGCCATCGCCCCGCAGCATCCTGATACCCGAGTTCCTTGAGCCGAATCCGCATCTGCTCGCCGGTGTATTCAATCGCCAGGTCGCTCATCCCCGGCTCTGGCTTTCGATTGAGCAACGCATCAATGCGATCAAACCCCACCTTCACCCGGTGATACGCGATGTTGGTCGAGGTCAGCCGATTGATCGGCGAGCGGATCAGCACCGCCAGCCAGATCGCCCCGACGATATCGCCACTGGTCGCCTGGCTGTGCAGAATCAGCATCGCCCCCCAGATCCCGATCGCGCACAAGGACAACGACCCCACCGTCATCGCCAACGCCTGCACCGAGGCATCGAGCAATGACCTTCGGATAAACGATCGCGCGATGCACTCGATCCGCTCAACCATCGGCTCAATGCTCGCCCGCTTGGCCTGCGCCACCTTCACCGCCGGGATCATCTCGATACGATCGGTGAGATCACCCGTAAGCCGAGACTGCTCCGCCCGCGCCGCGCGGGTCCATTGACGGGCGCGGGGATTGATCAGAAACAACACCGGCAAAAAAACCGTCGGCGGGATCACCACCGCATACAACAACTCAATATGGATCGACCCGATCGCCACAAGCACCCCGATGATCGTCAGGATATCCGCCGGGATCGAGACGAGCTTGTTAGCGAGCCACCCGCGGAGCCCCTGGGCATCGCCGACGAATCGGATCACGATCTTGCCCGCTGCCCGCTTATCAAAGTATCCCAAAGGCAGATCGTGCAAATGATCGAGCATCTGTCGGCGGATGTCCGCAATAATCCCTTGCGCAAAGACCTCGCCGAGCACGCCTTTGATCCATCGACTGACCCCACGCACCAGCGTCAACCCCACCAGCACACCCCCGAGCACCAAAAGCGTCCGCTCGATCTGGGCGGGGTCGGCGTGTGCTCCCGATTCCTTGCTCACCAGATTCACCATCCGGCGCGTGAGCATCGCCAGCGGGATGCCCACCGTCTGGGCAACACTCGCCGCGATGACGGTGAGCAAAAACAACCACCACCTTTGGCATATCTGCGGGATCAATCTGGCAACTGAATGGTGCTCCATCGAATCCCCTGATGGTAGACGCATCGGGAATCCTTATTCACCCAGTGAGCATCCCGGTTGACGAACGCGTCTGGGCCATCGGCTCGGCTTTGCGCCCAAAGAGCGTCGAAGCGATGTCCGGGCAGAGCAACTCATCACGCGTAAAGACCGGCAGATCGGTTTCTTGCTGGGCCTCGCGCGTCGAGAGTGCGCTGCGCGTCACCATCCCCGAGACGCCACAGATCGGCAAGCCCCGATCAGTCAGCCTACGCACACCCGACTCGACCCCGAGCGCGTCGTTGCAGGTATAGATCATTTTGTCGAGCGTCTTGCGCTGGGCGAAGTAATCCAGAAGCATCACCGTCTCGCGCTGCGTCACGCCGTCTGCGATCTCAAGAATAATCACATCGGGCTGATCCTTCATCAGATCACAGAGAATCCGGTTGGTCAGGTCTTCGAGCTGGTCCATCGCCAGATCCGCGGTCGATGCGTACCCGGCGTTGGAGAAATCCAGCACACGAACAGCGCCCGCCGACTTAAAATAGGTCAGGTCCTTGGCCGAGGCGGTGCCGGTGATCTTGGCAGCCCCCACCTTGAGCCCGGCGCGGGTCAACCCGTTGATCAACGCAAAGGCTGCGGTGGTCTTGCCCGAATCCATCGCGCTGCCCACCACGCAGAGCACCTGCGTGCCCGCGGTGTTGGGAATCCCCGCAGCAAGCGCGTGATCGCCGAGCTGGACGCGTTTGCCCTGCGCATTGACCAAATACCCCATAGGCTTGAGCAGCGTGGGTTGTTTCATCTCCGCCGGGATGCCCGAGACCTGCCCGCAGACCCCGCCGGCACACACAAAGTGCACCTCGTCGAGGTTCTCGGGGACAATGGCTTGGAACTGCCCGGTCGCATACCGCGCCGAGAGCGCAAGCCCAACGAGATCACCTACGAATAACTTGGACTTGCTCTGATCGCGCAGATCGAGCCGGGTGTGGCGGCCGATATTGACAATCTGCGACACAAGGATGTCATTGGCGCGAGGCTTGCCCGCATCGAGCGCCACACGCCCAGATGCCTGCGACCAAGTCATGGGCAGATTGGGCACGCGGGCCATGGCATAGCCCCACTTGATCTGTTCACCCGCCCGAGGCATCGGCAACTCGGGATGATTCGATTGGCTCGATTGGCTCGATTGGCTCGATTGATTCGACTCGATGGACTGGATCGCTTCTGTTTCGGACATAATCACTTCCCTGACCTCCCAGCAGACACCGCGATGCCTGCATAAGTACGATGTTCAACGCCCGCCTGAGCAACGCACCAGCCGAGCACCAATGCATCTGCACATCGGATGCCAAATCACAAAACACTGTTTACACACTCAAAACCGGGATTCACGCACCCACCCACACCACAGGCCATCGAAAACTGGCTCGCTCTGGTCAGTTCAGGTTCCTAATGTCGTCAGCGACGAGGCGGTGTCTGATGGCTCGCGAACATTCCATCGGGTGCCACTACTCGCCGTCTTCGGCGCAGTAGTGCTTTGGTTTTTCCGCCATCAAAGAACACTACTGCGCCCTTCGGGCGAGTAGTGGCACCCAGATTCGGATTGATAAACGAGCCGTCAGATACGCCCTAGAAGAGGAACTGCATCTGTGTCCGAAACACAAGCTGACCCTCTTCGCCGACCGTATCGGTCAGCCATCCCAGACTCGCCGATCGCCAGGTGGTTGTCACCTCTTCAAAGCTATACCCCAGATCACAGGTGATCTTGGCGCTATGTCGAGCGATGTAGTAGTTCGCCCCCACCTCGACGAGATTCAGGCTCTTGCCTGCTTGGTCGTCGCCATGGGTGTACCGGGCGAAGAGTTCGGTCTTGTCATTGACAAAGTACCCGCCTTGGATCAATGTCCCGAAGAGATCCGCAGCTGCGGGCCCCCCGGGGTCATCGACCTGCGTGCCCATGATCGCGAGGAAAACACTCGAGCCTCCGAACTCGGCGGTGAGGTCGGCCGACCACGCTAGGGTCGACGAACTCGGATCGGCGGGGTTGGTCGGGTTGGTATCAAGGTACCGAACCCCGAATCCGAGCATAGTGGCCGGTTCATCGTCTCGAAAACTGGCAAAGTCACTCATCTGCGAGCGATCGCCCGCGAGCATGAAATCGGCGCGGAGGGTGTAGTCGAAAATCTGATCGCCTACGAATGTGCTCGTCGCATCCATGATCGAAAACGACGCACGGACCCGCTGGGCCCGGTACATCAGCGAGACGCCTTCGTTATAGGACTGCCCGAAGGCACTATTGAGCAGCGAGCGGTCCGATGCCATCTGGTACTTGCTCGAGATGATCTGCTCACGCATCATCGAGGGGCGGAACTTGCCCACCTTGAGCTGCCAGTGGTCCGCGAGCTCGAACCGGGCGTATACATCCTCGGTGACCGCCAACCCGGTGCTGCGTGAGAAGGCGGTGACCATGACGAACCGGATGCGCGGATCACCGAGCTTGCCCGTCGCTTTGAGTTTGGTCCGCCGAGCCTCGAATCCAGAGGTGATCCGCCCGTCAGGGTCTGCCGAGCGGGTGTTATAGAGGTATCGGGTTTGGACCTGCGCGCTGAGCTTGAGCGAAGTTGATTCCTCATTCCACCATCGCCCCGCAGCATCGTCCAACAGCGCACGCTCAACCTGATCGCGTGCTGCAACCCAGGCTTCTCTGGTCGAATCATCGGTCGAATCATCGTCCATGCCCAAGGCGGGCGATTGGAAGATTGCCAATGCGCCCAGCGTCGAGAGGGCGCACGCCTTGAGCATCTGATTCGCCCGCTTGGGTGATCGAGTGGGGAGTTGCATGGTACGGTTCATTGATTTCATGTCCTTCTTGCGCATCGCCGACCTGCACGCCGACCGATTGGCCAGCACAGGCCAAGTGGCTCGCACAGGCCGAGCTGTATGGGCCAGCGAGGCGTGCTCAACCCCGCCGAGCCTCGATTGAACCGATGCGTGGTGTGCGTGCTTTGATATCCTAGCGTATTGGCAAATTTGGTGCCAAGCGATCGGGTGTCGATCGGTGTTCAATCGAGCCGACCGGTGCCGATGCGCATCGCGATGCTCGACGCCATCTTGGTTCCCAGATCAAGAAACACCGCAGCGTCTTTGGGCTCGAACATCGCATTGACCACCTGGGTAAACAACTCGATCCATCGCTCGAAGTGGTGCTTTTCGAGCCGTCCAAACTTGTGGGCCTCGAAGGGGCGTCCCGAATAAGTCCCCGCATGAAGAACCGCAGACGACCAGAACCGGGTCATTTTGTCATAGTGCGCCTCCCAATCTTGGACAATCTCGCCAAAGATCGGGCCCAGGAGTTCGTCGGCTTGGATGCGGGCGTAGAACCGCTCGACCATCGCCCGGATTTGCTCGATGGTGATTACGGAACCATCGCCGGGCGGTGTTTCAGAAGAGCCGATGTCGAGATTGATGGGGGGCGTGCTCATGGGTTGGTCAGTATTCTAGAGGACACCCCCATCCTGTTCTTGAAATCAAAGGTTGCAGATGCCCAAAGAATCAACGATACTGTATCCATTACCCACCCTGCTCACTTGACCAAGAAATCCCCGCCTATGCCTCTCGGACCATCCAATCGCCACGCCCGGTGCTCGCTGATCCCGTTCTGGATATCCATCGGCGCAGCCGGCATGCTGAGCATGGGCCCGACGAACCCTGGCAGTGGTCGCAATATCTCGGCTTCAAAGCAGCGATCGGCGCTACCGATCTTCACGCCCGATTTCATGACCGGGTATGAACCCGACGAGGCGACCGCTTCGCCTGCGCTCGAAATCGACTGGATGGTCTTTGACAACATCAGCCCGTCTCCCGGCGCGATCCCCTGGGCGATGGGGGTGTTCTATGAGAACCCGGGCGAGATCACCGATCGGTATGCGCGGGTGATCGATGACCCAACGGCCAATGAATCAAACCGAGTGCTCCACTACTGGCTCAAAAATGCGGTGATCGACTCGGGTTTCCAAGAGCACACCAAAGGACGCATCCAGACCGGATTCCCGGGTCAGCTTGTCGATGCGGTTGAGTTGTACGCGACCCAGCGAGTGTTTATTCATGAGGATGTGAACCTGCTGCTCGATTATCCCGCTGATGCCAATCCGTGGTGGATCGGGATTATTATCGAGGAGTTCTGGATGGGGGCTGCGTGGCTTGGGCATCCGAATCCTGCGCGGATCAATCTGACGGTGGTGCCTTACAATGGCGCGATGCGTTTGTTGCTCCAATGCGAATCCATGCCCGATGGGCCGACGCTTTGGGCGTATGCCGACACGAACTACGAACTGCCCGTAGGCGAGTGGATCACCATCGAGACCGGATACAAAATGGGCGATGAAAACACCGGGCGGATGGTCGTCGTCGTCACCACTGAATCCACAGGCGAGCGAAAAACCATCTTCGATGTCACCGATCGGACCTACAACCCCGATGCCGATCTCCCCGGCGGCACCGGGCCGGTGGCGCTGACGCATTGGAATGCGCAGAAACTCTATTCGAGTGACAATGTGATCCATTCCATCCGCGACGCCGGAGGCGTGCTTCAGGCATACTTCGATGACTTCGGATTTTCAGGCCAGTGGCCCGCCGGTTGGCCGAGCCTGCCCTGAGCCATCTGCGGTAGAACGGGCTTCGAGCCCGTTTTCTTTCTGGATCGAGTCATGAAGAAACGGGCTGGAAGCCCGTTCTACCGTGATCGAGAAGCATAAAAAAACGAACCAGCCTGTTTGAGGCCGGTTCGTCTATTCAACGGTGCGAGAGGGATTCGAACCCACGGACCCCGCAAAGGGTCACTCGATTTCAAGTCGAGCGCCTTCAACCGCTCAGCCATCGCACCAGATCTTGATTGGTCACCCGTTTTCGGGCACACCAGTGTATTCACCGATCGGGCGATTGTCACGCATACTTGAGGCTTCTGGGCCCAGTCGCGGGCGATAAGTCGGAGACAAGGCGGCCAGCGCACCGAGCATGGCAGCGGTTTGGGTGTTGAGTTGGATCGAATCGGTCAATGACGCGAGGATCAGCCCGATGATCGCAAACAGAGGCCCGAGCCCATACACGCCTTCCCCATCACGATCCCAGATGCGCCAACTCGCCCGGAGCATGGCGATGAGCAGGATGGCCCAGAGCATCACGCCGACGAACCCGAGGGTGCTCCAAACTTGCAGCAGGCTATTGTGCGCATGGGCGTGGACTTTGGAATCTGGATTCTGGTCATTGGCCCATGATTGATATCCGCCCGCGCCCACGCCAATCACTGGATGCTCGACCCCGGCTTGAATCGCAGCCTGCCCCATCTTGACGCGCAGCCCGGTGTAGGAATCATACTGCCCGTCCAGAATCTCGCCAAGTTCGGTGCGGGTTTCATCGAGCCGATCGCGGAGTCCATCGCCCATGACCACCCCGGCGAGGATGGCGAGTGCGCCCAGTGCAGCCACGAAGATCAACACCCGCTGCCAGCGGAGCTGCTTGGTGATCGTGCCGACGAGTATGCTCAGGGCGATCAAGATCGCACAAGCGATCCATGCCCCGCGGGTGCCTGTCGCGATGATGCCGACGATGATCGCGGATGAGCCGACGATGCCCAAGGTGCGGGTTCGTCCGGATCCAAAGCCAGTACCAAAGAGCAGCGCGGGCAGGTGAAGCCCGAGCGCGCCGACCAAGATCGAGCCTCCCACGACCGGATGCCACCACCCGGCGATGCGTCCGGGATGGTTCTGCACGAGATTGGCCAAGGGCTCGATTCCGAATCCATCGAAGGCATCGACCACCTGGGCGAGTTGGGCGATCGCGATGCCGATGCACATGGCAGCGATGAGGATCATGCGTTTTTCGATCACGGGAAAGATCAACCCGACGAGCACGAACCAGCGGAGTTCGCCGATCTCAGTCCATCCATGTGCCGAATCGCCCGACCAGTTGAGCGTGAGCATCATCCACCCCGCCAGCGCGATCGCTGCCAAAGCGACGGGCTGACCGAAGCCGTGAATCCAGACCGGGAAGGTATTGAAGATCCGCACAAAGAAGAACACGGCCAAAGGCGCAAAGGCGATCTCGGTGAGGGTGACGGGCCCGAACAGCGCGATGAGCCCGAGGCACGCAAAGAGCAGATGAAGCCGATCGCCGAGGGGATCGCGTTGGTGCATCCGGGCAAAGGCCGAGTTGCAGGCTTGGCGATCAATATAGTGCCCATCAAAAAAACCCATCACCACACGATCGAAAAAGCCTGTTTTTCGATCTGAATCCGGATTTGGCCGATGTGTATGCACTGTGTCACAACCCCATTTTCAAGCAACCGATCGGACCAAGTGGTGGTATCATGTTCTAGACGAATCGGTATTCTACCGAATTGAAGCGAACGGATGGCTTCAAATCCCAATAGATACCATAGTAGAGCCATTGCTGACACCGGCTGGAGATCGACCATGAACGACATCAAACAAGTCCTCGCCCGCGCCGCACAACGATTATTCATCATCGACCTGCTCCGCACGCTCGCGATGAGCTCGTTTATCGTCCTGTGCATCCTCTTTCTCGCTCGGCTGACCCAGAAACTCGTGCCGACGGTTGAGATTCCGTGGAATCTGGCGTTTCTGATCGGGGCGGGGGTGAGTGTGCTCGGGGCGTTGATCTGGGCGATGATGCGCAAGCCGAGCGAAGACCAGATCGCCCGCGAGGTCGATGACCGGGCGGGATTACGCGAATCCATCTCGACGGCGTTGTGTGTCGATGAAAACAAAGATTCCTGGTCCAAAGCCATCGTCACCGATGCTTCGGATCGCGCCAAGCGGGTGGTGGTCAAGGATGCGCTCCCGATTGAATCGCCCAAGCACTGGCCGATGCCCTTCGCAGCAGCGCTGGCGATCATCGCGATCTGGTGGGTGCCCGCGACCGATGTGACGGGGTTGCTCGCCAAGAAAGAAAAACAACAAGATCAGCAAGCGCAGATCGAAGAGGTGCAAGCGACGGTCGATGAGGCGACCGATCTCATGAAAGAGATCAAAGCCAAGACCGGGATTGATCTCGAAACCGCAGGCGACGAAACCAGCGAAGAACTCACGCCCGAAGAAACCCAGTTTGTTGATCCCGAAGAGATCGCCCGGGCAGCGATCAAAGAACTCACCAGCCTCAGTGATAAACTCGACGAAAAACGCAACGACGAGGACGGCGCGACCTTCGATGCGATCAAAGACATGACCCGCCAGCTCAACACCCCCGAGCAGGGCCCATCGACCGAGATGGCCCGCGCGATGGCCCGGGGCGACTTCGGCGAAGCGAAGAAGAAACTCGAAGAGATGGCCAAGGCGCTCGAAGACGGGGACATGAGCGAAGAACAAAAGAAGCAGGCAGCCAAGGGGCTCGAAGCGATGAAGGAGCAGCTCGAAAAAATGGCGAAAAACCGCCAGGACCTCGAAGAGCAGCTCAAAGGGGCGGGGCTCTCCGAACAGCAGGCCAAGCAGATGGCAGCCGACCCTGAAGCCCTCAAAAAAGCACTCCAAAAAGCGGGCGCATCGGAAGAGCAAGCCCAGCAACTGAGCCAGGCAGCCAAGGCCCAGCAGCGGGCATCGGACGCGGCGAGTTCGATGGCCCAGGCGATGGGGCAGATGGCAGCGGGGATGCAGCAGTCGAATCCGGGCGAGATGGCCGAGGGGCTCGAATCCATGTCCGGGCAGCTCTCGGATATGGAAAACATGCAGCAAGAAATGCAATCACTCGAATCAGCGATGAGCCAGGCAAGCGATCAACTCGGCAAACTCGGCAAGTGCAACAACCCGGGCAACGGCGAGGGCGAAGGGGAAGGCAACGGGCAAGGCTTTGGCGAGAACAGCCAATGGGGAAAGACCGGACGGTTCAAGCAGGGCAGCTCGCAAGGGTTCGGCAACGGCTCGGGCGGGCCCGGCAAGGGCATGGGCAGCGGGCCAGATGCGCAGGCGACCGACTTCATGCTCAAAAAAGAACGGGCCGATGTACAGACGACCAACGAAGGGCCTGTGATTGCTTCGACGATGGTGCAGGGCACACAGATCAAAGGCGAGTCCACCGCGACCTTCTCCAATGCCGTCGCGAGTGCATCGACGCAGGCAGCCGAGGCGATCGAGACCAAGCGCGTGCCTCGCAAGCATGAATCGGCGGTCCAGCACTACTTCGGCAGGCTCGACAAGGCAGCCAAAGAAGCCAACGGCGAGAAGACCGCCCCGGCAGCACAGGGCAGCGATGCGAAGAGTTCATCGGGCACGAAGGATGACTAAGAAGAGGCAATGGGCAATGGGCAATAGGCAATAGCAGAAATGAGAAACGATGAATAGGTGTTTGTTCTTGGCGAGCATGGTGGTGTTCTCCGTGCTCATGCTCACCAGCTGCGCCCGTTCGGAGTCAGCCTCCAACCAGCCCACCCTCACGCTCTACACCAGCGTCGATGACAGCTTCGCCCAGATGGTCATCGAAGCATTCACCCAAGAGACCGGGATCAAGGTCAACATCCTCGGCGACACCGAAGCGACCAAAACCACCGGGCTCGTGACGCGGATCATGGCCGAGATGGAGCACCCGGTTGCCGATGTTTGGTGGTCATCTGAGCCGATGGGCACGATCTTGCTCGATCAGGCGGGGGCACTTGAGCCCGGCGCGATGGCGGGCATGGTGGATGCCGATTGGCCCGATGAACTCCACAGCGAGGGCTGGTCGTGGGTCGGCATGGCGATGCGGGCGCGGGTGATCGTGTATGCATCGGATCGGATCGACACGCCCCCCACCACCCTTGCCGAGTTGACCGATCCAAAGTATAAGGGCATCGTGGGCATGGCCCGCCCGCAGTTCGGCACGACCCGCATCCATATGGCGATGCTCGCCGATACATGGGGGATCGAAGCGTTCACCGATTGGCTCAGCGCGATGCACGCCAACAAGCTTCGGCTCTACGACGGCAACGCCAGCGTCGTTCGCGCGATCGCGATGGGCGAGATTGATCTCGGGCTCACCGATACCGATGATGTCTGGGCTGGGCAAGCCAATGGGTGGAAGGTTGAACTGGTCTACGAAACGATTGGAGATCATCCACAATGGGCGAGCATCGGCCCGACGCTGATCCCCAACACCGTCGCGATCGTCAAGGGATCGTCGAACCGGGAACTCGCCGATCGGCTCGGGGCCTACCTTGTCTCCGCGCAGGTCGAGGAGATGCTCTATCAATCAACCACGGGCAACACGCCGATCCATTCGTCGCTGCGTGCTCAGTATGGCGATGAACTGCTCGCGATTGATCGGCTACCGGACTATATCGGGGCGTCGGCGAAGGTCCGAGAGGCGATGGATGTGTGCGAGCAAGTGCTGATAAGCCCCTAAAGTCGTCCACATTTCTCTCCCGACCGGCGCATCTGGCACACTTATCGAGATTGAAACGCGAATCAGATGGCACGCGCAAACATTGCCCAGCGATCATCCGATGCTCATGGGGTGAAGAAACCCTCAAGCAAACTCGAATGGCAGTTTCGCCCGCGAAATCGGCGGGCGCTGTTTCTGGGGATTTTGATCTTCCAGGCGGCGGTGCTTGTGGTTGGGGAGTTCTTGGTCGATGCGTGGATCCGCGCTGAGTTCGATCTCGGGCAGGTGGCAGCGGATCGGCTGTTCCTTTTTCGCATCTCGATCGCTTTCGGGGTCTTCACCCTCACCGGGTTGATCCTGATCCTGGCATCGAAGCGGTACCGCGATAATCTTGAACTCGCCAATGAGGAACTCAACAAAGAGGTGACCAAGCAGGTCCACGCGGGGCTCGCCAAGCGCAACGCGTTGATCTTCGGGCTCGCCAAGCTCGCTGATTATCGCGATACGGATACCGGGGCGCATCTCGAACGCATCGGGCTCTATGCGCGCATCATTGCTGATGCGCTCTCGACTCAGTACGACGAGATCGACATGAAATGGATTGATCGGATCGTGCTCGCCTCGTCGCTCCACGATATCGGCAAGGTCGGGATCCCGGATTCGATCCTGCTCAAGCCCGGTCGGCTCACACCCCAAGAGCGCGAGATCATGGAGAAGCATGCGTTGATCGGCGCCGACACGCTCTTGGCGATCCGCTCGAAGCTCGGGCCCGATGAGTTCATCGACATGGGCATCGAGATCGCGCTCCAGCATCACGAAAAATGGGACGGCACCGGATACCCCTTCGGGCTCTCTGGCGAGGATATCTCGCTGGCAGCACGGATCGTGTCACTCGCTGATTTCTACGACGCGGTGACGAGCAAGCGGGTGTATAAAGAGGCGATGTCCCACGAGGAGGCTTCCAAACTTATCAAGAGCCTGTATGGCACACACTTCGCGCCCGATGTCGCCGATGCGTTCATCGCCAACGAGGGCGAGTTCAACGCGATCCGGGTGCACAGCCAGGGCGAGGACCAATCGATCCTCAAGATCATGAATCTTGAATCCACCGCCCGCAAGTTCATCGACGAACAAGCCCACGCTCGAAACTTCGCTGCCTGAATCGTTGGGTTTGTGGGCATAGACTTCTCCATGCCCACGACTTCAACCCCAGCTTCGACCACAGCCTCCACTCTACTCATTTCGCAGATCAACGAGCATCTTGAAGCCATCACCAAGATCCGCCGAGACCTGCATGCGCACCCGCAGATCCTCTTCACTGAGGAATATGCCTCCAAAGTCATCCAGGACGAACTCACCCGCTTGGGCATCGCCTTCGCCGCCAACATGGGCGGCAAAGCCCCCAACACCGGCACCGGGGTGATGGCCCATCTCCCCGCGACGGTTGAGACCCCCGGCGAGTGCATCGGGCTCCGGGCCGACATGGACGCGCTGCCGATCGAAGAACTCAATGACTTTGCGCACAAATCGACCAACCCCGGGCAGATGCACGCCTGCGGGCACGACGGGCACACCGCGATCCTCCTCGGCGTCGCGCGGGTGCTGAGCCAGCTCGAACATCGGCCCAACCCCGTCACGCTCGTCTTCCAACCCGCAGAAGAAGGCGGCGGCGGGGGCGAAAAAATGATCCGTGATGGGGCACTGGCAGGTGGTTCCGAATCGAAATCCGGGCTCGGCCCGCCGATCGCCCGGATGTACGGGCTTCACGGTTGGCCCGATTTGCCTCTGGGCACCATCGCGACCAAGCCGGGCGCGTTGCTCGCTGCGACGGACACCTTCGATATCGTCATCACAGGCACACAGGGGCACGCTGCATATCCGCATCTGTGCGATGACCCGATTGTCGCCTCGGCTGCGATTATCTCGGGGGCCCAGACGCTCGTTTCGAGGCTGACCTCGCCTACCGATTCGTTGGTGATTACCTTCGGGGCGGTGCATGCGGGCAGCGCGTACAATGTGATCCCCGAGTCGGCGAGCCTCAAGGGCACGGTCCGGACGCTCAATATGGACACCCGGGCAACCACTAAAGCCCGGTTCTTCGAGTTGGTCGAATCGACCGCCAAGGCGATGGGATGCAGCGCCCAGATCACCTGGAATACTGGATATCCAGTGACGAAAAACGATCCTGCCGAGGCGGATCGCGTGACACAAATCGTTCAACAGGCAACACTTGCGACCGATTTTGAGTTGATCCACGAGCCTTCGATGGGCGGGGAGGATTTCTCGTATTATTGCCTCTCGGTGCCGTCGTGTTTTTATCTGGTGGGGCTCAATGAGTCGGATACCGAGCCTTATCCTGGGCTGCACACGCCATGCTTTGATTTCAATGATAAAGCGATTGGGATTGGAATGGAGATGATGTGCCTGTTGGCGCTATCGTAAGGGCGGATTTGAGCCGATGAACAATCCGCAGATTTGCTCGTATATTGTTTATGTCGAGCCGTCCGAGAACCGATGGAGTGAGTATGAATCGTACAGCCAAAGCCCTGATCCTCGTTGCCGGAGCCGCCGTGCTCGCTCTTTCGTCTGGTTGCCGCGTTGAGCGGACGACCGGTCAGCGTCACCAAGCCCGCGCGGTGGATACCATCTTGCGAGCCGAGGCGTTGCGTCTCAACGAGGCACCTCTGTCCGAGACGACCCTCGAAGACTACGCCCACCTCAACGCGATGTATCAGGACCTGCTCCACGCAGCGATCCGATCGGGCGAGGCTGAGCCGATGACTGTGCAGGAGGCAGAAGACCTCTTGCGGGTCGTTGCTTCCGAAGCCCGGATGCTGCCCGCGTACCAAGAATGGTCACCCGAAGCCCAGAAGAACTTCGAAGAGAACTTCTGGCGTTTCCGCTTGAAGAAGTGGCAGCAGTGGCGTGGGCCGGACTACTTGTACGAATAAGTTGTACGAGTAAATCACGCAAACAATCGTCTTCATCTGCACCCAGTCGATCGGCTGGGTGTTTTTTTGATCTTCTGCCGTAGCACAGGCGTCTCGCTTGTGTATTTTCTTGATACTAGGGCGTGTCTGACGGCTCCAAAAACAGGTCCTTGGTGACCCGGTTCGCCGAACCCGGTCTTTGTATTGAGCAAATAAGAGAGAACCAAGAACCCGGCTCGGCGAGCCGGGCCACCGGGAGCGGAGCCATCAGACACAACCTAGAAGACACAGGCGAGACGCCTGTGCTACGCAGAAGGGTTTTTGCCATACAATCCCCTGTGACCGATGATCCTGATACATCTTTTCTCGATGACGAGGGGCATAGCCCGGCGTCTGACCCGCCGCCTTGGGGGACGGAGTCGCGCGAAGTACGCTTGACGCGTTTGCATACCCAGGCCCGTGCGCTCCATGCGCTGCCGGGGGTGTATCTGATGAAGGATCACAAGGGTATTGTCATCTATGTCGGCAAGGCATCCAAACTCTGCGATCGGGTTTCGTCGTACTTCCTGCCTTCGACTGACCTTGGAGCACGCAAGAACAAACTGCTCGATGAGGTGCATTCGTTCGATACCTTCACCACCGAGACCGCATGGGAAGCGTTGCTCGCAGAGAATCGGCTCATCAAGGACATCCATCCTCGACATAACGCTGCGCAGAAGGATGATCGCACTTTTCCGTACCTCGTCGTCACCATGCGCGAGGATTACCCGCGGGTGTTCGTCACGCGCAACCCCACCGGGATCAAAGCCGACGGGTCGAAAGACCCACGCTTCTCGAATGCGAGTATATTGGGCCCGTTCACCTCGGCGGGCGCATTGCACACGGCGGTCGATGCGCTGCAAGCCGTATTCAAGTTCCGGACTTGCTCGCTCGACATCATCGCAGGCGACAAGAGCAACAAGTTCTTCCGCCCGTGCTTGTTGGCCGCCATCGGCAAATGCACCGCGCCGTGCAATGAATCCATCTCCAAAGAAGTCTACCGCGAGGATATCCATCGCTTGCTCCGATTCTTCAAGTCCAAACGCTCGACGATGCTGCGCGAACTCGAAGTTGAAATGCAGGCCGCCTCCGCTGCGCTCGACTTTGAACTCGCCGCCACGCTCCGCGATCAGATCAGTGCGATCCAAAAACTCGAAGAGCGCGCCACCCAAGCCGACCACTGGCAGCCAGAATCCGAGATCGGATACATCGACCCGCTCAAAGGCTGCACCTCGCTCCAACGCGCCCTCGACATGGACAAACCCATCCGATGCGTCGAAGGCTTCGACATCGCGCATCTCCAAGGCAACGAAACGGTGGCCTCGAAGGTCTGCTTCATCGACGGCAGACCCTTCAAGCAGGAATACCGGCGATTCCGCATCAAATCCTTTACCAACGACTCATCTGGGGGGGGGCACGGGCGGGCCAACGACGATTACCAATCCATGCGCGAGGTGATCTCGCGTCGCTATCGCGAAGCCGGCGAAGGGCACGAGTTGTATCCTGATGTCATCCTCATCGACGGCGGATTGGGACAACTCCACAGCGCAATGGATGCTTTCGAGCAGCTCGATGTCCAGCCGCCGATGGTGGTGTCGCTGGCGAAGAAGGAAGAGCTGATCTATGTGCGGGGATCGACCGAGCCGATCAAACTCGGGCGGAATAATCCGGGGCTGCGCTTGCTCCAGCAGGTGCGTGATGAATCGCATCGGTTTGCACAGCACTATCATCATATTCTCAGGCGGAAGAAGACGCTGGGGGAAGATTAGGCGACATCCGACACGCTCATCTCGGTTTCTTCACCACACTCTGGACAACGCCGAATATCCCCGATCGGATATCCACAGGATAAACAAAGCGACAACTTGCGCCTCTTCGCTCGTTTTTTCTTGTACGCCAGTTTGAGCCGATCATGCACGAGCCGCTTTCCAACCCAGGCAACTCCAGACCATGCAAGAATGTTGTAAAAAAAACCTGGCCAATAGGGCAAGTATGGAACGTCAAAATAACCACTCGCAAGTATCCACGGGACGTATCGCCCAGAAACCCGAACCCCTCCGATTACATTTGTGTTGGAAGTTCCGTCGGTCATCACCTTAGTATCTATTCGATATTGCAATGCTCTAAATGGGTATCCTACCCTTACCACAGAGACCGAGCACATTTTCACACCCTGCATATCAGGCGGATCTTCTGCTGCACCCATCCATTCTGACAAATCTATTGGTTGAAATTTTGCGTCAACGGGCTGCCTTTCAGCGTATAACTTTAAGCACACACCTGTTGAAGGAATATTCAAATCACGTATATATCTAGACCACCAACGACCTCTAGAATCAATTACTATAGGAGTTGGCCCATAAATGCCCCAAGAAACCGTTTGTGACGGTCTTAAAAAATAAGGCTTAGGCTGCGGAACCACCGACAGCCAAAGAAAGATCGCGCATGACGCATACATTAATAGTAAACCCATGCTCAATGCGAACAAAATTGCCTGTTTTCTGAATAATTTTTGCAAAACCACCTCAATCTAACTATTCCCATGGGCAGCGAGCAGGAACCCATGATGGCGATGTCTCACAACTTGCGCCGCTGAAAACCGAACAATTGCATGTGGTGCCTGCAGGCGGCGGCGTGCCAGTTGGCGAACACGCACCATAAGGCGTGCGAACGCCAAGAGTAGTTTTCTCTTGAAATCCAGCACGGACTAATGTTTGCGTACAGGTTTGGGTTGAACAATTTTCTGTACGCGCTGTCACTTTAGTCCGAATCCCGGAAACATCTCGTATCCATTTGTAAGTACAATCACTAGAACCCGGACCAGGAACAGGGGGGCCATTTTGTGACCAAGCACCACATGTATACACCCAACCTGTATCTGACAATGTCCATGTGTCATCAGGACAACCACAATCAAGCGATCCGTCGTCCGAGGCGAGATTGTCATATTCTGACCGAAACACCTGGCTAATTAAATTCAAATCTGATTCTGTTGACTCGAATGCTACAAGCAATATGTTTAGCCGCTCATATGCCGCTATGCATTCATCATCCTTTCTCTCGGGCGTTATACCGCTGCCACCGAATGTACCGCCTGAAATCGAACTTCCAGACAGATCTGCTACGGCAGGATAGCCGATATCCGCCAATGGCTGGAGCAACTCTGGGTTATCATACACCACACCCTCGAGAACATCACCAACAAAAACACCATCCCCAAAGACTGTAGGCGACACGGGATTTCCCATAAACCCCGCCAAAATCTCCGGATCAAGATCAACTGGCCACATATACATCATGTTGTCAAGCGAATCATCGTCAATCGAAGCGCCAACATAATCCAAAACATACGAGGCAACCTCTTCTGGAAATACATTCTCCCACGCCATTGAAGACCATGTACCATCCGTGGCTCGCTCGCACCATAATGCCCCAATAGGCGAGGTAGAATCAACAGTTCTTACAGCAACAATTGCTTCAACATCTCCAGAATTGAGAACGGGCACATACGCCCAGCCCCCTACTTCATGTGAAATTGCCCCCAAATCCTGGGCCTCAACAGCTGACCCCATCGAAAAAGCCAAGCACCCCGCTGCAATCAAAGTTTTTACATTGTATGTCATAACATACTCCTTTCTGCAGCAACACTACCAT